>Ga0183097_10012_pt1 | contig 914081 bp, 809 predicted proteins | sample BioMet8_FD_128883 | JGI IMG/M metagenome (GOLD analysis project Ga0183097, IMG submission 128883) | Microbial communities from bioreactor (seeded with sewage sludge) at Lawrence Berkeley National Lab, California, USA - Biofuel... | ecosystem: Engineered > Bioreactor > Anaerobic > Unclassified ...
GCCAAGGCCCACGGCATGGCGGGGCGAAGGACCAGGACGAGCGAGTGGGCAGACGTCCCCGACCGTACGGATAGCTGTGGAAACGCACAGGCGCTCGGAAGTGTTCGGCTAACTATGCGATTCAACCATCGTCCCGCCGCTGCTGGAACAGCGACGGGACCGCGGCAACGGCCTTGGGAGGGGTTGTCATGGCATATTCTAGCAGCAAGCGCGACCCGCTCGGTTCGGCGTACGAGCGCACACCCGGCGTCTGGGAGATTCGCAAGCAGTGCGGGCGGCTCCCGAGCGGAGAGCCGCGCATCATCCGTGAGACCGTCCGCGGCACCGAGGCGCAGGCGCGAGCCGAGCTCTACGCCATCAGCGAGCGCATGGGGGAGGTTCCGGCCGAGGCCGATGGCATGACCGTCGAGACCTTCTTCCGGCTTTACTTTGTCCCTGGGCTGCGGAAGCAGGGGCGCGCCAACGTAACAATCTATGGCTACGAGTCGACGTTCCGCTCCCACGTCCTCCCGAGATGGGGGGCGGTCCCGCTCGACGCGGTACGCGACGGTGACGTGCGCGCCTGGGCGTGGGGCATTGATGGTGCCAAGACGGCGAGGAAGTCCGTCAAGCTGCTGAGACAGGTGATGCGCGCCGCCTACGACTACGGCTTCCTGGAGGACGAGCCGCTGCGCCGGAGGATCCCGCTGCCGTCCGCCCCCAGGGACAAGCCGGAGGTGTGGGGAGGCCGCGAGGTGCTCGAGGCGCTCACGAGGCTCGAGGCGGCGGGGTCTCCGCTGCTGCCGGTCTTCTGCCTCATGGCGGGGGCAGGGCTCAGGAGGGAGGAGGCCATGGCCGTCACGGGTACCGACGTGACATACAGGGACTCCCTCCTCATGGACGGCAGTGAGGCGCTCACGGCGTTCGTGAGGGTCGACAAGGCGTATACGTGCAAGGACGGCCTCAAGCGCACGAAGAACCCCCAGAGCGTCCGCACGGCGGCCGCAGGGGAGCCGTTCTCATCGGCACTGAGGCGCTCGATGCCCGGCGGCCCGATCGTGGCGGGCAGGGACGGGGCGCTGGCGAACCCTGACGAGGTCGGCCGCCGCTGGACGACCCTGTTCGCTCCTGGGGGAGCGCTCGAGGGGATGCGTCGCATCAGACTGATGAACCTGCGCCACACCAACGCGACCCTCATGCTCTCGTCCGGGGTTGACTCCCGCCTGACAGCCAAGGCCCAGGGGCACAGCTCCGAGGTAGAGTACGGCTACTACCTGAACCCGACCCCGGAGGACATGGCTTCCGCCGCCTCCGCAGTGTCCCGCGGGCTCGCCTCGGAGGAATAGCGTGCACCGACGTTCTCCGACGTTCGTCATGAAAACGCCAGTTGGAAAAGATGGGAGTCAATAGCAAAAAGTGCCATCTAGCAGCGGAAACAAACTTGTACTGTGCTCTCAAAAACCTCAGGGGGAAACCCCGTGTGGGTTCGACTCCCACCTCGGGCACCATAGTCTAGTTTCGGCGAGGTCGTCGGCGTCTTATCGATGGCGTTCTTCCAATGGGAGAACGATTGCGCCATCCCTCGGATGGGAGCGGTCCAGAGAATCGCAGGTGACTTCGGCCCCAGTAGGGGGGGCATCATCGACGAGGATATTCCCTTATCGATTTCCGGCACCCGTCCCATCCACGCCACGGTGTCCCTCCGGTGTGCGGGGAAGGTGCACGCCTACATGGCCGAGATTGTGTCATCGAGGGCCGACGCCGGCAAGCTGCACATGGGGCTCACGTCATGGAAGGGGTCTCCCGAGGGGACGGTGCACGCGAGCGATGTCGACAAGGCGAAGAGCTACCTCGCCGAGGACAGGGCCGGGCGGCACGTCCTCACCAGCATGGAGGACTGCGATAGGCTGCTGGACGACTTCCTCCGCTTCAACGGGCGACAGGTGCTCGATGGCCAAAGGACTCGGCGAGAGTAGGTAGGGTAGGCGCAATCGTGCTCGTCCGACAGGGCAGGGCGGGCGCTACGGTTTCTGGGTACGAGTTGACGCCTTCAGCGCCCACCCTGGGCATCATGCGCAGGTTGTGGAGATGTGAAAACGCCGAGACTCGCAGACGCCTGCGTCTCCCATATCCTCCGAGCGCATGGCTTCCATGCCGACGAGAACGCGCGACAAACAAGAAGCCTGTTCCATGGTCTTGACTGCGTTCCCGCCCGCAGCTCGACACAGTAGGTTGGTGCTACCATGACGTGCGCATACGTGACGAACGGAGGGGGTCCATGATGGTGACGAATGGGAAGCGTGCCACGAGACGCATCCTTCTCGCGGTGGCTCTCGTGGTCGTGACCTGTGCGATTCTCTCGGTCGTATACTTCAATTTCGGTGCTGACGGACTGAGGTATGCCATCTCCATCGTCGTGGTTGCCTACCTTGGCTTCATGCTCGTGTCCTGGATCGTCTACGGCGTCCAGCGTCGCCATGAACGGAGCGACTCCGCGAAGACGTGCAGTCCCATTCTCGATGCGTACCGGGAGACGGGCGACGTCAAGGCGCTTCTCGCCTCCTATGAGGAGTGGAAGCGTGGCGAGCATGGTCGTGATCTGCGGTTTAGCTTTCCGCAGTCCATCGTGTCCGAGCTTGTGGAGGACGGATGCGTCAAGGAGGTCCGCCTCCTCATGGGCGAGGTCGAGGACATGGCTCCCGACGACAAGACGCGCGAGGCCGTTCGGGAGTGGCGAGATCGCTGCGAGCGCAAGCTTGCCGAGGACGCCCGCACGTAGCGTGCCGAGAAGATGGTCGCGCAGCGCGAACCGTCACCTGCTGGTCAGGAGCCTCTGGGGCAGTACGCGGTCAGCGTGTCCGATTGTGTTTCGCGCATGTTGTGCGGTACATCCCTTGTCACTTGGGGTGTAGAGGGCTATTCTATTCACTGTGTTTTGCAAAGCGGGATGAGACATCCCCACCTACGCGGCGCCTTTTGGTTGCTGTCTGGTCAGACAACGAACGTGTCCTCGCCTGTCGGCGAGAGCTGTCTCCCGGATGCCAAATGGTTCCGGGAGTTTTTTTGTGCGGCGAAAGCCGCTGAGAAAGGAAGGTGTGTAGAGATAGCCAAGAACGATGGCCCTCGCATCAACGAGGAAATCACGTCTCGTACGTGTCGCTTGATTGGCGTCGATGGTTCCCAGCTGGGACTCTTCGGTGTGCACGATGCCCTTCGCATCGCCGGCGAGCAGGGACTCGACCTCGTTGAGATTGCTCCAAACGCCGATCCTCCGGTCTGCAAGGTGCTTGATTACAGCAAGTACAAGTACGAGCAGGACCGCAAGGCAAAGGTGGCTCGCAAGAATCAAGTCAAGGTCGAGATCAAGGAGATGAAGTTCCGCCCCAAGATCGACACTGGTGACTACGAGACAAAGAAGGGTCACGTGATGCGCTTCCTCAAGAAGGGCGCTCGCGTGAAGATCACGATCATGTTCCGCGGTCGTGAGATGGCCCATCCCGAGCAGGGTCGCATTGTGCTCGACAGGCTTGCGGAAGACCTCAGGCCCTATGCCACGGTCGAGCAGGCACCCCTCATGGAGGGTCGCAACATGCACATGACCGTCGCCCCGATCAAAGGCGTCTTCGATGAGAAGGCGGACGTGACCGATGGTGACGTCGAGGAGAAGAAGGAGAACTAACATGCCCAAGATGAAGACGCACAAGGGTTCGGCGAAGCGCTTCCGTCGTACCGGCACCGGCAAGGTCATGCGTGCCAAGGCCTTCAAGAGCCATATCCTGTCCAAGAAGTCCCAGAAGCGCATTCGTGGCTTCCGCAAGGAGGATGCGCTCACCTCGGGTGACGTCAAGGTCGTCTCCCAGCGCATGGGTAATAAGAACTAGGCGCTTTCGCGTCCCAAGATGTTTCCAACGAGGAGTTGATCAGATATGGCACGTGTCAAGCGCGCAGTCGCAGGTCGTAAGAAGCGTTCGACGCTCGTCGAGCGCACCAAGGGCTACTACGGCACTTCCTCCCGCACCTTCCGCGGTATGAAGGAGCAGTCCCAGCACTCCGGTCAGTACCAGTACCGTGACCGTCGCAACCAGAAGCGTGACATCCGCGCGCTCTGGATTCAGCGCATCAACGCGGCGGCTCGCATGAACGACCTTTCCTACAGCAAGTTCATGCATGGTCTCAAGCTCGCTGGCGTCGAGCTCGACCGCAAGGTCCTTGCCCAGATCGCCTACTCGGACGAGCAGGCCTTCACCGATCTCGCTGAGGTGGCCAAGAAGGCCCTCGCCGACGCCGAGTAACGCCGTCAGACATAGCAGCATATGCCACGGGGCGCCCCAAGTAATCGGGGTGCCCCTTTTCGTGCCTCTGTCATCCATGGTCTTGCCGTTGACGGGAGAATCGCTTACTTCCGTCCCTCGTTGTCCTGACCACCCGTGATGTTCTCGCGTAGCTCCTCTCGCCGCTCCTCGAGCTTCTCGGCCTCCTCGGCGAAGGCCTTATCCCCCGGGGCCACGAGCTTGTCTTCGCCCGTGCTTGGGTCGTAGTGGTGGAAGAGCACGGGATCAAAGAGGTGGAGCCTCCGCGCGAACGCGAGCGAGGCAATGAACAGCAAGATGAAGATGGCCGTACGCGGTGCCGTCTCGACCTGCGTCATGACAAGCGACCCAAGACAGAGCAGGGCGGTCCATACGTAGACCACGAGCACGGCCTGTCGCTGGTCATAGCCAGCGGCGATGAGACGATGGTGGATATGGCCGCGGTCTGCCTGGTCAACCCTCACGTGGGCCCTCGCGCGTCGCACGATGGCCGAGAACGTATCGATGATGGGGATGCCAGCGATGACGAGGGGGACGATGATGGTGGTGAGACCCGCAATACGCGTGACGGACAGGAGCGAGATCGTGCCGAGCGCGAAACCAAGTGTGAGCGACCCCGAGTCTCCCATGAAGATCGACGCTGGGTGAAAGTTGAAGCGGAGAAACCCGAGGGTCGAGCCGGTCACTGCCACGGCAAGCATCGCGGCGTCGATGCGTCCCGCCCATGTGGAGAGAACGAACATGGTCAGAGACGCGATGCACGAGACCCCTGCGGCAAGCCCGTCGAGTCCGTCGATGAGGTTGATGATGTTGACGTAGGCAACGAGATAGACGACCGTGGCAGGGTAGGCGAGCCATCCAAGCTCGATGTTCCCAGGCTCGAGAGGGTTGTTTATCACGCCGATGACAAGGCCGCCCACGGCGGCGATGGAGGCGGCGGTAACCTGACCGGCGAGCTTCTGCTTGGGAGAGAGCGAGTATCGGTCATCGAGCAGGCCCGTCACGAAAATGACCACGAACGAGAGGCCAACCATCCAGTAGTTGATCTGAAGGCGTGGCGAGGGCGAGAGGGCCGTGGGCCAGTGCAAGAGCGAGGTACCCACGGCCTGGATGATGAAGGCGGCGACGATGCCCAGGAAAATGGCGATTCCACCCATGCGAGGGGTGGGTTTGGAGTTGATTCGACGCGCGCTGGGGTAGTCGACGGCGCCAACGCGCCAGGCGATCTTCCGTGCAAACGGGGTGGCTGCGAGCGCCATGAGGAGCGCCGTGGCAAAGACGCAGAGGTAGGGCAGACTCTCTGACACCTTCGCTCCTCCCGAGACGCGATGACTGCAACGCGGACAATGATACAAGAAACGGCAGGTCGACGTCTTCAGTCGACAAGACAAGAGGGTAAACGCACAATGGGAGGGGGAGGATGACGCATGCCATGCGCCATAACCTTCACTATCGCGGAGGCATTTCACCAAGTCAAGTCTTTTTCCGTGCCCCGGCAGCTCGTATAGTTGTATCGCCGACCCCCTGTGGTACAAACTGGGTGAACCGACAAGTTTTACAAGGGAGTCCAAGGTCTCGTTTCAAGTACAGGTATCCTCCGTTGTTGAGGAAGCTGGAACGAGCGGCGAGGACACCCACCTTATGGAGGTGGGTTCATTATCGTCACCGCGGGGGGCGGCTCTCTTGTCGGTATGGGGTCAATCTGTATCTTTTTCCTCCGTCGACGCGGGACGTTGACATGTGGCCCTCAAATTGCGACAATGCCACATGCGCGAAAGCGCCTGGGGATGTAGCTCAGCTGGGAGAGCGCTGCCTTCGCAAGGCAGAGGCCGAGGGTTCGAATCCCTTCATCTCCACCAGGGAATCTGCGGGGTCCGCGCGCATCTGCGTTCGGACCCCTTTTTTGTCTGCGGAAGGAGGGGACGTGACCCAAGGGGCATATGACAGCTGCGAGCTATGCCCACGGCACTGCCGCGCGCAGAGGTCTCGGGGGGCATGCGGCCTTTGTGGCGCGACCTCTACGCTGCGAATCGCCCGCGCGGCCCTTCACTTCTGGGAGGAGCCGCCCATCTCGGGGGAGTCTGGTTCGGGTGCCATCTTCTTCTCGGGCTGCCCGCTCCGATGCGTCTTCTGCCAGAACCACGACATCTCGCACGATGGCTTTGGTGTCGAGGTCACCGCTTCGCGTCTCGCGCGCATGATGCTCGAACTCGAGATGCAAGGTGCCCTCAACATCAACCTCGTGACGCCGCTGCACTTTGCTCCGCACGTGCACGAAGCGGTACTTCTCGCCCGCAAGGGCGGACTCTCCGTACCCATCGTCTGCAACACGTCTGGCTATGAGCTTGCGACCGTGGTGCGTGACATGTCCGATGTGGTGGACGTGTGGCTCACCGACTTCAAGTACGCGAGCCCCGCGCTCGCCGCCGAGCTCTCGGGCGCCCGCGACTACCCAGAGGTTGCCGCAACCGCCCTTGTCGAGATGCTCTCGAGCCTACGCGCCGCCGGTGGTGCGTCTCGTTCTGACGATGGGGCCATGAGACGCGGCATCATCGTGCGTCATCTCGTCCTCCCAGGGCATGTCGATGACTCCTGTGCCGTCCTCGATCGCGTCTGGGACCTCTGCGGCAATGACATCGACCTTTCCGTGATGAACCAATACACACCCAACGAGGCATGTCGCGCCGCTGGCGGCGACCTCGCTCGCGCCGTTGCCGACGATGAGTACGAGGCCGTGCTCTGCCATGCTGATGACCTCGGATTCGAGCGCATGTGGTGGCAGCAGGGCGGCACCGTCTCCGAGAGCTTCGTTCCCTCGTTTGATGCCACGGGTGTTGCTGGACCCGAGCTCGACGCGTGAAGGCGGCCACATGGGGTATAGACTGCTACGTTAGTATTGCTCACCGACTGGAGGCATCATGGCAGACGACGACACGTCGCTCAGCGACGAGGAGCGTGTCGAGCTCGAGGAGCTAAGGGCTGAGAAGGCCGAGCGAGAGAAACGGCGCAACGTCGCTGCCGACCGCGCCGAGCTCGAAAGGCTCAAGGCCGACAGGGCAGCGAGCGAGGCGGATCGTGCCGAGCAGCGGCGCATCGACGAGGCCAAGGAGAGGGGTCGCAAGCTCATGGAGGTCGACGAGAATGACGACGACCTCAAGATGCCCGTGGGACAAAGGATCGTCATCATCGCGGTGGTCGTCATTGCCGTGGTCCTTGTCCTCACCACGATTCTCTAGCCAAGGCCACCAGCAGCCACAGGGAAGGTCACCCATGTCTCTCACCGATCGCACCAAGCCCACCGACGTCTCCCTCAACACCGACCTCTACGAGCTCACGATGGCTCAGGGTTTCTGGGAGTCGGGCCTCGTCGACGGCGAGGCTTGTTTCAACGCCTTCTTCCGGGAGAATCCCTTCGATGGGGGCTATGCCATTGCCTGCGGAATGGGGCAGATCGCAGACCTGGTGGAGAACTTCGTCTTCGAGGACGATGACATCGAGTACCTCGCGAGCATACAGGCACCTGGCGGTGGGCCCATGTTCAAGGACGGCTTCCTCGAATACCTGCGCAACCACCGCCTCGACCTCACGATCCATGCGATTCCGGAGGGTGACGTGGTATTCCCGCGCGAGCCCATGGTCCGCGTCATGGGGCCGGTCATCGACTGTCAGCTCATCGAGACGGCCCTGCTCAACCTCGTGAACTTCCAGACGCTCGTGGCGACAAAGACCGCGCGTGTGATCAAGGCCGCCGAGGGCCATCCCGTCTCCGACTTCGGTCTGCGTCGCGCCCAAGGGCCTGACGGTGGTCTTGCGGTGGCGCGCGCGTCCTATATCGCCGGCGCATCCTCCACGTCCAACGTGCTTGCAGGAAAGATCTACGGCATACCGGTCTTTGGGACGCATGCACACTCTTGGGTCATGGCCTTTCCCTCGGAGCTCGATGCCTTTCGTGCCTTCGCCAAGTCAAGTCCCAAGAACTGCGTCCTGCTCCTCGATACCTACGACGTGCACCAGGGAATCAAGAACGCCATCGTCGTCGCCAAGGAGATGGAGGCGGTAGGCGAGCGACTTGCTGCCATCCGCATCGATTCCGGAGACCTCGCCAAGCTCTCCAAGGAGACGCGCGCGGCCTTTGACGAGGCAGGCCTTCCCTATGTCAAGATCTCCGTCTCAAACGACCTCGACGAGTACACCATCCAATCGCTCTTCTCGCAAGGTGCCCCCATCGACTCGTTCGGCGTGGGCACCAAGCTTGCCACATGTGATCCGCAGCCCTCCCTCGGCGGCGTCTACAAGCTTTCGGCCGTGCGTGCCTCGGCTGATGAGGCGTGGTCGCCCGTCATCAAGCTTTCCGAGATGGCCTACAAGCGCACCATCCCAGGCGTTCAGCACATAAGGCGTTTCTATGATGCGGGCGGCTGTCCTGTGGGAGACATGCTCGTGGACGATTCGGTGGATGCGGGTTCGTCGAACACGATGCTTGACATCCTCGACACATACGCGTCGTATGATCTCGAGGGCGAACCCAGGGAGCTTCTCCAGTGCGTCGTGGAGCACGGCCGTCGCACGGGCGAGTCCGAGGGCATCATGGTTGCACGCGAGCGCTGCCGCGAGGCGATCATGCATCTCGATCCCTCCATCGTTCGGTTCCTCAACCCACAGATCTATCCCGTGGGTCTCGAGCTCGGCCTTGCACGCCTCCGCCACGATCTCGCGAGCGAGGAGCGCATCGTATCCGGGCGTCCTACGGTCGGCTAGTTTTCGTGCTCGCTCTGATACACTGTCTACCTGCGGCGCAGTGCGCCCGCACAGCATGCCCTGATGGGAGAGAGAATGTCCGATAAGATTGAGGCGATGCTTCGCCAGGCCATCACGGATGCACGGAGTGCCGGTGACCTCCCTGCGTTCGAGGTCGACGAGCTCGGTGTCGAGCGACCCGCCGATTCCTCCAACGGTGACTGGACGTCCACGGTGGCGCTGAGATCGGCACGCCTTGCCCACATGTCCCCAGCCAGGATCGCCTCGGCGATAGTGGCCCACATGCCAGAGAGCCCGTCTCTTTCCAGAGTCGAGATCGCAGGCCCGGGCTTTATCAACTTCTATCTCTCGGCCGCCTCGAACAACGAGGTCTTTCGGACGATTCGCGAACAGGACCAGGACTACGGTCGCTCGAACCTCGGTGGGGGAGCGAAGTACCAGGTCGAGTTCATCTCTGCCAACCCCGTAGGCCCCCTTCACATCGGTCACGGCCGCTGGGCAGCCCTCGGGGACTCGCTCTGTAACGTGCTCGAGCACGCTGGCTACGATGTCGAGCGGGAGTACTACATCAACGACCATGGAAGCCAGATGGATGTCTTCGGCCACTCCATCTCCAAGCGCTATCTCCAGCTTCTCGGCATCATGGCAGAGCATGGCTGTTCTGCCGACGAAGCGCGCGAGGTGCTTCTGGCAGACCGCGCGGCATTCGTGGATGACGCCGAGGACGAGCGTCCCGATGACCATCCGCTCATGGATCAGTTCAACGCCGCCCTCGGTGGCAATGCATACGGTGGCGACTATATCGTTGACCTCGCTTTTCGCTTCTATGCTCTCGATGGTGACTCCCGAAGGGACGATTCGGAAGACGCACGGTGCGCGAGCTTTCGCGAGCGGGGCTACCAGATGATGCTCGAGAGCATTCGAGACACCTGCCATATGGCCCGCTGCGATTTTGATGTGTGGTTCTCGGAGCGCACCCTCTATGAGAAGGGCGAGGACGGAAGCTCTCCCGTCGATCGCGCGCTTGCCAAGCTCGACGAGCTCGGCTATCTCTATCGCGATGCCGATGGCGCACTGTGGTTCCATTCGACCGCCTTTGGTGATGACAAGGACCGGGTCCTCATCAAGACCAACGGCGAATATACCTACTTTGCCTCTGATGTCGCCTACCACTGGAACAAGTTCCAGCGCGTCGGCCACGTGATTGACATCTGGGGTGCGGATCACCATGGCTACATCCAGCGTGTCGAGTCCGCCTGTGACGCGCTTGGCTACCCTGGGGAGTTCGAGGTGCTTCTCGGACAGCTCGTCAACCTGCTGCGCAACGGCACTCCCGTTCGCATGTCCAAGCGCAAGGGTACGATGGTCACCTTCGAGGAACTTCTCGACGAGGTCGGTGTCGACGCCACGCGCTACACGCTCATTTCGAAGTCGAGCAACCAGATGATTGATTTCGATATCGAGCAGGCGAAGAAGCAGGACAACACCAACCCCGTCTACTATGTGCAGTACGCACATGCGCGCATCTGTTCGATTCTGCGTCGGGGAGCTGGCGTTACGGCAGAGGAAGCCGTGGAGCAGGGCATGGATGCCGTTGCCGCGCGTGCGGTGGGATCCGACTACGATCTTGGTCTCCTCACCGAGCCGGCCGAGCTTACGTTGGCTCGCAAGCTCTCGGAGTTTCCCGCGGTCGTCGAGGGTTGTGCCCGTGACCGTGCGCCGTTCAGGCTCACTCACTACGCTGAGGAGCTTGCGAGCGACTTTCATGCCTTCTATACCGTGTGCCAGGTGCTCCCCGGAAAGGATCGGCCCGTTGAGCCCGCGCTTTCTCGCGCGCGTCTTGCCGCCGTGGATGCCGCGCGTCGCGTGCTTGCCCTTACGCTGGGACTTATCGGTGTCTCCGCCCCACAGAGCATGTAGTCGTTTCGTCGGTGCGCGCGTTTTGTGGTGATTCGCTGTCTGATTAGTTTTTTATTTGTCGTTTATCTATTGGTTCTATTCTTTGATGTACAACATGTTTCCGTTTTCGATAATATGTACAGTGAAATTGTACATATTTCATGGTGCATGGGATGGCAACTGGCTTATGGCCAGGCTACAAAAGGTTGGGGAGCCTTATGGAGCTTAAAGAGTATATTTCGATTAGGAGGTCGTACAACCTTGTTCGTCAGGAGACGCCTTCGGATCAGCGACTGACGTTCGAGGAGTTTGCGATTCTCTGCAAGCTAGGGGACGGAGGTGCGCCGCTTAAGACTTCAGAGATCGCTGCGTACCAAGGATCCCTGCGACCAACGATGACGCATCGCACGAATCACCTTGCCCACTTGGGTCTCATCGAACGTCATGAGGGATCGCTTGATTCTCGTAACGTCGTGTGCTCCATCTCGCAGAAGGGTGGGACGTACCTGGGTACGCTCGTCAGCCTTGTCAGCGAGCACATTCCGTCAGGACAGCCGCTCTCGCGCACGTCTCCCGAGCGGCTTGCGATGTATGTCGAGGCCATGGGGACGGTTTTCTTCAAGGCGGGAGACCTTGTCCTGCTCGCCCTGCACTTGTCGAACGGCGGTACGACCATTTCGGGTCTCGTCAAAATGCTTGGCCTGCTTCAGCCGACGGTCTCCATGTCGGTCACGTCGCTCGAGGCCGCCGGTCTCGTCGAGCGCAGTACGATGGCCAACGGGGCCGCCAACACCTTCCTCGTGAGCCTTACCCACAATGGTGACGCGGCGGCGGAAGACCTCCTGACCCGTGTCCACGGCATCATTGTCAGAAGAAAGCCCCGCACGAACGCATAGCGGCTCTCTCGGTTCAAGCTGTTTCAAAAAAGTTATAGTGCGTACGTACCGCGTACGTGCTATAGTCACACCAGCTTCGCGCGGATCTTGCGCGGGAGCGTCTCCCATCACTCGTGCGGCCATGCCCTGCGGGTGGCTGCTGTCGCATCATATTGCGATGTGCAGGCAGATGGGAGTGCCTATGCCTATCCAGTACGACGATAAGCAATCCACAGCTGAAGAATGTCGATCTGCGTCACTGACCCATTCGGTCGGGTGATGACGACAGAAGAAAGGTGGAGAGCATGACGGACGAGACGCCCGTTTCCACGGATGCTTCCGGCCAACCCAAGAGTACGAGCAAAGGCGGAGACGAGGTCCCAAGGCCACGACGTGGGCGCAAGCCCAAGAGCCAGACGGTGCCAGCGGTTGATGAGTCTCGGACACATCCCGAGGCACCCACGTCTGACGCGTCGACGCCCACAAAGCCCAAGCGTACCTATACGCGTCGAAAGCCCAAGGCGGAGAGGCCCGATGGCGTCATGTCCGAGGCTGCTCCTGAAGTCGTGCCTGAGGCTGCGCCCAAGGCAGACCCTGTGGCCGAGACGCCTTCGACTCCCAAACCCCGGCGTCGCAAACCTGCGAAAAAGGCGGGGGTAGAGCAGGTTCCAAGCTCTCCTGACGAGATGACTCGCATCACACAGGAGGCAACACACGCGAGCTCAGAGCCTACGCAAATGCCGGCAACTTCTCTCTCGGAGGCCACTGTACCGTCCGAGACAACGCACGAGGGCGAGAAGGGTGGCGAAGACGGCCAACAGTCATCGCAGGAGGGTCAGGGACGCAGACGCCGTCATAACGTCAGGAGTGACGGCTCGGGCTTTGGCAACAACGGCAACAACGGTCGTCGCCAGAACAACTACGGCAACAACAACTACGGTAACAACAACAATCGCAGGCGCAATCGTCACAGCGGACAGCAGGAGGTCACAGGCCCCTCGCTTACCCGTGAGGAGCTTCTCGAGATGAAGGTTGCCGACCTGCGGTCCAAGGCGGCCGAGCTTGGTGTCGAGTATGTTGGCGTCCGTAAGTCGGAACTCGTCGAGTCCATCTATCTCGCGGCGGCTCGCGTCGAGGGCTTCCGCACCGTAGTCGGCGTGCTCGAGATCGGAAACGAAGGCTACGGCTGGGTGCGTACCGGGAACTACATGGAGGGCGAGAACGACGCCTTCGTTCACCAGTCGATCATCCGTCAGTATGGCCTGCGTCCCGGTGACCGCATCGAAGGCTCCGTCGGTCCCGGACGCAGCAACAGCAAGTACCCCCCTCTGCAGAACGTGCGTAGCGTCAACGATCGTGAGCCCGAGTCCATGAAGGCCCGGCCGCGTTTCCGCGACCTCACGCCCATCTATCCCAATGAGGCTCTCATCATGGAGAACGGCAGGGAGTCCATTACCGGCCGTGCCATCGATCTCGTGGCTCCTATCGGCAAGGGTCAGCGCGGACTCATCGTGAGCCCTCCCAAGGCCGGCAAGACCACCGTGCTCAAGAAGATCTGCCAGTCGATCGCGGCAAACAACCCCGAGGTGCACCTCTTCTGCCTTCTTGTGGACGAGCGTCCCGAGGAGGTCACGGACATGGAACGCTCCATCCGTGGCACCGTCGTGGCCTCGACCTTCGACATGCCTGCGGAGAACCACACGCACGTGTCCGAGCTCGTGATCGAACATGCCAAGCGTCTCGTGGAACAAGGCGAGGACGTGGTGGTCGTTCTCGACTCCATTACGAGGCTGGCGCGCGCCTACAACCTCGCGCAGCCCGCAAGCGGCCGCATCCTTTCTGGTGGCGTCGACTCCGCGGCCCTCTATCCGCCCAAGAAGTTCCTGGGGGCAGCTCGCAACATCGAGAACGGTGGCTCGCTCACGATCATCGCCTCGGCGCTCGTGGACACCGGTTCGAAGATGGACGAGGTCATCTTCGAGGAGTTCAAGGGCACAGGCAACATGGAACTCAAGCTCGACCGCGACCTGGCGGACAAGCGCATCTTCCCGGCGATCGACCCCGTGGCCTCGGGCACCCGCAACGAGGACCTGCTGATCTCCCCCGAGATCCAGCCGTTCGTCTGGGGCATCCGAAGGATTCTCGCCAACATGAACAACACCGAGCGATCCGCGACGGCGCTCGTCAAGGGCCTCAAGGCGACCAGCTCCAACGAGGAGTTTCTCGTCAGGTCCGCGAAGAAGGCCCAGCAGTCAGACTACCTTGGCGTCTAGGGCCAGGGGCATCGAGGACATCCGTTCGGGTATGGGCACGGGCCAGCATCAATGCCGGCCCGTGCCCGTTTCATGAGACGTCAATCAATCTGGCCTGCAGTTACGACGGCTTTGGTCGTTCGGTGACGTTCTCGAGAATCTCCTCACATGCTTCGCGTTGCGAGACCGAACACGAGGTCTTGAAGGGTGAGGACAAGGCCGGACGGAAGAACCTTGCAGGCCACGTGCACGACCTTCATGTCAGGCGAGGGAACGCAGGTGGCTCTGCCCAACACCGCCGCGCGAAGCGCCTTGCGTACCACGTCCACGGGGCGCTCGAAGCCAATGGAGGTCATACGTCGAACGGATTCGGGGTTTCCCGGCTTATCGAGAAAGCCCGTGTCCATGAACTTGGGGCAGACCGCCGTCACATGGACGCCGACGGAAGAGAGCTCGTGGTCGAGCGTGCGCGAGAAGTCGAGTACGAAGCGTTTGCTTGCCGAGTAGACGGAAAGCTCGGGTTGCGGGGCGATGCCGGCGATGGAGGACATGTTCACGATTCGCGACCCCGGGACCATGCGCGGGAGGGCGTGATAGCACATCTCTACGACTGCAATGCAGTTGAGACGGATCATGTCAGCATTGTCCTGCGACGATATCTCGTCGAGACGACCGAACTTGCCGTAGCCGGCACTGTTGATGAGCCACTGCACACGGATGGAGTCATCAGCCTCGAGCGCGTCACGGACGGAGAGAAACGACGAGTCCTTCGTGAGGTCGAGGGCAAAAACCCGACAGTCCGTGACGGTCTCCTCGGCTATCTGCTCGAGTCGGTCCGTACTCCGTGCGATGAGCCAGATCTCGTCGAGCGGCCCACCCTTGCCAAGGTCGAGCTGACGCACGAACTCCCGGCCTACCCCCGACGAAGCGCCAGTGACAATCGCGACGTTTGTCATCAGATACCTCTCGTCACTCGAATGGTGGCTTGCAAATACCAGCTAAATATAGTTTAATCAACATGGAGTTCTAAGTGTTCAGCGTTGCGACGGTACATGAAGTTGAAACGAAGCCAACCGTTGCCAGTAAGCCCGAATTCTCATGTTGGGATTCGGTCCCTCTCAGGCAAGAACCGAGGTCACGTTTCCTCTTCAAGGTCATGGTCACCAGGAGTGGCCACCATGGAGGTGCGGGTCGACATGATGGAGAGACGGAACCCAGCAGTGGTTGCCGGCCTGCTCGGCGGGGTCGTGCTGACCTATCCGAGTACGGCACTGGCCCTTTCCGAGCAGAGCGTTTCCAGTCTTCCCGTCGTTCCCTTCGTCATCGGGGCCGCAGGGGGTGCCCTCGTGGCTGGCTCCGTGGCAGGTCTCGCCTTCCTCGTGTCCAATCGCATCTCTGGGCACAAGGATGACGCGAGGGTTGGCCACGAGACGGCTCCCACGCACCTCGCTGGGAAAGAGGCTGCCTCCCGTATGGATGCGCGAGCGACCAAGGCGCAGGCCAGCGAGCCCGTCGCCTCCGCTCATCCCGCGCGTCATATGAGCGCTGCGGAGTGGGAGCGGTCGGGCGTCATCCGCGTTCGCGGTATCGAGGGCTCGACATCTCCTGAGGAGGGGAGTCGTACCACGACCGCCAGACAACGTGCTGCGGTCGAGGACCGTCCCCGTATGAGCAGGTTCGCGACGGTGCCGGGGGTCGTCGCCGACGCTGGGTCTACAATCGAGCCTGCAGCATCCGAGAAAGCCCCGGTACCTGCGCCGCTTCCGAGCGCAAAGGCCGATCACGTGGCGCGCGACTACGGCGACATCGCCGAGAACTACGTGCACGGCGAGACCTTCCGCAATCGTATGGCGTCGCGCGCCCAGGGTGTTGCGTCCGTCCTTAGGGACCGAATCGGATCCACCAGAATGGATGGCCTTCCCGTGATCACGCGTCCCGACGGGTCGGTCGGCGACGTGGGCACCGGATGGTGGACACGTGCCGTGGGCTCGGATGCCATCGCGGACAGGGTTGCCTTCGTGGATGACGACGCCATCCCGTCAGACTTCTCTGACCTGAACATGCGTGCCGTGCCCGCCATGCCGTCCTATGAGGCCCTCTCGGCATCCGAATCGCTCTCGTCTCCTGCCGATGGCGAACGGGCCGCGCGTACGACCCGCTCGAATGCCATCCAAAACAGGGTCGCCCTCGTGGACGAGGGCGTCTATCCCGAGAAGCGCTCTGCGGGGGACGTCGAAAGCGAGGACGTCTGGGAGTCTGCCCTCATGGCCCTTGACGAGAGAATCGCCGCACAGTCGCCTGCCACACACGAAGCCACCTCGTTCAGTGACACGGTAGGCGACTCCGATACCATCGACGAACCCGATGGCATGGCTGCTGACACCCAGTTCATTCCGTTCAGGACGCCGGCAGGCCATCCTGAGGTCGTAGACACCGACACCTACGTCAACTACCTCATCGGAGAGGAGTTCTCTCGCAACTCCTCCAACGCGGTCCGCAGGACCTCTCGCGACTTCCTTCGCATGATCGATGGCGGCACCTCGTCCACGTCGAGGCACCTGTCCACGGGCGGGACCCAACCTCGTCGTGGAAGGCACTTTGCCAAGGCGGAACCGCTCAGCGTTGCCTTTGAGGCATGACGGGCCCTCGCGGTGCATCCGATGCCATGAGGGCGGGCACCTCTCGCTGGGTGCTCGCCCTCGTCTTGTGGGTGTGCTTCATCTGGGGTCACTCGCTCGTTCCCGGCGAGACGTCCTCAACGGAAAGCCTCTCGTTCGTGAACGGACTGCGGCCCGCCTTCGAGCTGCTCGGCATCACCGAGACGCTCATGATGACGTTTATCGTGCGCAAGACGGCACACTTCCTTGAGTATGTCGTGCTCGGTGTCATCTCTGGCGGTCTCATGCGTCGCGGATGGGTAAGAGACTTCCTTCATGGGAGGTTATCTCTCCTGGTGGCGGTCGTGGTGCCCATGATCGACGAGACGATTCAGCGCTTCGTGCCCGGACGTGAGGGACAGCTGCGCGACGTATGCATTGACCTCGCAGGCATTGCCTTCGGTCTGCTCGTCTTCTGGGTCATCTCACGCCATCGCGCGCGGCACCAGGGCGTGGGGCCGGGAAGACAAGCGACGTGACTTTGGCGGATGACGGACAGTTTGCGCAGCCATGCTATTCATTCGCGCAGGTGTTGCATGTTACAGAAAGGGAAACCTTCCCACAGAGCTGAGCGAATCGTCACTCGCCGCCGCTAAAGTCACGTTCAACTTCAGGAAATCTCGTGAAGCTAGGGATGAGAGGAGACTTCGTATGTCCGTTATCAGCAACATGTCAAGGCGCGACTTCTTGGGAGCGACCGGGGTGGTCGCTGCGGGTCTTGGCCTTGCAGGCTGTGGTTCCAGTTCCAGCTCCGACTCCGGCACCTCGGGCGCCACCATCAAGGTCGGGCTCATGGGTCCCTACTCGGGTGATGTCGCCCAGTACGGTCTCGCCTGCCGCCATGGTGCCGAGCTCTACGTCAAGCAGCTCAACGACGCCGGTGGCATCAACAGCAAGCAGATCGAGCTTGACGAGCAGGACGAGAAGGGCGACGCCACCGAGGCCGTCAACGTCTACAACAAGCTCGTCGAGGATGGCGTGACCGCCATCATCGGAGACGTCACCTCCACGCCGACCATCGCGGTCGCTCAGGCGTCCGTTACGGACAACATGCCCCTCGTGACCCCGTCCGCCACCGCAAAGGACGTCGTCTCCTACGGCTCGAACGTGTTCCGTGCCTGCTACACCGACCCTGAACAGGGTAGGCTCATGGCTGACTTCGCGGCCGAGCAGGGGTACAAGACCGTCGGCTGCATCTTCAACTCCGGCGGTGACTACGAGGTCGGCGTCAAGGACGCCTTCGTCAAGGAGGCTACCTCCAAGGGCCTCACGATTCTTGACCCGCAGGGCTATGCGAGCGGTGCCGTCGACTTCAACGCACAGCTCACGACCATCATCTCCGGCAAGCCCGATGCCATCATGTCGCCAAACTACTACCAGGATGACGGCAAGATCGTCACCCAGGCCCGCCAGCTCGGCTATACCGGCGTCTTTTTGGGTGCCGATGGCTGGGCGAACATCGTGGGCGGCGATGAGGAGTACGCTTCTGCCGCCGATCTCGAGGGTTGCTTCTATGACTCCTCGTTCTCTGCGGCCAGCACCGATGACTCCGTCAAGAAGTTCATCTCCGACTACAACGCGGAGTTTGGCGAGGCGCCCTCCAACTTCTGCGCACTCGGCTACGACGCGGCCATGATTCTCTGCAACGGCATCACCGCCGCTGAGAGCGCTGGCAGCAAGGCTGGCACCGATGAGTACAAGCAGGCCATCATCGACGCCATCGCCTCGGGCAGCGTCAACGGCGTCACTGGGGCCATCTCCTACAACGGCACCGGTGACCCGGTCAAGTCCACGCTCGTCATCACCTTCAAGAACGGTGCCGAGCAGGTCTACAAGACCATCCAGGGCTAGCGCACCGGGGTTCGTGGCTCGCATTCGAGCTTCTTGGCACCGAGGCGGGACCAAACGTCCCCTCTCGGTGCTTCCTTGTAGTGTGGTACGTCAGGCCTCGCCGCTTCTCCGAGCGTGGTCGTAGACGGAATGGGTCTCTGTCGGATACGACTGGAAGGGAAGTGTTTGCCGTGACGTTTCTGACGCAGGTGCTGAATGGTCTCCAGCTGGGCAGCATCTACGCGCTCGTCGCTCTTGGCTACACGATGGTGTACGGCATCATCCTGCTGCTCAACTTTGCTCATGGTGACATCATCATGGTGGGCGCGTACATATCCTGGATCGTGATGAGCAAGCTGGGGTTGTCCCCGGTGCTCGCCGTGATTCTCTCCGTCCTTGGATGCACCGCGCTAGGCGTCCTCATCGACAAGGTGGCCTATGCGCCTCTTCGGGAGGCCCCCAGGCTCTCCATCCTGATCACGGCCATCGGCGTCTCATACTTCCTCGAGAACGGCTCCCAGCTCGTCTTTGGTGCGGATGCCAAGGTGGTGCCCAACTTCACGGACCTCACCACGTTTCAGGTCGGTGGCATGAGCTTCTCGTTCACCGCGGTCCTCACGATTGCGGTCACGGTGGTCTCGACCATCATCCTCAGCCTGCTCGTGCAAAAGACCAAGCTTGGCAAGGCCATGCGCGCGGTCTCCGAGGACATGGGAGCCGCCCGTCTCATGGGCATCAACGTGAACACGACGATATCATTCACCTTTGCCGTGGGGTCCGCGCTCGCCGGAATCGGTGCCGTGCTCTACAGCATGGCCTACCACCAGGCGACCCCGACCATGGGCATCATGCTCGGCACCAAGGCCTTCGTGGCCGCGGTCCTCGGTGGCATCGGCTCGATTCCCGGCGCCGTCATCGGTGGTCTGGTCGTGGGCTTCGCGGAGGTCGCGGTCTCCGCCATCGGTCTTTCGGTCTGGCAGGACGCCGTGGTCTTCCTCCTCCTCATCGTCGTCCTCATCGTGAAGCCGACCGGTATCCTCGGTCACCCGATGACCGAGAAAGTATAGGGGGCTCACATGGAAGAGACCGATAGGACAGAGGAGAAGCGACCCACGATCAAGATGGGGATCGGTGCAGGCACAGGCATCGTCGGCGGCTACCGCACGCTTCCCATGCCCGCGCGCTATGCGATCAATGCCGTGCTTGTCGCCTTGTTCCTCATCGTGGGGGAGTCGATGATTGGCGGCGGCATCGTGAGCCGTTATCAGACGACCGTCCTCGAGCAGATCGGCATCTACATCATCATGGCCGTCTCGCTCAACATTGCCACGGGCTATCTGGGCCAGCTGCCGCTCGGCCATGCAGGCTTCATGTCCGTGGGCGGCTATGCGTGTGCGCTGTTCGTGATGAAGAACATGGACAAGTTCGGGTTGACCTTCGCGAACATGGTCACCCCCTCGTTCGCGTCCGTCATGCTCTTCGCGCTCGGCCTGCTCTTCGGTGGTGTCTGCGCGGCCATCTGCGGCCTTATCATCGGCATCCCGGCCCTGCGCCTCAAGGGCGACTACCTCGCCATCATCACGCTTGGGTTTGCCGAGATCATCCGCGTCGTGATGCTTAACATCGACTCGGTCCTCGGCTTCGAGCTTACGGGCGGTGCCAAGGGTCTCACGGGAATACCCAGCTACACGAACTTCCTTAACACGTTCATCGTGGTGGCCATCGTGATCTTCCTCATCCACACGATGATGAAGTCGCGTCATGGTCGCGCGATCATCGCCATACGGGACAACGAGATAGCCGCCGAGGCGTCAGGCATCAATACCACGTATTACAAGACGCTTGCCTTCGTGGCCTCCGCGTTCTTCGCGGGCATCGGCGGCGGTCTCTATGCCGGGTGCATCGGCGTCATGGCCCCTGCCAAGTTCGGCTTCATGAAGTCGGTCGAGATCCTCGTCATGGTCGTGCTCGGCGGCATGGGCTCGATGCTCGGGTCCGTGGTCTCGGCGACGGGTCTCACGATCCTGCCCGAGGCGCTGCGCGCCTTCTCCGACTATCGCATGGTGGTCTACTCCGTCGTCCTGATCCTTGTCATGATCTTCCGCCCCCAGGGTCTTCTCGGCTCCTATGACTTCTCGCTCAGTCGCGTGATCGAGAGGATCATGAACCACGACTATCCTTGGAAAAGGAAACCAAAGGACACGGTTGACGCGGGGGTGAGCGCCGATGTCGAACGATAGGAAGAGGCGCTCGGTCCTCGTCCAGATGGAGACGCCCAACCTGATCCCGGAGCGTGACCTTGGCAGGAAGCCTGTTCTCGAGGCGCACGACCTTGGTATCGACTTTGGTGGTCTTACGGCGGTCGATGACTTCAACATCGCCATGGGTCGCACGGAGATCTCTGGACTCATCGGACCCAACGGTGCTGGCAAGACGACGATCTTCAACCTTCTCACCAACGTCTACAAGCCCACGAGGGGGACGATTCTCCTCGACGGCTTCGACACCGCGGGCAAGAGCGTCGTCGAAGTCAACAAGATGGGCATCGCGCGCACGTTTCAGAACATCCGCCTCTTCGACAAGATGACGGTCGAGGAGAACGTTCTCGTTGGCTTGGGTAACTCCATGTCCACCAACCTGCTCACCGACGTGTTCCGCCTGCCCAAGCACTGGAAGCAGGAGGCCGAGTTCCACGATCGCGCGCTTGACCTTCTTGGCATCTTTGACATGCAGGGACTTGCGACCACCCAGGCCGGCAACCTTCCCTATGGCGCCCAGAGGCGTCTCGAGATCATCCGCGCCTTGGCCACCAACCCCAAGGTCCTCCTCCTTGACGAGCCTGCCGCTGGCATGAACCCCAACGAGACGGACGAGCTCATGGAGAACATCCAGAAGATCCGCGATGATTTTCAGATTGCCATTCTCCTCATCGAGCATGACATGAGCTTGGTCATGGGCGTCTGTGAGGTCATCGGCGTCCTCGACTACGGCAGGATCATCGCCAAGGGCACGCCCGAGGAGATTCAGAGCGATCCCAAGGTCATCGAGGCCTATCTCGGCAAGCAGGAGGTGAAGTAACGTGGCGAGCATGCTTTCCGTGCAGGACCTGTACGTCTCATACGGTGCCATCAAGGCCGTTCTCGGCATCTCGTTCGACATCAACGAGGGCGAGATCGTCACGCTCATCGGGGCCAACGGAGCGGGCAAGTCAACAACGCTCAACACCATCTCTGGCCTTCTCAAGCCCGAGTCTGGAAACGTCGAGTACAGAGGCGAGCAGCTCGTAGGCATCAAACCCCACAAGATCGTGGGCAGAGGCCTTGCGCTCTGCCCCGAGGGTCGTCGCGTCTTCACCGAGATGTCGGTCGCGGAGAACCTCGAGATGGGTGGCTACATCCGTACCGATGCCGAGAACGCCGAGACGCTCAAGAAGGTCTTCGAGCGCTTCCCGCGTCTGAAGGAGCGTGCTACGCAGGTCGCCGGCACCCTCTCGGGAGGCGAGCAGCAGATGCTGGCCATGGGTCGTGCCCTCATGTCCAAGCCGGACCTTCTCATGCTCGACGAGCCCTCCATGGGGCTTGCCCCCATTCTCGTCCAGGAGATCTTCGACATCATCAAGGAGCTCAACGAGCAGGGAACCACCATTCTGCTCGTCGAGCAGAATGCGAGCATGGCCCTCTCCATCGCCGACCGTGGCTATGTCCTCGAGACGGGCTCCATCGTCAAGACCGGCACGGGCAGGGAGCTCCTCAACGACGATGCCGTACGCAGGGCATATCTCGGCGGCTAGGTCGAATCAAGGGATGGCATTATGACGACCCCCTCGGAGGAATCTCCGAGGGGGTCGTATCTCGTCAGGTGCGCCTCGTTCTAGAAGGCGCTCTCGAACGCAGCGAGCAGCTCGTCAAATTCCTGGTAGGCAGGGATGTCAGGATTGTCGGCGATGATCTTGTCGGTACTCCTGAAGAGGAAGCCCGCCTTGCTTGCGCGGATCATCGCGAGGTCGTTGTAGGAGTCTCCGGTGGCAATGGTCTCGTAGCCCATCGCCTGAAGGCCGCGTACGGTCGTGAGCTTGGACTGCGGGCATCGCATCGAGAAGCCAGTGACCTCGCCAGACGGTGCCACGGTGAGCGTGTTGCAGAGGATCGTGGGCCAGTTGAGCTTTTCCATGAGCGGCTTGGCAAACTGCTCGAAGGTATCGGAGAGTATCACGACCTGGGATTCCTGACGGAGACGGTCAAGAAACTCACGTGCACCGGGAAGCGGCTCGATCGTGGCGATGACCTCCTGGATCTCGTGCAGGCCCAGGCCATGCTCGTGCAGGATGCCAAGGCGCCAGCCCATGAGCTTGTCATAGTCGGGCTCGTCGCGGGTGGTGCGACGAAGGTCGGGGATGCCTGCGGCATCAGCGAATGCGATCCAGATCTCGGGGACGAGAACGCCCTCCATGTCGAGACAGCAGATGTTCATCGATGACCTTTCTAGTACGAGAGCTCAACGGACGCACCATGCTCGTTGGCGCGCATCGTGCGAATCCAGAGGTCTGGCAGGGTGTCCTTGGCGGCGCAGGTGATCCGTTCGGCGACTGCGTCGCCATCGGCGATGGCGAGCATCGTCGCTCCCGACCCCGAGATGAGGAATGCGCAGGCACCGCTCGTGAGCGATGCGGTTCGCAGGCGCTCGTAGTCGGGAATGAGTGGGGCGCGGTAGGGCTCGTGGGTGCGATCGTGACAGCATCCGCTGATGGCGTTGGGATCTCCCGACGCAAGCGCGCTCACCATGGCGAGACAGCGACCGACCTGCCATGAGACGGTGCTGATGGGCACCATCGAGGGGAGTGCCTTCCTGGCGTCGCGCGTGAGCACCCGATAGGGCGGTGCCATGCAGACGAAGCGAAGGTTGGGCGCGACGACCCAACGTGTCGTCACGGTGTCATCCTCGTTCACGAACGAGCTCACGAGCCCACCCATGACGGCGGGAGCCACGTTGTCGGGGTGACCTTCGATGCGTGTGGAGATGTTGAGCGCGCTTGCTCGGTCAAGAGGGAGTCCCGCGAGGGCCTGTGCGGCAAGCACCCCCGCAACGATGCAGGTCGAGCTCGAGCCTAGACCTCCCGACGAGGGGATGGGGGAGTCCTCCACGATGTGAAGGGGTCTGCTTGCCACGCCATACTCCGCGCATGCGGCGAGGTAGGAAGTCCAAACGAGATTGTCGTCGCCACAGAGCTCAGGTGCACATCCCTCGACGAGAAGCGCGTCTGCTGGCTCGAAGGTGAATGTCGCCGCAATCTCGAGCGCGAGCCCCAGCACGTCGAAGCCGACGCCGAGATTTGCCGTCGTGGCAGGGACCCGTATCGTTACGCCTCCGCTTGCCTGCTGCCCTTCGGTCTTGCTCACAGGAAGATCCTCGCGCAGGAGGATTCCACGAATGCGGACATCTTGCCTTGGTCGCAGACGTCATCGTGCAGGACCTCTCCGTCACGAAGGCTGGAGAGCTGCGAAGGGGCGACCGTGCCCGTGATATGCTCGAGGGCGTCCATGCACGCGAAACCGTTCATGCCGGAGGTGTCGACGCCAAGCGCATCGAGGACGTCCGCCGAGAACTTGTAGGGGCTCGCCGTCGACAGGCAGATGCGCGTGGTGCCGTCCGCGGCGATGCCGTCGAGCACGCACTTTGCGACGGCGGTGTGCGGGTCGATGAGCTTATGGTCCGTCTCCCATGTGGTGCGAATCGTCTCTCGGGTCTCATCGTCGCTGGCTCGTCCGCAGTTGAAGGTCTCGCGAATCCTCGCATGGACGTCTGCGGGAAGGGTGTAGATGCCCCCGTCGCGCAGACCCGCCATGAGACTGGAGACGAGCTCGACGTCACCGTCAGACGCGTAGTAGAGCATGCGCTCGAGGTTGGACGAGACGAGTATGTCCATCGAGGGCGAGATCGTCTTGACGAACGCGCGGTTGCGGTCGTAGGTGCCTGTCGAGATGAAGTCTGTGAGGACGTCGTTGGAGTTGGATGCCACGATGAGCCTGCGCACGGGGAGTCCGAGACGTTTGGCGTAGTAGCCGGCGAGCACGTCGCCGAAGTTGCCCGTGGGGACGCAGAAGTCCACCTTCTCGCCGCTCCTGACGATGCCACCGCGTACGAGCTGCGCATACGAATTGAAGTAGTAGGTCACCTGTGGGGCGAGGCGACCGATGTTGATGGAGTTGGCGCTCGAGAGCATGACGTTGCGCATGGCGAGGCGCGTTCCGAGCCCTCTGTCGGCGAAGATGCGCTTCACCTCGGTCTGCGCGTCATCGAAGTTGCCTCGTATGGCGCAGACGGCAACGTTGGAGCCAACCTGGGTCACCATCTGAAGGCGCTGGACGTCGGACACCTTTCCGTAGGGGAAGAATACGCAGACGCCCGTGCCGGGGACGCCCGAGAAGCCATCGAGCGCCGCCTTCCCCGTGTCACCCGAGGTTGCCGTCACGACCATGACGTCACGGCCGTCCCCGGTGCGTGCCACGCTCATGAGCTGGGGGAGCATCTGGAGTGCGATGTCCTTGAAGGCGCAGGTCGGGCCATGGTAGAGCTCGAGCAGCCAGTCGGTGCCAAGAGAGGTGACGGGTGCGATCGCCTCGTCGTCCCACTGGGGGCCGTAGGCGCCGGCGACGCAGCGAGCAAGCTCGTCTGACGCATAGTCAGGCAGAAGCGCGCTCAGGATCGCAACCGCCGTCTCCTGGAAGCTGGCGTCAACCATGTCAGCGAGATCGATCGCATCCTGGCCGAGCTGGTCGGTAACGTAAAGACCCCCGTCGGGGGCGATGCCCGTGAGGATAGCTTGCTTGCTTGTTACAGAATCGGCATTCGAGCGGGTGCTGTGGTAGAAAGTTCTCACTTGTGGGCTCCTTGCATCACGGGCCTCGAGCTTTGTCTACGCACGTATGATAGCCGTGCGGAGGGCCATTAGAAACCGGCTGACACAGAATCGAAAGGAACCCAGATGAAGATAGCCGTCCTTGGGTATGGAACCGTGGGCCGTGGTGTCGTCGAGATCATCGACGGGCACGTCGGGTCCGTCGAGGTCGCCCGTATCCTCGAGCTACCCGACCGGCTCAGTGACCCCCGCATGACCTCCAGCTATGCCGACATCGTCAACGATCCCCAGATCGAGCTCGTGGTCGAGTGCATGGGTGGCGTCGAGCCCGCCCATACCTTCATCCTCGAGGCGCTCAGCGCGGGGAAGCATGTGGTCACGTCGAACAAGGCCGTGGTCGCCGAGCACTTCGCCGAGTTCGTCGAGGCTGCCAACGCGCATGACGCGGGCCTTCTCGTCGAGGCGTCCGTGGGTGGCGGCATCCCTTGGATCGCGAGCATCATCAAGGCGCGGCGCATCGATGCCATCAACTCATTCTGTGGCATCATGAACGGCACCACGAACTACATCGTGTACAAGATGCTCAGAGATGGGTCCGACTTTTCCGAGGTGCTCGGCAAGGCCCAGGAGATGGGATATGCCGAGCGCGACCCCTCTGCCGACATAGACGGCATCGACGTGCGAAACAAGACGATCATCTCGGCCTCCGTCGCATTCGACGTGGCCTGCACGAAGGAGCTCCCTGTGACGGGCATCCGTACGCTCACCAAACGTGACCTCGCCCTCTTCGGCAGCCATGAGCGCACGGTCAAGCTTCTTGGCAGGGGAGTGCAGAAGGATGGATGCTACGCCGTCGCCGTCGAGCCGGTCGCCGTTCGGACCTCCTCGCTCGAGGCCAACGTGCCCTTGAACTTCAACCTCGTGACACTTGACGGTGACACGGTGGGCGAGCTCAAGTTCTACGGCCAGGGTGCCGGCTCGCTCCCCACGGGCAACGCCATCGTGCAGGACATCCTCGACTGCGCCTCCGGCATCCGTCCTCGTTACGACTTCTCGCGTGGTCTCACGTATGACCCGGAGTTGCTTCGCTCCGACTACGTGTTCCGGACGGAGGCGGACATCGAGGGCTCTCGCTCCTACGAGCCTGGTGCCGTCCTCGTGCGCGACCTCACCGCAGAGCAGGCAAGAGCCAGCCTCGAGCTGGCTCTCGAGACCGATCCCACCACCTTCATGGCAGCCCTCGTCAAGGAAAGCTAGGTCCAGCAATGATTAAGATCGCAAAGTTCGGCGGTTCCAGCGTCGCGACTGCCGAGCAGTTCAAGAAGGTCAAGGCCATTGTCGACTCCGATTCCGATCGCAAGTTCGTGGTGGTGTCCGCCATCGGCAAGCGCTTCGATGGAGACAACAAGATCACCGACCTGCTCCTTCTCGTCAACGCGCATATCCAGTACCACGTGGACTGCACGTCCCTGCTCGCCGACATAGAGCAGCGCTTCGTCGACATTGCCGACGGGCTGGGTATCACGTGGCCCGTTGCCGAGAAGTTCGAGACCTTCGCCGGAAACATCAAGAAGCACTCGCCCGAGTACATCGTCTCGCGTGGCGAGTGGTTCACGGCGCACATTCTGGCCGAGTATCTGGGCCTCAAGTTCGTGGACGCCGCCGATGTCATCGTGTTCCACCACGACGGGACCGTCGACGTGGAGCGCACCGCCTCCCGGCTCAAGGAGGTCGTGGTTCGCGAGGGTGCCTTCGTTCTGCCTGGCTTCTACGGCGCCACGGTCGACGGCTCCATCAAGCTCTTCAAGCGCGGAGGCGGGGACATCACCGGTGCCATCGTCGCACGCTGCATCAATGCTGACGTCTACGAGAACTGGACCGACGTGTCCGGATTCCTCTCCGCCGACCCGCGCGTCGTGGACGACCCCCGCTCCATTCGCCGCATCACCTTCGACGAGATGCGCGAGCTCTCTTACATGGGTGCCTCCGTCCTGCAGGAGGAGGCCATCTTCCCCGTGCGCGAGGTCGGCATCCCCATCCTCATCAAGAACACCAACCGTCCCGAGGACCGAGGCACCATCATCTCCGAGACCGCGGAGGTGGGTGCCAACGAGCATCTCATCACGGGCGTCGCCGGCAAGAAGGACTTCCTCGCCGTGCACGTCAAGAAGGCTCACATGTCCAATGAGGTCGGCGTCATCAGCCGCGCCCTCGACATCTTCGAGCGTTATGGCGTCTCCGTCGAGCATATCCCCACGGGCGTCGACTCCTTCGGTGTGGTCGTCGCCGCCGACGAGGTCCGTGACACGATCTACTCGATCGTCGCGGACATTCGGCGCGAGATCAAGCCAGATGACATTACGATGCTCGACAAGATCGCCCTCATCTCGGTCGTCGGTCGCAACATGTCCAGACGGTCCGGCACCTCGGGCAAGATCTTTGGCGTTCTGGGCAACGCGGGCATCAACATTCGCATGATCACCCAGAGCTCCGAGGAGATCAGCATCATCATGGGTGTCGACAACAGCGACTTCGAGCGCGCCATCAAGGTCATCTACGAGGGATTCGTCCGTGACGAGATGGTCTCTTCGCCAAAGGCTCGCTAGTCGTGACAGAGCAGACCGTCCGAAGGGATTTCTCATGAGTGACAAGACCGTTGCGATTCTCGGCGTTACGGGCGTCGTGGGAACGCAGATGCTCCAGTGTCTCGAGGAGCGCAACTTCCCTGTGGGGAAGCTCGTACCGCTTGCGAGCGCTCGCTCCGTCGGCAGAGACGTCATCTTCCGCGGCGAGAGGGTACCCGTTGTCGAAGCCACGCCTGACGCCTTCGAAGGTGTCGACATCGTCCTCGGCGCCGCAGGCGACGAGCAGGCGAAGGCACTTCTCCCTGAGGCCGTAAGGCATGGTGCGGTGTGCGTGGACAACTCCCACGCCTTCCGCCTGGATGCCGATGTGCCCCTGGTGATACCCGAGATCAACCCCGAGGACATCGCCAACCACCCGCGCAACATCATTGCCAACCCGAACTGCGCTACCATCATCGGTCTCGTTCCGACGTGGCCGCTGCACAAGGCAGCAGGTCTCCGGCGCCTCATCGTGAGTACCTACCAGGCGGCCTCTGGCGCGGGCATGCCGGGCCTGCGCGAGCTGGAGCGCGAGACGGACGTCCTGGCCAACGGTGGCGAGATGGGCGAGACCAAGCCCTTCGCCTATCAGCTGGCCGCAAACCTCATCCCGCAGATCGGTGGCTTCCAGGACGAGGCGTACACGTCCGAGGAGTGGAAGATGCTGAACGAGGGGCGCAAGATCATGCACCTGCCCGAGGTCCGCGTGAGCTGCACCTGCGTGCGCGTGCCCGTCATGCGCTCGCACTCCGAGTCCATCACTGCCGAGTTCGACCGCCCCATAACTCCAGAAGAAGCACGTGAGATACTCTCGTCGGCACCTGGGGTCAAGGTCGTCGACGATCCTGGAAGCCTTCGCTATCCGATGCCACTGGACACCTCCGACCAGGACCTCGTCTTCGTCGGACGCATACGACGCGATACGTCCGCGCCTGAGGGCGTCAACTCGCTCACGTTCTTCTGCTGCGGCGACCAGATTCGCAAGGGTGCCGCGACCAACGCCGTGCAGATCGCGGAATACCTGGCATAGGACATCTGACAGGACTTCCAGCAGGATACGGGATGCCTTTTGGTTCCCCGTCCTGCCGGAAGTCCTGATCTAGTCCTCGGCCGACGAGAGAAACTCCCTCGTACGGGGGTTGAGGGGACTGTTGACGACCTGCTCTGTGGGACCATCCTCCGCGATCTCTCCGTCGAGGAGCAGGCAGATGCAATCGGAGGCTTCTTGGGCAAAGCCCATCTCGTGGGTCACGATGCCGACAGCCATTCCCTCGGAGGCAAGCTCGCGGATGATGCGGTGCATATCGGTCGTGAGCTTGGGATCGAGCGCCGAGGTCGCCTCATCGAAGTAGAGTACGTCCGGCTTCATGGCGAGTGCGCGGCAGATCGCCACACGCTGCTGCTGTCCGCCCGAGAGCTGGCACGGAACCTTGTCAGCATGTTCGGAGAGGCCGAGCCGGTCGAGAAGGACGCGTGCCTCGGCCTCCACCTCCTCCTTGTCGCGGTGCTGGACGACGGTGGGCGCGTCGCATATGTTGCGCATGACCGAGAAGTGCGGGAAGAGGTTGTAGTTCTGGAAGACGATGCCGAAGCGCATGCGGGCCTGCCGCATCGCGTCTCCGTCATAGAGCGCCCGTCCATCCTCGCCTCGTGAGGTGACCTCGAGGTCACCGTAGGAGAGCGACCCCTCGTCAAAGGTGTCAAGGAGGGTCAGGCAGCGGAGAAGCGTGGATTTGCCTGCCCCTGACGGGCCGATGAGCGAGACGACCTCACCACGATCGATGCCAAACGAGACGTCATGCAGAACCTCGCGCGAGCCAAACGACTTGCGCGCACCCGTAACCGAAACCGCCCTGGTGCTAGTCATGGTAGTAGTCCAACTTCTTCTCGGCCATACGGAGGGCAAACTCGATGAGAAGACAAGTCACCCAGTAGATCGCGGCGGCCATGGCGAACGGAATCATGCTGCGCTGCGAGGCCACGAGCGCCCGGCTTTGCGTGAACATCTCGATGATGCCGATGGAGAAGGCAAGCGACGTGTCCTTTACGAGCGTGATGACCTCGTTGCCCATGGCGGGGAGGATCCTCTTGACCACTTGGGGCAGGATGATTCTGAAGAAGGCCTGCCCGTGGGAGTAACCGAGCACCTGCGATGCCTCGTACTGTCCCTGGGGCATGCTCTGGATGCCCGAGCGGTAGATTTCGGCGAAGTAGGCCGCGTAGTTGACGATGAAGGCGATGATCACGGCGGTGAACATGTAGTCGGAATCGGTCCGAACGCCGAACACGTAGTACGGCACGAAGAAGACCGCAAACATCTGGAGCATGAGGGGCGTGCCGCGCATCACCGAGATGACGAGCTGCATGAGGAGTGACAGGGGCTTGAACTTCGAGAGACGCCCGAGGACGATGACGACACCGAGGGGGATCGCGCCCAGAAGCGTGAGCGCGAATATCTCGAGTGAGGTGCCGTAGCTTGAGATGAGCATGGAGAACATGGTGGAAGAAGGCACGTGTGACCGCCTATGACAGGGGTCCGCCAGGAGGTGAACCCAAGACCTTCGATGCTACGTTTCCTGACTACTTCTTCGGGAGACACCAGAGGTCGTAGGAGACGCCCTGGTCGGCGTACTTCTCGCAGACCTCCTTGACCTTGCCCTCGGAATCGAGCTGCTGGAGATCCGCCTCGACCGTGGCGGCGAGGCTCTCGTTGCCGAGTGCGAAACCGACGCCGAAGTGCTCGGAGTTGAGCACCTCGTCGAGGATCGTGAACTCCGAGGTGCGGTCACCGATGTTGTACACGGCGACGGGATAGTCGATGGCGACGGCGTCGGCCGAGCCGTTCTCGAGCATCATGAAGGCCGTGTTGTAGTTATCGATGGTCTGGAGCTGCGCAAACGTGGCACCGAGCGCCGCCTGGGCACCGTCGGCCGAGAGAAGGTCGAGGGCTGCGGAATCTGCCTGGGTGATGACGTTCTTGCCCGCAAGGTCGGCGAGGCCCGCGATGCCGGAGTCGGCGCGTACGACCACGACCTGACGGTTCTCCATGTAGGCGTCGGTGAAGGCATAGTCACCCTCTCGACCCTCGATGGTGAAGCCATTCCAGATGCATGTGATCTGACCGCTGTTGAGCAGGGCATCCTTGGCATCCCAGGAGATGGGGGTGGGAGTGTAGGTCCAGCTCTCCATCGCGCAAACCGCCTGAGCGAGGTCAAGGTCAAAGCCCGTGTACGTACCGTCGTCACCAACATAGCCGTATGGCGGGAACTCCTGGTCAAAGCCGACGACGAAGTTTCCGTCGAAGGAGGTCTCCTTCGACGTTGTGGACGAGGTGGAAGAATCGGATGGGGAGGAGCAGCCCGCAAGGCCAGCGAGCGTGGACGCACCCATGACGGCGAAGGCGCTCGTAAGGAACTGGCGACGGTCGAGGTCGAGGGAGTTGAATTTCATGGCATTACTCCATTCTTGCAGTGTCTGTGCAGGTGTGCTTTAGCATGATGGAGTAAGGATAGCTGCTCGTATCGTCTCGTTCAAGGCTTGACGCCTTGACGAAATGACGCTGTGATCAAATGCGCGTTCGTATGTGTGGAGAAGGGAGGGTAGAAAAAACTTCAAGATTCCCCCTTGCATCATTGGCATGTTTTGCAATAATAGACGAGCTGCACGAGGTGGGTCACATGGTGGGTGTAGCTCAGTTGGAAGAGCGACGGACCGTGGCTCCGTAGGTCGAGGGTTCGAGCCCCTTCACCCACCCCATTACAGTTGAATAGGGACCGGTAGCTCAGCTGGTAGAGCAGGGGACTCTTAATCCCAAGGTCCAGGGTTCGAACCCCTGCCGGTCCACCATGTAATATATGAGGTCAGATGCCATTTTAGGTGTCTGACCTTTTCGTTGTTGTGGCAAATCGACTACCAAGGCCTTGCCTCTCTCCCGCTGGCCGCATTGAGAGGATTCATTCGGTATCCTCGCTTGACTCTCACATCGTGTGAGACCCTATCCTCGTCTTGACGTCATGGAAGACCGCGCGAGAAGACCTATCGGAGAAGTCGGGAGAAATCAGAAAGACATGCTAAGAATCGGGGATTTTTCCAAGCTGTCGATGGTAAGCATCCGCATGCTCCGTCGCTATGACGAAGTTGGCTTGCTGCACCCGGCGGAAACGGATGACCTCACGGGATACCGCCATTATCGGGAGGATCAGCTTCCTCGTGCACAGAGGATCGCGGCGCTCAGAGACATGGGCTTCGGCCTTGCTGACATCGCCGTGATGCTAGAGACCTGGGGTGACGGTGAAGCCAGACGGGCACGATTCGAGACCATGCTCTCCCAGACGCACGCCGAGATTGATGATGCAGAGCAGAGGATGAGGCTTCTGCGCTCTGCCCTGGAACAACTGAGAAGGGAAGGAACGATTATGGAATACGACGTAACCTTGAAGGAACTGCCTGCGCGGTCCGTGGCGAGCGTGCGCCAAGTCATTCACTCATATGCCGACGAACAATCTCTCTGGGATACCTACATGAAGGAGACCGAGAAGTTGGGCCTGCGACCTACGGCTCCCTATGCCCTGTCCGTCTTTCACGACCGCGAGTACAAGGAACACGACGTCGATGTCGAGGTACAGATGTGCGTGGAGGGGGACTACACCGACACCGAGCATGTGAGATTCAAGACCGTGCCTGCCGTGCAGTATGCCTCTGCCACCTACAAGGGTTCCTACGAGAAGCTTGGTGGCGTCAACCAGGCCGTCGCGAACTGGGTCTGCGACAATGGCTACGAGTTCGATGGTCCTATGTTTTGCATCTACCACGTAAGTCCACACGAGACAAACGATCCGAACGAATACGTTACCGAAATATGCTACCCCGTGAAAAAGCTCTAAGGGGTTCCGTGAGCACGGGTACGGTTTTGTGTGACCGATCGTAGCCTACGCTCCCGCACCATGGCCTGACAGCAGTGGCCATGGTGCGGGAGCATCATGTCGTGGAGCCGGCATCCAGTATGGAACCGATGACCGCAGCCTGCTGCGCGTCGAGGAGACCAAGCTCAAGGGCCGCCGCCGTCGAAAGACCAGCCGTGTCGATCGTCGCAATGATTGCGCGGTTGGCCCGTGCGTCACAGAGCACGCCAAGCTTGTCCTGCGCTCGCGCCATCTCGGATGAGACGTCACCAAGATCTGCGCCGAGGAGGTTCCCCAGCTCGCTTGTGACATAGCGAACGCACTTCACATCCTTGCGCAACGCGTGAGTGGCGGCGGCATCAGAGAGATCAAGCGCATCTTCGACGCCGACAAGATGCATCCGCATCCCGTCAAGACGGGCTCGCAGACGCTCAAGAGGAAGACCCGTACGTCGGTGCGTCCTCTTCCAACGGACGTTCTTTGACTCGTGCACGATCTGCCGAATATCTCGGCGCGTCTCTTTGCTCCGGAGTGTCTTGATCGCGCGCCTGCGCTCGGTCGCGCGCAGCTCTTGGCAGTGAGAGAGTAGCGTGGGCTCGGTGACAGAGCGTTCGATTTCCAAGGCCTCGACCTGCTCGCATAGGATGTCAAGCTCACGTAAGCGAGAAGTGGGCCGCACGAGCTCGCGCAGGTCGTCTGCAAGCAAACGCGCCTGACGGCTTTGTTGGTAGGGCCTGATGAAGACGAGCAAGGAGCGCATCGTGCGAATCGCCACGCGATAGCGATGCAGCGTCTCAGGATCATCCGGATCATCAAGGAACGTGCGAAGGCACGTCTCCACGTGCCCGGCCATCGAGAAAAGGCTTCTCTCCACGTGCTCGGACACCTCCCATGGGGCGGTGTCCGGACCCTGCACAAACCAGGCGAGCCCGCCCGTGAGCCGGAAGGCCGCGACAGCCCCCTCGTCGAGGCGTGGCGTGTCCTCGTCGAGGCGCCGAGCCGCCTGCTCTATAAGGGGGTCGTGTCCCACAGCCACGACCACGCGGGCGTCGGCGGACGAGAGCTCATGAAAGAAGGCGTCGACATCCTGGCTGCAGAGGAACTGGCGAATTTCGACGGGCTTGATGCCAAGCGTATGGGCAACAACCGTCGCCGTCTGTCTCGCACACGCCGCAGGACTCGACCAGATCATGACGTCGCCATCAGAATCAATCAGCGAGCGGACATGGGGCATCATCGCTTTGAGTGATTGCCTGCCCGCCATGGTGAGGCCGCGCGACATGTCACTGCTGTCATCCGGGTAGACCTCGGCTGCCCCATGGCGCACCAAGACGAGAAGTTCAACCATCGAATTGCCTCCTCTCCGCCCGGCAGGATTCGGCATCGTTGCACCCCACGAATACCCTCTCATCATAGCAGGCGAGAGACCGACATGCACTACAGGTAAGGCGGACTGGATGGGAAATCGAGGTGGTACGCTACCGTGCGAACGCCGTTTTTCGCGTACGGACGCTTCTTATACAAAAACGCTCCGCATGCGACGCGACGTCACCGAGAAACCCGTGTCTCGAGCAGTCCTTTTCGTCATTTCCTGTCTCATGAGCATGCTAGGCTCATGTCATGGGGGGTGATTGGCACGTCGGCCACCAGACTACATCGGAAGACGCCCGCGCTCGTTCGGGGTGCCATGGCTTGTGCCATGGTCGTAGTCGGGCTCGCGTCTGCCCGAATCGGCTGTTGGGACCTTGCCGCCATGGCCTCTGGTTCCAACCAGGTCGCACAGGTCGCATCCTCGACGCGCTCGGGTGCCACGGCTTGGGACGAGACCGTCTCCCCTGACTACTACCGAATCGTGGGCACGGCCGTCGTGGACCAGGACGTTGCTGCGGGGACGGTCTCGTATTCCTCGCTCGATGCGTTCGGACGCGCCGGTCGCGCGGTCGCATGCGTGACCCATCAGATGGTAGAGACGGGCATCGCGCGCAAGCGCACTGCCATGTCGGACATCCACCCCTCGGGATGGGGACATAACGCCATCGTGGACATCGCCCAACCCAATGGGTCGGTCTACCATGGCTACCTCTTTAACAGGTCGCATCTCATAGCCAAGTCCCTTGGCGGGGAGGATGTCACGGAGAACCTCGTCACGGGCACGCGCATGCAGAACGTGGGCTCCAACGATGGTGGGGGTGGCATGGCGTATCCCGAGGGCCTCGTGCGCACTTGGCTCGACAGGAACCCCGAAGGTACCGTGTGGTATTCGTCCACGCCCACGTACGAGGGGGATGAGGTCGTGCCCAGAAGCGTCATCGTGGACCTCCTATCCTCTGACGGCACACTCGACCTCGAGCTGGAGGTCTACAACACTGCGTGGGGGTACAGTATCGACTACGCGGACGGGTCCTACTCTACGAAGTGATCGATTGGGGAGGGGCATGGGAGACACGGAGACGCATGACGGGATGGCCGAGGTTCTCGAGGCGCTCGCACCGGACCGGTCGCTTTTCGAGGATGTCGTGTCCGTCAGGCACGTGTGGCAGGGGCGCATCTTCTCGGTCGACAATCTCGAGGTCGAGCTCGCGGACGGCTCGCGTGGCGTGCGAGAGATCGTCCGGCACAACGGTGGCGCTGCGGTCGTAGCCATCCGTGACGGACGCGTGTGCCTCGTGCGCCAGTATCGCGTGGCGCTCGGCCGCGTGACGCTCGAGATTCCGGCGGGTAAGCTCGAATGCGACGAAGACGGTGCCGGATGCGCCGCACGCGAGCTTTACGAGGAGACGGGCCTGCGAGCCGAGACGCTCCAGCCTCTCGTGACCACGCTTGGCTCGCCTGGTTTCACCAACGAGCATACCGAGGTCTTCGCGGCGCGTGGACTCTCGCAGGATGTGGCGTCCCCTGACGAGGGAGAACTCGTCGATGTCGTGTGGCTTCCCCTGGGTGCGGTCATCTCTGCCATTCGTGCTGGTGTCATCCAGGATGCCAAGACGGTGGCCGGGGTGCTTGCGATGCTTTCGGAAGGCGCCGCCAGCTCCTGACGAAAACGGAGAGACTTTTGCTATAGAATAACCTCGCCGTAAGGCGGTCTCATGCTCCCTTAGCTCAGTTGGATAGAGCACCGGTCTTCTAAACCGTCGGTCGGGCGTTCGAATCGCCCAGGGAGCACCAATGCATATGGTGGCCAGGCATCAAGTGCCTGGCCTTTGTGCTTGTCGAGCTCAAGGGAGGGAAGCCAGGAGGGCCTTGTAAGGTCTCGTCATCAACGGCCAAATGGCTACGGTCACCGAGCGATTGCATCTATTTCTTCGCGCATGTATTTAAATGAATGAGACGAATGCTTGCATAGGACGTGTGACCATGTTTTAGCACCAGCAGAATCGCATCTGCCTTTGCATCGTCCTTAGGGCATACTTGGGAAGAGGATTCTCTTGGAAGGAGCTCGCATTGATTTACACAATGACGCTAAACCCCGCCCTTGACTATGTCATGCACCCGCTGACCTTGGACATGGGCTTCACGAATAGGTCTTCCTCCGAGGAGCTCTACTGCGGTGGCAACGGCATCAACGTCTCCACGCTTCTCAACGAGCTTGACGTGGTCAATGTGGCCATGGGCATCGTTGCTGGGTTTACGGGTGACTATCTCATCAGCGAGCTCCAGGAGCATGGCATCTCGAGCAACTTCGTCAAGCTCGATCGCGGCTTCACGCGAATCAACATCAAGCTCAACGGCATCGTCATGACGATGGTCAACGGCATGGGTCCGAAGATCTCCGAGAAGAAGGTCGACGAGCTCCTAGAGCGCATGGACGTCGTCAACTCGGGTGACACCCTCGTGCTCACCGGTTCCATTCCCGGTTCGCTCCCCGAGACCATGTACGACCAGATCATGAACCGCCTGGGTGGCCGGGGCATCCAGTTCGTGGTCGATGCCCCAGGCCAGCTCCTCGTGGAGTCCATCAAGGCCCACCCGTTTCTCATCAAGCCCAACAACCACGAGGTCGGTCGCATCTTCCACGTGAACATCGAGACCCCTGAGGAGTGCATGCCCTACGCGCACAAGCTCCAGGATGGTGGTGCGCGCAACGTCATCGTCTCGTGCGGAGGCATCGGCTCGCTGCTCCTTGACGAGTACGGCCAGGAGCACGTGGTGCCTACGGCAAAGGTCAAGCTCGTCAATGCCACTGGCGCCGGAGACTCGATGGTCGCCGGCTTCCTCGCGAGCACCACGCGTGGCTTCGATTACGAGACCTCGCTCATCTATGCCGGTGCCTGCGGTACCGCAACCGCAGCCAGCAAAGGCATCGCCAAGCGGGCGACGATCGATCGCGTCGTGGGAGCCCTCTACAAGAAGATGGGCCGCAAGATGCCTGTCTCGATCTCTGACCAGATCTCGGCAAATGCGGCCAAGCAGGAGGCCAACGACGCCAAGCGGGAGGCCAGCGCCGCCGAGTAGGATCTCTCGTACTGATGTTCCTCGCTCGCATGGGCGATGACATAGCAGTTTAAGAGCCGCTTTGCGGCCGACTGGAGGGGGAGACATGTTCGAAGGTGTTAATGCGTCTGATGGTATCGGTATTGGCGTCGCCCGCGTTGCTGTGGATCCCGATCTTACGTTCACCCCGCACGCACCCGAGGATGTAGATGCCGAGAAGGCTCGCTATGCGAGCGCAGTAGCCAAGTTCGTCGAACAGACCAACGCGCAGATCGAGCGCATGACGCAGACCGTTGGTGCGGAGGCCGCTGCAATCATGGGCGCTCACATCGAGTTTGCCGAGGATGACGGCATCAAGGACATGGTTGGCAGCTCCATCGACTCCGGGATGTGCGCGGAGCAGGCCGTGAGCGAGGCCTACAAGATGTACTACGACATGTTCTCTGCCTCCGACGAGGAGGTCTTCCGCGAGCGCGCGGCCGACGTCTCTGACGTGAGCACCGGACTTCTCGCCGACCTGATGGGCAAGGAGGTCGTGGACCTCTCCACCCTTCCCGAGAACTCCATCGTGGTCGTTCGCGAGCTCACCCCCTCCATGACCGCTGACATCGACAAGGACAACGTGGCCGGTATCATCACCGAGACTGGTGGCCGCACCTCCCACTCCGCCATCATCGCCCGCGCTCTCGAGATCCCTGCGGTCCTTTCCGTCGCCAACGCCACCACGCTCGTCAAGAACGGTGACATGATCGTCATCGATGGGTCTGCAGGCAAGGTCATCACGAGCCCCGATGATCACGAGCTCGAGCACTATCGCGCCAAGGCGAAGCAGTATGCCGAGGAGAAGGCCGCCCTCGAGGAGTACCGCGGCAAGCCCACCATCACTGGTGACGGCAAGACCAAGCTGCTCGTTGCTAACATCGGCAACCCCGATGACGCCAACGTGGCTGCAGAGCATGACTGCGAGGGCGTGGGTCTCTTCCGCTCCGAGTTTCTTTTCATGGATGCCAAGGAACTCCCGTCCGAGGACGAGCAGTTCGCTGCCTACCAGAAGGTCGCCCTTCGCATGAAGGGCAAGCCTGTCATCATCCGCACGCTCGACGTGGGCGGCGACAAGGAGATCCCATACCTCAACCTCCGCCATGAGGACAACCCCTTCATGGGCTTCCGTGCCGTGCGCTACTGCCTCAACAACCCCGAGCAGTACAAGGTCCAGCTCACGGCCCTTCTCCGTGCGTCCGCGTTTGGTGACGTCAAGATCATGCTCCCGCTCGTCACCTGCATCGACGAGATTCGCAAGGCCAAGGAGCTCCTTGAGGCATGCAAGGTGGATCTTGACGCACGCGGCATCGCCTATAACAAGGACATCGAGGTCGGTACCATGATCGAGACCCCCGCAGCCTCCCTCATCGCCGATGACCTCGCCGCCGAGTGTGACTTCTTCTCCATTGGCACGAACGACCTCATCGGCTATACGATGTGCGCCGACCGTGGCAATGATCGCGTGAGCTATCTCTACACCGTGTACCAGCCTGCCGTCCTGCGCTCCCTCAAGCGCATCATCTCCACGGCCAACGCGGCGGGCATCATGGTTGGCATGTGCGGCGAGGCCGCAGCCGACCCGCTGCTCATCCCCGTGCTCGTCTCCTTCGGCCTAGACGAGTTCTCCGTCTCCGCGCCGTCGATCCTGCGCACGCGCCGCATCCTCTCCGAGTGGACCAAGGCGGATGCGGACGCCCTCGTGGAGAAGGTCATGCAGCTCAAGACGGCCGCGGAGGTCCAAGCCATGCTTCAGGCGGCTGCCAAGTAGTACGTATGTCTCATCGTGGCGCCATCAAGGGGCACCCGCAGAAGCGGGTGCCCCTTTCTTGGTCCCTCATGTCTCGGGTGCAACCACACACGTGGGCACGCAACCGCCGAAGGGACCTGCGGAGGGGGAGACGCCGCTACCACACGCAGCCCGTCGGCACGATGACGTCAAGCGACGACGGCGCTACACACACGTGATATCGCGTGCCCGTGAGACGCTCGCCGTCCACCTGGCAGGGCGGCTCCCTTTCGGTGAACTCCACGTCAAGTGACGAGAAGGTGCGCAGGTTCACGCTGCTCGACCCCACATGCCTTCCGAATCGAGCAAGGGCGAGAAGCCCGAGCAGATGTGCGATGTTTGGGGTGCGGACGTTGTAGCAGACGTCGAGGAGGCCGTCCGTAGGGATGGCGTCGGGACAGATGGAGAAGCCACCGCCATAGGTGGGACCGTTCTGCAGGGCGAAGACGATGGAGTTGAGTTCGATGGGCTCTCCGCCATCGATGGATACGCGGGAGGGAAAGCCCGACGAATCGCCTTTTACCTGGCTCATGATGCGTACGCATGAGGTGGCAAAGAGCGTCTCGCCCTCTTGTGAGGTATTGGCCTCTCGGCGGTCGGTCGTGTCGAGTGCGATCGCGGCGTCGAGGCCGAAGGAGAGCGTCTCCATGAAATAGGTGGGAGCGGTAGCCTCGCTCTCCACATGACCGAGGTCAATCCTGCGGACGGACCCGCTGAGTATCTCACGGAGCGACTCGTCAGGGTCGTTGAACGTCGCATGCAGCGTGCGCGCGAAGTCGTTTCCCGAGCCCATCGGTATGATGGCGAACGTGGGCCGGTCTTCGGCCGTGACGTCCATGAGGCCGTTCACGACCTCATGGATGATTCCGTCGCCACCGAGGGCAATGACGGTGTCATAGCCGGCGGCGCCGCGAGCCATCGCCTCGCCATCGCCTGCAGCCTTGGTGAGCTGGTGAGTGTACGATGTCGTGGCGGAGCCGTACGCCTCGAAGAACCTCTTCACGCGCTCGGACGCCTGGGCACCTTGCCCGCTGTGGGCCGTGGGGTTTGCGATGACAAGAGTCCTGCCGAGCGTACGAATGGTCATGCGAACCTCCAAGGGTGACTGTCGGGTGTCTTCCATTCTATAAAACCTCGCGCACTTCCGCGTCATGAGTCGCGGTAGGTGGCTCGCGCCTTGGGTGGACGTGAACTTTGCGGGCATCCGTCGCATGCGAATCGTCGCGTTTGCCGTGTCGGAGTGCCAGACAAACACGGCGAACGACCGCCTGTCGCACGCAGATCCCAGCCAAAGGGCAAACCTGATACGGTGGCATCAGGTTTCGTATCGTGAGGCTTTCGAGCCCAGAGCCTTGGTTTACCTAAGCATGTTCGATCGTGGTGACCGGTGCAGGTCCGCTCTTCTGGCGTTCGTCTTTAGGAGGGGGTCGCTTCATGGGCGTGGGTGAAAGTGTCGTTCGGGATGACCAGGGGCTCGAGCGTGTGCGCAGGCTCGCGCAGGCGAAGGCGGCAGAGGGTGCAAGCCTCATCCAAGTGCTGCATGCGGTCCAGAATTCCTACGGTTACCTTCCCATCGAGGTTCAGCGGATCGTAGCGGAGGCCATGCATGCGCCTTTGGGTACCGTCTCGGGTGTCGTGACGTTCTATTCGTTCTTCTCGACCGAACCCAGTGGTCGCCATGGCATCAGATGCTGCCTTGGGACGGCCTGCTATGTGTGCGGGGGCGTGCGTCTCGTCGACCTTCTGGAGGAGCTTCTCCACTGCAAGGTGGGCCACACCACGGCAGACGGCATGTTCAGGTTCGAGGTCGCGCGTTGCATCGGAGCGTGCAGCCTCGCTCCCGCGATCGCCATCGACGACAAGGTCTATGCCAAGGTGACCACCGAAGCGCTTCCGGGCATCATCTCCTCGTACTACGAGGCCGAGGGGAGCGCGCGGTGATGGCTGCCAGATATGCAGGCCGAATCGAGACCATCCCTGATCTTGACCGCGTCAAGCGGGAGTTTCTCGACTCTGTCAAGGACTTCAGGTTCACCATCATCGTCTGCGGAGGCACGGGCTGCATCTCGTCTCATTGCGGGGACGTCCTTACCGCGCTTCGCAAGCACTGCACCCTTCGTGGCCTGGAAGAAGAGGTCCGCATCGTCGAGTCGGGCTGTTTGGGGCTGTGCGCCCTCGGTCCGACCGTCCTCGTGGAGCCGGGTGACACGTTCTACGTCAACATGACGTCCGAGAAGATCGTCCAGGTCGTTGACAGGCACATCATCGGCGGCAAAATCCAGGAGGAGTACACCTTCTTCGACGAACCGAGAAAGAAGCACATCCCCCGTCTCACCGACATCCCGTTCTATCACGATCAGGTCAAGATCGTCCTTCGCAACTGCGGGTCAATCGATTGCGCCTCCATCGAGGAGTACATTTCGAGGGATGGGTACTTTGGCTTCGCGAAGGCCGTGAAGGAGCTCGGAAGGGTCGGCACCTACGAGGAGCTCATCAAATCAGGACTTCGTGGCCGTGGTGGTGCGGGCTTTCCCACGGGCATCAAGTGGCAGAGTGGCCATGACCAGCCCGGTGACAGGAAGTACATCGTCTGTAACGGTGACGAGGGCGACCCAGGCGCGTTCATGGATCGCTCCGTCCTCGAGGGAGACCCCCACTCCATCATCGAAGGCCTCCTCATCGGCGGATATGCCATCGGTGCCAACCAGGGATTCGTCTACGTTCGGGCCGAGTATCCCATCGCCGTCGAGCGGCTCCAGGCTGCCATCGGAGTCGCCTATGACCGCGGCCTTCTCGGCAGGAACATCCTCGGCACGGGATTCGACTTCGATCTGGAGATACGCATCGGCGCGGGTGCCTTCGTCTGTGGCGAGGAGACGGCCCTCCTGAACTCCATCGAGGGCAAGCGTGGCGAACCGCGCCAGAAGCCTCCCTTCCCGTTCCAGAGCGGTCTCTACGGTTGTCCGACGATCATCAACAACGTCGAGACGCTTGCCAACGTTCCCGTGATCATCACGCGCGGTGGTGATTGGTACGCCTCGTACGGTGTCGGCAGGTCGAGGGGCACGAAGGTCTTCGCCCTCGCGGGAGACATTCGATACTCGGGCATCATCGAGGTCCCCATGGGCATCACCATGGGCGACATCGTGTTCAGGATCGGCGGTGGCATCAAGGACGGCAGGCAGTTCAAGGCCATCCAGTCCGGCGGTCCCTCCGGTGGTTGCCTGACGAGAGACCATCTCGACGTCTCGGTGGACTACGAGAGCCTTGCGGCCATGGGAGCGATCATGGGATCGGGCGGACTCATCGTCATGGACGAGACCACCTGCATGGTGGACACGGCACGCTACTTCATGGACTTCGTGCAGGACGAGTCATGCGGACACTGCGTACCCTGTCGCATCGGTACGAAACGCATGCTCGAGATCTTGCAGAGAATCGTGGCGGGCAAGGGGGAGGAGGCCGACCTCGACATGCTCGAGACCTTGGGTAACACCATCAAGGACACGGCGATGTGCGGTCTCGGTCAGACAGCCCCCAACCCGGTGCTCACGACGCTCAGGTACTTCCGTGACGAGTATGAGGCCCATGTCGTTCACAAGACCTGTCCCGCTCACGTCTGCAAGGGAATGCTCGTCTATGTGATCGATCACGAGAAGTGCCGTCGCTGCGGGCTCTGTGCGAGGAGCTGCCCGACAAAGGCCATCACGGGCGGTGGGAAAGAGCCGTTTGCCATCAATACCGAGGTCTGCTCCCGCTGCGGTACCTGTATAGCCCACTGCACGTTCGGTGCCATCTCGATCAGGTAGGGAAGTGAGTCACACGTGATTGGACTTACGATCAACGGAATTGCCGCGCAGGCACCGAAGGATGCCACCATCATGGAGGCGGCCGAGCTTGTCGGCATCAGGATACCCAGCCTCTGCAGATACCAGAAGATCCATGCCATCGGGGCGTGTCGCATCTGCGTCGTCGAGGTGGAGGGCGCAAGAAACCTCCAGGCCTCGTGCGTGGTCAAGGTGCACGAGGGCATGGTCGTCCATACGAACAGCAAGCGCGTACGTGACGCGCGCAAACTTGTCTACGACCTCATCATCTCTGATCACCCGAGGGATTGCATGGCCTGCTCGCGCAATCAGACCTGCGAGCTCCAGCAGCTTGGCTTCGACCTCGGCGTCACCGAGCAGCACCTCCACGGCCAACTCAAGGAATGCTATCTCGACGTCTCTCCTGCGATCACGCGTGATACGACCAAGTGCGTCCTCTGCCGTCGGTGCGTGACCGAATGTCGCGACATCCAGAAGGTCGGTGCCATCAGTGCGCAGAACCGGGGCTTCAACAGCGTCGTGGCACCTCCCATGGGGCTGCCCCTCGATGCCACGAACTGCTCGATGTGCGGCCAGTGCACGACCGTGTGTCCCACGGGAGCACTCACGGAGACGTCTCACTCGGAACGGGTCTGGGAAGCGCTTTCCGATCCGGACAAGCGCGTCATCGTCCAGACGGCGCCCGCCGTGCGCGTTGCGCTCGGAGAGCCATTTGGCATCCCCTTCGGCGAATCGGTTACGGGGAGGATGGCCTCCGCCCTGCGCGCGATGGGCTTCGACGACGTCTTTGACACGGATTGGGGTGCCGATCTCACGGTCATGGAGGAGGGGACGGAGCTCCTGCATCGTCTTGTCGACTCGGCCTCCGGCAGGCCTGCGGTGCTGCCCATGATCACGTCCTGCTCGCCTGGCTGGATCAAGCACTGCGAGCATGCGTGGCCCCGGGATCTCGCCCACCTCTCCTCCTGCAAGTCGCCGCACATGATGCAGGGGGCCATGATCAAGAGCTACTATGCCGAGAGGCTCGGGGTCGATCCCAGGAGCCTCTACGTGGTCTCGGTCATGCCGTGTACGGCAAAGAAGTATGAGTGCCAGCGCCCCGAGATGATGCATGACGGTATCGCCGACGTCGATGCGGTTCTCACCACGCGCGAGCTCTCCCGCATGATCAAGACCGCCGGCATCGACTTCGCAAACCTTCCCGACGGTGTGTTTGACAGCCCGATGGGCATCTCTACGGGTGCCGCCGACATCTTCGGCGTGACGGGCGGCGTCATGGAGGCGGCCCTGCGTACCGTGTACGTTCTCGTCACTGGTCGCACGCTTCCGTTCGAGAACCTCCACGTCGAGCCGATCATGGGCTTTGACCAGGTCAAGGAGGCCAAGATTACGTTCGAGAACGTTCTTCCCAAATTCGCTGCCCTTGAGGGGAGAAGCGTCAGGGTTGCCGTGACGAGCGGTCTCGAGGGGGCTGACATCATGATGTCCCAGGTGCACGACGGTACCTCGCCCTACACCTTCATCGAGGTCATGGGTTGTCCGGGCGGCTGCGTCAATGGAGGCGGACAGCCGAGGACGACCGATGAGAACGTCCGCAAGCTGCGAGCGCAGGCGCTCTATCGTGAGGACGAGGGCAAGAAGATGCGCATGTCCCACGAGAACCCTGCCGTGCAGCAGATTTATGCCGAGTACCTCGGTGAGCCCTGTGGCGAGAGGTCCCATCACCTGCTCCACACCACGTACGTGCCGCGTGGCGAGTTCAACGAGCTCCTAAGGGAGGCATAGTCGCATCCTGGTTACGACTTGTGCCCATCGACTTTGGAACATGATTCAAGGTATTATCACCTCGTCTACCTGCGGTAATGTAAGAGCAAAAGTCGAGATTGGCAAACGAGAAAGGCACGCGCAGGTAGAGCCGCTGTGGTCATGAGCCAAAGTCGAATGTTCCATTCTCGTATCGCGATGATGACTTTGGCACCTGGGACCTTGGCATGCCGACGAGACGAGAACGGGGTCTTCTGGTCCTTGCGGTCGCAGTTGCGTTCCTTCGGGAACGGATTCACGCATCGTTTTCGATACATATGCGTCTCACGGGTGGCGAAGGGTCAACCTCTGGGGTATCTTCTACGATGACACGTGATGACGGAGGTCCCCATGGGGTTCACGAGTATCTATTGGCTGTCCTGCGCAGTCGTTGCTGGCCTTGGGGGCGGAGTCTTTCTTCTGTATCGTGCGTGGGGCGAGCGAAGAAGGGGAGAGGACTGTCGTCTCGAGTTCGTGCTGGGGCTTTGGTGCGTGGCAATCGGAGTGCTTGTCGTGCTCGCCCGCTATACGCTCGTTCCTGATGCGCTTGCTGCGGCGGTGGTCTGCCTTCCGGCCGGGGTGTTGCTGATTCTGGCAGGCCGGCGTACCTGGCTGGGGGATGCCCGAGAGTATCCCGTCGAGGTCGAAGGCCGCTGCCTGCGTCTTACCGAGGGGCCGGGCGGTGAGCGCTGGGCCGAGTTCTCCTACGAGGTCGCCGGGTGTACCCTGCGCGCATTCTGCGAGGATGCCGTCACCAGGGGTACCGTCGAGGTGGGGAAGACCTATCCCATCCACGCAAGCGCAAGCCAGCCGCTTCTCGTTCGGTGGTCAGTGCGTGGAAGCATGGCGGGGGGCGTGGCCATCTGCCTTCTTGGCGTGGCACTTCTCGTCATCCCCGTTTTCGTTCTCCTGGTCTAAAACGGTCGCTCGAGAGCAAAAGGGCCAGACCGCATCGCGATCTGGCCCTTGGCACTCTTGGAGCGGCGGACGGGAATCGAACCCGCAACAATCAGCTTGGAAGGCTGACGCTCTACCAATTGAACTACCGCCGCACTGGTCGGGGTGACTGGATTCGAACCAGCGACCCTCTGCTCCCAAAGCAGATGCGCTACCAAGCTGCGCTACACCCCGGAGCCGCTGCAAAAGTATATGTTACGAAGGGGGTTCGAGCAACCTATTCTTGCGGATGCCACTCATACTCGACATCCGCGACATACGGTCATCTCTCGGTGGAATGTTCCTGCCCTCCTTCCGACGCCGGGTTTCGAACGCATTATGTCGATTCGATATCCACATGGACGCCCTCGCCGAAAAGGGGCGTCCACCCTCCTACAATGCCCTCAAGCCTTTAAGGACGGTACCGAGATGCCGTGAAGGAGACGTTTGGTGACGTGCATGTTCACAACTATTTGCGGGAGCGATGTCACGGCGTGACGGAGCTCCCGTTTTTGTGAGCACGCTGCCTCGCGTGAGGCAATCACCAACTGAGCAGAGAGAGGGTGGCACGTCGTGAACCTATTGGTCGATGACGGCAGGCATCCGCGCGCGCTTCTCGCGCTTGAGGATGGTACCTGCTTTTCCGGACGATCCGCGGGCGCCGAGGGGGAGGCGTTCGGCGAGGTCGTCTTCAACACCTCGATGGTCGGGTACCAGGAGATCGTGAGTGACCCCTCCTATGCGGGCCAGATCGTGACCTTCACCTACCCGCAGCTCGGCAACTACGGCATCAACGAGATCGACATGCAGGCCGCCGAGCTTCACCTGCAAGGGCTCGTGTGCCATGACATGTGCTATACGCCGAGCAACTGGCAGAGCGTCACGAGTCTCCCGGACTTCCTGCGCGCGCATGGCGTCGTCGCCATCGAGGGCGTGGACACGCGTTCCCTCACCCTGCGCATCCGGGAGGGTGGGGCCATGAGGGCTGCCATCTCCACCACGGACCTCGACCCCGAGAGTCTCGTCGCACGCGTTCGCGCCTCCGAGTCCATCGCGGACCACAACTACGTCGCCGATGTGTCCACATCCAGTCCCTACGCCGTGCACACGAGTGCCAAGGGCCATGTCTATCGCGTCGTGGCCTACGACTGCGGGGAGAAGACGGGCATCGCCAAGCGGCTGGCCGAGGCTGGCTGCGAGGTCACGCTCGTTCCCTGGGACACGCCTGCCGAGGAGGTCATCGCTCGTGAGCCCGACGGTGTGTTCTTCTCCAACGGACCCGGGGATCCCGTCTCGGTCCCCGCGACCGTCGCGGCGGTCCGTGCGCTTCTCGGCAAGGTTCCCGTCTTTGGCATCTGCCTCGGTAACCAGGTCATCTCCATGGCGGCGGGCGCCCAGATCGAGAAGCTCCCGTACGGCCATCATGGTGGCAACGAACCCGTCATGAACCTTCTTACCGAGAAGGTCGAGATCACGGCCCAGAACCACAACTACGGTCCGGTCTTCTCCACGCTCGGTCCGCTTGTGCCCGAGCTCTCCGGTGGCTTCTCCGAGCACCAAGGCGACCTGCGCTTCTGGACCGAGCGCCGCATCGCGCCCGTGGTCATGAACGAGCGCTACGGCCGCGTCCGCCTCACGCACGTGAACCTCAACGACGGTACGCCCGAGGGTCTCCAGTTTCTCGACATCCCTGCCTTCTCCATGCAGTATCACCCCGAGGCCAAGCCTGGTCCCAACGACTCCACCTACGCATTTGCCGCGTTCGTGCGGCTGATGGGCGGCATGGAGGACTATCTTGCCATCGACGTCCGCGAGGGGAGGCGCTTCTAATGCCCAGACGTGACGACATCAAGAAGATCCTCATCATCGGCTCTGGCCCCATCGTCATCGGCCAGGCCTGCGAGTTCGACTACTCCGGCACCCAGGCCTGCAAGGCCCTGCGCGGGGAGGGGTACGAGGTCGTGCTCGTCAACTCCAATCCCGCCACGATCATGACCGACCCCGAGACGGCCGACCGTACCTACATCGAGCCGATTACCGTCGAGTCCGTCGAGAAGGTCATCGAGATCGAACGACCCGACGCGCTTCTCCCCAACATGGGTGGCCAGACCGGCCTCAACTGCGCCGTGGCCCTCGCCAAGGCGGGCGTGCTCGACAGGTACGGCGTGGAGGTCATCGGCTGCGACGTCGACTCCATCGAGACGGGAGAGGACCGCAAGCTCTTTGCCGACGCGATGCGTGACATCGGACTCGAGGTCGCGAAATCCGACGTGGCCCACTCCATCGAGGAGTGCGAGCGCATCGCCGACGACCTTGGCTATCCCGTGGTGATCCGCCCCGCGTTCACGCTTGGAGGGGCTGGTGGCGGCATGGCCTATGACCATGACGACCTGCTCCGCATTGCGCGCGAGGGGCTTGCGCTCTCACCTGAGAGCGAGGTCCTCGTCGAGCAGAGCGTCGAGGGCTGGAAGGAGATCGAGATGGAGGTCATGCGCGACTCCGTGGGCAACGGAATCGTGATCTGCTCCATCGAGAACCTCGACCCCATGGGCGTCCACACGGGTGACTCCATCACCGTCGCGCCCTGCCAGACGCTCAACGACTTCGAGCTCCAGCGTCTGAGGGACTACTCGCTTGCCGTCCTCGAACGCGTCGGGGTTGCATGCGGCGGATCCAACGTCCAATTTGCCGTGAACCCCGTCGACGGTCGCGTCCTCGTCATCGAGATGAACCCTCGCGTCAGCCGCTCCTCGGCGCTCGCCTCCAAGGCGACCGGCTTCCCCATAGCCAAGTTCGCGGCGCTCCTCTCCGTGGGCTATACCCTTGACGAGATCAAGAACGACATCACCCAGGCCACCCCGGCCTGCTTCGAGCCGTCGATCGACTACTGCGTGGTCAAGATTCCGCGCTTTGCCTTCGAGAAGTTCAAGGGTTCTGATGACACCCTCACCACGCGCATGAAGGCCGTGGGCGAGGTCATGGCGATCGGCTCCACCTTCGAGGAGGCCCTCCAGAAGGCCATGCGTTCGCTCGAGCAGGGGCATGCCGGCCTTGGTGCCGACGGACGGGACGTCTTCGAGGACGATGGCTTCGAGGACAGGGTCGCCACGCCCACGCCGGAGCGGATCCTCTACGTGGCCGAGGCGCTGCGCCGAGGCTGGGGTGTCGAGCGCGTCTTCGAGCTCACCAGGATCGACCGCTGGTTCCTCAATCGCATCCAGGACATCGTGACCGCCGAGGGGGTAATCACTCGTCTCGGCCTCACCGGTCTCGATCACGAGCACATGATGGCCGCCAAGCAGCTGGGCTTCTCCGATGTCCAACTTGCCCATCTCACGGGTCAGAGCGACGAGGTCGTCCGCGTGCTGCGCGAGGTCGTGGGCGTTCGTCCGCTCCTCAAGACCGTCGACACCTGTGCGGGCGAGTTCGCCGCGCGTACGAGCTACCACTACTTCACCTACGAGGAGGGTGGCGCGACGGAGTTTCGCCAGGCGGCCAAGCCTCGCGTGGTGATCCTCTCCGCCGGCCCCAACCGCATCGGCCAGGGAATCGAGTTCGACTACTGCTGCGTGCACGCCGCCTATGCGCTCCAGGCCAAGGGCTATGAGACCGTCATGGTCAACTGCAACCCCGAGACCGTCTCCACGGACTACGACACCTCCGACCGTCTGTACTTCGAGCCCCTCACCTTCGAGGACGTCATGAACGTCATCGAGGTCGAAAGGCCCGAAGGCGTCATCGTGACGCTTGGCGGCCAGACGCCCATCAACCTTGCGAAGCGGCTCAAGGCCGCAGGCGTACCCATCATGGGGACCCAGCCCGAGGCCATCGACCTCGCCGAGGACCGCGACCGCTTCGCGAGCCTGCTCGATCGGCTTGGCATCGCCTACCCACCATCGTCCACGGCGGAGACCCTTGCGGATGCCAAGGACGTGGCGCGCAAGGTGGGCTATCCGCTTCTCGTGCGTCCGAGCTACGTGCTCGGTGGTCGTGGCATGGCCATCGTCTACGATGACCCCGACCTCGAGAAGTACATGCTCGAGGCCACGAAGGTCTCGCCCGACCACCCCGTCTACCTCGACTCCTTCCTCGAGGACGCCATCGAGCTCGACGTGGACGCGCTCTGCGACGACGAGGAGTGCTACGTGGGCGCGGTCCTCGAGCACATCGAGGAGTGTGGCATCCACTCCGGCGACTCCGCCTGCTGCTTCCCTCCCTTCTCGCTTTCCGACGCGCTCGTCGAGCGCATTCGCAGCATCACCAGCGACCTTGCGCTCTCCTGCCACATCAGGGGTCCGCTCAACGTGCAGTATGCCGTCAAGGACGAGCAGATCTTCGTCATCGAGCTCAACCCGCGCGCAAGTCGCACCGTGCCCTTCTCGTCCAAGGCCACGGGAGTGAGTCTGGCAAAGTATGCGGCGCGCATCATGAGCGGCGAGAAGCTCCGTGACCTCGACCTGCCGCCCGTCGATCGCGAGTACGGCTACTATGCGGTCAAGGAGGCGGTCATGCCCTGGAGCCGCTTCCCCGGCGCCGACGTCACCCTCGGACCGGAGATGAAGTCGACCGGCGAGGTCATGGGCATCGATGACACCTTCCCCAAGGCATATGCCAAGACGCGTCAGGCCATCGACTACGAGATTCCCATGACGGGTACGGTGTTCGTCTCGGTCTGCGACCGTGACAAGCGCTCCGTCGGTCCCGTGGCCCTCTCGCTCAAGAACCTGGGATACGACATCGTGGCCACGCGCGGAACCGCCAAGACGCTCAGGGCCGCAGGCATTCCGTGCGAGGTCGTCAAGCCCATCTCCGCTGGGCATCCCAACATCCGGGACATGATCGTGGAGGGCAGGATCGCATTTCTCATCAACACGCCCAAGGGCCACAGCTCGCGCGGGGACGGCTCCCAGCTGCGCAGCGAGGCGGTGAATCGCGGCATCGACATGGCGACCACCATGTCGGGTGCCACGGCGCTCGTGCAGGCCATCGCGGCCCTGCGAGCCTTCGAGCTTCGTCCCCACGCACTGCAGGACCTCGCGTAGCGGACGGCAGTACCAGGGTATACGGGGAGCGGCGGCTGGTCACGAGGACGGCCGCCGCTCCCCGTGCTGCGTCATAGACCTCACACATGTTCCACTTTGCGTGGAAAGAGGATTGTGAGCTGGGTATACTCTTCAGCGTTTGCTATGATGGCAAGGCTATGCGTGAAAGCTGCGGGCGTGGCGGAACTGGTAGACGCGCTGGATTTAGGTTCCAGTGGGAGAAATTCCGTGAAGGTTCGAGTCCTTTCGCCCGCACCATCGCATGTCACCACGGCAACACGGGTAACAGTCAGCGGGAAGAACCCGCCGAGGTACGAGACACTGGAGGAACGTTGAAGATCACCGTCACCGCAGAGCAGCCGAAGGACAACAAGGTCGCTGCCAAGGTCACCATCCCCGCCGCAGACGTCAGCGCGGTCATCGACAAGACCTACAAGGACATCGCCCACAAGTACAACTTCCAGGGCTTCCGCCGTGGTCATGCGCCGCGTCCGGTGATCGATGGCACCATGGGCAGGGAGGCAATCCTCTCCCAGGCGACCAACGACCTCCTCAACGACGCAGAGCCCATGATCCTCGCGGAGCTCGACATCGTGCCCGTAGGTCGCATCGACTTCGGCGAGGAGCCGGGGATCGTCGAGCAGGGCTCCGATTACGTCGCCAACGTCACCATGGGCGTTCGCCCCCAGTGCGAGCTCGAGTCCTATGACGCCCCTGCCATCAACATGCCACCAGCCGGTGCCACCGACGCCGAGATCGATGCCCAGATCAAGCAGCTCCTGAGCTACTCGGCAACCTACGAGGACATCGACGAGGACCGCGAGGTCGTCGAGGGTGACGTCATCTCCGCCGATGTCGAGAACTTCGAGGGGGCCGAGCACCTCGCGGGTGAGAACCGCACGATCTACGTCTCCAAGGGTCAGACACCTGACGAGGTCGTCGATGGTCTCGTGGGCACCAAGCCTGGCGACACCAAGGAGATCACCTGGACCCAGTCCGCCGGTGCGGATGACAAGCGCGTCGAGCACACCTTCTCCATCAAGGTGAGCGTGAAATCGATCAAGCACCTCGTGACCCCCGAGCTCACCGACGAGGTCGCCAAGAAGAACTTTGGCTACGATGACATCGACACCCTTCGCAATGCCGTGAAGGAGGAGATCGAGAACGACAAGAAGACCTCGCTGCCCAACCTCAAGGAGGACCGCGTCGTCGAGGCCGTTGGTGCCACGCTCAAGCTCGACGAGGTTCCGGCCGAGTATCAGAACGAGATTTTCAACGAGCTTGCCACCGAGTTCCTGAACAGGCTCCAGAGCCAGAACATCTCGCTCGACATGTTCCTCAACGCTCGCGGCATCAAGCCCGACGACTTCATCGCCGACCTGCACTCCCAGGCCGAGGAGCGCGCCCGTCAGTCGCTCGCGCTCGACGCCATGGCGAGGAAGCTTGGCATGGAGGCGACCGACGAGGACGTCAGGAACGAGTTCGTCAAGGCGGGCATCGAAGACGTCGAGGACGAGATCGAGAACTGGCGCAACCAGGGTCGTCTTCCGGCGATCCACGACTCCATCAAGCGCACCAAGGCCCTCGACTGGCTGGTCGAGAATGCCACGGTGACCGAAGTCGACGAGGCTGCCGCGACTGCCGCCGAGGAGTAGCTTCATCACACCCAGCACGGAGCGTGCCCCGGGTGAGTTCGTCTCGCCCGGGGCATCTTCAGAAGAGGCAAGGGAGAAACGCACATGCATAACCCCACCAACATTCCGCTCATCCCATACGTCGTTGAGCAGACGCCGCGCGGCGAGCGCAGCTATGACATCTATTCCCGTCTGCTCAACGACCGCATCGTCTTTCTCGGCGAGGAGGTCACCCGCGAGAGCGCCAATCTCGTCGTCGCCCAGCTCCTGCATCTTGAGAGCCAGGATTCCGACAAGGACATCTCGCTCTACATCGACTCGCCTGGCGGTGACATCTACGCAGGTCTTGGCATCATCGACACGATGAACTTCATCAAGCCCGATGTCTCGACCATCTGCGTGGGCATGGCCGCCTCCATGGGTGCCGCGATTCTCGCCTCCGGTACCAAGGGCAAGCGCCTCGCACTTCCCAACTCCATGATTCTCATCCATCAGCCGAGCTCCGGAGTCCAAGGCCAGCAGACGGACATCCAGATCGTCGCCGACGAGACCAAGTGGATTCGTCATCACCTGAACGAGCTCCTCGCCGACGCCACGGGCAAGCCCATCGAGCAGATCGACCGGGACACCGAGCGCGACAACTACATGCGCGCGACCGAGGCCTGCGAATATGGTCTCGTGGACAAGGTCATTACCACTCGCAGCGAGCAGAGCACCCAGGAGTAGCCGCATGCCCAACGAAACAGACAGGAAGGAGATGTGCTGCTCCTTCTGCGGCAAGACCCGCAGTCAGGTGAGCAAGCTCATCCAAGGCCCTGGTGGCGTCTACATCTGCGACGAATGCGTCCACGCCTGCGCCGACATGATCGACGAGGTCGAAGGTGATGATGGCGCACATGACCTCGACTACGAGGACAAGGATGATTCTCCCATCAAGAACCTTCCCACGCCGCACGAAATCTACCAGGAGCTCTCTCAGTATGTCATGGGTCAGGAGTCTGCCAAGCGAGCGATGAGCGTCGCGGTCTACAACCACTATCGGCGAATCCTGAGTGGGAACGACGAGGTTGCCGAGAGCGAGGAGCAGGTCGAGATCGCCAAGAGCAACATCTTGCTTCTCGGTCCCACGGGCACAGGCAAGACGCTCCTTGCCCAGACGCTCGCACGCTTCCTCGAGGTGCCCTTTGCCATCGCCGATGCCACCACCCTCACCGAGGCCGGATACGTGGGCGAGGACGTGGAGAACATCCTGCTCAAGCTTCTCACGGCTGCCGACTTCGATGTGGCTCGCGCCGAGGTGGGCATCGTCTACATCGACGAGATCGACAAGATCGCCCGCAAGGCGGAAAACCTCTCCATCACGAGGGACGTCTCGGGAGAGGGCGTGCAGCAGGCGCTGCTCAAGATCCTCGAGGGAACCGATGCGAGCGTACCTCCCCAGGGTGGTCGCAAGCACCCGCAGCAGGAACTCATCCACATCAACACGACGAACATCCTCTTCATCTGCGGCGGTGCCTTCGTCGGCCTCGACAAGATCGTCGCCGACCGCATCGGCAAGAAGGGCATCGGCTTCAACTCCGAGCTCGCCAAGAGGGCGGACGAGAACGAGGATGAGCTCATGGCCCAGGTCATGCCTCAGGACCTGCACAAGTTCGGCATGATTCCCGAGTTCATCGGACGTATCCCCGTCATCACCTCTACCAGGGAGCTTACCGAGGACGACCTCGTGGAGATTCTCGTCTCGCCCAAGAATGCCCTCGTGAAGCAGTACAAGCGCATGTTCGAGATCGAGGGCGTGGAGCTGGAGTTCGAGGAGGAGGCGCTTCGGGAGATATCCCGCCAGGCCATCGCCCGCGGGACGGGCGCTCGTGGTCTGCGCGCGATTTGCGAGGCCACGCTCGAGGCCACGATGTTTGACCTCCCGTCCGACCTCTCCATCACGAAGGTCATCGTCACGAGCGAGTGCGTGGGGGGTACGGCCCTTCCCCAGGTCATGAGGGGGTCGCAGAACAAGCATCGATTGGTCGAGGCGCTCGGCGTGAGATAGCCCGATCATGTTCGTGAACGTCCGGAGGGGGTGCCATCCTGTCGGATGACACCCCCTCCGTCGTGTCTAGTGAGGCCACGTTATCCTACCGAGCCGCCAAGACGCTCGTAGGTCTTGATGACGGCCACGCGCCGCTTCGTGCTTGCGGGGCAGGCACGATCGAAGAGCGGCATGATGCCACGATAGACGAAGCTCACCTGGACGCGCTTGGCCACTCCCGCCGCAGTCCGCCTCGACTCCTCGAGCTGGCAGCGAAGCTCCTCGAGGTAGGGGGAACGTTGGGCGTAGGTCCAGAAGAGGCCTGCGAGGTCTGAGTCGGGGTAGAGCCAGGGGCGGTTGTCGGGGCCGGCATAGTGCGCCACGCGGATGTCCCGTCGGGCGGCGGCGTACTCGTTTCGGATGTCATCGGAAGCCTGGGCGACGATGTGCGTGCGGCGAAGGTACTGCCAGTCCACGAGGTAGTTCCACTTCATGTGAACGCGCACGTAGTCACCGTTGACAACCTTGTTGAGAACGTCCTGGTCGAGCCAGCGCCAGGTGCGCTCGGTGACTATGGCGAGAAGCTCGTCGGGCGTGATGGTCCTCCTGAACTCGTCGAGGTTCATGAGGAGCACGCCAGCCTGGAAGTAGTCGTGCGGTTCGGTCATGCCGAGCTCGTTCTTGAGATACGACGCCACCGAAGGGTCGTAGCCGTCGATCTGTCCGATGGTGTCGGCGTCGCGTGTGGCCGCGAGTAGATGGCCCATCACATCGACGTCGAAAAGCTCGGCGAGATCGCCACAGACCACAAGGTCGGAGTCGAGGTAGATGGCCTTCTCCACGTTGGGGAGCAGCGAGGGCGCCAAGAGGCGATAGTACGTCTCGGGGCGAAAGTGCCCGTGGTGGGGGAGTATGCGGTCACCGAGCGCCGCGTCGACGTCAAGGAAGCCGATGCCCACGTTGTCACCCTTGGCCTGACGCGTGAGCGTGAGCATGCTCGCGGGCGTGATGTCGCGCGTGAGCACGATGATGTCGTAATGGCGGTCAGGCGAGGTGTTCTCGATGATCGATTCGATGGCAACGGAGAGATAGGGGACGAAGAACTCGTTGACCGCGAACACGACGACGACATCGGAAAGCGGGAGATTGAGCTCGTCGGATGACGATGCGAGCATGGCGCTCGAGAACTGGTTTCTCGTGGGTGCGGCCTTGCGCAGTGGCTTCATGTGTCCGGCTGCCTCCGTGGGCGTCTGGGTGGAACGTCCGACATCGATGGGGAGAATCACCGACGCGCCTTCCCACGCGTCGCACATATCGGGAAAAACTGTACCAGAGCCAGAGACCCGTCGTAGGGAGAAAGCGTGCGACCTCGCAGATGATTGACATCTACGGCATGTCCACGTTCTGCGAAGACCCGCGCCGAGCAGCTCGTCCGTGCTATTCTCATAGCTTGTATCTAGATGCAAGGCGCGGTGGATTCCGCTGGACGAGAGGGCCTGTACCGTGGAAGAGATGCCCAAGACGTATGATCCCCAGGAGAAGGAGCCCGAGCTCATCGAAAAGTGGATGAGCGCAGGATGCTATCAGCGCAGCAAGGGCGTGGGCGACTGCACCGTCGTCATTCCGCCGCCCAACGTGACGGGGATCTTGCACATGGGCCACGCGCTGGATGACTCCATCCAGGACGCCTACGTGCGCTATAGTCGCATGCGCGGCCGATCCACGCGCTGGATTCTCGGTACCGACCATGCAGGCATCGCCACGCAGACCAAGGTTGACAAGAAGCTCAAGGAGGAGGGCCGGTCCCGCCTTCAGATGGGTCGCGATGCCTTCATCGATGCGTGCTGGGACTGGACGCACGAATACGGTGGCACGATCGTGAGCCAGATCAAGCGCATGGGCTGCTCGATCGATTTCGACGACGAGAAGTTCACGATGAGCCCCGAGTTCTCCAGAGCCGTTCGCAAGGTCTTCTGCGACTGGTACCACGACGGTCTCATCTATCGTGGCAAGCGTATCGTCAACTGGTGCCCCCACTGTCGCACGGCCATCTCCGATGACGAGGCCGAGTACCACGACGAGAAGGGCCATCTCTGGTACCTACGCTATCCTCTGGTCGAGCCCGTTGACGGCATCGAATACATCACCGTGGCGACCACGCGCCCCGAGACCATGCTCGGCGACACCGGCGTGGCCGTCTCGCCCCAGGATCCCGAGAAGGCCAGGCTCGTGGGAAAGATGGTCATGCTCCCGATCGTCGACCGCGAGATTCCCATCTTCTCCGACTGGCATGTGGATGCGGGCTTTGGCACAGGCTTCGTGAAGGTCACGCCCGCCCATGACCCCAACGACTACGCCATGGGCCAGACGCATGGCCTCGAGCAGATCAACATCTTCGACGAGGTCGCCCATGTGGTTCCCGGCTACGGCGAGTTCTCGGGCATGGACCGCGACGAGGCCCGCGTGGCGATAGTCGACTGGTTCGAGGAGCATGGGCTTCTCGACCACGTCGAGGACCTTGACCATTCCGTCATGCATTGCTATCGCTGTGACACCGCGCTCGAGCCTTGGCTCTCCGAGCAGTGGTTCGTCGCCGTGGACAAGCTCAAGGAGCGCGCGACCGAGGTCGTCGAGGATGGCGAGGTCACGTTCCACCCCGATCGCTGGACGCAGACCTACCTTACCTGGATGGAGAACCTCAAGGACTGGTGCATCTCGCGTCAGCTGTGGTGGGGTCATCGCATCCCCGTGTTCTACTGCGAGGACTGTGGGTGGGAAGATGCCTCCATGGAGGACGTCGACGTTTGCCCCACGTGCGGAGGGCACCACATCCACCAGGACGAGGATGTGCTCGACACCTGGTTCTCATCCCAGCTGTGGACCTTCGCCACGCAGGGCTGGCCCGACCATCCCGAGGGCATGGAGGGACACCATCCCACGAAGGTGCTGGTCACAGCGCGTGACATCATCACCCTGTGGGTCGCACGCATGATCATGAGCTCCCTGTACTGCGTCGGGGAGGTCCCGTTCCACGACGTGTACATCTACGCCACCATCCTCGCCAGGGACGGCAGCCGCATGTCCAAGTCCAAGGGCAACGGCGTCGACCCCATGGACCTCATGGACAAATATGGTGCGGACGCGATGCGCTACAACCTGCTCACGCTCATCACCACGAACCAGGACGTCAAGTTCGATGCCAACGTCGACAAGAGGACGCATGAGCTCATCGATAGCCCACGCACCGAGCAGGCGCGCTCGTTTGTGACCAAGGTCTGGAACGCGAGCCGCTTCGTGCAGATGAACCTCGGGGGATACGTTCCAGGCTCCGCCAAGGCCGAGACGGCCGAGGACGCCTGGATGCTCAGCCGTCTCGCTCGCATCGTGGCCGAGTCCACCGAGGAGCTCGAAGCCTACGACTTTGGCGAGTACGCCCGCAACATGCAGTCCTTCTTCTGGAACGAGGTCTGCGACTGGTACATCGAGCTCTGCAAGAGCCGCCTTCTTGACGGTGCTCCCGAGGAGAAGCTGCAGGTGCAGCGCAACCTCGTCTACGTGCTCGACGTCTCCATGCGTCTGCTGCATCCCGTGATGCCCTTCGTGACCGAGAGCGTGTGGGACGCGCTTCCCGCATCTGGGCTCGATGACCATTCCGCCGAGTTCCTCATGGTCGCGGCCTGGCCCGAGCCTGAGGGGCTTGCCGGTTTCGTGAACGAGCGCGCGGAGCATGACTTCGATCTGGCCCGTCGCGTCATCTCCGTCGTTCGCTCCACGCGCGCCCGCTACCGTCTCTCACCCAAGACCGAACTTGACGTGGCCGTGCGTGCGTCGCAGGAGGATGTCACCGTTCTCGAGGGTCAGCGGGGCTTCATCTGCTCCGTGGGTCGCGTCGACCAGCTTGCGCTCGGCGCCCAACAGGAGAAGCCTCTCAACGCGGTCTCCATAGCCGATGGTGCGCTCGAGGTCTTCGTCGTCCTCGGCGGGCTCGTGGATCTGGCAGCCGAGTCGGTGCGTCTCGAGGGTGAGCTCTCCAAGGCCGAGGGTGAGCTCTCTGGGGTCCGGCGCACCCTTGGAAACGAGGGCTTCGTTGCCAAGGCGGCTCCCGAGGTCATCCAGAAGAAGCGTGATCGTGCCTCCGAGCTCGAGGCTGCCGTCGAGCAGCTCAAGGCTCAGATTGCCGACTTCGCGTAAGCTGCCCGCCAGGTCGTTCGGACGCCCATGGCCCCCGGTCATGGGCGTCTCCCTGTTTGGGATGAGGATCCCTGACGTGTGCCGGGATACGTTCTTGATATAATGCGCGCAGCACGCCGCTTCTGCTTCCGAGGCTTCTTTCAGCTGTCGAACAAGCTTGTCGCAGTGCTGTGTCGATTGCTTTGTCCTCACGACACCGCAGTGCGAAATGAGTAGGTTGGTTCCCTGAAAACCCGAAGACATCGACTCCGTGAGGCTGGTGATAATGACTTCCGAGAATGCCTTGCTGTCCGCAATCGAAAAGGTCGCGGTCGAGAGTCCCGATGCCGTCGCCTATGCGTCGGCTGGCGCTGACGAGGTGACCTACGGTGAGCTCTGGCGCACCTCGGGGCTCATCGCCGGCGTACTCGTCGACTGCGTGGTGGGACGCGGCCCCATCATCGTGACAGGAGAGAAGGACGCCCTCATCGTTGCCACCTTCCTTGCCTGTCTGAGGAGCGGGCACGCCTTCGTCCCCATCGATGCCGAACTTCCCGTGGCGCGCGTCCACAACATCGCGAGCCAGATCGGCGGAGCGGTGATCCTCTCCACCTGCGACCTGCGTCCTGAGCTCAAGGACGAGCTCGACCATATCGCGACGATATTCGACGCGCGTGAGCTGCTTGCGTCCGCCTATGGGTTCGTGGCGCCGTCCCCTGACGTCTGGGTGACGGGCGAGGAGACGCAGTACATCATCTTCACGTCAGGCTCGACGGGTCGCCCCAAGGGCATCGAGGTCACGGCAAATGACGTCACGCACTTCATGGACTGGATGGACGGCTTTCCCGTGGTGCGCGACGGCGGCAGGGTCTTTCTCGACCAGGCACACTACTCCTTCGACCTCTCGGAGTACGAGCTCGTGGGTGCCCTCTCGACGGGTGGAACGTTGCACGCCGTATCGGACATGGAGTCCAAGGACTACCCGGCGCTCTTTGCCGATCTTGCGTCTTCGGGAGTCGAGGTCTGGGTCTCCACGCCGTCTTTTGCCGACCTGTGCCTCGTGGATCACAGCTTCGACGTGAATCTGCTGCCCGACCTCAAGATATTCCTCTTCTGCGGCGAGCCCCTTCACCACACGACCGTGGGCAAGCTTCGGAAGCGCTTCCCAGGCGCCATCGTCGCGAACACCTATGGGCCCACCGAATCGACGGTTGCGGTCACGTACTGCGAGATTGACGATGCCGCGCTCGTCGATGACGCCACGCTTCCCGTAGGCAGGGCACGCCCTGGCACTGAGCTGCGAATCATTGACCATGAGACGGGCAAGGTCCTGCCGTTTGGCCAAACGGGCGAGATCGTGATCTGTGGAGACACCGTGGCCAAGGGCTACTACAAGAATCCCGAGAAGACCGCCGAGGCATTCTTCCCGTCATCCCTGTCCGATGGCACGCCCATGCGCGCCTATCGTACGGGTGACCTCGGCCACCTCGACGAGACGGGCATGCTCTACTGCAAGGGACGTCTCGACTCGCTCGTCAAGGTCAATGGCCTACGCATCGAGCTCTCCGAGGTCGAGGGTGCCCTTGAGGAGATCCACTGCGTCACGCAGGCAGCCGTCGTACCCGTGGAGTACCACGGCAAGGTACAGAGCCTCTGTGCGTTCGTCGTGGTTGACGAGGGCCGTGCGCGGGTCCTTTTGGGCGGGGAGGCCTCGTCGTCGGAGTTCGACCTTGGTCGCGCCCTCAAGGCCGAGCTCGGTCGTACGCTGCCCGTGTACATGGTGCCGCGCCGCGTGCGCGTGCTTGAGGATATGCCGCTCAACGAGAACGGCAAGTGTGACCGCAAGGCCCTCGTGGCAAGTCTGGCCAGCAGAAGGTAGGACATGACGCTCTTCTCCGATGCAAGCTTCTTCATCCTGCTGGCGGTGGCCATCGTGCCCGCCGCGGTCATCGGCCTTACCGAGCACTCGCTCAGGCACTACGGCGTCGTGCTGTCCGCCGTGCTCGTGGCGGCGGCGTTCTGGGGACAGCCTGTTCAGGCGCTGGGGCTCGTGGCCTACCTTGTCCTCTCGCGGTGTGCGCTCTGCTGGCTTGCGCGCGACCCAAAGAGCGAGCGACGCTTCGTGGCGGCATCCCTCGTCACGCTCTGCCCGCTCCTGGTATACAAGGTTTCTGTCGTGTTCAGTCTTTCGCTCTGGGGTTTCATCGGCATCTCCTACATCACGTTCAAGGGTATCCAGATGGTCATGGAGACCCATGACGGCCTCATCACCCGCAAGGACCTCGGTTTTGAGGACTGGCTCTACTTCCTGCTCTTCTTTCCGCAGTTCAGCTCTGGTCCCATCGATCGCAGCAGGCGGTTTGCCGCCGATGCGCACGGCATTCCCTCGCGTGACGAGTACGCGGGGCTTCTCGCGCGCGGCATCCTTCTGCTCCTGCTGGGTGCGGTCTACAAGATGGTCATCGCGACGTTGATCCATCGCTACTATTCGCCGACCGTATGGGGCACAGGCGACTTTGGCACCGAGCTCTGGGCGCAGGTGAAGACGGCCTATCTCTACGGTGGCTATCTCTTCTTCGACTTCGCCGGCTATAGCTTCATGGCCATGGGAGCAAGCTATTGCCTGGGCATTCGCTGTCCTCGCAACTTCAGGGCCCCGTTCATTGCGACCGACATCTTCGACTTCTGGAATCGCTGGCACATCACGCTCTCGACCTGGTTCCGCGACTTCGTGTTCATGCGCATCACGCGCTGGCTCGTACGTCGCAAGATCGTCAAGGGCCGCGTCCGTGTGGCCCAATGCGGTTTTCTGGCCAACATGCTCATCATGGGCTTCTGGCATGGCATTACAATTGACTACGTTGGGTATGGTCTCTTTCACGGCGTGCTTCTCGCGGCAACGGAAGGCATCCAGAAGCGCTCTCGGTTCTACAAGGCTCACCGCCATGACCTCTGGTTCAGGATTCTCTCATGGTTCGTGACGCTGCAGCTCGTGATCTTGGGGTTCTCGATCTTCTCAGGACAGATAAGCATGCTCGTGGAAGGAGCGATCAATGGCTGAGATGACGCATGAGGAGCTGACCGCGAAGGTCATGGACCTCCTCGAGGATGTCTGTGGCGATGACGAGGTGCGCAGGCACATGGATGATGACCTCTTTGGGCTTGACCTGCTCGACTCGATCGCGGCTGTCGAGCTCCTCGTGGGCATCGAGGACGAGTTCGGGATCAGCATCGCCCCGACCGAGGTTCCGCGCAACGAGATGAACACGCCCGACAAGATCATCGACCAGGTGGAGAAGCGCCTATGACGGTCGAGCCCCACGAGGCGAACGAGACGCCCGAAGTGCCGGGAAAGCCGCATCGTGGCAGGCACCTGCTCTTGGCGGTCGTGCTCTCGCTCGTCGTGGGCGTGGTTGGCGTCGTGTGCTTTGACAAGTTCGTGCTGCCGGGCGATGGCGTCGCCAATACGAGCAAGCTCTACGACTACGTCTACACGTCGGGGAAGTCGGAGAACCTCGCGTTCGTGCTCAACAACATGTCGGATGACGGGTATCTCTGCTTCGGCTCCTCGGAGTGGTACGTCTCCAAGAGTCTCGTGAGCACGTGCCCGCAGGCGGTCTTCGGGGAGAACGTCACGGGCGTCGACATGACCTACATCGGCGAGGCATACGACCAGTCGCTCTGGGAGACCATCGCTGCGGGGGCCTATGGCAGCTCGGTCAAGAACAAGAAGGTCATGATTGTCATCTCGCCGCAATGGTTCTTCAAGAACAACGGTGCCGAGAACAAGTTCTATACCAAGTTCTCATACACGCTCTATCGAGCCTTCGCCCAGAACCCGAACATCTCCGACGAGACGAAGGAGTACGTGCGGCAGCGCTGCTCAGCGTTGGGCATCGACGATTCGACGCTCTCCGCGGCATCTCAGGACACGGTGCTCGACTCGCTGAATGACCTCGTGCTCTCGGTTTCCGACTCGTGGCATCTTCGCTCTGACATCGACCACATCGTGGGCATCGCACCGACCAAGAGTTCGGTTCGACAGCAGGGAACATCCACGGGCGAGCCCGACTGGAACGCACTCCTTGATACGGCCGAGCAGGAGGGCGAGGCCACCTGCACCAACAATGACTTCGGTGTCTATGACGCATACTGGGAGAAGAACCACACCTATGACCCTGAGCTCTTCCAGAACTTCAGCGAAGCGGATGACGAGTATGACGACCTCCGCTGCTTTCTCGAGGTGTGCCACGAGGTGGGGCTTGACCCACTCGTGTGCATCCTGCCCGTTCATGGCAAGTGGTACGACGTCTCGGATGTCTCGACCGACGAGCGGCAGGCCTACTATCAGAGGATTCGAGGCATCTGTGATGACGCCGGGGTGGCGTATGCGGACTTCTCGAGCTGCGAGTACGAGAAGTACTTCCTCTGCGATACCGTGCACCCCGGTTGGAAGGGCCTGGTGCGCATCGAGGAGTCGTTCTACGACTTCATCAACGGCCAGGACGATGCGTTTCTCGGTGGAGCCGGCTTTGGTTCCGCGGAGGGGCTGACGAGCGTGGACGGGGGATGAGTGACGATGGTGGAGAGCGTGGGTGTGAGGGATGAGCACCGTGGCTTGCGCGCGCTCGTCGCGTGGCTTGCGGGCCATCCCATCACGGACGTCAAGGAGCGCGTGATGGCGTTCTCGGTGCGGCACGAGGTTCTGACCTGCCTTGCGACCGGTGCCGCAGCCGTCGCCATGGTATGGCTTCTCACATGGTTCCTGATATTCTCTGGCCTCGACGAGCCGGTGCAGTTCATCTATGGCAGCTTCTAGGGTGAGGGCCGTCCGCACGCTCGCGTCGTGCCTCGCCGTGCTTCTCGCCACGACCTTCCTTGTCACGGCGCCGACGAAGGCGTTGGCGGATGAGGCCCTGATGCCGACCGCGCAGGACGGCATGGGTATTGACTACGAGGATACCGAGACGGGCGCGCAGAATCTCCAGGGCGATGAGGCAGACCCCACGATCAGCGCCAACCCCGTGGGCGAGGAGGAGTCGCGCGTCGAGCTCACCAGGGAGCTCGACGCATACCTCTCGGAGAACTTCGATACGTCTGGTCTGCCAGGGCTTGCGGTGGCGGTGGTCACCTCGGATGGCGTGCGCTACCTCTCCACCCAAGGTGACTGCACGAGCGCCGACCAGACGTTCATCATAGGGTCGCTCTCGAAGTCGTTCACGGCGGTGTGCGTGATGCAGCTTGTGGAGCAGGGCGCGATCGACCTCGACGCACCTGCGGCGCTCTACGCACCAGGCTACGGCGTGCCGAGTGTGGTGACCGTGCGAGACCTCCTCAACCAGACGAGCGGCTTCGGGTACTTCCAGCCTCTGGCCGATGCGACCGTGGGCGAGACGCTCGGATCGTTCTCGTACTCCAACGCCAACTACGACCTGCTCGGTCGCATCGTCGAGAACGTGAGCGGCGAGACGTACGCCGACTATCTGCGCACGAACGTCTTCGACCCGCTGGGGATGGATGATGCGTCCATCGATGGGGTGGAGGAGGGACGCGCACCAAAGGCCGTGGGCCACCGCAACTGGTTTGGCCTCAGCGTGGAGGATGGGTTCGTACACGAGCTTGGCGATGATGCGTGGGGTGGACCATCCTCGGGGTATGTGCGCGCAAGCATCTCGGACATGGCAACATACCTGGAGATGTACCTCAACAGCGGTGAGGGCGTCCTTGATCCGCAGGGCGTGCACCAGATGATCTTCGACCGCGTGCCCGACATAGACGGAGACGCGTCCTATGGCATGGGCTGGTCCTCGTTCACCTGGGATGACGGCGAGCTCGTGCTCGCGCACTCGGGACAGGTCGAGAACTACGTCGCGGACATGGTCATCATCCCGGACCGTGACATCGGCATCGTGCTGCTCGCGGATGCCGACGATGAGCTCGGCGGCAACGAGGCGTTCTATCAGATGGCCGACGATGTCGTAGCGCTTTCGATTGGTGGCGACGCCACCGGTGTGGACGCGTCTGATTCCGTGGGGAGCCACGTCGGATACGACCTCGCCTACCTTCTCGCCATCGTGGCCGCCGGCATGCCGATCCTGCTCAGGAGGCGCTGGTCCGCAAAATGGCTCGGAACCGAACGGCCGGCCGCGGTGATGTGGGCGATGATCGCGTTCGAGCACCTCTTCACGCCGCTCCTGGTATGGTCGCTCGTGAGCGAGACGGGCATGCGCTGGCAGGACTACTGTGACTTCCAGCCCGATCAGGCGTTTGTCGTTGCGGCCGTGATGGCGCTGCTCCTGGCGGGCGGCATCGTGAAGCTGGCCGCATGGGTCAGATGGCGGCGTGGTGTCCGGACCTAGCCGAGAAGCGCCTCGGCGTTGGCCTGTACCTCGGCTGCGACATCGCGAGAGAGCGTCTGCTCGAGTCTGCCGAGGGTGGCGACGAGCGAGCCCATCACGCGGTTGGTGTCCCATGGGATGTCACTGCCGGCGGGTTGGTCCGTCTCAAGAAGCAGACGGTCGTGTGGGATGAGCTTCGCGTACTCTCGGCCGCGTCCCGTGGAGAGCATCATCTCGTTGACGGAGAACCAGCAATCCGCACGTATCGCACGCCAGATCTCTTCCGAGGACCCGCTGAACCAATGAAAGACGCAGCGACACGACCCTATCGCTCCCGTGCGCGTCAGGACGTCGAGCACGGTCCCCGCCGCACGGACGGAGTGAACCGAGAGGACCTTGTTCCCCCCTACGTCCGCACAGGCCCGGCAGACGCGCTCGAACGCGGCGATCTGCCGGGCCTCGGACCCTGGCGGTACGTGCCTTGGGGAGAGGTCCAGGCCCACCTCGCCCACGTAGCGAGTGTCGCAGACGAGCTTCTCGAGCACGGCGAGATCCGCCTCGGTGGCGCGGCCGTCCGCCACCCACCACGGATGCAGCCCCACTGCGGGATGGACGTTGGTAAAGCTGCCGCAGGTCTCGCGAATGCGACGGTATCCTGCCGGCGTGACGCTTACGGCGAGCAGCGCAAGGCCGCGGACGTCGGCCGCTGAGGAAAACGAGGCTGGGTTATCAACAAAGTCCAGGTGGAAGTGTGTATCGGTGATGGATGGCATCATGCGTACCCCAAAAGGTCACGAATCACCCGACTGGCGATCATCTGGCCCATGATGGGTGGGAAGTAGCTCATCGTGCCGAGGAGGCTACCGTTTTTCTCCCACTCCTCGTCGGTGATGGTGCGCATGGGCACGGGCTTCTCGTCAGAGAAGAGGACCTGCAGGTCATGAATGCCACGACGACGGCACTCCTTGCGTACGATGCGCGCAAGCGGATCGTTGACGGTGTCCTCGATGCGCGCGAAGCGCAGGCGTGTCGGGTCAAGCCTGTTGCCGCCACCCATGGAGCTTATCAGACGATAGCCATGCCCTCTCGCCCACTCCGCAATCCCCAGCTTCTGCGCCACGGTGTCGATGGCGTCTACCACGTAGTCGGGGCGGGGAAGGGCGTCGAGGACATCCGAGAGACCCTCCTTGGGGAGAAATCCGTGCACTGCCGTGACACGAGCCTCGGGATTGATGTCTCGTACGATCCTGCTCATGACGTCCGTCTTCGGGAGGCCGATGGTGGAGTGGAAGGCCACGGCCTGTCGATTGATGTTGGAGGGAGCCACTACGTCGCGGTCGAGAAGCACGAGTCCTCCCACGCCACCGCGCGCAAGCGCCTCGGCGCAGTTGGAACCCACGCCGCCAAGGCCGATGACCAAGACCGTCGACCCATCGAGCCGAGCCAGACCCTCATCGCCGAGGATGAGACGAAGCCTGTCGTTGGGGCTTTCGGTCGCACTCGCCATCTCGCCATCCCTGACCCTCTCCTGTGACAGAATCGCCGCATGCCATGGTTTCCTCGGGTGCAGGGCGATTCGCATATCGGAATCGTACCCCACCAAGGGCCTATGGTCCGTGGTCCGTGGTGGACTTCCGGGCCTATACTCGACAGGACGGCACGCAGGCGGGTGACGCGCCCGCGGACCCTCTCGTCGGTTGGTCGGTTCGTGTGATGCGCTTGCATGTAGGCCTGCGGGTTTGTCGACCATACCGACGTTGGGAAAGCGATGGCGTCTGCATGTGGTATAGGCTGACAGGGTGTCTTTTTCGACCATGGGGACAAGGAGTGGGCAATGGGATTCAAGTCTGATATCGAAATCGCGCAGGAAGCCAGGATGCTTCCCATTGGGCAGATCGCCGAGCAGGTGGGTCTTTCCGATGACATGCTCGAGCCGTATGGCCACACCAAGGCGAAGGTGGACATCCGCTCGCTCGGGGACCGTCCTCAGAAGGGCAGGCTCATCCTTGTGACCGCCATCAATCCCACACCTGCGGGCGAAGGCAAGACCACCACGTCGGTCGGTCTCGCCGACGCCCTTCACCGTCTGGGTAAAAATGTCGTCCTCGCCCTTCGCGAGCCCAGCCTCGGTCCCGTCTTCGGTGTCAAGGGTGGTGCGGCCGGAGGTGGCTATGCCCAGGTCGTTCCCATGGAGGACATCAACCTTCATTTTACCGGTGACTTTCACGCCATCGGGGCCGCCAACAACCTTCTGGCCGCGATGCTCGACAACCACATCAAGCAGGGCAACCCGCTCGGCATCGACCCTCGGCGCATCACGTGGAAGCGCGTCGTTGACATGAACGACCGCCAGCTCAGAAACGTCGTCGACGGCCTCGGGGGCGTCGCCGACGGCATGCCGCGCCAGGATGGCTTTGACATCACCGTGGCCTCCGAGGTCATGGCGGTCTTCTGCCTCGCCTCCGACCTTGCTGACCTCAAGGCCCGTCTCGGCCGCATGGTCGTCGGCTATACGTTCGACCGCCAGCCCGTCACGGCGCATGACCTGCATGCCGAGGGTGCCATGACGGCGTTGCTCAAGGATGCGATCATGCCGAACCTCGTGCAGACGCTCGAGCACACCCCGTCCTTCATCCATGGTGGGCCGTTTGCGAACATCGCGCACGGCTGCAACTCCGTCATCGCGACGACGACCGCACTCAAGCTCGGCGACTATGTGGTCACCGAGGCTGGCTTCGGCGCGGACCTTGGTGCCGAGAAGTTCTGCGACATCACCTGCCGTATGGCAGGGCTCACGCCCTCTGCCTGCGTCATCGTCGCTACGGTGCGCGCGCTCAAGCACCACGGCGGCGTTGCCAAGTCCGACCTTTGCACCGAGAACCTCGCGGCCCTCGAGGCAGGTCTGCCGAACCTGCTCCAGCACGTCGAGAACATGCAGAAGGTCTTTGGGCTGAACGTGGTCGTGGCGATAAACGCGTTTCCCACCGACACCAAGGCCGAGCTCGATCTCGTCGAGACCGCGTGCAGGGAGCTTGGCGTCAACGTGGCGCTCTCCGAGGTGTGGGCGAAGGGCGGCGAAGGCGGCGAGGCGTTGGCGCACGAGGTCCTGCGCCTCTGCGATGACCCCAACGACTTCCGCTTCAGCTACGATCTTGATGGCAGCATCGCCGACAAGATCGAGGCCATCGCCACGAAGGTCTACCATGCCGATGGCGTGGACTTCACGCCGGGTGCCATCAAGCAGCTGCAGCAGCTCACCGATCTTGGCTATGACCACCTGCCCATCTGCATGGCCAAGACCCAGTACTCCTTCACGGATGACCAGACCAAGCTCGGCGCTCCGAAAAACTTCCGCATCACGGTGCGCAACGTCAAGGTCTCCGCTGGTGCCGGGTTCCTCGTCGCGCTTACGGGTGACATCATGACCATGCCGGGCCTTCCGAAGGTACCGGCGGCGGAGAAGATCGACGTCACGCCCGACGGCAGGATCATCGGTCTGTTCTAGTCGGGTCCTGCCTTTCGTGCCAAAGCCAAAGGAGTCAGCCATGGCATCAGAGCTCACCAAGATGAGCTGCGAGGATTTCGCGTCCGTTCTTGCAGCCAGACAGCCCGTTCCCGGAGGGGGCGGTGCCGCCGCGTACGTCGGTGCGCTCGGTGTCGCACTCGGCTCGATGGTGGGCACCTACACCTCCGGGAAGAAGAGCGCTGCGGCCTACGAGGGTGACATCCGTCGCATGCTCCTCGCTGCCGAGGACATTCGCGTCCATCTCGTCGCCCTGGTGGACGCCGATGCCGATGCCTTCTATCCGCTCTCTCAGGCCTATGCCATCCCCAAGGATGACCCGACTCGCGCAGACGTGCTCGAGTCGGCCACCAGGAATGCGATCGTCGGCCCCATGGAGATGATGCACCAGATCGCGTCTGCCATCGAGCTCCTCGAGGAGATGGGCGAGAAGGGCTCGCGCATGCTTATCTCGGACGTGGGCTGTGGCGCGCTCATCTGCCGCGCTGCCTTGGAGGCCGCAAGCCTCAACGTCTTCGTGAACACGAGGGCGCTGCGCGACCGCACGTATGCGGAGTCCGTCGAGGCGGAGTGTGACGGGCTTCTCGCCGAGTGGCGCCCGCGCGCCGAGGCCACGGCCGCCAAGGTCATGAGCTACATCAGGGGAAGGGAATAGGCCATGGCGAGGCTGCTCAGAGGCGCACCCGTCTCCGCGGCGCTTACGGAGGAGCTGGTCGGTAGGGTTGCGACGCTTGGGGAGAGGGGGATCGTGCCCACGCTCGCCATCGTGAGGGTGGGGGAGCGTGAGGATGACCTCTCCTACGAGCGCAGCGCGGAGAAGCGCTGTGGCAGGGTGGGTATCGGCGTGCGCACGTTCGTGCTGCTCCCTGACTGCTCGCAGGACGAGCTCATAAATGTGATCGTCGAGGTCAACACCGACGACTCCATCCATGGCTGTCTCATGCTCCGCCCGCTCCCGAAGACGCTTGACGAGGAGGCCGCCTGCGAGGCGCTCGAGCCCACCAAGGATATCGACTGCATTACCGCCGGGTCTCTCTATGGCGTCTTCTCAAACCGTCCAACGGGCTTTCCGCCCTGCACGGCCGAGGCGTGCATCGAACTGCTCGACTACTATGGCGTCGAACTCGAGGGCGCGCGCGTGGTTGTGGTCGGGCGTTCCCTTGTGGTCGGAAAGCCCGTCTCATGTATGCTGCAGGCGAGAAACGCCACGGTGACCATGTGCCACACCCGCACGAAGAACCTAGTCGATGAGCTGTCGCGCGCGGAGGTCATCGTTGTCGCCGCCGGTCACGTCGGAACCGTGGGCCCTGACTGCGTTCATGAGGGTCAGACGGTGGTCGACGTCGGGATAAACTGGGACGATAAGGCGGGGAGGCTCGTCGGAGACGTGGACTTCGACGCTGTGGAGCCGATCGTCTCCGCGATCACGCCCGTTCCGGGTGGCGTGGGTTCCGTGACTACCGCCGTCCTCTGCAGGCACGTGATAGAGGCAGCCGAAAGGAAAAGGTACTAGCCGTGTGTGATGACATGAACTACAACACCATCGATACGCCCCGTATCGAAGCTGCGGTGCGGGAGTTTCTTCTGGGTATCGGGGAAGACCCCGATCGCGAGGGTCTTGAGGGTACGCCCGACCGCGTGGCGCGTGCCTGCGAGGAGATCTTCGGAGGCATGCAGGAAGACCCCGGTGCCCATCTGTGCAAACAGTTCCATGAGCCTGGCAACGAGGAGATGGTGATCGTCAAGGACATCCCGTTCTCCTCGATGTGCGAGCACCACCTCCTACCCTTCGTGGGCAAGGCTCATGTGTGCTACATCCCCAGGGACGGTCGCATCACCGGACTCTCCAAGATCGCTCGCTGCGTGAGTGGTTACGCCCGTCGGCCCCAGCTGCAGGAGCGTCTCACCTCGCAGATCGCTGACGCGATGGTCCGCGAGCTCGGGCCGCTCGGCGTCCTCGTGGTCCTCGAGGCGGAGCATACCTGCATGAACATGCGTGGCATCAAGGCCGCGGGAGCGCTGACGGTGACGTCCGCCGTGCGCGGTACGTTCAGAAACGACCTCAAGACGAGGGAAGAGGCCCTGAGACTTCTTGGCCTCGATCAGTAGGGGCATGGGCATCGCACGATAAGCCTCTGTTACGTTGCCGTCGTGCGTCAGCCTGGGAGATGCCCTTTTCGACATGGTGGGGGCGATGAGTATACTTTGGTCTTGCACCGATAGGTCTTGGGCGGAGGTCCAATGATATACGACGACATTCTCGAGGCGGTGGGCGATACGCCCCTCGTCCGTCTCAACAGGGTGGTACCCGCAGGGTCTGCTCGCGTTCTTGCCAAGTTCGAGGGCATGAACGTCGGCGGGTCAATCAAGACGCGAACGGCACTGCGCATGATTCGCCAGGCAGAGGCCCGCGGGGAGCTTCACGAGGGAAGCATCATCGTGGAGCCCACGAGTGGCAACCAGGGCATCGGTCTCGCGCTCGTGGCTGCCGTTCTTGGATATCGTGCTCGCATCATCATGCCCGACTCGGTCTCGATGGAGCGCCGAAGGCTCGTGAGCCACTATGGGGCGCTCGTTCTCACGGTTCACGACGCCGGAGACATAGGTGCCTGCATCCAGGAGTGCATCGCGAGGGCACTGCATATGGCAGCAGAGGACGAGAACGTCTACGTGCCCCAACAGTTCGAGAACGCGGACAACGTCACCGCGCACTACGAGGGCACGGGTGCTGAGATCCTTCGTGACGTAGACGGGCCGATCGACGGGTTCTGCTCGGGAATCGGCACAGGCGGGACCATCACCGGCGTAGGGCATGCCCTGCGCGATGCGAACCCTGACGTGCAGATCTGGGCGGTCGAACCCGAGAACGCCGCCATCCTCTCCGGAGGTACCGTGGGGACTCACCTGCAGATGGGAATCGGTGACGGAATCATACCTGCGATCCTCGACCGCGAGGTCATGGACCGCGTGGTAACGGTCAGCGACCCCGAGGCCATCTCGATGTCACGACGTCTTGCGCGCGAGGAGGGGATCATGTGCGGCATCTCCTCGGGTACGAACGTGGTTGCCGCCCTGAGGATGGCTGCCGAGTTCGGGGAGGGCAGGACCATCGTCACCATACTGCCGGACACCGCAGAACGCTACATTTCGACGAAGCTCTTCTGTGGCGAGTAGGCCATCTGCGGGGCTATGATCTTCACGTCGTTGCTCCTTGCTCCTGTACCTTGCGTTGAGAGGAAGCCATGCACAGAGAATTCCTGATGGGCAACGAGGCCATGGCGCTCGGTGCCCTTGCCGCTGGGGTCAACGTGGTGGCTGGCTATCCCGGTACCCCATCGACCGAGGTCCTCGAGACCATCGCCAAACGAAACCCCGGCGACGTCTACGTCGAATGGTCGGTCAACGAGAAGGCGGGCATGGAGGTCGCGGCAGGAGCCGCCTATTGTGGCGCGAGAACCCTTGTGACCTGCAAGCAGGTTGGGCTCAACGTGGCCTCAGATCCTCTCATGAGCCTTGAGTACATCGGCGTCAGCGGCGGGATGGTCATCCTTGTCGCCGATGACCCCGGTCCCATCTCGTCCCAGACCGAGCAGGACACCCGCACCTTTGGCATGTTCTCCAAGGTGCCCGTCTTCGATCCCTCCTCGGTGCGTGACGCGTACCAGATGATCCAGGATGCCTTCGAGCTCTCGGAGCGCATCGGAAGTCCCGTGATCATGCGCCCGACGACTCGCGTGGACCATGGCTACGAGGCGATCGAGGTCAAGGACCAGGACGAGTGGAGGTCGGACAAGCCCGAAGGGTTCGTCAAGGACTCGTCGCGCTGGGTCATCTTTCCCCGTCTCTCGGTGCGAAACCATGCGCTCATCGAAGAGCGCAACACCCGTCTCACGGACGAGCTCTCGTCATATCCGGGCAACTTCATCGTTCCGTCGGGTGCGAAGGCCGGACGCATGGGAATCGCCACGCACGGCGTGAGCTACGAGTACGTGGAGGAGGACCTGTCCGATGACCCGCGCCGCCCGCGCGTGCTTCGCATTGCCACGCCGTTCCCGTTTCCCGAGAGGCTTGCGGTCGAGTTCCTCCAGGGACTCGACGAGGTCCTCTGCGTAGAGGAGCTCGATCCGGTGATCGAGCGCGCCCTCGTCTACGTATGCGGAAGGCATGGCATCTCGTGCAGGATCCGAGGCAAGCTCACGGGAGACGTCCGCTCCTCCGGCGAGAACTCCGTGGAGTCCGTCACCGCCGCCATAGACGCGTTTCTGGGCCGCCCCAGGCCTGCTGCGCCTGCGCCCGATGACGTGCCACAGCTTCCCGTGCGCCCTCCGGTGCTCTGTGCTGGTTGTCCGCATCGCGCGAGCTTCCTTGCCGTCAAGCGTGCCATGGCTGGGCGCAAGACGATCTTCTGCGGTGACATCGGCTGCTATACGCTGGGCAACGCCCAACCTCTCGACATGTGCGACACCTGCCTGTGCATGGGGGCGGGCATCGACATCGCGCAGGGCGTCTTTCATGTGGAGCCGGACACCTTGGCCTTCGCCTTCGTCGGTGACTCAACGTTCTTCGCCTCGGGCATCACGGGCACCATCAACGCCTTCTACAACCAGGCGGAGATGACTCTCGTCGTTCTCGACAATTCGACCACCGCGATGACCGGACACCAACCCCATCCAGGTACCGGGCGCACCGTCATGGGTGATGTCGTACGGGCAGTGAGTATGGAGAACGTCCTGCGCGGCATCGGTCTCACCACGGTGGAGGTCGTGAACCCGCTCGACCACGAGCTTGCGGTCGAGACGGTCCGTCGGGTCGCTGCCGAGCCCGGGGTCAAGGCGATCATCTTTCGCTCTCCCTGCGTCGTCCTCGCCAAGCCAAAGGCCAAAAGCCGGGTTGATGCGAGTGCCTGCGTGGGTTGCCAGCGCTGTGTGAGGCAGCTGGGTTGTCCTGCCCTCATACCCCAGGCCGACGGACGCGTGGACATCGACCAGTCCCAGTGTACGGGCTGCACGCTCTGCGAGCAGGTCTGTCCCGTTCATGCCATCTCGGGAGGTGAGAGGCTGTGAGCACCAACATCGTCCTGTGCGGCGTGGGAGGACAGGGAACCATCCTCGCGTCCAAGCTCATCGCCACGGCCGCGATGGAACGTGGCATCCCCGTGAAGACCGCCGAGACGATCGGCATGGCCCAGCGCGGTGGTTCCGTGTTCAGCCACGTTCGCGTGGGTGACGGAGCGGCCTCGCCGCTCGTCGGTCGTGGCAAGGCGGATGTCATCGTGGCCTTCGAACCTGCCGAGGCGGTGCGCCAGCTGCCCTTCCTCAGGCATGGCGGTACGGTCGTCGTGAGCAACCGTCCCGTGGTCCCCGTCTCGTCCATGACGGGCGGGTTGGCATATGACCTCGATGCGATCATGACCTATCTCCGTATGCAGGAGGAATCTGGTCGTATCGGCGCCCTCTCCGTGGTCGAGGCGCGTCGCGCCGAGCTCGAGCTTGGCTCGGCCAAGTGCCTCAACGTGGTCCTCCTCGGCGCCGCCGCGCGCTCCGGCACGCTGGGACTTTCGGTGGAAGACATGCGTCATGCCGTCCACGAGCGTGTGCCCGAGCGCTTCTGGGAGCTCAACGACCACGCGCTCGCGTGGGGATAGACCGGTAGGCTACAGCCCCTGGCCGTGTGGCCAGCAGACGGAAGGGTACGGGAATGCAGATCAACGATCACCAGCTCGAGCTCGTTAACAGGCAGGTCGAGCGGCTCATCGCGGCCGACAACTTCTATGGCCGCAGGCTCAGGGAGGCGGGCATCACCGGGTGCGACTCCGTCGAGGACTTCGTCAGGCTTCCCTTCTCGCAGAAGCAGGACCTCCGTGACGCGTATCCGCTCGGGCTCGCTGCCGTCCCCGAGGAGAAGATCGTCCGCATCCATTCCAGCTCGGGTACCACGGGTACCCCCGTCATCGTGCCCTATACCGCGAAGGACGTGGATGACTGGGCCATCCAGTTTGCGCGCTGCTACGAGTTCGCCGGCTGCACCGCTACCGATCGCATTCAGATAACGCCCGGCTACGGTCTTTGGACCGCTGGCATCGGCTTTCAGGCGGGTGCCGAGAAGCTCGGTGCCATGGCCATTCCCATGGGCCCGGGAAACACCGAGAAGCAGCTCCAGTTCATGGTCGACATGCAGTCGACGGTCCTGTGCGCCACGTCATCCTACGCATTGCTTCTTGCCGAGAAGGTCGGTGAGCTCGGCCTCCGTGACAAGATCGCGCTCAAGCATGGTGTGATCGGGTCTGAGCGCTGGGGCGAGAAGACCCGCCGGCGCATCAAGGACGGACTTGGCATCGACCTCTTCGACATATACGGCCTCACCGAGGTCTATGGCCCTGGCATCGGCATCAACTGCAGGTACGAGACGGGTATGCACATCTGGGATGACTTCGTCTACCTCGAGATCGTTGATCCGGAGACGGGCGAGCCCGTCCCCGATGGCGAGTGGGGCGAGATCTGCATCACCACGCTCGTCAAGGAGGGTGCGCCGCTCATTCGCTTCCGTACGCACGACCTCTCGCGCATCATCCCCGGCGAATGTCCCTGCGGGTCGAGGTACCCACGCATCGACACCATCTCGGGCCGCTCCGACGACATGTTCAAGATCCATGGCGTGAACGTCTTCCCGAGGCAGGTCGAGGAGGTTCTCGCTCTGTTCCCTCAGCTTTCGAGCGAGTACCAGATTCGTCTCTCGCACCTCGAGGGCAAAGACACCATGCGCATCTATGTCGAGACCGACGGCACGCAGGACTTCCGGGACGTCGCCGACGCGGTGGCCGAGGAGACCAAGTCCAGAATCGGTCTCACCCCGCTCGTGAAGGTCGTGGAGCTTGGGGTCCTGCCACGCAGCGAGAAGAAGACCAAGCGCGTCTTTGACGAGAGGTACGAGTAGGATTCGTGGCGGACGGGCCCAACCCAGCCGATGCCCATACCGTCAAGAGCGACGTGGGTCGGTTGTCTCCCCAGTTGAGGTGGCCGTTCGAATCAGGTCGATCACCTCGGCACAGCGTAGGCTTGCCGCGTGTGGCATGACGGGGCTCTCCATGAGTCCTTGGGTCAGACAGTCATCGAAGTGGCTGATCTCTCCGAAGAAGTCATCGACCACGTACGGTGCCTCAAGATGACGGGAAACCAAAGTCTCACCGGATCCGTCTAGAGTCTTGACAATCAGCTCGGTCGGGCGATGGAATTGGGGTATCTCGACAGACCCCCTCTCGCAGTGAACGCTCAGGGTGACGCCCATCGCGCGGTCCGAGGCACACTCCAGCTCGCAGGGCACGTCTCCCATCAGGAGGAAAGCGTCATCATACCAGTCGACGGCACCTCGCCTGTCCGCGCTCGCCTTCACCAGAACGGGGCGACCGTGCGTGAGGGCGTCAAGCCATGAGACGCCATAGACACCCGTGTCATAAAGGCATCCACCTTGCGCGGGGTCGACGAAGTAGCCCCCGATGTCATCGGGGAAGCGATGGCAGATGCTTGCTCGGACGGAGGTGATCGCGCCCAGGGAACCATCCCGGAGAAGGTCCGTCATGCGGCCATAGGCGGGTACGAAACGGGTCTTCATGGCCTCCACGAAGAGACTGCCATGTCGGTGGGCGCAATCAAGGACGCCCGCAAGCTCATCAGCGGAGAGGCACGCCGGCTTCTCGCAGAGGACCGCCTTTCCGGCCTCGAGCGCACGCATCGCCCATTGCGCATGCAGGCCATGGGGGAGTGCGAGGTAGATGGCATCAACGTCAGGGTCGTCAATGAGGGCCTGGTGGTCGAGGTAGACCTTATCGGGATGGTGTGTCTCGGCGAACGCCGAGACATGAGCCTTGTCACGACCGCTTATCGCAACGAGACGCGCACGGGACTCATGAGCCAACGCGTTGCAGAAGCGATTGGCGATGTTGCCGGCACCAAGTACCCCCCAACCGATGGCACGGCCGTCTCCCTTGCCTGCCGTCTTTGTCCAGCCCTGCTCCATGGGATGACCCTTTCGACGATTGCTGCCCTGTACTTACAGTATTGCAGGAGAAAGCCGGGGAGGGTCTACCGACCTGCACTTTTCGTCATGATTGCAGACGGAGGCCTGTCTTCGACACCCATCCATGACTTGTGATGGTCCTTTCGGGCCATGTGGCCGAGTCCTCTGATGACCCATCTCGGCCCATTCGGAACGACATGCCCTCGATGCTTGATAGACTAATACGATTAGTTTATACTGTACTCATATTAGTTTTAGGGGAGGCCATGCATGGGTACGAAAAGGGACCTGGATTCACAGGCGATTCTGAATGCGGCGGTAGAGTTGGCCGAGGAAAGGGGACTCGAGAACATCTCCCTGCTTCAGGTGGCGGAGAGACTCGGCGTAAAACCACCGTCGCTCTACAACCACCTCGGTGGGTTGCAGGAGATCTCGTCGGGTATCGCAAAACTCGCCATCAGCAGGCTTGGAGATACCATTCGCGATGCAGCGGTTGGTCGTTCAAAGGGAGACGCCCTGGCGGCGATCGCCTCTGCGTATCGCAGGTTCGCGAAAGAGAACCCTGAGCTCTATAAGGCAATCCTGAGGTTCCATGACTATGACGACGGCGGCATTCAGGAGGCGGGCCATGCCGTCGTCCGCATCCTATATCAGGTGATGGAACCATACCGTTTCAGCAAAGAGGAAACGATCAACTTCGTCCGAGGATTCCGCAGTGCGCTCCATGGGTTCATTTCACTCGAGGAGGCAGGGTTCTTCCAAAGCACCGAGGCGAACGTGGACGTGAGCTACGAGCAACTAGTTTTACATATGATATCATCCCTGAGAGCGGAAGAAGATGCGTGAGAATGCCCCAGTACATCATGCTGCCTATCGTAGGATTCGTGGTTGGTCTGCTGATCATTTCGCTTGGCGGTGGCGGTGGAGCCGTCTACGTGGGAATTCTGACCGTCTTCTTTAATATCCCACCCGCAATCGCGGCGTCGACCTCTCTTGCGACAACGATCCCCACCACGGCCGTGGGAACCTTCAGCCATTGGAAGGCCGGAAACGTGAACTGGCGCTACGGGCTTACCATGCTGATCGGTGGCGTGGTTGGTTCCATCGTAGGCTCCCTGTGCTCCGGGTTTCTCCCGGAAGGTCTGTACAACAAGGTGACCGGAGCAATACTGCTGCTGCTTGCCGCGCAGATGCTGGTTTCGTACGTAAGGAAAGGCAATGATGCACAGAGCACGAATCAGACCCACAAGAGATCCGATACTGCCAAAGCGGTCTGCTTCGGCCTGCTCGGCGGAGTCATGTCCGGGCTCGTCGGCCTCAGTGGTGGCGGTCCGATCATCGCAGGGCTCATGATCCTTGGATGCCAGGCGCTCGAAACGGTGGGGACCTCCGTCCTCGTGCTGCTTGGCATCGCCGTCACCGGTTTTGCCACGCATCTCGGGATAGGAAGCATCGACTGGGAACTCGTGGGACTTCTGACCATCGGCACGGTTTGCGGTGCTTTCGTCGGTCCGGCCCTTCTCAAGCGGATGGATAAGAAAAAGCTGGAGAAGGTCCTTCAGCCTGTGCTTTTCGTCATGATTTTGACCATGGGCGGAATAGAGGTGTTCAAGTAGTGCTCCCGTCTGCTCGGGTGACAGGAGAGGACACCTGCGAAGACAAAGGAGGACGTCTTTCAACCAGATGCGACAGGACGCCTCTGGCCTAGGAGGAAGACGCCCCCACCTCTGTGAGACCGGAAATCGTAAAGGCGGGCGGGAGGTTCTCGATGTCAGATAGCGAGAACCGTTCCGAGGGGACGTAGACCGTTATGCTGGTCTGACGAGTCCTCTCCATCGTACGAATCGCATGAATTCGATGTCAGAGATCCCTTTTGCCTAGGTCTGTTCGGCCATCCACGAGGTGATGATACGTGCGAGCATCGATTTGGGATTTCTGGAGCTCGAGGGCGGGACGATTGACGAGTAAATTCCCCAGTATCATGAGGGGGCGTACACTACCATGAAAAGTAACTTCGTGGAGCAGATTTATGCAGTTGGAACTAAGAGACGTCAGAAAGGCCTTCGATGACAAAGAGGTGCTTAACGGCATCGATTTTACCTTTGATCAGGGGAAAATCTATGGCCTGATCGGACGGAACGGAGCGGGGAAGACAACCCTCTTCAATTGTCTAAGCGGCGAGATACATGCAGACGCGGGCGAGGCACTTCTTCTGAGCGAGGAGCAGAAGCAGCCGCTTGATCCTGAGAGAGTCGGCTATGTGCTTTCTACGCCGATTCTGCCGGAGTTTCTGACTGGATATGAATTTATCAAGTTTTTTATCGACGTCAACAAAGATCACGTTCCGGCCGATAAGAAGGCCGACGACTATTTTGACCTAGTGCAGATCAGCCAGGATGACCGACATCGTCTGATCAAGGGCTATTCGCACGGCATGAAGAACAAGATTCAGATGCTCTGCTTCATCATTTCCAAACCGCCGGTGATTTTGCTCGACGAACCACTTACGTCACTTGACGTTGTGGTTGCGCTTGAAATCAAAAGGCTGCTGCGTGAAATGCGTCAAGATCATATCATTCTTTTTTCAACTCACATACTGCAGCTTGCCACCGACCTGTGCGACGAGATTGTGCTGCTGAATGATGGAAAACTCGAGCAGGTCGATCATTCCATTATCGGTGATCCGCAATTTGAAGAGAAGGTTATCAGTCTGTTGAAAGATGAGAACGAAGCATGATGCAAAACACACTGAGAACCGTTTTCAATGTCAAGGCGTCAGTCAATGCGAATGTGTTTCTCTACTATCTCAAACGTCTTCCGCTCATCGGTCGGCTTGTTCATTCCCACGTCTATGCGGATGTTTCCCTGAAACGGAACGTTTCCATCGTTGCTGGCGTTTTCAGAGCCATTTTCATGCTCTTTAGCAAGGCCCTCTTCGTCGGTCTCCTATCGGTCCTGGCGGTTCTGCTCATCGAGCAAGACGTCAGCCTGCGCTATGCGGCATATCTAAATGTATTCTTCTTCTTGAATGCCATTGGCTCATTCATCACGTCTTCTATATTTGAGACCGACCGGAATAAATACATCTGCATCCGTCTCATGCATATGAATGCGCACGATTACATCGTTTCGACCCTGCTGTTCCATGAACTGGTGGATTTTGTCACTTTCCTGCCTGCGGTATTGCTTGCGACCGTCTTTATGGGCGGTACTCTTGCGCAGGGGCTCGTGCTGGCCATTATGCTGTCGACTCTCAGCTTGACCGCCGAAGCGTCCTTCCTTCTCGTCTACTCCGGAACCGGCGTTATTCTCAGCAAGAAATCTGCGTATGTCGCTTTCACCTTCATTCTCTGCCTGGCTGCTGCGTATGTTCCGGTTCTGATGCATCGGCCCCTGATGCTCGGTGACCTGCTCTTCCACCCGGTCTTTCTGTTGCTGCTCTTTCTCCTGCTGGGCTGTAGTCTGATGTAAATTCTGAAATACGGCAGGTACCATGAGTTGGCGATGGAAAGCCTGAAGGCGTCCGACTATTCGATCGATGTCGACAAAGTGGTCTCTGAGGCCAAGTTTTCGGACGTCGCGGTTCGGGAGAAGGAATTCAAACATGCCGACCTTGATACGCATAGGTTCGAAAGCAAAACGGGCTTTGCCTATCTGAACGCCATTTTCTTCCGCCGACACAGGCGCATCCTGGTGAGACCGATCCTTGCCTGTCTCGCCATCATCGCAATCCTTTTTGCGGCGGCAGTCGTCGCTTCTGTCTATCAGCCGAACATCAAGTCGCTGGTGTCAAGGCCGGATGCCATCCTACCCATGTTCGTCTTCATCATGTACTTCTCCTCGCTCGGAGAACGCGTGTGCAAGGCAATGTTCTATAACTGCGACATCAGCCTTCTGCGATACTCGTTCTATCGAGAGAAAAATGCGGTTTTGTCCAATTTCAAAGTGCGGCTTCGGCGTGTGGCCGGTCTGAACCTGATTGTTGCCTTTGCCATTATTGCCGCCGTCTTTGGTCTGACTCTTGTTTTTGGTTCGAACTGGTCGGTTATGGATACGGCTGCGTTCGCGCTTTCTATCCTGTTCCTGTCGCTGTTCTTCTCGGTGCACCATCTGTTCCTGTACTATGTCTTCCAGCCGTACACGACGGAGCTCGGCATGAAGAACCCGTTTTACAACGGGATTAACTACGGAGTCTATTTTCTGTGCTTCCTTTGTATGAAGATCAAAAGTCCACCATCATATTTTACACTAATTATATTGACGTCCACACTTGTCTACAGTGTGGTTGCACTGATTCTTGTATACAAATATGCGCCTAAAACATTCAGAGTAAAATAAGAGGGGTCTCATCGGGAGGCGTGCGCCGCCGTGATTAACGAGATTGGTTAAAGTGGTCGTCTCGCTTCGGCACAAAACCGCTTCTGCCAATGGAAGTCATCGCCCGGGTCGTTCCGATCGCATCCTTCCCACGGTCATGCCGCTTTTGGAAAGCCATCTGCATGCCGGCCGGAAGGTCATGGTTCAGGGACTGATAGGTATGCTTGTCGCCATGGTAGGTAACGGGGTCGCTACGGATGCGGGTATACTTGTCCCTGCTTTCTTCCAAGCAAAGCTCTGCGGGAAACCTCCGTTCGCAATGCGGCGCACCCGAGTCTCCCGGTATGGGGGGGCGTCACGCTTGGCTAGGCTCTCCTGTCAGGAGAGGAAAAGAGGGACCAATCATGTACGTCGTGCCATTTGAAGTTCCCGAGAGAAGCTATGCAGAGGCGCTCGACGTGCTGCATGCCACTCTTAGGTTTGGCATCCAGCCCATGCTCGAGAGCGTCGAGGACCTGATCGAGGAGTGCGGCAACCCCGACCTCTGCTTCGATGCCATCCAAATCGCCGGCACCAACGGCAAGACGTCGACGGCTCGCTATGCCGCGGCGATCCTCAGGGGAGAGGGGCTGCGCACCGCGCTCTACACGAGTCCCGAGCTCGTGAGCTACACCGAGCGCATGGAGGTGGACGGCCGTCCCGTCACCGAGGGGCAGTTCGCGCGAGGCATATCCGCGGCGGTCGAGGCAGGCTCCCGTGTCAACGCGCGGCGTCGCTCCGCAGGCGAGCGCCCCTACGACATCACCGAGTTCGACCTGCTCACCGTTGCCGCCTGCATAGTCTTTGCCGAGGCGGGCGTCGACGTCGCCGTGCTCGAGTGCGGCATGGGTGGCCGCTGGGACGCCACATCCGCCGTCAAGTCCATTCGATCCGTGGCGGTGACGGGCGTCGGTCTCGACCATATGAGGATCCTCGGCGATACGCTCGAGGCCATCTCGGGCGAGAAGGCCGCCATCATCAAGTCCGGACGCAGCTGCGTGCTCGGCGTGGGGACCGCGACGCCTTCCTCGGTCGAGGACGTCTTTCTCGGCCAATGCGCTCGTGCGGACGTCAGTCCCGTCCTGCTCCGTCCCGAGCGTGCGTCTGATGCCGAGGGCGAGATGCATCCCGGCGTCCCGCGCGAGCATGCCGGGCTTTCCCACGCAAGCTACGTCATCGATCGGTTTCCGGGCCGCATCGGCGGAGCGCTCGTGCTCGACGTGACCACGCCCCTGTCATCCTACATTGGGGTCAGCGCCCTCAAGCCCTCCTACCAGGCGGCCAACATCGCCTGTGCCATGGTACTCGCGGAGCAGTACCTCGGTCATGCCCTCGACCCCGATGTACTCTTCGAATCGGTGGTGACCTGCCCCACGCCCGGCCGCTTCGACGTGGTCCGTGCCGATCCCGTCGTCCTCATCGATGCCTGCCACAACCCGCAGAGCGTGGAGACCTTCCTCACGGCCGTCCGCGACGTCGAACCTGCTGTCTCAAGACGTCCGCTGCTCCTCTGTGCGGTTCTTGCCGACAAGGACGTGCGGGGCATCGTGAGGCTGCTCGCCCCGGAGTTCCCCTCGGTCGCCGTGACGCAGACCTCGTCGCCACGCGCGCTTCCCGCCGAGGAACTCGCCGCCATCTTCTCCGAATGCGGCAACGGACCCGAGGCCATCTACCACTCGGTGGGGGAGGCGACCTCCGCCCTCGAGGACAGAGGCTACGTTGCATGCGGGTCCATCACCACCGCAGGGGAGGTGTCCGGCATCCTGCGTGGCTCCGACCGCTGATTCTCGCGCCTAGGCCCGGCGTGTGCTCGTTATGCGCGGTGGGCACCGGAATGCGGGCGACTCATCATGTCTGCTACAATTACCAACGGCTTTGTAGCGATTGCGGCCGTGCGCCCACGTCTTATAAGGAGTCCCCTAGATGCAAGAACTTCTCGATCAGCTGATCACTCCTGAGGTCCGCATGGTGCTGTACCTCATGGTTGTCTGCGTGGTCATGCTCTATGTTCTCTCCATCGTCTACGTCATCCGCGATGCGCAGCGTCGTGGTGCCGAGCCGTGGTGGATGTGGGCGATCATCTCGGTCATCCCCATCGTCGGCCTTCTCGCCTACGTCATCCTGCGTCCCAGCTCCTATCTCATCGACCGCGAGGAGCAGGACCTCGACATCGCGCTTCGCGAGCACCAGCTCTCGCACTATGGCATCTGTCCCAAGTGCGGCGCGCCCATCGACCGCGACTTCGTCGTCTGCCCGATCTGCAACACGCAGGTCCGCAACGTCTGCCCCACGTGCCACCGACCCCTCAATGCCGACTGGAAGGTCTGCCCCTACTGCAGGACCCGCATCCAGTAGCCCCTGCCCCACACGGTCTTGACCCGGCCCTCCGTCTTTGCGGGGGGCCTTCTTTTGGAGGAACCCACCCATGCCGGAGATGCCTCGCCACGACCTGCCCATGAAGGTGGCCCTGCTCTCGGTCTCGCTCATGATCGGCTCGCAGACGGCCATCTCGCCCGCGCTGCCCGCCATGATCGAGCAGTTCCCCGACCTGTCGAGAAACGCCGTCGAGTCGCTCTCCACCATCCAGTGCCTGCCGATCATCTTCATGGTGATGGCCAGCGCGCTTCTTTCCGAGCGCTTCGGGAAGAAGCGCGTCGTCGCCTTCGGGGTCGCGCTCTGTGCCGTTGCCGGCTTCGTCCCGTTCGTGTGCCAGGACTATGCCGTCATTCTCGTGAGCAGACTTCTCTTCGGCGTTGGTATCGGCTGTCTCAACGGTCTCGCGGTCTCCCTCGTGGGGGATTTCTTTGAGGGACAGGAGCGGGCGACCCTCATGGGCATCCGGTCGTCCATGGAGACGCTCTCCACGGCCGTCCTTTCGGCTCTCGTCGGCATGCTCATCACCTTCGGGTGGCAGTGGGCGTTTGTCATCTATCTCGTCGCCGTACCCATCCTCATCGCCTTCGTGACCTTCGTGCCGGACCGACCGGCGTCTACCGGTACGATCGACGTCGAGGTGAAGGGCGACTCCGGCCACGTGATCAATGCGGCGGTCGTGGGTCTCGCGGTCTTTGCGGGGCTTGCCTGCATGGTGGTCAACGGCTTCGTGATTCGTGTGCCGTCCATCATCGAGGGCGGAGGGATGGGTACCGCCGCACAGGCGGGTCTCGTCGTGTCCGTCACGACCATCTCGGGTACGCTTGCGGGCTTTTCCTATGGAGCGCTCCATCGCCTGCTTGGCAGGCATGTCATCACGCTCGCGTGTGCGCTCATGGCGGCGGGGACGGCGCTTTGCTACCGTGCGGATTCCGTTCTCGTCCTCGGTCTGGCAGGGGCCCTTCTCGACTTTGGCTGGCCGCTCATCATCTCGCATGTCATGAACGCCGTTCCCGAGAGAAGTGCCAAGGGCTCGGCGACCATCTCCACCGCCTTCATCGTGGCCGCGACCGCAGTCACGTCCCTTCTCGCTCCCACGACGCTCAACGTCATCGGTGCGACTCTGGGTACGGTCTCCCTTGCAGCACCCTTTGCCGTCTATGCGCTGATGGTCGCCGGACTTGGCGTGTGGTGGGTCGCGAGGTTGGGTTAGCGGTACCGGAGAGTACCTCCAATCGAGTATCCATGCTGCGAAGATGCGCCATCATGGGCCGCCGCGCCTCCATGTTGTGGTACAACCTGTGCCTACATGCAATCGAAAGGTTCTCATCACATGCCGTGCCACATACCAGTGCGAAACCAGACTATCTAGGCGCCTGTCTTTTCTCGGCCCGAGTGGGCCACCTGACAGGCGCCGCATATCGCCCAGCGACACCTTCTGGTGGCGTGGGGGCTTTTTTCTTGTTCGAGTACACTTGTGAGGCGTCACCACCCGGAGGGAAGGACTCAAATGAAGGTTCTCTACAACGACGGCCATGTGGGCGAGTGCCCCGCCGACGAGGAACTGCACGTCATTCGTCACTCTGCCGCGCATATCATGGCCCAGGCCATCAAACGTCTGTACCCCGAGGCGGACTTCGCCTTTGGGCCCGCCACTGAAAATGGCTTCTACTATGACATCGACCTGCCCGAAGGCGTAAAGATCAGCGAGGATGACTTCCCCGCGATCGAGGCCGAGATGAAGAAGATCTGCAAGGAGAACCTCAAGTTCGAGACCTACGAGCTTCCTCGCGCCGAGGCCCTCGAGCACATGCGGGAGCGCGGTGAGAAGTACAAGGTCGAGCATATCGGCGACCTTGACGACGACGCTCGCATCACCTTCTACAAGCAAGGCGAGTACGTTGACATGTGCGTAGGGCCGCACCTCACCTACACGAAGGCCCTCAAGGCGTTCAAGCTCACGGGTGTCTCCGGCGCCTACTGGAGAGGCGACAAGAACAACAGGATGCTCACGCGCATCAACGGCATCGCCTTTGCCTCCAAGGATGACCTCGACAAGCACCTCGAGCTTCTCGCCGAGGCCGAGCGTCGCGACCACCGCAAGATCGGCCGGGAGATGGAACTCTTCATGATGTCCGATGCCGGCCCTGGTTTTCCGTTCTGGCTGCCCAACGGCATGATCGTTCGCAACTCGCTCATGGACTACTGGCATGACATGCAGGCGCAGTACGGATATGACGAGGTCCAGACCCCGATCATCCTCTCGCGCTCGCTGTGGGAGACCTCTGGGCACTGGGACCACTACAAGGAGAACATGTACACGACCCAGATCGATGACGAGGACTTTGCCATCAAGCCCATGAACTGCCCAGGTGCGTGCCTCATCTACAAGTCCAAGCCTCGTTCCTACCGTGACCTGCCGCTCAAGCTCGCCGAGGCCGGTCTCGACCACCGCCACGAGCTCAAGGGTGCCCTGCAAGGACTCTTTCGCGTCCGAGAGTTCACGCAGGACGATGCGCACCTCTTCATTCGTCCCGACCAGATCACCGAGCAGGTCACTGATGTCACGCATCTCATCACCGCCTACTACGCGCAGTTTGGCTTCCCCTACCGGGTCGAGCTCTCCACGCGGCCCGAGAACTCCATGGGTTCCGACGAGGACTGGAACCACGCCGAGCGAAGCCTCAAGGAGGCGCTCGACTCCATGGGCATCGAGTACACGCTCAACGAGGGCGACGGTGCCTTCTATGGTCCTAAGATCGACTTCCATCTGAAGGATTGCCTCGGGCGCACCTGGCAGTGTGGCACCATACAGCTCGACTTCCAGCTGCCGCACAACTTCCAGCTCGAGTATACCGATGCCGACGGTTCCAAGAAGCAGCCGATCATGATCCACCGTGCAGGCTTTGGCTCCTTCGAGCGCTTCATCGGGATGCTCACCGAGCAGTTTGCCGGCAAGTTCCCCACATGGCTCTCGCCCTGTCAGGTCAAGGTCCTGCCCGTCTCCGAGAAGACCCGTGACTACGCCAACGAGGTCGCCGCAAGGTTCCGCGCTGCCGGCGTGCGCGTGAAGGTCGATGACCGAGACGAGAAGATCGGCTACAAGATTCGCGAGGCGAGAAGCATCGACCGCGTGCCCTACATGCTCATCCTCGGCGAGAAGGAGGCCGCGGCGGGTAATGTCTCCGTGCGCGACCGCTCCAACGAGACGACCCAGCGCGAGCTCGACGAGTTCATCGCCGACATCACGACCGAGATCTCCAACAGAACGATGTAGGCCGTTCCATGGGGGAGAGCGCAGACCAGGCTCGCGTAATGGCGAGAGGGCTCGGTGCCGCGCGCGTCTACATCGTGCCCTTCGATGTCGCTGCCGACCTTCTCGTTGACAGCAAGCCGCTGCTTTGCGCCTCGCCCGTGCGCTGTCTCGACATCAGGCAGGCTGCGCTCCCTCTGCACGCCGAGGGGGTCTCCCTCTGCGTCGACGTGAGCGTCTGCGGACCGCTTGGGTGTCCCGCGGTCCGTCTGGGCGCCGACGTCGCAGTCTCCCTGCTCGGAGACGTCGGAATCGTGGGCGTGCCGAGAGACGCTGACCCGGCGCTCGTCTCCGCGGTCGTTGCCGATGAGGAGGTCCTTCCGCGTGCGCAGGCCCGTCTCGCCGCCTGGCATCGCGCGAGCGATGCGGCTCAGGTGGTGGCGGCCTACCTCGCATGTCACCCACGCGTCAGGGCCGTCGCGTATCCCGGGCTTCCCACGAGCGAGGACCACCAGGTTGCGGCCACATCCCTCGTGAGCGGATTTGGTCCCTACGTGGACTATGCGACCGGTACGGAGGAGATGTGCTGGCATCGCATCGACGCGAGCGGTCACGAGGGAGTTCCCCTCGTGGAGAGGCTCGAACGGGAGCTTATCCGCTAGTTTTCCCGCACGCCTGCGAGACGCGGGCATCGCCACGGGAGGGAATCGCCGTGCCGTGCGACGAAGAACCTAGGCGTGACGGTAGGTCAGGAAGGAGAACCTGACTCCGTCTGCGGTGGTTCCACCATCCTCGGTGGACTCGAGGATCCAATCCGGACTCTCGTCGAGGTTGGGGAAGAAGGTGTCTGCAGGTACCACCAGATCGTTCATCGTGACGTACACGCGCGTGCAGGCGGGCAGGAGAGCCCTGTAGACGGATGCGCCGCCGATGAGCCAGACCGAGTCGGGACTCTCGCTCGCGACGGACGAGAGGGCCTCCTGGGGGCTTGCGACGCGTTCGGATCCCTCTGGGTGGTACGTCTCGTCGTGGGTGATGACGATGTTCCTGCGCCTCTTGAGCGGACCTCCCGGAAAGCTCTCGAGGGTCTTCCTGCCCATGATGACGGTGCCACCCGTGGTGAGCTCGACAAAGCGATGCATGTCGGCCTTGTTGCGGACGAGGAGGTTTCCGTCGTACCCGATGCCCCAGTCCCGCGTCGCGGACACGATTGCGTTCATGGAACCCTCCTAGACGGCGATGGGGATGTCGGTCACCTGCGGACCGTGGTTGTAGTCCTCGACCACGAGGTCGGCGGTGGTGAAGTCGTAGAAGTCGGTGACCTTGGGGTTGAGCGTGACCTTTGGTGCCGGATAGGTGGGTCTCGAGATGAGCTCGCGCACGATGTCGACGTGGCGGTCGTAGATATGTGCGTCCGCGATCATGTGCACGAGTCTTCCCGCCACCATGCCACTTGCCTGCGCGACCATCATGAGGAGGAGCGCGTACTGGCAGACGTTCCAGTTGTTGGCAGCCAGCACGTCCTGGCTGCGTTGCACGAGCAGCATGTTGAGCGTGGGATGATCGTCCCCGGGCTCCTGCGTCACGTTGTAGATGGCATTGAAGGCACAGGGGTAGAGGTTCATCTCCGAGAGGTCCGAGAACGTGTAGAGGTTGGTCATGATGCGTCGCGAGAAGGGGTTCTCGCGGAGGTCCTTGAGCACGCGGTCCATCTGGTCGTAGTCGCCGTCGGCGTAGTGGCTCACCTGGCCGACCTGATAGCCGTAGGCCTTGCCAATGAATCCCGCCTCATCCGCCCAGTCATCCCAGATGTGCGGTTTGAGGTCATGGATGTTGTTCGACTTGCGCTGGTAGATCCACAGGACCTCGTCCATTGCGCTCTTGAGCGCGGTGCGGCGCAGCGTGAGTGCAGGAAACTCGTCACGCAGGTCGTATCGGTTGCATATGCCGAACTGCTTGATGGTGTACGCCGACGTGCCATCCTCCCAGTGCGGGCGGACGCGCTGTCCCTCGGTCGTGGTGCCGTTTTCCATGATGTCCGAGCACATGTCGATGAATATGCCGTCAGCCTTGCTCATTGCCAGCCTTTCGTTGGGTGCTACTTGTCTGCGGAGAGCGTAAGGGCCTCGGTGAGACTGGACCCGGCCTGTTCGGTCTCGTCCCAGACCTTCGCATCGGCGGTTGCGAGATCATCGTAGGAGATGTCACCATCGGTCCTGAGAAGCGAGATCTCGGCCTCGATGAGCTGCCAGCGCTGTTCCGCACTAGAGATGCCCTGTTCGAGGCGGGCGCTGACGGAGGAGCTGGCAGACGAGGGAGCCTCGATGGACCGAAGGCCGGATATCGTCTGTTCGCAGGTAGCGAGAGCCGCATCGAGCCGTTCCGTCGTGGTGGAGCCGTCGCGGGCGGCGGCGTTGAGATCTCGCGCCACGGAAGTCGCCGCGTCCTTGTCGACCTTGACGACGCTGCGTACGTACTGGGTGACGCTGGCATCCGCGCCAGAGTAGTCGAAGGCGGACACCTCGTCATCGATGAGCGACGAGTATGGCGCAAGGTTCAGGTCGAGTGCCGCCGCAGGCGTGAGGGTCTGTGAGGCGGAGTCGTTCTGCTCGCTCAGCCCCTCGGTGTTCTGGGTGGTGGGTGCCCCGCCGTACGACTCGGTGTGGCTGGTCTCCGAGCTGGTCATGTTGCCGATTCCGCTGATCGCATACGGTACGAGCACCGAGAAGAACCCGAGGATGGCGGAGAGGACGAGTCCGAGCACCGCGACGCCGACGGCGAAGATCACGTATGCCGCAGGTCCTGAGCTTGAGTTGTCGGGCGAGGTGGTTGCGCTTGCGCTTTCGATGACGGGCTGGGCGAGGGGCGTACCCTGCTGGGTCGGGTGGTTGTCATAGTAGTCAGGCATAGTGCCTCCCATACGCATCGTATTAGTGTCCATGGTACCCAATGACCGGTCTGAGATTCGTGGGGGTACCGATCCTCTAGAGGTGCTCCGCCTGGAAGAGCTGATCCCACATCGTCCCTATGGAGCGCACGAGCCCGTCATCGGCGGGAAGCCAGCGCACGTCGAGGAGGTCCTTCGGGGAGAGCCAGCGAAGTGCGGCGTGCTCCAGCGCGTGTGGGACGCTACCCTCTGCGAGCGTGCATACGAAGCAGTCCATACTCAGGTGAAAGTCCGGGTAGTCATACTCCACGGTATCGAGATACCACATGAGCTGGAGCTTTGCGCCAAGCTCTTCGGATATCTCCCTCCTGAGGGCCTCTTCGGGCGTCTCCCCCCGCTCGACCTTTCCACCAGGGAACTCCCAGAAACCGCTCTGCTCCCCGTTCGAGCGCATCGCTGCGAGGATTCCGTCCCTGCCTCGGATGATCGCGGCGACGACATGCCTGGTCTCCATGGGTACCTCCCTCTGCGTCGGCGTCCCTATCGGTTCTCCATCCTGACGATGGCATATGCGGTCCCGGTCTGCGACACGAGCTCGATGTCGCTACCGTTCTCCGTCGCGTGGACGCGTGGCAAGATCACGTCACCGAGAAGGGCCATCGAGCGGTACTGGACCGTGAGCCTTCCAAGGTCGACGCTACGTCCCAGCTCGGAAAGGGCATCGATTGCCATGAGCACGTACTGTGCGTTGTTCACATGGCGATTCGTGTCGAGGTGCTGCTCGGACACCATGACAGGGGAGGTCTCCTCGAAGGGGCCCGCGACCGTCAGGTGTTTTGGCATGGCGCGCATCTCGCAGCGTGCCTCGCCCGAGACGTAGACGAGCTGCGAATCGGGAATCCGTATCATGTGTCGCTCCTCGAGGTCGAAGAGGACCCACTGCGAGTCGGCGGTCACGAGGCGTTCGCCGTCGGTCGAATCCATCACGAAGTTACGGAGAGCCTGGTAGCCGTGCATGCCATAGGCCCAGGTCGCCGTTCGCACGGTGTCGCAGAAGTGGGGGAGACGGCTGACCTCGATCTGCCATGTGGTGAGCACCCACCCCATATGGTGCTCGTTGAGGTAGTCGAGCCCGACGCCGAGCGACTCGGACTGAAAGGTAGAGCAGTCCTGCAGGTAGTTCATCATCGCAACGAGCGAGAGGTCACCGTTCTCGTCGCATTCGCTGTACCTGACCCTGTCGTCGAAGTGATACATGGTGCCCCCGCAACCTGACCTTGATTCAAAACACAACGATTGCAGATTACCAGCATCTGGGCTCGCACGCACCAAAAAGCACGATGCCTACGTGAAGGCTGCAGGTCAATCCCATCTCGTCCCAGCCGGTTGTGACGGACTGCCGATTCGTGGGCGGACTCGCCCTCCGCACGCTGCGACATGCACCATAATCTCCATATACGGGAGAGGCCGCACGTGGGCTTCGGGCAAGGGGCGAGTGACATCCGTGCGGCGTGGAGATGGGGGAGCTATGGACAGTATCAGGTTTGCGACCATCGGCAGGAGCGGCATCACCGAGCGCTTTCTCGAGGCACTTGCGGAGACCGACGACGTGGAGTACGTCGGCGCCTACTCCCGTGACGAGAAGTCGGCGCGCGACTTTGGGTCTCGGTACGGTGCGCGACTCTTCTTCGACGATCTCGCTGTGCTCGCCGCGTCGGATGAGGTCGATGCCGTCTACATCGCCACACCCAACGGTCTCCATGCGAGCCAGGCCATGACCCTCGCCCGCGCCGGAAAGCACGTCATGGTGGAGAAGGCCTTCTCCTCGTGCGAGCGAGAGGCTGCCGAGGTCTTCTCCGTGGCGCACGATCAGGGTGTCGTTGCCATGGAGGCCATGCGCAACCTCCATGTCCCCTCGTTCGACCGCATTCGCGAGGCCCTTCCCAGGCTGGGCCCCGTTCGTCTTGCGACCTTCCGATTCTCCAAGGTCACGTCTCGCATGGCACGGCTTCGCCAGGGCGAGCGGCTCAACGTCTTCGATCCACGCTTCTCGGAAGGTGCCCTCATGGACATCGGGGTCTATTGCGTGGAGCCTGCCGTGGCACTCTTCGGCCGTCCTGCCCGCGTGCTTTCGGCCGCCGTCACGACTCACGTGCCTGGCTGTAGCGCAGGCGATCCCTATGACACCATCGACCTTGCCGGCGAGGCGCTTCTCGACTACGGCGACAAGGTGGTGAACCTCTCGTACGGCAAGATGTCCGATGACATGGTCTCTTCCCAGATTGAGGGCGAGGAGGCCACGATCGTGTGGGATCAGACGTCCTGTCCCGTCAACGTGCGCATCTTCGTACACGAGGACAAGGGGATGGTCTATCGGATGAGCAGTGGCGAGGGTGAGCCCATCTTCGCGGACGTTCCGGAGAAGGATATGGTATGCGAGATCGCCACGTTCGCCGCTGCGATACGCGGAGACGAGGCTGCGGTCGGGAAGGTTGCCACCCTCGAGCGCACCACGCTCGACTCCCTCCATGTGATGGATGAGATTCGCTCGCAGACCGGCGTGCGATTCCCCGCCGATGACGCGCTCTAGCAGGTGTCAATTTTGTAGCCCGGCATCGATGTGCCCGCCGTTTGTATAGAATGGCGGGCACTGTGCCTACGAAGGAGGACATACTCTCGGCCTTTCATGCCGCGCTTCCCGTGATGCTCGGCTATCTGGCCATCGGCCTACCCTGCGGCATCATGGAGAGCAAGGTGGGGTTCTCGCCGTTTATGTCCCTCCTGTTCTCGATGACGTTCTACTCGGGTGCCGGCCAGTTCATGATTCCCTCCATGTGGCTTGCGGGTGCACCGCTCTACTCGGTCATCGCCAGCGTCTCCTTTGTCAACACTCGGCAGATGCTCTATTCGGCCGCGTTCTCGCCGTACTTCTCCGACGTGGGCAAGCCCCTGGCATTCTTCTTCTCCGCTACCGTGACCGACGAGAGCTTTGGCGTGAGCCTCGACAAGTTCGTGACGGACGGGACGTGGACGCCGAGAAGGGCGCTCCTCGTCAATCTCATGAGCATGACGTCGTGGACGATCGCCAACGCCGTGGGCACGGCGGCCGGGCCCATGCTCAACCTCCCCTTGGCCGTGACGTCGTTTGCCATGACCTCGATCTTCGTCTGCCTTCTTGTGGGTCAACCGCTCAATCGTACGACGGCCATCGTCATCTGCGTCGCCTTTGTGGGCGTCTTGGCATGCAAGCTCATGGGGCTCTCAGGTCCTGCCATCCTGCTCGGTGCCCTCGCGGGCGTCTTTGCCGGCATGGCCTATGAGGTGGCGATCGGACGATGAGCCTGCAGGACTTTCTCATCCTCTATGCATCGGTCCTGGCCAGCATGATCGCCTGTCGGTGCATCCCGCTCTTCGTGCTCAAGGGACGCGAGCTTTCGCCGCGGCTCTCGCAGGCGCTCGGGCTCATTCCTGCGGCGTCGTTTGCCGCCCTCGTCGCAAACGACCTCATCAACCCCTCAGCCTTCGTGGCCAATCCGCTCCAGGCAACGGTTCCTTTCGTTGCGGCGGCAGTCGTGGTCGTCGTGGCCCGCAAGACGGGCTCCCTCATCTGGTGCGCCATCGTGGGTATGGTTGCCTATGCGCTGCTCATGATGTTTTTCTAGGCAAACCGTCCGCTGGCTGTCAGAATCGCGGATAGGGGATGTCATCCACGGGAAACCTCGGCGTGTGTCCGATGTCTTTTCTGTGATAGCGGCTCATGGAGTCGACGATGACGTTCACGGCCCCGGGAATGACGCGCGCGTCGTAGCCGTTGACGCCAGGGCTGCACGACTCCCCATCGACCTCGAGGGGAATGACCTTGGTGGTCCGTACGGTGACCTTCTGGCCGCGAAAGCACTCGACGTGCGGGCGTCCCAACGACTTTCCGGTCTTGTCCACGAGACCCACGAGGAGCGGGCGCAGCACCTGGACTGCGTCGGAGGTCTCGATGACGATGACCTCTATCGCGCCGTCATCCATGCGACTGTCGGGGACGATCTCGATGTCACCCTGGATCATGGCGTTGTCGGCCACGAGGCAGGTGATGCCATCGCGCTCGTAGCGCTCCCCATCGACGTCGATGACGAAGCGGATGACATCGGGACGCGGGTTGGCGATTGCCGCCGCGAAGTAGGCCGCCTCGCCCATGACCATCTTGTTGGGAGTGGCTGCTGCCATGATCTGCGCGTCGAAGCCCGTACCGGCCATGAGCGCAAACCCGCGTTTGAGGTGCTCGCCATGCTCGTCGAGCCACGAGATCTCACCGAGGTCGACCGAGGCCGTCTCCCCGGACCTGCATGCGCGGGCGAGTGCCGCGGGTTCGGGGGCGTCACCGAGGTTTGAGAAGAAGAGGTTCGCGGTGCCTGAGGGGAAGATGCATATCGGTATCTCCGTGCCCCTGAGGGCATAGAGCAGGCTCGTCACGGTGCCGTCACCGCCAGAGATGACCACGAGGTCGTAGTCCCGGGCATTCGCCACCAGCTCGGATGCGGAGAAGTCCTCGTCGGTCATGAGAAAGGTGCAGCTGTCCCCGGGGTGCAGCAGTGCGCGCTCGAATTCGAAGATGGCGTCAGAGCCGAACCCGGACTTTGGATTGTGAATGATGAGGGTGCGCATATGGGGTCTCCCAATGGGATGCGTGATGGTCTGCGGGTAGTATCATGTACGGGCCATGGGCACGTCCTCTTTCGTACCCATGTGTCCGATGATATCCAATCCAAGCCGAGCTGCGGAAACACGGAGCATTTGTGTACATATCCACCACTGATGGTCTTTCTGCGTTCTGTCAACGCATCTCAAACGCGCGCGTCATCGCCGTCGACACCGAGTTCCTGAGGGAGAAGACCTACTATCCGAGACTTTGTCTCATCCAGGTGGGTACGAGAGACGAGATCGCGGCCATAGACCCCGTCCTCGTGGAGGACCTTTCGCCACTGGCGGCCATCCTCTCCGACGAGCGTTCGACGAAGGTCTTCCATGCTTGCACGCAGGATCTCGAGGTGATTCTCGAGGGCATGGGATGCCCCTGCGCCCCCGTCTTTGACACGCAGGTCGCTGCGGCCTTCTTGGGCATGCGCCAGCAGGTGAGCTATGGTGCGCTCGTCGAGGAGTTCGAAGGCGTCCGTCTCCCTAAGGCAGAGTCGCTCACAGACTGGTCAAAGCGCCCCCTCGACCCTGAGCAGCTCGTCTATGCCGAGGATGACGTGCGCTACCTCCCCTCAATCTACGAGAAGATGATATCGAGCCTCGTCGAGCAGGATCGTCTCGCGTGGGTCATGCCCGAGATGGATGCGCTCTGCGACCCGGGGAAGGTTCGCAGGGACCCGCGCGAGGCCTACCTCAAGCTCAAGCGTGCGAGCTCTCTTACCAGAAGGCAGCTCTCCGTTGCGCGCGAGGTCTGCGCCTGGAGGGAGGAGTCTGCGGCGGCGCGTGATCTCCCGCGCAAGTGGGTCGTATCCGATGAGGTGATCGTGGAGATCTGCAAGCGGATGCCCACCTCAGTTGATCGCCTGCGCAGGATTCGTGGCACGGAGCAGATTTCCGACCGCGACGGTGCGCGCATCGTACGTGCCGTCGAAGCCGGAACGTCCGTCTCTCCGGACATGTTTCCCAAGGTCGAGCACCATGCCCGTCCCTCTGGTGACGTCGAGGGAGTCATCGACCTCATGTATGCGATGCTTCGCGTGACCTCCGAGAAGACCGGCATCGCGGCGCAGCTCATCGCCACCCGAGACGACCTCGTCGACTTCGTCTCCGACCGCACGTCATCACGTCTTGCCACGGGCTGGCGCCACGACCTCGTGGGACGTCAGCTCGAGAGCCTGCTTGCGGGTGAGGTGGGCCTTACCGTGAAGAACGGCCATATCGAGGTGCTCTAGCGCCATCCGTCGCAAGGCGCAGGGAACGGTGCGTCGTTTGTGTCCGCCGTGTCGCGTAGAATATCCTGCGAGGGCGGCTAACGCTTTGGGTACAAACCCATCACTGCAACCTCACCGATTGGAGCGCAAGATGTACTACGGCATCGGCTATGGATTCGATACGATGTATCTCGTCGTGATTGGCATCTCCCTCCTGCTGGGCGTTGGTACCCAAAGCTACATCAAGCATACGTATTCGAAGTGGTCCAAGGTGGATGCCTCGTTCAGGGGCACGGGCGCCGATGTGGCGCGCCGCATGCTCGACGAGGGTGGTGCTAGCGCGGTGGGCATCACCCGTGTCGCCGGGTCCCTTACCGACTACTATGATCCGAGGGACAACAACCTCCATCTCTCCGAGGACAACTATGCACGGGGGTCGGTCGCGTCGGTTGCGGTCGCATGCCACGAGGCGGGTCATGCGGTGCAGACCGCCCGAGGATACGTGCCCATCAAGATTCGCTCGGCGCTCGTTCCCGTGGTCAACTTCGCATCCAGCGCATGGTTCGTCATCCTCATCATCGGCACGTCGTTGAGCTTCATGGGTCTCGTCCGGTTCGCGCTCATCCTGTACGCTGCCACGATCGTCTTCCAGCTGGTCACCCTTCCGGTCGAGATCAACGCATCGCGCCGTGCGGTCGCCTACCTCTCGGCACAGGGCTCATCCATCGACCAGGAGGGAGCCAAGCAGGTGCTCACCGCCGCCGCGCTCACCTATGTGGCGGCTGCGCTTGCCTCGCTGCTCCAGTTCCTGTACCTGCTGGCTCGCACCCAGAGGGACTAGCCGTGGCGCTTGGGGAGGGCATGGAGGTCCTATCCGTTTCCGAGGCCCTGTCACTCGTGGGTGGCGTGGTCAAGAAGCTGCCGCGTCTGGTCATCGAGGGTGAGGTCTCGGGTTCCAAGCCACCAAAGGGGCCTCGTGGGCATCTCTACTTCGACGTGAAGGATGACGGTGCCTCCATGCCCGTGACCATCTGGGGTGGGCGTGACAAGCTCGACTTCCAGTTGCGAGACGGCATGAAGGTCCGTCTCATCGGGTGTTTCCAGGTGTATGAACCCTGGGGAAGGCTCTCGTTCATCGCGGACACCGCCGAACCTGCCGGGGAAGGCCTGCTGCGTGCGCAGGTCGCCGCACTCGCCCGAAGGCTCCAGAGCGAGGGGCTCATGGACGAAAGCCGAAAGCGGCCCATCCCGAGGTTCTGCTCGCGTGTAGCGGTCGTCACCTCCTTCTCGGGAAGCGTCATCGATGACGTCAAGAGAACGCTGGCAAGAAGAAATCCCCTCGTGGCGCTCGACGTCGTCAACTGCAGCGTACAGGGTGCTGGTGCCCCTGCCACCATCATTCGCGCGCTTCGCATCGCCGCATCGTATGAGCCGGATGCCATCCTTCTCGTGCGCGGTGGAGGTTCCTTCGAGGACCTCATGTGCTTTAACGACGAGACGCTTGCGCGCGCCGTCGCGGCCTGTCCCGTACCCGTGGTCACGGGCATCGGACATGAGCCGGACACGAGCGTCTGTGATATGGTCTCCGACAAGCGTTGCTCGACTCCTACGGCTGCCGCCGAGTCGGTCGCCCCGGCCATCGACGAGATAGAGAGCGCGATGATCCAGCGCGAGGAGCGGCTCGCGGCTGCACTCTCTGCCACCCTTGATGTTGCGGGCAGAGGGGTTGACGCGCTGTCGGGCGGCATCGTGCGCGCGATGCGTGTCGAGCTTTCAAGGAGGGCGTATTTTGTCGAGTCCATGGGACGGCGACGGTGCCTCACCGAGCCGAGGGGCATCCTCGCGGATCGGGCGGGTGCGCTCAATGTGACGGAACAGCGCCTCATCGACGCCATCCCCAAGACGGTGCGGCACTGCCACATGGATGTGGAGTCGCTTGCCCGGTCTCTTGCGGCTGCAGGAAGCCATATCACTCCCCAGCGCGCAACGCACATCGAGAGTCTGGCCGGTCGGGTCGGGAAGGCCGAGACACACGTGCTCTTGGGTCTCGACTCGAGAACCGCTGCCTATGCGGCGGGTCTCGACGCCCTGTCGCCGCTTAGGGTGCTCTCGCGCGGGTACGCCATCGCCTGGGATGCCGGTGGGCACGTGATCGTCGATGCCTCGCAGGTGGAGATCGGCAGCGACATCCGTGTTCGTCTCGGCAGGGGAGCGATGGGTGCCGTCGTGAGTTCCGTGGCCGAGGACGAACAAGCAGGCTAGCGGCTGCGTGCAGCCGAGGAGAGGACGTGTCATGGCAGACGAGAAGTATCGAAACGTTGACGAGCTGACCTTCAAGGAGGCCTCCGTCGAGCTCGAGCAGATCGTTCGGGCGCTCGAGGGCGGTAGTCTCGAACTGGAGGACTCGCTCGAGCGGTATGCCCGTGGCGTGGATATTCTGAAGAGCCTTCGCGCGCGTCTCGCCGACGCCGAGCAGAAGGTGCGCGTTCTCGAACAGGAGGCAGGGACCCAGGAGCTCACCGACACCACGTCGGCGCCCTCGACGGCCTTCGTCAACGAGTAGCCCAAGGAGAGGGACACATATGTCGGACTGTATCTTCTGCAAGATCGCCAACGGCGAGATTCCTACCGATCTCCTCTATGAGGACGACGAGGTCGTCGCCTTTCGCGACCTTAACCCCGTCGCCCCCACCCACGTGCTCGTGGTGCCCAAGCGCCATTACGTCGACATCGCCGACGGGGTGCCGGGATCCACGGTCGAGGCGATGATCCGTGCGGCGAACCTCATCGTCGAGAGGGAGGGGATTCGTGCGTCAGGGTTTCGCTACGTCATGAACGCGGGTGCCGATGCCGGTCAGGCGGTCAACCACCTGCACCTGCATGTCCTCGGAGGGACTCGTCTCAGGAACGACTTCGGAAAGAGGGAGTAGCCATGGAGTCTAGGGTCCAGGGTGCCGCAGACCGCCATAGTCGCGGTTACAACTGCGCACAGGCGGTCGCCTGCACCTATGCTGACCTCGTGGGTCTCTCCGAGGAGGACGTGTTTCGCCTCTCGTTTGGGCTTGGCCTGGGAATGGGCGGCATGGAGGGCACCTGCGGGGCGCTTTCCGGCGCCTGTCTCCTCACCGCCATCTCCACGCACGGAGAGGGTGGCAAGGCGGCCACCTATGCCGTCTCGCGCAGGCTCGTGGAGCGCTTTCGCGAGGAGGTCGGTGCCACGCGGTGCCGGGACATCAAGGGTGTGGATACCGGCGTCGTGCTCTGCCCCTGCCACGAGTGCGTCGTTCGCGCCGCGCGCATCGTCGAAGAGGTCCTTCTCGCCGAGAAGGCCGTCTAACTTGTCGTCTGGACGTCCGCGTGAAACCCGCACGCCAGCCGTGGGGGTATGATTGCATGCGGTAACCGTGTTCCCGTGAGAGGAGTCCCATGAACGTACTGGTCATCAATGCTGGCAGCTCATCGCTCAAGTATCAGTTGCTCGACACCACCTCAAACAAGGTCTATGCCAAGGGCAACTGCGAGCGTATCGGAATCGACGGCTCGTTCGTCGGTCACGAGGAGAACGGTGGCCAGAAGCAGAAGCTCGAGGTCGCGCTTCCCGATCACAAGACCGCCATCAAGTATGTCTTCCAGATTCTCGGTGACGCGGGTTTTGGCAACGACAAGATTCAGGGCATCGGTCACCGCGTCGTTCAGGGAGGCTGGTACTTCCCCGAGTCGAAGATCGTAACCGACGAGACGCTCGGTTGGGTTCGTGAGGTCGCTCCGCTTGCGCCGCTCCACAACTATGCCGAGGCAGACGTCATCGAGATCTGCCGGAACATGTTCCCGTCCATCGGCAACGTCATCGTCGCCGACACCTCCTTCCACTACAACATCCCCGAGAAGGCCTATCGCTACGCGCTCCCGCGTGACGTGGTCGACAAGTTGCACATTCGCAAGTATGGTGCCCATGGCACCTCACACCGCTTCATCTGGCGGGCGACGGACAAGTTTACCGGTGGTCACACCCACAGGCTTGTGAGCTGTCACCTCGGTTCCGGCGCCTCCCTTGCCGCCATCAAGGATGGCAAGGACATGGACACCACCATGGGTCTCACGCCGCTCGACGGACTCATCATGGGGACGCGGTGCGGCAGCATCGATCCTGCCACCGTCTGCTACCTGCAGCGCGTTGGTGGCTATAGCATCGATGAGGTCGACACCATGATGAACAAGCAGTCTGGTCTGCTGGCCCTCTCTGGCATCTCCTCTGACTCTCGCGACATCGAGCTTGGTGCCGACGACGGTGACAGGAACTGTAGGATGGCCCTTGAGATGTTCTACTATCGCACCTCCCAGCTCGTCATGGAGATGGCTCAGGCGATGCATGGCTTTGACACCATGGCCTTCTCCGCCGGCATCGGCGAGAACTCTTCCGTGATGCGTGCGGGTGTGGTCAAGGAGCTCGCATGGATGGGTGTCAAGATCGATGAGAAGAAGAATGACGTTCGCTCGAGCGAGATTCGTGATATCTCCGCGCCTGACTCGAAGATTCGGGTCCTTGTCGTTCCGACCAACGAGGAGCTTATGATCGCACTCGACGTCGAGGCGTTGTTGAGTAAGTAAGTAACTGCGTTTGACGACGCCTTGTGAGAATGTCTGACCTGGAGAAGATACCTGTCACCTTCTCCAGGTCAGATGGGTTAGAACGGACGGATGTCGAAGGAGTAGCGGCCTGTCTCATTGGGTTGAAGTATCGTGGTTCCGCGCTTGTCCTCGAATACGTCGGACTCGTCGCGTGCGGTTGCGCATCCGCGCCACGGCTCGATGGCCACGAAGGGTGCGTCGAGGGCTGCCGTCCAGATGCCGAGATAGTCAAAGCCCGCAAAGTCGAGCGTGACACCATGGCCAGAATGTGGACCGACGAGCGTGATCGTACGATCGGGGACGTCAAGAAGCGTGATGGTGAGTAGGTGGGCGATGAGCTCGTGCGAGAGCGGGAGCACGTCAGCGTCATCCACCACGAGGGTTGTGGTGCCAAAGTCGGCGATGCCGGCGTCATCTATGGCTGGGGTATAGGCGGTCCAGGGACGTGCGAACCTGAACTCGTATTCGTCGAACGCCTCGTTGCTTCCGGGGGCGGGGATGTTGAAGGCCGGATGCCCGCCAAGCGTGAACGGGAGCGTGACACTGCCCGTGTTGGTCACTACGAAGGTCTGCGTGAGACCTCTATCGCTCAGTGCATACGTCATGTCGAGTTCGAAGTCATAGGGGAAGGAGGCACGGGTCTCGTCGCTCGATGCGAAGCGGAACGTGACGGCATCCTCGGAGGCGGATGCGACCTCATGGTCGTAGAGGCGAGCGATGCCATGGCGCTTGAGTCGCACGTCTCCTTGGGCAGAGGTCGCGAAGTCGTTGCGAAGGCAGCCCACGATGGGGAAGAGGACCGGCGCGCGACGCGACCACCAACGCTTGTCCCCCTGCCAGAGATACTCACCACCGTCGAGCTTGAGACTCATGAGCTGGGCGCCCATGGAGTCGATCGTGGCTTCGAGGTCCTCGTGCCTGATGGTGACCATGCTCATGGAGTCTCCCTGCTCGCAGTGTTCTTTTGCCCACGACCTGCGTATGGGCGTTTCGAACGAACAAATGAACCGAATTCCTAGTATGGGACGTTTGCCCGAGTTGAGTGTGAACAAGCCCCGTGAGATTGTAAACTTTTTAGGTGAACAGCGTTATGTCATAAATAATTGGGTATTTAGAAGAGGTTCAAATGGGTTTGGTGACGTTCGATTACCCAGGAGGTCAGCAATGATCATCGAGGAGCTTGCAAGGTACGGAATCGCACATACGGACGAGAAGACGATCGTCGATGGCTCGCCTGCCAAGCTTGTCGAGATGGCGCTCTCCCACAAGGAGGGCATCCTCACCAGTACCGGCTGCCTTGCGGTGACGACAGGTGCCTATACCGGGCGTTCCCCCCATGACCGTTTCATCGTGGACACGCCTGACGTGCACGACAGGATCGCCTGGGGCTCCGTTAACGTGCCGTTCTCCGAGGAAGCCTATGGGCGCATCAAGGAGGAGGTCATCTCCTACCTCTCCGAGCGCAGGCTCTACCTGGTCCACGGCATTGCCGGAGCTGATCGTCACTTCTCGCGCAAGATTCTCGCAATCTGCGAGATGGCGAGTCAGGCACTCTTCGTCCGTCAGATGCTCGTACGTCCGACGGAGAAGGAGCTCGAGGGCTTCGATACCGCCGACTTCGTCGTGATGGCGGCGCCAAACCTCAAGCTCAGCCCCAAGATCCACGATACCAACTCCGAGGCTGCCGTCCTCATCAACTTCAAGGAGCGCATCGTCCTCGTCGTCGGCACCCAGTATTCTGGTGAGATCAAGAAATCCATCTTCTCAGTTATGAACTACCTGCTGCCTGTAGAGGATGACGTTCTCACCATGCACTGCTCTTGCAACATGAACCCGCGTTCCCATGGCACGACGGTCTTCTTCGGCCTCTCCGGCACCGGTAAGACCACGCTTTCCGCAGCAGAGGATCGCATGCTCATCGGCGATGACGAGCACGGCTGGTCCCAGAAGTCGGTCTTCAACATCGAGGGTGGGTGCTACGCGAAGACCATCAACATCAAACGCGAGACCGAACCGCAGATCTGGGATGCCATTCGCTTTGGCTCGATGTGCGAAAACGTCATGATCGACCCTGCCACCCGCATTGCGGACTACGACGACGACTCCCTCACCGAGAACGGTCGCGTTGCATATCCCGTGGAGTTCATCGACAACGCGGTGGTCAAGGGACGTGCCAAGCGCACGCCTGACGTCGTCATCTTCCTCACGGCCGATGCCTTCGGCGTGCTTCCTCCCATCTCCAAGCTCGACGAGAACGCGGCCATGTACCACTTCATGACCGGCTTCACCTCAAAGGTCGCTGGTACCGAGCGTGGCATCAAGGAGCCTCAGCCCACGTTCTCCTCGCTCTTCGGCGAGCCGTTCATGCCGCTTGACCCGATGGTCTACGCAGAGATGCTCGGGGATCGCATCCTCATGGGTGGCACCCGTGTCTATCTCGTCAACACCGGTTGGACCGGTGGTCCCTACGGCACGGGCTCGCGCATCAAGCTCTCCTATACGCGCAAGATGGTCGAGGCCGCGCAGTCGGGCATCATCGACGACGGCGAGTTCGTGCGCGACGTCCGCTTCAACCTCGATGTGCCCACGAGCTGCCCTGGCGTGCCCTCCGAACTCCTCAACGCCCGTAATACCTGGGAGGACCGCAGCGGGTACGATGCCACCGCGGAGAAGCTCGCAAAGATGTTCGAGGACAATGCCGCGAAGCGCCTGCAGTCGATGACCGACGAGGTCCGTTCCGCCGGTCCGCATCCCCTGAGCTAGGCAGGCGCACGGCGTCTCTGCGTCTGGTAAGAAACGACATGCGGCCCCGCATCAATGTCATGGTGCGGGGCCGCATCGGTCCGCGTGTGTGGTTTGGTCCTTCGCAGACGTCCGCATGATGAAAAAGAAGGCCCCTGAACCGAGTCCAGAGGCCCCGAGCTGCGATGCGTGTCGTCCTTACTTGGCGGAAGCGATCTGCGCCTGGACCGCGGTGATGGCGACGACGCCTACGATGTCCTCGGCAGAGCAGCCGCGCGAGAGGTCGTTGACGGGCTTGGCGATGCCCTGAAGGATGGGGCCGTACGCCTCGGCGCATGCAAAGCGCTGGACGAGCTTGTAGCCGATGTTGCCCGCCTCGAGGTCGGGGAAGATGAGGATGTTGGCGTTGCCGGCGACCTTCGAGTCGGGTGCCTTGAGCTTGGCCACGGACTTGACGAGTGCCGCGTCAAGCTGGAGGTCGCCATCGAGAGCGAGCTCGGGAGCCTTCTCGTTGGCGAGCCTGGTTGCCTCCTGGACCTTGGTGGGCACGTCACCCTTGGCAGAACCCATGGTGGAGAAGGAAAGCATGGCCACCTTGGGCTCCTCGCTCATGAGCGACCTCCAGGTCTCAGCCGAGGCGATGGCGATCTCGGAGAGCTCGTCAGCGGTGGGGTTGATGTTAAGGCCGCAGTCCGCAAAGAGAAGCGCGCCGTCCTCGCCGTACTCGGCCTCGTCGGTGCACATGATGAAGAAGGCGGAGACGAGCTTGGTGCCCGGGGCGGTCTTCAGAATCTGGAGCGCGGGACGCAGGGTGTTGGCGGTGGAGTGGCATGCACCAGAGACGAGGCCGTCGGCGTCACCCATCTTGACCATCATGGTGGCGAAGTAGGTGTTGTCATTCATCTGCTCGCGTGCCTGCTCGAGGGTCACGCCCTTCTTTGCGCGGAGCTCGGCGAACTTCTGGGCGTAGGTCTCGCGCTTGTCAGAGGTCTTCGGGTCGATGACGGTGACGCCTGGAACGTCTATGGCGGCAGGGTCACCAAGGATGATGAGGTCGGCAAGGCCCTCTCCGACGATCTGCCTGGCGGCGGCGATGGTACGTGGGTCATCGCCTTCGGGCAGGACGACGGTCTTCTTGTCTGCCTTGGCGGCGGACTTCATGCGATCCAGGAAATCACTCATTGAAAGACTCCTCCATCTTACGTTTCTTTGATTCGTGCAGAGATGCCATTTGTGCCTGTTGGCTGGGTGTTCTCTTGCCCGGACACCCATTATAGGGGTGCGTGCTAGAATCGACCCCGAAATCGTGCGCGCCGCTCAATGCACGCACATCTCTGTCGTGGACGGGCGCTGGCTCCCGTGAGTTTCCCACCATATGGATTGAAAGGGTTTCCATGAGCATTGAGAATGGTCTGCCCGCGGGTTTTTGCCCCGATTGCTACGACGCCATCGTCGTCGGTGCGGGATACGCGGGCGCCGTCTGCGCAAGGAGTCTTGCGGAGTCATGCGGCATGAAGGTCGCCGTCCTCGAAAGGCGCGACCACATCGGGGGCAACGCCTACGATTACATCGATGACGCGGGCGTACTCATCCACAAGTACGGTCCGCACATCTACCACACCTTCAACGACCGCGTGGACCAGTACCTCTCTCGCTTCACCGACTGGACGAACTACCAGCACAAGGTGCTCGCCAACGTCCATGGCACGCTTATGCCGGTGCCCTTCAACCACACCTCGCTCAAACTCGCCTTTGGCGAGGAGAAGGGCGAGCGACTCTACCAGAAGCTCGTCGCGACCTTTGGGGAGAACAAGAAGGTCCCCATCATGGAGCTGCGCGAGAAGAACGACCCCGAGCTCTCCGAAGTCGCCGACTACGTGTATGAGAACGTCTTTCTGCACTATACGATGAAGCAGTGGGGCAAGACCCCGGATGACATCGATCCCGCCGTCATGGGTCGTGTGCCGGTCTTCGTGGGCGATGACGACCGCTACTTCCCGCAGGCCCCGCACCAGGGCATGCCCAAGATCTCCTTCACCGACCTCTTCGAGCACATGCTCAACCACGATCTCGTCTCGGTCTTCCTTGGCGTCGACGCGCGTGACATCCTTAGCGTAGGCGACTCCGCCGTCACGGTCTGTGGCAGGCCCTACGGTGGCGAGGTCATCTATACGGGTGCCCTCGACGAGCTCTTTGGGTTCGATCTCGGCGCCCTGCCGTATCGTACCGTCGACATGGTCTTCGAGACGCTCGACAAGGACCAGTTCCAGCCCGTCGGCACCGTCAACTACACGGTTTCCGAGAACTTCACGCGCATCACCGAGTTCAAGAACATGACAGGCCAGGTGGTAGCCGGCAAGACGACGATTCTGCGCGAGTATTCCAGGACCTACATCCCCGGTGTGGGGGAAACCCCGTACTACGTCATCAACGAGCCCGAGAACATCGAGCTCTACAAGCTCTACCGCAAGCGCGTCGAGGGTATTCTCAGCTTCCACTGCGTGGGACGCCTTGCCGAGTACCGCTACTATGACATGGACGGAGTCGTTGCCTCGGCCCTCGATCTCTCCGACGAGATCATCGCCGCCCACAACTAGCCTCCCCAGGGGTCTTTGATGGGCCCCTTCCCTGATCCGCGAGAGGAACCCCGCGATGGACAAGACCATTACCTTTGGCATACCCTGCTACAACTCTGCCGACTACATGGATACGTGCATCACATCGATCCTCGCCGGCTCGGACTACGCCGAGGACATCCAGATCGTCATCGTCGACGATGGTTCCCAGAAGGATGACACGCCTGCCAAGGCCGATGAGTGGGCGAGGCGCTATCCGGCGATCATCAAGGCGGTGCATCAGGAGAACGGCGGTCATGGCATTGCGGTCATGAAGGCCCTCGCCAATGCCGACGGCGTCTACTTCAAGAACATCGATTCCGATGACTGGGTGGATGCCGATGCGCTCAAGGTGCTGCTCGGCCAGCTCCGTGCGTTTGTCGCCGGAGACGAGCGCGTGGACCTCGTGATCACGAACTACGTCTACGAGCATGTCGAGGACGGCAAGCGCAACGTCGTGGACTACCGACACGTGCTTCCCGTGGGGAGGGTCTTCGGATGGGACGAGATTCGCCACTTCAAGAAGACGCAGTATCTGCTCATGCATGCGCTCACGTACCGCGTCGACACGCTGCGGTCGGCAAACCTCCAGATGCCCGCCCATACCTTCTACGTGGACAACATCTATGCCTACGTGCCGTTCCCACGCTGCAAGTCGCTCTACTACCTCGACGTCGACCTCTACCGCTACTTCATCGGGCGGGAGGACCAGTCGGTCAACGAGAAGGTTCTCACCAAGCGCGTCGACCACTACTGGCGCGTCGCGCGCGTGATGATGGAGGCCTACCACATCTATGACGACGTGGACTCCCTGGAGCTCCGCACCTACATGATGGGCTACTTCACCATCATCATGGCAATCTGTTCGGTGTTCTCGAAGCTCTCCGACAGACCGGACGCCGAAGACCAGCTCGATGGCCTCTGGGCCGACCTCAAGGCCTACGACCGGCGCATGTTCTGGCGCGCACGCGAAGGCATCATCGGCCTTGCGACAAACCTACCAGGCAAGACGGGCGACGACATCACGATTCTGATCTATCGCATGGCACAGAAGCTGGTCAAGTTTAACTAGGCCGGCAAAGGGCCTGCGGTCTGCGGCTATCCGAGGTCGCAGGCCGCCACGTAGCCGTATGCCGTCCTCGCCTGAAGAGCCGCATCCGCTATGGCGCGCTCCAGCGCCCTCGTGGCGAGCGCGGCAACGACGTCTGGCATCGCGTCGACCTGGTTGGTGGCCATCACGAATATCGCGTCACCATCATTCGTGGTGTGCGTCGGACGGATGGCATGCGCGTAGGCATCGGCGGCCATCTGGGCCACCTTCGTGGCCTGTGCCTTCGTGAGCTTTGCGTTTGTCACGATGCAGCTGATGGTGGTGTTGGTGCGCCGGAGGGGCATGCGCGCCTGCGTGGTGATGAGGGCGTCGGTGCTGCTTGCGAGCCTCGTCCCGTCCGGGGTGCGCAGGCCTGCTATCGCGATGCCCGTGTCGGGGTCCACGATGTCGCCGCAGGCGTTCACCGCGGCGATGGCCCCGCAGACGAGCCCTCCCGCCTCCTCGACGTCCTCGCCGAGGCCGGACTTCATGGCGAGCTGTGGCCCCCCGAGTTTACCGACCGTGCAGCCAGTGCCGGCGCCTACGTTTCCGCGTGCGAGAGGTGCCCCTGTGCCTTCCAGGGCGGTTCTTGCGGCGCTTGCGCCATCCTCTGCCGTGGGTCTCGTCGACGCGCTGCCGCAGGCAAGGTCGAAGACGCAGGCCCCTGAGACGATCGGCACGCGGCCGACCCCTACGTCGAGGCCGATGCCGTGGCGCTCGAGCTCGTCCGCCACGCCACACGAGGCGGAGAGTCCATAGGCGCTCCCTCCCGAGAGAACGACGGCATTGAGGATCTGAACGGTCTCCTCGGGACGAAGCAGGTCCGTCTCGCGGGTGGCGGGGGCGCCTCCGCGCACGTCGACGGCACCAGTGGCACCGTCGGGGCAGATGATGACCGTGCAACCGGTTCCTGCCTCGACGTTTGTCGCATGGGCTGCGAAAATGCCAGGAATCTGGGTGATGCTCTCAATGTCTGCCATGTTGCCTCCCTAGGGTCCCGACGACGACGCCAGGGCCGACCATCCGGTCTACCTCACGGACGAGCCTGGCCACGGGCAGGCCGACCACATTGAAGTAGTCACCCCGAATGCCACGTACCAGCAGTCCGCCCCTGCCTTGAATGCCATAGGCGCCAGCCTTGTCGAGAGGCTCGCCCGATGCGGCATAGGCTCGTATCTCCTTGTTCGTCAGGGGATAGAACTCCACGTCGGTCGTCTCCACGAACGAGGTCGCCATGATGACGTCTGCCGTGGGGGAGAGGTGCATGACACATGCGCCCGACGAGACGTGATGCACCTTCCCCGAAAGGCTTTCGAGCATGCGTACCGCATCCTCCTCGTCCACGGGCTTTCCGAGCACGTTGCCCTCGTCGGTCCAGACGATGGTATCTGCCGCCACGAGCACGTCATCATCCGTGTGGCCTTCGAGGAGCAGACGCGTTGCCTCGGCCTTCTGTTGCGCGAGGCGCCTCACGAGAGGCTCGGGCCTCTCGTCTGGCATGCGTGCCTCGTTGATGTCGGCGGGAAGAACCCTGAGCGAGAAGCCCGCCTCCTCGAGGAGCTCCCTACGTCGTGGTGATTGTGATGCGAGAATCATGAGAGCTCCGAGACGTCATCGTAGTGTGGTGGGATTCACGAGCGTTCTTCATGGCAATGGGAGAGCCGCCGAGACGGCTCTCCCATTGTACGTTGACGGCATTTCGTGTGCTACTCGATTGTTATCGCCGAGACCGGGCAGTTGTCGGCAGCCTCTTGGGCGTCTTCCTCGCACTCCTCGGGAATGTCGTCCTCGATTGCCTCGGCCACGTCATCGTCATTGATAGTGAACACGTCCCCGCAGATGCCCTCGCAGGCACCGCATCCTATGCAGTCATCGTTGACGAAAGCCTTCATGCTGGTGTCCTTTCCGTATGGTCTGGGCTCCCTGCCCATGCACGCGTTTCTTTGTACGACTACGACCCACGTATGCACCAACGACTTCTCGTACGGCTGCGAAAAGCGGGCAAATGGCAAAGATGGACAGCAAAGCCTGTGAGGGGTGTCATGGCACGTGGACTCACGACGCGGGATTCTTTAGTTCGTACGAAGGATGATAGAGTCCCGTCGGCGCATAGAACTCATCTCCGACATACGTGAACCCCAGCTTTGTCAGGACCCTCTTCGAGGCTGCGTTTCTTGGGTTATGACCTGCGAACAGCCTTCTTACCTTCAGATCCGAGAAGGCATATTCGACAACCGCCCCTGCGGCCTCCGTCGCGTAGCCATGTCCCCAGAATTCCGGTCGTATGTGAAAACCAAGCTCGTAGGTATCCCTGCCATGGGGTCTCAGTCCGCAGCAGCCGATGAAATCGCCTGACTCCAGGCCAAAGAGGGGCCAATACTGCACATGATGCCTTTTACCGTTATCGATCTCGCTGTCCAGACGCTCTGCGATGTCCTCCTTGCTGAACTTTCCGCTGGCGCAGAGGTACTGCGTCACGCGTGCGTTTCCCCATAGCTGCTCCGCAAGTCCCGCGTCGTCCGGATTCCAGTTCGAAAACCCCATCCGTTGCGTTTTCAGAAAACACGCTCTCGTCAGAGAATCACCCATATTCCTCGATATGCTCTATTCCTTGGACAACAATGCGACATTCTCTACGTGAAAGGTCTGCGGGAAGAGGTCCACGGGTGTGATGCGCGTAGGTCGGAAGCTTCCCATGTCGACGAAGCGCGCAAGATCGCGAGCCAACGTGGCCGGATCGCAGGAGACGTAGGCAATCGAGCGCGCCGGCTGATCGGAGAGGCAGCGCACCACGTCCTCGGCGAGACCCGCCCGCGGTGGGTCGACCACGATCAGGTCCGCATCGGTATCCGGAAACTCGCGCTTCGCGTCACCACCCACGGCATCCACGTTGTCAAGGCCGGCAGACTCGAGGTTGCGACGGAGGTCGCGCACTGCGGGACCGTATGACTCCACGGCCGAGACGAAGCTCGCTCGTCTCGCAAGGGGAAGCGTGAACGTGCCGGCGCCGCAGTAGAGGTCCATCGCCTCGTCCTCCTCGCCAGGTCCTAGGGCATCCATCACAAGTTCGACGAGCTTTTCGGCGCCCAAGGTGTTGACCTGGAAGAACGAGGGTGCCGAGACGCGCATGCGTTCTGACCCCACGATCTCGCCCCAGCTTCCGCTCCCAAAGAGCGCCTCGACGCCCGCGATGCGACGGGCTTTGGCGGGGCCCTTCTCCATCACGCGAACGATCGACGTGGCCTTGGTGGAGTCGGAGATGATCTTGGCGGCGTGCGCGCGAGGAAAACCACCTGGTGCACCCCAGAGGGAAACCTCGAGTTCGCGCGTGCGCGTGGACGCGCGTATTCCGATGCGCTCGAACTCGAGGTCGCATGAGCCCGCCAGATAGGACACTGCCCCCGCGACCGACTTCACGGCACCCGCATAGGCCTTGTCGAGGAGCATGCACGAGCTTACCTTGACGACGCCGGCACCCTCCGGGGCATGCATTCCCACCACGGGCCTCCCGGCGTGACGGGAGAACGCGAGCTCCACCTTGTTGCGGTAACCCCATGGAGCACTGGGCGAGATGCATGCCGCCACGAGTCGCTCCGACTCCTCGGCAGGGAAGTGGCCGATGCGTGTGAGCGCGTCGATGACGCCGGCACGCTTGGCGGCGGCTTGGGTGGGGTAGGCCATCTGTGCCCACGGACAGCCTCCGCAGAGGGAGGCATAGGGGCAGCGCGGCATGACCCGGTCTGCGGATGCGTCGATGACATCGACGACATGTCCCTTGGAGAAGGAGGAGCCGTCGGAGTCTATGGACACGAGCGCCACGTCACCGGGGACGCCGCCCCTTACGAAGACGGTTTTTCCCTCGGGGGTGTGCGCGATGGCGTCGGGGCCATAGCTTATCCGCTCCACGGAGAGTTCGAGCGTAGTCTTGTCAGGCATGTGTCTCCTACTTGCCGGTGAAAAGCGTGCGAATGCCGCGTCCGATGAGCGACAGGGCCGTGGAGAGCCTGCCGTGCCGCTTGGGCGCGGTCTCTGGTGGCATCTCCTGTGCGCGTGACGTCTCCTCGGCACGCGCCGGGATGGGGCTGGCCTCCTCGGTGGTGTGTTCGGATGCGATGGTGGGGTCAGCGGGGGCGGTTTGTATTCCCACCGCTGGCGTCTCGTGGTCTGCGGGAGGCTCCGACATGATGGGGGCGCGATTCCCGTCCGCTGCGTACGTCGCGATGGCTGGGGCGGAGATGAGCTTCTTGAGCTCGTCTCTGGAGATGTCGGGAAGGATCCTCGAGACGGGAGTGAGCCGGACCGCCTCGACACCGGAGTGTGCGCGCTTGTAGGCGATGGCGAGGAGAACCTCCTGGCTGTTTACGCGTGGCGCCGCCGGATCGGAGATGACGGGTCCCCAGGTCCCCTCGAAGTTGAGCTCACGTGCCTTGACGTTATCGGCAAGCTGCAGGTTTATAAAGGTCGTGACGAGCGAGCGACAGGTCGGATCGGTCACGGGAAAGGCGATCTCCACGCGACGCTCGGTGTTGCGCGTCATCATGTCGGCACTCGAGAGGTAGATCGTATCGGCATCGATGCCAAAGGCGTAGACGCGCGCGTGCTCGAGGAAGCGGCCCACGATCTCGCGCACCACGAGGCCATCGGTCCTGCCAGGTACGTTGGCCCTGATGCAGCAGATGCCGCGGACGATCATGAGGACCTTCACGCCCGCCTCGCTCGCCTCCGAGAGCTTGTCGATGACGTCTCGGTCGGTGAGGGAGTTCATCTTGAGGAAGACCTGGGCCGGCCGGCCCGCGCGCGCTCGTCCGATCTCGCGGTCGAGACCGTGCATGACGAGCGGCTTGAGACCCATGGGCGCCACACCGATGTACTTATAGGTGCCGCGGAGGTTGCCGAGCGAGAGGTTGCGGAAGAACGTGTTGCCATCCTCGCCGATTCCACGGTCGGCGGTCATGAGCAGGAAGTCGGAGTAGAGGCGAGCCGTCTTCTCGTTGAAGTTGCCCGTGCCAAGGCAGGTCAGGCGACTGATCTCTCCACCGTCGTGATAGGTGATCTGGCAGATCTTGGAATGGCACTTGAAGCCCTCCGAGCCATAGATGACGGTGCAGCCGGCATCTTCGAGGCGTTCGGCCCAGGCGATGTTGTTCTCCTCGTCAAAGCGGGCGCGAAGCTCCATGAGGACGGTCACCTCCCTGCCCGCCTCGGCTGCCATGATGAGGCTCTCGCAGAGATGCGAGCGCTTTGCCACGCGGTAGAGGGTGATTTTGATCGAGATGCACGCGTCGTCCGCGGATGCTTCGCGCACGAGCCTCAGGAAGGGCTCCATGCTCTCGTACGGGTACACGAGGAGCACGTCGTGGTTCTCGACCTGGGGCCGAAGGGGTCTCGTCATCTTGACCATGGGCGAGGCCTGGGGTTCGAAGGGACCGAAGACGCATGCGGCGTGCGTGGCGTCGGGGATGCAGTCCTCGAGTCCGAAGACGTATCCCAGGTCGAGCGGACGTGTCACGCGGAAGACGCGCCTCTCCTCGAGCTTGAGCTCTGAGATGACGGTGGCCTCGAGCTTGTTGCCGATCTTCCCCTGGATCTCAAGGCGCACCGGCTGCAGACGCTGCCGCAGCTTGAGGACCTTCTTCATGTGCTGGCGATAGTCCTCCTCCTCTTCGACGCCCTCACCGTCGGGGTCGATGTCGGCGTTGCGCGTGACGCGCAGGACGGCGGAGCGCTTGGGGGTGTAGTCACCGAAGCACTGGTCGAGGAAGGTGCAGAGCACGTCTTCAACCAAGGTGTAGCGATAGGACTTGTCGGTCGAGGGAAGCGCGACGACGCGGGGTTCCGAAAAGGGGACCTCTATCAAGCCCAGCACGCCGGACTCAGCAGGTCCGTCGAGCGAGCAGGCCACGAAGAGACGACCGTTTCTCAGGTTGGGGAAGGGGTGTCGGGGATCGACGATGAGCGGGGAGATGATGGGTGCGAGATAGCGCGTGAAGTGGCGGGCGGCGGCAGCGCGGTCCGCATCGGTGTAGGCGTCAGGCGTGATGCGGGCGAAGCCCTCGCGTTCGAGCTCGCCCTCGACGAGCGCGAGCGCACGCTCATGGCGGTCGACGAGGGCCGGCAGGACCTTGAACACGTCATCGAGCTGCTCGGACGGCGTGTTGTCCGACTTGTTGTCGCGTGGCTGGTTCTTGAGCGACGCGAGGTCCGAAAGACCGCCCACGCGAATCATGAACCACTCGTTGAGGTTGCTCTCGAAGATCGAGCAGAACTTGAGACGCTCGAACAGCGGCACCGATTCGTCGAAGGCCTCGTCGAGGACGCGGTCGTCAAAGCGAAGCCAGCTGATCTCGCGATTCTGTGTGTACGAGAAGTCGCGATTCTGGTCTTCGGGACCGGTCCCTTCCACGGGGGTGCCGTTCGCCTTCCCGATCGGTTCCATCTCCTCTGACTCCCGCTTCGCCGCGGTACCTTCCGCGAGACCCGTTCCAGCGGCCTTGTCCTTGTTGCCCATGATGCCCCTTTGGCGTCCAGGCGTGGTGCCGGACGCTCTCATGTCACCTATCGTATAGAGACGATGATACCAGCCCTATAAATGACTTTTCGTTTGACGTGGGGTAAGGTTTACTCATACGTGATTTCTCACTCGAGCCAGGGAGGTCCCATGCCGCAGGGGTTGAACGTCCGCTCAGAGATCGGCACCCTCAGGAAAGTCATGCTTCACAGGCCTGGAGGCGAGCTTCTCAACCTGTCTCCCGACAACCTCGCTCCGCTGCTCTTCGATGACATCCCCTTTCTCGAGGTGGCACAGGCGGAGCACGATCGTTTTGCACAGATGCTCCGCGATGAGGGTGTAGAGGTGCTCTACCTCGATCGTCTCGTCGCGGAAGCCCTCGACGCCCATGAGGGTGCGCGAGCCGAGCTCACCGAGGAGTTCCTCTCCGAGTGTGGCGTGGGTGGCGCTCGCTTCAGAGATGCGGTGCGCAAGCATCTGGATGACATCAAGGATACCGTATCCTTCGTGGACAAGATCATAGAGGGCGTGCGGGCCGATGAGGTGGACCTCAGGGCCTCAAGGTCGATGTCGCTTGCGGACGTGATGCTTACGGGCAAGAACATCGACAGCGAGATTCTCGTCGACCCCATCCCCAACGCCTACTTCACCCGTGACACCTTCTCGGTGATCGGCGGGGGAGTGAGCATCAACCACATGCGCTTCGAGACGCGCCGCCGGGAGACGCTCCTCGGGACGTATCTCTTTCGGTATCATCCCGAGTATGCGGGCGTGCCTCTCTGGTATGATCGCGACCTTCCGTACCACATCGAGGGCGGTGACATTCTCGTGCTCGGTCCCACCGTCATAGGAATCGGCATCTCCGAGCGCACTCAGCCTGCAGCCATCGACTGCATCGCGCGTCAGCTCCTCTGGAGCGAGAGCCGTTCGGGTGTCGAACACGTGTTTGCCTTCTCCATTCCGCACAAGCGGTCCTTCATGCATCTTGACACGGTCTGCACCCAGGTGGACGTCGATACGTTCACGGTGCACCCCGGTATCCTAGGCACGCTGCGCGTCTTCGAGCTCACGCGCGGAAGGGGAGAGGGCGACGTCACCATCCGCCAGCTTGACGGCTCGCTCGACGCCATCCTCGCCAAGGCACTCGGACTGCCTGCCGTGCGTCTCATCAAGTGCGGGGGAGACGATCCGATAGCCTCCGCTCGCGAACAGTGGAACGATGGGTCCAACACCCTTGCGGTGCGCCCCGGTCGCGTGTTCGTATATCAGCGAAACGCCGTCACCAACAGCATCCTCGAAAAGGCCGGGCTGGAGCTCCTCGAGATTCCCTCCGCCGAGCTCTCGCGTGGCCGTGGTGGCCCGCATTGCATGAGCATGGCGTTCTGGCGAGACGACATCGCCTAGGGCGCTTGCGTCCCTTCCCAGAGTAGAATTGCTATCGTTGGATCTACGGGTCGCCCTCTGGGGACGTCCCCGAAGAAAGGACAGGCACATGGAAGACGTCAACCTCTCTGGCAGGAGCTTTCTCAAGCTTCTCGACTTCACGCCCGCCGAGATACGCTATCTTCTCGCGCTCTCTGCGGATCTCAAGGCGAAGAAGCACGCTGGCGTGGCGCACCGCTATCTCGAGGGCAAGAACATCGTGCTGCTCTTCGAGAAGACCTCGACACGTACGCGCTGCTCCTTCGAGGTTGGTGGCATGGACCTTGGCATGGGCGTCACCTATCTCGAACCCGGCAGCTCGCAGATGGGCAAGAAGGAGTCCATCGAGGACACGGCACGTGTCCTCGGGCGCATGTACGATGGAATCGAGTACCGTGGGTTCGAGCAGTCAAAGGTCGAGACGTTGGCCGCGTATGCTGGTGTGCCCGTCTGGAACGGTCTCACCACGGAATTTCATCCCACGCAGATGCTTGCCGACGTGCTCACCATGCAGGAGGAGTTCGGCGAGGACCTGTGCGGCCGCAAGCTCACCTTCATGGGAGATGCGGGCAACAACGTGGGGAACTCGCTCATGGTCATCTGCGCGAAGCTTGGCATCGACTTCTGCGCCTGTGGTCCGCGGGACAACATGCCCGCAGACGACCTCGTCGCGACCTGTCGCGAAATCGCTCGCGAGACAGGCTCCACGATCACCCTTACGAGCGACGTCTCGCAGGGCGTGCACGGAGCCTCTGCCATCTACACCGACATCTGGGTCTCCATGGGCGAACCCGATGAGCTATGGGAGCAGCGAATCAAGCTCCTCTCGCCCTATCAGGTGAGTTCCGCGGTCATGGCGCAGGCAGAGCCCGATGCCATCTTCATGCACTGCCTGCCGAGCTTCCACGACACCCATACCACCATCGGTGCGGACATCGCCAAGAAGTACGGCCTGTCCGAGATGGAAGTCACCGACGAGGTGTTCGAGGGTCCCCAGTCCCGCGTCTTCGACGAGGCGGAGAACCGCATGCACACGATAAAGGCCGTGATGTACGCGACGCTCAAGTAGGTACAGGTCACAGGTTGGCGTTGAGGGGGCCATCTCATACGGGGTGGCCCCCTCATGTCTTCCTATTCGGGCGAGCCTAGTCGTCTATGTCCGCACATGCGCCGTTCCAGTCCTCGTAGAACGTCTCGGAGGGATACTGGTAACCAGAGTCCGTCGGTGTGAGCACGCGCTTGTTCCCAACGGTTGTGAGCGTGTAGTAATTGGGGGCGTCCGGGAGCGTATCGGTGCTCTTGTCAGGATTGGTGATGGTCACCTCGTCATCGTCCTGCGTCCATACGATGGGTTCGTTGTAGTCGTCGGCGTCGACCTCGGACTGCGTCACGTTCTCATTGTCCGCAAGATAGAGCTTGAAGGTGCCGGTGCCATCCTCGTCCAGGATGAAGGTGTAGACCCAGACGTCACCCTCGTATTTCCAGAGCGCGTAGTATGTGCCTGCCGCAGTCTGGCTGGCCGTCGTGGTCGTGTCGGTGGTGTCGTTGTGGGTGAGCGGATGGTTGGTGGTATCCCGTGTCGTCGTCTCGGTCGTCGTGTCCGTGATGACCGAGTCCGTGAATCCCCTGCTGGCGGACTTCGAGAAGACCGGAACGACGAGGACGACCACGGCAACGATGACCAGCGCGATAGCGGCAACGATACCGATGACGAGTCCCACGCTCGACCTCTTGCGCGTTCCCGTGTAGAAGGTCTGCGTGTTCGCATAGCCCGTCTGCGCCTGGGCGTACTCAACGGGTGCGGGTGGCACCTGGGCGGCAGCGAATGGCTGCGGGGGACGGGCGTCGGGAGCGGGCGTTGCCTGCGTGTAGTCTATCGGGCGTGGCGCGGCTTGGGTGGCGGTGTCGTCTTCCCCCTCGTGCGTAAGCGAACCATCGGAGTTTACCTGCAGAGGGACGACCTCGATGGGTGCAGGCTCACCGTCTTGCGCCTTTGCTGGCTCTGGCGTCATTGCGAGCCTGGTGCCGCAGCTGGGACAGAATGACGAACCTTCTGGAACGGAGCACCCGCAGTTTGGGCAGAACATGATTCCTCCTTGTCTGTCTTTGCGAAGCGTGCTGACCGCTTCCGCATGCCGATACGGGAGAGGATGCTTGGACCTAGTACACCATATGCATGGCCTCGCGAACCTCGGAGAGCGTTTGGTCGGCGATCGCGTTGGCCCGACGATTGCCGTCGGAAAGGACGTCATGCACGTAGTCGAGGTTCCTCTCGTAGGCGTGCCTGCGCTCTCGGATGGGGGCGAAGTAGTCGTTGACCGCCTCGGTCGCGTACCTCTTGAGCTGCCCTGCGCCGCCCATGCCGATCTCTGCCGCGATCTCTTTGGGATCGCGGCCCGTACAGATGCCTGCGGTGGTGAGCAGCGCGGAGACGCCGGGTCGGTTCTCGGGGTCGTAGGTTATGGCGCGCTCGGAGTCGGTCTTTGACTTCCTGATGAGCTTGGCGGTCTCCTCCGCGCTCATCGAGATGGAGATCGCGTTTCCGTATGACTTGCTCATCTTGCGGCCGTCGAGACCGGGAAGGAGGGGCGTGGACGTGAGGAGCCCTGCGGTCTCGGGGAAGACCGGCGCAAAACGCTCGTTGAACCTGTGTGCGATCTTGCTCGTGATCTCGATGTGCGGGAGCTGGTCACGTCCCACGGGCACGATGTTGCCCTTGCAGAAGAGGATGTCACAGGCCTGGTGCACGGGATAGGTGAGGAGAAGACCGGTGAGGGTGTGGCCGGACGCCTCCTGCTCGGCCTTGACGGTGGGGTTGCGAAGGAGTTCCGCCTCGGTGACGAGAGAGAGAAACGGCAGCATGAGCTGGTTCTCGGCGGGAACCGCCGAGTGCGTGAAGATCATGGTCTTCTCGGGGTCGATGCCGCATGCCAGGTAATCGATCACCATGTTGAGGACGTTGTCCTGGATGTTCTCCGTGGTGTCGCGGTCCGTGATGACCTGGTAGTCAGCGATGATGACATTGGTATGTACGCCGAGGTCCTGAAGACGAACCCTCTCGACGAGCGTGCCGAAGTAGTGCCCGAGGTGAAGCCTGCCCGTCGGGCGGTCACCCGTGAGCATGGTGTACCTTTCGGGGTGGTCGGGCAGATCGGCCTGAATCTCTGCACTGCGCCTGAGCGCGGTCTCATAGCTTCCCTCATTGGGCATGTTCCACTCCTGATCTATCCGTGTGATGGTCGTGGGCACCGGTCATGGCACCACACCCCACAGACTATCTTACGGCAATGCGGTGCTCCTTTCGTCTAGCGCAGGAGGGGCGGGTTCGCATTGAGTTCCGCCTGCACCTCACGCCAGGCAGGATAGTAGCCGTCCATGAGCGAATGGAAGCGCGCGTCATGACCCCTCTCACGGAGGTGGCAGAGCTCATGGGTGACGACCTCCTCCAGGCAGCGTTTGGGGAGGGTCGCAAGGGCGGAGTTGATCGTGATCGCCCCGGTGCGTGGGTTGCAGCTTCCCCAGCGACTCGTCATGTAGCGCACCCGCCAACAGCTCGCGTGCCTGCCGACGACGGCTTCGCAGCGCGTGGCCACGCCGGGGAGCACCGCACGTACCTCTTCCGAGAGAAACGTGCGTACGGCCGTGCGTCGAGCTCCGACGGATGCCATGTCCGATCCCTTGGTCGTCTCCGTCACGCTGATGATGATGGCGTCCTCGGCGAGACGTGCCGCCGTCGACGTGCCGCTCTCGAGTCTCAGGGGGACGCTGCGGCCCCACACCCGCAACCTCTCGCCGTCGGCAAGGTGGACGGGGGTGTCAGCCAGACGTCGTGCCTGCTTCTGCAGGGAGGTGCGAATCCATGTCTCGTGAGCCGTCACGAAGGCACGTACGTCATCCTCGCACATGTGGAGGGGACAGGACACGCTCACCTCGCAGGAGGGCCTCACGATGAGGGAGATGCGCTTCACGTGCTTCCACGAGACGACTACCGTGAGGCCTTGAACCATCAAGACGTGAGTGACGTCCTCTCTCCTTCTCGGCACTTCGCCTCTCCTAATCATGTGATTGTTACCATTTGCCATGTGAGCGCATATCATGCTGTAAAGTGATTCTATACGTAGAGAGGGGCGAGGATGAGCAGCTCGTACGGCACGGATGCAGGTAAGACCGCCCTTCGCGACGAGTATATCGCCACGAGGTCGAACATTCCCGTGCAGACCAGGCTCTCGTCGGATGCAAGGATTCACCTGCAGCTCGAATCGTTCGGTCTCTATCGGAGCGCGCCCCTCGTCCTCACCTACGTGAGCTACGACAGCGAAGTGGATACGCGCCAGATCATGACCTCCGCATGGGCTGCCGGAAAATCCGTTGCGGTCCCAAGATGCATCTCCGCAGACAAGACGCTGCGATTCTATGAGATAGGCTCCTTCGACGAGCTGGAGCCGGGCTTCAAGGACATCCTCGAGCCTGCGAAAGGTGCGGGAAGGCTCGTGGGGCCGGCCGAGATGGTTGGTTCCGTCTGCCTCGTTCCTGCGCTTGTCTATGACGCCGATGGGCATCGCATCGGCTACGGCGGTGGCTACTACGACCGCTTTCTCTCGTTCTACCCAGGCGACAAGCTCGGTCTCGCACGTACGACGCAGCTCAGCAGCAACCCGCTGCCCCACGAGGACCACGACGTTCCCGTTGACGCGATCGTGACGGAGTCCTGCGTCTGGACCTGCAGGTAGGAAGCACCCTCATCTGACGGGTCTGTTGCAAAAGCGTCGAGACGGATCTGCTACCTGTGGATACCGAGGTGGTCGGCGAGGTCGAGAATGGCCGTGCGATATCCCCGGATGCCCATGCCCGCGATGGTCTCGAAGCAGGCCTGACGGATGTAGGAGATTTGGCGGAAGTCCTCGCGCTCATCAATCTTTGAGATGTGAATCTCCACGCAGGGGAGACTCACGGCCTTGACCGCGTCGAGTATGGCCACGGAGGTGTGGGTGTAGGCACCAGGGTTTATGACGATGCCGTCATAGCTCCCAAGGGCGTCTTGGATGTAGTCTACCAGGTCGCCCTCGTGGTTGGACTGAAGGCAGGTACAGTCCGCGAAGCCCGCTTCGTCCGCGGCATCGTGGCAGAGCGAGAGGAGCGCCTGATAGTCCTCTCGGCCATAGATGGACGGCTCGCGGATGCCGAGCATGTTGATGTTGGGACCGTTGATCACGAGGACGCGCGCGCCCTCGTCGTCCATGTCATCCGCATCGTCCTCGTCCTCCTCGGAATCGTCATCGGAGAGAAGGTCGCTCTCGAGAAGGGACACGAGGCCCCGCATGTCATCGGCATCGGGCTTCTCGACAAGCTCGGGTGAGGGGTCGGATTCGTCGTGGGACTCCGCCGGGGGCCGCGTGTCACGGGGCGAGTTGATCTGCACCTGAAGCGCGCTTCCCTGCGCGGCGATGCCTTCGAAGACGCTGTTGTCTGGCTTGATGCCCGTGAGCCGTATGATCTCGCCATAGACGTCCTCTGCCCTGCCAGGCGCAAAGACGACCTCGATGCCACTCTTCCCTCGACGGACGATGCCGAGGACGCCGCGCGTGGAGCTCAGCTTCTCGGTGTCGACAAGAGAGGGGTGCTGGGTCATGATGCGTAGACGCGTCATGCAGATGTCACTCGCTACGACGTTGTCCTTGCCACCCACGGCATCGAGGACCTCGAGGGCAATCCTCGTCTTGTCCATATGCATTCCCTTTCCACAACCACCATCATGCGCTCAGTTGCCCGAACGCGCACGACAAGATGGGTCGATATCGAATTGCCAGTATATGATGCGTGTGCCTGTGACCGTTTCTTTTTCTGGCAAGCGTCGCAATCGAGTTGTCCGACTGGGCCGGCGTTGCCGTGCCGGGGCCGAACGGCATCACAGACCCAGCAGCTGACGAGCCTGCTGCGCGTCTCCCGCGGGCGAGCCCGTGCACGTGACGATCACGTCCGCCCAAGACCGATAGGCATCCATGCGCTCGAGCGCGAGTCGTCTCACGCCCCTCTCCTGCGATATCGGCCGTTCGTCGGAGCCCAGCTGTTCGATGGGCCTGTCGATGAGGACGATTCGACCGTTCTGGTGGAGAAGGTCATAGTTCGCACGACGCGTGACCACCCCTCCGCCGCAGGCGATCACGAATCCCGAACGTGCGCAGTAGCTGCCCGTGACCTGCGTCTCAATCTCACGGAAGGCGTCCTCGCCGTCCTCGCGGATGATCTGCGCGGCGCTCCTGCCCGTGTCCTGCGAGATGGCGTCATCGATGTCCACGAAGGGGCGCCCGAGCATGCGTGCGAGCCTCTTGCCCGTGGTCGTCTTGCCGCTTCCGGGCATGCCGATGAGCACGACGTTCTCGGTGGCGTCGAGAATCGACCTGAGTATCGCGTCGACCACGGAGTCGTCGATCACCTTGCCCTGGAAGAGCTCCGACGAGTAGAGCGCCTGCGAGACGAGCATGGCAAGCCCCGTCTCGCAGGGTACGCCGAGCTTCTCGGCATTGAGGCAGATGCCTGTGCGTGTGGGGTTGTAGACCACGTCAAGTACGCCGATGAGATGTGGAAGCCGTCTCATCGTATCGAGCGAGAGGACGGACGAGGGGCACGTGGGGAACATGCCGACGGGAGTGGTGTTGACGAGCAGCTCGGCGTCTGCATGGCGAGTGAGGAAGCCGTCGTAGTTGTCGGCGGCATGACGCGAGATGACCGAAGGCTTGGACCCCGCATCTCTGAGGGCCGCCTGGACGGCCATGCTCGCACCCCCGCTTCCGAGGACGCAGACCCGTCTTCCCGAGAGCGTCTCGATGGCGCTTGCACCAAGCTCTCGCTGGCAGAATCGCTCGAGCAGCCAGGAGAAGCCAAGGACGTCGGTGTTGTCGGCAAAGATGGTGCCGTCCGGCTGGCGCACGAGGGTGTTTGCCACGCCGAGGTCGCGTACGCGCTCGGAGCATGAGTCCGCAAGCCTGGCGGCGACGGCCTTGTAGGGAATCGTGACGTTCAGGCCCTGCCACGCACCGTTGCGAATGAAGTCCTCGACCTGGTCGGGCATGAGGTCATGAAGCTCGTAGGGGATGCTTCCGAGCGTGTCGTGAATCTTCGGTGACCAGCTGTGGCCCAGGGGATGTCCCACGAGTCCGAACGGGGTGCCCCTTTGGATGGTTGTGGCCTGGGTCGCCACTAGACCACCTCCGTGTAGCTGCCGAGGTAACGGCATTCCTCGCACAGGTTGGGCAGGGTCGACATGAGCGTCTCGAACTCGGGGGACGTGGCGGGGCAGTCGATGTCGAAGTAGAACATGAACTCGAAGTCGCGGCCTGGAATCGGGCGGCTCTCGAGCTTGGAGATGTTGATGTCGAGCGCATAGAACTTGGCGAGCACCTTATAGAGCGCACCAGGCCGATGGTCCACGATGATCATGAGCGACGCCCGATCGGCGCCAGGATAGATCCACAGGCCGTTCGAGATGCAGGCAAAGCGCGTGTAGTTGTCATCCCGGTCCTGGACGTTGCGTGCGAGGACGTCGAGTCCATAGAGCTCGGCGCAGGCTCGGGAGGAGAGTGCCGCAACGTCGTCTCGGTCGGAGTCGGCGACGCTCTGGGCGGCGACGGCCGTGTTCTCGCACACGTGCACCCTGACGCCATCGAGCGAGTCGAGATATCCTGCGCACTGGCTTATCGCCTGTTCGTGCGAGTAGATGTCGCGAATCCGGGCGATGGAGGTGCCGCGCCGCGCGAGCAGGTTGTGGTCGATCTTGAGACGCGTGGTGCGGACCACGTGGAAGTCGTGTTCCATCATGAGGTCATAGACCTTGTTGACCGAGCCTGCGGTGGAGTTCTCGACGGGGAGCACACCGAACTTGCAGAAGCCCTGCTCGACGGCACGAAAGACTCCGTCGAACGTATCGAAGTAGCTGATGGTGGGGTGCTTGAGGATGCGTTCCGCGGCGATCTGCGAATAGGCGCCCTCGACACCCTGGCAGGCGACGTAGGCCTCCTGCGGGAAGAGGTCCGGCGTGCGGACCATCGCCTCGCGGATGGCCGTGACCTCGGCGTTGGCAGTGCCGGCGACGGCGTTCTGGCGTCCGCGCGAGGCCTCCATGAGGAGTTCCATGAGCACCTGCGCATAGGTCTTGAGATCGTCGGGGACCTTGGAGGTGGCGTCAGCCACCTTGGTGCGCTCTCGGGTGCGGTCATACACGCGCACGCCGTTGGCCCTCTTGTACTGGCCGATCCTCTCGGCGACGTCCGCGCGCTCGTTGAAGAGCTCGAAGATCTTGTCATCGATGTCATCCATCTGGAGTCTGAGCTCGGTCATGTCGTCCATGTTCGCTCCTTACGCCGTCTGTGGTCTGTGTCTGGTCGTGGCTTCGGGGTCTGCGGGCCAGGTGAGGATGGAGTCAAGCACCACGAGGGCACAGACCGCCTCGACGATGGGCACCGCCCGTGTGGCTGGGCAGGTGTCGTGGCGACCACGCACGCAGAGCTTTGCGGGGGTCATCGTGCGGAGGTCGACGGAGTCCTGTTCGAGGCCGATGCTCGAGATGGGCTTGAAGCCCACCCTGAAGAAGAGAGGGGAACCCGTGGTGATGCCGCCGAGGATGCCGCCCGCATTGTTGGTGCGGGGAACGCAGCGCCCGTCGCGTACCGCATAGGGGTCGTTATCCTGGCTGCCGCGAACCCGCGAGGCCTCGAAGCCAAGCCCGAACTCGATGCCCTTCACGGCAGGGATGCCAAAGATCGCCCGAGCTACGTTGCTCTCCATGCCGTCGAACATGGGCGAGCCCACGCCGGCGGGAATGCCTGTCGCCACGCATTCGACCACGCCGCCCACGGTGTCCTTCTCGGCGCGCGCCGTCATGACGGCCGCGGTGATGGCGGCCTCGCGTCCCTGGTCGACCACGGGAAGGCCGTGGCTGTCGGACACGGCGTCCATCTGGGAGGAGAGCCTGGCCTGAGCCTCGGGGGAGTTGTCGAGAAGGCAGAAGGCCTCGTCGCGCACCCCTGCCGCCTCAAGGAGGTGCGCCGAGATGCGGACGCCTCGTGCCGCAAGCATCTGCAGCGCGATGCCACCGGCCACGCAAAGGGGGCCCGTGACGCGAGCGGAGAAGTGCCCGCCTCCGGGAACGTCCTGCGCGCCATGCCATTTGGCCCATGCGGTGAAGTCGGCGTGGCCCGGCCGCGGCACGGTGAGGAGGTTCGCGTAGTCGCCTGAGCGCGTGTTGGTGTTCTCGATGATGGCCGCGAAGGGTGCCCCACAGGTCATCCCGTCGGGGTTGAGTCCCGAGAGAATGCGGAAGGAGTCCTTCTCCTTGCGGGGTGTGTCCCAAGGCGCATGACCCGGCGCACGCCGTTCCACGAACGCCTCGAGGGCATCGGTGTCGACGGCGAAGCCGGACGGGAACCCCTCGACGACGCAGCCGACGCCCGCCGAGTGCGACTGGCCGAACACCGTGACCGAGAGTCTGTTGCCGAAGGTGGATGGCATCACTCCTCCTCTGAGACGAGCCCACCGAGGTGGGTGAGGTCCTCGAAGAACGTGGGGTACGACTTGGAGACGCACTCGGCGCCGATGATGGTGGTGGGACCCTCGGCACCGGTCGCGACCACGGATGACATCATGGCGATGCGGTGATCGTTCGCAGCATCGACGATGCCACCCGCAAGCGAGGGAACCCCCTCGACGTCAAGTCCTGCGGGCGTGACGCTCACGCGACCACCGACCGCGTTCAGTGCGGCGGAGACGGTCTCGAGACGGTCGGACTCCTTGAGGCGAAGGCGTTCGGCACCCACGATGTGCGTCGTGCCCGCGGCGTGCGCTGCGACCATGGCGAGGGGTGGTACGAGGTCGGGACAGCTCGCGACGTCGATGGTGCAGCCGTGGAGGTGATCGGGTCGGACGGCGACGGAGTCGCGCGCCCGGGAGACGCGGGCGCCGAGAAGGGAGAGGGCACCGAGGACGGAGCGATCGCCCTGGTCGCTTGCGAGGTCGAGCCCGCATACGGTGATGCCTTCGCGGCTGAGCGCGCCCGCGCAGAGCCAGAACGCGGCGTTGGACCAGTCGCCGCCCACGTGCAGCGTTCCCGGGGTTGCGTAGGCGGCCCTGTCGGGGACGACGAGGCGCATCGCACGGCCACCGTCGACGTCGACGCGATCGGTCTCGACCTCGACGGAAAAGCGACGAAGGGCGGTGCGGGTGAGCGTGACGTAGGGGAGTGACTCCACAGGTTCGGACACCAGGATCTCGACGTCGCCCCCAAGGACGGGCGCTGCCATGAGAAGCCCGCTCACGTACTGCGATGACACGTTTCCAGGGAGCGCAAACGTGCCTGCGGCAAGCTTGCCCGAAACGGAGAGGGGGAAGCGTCCCTGCGGGGAAAGAACGGCGCCGTGCGCCACAAGCTCCTCGTAGAGGGGGGAAAGCGGACGTTCGGCGAGCCTTCCTCGGCCGACGAAACGCGTCTCGGCCCCAAGCGCGCAGACTACGGGAAGGAGGAAGCGCAGGGTGGACCCGGACTCGCCGCAGTCGAGCGTCATGCAAGGACGAGGGGTGCGGGTGCCATCGGCGGCCCTGGGTATGGGGATCACGCGAAAGCCACGTCTCGTCCGCGTCACGCGCGCTCCCAGCGCACGAAGGCAATCGGCAGTGGCATCGATGTCGGATGACGAGGTGGGGCAGTCGATGTCGGTGGTGCCCTCCGCGAGTGCGGCGCAGATGAGGATGCGGTGCGCCTCCGACTTGGAGGCGACCGCGGCAAGGGAGCCAGAGAGCCTGCTTGGTGTGATGATCGCTCTCATGCCGGCCGCCTACGCGCCGCAGCCGAGGTCGATGAGGTGACGAAACTCCTCGAGAGGGACGGGGCGGACGACGACGTCCTCGATGTCTCGCGCCACGTTGACGTTTACGGTGCTTCCGTGGCGCTTCTTGTCACGCGTGCCAAAGCGGAAGAGCAGCTCGTGGTCGAGCAAGGTGTCCGTGGGCAGCCCATGGGCGCGGACGGCTCGTACGATCCTCTCGGTTGCCTCGTGGGAACTCCAGCCCATGGCCTCGGTCGCCCGTGCCATGCAGCACATGCCTATGGCGACGCAGGTACCGTGGCCGAGCGTGAAGTCACTGGCGGCTTCCACGGCATGGCCGATGGTGTGGCCGAAATTGAGCGTCTGACGGACGCCTCGCTCGGTCTCGTCGGCGTCCACCACATCGCGCTTGATGCTGACGTTTTCCGAGATCACCTCGACCATGTGGCTCACGGGGACCTCTTCCCCGTTGATGGGCGAGGAGGTCAACGAGTCGAGGAGGCTGGCATCCGCGAGGACGGCATGTTTGATGATCTCACCACAGCTGTCGGTGAGCAGCTCGTGGTCGAGCGACCCCAGACAGCCGACGTCGGCAATCACCGCGCTTGGCTGCCAGAAGGCACCCGCGAGGTTCTTGCCGTGCTCGAGGTCGACCGCGACCTTGCCGCCAACCGAGGAATCGACCATGGCGAGAAGTGATGTGGGGACCTGCGCGACCTGGATGCCGCGCAGATAGCTCGCAGCGGCGAATCCGCCCATGTCACCTGTGACGCCTCCGCCAAGGGCCACGATGACGTCATCCCGTGTGAGACCGTTCTCGGCGATCTGCTCGAGGAGGTCGGATAGGGTGGAAAGGCGCTTGTACCGCTCGCCGGCAGGAAACGTGACGAGCGAGGCGGTGAATCCCGCCGCAGCGAGCGAGGCGGTGACGGCGGCGGCGTAAAGGGGCGCCACGGTCGAGTCGGAGATGACGCAGGCGGCCGTGCCGCCACAGACCCTCCGCACGATGGCACCCGTCCCGGAGAGAAGATCGGTGCCGACATGCACGTCATAGGGACGTTGCGTCGTGCTTACGTGTATGACCCTCTCGCTCATCGGCTCTCGATCTCCCTCTTGATCGTGTCGCCTTGGGCGAGGAGGTCATGAAGGCAATCGGCGCTCTTGGCATCGAGGGCGTCCTTGTACTGCTGAAGGTTGCCGATGAGCGTGCCGATCTCCGCGGAGAGGTTGTCGGCGTTGTCGAGGAACAGCTCGGTCCACATCGTTGCGTTGAGACGCGCGACGCGCGTGAGGTCCTTGTAGGATCCGGCGGAGAACCCATGGTGCTCGCGCGCGGTCGGACTCTTGACGTAGGCGTTCGAGACGACGTGCGCAAGCTGCGAGGTGAAGGCGATCTGCTCGTCGTGGAACTCGGGTGTGGAGAGCGTGAACGAGCCAAACTCACAGGGAGCGAGAAGGTCCTTCAGACGTTCGAGCACGTCGACGAGGGCGAAGTCATCCATGTCAGGTGGGACGACGACCAGAGGTGCGCCTCGGAACATGGTGGCGCGCGAGTGCGCGAAGCCGGAGTACTGCGTGCCCGCCATGGGATGGCCGCCCACGAAGGTCCAGTCGTGCCTCTCGGCAATGGCGAAGCAGCGTTCGCATATGACGCGCTTGACGCCCACCGTGTCCATGACGATGGCGCCGTGTGCAATGAGGTCCTGCTTGGCATCGAGCCACTCGATGCATGCCTGGGGGTAGCCTGCGAGCACGATGAGCTCGCAGCTGCCAATCACGTCATCGGTGAGCTCGCCATCGATCGTCTCGATCATGGCGAGCTCGGTGGTCGCGCTCGTGCGGTTCCAGGCAAAGACCTGCGTACCGCCGGCATGGAGCGCCTTGGCGAAGGAGCCCCCCATGAGGCCCAGACCTACCACGCCGACACGACCGGGGACGAAGGTGGGGGAGTCCGCGGGTGGCAAGGCTAGACCTCCTCTGAGAGGTCGACGGTCACTGCCGAGCGGATGAGGGCGATGCGCCTCATGGCGTCATCGAACATCTCGGGGGTAAGCGCCTGCGCCCCGTCCGACCAGGCCTCTGACGGACGGTCGTGCACCTCGATCTCGAGGCCATCGGCACCCGCTGCGGTGGCGGCATAGGCGGCGGGACGCACGTAGCGGGTATAGCCGGTCGCATGGCTCGGGTCGCCAACGACGGGCAGGTGGGAGAGGTGGTGAAGCACGGGGATCGCGTTGACGTCGAACGTGTTGCGCGTGCGCGTCTCGAAGGTGCGGATGCCACGCTCGCAGAGGATCACGTTCTCGTTGCCCTCGCTCATGATGTACTCGGCGGCCATGAGGAGCTCGTCTATGGTGCCCGCGAGGCCACGCTTGAGGAGGACGGGGATCGAGGTCTTCCCGACCTCCTTGAGGAGACTGAAGTTCTGCGAGTTGCGTGCCCCGATCTGCATGATGTCGATGCCCTTGTCCACGAAGAGCTGGACGTCACGCGGGTCCATGACCTCGGTGACGATGGGCATGTCAAGTTCGGCGGATGCCTCGAGGAGAAGGTCGAGCCCCTCCTCGCCCATGCCCTGGTATGAGTAGGGGCTGGTACGAGGCTTGTATGCGCCACCACGCAGTATCGTCGCCCCCGAGGCCTTAACGAGGCGGGCAATCCTGATGAGGTTGTCGCCCTCGACGGAGCAGGGCCCCGCCATGACCTGGAAGTGACCCCCTCCGATGAGCACGCCGTGACCGCAGTCAATCACGGAGTCGTCGGGGTGGAACTTGCGGTTGGCCTTCTTGAAGGGCTCGGAGACGCGCTGGACGCGTTCGATGATGTCCATGCTCTCGAGCAGGAAGGGGTCGATCTGGGTGGTGTCACCGATGATGCCGACGATGGTCTCGTTGTCACCCTGCGAGACGTTCGTCTTGAAGCCACGTCCCTCGATCCACGAGACGAAATGATCGAGCTGGTCTTGCGTGGCGGTTTCCTTGACGATTGCAATCATCCTGACGCCTTCCTGACGCGTGCGAAAAGGCACGTGGGACTGACATGTGTAGCAGATTATTCTAACAAGTCTAGTGTGCTCGTTTTTCGCGATGTCATCACGTAATCTAATGGAATCCTGCGATTTTATCACCGTACCCTGTCAACGACGTACGGTCCGTCTCGTCAAGGGTGGTGTATAATCGCAAACCGTTGCCCCTATAGCTCAGTGGATGAGAGCGTTCGCCTCCGGAGCGAAAGGTCGTGGGTTCGAATCCCCCTGGGGGCACCACTGAAAAATCATTCCAAGCCCCTCTGGGCGGGGGGCTTGGATTATTCGTGGTCATGCTTGGGACGCCTGCCCGCTCCTCCGTCCCTTGTGATGTGTGGGAGTGACGGATGCGACGTCGTGCTTTTGTCCGTCTCGGGGCATGCCGTACAATCGTCCCATGGTAGATGACACCACTGACACCCAAGCATCCGAAGACCTCCTCGTCGGGCTCAGCCGCGACGAGGTTGCCGAGCGCGTGGCCGATGGTCGCGTAAACACCAACACAGACGTCAGGACCAAGTCGGTGGGCCGCATTCTCGCAGAGCACACCTTCACGTTCTTCAACGCGGTGAACCTTGCCATGGCCTGCCTCGTCGCCCTCACGCAGCAGTGGAGAAACATGCTTTTCGTGGGCGTCGTGCTCGCAAACATTGCAATCGGCGTCTTCCAGGAAATACGTGCGAAGCGGATGGTCGATCGGCTCACCATCCTTACCCTGAGGCCCGTCACCGTCATCCGCGCCGCGCAGCGCGTCGGCGTCAGCGCCACCGAACTCGTCATCGATGACCTCGTGTGCCTCTCGCACGGAGACCAGATCCCTGCGGACTCGATAGTCGTGCGCGGGAACGTGACCGTCAACGAGAGCCTCCTCACAGGCGAGAGCAAGCCCGTGGCCAAGGGACCAGGCAGCGAGCTTCTCTCGGGGAGCTTCATCGACTCCGGAAACCTCGTGGCACGTGTGGTGCGAGTCGGTCCCGAGGGCTACGCGGCACGGATAAGCACCGAGGCGAAGTACGTCAAGCCTGTCAGGTCCGAGATCCTCAGCACGCTCGATGCCATCATCCGCCTCGCGACGATGGGCCTCGTGCCGCTTGGGGCAGGGCTCTTCCTGCGCACGCTTCTCATGGACGGCTCGACGGTCAACGGGGCCATCCTCGCGTCCGTCGCGGCGGTCATAGGCATGATTCCCCAGGGGCTCGTGCTTCTCACGTCGAGCGTCCTCGCCATCGCGACCACGCGGCTCGCCATGCGCAAGGTCCTCGTGCAGCAGTCGTATTGCGTCGAGACGCTCGCGCGCGTGGACACGCTCTGTCTGGACAAGACCGGCACCATCACCACGGGCGGCATGGAGGTCGCACGGGTGACGGATGCCTCGCTCGCACCAGATGGGGGAGACGTCGCCCGTGCGCTTGCGACCATCGCTCATGCCACCGCGGATGACGCCAACGAGACCGCTCGCGCGATTCTCGCCTATGCGGACGAGAGGGATGCTGTCGCGGAAGGCTCCTCGCGGGTCATCCCCTTCACCTCGGCACGGAAGTACTCCGGCTGCGTCACCACGGGTGGTCGTGCCCTCGTGATGGGTGCGGCGCAGTTCGTGCTGGGAGACGGCTACGCGGCCGTTGCCCGCTCCCTCGCGAGCTTTGACGAGCTCGAGCGCGTGCTCGTCGTCTGCGAGGTGGACGGCTTTGCCGAGGACTTCTCCATGACGGGCGAGCCGCGGCTGCTTGGGTTTGTCGCCATCCGCGACCGGATTCGCGATACCGCGCCAGAGACCATGCGCTATTTCGTGGAGCAGGGCGTGGAGCTGCGAGTCATCTCGGGTGACGACCCGAGGACCGTCTCCGCCATCGCCGCGCGTGCGGGCGTCCCCGACGCCGACCTGTGCGTCGACGCGTCGACGCTCGATACGGACGAGAAGGTCCACGAGGCGTCGCGGAGGTATCGCGTGTTCGGACGCGTGACCCCCCAGCAGAAGCGTGAGCTCGTCCGTGCGCTTCATGCCGAGGGACGCGTCGTCGCCATGACGGGCGATGGGGTGAACGACGTGCTCGCGCTGCGCGAGGCGGACTGCTCGGTTTCGATGGCATCCGGTTCGGCGGCGGCGCGCAACGTGTCCGAGATCGTCCTCGCGGACAACGACTTCGTCCATATGCCCGAGGTCGTGGCAGAGGGCAGGCGCTCCATAAACAACCTGCAGCGCTCCGCCTCGCTTTTCCTCGTCAAGACTGTCTACACGGCTGCCCTCGCGCTCATCTGCATCATCGTGCCGCCGTATCCCTTCATCCCCATCCAGATGTCCCTGCTCTCCGGTGCCATCATCGGGATCCCATCGTTCGTGCTCGCCCTCGAACCAAACCATGATCGGGTGCGCGGCGTCTTCATTGCCAACGTGCTCTCCCACTCCCTGCCTGCCTCGCTTTCCATCGTGGCCTCGCTCTGCGCGGCGCTCGTTTTCGGAAGGACCCTGGGTCTGAGCTTTGCGGAAACCTCCACGGTCTGCCTCATCCTCAACTTCGTCGTGGGCTTCGCGCTCGTATGGAGGATCTCCCAGCCCTTGACGCCCATGCGCGTGGCGTTGCTCGCGGTGATGGTCGCCTTTGTTGCGACCGGGTGTACGGTCCTTGCAGACTTCTACAGAATCGTGCCGCTTACCACTACCATGGGGATGCTCGTCATCATCCTCGGCGCCATCTCGGTGCTTTTCTTCAATCGCGCCTACGACTGGTCGCTTGCCAACTATGAGCACAATGGGGTGTTCTCGAAGATCGTCTTTTACCTGGAGGACCGAAAATGACCATCGATAGCGCTTTCCATGATGCCGTCCTCGCCGCGCGCACTCCTCGCGAACTCTCCGCAGGAGGCGTGACGAGACTCATGTACGACGTTTCGGGAATCCCCGGTGCCGCACGTCTGCCGCGTGCCCTCCTCGTGCTTCTGGAGAACGTCGTGCGTCGTGCGACCACGACAGAGGATGCCGTTCGGGAGGCATTCTCGGTTATCTCTGCCGGCCTTGCCGGGGGGCAGGGTGCGGAGATCGAGTTCATGCCCGCGCGCGTGCTCTTCCAGGACTTCACGGGCGTGCCGGTCTTCGTGGACTTCGCCGCCATGCGTGATGCGATGGTGGAGCGCGGAGGAGACCCGTCGAAGGTCAATCCGCACATTCCCTGCACCCTCGTTGTCGACCATTCCGTCATCGCGGACGTCGCGGGAGTCGAGGGTGCCGTCGAGGCCAACCAGGAGACGGAGGCGCGGCGCAACCGCGAACGCTTCTCCTTTCTCAAGTGGGCGAGCGGGTCATTCCAGAACGTGGAGATCGTTCCACCCGGCGGTGGCATCTGCCACCAGCTCAACATCGAGCGCTTCTGCAGCGTCGTCACGACCGATGCGCTTGCCGGGGGCGACGTCTCCTGCTTCGACACGCTCGTGGGCACCGACTCCCACACGACCACGGCAAACGGTCTGGGTGTTCTCGGCTGGGGTGTTGGCGGCATCGAGGCCGAGGCTGCGGCCCTCGGTCAGCCCGTCTCCATGCTGGTGCCTCCCGTCGTGGAGCTGAGGCTCGTCGGATCGCTCCGCGTGGGGGTGTCTGGCATGGACCTCGCGCTCGCCGTGGCGCAGCTCATGCGTCGCGAGGGCGTGGTGGGCTGCCTGGTCGAGGTTACCGGCGAGGGGGTCTCGGCACTCACCGCGACGCAGCGCTCCTGCGTCGCCAACATGACGCCCGAGTACGGCGCCACGACGACGCTCTTTCCCGTGGACGACGTCACGATGGGCTATCTCGAGCTTACCGGCCGCGCGCACTCCGAGGTCGCCTTCGCCCGGGCCTACCTCGAGGCTCAGGGGGTGTTTGGCGACGAGGGGAACCGCGTCTACGCACGAACCGTCACGTTTGACCTCTCAAGCGTAGAGCTCTCGCTTGCGGGTCCGTCACGGCCACATGATCGCGTGGCCGTCGCCGATCTCAGGCGGCGCTTCGAGGACTCGGCCGTCGCCAATGGTCGCACTGATCTCAACCAGGTCTTTGACGCTGGTCGCATGGGGGAGCTCCATCATGGTGCCGTTGCCATCGCCGCGATCACGAGTTGCACTACTGCCACTGATCCTGCCATGATGGTCGCTGCGGGTCTCGTCGCCGCAAAGGCGCGTGAGCGCGGTCTCATGCCAAAGCCCTGGGTCAAGACCATCCTCGCACCGGGCAGCCACGCGACCGAGCTCATCCTTCGGCGTGCGGGCCTCCTCGAACCTCTCCGCGAGCTGGGCTTCTTTACGTGCGGCTTTGGCTGCATGAGCTGCATCGGAAACTCCGGGGAAATCAAGCCTGAGCTCAAGGCGGTCTTTCGTGACGTGGAGCTCACGAGCGTCCTCTCGGGCAACCGCAACTTCGAGGGCCGCATCTCTCCCGACGTGAGCCAGAACTACCTCTGTCAGCCCGCGCTCGTCGTGGCGTATGCCATCGCGGGCACCATGGACGTGGACCTTTCGGCCGAACCCGTCGGATGCGGTTCCGACGGAACTCCTGTGTCGCTTGCCGAAATCATGCCTACCGACGACGAGATCGAGCGGGTGCTTCACGAGGCCGTGGCCCCCGAGGTCTTCGCCGAGGGTGCCCGTGGGCTTCTCGAGGGATCGGCGGCATGGCGCTCCATTCCTGCCAGCGAGTCCGATACCTTCCCGTGGGATCCCGAGTCAACCTACGTGCGCAGGGCCCCCTACTTCGACATCGCCCGCGAGCGAGAGGTCATCGAGGTGAGGGGTGCTCGCGTGCTTGCGCTTCTCGGGGACTTCGTCACGACCGACCACATCTCACCTGCCGGAGCCATCGCTGCCGACTCCCCGGCTGCCCGGTACCTCGGAGAGAGGGGTGTCGAGCAGTCCGACTTCAACACCTACGGCTCACGTCGCGGAAATCACGAGATCATGGCCCGCGGCACGTTCGCGAACGTCAAGCTGAGAAACGCCATCGCCGACGGTCGCGTCGGGGGATGGACGCATGACTTCCTCGACGGTGAGACCACGTCCATCTTCGACGCCTCGGAGGACTATCGCTCTGCGGGCGTACCCCTCGTCGTGGTGGCAGGCAAGCTCTACGGTTCCGGGTCGTCGCGCGACTGGGCGGGCAAGGGTCCGCTGCTTCTCGGCGTTCGCGTGGTCATCGCGGAGAGCTTCGAGCGCATCCACCGTTCCAATCTCGTACAGATGGGTGTCCTGCCCCTTCAGTTCGCCAACGGCGAAGGCGCGAAGGAGCTCGGGCTCGTGGGTGACGAGACCTACGACGTGTCACCCGTCGACCTCTCGGCTGGCCTTCCTGCCAGCCGCATCGCGCACGTGAGGGCTACGAGACCCTCTGGCGAGGTGGTCGGGTTCGACTGCGTCGTTCGCGTGGACACGCCCACGGAAGGTGCTTTCCTCTCGAAGGGCGGCATCCTGCCCTACGTCCTTGGAAACCTCTGCTAGAGTGTCGTCCGACGATAGTACTGGTGGCTGCGAGGTCTGACGGGAGGTGTCGCACATGGAATGTCCCAACTGTGGAACTGCCGTTCCGGATGGCACCTTCGAGTGTCCGAGCTGTCACTTCCAGCTGGGTCTCACGCAGAGGATCCCCGTCGCGAGCGGTATGTGGTGTCCCGTATGCGGGGCGCTTCTGGCCGATGGCATGTCCGTCTGTCCCAAGTGCGGCACACCCATCGATGACAGCGCGACACCCACCCATGCCGTGCGTGACCTCGATCTTCCTGAGATCGACCGTGCACCGTCCGCGGGAGCGGGCGAGGATTCGGATCTCGATTCCACGAGCGCGCTTCTTCAGGCCTATGCGAAGAGCCGCGAGCCTCGTATCGAAAGCGCGATTCCTGCGGAGCAGGACCCGTCCTCGACGGTGCTTCGCCATGACCGGATGCCTCGTACGCGTGTGTTCGTGTTTGCCGCTCTGTTCGCCATCGCCGTCATCGGAGGCGCTGCGCTGGCGATAACGCATCCTTGGGACCCGACGCTCTATAAGACGTCCGCGACGACGCCTGCCGACACCTCGAGCGCGGGCTTCCCCGGCACGCTGACGACACTCACCGGCCAGGACTCCTCGTCTGAGACCACGAGCTCAAGTACTGATGCCGTCTACCAGGCAATCCTTGCCGACTATACGACGCTGGGCGAGCTCGAGGCCAAGCTTGACGCATGTGTCACGACCTTCGACGAGACCGCCTATACCGGGGATGCGTCCTCACGGGCCTCCGCAAGCTCCGATGCCTCTTCGCTCTCGATCAAGATCAGCAACCTGATTTCTGACATCTCGCAGCTTGACAACGGTGCCGGCACCTACTCGGATGATCTTGCCAATCTCGTCAAGCTCGGCAACTGGCTTCGCAATCGCGCCGATGCGCTTACCGACGCCTGGACGCTCGACGTGGGCTACGATAATCCCTCGGAGCATCGATCCGAGATAGAGGCCGTTGCCAAGCGCAACTACGCGGGCGGCACGGACTCGTTCAAGAAGCAGTTCGACGAGAACTACGACGCATGGAAGCCGACCCAGAAGTAGTGGCAGGCTTCGCCAAGCTCTCTGCCGAATGTGTGAACCAAGCGCTATCCTGTTAAGATATCGTGATGGTGGATTGTGCCGCGCATGCGGTTGCATAGTTCGATTTCATGGAGGCAGCATGGGCTTCTTCGGAGATTCGCTGTACACCCCCGCGTACAAGGTCGCGGGTGATGAGGTCGCTGTCTTTGATACGAGCAAGGGCGTCGTCCGCGTTCGTCTTGACGGTGATGGCGCACCCATCCACGTCGCGAACTTCTGCGAGCTCGCCGGGAAGGGCTTCTACGACGGGCTTACGTTCCATCGCTACGTCCCTGGCTTCGTCATCCAAGGGGGAGACCCAAAGGGGAACGGGACGGGTGGCCCTGGGTACTGCATCCATCAGGAGTACACCACCAACCCGCGTAACTCACACGTAGATGGTGCCCTGGCCATGGCACGTTCGTCCGCTCCCAATTCCGCTGGCTCTCAGTTCTACTTCTGCCTCGGTCCCCAGCACGGGCTTGATTCTGGATACACGGTCTTCGGAACCACGCTCGAGGGTCTCGAAGTCATCTCCGCCCTTCGCCAGAACGATGTGATCAACACGATTACCATCGAGCACGTGAGCGCCTAGCGCGCGAATCGGTGCACATACCATTGGAGGCCATCGTGAACCAACAGGCATATGAGGCAGGCAAGGCTGCATACCAGCGTGCCGACTGGCTTAGTGCCGTCGCAAAGCTGAGTCAGGCCAAGCAGCCAGGCGAGGTCGGCGGCTCCGTCGATCACCTCCTCGGAAACGCCTACATGAAGCTTGGTCAGTACGAGTCGGCCGCGAGCGCCTACGGTGATGCGCTCAAGGATTCGGCGTATGGCAGGAGGGGTGCGCTCTCCTGCAACCGTGGGCGCGCGCTTCTCGCCTCCGGGCATACGGCCGACGCGATCGGCGCGCTCTCCTCTGCCGTCCAGGACTCGTCCTATGCCACGCCATACAAGGCCTATCTCGCGCTCGGCTCCGCCTACGAGAAGTCCGGTGACATCAGAAACGCGGGTATCGCCTACCGTAATGCGGCTATCGACGAGGGCAACCCCAACCCGTCGGGGGCGCTCCGAAGCCTCGGAAGCTGCTTCATGAGGCTCGGTCGTCCCGTCGATGCCGTCGAGGCGTATCGCACCGGCCTTGACTTCACGACTCCGCTCGAGAGCCAGAACCAGATCTACTGCGATCTCGGCCTTGCCTACGTGGCCTCCAATCGCATGTCCGAAGCGGTCGATGCGTTCTCCCATGCGACGTCCGATGGTACGTACAGGCTCTCTCCCGAGGCGCAGGCCTCGTTTGACGCCGCCCGCAAGGCGGTGGCCCAGCTCGCGGCCAAGCGCCCCTCCGAAACCGACGCGCTCCTCGCTGCGGCTGGCTATGGTGGCACCTATGATCCCCTCGATCCCACCGGGGAGTCCGGGGAGCTCATCCCAAGTGCCGAGGACACGGGCTTCTTCTCGATTTCCGAGGACGACATCGTCAAGCAGGATGCGCATGAGCGCAAGGTTCGTAGGAAGCACCGCCATGCCGGCCTCAGGGTCTTCATCACGTTCGTCGTCATCCTGATTCTGCTCGTCTGCGCTGCCGGCTTTGCATACTACAAGGGGTACGGATGGCCCACGCAGCAATCCGTCATCGAGTCCCTCTTTGACGCGCAGACCAATGGGGGAGACCTCACCCAGTACGTTTCGGGTTCGGTGTCCGATGCCACGCTCCAGTCGATCGAGTCCACCATTCCCTCGGGTGCGAGCCTGGCGGTCACGGGTACCGACCAGAGCATGACGAACTCCACCGTCTACCTCACCGCGACCCTCGCCGCGGGTGGCAAGCAGGACTTTACGGTCGCTCTGGTGCGTGATGGCATCAGCTGGAAGGTGACGGACGTCAGCGCGGCGTATGTCTCCCAGTCATCCAGCACGTCATCGAACGCCACGTCCGATGCCACCTCAGCCACTGAGACCACCGAAGGTACCGCTAACGTCTCGACCACCACGGGCTCGAGTTCGAGTTCGAAATAGATTCAGGACAATGCACGGGGCCTTCGCTGGGCGAGGGCATGTCATTTGGATTGGAAGCCATGTCGATCTTCGACTCACTCTTCGGGGAATATGGCGGTGACCTGGCAATCGACCTCGGCACGGCCAATACGCTCGTGGCCGTGCGAGGACAGGGCATCATCATCAACGAACCCTCCGTTGTCGCCATCGACAAAAGCGAGAGCCGCGTTCTCGCCGTGGGTACGGATGCCAAGCGCATGATCGGTCGCACGCCTGGATCGATCATTGCCGAGCGTCCGCTCAAGGATGGTGTCATCGCCGACTTCGACGTCACCGAGGTCATGCTTCGCTATTTCATCGAGAAGGCCCGCGAGCGCAGGTACCCCTGGTCTCCTCGCCCGCGCGTCGTCGTCTGCGTTCCGTCGGGCGTGACGTCCGTCGAGAAGCGCGCCGTCTTCGAGGCGACGATTCAGGCCGGTGCCCGCCAGGCATACCTCATCGAGGAGCCCATGGCAGCCGCGATCGGTGCAGACCTGCCCATCGAGGACCCGACCGGCTCGATGGTCGTCGACATCGGAGGCGGTACGACCGAGGTCGCGGTCATCTCCATGGGTGGCATCGTCATCTCGCAGTCCATACGCACGGCCGGTGACGAGTTCGATCAGACCATCCTCGAGCATGTTCGTGACGCATACAACCTCTCCATCGGCGAGCGCACGGCCGAGGACATCAAGATCAAGGTCGGCTCGGCGGCCCCGCTCGCCGAAGAGCTTGACGTCGAGGTCAATGGTCGAGATGTCATGAGCGGCCTGCCCAAGACCGTTCGCATCGAGTCGGAGGAGATCAGGCGGGCGCTCGACAAGCCACTCGACGAGGTGACCAAGGCCGTCAAGGATGCCCTTGACGTGACTCCGCCCGACCTTGCATCCGACCTCATGTACTACGGTATCCTCCTCACGGGCGGTGGTGGCCTTCTCCGCGGCCTCGACCAGCGCCTTCGCGAGGAGACCGGGGTGGCGGTGAACGTCAGCCCCACCGCACTGGAGAACGTCGTCACCGGCTGTGCCAAGGTCCTCGAGGCCAATGCCCTCTCCGGTGGCTTCGTTCAGAACACGGGCAACTAGGCGTGTCGCTCTCCGACGGAGGTCTGGGCTCGAGTGCACCGAGCCTCAGAAACAAGAATCAGAATACGGGCGGGGGTATTCTCGTGATACTCGTCGTCGCCTCGATCGTCCTGTTTACCGTCAGCGTCCGCGGAGGGGAGACCGGCGTGCTGGGAACCGTGCGCAGCGGCTTCCAGACCATCACCTCGCCGGTGCGCTATGCCGGCGCCGTCGTCGCGTCGCCCTTCCAGGGGCTTGCCAACATCTTCACGAACCTGACCGTCGACCAGGCCACGCTTTCCGAGCTCCAGGCGGAGAACGACGAGCTCCAGACGCGCAACGCGGAGCTCGAGGAGGCCGAGCAGACGGCAACGCGCCTGCAGGGACTTCTCGACCTGAAGGACACCTATAACCTCCAGTCCACGGCCGCCCACGTCATCTCGGGCTCGACGGACTCCTGGACGTCTACGGTGACCATCGACAAGGGCACGAGCTCCGGGATTGCCGTGGGCATGCCCGTGACTGCGACCAGCGGCGTCATCGGTCAGGTGATCGGGTGCGGAGCCACCACGTCAACGGTGCGTCTCGTCACGGATGAGTCCTCGAGCATCTCGGCGATGATTCAGACGAGTCGGGCCCAGGGCATGCTTACGGGTTCGGCCACGGGCCAGCTCGCACTCACGCTCATCAGCACCTCCCAGACGGTCGAGGTGGGCGACATCGTGGTCACGAGCGGTCTGGGCGGGGTCTTTCCCAAGGGGCTGCCCCTTGGCAAGGTCACGAGCGTGGAGAACAACCCGGGCTCGCTCTATCTCGACATCATCGTCGAGCCCTTCTCGACCTACGGTAGCTATGAGGAGGTTCTCGTCATCACCTCCCTCACCGAGGGACAGCAGGCGTCCTCCGATGACATAGCCGCCGCGGATGCGCAGGACACCGCGTCGGCTACGTCCTCCTCGACGGCGGCTACCGCCGCGAGTTCCAGCTCGTCCTCCTCGACGACCGATGGCACGGCTACCACGGCCACGGGAACGACGGAATAGGGGGCGGGCGATGCAGGTATCCAACAGGAACAAGGACCATCGAAGCATCCTCGTGCTTGCCGTCGTGTGCGGCACGCTCCAGCTCGCGCTTGTGCCCAACATCGGTCTTGGCAACGGTCGGGCCAATCTCGCACTCGTCTTCTCGGCCTGCATCGCCCTTACCGTGGGCGGAAGAAAGAGCGTTCTGGCCGGCTTCTTTGCCGGACTCTTCTTCGACCTCTCGACGACGGGCCCCATCGGACTCATGTCACTTCTGCTGAGCGTCAGTGCCTACCTCTTGGGGCTTCAGGGCCGCAATCGCATCACGGGGGATCTCGGGCTTACGATGGGCACCTTCACGGTTCATGCGCTCGCCGTCTCGCTTGCATATCACGTCACCATGCTCCTCGTGGGCGAGGCTGGCGGGTTTCTTGATGTCGTTGCCCTTCGTACGCTGCCCACGGCGCTGCTCACCGTCATCGCATTCATCCCGTTCGCGATCTGGCTCACGCGCGTCCAGCCGTCCGGTCCCAACCTCGGGGGTGGTCGTAGGCGGTCTTCGCGCGGCAGCCACTTCAACATGCGAGGTCTCTAGGACTCGCCATGGACGTGAAGCTCATCATAATCGTTCTCTGCGTGGTGGTAGCCATAGGGCTTCTCGTCGTGTTCTTGGTGTTCGGTCGCGGCGAGACCAATTTCACCATGGACATAGGGGGCGCCTCCCCTCGTGCGGCGGGTGGCTCGGACACCTCGTCCGAGAAGACCGTCAGCGGGCGTCTCATCGGTCTCGCCGTGGGTGCGGCTGGCATCTTCGCCGTGCTCATCGCCCGACTCTGGACCATGCAGCTCGTATCCGCAGACGAGTATGCCGCGGAGGCGGAGAGGAATCGCACGCGAACCGTCACCACGGCCGCGCCGCGCGGGCGCATCCTTGACCGCAACGGGGTCGAGATCGTCGCCAACCGTCCGAGCCTCATCGTGGTCTCGGATTCGGACGTCGTGAACGATGACATCGAGGTCCAGCTCGTCGCGAACCTCACTGGCATGCCCTTCCAGGCGGTCCGTCGCAAGATCCAGGATACGTCGGCGGGCGCCCAGAGCAAACGGACCATCTCCGTTGACGTCTCACGTCGCGTCGTCGCCTTCATCGCGGAGCATCCCGGCGTCTTTGACGGCATCGAGGTGGTGGAGCGCTCCCAACGGTCGTATCCCCTCGGTTCCCTTGCGGCTCACGTCGTCGGATACACGGGATCCGTCAGCTCGGACCAGCTCGCCTCGAACGACTCGGATGAGACGGGGATCACCTATGAGTCCGGAGACATCGTGGGCCAGACGGGCGTCGAGAGCACGTATGAGAGCGTCCTTCAGGGCGTGAAGGGCGAGCAGACCGTCTACGTGGACGCCAGCGGCAACGTCCTCGACACCAGCACGACCATCGATCCCCAGAGCGGGTCGGACGTGGTCCTCACGATCGACGCAAAGATCCAGTCGGCCGCGGAGCAGTCCCTCGTCACGCGCATGCAGGAGATAAGGAAGACCGGCTACAATGCCACCGGTGCCTGCGTCGTCTGCGTGGATTGCACGAACGGCGAGGTCATTGCCATGGCGAGCGCTCCGACCTACAATCCCAACGTGTTCGTGGGCGGCATCTCGACCGCCGACTGGGACGCCCTTTCCTCCGAGTCCGCAAACTACCCGCTCATGAACCGGGCGATCGCCGGTCAGTATCCATCTGGTTCGACCATCAAGGCGCTCACGTCGTTTGCCGCTCTCGACCACGGCATCGCCGATACGTCCTCGAGCTGGTACTGCACGGGTTACTGGACGTGGTCGGGCAACGAGAGCGATGCGTATGGCTGGCACTGCTGGTACAAGAGCGGCCATGGGACGATGAACTTCGTCACAGGCATCACGAACTCCTGCGACGTGGTCTTCTACTCGATCGGAAAGGGCTTCTACTACTCCGATACCCAAGAGGGGATGCAGGAGACGTTTCGACGCTATGGCCTGGGGTCCGTCACGGGGATCGACCTTCCGGGCGAGATGGGCGGTCGCGTGCCTGACGCCGAGTGGAAGTGGAACTACTTCACGAGCTCCTCCGACGAGGACCGTGCGTGGCAGGGTGGCGACAACTGCAACCTGGCCATCGGCCAAGGTGACCTGCTCGTCACCTGTCTGCAGATGGTCGATGCCTATTGTGGCATCGCGAACAACGGCACCATCTGGCGTCCGCACGTACTCAAGGGCGTCAAGTCTCGTACGGGCGAGGGCTCGGTCATCGACTACAAGTCCGAGGTCATCTACGAGCCTACGGAAGACGCCGCCTATCACGATACGGTCTGCGAGGGTCTGCATGGCGTGGTCTACGAGGAGGCGGAGTCCCAGACCGTCCATTGGACGAGCCTCTCGGTCGACGTCGCCGGCAAGACGGGGACGGCCCAGCAGAACAAGGACCAGCCTGTCGGGTGGTTTATCGGATATGGGCCGACCGACAACCCGAAGTACGTCATCGGGGCAAACGTCGACGAGGTCCTCTCGGGTGCGACCTCGGCCATGTACATCGTGCGTGACGTCTTCGGCGCGATCTACGGCGAGCCCGACACCGCCACGTCGGACTCGGACATCGTAGACTAGGGAGGTGGGCGAAATGGCACTCGAGATGGCAGGTGCAAAGGATGGGACGGGCTTCATGGGTGGTATCGGCACGTTCTTCTCTGGCGGCCACTCGAAATCCGGCTCACGTCTGTCGGGGAAGGGAAACGTGTTCTCCGACCTCTATCTCTCGCAGCTCATCCCTGCGGCGCTTCTCATCATCGTGGGCATCGTCACGATATACTCGGCATCACTCACCATCAGCGAGGCAAACTTCCCGAAGCACCTCATCGGCATCGCAATCGGCATCGTCGCCGCGGCTGTCGTCTGGCGCTATGACTATCGGGCGTTGGCGAACATGTCGACGGCCCTCCTCGTCATAGACTGCGTGCTCATGCTCCTTCCGAAGGTGCCGGGACTCGGTTACTCCGCCAAGGGCATGACCGGATGGGTGCAGATCCCACTCATCCATCAGACGCTTCAGCCGTCGGAGTTCGCCAAGCTCGTGACCATCTTCCTCATGGCCTCGGTTGCTGCCCAGTTCAACGGCAAGATCAGCAGCCTGCGAGACTACGTCAGGGTATGCGCCACGCTCTGTCTCCCGTTCGGTCTCATCCTCATCCTCCCCGACCTCGGAACCGGTCTCATCATCCTCGCGATCGGTGCCACGATCATCGTCTGCGCCGGCGCGAAGAGAAACTGGGTGCTCGTGACCATTGCGCTCATCGTCGTCGGGGCGACCCTTGTCGTGGCGACGTCGATGATTGACGGCCTTCCGCACCTTCTCAAGGAGTACCAGCTCAACAGACTCATAGTTTTCGTTGACCCATCGGTTGACCCAACGGGTGACGGGTACAACCTCCAACAGGCCAAGATCGCCGTCGGTTCGGGTGGCATCCTCGGCAAGGGATTTGGAAACGCCACCCAGGCCGGCAATGGCTTTCTGCCCGAGGCCCAGACGGACTTCGTCTTTGCGCTCTTTGCCGAGCAGTTCGGTTTCGTTGGTTCCGTCATCATGCTCGGTCTCTTTGCCTGGATGATCTTCTCTACGATTATGCTGGCCATGAAGATGGATTCCACGTTCTCGAAGCTGGTCCTCGTCGGCTGCGTTGCCATGTGGACGTTTCAGGTCTTGGAGGAAGTGGGCATGTGCATAGGAATCATGCCCATCACGGGCATCCCGCTGCCGTTCATCAGCTTTGGTTCGTCTTCGATGGTCGCGCAGATAATCTCGGTGGGTATCGTGCAATCGGTATGGAGACACAGGCAGAAGTCAGCCTAGACGAGGCGTTTGATGGGAGAGCCACATGGCTGGAAGGGTTATCCTCGACAAGGTGCTCGATGTTCTCACCTCGGGCCGGGATGCCGAGAAGAGTCACAACGAATCCGTGCGCGTGCGGGTCTACGTTGACCCAACGGCGCCCCGCGAGCTCGTTCTGGCCGTGAAGGATACCTTCGTGGCGGCTCGCCCCGGCGGTATCGTCGACGTGATCTCGCTCGAGGGCGGCTATTTCGAGGATGACGTGACGGCTGACGTCGCCGTGGTGATTCCCGGACGCGGCGGGGCGGCGGCCCATGCCATCGGCTCGTACGCACGGCGCGGCACGCATGTCGGTGTCGTGGTCGAGTCGTCGGTCGAAGTGCCCTATGTCCCCGTCAGCGAGGACGCTGCAGCCCTTGTGTCCGTCATCAGCGCCGCTGATGCTGCCGCAGTTCCGGAGAAGGTCGCCGCGTGGCTTGTGGGGGCTACGGGCAAGGGTCTTGCGTTTGCCGCAAACTTTCCCTTTCTTCGAAACGAGGAGGCGGCCGCGCTCATCAACAGGTGCGCCCTCGAGAACATGGCAGTGGGTGCCGTGAGTCTCATACCTGGCTCCGACATGCCCATCATGACCGCCAACCAGGCCAAGCTCGCCCTTGATATCGCCGCCGCGTATGGGCAGGGCGTCGAGCCCTCCCGCGCCCTCGACCTTCTTGGCGTCCTTTGTGCGGGCCTTGCGTACCGTGCCGCCGCGCGCTCGCTGGTGGCTCTCGTCCCCAGCCTAGGATGGGTGTTCAAGGCCGGAATGGGGTATGCCGGCACCATCGCGACGGGCCACGCGATCAAGACGCGCTTTGACGTCGCGGGCGGCGATGCCGACGAGACGATAGAACACGGGCGCGAGGCGATGCGATCGGCACGAGACGTCGCCGGCAAGATCGTGCACGTCTCCGATCACGTCATGGAAGCACGCCAGGCTCGCGAGGCGACACGGACGCCGGAGTGCGTCGACGCCGCGCCAAGGCCTGGCGGCTTTGACTATCTCGTCATCGGGGAAGATGACGTGAGGGTGGGGGAGTAGGGTGCGCGCGGAGAGGAAGAACCTCTTCGGGCTTCTGGAGCCCCTCCTCTCACACGTCGAGAAGCCCTCGCGCTACCTCGACCACGAGTGGGGTGCGAACGAGGAGCAGGACGGACCCTTTCACGTCTGCATGGTCTATGCGGATGCCTACGAGGTGGGTCAGCCCAACCTTGGCATCGCCATCCTCTACGAGTGCGTCAACGAGCAGGTCGGCATGTCCTGCGAGCGCGCCTACCTTCCCTGGACGGACATGTCGGCGCTCATGCGGGACCATCATGTCCCGCTGCTCTCGCTCGAGACCGCCTCGCCACTCGCGTCGTTCGACGTCATCGGCTTCACGCTCGCGCACGAGCTCGTCTTCACCAACATCCTCGAGGCGCTTGACCTCGCCGGGATAGCGTTTCGGGCGGACGAGCGCGACGAGGATGACCCCCTCGTCTTTGGGGGTGGCCCGTCGGCATGGAACTGCGAGCCGATCGCCCCGGCCCTCGACGCCGTGCTGCTTGGCGACGGCGAGGAGGGTCTTGTGGAGATGTGCTCGTGCGTGCGAGACGCGCGGGAGGACGGGGTCTCGCGCAGCGAGATCCTGCTTCGGCTTTCGCGCATCCCTGGCGTCTATGTGCCGTCGCTCTACGAGATCGTCGTCGACGAGTCCTCGACGCGCTGGGGGTACGCCATCCCCCGCAAGACGACGGGTGCGCCGGAGGTCATACTCAAGCGCTGCCTTCCGGACCTCTCGGCAACGGAGCCCGTTCCCCAGCGGATTGTGCCCTACCTCGGCATCGTGCAGGACCGCGAGGTCGTGGAGGTACTGCGGGGCTGCGCCCGCGGGTGTAGGTTCTGCCAGGCCGGCATGACCTATCGACCCGTACGGGAGCGCCCGGCGGACCAGGTGGTCGAGGCGGGGGAGCGCGGACTCGCGCAGAGCGGCCATGACGAGCTCTCGCTCACGTCGCTCTCCACGACGGATCACTCGCAGTGCGCCGAGATCCTCAATCGCCTGAACGGCGACCTTGCACCGAAGGGCGTCCGCGTCTCGATCCCCTCGCAGCGCCTCGACTCCTTTGGCGTAGAGATGGCTGATGCGGTGGCCGGCTCCCGCAAGGGTAGCCTCACCTTTGCCCCCGAGGCTGGCACGCAGCGCCTGCGTGACGTCATCAACAAGAACGTGACGGACGCCGACCTCGACGAGGCGGCACGAAACGCCTTCGAACATGGTTGGAGGAGGCTCAAGCTCTACTTCATGATGGGACTTCCCACCGAGACGGACGATGACGTCACGGCCATCGTCGAGTCGGCCGACCGCGTGCTCGGAATCGGACGTGAGGTCGTCGGTCGTGGTCGCAGGAGCAAGGTGCAGGTGTCCCTCTCGGTTGCCGTGTTCGTGCCAAAGAGCCATACGCCCTTCCAGTGGGCAGGCCAGCTCGACCCAGAGGAGGTGCGCCGGAGACAATCGCTTCTGCTCCACGTCCCACGCGACATGGACATCCGCATCGCCTACCACGAATCGACCACCTCGACCGTGGAGGGAGCCCTCTCGAAGATGGGTCGTGCCGGTTTCGACCTCGTGTGCTCGGCGTGGCGACTGGGCTGTCGCTTTGACGCATGGACAAGCGAGTTTCGCTACGACCTCTGGGTACGGGCCGCGACCGAGGTGGGGATAGACCTCGTGGACGTGGCAACCGAGTCGTTCTCCCTCGACGCCCGCCTTCCCTGGGAACATACGTCACCGGGTGTCTCCAAGGACTTCCTCAGGCGCGAGTGGCATCGCGCCGTCGACGGCGTCACCACGCCTGATTGCACGCGTTCGACCTGCGCGGGCTGCGGCGTATGCCCTACGCTCGGTGTTTCGAACGTAATCGCGGGTGAACGCAGATGACGCCTGGAACGTTTCGTCTTCGTGTGATGTACGAGAAGGACGATCGTCTCGCCTTCCTCGGTCACATCGAGGTCATCAACACGATCAACCGCTGCGTTCGCAGGGCACAGCTGCCGTTTCGCGTCGGCAACGGCTTCGCGAGACGCATGAGCATTCAGTTCTCCCAGGCACTTCCCGTGGGTGCCAGCTCTTCGTGCGAGTACTACGACCTCGCCCTCACCGATCCCCTCGATCCCTCGGCGGCACTCTCGCTTCTTCGGGAGGCGACCCCACCTGCGCTTGCGCCCGTGCGCGCCTCGTATGTCACCGAGGCGCAGGGAGCCCTCGAGGCCTGGCTCACGCGTGCCCGCTGGGAGGTCGAGCTCATAGGCGCGACGTGCTCGCCCCAAGACCTCGTCGACGGCATCGCAGGGGTCTCGTCCGCAGGCAGCATCACCTACATGAGGGGGGAGAAGGAGAAGACCCTTGAGCTGCAGAAGGTTCTCGTGGAGGTCTTCGACGCGCGGCCCACGGATTCGGGCTGCTCCTTCGTGCTCGACACCCGTGCATGTCCCTCGGGTTCGCTCAGACCGGCGGTTCTCGTCGCCGCGACGGGACTCTCCTACGACTCGATTCGCGTGCGGAGGGTTGGCCAGTGGCATGAGGCGGAAGATGGTTCTCTTGTGGAACCGATGTAAGCCTTTTGGAATCACGCGTCCACGAGACTATCCTTTCCAAGGTTGCGTTTCGACTTTGTTGGGACATGCGGACCGATTCGTTTCCCTTACGGTTACCGCAGGTCATAATGATTTATTCATTGACGGGTCGTTGCGTGGCTAGTAGAATATTTCTGTTGCACTTACATCAGTAATGAAGGGTTCATACATGTACGCAATCGTAGCAACTGGTGGCAAGCAGTACAAGGTTGCCAAGAACGACGTCATCGACGTCGAGAAGCTTGATGCGCAGCCTGGCGATACGGTCGAGCTCCCCATTCTTCTTTTGAATGACGGCAAGCAGACCATCGTGGATCCTGCCGCACTCGAGGGCAAGAAGGTCACCGCGGAGGTCGTCGATCAGTTCAAGGGCGAGAAGGTCCTCGTCTTCAAGCTCAAGAAGCGCAAGCGCTATCATCGCGCCAACGGCCATCGCCAGCAGCTCACCAAGATCAAGGTCAGTGAGCTTCCCGAGGCCTAGTAGGCCGTGTAGCTTCCATTCTTAGAGTAGACAGGCAGGTACCACAATGGCTCACAAGAAAGGTCTCGGCTCCTCTCGAAACGGCCGCGACTCACAGGGACAGCGTCTTGGCGTGAAGATCTACGGTGGCCAGTCCATCAAGACGGGTCAGATCATCATTCGTCAGCGCGGCACCCACATCACCCCTGGCGACAACGTCGGTCGTGGCAAGGATGACACTCTGTTTGCGCTCGCGGACGGCACCGTGCAGTTTGTGAAGGGCGCGAAGCACGTGGTCAACGTCGTGTCCGAGTAGGACTTGGCACAGCTGGTCGCAGAGGGTCCGCCGCAAGGCGGGCCCTTTTTCGTATGGTACGGCCACGCGCACAGGCAGCGAGGTATCATCGAGATAGCTACCTCGCATGACCGTCGTAACGCATTCAAGCACACCCGAGGAGGATAACCTTGGAAACCTTTACCGATCTTTCCCACATCAACGTCTGCGGCGGCGACGGCGGGGCAGGCTGCATGTCGTTCCGTCGCGAGGCCTACGTGCCCAAGGGCGGCCCGGACGGCGGTGACGGCGGCCATGGCGGCAGCGTCATCGTCGAGACCGACCCGCAGCTCTCGTCACTCATCGACTATCGATTCAAGCACCATTTCAAGGCGGACAAGGGCACGCACGGACTTGGTGCCCGCCGTCATGGCAGGGACGGCGACGACCTCGTGCTCAGGGTCCCGCTTGGCACCGTCGTGCGCGAGCTCGATCCCGAGACGCAGACCCCCGTCTTCGAGATAGCGGATCTCACCCAACCCGGTGAGCGCGTGATCGTCGCACCTGGCGGCATCGGTGGACGTGGCAACATTCACTTTGCGACCTCCGTGCGCAGGGCACCGGCCTTCGCCGAGAAGGGTGAGCCAGCCAGCGAGCACTGGATCGAGCTCGAGATGAAGCTCATGGCGGATGCGGCCCTCGTAGGCATGCCGTCGGTAGGGAAGAGCTCCATCATCGCCCGCATCAGCGCCGCCCGTCCCAAGATCGCTGACTACCCATTTACGACCATCGTGCCCAACCTCGGCGTCGCGCGTGCGAAGGATGGTCGCTCATTCGTTGCTGCCGACGTCCCTGGTCTCATCGAAGGGGCGAGCGAGGGACGTGGCCTCGGTCATCAGTTCCTCCGCCATATCGAACGGACGGCGCTCATCATGCACGTGGTCGACGTGACGGGCGGCTATGAGGACCGAGACGTCATCGAGGACTATCGCGCCATCAATGCGGAGCTTGCCGCCTATGCCGCGGAGCTTGCGGTGCGCCCGCAGGTGGTCATTGCCAACAAGTGCGACATGCCTGGGACCGGCGACGCCGTGGAGCGTCTCCGCAGCGCCGCTGAGGCGGATGGCCACGAGTTCTTCGCCGTCTCCGCGGTGACCGGCGAGGGTCTCGAGGCGCTCGTCTCCGCGGTGGCCGAGAGGGTGTCCGAGCTCCGCAGGGCGATCTCTGCCTCGGAGCCGGCTGCGGACTACTCCATGACATGGGAGCGCGATCGCCAGCGTCGTGACAAGGTCATCACCATCACGCGCGAGGAGCGTGGTGCCTGGCGCGTCTCGGGTGGTGCCGTCGAACGCATGGTCATTCAGACCGACTGGGGCAACGACGAGGCCGTCGCCTTCCTGCAGCATCGCTTCGACCGCATCGGACTTGACGATCGGCTTGCCAAGGCGGGCTGCGTCCAGGGTGACGAGGTGCGGATACTCGGCTACGCCTTCTCGTATGTCGGGGAGGGTGCCGAGGACGAGTACTCCGAGGTGAGCGATGCCGGTGACGAGGTCGTCGGCGAGTTCGACGGTAGTGGTGAGTGATGGGGGGCATTCGTCTCGTCGTCGCCAAGCTCGGCACCTCGACGCTCGTCGACGGCTCTGGTGCACTCGATCAGGGCTTCATCCGCTCCCTCTGCGACCAGGTGGGAGAGCTCGCCGCTGACGGCGTCCGCGTCGTGATCGTGTCGTCTGGTGCCGCGGCGGCCGGGCGCGACGTGCTCGGGCTCGAGAGCCGTCCCACCGACATCCCGACGCTCCAGGCCTGCGCTGCGGCGGGGCAGGTCCGTCTGACCGAGGCGTATGCCGACGTTCTCTCAGAACGTGGGATTCCCTGTGGCCAGGTTCTGCTCACAAGGCGTGACGTCACCGACCGCGATGGCTACCTCAACGCCCGCAATACGCTCGAGCGGCTCCTCGAGCTCGGTGTCGTACCCGTCGTCAACGAGAACGACACCGTGTCGGTCGCCGAGTTCGCCTTCGGCGACAACGACATGCTCGGCGCGATCGTGGCGGCCATGCTCAATGCGGACCTCTACGTGATTCTTTCTGACGTCGAGGGACTCTATTCGGCAAACCCGCAGACCGACTCCTCCGCGCGCCTCATCGACCGTGTCGAGGAGGTCGACGGTCGTGTCTCCTCCATGGCGGGAGGTGCCGGAACCTCCTTCGGGACGGGTGGCATGTCCTCCAAGGTGCGAGCAGCTCGCGCGATGCTCGTGGCGGGCATTCCCACCGTAATCTGCCAGGGCAGACGCAAGCACGTGCTTGTCGACGTGGCGCGCGGTCAGCACATAGGCACGCTCTTCCAGTCTCCAGAAGGCGCGCCCCATGAGACGGGCCGCAAGCTCTGGATCGGACTCGCCGAGGTCGTCAAGGGCAGCCTTACGCTTGATGACGGTGCCGCGCGCGCGGTGATCGAGCGCGGGTCATCCATCCTCCCCGTGGGCGTCCTCTCCACGACGGGAGACTACGAGGTGGGAGACGTGGTCAACGTGGTCACGCGACAGGGAAGCCTCATCGGGCGAGGTGTCGCACGCTACTCGTCGGATGACATGCTGCGCGTTCGCGGGCTCAAGCTCGAGGTCATCGCCCGGTTCCTCGATGAGAGGCACGTTCAGCCCGCCATCCACCGAGACGAGCTTCTCGTCTTCTGACGCACGACGTACGGCCCCCTGGAGGTGGGTACGCTTGGCTTCGAAAGCGGACATCCTACGCGAGAACGATCTTCCGATGCTGGGGACGGACCCCTCCGCCACGTATCGGCTCGGCATCATGGGCGGTACCTTCGACCCCATCCACTACGGTCACCTCGTGGCTGCCGAGCAGGCCTTCGACGACCTCCGTCTCGACTTCGTGGTCTTCATGCCCGCGGGAAGGCCTGCGTTCAAACAGGACAGGGTCGTCTCCTCGGGTGAGGATCGCTATGCCATGACGCTGCTTGCGACGTCGGATAACCCCCACTTCCTTGCATCGCGTTTCGAGGTCGACCGAGAAGGCATCACCTATACCGCGGAGACGCTCCGTCTTCTGCGCGAGATCTACCCCAGCAACGTCGAGTTCTACTTCATCACCGGTGCCGACGCCATCAGCGAGATCGTCATGTGGAGGGATGCGGTCGACATCGCCCGTCTTTCCCATCTTGTCGCTGCCACGCGTCCGGGATACGACCTCGATAGGGCATGGGACACCATCTCCGCCTCTGGGCTCGGTTTCGACGTCACCTATCTCGAGGTGCCCGCGCTGGCCATCTCGTCGAGCTATCTCCGCGACCGCGTGTGCGTGGGTCAGAGCCTGCGCTACCTCACGCCCGACCCCGTGATTGGCTACCTGCACAAGCATGGGCTCTACGGTGCGGCGCAAAGCCACTACGGACGCACGCTCGGGGAGGGTGACGACTAGATGGGTGCTTCGTTGCCATGCTTCGATCCCGACCAGCTTGCCATGGTGCGTCGCCTCGAGGGCGACGTGGAACGGCAGCTCTCGAAGAAGCCAGGCCGTCTCGCGCACTCCCTCTCGGTGGCGGATGCGGCCGAGAGTCTTGCCGTCACCTACGGAGTCGATCCCTACCTCGCGCGCGTGTCCGGGATTCTTCACGACTGGTGCAAGGCGCTCTCCAAGGAGGACGTCATCAGGAGGGCGACGGAGCTCGGCGTTGACCTCGGGGTGGATCTGCGGCTCGTCCAGCCGCTCCTGCATGGCATCGTTGCCGCCGAGGAGCTTCCCGGGATCTACCCCGAGCTTCCCCCCGAGGTCTTCCGTGCCATTCGTCTCCATACCACCGGCGCCGTCGACATGACCCCGCTCGACATGGTCGTCTTCGTCGCCGATGGCATCGAGCCGCTCAGGCCGCCCTCCGCGGGTGTCGAGAGGGTTCGCTCGCTCGTGGGAACGGTTTCCCTCGCCGACCTCTACTGGGAGTCTTTTGTGGGCGGCATCGTTTATGTGATTGAGGGAGGGAGATACCTCTATCCGGGTACCATCGAGATATATAATGCGCTCGCGCTCCGCCGAGGCGGGGATAACGCAGTCGCTCAGAAGAACTAGGAGACCGCATGCCCGTATCATCGCTCGAACTCGCCAAGGTTGCCGCCATGGCCGCCGATTCCAAGAAGGCGGCTGACATCCTCCTGCTCGACCTCACGGGGCAGACGGACGTCTGCGATTACTTCCTCATCTGCTCGGGAGCCAATGGTCACATGGTGGACGCCATCGTCGACGAGATTCGCGAGAAGGTCCGCAAGAACTGCGAGATCAGCGCCATGGCGACGGAGGGACGAGATGGCCTGAGGTGGGTCCTCGTGGACTTTGGCTCGGTCGTGGTGCATGTCTTCCAACCCGAGACGAGGGACTACTACCGTCTGGAGAGGCTCTGGGGCGACGCTCCGCGCGTGACGCTCGACCTTGAGGGCGGCATGGTCGACGAGCCCTCTTGGACGGATGGCGGGGGCGAGGTGCCGGACTTCGAGATCTACCCCGAGGAGCTCGAGGACGACATCGACGTGACGAGTGACGAGGCCGACGGCGAGCTATAGCGACCGAGCCTAGAAGTCGCTCTTCCCCATGGGAGTGGTGTCCGAGACATGATCGCGAAAGCGCAGGTCTCGGCCATATCCCACCATGTCGTCACCAAAGCGCTCCTTGAGTCTGTCCGTTATCTCCGCGAGTGCCTTCGACCCATGGGATAGGCCCGTGCCCTCATCTCCTGCACTCGCATCGAAGAGTGACATCTGTTCTGGTGCAGACGCACCGAAGCAGCTCATCCCGACGCCGATAAGCCTTACGGGCTGGCCTGCCCGCCATAGCTCGGAGAGGAGGTCGCAGGCGATGGTGCCAAAGACGCGCTCATCGTCCGAGGGAGAGGGAAGCCTTCGCTGCGCCGTGCGTGAGCACAGCGCGTCGTACTTGATCTTGAGGGTCACCGTCTGGCCCCTGAGTCCGCGCGTGCGCAGCCTTCTGCCGGCGAGCGACGCCACGTGCATGATCGCGGCGCGAATCTCCCTCTCGTCGGTGAGGTCGGTCTCGAAGGTTCGCTCGTTGGAGACCGACTTGGCGTCTTCCCGCGCGACCGCCTCGCGCACGCGGCTCGTCTCTCGTCCCGCGGCTCGCTCGATCATCTGCGCCCCGCGCACGCCAAAGACACCTCGCAGCCGGGTCGGGTCGGCCCTCGATAGCTCGCCGAGCGTATGGATGCCCATCTCGGAGAGCCTTCCCTCGGTGACGGTTCCGATGCCGCTCATCACGCCTGTGGGCAGCGGGGCGAGAAAGCCTTGCTCCGTTCCCGGATACACCACGGTGAGCCCGCGTGGCTTCTCGCGTTCCGAGGCGATCTTGGCCACGGTCTTGTTCACGCCGATACCGATCGAGCACGTCACACCGAGACCTGCCACTGCCGCCTGCACACGGCGGCAGATGCCGATGGGGCTCTCATGCGAGTAGCGCCCTGGGGTCACGTCGAAGAACGCCTCGTCGATGGAGACCTGTTCCACAAGGGGGGTCTCGGCGTCGAGTACCGCCATCACGCGTTCGCTCATCTCGCGGTAGCGACCAAAGTGGCCCTGGGTCCAGACGGCGTCGGGGCAGAGCCTCCTTGCCTGCGATGAGGGCATGGCAGAGTGGACGCCGTACCTCCTCGCCTCGTACGAGGCTGTGGACACCACGCCCCGCCTCTCCGGTGAGCCACCCACGATGAGGGGCCTGCCTCGCCACTCGGGATGGTCGAGCTGCTCGACGGAGGCGAAGAACGCGTCGAGGTCGAGAAGACCGATGGCTGGACCCTCCCATGTGGGAAGTGCGGGCGTTTCGGTCGTATGTGAGATGGGCTCCATGTCCCGATTATAGGAGTACGGTAAAGGTCGTCCCGTCCCTTTCGGTGCTCGAGACCGAAATCTCGCCCCCGTGCGCCTCGATGATGCCCTTGCAGATGGCGAGGCCGAGTCCGAAGCCGCCGGTCTCCCTCGCACGGGCCTTGTCCGAACGATAGAAGCGGTCGAAGAGATGCCCGAGGTCCTCGGGATTGATGGCGGGGCCGGCGTTGTTGACGGTGAGCTTGGCTCGCTTCCCTGCGTGGCCGAGCGTGACCATGACCGTCGTGCCTTTGGTCGCATACTTCGACGCGTTGTCCACGAGGGTGCGTACGGCGCGACCGAGCTGGTCCTTATCGGCACTGAAGCGTATGCCCTTCTCGATGTCCGTGTCTATCGAGCAGCCTCGCTCGAACGCGATCGCATCGAATTCCAGCACGCTTTCGTCAACGAGCTCGCTCAGGTCGAGATCCTCTCGGGCAAGGACGCTTTGGGCGGTTCCCGAGGCGGCCTCATCGGTACGTGCGAGGACGAGAAGCTCTTCGACGAGGCTCTTCATGGTACCCGCCTCGTCAGCGGTGCTGTCGATCCAGCGCATCGACTGACGGGGGATGTCGTGGTCGCGCTGGAGGATCCCCGTGTTGGCGATAATCACCGAGAGCGGCGTCTTGAGCTCGTGCGAGGCGTCAGAGATGAAGCGACGCTGACGCTCCCAGGCATCCTTGACCGGCTCGAGCATCCATGAGGAGAGAAACCAGGCGATCACGAAGAGAACCGCAAGCGCACCCACGAAGATGCCGATGCTCATGAGGAGCTGTCGGTTGAGGGCGCTGTCGCGGGACGAGGTGTCTGCGATGGAGATGAGGTAGCCCGTGTTGGTGGGCCTCTTGAGCCAGGCGAGGTGGTAGTCAGGGTTTTGTCCGGAGCTGGAGGAGCTCGTCACGGCCTCGTCCACGATTGTGGCAAGGTCCTCTGCGCTGATGGAGATCGGAGAGTCGCTCTTGCCGGTGATGGCACCGGTCGCGCTCGCCGTGACCGTGAGCGTGAACGTCCCCGAGAAGCCATGGCTTCCTGAGTCCGATGGCGCGTCAAGGTCTGTGTCTGTCAGTATGCCCGAGGTACCCGCCGAAGCAGATCTGAGACCCTTCTCAAGCGACTCCATCGTGATCGAGTACTGCGTCGAGTAGTTCGAGTAGCACGACACCCCCAAGGTGGCAGCCATCACCACCCCTACGAGCGTGAGGGTGATGACGACGAACTGGATGCGAAGTCTCTTGAACAAGGTATGCGCTCCCGTGAACGCGGGTGGTCTGTGCACGCAATCCTAGTCGAACATCTCCAGCCGGTAGCCGAGCATGCGAAGCGTCGTGACCTGCACGCGAGAATCGATGTGGGCGAGCTTCTTGCGAAGGAAGGAGACGTACGCCTCCACGGAGTTCTCCGACGCCTCCGAGCTGGCGCCCCATACGCGGGTGAGGAGGTCCTGCTTGGAGACGACGCGTGAGTTCGAACTCATCAGCATGCTCATGACCTCGAACTCCTTTCCGGAGAGGTGCACCTCCTTCTCGCCGCAGGAGAGGTCGTGAGTGGCGAGGTCGAGCGAAATGTCCGCGAACTTGACCTCGTCGATCACCACGTCACCATGGCGGCGCGTGAGGGCGCGCACGCGCGCGAGGAGCTCGGGTGCCTCGAAGGGCTTGGTCATGTAGTCGTCCGCGCCGGCATCGAGACCCTCGACCTTGTCCGTCGTTGCCGTGCGGGCCGTAAGGAGCAGGACCGGCGTGGCAATGCCCTCCGTGCGGAGCTCGTGGACGATGTCAAACCCCGACATGCCCGGGAGCATCACGTCGAGGATGACGGCGTCGTAGAGACCGCTCTTGGCGCTGGCGAGACCCGAGACGCCGTCATAGACGGCCTCGGCATTGTAGCTTCCGTCCTGCATGATGCGAACGATCGCGTCGGCAAGGTTGCGCTCGTCTTCAACCACTAAAATATTCATGTACGTGCCCTTCCCCCAAGTGCTCGTATCCGGTTTTATGCTTTCCAAGAATCCTATTCCATGGCACTGAAAGAACCCTTAACTAGAGGACCTGCATGAACACCCGGGTCAGTGGTGTTCACAAAAATAGCATCTTGTGATCTCGCAAAGAGTCGTAGAATCATAAGTTGCTTTGTGGCTGACGGTGCAGCCACTGACTACTAACCACGTGCACCGCTCGTATGGAGGAGTTTTCATTGGCAGTCAAGATTCGTCTGGCCCGTCACGGTGCCAAGAAGCGTCCGTACTATCGCGTCGTCGTCGCTGACGGTCGCATGCCCCGCGATGGTCGCTACATCGAGGAGGTCGGCCGCTACAACCCGCTGACCAACCCCAAGACCATCGACATCGACATCGAGAAGGTTGACGAGTGGGTGGCCAAGGGTGCCCAGCCCACCAATGCCGTCTCTCATCTCATCGACATCGCCCGCGATGGTGCGCCGGTCGTCGAGAAGAAGGTCAAGCTCTCCAAGAAGGCCGCCGCGAAGGCCGCTGCAGCTGCAGCAAAGGCCGAAGAGCCCGCCGAGTAGCTCGTGGTCGAACACATGGAGACCAGCGCGCTTGAGCCTGAGACCAAGGATATGCCCTCCGACAAGGTCGCCGATCTTGTCGAGTACATCGTCTGCGGTCTTGTCGACAACGAGGATTCAGTCTCTCTGGATGTGACCGACGGCGAGGAGGGTGCCCTCATCGAGGTCACCTGTTCCGAGGAGGATGCTGGCAGGGTGATCGGTCGCAAGGGCCGTACCATCAAGGCAATCCGCACGCTCGCGAGGGCGCTCGGCCAAAGGGTCGGGACCTCCGTCGAGGTCGAGGTCGTAGGCTAGGTCACGTCGGTGCGAGAGCTCTGCAGAGCCATAGCCCGTGTGGAGAAACCACACGGGAGAAGAGGGGAGGTCGTGACGGTACCCGTCCACGGCCTCCCGTCGGTTATGAGGGTTGGGATGTGCGTCGCGATCGTGCCTCCCGCCCTCAAGGGCAATCGCTGGCACATGGTCACGTCCGTCTCGGAAGGTGGCTCGTCCGGCCAGCTCGTCTCGCTTTCCGGGGTCGACTCGATAGGGGACGCCGAAGGCATCGTCGGCAAGTCGGTGCTGGCCCTCGTAGACGAGCTGCCCGCAGACCTCGCCCTCCACGACCCGGAGGTCCTCTTAGGTCGCGAGGTGCGAGACGAGGGGCTCGGGGATCTTGGGGCCATAGCCGAGGTCATGACCGGGCCCGCAAACGACGTCTGGGTCATCTCGGGCCCGCGTGGCGAGGTTCTCGTGCCCGTGGTCCCCTCGGTTGTCACAAGCGTGCCCGAGGATGGGCCCATTACCATCTCCGTACCCCCGGGGATGGGCCTCAAGGAGGAGAAATGAGGTTCGAGGCGCTCTCCGTCTTTCCAGGGGTCTTCTCGTCGTATCTCGACGCCTCGATCATGGGGCGCGCGCAGCAGCGCGGAATCCTCGACTTCGAGGCCTACGACCTGCGCGACTGGACGACCGATCGTCACCGCACGGTGGATGACGCCCCGTTTGGGGGTGGGCAGGGCATGCTCATGAAGCCCGCTCCGATCTTCGAGGCAGTCGAGGACATCGCGGCGCGTGGCGAGGTTCGACCGTATGTGGTCTTCTTCTCTCCTTGTGGCACGCGCTACGACGAGTCGTGCGCGCAGCGTCTCTCCCGCAAGGAGCGCGTGCTATTTGTGTGCGGTCGCTACGAGGGCATGGACGAGCGCTGCTACCGTCTCGCCGACGAGGTCCTCTCGCTTGGCGACTACGTGCTCACCGGCGGCGAGCTTGCGACGCTCGTGGTCATCGACTCCGTGGTAAGGCTTCTCCCGGGTGCCCTCGGCGATGAGATGAGTGCCCTCGATGAGTCTTTTTCCCATGGTCTTCTCGAATACGAGCAGTACACGCGTCCCGCCGAGTATCGTGGTATGACCGTGCCCGACGTGCTTCTCTCCGGTGACCATGCGGCCGTGGACGGGTGGCGACGCAGAAATGCCATCGAGCGTACGGTACGCTGGCGTCCCGACCTCCTTTCGGATGCGGGACTCTCGGATGACGAGAGGGCTTGGGTGGAGTCGATGGGTAACGAGGCGCGTGGAGGAGAAGGGGCATGACCATGGAAGAAGACGAGAAGCACCGTGGACCCCTCGGCATGGTTGCCGAGTTTGCCATCACGGTCGTAGTCGCGCTTGGGCTGGCCATGGTCCTGCGCACCTTCGTCTTCGAGGTCTACGAGGTTCCCACGGGCTCGATGCTCGAGACGATCCAGGAGGGCGATCGTCTGGTGGGCGAGAAGATCACCTACCACTTCGATGCCCCCAAGCGAGGCGACGTCGTGACCTTCGACAACCCCGATGGGTCGGGCTCCACGCTCATCAAGCGCGTCATCGCCACGGGCGGTCAGACCGTCGACCTCGTCGGTGGCGTGGTCTACGTGGACGGGGAGCCGCTCGACGAGCCATATACGCTCGGAAAGGCATCCGACCCCCTCCCATACTCACTCTCTGGCAGCGAGATCAGCTACCCCTACACCGTCCCCGAGGGTTCCGTATGGGTGATGGGTGACAACAGGACCAACTCGCTCGACTCGCGCTACTTCGGCACGATACGCGTTGATGACATAACGTCAAAGGCGGTCTTCATATTCTGGCCGTTCTCCGATGCACAGACCCTCTAGCACGACGGGCGCACGATACGATTCGAGGTAAGGACGGACATGGGCGATACCCCGCTGACATTTCAGGACATGATACTCACGCTCCAGCACTACTGGGCGGACAAGGGCTGCACCGTCATGCAGCCGTATGACTCCGAGGTGGGTGCCGGCACCTTCCACACGGCCACGCTCCTGCGTTCGCTCGGCCCCGCCGCGTGGCGTACCTGCTACCCGCAGCCCTGCCGCCGTCCTGCCGACGGCCGCTACGGCGAGAACCCCAACCGCATGCAGCACTACTACCAGTTCCAGGTGGTCATCAAGCCGTCACCGGTCGACTCCCAGGACCTCTACCTCGGCTCGCTCGCCGCCATCGGCCTCGATCCCGCCAGGCATGACGTCCGTTTCGTGGAGGATGACTGGGAGAGCCCCACGCTTGGTGCCTGGGGTCTCGGGTGGGAGGTCTGGATGGATGGCATGGAAGTCACCCAGTTCACGTACTTCCAGCAGGTCGGCGGAATCGAGGTCGACCCCGTGCCCGTGGAGATCACCTATGGCCTCGAGCGCATCGCCATGTATGCCCAGGCTAAGAACTCCGTGTACGACATCGTCTGGAGCCATCTGCCCGACGGTACCCCCATGACCTACGGGGACGTCTTCCTCGAGAACGAGCGGGAGTTCTCGACCTACAACTTCGAGGTCGCCAACGTCGAGATGATGCGTGAGAAGTTCGACGAGTATGAGGCCGAGTGCCATGCGTGCCTCGAGCGCAGGCTTCCGCTGCCCGCGTACGATTGTGTCATGAAGTGCAGCCATGCGTTTAACCTGCTCGATTCGCGCGGAGCCATCTCCGTCACGGAGCGTGCGAACTACATCCTGCGCGTCCGTACCGTGGCGAAGCTGTGCTGCGAGTCGTATCTCACGGAGGTCGCAGCCAAGACGGATGGCGCACAAAGGGAACAGGGGGTGGCCTAGATGGCGGACGTGAAGGACTTCCTGCTCGAGATCGGCACCGAGGAGATGCCGTCCGCACCGCTCATTCACGCGACGAGGCAGATCGCCGACCTTGTTCGCACGGGACTCGACGAAGCAGGGCTGGCCCATGGGGAGGTACGCTCGTCCCAGACCCCCCGTCGGCTCGTCGTCATGGTCGAGGGTGTCGCCATGAGCACCGAGGAGGTCCATGAGGTCAAGCGGGGCCCTGCGGTGGCGATCGCGTTCGGTCCGGACGGCGCGCCCACCAAGGCCGCCCAGGGCTTCGCGCGCAAGTTCGGGGTCGATCCCTCGGAGCTCGCTCGCAGGAACGACGTTGACGGACGCGAGTACGTCTGGGCCGAGAAGAGCATCGCCTCCAGACCCGCCATGCCCATCCTCACGCAGGTTTCCGAGAGTGCCATCGCAGACCTCGAGTGGCCCAACTACCGCTCGCAGCGCTGGGGCAGCGAGCACCAGGGCTTCGTGCGGCCGATTCGCTGGATCTGCTCGCTTCTCGGCTCCGAGGTCGTACCCGTGACCTATGCTGACGTGACCTCGTCCAACACCACGCGTGGCCACCGCGTCCTTGGTCCCGGCGAGCACGTCGTCGCCTGCCCCGCCGACTACGAGGCAACCCTCGAGGCCGCCGGCGTCCTTCTCGCCGACCGCCGCGACAAGGCGATACGCGCGGGCATCGAGAAGGTCCAGGCCCAGCGGCCCGGATGCGTCGTCGACACCCCCAAGGGCACCTACGCCGAGGTCGTGAACCTCTGCGAGTGGCCCACCGTCCTCGTGGGCGTCTTTGACGAGGAGTTCCTGCGCGTTCCGCACGAGATCATCTGCGAGTCCATGCTCTCCAACCAGCGCTACTTCCCGATCTACGACGCACGCGGCGCGCTTACCCGGGAGTTCGTCGTGGTCTCGAACGCGAGTCCCGAGGTGTCGTCGACCGTGATCGATGGCAACGAGCGCGTGGTCCGCGCGCGCCTCGACGATGCGAAGTTCTTCTACGAGGAGGACCTCAAGGTACCCATGGACGACTTCGTCGAGAGACTGGGCAAGGTCACCTTCCAGGAGCGACTCGGCACCATGCGCCAGAAGGTCACGCGCATGGAGGCGCTCGCCCCTGTGGTCGCCCGCGAGGCCGGTCTCGGCGAGGACCTCGTCGCGTCCGCCGCGCGCGCCGCACACCTTGCCAAGGCCGACCTCGTAAGCCAGGCCGTCGTGGAGTTCACCAACCAGCAGGGGGTGATGGGCGGCTACTACGCGAGCGCCGCGGGTGAGCCCGAGGAAGTCGCACGCGCCATCCGCGAGCACTATCGCCCACGCTTCTCCGGTGACGAGCTGCCTCGGGATGTCGTGGGGAAGGCCGTCGCCCTCGCCGACAAGCTCGATACCATCTGTGGCATGTTCGTGATCGACGAGCCCCCGACCGGGTCTTCCGATCCCTTCGCCGTTCGCCGTGCCGCCATCGGCGTCATCGCCATGCTGCGTACCCTGCCCGAGGTCCAGCTGAAGCCACTCATCGCCTGCGCGCTCTCCTCGTATGCCAGACAGGGCCTGGGCTTTGACGCGACGGCCGTTCAGACCGAGGTCGAGAGGTTCTTCCAGGGCAGGCTCTCCACCATCGCGAAAGACGAGCGGATCGCGCCCGATGCCATCGAGGCCGTCTCGTCCGTGGGGGTCATCGACCCCTGCGAGTTCCTCGCACGGGCAGCCGCTCTGGACAAGGCCCGTTCCGACCAGCCCGAGCTCTTCGAGGACCTCGCCACCGCATATGCTCGTGCCGCCCACCTCGCCAAGCCCGAACTCGGCGTAGGAATCGACGAGGCCCTTCTCGGCGAAGCCGAGCGTGCGCTTCTCGACGCGTGCGAGCGGGGAGAGCGGAAGGTGTCCGCGTCCCTTGCGTCCGGGGACTTCGAGGGCGCCTGCGAAGCACTTGCCGAACTGAGGGAGCCTATTGACCGATTCTTTGACGATGTTCTGGTCATGGACGAGGACACTATGGTTAGGGAGAACCGCCTGCGGCTCCTCAATCGCTTTGCCGAAGTTTTTGTCGGCGTGGCAGACATTGGTATACTTTCGAAAAGGAAGTAATCGCGCGGGTGCATGCGTCTGCTCTTGAAACCGGAACTGGGAGGTCACCTGACATGACTGATCTTGATTTGGATGACGACATCTTCGGAGAGGCCATCCCCATCATTTACGTTCTCTCCGACTCGCGTGGCGAAACGGCGAACGCCGTCGTCATGGCCGCCGCCGCTCAGTTCGGCAATGGCTCGGTGGAGATCGTCCGCGTCTCAAACGTCGCGAGCGTAGACGCCGTTCGTGACTACTTCGACAAGAACTTCGATGCCGATCGTCCGACCGCCGTGTTCCACACGTTTGCCGATGGCATCCTGCGCCGCGAGATTCGTCGTGAGCTCGATCACCGTGGCATTCCCTCGATCGACCTCCTCGGACCAGCGGTCACGGTCATCTCGACACTTACGGGCGAGGAGCCGAGCCATGCCATCGGTGCCACGTTCAAGCGTGAGTCCGACTAGGCGGCTCGAGCTACCAAAGAGGTGCGAGGAGGGGAGGCTGCCGCGTGACAGTTTCCCCTCTTTTCGTAAACCCCCTGTGGAACTCCCCAAAAACGCATTTTCCCCACGGGTTTCCCAAGAGGTATTGATATGATGTGAAGTAGCTCGTGGGTATGGAATCCATGGGTATCGCGCTTTCGTTGTATGTGCACGTCAGCTGACGTGTCAGGACTCAATTGCAAGGGAGCAACATGGCAGAGAAGCACGTTTTCCGCTTCGGCAAGGATGCCAATGGCAACAACGTGACCGAGGTCGCGGACGCAGCTGTCGACAAGGCCAAGTGGGTTACCGGTGGCAAGGGTGCCAACCTGGCGGAGATGGCCAACATCGGCCTTCCCGTTCCTCCAGGATTCTCGATCAGTTGCCAGACCTGCGTCGCCTACTCCAGCGCCGGCAACGTCTGGCCTGATGGCGTCCTCGACGAGATCGACGAGTACCGCAAGGATCTCGAGGAGCGCATGGGCAAGAAGCTCGGCGACAAGGACGACCCACTGCTCGTCTCCGTTCGCTCTGGTGCGCCCTTCTCCATGCCAGGAATGATGGACACCGTCCTTAACCTCGGTCTCAACGACGACTCCGTTCAGGGACTCATCAAGCAGACCGGCAACCCCCGCTTTGCCTACGATTCCTATCGTCGTTTCGTCCAGATGTTCTCGGACGTCGTCATGGGTGTCCCCGGCCAGCTCTTCGAGGACGTCATCAACGCCAAGAAGGCCGAGAAGGGCGTAAAGCTCGATACCGACCTTGATGCGGATGACCTCAAGGACCTCGTCGCCAGGTTCAAGCAGATCTTCAGCGACAACGTCGATGTCGAGAAGTATCCCGAGGTCGAGGAGGGTGGCAAGGCCGTCTTCCCGTCCGACCCGATCCTTCAGCTCCGTCTTGCCGAGCAGGCCGTCTTTGGTTCTTGGAACACGGAGAGGGCAATTCTCTATCGCAAGCAGAACAAGATTCCCGATGACCTCGGCACCGCTGTGAACGTCCAGGTCATGGCCTTCGGCAACAAGGGTGACACATCCGCCACCGGCGTCGCCTTCACGCGCAACCCGGCCGATGGCACCAACGAGCGCTACGGTGACTTCCTGGTCAACGCCCAGGGCGAGGACGTCGTTGCGGGCATTCGTAACACGTCGCCCATCTCCGAGCTCCCCGAGACCCCCGGCCTCGAAGAGGCTGGCAAGGAGCTCTATCACGTCTTCGAGATCCTCGAGGATCACTATGCCGACATGATGGACCTCGAGTTCACCATCGAGCAGGGCAAGCTCTGGATGCTGCAGACCCGCGTCGGCAAGCGCACCGCGCTCTCCGCGCTCAAGGTCGCCATCCAGATGTACGAGGAGGGTCGCATCACCAAGGAGCAGGCCGTCATGCGCGTTGCTCCCGACCAGCTCGACCAGCTTCTCCACCCGCAGTTCGACACCTCGGCAAAGTACGAGGTCCTTGCCAAGGGCCTCAACGCATCTCCTGGTGCCGCCGTCGGTGGTGTCGTCTTCTCCTCTGATGACGCCGAGGTCTTCCAGAACGCCGGCAAGCCCTGCATCCTGGTACGTTGGGAGACGACTCCTGATGACCTCAAGGGCATGGTGGCTGCCGAGGGCATCCTCACGTCCCACGGCGGCAAGACGTCCCACGCGGCCGTCATCGCCCGTGGCATGGGTGCTCCCTGCGTCTGTGGCGTCGACGCCCTTTCCATCGATGCCGTCAACAAGACCTGCGCCATCGCCGGTACCGACGTCGTGCTTCACGAGGGTGACGTCATCTCCATTGACGGCACCACCGGTGACGTCATTCTGGGCGAGGTCGCCCTCGTCCGTCCCGAGCTCGGCGGCGATCTCCAGACCATCCTCGGATGGGCTGACGAGATTCGTCTCGATGAGTCTCGCGGTCGCGTGATCGGCGTTCGTGCCAACGCAGACAACCCCGATGACGCGCAGCTCTCCGCCAACGAGGGTGCCGAGGGCATCGGTCTCGATCGTACCGAGCACATGTTCCTGGGCGAGCGCAAGCAGCTCATCCAGAACTTCATCCTCGCTGAGGAGGATGCCGTCAAGGCCGAGTCGCTCGAGAAGCTCGGTGCCGCCCAGAAGGGCGATTTCCTTGGCATGTTCAAGGCCATGGACGGCAAGACCGTCATCGTCCGTCTCCTTGATCCCCCTCTGCACGAGTTCCTCGACAACCCGCGCGAGCTCAACGTCGAGATCGCCAAGGACGAGGCCGCCGGCAAGGACGTCACTGCCAAGCGTGCCCTCATGGCAAAGCTCGACTCCTTCCAGGAGGCAAACCCGATGCTCGGCCTTCGTGGCTGCCGTCTCGGACTTGTCTACCCCGAACTCAACGTCATGCAGGTGAAGGCTATTGCTGGCGCCACCGCTGACCTCATCAAGCAGGGCTTTAATCCCAAGCCCGAGATCATGATCCCGCTCGTCGGCTTCGAGGCCGAGATCGAGATCGTGCGCGCCATCGTCGAGGAGAACGTCAGGGCCGTCTCCGAGGAGCAGGGCGTCGAGCTTGACATCCCCGTCGGCACCATGATCGAGCTCCCTCGCGCGGCCATCATGTCCGAGGACATCGCCCGTCACGCCGACTTCTTCTCGTTTGGTACCAACGACCTCACGCAGACCTGCCTTGGCTTCTCCCGTGATGACGTCGAGGCTGCGTTCATGCCGCTGTACCTCGACAAGAAGATCGTCAAGACCAACCCCTTCGCTACGCTCGATGCGGGCGTCGCCAAGCTGGTCGAGATGGGCGTCAAGGGTGGCCATGCCGGCAACCCGAACATCGTCTGCGGTGTCTGCGGCGAGACTGGTGGCGACCCCGAGTCCATCCACATGTACTACGACCTCGGTGTCGACTACGTGTCCTGCTCGCCGTATCGCGTGCCCATCGCCCGTCTTGCGGCCGCACAGGCAAAGATCCAGTCGAACGGCGGAGCAAAGAAGCTCGCGTAGCTTCTCGCCCCATGGCTTGTGGGAGGGAAGGGGCCTTCGGGTTCCTTCCCTCTTTCTGTTGTAGAGTGTTCACGAGGTCTTCTGGGAGGTGAGGTCCGTGCAGGTCGAGACGAGGCAAGACCAGATGCTGCGCGAGGAGCGGCTCCTCTCTCCATGCGCTGCTCGAAGCGCAGGTTCGCGTGGCAGGCGCGTCGCGGAGGAGGAGGACTACCTGAGACCCTGCTACCAGCGCGATCGCGATAGGATACTTCACTGCAAGAGCTTCCGGCGCCTTGCCAACAAGACCCAGGTCTTTCTCGCCCCCGAGGGAGACCACTACCGTACGCGCCTCACGCATACCCTTGAGGTCTCCCAGATCGCACGCACCATCTCCCGCGCCCTTGACCTCAACGAGGACCTGACCGAGGCGATCGCCCTGGGACACGACCTGGGTCATACGCCCTTCGGCCACGAGGGAGAACGCGCGCTTTCACGCGCCATGGCCCGCCAGCGTGGCATGGACCCGTGCTCCGAACGGGGGAGGGCCCTCTTCCAGCACAACGAGCAGAGCGTTCGAATCCTGGAGGTCCTCGAGAAGGACGGGCGCGGGCTCAACCTCTCCTGGGAGGTCCTTGATGGCATACGTTGCCATAAGGGCAACCTGAGGGCCGCGACCCTCGAGGGAAGGGTCGTCGCGCGGGCCGACCGGATAGCCTATGTCTGCCACGACATCGACGATGCCGAACGTGCCGGCATCCTCACGGAGGACATGCTTCCGAAGGACGCGCGGGACCTCCTTGGCTCCCGCTCCTCAGAACGCATAGACACCATGGTGCGCGACATAGTGACGGAGAGCTCCCTCGCAGGTGATGTCACGATGTCGTCCGAGGTGTGGGATGCCATGATGAGCATGAGGCACTTCCTTTTCGAATCCCTGTACACCACGGGTGACGCCAAGTACGAGGAGCCCAAGGCGAGCCTCATGATCGAGGAGCTCTTCGATTACTTCGTCAACCACATCGACGAGGTGCCCGACGAGTACCGGCGCCATAACGAGGACGAGCCGGGGATACAGGCGGCGGACTTCGTATCGGGCATGACCGACCGCTATGCCATTCGCATGTTCGAGGACCTCAGGATTCCCACGTCATGGAAGCTCTCGTCACGTGCTCACAAGGCGTGATTCGTCGTATATCCGCTTGTCTCGTACCCTACCGAAAGGGGAGGTTCATGTCGAGAAGAGAGGGCATTGGTGTGGGGACGGTCGTTCTCGTCATCGTCTCCCTGCTCGTCGCGCTTGTGGGTGTGGGCGGCGTCTACCTGCTTGTGACCGATCGGCTCGATGGCTTTCTCGCGGGGTTCGGCATCACGAGACCGGACGGGGAAGGGTCACAGGGGGACACGGTCGCCGCTTCGGAGGACAAGACCGAGCTGACGGCCTATGCAGGCCTTACGTGGACGGAGCTCCAGAGCATCTCGCAGAAGATCGCCGCCGCCCCTTCGGATGCGGAGGGAATCTCCATAGCGGCAGAATACGGGCTCTGTGACAGCTCTGGTGCGATCGTCAGCAACGCCACGGAGCTCGTGCTCTCGGACAACACGCTCGCCTACGTCCAGCTCGTCGGGATCAGACAGGACCGGCGTGCCGACGGCTCTGGCGTTGCCGGGCTCACCTTCATGGCGTACATGATTTCCGAGCAACCCATGGGCGCGACGCCGTCCTGTGCGGGCGGATGGTCGGCATCGACCCTCAGGTCCTGGCTCGAGTCCGAATCCGCCTGCTCGCTCCTGCCCGACGAAATGGCCTCGGTCATCGTTCCCGTGACCAAGCTCACCAACAACGTCGGTCTCACGAGCTCCGTCTCGAGTGTCACCACGACCGATGACTCCCTCTGGGCCTTCTCCGCCCACGAGGTGTGTGGGGACGTGTCGTGGTTCTCGCACGACTATGGCAGCTGGTACTCCGACTACGATGACGTGCTCAACGCGGAGGGCGGGCAGTACCAGTACTTCTCGCAGCAGGGCGTCACCTCGACCTCGGATGCGACCGGCGTGCTTGCCCTCACCTACCGCGGGTCTTCCAGACCGTGGTGGTATCGATCACCTTACCCGTACTCTGTCGATGGCAACGACGCCATCGGGTATTTCTATCAGGCAAACGAGTCAGGATATCCCTCTTCTCTCGGCCAGTCCGATTCCACGGCGGGTGTCGTTGTCGGCTTCTGCGTCTAGAGCTTGTGTTGGTTCTTGTCATCGCGTGCTCGAGGTCCTATAATCATCACCCGTGTGCAAACCTATGTGTCGTTCGCTCTCGCGTCGGCACCTCTAGAGATGAGGAAGAGAATGGACTACATCCGCGCCATCGAGCGTCAGCAGATCAGGGAGGACATCCCTCAGGTCCGCGTGGGCGACAACGTCAAGATCTACTATCGAATCGTCGAAGGCGATCGCACCCGTGAGCAGGTGTTCCAGGGTGACGTCATCCGCATGAGCGGCGGCAGCTCTCGTGAGACCTTCACCGTCCGCAAGATGAGCTTCGGCGTCGGCGTCGAGCGCACCTTCCCCCTGCACAGTCCCAAGATCGCCAAGCTCGAGGTCATGCGTCACGGCGACGTCCACCGTGCCAAGCTCTACTATCTCCGTGATCGCGTCGGCAAGGCCGCGCGCATTCGCGAGAAGCGCTAGTCAGACCAGAAGCAGCAGACCGCCCTTCGGGGCGGTTTTTTTGTCCCGCGCCGCCAGTCCGGTATCCACGCGGGAATGGCGGGAGCCCTCTGAGGGCTAGGATTAGGCAGAGGGCCACCATGAGTGGCGGTGCGTGTGGGGAGACGTGATGAGTTCGGATCAGAGACCGACGACGGCACGCGAGATAGCCGCGCTTCTCAGTGACGCCTCCGCAGAGGAGGTGCGGGTGCTCGTCGAGCGCTACTCTGAGGACCCACGCAGGCAGGTCCGCCATGCCGTTGAGGTCGCCTCGCGCAGGATGGATCGCGAGAAGGCGGAGCATGACCGCGTGCTGGGCATGTATGCGCTCATGCACGAGGTCGGAGGCGACGGGGTTGTCATCGGCGTCGACGAGGTAGGCCGCGGTGCCGTCGCCGGCCCACTCACGGTCGGCGCCGTCGCACTCCCGGACGATCCCGTCATCTGGGGAGTCAACGACTCCAAACAACTCACCCCCGCACAGCGCGAGATTCTCGCCGCACGCATCGCCGACGTCGCCCTGGCTGTCGGGATCGCTCACGTGGAGGCCGAGTCCATCGATGCGGTGGGTATGTCCTGTGCGCTTCGCATGGCCATGGCGGGAGCGATTCGTGATGCCGGCATCGAGCCCGACAGCGTGCTCATCGACGGGAATCCCGTACACGTGCACCCTAAGGAGAAGACCCTCGTTAAGGGTGACGCGCGTGTGGCATGCATCGCCGCGGCGTCAATTGTCGCCAAGGTCACGCGAGACGCCATGATGGTGGCCTACGAGGAGGAGTATCCGGGGTATCATCTGGCTGAGTCCAAGGGGTACGCCTCGCCGGAGCACATCGCCGCGATTCGCGAGAAGGGCCTCTCGCCCATCCACAGGGCCTCGTTTTGTGGAAACTTTCTCGAGACGCCACATCTGTTTTGATCACCGACTCCTGAATCCCCCTTGCGTTCGCATGCACGTCGACCGCCCAGAGCTGGCAGTCGAACGAAGTGGACAATTGAATCATCAGGTACCCGTCAGATGACCTGGTACCTAGTGTCAGCTTTCGGCAAGGTCGTAGTGCCATCCTCCGTGTTCCGCACACCACGAGCAAGGAGGACCACATGGAATCCGAGGACTACGAGCGCATCGCCACCCACGCACGGCAGGACGAGGCTGACGTCGAGCGAGAGCCTGACGGAGAAGACGGCGCCAGCCAAACGGACGGCGAGGCGGAGGGCACCGACAGGAAGCCGCTGTGCGACTACACCCCAAAGGAGATTGGCGACGAGGGTGAGAGCCTCGCGGCCTCATATCTCGAGAGACGCGGATACGTCCTCGTCAATCGCAACTGGAAGAGTGATGCCGGCGAGGTCGATATCATCGCAGAAGATGACGACGAGACGGTTCTCCTTGAGGTCAAGACGAGACTTGCGCTCGGAGAGGAGGCCGACAACATGCCTGAGCTTGCCGTGGATTCGAAGAAGCAACGTCGCTATCGTCGTCTCGCGCTTCTGTACCTCGCCGACCATCCGCACGTGTCATCCGTTCGGTTCGACGTCATCGCCATCAACCTCGTCGCCGAGCGCACGGCGCGACTTCGTCATCTCATAGGTGCCTTCAGCTGGGATGACAATGCCTAACGGGAGTGCATCCATCTTCACGGCGACCATCAGGGGCATCGAGGCGGTACCCGTGAGCGTGGAAGTCAGCACGTCGGGTGGGATACCTGGGCTCAGCATCGTGGGTATGCCCGACTCGGCGATTCTCGAGGCAAGGTCACGGGTGAGGTGCGCGATCAGGGCATGCGGCTTCACCATTCCACGGCTGCACGTCACCATCAACCTCTCTCCCGGGGAGATGCGAAAGTCTGGTACGGGTTTCGACCTGCCCCTGGCCGTCTCGATCCTTGTCGCGACAGGACAGGTGGACCCCGCCATCGCTCGTGACCACCTCTTCGTGGGGGAGCTCGCCCTTGATGGGACGGTGTCTCCCGTACGCGGGATAGTCGCCTACGCCATCGCCGCGCGCAATGGCGGCCTGGGCATCGTGACCTCGACTGCGGCCTTTCTCCCGGGAAGCCATGGCGACAATAACCTCGGGTTATCGTCCCTCGCACAGCTTCGCGGAGGTCTCGGTGGGTTGGACCGGCTTCGCACCCAGCCATCTGCCACGAGACCGGAGTGCTCGTGGACTGGCCCGTCAGCACTCGACTACGCGGACGTCGTAGACCAGGAGCTCACAAAGAAGGCACTGGTCATCGCAGCCGCAGGTGGCCATGGTGTGCTTATGGTCGGTCCTCCAGGCGCAGGGAAGACCATGCTGGCAAAACGCCTTCCGACCATCCTTCCACCCCTCGCTGACGATGAGGCAGCGGAGGCGATGCTCGTACATTCGGTCGCCGGACAGCCGATCGATGACCTGCTGGCGGCGAGAAGACCGTTCAGGGCACCTCATCACTCCGTTTCCGTGGGCGGTCTCGTCGGAGGTGGCCGCCCCGTGATGCCGGGGGAGATATCGCTCGCGCATCGTGGGGTGCTCTTTCTCGACGAGCTGCCCGAGTTCCAGACGAGCGCCCTTCAGGCACTTCGCCAGCCGATCGAGGAGCATGAGGTGAGGATCGTCAGGGTGGATGGCTCCTACATGTTTCCTTGTGACTTTCAGCTTGTCGCTGCAGCCAACCCCTGTCCCTGTGGGCACTTCGGCGATCCGGACAAGACATGCACCTGTCCCGAGTCGAGGGTGGTCGCGTATCAGGCACGCATGGGCGGGCCGCTCGTAGACAGGATTGACGTGGTCACCGATGTTCCGAGACCAGAGACCTCGAAGGTAATCCAGGGAGGGGAGGGCATGAGCTCCGAGGAGATGAGGGCGACCGTCCTCTCCGCACGGGAGTTTCGCTCGTGGCGCATCGCTCGTGAGGACGACTCCGCGTGCGGAGAGGTCTGCCGTGCGCGGCTCGAGCCAAAGGCCAAGGGATTCTTCGAATCATACGCCGCGCGATTCAGGCTTGGTGGAAGGGCCATCGTGCGCATCTCGCGCGTCGCGCGCACGGTCGCCGACGTCCATGGGCACGAGCTCGTCTCCCGTGATGACCTCGCCGAGGCGCTCGGCTTCAGATCCCGATCGACGACATAAGGAGCGAAGATGCCATCACAAGCGTGGGAACTCCGGAAGGGGGACCCACGGTACCCCGACATGCTCTGCGACCTCGTTGCCCCTCCCGAGCGACTCTACGGTTGCGGGTCGTTGGACGTGCTGTCGGAGCCGTGCCTCTCCGTGGTCGGTGCCAGGCGTGCCACGCCCTACGGAATCGCCGTGGCAGAGATGGCGGGCAGGGTTGCCGCCGAGTGCGACGTCGTGGTCGTGTCGGGTGGGGCCATGGGCTGCGACCACGCTGCCGCACGTGCGGCCCTCGACGCCGGGGGCCGCACGATCGTCATCTCTGGTTGTGGTGCGGATGTCGTGTACCCCGCCTCCTCCACCGACATCTACAGAGATGCGGTTGCCCGCGGTGGGGCGGTCATCTCGACCGAGCGATGGGGAACGGGTCCGAGGCGCTATGCCTTCCCCAAGAGAAACACACTCATCGCAGCGCTATCCCAGTGCCTCCTGGTCGTGGAGGCGGGAGCAAAGTCGGGGACGATGACCACGGCCGACGCCGCCGTGGAGCTCGAACGCACGATATACGCCATACCCGGCTCCATCTTCTCGCCAAACTCGAGCGGCACCAACAGGCTCATCGTCGAGGGGGCGCGTGTGATACCCGATGAGCCCTCGCTCGAGCTTGTGATCTCGCTCGACTACGGCATCGCCAGGTTCTCGAGGCAGGAGACGAGGGGAGAACCACAGGGCAGGGTCATGTCTGCCCTCGTGGCATCGCCAAGCAGACCCGACGAGCTTGCGGAGCGTCTCAACGAGGACATCCTCACCCTGCTGCGCACCTTGACCGACTATGAGCTCCGCGGCATCGTGGCCAAACTGCCTGATGGCAGATATTCGCCGACACGAGAGTACTTCTTGGGTGAAAATGGATAGCAGAATTCGCAGACAGGGACAACGGGGTGGAGCATGGACGAGAGGGTCACCGTCATCGGCGCGGGGCTAGCGGGAAGCGAGTGCACGCTGCAACTCGCGCGTCGAGGCGTGCAGGTGAGACTCGTCGAGCAGCGGCCCGCGCATCAGTCGCCCGCGCACCATACGGACCTCTTCGCCGAGCTCGTCTGTTCCAACTCCCTCAAGTCCACGAAGCCCGATAGCGCCGCAGGCCTCCTCAAGCGCGAGCTCGAGTGCATGGGCAGTTATCTTCTGGCAATCGCCCGCGAGTGCGCCGTACCCGCCGGAGGCGCGCTTGCCGTCGACCGCACGGAGTTCTCTCGCAGAGTGACGGAGGCGATAGAGGCAAATCCCCTCGTCGAGGTCGTTCGCGAGGAGGCCGTCGCCATACCCGAAGGACATGTCGTGATTGCGGCAGGTCCCCTGTGCTCGGACGATCTGTTCGAGGCGATCTCCGACCTGGTGGGCGGCGAGCGCATGTCGTTCTATGACGCCGCCGCCCCCATCGTGGATGCCGAGAGTCTCGACCGTTCGATCATCTTCGAGCAGTCACGCTATTGCGAGGGCGAGACGGGCGACTATCTCAACTGTCCCATGGAGTGCGATGAATACGATGCCTTCATGAAAGCGCTTCTCGGTGCGGAACGCGTGATCGCACGCGACTTCGAGCGAACGGATCTCTTCTGTGCCTGCCAGCCCATAGAGGAAGTCGCTCGCACGGGTCACGACTCCATCAGGTTCGGCGCCCTCAAGCCTGTGGGCCTCAGCGATCCGCGTACGGGAAGGCGACCGTGGGCGGCGGTCCAGCTCCGTGCGGAGAATCCGATGCGTACCTCGTATAACCTCGTGGGCTTCCAGACCAACCTCACCTGGCCGGAGCAGAGGAGGGTCTTCCGCATGATTCCCGGTCTCGGCGAGGCCGAGTTCCTGCGTTATGGCGTCATGCACCGCAACTCCTTCGTGGACTCTCCGCACGCGCTCGACAGGACCTTTGCCGTGCCTGGCACATCCGTCCGTCTCGCAGGACAGATCACCGGGACAGAGGGCTACGTCGAGGCCATCGCCTCGGGTCTTCTCGCCGCCCTCAACACCTATGCCGAGCTTTCCGGCAAGGATGCGGTCATGCTGCCGCCCACCAGCTCCCTCGGTTCGCTTGTCGCCTACGCCACCGATCCGGCCACCTCGGACTACCAGCCCATGCACGTCAACTTCGGGATCCTCCCGCCGCTTTCCGACTCGCCCCGCAAGAAGGACGAGCGTCGGGCGCGCTTCTCCGAGCGTGCGCGGCATGACTTCGACGGGTACCTCTCGTCGCGTCCCGACGTCTTTTGCTGCGAGGACGGTGGATGTGCTCGTGGATGACGTTGCCCAGGGAGGGGTTGAGGGACGTCTTGCCAGACAAGACGAGTTCGAACGGTATGTCGATGACTTCCTGGGCTATCTCGTCGCGGTTCGTAACCTCTCTCCCAATACGGTACGAGCATACGGCACGGACCTCCATGGCTACTGTGCCTGGACGCGTCGCGAGGGAATCGAGCCTCTTGCCGTGAGCCATCGGGAGCTCCGATCGTATCTTGCCGACTTCTCGCGGGCCGGGTACTCCACGCGTACGACCAACAGGCATCTCTCGGCCATACGCGACCTGTACAGGTGGCTCGCCTCCGAGGGGGTGACCGAGGTCGACCCGGCGGATGCCCTTGCGAGTCCGAAGGTGGCCAAGTCGCTTCCCGCGACCATGACCGACGATGACGTGCGTGCCCTTCTCACTACCTGCGATGGCAGCGTCACGGGCATCCGCGACCGTGCGTTCCTTGAGCTCCTGTATGCGTGCGGTGCGCGCATTTCGGAGGTCTCAGGACTTGACCTGGGCTCGGTTGACATGCGGTGTGGCCAGGTCAGGCTTTTCGGCAAGGGGTCGAAGGAGCGAATAGTGCCGCTTTACGACATGGCGCTCGACTGGATTCGGCGCTACCTCGACGAATCGCGCCCGATTCTTGCCGCCGCCCAGAGACACGGGCGTCCTACTCGGGCCCTCTTCCTCTCCACACGAGGCGCACGGATGACGGCCGATGCCCTCCGTACGCGCTTCGAGGAGCATGTGAGCCTTGCGGGTCTCGATCCCTCGCTCACCCCACACGCCATGCGCCACACGTTTGCGACGGAGCTTCTCTCGGGGGGTGCGGATCTTCGCACGGTTCAGGAGCTCCTCGGCCACGAGAGCCTTTCCACAACCCAGATATACACGCACCTCTCCGTGGAGCGTCTCAAGCAGGCCACGAGACAGGCGCACCCAAGGTCCGATGCAGGAAGCATGGAGGAAAAAACCTCGACTCCCCACTCGACGGGATGAGCTTTCCCCTGCTATACTTCTAAATCGCTGTGCATGAGCATGGCATGTCGCGTTACCGCGCGGCACATCTCACACGCGTGACGACCCTACGACTGTGGTGCCCAGAACAAAGCCAGGTTCTGGGTGGTCGAGCAGGGGATGACATCACGCGGAGGACCAACCACAGGAGGTTACACATGGCTGCAAAGATTACCATCCAGACTCTTCTCGACGCCGGTTGCCACTACGGTCACCAGACTCGCCGTTGGAACCCAAAGATGAAGTCCTACATCTTTGGCGAGCGCAACAACATCTACATCCTTGACCTCAAGCAGACCATCCTTGGCGCTGACAAGGCGTACACCTTCCTCAGGGATACCGCCTCGAAGGGTGGCTCCATCCTCTTCGTGGGTACCAAGAAGCAGGCCCAGGAGCCTATCGCCACCCAGGCCGCTCGCTGCAAGATGCCGTATATCAACCAGCGCTGGCTCGGTGGCATGCTCACGAACTTCGTGACCATGCGCTCCCGCATCACCCGCATGGAGGAGCTCGAGGCCATGGTCGAGGATGGCCGCATGGCGACCCTCCCCAAGAAGGAGCAGGCACTCCTCACCAAGGAGCTCGACAAGCTCCAGAAGAACCTCGGTGGTGCCCGAGACATGACCACCCTCCCGCAGGCCATCTTCGTCGTGGACACCAAGCGCGAGGAAATCGCGGTTCGCGAGGCAAACCGCCTGCATATCCCCGTCATCGGTCTTCTCGACACCAATTCCGATCCTGATGTCATCGACTTCGGGATTCCCGCGAACGACGATGCCATCCGCTCCGTCTCCCTCCTGTGCGACCTCGTCGCCGATGCCATCCTTGCCGGGACCGGCGAGGAGCAGATCACCGCTGAGGAAATGGTCGCCGGCGCTCCCGTTGCCCCCGCGACACCTGAGGCCCCTGAGGCCCCCGCGACTCCCGAGGCGCCTGCAGCCGAGTAGGCGTACGATCCTCAAACCTTCGACCCCAGAGGAGGGGCATACCATGGCACAGGTTACCGCCGCACTCGTCAAGCAGCTCCGCGAGATGACTGACTCGCCCATGATGGAATGCAAGAAAGCGCTCGTCGAGGCTGATGGCGACATCGAGAAGGCCGTCGACATCCTTCGCACCATGGGCGTCGCCAAGGCCGTGAAGCGCGCTGGCCGCGACACCAACGAGGGCACCATCGCCATCTACATCGCCGATGACTCCAAGACAGGAGCCATCCTCGAGCTCACCTGCGAGACCGACTTCGTAGGCACCAACCCCAAGTTCACCGGCTTCGCGACCGACCTCGCAAAGGTCGTCGCGGAGTTCGATCCCTCTGACGTGGACGCCCTCAAGGCGTGCCCGATGGCCAACGGCACCGTCGCCGACGAGCTCACGGAAATGATTCACGTCATCGGCGAGAACATGAAGATCGCCCGTTTCCAGCGCGTCTCCGTAGACAACGGTGCGCTCTCCAGCTACATCCACCTCGGTGGCAAGCTTGCCGACATCTGCGTCTTCGAGCTTGGCAACGCCGAGATCGCCCAGAACGACGAGTTCAAGGTCTTTGCGCATGACGTCGCCATGCAGGTTGCCGCCGCCGCTGCGGTCGCCGCGCGCCGCGAGGACGTTCCCGAGGAGACCATCGCACGTGAGAAGGCCATCTACCTAGCGCAGGCGGCCGAGTCGGGCAAGCCCGAGGAAATCCAGGAGCGCATGGCCGTCGGCAAGCTCGAGAAGTACTACAAGGAGTACATCCTCTCCGAGCAGGTCTTCATCAAGGATTCCTCCATCACCATCTCCGACCTTGCCAAGAGGGTCTCCAAGTCCTGCGGAGGGAGCATCGCCATCAAGTCCTTCGTCCGCTACAGCTTCGGCGAGTAGCCCGGGACTCAGCGTATCTCATGGGGCCGATCCCTTCGGGTGTCGGCCCCACTCATATGCAGAGGTTGGACGCTTGCCAGAACCGCAGGGGCATAAGGGTCGGCTCTGATAGAATTCATTGGGTGCCAAGGCGTGTTCGCTGATGGGCCGCCTGGCGGTAGGGAGGCTGGATTTGACGAGTTACAAGTACAAACGCGTGCTTCTCAAGCTCTCTGGAGAGGCTTTGATGGGCGACCAGCAGTACGGGATCGATCCGGCTGTTCCCCAGAGGTTGGTGGATGAGATCAAGCCCGTCTGGGAGAACGGCGTGCAGATTGCCATCGTCGTCGGCGGTGGGAACATCTTCCGCGGCATCCAGGGCGCCGCCGCAGGCATGGATCGCGCTCAAGGCGATAGCATGGGCATGCTGGCTACGGTCATCAACTCCCTCGCCCTGCAAGACTGCTTCGAGCGCAACGGTATGGACTGCCGTGTCATGAGTGCCATCGAGATGCGCCAGATCGCCGAGCCCTACATCCGGCGTCGCGCGATCCGGCACCTCGAGAAGGGGCGCGTCACGATCTATGCCGCCGGCACCGGAAACCCCTACTTCACGACCGACACCGCGGCAGCGCTGCGCGCCTGCGAGATAGACGCCGAGGTCCTCATGAAGGCCACCAAGGTCGATGGCATCTATGATGCCGATCCGGTCTCTCATCCAGATGCGAAGAAATTTGATACCATTACCTACAAGGACGTCCTTGCTCGGGGCCTGAAGGTCATGGACGCGACCGCCACCGCGCTCTGCCAGGACAACAAGATGCCGATCATGGTCTTCGACATGGGACAGAACGGCGTCTTCGCGAGGGCAATCAGCGGAGAGCTCGTAGGAACGACCGTCATCGAAGGGGAGCAGTAGCATGAGCGAGTACACCGATTCTGCCAAGAAGCATATGGACAAGTGCATCGATTCGCTCAAGGGGAACTTCTCCCGCGTGCGTACCGGTCGCGCCAACCCGCACATCCTCGATCCGATCAAGGTTGACTATTACGGCCAGCCCACCCCCATCACGCAGCTCGCCGGCGTGAAGGTCCCCGAGGCCACCATGCTCGTCATCGAGCCCTGGGACAAGTCGTCCCTCAAGAGCATCGAGAAGGCCATCGAGTCATCCGACCTCGGCATCACACCGTCGAACGACGGCGTATGCATACGCCTGCCGTTTCCCAGGCCCACCGAGGAGAGGCGCAAGGAGCTCGTCAAGGAGTGCAGCAAGATGGCCGAGGAGGCGCGTGTCTCGATTCGCAACGCCCGCCGCGACGTCAATGCAAAGATCGAGAGGGACGAGGAGCTTCCCGAGGACCAGCAGACACGCGAGAAGAAGTCCATCCAGAAGATCACCGACTCCTATGTCGACAGAATCGATGAGATGCTGAAGTCCAAGACCGCCGAGGTCATGGAGATCTAGGTGGACGTCGATATGACAAAGCTCGGCGAGTACTTCTCGGAGGCACCTTCCGACATATCCCTCGCTGATATCGACATGACTCGCATCCCGCATCACGTCTCGATCATCATGGACGGAAACGGACGCTGGGCGCAGGCGCGCGGCCTTGATCGCTCGGAGGGCCACATCGCGGGTGTCGCCTCCCTCAGGGAGACGGTGACGACCAGCGTGCGCCTTGGCATCGACGTCCTCTCGGCCTATGCCTTCTCGACCGAGAACTGGAAGCGTCCCCAGCACGAGGTTGACATGCTCATGCACCTCTTCGCGACCACGCTCATCAACGAGTTGCCGCTCTTCGACCAGGAGAACGTGCGACTGCGCTTCTTTGGTGACCTCGAGGCGCTGCCCAAGGAGACGTACGACGTCTTTCAGGAGGGGCTCGACGAGACCGCGGGTCATACGGGCATGACCTTCGCGCTCGCGGTGAACTATGGTTCGCGGGCGGAGATCGTCCGCGCCGTGTCGAGCATCGCGAAAGACGTTCGGGATGGCACGATCGACCCGGAGTCCGTCGACGAGCGACTCGTGTCCTCACGGCTCTACACCGAGGGGCTGCCTGACCCGGATCTTGTCATCCGGACCTCCGGCGAGCTCAGGCTCTCGAACTACCTGCTCTGGCAGCTCGCGTACGTCGAGTTCTACGCTACGTCCACGCTTTGGCCGGACTTCTCCCGCTGGGAGATGCTTCGCGCCGTGAGGAGCTACCAGGGTCGCAGCCGTCGCTTCGGGGGAGTGAACTCAAGGTGAGCAGCGAGGATGGGTCGGAGAAGGACCATGTAAGGTCTGCGAGGACTCCTCACGACCCCGTGAGCATCGATCGGGGCATCGACCGCCTCGAGCGCTGGCGCAATTCCAAAGAGGGACAGCGGGCCGAGGGCAACCTCAGGGGCCAAAGGGCCCGCGGTGGCGTCGAAAAGCTCCTCACGCGCACGACCTCGGGTGCCATCTATGCCATCGTCGTCGTCGGGTGCTTTCTTCTTGGGCACATATCCACGGCCTTTCTCGTCGCTGCCATGGCATGGCTCTGCTGCTCGGAGTTCTTTCACATGTGCAGGCTTGGCGGCAGAATGCCCAACGAGACGTTCGGACTTGCGGCTGCGGTCCTCTTTCCGATCGCGGCGCACTTCGCCGGGATGCATGGCGTGTTGCTGCTCACCTTCATCCTTGTCTTTGCCTGCGGCATCTGGTTCGTCTTCACGCCGCGCGCGAACGTCGCCGATGTCGCGGCGACGGTCTTCGGTCCCATATACACCTCGCTCATGTTCTCGAGCGTCGTCTTCATCAGGGACATGGAGGCCGGTTTTCCCGGAGGCTGTCTCGTACTTGGTGCCGTGCTTTCCGTTTGGGCAAACGATGCCTGCGCCTATCTCGTGGGATCGCGCATCGGTCGCCACAAGCTGGCCCCTAGGATCTCTCCCAAGAAGAGCTGGGAGGGCCTCTTCGGCGGTCTTGCCGCCTCCATTGTCATCTGGGTGCTCATGTCCGTGTTCGGAATCGACACCCTCTCCATCCCCATGAGCGTCTCCGCGGGCGTGCTCGTCGGTCTCGCGGGCATCTTCGGCGATCTCTTCGAGTCCCGCATCAAGCGCGGCGTGGGCGTCAAGGACTCGGGCAACTTCATGCCTGGTCACGGTGGCCTGCTCGACAGATCGGACTCGATGCTCTTTGGGTGCATGGTCGCGTACTTCGTTCTTCTGATTGGAGGTCTACGATGAGCATCTTCGACACCAAACCCGCTACATGCGAGCGTGAGTATCCCATTCGGGTGGCCATTCTCGGCTGCTCTGGTTCCATCGGCAGGCAGACGCTCGACGTGTGCCGAGAGCACTCCGACAAGATCAAGGTCACGGCCCTCTCGGTCAACGTCTCGACCGACAAGCTCGTGGCCGCCGCTCGCGAGTTCTGCGTCGATCACGTCGTCGTCGCGGATCCCGCGCATGCACACGACCCCGTTCTTGAAGCGCTCGATTCCCACTGCGACCTTCGCATCGGCCTCAAGGCCGTCTCGGAGCTCGGCATGCTCCCCGATGTCGACGTCGTGGTCAACGCACTCGTCGGTTTCGCGGGCATCGGCGCGGGATACTCCGCGCTCAGGGCGGGCAAGGTCCTCGCCTATGCCAACAAGGAGTCCGTCGTCGTCGGCGGCGACCTTCTCATGCCGCTCACCCGGCCCGGTAGCCTCATCCCCGTGGACTCCGAGCACAGCGCGATCTTTCAGTGCCTCACCGGTGAGCACATCGAGGATGTCTACCGCCTTTGGCTCACCTGCTCCGGCGGCCCGTTCTTCGGCATGAGCCGTCACGCCCTCAAGCGCGTGACGGCCGACGATGCGCTCGCCCACCCCACCTGGAACATGGGTGACAAGATCTCCATCGACTCGGCCACCCTCATGAACAAGGGACTCGAGGTCATCGAGGCCCATCACCTGTTCTCGCTTCCCATCGACTCCGTGCGCGTCCTCATCCAGCGCCAGAGCCGCATCCACTCGATGGTCGAGTTCAACGACGGCGTGGTCAAGGCACAGCTCGGCATCTCCGACATGCGCATTCCCATACAGTATGCCCTCAGCTATCCCGAGCGATGGAAGACGCCCGTCCATAGGCGCATCAACTGGTGTTCGGAGAGCCCCGTCACGTTCGGCGAGCCCGACGAGGACACCTTCGGCTGCCTCTCCCTTGCCAAGGAGGCGGGCCGAGCGGGCGGAACCCTGCCCTGCGCCCTCAATGCCGCGAACGAAGTGGCGAACCTTGCCTTCCGCAGGGGCGTCTGTGGTTTTCTCGATATCGAGCGCGTCGTCGGCCGCGTGATGGATGTCACGAGCTTCGAGAGGGTAGAGACCCTCCAGCAGCTCTCCGAGGTCGATGCGCGTTCGAGGGAGCTGGCCAGCTCGATTCTTTCGGAGGTTGCCCGTTGAGTTCCATCCTGAGCGTTGTCTCCGCCGTCTTCTGGGGGATTCTCGTCCTTTCGGTGCTCGTCTTCGTTCACGAGGGCGGGCACTATCTGGCCGCACGTGCGTTCCACGTGCGCGTGACCGAGTTCTTCCTTGGCATGCCCTGTCGCGTACGCCTCTCCCATAAGAGCGAGAAGTACGGCACCGAGGTTGGTGTGACGCCGATCCTGCTCGGCGGATACACGCGCATCTGCGGCATGGAGGGCGATGACGACCCGCTTCTGGCACCTGCGCTCGGCAGCGTCATGCGACGCGGACGCGCGAGCGCCGAGGAGGTGGCCGATGACATCGGCTGCACCCCTGACAAGGCCGTAAGTCTCCTCGATACCCTCTGCGACTGGGCGAGCGTTCGACAAGGCCAAGGACCGGAGGGACTCAGTGGCAAGGAGCGAGACGATCTTCCGCTCGTCTACGAGACGCTCCGCCGCGACGCGAACCTCCTCACCGAGTACGACCGTGGCCATGACTTCTCCTCCGGCAACGTCACGGAGGCGGGCGCGCCCTGTGAGAGCGACGTGTCGGATGACGAGCTCCTCGCCCGAGAGCGCCTTCGCACCTATCTCGGAGCGGGCTTCTGGAAGCGCATCGTGATGCTCGCCGCCGGCCCCCTCGTCAATCTCGCGCTCGCGGTTCTCATCATCATGGCGGGCCTCTCCATCCAGGGCGTCGATGTGATGGTCGATTCGAGTCAGCTCGGCGGTGTGACCGAGGGTTCCTACGCGGAGGCGGCCGGACTCGAGGCTGGAGACGTCATCACGTCCGTCAACGGAACGTCGATCTCCACCTGGGACGACCTCGTCGCCGCGATCGGCACCTATCTTGACTCCGGCACCGACTTCGACCTCACCTATGTGCGCGATGGCATGGAGCACGCGACCTCGGTGGATCTTCCCGACGGGCAGACCGTGGATCTCCTCGGCATCTCCGCGTCGACGACGACCTACCACCCAACCATCGTGGAGTCAGCCGAATACGCCTGGAACTACGCCGCGTTCTATGCGTCGTACGTCGTCAAGCTCATAGTTCCCACGCAGACCATGGGAGTGCTCAACCAATCCTCGTCCATCGTCGGCATCTCCGTCATGGCATCGGAGGCGGCCTCTGCCGGTGCCTTCGATCTCGTGCTCTTCTGTGCCGTCATCTCGATGTCGCTCGGCTTCATGAACCTTCTGCCCATCCCGCCGCTCGATGGTGGAAAGATGCTCGTCGAGATCATCCAGGCCCTCATGCGTCGCCAGCTCTCGATGAGGGTACAGACCATCATCGGCTATGCCGGCCTTGCCTTCTTCCTCTTTGTCTTCATCATCGTGCTGAAAAACGACATCATTCGATTTGTGATTGGCTAGGCGAGCATGGAACGTACCGACAGGCCTGTTCTCGCGCGTTCTCTCACGCGTCCTGTGAACGTAGGTGACGTCACCGTCGGAGGGGGCGCACCGGTGTCCGTACAGTCGATGTGCACGACGAGGACCTCCGACGCCCCGTCGACGCTCCGGCAGATCGAGGGACTTGCCGACGCTGGCTGTGAGATCATCCGCGTGGCCATCCCGAGTTCCGCGGCCCTCGATGGCTTCGAGCGCATCTGCGCCGAGTCACCGCTTCCCGTCGTCGCGGACATCCACTTCGATCACAGACTCGCCCTCGAGGCCGCACGCCGAGGGGCGGCGGGCCTGCGCATCAACCCCGGAAACGTGGGGTCATGGGACCGCGTGGACGAGGTCATCGATGGCGCGGGCGAGGCGGGCATACCCATTCGCATTGGGGTCAACGCAGGTTCTCTCGACCCAGAGATCGACGCACGACCAGAACTCACGCTCTCGCAGAAGCTCGTGGCCTCCACGGTGTCGTTCGTCAACCACTTCCATGAACGTGGCTTCTCCGACATCGTGGTCTCCGCAAAGGCGCACGACGTGGTGACGACGCTCGAGACCTATCGTGCCCTCTCGTCCGCGCTTCCGCAGGTACCCCTGCACGTGGGTGTCACCGAAGCCGGCACGCTCCAGCAGGGTACCGTCAAGAACGCGGCAGGCGTGGGCATTCTCCTCGAAGAGGGCATCGGCGACACCATGCGTCTCTCCCTCACGGCGGACCCCGTCGAGGAGGTCAACGTCGCATGGGATCTCCTCTCCGCCCTCGGCATGCGTCGCCTGCGCCCCGAGCTCGTGAGCTGTCCCACCTGTGGTCGCACCGAGGTGGACCTGATCGCGATCGCGGAGGAGGTCGAGGATAGACTCCGGTGCGTGCGTGCCCCCATCACGGTGGCGGTCATGGGTTGCATCGTCAACGGTCCGGGCGAGGCACGGAGCGCGGACATCGGCATCGCCTGCGGGCGCGGCCGGGGCGTCATCTTCGTGGGTGGCAAGGCAGTGCGCACGGTTTCCGAGGACCAGCTGGTCGATGCCCTCTTCGAAGAGATCGGGCAGCGCTTTTCGTAACGTTCAGGACATGCGCGTGCCGTAGAATTCGTACGTTCGGTAGCGCCCGAGGAAGGACTCACGTTGAGACAGTACATGAAGATGAGCAGGCTCTACGCACCCACGATCAAGGAGGATCCCGTCGAGGCGGAGCTTGCCAGCCATAAGCTCCTGCTCCGTGCCGGCATGATTCGGCGTGGCGCCGCCGGGCTCTACTCGTATCTTCCGCTTGCCTGGCGCTCCATCCAGAAGATCGAGGCCGTGATCCGCGACGAGATGGAGCAGATCGACTGCCAGGAGATGATGACGCCGATCCTCACCGACGCCGACCTCTGGCGCAAGAGCGGCCGCTGGGACGTCTATGGCCCCGAGCTCATGCGCATCTCGGACCGACACGACCACGAGTACGCGCTCGGCCCCACCCACGAGGAGACCTACACGGATCTCGTGACCAACGAGCTGCGCTCCTACAAGCAGCTTCCCGTCATGCTCTACCACATCCAGGACAAGTTCCGCGACGAGCGCAGGCCGCGCTTCGGGCTCATGCGCAGCCGCGAGTTCATCATGAAGGACGCCTATTCCTTCTCGGCCACGCAGGAATCCCTGCAGGAATGCTACGACCTCCAGAAGCAGGCCTACGCCAACTTCTGTCGACGCGTCGGTCTCAAGGCCCTGCCCGTCGTGGCAGACTCCGGCCAGATCGGCGGGGACACCTCCGTCGAGTTCATGGCCCTCGCCGGCACCGGCGAGGCGGAACTCGTCTACTGTGACGACTGCGGGTTCGCGGCAGACGTCGAGGCCGCCACGGCAACCATCAACCTCGTTGACGGGGAGCCGGGCACCCTCGAGAAGGTCAGTACTCCTGGGTGCGCGACGATATCCGACCTCGCCGCCTTCCTCCACGTTCCCGAGGCGGGGACGCGCAAGGCGCTCGCGCTCGTGGATGGCGACGGAAGGCCCGCCGTGTGCTTCGTCCCCGGCGATCACGACATGAACGAGGTCAAGGCCGAGCACGTCTTTGGCCCCTATCACATGATGACGGACGAGGAGCTCGTGGAATTCGGCCTCGCGAAGGGCTTCATGGGGCCGATCGGCCTGCCCGAGGACGTTCGTGTCTGCGCAGACGCCTCCCTCCGCGACTCCCTCTGGTGGACCATCGGCGCGAACGAGTGTGGCTACCATTACGTCCACGCCAGGCTGGGCCGCGACTTCGAGCTTGACGACTGGGTTGACGTCATCACCGTCAAGGAGGGTGACGGGTGCCCCACATGCGGCAAGCCGCTGGATCATGCGCGTGGTATCGAGGTCGGACAGGTCTTCCAGCTCGGCACGAAGTACTCCGCCTCGATGGGTGCGACGTTTGCCGACGAGAACGGTGATGAGCAGCCCTTCCTCATGGGCTCCTATGGCATCGGCGTAGGTCGCACCATGCAGGCCATCATCGAGCAGCACCACGACGACGCAGGCATCTGCTGGCCCGTCTGCGTGGCGCCCTACGAGGTCGAGGTCATCCCGCTGGACGTCGCCGACGGCAACCCGGTGTGGGAGGCTGGCGTCGGCATCGCAGACGACCTCATCTCCCAGGGGGTCGAGGTCGTCCTCGATGACCGCAAGGAGCGTCCAGGGGTCAAGTTTGCCGACGCGGACCTTATCGGCCTGCCCTATCAGGTCATCCTCGGAAAGCGCGGCGTAAAGAACGGCACAGCCGAAGTAAAGGACCGTGCCTCGGGAGAGCGCACTGACGTGGCCCTCTCCGAGGTCTCGGGTTGGCTTGCGGACAAGGTCATCGCTCAACGCGCGTAGGAGGCATCATGAACTACACCGAGCTCGCCGCGGCGGCACGTGGCGGCATGGGTCCGTACTGTAAGGCATGCCCCATCTGTGACGGACGGGGCTGTGGCGCGTCCATGCCCGGCCCAGGCGCCAAGGGCAGGGGTCGTGTGGCCATGCGCAACTTCGAGGCGTGGGACGACGTCTTGCTCCGTACGGATCCGGTGCATGCCGCGTTCGAGGCCTCCACGCGCACGAAGGTCCTCGGGCGCGCACTCTCCATCCCCGTCCTCATCGGACCGGTAGGTGACGTCAACCGTCACTATGGGGACAAATACGACACGGTCGAATACAACCGGTACGCGCTGTGCGCCGCGCAGGAGGCAGGCACGCTCGCCTTCACCGGAGATGGGGTCAACGCATCCATCATGTCCGAGTCCCTGCAGGTCATGGCCACCATCGGCGGAGCGGGCATCCCCACGATCAAACCTTGGTCGATGGAGATCGTCCAGGAGAAGCTCGATGCCGCCATCCAAGTGGGACCTGCCGCCATCGCCATGGACATCGATGCCGCCGGCCTGCCCTTCCTCAGGGGGCAACAACCCCCTGCCGGCTACAAGGACGCAGGACAGCTTCGCGAGATATCGGACCAGTGCCACGATGCGGGCGTCCCCTTCGTCCTCAAGGGTGTCATGTCGCCCTATGTGGCCGAGAAGGCCGTGGATGCGGCCGTGGATGCCATCATCGTCTCGAACCACGGCGGTCGCGTGCTCGACGGCGTGCCCTCGACGGCCGAGGTCCTTCCTGACGTAGCCGCGGACGTCTCGGGCGACGTGAGCATCCTCGTCGACGGTGGCATCAGAAGTGGTCTGGACGTCTTTCGTGCGCTCGCCCTCGGCGCCCAGGCCGTCCTCATGGCGCGCCCCTTCGTCGTGGCGATCTATGGCGACGGGAAGCAGGGTGCCAAGGACTATCTCGCCCAGCTTGCGGACGAGCTTCGAGACACCATGGAGATGTGCGGCGCCGCAACGATTCGCGACATCGACGAGGACATGCTCGCCTGGTAGCCGAATGCCATCGTGCAACGTGGGAAAGCGTCGTTGATGCGACTACCGGGCATCGGGCGTGAGGTGCCAGATGTCGGAGTTGTACTGCGCGATCGTGCGGTCGGACGAGAAGTATCCCGCCTTCGCGATGTTTACCAGGCACTTTCGCGCCCACGCGCGCTCGTCTGCCATATCGGCCAGCATCCTATCCTTGGTCGTACAGTAGTCCGCGAAATCGAGGAAGGTCATGAACCAGTCCTTGTCGAGAAGCTCGCCCTTGAGGCGCGAGAGATTCTCCTCGTCACCCATGGAAAGCATCTCGGGGCCAGTCAGAAAGTCCACGGCAGCAGACAGCGCGGGGTCGTCCGAGTAGTAGGCCTTGGGATCGTAGTCGCCGCGCTGGTAGTGGGCGATCACCTCGTCGGAGGAGGCACCGAAGGGGTAGAGGTTGCCCTCGCCCACGAGGTCGGCGATCTCGACGTTGGCGCCATCCATGGTCCCGAGCGTCACGGCGCCGTTGAGCATGAACTTCATGTTGCTCGTGCCCGAGGCCTCCTTGGAGGCAAGGCTGATCTGCTCGGAGATGTCTGCCGCGGGAATGAGCCTCTCGGCAGCCGTGACGTTGTAGTTCTCGATCATGACGACCTTGAGGTAGGTGCTTGCGTCCACGTCCGCCGCGATGACGTCACCCAGGCAGATGATGGCGTGGATGATGTCCTTGGCGATGGTGTAGGCCGGCGCGGCCTTGGCACCAAAGATTACCGTGATGGGACGCTCGGGCAGGCTGCCCGACTTGATGTCGAGATAGGTGCGAATCGCCCAGAGGAGGTTGAGCTGCTGGCGCTTGTACTCGTGGAGGCGCTTTGCCTGCACGTCGAAGACCGAGTCGGGATCGATCCTCGTCCCCTGGTGAGTCTGGAGCCAATCGGAGAAACGCCTCTTTCCGTAGCTCTTCACCTGCGCCAGCCTACGAAGGAAGTCATCGTCGTCGAGGTGGGCGAGAAGGCCCTCGAGCTCGCCCGCGTTCGTCTTCCAGCCCTCGCCGACCTCTGAGCTGATGAGGCTTGCGAGCTCCGGGTTGCATTCGACGAGCCAGCGGCGGAAGGTGATGCCGTTCGTCTTGTTGTTGAACTTCTCGGGATAGATCCTATAGAAGGGTGCGAGCTCGGTGTTCTCGAGAATCTCCGTATGAAGGGCCGCGACGCCGTTCACGGAGTGGCAGAAGTGGATGTCGATGTTGGCCATGTGGACGTTGTCCCATTCGTCCACGATCTGTACGAAGGGCTCGTCATAGGCCGCGCGCACGCGCTCGTCGAGCTTTCCCACGATAGGCATGAGCTGCGGGGCGACCTGCTCTATATAGGCCGCCGGCCAGGTCTCGAGGGCCTCTGCGAGGATGGTGTGGTTGGTATAGCCGCATACCCTCTCGACGATGTCGAGGGCCTCGTCGAGCTCGATGCCATGTTCGCCGAGCAGACGCACGAGCTCGAGAATGACCATCGTGGGATGGGTGTCGTTGATCTGGACGGCCGCATAGTCGGCAAGGTCGTGGAGGTCGCTGCCACGCTCCACGCATTCGTCGAGGATGAGCTGGGCGGCGTTGCTCGTCATGAAGTACTCCTGATAGACGCGAAGAACGCGCCCCTGCTCGTCGGAGTCGTCGGGATAGAGGAAGAGCGTGAGGTTCTTGGTAATCTGCTCCTTGTCGAATTGGATGCGGTTATGAATCACGCGCTCGTCGATGGAGTCCACATCAAAGAGGCGGAGGCGGCCGCACTTGCTGCCATAGCCCGTGACGTCGATCTCGTAGAGGGTGGACGTCACGTCAAAACCGCCGAAGTTCACGGTGTAGTGGTGGCCGGTGTTCTTCATCCAGTTTTCCCGACCCCACGTGAGCCAGTAGTCCGGTGACTCGTACTGCTTGCGGTTGCTGAAGCTCTGGCGAAAGAGACCGCAGTGGTAGGCGAGTCCGACGCCGTCGGCCGGAAGACCGAGCGTGGCGCAGGAATCGACGAAGCATGCGGCGAGCCTGCCTAGGCCGCCGTTGCCGAGTGACGGTTCGTACTCGAACTCCTCGAGCTCCGAGAGGGATCTGTCGGCAGCCGCCAGCTCGTCTCGCACCTCGTCGTAGAGACCGAGGTTGATGAGGTTGTTCCCGAGGAGCTTTCCGATGAGGAACTCGGCCGAGATGTAGTAGAGCTTCTTCCGACCCTCGTTGTAGCCGCGCTCATGCGCAGCCTCGCTGGTCAGCTCGAGAAGCGCGTTGAAGAGCTCGAGGTCGGTGCAATCGGCAAGAGACTTGCCCGTATGGGACGCGAGTGTGCTATGAGACATGCCAGTACCTCCGCAATGTATACCAATCAGTAATCACCCAAAAAGCCGAGTTCAATATAATCTCATTGGCGATGTGCTGTCTTGTAGTATCTTGGCAATCAATAGCACTATCCTATTTTCAACAACGTATCTCTATAAGAGGGCCACATGGAGTTCGATGAGTACGCGCAGTACCGCGAGACGAAGCCCCACAAGCAGCCGGACTTTGCCTACAACACCTATCTCTGCACGATCCCGCAGGACTTCGATCGCGTGCACCCTCACTGGCACGAGCAGATGGAAGTCATCTACGTCAAACGGGGATCGGGAGTGGTCTCCGTCGACTTCGATCGCCTCGACGTGCGCGCGGGCTCGATCGTCCCAGTGCTTCCCGGGGAGATTCACTCCATCGAGGGCACGCCGGGCGAACGCATGGAGTACGAGAACATCATCTTCTCGCTGGGCATGCTCGGTGGGGGAGACGGGGACACGTGGTTTCGCCTGAACGTCCTCGAGCCGCTACGCGAGGGAAGGCTTACGTTCATGAGGCCCATCCCGCCCGGCACCGACTTCTATGTCGAGGCATCCGCGGCCCTCGATGGGGCCGACCTCGCATGTACCGATCGCCAGGCAGGCTACTCGCTTCTCGTCAAAAGCTCCCTCTTGGGACTCCTCCACGCCCTTTACGTTCATCGCCTCGATGAGTCGCAGGTTCGGCCGAGGAGGTCGACGGAGAGGCTCAAGACCGTGCTCGCCGACGTCAAGGTCCACTATGGCGAGAAGATATCCATAGCCGACGCCGCGCGTCTCGCCGGCTACAGCGAGTCGCACTTCATGCGCATGTTCAAGGAGGAGACGGGGCAGACCTTCGTGGCCTATCTCACCGGCTATCGGCTCTCGGCGGCGGGCTACCTCCTCAGGGAGACGAGCGAGCCGATCGGCAGCATTGCCCTGAGCTGCGGATTTGATAACTTCTCGTATTTCACCCGCACGTTTCGCGCACACTACGGAGTGACGCCCTCCAAGTTCCGGACGGGTGCGTGACGGGGGAGAGAACCTCACCAATCCGTAAAAAAGCAGGTCAGCGCCTTTGGCGCCGGCCTGCGTTCATGATTGGTGGGCCCAGCAGGATTCGAACCTGCAACCCAGGGATTATGAGTCCCCTGCGCTAACCGTTGCGCCATGAGCCCAAAAAATAAAAGAGCGACGGCAAAAACGCCGCCGCCCGTCATTTTTGGTGGAGAATAGGGGGTTCGAACCCCTGACCTCGTGACTGCCAGTCACGCGCTCTCCCAACTGAGCTAATTCCCCGTAGTTTGGTGCGTGAATTACTATACCAAAGTGAGACTGAGGGTCAAGGAACAATTTGGGTAAGCTACCCTTGAATCGGTCTTGCAACCACAGTGCCGTCACATTCCAATCCCTCCCGAGGAGGAGAAATGTCCCCAGATGCCAAGAAGCTCAAGATCGTGAGTCTTGTGACCATGTTCGCCGGAATCGCCGCCGCAGTCGTGGGAATCGTCCTTCTTACCGACGGCTTTGACCTGAGCGACCTCTTCGTCCTCGTCTCGGGCCTTGCGACCATGGTCCTCGGGGGTTCGGGAGCGCGCACGGCCAACGTGCCATCGAGTGCCAGGGGACTCGTTCCGCAGGCGGGCGCCGTGACGGCAGTCGACGTCGCCGCAGCCGCTGGGAGCGCCTTCGTCGTTTCCGGTCAGTTCGTCGCCATCGTAGCCGCAGCCATCATCGCCGTGCTCGCCCTTGCGTTGGCCCTCGCGGCAATGGGCGTGAAGAAGGGCCTTGAGAAGCTCTAGGACTGTCGTGGTGGCGGCGTTGGCGAGCATAACGAGCGAGTAGCAGGCATGGAGGGTCCGGATATCACCCTTTCATATCGTCTGCACTTCCTGACGTATCTCAATCTGGGTATGGTGCTGTATCTTTGCTACAGGCAATACGATGGGTTTGCCTGTAGCAATCACATGAATGAAGAGAAGGCTCTTGAATCGAAGTCTGGGAGTGCCCGTGGATTCCACGGGAGGCATCGTCATCTATGACACCGGGGATGGGCAGGCGAGGCTCGACGTCCATCTCGACGGGGAGACCGTCTGGCTCACCCAGACGCAGATGGCCGAGCTGTTTGGCGTGGGCGTTCCGGCTGTCGCCAAGCATATCGCGAACATAATTGATGAGGACGAGTTGGTCGCCGAGGCAACTATTTCCAAAATGGAACAAGTTTGAACGGAGGGGGTTTGCCAGGTCGGGCGCACCGTGTCCGTCTACGACCTCGACATGATCGTCTCGGTGGGCTATCGCGTGAACTCGCGCAAGGCCACGCGTTTCAGGCAATGGGCGACCGGCGTGCTCAGGGAGTATCTCGTCAAGGGCTTTGCCATGGATGACGGGCGGCTCAAGGACCTGGGCGGAGGCGGCTACTGGCGAGAGCTCCTCGACCGCATCCGCGACATCCGCTCGAGCGAGAAGGTGCTCTATCGGCAGGTCCTCGACGTGTACGCGACGGCCGTCGACTACGACCCCAGCTCGGCCGGGTCGCAGCGTTTCCTCAAGATCGTCCAGGACAGGCCCCACTTCGCGGCTCACGGGCATACGGCGGCCGAGGCCATCTACGAGCGTGCCGATGCCGACAGGCCCTTCATGGGCCTCCGGACGTTCAGGGGCGATCAGGTGACGCTGGCGGACGCACGCATCGCCAAGAACCATCTCGATGCGGACGAGCTCAAGATGCTCAACCAGCTCGTCTCCGGCTACTTCGACCTTGCCGAGGCCCGCGCGCGGCAGCATGTCCCCACGTACATGGCCGACTACGTGACGCTGCTGGACACCATCATGCAGGCAGCCACGGGAATACCGGAGCTCGAAGGCGCCGGAAACGTGAGCCATGTTGTGTTTGATGGCCTTTAAGGTGCGGGTTGGGGACGCTGACGATAATCCGTACCAAACACGTCGTTTGGGATGGAATGGTCAAGATATCTTGACCATTCCAGCATCGCAGCCTAGAGAATGTACGGAGAAACGTCAGCACCCCCTTCTGCTCAGATCCTCTTGACAGAACACACCTCTTAGGGAGGGGTTTCGGGCGTCTCCGTGATCCCGCCGTCCACGCACCTTCTCTTCCGACCGCAGACGGTGGGCTCAGAAATCCCAAGCATATGGGCCACCTCGGCCAGCGCGGAGCCGCTGCCTCCGTATGCAAGGCCCATCGCCAGACGCACCGTTTTCTCAGGATACTTTGCTGGATGCGGCGAGGAACTCCTCTTGCTGCCGTTGGCGGCGCGCAACCACGACGACGCGGTGGACTTGCTGATGCCGAACCTCTCCTGCGCGTCGCGGACGGAATGGCCATTCATCGCGGTAGTCAATCAGAGACTCCCGTGCTTCCTTTGGATACGCCAGGAGTGCTTCCCCTTTGACTCGAAGCCCCCAGGATTATGGGCGCACTCTCACCTCTCCACTTCGCCCTCAATCTATATAGACGCCTACCGCTATTAAAACGTTTGGGTTTTTATTTCTTGTCTTCCTTTTTACAGGTTATTTTCAACCGTTTGGGGGTGGTACTGCAAATGGAACGTACCCAAGGTTGTTATGCGGCTACACTACAAGTAAGGTGGTGATACAAATAATGGCAGCACGCTTGCTCTTTTCGACTATCTCCCATCGTTGTAGCAAAATACTTAATCATCTGATAGGGCTTAAAAAGCCAAGTTAACTCTATTATATATAAATAGTACTTAAGAGGAGAACCCATGAAAGCTGCTGTGAAAACGCTTCTTGTTCTTTTCGGAGTTTCTCTCGCCTTTATACTTACGTGCGGCTTCTCTCCTTCAGTTGCTCTTGCGGCTGAACCTATTAACCCCGTTAGTAGCAATGAAATAAGCGACAGATTTGCCCAAATATCCGAGTCTTATAATGTCGGAGACACCCTTTCAGAGGAGGATGCGGCATTCGTATGGGAGAATGGACTGCAAGACGAGCAGCCTGTTTTGACAAGGGGAAGCGCCTCTATTTACGAAACACGAACAGCTTATGGAACTACAGCGATACTTTCAGGAACCGTATGGCATAATGGAACATTTAACTATAATTTCGGAGGCAATGTGAGGGGACGCATCACCTCTGGGCAAACTCCACGTCAAATGACAGTGACCGTTACATGCCAAGCCTTCGGTCTAGTTGGAAGCTCAACTGTTCTCCAATATTCTGATAGTGTCACTTCCACATCCTATGGGTCAAGAACAGTAAGTATGAGTAAGAGCAAGAATTACTCTGGAGTAACCGCGGTCTATGTCATCAATACCCAGCTCGATGTCACAACCGCTTCGGGCAACGGTTTCACCATCAACGCCTCGTAAGAGGAGATGATTCGTGTGTCTGCGAAAGCGTTGCCCCTGTGGGAAAGAATGCGCCTTATCGTCGCCAGCGGTCTCATATTTGCCGTTCTGGGGGGACTTCCCGCTGCCCCCTTTAGTCGAGCGGCGACCGATCTAACCGAGAGCGAGGCGCTTTTTCCCTCAATTGCTTTTTATGTCCTGCTTGGTGCCATCTACGCGCGAAGCTATCCGTTCTTTGCCGGGAGCGCTCCTCGTCGTATGCTGTGCTCGCTGGCAACTTGTTTTCTCGCATGGATCGGTCTCACCTTTGTTGCCCTCAGCCTTCTCTTCTCCGGGCTTTTTAACTTCACAACCGGCCACGGCGCATATGCGGCGCTCGTGGGAGTCCTGCTCGTCGTTGTGGCGCTGCGCATCTTTCTCGGCCCGATGCGCCTAGCAAGAAGAAGCGACGTCACAGGATAGCCCCCGCGAAAGCGACCACAGGGAGCTAGGGTCTCTCTATGATTCTAGCTCCCTTGTATTATATAAATATTTAATATTTGCACACCCGAGTCAGCCCCTCGTATCCATGTCAAGAAACACAAAACTACTCTAGTTACCATTCCTCGACCTATTATCTGATGGGCGGTCTGTAAGGCTGTATCGGTGCACGATGAGGAGGCCGCCGCTTAGCACGAGCCGCAGGTCCCATCTCCTTCCCCTGGAGGCATATGACTTCAGGGGATTATGCGCGGTAATTCTCTGTGACATGGAACAGAGCCACTCCGAGGCGGAGAGAGGGCTCGCGTTTCCCAGAGCGTGCGCCGCCTCTTTGGTGCAGGAGGCCTCCCGGCACCCTCGCCTTAGGGCTCGTGACCAGTATCTCCTCCGTGCGTCTCGTGGTCGTCGCGCTGTATCCGAGCGCGAGGTTGTGTTTGTACAAGCCCTATCTTCGGAAAGGGATGCTGACATTTCTCCGTACCTTCTCTAGGCGGAATGATGGAGAGGGGCGCATCCCCACCCCTCCATTCTCCCAAGACACGAAGTCTCCAGGTTTTTGAGCGCACTCCCTTTTGTCCTATAACCCACGGATTGGTCCCCGCGGTGCATAATAAAAGAAACAGCCCGGGACATGTATCCCGGGCTGCTGATTTGCATGGTGGGCGATGCTGGATTCGAACCAGCGACCCCATCCGTGTGAAGGATGTGCTCTACCCCTGAGCCAATCGCCCGCATCAACGCCTGAGCATCATACCAAAACCCGTAACCAAGCGTGCGCGAGAATGAAAACCTTCTCGAGATGGACGAATGCGGCCTGGCGAGAATTCGCCGGGCGGCACAGTCATCGTCCGTGAGACACTAGGAAGGATTATCAATCCGGCGGCAACCCCACGGAGGAGATTCGAATGGGCGAGAAGAGGCATCCGTCGACCATGCGACGGACCGTTCACTACTTTTGGACCGTGACGAAGACGAGCAAACCGGCCTTTCTCGGCGCGCTCGCCTCGTCTATCGGATACGTGGGCTTCCTTACCTACGCCAACTCGTACTACATGGCCGAGATCGTGGACGCGGTCAGCGCCGGCGGAGCCACGCTGCAGTCGCTTACGCCTCTCGTCGTGGCGCTCATCGTGGTCAACGTGCTCGGGCAGGCGTGTTCCAAGCTGCAGGACTACACCTGCTGGAAGCTGGAGAACCAGGCGACCTACGAGCTCGACACCCACTGCTTCGACACCCTTTCGAACCAGTCGATGACCTTTCACTCCAACCGTTACGGTGGCTCGCTCGTAAGCCAGACCTCCAAGTTCGTGTCGGCGTACTCGAACCTCACGGACACGATGGTCTACTCCGTGGTCCCGACGCTGACCTCCGTCGTGCTCACCATCGTCATGCTCGCGGCGGCCGTGCCCCTCTACGTCATCGTCCTCTCGGTCTTCCTCGTCGCGTACGCGATCGTGACGTATCGGCTCTACAAGCGAATCCTCCCCATAAACGCGCAGGCCTCCGCTGCCCAGAACCGCCTCTCGGGCGAGCTCTCAGACTCCGTGACCAACATCCTCACCGTAAAGACCTATGGTCGCGAGGCCTACGAGAGACAGGTCTTCGACGAGGCGAACCGCGAGGCTCGTGCGGCAGACGCGCGCGGTATGCTCCAGTCCACGATCACGGGCACCGTCACGAGCTCCATGATCGTGGTCATCATGGCGCTCGCCATCGTCTTCATCGCAGGTGGCAACGCCTGGTTCGGCATCTCGGCGGGCATGCTCGTCATGATGTTCAACTACACCTACCAGCTCACGATGCGATTCAACATGCTGAGCAGCACCATGCAGCGCCTCAATCGCGCCTTCGGCGATGCCGCGGACATGACGCGCATCCTTGACGAGCCGCGGCTCGTGGCTGACGTGAAGAACGCCCCCGACCTCCTCGTCACGTCCGGGAGCATCGACTTCGAGAACCTCAACTTCTGGTACGAGGACGCCGAGGCATCGGACAAGGTCTTTGACGAGTTCTCCCTGCACATCCCAGGAGGTCAGCGCGTAGGGCTCGTCGGCCGCTCGGGAGCGGGCAAGACGACGCTCACCAAGCTCCTGCTGCGACTGTCCGACATACAGGAGGGTCGCATCCTCGTCGACGGCCAGGACATCTCCCGATGCGCGCAGCAGAGCCTTCGCCACCAGATCGCCTACGTGCCGCAGGAGGCCCTCCTCTTCCATCGCACCATCCGGGAGAACATCGCCTACGGAAAGCCAGGTGCCACCGAGGACGAGATCGTTCGCGCCGCCTGCGAGGCGAACGCCATGGAGTTCATCGAGAGGCTTCCCGGGGGACTCGACACGTTGGTGGGGGAGCGTGGCATCAAGCTGTCCGGCGGTCAGCGACAGCGCGTGGCAATCGCCCGGGCCATCCTCGCCGACGCGCCCATCCTCGTACTCGACGAGGCCACCTCGGCGCTCGACTCGGAGAGCGAGGGACTCGTGCAGGAAGCACTCATCCATCTGATGCGCGGTCGGACGTCGATCGTGGTCGCGCATAGGCTCTCGACCGTCGCCTCCCTTGACCGAATCGTGGTCCTTGCCGACGGCCGCGTGGCGGAAGACGGCACGCACTCCGAGCTTCTCGAGTCGGACGGGGAGTATGCTCAACTGTGGGGCCGACAGACCGGTGCCTTTCTTGATAATGGAGACTGACTGGACGGGACGAGCACGCGTGCGTCGCTCCTGGTCGGAATCTGGCTTGGGAGGGGAGCGCATATGAAGAAGCAGACGAGACGGTCTCTCGCCAACATCGGCGTCGTCGTTGCGACGATTGGCGTATTGGCCCTCGGCCTCTTCATCACCTACCAGATCATCGCGATGGGGTACCATTCCTCGGATGGCTCCACGCCATCGTCCTCATCGTCTTCTTCGACGTCCTCTTCGGCATCCTCGTCCGCTGCCACATCGGACGCGTCTGACAGTGCAACGAGTACCGTGAACCCCCTCACGGTACGTGCCCAGCAGATCGTTGGCACCATGACCATCGAGCAGAAGGTGGCACAGCTCTTCGTCGTGCAGCCTGAGGCGGTGACGCAGGTGAGCACGCAGACCAAGGCCGGCGACTACACCCGTGAGTGTCTCAAGAAGTACCCGGTGGGCGGCATCGTCTACTTTGCCAAGAATCTCACCTCGAGCTCCCAGACCAAGGCCATGCTCACCGACACGCAGACCTACTACGAGCAGATCATGGGCTTTCCCATCCTGCTTGGGGTCGACGAGGAGGGCGGTACCGTGGCGCGCATCGCGGGCAACGCCAACTTTGGCATAGCCAACGTCGGCGACATGGCCGCCATCGGCGCCACGGGCGACACCTCCAAGGCCACGGACGCCGCCGTGACCGTAGGGACCTACCTCAAGAACCTCGGCTTCAACCTCGATTTCGCACCCGTGGCGGACATAGCGAGCACCACGAGCTCCGCCTTGGCGCGTCGCTCCTTCGGTGCCGACGCCGCGACGGTGGCACCGATGGTTCGTGCGCAGGTCGGGGGCTATCTCAGTACGGGCATCCTCTGCTGTGCGAAGCACTTCCCGGGCATCGGTGGTGCGGAGGGCGACTCCGAGAAGGAGCTCGTCTACACCCACTCCACCCTTGACGAGATGAAGACGTCCGAGCTCCTTCCCTTCGAGGCTGTTATCGACGCCGGGGTACCGATGATCATGGTGGGCCATCTTGCCTGCACCGAGGTGACGGGCGACGACGTTCCCGCCTCCCTCAACCCCAAGATCGTGACCGATGTCCTGCGCGACCAGCTTGGGTACGACGGCGTCATCATCACCGACTCGCTCCAGATGGGTGCCGTCGCAGGTCTCTACAGCTCATCCGACATAGGCGTGCGGGCGCTGCTCGCCGGCGATGACATGATTCTTATGCCCTCTGACTTTCAGACCTGCTACCAGGGGGTCCTCGACGCGGTCTCCGACGGGACCCTCAGCGAGGAGCGCATCGACGAGTCGGTGGTCCGCATCGTCCGTGCCAAGCTCGCGCTCGAGTCGTGACGTCCGCCGACACGCCTCCTCTATGGTGTTCTGCCAAGGCTTGCCCCAAGGGGTCGTGCCAGAAGGGGTATGTCTCGTATAATTCCTTACTTGGCGATACGCCAGACGGGCGTACGGATGAGGAGGGCACACCATGGCCGATGCAAGCGGTGATCCAGTCGAGGTCTTTGACATGCACCTCGCTCACGTGGGCATCAATGCCACGAGCGACGAAGAGGCACATGACGTCGCGCGACGGTTCGAGACACTCATGGGCCTTGCCACGCGCGAGATGCCGCCGTCCTACTTTGCCGGGACGCTTGTCGAGGTCATGAAGGGAAGCGGCCGCGGCACCAAGGGTCACATCGGCTTCCACGTCAATGACCTCGATGCTGCCGCTGCATGGTTCTCCGCACGCGGCTTCGAGGTCGACGAGTCGTCACGAGCCTTCCTGCCCGACGGTAGTCCGCTGCTCGTCTACTTCAAGGACGAGATAGCAGGCTTTGCCATCCATCTCACCACAGCCGACTAACGACGAATACCGGAGATTTGGTTTGATAGCACTTGCTGATAAGATCACGAAGTCATTTGGCGGCCGCGTCCTGTACTCGTCCGCCACGCTGCAGCTCAACGCTGGCGAGCGGTGGGCCCTCGTCGGACCCAACGGTGCGGGCAAGACCACGCTCCTGCGCATCGTCATGGGTCTCGAGGTTGCCGACGAGGGGACGGTCAGCTTCGCCAAGGACACCACGATCGGGTATCTCGAGCAGGAGGCCAAGCTCGAGGGAACCAAGACGGCCCTGCAGGAGGTCGTGGACTCGGCCGTCGAGGTCAAGGAGGTCGAACGCCTCGTTCGCGACTACGAGCACAGGATATCGCATGCGACGCCCGGCCCGAAGCTCGACTCCCTCCTCGAACGCTACGGACATGCGCAGGATCGCTTCGAGCGGCTTGGCGGATACGAGCTCGAGAGCAGGGCACGGGCGATTCTCGGTGGCCTCGGCTTTCCCATCGAGGACTTCGACAAGCCCGCGGCCGACTTCTCGGGCGGTTGGCAGATGCGCATCGCCCTTTCCAAGCTGCTGCTGCGCCATCCCGACCTCCTCCTCCTCGACGAGCCCACCAACCACCTCGACCTCGAGAGTGTTCGCTGGTTCGAGCAGTTCATAGCCGGCTACGACGGCGCGGTCCTGCTCGTGAGCCATGACCGCGCGTTCATGGACGCCTGCGTGAGCCACGTTGCCGCCCTCGAGAACAAGCGTCTCGTGACCTATACGGGAAACTACTCGGGCTATCTCAGGCAGCGCGAGGACAACCTCGAGCAGCTGCGTGCCAAGAGGGAGGCCCAGGAGCGCGAGATCCAGCACATGGAGGTCTTCATCGAGCGCTTCAGGTACAAGCCGACGAAGGCGAAGCAGGTCCAGGAGCGCGTGAAGAAGCTCGAGAGGGTCCGAGAGGAGCTCGTCGTCCTCCCGGAGCAGTCGAAGCACGTCCATTTTCGCTTTCCCGACCCTCCGCGCACGGGGGACTCCGTGGTCAGCGTGGACGGTGTCGCAAAGCACTTCGGGGACAACCGCGTCTATGACGACGTGAGCCTCACGCTCTACCGCGGTGACCACGTGGCCCTCGTCGGGCCGAACGGTGCGGGCAAGTCCACGCTCATGAAGCTCATCAACGGAAGCCTTGCGCCGGACGCGGGAACCATCGCACTGGGACAGAACGTGACTGTGGCCTACTACGCGCAGCACCAGCTCGAGCAGCTCAACCCATCCAACACCGTTCTCGCCGAGATGGACGGCGTGGCCCCCGGCTGGACGAGCTCGGACGAGCGACGCCTGCTCGGAGCCTTCCTCTTTCACGGTGATGACGTCGACAAGCGCGTTCAGGTGCTTTCGGGTGGCGAGAAGGCTCGTCTCGCGCTCGCCAAGATGCTCGTGGCGCCAGACCCGCTGCTCTGCCTGGATGAGCCGACCAACCATCTTGACATCGACTCCGTCGACGTCCTGGAGGAGGCGCTCACGAAGTTCCCGGGGACGATCGTCCTCATCAGCCACGACGAGCACCTCGTGCGCGTCCTGGCCAACAAGGTCGTGGACGTCCGTGACCACAAGGTGACCGTCTATGACGGGGACTATGACTACTACCTCTTCAAGCGCGCGGAGCTCGAGGCGAAGGGCACCGAGGATCCTGGTGTCGTCGAGCAGTCGACGGTCGTGTCCCCTGCCTCCCCGGAAGATGACGCCCAGTCTGCGGGTCGCAACGTCAAGACGCGCGAGCAACGGCGCGTCGAGGCCGACGAGAGAAACCGTCGCAACAAGGCGCTCAGAAAGACACGCGAAAGGTTGAAGCAGGTCGAGGCCGCACTCGAGCCCGCCCACAGGCGCCATGACGAGCTCATGACGCTGATGGCCGACGAGAGCCTCTACAACGACAGCGACAAGTTCAACCAGTGCCTCACGGAATACAATGCGCTCGCGAGGAAGATTCCTGCACTCGAGCAGGAATGGCTCGAGTTGTCAGAGAAGATCGAGGAGGGAGCCGATGAGTAGCAGGGGAAGTGCCGACACCCTGGTCGTCAGGATCCTCGGACTTGTCGCCATCGTCTTTCGTGTCGCGGGTATCCTCATCGCGGTCCTCGTCGTGGCAAACGTCTTTGCGTCAGGCGCCATACGCATGGTGCTGCTTGACGTCAACGGATTCATGTCGGGCATCATACCAGGGTTCCTGCGTGGGCTCTTCGTCTTCCAGACGCCCTTTGACGGGGCGCTTCGCGGTGACTTCGCCATCCTTGCTATGATGTGTCTTGTCGCCGACTGGGTCTTCTGCCGGATCGCTTCCTCGCTGCGCTGACGCTGCGAGAGGGGAGTGCCACGTGCTTGCTTCGTTCTCGACCGGACAGATCATCCGCATCGTCATCTCGGTCGTTCTCGTCATGTTCTCCGCCATCCTGCACGAGGTCGCCCATGGCTGGGCGGCCTATAGGCTCGGTGACCCGACGGCCAAGGAGGCGGGCAGGCTCACGCTCAATCCCGCGGCCCATCTGGACGGCTTTGGGTCGATCGTCCTTCCGCTGCTCATGGGCCTCATGGGCGGACCCATCTTCGCCTACGCCAAGCCCGTGCCCTACAACCCCAATCGCCTGCGCAAACCCCGCCGCGACGAGGTCCTCGTCGCGCTTGCCGGCCCGGCGGCCAACCTCCTCCAGGCGCTCCTGGGAACCGCCCTCCTCTACGTCTTCTACCACGGTTACGTGGGACTCGTTCAGAGCGGCGTCGTGATCTCGACCGACGTCGTCGGGTGGATCGTCCTCATCCTCGAGTCGTACGTCTACGTGAACCTCGTGCTCATGTTCTTCAACCTCATCCCGCTGCCACCGCTCGACGGCTCCAAGGTCATCTTCCTCTTCCTCTCGGGGAGCGCGCGCCGGACCTACTACACGATCCAGCGCTACGCGATGCCCATCCTGCTCGTCTGCATGTACGTGCTGCCGTACTACTTTGCCGTCAATCCTCTCGGCGCCTATCTCAACGCCACCGCAGGCGCCCTTTACGACCTGCTCATCGCGGTGATCTAGGCATGTCCTACCGCGTTCGCACGCAGGCGTACTCCGGACCCTTCGACCTGCTCCTGCAGCTCGTGAGCCGCCAGAAGGTCGCCATCGGGTCCATCTCCATCTCCGACGTCACCGAGCAGTACCTCGCAGAGGTCAGTCGGATGGGTGACCTCGACCTCGACGTGGCGAGCGACTTCGTGCTCGTGGCCTCGACGCTTTTGGAGATGAAGGCCGCGGCGCTCGTGCCGGACACGTCGGTTCGCGTCGTCGACACGGACGTCGGGGATGACGGGGACCTCGAGGGGCTCTCTCCCGACGAGGCGCGTGAGGTTTTCATCGCAAGGCTTGTCGCCTACAAGCAGTTCAGGAACGCGGGCACCGCGCTGGCCGCGAGGGCCGAGGCCGAGAGTCGCATGCTCCCTCGTACCGTCGGCGCCGATCCGGAGTTTCTCGACCTCATGCCTGACTATCTCGAGGGCATCTCGCTGAGGAGCCTTGCCGTGATCTGCGCGGACATCGACAGCCGTCGCGAGACCCTGCTCCTCGAGGCCGAGCACATCGCCCCTCGGAGACTGCCGGTCGCGCTCACCGTGGCCTCGGTCGATCGTCTGGCGCGTACGCGCGGCCGCGTCACCTTCTCCGAGCTTCTCGACGGCCACTCCGAGCCCGAGCTCGTGGTTGCCAACTTCCTTGCCATACTCGAGCTGTTCAAGCGTGGGATGGTGACGGTAAGGCAGGCCGAGACCTTCGGTGAGATCGAGATAGACCACATAGACGGAGCGGAGCCGTACAGACTGGACGAGTCCGTCCTCTCGGAGATCGACGCCGAAGACGTCGACGACGCACTCATTGCCACCATCGAGACGGACGAGAGGGAGAACTAGTGGAAGACCTCGAACATCTGGAATCAGGCTCGCTCAAGGGGATGCTCGAGGCGCTGCTCCTCGTCTCCGACGACTCCGTCTCCGCGACTGACTTTGCGAAGGTCCTCGGCGTGGCGCCAGGTGAGGTGGCGTCTGCGTTGGCCGAGCTCTCGGCCGAGTATGCGGACGCCAACCGAGGCTTCCAGCTTCGCGAGGTGGCCGGAGGCTGGCGACTCTTCACGCACCCCGCCTACCATGACCAGGTCTCCGGCTTCGTGCTTTCGTGGGACACCAGGAAGCTCTCGCAGGCGGCCCTCGAGACGCTCGCCGTGGTCGCCTACCACCAGCCTGTCACGCGCGAAGGCGTGCGAGCCATCCGCGGCGTCAACTCCGAGGGCGTCATCAGCTCCCTCATCGAGAAGGGCCTCGTGCGCGAGATGGGTCACGAGGCCGATCGCGGTCAGGCGATCCTCTATGGCACCACGCGTCACTTCCTCGAGCGCTTCGGACTTCGGTCCCTACATGACCTGCCACCCTTGGAGGACTTTGCCCCCGACGAGGAGTCGAGATGCTTCATTCGCGAGCGGCTCTCCGGTCGGACGATCTCGAGCACGCTCGAGGAGACGGCGGCCGACATGGACGACGAGCGCGAGCTTCTCGAGGACGACTACGATGACGCCGAGCTGGACCCCGCAGCAGATGGCGGCACCGATGAGTGAGGATGAGACGATCTATCCCATGCGGCTCCAACGCTTCCTCGCCCGAGCGGGGGTGGCGAGCAGACGTGGTTCCGAGCGGCTCATGAGTGCCGGTCGCGTCCGTGTGAACGGGGAGGTCGTGACCGAGCTTGGTAGCAAGGTCGACCCGCTCGCCGACGTGGTGACCGTCGACGGCAGAGTCTGCACCATTGCCGAGAGCCCGACCTACCTCATGCTCTACAAGCCCATCGGCTACCTCACCACCATGAGCGATCCCATCGGGAGGCCCTGCGTGGCCGAGCTCGTCCCCACGGACGAGCATCCCGGACTCTTTCCCGTGGGAAGGCTCGACTCCGACACGACGGGCCTTTTGCTCTTCACCACCAATGGTGACCTGGGGCAGGAGCTCCTCCACCCGTCACATCACGTCGACAAGCACTATGTGGCGCTCGTCTCGGGCACGCCAAGCGCGCATGACCTCGAGAGGCTGCGGCGTGGCGTCCAGCTTGAGGATGGCGTGGCCTCGCCTGCCGGAGCGGAGCTCCTGGACGATGCCGACGCGCTCTTCTCGGTGGTCGCACCCCGAGGTGTCGGGAGAACGGGCGGCGGGGAGCCCAACGCCGTGGTCGGGATCACCATCCACGAGGGCAGGAAGCACCAGGTCAAGAAGATGATGCAGGCCGTGGGGCACAAGGTGCTCCGTCTTCATCGCGACGTCTTCGGGCCCCTCGTGCTCTCTGGCATCGGCGAAGGGGAGTGGAGGCCGCTCGACCCTTGCGAGACGACGCTCCTCGAAAAGATCGCCGCTGACAGGAAGGATGCTGAGTAGTGGACTTTTCCATCCGCCAGAGAGTGCTTCTCATGAGACACCCCGAGACTCCCGCGAACACCGAGCGCTTCTTCTCGGGCAGGAGGGACGTGCCCCTCACCGAACGGGGTCGGGTGGAGCAGACGCGCGGCGTGGATGCGCTCGTGGCCTTCCGACCGGAGCGCATCTGGTGCTCTCCTCTCTCTCGCTGTCATGACCTCGCCATGCGAGCCGCGAGCATGCTGGGAGTTCCCTGCGAGGATCGCGACGAGCTCGTGGAGTTTGACTTCGGCACGCTCGAGGGCACCAGGTTCGCGGACGCGGGCACGTCGGGATACCCCTTCCCGTGGCCGCTCGACGAGGACGGGCACTCGATGCCCGCACCACAGGCAGAGTCGTTCGAGGACGTCGCCGCTCGCGTGGACTCCCTCCAGGAGGAGATCCTCGGACTCACCGGACGCACGGCGTGCGTGAGCCACGGCGGACTCCTTCGCATGTTCCTCGCACGCGCCTATGAGATTCCCTTCGATCGCTTCTGGGACGTGCACCTCCTCAACGTGCACTCGCTCTTCTTCACAAGCACGGGGCGTGAGCTGCAGCTCGGTGGCTTCAACCTCTCGCCCGAGGAGGTCATCGAGCGGTGCACCAAGGCAAACGCCTACGATATGCGCAACATCTGGGGCGCATCCGGGAAGGACTAGCATGATCGTCGCAATCGACGGGCCCGCGGGGTCCGGTAAGTCCACCGTCGCTCGCGCGGTCGCCGAGAGGTGCCATCTCACCTACCTCGACACGGGGGCGATGTATCGTTCCGTGGCTGCGGAATGCCTCCATCGAGGCATCGACCCCGAGGACGGCGTGCGCGCGGCAGAGGTCGCACGCACCTGTACCATCTCGTTCGGGACCGATGGCACACGACAGACCGTCTCGGTGGACGGACGGGACGTCACGGATGAGATACGCACGCTCGAGATCGACCTCGCGGTCTCTCCCGTCTCGGCCGTCCCCGCGGTGCGCGAGGCCATGGTGGCCCTCCAACGCAAGGTCGGCGAGGCCGGGGGCGTCGTTGCCGAAGGCCGCGACATCGGCACGGTCGTCTTTCCGAACGCGGAGGTGAAGGTCTTCCTCACCGCCGACGCGTCTGCCCGCGCGCACCGCCGGGCGGTGCAGCGGGAGGGCGGCGACGCGGCCAAGGACGCCACGGCCGTAGCCGACGTCGCCGAGGAGCAGTCCATCCTCGAGGACCTCAGGCGGCGCGACGAGTACGACTCGAACCGCGCCGCCTCCCCCCTCAGACCGGCCGACGACGCCGTGCGCATCGATTCGTCCTCCCTTGCGGTGGAGGAGGTCGTGGCGAGGATCGTCTCGCTCAGCCCCGAGCTCGAGAGGATGTCGGGCATCCCGTCTCGTCGCGAGAAGACCTCCCAGAAAACGACCGCCGATCAAACCGAGACGGGACGCGAGCGTGATTCGAAGCCCGGAGGGAAGCTGCGCGCATTCAGAGGCAACTCCTTCGACGACTACTACGACAGCGCCCTGGCAGACCATCCGCTACCTGCGCGCATGTTCATGGGCTTCGTGGTATGGGTGCTCATCGTCGTGAGCAAGATCATCTGGCCCTGGAAGATCGAGGATGCCGAGAAGCTCCTGACGGCCGGCGACGGCCGTGGTCGTGTGCTGATCATGAACCACACCTCGATGCTCGATCCGGTGATCGTGGTGCCGTACCTCTGGATTCACGGCATCAGGATTCGTACCATCTACAAGAGCGAGTTCGACAAGGTCAAGATTGCCACATGGTTCTTCTCCCGCGTAGGGGCATTTCCCGTGGAGCGCGGATCCGCAGATATGAAGGCAGTGCGACGTGCGCGGGCGTCGCTTCTGCGGGGGGAGTGGATCCTCATCTACCCCGAGGGAACCCGCGTGAAGAGCGACGACGAGCCCGTGGTCGTCCACGGAGGCTTTGCGCTCATGGCACACATGGGCAAGGCGAGCGTTCAGCCGCTCGCCATCGTCGGCGCGCGCGACATCACGAGGCGCGGTGGGCACCTTCACAGACCAGGTCGCGTCTTTCTCAGGACCGGAGACCCCATCGAGTTCTCCGACCTTGACGCCAAGGGCAAGAAGGCACAGATCGCGGCCATGGAGCGCATTGCGATGGATCGCGTGTACGCCCTGCGCGCCGAGCTGCGTGCGGAACATCCCGGAAAGATGTAGGAACACATGCCACGGATTCTCACTGCAGACGAGGCTGGTGCCTGCTATGGCGTGGAACGCGCGCTCGCTATGGCCGAAGAGGCCGTCTCGAATGCCGAGGGGCCTGTCCATACGCTCGGTCCCCTCATCCACAACCCACGGGTCGTCGCCGATCTCGAGAGCGCTGGCATAACCGTGGTGAGAACGCCCGCCGAGGCCGCTGGGGAGACGCTGCTCCTCCGTACGCATGGCGTCACTCCCGAGGTGGAGCGCGAGGCCCGCGAGGTGTGTCGACACGTGCTTGACGCGACCTGCCCCTTTGTCAAGAAGGTCCACGTGGCCGCCGAGAGGCTCTCTCGCGAGGGCTATCAGGTCGTCGTGGTGGGGGAGGCGGGACACCCCGAGGTCGAGGCGACGGTCGCGCACGCCGCCGGCGCCGTGGTGGTCGACTCCGCTGCCGAGGCCCGCTCGCTCGGACTTCACGGCAAGGTCGGCGTCGTCGTCCAGACCACGCAGTCGCACGCCCGGCTCATGGAGGTCGTGGGCGAGCTTCTCGCCTGCGCCGACGAGGTACGCGTTTTCGACACCATCTGCGAGGCGACGTCCGGTCACCAGCGGGCCTGCGACGAGCTCGCGCGTACGGTGGACGTCATGGTCGTGATCGGCGGCAGGAACTCCGCGAACACGACGCGTCTTGCCGAGATCGCCGCAAAGAGCTGCCCGAGCACGCATCATGTGGAATGCGCCGACGAGCTCGACCCCGCCTGGTTCGTCGGTGCGCGAGCCATCGGCATCACGGCAGGCGCCTCGACACCTGCGTCGCAGATTGCGGCCGCTCGCTCGACGATCACGAGAATGGTCGGCGAGGAGTAGCCATGGCAGAGCAGCGAGCCGACTACGCAAGCTCGAGACCGCAGGCGACAGGTGCCTGGGTTGCGCGCGTGGAGAAGGAGGGCCCAGCCTGGGAGGCGGGCATCGAGCCGGGCATGCGCATCGACTCGGTGAACGGTCACGTTCTGCGCGACATCATCGACTGGCGCTGGGAGGCCGACGGGGCGAGCTGTGACCTCCTGGTCTTTGACCCTACGGACGGCGGTACCTATCCTTGCACCCTCGAGCGGGAGTCCGGGGAGGACTGGGGCCTCGACTTTACCGACGTGCTCTTCGACGGCATTCGCACCTGCGTGAACGCCTGCCAGTTCTGTTTCATGAGCATGCTGCCCGAGGACATGCGTCCTTCGCTCACGCTCCGAGACGACGACTACCGGCTCTCCTTCCTCCAGGGAAACTTCGTCACGCTCACGAACCTCACCGACGATGACGTCGAACGCATCATCGCCTGCAGCCTCGAACCCATGAACGTCTCGATTCACGCCATCAGCCCCAAGGTGCGCCGTTCGCTCATCGGTCGCAACGCGCAGCGAGGGGTGGACGTGCTCGAACGACTCTGTGAGGCAGGAATCGAGATCCATGGCCAGGTCGTGCTGTGCCCGGGAATCAACGACGGTGAGGAGCTCGTGCGCACGCTCGACTGGGTCGAGGCCCACCCCCAGGTGACCTCGCTCGCCATCGTGCCGCTCGGGTACACCAAGCACTCGAGGCGATTCACGAGGTCCTTCTCGGACGACGTCGAGGCATCGCGCGCCGTGATCGAGCTCATCGCCCCCTACCAGGCCCGCGCCCGAAGGCGTTGGGGCCAGACGCGCTTCCAACTCTCCGACGAGTTCTACGTCGACGCCCGCGCGAGCGTTCCTCCCGCCGAGACCTACGACGGATACCCCCAGTTCTATGACGGCATCGGCATGCTCCGCAGCTTCCTCGACGACGTCTCGCGCCTGCGCGAGCGCCGACCCGATGACATCGCCTCGGTGGGGAGGGGCCTTGCCGTCAGGGGGCTTCGGGCGGTCCTCGTCTGCGGCGAGGCTGCCCGCGAGACGCTCGACGTGCTCTGTGGCTGCTGGGAGGACGGGGTCATCTCGACGCATGCCATCAGAAACGACTTCTTCGGCGGCGACGTGAACGTGACCGGTCTCATCGTGGCGGAGGACCTTCTCGCGCAGCTCCCGGAGGACCTCTCGGACACGATCGTGGTGCTTCCCGAGACGATGTTCAACTTTGACCACCTCACCCTCGACGGCGTGACCGAGACCGACCTCGCCCAGGGACTCGGGAGCCGTGGGGCTACCGTCATCGTCACGCAGACGAGCCCCGACGAGCTTGTGGACGCCTTGGTTGATGCCGTCGCGGGATAGGTCGCGACCTCTGCTCGTGGTAGACTCTTTGAAGAATACGCAGCAGGGGGAGATCATGACCAAACCTATCGTCGCCATCATCGGCAGGCCGAACGTCGGCAAGTCCACGCTGGTCAACCGCATCGCCGAGAAGCGCGACGCCATCGTCCACGAGTCGCGCGGAGTCACGCGCGACCGCTCGTACCACGACTCCGACTGGAACGGACGCGAGTTCACGCTCGTCGACACCGGTGGCATCGAGTCGATCAAGTCTAAGGACGTGTTCGCGCCGCGCATTCGCGAGCAGGCACTTCTCGCGTGCGACGAGGCGGACGTGGTCGTCTTCGTCGTCGATGGCTCGGTGGGCATCACCGAGGAGGACGAGGAGGTGGCCCGCATCGTCCGTAAGACCGACAAGCCGGCCTTCCTCGTCGTCAACAAGAAGGACGACCCTGACACGGACGCCGAGGGCCTCTGGGACTACTACGCCCTCGGCGTCGGCGAGCCCATGCCCATCTCGGCCATGCACGGCCATGGCACCGGAGACCTCCTCGACAGGATCGTCGCCTGCTTTCCCGAGGAGGACGAGCCCGAGCCCGAGGATGACTATCTCAGCCTGGCCATAATCGGCAGGCCCAACGTCGGCAAGTCCTCGCTCGCGAACCGACTCGCGAACCGCAAGCGTTCCATCGTGTCGGATGTGGCCGGCACGACGCGCGATGCCGTCGACACGATGATCGCCTGGCGGGACCAGACCATACGGCTCGTGGACACCGCAGGCATCCGCAAGAAGAACCTCGTGCACGAGGACGTCGAGTACTACAGCCTCGTGAGGGGCCTGCAGGCCATGGACCGCTCCGACGTGTGCCTCCTCGTGGTCGACGCCACGGCAGGCGTCACCGAGCAGGACCAGAAGCTGGCCAACATGGCCGTCGACCGCGGGTGCGGTCTCGTGCTCCTGCTCAACAAGTGGGACCTCATCGACTCAGAGCAGATGCGCAACGAGGTCATGGAGTCCATCGACAAGCGCATGGCCTTCGCCTCCTGGGTTCCCTACATCAACATATCGGCCCTCACGGGCAGGGCGGTGGACAAGGTCCTCGACTCCGCGATCTCCGTCGCCGCCCACCGCGCGATCCAGCTTCGCACCTCCGAGCTCAACGACATGCTCGCGCAGATCCGCGAGGCCGGTCACACCGTAAGCTACAAGGGTCGTCGCCTCAAGATCCAGTACGCGACGCAGACGGGTTCCAAGCCGCCCGTGATCTCCTTCTGGTGCAATGCCCCCGACCTTGTCGACGACAACTTCGAGCGGTTCATGGAGAATCGCATCAGGGATCGCTTCGACCTCACGGGCACGCCGATTAGGCTCAAGTTCCGCAGGAAGGTGGAGACCGAACAGTGACACCACTCGTGTCGATGACCGTGGTCTTCTTCGCGGGCGCCTACCTCGTCTGCGCCATACCCTTCGGACTCATCATCGCCAAGAGCGAAGGCCACGTCGACGTTCGCAGGGTCGGCTCGGGCAACATCGGCACCACCAACGTGGCGCGGTCCGTGGGGAAGCGGGCAGCGGTGCTCACACTCCTCTGCGACCTTGGCAAGGGGCTCGCCTGCATGCTGGTCGCACGCTACGCCATCGCGGCCATCGCTCTCTCCGCGGATGTCTCCGCGCTCGACCACACCACACTCTTCGGCACGTCGATGTCCGTCATCTATCTGGGCTGCGTGCTCGGGCACGTGTTCTCCCCCTATCTCAGGTTTCACGGCGGCAAGGGGATAGCCGTGGGGTTCGGTGCCGCCCTCGGTCTCTGGTGGCCGGTGGCGGTCGGACTCCTCGTCGTGTTCCTCCTGTTCGCCGTCCCAACGCGCTACGTCTCGCTCGGGTCCGTCTGTGCTGCGGCCTCGCTGCCCCTGTGGTGTCTCGCCTTCGGCTTTCCGCCCGTATCGGTGGTCCCTGTCGTCGCCGTCGCCGTCGTGGTTATATGGGCCCACCGCTCCAACATCCGCAAGCTCGTCAACCACGACGAGCGCAGGTTCTCGATTCACCACGAGGAAGAGGGAGGTCCACGATGAGCAAGGTCGCCGTCATCGGCTCCGGCTCCTGGGGTACCGCCATGACGGGGCTCGTCGCCCCGAGCGTCGACGAGGTCGCACAGTGGGCGCTCGAGCCGGACATCGTCGAATCCGTGAACTCCAGGCACCACAATGCGCGCTACCTCATCGACTACGAGATGGCTCCCAACGTACGCGCCACCTCGTCCATGGAAGATGCCGTCTCTGGTGCGGACGCCGTCATACTTGCCTCACCCTCGGGATTCCTTCGCAGGGTCTGCCACCAGCTTGCGCCCTTCCTCGGACCCACGGTGCCCGTGCTCGTGCTTTCGAAGGGCATCGAGCTTGGTACCCACAACCTCATGCATCAGGTGGCCTCCGAGGAGCTCGGTGGCCCAGGCAGGGTCGCGGCGCTCTCTGGTCCCAACCACGCCGAGGAGATCTGCCTTCGCAAGATCTCGGCCGCCGTCGTGGCCTCGGAGGACCATCGCGCCTCCGAGTACTTCCAGAGCCTCCTCGTGTGCCCGAGCTTTCGCGTCTACGTGAGCGACGACATCTGCGGCATCGAGACCTGTGCCGCGGTCAAGAACGTCGTCGCGATCGCGTGCGGCATAGCCGTGGGACTGGGGGCTGGTGACAACACGCTCGCCGTCCTCATGACGCGCGGCATAGCCGAGATCGGCCGCGTGGTCTCGGCCCTCGGCGGCGACCCCATGACCTGCATGGGCCTTGCCGGAATGGGCGACCTCGTGGTCACCTGCACCTCCGCGCACTCGCGCAACCGCACCTTCGGCGAGGCCTTCGCCCACGGGGAGACGCTCGATCGGTACGAGGGTCGTACGCGCATGATCGTCGAGGGTGCCCGTGCCTGCCAGAGCGTGTGGGAGCTCGCCCAGGAGAAGGGCATCGAGACCCCCATCACGAGGGCGGTCTATGAGCTTCTCTACGAGGGACTTCCCCTTCAGGACGCCGTGGACGGGCTCCTCGGTCGCGTTCCGAACAAGGAGTTCTATGGCATGTCGGAACAGCAGTAGAAGGGAACCATCGTGTTGGAAGACGTAAGAATCGCACCTTCCATCCTCTCCGCGGACTTCATGAGCCTGGGAGACGAGATAGCAAGCATCGCCGACGCCGACTACGTTCACTACGACGTCATGGACGGCCAGTTCGTGCCCAACATCTCCTATGGCCCCGACATCCTTGCCGCCGCCACGAAGGCGAGCAAGCTGCCGTTTGACGTGCATCTCATGGTCACCAATCCCGATGACGTGGCCGAGCGCTACATCGATGCGGGTGCGGCCATGGTCAGCTTCCATCTCGAGGCCACGAAACACGCCAACAGGCTTGCAAACCTCATCAGAAGCCGCGGCGCCAGACCCGCGATCGCCATCAACCCCGCCACGCCCGTCTCGGCGCTCGACGCGATCATCGAGGACGTGGACATGGTGGTCGTCATGAGTGTGAACCCTGGCTTTGGTGGGCAGTCGTTCATCAGAGGTACCTTCGACAAGCTGCGTAAACTCCAGGCGCTCTGCCTCGAGCATCACGTGTGCCCCCTCGTCGAGGTGGATGGTGGCGTCTCGACGCGAAATGCCGAGCAGGTCGTGGCTGCAGGAGCAAACGTACTCGTGGCCGGCAGCGCCGTCTTCAACCAACACGACCGTGCGAGGGCAATTGACGAGCTGAGACAGGCCGGCACACGCGGTCTTTCGGAGAGAGCTTAGGAATCATCGTGTCCAATCAGAAAATCGCATACCTCGACTACGCCGCGAGCGCACCTCGACGGCCGCAGTCGCTTGCTGCAGAGGCGGCCTACGAGGACCAGCGCTGGGCGGGAGCCAATCCCAACTCCCTTCATACGCTTGGTCGCGAGGCCGCGCGTGCGCTCGACGGAGCCCGAGCGGACATCGCGCTCTGCCTGGGCGGAGGGCTTCGTCCCTCTGATGTCGCCTTCACCTCGGGCGGGACCGAGAGCAACAACCTCGCCGTCTTCGGTCTTGCCGAAGGCGCGCGCGGACGAGACGGCAGACGGCGCTCCGTCGTCATCTCCGCCATCGAGCACGACTCCGTGCTCGACCTTGTGCCCTCACTGCGCGATCGCGGATTTGACGTGGCCATCGCAAGGCCGGACCGCGATGGCGTCGTGTCCGCGGCGACCATCTCCTCCCTCGTCGGGCGCGAGACCGCGCTCGTATCCGTGATGTACGCCAACAACGAGACGGGCGTCATCCAGCCGATTCCCGAGATCGCGCGAGTGGCGCATGCTGCGGGAGCCATCTTCCACACGGATGCCGTGCAGGCCCTCGGAAGGATCCCCCTGGAGCTTTCCGAGGTCGACGCGGTGAGCGTCGCCGCCCATAAGATCGGCGGGCCCGTGGGTATGGGAGCCCTCGCCATCCGTGGCCGCGTGCCGTTCAGGCCGCAGGGCTTCGGCGGCGGGCAGGAGGCGGGCAGGCGTCCCGGCACGCAGGACGTCCGTGCGGCGCTTGCGTTCGCTGCCGCCGCACGATACTGCGACGGCCACCTCGCGGAGGCCCGTGCCGTGACCGCCCGTATCGCACAGGAACTCTATGACGCGCTCTGCGCCGAGGGAACAGGCATCATCCCCTCTACCTCTGCCTGCGTTGACGATCGGCGCCTTCCCGGCATCGTGAGCGTGATGGTGCCTGGCCTGGACTCCGAGACCCTCGTCCTCGGGCTTGACGAGGCCGGCTACGAGGTCTCCGCGGGGTCGGCCTGCTCGAGCGGGTCGCTCGAGCCGAGCCACGTGCTGTCTGCCATGGGCATCCCGCGAAACGACGCGCTCGGGTCCCTGCGCATCTCGTTTGACGAGCGCGTCTCGGTCGATGACGTCCGCGCCCTCTCGCGTGTGCTCGTCTCGCTCGTTGAGGACCATCTCGGCCGTGCTCGTCGCCGCATGCGCTAGGCTTAGGTCCGACCGCAAATGAAGGAGAACAAATGAGCGAAGCCACGTCACTCGTGCGCCTACAGGACATAGACCTCAGACTTCTGCGCCATGCATCCACGCTTGCGGCGATGCCCGAGCAGAAGAGGATGAAGACCATCGGACTCGCCAAGCACAAGGTGGCAAGCGAACTCTCCAAGATCGTCGGGCAGCGCAAGGATGTCGAGATCGACATCGCCGATCTCGAGGAGAGGCTCAATCACTACCAGGAAAAGACCGCCGAGGTCCAGCAGATTGCCGCTGCGCGCGAACAGAACTATCGCAACATCCAGGACCTCGAGTCCCAACTCACCTCCCTCGCAAAGAGAATCGAGAAGGCCGAGTTCGACCTCGGGCCGCTCCATGAGTCGCTTGACCACCTCCGGCTTGCCGAGCGCAACGCACGGCTTATGGCAGATCGTCTCGACGAGGAGATGACCAACACCCGCACGGCCTACGAGAGAAACTCCGAGAACATCAAGAAGCAGATCGTGGAGCTCTCCGAGGAGCGAGCTGACGTCGTGTCTGGCATCTCGCCGAAAGTCATGGCGGCCTACGAGGTCACGCGCACGCGCTTCAAGGGTCTTGCCGTGGAGCGTCTCGTGGGCAACATCCCTAGCATCTGTCGCGTCAAGCTGCAGCCCGCGCTCTTTCACGACCTCTCCTGCGGCCCTGCGATCGCGGAGTGTCCCTACTGCCACAGGATGATCGTCACCGAAGAGGTGGGTGAGTGGCAGTGAGCGACACACGCAACGTCCTCCTCGCCGTGCCGGGGGGCATCGCCGTCTACAAGGCGTGCGAAGTCGTCCGCGAACTACAGAAGGCCGGCTGCGACGTGCGCGTGGTCATGACCGCTGACGCCGAGAGGTTCGTTGGTACCACGACCTTCGAGGCGCTCTCGAAGCATCCCGTGGCCGACGACCTCTACGCGTTTCCCGAAAGTCCGATACCGCACATCTTCCTTGCGGACTGGGCGAACCTCGTGCTGGTCGTACCGGCGACGGGCAACGTCATGGCGAAGATGGCTGCCGGAATCGCCGACGACTGCCTCTCGACCACGCTCCTCGCGGCCCACTGCCCTGTGCTCGTGGCGGCTGCCATGAACGTTCACATGTGGAGAAACCCCGCGACTCAGACCAACGTGCGCACGCTCGTCTCGCGTGGCATCGATTTCGTAATGCCCGAGACGGGCATGCTTGCCTGCGGCGACGTGGGGGAGGGCAAGCTCGCCTCCGTGGAGACGATTGCTGCGTCCGCCCTGGGAATCCTCGACGGCCGCAGCCACGACCTCGCAGGCCGTTCGCTCGTGGTGACTGCCGGTCCCACGCACGAGGCCATAGACCCCGTGCGCTACATCGCAAACGCCAGCACCGGCAAGATGGGCTACGCCATAGCCGCACGTGCCGCGGCACGTGGAGCCGAGGTCACGCTCGTCTCGGGTCCCACGTCGCTTGAGGCGCCTGCGGGAGTCAGGCTCGTGAGCGTGGTGTCTGCGGCACAGATGTACGATGCGACGACAGCCACATTCCGCGAGGTCGACGCTGCGATCTGCGCCGCCGCGGTGGCCGACTACACGCCTGCGGACCCCGCGGACCACAAGCTCAAGAAGACCGAGGAGCACCTCACCTCGATCGAGCTCGTGGAGACGAGGGATATTCTCGCCACGCTCTGCTCCTCCCGCAACGCCAACCAGGTTGTCGTCGGATTTGCCGCCGAGACGGACGACCTCATCGCACACGCCCAGGGCAAGCTGGCACGCAAGGGTGCCGACCTGATCGTTGCCAACGACGTCTCGCGAGCGGACTCCACCTTCGGGGCGGACACCGACCGCGTCGCGCTCGTCACGGCCACGGGCGTGGACCAGCGCGAGACCCTCCCTCTGGCAGACGTCGCCGACGTGGTGCTCGATGCCACGCGCGACCTCCTCGTGGGAGCCGCCCGATGACCCGTGGGCACGGACTCGACCTTGCGCTCGGCTGCCATCTCTCGACATCCGGCGGCCATGCCGCCATGGGCAGAACCGCGGTGTCGATCGGTGCCACGACCTTCGCCTTCTTCACGCGCAACCCCCGTGGCGGATCCGCCAAGGCACTGAATCTTGATGACGTATGCGAGCTGCGACGCATTCTCTCCGAGAACCACTTCGGCAAGCTCGTCGCGCACGCTCCCTACACGATGAACCTCTGCTCGGCCAACCCCGATACCATGGGACGTTCGCGCGAGGGGCTTGCGAGCGACATCGAGCGCATGGAGAACCTGCCCGGAAACTACCTCAACCTCCACCCCGGCAGCCATGTGGGTCAGGGCGTCGACCAGGGCATCGACCTCATCTGCAAGGGCCTCAACGACGTGCTCGTGCCCAGCCAGAAGACAATCGTGCTCCTCGAGACCATGGCAGGGAAGGGCAGCGAGGTAGGCGGTCGTTTCGAGGACCTTGCGCGCATCCTGGACGGCACCGAGCATGACGAGCTTCTCGGCGTGTGTCTCGACACCTGTCACGTCTCTGACGGAGGCTACGACGTGATCGACGACCTCGATGGGGTGCTCGACGAGTTCGACCGCACGATCGGCATCGACCGTCTGCGGGCACTGCACGTGAACGACTCCAAGAACCCGCCCGCGAGCCACAAGGACCGTCACGAGAAGATCGGGCAGGGGACCCTCGGACTCGGGACCTTTCGCGCCGTGGTCACCAACGAACGGTTGCAAGGTCTACCCATGATACTCGAGACCCCCAATGACCTCGATGGATATGCCGCCGAGATCGCGCTTCTCCGCGGCTTCGCGTCTGGGGAGGTGTCGTAGTGGGCATCCTCATCGGCTGCGAGCACATGAGCCACGAGTGGCCCGGAAAGCGCGTACTCTCCGACCAGACGATCGGCATCAACGAGGGCGACCGCATCGGCATCGTGGGACGCAACGGAGATGGCAAGTCGACGCTCGTGTCCCTCGTCTCGCATCAGCTGGAGCCAGACTCCGGCCAGGTGGTCTGGCGCAACGGCATCACGGTGGGCACCCTTGCCCAGACCGACTCGCTTGCGGATGCCGACACCATCCGCCACGCCATCGTAGGGGACGCACCCGAGTACCTGTGGGCCTCGGACCCCCGCATCCGCAGCATCCTCGACGAGCTCGTCGGCGACCTCGACTGGGAGGGAACCGTAGGCGAGCTTTCTGGTGGCCAGAGGCGTCGCTGCGACCTGGCGCGTCTCCTCATGGGCACCTGGGACGTCATCTGCATGGACGAGCCGACCAACCACCTTGACATGCATGCCATCCGCTGGCTCGCGAGCCACCTCAGGAACCGTTGGGCGGATGGTCACGGGGCCCTGCTCGTGGTCACGCACGACCGATGGTTTCTCGACGAGGTCTGCGACCACATGTGGGAGGTCCATGACGCGTGCATCGACCCCTTCGAAGGTGGCTACTCCGCCTACATCCAGCAGCGCGTGGAGCGTGACCGCCAAGCGCAGGTGATGGAGGAGCGCCGACAGAACACGCTGCGCAAGGAGCTCAGCTGGCTCTCCCACGGAGCCCAGGCGCGGTCGAGCAAACCCAAGTTCCGCATCGACGCCGCCATGACGCTGCTTGCGGACGACCCACCCCTCCGGAACCCCATCGAGCTCAGGCGCATGGCGGTGAGTAGGCTCGGCAAGCAGGTGATAGAGATGAAGGACGTCACGTTCTCCTATCCGGGAAGCCAGGAGCGGGTCATCGATGACGTCACGTGGATCATCGGCCCGGGGGACCGCTTCGGCATCCTTGGCGCGAACGGAGCCGGGAAGTCCACGCTTCTCGCGCTCATGTCAGGAAAGCAGCAGCCCACGTCCGGCACGATCAGGATCGGCAAGTCGGTACGCTTTGGCTGGATGTCGCAGAACCTCGACGACCTCGCCAAGAAGGGCGACTGGCGCGTGCTCGAGGTTCTCGGCCGCTATAGAAGCACCTACTACATCGATGACAAGCCACAGAGTCCGACGCAGCTCCTCGAGCACCTGGGCTTTGACAGGCATGAGTTCACCACCTTCGTGCGCGACCTCTCGGGGGGTCAGAAGAGACGGCTCGCACTGCTCTGCGTGCTTCTCGACGAGCCAAACGTGCTCGTGCTCGACGAGCCGGGAAACGATCTCGACACCGACATGCTTGCCGTGATGGAGGACCTGCTTGACACGTGGCCGGGAACGATGCTCGTGGTGAGCCATGACCGTTACCTCATGGACCGTGTGACGGACGACCAGTATGCCCTCATCGACGGCCAGGTACGCCACGTCCCTGGCGGCGTGGACGAGTACCTTGCGCTCCTCGACGAGCGACGTGCCGACGCGACCGATACACGGCCAGAGGCGGCGGAGCAGGTCATGGATGCCGACACTCCCACGATGGGCAACAGCGAGAGGCGTGAGCTCAAGAAGCGCCTTGATGCCACGAGCCGCAAGCTCGAGAAGCTGCGGGGTGCACCAGACGAGGTCAGGGAACGCATGACCCGCACGCCTGCCTCCGACTACGAGGCGCTCATGGCACTCCAGCACGAGCTCGAGGACGCGACCGTACGCATCGGCGAGCTCGAGGACGAGTGGCTCGAACTCGCCGATGCGCTTGACCAGCCAGGAAACCGGAGGTAGGCATGGGGGAGCTTCTCAGACGCTTCGTCTTCTCGAAGTATCGCGCGAAGGTGGTCGTCGGCGTCGCATCCAAGGTCGTCGAGGTGATCTTCGACCTGCTCACCCCCATCATCGTCGCGCGTATGATCGACCTCGGTGTCGCCGGCCACGACACGTCCGTCGTCGTGCGCCTCGGCCTGCTCCTCGTGGTCTTCGCGGGCATAGGCTACTGCTTCACGCTCGTGTGCCAGAAGATCGCCGCCATCGTCTCGCAGGGCTCGGGCACGGACGTCCGCAACGCCCTCTTCGAGAAGGTGAACGCGCTCTCGAGTGCCGACGTGGACGAGTTCGGCACCCCCTCGCTTGTGACACGCATCACCAACGACGTCAACCAGGTGCAGGTCACGGTAGCGCTCGGCATTCGTCAGCTCATCAGGTGGCCCCTGCTCGCCGTGGGCTCGATGGTGGCTGCACTCCTCATCGACCTGCACCTCGGTCTCGTGTTCATCGTCTGCACGCCCGTCATCGCCCTCGTGTTCTGGGTCGTGATGACACGCTCGGTGCCCTACTTCCAGTCGATGCAGTCCAAGCTCGACCGCGTGTCTCTCGTCACGCGCGAGGCGCTCTCGGGAATACGCGTGATACGCGCCTTCGGTCGCGGTAGGCACGAGGAGACCCGCTTCCGCAAGGCGGCGGACGACCAGACCGATACCGCCATAGCCGTGGGAAAACTCTCCGCGATCCTCAACCCCGCGACGTTTCTCGTCATGAACCTCGGGGTCGTCGTGATCCTCTGGGTCGGCGGTGGCCGTGTGAACGCGGGTGACCTCACGCAGGGCGAGGTCGTGGCGTTTGTGAACTACATGACGCAGACGCTCCTCTCGATAGTCTACGTCGCCAACCTCGTCGTGACCTTCACGCGCGGCGCCGCCTCCGCCACGCGCATCGTGGAGGTCCTCGACCGTGAGGTAACGATAGGTGATGGGGGCAACGAGCCGGTCGTCGCGACCGAGGGCAGCATCGATTCGGGCATCGCGGTCGCCTTCGACCATGCGTCCTTCGCCTACGAGAGGGCTGCGGTCGCGGCAGTGAACGATGTCAGCTTTGCCCTCGATGCGGGCTGCACCATTGGTATCATCGGCGGCACCGGATCCGGGAAGTCCACACTCGTGAGCCTCGTGGCACGTCTCTATGACGTCACTGCGGGATCGGTGCGGGTCTTTGGCACCGACGTGCGAAGGTATCCTCTCGAGCAGCTTCGCGACCTCGTCGCGACGGTTCCGCAGCAGGCATCGCTCATCTCGGGGACCATCCGCCAGAACCTCTGCTGGCGTGATGCGGACGCTACCGATGACGAGCTCTGGAACGTCCTTGCGTGTGCACAGGCCGCGGACTTCGTGCACGAGGAGGAAGGCGGCCTCGACGCGACGGTCGAGGCCGGCGGCAAGAACTTCTCCGGGGGGCAGCGTCAGAGGCTGACGATAGCGCGCGCCCTCGTGGGTCACCCTCGAATCGTCATCCTCGACGACTCCGCCTCGGCGCTCGACTTTGCCACGGACGCACGTTTGCGGCGGGCGCTTCGCAGCCTTGATGGCCGGCCGGCCACGATCATCGTCTCCCAGCGCGTATCGGCGGTCATGGGTGCGGACCAGGTGCTCGTTCTCGATCATGGTCACGTGGCGGGTCTGGGGCCACACGCACGACTCGTCAAGAGCTGTCCTCTCTATCGCGAGATCTGTCTCTCGCAGCTCAAGCCCGAGGAGGTGGACGCATAATGTCCAATCCCTACGCAGCCGGCGGCACAGGCGCATCCGTCCTCGCGAGCGTTCGTGGTGACATGGGAGACGGCAAGGGTCCGAGCGGCCTCGCCGATGCCAAGACCTTCACCACATGGGAGGTCACCAGGCGTCTCCTTTCCTACACGCGGCCTCACGCGGCATCCCTCGTCATATCGTTCGTCTCCTCGGTCGTCAGCGTGATACTCCAGCTCTACGTGCCCATCCTCATCGGACATGGTATAGACCGGATGGTGGGGGAGGGTTCCGTCGACTTCGCGTCGCTCCAGCCCATCCTCTCCCAGCTCGCCATCGTCGTGGCGCTTGCCGCCGCGACGCAATGGCTCTCGGGCTACTGCACCAACCGCCTGACGTACGAGACCGTGCGCGACATGCGCGTCGATGCCTACGACAAGCTGGGGACGCTACCGCTCTCGTTCGTGGACGCGCATTCGCACGGAGATCTGCTCTCTCGTGTGGTGAACGACGTGGACCAGGTGGGAGACGGTCTTCTCCAAGGGTTCACGCAGCTCTTCACGGGTGTCGTGACCATCGTCGGCACCCTCTTCTTCATGTTCTCGATCTCCGTTCCCGTGGGCCTCGTCGTCATCGTCGTGACGCCCCTCTCCATCGTCGTCGCGGGCGGCATCGCCCGTGCGTCGGCGAAGAGCTTCGCCGCGCAGCAGGCGCTTCAGGGCAGGCTCAGCGGCTATGCCGAGGAGATGATCGGCAACCAGAAGCTCGTCGCGGTCTTCGCCCACGGCGCCGCGGCCGAGAAGGGCTATGCGGAGATCAACTCGAGGCTCTACGAGGCAGGGGAGAGGGCCCAGTTCAGGGGCTCGCTCTCCAATCCGACCACGCGTCTCGTGAACAACATCACCTACGCCGTCGTCGCCATTGTCGGGTGCCTCTGCGTCGTCACCTCCTGGCCCTCGGTGCTCACCGTCGGTCAGGTGCAGAGCTTCCTCTCCTATGCCAACCAGTACATGAAGCCGTTCAACGAGATCTCCGCGGTCGTGACGCAGATACAGACCGCCTACGCGTCTGCTCGCAGGCTCTTCTCGCTGCTCGACGCCGACCCGGAGTCTGCCGATCCGACCGATCCCGAGGTCGTCGAGACGCCCCGCGGTGACCTGGACTTCTCGCACGTCGACTTCTCGTACGATCCGCTCCATCCGCTGCTGCACGACATCACCTTCCATGCCGAGCCCGGACAGCGTCTGGCGCTCGTAGGTCCCACAGGCTGCGGAAAGACAACCCTCATCAACCTCCTTCTGCGCTTCTATGACGTGGATGCGGGCACGATCTCCATAGACGGCCATGACACGAGCACCCTCCTGCGGGATGACCTGCGCTCCCTCTTTGGCATGGTGCTGCAGGACACCTGGCTCTTCCACGGCACCATCCGCGAGAACATCGCCTACGGTGTCCCCGATGCCTCTGACGAGGACGTCATCGATGCGGCCCAGCGTGCGCATGCGCACAAGTTCATCGTCCAGCTTCCTCAGGGCTATGACACCCTGATCGGCGAGGAGGGCGGCTCGCTCTCGTCCGGCCAGAGGCAGCTGCTCTGCATCGCGCGCGTCATGCTGACCAATCCGGCCGTACTTCTCCTCGACGAGGCCACGAGCTCGATCGACACCCGAACAGAGCTCCAGGTCCAGGACGCCTTCGATCGGATGATGGAGGGACGCACCTCGCTCGTCGTTGCCCATAGACTCTCTACCGTTCGCAATGCGGACTGTATCCTCGTCATGCGAGACGGACGGATAATCGAGCGTGGAACACATGACGAACTCATGGGGGAGGGCGGCTTCTACGCCAGTCTCTACGAGAGCCAGTTCGAGGGCACCCACTAGGAGGCGTCCTCAGGGGAGGGCGTATGCAAGACCCAGACTATGACGTCGTCATCGTCGGTGCCGGCGTCTCGGGTTGTGCCACGGCACGCGAGCTCTCTCGTCTCGAGGCGCACGTTCTCGTGATCGAGCGGGAGGAGGACGTCTGCTGCGGGACGTCCAAGGCCAACTCGGCCATCGTGCATGCCGGCTATGACGCCCGGACGGGCTCGCTCATGGCGAGGCTCAACGTCGAGGGCTCCCGTCTCATGCCCTCCCTCTGCGAGAGCCTGGGCGTCGACTTCATGCGCATCGGCTCCCTCGTGGTCTGCACGTCCGAGGACATGCTGCCCGGACTCGAGGAGCTACGGCAGCGCGGCGTCGACAACGGGGTGGAGGGTCTCGAGGTGGTGGACCGACCACGCCTCCTCGAGCTCGAACCTTCCGTCGCGCATGCCGCGCTTGGAGCGCTCTGGGCGCCCACCGCGGGAATCGTGAACCCCTTCCAGCTCAATGTGGCGCTTGCCGAGGACGCGAACGTGAACGGGGTGAGCTTCCGTTTCAACTCGCGTGTCTCGGGGCTTTCGCGCGATGATGGCGGATGCTGGCACGTCTCGTGCTCCACGGGTGACGTGACCTGCCGAGCCGTCGTCAACGCGGCGGGCGTCCACGCCGACGAGCTCCACAACCTCGTGAGCGCGGACAGGCTCGCCATCACGCCACGACGCGGCCAATACTACGTGCTGGACACGACCGCGGGCAACCATGTACGCCACACGATCTTCTCGCAGCCCACCGCCCTCGGGAAGGGCGTGCTTGTCACGCCCACCACGGCCGGGAACCTCCTCGTGGGACCGAATGCCGAGGACATCGCCGACAAGGAGGGCACCGACACCACGGCGGAGGGCCTTGCCGAGGTCGCCGAGAAGAGCTCCGTCGCAGTTCGCGACGTGCCGCTGCGCGAGGTCATAACGTCCTTCTCGGGGCTGCGCGCGCACCAGCCGGGTCACGACTTCGTGATCGGCGAGGTCCCGGACGCGCCCGGCTTCGTGGACTGCGCCGCCATAGAGTCGCCGGGCCTCTCCGCCTGTCCCGCGATCGGCCGCATGGTCGCAGGCATCGTCCGCGACATCCTCTCCCTTGCGCCAAAGCCTGCCATCACGCCCTGGAGATCGAGCTTCGTCAGCCTCGAGCGTGCGACGGCCGAGGAGTGGGCCGCGCTCGTGGAGACGGACCCCGCCTACGGCCGCGTGATCTGCCGCTGTCGAAGGGTCAGCGAGGCCCAGATCGTGAATGCCATACACGCCCCGCTCGGCGCGCGGTCGCTTGACGCCGTGAAGCGTCGCACCGAGGCCTGCATGGGTAGGTGCCAGGCCGGCTTCTGCACGCCGAAGATCATGGAGATACTCGCTCGCGAGATAGAGGGTGTGGACATGTCCGACATAACGAAGGCGGGCCCGGGATCGGGCATCGTCATCAGAACCGACAGGGACGGCTCGGCAGGTGATGGGCGATGACCCGGTATGACGTGGTGGTCGTCGGGGGAGGACCCGCTGGCCTCGCGGCAGCCCTGTCCGCCCGTGGCGAAGGTGCGCGCTCGGTGCTCGTCATCGAGCGAGACACCAAGCTCGGCGGCATCCTCAACCAGTGCATCCACAATGGCTTCGGGCTCATCACCTTCAACGAGGAGCTCACGGGTCCGGAGTATGCCGCACGCTTCGAGGACCGCGTCCTGGCGGCCGACATCGACCTCATGCTCGACACCATGGTTCTCGACGTCTCTGACGATCGAATCGTGACTTGCGTCAACGCGGAGGACGGGCTCGTACGAATCCAGGCGGGCGCTGTCGTTCTCGCCATGGGTTGCCGCGAGCGGCCTCGCGGCGCGCTCAACATCCCCGGCTTCAGACCGGCCGGCATCTTCACCGCGGGCACCGCCCAGCGGCTCGTGAACATCGAGGGCCTCATACCCGGATGCGAGGTCGTCATCCTCGGTTCGGGCGACATCGGGCTCATCATGGCACGGCGCATGACGCTCGAGGGCGCGCACGTGGCATGCGTGGCGGAACTCATGCCCTACTCGGGCGGGCTCAAGCGCAACATCGTTCAGTGCCTCGACGACTTTGGCATCCCGCTCCTGCTCTCGCACACCGTCACGCGCGTGGAGGGAGAGAGGCGCGTGGAGGCGGTCTGGGTCGCCCAGGTCGGCGACGATGGCAGGCCCGTACCCGGGACGGAGGTGCGCTATCCCTGCGACACCCTGCTCCTCTCGGTCGGACTTCTCCCTGAAAACGAGCTCTCCCGCCAGGCGGGTGTGGAGCTCTCGTCCGTAACGCGCGGACCAGTGGTCAACGAGTCGCTCGAGACGAGCGTGGCAGGCATCTTCGCCTGTGGGAACGTGCTTCACGTGCATGACCTCGTCGACTACGTGAGCCAGGAGGCGGGCGTGGCGGGCGGGCGTGCGGGAGCCTATGCTGACCTCATCGCGGCGGGGAAGACTCCCAGACAGGGGCATGAGATCGCCCTGCGAGCCAGGGATGGCGTTCGCTACACCGTGCCGCAGTCCATAGACCCTGCGCGCATGGCCGACCGCCTCGTCGTGCGCTTTCGCGTGGGTGGGGTCTTCGAGAACCGCTACGTGAGCGTCTACCTTGACGGAGAGCGCATCCAGCATCGGAGGAAGTCAATCCTCGTCCCTGGCGAGATGGAGCAGGTCGTACTCAAACGAGACGAGCTTCTCGCCCACGCCGACCTGTCCGAGGTCACCGTTCGACTCGAGGAGGACTAGCCATGGAGGAGAGGACCCTCACCTGCATCAGATGCCCCCGTGGGTGTGCCGTCACCGTCACGCTCGAGGATGGCGCCGTCGTCTCGGTACGGGGCAACTCGTGCCCGCGTGGTGACGCCTATGCGCGCGCCGAGGTCACGAACCCCACACGCGTGGTCACCACGACCGTACCCGTCCGCGGGAGTGACACCGAACGCATGGTGTCGGTCAAAACGGCTGGTGACGTGCCCAAGAGCAAGGTCTTCGACGTGATGGGGGCCTTGCGTGGCATAGAGGTGACAGCACCTGTGGAGATCGGCGACGTGCTACTCGCCGACGTGGCCGGAACGGGCGTCGACGTCGTCGCCACGAAGCGGGCATGACTTCTCGGTTGAGTCACGGCACACCCACGCCCTTCCATCGTCCGTTTATCGGAATGTAACCTAATTGTCATTGAAGAGAATTAATGCAAAGCCTTTAATGTCATATGATGTCATATGACATTAAACGGAGATGACGACAAGGAGAGCAATACCATGAAACAGAGGCACATGGATCAAATCGCTGCAGCAGCGAAAGCGGTTCAAGGGAAGCTTGCTAGCGACGGAATCAATAACTTTTATTTCGTGGCCTGCGGTGGGTCACAGGCGTTTATGATGCCCATCCAGTACATGTTCGACCGCGAAATCGCCATCCCCAGCTTCATCTACACCTCGAACGAATTCAACTACGCGGCGCCCAAGGGCTTTGACGCGCATAGCGTGGTCATCACCTGCTCACACTCCGGTACGACGCCAGAGACGGTCGAGGCCGCACGTCGTGCCACCGCGGCCGGCGCGCTCTCCATCGCGCTCTCCAACGAGGAGGGCTCCCCACTTTGGGATGCTTGTCAGTACCCCGTTCACTACGATCACGGCCCCGAGGCTGTGATGTGCGACAAGAACAACGCTATCCTCTATGCGCTGGCGTTCTCCATCCTCAAGGTCGTGGCACCCGATCGGGCGGACAGATGGGATGGCGGCATCAGGGCGATCGAATCGCTGGGAGAGATGTCAGACAAGGCGGTCGAGCTCTACAAGGAGCGAGCCGTCGAGTGGGCCGAGGCCAACAAGCGCGATTCCTTCGTCTACACCATGGGTAGCGGCGCAAGCTACGGCGAGATGTACTCGCTGGCCATCTGCTTCTTCATGGAGATGCAGTGGATCAACTCCAACTGCATCCATTCGGGCGAGTACTTCCACGGTCCGTTCGAGGTCACTGACTATGACATCCCCTTCGTCATCACGCTCGGCAATGGGTGCACACGCCATCTCGACGAACGTGCGCTCGCATTTGCACGGAAGTACTCCAAGCGGCTTTTCGTCATCGATGAGAACGACTTCGACCTCTCTGCGGTTGACGAGTCCCTGCGTGAGTACTTCGCGCCCATCGTCGAAACGGCCGTCGTGAGGTACATGATCGACGCGCTCGCCCATGACCGCGGACACGACCTCTCAACTCGTCGTTACATGTGGCAGATGGAGTACTAGGGAGACCAGGCGGAGACGCTGCGTCCCGCACGAGAAGGGGAGGGGATCAAGAGCGCATGAGACTCATTGCGGTCGGCGACAACGTAGCTGACACCTATCTTGACAACAGCATCTACTATCCTGGCGGACAGGCCATCAACGTTGCCGTCAACGCACGACGCGACGGGGCACGGGATTCCGCCTACCTCGGCGTCTTTGGCGATGACGATCGAGCAGCTGTCATCAGGTCCTGCCTTGACGAGGAGAAGGTGTCCCATGCGAGGTGCAGGGTGGCCCATGCGCCCACTGCCCAGCCAGGCGTACGCCTTGTCAATGGTGATCGGGTCTTCCTTCCGGGACCGAGAGACTCCTGTCAGCATCTGCTCTCTCTCAGGCTCGCTCGCGAGGACCTTGAGCTCATCTCGACCTATGACGTCTGTCACACCACCAATGAAGCCGGCATCGATGCCGGACTGGTGCGCCTACACGATGTGGTTCCCATCTCGTATGATTTCTCAATCAACAGGGACGAAGAGTATCTCGAAAAAGTATGTCCTCACATCGACATCGCGTTTTTCTCGGGTTCCGACCTTCTCGATGACGACGTTGCCGCCTTGGCTCAGAATGCACGACGGCTAGGGGCTGAAATCGCCGTCGTGACCATGGGTGAGCGCGGAAGCACATGCGCGTGCGCAGACGGTACCTTTTTCCAGGACGCATGCGAAACCGACCCGATTGACACCATGGGAGCCGGCGACGCGTTCGCAGCGGCCTTTCTAGTGAGCTACTTCGACTCACGTGACATCGAGGCCTCTATGGCCTTCGCGGCCAAGCAGGCTGCGAAGGCCTGTACGTTGCATGGGGCGTTTGGGCATCCACACCGGATATGAAGCGAGGGGACAGATATGGAGCGGAATAACGAAAGAACGAATCTGACCAGAAGGAACTTCCTCAAGACGGCTGGCTTCACGGGACTCGTGGCCACCAGTGCATCGCTGGTTGGCTGTGGAGGGACGTCCTCCACGGGCTCAACCGATTCGGGCGCGAGCGTGACCAAGACGCTCAACGTTGCGGCGCAGACTGCCGTCATGGCGCTCGATCCCATTCTCGCCGGTGACGCCATCTCCATGGGCATCATCACCAACACGGTAGAGGGCCTGTTCGTCGTGGACGCCGACGGGCAGATCCAGAACGGCCTCTGCAAGGATTACACGGTAAGCGATGATCAGCTCACCTACACCTTCAACCTACGCGACGGCCTCAAGTGGAGCAACGGAGACACCGTCACCGCCAACGACTTCATCTATGGCTGGCAACGCAACGCCTCGGGCACGGGAGAGGCCGCTCAGTTCCAGTACCAGATTGAGATGGCTGCCATCAAGAACTACGAGGCGGTCCTCGCCGGGGAAAAGACGGTCACCCAACTCGGATGCACCGCAAAAGACGACAAGACCATCGTCGTCGAGCTCGAGCACCCTGTTGCCTATCTGCTCGACCTGCTCGCCTTTACGCCGTGGGCACCCGTCAACCAGAAGTTCTGCGAAGAGAAGGGCAGCTCGTTCGGCATCACAAAAGACGACATGATCTACTGCGGCGCCTTCACTCTCACTGACTACGACTCGTCCGGGAACACCATAACCATCACCAAGAACCCAGACTACTGGGATGCCGGCAACGTTGCGCTTGACGTGGTCAACTTCCAGGTCATCTCCGATACCCAGCAGGCTGTTATGGCCTACGAGAACGGAACGGTGGACTACGTCGAACTTACGGGAGACCTCGTGGCGCAGTACGCCGACAATGAGGCCTTCAGCAATGGCGAGGGCATCTACAACTACTACCTCATGATGAACACCAAGGTCCCTGGCCTTGACAACCTCAACCTGCGCCAGGCGTTCGCCTATGGCATCGACCGTGACGACATCTGTGGCAACGTCCTTAAGGATGGCTCGCAGGCGGTCAACCAGATGACCATGAGGGGCCTATGCTCAAACTCCGCGGGAGATGACTTCGCCGAGGCGTCCGGACAGTACTTCGCCTTTGACGAGGACAAGGCCAAGGAGCTCTGGGCGAAGGCCACCGCCGAGACCGACAAGCGAGACGTGACGATCCTCTACGACCAGGAGAAGGATTTCGCCCAGAATAGCTGCGTCTTCATTCAGTCCGCCTTCCAGAAGATGTTCGACGGACTCACCGTCAACCTCGAGTCCACGCCGAAGAAGAACCGTCTGCAGCGCGAGGAGGACCACGACTACGAGATCATCTTCCATGCCTGGGGACCCGACTACGCCGACCCGACCGCCATTCTCGCCATGTATGAGTCGACGCACCCATCTAACTACAGCCAGTGGTCCAATGAGGATTTCGACAAGACCTACGAGAAGGCGAACTCCACCGACTCGGGCGACGCAACCGCACGCTGGGAGGACCTCATCCACTGCAACGACGTCTGCACAGAACAGGCCGTCTGCATTCCCGTCTTCCAGACTGGTGCGGCCGCCCTTACGCGTCCTGGTGTGACGGGGCTCACGAACCATATCACCGGCATCAAGTGCTTCTATAAGTTCTGCGACAAGAGCTAGACCAATCGGAGGTCGACCATGCGCCTGGACGCCGCTCCATTCGTCAGGGGAGAAGAGGTGAGGTAGATGAAGAAATACGTGGCAAAGAGGCTGGTGATCTCGGTGATGACGCTGCTGATCATCCTGTTCGTCCTCTTCCTGATGCTCTCGTTCATGCCTGGATCCCCGTTTAACAACGAGGAAAAGATGTCTCCCGATCAGATCACACAGCTCAAGGCCTACTATGGGCTCGATAAACCGGTTCTCGAGCGCTTCGTCATCTACGTTCTTAATATGCTCCACGGCGACTTCGGGGTGTCGTACAGCATTCAGACCAACATGCCTATTGCCCAGATGATAGGTGGTAGGCTCGCCATTACGGTGGGAATCGGCCTGGAAGCGGGCGTCCTCGGCGCATTGGTCGGCCTCATATTGGGCGTCATCGCGGCCCTGAGACGTCATACGGCCTGGGATAGCGCCGCGACGGTCATTGCCGTCCTGGGAGTGAGCCTTCCCTCGTTCGTGTTCGCCCTCGGGCTCTCCTACTTCCTCGGCTACCGGCTCAAGCTCTTTCCCATCCTCTTCGATACGTCGGCACCCCTAAGCTCCTCTGTGTTGCCCGTGATAGCGCTCTCGATGTTCACGCTCGCGAGCGTCGAGCGCTACACGCGATCTGAGATGGTGAGTGTCATGGAGTCCGACTACATGATGCTTGCCCAATCCAAGGGCCTCCCAAAGGCAAAGCTCGTAATCAACCACGCTCTGCGCAACACTCTCATCAGCGTCATCACGGTACTCGCGCCCCTGCTCGTGAACCTCATGACCGGGAGCTTGGTCATCGAGAAAATCTTCTCCATACCGGGACTGGGGAGCCTCTACATCACCGCCATACAGTCAAACGACTACAACGTGGTGCTGGCCATAAGTTTCATCTACAGCGTCATATTCATCCTTACCATGCTTTTGGTGGACATACTCTATGGCGTCATCGACCCACGCATCAGACTTGCCGGGGGAAGGGACTAACCATGGGGAAGACCGTTCCAGAGGGAGGCTTCAGGCTCTGCACCAAATCGCATGAAGAGGTGGCCGAAAAGGAATATGCAGACTACTCCTATGCCAGGGAGATAGCGGGCAGGTTCCTCGCGAACAAAGGTGCCGCCGTCAGCCTTGTCATCATCGCCACGATCGTGGTGATGGCCATCATCGCACCTATGGTCAGCTCTTATGCCTACGATGACGTGCAGACACAGTACAACAACCTTCCTCCGCGCATCCCGGGGCTCGAGCAGGTGGGTATATTCGACGGAACCTCCGACGGTGTCAATCTATACGCCCAGAAGGGCGCCTCCGACCAGTATCACCTCTTCGGAACGGACAGCCTCGGTCGAGACATTTGGACCAGGGTCTGGAGCGGGACGAGGATTTCTCTTACCATCGCCCTGTGGGCCGTCATCATCGACGTCTTCATCGGCGTGGCCTACGGACTTGTCTCAGGGTACTTTGGCGGAAAGGTCGATATCGTCCTTCAGCGAATAACGGAGGTGCTGAGCAGCATCCCACAGCTGGTCATAGTCACCCTTATGCTCGTCGTCATGAAACCTGGACTCGAGAACATCATCGTCGCCCTCATCATCACGGGCTGGATTGACATGAGCCGAATCGTACGCGCCCAGGTGCTCAGGCTCAAGAGCCAGGAGTTTGTGCTTGCCGCCAGGACGCTCGGGGTGAGTGCGTGGGGCATCATCTTCAGAGAGATTCTCCCCAACACGCTCGCACAGATTATCGTCACGTTTATGTTCTCGATTCCCAACGCGATATTTCTCGAGGCGTTCCTGGCCTTCGTGGGTCTAGGCGTTCCGGCTCCGCTCGCCTCCCTTGGATCGATGATCAATGACGGCTATAAGTCGGCCATGACCTATCCCTATATGGTGGTCGCACCTGTCGTGGTGCTCGCCATTCTCATGCTCGGATTCAACCTCTTCGCCGATGGCCTCCGAGACGCCATCGACCCAGATGCACAGTAGGAGGCGACCATGGCGAAAAGAGAGTACATCCTCAGAATGCGGGACATGGCCATCTCGTTCAAGACGGCGAACGGTCTTGTCAAGGCAGTGCGGGGGGCCGACCTAGATGTATGCAAGGGAGAGACCGTAGCCATCGTGGGCGAGTCGGGTAGCGGCAAGTCTGTAACTGTGAAGCAGATCATGGGCATTCGATCGGCGAACGAGGTGGTCGAGAGCGGGTCGATTGAGTTCACCTATGTTGATGACGAGGGTACGAATCGTACCGTCGACATAATGAAGCTGAGCGAGCGGGAGCTGACCTTGCTCAAGGGCAACCACATCGCGATGGTATTCCAAGACCCGCTTACCTCCCTTGACCCGACCATGAACATAGGCCGCCAGCTTTCCGAGAGTATCGTCGCTCACCTGCATCTCGAGGGCGAGGCCCTGCATACGCGCTGCGTCGAACTTCTCGACCTCGTTGGCATCACCGATCCCGAGGCCCGGCTCAGAAGCTATCCTCATCAGCTCTCCGGGGGCATGCGACAAAGAGTCGTCATCGCCATCGCCCTCTCGTGCAACCCCGATCTCTTGATATGCGACGAACCCACCACGGCACTCGACGTGACCATACAGGCAAGGATTCTCCAACTCATCATCGACCTCCAGCGCCGCATGGGCATCTCCGTCATCTTCATTACCCACAACCTCGGTGTGGTGGCGAAGGTCTCCGACTACGTAAACGTCATGTACGCAGGGAAGATCATCGAAGCTGGAACCATCGATGACGTCTTCTTCGACCCTCGGCATCCCTATACGTGGGGGCTCCTCTCCAGCATGCCAAGTGTCTCGACCGACCGGTCCGAGCGTCTCTACACCATTCACGGCAATCCCCCTAACATGCTTAATGATGTCGTGGGTGATGCATTCGCACCAAGGAACCCGTATGCACTCGACATAGACTTCGAACAGGAACCACCTCGTTTTGTCGTGAACGAGCATCACTGGGCTGCAACCTGGCTCCTCGATCCACGCGCACCCAAGGTCGAGATGCCGTCGCAACTCAAGAGAAGAATCGCCCTGATGAGGGCAGAGGGAGGCGGGGAGGGTGACTGACGGTGACGGGCGTCCCCTGCTGGTTGTCGAGAACCTCAAGCAGTACTTTCCTATTCCTGGCGGAAACGTGGTCAAGGCCGTCGATGGCATTTCCTTTGACATAATGCCTGGCGAGACGCTTGGTCTCGTTGGCGAGTCGGGATCGGGAAAATCGACGACAGGCCGTGCGGTCATCAGGCTTGACGATCTTACGGCAGGCAGGATCACCTTTGACAGCGACGACATCTCCCGGAAGCTCACACCTGAGATCGAGCGACGTCTGAGGACAAACATGTCCATGGTGTTCCAGGACCCCATGGCCTCCCTCAATCCCTACAGGAAGGTCGTCGACACCATAGCCACCGGCTTGGATGCGCACTTTCCCAAGATGGACCGAGAGGAGCGCAGGGAGAAGGTCTACGAAATGATGGATCGCGTGGGCCTCTCTCGCTCGCAGGCCAACCGCTTTCCAAGCCAGTTTTCGGGCGGCCAGAGACAGCGTGTGGGACTCGCGCGCGCACTCATCATGAGGCCGAAGCTCGTTATAGCGGACGAGGCGATTAGTGCGCTCGACGTCTCCATCCAGGCGCAGGTGGTCAACCTCATGAAGGACATCCAGGACGAGATGGGGACGGCCTACCTCTTCATAGCGCATGACCTGTCGATGGTGCGCTACATCTCCAACAGAATCGCCGTCATGCACCTCGGCCATATCGTCGAAGCTGGTTTGACCGATGAGATATTCGCCAATCCCGTGCATCCCTACACGAAATCGCTCATATCGGCCATCCCTCGTTTCAACCCCGAAACGGAACGAGACCGGAAGCCCCTCGTGTATGATGCTAAGGAGCTCGGCATCAGTTACGATGAAGGCAGGATTCACCATCTCACTGGCTCGCACTATGTGCTGGCTACCGATGAGGAGTTGGTTTCCTGGAACTAACGTTGCCATAAGCCTAGCGGTCGACGGTGCCGCGTGAACGTCATGCGCCTCTTGAATGGAGAATGTATGCTTGAGGGTGACCAGGGCGAGTTGCTCTATTTCCAACTAGAGAGCGATCTCAGGCAGAAGATGTTCTCAGGCGAATACGGAATCGGTACGAGAATTCCCACTGAGATGGAACTCTGCCAGAAGTACGGCGTCAGCAGGATCACGGTGCGCAGGGCGATACAGGACCTCGTAGAGGAGGGTGTTCTCGAGAGGCTCAGGGGTCATGGGACCTATGTATCGGTCCCCAAGCACGTAATCGGGCAATCGGCCGCGTGCAAGCGTGGTTTCTCATCATTTGCCGACGAAGGTACGCCCACTTCGAGGATTGTTCTCGAGAAGGGTATGGTCAATGCCGATGCGTCCGTGTCATCCTGGCTTGGCATCTCTCTTGGCAGCAAGGTGCAACGCATCAAGAGGGTCATCCTCGAGGATGACTTTCCCATGGCCATCGACGAGTTCTGCGCCACGGATGAGATGCTTCCTGGCTTTCTCTCGCTCATGCACGATGACGTCTCGGCCTACGAGCTCATGGAGAACCACTATCACGTCGAATTTGGCATGGAAGACCTTTCCATCGACGCTTCGACCGCACGAGACGACGAGGCGCGTGTGCTCAAGTGCGTGACGGGCTCACCCCTCTTCGTTCTGCGAAAAATCGTTCGGAACGCAGTGGGGGAGACGCTGCACTACTCGAAGTCCGTCATCAGAGGCGATCGCGTGACGTATCACTTCTCGGTCAATTGTGAGGGCACCGTCGCCAACGAGTTGCCGGTGGCGTTCACGGCAACAGCCTGACGCCATACGAGCTTGCCCACCAGCGACGGACAGCGGTTGCGCGCTATCGCACCGTACAAAAAGGTCAGATGACTAAGCCTCTGACCTGCAATTGCGTAATCTGGTTGACTGGATTCGAGCCAGCGACCCCTTGACCCCAAGCGTGCCTGATAGCTGGACCCGATGCCCCATAAATCCAGGATGTTTGCATCCTGCGTTGTCACCCTAGGGTGACAACGTGCCAAACGACGGCGTTCCGCCGCCCACGCAGGTCGATGCTACAACCATACCGAACGGCAAAAGAAAGGAGTCGGTATGGCAAGCAACGCAAGCGAGATCGCCGTCGCCACACGCTGCCTCACCAAAAGCTACGGCGACGAAACCGTCGTGAGCAACCTGGACATGACCGTCCCCCGTGGCGTAGTCTATGGATTCCTGGGCCCCAACGGCGCCGGCAAGTCCACGACGATGAAGATGCTGCTGGGGCTCGTGCACCCCACGGATGGCCAGGCAAGCGTACTCGGGGTGCCCATGACGCCCGAGAACCGCCTCACGGTACTGCGCAGCGTGGGCACGCTCATAGAAAGCCCCGGCTGCTACCCGCATCTCACGGCACGAGAGAACCTCGAGATCACCCGCGAGCTGCGCGGCCTTCCAGTAAGCGAGATTGATGACGTGCTGCACGTCGTCCGTCTCGACGACCCATCCGTGCAGAGGAAGAAGGTCGGACACTTCTCGCTCGGCATGAAGCAGCGCCTGGGGATAGCCGCCGCACTCATGGGCAAACCGCCGCTGCTTCTGCTCGACGAGCCAACGAACGGCCTTGACCCGAGCGGCATCCACGAGATACGCGCGCTCATCAAGCGGCTACCGCAGATGTTCGGCACTACGGTCGTCGTGTCGAGCCACCTGCTCTCGGAGATCGACCAGATGGCCGACCACGTGGGCATCATCAACAAGGGTCGCATGGTGTGGCAGGGGAGCATGGCAAGCCTCCATGCGCACGGCAAGCACTGGTTCGCGCTGCGTACGACCGACAACGCACTGGCGGCGCAAGCGCTCGGGGGAGCTGTGACGGATGACGGCGAGCTTCGCATCAAGGCTGTCGATGACGCGGCGGCGGGCCAGATTACTCTCGGTCTCGCCAGGCAGGGCATCGGCATCGTGCGCCTGGAGTCGCGCGAGGAGTCGCTTGAGGACATCTTCCTGCACCTCACGGGAATGGAGGCGACACTGTAATGGGCGAGAGACACGCGCGCACGACTAAGGCCGCAACACAGGGTGTCAGCGGGGAACTCGGGCTTCTACCCGCCCTCGGCCTCGAGACCAGGAAGCTTCGGCACAAGCACCTGTTGCTCGTCGCCATCGGCATGCTTGCCATGCAGCTTCTCTGGCTGGCCTACGTCGTTCTCGTCCATCCCTCCGACGGGTTCACGGACTACCGCATACTGCTCTTCCAGATACCCTTGCTCAACGCCGTCTTCCTACCGCTTCTTTCCTGCGTCGTCTCCTCGACCGAATGTGATGTCGAGACCCGTGGCAACATGTTCAAGTCGCTACTCACCATGCAGCGCGCAGGTGCGCTCTTCTGGATCAAATGGCTCTTCTCGGCAGGCTTGATGGCGGCCGTGGTCACGTTACAGACGGTGGTGCTCACAATTCTCGCAGGCGCTGGCGGCCTCGACGCGATTCCCGCAGGCGAACTCGTCGTCTATTGGGTGTCGACCTTTGCCGTGTGCGTCTTCTGTACCTCCCTCGCACAGGCACTCTCGCTCCTGACGCGCAGCCAGTTCGCACCGATGGTCGTGGGCGTGGCGCTATCGTTCTTCGGGCTGTTCTCCATGTATTTCCCCGAGTCGGTCACGCGTCTGGTACCAAGCGCCTACTTCGCCCTGCTCTCGACGGTGGAAGTGAGCGTGCAGGGCAAGACGGTCATGTATCTCTCGCATCCATGGCCATGGGGCTATCTGGTCGCTCTTCTCGCCGCAACGGCAGCAGTGTCCGTGCTTGCCGCCCACGCCTTCAAGAGAAAGGAGCTCTAACATGTTGGGCCTTTGCATCCATGCGGAGTTCACGAAGCTTCGCCACTCTCCCATATGGCTCGTCTACCTGCTGCTTCCCGCAGCATCATGCTTCATCGGCTGCGCCAACTACACGGCCAACCTCGGCACGCTCACGCCGGGCTGGGCCAATCTCTGGACGCAGCAGACGATCTTCATCTGCTACTTCTTCCTGCCGGCACTGCTGGGCGCGGGATGCTCGTACCTCTGGCGGCTCGAGCACACGGGCTCCAACTGGAACGAGCTCATGTGTGCGCCGGTAAGTGCGGGTTGCATCTTCGGTGCCAAGCTCGTCATCGGCGCGGTGCTTTCGGCTGTGAGCTTCGCTTCCATCGCGGTGTTCTACGTGGCGAGTGGGCTGGTGCTCGACATGCCAGGCACGTTCCCAGCCGCGCAGATCGCGCTCTACCTCTCGCTCGGCTTTCTCGGCAGCCTGGTGATCGTTGCGCTCCAACTCGTCATCTCCATGCTCGTCCGCAGCTTCGCTGCACCCGTGGGCATTGCGCTCACGGGCGGCGTGGCCGGACTCGTGGCCACCATGATGGGCGCGGGCAACGTATTTCCCTACTCACTCGTGCAGACGGCCATGAACTCCAACAACCTCGTGGACCTCTCGCCTGCGACTATTCTCCAGGTGGCCGTGCTCTCCGTCGTGTACGTGGCGATTGCCTGTGTCTTTGCGACTCGGCGCCTCTCCCGCCACGACATCGCGGCCACGATGTAGATACCGTGCAGCTCGACAAGCACAAAAACGGCTTTCAGAAGGAGCATCCGTCATGAAACGTAAGGCAATCGTCATCGCCGTCATTGTCATCGTGCTCGCGGGCGCCTGGGCATGGCGAGCAGGCGGCACGTACGGCACGAATCTCGGCGACTACTACGTTGAGGTAAGCAACGCCAACGTTGTGAAGACCGAACAAGCCAACAGTGACGCAACTCAGTATTCGTACATCTTGACCGGCGTCAAGGACGATGGTACGACCACCCAGGTACGCTTCTCGAAAAACGAGGAAGTCGCCGACGGCACATATCTCAGGCTCAAGATGGTGCCGTTCTTCGGAGCGACCGGCAGCGAAACAGTCGATTGGAGCACCATCCCTACGGCGGCGCAGGCCAAGCTATCTGCACCATCGGAGGGCTAGCGTAAGATGCTGGAGGCGTCATCATAAACGCGACGTAGACTAATGAGGACTTCGGGTAACGGCTTGAGAAAGGAGGACGTGCAGTGAAGGAAAACGGATCATCCGGCAAATCGGCAGGCAAGGTGACTGCCCACGCCCTCGACTGGTGGCGGGAGTCGACTGCCGGCAAACTCGTGGCACCCGTCACCTGCGCCCTCTACGAGGTCTTCTTCCTGACGCGCTACGTCTCAACCCTTCCTGACGGAGCCGTCTCCACGCCCACGGCGCTTCTCGGTCTGCTCGCTCTTACGACTGCCTGCACAGCCGGCGTCTTCTTCCGCTACCGCACGGCGCTCGCGCCATTCGTGGTCGTGACGCTTGAAGCGGTGCTCACGCTCGCCTCGGACGTTACGTTCCTTACCATCGTGCCGCTGGGCATGGCCCTGTTCGCGCTGACTGCGCGCTCAAGGCCCTCCGAGGCCATTGCCGGGAACCTGCTCGCCGCGGTGGCGGTCCTCGTGCGGATGCTGGGCGAGGGCCCTGCCGGAGGCGCGGTTGTGGGCGAATACGTGCTGGCGCTTGCCGCGGCGGGCGGGCTCGTCTCACGCATGCAGCACAACCGCCTCGAGGCGGCTGCGACCGTGAAGAAGGAGCAGGCCGCGCGTCATGCCGCCGAGAGACGAGGACGCATAGCCGGTGAGCTGCACGACTCGGTGGGACATGACCTCACCGCCATCATCGCCTTGACCGAAGGCCTTGATGGAGCTACGGGAGACGAGCTAGTCGACGGCGCAATCAACCAGGTCAACGAGCTGGCGAGGACAGGCCTCGCAGACACGCGTCACGCCGTGGCAGCCCTAGGCTCCCCCAGTGCAACGGCCGTCGATGACACCGAGCTCCATGACTGGTCCGAGATCGAGTCCGTGCTCGCAAACGCCCGCTCGGCGGGAATCGCATGCGCCCTGGCTGAGACGGGTTCCCGCCCGGACGACCCTCGGCAGGCCGACCTCTGCTTCTCCCTCGCGCGCGAGGCCATCACCAACGCGATGCGGCATGGCATGGACGTGACGCGCATCGTCGCATCATGGGACCACGGCAAGGGGGGCGAGGCCAGCGTACGTGTCAGTGACGACGGAGCACGACAGCCGGGCGTCGAGGCGTCCCACGGCACCGGACTCGTGCGCCTCCGCGAGCGCATCGAGGCTGCTGGCGGATCCTTCTCGGCGGGATTCGAGGAGGACGGCTGGTGCGTCAAAGCCAACCTTCCCAGCATGAGGGAGGAGGCAGGATGATTCGCGTGATGCTCGTCGACGACCAGCAGCCCGTGCGGCTGGGCCTGGGTCTCATGCTGCGCCGCGCCGATGACATGCAAGTCATGCTCGAGGCCGAGAATGGCCAGCAGGCCATCGCGCGGCTTGAGCGCACCGAGTCCCTCGGCAGCAGCCTCCCCGACGTCATCCTCATGGACGTCCGCATGCCAATCATGGACGGCATCGACACCTGCGCCCGCATCACCGCGCGATGGCCTGGCGTGCATGTGCTGATTCTCACGACCTACGACCAGGATGACTACGCCCTCGGCGGCCTCTCGGCCGGCGCCTCGGGATTCCTGCTCAAGGACGTGCGTACGTCGGACCTTGTCGCCGCCGTGCGCTCTGTGGCCGCAGGCGATGCCGTGCTCACGCCGCGCATCACGCGTGAGGTGGTCGGACGGAGCGTGGATGGGATGTCCCGCGACGAGGAGTCCCTGCGCTTCGCCGCGGCATTCCGCGCCCTCACGCCGCGCGAGCGCGAGGTCTGCCGTCTCGTGGCCGACGGACTCTCCAACGCCGAGGTCGCCGAGCAGCTCACCGTCGAGCCCGCAAGCGTCAAGCGCTCCGTCACGCGCATCCTCGCGAAGCTTGGCCTGCGTGATCGCGTGCAGATCGCCGTCCGCTGGTACAAGGCGGGCATTGCGTAAACGATTGAACGCATCGTTTCCTTTGTGTGACGTTGCCGTCCTTAGCCCCAGAGAGTCCTTGGTGAAAAAAGGTGGGACGGAATTTACTCCGTCCCACCTGCGCTTTCTGGTCGGGTGGACTGGATTCGAACCAGCGACCCCTTGACCCCCAGTCAAGTGCGCTACCAAGCTGCGCTACCACCCGATTATGTCAGGCTCTCGCCTGCGAGGAACTACATTATCACAGCGAGACAAACATTCAAGTTGAGAAATTGCTTTGACACAAAACGACGTGGCTAGAAGCCCTGGGCCTTGCGCGTCCTTCGTAGGGTGATGCGCTTCTGCGCCGCCTCCCACTCGTCGCGTTCCTCGTCCGTCTCGAGCTCAAGGCCATACTCGATGGTCTTGGGGTTGCCGTCCTTGTCGATACAGACCTCGGTGAGATAGGCGGTGTTGATGAGGCTTCGTTCGCGCGTGTGGCAATCCTCCGCGTAGGAGTCGACGCGCACTTCGAGCGAGGTGTTGCCGACATAGGTCACCCGTGCGACGATGACCACGTCGTCGTCAAGGTACACCGCATGCTTGAACTGCAGTTGATCGACACAGGCGGTGGTAATCGTGCTTCCACAGTGACGCTTGGCGGTGATACCCGCAGCCTCGTCTATCCACTCCATGAGCCTTCCGCCAAAGAGTCGATTGAAGCCATTGATGTCCTGGTAGAACACCGTCCTTGTAACCTCGGTGCGCGATTGCGCGACAGTCTTGCTCCCTTTGGGATGGTCACGGACGTCCATATGCCTCCTATGCGAGTGCCATTTCGAGTTCGGCCGTTGAGATGACCTTGGAACCATAGCATTTCTCGCAATGCTCGAGGGCACCGGCCTGGGTACCGCAGAGAAAGGTCATCGTGGCGTCCTCGATCACGATCGAGGTGTAGTTGTTGAAGTAGGCGTCGGCGAGCGTATGGAGCACGCAGATGTTGGTGTCCGCTCCCACCGCAATGACGGTCGTGGAGCCAAGCTCCCTGAGAGTCAGGTCGAGGTCGGTCTGGAAGAAGCCGGAATAGCGACGCTTGGGGATGACGATATCGCCCTCGTTCATCCTGATCTGTGGGAAGATTCGCGTGGAGCCTGCGATGCCATGGTCACCCCAGAGATCGAGCTCACGATCAACTCCCGGCCTATGCGCGTCGTTGCAGAAGATGACGGGTACGTCCGCCACATGACAAGCTGCCACGACACGAGCAACGTTATTACGATAGGTCGCGGTGGCAGAACCAGGATCGTAGAGCGCGTCGTCACCAAGCGCCTCGATGGCATCGATGACGAGAAGGGCACAGGAGGTCTTGTCGATGGTCATGACGGCTCCTCTCACATGTGGCTTACCCCACAATGGTAACCTGATGGCAGGTGGTTCGTGGTTGCGATTTGAGGGGGTTCGAATGGCTGACGAAAAGTTCTTCGCAAGGGCGTATGACGTAGTTCGTCAGATTCCCGAGGGACATGTCGCGACGTACGGGCAGGTTGCCCGCATGGTCGGTGAACCTCGAAAAGCGCGCTTCGTGGGTTTTGCCATGCACTCGAGCCCGGGCGTCGCGGGAGGCGTCCCCTGTCACCGCGTGGTCTTCAAGGATGGCTCTCTCAGCTCGGGGTTCTCCTTTGGCGGGCGGGATGAGCAGCGACGCATGCTTGAGGACGAAGGCGTCTCGTTTCTCGCGGATGGTCGCGTTGACATGGGCCGATGCGCCTGGGAGGTCTGACCTGGAAAAGATACCTGTCACCTTTTCCAGGTTACGGTTGACTTGGGATCAGAAACGTTTCATCCTCGTGTGCGATCGTAGTGACCCTCTCCGATGGGAAAGCCTGGGACCTGTACGAAATGGTATGCCTTCAGCAACAAGTGTCTGCGGAGGAGCTCTCTCATGCCGAGGAGGTGTCACGCTTACGTGAGAATTCCGGCGGAATCCGCTTCTTCGTCCTCCTCAACCTCGGGCTCATCCTTACCGCAGCCGGCATCATGCTCTTCAAAGCGCCAAACCACTTCGCGCTCGGAGGGACCTCGGGCCTTTCCATCATCCTCTCAACGCTCTTTCCGTCCTTGCCCATATCAGCGTTCATGTGGATCGTGAACGCGGCCCTCGTCATCCTTGGGCTCGTCTTCCTCGACCGCCACGTCATCGGGTGGACGATCTTCTCCTCGTTTGCACTCTCGGCTTACGTCACCCTCTTCGAGTGGCTCATCCCCCTCTCCGGCCCCCTCACGAACGACACGCTGCTCGAGCTGTGCTTCGCCGTCCTGCTCCCCGCAATCGGAAGCGCCATCGTCTTCAACGCGGGAGCCTCGACCGGAGGTACCGACATCCTTGCCATGATCTTGAAGAAGCACACGAGCCTCGAGATCGGCAAGGCACTCATAGTGAGCGACAGCCTCATCGTGGCGGCCGCCGCCCTCATCTATGGCCCACGCACCGGCCTCTATTGCATACTCGGCCTTCTTGGCAAGGCGTTCATCGTCGACAACGTCATCGAGGGCCTGAACCTTCGAAAGGTCTGCACCGTCATCAGCAGCCGACCCGATGCGATTCTCGGGTTCCTCGTGCACGATCTCGAGCGGACGGCAACGGTTCGCGACGCGATGGGAGGATTTACGCTTCATCCCGAGAAGGAGGTCGTTACGGTGCTCACCCGCCAAGAGGCCGCCAAGCTTCAGCAATGGCTCAAGCGCAACGACCCCTATGCGTTCGTGACGATCGTCAGCAGCTCGGAGATCATAGGAAAGGGCTTTCGGTCGGTGTAGGAAGGCTGCGGGCCAGCCGTGATCCCCAGCTCGCTCAGGCAACCGAGCCCGTTCTGGGGTAAGTCACGCTACAATCAGCACGTCACGCCCACCACACCGGAACGGTCCCACATGGAAGATACTCTTTACTCACTCCTCTGGTGCACTGCCGTCTGGGGCGTCTTCGCGCTCATCGTTCGTCACGACCGCAGCCGCTACCGCAACTGCTTCCTTCTTTCCCTTGCCACCGTCATCACGGCCCCTGCGCTCATCGGAATCGTCTTCGGCGGCTACTCCAGCCAGGCCGCGCTCGTCGTGATCCTGCTGCTCGCCCTCGTCGTGCTGTGCGTGCCCGGCCTCCTCGTCGCCAACGGCGTGCTGATGATTCGCCGAGAGGGGCATGGCGCCGCCAACCTGCTCTCGCTCGTCCTCGGCATCGTCGTCGGGATAGGCGAGCTTTCAGGCATTGCAGCCGTGCTTTCCGTCACACAAAACGGAGGCGGCTTCGTCATCTCGACCTATCAGGTGCTTTTTGCCGTCATGGTGTCGGTGTGCTATGGCTCCATGAGCTTTGTCTCGTTCATGGTCTACACGCTCTTCCTCGGACTCATCCCTCCGCGCCGGGACTTCGACTTTGTCATCGTGCACGGAAGCGGGCTCATCGGGGGGAGCGTGCCCAGGCTCCTGGCGGACCGGCTGGACAAGGCGATCAGAATCTACAAGAAAGACTCCACGCCACCCATGGTCATCACCTCGGGTGGCCGGGGCGCGGACGAGGCTCGCTCCGAGGCGTCCGCCATGGCGGAGTACCTCGTCGACCACGGGATTCCCGCCGAGAGGATACTCCTCGAGGACCAGTCGACGACAACGTTGGAGAACCTTCGCAACTCGAAGGCGATCATCGACTCCATGCCCGGCCGCCACCTCACGGCGCTCGTCACAAGCAACTACCACGTGTTTCGCTGCATTCGCTATGCGCGTGACATCGGGTTGGAGTGCACGGGCATCGGGGCACGGGTCGCACCCTACTACTGGCCGAGCGCCCTCATCCGCGAGTTCGTGGCCATCCACCGGGAAAGGAAGCACCTTGTGCTGTTCATCGCGGGATGGGTGATCCTCATGCTGCCGCTCGTGCTGGGGCTCTAAACGCCACCTTTGCCGCACGTTCTGGCCAACCGAAACAAGTCTGATACAAAACATGGAAGCAAGACCTCTATGATTAGCGACACTGGCGCGTAACCGATTACTCACACGCGGGAAACCGGCTACCGCCGCCGTCTCGACCGTCATTGGAATGGTGATTACATGAGCCGCGTTTACAACTTCTCTGCTGGTCCGGCCGTTCTCCCCGAGGAAGTCCTTCAGGAGGCCGCAGACGAGATGCTCGACTACCAGGGTTCTGGCATGTCCGTCAACGAGATGAGCCACCGATCCAAGACCTTTCAGGGAATCATCGATGCCGCCGAGGCGGACCTTCGCGATCTCATGGGCATTCCCGACAACTACAAGGTCATCTTCCTCCAAGGTGGTGACAGCCTGGTCTTTGCCAGCGTCTTCATGAACCTCGCCCTCAACAAGAAGGCCGACTACATCATCACGGGCAACTGGGCCAACAAGGCATACAAGGAGGCAGAGATCCTCGGCGATCCCAAAATCGTCGCAAGCTCCAAGGACAAGACCTTCTCCTACATCCCCGACTGCTCCGACCTGCCCATCCGTGATGACGCGAGCTACGTCTACATCTGCGAGAACAACACCATCTACGGTACCAAGTTTCCCGAGCTCCCCATTACCAAGGGCCACGTGCTCGTCGCCGACCAGAGCTCGATGTTTCTCTCCGAACCCGTCGACGTCACCCGGTACGGCCTCATCCATGCAGGCGTGCAGAAAAACGTCGGGCCCGCAGGCGTCCAGATCGTCATCGTGCGCGAGGACCTCGTCCCGGATGACCTCCCCGGCGTACCCACGATGCTGCGCTTCAAGACGCAGATTGATGCAGGGTCGCTCTACAACACGCCCAACTGCTGGGGTATCTACGTATGCGGCAAGGTCTTCAAGTGGATTGCCGCCCAAGGTGGCCTTCAGGGCATGAAGGAGAAGAACGTCGAGAAGGCCGGTCTCCTCTACGACTACCTCGACAGCTCCGACATGTTCTCGTCGACCGTCGACCCGTCCTGCCGCTCCCTCATGAACGTGCCGTTCGTCACGGGCAATCCCGACCTCGACGCCGAGTTCGTGGCAGCAGCCACCAAGGCCGGCTTCGTGAGCCTCAAGGGCCATCGCACCGTGGGTGGCATGCGCGCCTCCATCTACAACGCCATGCCTCGCGAAGGCGTGGTCAAGCTCGTCGCCTTCATGAAGGACTTCGAGACCAACCACTAGCGGACGCGTCGACGCAACGCGGCGGGACGCCCCAGCACCCGCCCTGCAAAGGAGAATCCATGTACAAGGTCCATTGCATGAACAACATCGCCAAGGTCGGCACCGACAGCCTCGGCGATACCTACGAGCTCGTGAGCGAGCTTGACGGTGCCAACGCCATCCTCGTGAGAAGCGCCAACCTCAACGAGGTCGAGTTTCCGAAGTCCCTCCTGGCCATCGCGCGAGCCGGTGCCGGGGTGAACAACATCCCCGTCGACCGCTGCGCCGATGAGGGCATCGTCGTCTTCAACACGCCCGGCGCCAACGCAAACGCCGTGAAGGAGCTCGTCCTCGCTGGGATGCTGCTCGCCAGCCGCGACATCATCGGCGGCAACGAGTGGGTCCGCGAGAACTGCGATGACCCTGACGTGAGCAAGAAGGCCGAGAAGGCCAAGAACCGCTTTGCGGGTACCGAGCTCTCGGGCAAGAAGCTCGGCGTCATCGGCCTCGGGGCCATCGGTGCGGCCGTCGCCAACACCGCCACACGGCTCGGCATGCAGGCCTACGGCTTCGATCCGTTCCTCTCGATCAACGCGGCCTGGGGCCTCGACCGTCGCATCGAGCACGTCACCGACGTCAGCTCCATCTATTCGGAATGCGACTTCATCACCATCCACGTGCCCGCCACCGCAGACACCAAGGGCATGATCGATGCCGATGCGATCTCCCGCATGAAGACCGGCGTCGTGGTGCTCAACTTCGCTCGCGACACCCTCGTCGACGAGCAGGCGATGGCGGAAGCACTCGACGATGGCCATGTCGCCCGCTACGTCACCGACTTCGCCAATCCCGAGAGTGCCAACATGAGAAACGCCATCGTCCTTCCGCACCTCGGTGCCTCGACGGCAGAGGCCGAGGACAACTGCGCCGTCATGGCGGCAACCGAGCTCAAGGACTATCTCGAGAACGGCAACATCAGCCATTCGGTGAACTACGGCAACGTCGACCTCGGTCCCATCCAGGGCGCTGCGCGCATCGCCCTGTTCCATGAGAACCTGCAGGGCATGATCGGCAAGATCACCCAGATCATCGCAAGCTCGAGCCTCAACATCGAGAACATGACCAACAAGAGCCATGGAAGCAACGCCTATACGCTCATCGAGTGCTCCGGCACCTTTGACGAGGATGCGATCGGGCAGATCAGGGCCATCGAGGGCATGCGGCGCGTACGCATGATCAAGCGCGCGTAAATCCGACAGGCTCGGGGTTTGCCTAGGCAGAGACCCCGAGCCTCGCAAGCGCATCTCGCAGGTGGCCTCCCGTGACGGACAGGGCCTCCATGAGCTGGGCGGGACCGTCCTCCTCGGCGCTTGGGATGTGGTAGCGTGCGGCAGCGAGGGCGGAGTCGGTACCGTTGGCGACGCACACCGAGTTGGGAACGAGGTTCATCATGGTGAGGTCGTTCTCGGAATCGCCGATGAAGACGACCTCCTCCGGGCTGATTCCTATCTGCCCGATGAGGAACTCGAATCCGCTTGCCTTGCTCCACCCGCGAGGGTTCACGTCACACCAGCCCGGAATGGGAGAGACGAGCTCGATGTCGGGGCAGGCGGCCTCCACGCGCGTACGCATCGCCGCGAATCTGTCGGGAGATTCGCCGTTCATGAGGCCAACCACGTGGAAGGTGCGCTCGGGGACCTCCATGGCCGCTATGTCCGCACGGAGCCCCGTGTAGCCGGTCTGGATGTCATGCAGCTCTTCGTCGGTCGTGGGAACGACGAGCCATTCGGGAGGGTTGCTGGCTGAGTGGCCCTCCTCGTCGTAGAGGCTCATGACCGTCTCGGGTTCGTCGGCGACGATCGCGCACAGGCGCACGAGCGTCTCGTGGCTCATGGGGCGATCGAGCACGAGCCTGTCATCGAGGTAGACCCGCTTTCCACCCGAGATGATGCCCGTGCTCACGCACGACGCGTCACCATGGAAGAACCTCACGAGGTCGAACCTGGGACGCCCGGATGCCGGCCCAAACTCGATGCCCGCCGCGCGAAGGCCCTCGACGGCCGCCACGGTGCGGGACGAGACGGCATCGGAGCTGCTTGGTTTGAGCGTTTCGTCCATGTCCGCGAGCACGAGCCTGATCACGTATGCCTCCTCGGTAGCACCCTTGCATATTCAATGCTCTGACTCTACAGCGAGGTGCTCCTCGCGGGGAGGCAACTCCAAAGAACCACATGTACGACGAGACGCGCATCATGACAAGAAAGGGGCTGGGCTCCCGCCCAACCCCCATGTCTACTGCAGCTCATCACGGGTGGACTACTCGTCCTCACCCTCCGAGATTGCCTCGTAGGCGGCGCTCACCGCATCAAACGTCTCGTCATCGATGTCGATGAGGTCGAAGCTGCCGTCCTCCTTCTCGTCGTACCCATAGAGGTACACCGAGTCTTGGTCGGAGTCGGGAACGAGGGCGATGTACTCCGCGCCCTCGCACTCGAAGATGCCGAGAACCTCGCACCTCTCGGACGTGTCGTCCTCGTAATCGAGCGTGATGAACTCGGGGGCCCAATCCTCCTCGTCCGTACCAGTGATATCCTCGTCGCTCATGCGTGCCTCCCTGATGGGTCTCTTGGCTGATTCGCGTTGGACAAAGTGTACCCGCACGCACGGCAAAGATACCGCAAGCGCGTAGAATCATTGACATAAACGGCAGTACCATGATGGGGGACGACCAATGGCGACAGGCACCATCGACGTGTACGACCACTATGCGCACGAGGATGACTATCCCGATCTCGACATTGCCGGCGCAGCCCTCCGACTTTCGCGCGCCATCTCCTGTCGCACGGTCTACACCACCCCCGACGAGACGGACTTCTCCGCCTTCGAGACGTTGGTCGATCTCATGCGCACGAGCTATCCGCACGTCATGGCGGCCGGCTCTCTCGAACTCGTGGGTCGCTCCGTCCTCGTGACCATCCCCGGCAGCGACCCCACGCTCGAAGCGGTGCAGCTCATGGCACACCAGGACGTCGTTCCGGTGGTTCCCGGAACCGAGGACCTCTGGGAGCATGACGCCTTCTGTGGTTTTCTTGATGACGAATACATATGGGGGAGGGGAGCGCTCGACATCAAGGACATGCTCATGGGCGAGCTCGAGGCCGTCGACTACCTCATCGCCCACCACGGCACGCCCCGACGCAGCGTCCACCTCGCCTTTGGCGAGGACGAGGAGGTCACGAGCCAGGGTGCCACACGTCTTGCGGAGGAGATGCTCCACCGGGGGATTCGCCTTGCATGGCTGCTCGACGAGGGCACGACCACGATGTACGACGGAGCCGCCTACGGTGCGCCCGGCACGACGGTCTCCGACATCTGCATATCACAGAAGGGCTACCTCGACGTGAGGCTCTCGGCACATGGCGAGGGTGGCCACTCGTCCAATCCCTTCGGTGGAACCTCGCTCGAGCGTCTCTGCCGCGCCCTCGCGCGCGTCGCAGCCAAAAAGCCCGCGCCACGGCTCACACCCATCATCGGCGACACCTTTCGTACGCTTGCCCCGCACGTCACGGAGGAGCCGTTCCGCGCGCTCGTGGCCGACGTCGACGCCCATGCCGATGAGCTCGCTGCAGTTGCCGCGGAGACGCGCGAGCTCTTTCCATTCGTGGCAACGACCGTCGCCATCACCCAGCTCGAGGGCGGAAGCACCTCGCCAAACGTCATGCCGGGTGATGTGAGTGCCACCATCAACCTGCGTCTTCTCCCCGAGACGTCCATCGACGACATGCTCTCGCTCGTAGATGACGCCGTGGATGACCCCGACATAGCCGTCGAGCTCGTCCACGCCACCTCGGCAGGACGCGTCGACTCGGCTGACGGTGCGGGCTATGCCGAACTCAGAGAGGCCTTCAGGCACTATTACCCTGACGTGGTGGTCGTGCCGTCCTTTGTCTGCGGTGGCACCGACGCCATTCGATACGAGCCCGTCTGCGCCTCGGTGCTCAGGATGTCCCCGTTCAGACCGCAGCCCGAGGAGGAGGCGCGGGGCATCCACGGCACCAACGAGCGTATCTCCCGACGTACCTATGCCCAGGGCATTCGTGTGCTTGTTTCGCTTCTCGAGCATACGGTCCTCTAGGGAGGCCCGAAACCCAGGGTGGCCTTTGGAGAACGTGTCCGCTTGGCATCTCCCGTCAGAAGTACGCTAGTATAGGTGCTTGGTAAAAGAGACGACCGCTAGGAATCACGTGTCTGAGAAGTCCGAGCACCTAAAGACCAACCTAAAGAACATGGTCGACTCGGATGCAGAGCAGCTGCAGTCCGAGGGAAGAGGCGCGGAATCCGAGGGAACGCCCGATAACCCCTCCCACCGCGTCCTCACCCTTGCCAATCTCATCACGTTCTGCCGTCTGGCGCTCACCATCGCCTTCCTGCTCATGTTCGCCACGGGCAAGGACCGCTATGTGGCACTCACCTTCTACGCCATCGCAGCCCTCACCGACTTCCTTGACGGCAAGGTGGCCCGCGCCACCCATACCGTGAGCTGGGTCGGAAAGATCATGGACCCGATCATGGACCGCGTGCTGCTCTTTGCGGGCGTTCTCGGGCTCATGCTCACCGGAGAGCTCCCACCGTGGATCGCCGCCTTTGTCATCGCCCGCGATGCCTACCTTGCCTGGGGCGCCTGGTTCCTTCAGCGCTATCGTCGTCGCCCCGTTGACGTCGTCTATGTCGGAAAGGTCACCACCGCCCTCCTCATGGCCGGCTTCTGCGACCTCCTGCTCGATCTTCCCGTCGTCAATGGCCTCGGCATCACGACGGCAAGCTGGCTGCCCGGCCTCAACTCGACGCCCTCGGCCATCGGCATCTTCTTCGTCTATGCCGGCTTGGTCTGCTCCACGGTCACCACCATCATCTACACCCGCAAGGGCTTCGCCATCCGCGACGCCTGGCGTGCCAAGCAGGAGGCAACGAGAGGTGAGTAGACGCTGTCGTCAGGTCTCTGTCGCCGCCACGCTTGTGATCGCGTTCGTCTTCTTTGCAACGCTCGCTCCCGTACGGGCCCTCGCCGTCGACACCGAACCCAGCCTCTCGGAGGCGCAGTGTGCCATCGTCGTCGACAGTGCCGGCAACGTGCTCTGGAGCAAGAACGCCGACCAGGAGATGCCCATGGCCTCGATCACCAAGGTCATGACCGCCGTCGTGGCGCTCGAATCAGGCATCGACCTCGACTCGACCTGCACCATCTCCGACGTCGACCTCGGCTCCGACTCGCAGACGGCAGGCTTCACCTCGAGTGACACCCCTACCATGCGCCAGCTCCTCCAGGCCATGCTCATCTACTCGGGCAACGACGCCGCACTCAACGTCGCCATCAACGTGGCTGGCTCCGAGGACGCCTTCGTCGACCTCATGAACGCGAAGGCCGCGGAACTCGGCATGACCCATACGCACTTCACCAACCCTCACGGCCTCTATGACGAGAATCACTACTCCTGTGCGTCCGACCTCGTCATCCTTGGTCGCTACGCGCTCGAGCACTTCCCCTTCATCGCAAGTACCGTACGCACGACCTCCATCACCCTCCCGATCGGCGGTACCGAGAAGACCCTCAACTCGACCGATGACCTCATGGGCGTCTTCGAGGGCATGCTCGGCATCAAGACCGGCTACGTCGACAACCAGGCCGCCTTCCTCGGCGCATGCCGCAGGAACGGCGTCACGCTCTATACCTGCGTGCTCGGCTGCTCGACGACGTCGGGAAGGTTCTCCGACACCAAGGCGATCCTCAACTGGGCCTACGACAACTTCGTGGACCGGCCCGTCTCGTCTTCGAGCTGGGTCATCGACGTACGGCCCTACGCCTTGGACTTCGGACTCTCCACGGTGACGCGCGCCGTGGGCACGACCTCGGTAAGCGTCTGGCCCGATGGTGGCGGGCTCTCGTACTCCACGGTCATGGCACGCTCCGACAAGCTTCTTGACGCCAACCAGATGGCAGGGAGCACGACCTGGACGCAGGGGGGCAGGTCGGTAGGGACGGTACGCTACTACACTTCCCTCGTGTTCGGTACCGTGCCCTCCATCAACATCTTTGCGCTCCCGCTCTTCATGAACACCTCCACGCTGGGGGTGGCCGCATGACGGAGGGTTCTTCCTCACGGAGAGGCATCCTCTACCACGAGCACGTCTGCCTCGGCGCGACGTTTGTCGCCTCCATGGATGGCGACCTGCTCGTTCCCGCATCGTACGCAGGCGAGACGAGCGCCGACCACGCGCGGGAAGGCGTCCTTCTCGCCGACCTCACCGGCTTCACCTTCCTGCTCCTCTCTGCACGGAACGCGAATCTGCTCTGCAATGCCGCGTTCTGTGCGGAGAGGATCGAGCCGGGCGGCGCAGGCTATGAACCCGCGCTCACGGGGGAGGGGACCATCTCCTCGATTCCCCTCGTCGCCCGGACGGGAGCGAGCGAGTACGTGATTCTCGACGCCAGCAGACGCGGGCCGGTGCTGCATGGATGGCTTTCGTTTCTTGCGGGCATACGCAAGGACGGTTACGCTCCCTACGAAGGCGTCGAGCTCGAGGATGCCACGGAGATGCTCGTTGCGCTCCTGGTCGCAGGATCCGACGCACGTCGGATCCTCTCCGACTACGTCCCCGATGCCTCCGAGCTTCCTTCCTCCTGCCAGGTCCGCCACTGCACGCTCGATCGCATCTCGGTGTTTGTCATCGGCCTTCCGGACGTAGCGGGTGCCCAGCCAGGCTATGTGCTCCTCGTTGCGCCCCCGTCGGCCACCGTCCTGTGGCGAAGCCTCCTCTCGTTTCCGGAGGTCGAGCCCGTGGGGCACGACGCCGTGTCCTCGATGCTGGAGAACGACCTTCCCTGGGGAGGCCTTCTCGCAGGGCGAGGGGTCGCAAGAACGAGCCGAGACGAGCTCACGGGCTGGCACCTCCTCAGGGACGATAATGACTTCGTCGGGCAGCGCGCCCTCTCATAGTGGTGATGACGTGCGTTTTTCTTTAGACTGGAAACCGGAACGGAGGAGCAGCCGACATGAAGTATGCGATAAATGCCCTTGGTGCGCCGGATTCGGTGGGACCCTACTCGCAGGGAACCACCGCCGGTCGTCTCGTCTTCGCATCGGGACAGCTGGCCATCTCTCCCGATGACAGCCATAGGCTCGTGGAAGGCGGCATCGACGAGCAGACCAATAGGGTCATCGACATCATCGAGACCATCCTCGCCGCAGCCGACTGCTCGCTCGCCGACATCGCCCAGACCACCGTCTACCTCGCGGACATGCACGATATGGACGCCATGAACGAGGTCTACAGCCGCAGGTTCCCCTCGCCCGCCCCTGCCCGTGCGGTCGTGGCCGTATCGGGACTTCCCATGGATGCGCTTATCGAGATGGACTGCGTCGCCTGCAGGTAAGCGGTATCATGGAGAAGTAAAATCGCGCATTCGAGGGGAGTGCTTCATGCCCGAAAACGACCTCAACACCAGCACCGGGGCAACCCAGATCTTTCATATGCCTTCTGCGGACTCCACCATACCCGACCTCTTGGGCGCGAATAAGCCTTCCCATCCTACGCTCACCATCGTCAAGGGGCCGCAGATCGGAGAGACCTTCGAGCTTGACACCCCTGTCATCACGCTCGGGCGCGACGTCAAGAGCAGCGTCTTCCTGAACGACATGACCGTCTCGCGCCACCATGCGCGCATGGACCTCACCAGCATCTCCACCGGCTATGCCACCGTGGAGGACCTCGGATCGCTCAACGGCACCTGGGTCGATGGCGCCATCGTGAGCACGTCCACGCTTCGGGACGGTTCCACCATCCAGATCGGCACGTTTCGCATGGTGTTCCACACCAATGCCAAGCGCAGGATAAACACCGAGGGCTAGTGATGCCGAGCACGGGCTATCTGACCATAGGCAAAGTCGTAAAGAGACTCCAGCCGCAGTACCCGGACCTTTCCGTGTCGAAGGTCCGCTATCTCGAGGACGAGGGTCTTCTCAATCCGTCGAGAACCCCTGGCGGCTATCGGCTGTATTCCCAGCGCGACATCAAGCGCCTCGAGTCCATCCTCTACCTGCAGAAAAACCGCTTCCTACCGCTCTCCGTGATCAAGGATGAGCTCTCTCGCAACGAGACGGGCCACGCCGACGTCACGACGCCAGACACCATCGGCTCTGACGTCATCGCGCTTCCCGTCGATGACGAGGAGGTCACGGGCAAGCTCCACCCCATAGATCGCATGCCCGAGCTCGTGGGAACGACGGTGAGCTTCGTGCGCCAGCTCTCCGAGGCGGGCGTCATCACGCTCAAGCACTCCCCCCATGGTCGCGACCTGGTGGACGGCAAGGACTTCAGGCTCATCCGCGTCTGCGACGAGCTGCAGCGCTTTGGGATCGGACCCAAGAACCTCCGCCAGTACGTCGTCGCCGCCAACAGGGAGTCGGCGATGTTCGAACAGGCACTCGTGGTCTATGCCAAGCGCAGCAGGGGAGCGAACGGCGAGGCCAGCGAAGAGGGCAGGAGGCGCTTCGACGATGCCTTCGCGCGCATGCTCGGTCTCACCAACTCGGTGAGGGGAGAGCTCATCGGGCGGCGCGTGGGCGAGTCTTTCAAGGATATGGGCGCATAGCACGTAGGTGCGCGCAAAAAAGCATGCAAGCGAGAAAGGACATCGTGTGTCTGATTTTGATTATGAGGGCCATGTCATCAGCATTCCCGACTACCCCGAGCCCGGCGTCATCTTCAAGGACATCACACCGCTCTTCGATGATGCCGCGTGTCTCGTGAACCTCGTCGATGACATCTCCGACCACTTCATGAACCAGGGCATCACCAAGGTCGTCGGGGCGGAGGCCCGCGGCTTCCTCGTCGGGGCGCCCGTTGCCTACAAGCTCGGCGTTGGCTTCGTTCCCGCCCGCAAGCCCGGCAAGCTCCCGCGCGAGACCTTCTCGCAGACCTACTCCCTCGAGTACGGCACCGACGAGCTCGACATACACAAGGATGCCCTCGGACCCAACGACAAGGTGCTCATCGTCGACGACCTCGTGGCCACGGGCGGCACCGCCATCGCCACGGCAAAGCTCGTGGAGCAGTCAGGCGCCAAGGTCGCCGGCTTCTCGTTCATCCTCGAGCTCTGCTACCTCAACCCCCGCGAGCTGATGGCCAAGGACTACGACGAGGAGGTCTACACCCTCATCAAGGTCAGGTAGCCTGCCGTCCCCGCGTCTTGGAAGGAAGCGGAAAGTTGAGGTACGAAGAGAGGATTACGCTCCGGGACGGCAGGGAATGCGTGCTGAGGGATGCGCGCGAGGCGGACGCAGCAGACGTGCTTGCCAGCTTCAATCTGACGCACGCCCAAACGGACTTCCTGCTGACATATCCCGACGAGAACGACTTTGACCTCGAACGGGAGCGGCAGTTCCTGGCAGAAAAGGAATGCAGCCCCGATGGGATCGAGCTCTGCGCGGTTGTGGAAGGACACGTCGTCGGGTGTGCCGGCATTGAGGCAGTGGGAAGAAAAGACAAGGTCAAACACCGTACGGAGCTTGGGATCGGCATAGAGAGGGACTTCTGGGGGCTGGGTATCGGACATGCGCTCCTGGAGGCCTGCATCGAATGCGCTCGCCAGGCGGGTTACCTCCAGATGGAGCTGACCGTCGTGGCGGACAACGCCTCTGCGCTGTCGCTCTATAGAAAAGCGGGCTTCGTGGAATATGGCCGAAACCCAAGGGGGTTTCGTTCCCGCACGAGCGGCTGGCAGGAGATCATCCTCATGAGCCTCGCACTCGGGTAGCCGAGGTGGTGGGTTTCGTGAACGCGCCCGTTCTGCGCTATCCTAAAGAACGTGATGAAAACGAACCGCTAGGGAGCAACCAGCATGTCAACCAGCATCACGAGAAGGTCCCTCTTCGTGGCTGCGGCCGTCTCGGCCACATGGCTTGGTCTCATGCCGTGCATGGCCTTCGCCGACCCCACGAGCGCGGAGCTTCAGTCCCAGCTCGACGAGGCGCGCTCGCAGCTCGACACCATGGGCAGCAAGCTCTCGTCCATGCAGTCGGACCTCGCGACGGCAGAGGAGACCCTCGAGGACACCAAGACCCAGATCATGGACACGCAGTCGCAGATCGAGGAGACCCAGGCCCAGCTCGATGACAAGCGCACGGAGCTGAGCAACAGCATGCGCAGCTCCTACAAGTCCGGCTCGACCTCCATGCTCGACTTCGTCCTGGGCGCCACGAGCGCAGAGGACCTGATCAGCCGCATCTACTACATGGACAAGGTCTCCGACTCGCAGGCCTCGGCCATCGAGAGCGTGAAGGCACTCGGCGACCAGCTCGCCCAGCAGGAGTCGCAGCTCGAGGACAAGCAGGCCGAGCAGGAGCAGAACCTCGCGGACACCCAGGCGAGCGTCTCCGATTACGAGGCCGCCGTGGCACAGGCGCAGTCGTACTACAACGGCCTTGACAGCCAGGTCCAGCAGGCCCTTGCCGCAGAGGCGGCCGCGGCGAAGGTCGCCGTGGCGCAGACGAGCACCGGCACCACGACCACGACAGCAACGACGAACTCAGGGGTCAGCACGGTCGTCGATACGGTCGAGACCACCAAGGAGACGGACAAGGCGGCGTCATCCGTCTCCGACTCCGAGAGCGGCTCCTACGACGCCTCCTCGTCGAGCAGCATAGTGGCAAACGCCGCGCAGTTCATCGGCTGGCCCTACAAGTGGGGCTGCTACGGCACCAACATGGGTGGCTTCGACTGCTGTGGCCTCGTGGCCACCGCCTATCACCTCGCAGGCTACTCCACGCCCTACCGCACCAACGTCCCAGGCCTCATGGACTGGGTCAAGGGGCGTGGCAACTGGAAGGACTGCAACCTCTCGAACTACTCGAGCGTCCTCTCCGCGGGCGACATCATCTTCTGTTCCACGGGACACGTCGCCATCTACGCTGGTGGAAGCAGTATGATCCACGCGCCATCCCCAGGAGGCCACGTGTGCTATGCCACCGTCTACGCCTGCATCGGCGGCGGCTTCGGCGGCTAGGGTCGTTCGTGGCGCATTCGTGCAGAACGCAAACTATGGAGTATCATTCAAGGGAATGTGACGTCCTGTTCTGCGTGTGGGGTGTCTACGGCACCCGGCACCGCCCGATTTGAGAGGGAGCAGACAACATGACAAGACACACCATCTCACGGCGGACCCTGCTCGCGTCGACGGCCATCGCCGCCACGTGGCTGGGTCTCTGTCCCCAGATCGTCTTCGCCGACCCGCAGTCCGAGCTTGCGGCCGCCTCGGAGCATCTCGACTCGCTGGGAGCGCAGCTCTCGGACCTCCAGAACCAGCTGGCCACCGCAACCGACGACCTCGAGTCCACGGAATCGGCGGTTAGCAGCAAGCAGGCAGACATCGAGACGACCAAGACCGAGCTCGACGCGAAGCGCCAGGTGCTCTCGGACCGCATGCGCAGCTCCTACAAGTCCGGCTCCACGAGCTTCATGGACTTCGTCCTTGGTGCCACGAGTGCGGAGGACCTCGTCAGTCGCATCTATTACATGGACAAGATCAACGAGTCCGACGCCGACGCCATCGATACCGTCGTCACCCTTGAGGCCCAGCTCGAGCAGGAGAAGTCCGAGCTCGAGGCCAAGCAGGCCGACCAACAGGCACAGGTCGACTCCATGCAGTCCCAGGTGGACGAGTATCAGTCGGCGGTCGCCGAGGCGCAGACCTACTACAGCCAGCTCGACGCCGAGGTGCAGGCCGAGCTTGCAGCGCAGGCCGCCGCAGCCGCGACGAGCAACGTGGGCACGGTGGTCAACGCGATAACGACCACCCAGAAGGCCCAGGAACTCGTGTCCGGCTCGACGGGAGGCTCCGGTTCCTCGTCGTCAGGTGGTTCTTCCAGCGGTGGTTCGGGCTCTGGCTCTGGTTCCTCGTCAGGTGGTTCTTCCAGCGGAGGCTCAGGCTCTGGCTCAGGTTCCTCCTCGGGCAGCGGGTCGGGTTCCTCGAGCGGTACCGCCTATCCTGGCAATGGCGTCGCGTCCGCCTACTCCTGCCTCGGTTATCCCTATGTCACGGGCGGCGACAGTCCGAGCGATGGCGGCTTCGACTGCTCCGGACTCGTCTATTACTGCTTTGTCGGTGACAACGCGCGGCAGGGCACCGCGGGAACCATCGGCAGGGCCATTCAGGCCGCAGGCCTCTGGAAGGACAACGAGGATGACCTCGTGGCTGGTGACGTCGTCTTTACGAGATCGAACTTTGATCACATCGGCATCTGCATCGGCAACGGTGAGATGATTCATGCGCCAAACTCTAGCACGGTCGTCAAAATATCCTCCATCTACGCCTTCTACGGCGGCGGCCCGTTCAGGACGTAGGCGGTTCATGCCCAAGGTTTGCCCAGACGGAAACATCGTCTCGAGGCGCTTCTCCCGACGCTTCCAGATAAACCTGGTCATCGAGGGTGCCCTCGTCGGCGTCCTCGGTGGGGGCATCGTCGCCCTCTATCGGCTCGCCCTGCGCTGCGCCGAGGAGGGTCTGCGCAGCGTCACGTCACTTGCCTCGGGAAGCCCTCTGGGCATGGCACTCTGGTTTGCCATCCTCGCCGTCGTTCTCATGGTCGTCTCACGGCTCCTCCTCTGGGAGCCATACACGCAGGGGAGCGGCATCCCTCAGGTTGACGCCGAGGTCATGGGCCGCATCGACATGCCCTGGCACCGCGTCATCGCGGCAAAGTTCGCGGAGGGTGCGCTCTGTGCCTTTGGTGGGCTCTCGCTCGGCCGCGAGGGGCCGGCGGTGCAGCTCGGCGGCATGTCCGGCAAGGCCGTCTCGAAGATGCTCAGAAACGGCAGGGGAGAAGAGCGACTCCTCGTTACCTGCGGGGCCGCCGCCGGAATGTCAGCGGCGTTCCACGCGCCGCTCACGGGCGTCCTCTTTGCCCTTGAGGAGATCCACAAGGAGTTCAGCGCTCCGTTGATCATCTCCGTCATGACGGCGTCGGTTGTGGCCGACTTCCTCGTCTCGCAGGTCCTTGGCGTGTCTCCCGTCATCACCCTGCACTTTGCGAGCGACCTTCCTCACATCGACTACCTTCTCGTCGTGCTCATCGGCGTCTACTGCGGCCTGCTCGGATCCATCCATAACAAGGGGATGTTCTTCTGCCAGTCGCTCTACGAGCGCATCGACAAGCATCTTCCCTATGCGCGACTCGCCGTCCCGTTTGCGCTGTCTGGCGTGATCGCTTTCACGTTTCCGCAGCTCATGTGCGGCGGCGACGCCATCATGGACCTCTTGGCGCAGCCAGGGACGCTTGCCGGGGCAACGCTTCTCGCGCTTCTGGTGGGGAAGTACCTCTTCACCACGGTCAGCTTTGCCTCCGGGGCCCCAGGCGGCACGCTCTTTCCACTGGTGGTCATGGGGTCGCTCTCCGGCGCCCTCTTTGGCATCATGGCATCGACGTTCTTTGGGTTCCCAGAGGCCTACGTCGTGAACTTCCTGCTCCTTGGCGTGGCCGGTCTCTTCTCGAGCGTCGTCCGGGCACCGGTGACGGCCGTCGTCCTCTGCTTCGAGCTCTCCGGCTCGCTCGACGCACTGCTCTCGGCGGCCATCGTCTCGATCGTGTCGTATGTGACGGCCAACCTCCTGCGCGTCGATCCGTTCTATGACCATCTGCTGGCGCGGCTCCTCGGCGTGACGCCAAACGACCCATCCATGAACGGAGCGCCTGGCGAGAAGGTCCTCAGGGAGCATCACGTGGGGGCGAGCTCAAAGCTGGACGGTGCGCTCGTGAGGGATGTCCCATGGCCGGGCAGAGCGCGCATCGTCACGATCGAACGCGCCGGGCAGGAGATCGTGCCCACGGGCGACACGCGTCTCATGGCACTCGACGTCCTCCTCATCATCATGAACACCGACCACGAGGACGAGGTGGAGCCTGCGCTCAAGCAGTTGTGCCGACCAGGCATCGACAGTCGCTGGGCGCCCAAATAACCCCATGCGAGAGGGAAGACGAGAGGATCGGAAGACGATGATTCCGATCCTCTCTACTTTACATAAGATATATTATCACGGTTTTATGAGGGAATCACGCATACAAGCGATAAGGACTCCACCGTCTGGGTTCCGATGGCTTAAAAGGCCTCTCAACGCCCCGTTTACCAGGGGTTATGCAAGCCTTGGAAAAGCTGTCCTAGCCTTCGACCGGTTGACCGAGATAGGCTGCCACGCTCGTCGCCGCAATGGCTCCGTCGGAGGCTGCCGTGACGATCTGTCTCAGGGCCTTGCTCCGAACGTCTCCAGCGGCAAAGAGACCCGGCACCCGCGTGGCCATGCGCTCGTCGGTGACCACGTGGCCCGTCTCGTCGAGGTCGACCATGCCCGCGACCAGTGACGTCGCGGGTACGCGACCGACAAAGACGAAGACACCAAAGGAACCCTCGTCATACTTTTCGGTGTGCACCTGACCCGTTCTCTCGTCGCGGAGACTGACCGACGAGAGGAGCTCTCCCCCGCCGACGGCTACGAGAGTGGTTTCAAATTCTATTTTTATCTTGGGGTTCTCATCGAGCTGGCGGGCGACAGAGGCTTGGGCGCGCACATGGTCCTTGCGAACGACGAGGATCACCTCGCTCGCGAAGCGCGTGAGGAAGAGTGCCTCCTCGCAGGCCGAGTTCCCGCCTCCCACGACATAGACGCGCTTGCCTCGATAGAACATGCCATCGCAGGTGGCGCAGTACGACACCCCGTGCCCCGCGAAGCGCTCCTCGCCATCGAACCCCGCCCGACGTGGTGTGGCGCCACCAGCAAGAATCACAGCCCGTGACACGTACTCCACATCAGAGGACGTCACATGGAAGGTTCCCGTCTCGGGATCGGTGGTTATCGATAGCGCGGACTCCATCACGATGGATCCGCCAAGCTCCTCGGCCTGCGTACGCATGGCCTCCGCGAGCGTATAGCCGTCGACATGCGGTACGGCGGGGTAGTTGTCCACCTCGTTCGTAAGGATCACCTGACCGCCCACCGCCTCCTGTTCCAGCGTGATGGTATCCAGAAGTGATCGCGATGCATAGAGAGAGGCGGTAAGGCCAGCTGGTCCACCACCGATGATGACAAGGTCCTTCTTCATGACGTTCTTCATTGCTCTCCCCTCCGCTGGTATGGACAGTAAAATGGTACCCACATGATCGCAATCTAATCTGTCCGGAGCACACACGCCTTGCACACAAAGGGGCCGAGAACCCAGCCATGGTTCTCGGCCCCTCATCAAAGAGCAACCTGCGTCAGACGACTATTCCGTTGCGTCCCTCTTGCCGTCCGCCGCAGGTGAGGACTCCTTCTCCTCCTGCGGCATGGGAAGGATGAGGTTGAGGATGATTCCCATGATCGTCGAGGTCGCCATGCCCGGCAGCGCGTAGTTGCCGATGGGAATCGAGATGCCCGTGGTCTCCATGCCCACGCCGAGAATGATGACGACGGAAGCAATCATGAGGTTACGGTTGACATCGAAGTTGACCCCGTTGGCTACGAGCATGCGCAGGCCGTTCGAGGCGATAAGGCCAAAGAGAAGCAGGCAGACCCCACCCATGACAGGGCTGGGAATCGACCGGATGAGTGCTGCGAGCTTGGGGCAGAAGCCACCGACGAGAAGCGCGAAGCCCGCGGCATACCAGAAGATCTGCGTGGCGTAGACGCGCGTGACGCTCATGACGCCGATGTTCTCGGCGTAGGTGGTCGTCGGAGGGCCACCGAGAAAGCCGGAGATGATCGTCGAGATGCCATCGCCACAGAGGGAGCGCGGGAGCATGTCCCGGTAGTCCTTGCCCACGATCTCGCCAACGGCAAGGAGATGGCCGATGTGCTCGATGATGGTGACGAAGGCGATCGGGCCTATCAGGATGATGGCGCCCCAGTCAAAGTGCGGAGCGGAGACGTTGGGCAGGCCAATCCACGCGGCGTTCTCGACACCGGAGAAGTCGACGAGACCAAGGACGAGGGCGACGATATAGCCGGTGACGATGGCAAGAAGCACCGGAACCGTGCCGAGAAGCCCTCCTCGGCTCGAGAAGACCACGGCCGCCACAAGGGTAATCCCGGCGACGACGGCACCGATGCCATAGAAGACGCTACTGCCGTCGGCGGCGGTGGTCTGGAAGGCCATCTTCACCGCGGTGGCGGAGAGGCCGACGCCGATGACGATCATGACCGAGGCGACGAGCACCGGAGGAAGAACCCTGTCGAGCCAGCCCGTACCCACGGCTTTGACGATACCTGCGACGATGAGGTAGACGCAGCCGGAGACGATGACGCCGGACATGGCCGCGCTGAGTCCCTGCGTGGCGCCAATCGCGATGATCGGGCTGATGAAGGCGAACGAGCTTCCGAGGTAGCTCGGAATCTTTCCCCTCGTCACGAGCAGATAGCAGATGGTGCCGATGCCCGAGCACATGATGGCGACGTTCGGATCGAGACCCGTCAGAACGGGCACCAAAACCGTTGAGCCAAACATGCTCATCATGTGCTGAATGCCGAGAGGGATCGCACGCGCGACAGAAACCCTGTCATCAACGCCGATGATCTCGCGATCGTTCTTTGCCATGCACATCCTCCTTCTCAAAAGATGACTTCACATAAAAGAGGCCCGGACGTACGTCCGGGCCCAGGAGTCTGCGTGACCGTGCTAGACGATGACGAAATAGACAAGGAATGCAGCCGTTGCGACCCACATGAGCGGCTTGATCTTCTTCACCTGGCCGGTGAGGCAGGCGACGATGACGTAGGCGATGAAGCCAAAGCCGATGCCGTTGGAGATCGAGTAGGTCATGGGCACGCCGGCGATGACCATGAACGCCGGGAAGCCCTCGAGGAAGTCGGACCAATCGATGTCGACGACGTCGGTCATCATGAGGTAGCCGACCATGACGAGGGCGCCGCAGGTCGCGGCAGCACTGACGACGGAGATAAGGGGTGCGAAGAAGGCCGCGACAATGAAGAGGGCGCCGGTGATCACGGACGCGAAACCGGTACGACCACCGTCGGCGGCACCCGAGGCGGACTCGACGAAGGTGGTGATGGAGGAGGCGCCGACGAAACCACCTGCAGCGGCAGCGGCGGAGTCGACGATCAGGATCTCCTTGATGTTCTCCACGGAGCCGTCCTCGCTCAGGAACTCGCCCTGCTTGCCGACGGCCATGGCGGTACCCATGGTGTCAAAGAAGTCGGACATCATGAGGGAGAAGGCAAAGACGAGCAGGACGGGCGTGGTGACGACCTTCGCGATGCCCATGACGCCGTTTGCGTCGGTGAGGAAGGGGGCGCCGAACGACGAGAAGTCCAGCCCAGAGACCAGGCCGGTGGGCAGAGAGGTCACGCCCAGCGGGATGCCGGCAAGCACGGCGATGACGATACCGATGAGCAGGGAGCCCCTTACGTTGGCCGCATAAAGCACGACGGTCGCGACGATGGATATGAGACCGACGATGAAGGTCGGGCTGAAGACGTCACCAAGAGAGACCATCGTGGAGGAGTTGGCGGTGATGATGCCACCGTCAGACAGACCGATCATCGCGATGAAGAGTCCGAGGCCCACGGAGATGGCGTGGCGGAGCGAGACGGGAATGGCGTCCATGATGGCCTCGCGCAGGCCACAGAGGACGAGCACGAGGATCGCGACGCCCTCGATGAAGATGACGGCCATGGCGGCGTGCCAGTCGCCGTTGGCGACGCCGGTCAGCGTGTATGCGACGACGGCGTTGACGCCCATGCCGGATGCGCAGGCAAGCGGACGGTTGGCAAAGAGACCCATGAGGATGGTCATGATGCCGGCGCCGAGGCAGGTCGACGTGACGGCAGCGGCAATGGGTACGCCAGCGGCCGCCATCAGCGCGGGGTTCACCGCGATGATATACGCCATGGCGAGGAACGTCGTGAGGCCGGCACGAACCTCCTGGCCGGTCGACGAACCCCTGTCGCCCATCTTAAAGAATTTCTCCATAAACAGAACACTCCAATCTATCGCGCATGACAAATCGTCCAAGCTCCGCCGCAGACGAGAGCCGAGAACACAAGGGCACTAGACACCACTCGAACCAAAGCCACCGGCCCCACGGTCGGTCTCGTCGAGCTCATCGACCTCGACGAGCTCGACAGCGGGCACCTTCTGAATCACGAGCTGGGCGATTCTCTCGCCACGCGTGATGTGAATGTCCTTCTTGTCATCGAGATTGACGGCACAGACCTTGAGCTCGCCGCGATAGTGGGCGTCGATGAGGCCAGGGGTGTTCGCCATGGAGAGGCCCTCGCGAAGGGCAAGGCCGCTCCGGGGCTGGACGAAGCCCGCATACCCCTCCGGAATCGCGATGGCGAGCCCCGTCGAGACGAGCCGCCTCTCGTGGGGCGCGAGGGTTACCTCCTCGCTGGAGCGAAGGTCAAGTCCGGCATCGCCGGAGTAGGCGTACGAAGGGAGCTCGACCGTGGGGTCGAGCCTCTTGATGGGCAGAAGGATATGCTCGTCTGTCATTGGTTGAGACTCCTCAGTTCCTCGCTGAATTCATCGACATCCTTGAAGTCGCGATAGACGGAGGCAAAGCGCACGTACGCAACCTTATCGATGGAGATGAGCCGCTTCAGGACCATGCGACCGAGGTCCTCCGACCTCACCTCCATGACACCGCCATCACGAACTTCGGATTCTATGTCATCGATGAGGCTGTCGAGCGCCTGGAAGGGCACGTCCCTCTTGGTCGTCGCCGCCAAAAGGCCGCGTATGAGCTTCTGGCGATCGAAGGTCTCCTTGTGACCGTCCTTCTTGATGACGAGAATCGGCATCTCCTCGCGCCGCTCGTATGTGGTAAAGCGAAAGCCGCAGCTTGTGCACTCACGACGGCGCCGTATGGCGTCGTTGTTCTCCGAGGGACGCGAATCTACGACCTTTGATTCGTCGCAACCACATTTTGGACAGCGCATCGAACCTCCTAGATGACATGGCACCTAGGCAAGATATCACAGAAGTGACATACATTGACACTCGTCCCAAGAATGAAACGTAGTGGAATCACTCAGACATGTTTTAGGCCGCTGCAATCGACGCGGGAACGAAGATGGCCTGGCCCGCCTGTATGTTGGCGGAATCGAGAGAGTTACGAGCCTTGATCCAGGTGACAATCTCCTGGGTGGAATACCCCATCGCGGGATGCTCCTCGGCAAGGGACCAGAGGGAATCCCCGCCATGAACGGTGATCGAGGTCGCAGGGATGGTCTCGAGCGCCTGGCCCTCCCGAGCGGAGATGCCGTCGCTCGTGAAGAAGGATACCGCACAGAGCATGAGGACGACCGCAGCACCGGCGACGAACGAAGCGACGAGCTGGCCGAGGCTGAGCCGATTGACGCACGCACGCGACGGCACCTCGGGCACTGGAGTCACGTAGCCATCAAGGAGCGTGAGGTCTCGTCGCGATACCTTGAGGGCCGAAGACCCATCGCATTCAAAGCCGTCACACATCGTCGCCTGAGGCATCTCTTTCCCCTTTCAAAGTCTCTGACCCCTTTATACAGATGCCACAGGACATCAATGAGAATCAGAGACCGAACGTATGTACTTATAATGAACCGTACACGTGTTCGTGTCAAGCAAAACCAGAACAAATGTTTGCTGTCCTCAGCGAAGTAGGGTATCATGAGCCCATCCGAAAGGGAGGTCCGTCATGGCCACGGCAAAGCTCAGCAAGAGGCAGGCTGCCATCTACGAGTACATCTGCACCTATACCGACGAGCATGGATATCCACCGTCGGTGAGGGAGATCGGTGCCGCCGTGGGCCTTGCCTCGCCATCAACGGTCCATATGCACCTCAAGGCCCTCGAGCAGAAGGGTTTCATCAACCGCGACCCCAAGAAGCCACGCACCATCGAAGTCGTCGAGAAGCAGGACGCGGAGCCGGAGCCGGGGGCCAAGGTCGTCAACGTCGTCCAAGACCTTGACAACAACCTGATCACGCTTCCGCTCGTTGGCAGGGTCGCTGCCGGCACGCCCATCCTTGCCGAGCAGAACGTCGAGGAGACCCTCTCTCTTCCCACGAGCATCGTCGGTGATGCCAGCTCCTTCATCCTCAGGGTGCGCGGCGAGTCCATGATCAACGCCGGCATCTTCGACGGTGACTACATCGTCGTAAGGGAGCAGCAGGACGCGCGCGACGGGGAGATAGTCGTCGCCCTGCTTGACGATTCGGCCACGGTGAAGACGTTCTACCGCGAGAAGGGCCGAATCCGTCTCCAGCCCGAGAACGACAGCATGGCTCCCATCTATGCGGATAACCCGGTCATTCTCGGCAGGGTTACGGCACTCATCCGCTCGATGTCCTAGGGCGCTGACGTGAGCTCATCCTCGACGTCGGGTCACACGACCGCCACGAGCGGACGAATCGGTCTCTTCGACGCCCTGCGCGGCTTGTCCGTCATCTCGATGGTGCTGTTTCACCTGTGCTACGACCTTCGGTTTCTTGCTGGCGTGCAACTCGACTGGTTTGCCCCACCGCTTCAAGACATATGGAGGGCAAGCATCTCATGGACGTTTCTCTTCGTGGCGGGGTGCATGTGCAGCCAGTCTCGAAGCAACCTCAGGCGCGGACTCAAGTACGGTGTCGTCGCGATCGCGATATTCGTGGTGACGTACATCGCCGCGGTCGATACGCCCATATCCTTCGGGATCATCTTCTGCATGGCGGCATGCACGCTCGTCACGTGGGTCCTTCAGAGGGCCAACGCACTCCCCCGCGGACTCGTCGCGGCCCTCGTCCTTTTTGCCTGCTTCGTGCTGCTTCTTCCCATCTCACGCGGATACGTGGGCGTAGGTTCCCTTGAGCTTCGGCTCCCGCAGGCTCTCTACCAGACGGAATGGCTTTCGTGGCTCGGCTTTCCGGGTCCCCACTTTGCCTCGGGAGACTACTACCCACTCCTCCCCTACCTCATGGTCTATCTCTTGGGAGCAACCGTTGGCGCGTACCTCGTCAAGAGGGGCTATCCCGACTGGGCGCGAAGATGCTCCGTCGCACCGCTCAACTTCGCGGGAAGGCACGCGCTCCCCATCTACGTGCTGCACCAACCCATCCTTCTCGTTCTGACGGGCGTGGCGTTTGCCTAGTCGTCCTCGGGCCAGCCCAGGTCATCCGTCACCATGAAGGGGGCAAGCGTCTGCCTCATGCGCTCGGAGGCACGCACCGTGGCAACGAGTCCGTTCTCCGCGTATTGCTCCCGAATGACCTGGCAGCGCTCGTGCAGCATCTTTACGAGAAGACCCCGCTCGAACGGGATGAGCACCGTGCAGGTCTCGTCTCCGAGCGAAGCCTCCTGAGCGATCCTGTAGAGGAGCCCACGAATGCCTTGGCCTTCTGCGGCGGATATGAGCTGCGACTCGGGATGAAGCGCCATCATGCGTCTGCACTCCTCGTCGTCGAGGAGGTCGCACTTGTTGTAGACGAGCACCGAGGCGATTCCGTCCGCGCCGATGTCTGCCAGAACCGCACGAACCGCCGCGATCTCCCGTTCGGCGTTCGCGTCGCTTGCATCGACCAGGAGGAGCACGAGGTCTGCCGACGAGACCTCCGCGAGTGTCGATTTGAATGACTCGACGAGCATCGTGGGTAGCTTCTGAATGAAGCCGACGGTGTCCGTTATCGTGATCTTGCGGCCCTCCTCGAGGTCAAGGGCGCGCGTGGTGGGGTCGAGCGTGGCAAAGAGCTCGTCGCGAACGTAGACATCCGAGCCAGTCAGCCTGTTCAGGAGGGTGGATTTGCCTGCGTTGGTGTAGCCGACGAGCGCCACCCGGTAGACGCCGGAGTCCCAGCGCGCCTTGCTCTGCACGCCGCGTCTCTTCTCGAGCTCGACGAGCTCGCGCCGAAGCGTGGAGATGCGATCGCGCACGATGCGCCTGTCCACCTCGAGCTGGCTCTCGCCTTGGCCGAACCTGCTGCCGATGCCGCCGCGCGTCTGCTCGCCCACGAGATGGCTCCACATGCCCCTCAGCCTGGGGAGAAGGTACTGCAGCTGCGCGAGCTGCACCTGGATCCTGCCCTCGTGCGTGGTCGCATGCGTGCCGAAGATGTCGAGGATGAGCGCGGTGCGGTCGATGACCTTGACGGACTCCCCCACTATCTTCTCGAGGTTCGACTGCTGAGAGGGAGTGAGCTCGTCATCGAAGATCACCACGTCCGCGTCGAGGTTGCGCACGTACGACACGAGCTCCTCGGTCTTGCCCTTTCCGATGAGGGTGCGCGGGACGGGCTTGTCCAGTCGCTGCGTCATGGTCATGACGACGTCGGCGCCGTCGGTCTCGGCAAGCCTTCCGAGCTCTGCCATGGAGTCCTCGATGGTCCAGTCGGAGTCGCCGAAGTCGACTCCGACGAGAATGGCGCGCTCGGGGACGGGCGCCGTCGACCTTGGGGTAAACCTAGCCAAAGCTCTTCTCCCTCGCTGGAACGGACGAGACGATCATGCCTGCGGCATCCTCGATGGAGGCCCGGTCGAGGTCGATCCACCGGACGCGACCATCATGGCGAAACCACGAGAGCTGACGCTTTGCGTAGCGTCGCGTGCGCAGCTTGATCTCATCGATGGCCTCGGCGATGGTCGTCTCGCCATGAAGGGCGGCGATGACCTCCTTGTAACCGATCGCCTGGCTCGCCGTCCTGGAAGACTCGAGCCCTCGTGCGCAAAGCGAGCGGACCTCGTCCACGAGGCCCTCCTCGACCATGCGGTCTACGCGTGCGTCGATGAGCGCATAGAGACGTACACGGTCCATCGTAAGCCCCCATATCGTGGCCTCGTAGTGTCCGGCCCTCTGGTGAAGTCCCTCGTGGTGGTCGGCATAGCTCATTCCCTCATCGAGCATCTCGAGTGCTCGGACGCACCTCCGTACGTTGTTGGGATGGATGAGCGCCGCGCTCGCCGGGTCGCGCTCGGCGAGCAGCTCATGGAGCGCCGCGGCGCCCTGCTCGCTCGCGTACCTCTCGTAGCGAGCGCGTCCCTCGCCCCCTATGGCACCAGCCGGAAACTCCATCTCGTCAATCGCGGCGTTGAGGTAGAGACCGGTGCCGCCGCAGAGCACGGGGGTCTTGTGGCATGCGAGAAGCTCGTCGATGCAGGCCCGGACGTCCCGCTGGAAGAGCCGGGCGGAATAGTCGTCGGAGACATCGACGACGTCGACCATGAGAAGGGGTCGCATGCGCTCGGAGGCGGGGGTCTTTGCCGTGCCCACGTCCATGCCGCGATACACCTGCATGGCATCGATCGAGACGATCGAGCTGTCGAGCCTGGTTGCCACGATCTCGGAAAGGGTGCTCTTGCCGGAGGCGGTCGGACCCACGATGCAGACGAGGGGTCCCGGGAGGCTCATCGAGGGTCACCCTCCATGGTCCCCCGAAGATACCAGGTGCGTGCCTCATCCACACGCACCTCGCAGATCCGCCCGACCAGCGAGGCGGGGTCCACCCCCTCAGGCACCGCAAAGTGCACCGTCTGGTTCTTCTCGCTATGACCGACCATGACCGAGTCGTCACGCTTGGAGCTGCCCTCCACGAGGGCGCGCACGCTCCGACCGAGCTCATGCTGGTTTGCCTCATGGGCCTGGAGGGCGACCTGTGCGGACAGGCGGTCGAAGCGGTCCTGGATGACCTCGTGAGGCGTGGGGTCGTCTATCTTTGCGGCAGGGGTGCCAGGACGCTTCGAATAGATGAACGTGAAGGCCGACGAGAAGGCCGCCTCGCGCACGAGCGAGAGCGTCTGCAGGAAGTCCTCCTCCTGCTCGCCGGGAAAGCCGACGATGACGTCGGTGGAGAGTGCGAGGCCGGGCATGGCGGCGCGAAGCCTCGAGACGAGCCCAAGGTACTGCTCGCGCGTGTAGCGGCGGTTCATCGCCCTGAGGATGCGCGTCGACCCGCTCTGGACCGCGAGGTGCAGATGCGGCATGACGGCCGCGGTCTCACTCATGGCAGCGATGACCTCATCGGAAAGGTCCTTGGGATTTGAGGAGGTGAACCTGATGCGCTCGACGCCCGTCGTGCCGACGGCACGCACGAGCTCGGCGAACCGAGGGCTCCCATAGATATCGCGACCGTAGGAGTTGACGTTCTGACCGAGGAGCGTGATCTCGCGGACGCCGTCGGCCACGAGGGCCTCGCATTCCGAGATGATGCCCTCGAAGGTCCTGCTCCTCTCGCGCCCGCGAACGTACGGGACGATGCAATAGGTGCAGAAGTTGTTACAGCCGGTCATGATGGGTACCCAGGCGTGAAAGCGCTGGGCCCTGTGGCTGGGAAGGTCGGTCGAGAAGCCCTGCCTCTCCTCCGAGGTGTCCACCTCGATGCGCTCGTCAGAGTCCTCGAAGGCCTCTGCAACAAGCTGGGGCAGGCTCGCAAGGGCGCTCGTACCAAAGACCACGTCGACGTTGGGGATGTGCTCTCGCATGCGCTCGCCATCGCGTTGCGCGATGCAACCGCCCACGGCGACGACCCTCCTGCCAGAAGGAGGCGCTGGCATGCTCACGGTAGCCGAGGCCTGGCCGTAGAGGCGCTGATCGGCGTTCTCTCGCACGCAGCACGTCATGAAGCAGACGATGTCAGCCTCGTCTGGCGTTGATACCTCGATGCAGCCGCACTGGTCGAGAAGACCGCTCACGCGCTCGGAGTCATGGAGGTTCATCTGACAGCCAAAGGTCTTGACGAAGTACGTCTTGCCAACGAGCTCCTCGTAATGCGCCATCTAGCGAACCGCGCTCACGGAATCGTCGACGGCACCTACCGATCGAGAAGGCGGGACGAGCCTATGCACGTAGATGGCGATGCGAATGGCCGTGCGACTCTCGCCGTCGATCTCGATGTCGGAGAAGGTGGGGGCGCAGGAGATGTCCACGCCCGTGGGAATGAGAAAACCGCGCGCTATAGCGATGGCCTTGACGGCTTGGTTCACGGCACCGGCACCCACGCACTGGATGTTGACAGGCACCCCGTCCTTGACCATTCCAGCAATGGCACCGGCGACCGAGGCCGGAGATGACTTACTGGATACCTTCAGAAAATCCATGCGGCGACTCCCAGTGCGGTTGGCGTATCTGAAATGACGTTTGAGCGGCGAAAGTATATCTTGCCAAGTATAGTGGTTAGCTGGCTATTTGAGAAGCAACGCAATCATCACCGAACACCTAGTCGCTCCCGTCAAGCTCAAAGGTCACGGTGATTCGGCCCCTTCCCACCCGAACCTTGGGATCGGAAAGAAGCGAGAGGTAATACCTGTCGCCGACGAACGCGAAGTCACGCTCCATGATGCGCGAGAACTCCTCGACGTCGCGGTCGGAGATCTTGAGACCACGACGGTCACGAGCAAGGTCGACCTCGTGCACAGCCGAAGCATCACCCTTGTGCGTGAGCCGCGCCGAGACACTCCGAAGGGGTTTGATCTGACCGGAGACGATCCGGTGCGCGGTTCGCTCCGACATCTCGAGGCCAAGGCCGCTCGCGACGGCCATCAGCTCACGTGCGTCGGCAGCGATGCGAAGCCGCTCGATGACCGGGAGCTCGGAGAGGTCATCGATGAAGAGATATCCTGCCCCATCGACTGACCTCGCCGCACGTGCACGCGCCGTGGCGGCGATCTCCGCTGGCGAGCCGAGATACACCTCGCACGTGCCACGCTCCTCAAGCGCGAACTCGCAGCAGGAGCGGACGATGTTGTGCGGCCCGCGCACGCAGTTCTGCTCCCCATCGTCATCCAAGCCCATGGAGGGCCACGTGGACTGGTCGGCGCGCTCGGAAAGCTCGGTCGCGTCGGTGATGACCCTGATGGACGACCCTTTTCCCAATGCCGATGACATGACCTCGGCAGAGACGGCGTTCTCGCTCACCGAGTAGAGCGCCATGCCTCGGCCATGGACGCCCCACCTGTCCATGTGGACGCTCTCGAGCTTGCTGGTGACCCTCGCCTCGAATATCTTGGCCTGCATGTCGGTCGGGATGCCCGACCCATCATCGAGCATCGTCGTACAGCGCAGGTTGCCCTCGCGTGAGGTGGCCACGTAGATGTGGTGGGCCCCAGCGTCTCGGGCATTGCGGAGCATCTCGATCACGACGTCCTCGACGCAGCGGATGTCATGCTTCGCCTGCCGGCGCTCGGCCTCGGCGACCCGTAGGCGAACATAGCCCTCGCCGAGGTTCTCCTCGACACGGAGCTGACGCTCGCCACCCATGGAGGCGACGAACGAGAGCAGGTCGTTGGCATCCGGCGCCATGGCTGGATGCTACTTGGCGACGTCGACGGCGCGGGACTCGCGGATGACCACGACACGCACCTGACCGGGATACTCCATCTCGTTCTCTATCTGCTGCGCGATGTCGTGGGCAAGGATGGTCGCCTGCGCGTCGGAGATCTTCTCGGGCTCGACCATGACGTGGAGCTCACGACCGGCCTGCATGGCATAGGTGCGCTCGACACCCTCGTGGGCGTTGGAGATCTCCTCGAGCTTCTCGAGACGCTTGATGTAGTTCTCTGCCGACTCCCTGCGCGCACCAGGACGAGCGGCGGAGATAGCATCGGCTGCCTGCACGAGAACGTCGAGAACGGAATCGGGGTCGACGTCGGCGTGGTGCGCCTCGATGGCGTGCACGATCTCGGGACGCTCGCCATAACGACGGGCGAGGTCAGCGCCGATGACGGCGTGGGGTCCCTCGACCTCGTGGTCGATGGCCTTGCCGAGGTCGTGGAGAAGACCCGCACGCTTGGCGGGTGCCTCGTCTATGCCAAGCTCAGACGCCATGATGCCGCAGAGCGCCGACACCTGGATGGAATGCTGGAGCACGTTCTGGCCGAAGGATGTGCGATAGCGAAGGGCGCCGAGCGTCTTCACGAGCTCGGGATGAAGGTCATGGATGCCCGCATCGAAGGCAGCCTGCTCGCCCGCCTCGCGAACACGCTCGTTGACGAGGTCCTCGGCCTTCTTGTAGAGCTCCTCGATGCGGGCGGGATGGATGCGCCCGTCGGCAATGAGGTTCTCGAGCGCCACGCGTGCCGTCTCGCGACGGACGGGGTCAAAGCTCGAGAGCACGACCGTCTCGGGGGTATCGTCTATGACGAGGGACACACCGGACACCTGCTCGAAAGTACGGATGTTGCGTCCCTCGCGACCGATGATGCGGCCCTTGAGATCGTCCGAGGGGATATGGACGGAGGTGACGGTGATCTCGCCCGCCTGATCGGCCGCGCAGCGCTGGATGGCCGTGGAGATGATCTCGCGGGCGGTCTTGTCGGCCTGGGCACGGACGGTCTGCTCGGACTCACGGAGGATCTGGGCCTCCTCGCGCACGCACTGGCTGCGAACGCGCTGGATGAGCTCGCCATGCGCGTCGTCCTGGGAGAGACCAGCGATGCGCTCGAGTTCCACGGACTGCTTGGCGACCATGTCATCAAGGTCGCCCTTGCGCTTGTCAAGCTGACCCTGGAGGCTGGAGAGCTTGTGCTCACGGCCGTCGAGCTGGTCGTTGCGCCGATCAAGGGACTCCTCGCGCTGCATGATGCGGTTCTCGAGGTTCTGAAGCTCGATCTTGCGCTTCTTCTCTTCTGCCTCGGAGTTCTGCTTGAGCTGAAGAATCTCCTCCTTCGCCTCGAGGACGGTCTCCTTCTTGGCGGTCTCCGCCAGACGCTCGGCCTCCGACGCGATACGGTTCGCCTCGCTCTTGGCATCTTCGAGCTGGGAATTAGCGGTCTTGAGACGAGAGTTGCTCATTCCCGCCACGATGACGTAAGCGACGACTGCACCCACCACGAGGCAGACGACGCCAATGACGAATTCCATAATGTGCTCCTCAAATGACGTTGATGTCTATGTAGTATTCAGGAGACCCTGACGCTATGCGCCAAGGAACCCGCCATGAGAGGTAAGTTCGCAACCGCCAGAACCTAAAGCAACCCGCAGATACGACCAAAGTTCGGACAAAAGGATCAGCTGGCTTCGCCAGCGGAAGAGAAAACACCTAATGGCTGAATCATCGTACGTTCGTTATGCCGTCATGTCAAACGAATCAAAGGTCACAACTGGTAAAAGGCCTTCTCCTCCACGGGAAAATCGTGGTCCGCGACTATGCAATCAGCTACCGGAGGTGACCTCGTCGAGCACCCGCCGAGCGACACGCGAGGAGATGTCCCCGGAATACCCACGACCGTATAGGAAGTGTACGATCTTCTCATAGTCGTTCTTGCCCGTAAGGCGCCGTCCCCTCGCGAGGTCGTAGGCGACATCCTCCTCGCAGACGTCTGAGAAGAAGCTCTCCGGCCACCCCGCGACCGACTCGGCGGCGATGCCGCGCCTGCCGAGCTCGCGCTCGATCTTGAGACTTCCCCAACCCTGGCCCAGCCGAGAGCGTATGAAGACGTCGGCGTAACGCGCATCATCCACAAGGTGGCAGTCGACCGCGCGCGCGACGGCCGCCTCTATCACGGGTCGCGAGTATCCATCGAGGCCCAGCTTGTCCGCAATCTCCTTCGAGGAGTAGTCCCGCTTCTCGACAAGTCCTACCACGCGAAATGACGCGCACCCTTGGGCGAGCTCACCCATCTGATGGACGAGCTCGTTGCGAGAGCCGGGATTGAGCCTACCCGCCTTTCTCTCCGCACGCATCTTGCGAGCGACGGAGACGGGAACGGAAAAAGACTCGTCGCCATACGTACTCGTGCTCACGGTGACGATGCCACAGGGTCTGCGCCAGCCCAAGCAGACCGCTCCCCCTTCGGGCAGGCTCACATCCCACGCGAGAGGCGGGCGAGGCTCGGGCATGGCACTCACCTACTCCGTGATGCCGGTGTCGTCGGCGCCATCCGCGGTCTCGACAGGCTCTCCAACGCGCTCGTCACCCAGGACGAGACCGCATGCGACACGCACCTTGTGGTCGATCTCATCCATGAGGTCGGGATTTGAGGCGAGGAACTCCTTCGCCGCCTCACGACCCTGACCGAGGCGCTCGTCACCATATGTGAACCACGAGCCCGACTTGTTGACGATCTCGTAGTTGACGGCCATGTCGAGCAGCGAGCCCTCCTTTGAGATGCCCTTCCCGTACATGATGTCGAACTCGGCCTGCTTGAAGGGTGGTGCCACCTTGTTCTTGACGACCTTGACCTTGACCCTGTTGCCCACGGCCTCGCCGTTCACCTTGATGCTATCGATGCGACGGATGTCCATGCGCACCGATGCAAAGAACTTGAGGGCGCGACCACCAGGCGTGGTCTCGGGATTGCCGAACATGACACCGATCTTCTCGCGGAGCTGGTTGATGAAGATGCAGGTGGTGTTGGACTTGGCGAGCGACCCGGCAAGCTTGCGGAGGGCCTGGCTCATGAGGCGGGCCTGCAGGCCGACGGTGGTGTCGCCGATCTCTCCCTCGATCTCGGCGCGCGGGACGAGCGCGGCCACGGAGTCGATGACCACGACGTCTATGGCCCCGGAGCGCACGAGCATGTCGCAGATCTCGAGCGCCTGCTCCCCGGTGTCGGGCTGGGAGATGAGGACCTCGTCGATGTCCACACCGATGCGGGCCGCATAGCCTGGGTCGAGGGCATGCTCGGCGTCGATGAAGGCGACGACGCCGCCCAACGCCTGCGCCTCGGCGAGAATCTCGAGCGAAAGAGTCGTCTTGCCCGAGGATTCGGGACCGAATATCTCGACGATGCGACCACGAGGTACGCCGCCGATGCCAAGCGCCGCGTCGAGCGCGAGCGACCCGGTAGGAATCGCCTCCACCTCGAGGCTGGGACCACCGTCACCGTAGCGCATGATGGATCCCTGCCCGAACTTCTTCTCGATCTCGGACGTGGTTTCCTGGAGCACCTTCGTGCGGTCCTCCACGCTCGTGGGCGCATGAATCTCGCGTATGACGTTCTTGGTCTTGGCCATGACTTCTCCCTCTGTGTGCCGACTGGTTGTGATGATATACGAACACTCGTTCGCAGTCAACCATCCCTAGCGGCACTCTACCAGCGCATACTGACAGAAATCTGACCCGCAGCCATGGCTCGTCTTACCGCATCCCGACGAGTGTCTGACACGCGTGACGGCAAGCTGCGCAGGTGGCGGCGGCGTGAGGACGGACCTGCGAGGCGGCTATCGATGTGGGTCGCAAGACTCCATGATCCCTTCACGGAGCAGGTCCACGGCACGTCTCACCGCAGCATGCCTCACCGCGGCGCGGTCGCCCGCGAAGAGGGCGCAGAAGGTCTTCGTGCCACCCGGGGTCGCAAGCCCCATCCAGACGGTCCCCACGGGCTTGCCGGGCTCCTCGCCGCCCGGCCCCGCGATGCCCGTCACCGAGACGGACACGTCGCAGCCGAGCACGCGACGCGCGCCCTCGGCCATCTGCGCCGCACATTCCGCGGAGACGACTCCCACCCCATCGATGACATCGTCGGTGACGCCGAGCACCTCATGCTTGACGGGGATGGCGTAGCTCACGACACTGCCGCGGACGACGCGCGACGAGCCAGGCACGGACGTGATCGCGCCGGTCACGAGGCCACCCGTGCACGACTCCGCGGTACCCACCGTGAGTCCTGCGGCGGACGCCTCGGAGACGAGAGCCGCGCAGGCGGCATAGAGCTCTCGGTCCGGGAGGAGCATCTCCCCTTCGGCCATGCCTAGTCACCATCCTCGGTGATCGCTGACCACGACTTGACGAAGTAGTCGACACCCGACCATGCGGTGAGCACCATCGCGACGACGAGGAGCACGAACGACACCGCATGCAGAATGCTCCATGCGATACCTGCCGGAAGGCTCATGCAGAGCAGGAGCCCGCAGATGGAACCCATCGTCGTGGCGGTCTTTGCCTTGCCGAGCCCGGACGCGGCGATGACCGTACCCTTGGACGCGACGACCATGCGCAGCCCCGAGACGAGGAACTCCCTCGCCACGACGATGAGCAGGCACCAGGAGCCGACCTCGCCCGTCTCGAGCAGGTAGCACAGGGCGACGATGACGGCGAGCTTGTCCGCGATGGGGTCGAGGAACTTGCCGAAGGTGGTGACCTCGTTGCGGCTTCGGGCGAGATAGCCGTCGAGCTTGTCGGTGAGCGCTATCACGCAGTAGACGAGAAACACCGCGAATGCGCCCAGGGAGAAGACCCGTCCGTCGGAGGACTGGCCGAAGGCCTCGGCGAAGAACAGCCAGAAGGGAACGAGCACCACCCTGACACAGGTGACGACGTTCGCAGACGTCCAGATCGACCTACGCGTGCTGGCCAAGGCTACCCTTCCTCCTCCGTCCCAACGATCTCGCCGATCATCTCGTAGCAGAACGAGTCGACGAGGTCACAGGTGACGATGTCTCCGACGGACGCCTCGCCGCTCGGAATGTGCACGGCCCCATCGGAGTCGGGTGCCTGGAACCAGGCATGGCCTATGAGTTCGACGCCGTCCTCCGACTCCTCCGTCCCGTCGATGATAACGCTGACCCGCTCGCCGACATGTCGTGCGGTCGCGGCGAAGCCGAGCTCCTCGGTGATGTCGATGAGTCGCTGCGTACGCTCGAGCTTGACGTCATCGGGAACCTGGTCGGGCATCTCGGCTGCCGCGGTTCCCTCCTCCTGCGAGTAGGCAAAGACGGAGCAGTAGTCGAACTCCTCCTCCTGGATGAAGCTGGCAAGCTCGTCGGCCTCGTCGTCCGTCTCGCCGGGAAAGCCGGCCATGCCTGTCGTGCGCAGGACCATGCCGGGAATCTCGCGACGAAGGCGAGAGAAGAGCTCACGGAGCTGGTCGGCCGACCCGTGGCGTCCCATGCTCGCCAGCACGCGACCCGAGCAGTGCTGGATGGGGATGTCGATGTAGTCGAGCACCTCGGGGGTATCGCGGATGGTCGCGATGAGCTCGTCCGTCATCCCCTCGGGCTGGAGGTAGAGCACGCGCACCCACCCGCCATACGGCCGAACGACCTCGGCGACCTGGCGAAGGAGGGTGGCAAGCGAGGCCGTGCCTGGCAGGTCGCTCCCCCAGACGCCCGTGTCCTGGCCGATGAGGACCACCTCGCGCACGCCGCCCTCCATGAGGCTGCCGACCTCCGAGACGATGTCGTCGGCGGGACGGGACTGATAGCGACCGCGGATGTAGGGAATGGCGCAGAAGGCACAGAACCTGTCGCAGCCCTCGGATATCTTGACGAACGCGCTCGCTCCTTCGATGGTGCGCAGGGCCTCGCTGGTCACAGGCCCCCGTTCGCCCCCATCGATACCGAGGACCTCGCGCACCACGCCGACGATGCCATCCTCCTCGTCGGCACGGACGAAGGCGGACACCTCGGGCAGCTCGTGCGGAAGGGCGTCGCCGTAGCGCGACGGGACGCAGCCGCACATGACGATCGGAAGGCTGCGCACCCCCTCGCTGGCATCCTCGGCAAGCTCGAGCGTGGCCTCGATGGACTCCTCCGTGGCCGAGGCGAGAAACGAGCAGGTGTTCACGACCGCAACGTCCGCCTTGTCCGCGTCGGCGGTCTCCGAGAAGCCGGCATGGAACAGGAGTGCACGCATCCTGTCGGTGTCGACCTCGTTCTTGGCGCAGCCGAGCGTGATGAAGAGGACGAGCGCACGTGGGCTATCGGTAGTTGACGAACTGGAGAGGCTGACCATAATCCCCTTCCCTGAGGGATGCGATGACGGATTGAAGGACGTCGCGCGAGGCAGAGCTCACGCGGAGCTTGTCTCCCTCCACGGTCACCTTCGCCTTGACCTTGGAGTCACGGACGTCCTTGGCGATTCTTTTGGCGGTGTCCTGATCGATGCCTTGGATGATGCAACCGGACTGACGAACCGACATGCCCGTCGCCGCCTGTGGCCTGTCCCATCTTACGGCAGTGAGGTCTACCCCTCGCTTGACGAGCTTTGCGGAGAGCACGTCACGAACCTGGCTGGCGATGAACTCCGAGGGGGCCTCGATGGAGAAGACGCCGTCCTTCCGGGAGAGGGTGAGCGCCGCTCCGGTACCTTTGAGGTCGTAACGTTGCGTGAGCTCCCGCGACGCCTGCTGGTAGGCGTTGTCCACCTCCTGCATGTCGACGACGGAAACGACGTCGAAGCTTGATTCCTTGGCCATTGATCCTCCTTGGGGCGCTACACGCCCGTGGTGCCGGTAGTGGTGGTCGTGCCGTCGGTCGAGGTCGTCGCCGCCGGGGTGCCCGCGATGGTCACGCTGCCGATGCCCGAGGCGCGCGAGTCGAAGTTGACCGTCTCCCCGTTCTTGGTGACCTGCACGGCATCCGTATCGCTCACCTGGATGGTGATCGAGTCGGTGACCTTGTACGTCGCGCTCCACGGACCGGTCAGCGTGTCCGCCACCTTGCTCGCACCGTCGCACTGGATCTCGACCCACGACACCTGCCCGCTCGCCAAGGTGACGGTGACGTCCGTCTCGGTCGTCGCCGCGGCCGCGGTCGTGTCCGTCGCAGCCGCATTCGAGCTCGTGCCCGTCGTGGTATCCGCAGTGGTACCGGTCGCGGTGCTGTCACCGGCAGACGTGGTGGCGTCGCCTGCGGTCGTGGTCCCCGTGCCTGACGAGGAGTCGGCGCTGGTCACGGCCACGGTGCGGGTGCCCTGCGTCGTATCGCTGCGCACGCACGAGCTCACGGAGGTCACGATGATGACGGTGAGGATCACGGCGAGGACGATGATGACCAGGAAGATGATGCGGCGGCTGTCCGCGAAGAAGTCATCGAGAAGGCCGAGGAAGCCCCCTCTCCTGCGATGCCTGCGCCTGGTGTTGGTCGCGGAGCGTCGGCGCACGTTGGGATGGCCGACGTTGGCGATGTTGCGCGAGGAGCGCCTTCCCGAGATGGTGGACGCGCGCTCGTACGGATTGGGCCTGTCGTCGTAGCGCAGGTCGTCATCGTACTCGTCGGGACGCACGCTGCGCCTGGAGACGTCGTCATGACGATACAGGCGCTGGGAGCGCGTCGAGGTCTGGTCCCTGCCGGAGCGGTCACCAGAACGATTCTGGTTCTCGCTCAGGAGCCTTCCCGTGGGGTCGGCGTCCGACCGACGACGCGCGCCCGACTGACCGCGCTGTCGGGTGGTCTGCCGCGACGAGCCCCCGCGCTGGGTGTTGTTGGGATGACCATAGACGTACTCGGTGTGGGAATACGCGGAGTCCACGGAAGTCCGGTTCGATGACAGGGGTACGCCCGGCTGACGCGGACGAGCGCCCGACGTGGTGGCAAAATCCCCCATGTCACCCGCAGGCCCTCCCGAGGTCGGGAGGAGACCGCGATACTCCACGTACGCCTTGGGACGCGAGTCGGCCTCGTTGGGGACGTCGTAGCCCGCGATGCCCCTACCGGACTGGGTGTCGCGCGTACGCCTGCGAAGCTCGTGGTTCGCCGTGCCGTTGTCGTGCTCGTAGAGCTCCTCCTGGAAGAGGTCGACGACCGTACGCGGGTTGAGCCCGAGGTAGCGAGCGTACGAGGAGAGCATGCCCTGGGCGTAGCCGCTCTGCGGGATGTGCTCCCAGTCACCCTCCTCGAAGGCGACGAGCACCAATTCCTTGAGTTTGAGGACCTTGGACGCCTGCTGCGCGGAGAGCCCGAGCTGACGACGGCGGTCGAGAAGCATCTCGCTGAAGCGCGGACGTGCCATGCCTACTCGACCTCCCCATACTCGGACTCGGCGTTGCAGAGTTCCTCGAGGCCGTCCTTGTCGAGAAGGACCTCGCGCGGCTTGGACCCGTTCGCAGGTCCGACCACGCCCTTCGCCTCGAGCATGTCCATGATTCTACCAGCCCTGGCGTAGCCCACGGAAAGCGCACGCTGAATGCCTGAGGTGGATCCGAGCTGCGAGTCCACCACGAGCTGGGCCGCCTCCCAGATGAGCGGGTCGTCGGACTGGGGGCCACTGCTCGCACCAGGGACGCCGGGTTCGTTGGGTGCGACGGCCGTGAGGATGTCCTCGTGGTAGTCGGCGTCGCGGTGCTCCTTGATGAAGGCCACGACCTGCTCCACCTCATCCTGTGAGACGAAGCAGCCCTGGGCGCGCTTGGGACGCATGCCACGAAGCTTGTAGAGCATGTCGCCGTGCCCGAGGAGGCGCTCGGCGCCGTTCTGGTCGAGGATGATGCGCGAGTTCATGCCGTTGTCCACGGAAAGCGCCACGCGGTTGTCGATGTTGGCCTTGATGAGTCCGGTGACGACATCGGCCGACGGGCGCTGCGTGGCGACGATGAGGTGGATGCCGGCAGCGCGCCCGAGCTGGGCGATACGGACGATGGAGGACTCCACGTCCTTGCCCGCCACCATCATGAGGTCGGAGAGCTCGTCGATGACGATGACGAAATAGGGCATGTGCTTGGGGGGGTTGTCCATCTCCCCGTACTTCCCACCATCGACGTTCCTGTTGTACGTGATGATGTCGCGGACCTTGTAGTGCTGGAACACCTTGAGTCGCCGCTCCATCTCGGAGACGGCCCATTGGAGCGCCGACGCGGCCTTGTGGGCATCGGTGACGACGGGGACGTAGAGATGGGGCAGACCCTCGTAGAAGGTAAACTCGACGCGCTTGGGGTCCACCATGATGAGGCGCAGCTCCTCTGGGGTGGCACGCATGAGCATGGTCATGACGAGGCCGTTGAGGAAGACGGACTTGCCCGAACCGGTGGTGCCCGCCACGAGCAGGTGCGGCAGCGAGGCGATGTCGACGATCACGGGCTTGCCCTCGGAGTCGCGGCCGAAGGCCCCCTCGAGCGGACCGCCCTTGACGTAGGGCATGAGGTCGCCGAGGTAGACGGGCTGCGTCTCCTTGTTGGGAATCTCGATGCCCACGAGCGAGGTGCCTGGGATGGGGGCGAAGATGCGCACCGAGCGGGAGGCGAGCGACAGGGCGATGTCATCGGTGAGGTTCGTTATCTTGCTCACGCGCTCGCCCTCGCCCATCTCGATCTTGAAGGTGGTCACGGCGGGGCCGGCGATCCAGCCCACCACATGGCTCGACAGACCAAACTCCAGTATCGTGTCCTGAAGCTTCTGGGCGACCCCTGCCAGCTGCTCCTTCGATGCCGCGGCGGTACCTGAGTTCGGGTTGAACTTGAGCATCTCGGCAGGCGGGAACTCGTAGGTGCCGTCGGTGACGTCATGCGGGAGCGAGACGCCCTGTGGCACCGCCCCGGACGTGGCATCGGCGGTCTGGTGAGCCCTGTCGATGAATCCGGGCACGGCCGCCCGCGCTTCCGTCCCGCCCTCGGCGGGAGCACCGTCGCCAGCGCCCCCCCTGCGAGACGCGCGGCCCTTGGGGGTGACCTTGGTGGTCACGACCTTGTCCGACCCGAGAAGCGCTGTCGCAGCCGCTTCGTCCGCACCTGCCACGGACCCGCCCTGGTCGCCGAGGGACGGTGCTGCACCACGTCTCAGAACGCTCGTCTTGCGATCCCCGATGAAGGAGGTCTGCGCCTTGCCCGTCTCGTCGAAGAGCGACGCCTGGGCAGGCGTGCCGGCGTCGCGAACGTACGGCGTCGCCGCGTCGGCCTCGCCGCGCTCGGCGAGGCGCTGCTCGTTGCGGAGTCGGCGTGATTGCGCGGCGCGCGCGAGGCGCGCGTAGATCTTCGACACCGCGTTCGAGATCGAGAACCCGCAGACCACCACGCCCGCGATGACCACCCCGGCGAGCACGACGTTGCCCACGACGACCCCCACGAGCCGCAAAAGGGCATAGGCGATGCCGCCACCCACATAGCCGCCCGCCCCCTCGAGCCTGCCCTGCGTGACCACGATGCTGGGGCTGTCCGCGGCACCCGCAAGGTTCAGAGAGAGCATGGCGAGAACCGCGAGCACGATGAGCGCGAGACCGAGCGCCACGCGTCCCGAGATCGGGCCGTTCTCGTCCATGAAGAAGGTCATCGCGAAGAGGAACAGAGCGATGGGAAAGAGAATCGCACCAGCACCAAAGCACAGCGTGAGGGCATGACCGACCGCATTCGTCACGACGGCCGACGACGGGGTCACGAGCGAGATGAACATGGCGATCGCCACCACGGCGAGGATGAGGGCAATGATGTCGTTCTGCGTGCTCGACACAGGCACCTGGGCGGGTGCCTGTGCGCCGCCACGCCTACCCTGCGACCCCTTGGCACCGGAGCCGGCCCTCCGTGAGTTCGTTGTTCTCTTCTGGGCTGCGTTTGATCTGCGTTTCGAGGGCATCTAAACCTCCATCACGACCGGGATGACCATTGGTCGCGTGTGCGTCTTGTTCCAGAGGAAGTTCGACAGAGAGTTTCTCACATTCTTGCGGATGCTGTCGATGTTGACTCCCTCCGCCTTGAGCTGCTTCTCGACCTGGGCGCGCACGAGGCTCTGGGCATCGGACATCAACGCCTCGTCCGAGGCGAACGACACCCCCCTGCCCGAGATCTCGATCGTATCGATCGCAAGGGACTGCGCCGAGACGACGGCGACGCAGGTGATGACGCCATCCTGGGCAAGCTTCTGGCGGTCGCGAAGCACCGTGGGGTTGGCGTCGGTGATCGAGAGGCCGTCCACGTAGACGATGCCGGAGTTGACCGACTCGCCGCGGGTGACCTTGCCCTTGCGCATCTCGAGCGAGTCACCGTTGTCGAGGATGAAGACGTGGCTCTCGGGAATGCCCATCTGGCACGCAAGCTGGGCATGGGCCCGAAGGTGGACCGCCTCGCCGTGGACAGGCATGAAGTACCTCGGCTTGGTCATGGCCATCATGAGCTTGAGCTCCTCCTGGCTTCCATGGCCTGACACGTGCACGAGGGTCTGGCTCTTGTCGAAGATGGCACAGCCGATCTTGGCGAGGGAGTTGATGATGCCCTGGACGCTCTTCTCGTTGCCAGGCACGGGCGTCGCCGAGATGATCACCGTGTCCGACTCATGGATGGAGAGGGACTTGTGCTCCCCGTTGGCCATGCGCGCGAGCGCGGAGAGCGGCTCGCCCTGGCTTCCGGTGCAGAGCACGACGATCTTCTCGTCGGGGATCTTGTCTATGTCGTAGGCGTCGACGATGTCCTCGTCAGCGATCCTGAGATAGCCGAGCTCGCGCGCCACCTTGGTGTTGGTGACCATCGAGCGACCCGTGACCACGACCTTGCGGCCCACGGCGGTGCTCGCATCGCAGACCTGCTGCAGACGGTGGATATGGCTCGAGAACGACGCCACGAAGACACGGCCCTTGGCGTTCTTGATGATGTGGCGCAACGACGGACCGACGGAGGCCTCGGAGGGCGTGAAGCCTGGACGCGTGGCATTGGTTGAGTCGGAGAGCAGCAGGTCGACCCCCTGCGCACCAAACCGGTTGAGGGCGGCGTAGTTGGGACGGACGCCGTCGATGGGCGTCTGGTCAAGCTTGAAGTCGCCCGTATGGACGACGGTGCCCGCAGGCGTGCTCATGAACACCCCGAAGGCCGCCGGAATGGAGTGCGTCATCGAGAAGAAGGTGATGTTGAAGGCACCGAGGGTGATGGTCGACCCATCGGTGACCTCGCGAAACTTGGGAGCGTTGATGTTGTGCTCGGCAAGCTTTCCCTCGATGAAGCCGAGGGTGAGCTTGCTGGAGTAGATGGGCACCTTGTGGGTGAGGTCCATCAGGAGGTACGGGAGGGCACCGGTATGGTCCTCGTGACCGTGCGTGATGATGATGCCTCGGAGCTTGTCCTCGTTCTCCAGGACGTAGGAATAGTCGGGAAGAATGAGGTCGATGCCGGGTTGGTTGTCATCGGGAAACATGAGGCCCGCATCCACGAGCACCATGTCGTTTCCGTACTCGAAGGCGGTCATGTTCTTACCGATACCATCAAGGCCACCCAGGGGGATGACCTTCAGAGCGTAGTCCTTCTTAGGCATTGCGATATGAATCCTTTCGTCGGGAATAGAACTTTATCCATAGCGGTTCTGGAACGCGCCTGCGTCCAGCCGCGCTTCTGTGCTTTTTCGCGAACACACATATCTTATCAATTGTAATTAAGAACCGCTTGCACGTTGTGTGGTTCCATCGTGGATTTGGATGACCTCACGGCTCGAGGTCCATCTCGACCAGGCGTTCTCGCAGACGCCCGCCCCGGTTCAGAAAAGGGGGCGGCCCCTCAAGGCCGCCCCCCGGTCATGCTTCTTCGAAAGACACCCTACGCGTCGTGGTGACGGCGGGGCTGGCGCTGCTCGCCGGAACCCCTGTCGCCGGGGTGGCGACGCTCGCCGTGGTCTCCCGAGCCGCCACGACCGCCGCGACGGTCGCCGCGGTCACCACGGTCACCGCGGTCACCGCGGTCGCCACGATCCTTGTGCTCGCCGGAGCCGGCGGGAGCCTCGGGCTTGTCGATGCGGTCGAGGCTGATCTTGCCCTTCTCGTCGACCTCGAGGACCTTGACCTTGACCTCGTCACCGACGCTGAGCACGTCCTCGACCTTGTCGACACGGCCCTGCGCGACGCGGGAGATGTGGAGCAGGCCGTCCTTGCCGGGGAGAAGCTCGACGAAGGCACCGAAGGGCTGGATGCCGACGACGCGGCCGGTGTACTCCTCGCCCACCTCGGGGACCTTGACGATGGCCTTGATGCGCTCGGCGGCCTCGTTGCCGGCGCCGTTCACGCCAGCGATGAAGACGGTACCATCCTCCTGGATGTCGATCGTGGCGCCCGTGTCCTCCTGGATGCCGCGGATGACCTTGCCGCCAGAGCCGATGACGTCACGAATCTTGTCCGTGGGAATCTGAAGGCTGATGATCTGGGGCGCCGAGCTCTTGGTGCTCTCGCGCGACGAGGGGATGGCTTCGAGCATCTTGTCGAGGATGAACATGCGGCCCTCGTGCGCCTGCTGGAGCGCCTGACGGAAGATCTCGGTCGTGAGGCCGGTGGCCTTGTTGTCCATCTGCATGGCGGTGATGCCCTTGGTCGTGCCGGTCACCTTGAAGTCCATGTCGCCGAGGAAGTCCTCGAGACCCTGGATGTCGGTGAGCACGACCGTCTTGCCGTTCTCCTGGATGAGACCCATGGCCACACCGGAGACGGGGCGCTTGAGGGGTACGCCGGCATCCATGAGGGCAAGCGTTGATCCGCACGTGGACGCCATGGAGCTGGAACCATTGGACTCCATGACCTCGGACACGACGCGAATCGTGTAGGGGAAGTCCTCCTCGGACGGGATGACGGGAAGGAGCGCGCGCTCTGCGAGGGCGCCGTGACCGATCTCGCGACGCTTGGGGTTGCCCATGCGTCCGGTCTCGCCCGTGCAGAAGGGCGGGAAGTTGTAGTGGTGGATGTAGCGCTTGCCGTCGACGGGCTCGATGGTGTCGAGACGCTGCCACTCGTTGAGCATGCCGAGGGTGCAGACGGAGAGCACCTGGGTCTGGCCGCGCTGGAAGAGACCGGAGCCATGGACGAGCGGCAGGTAGTCTGGCTTGACCATGATCGGGCGCACCTCGTCGGCCCTACGTCCGTCGACGCGCTCGCCGGTCTCGACGACCATCTGGCGCATGGCGTGCTTCTCGAGGCCCTTGAGCTCGACGGGGATGGCACGCGACCACGTGGCCTGCTCCTCGTTGGTGAACTCGGCCTTGATGGAGTCCTTCAGCGCCTCGACCTTGGCGATGCGGGAGAGCTTGTCGGGGTCCTTCAGGGCTGCTGCCATCTCGTCGTAGTGGGCGTTGACGCGCTCCTGTACCTCGGCGATGGGCTCGTCGAGGACATAGCTCTTCTGCTCGACGGCACCATTGGCCTCCTCGAACTTGGCGAGGAACTTCTTCTCCTCCTCGCAGAAGGCGGCGATGGCCTCCTGTCCGAACGTCATGGCAGCGAGCATGTCCTCCTCGGAGATCTCCTTCGCGCCTGCCTCGAGCATGGAGATGAACGTGGACGAACCAGCCAGCTCGAGGTCGAGGTCGGACGCATCGCGCTCCTCGTAGGTCGGGTTGACGATAAACTCGCCGGACTCGGTGTCGCGACCGATGCGAACGCATGCGAGGGGACCCTCGAAGGGCACGCCACCGACGGCGAGGGCGCAGGATGCACCCATGACGCAACCGGTGTCGATGGGGTGGATCTGATCTGCCACGAGAGAGGTGGCCACGACCTGGACCTCGTTGCGGAAGCCGGCCGGGAACGACGGACGCAGCGGACGGTCGATCATGCGGGCGGTAAGCGTGGCCTTCTCGCTGGGACGTGCCTCGCGCTTGAGGTAGCCACCGGGGATGCGACCCACGGCGTACATCTTCTCGATGAAGTCGACCGTCAGCGGGAAGAAGTCGTAGTCCTTGCGCTCCTTGGAGACGACCACGGTGAGAAGAACGGTGGAGTCGCCGCTCTTGACGAGGCATGCCCCCGTGGCCTGCTTGGCGAGCTCGCCCGACTCGAGGGCGTAGTGCTTGCCATAGAGGTCGAACTCATGAGTAACCTTTTCCATTTTTTTCCCTTAACTCCGCCTGCCACATTGCAGACGGGCCGTCATGCGGACCCTCCCGTGCGAGCCGGGAGACAAGATGCGTGTGCGACGCGTCGCACGACCCGCAGCGCGCCCTCGCTCTTCTCGGGCGCACAACGAGAGGGCGCCCGCAGGCGCCCTCTGAAAACTGCTTGCTACTGGATGTTGTCGCGGATGCCGAGGCTCTTGATGAGGGTGCGGTACTCCTCGATGTCGTTCCTCTTGATGTACGAGAGAAGACGACGGCGCTTGCCGACGAGCATGAGAAGGCCACGACGGGTGTGGAAGTCCTTCATGTGGGACTTCATGTGCTCGGTCAGGCCACGAATGCGCTCGGTGAGGAGGGCGACCTGCACGGCTGCGGAACCAGAATCGCTCTCGTCCTTGCCGTACTGCTTGATCAGCTCGGCCTTGCGCTCTTTGGTGACTGCCATTTGAAACCACCTTTCACACACAGATTCGCCCCGAACTGGGATGGCCGTCAGGCAGTGGCGGACCTCCAGGTACGGGGTACATGACGAGAGCAGATTAGCACGTCGAAGCCCTCGTGTGGTACGAGAGCGAAAAAAAGCCCATGTCCGCGCAGGCTCTCCACGTGCGACGCGCGGTGGGTGCCACCCTCATGCGGAGAGCATGAACTCGAACGCCCTCAACCGCGCATCAAGGTGCGTCGCCGCCCAGACATGGGCCTCCCCCGCGAGGCCATACGCGGTCCCGGAATCTATCTCGGCGGCCATGAGCTGGTCGAATGTTGCCAGGATGAGAAAGCGCAGCCAGCTGATGCGCGCGGCCGAGACAGGCTCGGCGCCCTCGACCTCGCGGGCGCAGCTCGCGCAGAGCACACCTCCCGCCGCCACGGAGAAGAACGTCGGGACGTCATCGCCGCAGGAGACGCACCGGTCGAGCTCGGGACGCCAACCACCGTGCGCAAGCGTCTTGAAGGCGTACGCAGCCACGACGAGGTCCAGATGCGGACGGTCCACAGCCTCCTCGCACGCCAGGAGCGCACGGCAGAGGATCGGGTACAGGAAGGGGTCCTCGGTACCGTCGAAGCAGGTGAGACGTGCGACCTCGCAGATGGCGGAGGCGGCGCAGACGCGATCGAGCTCGCCACGGATACCTGCGTGGGCGTTGACGAGCGCCGCCTCGGAGACCACGTCGAGCGAACGCCCCACGGCAAGGAGGAGGTCGACCTCGGAGAAGAGGTCGGTTCGCGCGGCGAGACGGCCACCGGGCTTCCTGGCCCCCTTGGCGACGGCACGCATCTCCGACCCGTCGGAGGTGAGAAGCGTGAGGATGAGGTCCTGCTCGCCGAGCTTGGTTCGGTCGAGGACCACTGCGCGCGTCCGGTATGAGTGGCGTCCGGGCACGGTCCGCTAGTCCTCGGAGCCGTAACCCAGCCGGCGGATCTCGTTGGCGTCACGGCGCCACTGAGGTTGCACCCTCACGCTGAGGTCGAGGTAGACCTTGCAGCCCAGGAGTCGCTCGATGTCCCTGCGAGACTCGATGCCCACCCTCTTGATCATGGCACCACCATGGCCCACGACGATGCCCTTCTGTCCCTCGCGTTCCACAAGGATCGTGGCTGTGATGGACGCATGGCCGTCATCGGCGTACTCGATGTCCTCGCACCTGACGCCAATCGAGTGCGGCACCTCCTGGCGTAGGTTGAGGAAGAGCTTCTCGCGCACGAACTCCGCCACGAGGTCCTCGGGCGTGGTATCGGTATCCATATCATCGGGAAACCACTTCGGACCCTCGGGCAGGTGCGCGGAGACGATGTCGAGGAAGGAGTCCACGTTGAAGTCCTCGGACGCGGAGATCACGAGCTCGTCGTCGAAGGCGGCAAGTGCCCGCGCCGCTACGAGCTGCGCCTCCACCTGCTCGGGTTTGGCGATATCCGCCTTGGTGATGACGAGGAGCTTGAATCCCGCCGTGGACGAGTCGACGTGCTGGGCCACCCAGGCGTCACCCGTGCCCACCGGCATGGTGGCGTCCACGAGGAAGGCCACCACGTCGGCGTCAGCAAGCTCGCCGAGGGCGGTCTGGTTGAGTTCCTTGCCGAGGGCGTCCTTGGGCTTGTGGAGACCCGGCGTGTCGATGATGACGAGCTGCGAGCCAGGTGTGTTCACCACTGCGCGCATGCGGCGGCGCGTGGTCTGCGCCACGGGGCTCGTGATGGCGATCTTCTCGCCCATGCACGCGTTGACCAGCGTCGACTTTCCCACGTTAGGTCTTCCCACGAGAGCCACGAAGCCACTCTTGAAGGGCTTCTCGCCCGGGGTGTTTGCAGGGTCGTTCATGGATTCCTCCCAGTTGGTGACGAGATCAGAAGAAGATGGCGCGGACGAAGACGACGATGCCCACGATTGCCACGATCGTCGAGAGCACCCAGACGCCAGCGGCGGCGATGTCCTTGGCGCGGCCCGCAAGGGGATGGAACTCGGGCGAGACGAGGTCGATGGTGGTCTCGATGGCCGTGTTCACGAGTTCCACCGAGATGATCACACCACAACAGAGGAGCACGATTGCCCAGCTCAGAGCATCGAGTCCGACGATGATGCCGGCGATGACGGCACACGCCCCGACCGCGAGCATGACCTTGATGTTGCGCTCGCTGCGCACTGCCGTACGAAAGCCCTGGATGGCAAAGAGGAAGCTCCGCCTGAAGCTCGGGTGCTCCCTGTTGGTGCCGGGAATCATTCGTCGACCCCCACCCTGTGCCTCGTGACGTGCACGGGGGCGATCCTGGCATCGAGTGGCAGCATGCCCAGGAGCTCGTCCTCGCGAGCCTCCATCACCACGGCATCCTCCTCGCGAACGTGGTCGTATCCCAGGAGGTGAAGCATCCCATGGACGAGCAGGAGCCTGAACTCGTCGCCCGGCGTCGTGTTGAACCTCGCGGACTGGCTCGCGATGTATGCCGGTGCGAGCACGATGTCACCCAGCTCGCACGGCTCGCCTGGCGCGAGGTCGGGATCGTCGGGACGCTCGCACTCGAGGCTGATGACGTCGGTCGCGGCATCGCGGCCGCGCCACTCGTCGTTGAGGGAGCGAATCCGATCGTCATCCACCACGGAGATCGAGACCATGCAGTCGCGCACGACCCCCTCCTCGCGAAGGACCAGATCGCAGTCGGAGCAGATCTCGTCCTCCGGGACGGGAGATGTCACGCCGTCGGCAACCGAGATGTCGTACTCATGACCCATCGCTCGTCGCCCCCTCTCGTCTGGTGCGCGCGGCGGAGCCACCCGCCTCGTAGGCATCCACGATTCTTGCCACAAGCGTGTGGCGGACTATGTCGTTGCGGTCGAGGTCGACGAACGCGATGTCATCGGTACCCTCGAGAACCTCGCGCGCCGAATCGAGACCGTTCACGCCTAGGAGGTCACGCTGCGTGGCATCGCCTGTGACCACGAACTTCGACGAGAAGCCCAGGCGCGTGAGGAACATCTTCATCTGCTCCGCGGTGGTGTTCTGGGCCTCGTCGAGAATCACGAAGGCGTCGTTGAAGGTGCGACCGCGCATGAAGGCGAGCGGGGCGATCTCGATGACGCCCTGCTCGATGAGGGCGTTGCCCTTCTCCATGTCCGTCATGTCGAAGAGCGCGTCATAGAGCGGGCGCACGTAGGGGTCGAGCTTCTCCTGGAGCGTGCCGGGCAGAAAGCCGAGGCTCTCCCCCGCCTCCACGACGGGACGCGCGAGCACGATGCGTCCCACCTCGCGTCGCTTGAGCGCGGCCACAGCCATGGCCATGGCAAGGTAGGTCTTCCCGGTTCCCGCAGGTCCGATGCCGAAGGTGATGGTGTTGGCCCTCATCGAGTCGATGTAGCGCTTCTGGCCGCTGGTCTTGGGCCTGATGGTCCGACCGCGATATGTGAGCAGGACATCCTCGGAGAGCACGTCGAGGCGGCCCGCCCCATGGACCACCTGGTCGACGAGGAGGTCCACGTCATCGGTCGAGGGAGCCTCCCCCGCCTCGACGAGGCGGATGAGCCGCGAGAAGACCGACGTCACCTGGTCCACGACCTCGACGGAGCCCGTGACCGAGACCTGGTTGCCGCGCACGGTGATCATGGCGTCGAAGGCGTCCTCGATGCGACGAAGCAGCCTGTCGGCCGGACCCATGAGCGTGGTGGGATCAATCGAGTCGGGTATGGTGAGGCGAACGTGAGTGGGCTCCATGCTCCTCCTGCCGGGAATGCGGGCCGACCGACCCGCGGGACATGTCAAATATAGCCGCAATCATCCCGAGAATCACGCCCGTCCGACCAGCGTGCCATCATCGCGTACCGCCGAGACATGGATGCGGATGAGGGAGTCGACGGGAACGCACGGGTCGACGAGCACGTCAAAGAGCCCGCCCGAGACGCCACGGCCTGGGTATTGCACCACGACGAGCTGGTCGGTACCCACGAGGCGCATGGCCTCGGTATGGCGCATGCGCCGAGCGAGCCCGCGCATCTCGCGGCTGCGGACGGCCATGACGTGCGGGTCGACCTGACCGGCGGCCGTAGCGGCGATGGTGCCGGGACGACGGGAGTAGCGAAAGACGTGCATCCTGGCAAAGCCCGTCTCCGCACAGAACGCGAACGACCGAGCGAACTCGTCGTCGGTCTCACCGGGAAAGCCCACGATGAGGTCGGTGCCCAAGGCCACCTCGGGCAAGGCCTCGCGGGCGGCATCGGTCGCGCGACGATAGAGGTCGCTGCGATAGACGCGGCCCATGCGCCGCAGGGTCTCGTCACAACCGGACTGCAGGCACACGTGGAGGAAGGGTGCGATGCGACCGTCCGACGCCGCCATCACCCGCAGCAAGTCTCCCGTGACGTCGGGGGGCTCGATCGACGAGATACGCAGCCGCTCCACGTCGGTCTCGCCGAGGATGCGGTCGAGAAGGTCGTGGAGCCTGAGCTCTCGCTTGTCGGCATGGGCGCGGTAGCCGCCGAGGTTGATGCCCGTGAGCACGACCTCGTGCGCACCGCGCGCCATGGCCGCACGGACCTCCTTGACCACGACGTCCGGATCCACCGAGCGAGAGGGCCCGCGGGCCTTCCACACGATGCAGTAGGTGCAACGGTTGTCGCAGCCGTCCTGGATCTTGACGCCCGGACGCGTGCGCCCTGTGGGCGTGGGGGTCACCGGAACAGCGAGCGTACCCGTCGCACCCTCGCCATCCAGTCGGAGCCCCTCGGCCACCACCTGCGCCACGCGGCCCTTGTCCGTCTCGACCACGACGTTGGACGCGATGCGGGAGAGGTCGCCGGAGAAGAGGCTCGCCACGCAGCCTGTGGCCACGACGAGGGGCCTCTGCGGCAGGAGTGCGGCATGACGCACGGCCTTGCGGGCCTTCGTCTGCGCCTCGCCCGTCACCGCGCAGGTGTTCACCACGATGGCCGAGGCCTCGGATTCGTCGCACATGACGCAGCCGAGGTCCTCGAGGGACTCGGCCATCGAGTCAAGCTCCACGCGATTGACGCGACAGCCGAGGTTTACGAACGCGACCCCGAGGGGCCGGACGCTCACCTGCGTCGACCCTTCTTGCCCTTGCCGGTCTTGCCCGCCTGGTTGCCGCCCTGCTTGAAGGGGTTCTCGGGCACGTCCCACCTGAGGTCGTTCTCCGCCTCTGCGGCAAAGTGCTCGGCCATGTTCTCCTTGGAGTACGAGGCTCCCTCGTGCTCGGCACGCTCCTCGGAGCTGGCCGAACCCGCCTCGACGGTGGACAGCGTGCGTGCGGCCACGAGTGCCGCCACGTCGAGCATCTGCGTGCGGGTGAGGTCGGTGGGCGTCTCGATGCGGATCACGGCGACGAGCCGACCACGCGAGGTGCGGCCCTTCCTGGGCATTCCGCGGTGCTCCGCGACGACCTGGCTGCCATACTGGCAACCGGCGGGTACCTTGATCTCGACCCTCTCGCCGGCGAGGATGCCGTCGATCGAGACGGACGTACCCACGATGGCCTGGAGGGAGTCGACGGTCACGGCGCAATAGAGGTCATCGTCCTGCCGCTCGAAGCGATCGTGCTGGAGCACCTCGATGCTCACCACGAGGTCGCCCGAGGAGTCGCCGCGCACACCCGTCTCGCCCTTGTCCTTGACCCTGACGGTGTCTCCCGTGCGGACGCCCGCAGGGACCTCGACCGCGACGGTCTCCTTGGAGGGGGTGCGGCCCTGCCCGTCGCAGGTCTCGCAGGGCTTGTCCACGACCTGGCCCGTGCCGCCGCAGTCGGGGCAGGTGGCCTGCGATTGCATCTGCCCGAAGATGGTGCGCTGGACCGTCGTCACCACACCGGTACCCTTGCAGCGACCACAGGGCTTGAGCGATCCGCCTTCCGAAAAACCAGTGCCGCCACAGTCGTCACAGGGGGCCAGGCGGTCGTAGGAGATGGTCTTCCTGCAGCCGGCCGCGGCCTCCTCGAGCGTGATGGCAAGCCTGATACCCATGTCTCGACCACGCGTCCGCGTGACGTGCCCACCTCGCGAGGCGCCGCCGCCGAAGAACGAGTCGAAGATGTCGTTGATGCCAAAGCCCGAGCCACCGAAGATGTCCGAGACGTCCACGTAGTCGGAGCCATAGCCGGAAGGTCCGCTCGCGTCGCCGTAACGGTCGTAGTTGGAGCGCTTCTGCTCGTCGGAGAGCACGGAATACGCCTCGTTGACCTCCTTGAACTTCTCCTCGGCGTGAGGGTCGTCAGATACGTCGGGGTGTAGAACGCGCGCCTTCTTCAGGAATGCGCGCTTGATCGTCTTTGCGTCAGCGTCCTTCGCGACCTCGAGAACGTCGTAGTAATCCCTCTTCGGTTCCAATCTCACCAAACTCCATAATCACTCGTGACCTGTCTTGTGCTCTGTACCCAGAACATGCCGCCCTCACACGTAGATTCTCTAATAGCGCCTTCCCATGTAGCCGGCCGTCCCCAATCCAGACGAGCACGAGAACATGCCCACCACCAGAAACGCGAGGATGAGCCCGTTGGTAGCCCCGCCCACGGCGGCGGCCCCGGCATTGCGCCACCAGCGCGCAGCATGCCTGATCCCACCACGAAACGACATGAACGCGCCGAGGACCGCGATCAGCACCACGAAGACGGACATGGACGAGAGCACCCCGGACACGGCGCCGAGCACGACGAACGGGACGTCGAAGCCCAGCAGGCGAAAGCCGTTGGCCTGCTCGGCGGTGAGACGTTCCTCGGGAACGCAGATGCGACAGACGAAGTCACCCGACCCGGATCCGTTGGTGCCCGCGTTGCCCATCCCCTTGATGCGGACCTCGTCACCGTCGTGAGAGTCGACAGGGACGTCGATCACGACCTCGCTCGCCGAAAGCACGCGACCCGAGCCGCCACAGGTGGTGCAGGGATCGGCGACGACCCGTCCCGTGCCCTCGCACTCGGGACACTCCATCTCCATCACACCAAACCCGAAGATCGAGCTGAGGTCGACCGAGATGTGACCCGTGCCCTTGCAGGTGGGGCAGGTCTCGGCATGCGCGGCCTCGACGGAACCTGAGCCATGGCAGACGCCACAGGCGTCATAGCGCTGGTAGGTCACCCCGCGGCGCGTGCCGACCTTGGCGACGTCCGCCTCGACGGTGAGGTCGTAGACCACGTCGGAGCCGGCACGCGGGTTATAGGAGCGCGATTGCGTGCGGCGGGACTGCCTGCTGGTATAGCCGCCAAACGGGAAGCCCCAACCAAACGGATCAGAGCCGGCACCGGGATAGCCACCTTGGGAGGGAGCGGAACCCGCGTAGGGACTGGCCGAGAAGGGATTGCCCGAGCGCATGGCGTCGTAGCGCTTGCGCTTCTCGGGATCGGAGAGCACGGCATACGCCTCGGAGACCTCCTTGAACCTCTCCTCGGCATCGGGAGCCTTGTTGACATCCGGATGGAGCTTGCGCGCCTTCGTCTGGAATGCCTTGCGAATCTCGTCAATCGAGGCATCGCGAGAGACCTCGAGAATGGCGTAGTAGTCCTTGTCGTTCATGGAAGCCATGCGTCGACTCCTATCGATGGCTGCGAAAGCTCTTTGGATTGTCCCACATCCGCCGAAGGTTCATGCATAACCTGCAAAACGTCGCATATGCCCGTGATGCTGGAGATGGTGACTGCTGGAGATGGTGACAGGTATCTTTTCCAGGTCAACCTGGAAAAGATACCTGTCACCATCTCCAGCAGTCACCGCGTCGTTACGCGTCTGTCAGCCTGACCGGTCTGTATCCCACGTTGCAGGTGTCGAGGATTCGCTTGGAGACCACGTTGTCCTCGGTGCCGTCGTACTTGTCATCAAGGTAGACCACCTCGCCGATACCAGCCTGCACCAGCATCTTCGCGCACTCGTGACAAGGGAAGAGCGTGACGTAGACGGTAGCGGCGGTCATGTCCTTGAGCGATCCGCGATAATTGAGGATCGCATTGGCCTCGGCGTGCATGACGTAGTTGTGCTTGTCAAAGAGAGGGTCCTCGTTGGCCCCCCAGGGAAACTCGTCATCATCGATCCCGGAGGGCGTACCGTTGTAGCCCACGGAGAGAATTCGGTGGTTGGTGTCTGCGATGCAGGCTCCGACCTGCGTATTCGGGTCCTTGCTCCTCAGGCTCGCCGCAATTGCCACGCGCATGAAGAACTCGTCCCACGAAATGACGTTCGCACGCTTACCGGGCATGGAGTGCCCCCTCTCGACGCCATGCGTCAACACGGATATCAGGTCAACATCCTAGCAGCTCATCGATATCACGGGCTCGGCACCACCAAGATCCCAGAGTCGCCCGTAGAGCTCGTTTCCGAGCAGCCATCCACGCTGCGTGGGTACAAGGTCCTCGTCAAGGAGCCCATCCCCAACAAGTCCCTCGAGAACCTGGTCCACCTCTCCCCCAATTCTGAGTCTACTTGAGGCTACAAGAAACTCTGAAAGACCCGAGCTCAATCTCGACCCGAGCATGAGGTCTTCCGCAAGTGCCTGCCTAGCCGTGAGAAACTCAAGGTCGTAGGACATCTGTCCAAGGCCTTTCCCCGCTGCGACCACGCGGCGCGAGCTCGTGCAGGTAAGTCTCACCCTCACGCTACCGTCAGGTGGTGGTGGAAGCTGAGGACAGGCCTTAGAAAGTATCAAGTAACCCTCAACCGAAAGCATACTGGAGGCTGATGTTCCCAGGCCAAGGTAGGTGCCGCCCGTCCAGTAGGTGATGTTGTGCCTGCAGGCCCTCTCCGGTCTCGCATAGCTTGCGACCTCATAGCGAAAGAGGCCGGCACCCTCGAGGACGACCTGCGCCTGGAGCATGCGCGCCGCTTCGACGTCCTCGTCGTTCCACGCAGGGCTGCCCCCTCCCACCCGCACGGAAAGGGCCGTCCCCTCCTCGATCATGAGGGGATACACGCTTATGTGTCCGACACCGAGCAGGACCGTCTCACGCAGCGTACGCTCCCATGACGAACCGGTCTGGCCGGGCGTGGCACACATGAGGTCGCATGAGACCGCGAGCCCGCTCGCCACGGCGGCACGTACGCGGTCGCGGGCGTCGACTGCGGAGTGTATGCGCCCGAGTCGAGAGAGCTCGTCATCGTCAAGGCTCTGCACGCCGATGGAGAGGCGCGTGCCCCCCGCAGCGCGCACGGCCTCGATCACCTCATCGGCAAGCGAGTCGGGATTTGCCTCGCAGGTGAGCTCCGTCACGGGCGCGACGCCGCGCACACGGCGCACGAGCTCGCCAAGGCCCGTCCCGAGGAGCGTTGGCGTGCCCCCGCCCACGTAAGCGGTCTCGCAGTCGCGGAGCATGCCGAGGTCGGCCACCTCGCGGAGCTGCCCTTCAAGCGCCGACCGATAGGCCACCATGAGCGGGTCTTCCCGAGACGTCGTCCACGAGGCGAAGTCACAGTAGTCACACTTGCGGGCACAGAAGGGAAGGTGCAGGTAGAGGGCCGAGACGGACGAGTCGTGCAGGCGCTCTTCCCAAGGAGCACCCTGTACGGCGCTATCGCACATCGGCCTGGGCCGCCTGTGCGGAGACGGCATCGATCACGGAGAGGTACTCGTCGAGCGTCCCACATCCGACAGCGCGGTTTCTCCAGCAGGCGGCGTTTGGCATCCCACGCAGATACCAACCCGCAAGGCTCCTCGCTCGCGCGAGATGCGCACCCGTGGCATCGAGCAGCCGCACGTGCAGCTCGAGTGCGGCCAGACGCTGGGCGACCGTGGGCCTCACCACGTCTTGCCCGGCGAGCGAGCGGCGGGCGTTGGCAAACACCCAAGGGTCACCATAGGTGCCACGCGCAACCATCACGGCCGCAGCCCCCGTCTCGCCGAGCATTCTCGCGGCCTCCTCTGGTCCGGAAACGTCTCCCGACCCGATCACGGGCACCTCCACGGCCTTTGCCACGCGCCGCACCGCAGCCCAGTCGGCCTCGCCGCGGTAGAGCTGCGCGCCGAAGCGTCCGTGAACCGCCACTGCGGAGGCCCCGGCCTGCTCCATGGCGCGCGCGAAATCGGGCGCCACCTCGCGCTCGCATGTCCGCCCGCGTCGGATCTTCACCGTCACGGGCACGGTGGCCTCGGTCACGCACGTCCGGACGATTCGCGCAGCGAGTTCCGGGGTGTCGAGCAGCGCCGACCCCTCCCCCTTGCGCACGACCTTGGGCACGGGACAGGCCATGTTGACATCGATGAGCACGAGTCGCGAGCCCAACCGCGCGCAGATCGCGGCCACCGCCTCGCTGAACTGCTCAGGCTTGGAGCCAAAGAGCTGAACCGCGATGTCGGGCTCGGTGTCCCCGGGCTCCACGAGCTTCCAGGTCTTCTCGCCGCCGTAGTGGATGCCGGCGACCGAGACCATCTCGCTATAGGCCAGCGCCGCGCCGCCAGCGCGGGCCATGAGCCGGTATGCGGCGTCGGAAACGCCTGCCATCGGGGCCATGAGGAAGGGATTGGCGGAAAGCCTTTCGGCGAGGGTCCCATCATGGGGGAACGGCACGAGTTCGGACGAGAGCCCGGCGGATCGGGCCCCCGCGAGAAGAACCTCCGAGGCTTTGCTCACGACCGGCCCGCCCCCGTCGCGTCCAAGACGATTCCGAGGCACCGTTCGGGCTGGTCCCACGGCGAGTTGTGCCCCGCGCCGGGGACGAACTCCAGCTCGACGCCCAGCTCGTCCGCCCAGCCTCTCATGGCCGGTGCGACGAGGCCGACGTCATCCTTCTCCCCGAGGACGAGCGTAACGGGGAGCCCTTCGGGAAGGGGCGCCGCAAGAGCCTCCAGCGCGGCGGGATAGCAGGCACGCGTCGCCGCGAGCATGCCAGGGCGACCAAGCTCGGAGAGCTCCTCCGCAAACTCGCGCCGTCCCGTCTCGGTGGTACTCACGGCGCTCGATCCCTGACGGACGTAGCTTCCGAAGGGCCATAGTGCCGCGAGCGCAGAATAATGCCTGATGGACCACACCTCGAGCGGTTTCAGGGGATACCCGCACGGCGTCCCGTCGAACAGAACGGCGCCGCGGACGCACTCCGGATGTCCCACGGCAAGCGCCTGGACGACATAGCAGCCAAAGGAGTGACCGACCGCGACGCAGGAGGAGACGCCCTCCTGACAAAGGATCGCAGCCGCGTCATCTGCGGCCTGGGACAGCGAGAACGACCCCGAGCGTCGGGACTCGCCGTGAAAGGCCATGTCCCATGCGATCACAGACAGGCCGCGAGCAGCGAGTTCGCACGCCATTGGCTTCCAGAACCTATGCGCGGACGTGATTCCGTGGAACAGGAACACGCATGTCGTGCCGTCGCACGGGTCTGCTCCCCACGTCCAGTACCTGATGCCGTCGCCCGCGAGCGAATGCCGTACGCCCACATCATCCATGGCGTTACTCATCATCGAGCTTGAGGACCGCGAGGAAGGCCTCCTGCGGCACCTCGACCGAACCGATGGCCTTCATGCGCTTCTTGCCCTCCTTCTGCTTCTCGAGGAGCTTGCGCTTGCGCGAGATGTCACCGCCGTAGCATTTTGCGAGCACATCCTTGCGGTGCGCCTTCACGGTCGAGCGACTGATGATCTTGTTGCCGATGGCTCCCTGTATGGGAACCTCGAACTGCTGGCGCGGGATGATGTCCCTGAGCTTGTCGCAGAGCCCACGCGCGAGGTCGTAGGCCTTGTCCTTGTGCACGATGAAGGAGAGCGCGTCAACCTCCTCGCCAGCGAGGAGAATGTCGAGCTTCACGAGGTCGGACTGGTGATATACGTCAAACTCGTAATCGAGCGATGCATAGCCCTTCGTGCGACTCTTGAGCTGGTCGAAGAAGTCGAGGATGAGCTCGGCCAGGGGGATGTCGAAGTGCACCTCGACGGACTTCTCGGTGAGATAGACCATGTCCTGCGTCACACCGCGATGCTCGACGACGAGCTGCAGCACGGCACCCGTGAACTCGGGCGGTACGATGACCTTGGCCTTGAGGAAGGGCTCCTCGATGCGCTCGACGCGCGTCGGCTCGGGCAGGTCCTGCGGGCTCTTGACCTCTGCCATGGTGCCGTCCGTCTTGTACACGTGATAGTCCACGGAGGGGCTGGTGGCAATGAGGTCGAGGTCGAACTCACGCTCAAGACGCTCCTTCACAACCTCCATGTGGAGGAGGCCGAGAAAGCCCACGCGAAAGCCAAAGCCCAGCGCCACGGACGTCTCGGGGGTCCAGACAAGCGACGGATCGTTGACGTGCAGCTTCTCGAGCGCATCCCGAAGGTTCTCGTACTCCTTGTTGTCCACGGGGAAGACGCCCGTGTAGACCATGGGCTTGGCCTCGCGATAGCCGGGAAGGGCGGCGTCGCAGGGACGGTCCCGGTAGGTGAGGGTATCCCCCACGTGCACGGACTCCGGGTCCTTGAGACCCGTGACCACAAACCCCACCTCACCCACACCCAGCACGTCAAGAGGCACCTCGGCCGGGCGTTTGCAGCCCACGCCGTCCACGAGGAATTCCTCTCCGGTCTGCATCATCGTGAGCTGGTCGCCCTGCACAATCCGACCGTCAAAGACGCGCACGTAAGCCACCACGCCCCGGTAGTCATCGAAGTACGAGTCGAGGATGAGTGCCTTGAGCGGGGCCGACGCGTCCCCTTTGGGTGGCGAGATGAGAAAGACGATGGCCTCGAGCAGGTCATGGATGCCCTCGCCCGTCTTGCCCGAGACGCACACCGCGTCGTGGGCCGGGATGGCCAGGTCCTCCTCGATCTCCTCCTTGACCTCATCGGGATGGGCGGACGGCAGGTCTATCTTGTTGATGCACGGAACGATGTCGAGGTCGGCGTTCATGGCCAGGTTGGCGTTGGAGACCGTCTGGGCCTCCACCCCCTGCGTGGCGTCCACGACGAGCACCGCACCCTCGCAGGCGGCGAGCGAGCGCGAGACCTCGTAGGTGAAGTCCACGTGACCGGGCGTATCGATAAGATTGAACTGGTACGTCTCGCCGTCATCCGCGTCATACGTCACGCGGACGGCATTGGACTTGATGGTGATGCCCCGCTCCTGCTCGATGTCCATCGAGTCGAGCATCTGCTTGGTGAGGTCGCGCTCCTCCACCGTGTGGGTGAGCTCGAGAATCCGGTCGGAGATGGTCGACTTGCCGTGGTCGATGTGGGCCACGATCGAGAAGTTGCGGATATGGGAGATATCTGTCGTGTTCATGGCAGACATGATACCCCAGACGGGGTCTTCGCATCCGCTCAACTGAGCGCGAGACCCCCGAGCCAGCCCCAGCGAGGACGCGCGCTCAAGCCGTAGGATACGAGCCACAGGTCGAACGGTGCCGTGCGAACGCACTGCTCGGTGGAGTCGCGCACGATGCCGTCACCGACGTAGAGGGCCACGTGACCGAGAGCCATGCCGCGCCCCGCGTAGGGAACCGTGGGCACAGCCACGACCATGCCGACTTGTAGGTCGGTGGTATCCGCGAGATGGCAGTCACGCTCGTAGACATCACGTGCGCTACCTGGGTAGAACCCGAAGCCGGCCGCCTCCACCACGCGCTCGACCCATGCCGCGCAGAGGTCCGGACCAGGCCAGGCCGTAGCGTACGCATGGGTCACGACCGAGCGCTGCTGCCGATTGGCATCAAGGAGGGCCTGGGGCTCATGGTCGCGTCGCACACGCAGGAGAGGCTCGCCGAAGACGCTTCTCTCCCCCACGATGAGCCCTCGGGCACGGAGGCGCGCGAGCAGGGTGTCAAGCAGACGCTCATCGCTCCCCTGCACCAGCATGTGCCCTCCCCCACCCGAAGCCTCTGACATACCCGGAGAGCAGGCGCCGACGCACGCCCCTGCGAGCGGATCCTCCACGCGAGAAGTCTACCGCAGCGAAGGCCGACGGGAGGCTCTCGGACCACGCCGGCGACGAGATGCGTGGTCCCGCTCTTGGCCGGAATGTGAATTGGCCGTTGCCCTGCGAACAAGTCCCGATCTCGCGCTGACAAGTCTGCACGGCGTCTGCTATACTCGCGAAGTTGACCTTGCCGTGTCAGGTGCCGGATACCCCACATCCCCCACCTCGGAAGAAGAGGTCTCAGGGATCAGAACCGAAAGGAACCGCACCGTGGCTAACATCAAGTCGCAGAAGAAGCGCATCATCACAGCCGAGAAGGCGCGCAAGCGCAACAAGGCCGTCCGCTCAGAGCTCAAGACCGCCGTCAAGGGCGTTCGCTCCGCCGTCGAGAGCGGCGACGTGGAGGCCTCGCAGACCGCCGCCAACAAGGCGAATCGTCTCCTTGACAAGGCAGCCTCGAAGGGCATCATCCACAAGAACCAGGCCGCCGACCGCAAGTCTGGCGTTCAGAAGCTCGTCAACACCATCAAGTAGCTTTTCTCCGCGTTATGGTGCAAGGGACCGAATCCGGGTGCTACCTGGGTTCGGTCCCTTTTTCGTCAGGCCTTCGTTGCAGATGCCGCACGACTATCCGCCCACGTCGCAGATCGTCAGGATGAGCGAGACCATGGCCACGTCGGAGTCGCCTGCACCCTTAAGCGTTCTCTCGCATGCCGCGCATCTTTCGAGAAGCCCCTCAAGCTCGCCCTCGCGAAACTTACGTGACCAGCGCACGTAGTTCTTGACCTGCCATTCCTGCTTTCCGAGGGTAGCGGCCACCTCCCGCCCCTCGCCACGTTCGTCAAGCGCTCTGGCACAGACGAGCTCTCGGATGCGGGTGACCATAAGCGAGAGCAGACCTATGGCCGACGAGTCAGAGAGAAGGCCATAGAGTTCCATCGCCTTGCGGGCGTTGCGTTCCGCAAGACAGTCGAGGAAGGTCCAGGGCTTGACCTCCGCCGTGCGTGCCACGTTTGCCTCGACCATGTCACGGGAGACGTGCCCACCTCCGCCGAGCAGCGCAGAGAGCGTGGAGAGCTGTGTGTCGATCATGGTGGTCGACTCGCCCACACGGTCCACGAGCTCTTGGGCTGCGGCCTGGTCGATGGTCACGCCGTGCGCACGGGCGAGCTTGGATACGTAGTCAGGCAGCTCCCAGCGCTTCTTGCTCGCGCACTCGATGATGGCCTTGCCGTCCTGCTTTGACACGGCCTTGAAGAGTCGCGTGCTCTTGGCGAGCGACTCCGCCACGAGCGCGAGCGTACAGCTCGGGTTGGGGTCTCCGAGATAGGAGATGATGGCTTCCGAGACGGGTTTGGGAAGCTTGTCCGCAGGGCCGATCACCACAAGACGCGGAGCCGGGCCCATGGGCAGCGTGTTGAGAGACGCGATGACGTCGGCTGGGTCGGTATCGGCCGTCACCGTGGGCTCGTCGATGTTGAAGTCCTCCAACCCCGCCGCAACATGTGACCTGAGGCGTTCGAGCACGCGCCTGCGCTTGAGCTCGTCCGCACCCACGATGAGGTATGCAGGAAGAAGCCCGTCCGTCCTTGTCATGAGACCACCTCTCCTTCAGGAGACACTCTGCCACATCACGGCCCCTCAGTCATGCGACAGAACCGCACGCGACGCAACCTGCACGCTCGGGCCGTTCGCCCCGGGCATCACCGTCACGTCACCCACGTCCTTCGTGCAGAGAAAGGTCGATCCCACACCCTCGAGCGTCTCCACGCATGTCGGGGAGGGATGCCCGAAGGAGTTGCCCTCCCCGGCACTGGCCACCGACACCTCGGGATCGAGGTCCGCCGCCTCCTCCGACGAGATCGAGACCTCCGACCCGTGGTGGCCCACCTTGAGGAGGTCCACGTCACCCACGTCACCACGGGCGATGACGGCACCTGTCTCGTCCTGCTCGGCATCGCCGGCAAGAAGCCCCGTGAGGGTCGCACCACCCTCGTCGTACGAGAGCGCGAGCTCGATGGAGTCACCGTTCTCCCCTCCACCCACCTCCTCAGTCGGCGAGACGACCCTGAGCGAGAAGGAGCCCACGCGAACCACGTCACCATGGCAGAGCTCCTCGGAGCGATCCCCCGTAAGGTCATCGATCGTTTTGGCAAGCTCGGGGGACTCGTTGCATGACACGCCATCGGCCACGAGCACCCGGCCACAGGCGACCGACCCCAGAAGGCGCGAAAGGCCGCCCACGTGGTCGTCATGCAGATGCGTGAGTATCACGGCATCGAGGTGATAGACGCCCTGTCGGCTCAAGGCAGCGAGGATCGCCTCGTCAGGTCCGGTGTCCACGAGCACCGCCGCCGAGCCGTCGATCACGAGTATGGCGTCTCCTTGTCCGACGTCGAGGACGCACACCCGAGCGGGCGAGAAGAACCTCCCGTAGGCGAGAAGCCCGAGGGCAATCGTCACCGCTCCTGATGCGAGGGCCGCGACGAGCCTCCCATGCACGTCCGGCCAGACCACGAGCAGGAACGCGCCGAACACGAGCGCCAGCACGAGAGCGGGTGCCGCGTCGACCTCGAGCGCGACGGACGCCGCGGGAATGCGGGCGATCAGCCGCATCAACCACACGAGCGGCCCTGCGACCACGTCGGCGCAGAAGAGCGCCGCACCCTCGGCGACCGACGCGGGCACAAGGCACGCCGCCACGACACCGATGCCTATGACCAGCAGGAACAACGGAGACGCCACCACGTTGGCAAGCGGTGCCACGAGCGAGACGCGCGAGAACGCCGGCACGGTGAGCGGTAGCGTGGCAAGCTGGGCCACGAGCGTGACCGCCACCACGTCGCGCAGGTAGTCACTCCCCTGGAAGAAGGCACGAGACGCCGGCCTCGGCACCCATCGCGGAAGCCTCCTCACCCGTGGCAGACGGTCAATCGCATAGCGGCCATAACCCGCGAACAGGCAGATTCCCACGACCGAGCTGACAGAGAGCAGAAAGCCGAGCTGACCGGAGAGCGTCGGTTCCCAGAGCGCCATGATGCACGCCACCGAGCAGACCGACGAGAGCGCATGCGCCCTTCTTCCCAGAAGCGTCGCCCCGCTCATCGCCGCAAGCATCGCCCAGGCGCGCACGGCCGATGCCGGCGCACCGCAGAAGAGCACGAAGAGGCCGCTCGCGAGCAGGAGCATGGTACCGCGAACGACCGGACGCAGTCTCATCCTCTCGAGAAGGAGGCCGACGGTGACGCACACGATGACCAGATGCCCACCCGAGACCGCCACCAGATGCGAGAGCCCACAGGCCGCAAACACGTCATCGAGGCCGTCGGCGCGAATCGCGGCGCGTGAGCCGCAGATGCAGCCCGCGAGAACGGCGCGGGCCTCGGAGGAGCTCGGGTCAAACGACTGGAGCACGAGCCCACGCCACCCGTCGAGCGCCCCCAGAAGGCCTCCTCGCGGCTCTGACGACATGACGCGCATCACGCGCACCGTGCCCCACAGGCCCTGCATGCGCGACGAGACCCCCCACTCGTCATCGGCATTGGGCACATATCTCCCCACGCAGGTGAGCATGGTTCCCGGCTCGAGCGGGTTCGCCGCCAGAAGCCATACCGACCCCTCGGTCGCGTTCCCACGTCTCACGACCGCGCGTCCGCGCCACCCATCACTCCCCTCGCTCATCTCGCCGTCGACCTCGAGGGAGAACGACGAGACGGGCACGCCCGCGAGAGATTCCTCGAGCGCCGCGCCGCGGGCGCATACGATGACGGCGAGCAGCGCAGCGGCGGCGACTGCGACCCACACGGCCCCCAGGGCAGGCGCCACGTCGCCGTACACCCTCCTCACAAGCACGACGACGAGGGCGAGGCACGCTGCTCCGGCACACGCCACGAGGCATGCGACGACGACAGGACCCGGGTCCGCACGCATGACGAGACCCTCGACGACGATGATGGCCAAGAGCACGTAGAGCGATACGGGAATGGTCGGCCGGGGCGGCTTCTTCGGGAGGTCAGACACAGATGAGCGCCTCCATCTTGGTGTACTTCTTCTCGCCGATCCCAGAGACCCTCATGAGGTCCTCGCAGCTCGAGAAGGGCCCGTTCCGCTCGCGGTCCTGGATGATTGCCGCGGCCGTCGCCTCACCCACGCCAGGCAGCGACTGGAGCTGCCCTGACGAGGCCGTGTTGATGTTCACGAGCCCGCCGGATGCCGCGCCTGCCGATGTGGGCGTCTCGCCGGACGCGACGTCCGCGGCAGCGGCCGACGTCGAGCCGCGCTCGTTCGCCGTAGGCACGTGAACCTTCGAGCCGTCCTCCACGGGAGACGCGAGATTGATCGTGGAGGTGTCCGCCCCCTCCACAAGGCCGCCCGCGGCAAGCACCGCATCGTTGACGCGCACGCCCGCACCGGCAAGCTCGTACACGCCAGGGTTCGCGACGGCACCGTCCACGTGCACGACGACCGTCTTCTCGATCCCGGTCGCCGAGACGGAGTCTTTGTCCAAGACGGATGTGGCCGCATCATCGCGTTCAACGGCGAACCTCTCGCCCTGCGCAAGACGCAACCCCGCCACGCAGGCGACCACCACCACCATCACGGCGCACGCAAGCGCAACCCACGCGCGACCGCTCGCGCCAAAGCGTCGCCAGAGTCCTCTCGTCCGAGCCCTTACGCCCCTTTTTGCCTGTGCCATGCGATCACCTCGGGGAATATGGTCCCCCGCCGGAACGCCTTGGTCATGAAAAAGTCCGGAAAGTCCGACGAGAACCTTCCGGATATCCGACAGGACCCTGACCAAACTGGTCGTTTTTCCTGCTCAGAGGCTTGTATCCTACCTACTCTGCAGCACCGTTCCCCACGGGTGCGAGCTGCGTATGACGCGTCGCGAGCTGTCTTGGTGGCTTGTACGACGAGCACTGGGAGAAATCCACGTACTCCGCGCTGGACACCAGGTCGTCGATCATGCCCTCGTGGTCGAAGGTCTCCCACGCCTCGTGCACCTCGCGGATGCGGGCATGGGTCTCGGGACGCCGTGGCATGAAGAGCGTGCAGCAGTCGGGAGCGGTCTGGCACGAGATGTCGTAGGTGCCTATCGCCTGTGCGCGGCGAATGATCTCCTGCTTGTCAGATCCGATGAGCGGGCGGAGGACGGGCAGCTCGACGACCTCGTTGACGGCCGCGATGTTGTCAAGCGTCTGGGAGGCGACCTGACCGAGCGACTCGCCCGTGACGATGGCCTTGGCACCCTCGAGTCGCGCGATCCTCTCGGACACGCGGAACATAACCCTGCGGTACATGATGATGCGTAGGCTCTGTGGCACGGCAAGCGAGATCTCGCGCTGACGGGCGCCGAAGGGAACGACGTAGAGCCTGCCCACGATGCCGGACGGTGCGAGTGCCTCGACGATGTCCTGGCAGAGCCACTCGCTCGTGTCGGACGTCATGGGACGGCCCGAGAAGTGCACGGGAATGCAGGTGGCACCGCGACGACCGACCATCCACGTGGCCACCGGCGAGTCGAACCCGCTCGACAGGAGCGTGACGACCTTGCCCGCCGTTCCCACCGGGAGCCCGCCGACGCCGACCTCGGATGCCGCGTAGACGTAGGTGCTGCCCTGCACGACGTGTACCACGACCGTGGCATCGGGTGTGTGGACGTCGACCTTCTTGTCAGGAAAGGCCTCGCAGAGGGCCGTGCCGACGAGCTGGTTCATCTCGATGGTATGCCGGGGGTAGGTCGTGGACGACCGGCGCGCATGGACCTTGAACGACGAGAACTCGCCGCATTCGCCAAGGGCGGCGATGGCGGCGGCGATGTACTCCGGCTCGTCGAGCCCACACTTGTAGGCGAGCGAGACGCGGGCCACGCCAGGGACGCGGGCTATGGCATCCGCCATCTCGCGGGTCGCACGCCCATCCTTGGCTTCGACGGTCACATACCCGGAGATGCGCGCGATGTTCGCGACGGGATGGGCGCGCAGGGCGCGATGGAGGTTCGCGACGAGCTGGTTCTCGAAGGTGGAGCGATTCTTCCCCTTGAGGCCTATCTCGTGGTAGTGAACCAGGCAGAGTCTTTCCGTCATATGCCTAGAGTATGCCCTTGTTGGCACCCCTGAGCTCGTTGTCAAAGTCTTCCTTGACGAAGCTCAGGGTGTCGTTGGCGATCTCCTGCATGGCGATGGACACGGTGTCCTTGCCGGAGATGGCGACGGTGATGTCATCGAGCGGCTGGATGGCCGTGACGCGCAGGTGCTGGCCGCGGAGCATGTTGTTGATGTCACAGGCACGCTTCGAAGCGATGGTGCACAGAAGGAATGGGTTGTTCTCGGTCTTGTCGAGCAGGGTGTCAATCTCAGGCTTGGTCACTGACATCTTTGGTAGGACCTCCGTCCATCTCGTAAAGATCAATCGTTGCGGCGAGTTCCTCGGTGGCGCGCTCGAGGTCGTCATTGACGATCCGCACGTCATAGAGGCTCGCCAGGTCCATCTCATGGCTTGCGTTGGCAAGGCGCAACTCGATGGAGGACTCGTCCTCGGTGCCACGTCCACGCAGGCGTCTCTCGAGCTCCCCCATGGAAGGCGGCTCGATGAAGACGAGAACCACCTCGGGATAGACCGTGCGGACGTTGAGCCCACCCTGCACGTCGATCTCGAGGACGACCGAGACGCCCCGGGCCATGAGCCGCTCGGCCTCGGACCTGAGCGTGCCGTAACGGTGGCCGTGAACACGTGCCCACTCGAGAAACTCACCGCTCTCGACGCGACGTGCAAACTCGGCGTCATCCAGGAAGTAATAGGAGACTCCGTCCGCCTCCCCCGTGCGGGGAGGCCTTGTAGTCGCAGAAACCGTCAGACCCAAGCCAGGTCGCCGCTCGCGCAAACGCGCGACCAGCGTTCCCTTGCCCACGCCTGACGGCCCAGAGACCACGAAAAGTCTTGCGGAGCGCGCCACTACTTGGAGAGCACCTCGATGAGCTGCTCGCGCTGACGAGCACCGAGGCCCTTGACGCGGCGGGTGGCGGAGATGCCAAGCTCGTCCATGATCTTGGTGGCCTTGGCCTTACCGTAGCCAGGGAGGGACTCGATGAGGGCGGAGACCTTCATGCGGCTGGCGATGGGATCATCGGAATCCAAGACCTCCTGAAGGGAGATCTTGCCGCTCTTGATCTTCTCGCGGAGCACGGCGCGAGCGTGACGAGCGTCAGCGGCCTTTGCGAGGGCTTCCTTACGCTGCTCATCAGTAAGCTGAGGTAAAGCCATTGTTCCTCCAAACATCGTTCTCACGATTACATTCCAGCAATGGCAGGCCACTGCCAGAAACAAAACGCACTGAACTAGTGTGCCAATTAACCTGCACCTTTACAAGTCTTTATTCGAAAGACGTCATTTTCGTGACACGCCAAGCACACAACCTATTTTAAGTATACATCCACGGAGCGCAGTCGCACGACCGCCGGGACGACCTAGTGGGCGCAGAGCTCGGCAACGATCGACTCGTACGCGCCGGCGACGTCGTCGGCGCCCGTGACGGGACGTCCCACGACGATCTTCGAGGCACCCGCCCCGATGGCGGCAGCCGGCGTGGCCACGCGCCTCTGATCGCCCACGGCAGCACCAGCCGGGCGAACGCCCGGCGTGACGATGAGCGCGTCAGGGCCGAGAAGGGCGCGCATCTCGGCGGCCTCCCAAGGTGAGCACACGATGCCATCGGAGCCGGCACCGACCGAGAGACCCGCGAGGCGAGCCACCTCGTCTTTCACGGGCAGGTCGATGCCGATCTCGGTGAGGGAATCCTGGTCCATGCTTGTAAGCACGGAGATGGCCACCAGCTTCGTCCTGTCGCGACCCATCTCGGCGGCGGCCTCCTCGGCACCCGCCCGAGCCTCGGCGATCATGGCGGAGGAGCCCAGCCCATGAATGGAGAGGATGTCCGCACCAGAGAGGGATGCAGACCTCACGGCACCATGCACCTGGAACGGGATGTCGAAGACCTTCAGGTCGAGGAAGACCTTGAACCCACGCTCCCGCATCTCGCGGACCACGTCCGGCCCCTCGCGAAAGAAGAGGGTCATGCCCACCTTCATCCATCTCGCCTTGCCCTCAAGCATCCGCGCGATCTCGTTCGCGCGTTCGCGATCGCAGTCGAGCGCGACGACGATTGCGTCGCGAGCCTCGTTCTCAGTTAGCATTCCACAGCTCCTACCAGGTCGTTTATGTCAGAGACACCCTGTTCCTGCGCCCAGGCCTCAAGACCGCTCGCAACGTCGGGTGCCGCCATGGGATTCACGAGGTTTGCCGTGCCCACCGTGACGGCCGTGGCACCCGCAAGAATCATCTCGGCAGCGTCCTCCCAGGTCGCAATGCCCCCGATCCCGTTGATGGGGATGCTCACGGCGTTGGCGGCCTCCCATACCATGCGCACCGCGATGGCGTGGATGGCAGGACCGGATACGCCACCGGTGGGCTTGGAGAGACGACTCCGCCTCGAGTGCACGTCAAGCGACATGCCGTTGATGGTGTTTATGAGCGAGAGCGCGTCGGCTCCCTCCGCCTCGAGCGCACGAGCGATCTCGGGAACGCGGGCGGGGGCCATCTTCACGAGCAGCGGCCGCCTGGTGAGCGGGCGCACGCTCCTCACGACCTCCGCGGCGTCCTCGGGGGTGCCACCCACGAGCTTGCCACCCCTGGCGATGTTGGGGCAGCTGATGTTCACCTCGATGGCGCTCGCAAAGGGCGCAAGCTCCTCGATGAGCTCGACGGCCTCCGCGAACTCACGCGCGGAGTGACCGACCGCCTGCATGATCACGCGACAGTCCGCCTCCTCGAGCTGGCGGAAGTACTCCCCACACGTGGCGAGAAGCCCGCGGACGCCCGGGTTGGCGAGACCGACCGAATTCATTATTCCCGAGGTGACCTCGCAGAGGCGAGGCGCGGGATTGCCTTCCCAGGGCACCGCCGAGGTTCCCTTGGTGGTGATGGCGCCAAGCCGGGAGACATCGTAGAACCCCTCGAACTGCCAGCCAAAGCCAAAGGTGCCGGACGCGGTGTTGACGGGGTTCTTCATCCTCACGCCGCCGAGGTCGACGGCCATGCTCACCTTGCTCACCATGCCACCTCCCCGGCGTCGAAGACCGGACCGTCCATGCAGGCGGAGGCATAGCCACCCGCCCGCAGGGCCACGTTGCAGGTACCGCAGGCACCGAAGGCGCACGACATCATGCGCTCCATCGAGACCTGGCAGTCGATACCGGCCTCGGAGGCAATGGCGGCGACCCCACGCATCATGACCTCGGGACCGCAGACATAGATCGTCGCGTATTCCCTCTTCGCGAGCAGGAGCGAGAGTGCCTGGGTGGAAAAGCCCCTCATGCCCGCGGTTCCGTCGTCGGTGGTCACCATGACCTCGCCGGCGCCGAGGGAGCGAAGCTCGTCCGTGCCCCAGAGCCTGCCCGCCGTCTGGGCCCCCACGACCGCATCGAAGCCGGTGCCCTCCGCACGGAGGGCGCGCGCGCAGGCGACGATGGGAGTGACGCCGATGCCACCCGCGACGAGCACCGCCCTGCCCTGACGTTCGTACGTGCGCCAGGGATGGCCACAGGGGGCCACCGCCGTGGACGTCGTGCCGGGCATCAGGGTGGAGAGGCGGCGTGTGCCATCCCCCACCACGGCGTATTCGATCTCGACCGTGTCGTCGTCGCGGTCGGCGCGGGAGAACGAGAGCGGGATGCGCAGGATCTGCGAGGGGTCACCGGGTACGGCGAGGTTCAGGAACTGTCCCGGCTCGAGCTCCGAGGCGATGCCCTGTGCGTGAATCACCACCCGGTAGATGCCATCGGCCACCCGTTCGTTCGACACGACGTCAAACGGGTAGAGGTGCGCGACGCCCTTGAGTGCCATCGACGCCCTCCTTAGGCGATGGTGCCGTTGACGAGCACGTGACGGCCGCCGACGAAGGTGTCGGTCGCGGCACCGGTGAGGTGGGCACCGAGGAAGGCGGAGTTCTTCGCCTTGCCCTGGAGATACTCGGGCGTGACGTCGACCTGCGCCGAAGGGTCGATGAGGGTGAGGTCTGCCCCCGATCCGGCCTCGATCCTGACCGGGTCGAGACGGAGCACCGAACGCGGGTTGATGGCCATGACCTGCACGAGACGGCTCCAGCCCATCCTTTCGGGAAGCACGAGGTTGGTGAGCATGAGCGGCAGCGACGTCTCGAGACCCACGGTGCCGAAGAAGGCGACCTCCCATTCGCAGTCCTTCTCGTGGGGGGCGTGCGGGGCGTGGTCGGTGACGATGCAGTCGACAGACCCGTCGAGGATGCCCTCCTGCAGGGCCTCCATGTCGGAGGGAAGGCGCAGGGGTGGGTTCATCTTGAGACTGGTGTCGTATGCGTCGGTGATGTCATCCTCGTTGAGGAAGAGATGGTGCGGGGTGACCTCGCAGGTCACCTGCAGGCCCTCGGCCTTTGCCTTGCGGACGAGGTCGAGACCCTTTGCGGTGGAGATGTGGGCGATGTGCAGAGGGCAGCCCGTGATGCGGCAGAGCTCGATGTCACGATAGATCTCGAGCTCCTCGCCGAGCGCCGGCCATCCGAACATGCCCAGCCGCGTGCTCGCGCGGCCCTCGTTGATGACGCCGCCCGCGGTGAGCGACTCGACCTCGCAGTGTGCGATGGCCACGCGGTCGAACTGGGAGACGTACTCCATGCAGGTACGCATCATGCCGGCGCCCTGCACACCGTGACCGTCATCGGAGAAGGCGCATGCGCCCTCCATGACCATGTCACCGATCTCGGCAAGTGCCTCGCCCTTCTCGCCGCGCGTGAGTGCACCGATCGGGCGCACATGCACCATGCCGGCGCTCCGTCCGTGGTCGATCTGGTACCGAATCTCGGCGCCGGTATCGGTCACGGGATCGGTGTTGGGCATCGTGGCGACGTCGGTGAACCCACCATGTGCGGCAGCACGGCTGCCCGTCTCGATGGTCTCCTTGTATTCGAAGCCAGGATCGCGGAAGTGCACGTGCATGTCAACGAGACCAGGAACGAGATACTTCCCCGAGGCATCGATCACCTCGGCGTCTGCGGGCGGCTCAAGGCCAATGCCGACCTCGGTGATGAGCCCGCCATCAAGAAGCACGTCACGGACGTCATCGAGGCCCACCTGCGGGTCGACGACATGGGCACCCCTAAGCAGAAACGCCATTGTTCTCTCCTCCCAGAAGAAGGTACATCTCGGCCATGCGCGTGAGGACGCCGGCGTTGACCTGGTCAAGAATTCTCGAGCGGGCACAGTCGGCTACGTCCGCGTTGATCTCCATGCCACGGTTCATGGGGCCCGGGTGGCAGATGATCGCATTGTCCTTCATGCGATCGACGCGGTTCATGTCGAGGCCGTAGAGGCGGTTGTACTCGCGACGGGACGGAATGGCGGCGCCCTCCATGCGCTCGAGCTGGACGCGAAGCATGTAGACGACGTCCATGTCCTCGATGACCTCGTCAAGGCTCGAGGTCTGCGGGCAACCGAACCAGTCGGGGTCATCCACCTGGAAGGTGGGCGGCGCGACGAGCGTGACGTCGGCACCCATGGTTCTGAGCGCGGGCGCAAGCGAACCGCACACGCGACTGTGCGCGAGGTCACCCACGATGGCCACCTTCAGGCCGTCGAGGTGGCCGAAGCTCTTGCGGATAGTGTAGAGGTCGAGCATCGCCTGCGTGGGATGCTGATGCTTGCCGTCGCCGGCGTTGATCACGACCGCGTCGGTGTTCTCGGTGATCTTCTGTGGGGTGCCCGCCAGGCGGGCGCGACACACGAACATGTCGACGTTCATGGCATCGATCGTCTGGATCGTGTCCGCGAGGCTCTCCCCCTTCACGACGGAGCTCGTGGAGCCACCCATGGAGAGGCTGTCGGCGGAGAGGCGCTTCTCGGCAAGCTCGAACGAGCTCTTGGTACGGGTGGAGGGTTCGAGGAAGAGGTTCACGATCGTACGGCCGCGCAGCGCCGGGACCTTTTTGATGGTCCGGCCGTTGTTGATCGACTCGAACGAGGACGCAGTGTCGAGGATCTGGTTGATGTCATCGGCGGTCAGGCTGTTCGTGTCGATGAGGTTCTTCACAGAGAGCATCAGTTGGCACCTCCGGCGTTCTTCTCGGTCTCGAGGCTCCAGATCTCGACGGCGTCATGGTCATCGAGCGGCTGGATGCACACGCGCACGTCCTCCTCGTGGGACGAGGGGACGTTCTTGCCCACGAAGTCGGCCCGGATGGGCAGCTCGCGGTGGCCGCGGTCGACCATGACGGCGAGCTGGACGCTCTTGGGACGACCGTAGTCCATGAGCGCATCGAGCGCCGAGCGGACCGTGCGGCCGGTGTAGAGAACGTCATCCACGAGAATGATGCTGGTGTCATCGATGTCGAAGGAGATGTGCGAGCCGTGGAGCACGGGCGAGATCGTGCGCATAACGTCATCCCTGTAGAAGCTGATGTCGAGCGAGCCAATCTGGGGACGGACGCCCTCGATCTTCTCGATGGCGTCGGCGAGCCTGTTGGCGAGGGTCTCCCCTCTTCGTATGATGCCGACGATGGCGATGCCGTCGGCACCCTCGTTGTGCTCGATCACCTCGTGGGCGATGCGGGTGATGGCCCTGTCCATCGCCTGCGCGTCCATGATGATCGCCTTGGGATTTGGCTGGTCCATGTCGCTCCTTCCAAAAAAAATGTCCCGTCCGTCTGGCGACGGCACAAGACACCTGAAGGAAGGCCATGTATGCGAGCTGTGGGCTCGAGCCTTGCGGGCATCTCGTACCGCGCTTAAAGGTCGGGTCTCACTTTACGACGAACACGGGCGGAGAACAAGGTCGTTCCTCAAGTCACGAAGAGCACAAGATAGCTAGTCGAACTGGTCCCGGTATGCCTCGCACACCTCGTTCACGGGACCGTCCATGCGCTGCTCGCCCTTCTCGATCCACACCGCACGCTGGCAGATGCGCTCCACCTGCTCGATGGAGTGGCTCACGAAGAGCACCGTGACGTCGCCGGACTCGATGAACGAACGGATGCGCGCCTCGCACTTGTTCTGGAAGAAGACGTCACCCACCGAGAGGGTCTCGTCCACGATGAGCACATCGGGTTTGGTGACGGTGGCGATGGCGAAGGCGATGCGCGCCACCATGCCCGAGGAGTAGTTCTTGAGCGGCATCTCCATGAAGCCATCGAGCTCGGCGAAGTCGATGATGTCCTGGATGTGGGCATCGACGAAGGCCTTGGAGTAACCGATGAGCGCGCCGTTGAGGTAGATGTTCTCCATGGCGGTGAGCTCAGGGTCGAAGCCGGCACCCAGCTCGATGAGGGGTGCGATGTTGCCGCGCACTATGCACGAGCCCTCGCTTGGCTCGAGGACGCCTGCGATGCACTTGAGCATGGTCGACTTTCCGGAACCGTTGGTGCCCACGAGACCCACGACCTCGCCCTTGCGCACCTTGAAGCTGACGTGGTTGAGCGCGCGAAACTCCTTGAAGTGGAGCTCGTGGCGCATGATCGCGATGAAGTACTCCTTGAGGTTGTTGAGCTGTTCGCTCGCGATGTTGAAGATCATCGAGACGTCATTGACCTCGATGACGTACCCGGAGCTCTCGATGGCGGTATCAGACATGAGTCATCCTTCTAGATGTACAAGATGAATTTGTGCTCGGTCTTGCGAAACACGGCGAGACCGAGGATGAGGGAAACGACCGCCGAGACGGCGGCGATGATGAGCACCGTAGCCGAGGGCGAGGTCTGGTAGACGATGGCGCTGCGCATGATGTCGAGGTAGTTGTACATGGGGTTAGCCTTGACGACCCAGATGACGTAGTGCGGGACGGAAGGATTCGAGGTGAGAAGGGAGAGGTCCCAGAAGATGGGCGTGAGATAGGTCCACGCCGTGATCAGGACGCCCCAGAGATGCATCATGTCGCGGAAGAACACGGCGAGGGCACCAATGAGGAGGGAGATGCCGATGCAGAAGATCATCAGAAGGACAAGCCCCACGAGCATCCAGATGATGTGCCAGGTGGGAACCACGCGGAACCAGAGCATGACCACGACGACGGCGATGAGCGAGAACGCAAAGTTGACCACGGCGGAGAGGACCTTCTGCACAGGGAAGACCCAGCGGTCGACCTTGACCTTCTTGAGCAGCGATGACGCTCCGATGATGGAGCCGAGGCCGCCGTTGGTGGCATCGTTCATGAGCGTGAAGGTGACGTTGCCCACGATGAGATAAAGGGGGTAGTTCTCGACGGTCGACTTGAACATGTAAGAGAACACGAAGCTCATGATGATCATCATGAGGAGTGGGTTGAGAACGCTCCAGAGCACACCGAGGAACGATCGCCGATACTTGAGCTTGAAGTCCTTCGACACGAGCTGCTGGAGAATGAAACGGTCCTTGGCAAGCCTGTTGCCAGAGTGGGCGCCCACGATACCGTCGGACGCAACCGCCTCCTTGACGCCACTGTCCTGATTCAAGATTCCTCCTGGATGCGACCGTCGACATTCGACCGTCGGTTAGGTCATCTAGCAATCCTACCACGGAGAGCCATTTCTCATACAAACATCAGAGGGGACCGGCATCACGAAGCACGGACACCATACGATACGCGTGTCCCCCAACCGCCCGACATGCATTCCACACCGTACGTATCGCATCGCCTGCACGTCTTTTCCGACATCGGGAGGGCAGGCATCGTTCTACCCGCGAACCATGCGAAGAGACCTGCAGAAAAACGAACCGGATGGACGGGTCTTCAGGGGTCCTCGTGCAAACCACCCCATCCGCCCCAGCAAAACCCTGTTGAGCCGAACCCCCAGGACCTCCATTGGGACACATCCGAGACGGACTCGTCCATCCGGCCCATTTTCCTGCAGGTGATGTCGTTGAGGCCTGCATGACGTGAGGAACGGGCCGCTGAGCGTCAAGAACGACCACATGGATGAGGGAGGCAGGAGCACGAACGTTCCGCATCCCCGAAGGGTCTGGGGCACTGCCATCATGAGGAGGGAACCTGATCGACCACCCGAGTTGTCCGGGAGAACGTACACCGGATATCAACGTTCGTGGGACGGGCATGCTGTGATGTGGCCCCATCTGAAAAGTAAAAAAGGTCGGAAGCAAAATCTAGCTTCCGACCTGCATTTTAATGGCTCCCCGGGCAGGATTCGAACCTGCGACACGCTGATTAACAGTCAGCTGCGCTACCACTGCGCCACCGGGGAATGCACTTCGACGCAAAGCAAGAGTATACAGATACATCGTCCCCATGCAAGCGAGAACTTTGCCCTTTTCCCTTCCCTAGATATAGTCCTTGAGGGACGCGGAGCGCGAGGGATGGCGGAGCTTGGCAAGCGTCTTGCTCTCGATCTGACGGATACGCTCACGCGTTACGCCGAACTCGCGACCAACCTCCTCGAGCGTGCGTGGATGACCGTCCTCGAGACCAAATCGAAACTTGATGACCTTGCGCTCACGCTCCGCGAGCCCGTCGAGCACACTGTCGAGCTGCTCGCGGAGCATGCTCTCGGACGCGGCGTCGGGCGGCGCCACGGCAGACGAGTCCTCGATGAAGTCACCGAGCTGGGAATCCTCCTCCTCGCCGATAGGCGTCTCAAGGGAAACCGGCTCCTGGCTGATCTTCTGGATCTCGCGCACGCGCTCGGCGGAGATGCCCATCTCGTCGGCGATCTCCTCGGGCGTGGGATCGCGGCCGAGGTCCTGCAGGAGCTGCCTCTGCACGCGGATGAGCTTGTTGATGGTCTCGACCATATGCACGGGTATGCGGATGGTGCGTGCCTGATCAGCGATGGCACGGGTGATGGCCTGACGAATCCACCAGGTGGCGTATGTCGAGAACTTGAAGCCCTTGGTGTAGTCGAACTTCTCGACGGCACGGATGAGACCGAGGTTTCCCTCCTGGATAAGATCGAGGAAGAGCATGCCACGGCCCACGTAGCGCTTGGCGATGGATACGACCAGGCGAAGGTTCGCGGAGATGAGCTGCTGCTTGGCGTCGAGACCCACCTGTTCTATGCGCATGAGACGCCGCATCTCGGCACGCGTGAGCTCGACGTCGCCATTCTCGGCGGCCTCGAGCTTCTCGCCAGCATCGGTGCCCGCCTCGATCTTCATGGCGAGATGGACCTCCTCGTCGGCAGTGAGAAGGTCGACCTTGCCTATCTCCTTGAGGTACATGCGGACCGGGTCGCCGGTAAGCATGACCGTCGAGGTGTCCTGTCGACGCGCACGAGCGCGAGACGACCGCTTGGGCTTGGTCGTCTTGGCCTTGGGGACGGAGCGAAGCGCCTCCTTGACCTCCTTGGCCTCGTTTACGACCTCTGACTCCTCGTCATCGTCCTCGTTCTCATCATCGTCATCGTTGGACGAGAAGCCATCGTCGTCGAAATCGCCATCGTCCACGCTGAAGTCATCCACGCCCGTGGTGGGCATCTCGGCATCACCAGAGGTGGTGACCTCGATTCCCTTGGCGCGGATGCCGTCATAGAGGTCGGAGAGCTCGTCGCCATCCACATCGAGGTCATGGATGGCAACCTGGATGTCATCCTCGCTCACGTTGCCGCCCTTGGCGGTGGCCACCAACGCGTCGACGACCTTGCTGAGTTCGTCGGAAAGCTTGATGTCCTTCGTCTTCTTAGATGTCACGTATGTCCCTTCGACGTTCTAACTTGTGGAGTGATACCCAAAACTACTGTCCTTGAACCGCAGAAAGGCATTTTATCAGCTCGTTCACCCGTTTCTGCAGTGCAGTCGCCTCCTTGAACAGGCTCTCCGTCTCGGAATCGGGTATGGAGGCCGATCCGGCACGTAGTCGAGACTTGATCTCGCGAATGCGGCGGCGACTCGAGTAGAGCTCCACCGTATCCACGAGGAGCCGAGCCTTCGTTCCGGTGTCGAGCTCCTCCTCGGAGGCCACACGCCCTGACGAGAGAATCCGCGTGGCGTCCGGCTCCACGGCCACGGCGGCGGCCACCACGTCGGCGGGACCCGCGCCCTCCGGCGTGGCGAGCATGGCCCACGCCATCGACTCGTGACGCGCATCGGCCCAGGAGAACGAGGCGATACGGTCGGCGAAGGGCCTCACGGAACCTGGCGAGGCGGCGAGGAGCGCCAGGAGCTCTCGCTCGGAGGTCACCTGCATGCGCTCGTCGGCAGAAAGCGCCACGAGCAGCGGACGCGAAGAGGTGGCATCGGGATAGTCGGGTACGTAATCGTCGGGGACATCCTCGTAGCCTGCGGCCTCGCGCACGACGGCGGGCCTCTGCCCCTGCGGACGCGCTGACTCACGTGACGAGTCCGCCACGGGCTTCTCACGGATGATGCGTTTGGTCTTCTCGGGATCCATGCCGAGCGCGTCGGCGAGACGCACGGCGTAGGTGTCGAGCACCACGGAATGCTTGAGCGGCGCGAGCACCTGCGCCATCTCGTCGAGCGCCTTCACACGCCTGCCGGGAACCGACAGGTCCGCTCCGGTAAGGCGCTTCTCAAAGACGAAGTCCATCAGCGGCTGGGCGTTGTCGAGGTAGCCCTGCAGCTCGGAAGGCCTATGGGTGGAAAGGAACTCCATCGGGTCCTGGTTGTCGGGCAAAACCACGCATACGAGAGCCGCCGAGGTCTTGTCAATGAACTGGACCGCCCGCTCGGCAGCACGCTGGCCAGCCGCATCCCCGTCAAACATGCAGACAATCTTCGAGACGCGCTGGCGCTCCATGAGCTTGATGTGGTCTGCCGTGAACGCCGTCCCGAGGGCGGCCACCGCGTTGGTGTAGCCGTTCTCGTGCATGGAGATGACGTCCGTGTATCCTTCGCAGATGACCGCGACGCCCGTGGCGACCATGGTCTCCTTGGCCCGGTCGTAGGCAAAGAGGTGCTTCCTCTTGTTGAAGGTGACCGTGTCGCGCGTGTTGACGTACTTGCCGGTGTTGACCGGCTTGTCCTTGGCGAGCACCCGGCCGCCGAAGGCGATGGTGCACCCGCGCTCGTCGTGGATGGGAAACATCACGCGCTCGAAGAAGCGGTCCGAGGGACGGCCGTTGCGCTCAACGGCCAGGTCGCAGGCGTACATCTCCTGCGCCGAGAAGCCCTTCTCGCGCAGGTGCCCCACGAGGGCGCCGCGACCCGGCGCGTAGCCGAGGTTCCACCGCCTGCAGACGTCGGAGCCAAAGCCCCGACCGGCGAAGTAGCTCCTGGCCGCCCGTGCATCCTCTCCCCTGCTGCGCATGAGCATGGTGGCGTAGAACGCCTCGGCCTCGGCGAGACAGCTGAGCAGCCGGTTCTTCTTCGGTCCTCGGGCGGCGCCCTGCTTCTCGGCAAGCTCGATGCCCGCTCGCTCGGCCAGCGCGCGTATGGCGTCAGGGAACTCGAGGTTATCCCGCTTCATGACGTAGGAGAAGACATCGCCCCCCTCTCCGCAGCCGAAGCAGTGCCAGAGGCCCGTGTCGGGATTGACCTTGAACGACGGGGTCTTCTCGCCGTGGAAGGGGCAGCAGCCCCAGAACTCCCGACCTCGCTGCCGCAGCTCGACGGTCTCGCCCACCAGGGTGACGATGTCCGTCGCCTGGCGCACCCGCTCCTTGTCCTCGTCGGTTATCAACGCACGCCCCCCACGCCCGAGTTGCCGAGGTTTTCCCTCGTCCACCCAATGTTAGCAAGCACGGCGGACGTCAACGCGTCGCGCGACTCGAACCTTTGGGGTGCACGAAGGTAACGCATGAAGACGACCTTCGCATCGACACCGTAGAGGTCGCCCGTAAAGCCGATGAGGTTGGCCTCGAGCATGGCGTGGGGTGCCACCTGGAAGCTCCTGGGGGTACCGACGTTGACGGCGGCAGGCCAGGCCACGTCCCCGTCCACGAAGTAGCACGCATAGACACCGTCGGCGGGGATGCAGTCCCTTGGATCAAGCGCGATGTTCGCCGTTGGGAAGCCGAATCCGGTACCCTCGCCACGACCGTGCTCCACCGTCCCGCGCACGAAGTGATGACGGCACAGCAGGCGCGCGGCCTCCTCGGGATTACCTTCCATGAGGAGGTGGCGAACGCGCGTCGATGAGACGGGGGCACCACCCCAGCCCATCAGGTCATGGCCGTAGGCCTCAAAACCGCGTACGCGACCGAGCTCGGCGATGGCCGCAGGAGTGCCCGCGCCATCGGCGCCGAAGGTGAAGTTGGACCCCACGTGGATGGCGGCGGGGTGCACGATGGCTCCGAGCATGCCATCGAGGAAGTCGACGTAGGAGTTGCGCGAGAACTCCCATGTGAAGTCGAAGATGATGATGGCGTCCGCCCCCGTAAGCGCGAGGGAGCGCACGCGGTCGGCATCGGAGAGAAGACGCAGGGGTGGGCGGTGCGAGAGCACCTCGGAAGGGTCGGGGTCAAAGCTCACGACCGCCAGGGGCAGACCGCGTCGGTGCGCATCGCCTCGGGCGGCCTCGATGATGGCACGATGTCCCATGTGCAGACCGTCGAAGGCGCCGATCACGCACACGAAGTCGCGATCGGGATCAAGCGTGCAGCCGTCCGCGAGATACGCGCGGGCGCCGGACAGCCTCAAGGGCTCGCCGAGACGGGCGTCGGAGAGCAGCGAGGCGCGAACGACAGCACGCGCCACATCCCCCGAAACCGGATACGTGACCTCGTCGAACGTGTCGGTCACCCTCGCACCCCCATGATTCCCTGCGGAAAGTTGACGGTACAGGAAAGCTGGCCTCCCGTGCACTCCCAGATGCCGTAGAGCCGCGAGTCCGAGACGAGCGCGACCTGCTCGCCATGGTGCGGGGCGCGCTCCACGCCGTCCGTCACGACGATGCCTGCCGCGATCCTTCGACCGCAGGACACGTCGACGAGCTCGGCGGCATCCACGCGACGGGCAGGGACGCCGAGCGCGCGAAGCGGGTCAAGCGCGTGAGCGAGAACCTCCTGTGGCGAGGTGGCGGCATGGACATCCTCCTGGAGCGCGATGCAGGAGGACAGCGCGACGGCACCCGAGCTGGTACGACAAAGGGCCTCGAGGTGCGCGGCACCTCCGGTCGCGCGACCGATGTCGCGCGCAAGACTCCTGATGTAGGTTCCCTTCGACACCGTGAACATACAGTCCCACCGGGTAACGCCATCCACGGAGCCAATCCCGAGAAGACACGCGGAGAAGACCTCCACACGACGGGCCGGAAGCGACACGACCTCACCCGCACGGGCGCGGTCGTACGAGCGTCGCCCGCCGACCGATATCGCGGAGTACGCGGGTGGCACCTGGTCCTGCTCGCCCACGAGCGAGTCGAGAAGGTCCGTGGCATAGGCGTGGTCCCCCACGCGGTCCGGCGTGGGCATCACGCGCGTGACGAGACCCTCGACATCGTCGGTGTCGGTCTCATGGCCGAACGCTATGGTCGCGCGATACGACTTGCGCTCCGCCGTAAGGTATCCCATAAGGCGCGTACCCTGCCCGATTCCCACGACCAGGACGCCAGACGCCGCAGGGTCGAGCGTGCCGGCATGCCCCACGCGCCTCTCGCCGACGGCCCGACGCACGCAGTTGACCACGTCGTGGCTCGTCATCCCGACGGGCTTGTCGATGCCGAGAAGTGCGTTGATGCCGCTCTCGCCTCGCCTCACTGGGCGGCACCGTCCTCGGCGGGGTCGTCGAAGAGGGCGACGAGCCCGGGCAGGGTCATGGAGAGCGCCTGGTCGATGTCACCCTCGATCGTGAAGCCAGCCGCGGCCTTGTGCCCTCCGCCCCCGAGTCCGCGTGCCACGGACGAGATGTCGAGGTCGGTCTTGGCCCGCAGGTTACCGCGCACCTCGCCGCCCGGTACCTCCTTGAGGAAGAGCGCGACCTCGCTTCCCTCGACGCAGCGTACGATGTCGATGAGGCCGTCGCATTCGTCGACCGACACGCCCGTGGCCTCGAGGTCGGCCGTGGTGGCATAGCTGTAGGCGATCCTGCCGTGCTCGAACGTGGTGATGCGACCAAGCACCTTGGCCTCCAGATGCATGTAGGCGAGACGGTCGCTCTGGTAGACGCGCAGAGCGACCTCCGAGGGACTCGCGCCCGCATCGACGAGGACGCTTGCGGTCTCGAACGCCTCGCAGTCGGCGTTCTGGTACTGAAAGCGGCCGGTGTCGGTGACTATGGCACAGAAGAGGTTCTGCGCCGTGGTGTCGGAGATGCTGTGCGTCACATGGAAGGCGAACTCGGCGATGATCACGCCTGTGGCGGCGGCATCCGGCCGTACCACGCCGGCATCCCAGAATCGATCATCCGCCGGGTGGTGATCGAACACAGCGACCTTGCGCGAGCGACCGAGCACGACCTGCGCCTCGTTGAGACGACTTGGATGCGAGAGGTCCACGCAGATGAACAGATCGGGGTCAAGGTGGTAGTCGACCACGTGAACCAGGCGCTCGACCCCGGGTAGAAACCGATATACACGCGGAATCGGACCGGGATCGGCGAGCAGGCACGTGACCGACTTTTCGGGCCATGCGGACTCGATGACCTCGGCCAGGCCAAGCGTCGAACCGATGGCGTCACCGTCAGGCGACGTATGGGCGCAGATCGCAATCGTCTGGGACTCCTCGAGAAGCTCCGACAGCTCGTCGAAACTCACCGACTGCCCCATGAAGGCAGATACCCTCACTACTCTTCAGTCCCCTGTTCGTCGGTCATGTCTTCCTGGTCCGTCCCTATCGGATAGCCGTACTCGTCCTTCTCGACGCCCAACGTGGGAGGCACCACCTCGAGGGCACGAGAGATGCGCTCGGCCTCGTCGGTGGTCGTGTCGATCTGGAAGGCGATCTCGGGAGTGACGCGCCAGCCGAGGGCGTGGCCCAGAAGCGAGCGAATCCGACCCTTGGCGCGGCCAAGCGCCGCGGAGACCTCCTCATAGCGAGAGGCGTCACAGCTCACATACGCCCTCAGGAACGACTTGTCGACAGAGACCTCGACACCCGTGAGTGTCACGAGCGAGAGGCTGGGATCGGATATCTCAAAGAGCAGGATGCTTGCGAGCTTCTCGCGTGCGAGCTCGTTGGTCCTGCGCGAAAACTGGTTCTGCTTCATCTCTCGCCTACTCCGTACGTGCGACCTCTTCGATGTGGTATGCCTCGATCTGGTCGCCGGGGTGAATGTCCTGGAAGTTCTCGAGACCGATGCCGCACTCGAAGCCTGCCTTGACGCTCTTGACATCGTCCTTGAAGCGACGCAGCGAGGCAATCTTGCCCTCGTAGACCACGATGCCATCGCGGACGAGACGGACGAGGTCGTCACGACCGACTTCGCCCTCGGCAACCATGCAGCCGGCTGCGATGCCGACCTTGGGTACCTTGAAGGTGTCACGGACCTCGGCGACGCCCGTCTGGGTCTCCTGCTCGGTGGGCTTGAGCATGCCTATGCGGGCGGCATTGATCTCTTCGATCGCCTTGTAGATGACGCTGTAGGTGCGAATCTCCACACCGTCATGCTCTGCGGCTACACGCGCCTTCGCCTCCGGACGCACGCCGAAGCCGATGATGATGGCGTTCGAGGCATCCGCGAGAATGACGTCGGTCTCGGTGATGGCACCCACCGCGGAGTGGATCGTGTTGATGCGGACCTCCGACTGGTCCATCTTGTCGAGCGAGTCCTGGAGGGCCTCGATGGAGCCTTGCACGTCGGCCTTGATGATGAGGTTGAGCTCCTTGACCTCGGCGTCCTCCATCGTGGCGAAGAGGTTCTCGAGCGTGACGTGCTTGACGCGGTTCTGCTCCTCGATGCGGGCCTTGAGCGCGCGCTGGTCGGCGAGGTCGCGGGCTTCGCGATCGTCCTGGAACACGCGGAACTCGTCACCGGCCATGGGCACGTTCTGGAGGCCGAGGATCTCCACGGCATCAGAGGGGCTCGCCACGGTGACGGGGTTGCCCTTGGGGTCGGCCATGGCGCGGACGTGTCCGTACGAAAGGCCGGCGACGAGAGTGTCACCCACGCGGAGGGTACCGCGGTTCACGAGGACGGTGGCCACGGAACCACGACCGCGGTCGAGCTTGGCCTCGAGCACGTACCCCGAGGCGAAGGTGTCGGGATTGGCCTTGAGCTCGAGGACGTCGGCCTCGAGGAGCACGGTCTCGAGCAGCTCGTCGATGCCGATCTTCTTCTTTGCGGAGATGTCGACGAACATGTTCTTGCCGCCCCATTCCTCGGGGATGACACCGTACTCGACGAGCTCCTGGCGGACGCGGCTGGGATCGGCACCAGGCTTGTCGATCTTGTTGACGGCCACGATGATGGGCACGTTGGCGGCCTGGGCGTGGTGGATGGACTCGATGGTCTGGGGCATGACGCCGTCGTCGGCGGCGACGATCAGGATGACGATGTCGGTGACCTTGGCACCACGGGCACGCATGGCGGTGAACGTCTCGTGACCAGGGGTATCGATGAAGGTGATCGCGCGACCCTTGATCGTGACCTGCGAGGCACCGATGGCCTGGGTGATGCCGCCTGCCTCGCCCGCAGCGACGCCGGTGTGGCGGATGGCGTCGAGAAGCGACGTCTTGCCGTGGTCGACGTGACCCATGACGGTGACCACGGGCGGACGCGGCTTGAGGTCCTTCGTGTCGTCATAGAAGCTGAAGGAGTTCTCCTCCTCCTTGCTCATGATCTTGACGTCGCGGTCCAGGTCGTCGGCGACGACCTCGATGAGGTCGTCCGACATGGACTCGGTGAGCGTGAGCGGGGTTCCCAGGAGGAAGAGGCGCTTGATGATGTCGTTGGCGGGCACGCCGAGAAGCTCGGAAAGCTGCTGGACCGTGGAGCCCTGCGGGATCTTGACCGTGTCAAGCTGCGAGAGGTCCTGGTCGTTTGCGATGGCGTCCTCGATGCGCTCCTTCTCGGCCGCCTCCTCGGCCTGCTTGACCCTGCGCTCCTTGCGGCGCCTACGACGTCCGGTGGATTCGCGTGACGCCTCCTCGACGGCCTCGCGGGCCTCGTCGAGCACATGGCTTCGGCTGTAGACCTCGGCCTCGCGGGCCATGCGGCTGTAGCGATCCTCCTCGTCACCACCGCGGCGCGAGCTCTTCTTGCCCTTGTGCGCATGGCTGTCCGAATCGCCGGCAGCGGGCTGCTGCTGGGAGGCTGGTGCCGCAGTCGCCTGCTTCTTCGCGGGATGGGACTCGCCCTCCTCGCGCTTGGCTGCGGGACGCCGGACGCCCTTGCTCTCCGCCTTCTTCTGGGCGGCCTCCTCCGCCTGCTGCTTCAGGACCTGCTCCTGCTGGGCGATCTGGTCGAGCAGGCTCGTGAAGGACTGGGCGACTTTGGGAGCGGTATCCTTCACGCGGTTGCGCTCGGCCTCCTCGGCAGCCTTCCTCTCGGCGGCAGCACGTTCCTCCTCGGCCTTCTTGCGCGCGGCCTCGGCGGCGGCACGCTTGCGCTCCTCCTCCGCACGCTCCTTCTCACGGCGCTTCTCGGCCTCTATGCGGTCCTTCTCGGCCTGCTCGGCAGCGACGCGCGCCTGCTCGGCGACGGCCTCCTTCTCAGCCCGCTTGGATGCCTCGATCTCGGCCGCGCGGGCGTCGAGAACAGGCTTGAGCTTCTTGCGCACGATGGAGACGTAGGCATCCTCGAGCGTGGAGGACGCCGACTTGGCCGGAATCTTCATCTCGGCGAGATAGTCGAGCATCTCCTTGCTCGTCATGCCATATTCCTTGGCAAGGTCATGAACGCGAGTCTTTGCCATGTAACCAACCTTCCGAAGTTCGGGCTTGCGCCACGATGGGTGAGACGAATGGGTGCGGAATCCGAGCTAGATGAGGGAGTCGGGATCGGACGAGACCTCCGCCTCGGCCATCTTCTCGTGAATGCCGCAGTAGCGCGAGCCGGGGCGTGCCATGTTGCGGCAGGGAACCCCGGTGGGGCTCACGTACTCGCAGCGATGTGCCTCGTCATCCTCGGCCGCGGCAGTCTCGGCGGTGACCTTGGGCAGGTCGCGCAGGACTCCCGAGGCGAGCGACTCGTTCTTGATGTCGATATGGACGCCGGTGAGACGGGCGGCGAGCCGGGCGTTCTGACCCTCCTTGCCGATGGCGAGGGAGAGCTGGTCGTCGGGCACGATGACCGTGGCGTAGTTGTTCTCGGCGTCCACGATCACGCGAGACACGCGGGCGGGCGAAAGGGCACTTGCCACGCACTTCGCAGGGTCGTCGGACCAGAGGACCACGTCCACGCGCTCGCCGCGGAGCTCCGAGACCACGGTGCGCACGCGGCTGCCCTTGGGACCGACGCATGCCCCCACGGGGTCGAGGCGGTCATCAGAGCTGGAAACGGCTATCTTGGAGCGCACCCCGGGCTCGCGAGCGATGGAGCGAATCTCGACGATGCCGTCGTATACCTCGGGCACCTCGAGCTCGAAGAGCCTGCGGATGAGATCCGGGTGCGTGCGCGAGACGACGATGGGCGGCCTCTGGCGCTCGCCGCGAACCACGGGCTGAACGCTGTTGGGGTCACGGACGTCGATGATGATCGCCTTCAGCCGCTGGTTGTGCGTGTAGCGCTCGCCTGCGGGACGTTCGTTGCGCTCCTCGGGGAAGCGGCGCTGGTCGAAGTGCGGAAGCTCGGCCTCCACGCCCTCGCGGATCTTGATGATCGTGAAGTCGGGCGTGGTCTGGAGGACGGTGCCGGTGATGATGTCACCGACGCGGTCCGAGAACTCCTCGTAGATCTGCGCACGGGCGGCGTTGCGCACGAGCTGCTTGATCTCTGACTTGGCATGCTGCGCGGCGATGCGGCTCGTGTCGGGCGGCGTGACGTCGACCTCGTCGAACTCGGTGAACTCCCCGGTCTCGTCATCGAAGGAGTCGTCCTTGGGGACGAGCTCGTAGACGTACACCTTGCCGGTGGTGCGGTCGATCGTGACGCGGGCCCCCCAGTCGAGGTGAAGGACGTCTGCATAGCTCTTGGCGAGCGACTGCTCGAGACGGTCGAGCAGATAGAGCTCATCGATGTGCTTCTCCTGGCAGAGCGCGATGAGCGCCTCCATCATCTCAGATGCCATGGTGCTGTTCCTTCCTGCTAGTTGCTCTTCCCGGTCTTGCCCGGGAGGTCGAAGTTTGGCTTGATGACGCACTTCCTTATCTGTTCGAGCGGGATGCGAATCTCGCCCTCGTCATCGGCGTCGATGCCGATGACCCCATCCCCGTCGATGCCAAGGAGCTTGCCCGAGAACTTGCGACGGCCCTCGGTGGCAGTCGTGCTGAGGGAGACCTCCTCGCCAACGAAGCGCTCGAAGTCGCGTGGCTTGCGCAGGGGACGCGCCAGGCCAGGCGATGACACCTCGAGCGTGAACGACCCTGGGAACGGGTCGAGCCCGTCGATGGCGGTCGAGATCCACTCGGTCTGCTCGGCGACCTCGTCGAGCGTAATGGCAGCGGCGGTCTCGTCAGCGCTGTCGATGCGAACGCGAACCGTGGGATTCTTGGTCGCGCCAACCATCTCCACGTCGACGACGTCGATCCCGTGCTCGGCCGCGAGCGGCTCGAGCGCGTCGATGATGGCCTTCTCGGCACCATCCTTGGGCATGTCCCCTCCTCTTTGCTCGCCTCGCTTACATACAGAAAGGAAGCAGGGCGAGACGTTCCACCCCACTTCCTACGAGTACGTTGCATCAACTACGGTGACCACTATACCATCTGACCAGCTCGCGTCAAGTTTTGGGCCGCAAGGACCCACACCGCGCTCCACGACAACCCCACACGGCGCACCGGTGAGGCGGAGGAACTAGATGACGATGTTGACGAGACGGCCCTTCACGACGATGACCTTCCGTATGGTCTTGCCCGCGAGCTGGTCGGCGATGGCAGCCTTGCCCGCCTCGGCGACCTCGTCTTCGGAGGCGTCGGCGGCAACCGTCGCGTGGCCACGAACCTTGCCCCTGATCTGGACGGCGATCTCGACCTGGTCGGCCTTGGCCTGCTCGGGATCGAACGCGGGCCATGGCTCGTTGTAAACGGAGCCGCTGCGTCCGAGCGCCTCGTGGAAGAGCTCCTCGGCCCAGTGCGGGCAGATGGGGGCGAGCACGGTCACGATGTCGTAGGCCACCCTATAGCAGAGCGCGGCATCGCGCTGGTCGGCGGGAACGTCGTTCACGTACCTGCTTGCAGCATTGGTGATCTCCATGACGGCCGAGATCGCGGTGTTGAACTGAGAGCGGTCGAAGTCCTGCGTGCACCTCATCCCCATGCCGTTGAGCACGCGGTTGAGCTCGGCGGCCTCGCCTCCAAGCGAGGAGGGGTCGAGGGCCGCCTCGGCGTCGGCGGTCTGCGCGAGAAGCCACACGATGCGCCACGCGCGCCTGATGAAGCGGTTGGCCCCGGCGACGGCCTCGGGATCCCAGTTGAAGTCCTTCTCGGGCGGGGCCACGAAGAGGATGGCGAGACGCATGGTGTCGGCACCGAACGGCTCGATGACGCTCGATGGTGGTACCACGTTGCCCTTGGACTTGGACATCGTGTCACCGTTCTCGTCCTTGACCATGCCCTGGCAGAGCAGGTTGGTGAAGGGCTCGTCCACATCGAGCATGCCGAGGTCGCGGAGGACCTTGGTCCAGAAGCGCGAGTAGAGCAGGTGCAGGATGGCGTGCTCGATGCCACCGACGTAGTTGTCCACCGACATCCAGCGGTCGACCGCCTCGCGCGAGAAGGGCGCCGTGTCGTTGTGCGGGTCGCAGTAGCGAAGGTAGTACCAGCTGGAGCACGTGAACGTGTCCATGGTGTCGGTGATTCGCCTCGCGGGCCCTCCGCACCTCGGGCAGGTGGTCTCATAGAACGACGCGTACTCGGCCAACGTGTCGCCCGCACCGAGGTTGAGGTCATCGGGCAGAAGGACGGGCAGCTGGTCTTCGGGTACGGGCACGTCACCACAGCGGTCGCAGTGGATCATGGGGATGGGGTTGCCCCAGTAGCGCTGACGCGAGATGAGCCAGTCGCGAAGACGGAACTGGACCTTCTCGCGACCGCAACCGTGACCTTGGAGCCACGCGATGATGGCGTCCACGCCCTCGGAGTGCTTGCCTCCCCTGAGTCCGGTGAACTCGCCGGACTGGACGAGGTAGCCCTCGGCGTCCATGGCGTGGTCCCAGTCGACCGATCGGACGCGAATACCCCGCTCCTCCCTGAGCTCGGCATAGAGCGGGTCGTCCTTCTGGCAGATGATCGGGACGATGTCGAGGCCATACTTCCTGGCGAAGTCGAAGTCGCGCTGGTCGCCGCAGGGCACACCCATGACGGCGCCGGTGCCGTAGTCCATGAGGACGTAGTCGGCGACCCAGACGGGCGCGGGTCGACCGTTGATCGGGTTGATGACGTAGCGCCCCGTGAAGACGCCGTGCTTCTCGCGGGCGGAGCCCTGGCGGTCGACGGACGAGACCTTCTCCGTGGCGGCCCTGAGCTCGTTGAAGTCCTGCTCGTACTCGGTTCCGGCGACAAGCTCGGCGGCAAGCGGGCTCTCGGGCGGGAGGAGGAAGAACGTCACGCCGAAGAGCGTGTCCGCACGCGTGGTGAAGACGGTGATCGTGCGGTCGGTGGGGGTCAGGCCGTCGACGTCCGCAAGCGCGAACGTGATCTCGGCGCCCTCGGAGCGCCCGATCCAGTTGCGCTGCTGCGCCTTGACGTTCTCGGGCCAGCCGATGAGCGTGTCGAGGTCATCGAGAAGCTCCTGTGCGTAGTCGGTGATTCTGAGATACCACTGGGAGAGCTCGCGCTTCTCGGGGATGGAACCGCACCGCCAGCAGCGTCCCTCCACGACCTGCTCGTTGGCGAGCACGGTCTGGCAGGTCGGGCACCAGTTGACGGGCGACGTGTCACGATACGCGAGGCCCTTCTCCCACATCTTTATGAACATCCACTGGCCCCACCGGTAGTACTCGGGGTCGCAGGTGTTGAACATGCGGTCGTAGTCATACGAGAAGCCCATGCGCTTCATGGTCTTGACCGCCTGGTCGATGTTCTTGTGCGTCCAGACGCTCGCCTGGGTGCCGTGCTTGATGGCCGCGTTCTCGGCGGGCAGCCCGAAGGCGTCGAACCCCATGGGATGCAGCACGTCGTAGCCCCTCATGCGCGCCTGACGAGCCATCGCGTCCCCGATGGTGTAGTTGCGCGCATGGCCCATGTGCAGGTCGCCGGAGGGGTACGGGAACATCTCGAGGACGTACCTCTTCGGTTTTGCCAGGTCCTCGTCGGTCTTGTAGAGCTCGTCCGCCTCCCACTGGGCCTGCCACTTGGTCTCGATTGCCTCCGCGTCATACGCCGGAACGCCCTCGCGAATCTCGGATTCGGTCTCGTCTGCCACGTCATACCCTTTCTTCATGGAGCTGCCACCGAGCCATTATAGGTTTCGGTGGCAGCTGAGGCGTCTTGATGTAACGAATGCGCTACGAACGGAAGTTGACGCTCACCTGCTGGTTGGCATCCTTTAGTAGCACGTCATGCGCCCCTCCCTCGACGAGCGAGGTCGACGAGACGAGCGTGATCTTGGCCTTGTCGCGAAGGTCGGCGAGGGTGACGGCCCCGCAGTTGCACATCGTCGACCGCACCTTGAGCAGGGAGTTGTCGACGTTCTCCTTGAGGGGTCCCGCGTACGGGACGTAGGAGTCGACACCCTCCACGAAGGAGAGGCCCTTCTTGCTGCCACCAAGGTCGTAGCGCTGCCAGTTGCGGGCACGCGCGGAACCCTCGCCCCAGTACTCCTTCATGTACTGGCCGTTCACGTTGACGCGGCGCGTGGGACTCTCGTCGAAGCGGGCGAAGTAGCGGCCGAGCATCATGAAGTCGGCGCCCATGGCCAAGGCCAGCGTCATGTGGTAGTCGTAGACGATGCCGCCGTCGGAGCAGACGGGCACGTAGGTGCCGGTCTGCTCGAAGTACTCGTCGCGGGCGCGACAGACGTCGATGAGCGCGGACGCCTGTCCGCGACCGATGCCCTTCTGCTCGCGGGTGATGCAGATGGAGCCGCCGCCGATGCCCACCTTCACGAAGTCGGCACCGCAGTCGGCGAGGAAGCGGAAGCCCTCGGCGTCGACCACGTTGCCGGCACCGACCCTGACGGACTCGCCGAAGTTCGCGCGAATCCACTCGAGTGTGTTCTTCTGCCACTCCGAGAAGCCCTCGGAGGAGTCGATGCAGAGGACGTCGGCACCCGCGGACACGAGCGCGGGAACCCGCTCGGCGTAGTCGCGGGTGTTGATGCCCGCGCCGACGAGGTAGCGCTTGTGCTCGTCGAGAAGCTCGTCAGGACGAGACTTGTGGGAGTCGTAGTCCTTGCGGAAGACGATGGCCACGAGGTTCTGGTCCTTGTCGACGACGGGCAGCGCGTTGAGCTTGTGCTCCCAGATGATGTCGTTGGCAACCTTGAGCGTGGTGCCATCGGGAGCCGTGACGAGCTGGGAGAACGGGGTCATGAACTCCTTGACCTTGCGGTTGAGGTCATCGCGGGAGAGACGGTAGTCCCGGGAGGTGACGATGCCACGGAGCCTGCCGTGGGCCGACCCGTCCTCGGTGACGGGCATCGTGGAGTGGCCGGTGCGCTCGCGCAGCTCGACGACGTCGCCAAGGGTCATCTCGGGCGTGAGCGTCGAATCGGAGACCACGAAGCCGGCCTTGTACGACTTGACCTCGCGCACCATGTCCGCCTCGTCCTCGATGGACTGGGAGCCGTAGATGAACGAGAGGCCACCCTCCTGCGCGAGGGCGACGGCCATGCTCGGACCGGAGACCGACTGCATGATGGCCGAGACCATCGGGATGTTGAGGGTGATCGCCGGCTCCTCGCCGCGCCCGAAACGCACGAGCGGCGTGCGAAGGGAGACGTTGGCGGGAATGTTCTCCGCCGAGGAGTACCCAGGAACAAGAAGGTACTCGGAAAAGGTGTGGGACTCCTCCTCGAAGAACGTTGCCATGCTTCGGACTCCTCTCCCGTCCGCGACCGCGGACACCATGCAAAGAAAGTTTTCGTGGGATTGTACCATCTGCGCTGCTTGAGGTGCATGCCGTCGACCGACGTACACCGAGGCACGACAAAGTGGCGGACGGGGGCCGCACCGCCCGCCCCTACCCGCGCAGCACGAACCTCTCGATCGCCTCGCCCACGGCCCCGGCGTCGTTGTCCGCCTCGCAGACGTAGTCGCAGGCGGACCTCGTGTCATCCGCCACGTTGGCCACGCCCACGCCAAGACCTGCCGCCTCGATCATGGGACGGTCGTTCAGGCTGTCCCCTATGGCCATGACCTCATGCGGCGCGACCCCGAGTCGCTCGGCGAGGGCCATGAGGCCCACTCCCTTGTTCACTCCCCTGGCATTGAACTCCATGTAGCGAGACGACGAGAAGCTCACATCGACGCGGTCGACGACCCCTCCAAGGGCGCGCCTGATCCTCTCGAGATAGGGACGGTCGAGGTTCATGTAAAGGACCTTCACGATGACCTGGTCCCGAAGAAAGTCGAGCGTGGGCGCATCCGTCTCGATGACGTTCATGCGTCCGCGGACGTAGTCCCTCTCGTACTGGTTGTAGTTGTGGACCCAGACCGTGTCGAGGGTGTAGACATGCGTGCAGATGTCATCGTAGGCTCGTCCGCGGCGGTAGAGCTCGTCGGCGACGTCGAACGGAAGCGCATCGGTGCTCAGGATGCGATTGCCCCTGTTCTCGACGACAACGCCGCCGTTGAACGAGATGACGTACTCGTCCGCGGCGTCACGCAGGCCGAGCTCGTCGAGGGTACCCTGGACGCTGGTGTACCCGCGCCCCGTCGCAGGGACGAAGCGCACACCCATCTCCCGGGCGGCACGGATGGCGTCGACGTTGCGACGGGGAACGACGTGGGCATCGTTCAGGAGCGTCTCGTCGAGGTCGCTCGCGATGATCCTATACATGAGGGTCCCTGGCCCTAGCGCACGCAGGCGACGACGCCAAAGGAGCCGGGGCCGGCGTGCGACGCGATGACGCAGCCGGTCTTGACCCATTCGATCTCATCGAAGCCATGCTTGGAGGCGATCTTCTCGACGACCTTGCGCAGGATGGGGTCGGGGCCATCGCCGACCGAGTAGATGAAGTTCACCCTCGAGGTGTCCATGGGCTCGCCGCCAAGGACCTCCTCGGTGAGGGAGGCGGCGCACTTGAGCATCGAGCCGTGCCGCTTCTTCGTGGCCACGAGCCGACCGTCTATGATGTCCACGGTGGGCTTGATACGCAGGAGCGTCGCCCCGAGATAGGCGGCGTTGGAAAGACGCCCGCCCGCCCGTAGGTAGTCGAGGTCGCCTGGGATGAAGGCCATCCGGATGCGACGGACCTGATCCTCGGCGAAGGCGACGACCTCGTCGAGCGACGAGTCGGGCCGTGCCTCGAGGAAGCGGGCGACGTTGGTGACCACCATCTGGAGGCCAGACGAGACGCTCTTCATGTCGATGCTCGTCACGTACGCGCGGCCCTCGGACGCGTGCTGCGCCGAGGCGAAGGAGACCGTGGTCACGGCAGAGTAGGCAAGATAGACGATGTGCGCCTCGGGCCTCTCGGCATGTATCCGATCGAAGGCGTCGATGAAGTCCTGGGGCGAGCATCCGCTCGTGTGCGGGAGTTCGCCGGTATGCTTGTAGTTCGCGTAGAGCTCCTCTGTGGGAAACGTGCCGTCGTCGCGCTCCTTGCCCCCAAAGTTGACGTGCATGGGAACGACCACGATGCCGTAGCGGTCGGCGACTTCCTTCGAGATGTCCGAGCCTGACTCGGTGACGAGAACGTATTCAGCCATGGATGCTCCTTGTCGGAGGGCTTGCTCGTACGAAGCGATGGACATCCTCACGGTAGCAAAGTGCCCTGGTCGAAAAATGCATGCATCGCAACTGCATAAACACTGCTTAGTTGGACTTCGTTCGAAAACAGGTGGACGAACGACACCCGAGGGTGCGGCAGGCTCCTACTGGGCGGTGTTCGTGCCGAGCACGTCATCGACGTCGACAACGATGTCGTGCTTGGTCGGGACCCATTCGACCTTCTTGAACAGGGCGACCACGGCCATGGGCACGTAGGTCATCATGAAAATCGGGAACGTGAACAGGTTGGAGATGATGCGACCCTTGGACTTGGAGTGGATGTGCGAGCGCTCCGAGATCGTCGTGATCACCGCGAGGATGAAGAACACGACGTACATCGAGCCAAACGTCATCACGAGCGAGCCCACGCACATGGAGAGCTCGGACTGGGTGGCGATGAAGCCGTGGCTGAGCGACCCGATGATGAGGTAGGTCGAGTTGACGAACGCAGACAGCAGGGTGAGGAGCATGCCCGGGGCGATGGTCATCATCATGTCGTACGCGGCGAAGTGGCGACGTCTGATGCCCTTGCCAAGGTCTCCCTTGTATGAGAAGAACACCTGGTAGAATCCCTTGGTCCATCGCAGGCGCTGCACCCAGGAGGCCTTGAACGCGACGGGCTGCTCGTCGTAGAACTCCGCCGGCGCGAAGCCGATCTGGATGTCGTTGGCGGCGCAGAAGGTGGAGAACTGGATGTCCTCGGTGAGCGTGTGGAAGTCCCATCCGTGCATGCCGCGCACGACCTTCTCGGAGACCATCCAGCCGGAACCCGAGATGGCGCAGCTCGTGCCGACCATCATGCGGGCGTTGTTGAGGTACTTGGCCTCGCGCATGAACCAGAGCGCGTTCCCGGCGCTGATCCAGCTGGAGTCGAAGTTCTTGGAGTTGCGGTAGCTCGTGCATACGAGGTAGCCCGCGTCGAATGCCTGGTTCATGATCGTGGTGTAGTTGGGGGAGACGAGATTGTCGGCATCGAAGACGATGAACGCATCGTACTTGTCGCCATACTCGTTGAGGATCCGGTCAAAGCCGTAGTCCATGGCCCAGCTCTTGCCACGGCGGGCGAGGTCGTTGCGGTCCCACACGATGGCGCCGGCCTTCTCCGCCACCTCATGGGTGTTGTCGGTGCAGGCATCGCACACGACGAAGCAGTCGATGAGCTCGGACGGATAGTCCTGCGCGAGGATCGATCTGACGAGGTTGCCGATGACGGGCTCCTCGTTGTGCGCCGAGATGAAGAAGGCGAAGGAGTGCTGCTTCTTCGCCGGGGACAGCCTCACCATGCCCCGCGCCCACACGCGCACCATGTAGACGAACTGGTAGAAGTACGCGAGGGTGAAGAAGAGCCAGATGACCATGTTGAAGATGACGATGGGCGTGATTCCGAACTTGTTGAGCTCCATGTACCCTATCCCTTCGCGGTGGCACTGTCGGGCAGCCCCTGGGACAGGATCTGCGGGCAGATGTCTCCCCCCGCCTCCGTTCGCCCCATGGACCTTGCCTGAATCGATTCTAATACACTCGCGAGGTCCGGCGGGAGCCGGTCGGCGAGCTCGATCGTCTCGCCAGAGACCGGGTGGTCGAAGCGAATGTGCCAAGAGTGCAGAAACTGGCGAGAGAGGCCCAGGTTCTGGCGGATGTCCCCACGGCCGTAGAGCTGGTCTCCCACGACCTGGTGCGAGATGTGACGCATGTGCACGCGAATCTGATGCGTACGACCCGTGTAGAGATGGCATTCGAGGAGCGAGTAGCCCTCGTCGCGCGGGCCGGCCTCGAAGCGCTCGAGCGTCGTGAAGGTGGTTATGGCCTCACGCGCACCAGGCTCGTCCGACACGGTCATGCGCAGCCGGTCGCGGCTCGACCGAGCGATGCCCGTCGTGATGCTGCCCGTCTCGGGAGCCACGTACCCGTGGACGAGCACCACGTAGCGGCGGTCGAGCGCGCGCAGGCGGATGAGGCCCTGGAGGGCATGCTGCACCTCGTCGTCCTTGGCGCAGACCATGAGTCCTGACGTGTCCATGTCGAGGCGATGCACGATGCCGGGACGGTCCTCCCCCTGGAGCAGGCCCAGGTGGTCGTAGCCGCAGCGGGCCACGAGGGCGTTGGCGAGGCTGTCCTCCACGTGGCCCGGACTGGGATGGCACACGAGTCCCGCCTGCTTGGAGAGCACGATGAGCCGGTCGTCCTCGTAGCGGATGTCGAGCGCGATGTCGGGATTCGGCGCGAGAGGCCCCTCGCACACGGGCTCGGAGAGCTCGACCGACACGCGGTCGCCCAGCGCCACGCGTTCGCTCTTGGAGAGCGCGGACGTGGAGTTGATGGTCACGTGACCCTCCTCGATGAGACGCGCGCAGGCGCTCCGCGAGGGACAGCCTGGCATGGACGCCACGAAGGAGTCGAGCCTCTCGCCGTCATCGTCGGGTCCCACGAGAGCATCTGCCACGCGGTCGAGCATGCCGCTTCCCTTCTGCGCCGCAGCGCGCCTACCCACCACCACAACCAATCTACGCGAACGGCGCCGCTCCCGAGCCGGGGGCGGCGCCGCACATCACAAAGACAGCAGGCAGCCTAGGACTCGTGGGCGGAGGAGTCGGTCTCCCCTGCCGCCAGGCCGCGTCTGGACTCCCACACGGTGTAGATCGCGAACGAAGCGATCACGCCGCAGGTGACGAAGGTGTCGGCGACGTTGAACACGGGGAAGCTCACGAACGTGGTCGCGAAGAAATCGGTGACGTAGCCCATGAACAGACGATCGATCATGTTCCCCACGCCTCCGCCCGCCACGCAGGCGACCGTGACGGCGAGCGCGAACGGCACGTCGGGATGCTTCCAGACGAAGACCCACCCCGCGATGAGGACGACGATCGCCACGAGCACGAAGAACAGCCCGGCACCCTCGCCGAGCGAGAAGGCCGCGCCCGTGTTATGCACGAGCCTGAGGTCGAGCACGCCGGGAACGAAGTCCACGGACTCGCCCACCGCGAGCAGGTGCCTCACCGCCGCCTTGGTGGCCTGGTCGAGCACGACCACCACCACGACGATCACTCCGTAGAGCATGACGCGAAAGCCTCGCCAGCATGTCATCTTCGTCTGGTCCAAGAGTCCTACCCCTCGATGCTCTCGATGACGTCATGGCAGCGGGAGCACAGGCCATCCTCACCCAGCACGCGCCAGTTCCAGCACCGCGGGCACTTCTCGCCATGCGCGGGAAGCACGGTGCAGGCGTACTCCTCGCCCGAGCTGACGCGCACCTCGGAGCACACGAAGGGCTCGGCAAGGTCGCAGGCATCCTCGCCGGCGAGAAGCGCATATGCCTCGGCGGGCACCGTGAGCTCGGCCCGGGCGGCCTGCGAGGTCTTCTCGGTGACGACCCCGGTGGCCTGGGCGCCCTCGTAGGCCTTGGTAAAGGCCGTGCGCGCCTCGACCATGGCCGCATACGCGGGAAGCTGCGCCTCGTACTCGTCGGTGGACATGGGTGCCTGGTACCAGTCGAGAAGCGCCGCGTAGGTCTGGCCGTCCCGCATCGAGGCAGGCAGGTACCGCATGGCCTCGTCGGTCGTGTAGGCCAGGATCGGCTGCAGGTCATGGACGAGCATGGAGAGGATCTGCGCCCATACGGTGAGGGCGCTCCTGCGCTCGAAACCGTCCCTGCCGTCGCAGTAGACGCGATCCTTGGTGGCGTTGAGATAGCCGTTCGAGAGCTCGGTCACGTAGTCGTAGAGCAGGCGGAACACCACGTTGAAGCGATAGCTTCCGTAGGCCTCGCTCACCGCCTCGTGCACCTCGCACATGTGCGCCAGCACGAGGCGATCGTACGGGAGCAGCTCGGACGTGGCGACGGCATCGGTGGCGGGATCGAACTGGCCCTCGATCTCGCCGAGGAGGAAGCGGAAGGTGTTGCGGATCTTGCGGTACGCCTCACCCACGCGGTCGAGGATCGTGTCGTCGCAGGGCACGTCGGTTGAGGTGTCGACGGAGGCGACCCACAGGCGGAGCACGTCGGCACCGCGGGTGTCGCACTCCTTGTTGGGGTCGATGACGTTTCCGAGCGACTTGGACATCTTGCGACCCTGGCCGTCGAGCGTGAACCCCTGCGAGACGACCGCCTTGTAGGGCGCCACGCCGTAGGCGCCCACGCTCGTCATGAGCGAGCTCATGAACCAGCCACGATGCTGGTCGGAGCCTTCGAGGTACATGTCCGCAGGAAACTTGAGGTAGCCGCGGTGCTTGCACACGGCCGTATGGCTCACCCCGGAGTCCCACCACACGTCGAGGATGTCGGGGTTGGCCTTGAGGTCGTGGCCTCCGCAGGCGGGGCAGGTGCAGGCGTCGCCGAGGTAGCTCGCGGGGTCGTCGGTGAACCAGGCGTCGGAGCCCTTCTCACGGAAGAGCCCGATGACCTTGTCGAGGGTGTCATCGTTCATGACGGTCTCGCCGCAGTCCTGGCAGGTGTAGGCGGGGATGGGTACGCCCCAGTTGCGCTGGCGGGAGATGCACCAGTCGGGCCTGCCCTCCACCATCGAGCCGATGCGCTTGATGGCGTGCGACGGGTAGAACGAGACCTTGGACAGCTCCTCGAGCGCCTTCTCGCGCAGCCCCGTCTTGTCCATGGAGACGAACCACTGGCTCGTGGCGCGGAAGATGACAGGCCGCTTGCAGCGCCAGCAGTGCGGGTAGCTGTGGTGGATGTCCTCGTGGAGGATCAGCGTGCCACGCTCGCGGAGCCACTCGATGATCTTGGGGTTGGCGTCGTTGACCTCCATGCCGGACCAAGGACCGCCGGTGCCGATCTGGTCGCCCTTGAAGAAGCGACCATCGTCGTCGACGGGCATGACGGCGGGGATGCCAAACCTCACGCCGGCGTTATAGTCGTCGACGCCGTGTCCCGGAGCGCAGTGAACCACGCCGGTGCCGTCATCGAGCGTGACGTAGTCGGCGTAGATGAACTCGCCCTCCACGCCTTGGTCACCAAAGATCGGCTGCAGGTACCTGTTGTGGCAGAGCTCGGTGCCGTTCATGCGCCAGACCTTGCCGTCCGCGTCCGATGCGAGCTCATACGATTCGTAGCCGAACCTCTCGGCGCATTTCTCGACGAGGGCCTCGGCCATGATCTCCGCACGACCGTCCGTCAGCACGGCCACGTACTCCGCCTCGGGGTGGAGGATCACGGCGTCATCGGCGGGAAGGGTCCACGGGGTGGTGGTCCAGATGTCGACCCAGAGGCTACCCGCCCAGGGCTCGAGGCCCGCAGGCACGGTCGTCATCTCGAAGCGCACGAAGATGGCGGGGCTGACCTCGTCGCCGTACTCGATCTCGGCCTCCGCGAGGGCGGTGTGGCAGTGGCTGCACCAGTGCACGGGCTTGCGCCCGCGATAGATGGCGCCGCTGTCGAAGATGGCCTTGAAGATCTCCACGTCGGTGGCGTCGTAGTCGTTGACGTAGGTGAGGTAGGGGTTGTCCCACTCGGCGAGAACCCCCAGGCGTCTGAAGCCCTGACGCTGGGTGTCGACCTGCTCGACGGCCATCTTGCGGCAGAGCTCGCGTACCTTCTCGGTGGGCAGCCGGTTGAACTTCTCGGTGCCCAGCATCTCCTCGACCTTGTGCTCGATGGGCTGGCCGTGGCAGTCCCAACCAGGAACGTACGGCGTCTGGAAGCCCCGCATGGCCCAGTAGCGGTTGATGATGTCCTTGGAGATCTTGTTCTGGGCGTGACCCAGATGGATGGGACCGTTAGCGTACGGAGGGCCGTCGTGCAGGACGAACTTCTCGTGTCCCTCGTTCTTCTTGAGCAGGAGCTCGTAGACACCCTCGCCCTCCCACGCTGCGAGCCGCTTGGGCTCGTTCTGCGCGAGGCTGGCCCTCATCGGAAAGTCGGTCCTGGGCAGGTTCGTGGTCCGCTTGTACTCGTTTGCCACCGTACGGTCCCCTCATGTCTCGCGGACGCCCACAAAAAAACGCCCGTCCCCTTGCTGGGACGAAGCGTCTGCTCGCGCACTTCGCTTGTCACCACCCAGCGAGCGGAATTCCGCCTTACTCGGTTGACCTGTGTCGGTGGTCTGCCGGCGACGTCTACTTGCGCTCGCGCGCTTTGGGGCCGCAGCTCCGGGGTGATCTTCGCTGGGACGCGGTCGCGAGATCTCAGCATCCTCGCTCTCTGTTGGCCACGTCGTTCCCAGGTACTCTCCCCTTCACAGCCGTAGACGGTATGATACCACTCCCCAGCGGCACGAGGTGACGGGGCGAGAAACAAGCTCAACTTTGCGCGCGTGGGCAGTTGCGTCTTCAGATATGCGTCGTGTACCGTAATTGATCACGAAAACGAACGTGATGACATATCTGAAGGTATGCTCGTACTCACGGAGACAAGCGAAGGGGTACCGAATGTCCGAAAAGAGCTACCAGGACGTCAACGTCGAGACCATCTCCCGCTGGATCGAGGACGGTTGGGAGTGGGGACGGCCGATCTCCCACGAGGAGTATCTCCGGGCGAAGACGGGAGACTGGCAGATCCTGCTCACACCGACCAAGCCCGTGCCGCGCACGTGGTTTCCGCCCCTCGCGGGCGCACGCGTGCTCGGGCTCGCCTCGGGCGGCGGCCAGCAGATGCCCATCCTCACGGCGGCGGGTGCACGCTGCACCGTGCTCGACTACACGCCGGCCCAGCTTGACGCCGAACGTCTCGTCGCAGGGAGGGAGGGTTACGGGATCGAGGTCGTGCACGCCGACATGACGCAGGCCCTCCCCTTCTCCGACGCGAGCTTCGACCTCGTGGTAAGCCCGGTCTCGTTTTGCTACGTACGCGAGGTCGAGCCCATCTGGCACGAGGTCGCGCGCGTCATGGCACCGGGCGCCACGCTCCTTTCTGGTCTCGACCTCGGCATCAACTACATCGTCGATGATGATGAGAGGCTCATCGTGCGCGGGCTCCCGTTCGATCCCGTGGCGGACCCCTCGCTCGCGGCGATGCTCGCGCGCGAGGACTCGGGCATGCAGTTCTCCCACTCCCTCGATGACCTTCTCGGCGGGATGCTGCACGCAGGGCTCCAGATCCGCGACCTCTTCGAGGACACCAACGGCGAGGGGCGCCTCCACGAGCTGGGTGTCCCCTCCATGATCGCGGTACGCGCCGAGAAGCCCCGCTGAGGGTGTCTCACCTCCGCCAGCCCACGTTCTTTAGGCCTCGATGACAAAATGAGCTGCCTTTCGGCCCCTTGTTTTGTCACCAAGGCCTAAAGAACACCAGCTCCGGGGGGTCACGGCCGAAAGGACCGCCGGCCAGGGGCGGAGAAGAACCCTTTTTGTGGGCATTGTCCCGAACGCGGCCCACCCGACGGGCAACGGGCCCAATAATGGGAGCACCAAGCGAATTCGGGGGGATGCCAATGACAGACCTAGCGTGCCGCGACGACCAGCGCCTCAAGTATCTCGAGCTTCTCTCGGAGAAGTTCCCGACCACCCAGGCGGTCTACACCGAGATCATCAACCTCGAGGCCATCCTCAACCTTCCCAAGGGTACCGAGCACTTCGTCTCGGACGTCCACGGCGAGTACGAGGCCTTCGAGCACATCCTCAACAACTGCTCCGGCGTCATCCGCGAGCGCGTGGAGACGACCTTCAAGTTCGAGATCACCCAGGACGAGCAGGCCGACCTCTGCACGCTCATCTACTACCCCAAGGCCAAGCTCCGACGGATCCACGACGAGGGTCGCGCCACGGAGGAGTGGTACGCCATCACGCTCATGAGGCTCGTGCGACTCGCCCGCCACCTCTCGAGCTCGTACACGCGCTCGAAGGTGCGCAAGGCGATGCCCGTCGAGTACGCCTACATCATCGACGAGCTGCTGCACATCTCGCCCGACGAGCGGGAGGCCCGTCTCGCCTACCACCAGCGCATCATCGACACGATCATAGACACCGGCTCCGCCGACGACTTCATCCGCTCGCTCTCCGAGCTCATCAAGCGCCTCGCGGTGGACCGCATGCACTTCGTCGGCGACATCTTCGATCGCGGGCCGCACGCCGACCTCATCCTTGATCGGCTCATGGGCTACCACTCCCTCGACCTGCAATGGGGCAACCACGACATCGTGTGGATGGGCGCCGCCGCGGGCTCCGCGGCATGCCTCGCGGCCGTGATCCGCAACAACATCCACTACGACAGCCTCAAGATCCTCGAGAGCACCTACGGGGTGTCGCTTCGCGAGCTCTACCTCTTCGCCGACCGCACCTATACGGCCGATGACGGCATGAGCCCATCCGAGAAGGCGATCTCGGTGATCCTCTTCAAGCTCGAGGGCCAGACCATCCTTCGCCACCCCAACTGGCAGATGGACGACCGCCTCCTCCTCGAGCACGTGGACTCCGGCCGCGGCGTCTGCACCGTCGACGGGCGTGAGTTCGAGATGCGCACGCGCGACTTCCCCACCGTGGACCCCGCGGACCCCTACGCGCTCTCCCCCGAGGAGCAGAACGTCATGGATGGCCTCGTGGATGCCGTGACCTCGTCCGAGAAGCTCCGCCGTCACGTGAACTTCCTCTACGAGCGCGGCTCGGCCTATCTCGTGCACAACGACACCGTGCTCTTCCACGCCTGCGTCCCCATGAACCCCGACGGCACCTTCTGCGCCGTCAACCACCAGGGAGAGCTGCTCGCGGGCAGGGAGTACTACGACTACGCCGACCGTCTCGCCCGCTGCGCCTGGCACGAGCACGACCCGGTCTCGCTCGACTGGATGTGGTACCTCTGGTGCGGACGGCTCTCGCCGCTCTCGGGCCGCGTGGTCAAGACCTTCGAACGCACCTACTTCACCGACGAGTCCACGTGGACGGAGACGAGAGACCCCTACTTCACCCTCGTCAACGACCCCGAGGTCTGTCGCTCCATCCTGCGCGAGTTCGGCGTCGATCCGGCACACGGTCACATCGTGAACGGCCACACGCCGGTGCACGCCGCCTCCGGCGAGAGCCCCATCAAGGGGGGCGGGCTCCTCGTGGTCATCGATGGCGGGTTCTGCCAGGCATACCACGCCGCGACGGGCATCGCGGGCTACACGCTCATCGCCGACCCCACCGGCATGCGCATCAAGGCCCATCGCCCCTTCGGCAGCATCGATGACGTGCTCGACCTCAACAAGGACATCACGAGCGACGACGACCGCTTCTGGGTCGAGCCAAGGCCGCTCACGATAGGAGACACCGACACGGGCGCCGACATCCGCGGCCAGATCGCCGACCTGCGCGACCTTCTCGACGCGTATCGTACGGGCGAGCTCGCCGAGAACGGCATCTAGACCGCAACATTTCCATACAAGTTCCCAAGAACGCGAGAAACCCGGCGAGTTTGGGTACATAGGTCCAATCGGACCCGCACGGATCCACGACAGGCACTCCGAAGAAAGGCCCAGAACATGGACATGGACGACAACAAACGGCGAAGGTCAATGCTGGTCTACGTCCTCATCGCCATCGTGCTCTACCTCGTGGTGAGCAACCTCCTCTACCCAAGTCTCCTCAAGTCGCAGACCACCACGGTCACGTACTCCGAGTTCAAGTCGATGGTCGCCGACAACGAGGTCACCAACGTGAGCCTCAACACGAGCGACAGCTCGATCAGCTTCACGACCGGTTCCAACGACTCCACCAAGTACTACACGACCACGCTCTTCCCCGATGACACCGGCCTCACGACGCTTCTCGACGACCACAACGTCAAGTACGGCGCCACCGTGCCTGACACCTCGTCAAACCTCTGGCTCTACATGCTCATCTCCTACGGCCTTCCCCTCGTGCTCATCCTGTGGTTCGGCTGGTGGCTCAACCGCCAGATGAAGAAGCAGAGCGGCGACGACGGCCCCTCCATGAACTTTGGGAGTGGCGGCTTCGGCATGGGAGGCGGTCTCGGAAAGTCCAACGCCAAGGAGGTCAAGGGCGAGGAGACCGGCGTCACCTTCAAGGACGTCGCCGGCCAGGACGAGGCGAAGGAGTCCCTCGAGGAGATCGTCTCCTTCCTCAAGAACCCCGACAAGTACAACGCCATCGGTGCACGCTGCCCACGTGGCGCCCTGCTCGTCGGCCCTCCGGGCACGGGCAAGACCCTGCTCGCCAAGGCGGTCGCGGGCCAGGCCAGCGTCACCTTCTTCCAGATCTCCGGCTCCGAGTTCGTCGAGATGTTCGTCGGTCGCGGCGCCGCCAAGGTGCGCGACCTCTTCAAGGAGGCCAACAAGAAGGCTCCGTGCATCGTCTTCATCGACGAGATCGACGCCGTCGGCAAGAAGCGCGACTCCTCGATCAACTCCAACGACGAGCGCGAGCAGACGCTCAACCAGCTCCTCTCCGAGATGGACGGCTTCGACAACCACAAGGGCATCGTGGTCCTCGCCGCGACCAACCGTCCCGAGACGCTCGACCAGGCGCTCCTGCGCCCCGGTCGCTTCGACCGTCGCATCCCCGTGGAGCTTCCCGACCTCGCTGGCCGCGAGGCGATCCTCAAGATCCACGCCGACGACGTGAAGATGGAGTCGGGCATCGACCTCACCGTCATCGCTCGCTCCACGCCCGGTGCCTCTGGCGCCGACCTCGCGAACATCATCAACGAGGCTGCGCTGCGCGCCGTCCGCTTCGGGCGCGACCAGGTGGACCAGGATGACCTCGTGGAGTCCGTCGACGTGGTCATCGCCGGAGAGAAGAAGAAGTCCACGGTCCTCTCCGAGCACGAGAAGGACGTCGTCTCCTATCACGAGACGGGACACGCCATCGTCGCGGCGGCCCAGAAGGGCTCCGCTCCCGTCTCGAAGATCACCATCGTCCCACGCACGTCCGGTGCCCTCGGGTTCACGATGCAGGTCGAGGAGGACGAGCACTTCCTCACCACGCGCAAGGAGGCCAAGAACAAGATCGCCGTGCTCTGTGGCGGGCGTGCGGCCGAGGAGCTCATCTTCGGCGAGATGACCACCGGTGCCTCCAACGACATCGAGAAGGCGACGGGCCTCGCTCGCGCCATGGTCACCCAGTACGGCATGTCCGACAAGTTCGGCATGGTCGCCCTCGGCCAGCAGCGCAACCGCTACCTCGGTGGCGGCACCGAGCTCACCTGCTCGGAAGGCACTGCCGAGGAGATTGACGCAGAGGTCCAGCGCCTCGTGGAGGAGGGCCACCAGACCGCGCTCAAGACGCTGCAGGAGAACCGCTTCAAGCTCCACGAGATCGCTCACTACCTGCAGAAGAAGGAGACCATCACCGGCGAGGAGTTCATGCGCATCCTTACGCGCGACGACGGCTTCGCTCCCAAGCTCCCCACTACGGAGGAGTAGGCGTCCGCGCCCTCAGCCCTTTCTTCCCCGGGAGAAGAGCTCCCAGAAGGCCACGGCGCTGCTGGCCGCGACGTTGAGCGAGTCGACGCCGTTCGACATGGGAATGATCACCTTCCGGTCGCACGCGGCGAGCGCCCCCTCGGAAAGGCCGTATCCCTCCGACCCGAAGAACAGCGCCCGTCGCCCCTGCCCCGCGAGACTGGGCGAGTCAATCGCCACGGCAAAGTCGTCGAGTGCGAGCGCGAGGCACGAGAAGCCCCGTTCGTGCAGGTCGTCCACAATGCCGCACGGCCACTCCCGTTCGATGACGGGTGCCCACGGAACCTGGAACACCGTTCCCATGGAGACCCTCACCGCACGACGGCAGAGTGGGTCGGCGCACTTCGGCGAGAGGAGCACGGCGTCCGCGCCGAGCGCCGCCGCAGACCGGAACACCGCTCCCACGTTGGTGACGTCAACGAGATTCTCGAGCACCGCCACGTTGCGCGCGCCCACAAGCACCTCCGACACCTCACGAGAGCGGGGGCGGCGCATGGCGCAGAGCAGGCCTCGCGTGACGTTGTAGCCCGTCAGTCCCGACATCTCCTCGTGTCCCAGCACGAAGACGGGGCAGTCCTCCCCCATGCGCTCCACGAGATCGTGGTTGTGAGCCAGGCGAGTCTCGTCAACGAGCAGCGACAGGGGAGCGATCCCCTCGTCCAAGGCCACCTCGACGGCCAGCCGCGACTCCACCACGAGGATGCCCTGCTCAGGCTCGAGCCGACTTCTCAGCTGGCGATCGGTGAGACGCACATAGGCATCGAGCCTTGGGTCATCCAGCGTATCGAGACGCAGCGTTGTCATAAAACGCACCACCTTACAGGTTGCCTGTGCAGTTAGGCCCATCCGTGAGTTACCATAGTGCATCAGGGAAGTCACCACGGGCCAGATTGGCCGCTGGCGATCATGGTCGGAAGACGGGGACAGGGTTTAAGCGCATGGCTCAAACAGAATCGAACACACCCAAGCACGCGGCTCCGAAGCAGGTTGGAAACCTGCCAAAGACCTCGACGAAGGACCCGAAAGACGGCAAGGGACCAGAGGGGAAGCGTCATCTCTGGCTCATCCCCGTCGTGATCGTGGCACTTCTCGCCGGCGTCTACCTCGCGGGCGTCGCGGTGTTCGGCATGCGCTTCCTACCCAATACGACCATCAATGGCGAGGACGTCTCGCTCAAGACGGTAGGCGAGGTGGCCAGCGCAGCCTCCACGTCACTTGATGACTATGCGGGTACCATCTCAGGCGATGGCATATCCATCAACGTGACCGCCTCTGACATCAGCCTCTCCTATGATGGCGATTCCTACGCAAAGACGGCGATCTCCCAGCTCAACGCATGGGAGTGGCCGCTGCTCATCACCGGCACGCACAAGCTCTCCTCGACGGCATCCACCAAGCTCGACGAGGACAAGCTCACCGAGCTCTTCAACCAGGCTATCGCGGCAAACTCGTCCGCCACCCGCCTGAGTCCCTCGCAGCAGATCACCTACGACTCCACGCAGAAGAGGTTCGTCTTCGCCAAGGAGAACGTCGCGGAGCAGATCGACGCGAACGCGGCCACCACCAAGGTGGCGGCAGACATCATCGCCGGGGAGACGGACATCGAGATTGGCTACGACTGTCTTCTCGACTCCACTTCCGCCCAGGCGGCGCTCGCGAAGGCCAACGCATACGTCTCGGCGACCCTCACGCTCACGCTTGGCGGACAGAACGCCGCCACCATCGACGCAGACCAGATAGCGCAGTGGGTCACCATCAACGACGACTACACCGTCACCCTCAACAACGATGCCATCGACGCCTACTGCCACGGCACGCTTTCCTCGGCACTCGACACCGTGGGCAAGGCACGCACCTTCACCAACCCGCGCGGCGAGACCATCACGGTCGCCGCAAACGGCACGTACGGATGGTCCATCAACGGCTCTGATGATGCGACGCAGATCGAGACGGCGCTCGCGGGCGGCACGCCCACCACGGTCGAGCTCTCCACCTACCTGTCGGCCGTGAACGTGTCCAACGGCGGGCAGGACTGGGGCACGCGCTACGTTGAGGTCAGCATATCGCAGCAGCACGCCTGGTTCTACGACTCGGACGGCTCTCTCATCTGGGAGGCCGACGTCGTGACCGGTCTCGCCAACGGGGTGCGCGACACCCCGCAGGGCGTCTGGTACATCCTCAACAAGAAGGCCCCCGCAACCCTCACCGGCCCGGTTCAGGCGGATACCGGTCAGCCCGAGTGGACGAGCGAGGTCGATTTCTGGATGGGCGTCACGCCCTCCGGCTGTGGCTTCCACAACGCGCCTTGGCGGTCGAGCTTTGGCGGCACCATCTACACCTACAACGGAAGCCATGGCTGCATCAACCTGAGCTATGCCAACGCGCAGGCGCTCTACGGTCTCATTGCGGTTGGCGACGTCGTCGTGATCCACGCGTAAGGGCAGGTTCTCTTCCAGAGGGGCGGGGGGGTACGCCCATCAAGGCAGCGCGGCGCTATCGGCGCTTGCCGCCAGGGCCCATGCCTCCGAGCATGTTCGGGTCGATGCCCATGTTGCGCATCATGCCAGACATGGAGCGCATCGTCTTCTTGCTGTTCCCACCCTGCTGGAGCTGGCGAACCTTGCCCATCATCTTGTTCATCTGGCTCCACTGCTGAAGAACCATGTTGACTTCCTGGATGGAACGGCCAGACCCCGCGGCGATGCGGCGACGGCGCATGCCGTTGATGGTCTTGGGCTTCAGCCGCTCCTGGCTGGTCATCGAGTGGATGACGGCCTCGATGACCACGAGCTGCTTCTCGTCGACGCTCTCCTCGCGACCGCCGAGCATGCCGGCAAGCTTCTGGAGACCACCCATCTTACGAATCTGCTGCAGCTGGGAGAGGTAGTCGTCCATCGTGAACCCGGCACGCAGCATGCGCTCGGCGTCCTCGAGCGTCTTCTCGTCGGCAAGCTTCTGAGCCTGCTCGATGATGCCGACGACGTCGCCCATGCCAAGGATGCGCTTTGCCATGCGGTCAGGGTGAAAGACCTCGAGCGAGTCGGGCTTCTCGCCCATCGAGACGAACTTGATGGGCTTCCCGGTGACCTCGCGCACGGAGAGCGCACCGCCGCCGCGGGCGTCACCGTCGAGCTTTGACATGATCACACCGTCGAAGTCCACGCGCTCCGCGAACTCGGACACCACGTTGACGATGTCCTGGCCGGTCATGGCGTCGACGACCATGAGGATCTGGTCCGGCTTGACCGCCCTCTTGATGGCGACGGCCTCCTCCATCATCTCCTCGTCGATCTGCAGGCGCCCGGCCGTATCGACGATGACCACGTCGTTGAGGTGGTCGACGGCCCGCTGGATGGACTCGGAGGCGACCTTCACCGCGTCCTTGCCGTCACCCCGGTACACCGGGACGCCGATCTCCCCGCCGAGTGTCTCGAGCTGGTCGGCGGCAGCAGGTCGGTGGGTGTCGCAGGCGGCCAGGAGCGGCGCGCGGCCCTGCGCCTTGAGAAGGTATGCGAGCTTGGCGGCCGCAGTGGTCTTGCCGGAGCCCTGGAGTCCCACGAGCATGATCACGTTTGGGGTTCGGTTCTGGGCGAGCACGAGCTTGGAGTCGGTCGAGCCGAGGAGGTCGGTGAGCTCGTCGAGGACGATCCTCACGACGTTTTGGGCGGGAGTGAGCGAGTTCATGACCTCGGAGGTCAGGCACTTGTCCTTGCAACGCGTCACGAACTCCTTGACCACGCGATAGTTGACGTCGGCCTCGAGAAGCGCCATACGGATGTCGCGCATCGCGCGGTTGATGTCGTCTTCGGTGAGGCGACCCTTGCCACGAAGCTCGGCGAATGTGCTCTGGAGTCGATCGGTAAGACTGTTGAACATTGCTTACATCCCTTCGCCAACGAGCGCACGACAGAAGTCGAGCGCGTCAAAGGACTGCAGGTCGTCGATGGTCTCGCCCACGCCGATACGGAAGATCGGCAGGCCGAGCTGGTGTGAGATGGCCAGCGCGATGCCACCCTTGGCGGTGCCGTCGAGCTTGGTCACGATGAGGCCGTCGAGGTCGAGAGCCTGGTTGAACTCCTTGGCCTGGTTGAGGCCGTTCTGACCCGTGGTGGCGTCGATGACGAGGACGACCGAGACGGGCATCGTCTGGCAGCGCTTGCGCGTGACGTTGACCACCTTGGCGAGCTCGCGCATGAGGTCGGCAGAGGTATGGAGACGACCCGCGGTATCGATGAGGACGAGCTGGCTTCCGCGCTTCTCCGCCTCGCTGATGGCATCGTAGCAGACGCTCGCAGGGTCGGCACCGCGCTCGCGGGCGATCACGTCGACGTTCGCGCGCGTGCCCCACACCTCGAGCTGCTCGATGGCGGCGGCACGAAACGTGTCGGCACCGCCGATGAGGCATCTGACCCCGTCCGCCTGCGCCCTGCCCGCGAGCTTGCCCACCGTGGTGGTCTTGCCCGCGCCGTTGATGCCCACGAAGAGGACGCAGCTGGGCAGGTCGGTGAAGGGGTCCCCCGTGGCGGACACGAACTCGGCGGCAAGGCGGTTGGCGAGGGCCTCGCGAAGCTGGGGTGCGCGGGTGATGTTCTCGCGGGCAGCCTGTTCGCGCAGGTCGTCGGTCACGTGCAGGGCGACCTCGCCGCCCATGTCACCCATCACGAGCGTGTCCTCGAGGTCTCCCCAGAAGTCCTCGTCGACCTCCCCGCCCATGTAGAAGATCTCGCTGATCGCCTCGCGAGAGCGCGAGAGTCCCCTCTTGAGGCCGTCCATGAAGCTCATCAGGCGTCGACCACCTTTCCGGATGCCCTGTCAAGACGCTGCGAGACGACGTGGCTCACGCCGTCCGCCTGCATGGATACACCATACAGCACGTCCGCCTGCTCCATCGTGCGCCTCTGGTGGGATATGACGATGAGCTGCGTGGACTCCTTGAGCTGCTCGATGGCATCGAGCAGCTTGGAGAGGTTCGCGTCATCGAGTGCCGCCTCGACCTCGTCGAACACGTAGAACGGCACCGTGCGCGCCTTGTAGACGGCGAACAGCAGGGCCAGCGCGGTGAGCGACTTCTCGCCGCCACTCATGAGCATCATCTTGGTGATTCGCTTGCCTTGCGGCTGCGCGACGATCTCGATGCCCGTGTCCGAGGGGTTGTCCGGGTCGGTCATCTCGAGGTGGGCGTGCCCGCCCGGGAAGAGCACCGAGAAGATCTCGGCGAAGTTCTGGTTCACCCGGTCGTAGACCGACACGAAGCGATTGCGCATCTTGCGGTCGATGGCAAGCGTGATCTTCCTCAGGGACGTTCGGGCGCTCTCGAGGTCGGCGACCTGCTCGTCAATGTAGTCGGAGCGATCACGGAGCCTCAGGTACTCATCCATGGCGACCTCGTTGACGGGACCGATCTGCTCCAGCCTGCCCCTCAGCGTGGACACGGCCCGCTCGGCGGCCTCACGGTCATCAGGGGCGGGCATCGCGAGCGCATCGTCGAGGACGGCACCCGTGGCGGTGATTGCCGCGATTGCGTTCTCCACTTGGACCTCCAGGCGCCCGAGGTCGACCTTGACGTCATTGGCGGCCTGCTTGGTGCGCTCGAGCCCCTGCGATGCCTCGTTCACGGCATCCTTCGCGTCATTGATGGTGCGCTTGAGCGAGTCGGAGTCCGCCTCGGCGAGGGAGGCGCGGTCCTTGAGACGGGCCGCCCAGGCGAGGGCGCGCTCATGGATGGCGTCATAGCGCGCATAGAGGGGGTCCACACGGAGGCGGATGACCTCGAGGGCACGCGAGCCACGCGCCGTGACGACGAGACGATGGTCGAGGTCGCCTATCCGCGCTGCGAGCTCGTGCTCCCGGGTGGCGAGGCTGCTCCTGCGCTCCTGCGCCGTCGCAAGCTCGATGCGAGCGTCAGAGAGCTCGTGCGCGGCCTTGCCCTGCGCCCGGATCGCGTCCTCGTGAATACCGGAGGTCTCGACGAGGCTCTTGGCGAGCGCATCGGCACGCTCGCCGGCGGCGGCCGCGGCGCTACGATGGCCCTCGATGTGAACGCGTGCGTCGGCGGCCTTGGACGCCGCCGCGTCGCGCGCCTTCGTGACCTGCGCGAGCTCGGAGGACGAGGCGTCGAGCTGACTCTCGAGACGGCCGAGCTCCGAGACGAGCGACGAAAGCTCGCCCGTGAGGCGGGCGACCTCGCCCTTCGCGTGTGCGCTCGCGTCGCGTGACTCGGCGAGCGATGTCTCGGCGGCGGCAACGGCGGCAACGCTCTCCTCGCTTCTTCCCTCGAGCGCGGCCATGCCGTCCTCGAGGGCGCGGATGCGCCGCTTGCGGTCGAGCGAGCCGGCCTCGGCGGACGGGCTGGTGCCGATGACCATGCGCCCGTCGGGCAGAACGGTCACGCCCGAGGTCGTCATGTAGGTGTAGGCAGGCATCGCCGCATGGGCGGCAACGGCCTCGGAGGCACCGGCCACGATGCGGACGTCACCCACGAGCGCGTCGAGGAGTCCGCGCGCGTCATCGGGAACGCGAAGGCGATCGACGAGCGGGGTGCCAGGGGCGGATGACGTCGGCCTCTCCGTCGCGAGGGTGCGCGAGACCACCGTCGCGCGGCCGTCGACGTGCGAGAGGGCGAGGGCGCGGTCGGCGACGACGCCCATGTCCTCGGTCGCAGGCACGACGAATGCGGACAGGTCGTCACCGAGAAGGCGCTCGATGAGGGAGTCGATCTCGGGATCGGCGTCGATGAGGTCACCGAGCCTGCACTCCGTCGCGCCAGAGACGACCTCGTCGGCGGTCATGGCGGCCACGAGGGGGCTCGCCTTCTCCACGTCGGCGTCCACGGAGCGCAGGGCGGAAAGCGTCGCCTGCGCGGACGAGAGCTTCCCGCGGGCGGCCGACTCGCCCGCGCGCGCATCGGCGAGGACCTTCTGACCCGTGGCGATGGCCGCCACGAGCTCCTCGGACCGCGCGCGTGCCACGGCGAGCTCACCCTCGACCGTCAACCTGCGGGCGGTCCTTTCCGACACGGCCTCCTTGGCCGTGCTCAGCGCCTCGCCGATCTGCGCGAGACGCGCGGAGAATATCTGGTCCTCGACCTTGGCGTTGGAGATCTGGTCCTCGAGCTTTGCATAGGCGAGCGTCTCGCGATCGGCCTCGGCGCGGGCGGAGCGCTCGTCGGCGGTGATGCGCGAGAGCTCGTCGTCAAGGCCACGCCGGTATGCCACGGCGTCATGCGAGGCGCTCGCGAGACGCTCGCAGCTGGCACGTAGCTCGTCCTCGCGCGCGACGAGCGAGGCGAGGTCGGCGGCCACGGTCGCGCGTTCGCCCTTCACGTCGGAGCGCTGCTTCTCCATGGAGGAGAGCTGCATCCTCATGTCGGAGAGGCGCGAGACCATGTTCTTGCCCTTCTCCTCCAGAAGGCGCATGTCGGCCTCCATGCGACCGAGGATGTCCTGCATGCGTCGGCGCTGCTCGCCGAGGTCGCCCACGAAGAGCCCCTTCTGCTCGAGCAGCGACTGGAGCTTGTCGAGCTCGCGAGCCTTCTCGTCATAGCGGTACTGGGCGAGCTCGATGGCGGCGTCGGCCTCGTTGCCCTGGGCCGAGAGCCGACCATAGCTCTCCTGGAGCTGGCGCAGATCGTCCACGGCGAGCTGGATGGTGAGCTCGGAGAGCTGGTCGGTGAGCTCACGTGCCTGGCGTGCCTTGTCAACCTGGCGCTCGAGCGGCTTGAGCTGGCGCGAGATCTCGCGCGAGACCACCTTGGCGCGCGCAAGATCCTCGTCCATGGCACAGAGCTTGCGCTCGGATCGCTCCTTGCGCCTACGGTGCTTCGCGATGTCGGCGGCCTCCTCGATGAGAGCACGCCGTTCCTCGGGACGGCTCGCGAGAATCGAGTCGAGCTTGCCCTGCGAGATGATCGAGTGCGTGTCGATGCCGAGGCCCGAGTCGTGAAGGATGTCACGGACGTCCATGAGGCGCGACGGGGCACCGTTGATGAGATACTCCGACTCGCCCGAGCGGTACATGCGACGCGTGATCGCCACCTCGGAGAAGTCGATGGGCAACGTGTGGTCGACGTTGTCGAGCACGAGCGTGACCTCGGCCACGCCCACGGGCTCGCGCGCGGACGAACCGGAGAAGATCACGTCCTCCATCGCCTGACCGCGAAGCATCTTGGCGCTCTGCTCGCCGAGGACCCAGAGGATGGCATCGGAGACGTTCGACTTGCCCGACCCGTTGGGGCCGACCACGACGGTGAGACCCGGGTCGAAGACCATCTGGGTCTTGTCCGCGAAGGACTTGAAGCCCTTGAGAGAAAGCGACTTGAGGTACAAGGTCGGACGCCTTTCGTGTTCTAGTCGGTTGCCCCGATGGATGCATCGAGGCCACCGGATCGGTCGATGGGCTGGCCGTCATAGCCGTAGCCAAGCCTCTCGAGCGCGTCCTGCGCGGCGGCGCTCTCGGAGCTCTTCTTGGAGGAACCCTCGCCACGGCCGATGCGCGCGCCGGCGACCATGACGACCGAGGTGAATACGGGGTCATGAGCGGGACCCTGCTCGTTCACGAGCCTGTACTCGGGTGCGCAGTGCATCTCGCGCTGCGTGACTTCCTGGAGCCTCGACTTGGGGCTCACCGCCCTGAGCGCGAGGGTCGGCGAGACGTACTCGCCGAGCGCATCGACCACGAAGGCATGGGTGGTGTCATAGCCCGCGTCGAGATAGAGCGCGCCCACCACCGACTCGAAGACGTTCTCGAGCGCGGAGTGCATGCCGCGCGCACCGGTGCCCCGCTCCGACTCCCCCATCACGATGAGGGGCGCGATCCCGAGGTCGCTGGACACCTTCGAGAGCGTCTCGCCGGAGACGAGCGAGATCTTGATGCGCGTGAGCTCGCCCTCGTCCATGGCGGGAAAGCGCTCGAAGAGGTCGGTGGCCACGATGGCGCCGAGGATCGAGTCGCCGAGAAACTCCAGGCGCTCGTACGAGGCGGAGACGGGCTTGCCCTCCACGGCGGACGGATGCGTGATGGCGGACTCGATGAGTGACTTGTCCTGGAACGTGTGGCCGCAGATTCGCTCGATCTCGGCCACCCTCTGGTACATCTTCAAGAAGCGAGAGCCCCCCTACCGTCCGTCGACGATGCCGTCGACGGCATCCCCGATCGTCTTGATCCTCTCGAGGATCTTGTCATCAAAGGTGAGACCAAACTCGTCCTCGAGGGCAGTCACGAGCTCGAGCAGGTCAAACGAGTCGGCACCAAGGTCCTCGAAGCTCGTCGACTCGTCGAGCATAGTGCCCTCTTTGATATCGAGGGTGTCGTTGACGACCTCGATGACCCGTGCGCGTATGGCATCACGATCCATGGTTCCTCCTCGGTGGCGGCACCGCATCCCAAACCGCCTACGCTGTCGATGATTCCGCAGTTGATTCTACCCGTTAGCCCGCGATGTCACAGGCCTCGGCGATCTTGTCCACAAGCTTGCCGCGAACGGCCTCGGCCACGGCGAGCGTGCCGTTCTTGACTGCCTCGGAACTCGTGGAGCCATGTCCCTTGACCACGGGCGCGCGCAGGCCGAGCAGCACCGCGCCGCCGTAGGCGTCGCCCGAGAGCGCAGAGGACATGCCCTTGAGCGCAGGCTTGAGCAGGAGCGCACCCAGTGCCGCGCGCTTCGACGAGGAGACGGAGGCCTTGATCTGCGCCACGATGTACTTTGCCGCACCTTCCGTGGCCTTGAGCGCCACGTTGCCCGTGAAGCCGTCGGTCACGATCACGTCGAACCTGCCGCCGAGCAGGTCGGAACCCTCGGCGTTGCCTATGAAGTGGCAGTCCGCCTCGACAAGCGCCGCGTGATATCCGAGCGCCGTCGAGGAGCCCTTGGTCTCTTCGGAGCCGTTGCAGAGCAGCCCCACCGTGGGGTCGGCCACGCCAAGCACCACCTGGGAGTAGGCACGACCCATATGGGCGAACTGGACGAGCGCGTCGGGCTTGACGTCGGCATTGGCGCCCATGTCGAGAAAGACCGTGCGGCGACCGTCGAGGCCGGGAAGTGCCGAGGCCAGGGCCGGACGACGCACGCCCTTGATCCGCCCGACGCCAAACGTGGCCGCCGTGAGCACTGCGCCCGTGGAGCCCGCAGAGAAGAGCCCGTCCGCGTCACCCGAGCGCACGGCGGCCGCAGCCCGGACGATGGACGCGTCCTTCTTCTGCCGCACGGCGTTGGCGGGGTGCTCGGACATGGTGATGACCTCGGTGGTGACGAGCGCCGTGGCGCGCGCCTGCGCCTTCGCGAAAGGCGAGACGAACTCCTCGGCACCAGCCACCAGCACCTCGAGGTCGTGGTCGGCCTCAAGGGCGGCGGCGATGCCTTCGAGGAGAACCGAGGGTTCCCTGTCCGAACCCATGACGTCGACGCAAACCCTTGTCATACTCTCCTCCGCTCGCGAGGGTCCGAGCCCTCGATACGAAAAGAGGCCGACCCCAATGGGACCGGCCTCTCTGGCCATTGTGCTGGCTCGCTACTCGGTGACGATGACCTCGCGGTCCTTGTAGTAGCCACAGTTGGGGCACACGTGGTGCGGCAGCTTGGGTGCACCGCACTGGGGACACACGGAGCGTGCCGAAGCGGCGAGCTTGCTGTTGGCCGAGCGGCGGGAGTGCGTAGCGCCGCGGCCCTTCTTCTGCTTAGGTACTGCCATCTTGAACCTCTGCTTCCAGTCTTCCAACGTCCCGAGGTGGCGGAACGAACTTACCGATTCATACGAAAATGAATTCTATCACGAGAAGTGCGACATGGCGAGACATTCGTCGCATACCCGATCATTTTCACGTTTCTCCACGAAGAAGCCTACTCGTCACCATCCTTCGAACCATCGTCGCCCTCGTCGTGGGCATCGCCGAGGTCGAGGTCCTTGAGAACCGCGAAGGGATTGGTGGCCAGACGGTCCCTCTCGACCTGCGCCGCATGGCCGCAGTCGCCCTCGTTGAGGTTGGCACCGCACACGGGGCAGAGCCCCTTGCAGCCAGGCCTGCAGAGCACCACGTAGGGCGTCTCCATGATGAGCGTGGACGAGAGCGCCTCCGCGAGGTCGACCGTATGGTCATCGCGGACGAGGAAGTAGTCAAGGTCATCGCCCGAGTCATCGCCGTCGGGGTGCTCGGGCTCCTCGAAGAGGTAGTACCCGTCGACCTCGCCGGCGATATCGAACGCAGCCTCCTCGAGGCAGCGGTCACAGACGCCGACGACGTGCGTCGTAAGGATGCCTGTGACGAGGATGCCCTCGCCGGCGTTGGTGAGCGCGACGTCGTAGTCGATGCCAGACGGCAGCGAAAAGGCATGGTCCCCGAGCGTATAGCCATCTTGGTCGACATGCCCGGCAACGGACAGCGTGTCACCGGGGTTGCCGAGACGCTCGTCAAGAGCAAAGATCACCGTGTTCATGCAGGCTACCAAGGCACGTTGTTGGACGTGTTGCGTGGGCCGGAGTTCTCGTCGAGGGTCTGGCGAACGCGACCGACCGAGTTGGTGAGCGACTTGAGGTTCTCCTCGAGGTGGGAGAGGACGGTGTCGGCGTACTCCTCCGCGTTGTAGCGGGTGTCGCGCTCGTACTGGGATGCCTGGTCGCGAATGGACTCGGCCTGCTGCTGGGCGAGACGCACGATCTCCTGGTCGCCAGCGAGGATCATCGCCTGCTGCTGGGCGTCGGCGATGATGGAGTCGGCCTGCTGCTGGGCGCGGTCGAGCGTCTCCTGCTCCGCCTTGAGAATGCGGCGGGCATCCTGGAACTCCTGGGGGAAGACCCTGCGAATCTCGTCGAGAATCTCATACACGTCCTGTGCGTCGATGATCTTCTTCTGACCACCGCCAGTGAGAGGGGACTTGGCCTCGGTCACCATCTGCTCGAGCTCGTCGACCAGGCTCTCGATTTCCTCACCCGGCTGCATATGGGTCTCCTTTCGTGAAAACACCTAGCGCTCTGACGCCGGCACGAAAACCGCGACCCCAGGCACATTTCTTCCTAGCATGGTATCAGATTAGGGACAAACCCACGCGTCGACCTGTCATCGGCTTGAATAATGCGACTTGAGGCGCTCTTGGACGTTGGGCGGAACGAGCAGTTCGACGCTCTCCCCCATCGACGCGATCTCACGGACGATGGATGAGGAGACGTATCCGAAGTCGGGATTGGACATGACGAATATCGACTCGAGACCAGGGGCCATGTGGCTGTTGAGGTCGGCCTGCTGGAGCTCGTACTCGAAGTCGGTCATGGCCCGAAGACCCTTCACGATGCCTCCGGCCCCATGGTCGCGGCAGAACGAGACGAGAAGTCCCGAGAAGGGCTCGACGCTCACGCCATCGGAGATGCCCTCGTGCTCGAGAGCCTCCCTGATCATCTGCACGCGCTCGTCGAGGGAGAACGCAGGTCCGTGTCCACCCTTGGCAACAGAAGCCGCAACGGCTACCGTCACCTGCGGAAAGAGACGCATCGCGCGCCGAATGACATCGATGTGGCCATAGGTGACGGGGTCGAAGGTACCTGGCACGACGACGTGGGTGATGCTCTCGCTACTCATTGCCCCCCTCCGCTCTCAGAAGATCGACGCTGGTGATCCCATGGCTCCTGCTCCTCAGCAAGACGGCGTGCGCGCACGAGAGGGAGGCCGCCGCCTGTGCGCGCTCGTAGACCACGAGAGCGCCCGGGACGAGAAGCCCTCGCCCCCAGAGGCTGTCGACGAGTCCCGAGACGAGCGTCGCGTCCGTCGCGTAGGGCGGGTCGAGGAAGACCACCGCGAATGGCGCACCGGGAATGGTACCCCTATCCGCGAGCCGAAACACGTCGCCGAAGACGACCTCACATTCCCCGCGCATTGCGCCGAGCGCCGAGCTCGTGCGCGTGACGCGTGCCGCGGCCGTGCGGTCGGAGTCCACGAAGGTGCACCGGGCCGCCCCCCGCGAGACGAGCTCGAGCCCCATGGCCCCCGAGCCCGCGAAGGCGTCGAGCACGCCCTTCTCGGAGAGGTCGAGCCCCTCGGCGGAGAGGATCATCGATGCGACCGACTCGCGCGTCCGGTCGGTCGTGGGACGCGTGACTCTCCTACCCTTGGGTGCCTCGATGGGCTTGCCGCGCCACTTTCCCCCGACGATCCTCATGCGCGCTCGAACTCCTCGAAGTAGGCACCGAAACGTTCGCGCACCTCGATGGCCATGGTCGCGTGCTCGGGCCATGCGAGATGCGGGTCGTCGTCGGCGATGGCCAGGGCGTCTGCGTGCGCGGCCTCCACGAGGTCGCGGTCACCATCGAGGTCGGAGATCTCGAGGGAGACGCCCCCGTGCTGCCGATAGCCCAGGACCTCGCCCTCGCGGCGAAGCCTGAGGTCGAGCTCGGCAAGGTCGAAGCCATCGGTCGTGGCCTCGAGCGCGGAGAGGCGACGGCGCGCCGCGGTGCCCCTCTTGGCCGCGCTCTCCAGAAAGACCGCACCGGAGGTCTCGCCTCTGCCCACGCGCCCGCGCAGCTGATGAAGCGTCGCGAGGCCAAAGCGATCGGCGTCGAAGACGAGCATGACCGTGGCATTTGGCACGTCGACGCCCACCTCGATCACGGTCGTGGAGACGAGCACGTCCGTCTCGCCGGAGCGAAAGCGGTCCATGGCACCGTCCTTGTCGGCGGCGGACATGCGGCCCGTGAGGACGTCGCACGAGATGCCTCGCAGGGCGTGCGCGGCGAGGTCGGCGGCCGCGGACGCAACCGAGTGCATGCCCGTCGTGGTGCACACGGACTCCGGGACGTCATCGAGGTCCGACCCATCGTCGGCGTCATCCACGAGCGGACAGACGACATATGCCTGGTGGCCCGCCTCCACGGCCTCACGGATGGCCCCGTAGGCGAGGTCGAGGTTCTCGGGGGTGATGACGTGGGTCTCCACTCCCGCGCCGGCATGCGGTCTGTGACGGATGAACGAGCAGTCGACGTCACCGTAGAGCGAGAGCGCGAGCGTGCGGGGTATGGGCGTCGCCGTCATGGTGAGAAGGTCGGCGCCTACACCCTTGCGGCGCAGTGCGGCACGCTGGTCGACGCCAAAGCGGTGCTGCTCGTCGATGACGACGAACGAGAGCGAGCGGAAGTCGATGTCGCCGGAGAGGATGGCCGTGGTCCCGAAGACCACCGCGACCTCGCCGCGCGAGACGGCACTCGCCGAGACGGCGCGCTCGTCGGCAGGCGTGGAACCCGTGACGAGGACCCAGCGGATGTTGGCACGGTCCATGAGCGGACCGAGCCTCTCGGCGTACTGGCGGGCGAGCACCGACGTCGGTGCCATGACGGCCGCCTGGGTGCCCGTGTCGGCCGCGGCGGCGAGCCCCATGGCGGCCACGGCCGTCTTGCCTGTACCCACGTCGCCCAAGAGGAGACGGTTCATGACGTGGGGGGAAGCCATGTCGGCAAGGATCTGCGAGGAGGCGGTGCGCTGCTCGTCGGTGAGCGAGAAGGGGAAGGAGGCGCGCAGGGCCTCCATGTGCGGGCCATCGACCACGTGGGCCGTGGGCTCGACGCCGTGGAGCTCGATGTTCCTGCGGGTAAAGAGGGCAAGCTGGAGGCAGACCAGCTCGTCGTAGGCGAGTCGCCGCCTCGCCTGCTCGGCGGAGGCGACGGTCGAGGGAAAGTGCACCTCGCGCAAGGCGCGGCCGAGGGTCATGAGACCGTGCGAGGCGACGAGACGGGCGGGCAGCCAGTCGGCCACGTCACCCACGTCACCGAGGGCCGCGGCCACGATGCGCCGCATCCACGAGACGGAGATGCCCTCGGAGACGGGGTGCACGGGAAGCACGCGAGCGTAGTCGCCCGCATTGCCGGAATCGTCCAGCACCTCGTAGAAGGGCGCCTTCATCTGCTTGAAGCCAAAGCCGAACGTGACCTTGCCCGAGAGCGCAAGACGGTCGCCCTTCTTCACCTGGTCGGCGATCCATGCCTGGCGAAAGAAGGTGGCCACGAGCACGCCTGTCTCGTCGAGCACCTGAAGCTCGACGATCTGCATGCGCGGACGGGGACGCTTGAGCGTGACCGTGTCGACGGTGACCACGATGGTGGCGTCGGCACCCACATCGGCATGGCTGATGGGAACCACGTTGGAGAAGTCGAGATAGCGATGGGGCACGTGCAGCAGGAGGTCGCGCACGGACGTGATTCCCAGGCGCGAGAGCGCCTCGCCACGAGCGAGGCCCGTCTTCCCCGAGAGATAGCGGAGCCGTGACACGTTGTCGGAGAGGCTGCAGGTCCTCCGCAGCCTCTCCGAGGCGGTTCCGATGTTGGGAGTGGCAGCCATCTGGCCGGACGCCTACCTACTCGATCGAGAAGATGACCGGGTAGAGAGGCTGCTCGCCGCGGTGGGAGTCGATCTCGAGGTCCGGCTGGACCTCCCTGATGGCGGAGATGATCCTTCCGAAGGCCTCGTCGTCCATGTCGGCACCCGCAAGGATGGTGAGGGTGTCGCCCTCCTCGTCCGCCTGCATCTTGTTGACGAGGTCTATCGTGACCTTCTCGACGTCGGCACCGACGACCATGATGGCGCCGCCTTCGATGCCCATGACGTCACCGGCATGGATGGGACTGCCATCGGCAGCCGCCGAGTCGCGCACCGCGGTGGTGACCTCGCCGTCGCGAATGTCCGCGAGGGCCTCGGTCATGGCCTCGACGTTGTCCTCGAGAGAGCCCTCGGTGTCTGCGGAGAACATCGCCGAGAAGGCCTGAAGCACCGACTTGGTGGGAACGACCGCGACCCTGGAGATCTCGCACGCGGACGCCGCAGCCTCGGCGGCCATGCGGATGTTGCCGTTGTTGGGCATGATGATGACGTTGTCGGCGTTGCAGCTCTCGACGGCTGCGAGGATGTCGGCCGTGGACGGGTTCATGGTCTGCCCGCCCGAGACGACGACGTCGACGCCGAGCGACTCGAGGATGGACTCCTCGCCTGACCCGGCGGCGACGGCGACAAACCCCAGGGACTTGCGGGGTGTGGCACCCGCCCCGCCAGCGGCCCTGTCAGCGGCGATCTTGGCGGTGCGATCCTTGACCTCGAGGTCCATGTTGTGGATGAAGACCTCGAAGACCTGGCCGTAGCCGAGCATGTACTCGAGGACGCGGTTCGGCTCGTTGGAGTGCACGTGAACCTTGAAGTCGGGGTACGAGCCCACGACGAGCTCGCAGTCGCCGAGCGTGGCGAGATACGTGAGGGCGTCATCGGCCTCGAAGGGCTTCTCGGCATGGAAGAGGAACTCGTTGCAGTAGCGATACTCAGAGCCCTCCCAGTCGTCGTTGAGCTCGATGGCGACCCTGGAGTCAGCGAGGGCATGAGCCTCGGAGGCATCGATCGTGGTCTTGAACTCCGTGAGCTCGCCCTTGCCCTCGACGGCGTTGACGAAGCCCTCGAGGAAGGTGGCGAAACCATATGCGCCGGAGTCGACGACGCCGTTCTCCTTGAGCACGGGCAGCAGGTCGGGCGTGCGCGCGACCGACTCGTAGGCCTCGACGACAAGGGCGTCGAGGACCTCGGTGCAGCTCATCTTGGAACGCTCGAGCTGGTCGGCCTTTGCGGAGACGTCCTTGAGGACCGTGAGGATGGTGCCCTCGACGGGCTTGCGGACGGCCTTGAAGGCGACCTTCACGCCGCGTCGGAACGCATGGGCGATGTCGGCCGGCGAGGGGGCGCTCTGGTCCTTGGCGTCGCAGAGGCCCTCGGCGATGCCGCGCAGGATCTGGCTCGTGATGACGCCGGAGTTACCGCGGGCACCCATGAGGGAGCCGTGCGTTATGGCCTTGGCGATGTCTTCCATCGAGGCGGCGGCGGGCAGCATCTCCACCTCGCGGACCACGGTGCCGAGCGTGAGCGACATGTTCGTGCCCGTGTCACCATCGGGGACGGGAAAGACGTTGAGCTTGTTGATTTCCTCTGACTTGTCGGCAACAACCTTGGCCGCCGCGGGGAAACAGGTGCGCATGACTGTTGATATCATCTTCGGTGAACCTCTGTTCCTGGGGTATGCGGATTGGCCTAATGAGCGGTACGCATGCCCTCTATGTGCACGCGCACCTCCACGTTTTCGAGTTCGGCAATCTGCTTGAGCAGGAACTTGACCGAGCTGGTGAGGTTACCCACCACGGACGACATGTTGACGCCCTGCTCGACGACCACATGGATGTCCACCGTGACCGTTCCGCCGACGGCGTCCACGTCGATGCCCTTGCGGAGGCGGTACGTAGGCAGCAGATGCACCACACTGCTCTGCTCGTCGATCTCAGCCATGCCAACGACGCCGTAGCACTCGAGGGCGGCATAGCCCACGAGGTCGGCGATGCAGTCGTTTGACACCCTGAGCGTTCCCGGAACGGTACCAGACATGGAGTCTCCTCTCGCATGATCTCTGGGAGATTGATAACCAATCGAGCCAAGTATACCCCAGTGCGGTGACGGTGCCACGCCTTGAGGCGACCAGCGCGGGACTCTTCGGGTGCGGCATCGGTGGCGCGGAGCCTATGCGTGCTGGAACTGGGAGTTGTAGAGGCGCGCGTAGGCCCCATCCCGGGCGAGAAGCTCGTCGTGCGTGCCCCGCTCCACCACGTCGCCCTCCTCGAGGACGAGGATGACGTCGGCGCTGCGGATGGTCGAGAGGCGATGCGCGATGACGAAGCTCGTACGACCGCGCATGAGCTCGTCCATGGCGCGCTGGATGAGCTCCTCCGTGCGGGTGTCGACATTGGACGTGGCCTCGTCGAGGATGAGGATGGGCTTGTCGGCGAGAACGGCACGGGCGATGGTGAGCAGCTGGCGCTGACCCTGGCTCACGTTGGACGCCTCCTCGTTGATCTCGAAGTCATAGCCGCCCGCGAGCGTGCGCACGAAGTGGTCGCAGTGCGCGGTGCGGGCGGCCTCCTCGACCTCGGCATCCGTGGCGTCAAGCCTGCCGTAGCGGATGTTCTCGCGAACGCTGCCCTGGAAGAGCCAGGTGTCCTGGAGCACCATGGCGAAGTTGTCGCGCAGGTCGTCACGGGCGAGGTCACGGACGTCGTGGGAGCCCACGCGAATGGTGCCGCCGCGGACGTCGTAGAAGCGCATGAGGAGCTTGACGAGGGTCGTCTTGCCGGCACCGGTAGGACCGACGATGGCCACCGTCTGACCTGGATCGACGTCGAGCGAGAAGTCGTTGATGACGTCCTTGTCCGGCAGGTAGCCAAAGCGCACGTGCTCGAACGAGACGGCACCCTCGTCGTTCGCGAGGGTCTCCCCCGCCACGTGGGTGTCGGGCTCCTCGGAGGCGTCGAGGAACTCGAAGACGCGTTCCGAGGCGGCGACCATCTGCTGGATCATGTTGGAGACGTTGGCGAGCTGCGTGATGGGCTGCGTGAAGTTGCGCACGTACTGGATGAAGGCCTGGATGTCACCGACGGCGATGCTACCCTGCACGGCAAGCGCCGCGCCCACGACCACGACGCCCACGTAGCCGAGGTTGCCCACGAAGGACATGGCAGGCTGCATGAGCCCCGAGAGAAACTGGCTCTTCCACGCGCTCTCGTAGAGCGCATCGTTGCTCTCGTCGAACTCGTCCACCGAGACGTCGGCGCGGGCGAAGACCTGGATGACCTCCTGCCCGGCGAAGTCCTCCTCGACGATGCCGTTGACCTTGCCCAACGTTGACTGCTGCGCCTTGAACCACTTCTGGGAGCGCGAGACGACCGCCCCGACGATCCCGAGCGAGATGGGCAGCGTGAGCAGCGTGATGCCCGTGAGCGGCAAGGAGATCGTGACCATCATCACGAGGACGCCCACGAGCTGCGCCGCGGAGGTGATGAGCTGCGTGACGCTCTGGTTGAGCGACGTGCCGAGCGTGTCCACGTCGTTGGTTATGCGCGAGAGGACGTCTCCCTTGGAGTGGCCCTCGGAGTCGAAGTAGGAGAGCTCGATGCGGCTGATCTTCTCGGCGACCTGGGCGCGGAGGCCGTAGGTGACCCGCTGGGTGACGCTGGCCATTATCCAGCCCTGCAGAAAGCCCATCGCAGCCGAGGCGAGGTAGATCGCGAGCAGGGTGAGCAGGATCGTCCCGATCCGCCCGAGGTCTATCCCGCCCGTTCCCTGCACCTGGGCCACCATGCCCGTGTAGAGCTCGGTCGTGGCCTGCCCGAGGACCTTCGGTCCCACCACGCTGAACACCGTGGAGGCGATGGCGCATACGACGGCGACGAGCATGGCCACCCGATGGCCTCCGAGATAGGCGAAGAGCCTGCTCGCGGTGCCACGGAAGTCCTTTGCCTTGTCCACCGGATGGGCAAAGCGAGGGCCTCCGCCCTGCCTGTGGTTCTCCTGGGGCATTACTCCTCGCCTCCGTCCGGGCCTGCGGGCACGAAGCGCACGACCTCGGCCTCGAGCCCGAGCTCTGCGGAGGAGAGCTGGCTCATGGCTATCTCGCGATAGGCAGGGCAGGTATGGAGCAGCTCCTCGTGCGTGCCGTCACCCACCACGCGTCCCTCGTCGAGAACGACGATTCGGTCCGCATGCATGACCGACGCCACGCGCTGCGCGACCACCACGATGGTGGCATCGGTCTCCTCCTGGGAAAGCGCGCGCCTCAGCGCCGCGTCGGTGGCGTAGTCGAGGGCCGAGAAGGAGTCATCGAGCACGAGGACCTCGGGATGGGCCGCGAGGGCTCGCGCGATGGCGAGCCTCTGCCGCTGTCCTCCCGAGACGTTGGAGCCTCCCTGTGCGATGGGTGACTCCGCGCCGTCGGGCATCCTCGAGACGAACTCCTCGGACTGTGATATGCGCAGCGCACGGCATACGTCCTCCTCGGCCATGCCCGCATCGGAAAAGGCGACGTTGGACGCGATGGTACCCGAGAAGAGCCTCCCCTGCTGCGGCACGTAGCCAACGCGCGAGCGTAGGTCGGCGAGGGGCATGCGGCGCACGTCGACCCCATCGAGGAGGACGGAGCCCTCGGTGACGTCATAGAGGCGCGGGATGAGCTGGATGAGCGTGGACTTGCCCGAGCCCGTGGAGCCCACGATGCCGAGCGTGGAGCCGGAGCCCACCGAGAACGAGACGTCAGACACGACGTTGGACGAGGCGTCGGGGTAGGCAAAGCCCACGTGGTCGAAGACGAGCTCGCCTCTCGGGGCGCCCACGCCAGGCGTGACGGGATCGGATGGGTCGGTGATCGAGAGCGGGCAGTCGAGCACCTCCCAGATGCGGTCGGCTGCCACGGAGGCCCGCGGGAGCATGATCGCGACCATGGCGAGGATGAGGAAGCTCATGACGATCTGCATGGCATACGAGATGAAGGCCATGACATCGCCCACCTGCATGAGCCCCGCCGAGACGGACTGCGAACCGAACCACACGATCGTGACCGTGATCGCATTCATCAGAAACATCATGAGCGGCAGCATGAGCGCCATGGCGTGGTTGGTGAAGAGCTGCGTGGCCATGAGCTCGGAGGATGCCCCGTCGAAGCGCTCGAGCTCGTGCGCCTCCCTGTCAAACGCGCGAATGGGGAGAAGGCCGTCGAGCATCTCACGAGCCACGAGGTTGACGCGGTCGACGAGACGCTGCATCTGACGGAACTTCGGCATGGTGAAGAAGAACAGCACGACCATCACGCCCACGAGGGCGAGAACGGCCGCGACGATCGTCCATTCGAGACCCGAGTGCACCCCTACGACCTTGATGACGGCCACGACGCCCGTGATGGGGGCGAGCATGACCATGCGCATGAACATGACGAGGGTCATCTGCACCTGCTGCACGTCATTGGTGCACCGCGTGATGAGGCTCGCCTGCGAGAAGCGGCCGACCTCGGCAGGCGAGAAGTTCATGACGCGCTCGAAGAGGTCGTGACGGGTGTCCCTGGCGATGGCAGCGCCCGTGCGGGCGGCCATGAGCCCGCAGCTCACGGCAGCGAGCATCCCCATGAGGCAGAAGGCGAACATCGTGACCGCCGTACGCAGCAGGTAGTCGGACTCGATGTCGTTGAGGTCCATGCCGAGGCCATCGTAGGTCTGGCGGACATATTCCACTGCGCGGGCACCCATGACGGTGGAGGCGGTCTGTCCAAGCGACTCCTCCAGTGCCGACGCGGCCGAGACGAGCTGGTCGCGCGTGACGAGGCCTGCCTGGTACGCGGAGCGAACCGTATCAAGGTCAAGGGTGGTGCCCGGCTTCAGGGAGAGTCCTGGCACCGATGACGCGTCGATGCCACTGTCGAGGGAGAGGACCACGGCCTCGGGTGCGGCGAGGGCGTCCGAAAGCTTGGAATCGGCATCCATGAGCGACGGATTGCCGACGAAGGAGCGTACACCCGAGCCGTTGGCCTCCGAATAGCAGGACTCGACGAGGCCACGGTCCGTGTCATCCATGAACATCTCGAGGTCGGAGAGGTCTTGGGCACCGATCTTCGAGGGTACCGCCGAAACGATGCCTCCCTGCCCCACGCCCACGTTGACGATGTCGCTCATGTACTGCGGCAGAGAGAGGTCGCAGTACGCCTGGACCACAAGGAGCACGGCCACGCACGCAAGTGCCAGGAGATGGCCTCGGAAGAACTTGAGTATGCCCACACGACCCCCGCTCACAAACGGCAACACGTCACAGCTTACCCGAAGCGGCGGACGTCAATCGTCACGGAGCGCTTTTCCTCGATGCTCGGTCTTCTGGCCCCTCGGCGGCACCTTGGGACCCCGATACAAAACCGCCACAAGAAGTCGCGGTCCCGACTTGCGCGGGACAGGTGCTGTGCTATATTCATACAGCTTTTGGAAATAGCGGGCGCACAAGGCGCCGCGCCCTTTGGAGGTCGCAATCATGTCGAAGGTCTGTGATATCTGCGGTAAGCATGCTGTTGCCGGTCGCTCTATTAGCCACTCCCACCGCACCGTCAATCGCACGTTCAAGCCCAACATCCAGCACGTCAGCATCATCATCGACGGCAAGAGCCAGAAGATGAACGTCTGCTCCAGGTGCCTCAAGAAGGGCAACCTGGTTCGCGGCTAGCATGTCGCCCGATCGTGGTTCTGAGGGGGTCGCCCAGCGCGGCCCCCTCTTTTGCGTATATGCACGAATCCGCAGGGCGCTGCTCCCCTAGTAGAGCAGGAACGCCGCGACGGCCCCGGACGAGCACTCCACGGCGGCATCCTCCGACTCGATGACGTTCGAGACGCCCAGGTCATCGAGGAGTCCCATCTCGTGGTGGTCGAGGTCCCACTTCATGCCCGTCTCCGATATCACGGTGTCCGGTGCGACGGCGATGGCCGAGAAGACCCTGCCGACGGCACCTTTCCCCAACCACCAGCCGGCGGTGCCTTCCGTCGAGACGATCCTGAGCTCGTAGCCATCCTCCATGAGGCGTGGGCTCGCATCGGCCGCTCGCACGAGAAGCCCCACCACCCCGAGCGCGTGGTCGGGTCTGCCGCCCGTGGCGCAGGTCACGGTGAGCTGAAGGGACCGTCCGCGTCGCTTGGCCTCATGACGTGCGCAGTCGATGGCGATGGAGAGGTCTGTCGAGTACTTCTCGGGCGGGAAGCCTATCTGGGAGGACGCGACGGTCCTCGCCCAGGCAAGCGCACGCTCGCCGACCGAGTCCGAGTCCCCGCAGAAGACGTCGGGCTCCACACCGGCGGCGTGGAGCGCCTCCGCGCCACGGTCTGCGGCTATGACGTAGTCGGCAGCCAGGGCGAGCGAGCGCACGAGCTCGGGCGAGCTCGGACACGGCGACCCGTCGACCACCAGCGCATGCATGACGCCTTCCACGTGGGCCGGAGAATCGGCGAAATCACGGATGAGCGGGAGCGAGAGCTCGGGATAGCCGTGGACGAAGATGTCGGCATAGGGTCGGATGGCCTTCTCGTCCCGCCCGTCGTGCTCGTTGAAGATCGCCACCACGTGAAAGCCCGCGCGCTTGGACGTCCGCACCCCAAAGGGGGCGTCCTCGAAGACCCACGTGGTCTCGCGACTGGTACCAAGGCGTCGCAGTGCCTCGAGATAGACGTCTGGGTACTCCTTGTCGCGGCCACCAACGTCCTCGGTGCTCACGACCACGTCGAAGCAGTCCCCCAGGCCATGCGCCTCAAGCGCGCGTCGCACCTCGCGGGCGGGCGTCGAGGAGGCGACGGCCATCGGGATGCCTGCCTCGTGCATCGTGCGGAGAAAGGCCTCGCAGCCCGGAAGGGTCGGAATCTCGTGCTCGTACTTGTCGGTAACGTACGCGCAGATCTCCTCGTAGAGGTCATCCGCGCTCGTGCCCACGTGCTTCTCGTCATGAAGCGCGCGACATTCGTCGCGGAGACTGAGCGTCTCGATGCCTCCGAAGAAGGCGGGGTCGGACGCCACGCCGTATCGCTCGCACATGACATCGAACACGGTGCGCCACATCCCCATCGAGTCGACGATGGTACCGTCGCAGTCGAAGATCGCTCCGCTCATGGGCATGGTGGCTCCTTTTGTTATCCGTTACGGCTTTTTTGATGATAACGGGCTGATGGGAAAAACGTACGGGTAAGCTTACGTCTGAACACGCACGCTATTCTCCGGAGGAATTGGAACAATGGCACGTTACGACTATCAATGTCCCAGCTGTGGCACCCGCTTCGAGGTCGAGCACCCCATGAGCACCCATCCCAAGGTCACCTGTCCCAAGTGCGGACGAGAGGCAGCTCACGTCTTTGAGAGCTCGGGCATCGTCTTCAAGGGCTCGGGCTTCTACAACACCGACCAGCGCAGCAAATAGCCTCCCCCCATCATGCAGCGACTCGGGGTCCCGCCTAACGCGGGACTTTTTTTGGATGGGATGACGAAGCCTGCCGGAAACCTGCAGAGGAAGGGGTCGAATGCGCGAGCTTCTGGGGGCGCTGCGAGGATCATCTCGCCAATCCCGGAAAAGCCCAGATGGAACATGGGCGGACATCCCGCTCCGCGACCCATCCGTAGCCTGCCCGTACATTCGGCACGTTTTCCTGCAGGTATCGGCGGAGGCATCATGAGTTCCCAAGAACACCCGGTCGCCTCCTACCGGACGCGCACCATGCGGGCAAGGTAGTGCACGTCGGAGCGGCCATCATCAAGCCAGAGGCGGGCCGGCTCGTCCGCAAGCTCGAAGTCCGCTCCGACATCGCCTGCCAGAAACGCCTCCACCACGCGCTCGTCCTCCTCCGCGAGGAGCGAGCAGGTCGCATAGCAGAGCGAGCCACCCCTACGGACGCGCGACGCGGACGCGCAGAGGATCCGCCGTTGAAGCGCAGGTAGCGCACCGTCCCGAGTGGGATCCACGGCACCGGGCTCGAGCGACCAGGTGATCTCGGGATGCCTTCTCAAGGTACCCGTACCCGAGCAGGGCGCATCGACGAACACCACGTCGAAGTGGTCATCGATCTCAGCGGGAAGGCCCCGGCCAGAGAGGAGCGTCGCGTCCAGCACCTGTACGGACGTATGCGATGCCACCCCCGCCCGCTCCATGCGCCGACGGGAATGGCGGGCCTTGGCGGCATCGACCTCCACCGAGACGATTCGGGCGAACCCTCCCGCCGCGATCGCCGCTGACTCCATGAGCACGGTCTTGGTGCCTCTCCCCTGCCCGACCTCGAGCATCGTCTGCCCGGGACGAGGAGCCACGATGGCAGCCACGCGCTGGGCCGCAAGGTCGGCGGGCAGAACGTCCACCGCCTCCACCAGCCCGGACGCAGCGAGCGCGGACGGCCTCCCAAGCGCGAAGGCGCCATCGACCCCACATGCCACGGGCTCGCACCCCACGGCCTCGAGAAGGGCACGCGCCTCGTCCTGGCCATGCTTCGCACGATTCGTGGCCACGTAGAGAGGGGGCGCATCGAGGGCCGAGAGCGCGACCTGGGTCATCATGTCAGATCCGCACGAGGCGACGGCGTCCCGTACGATCCACTCGGGAAGTGCACCCACCCGTGCGAGGTCGGCCTCGCCACCGGTGCCAGCCTCCACGCGCGCACGCGCTTCGAGCACTGCGGGCAGGTCCTCGTCGGCGATGCGGCGCAGCACCGCGTTGGCAAGTCCCGCGGCATGCGACGAGACGGACCTCACCAGCTCGACGCCCTGGCTCACCGAGACGGACGTGGGCGTCGCGAGGTAGAGCACCTCGAAGGCGGCGATGCGCAGACCGTCGCGAACGCGCGGCTCAAGATGGCTCGCGCGACGCAGGTGCGCATCGATCACACGGTCGAGCTCGCCTTGTGCGGCGACGGACCCCATGACGAGACGAGTGGCCAGCGCACGGTCCCGCTCGTCGAGGGCGTCCATGCGAGATGAGCCTCGCAGTAGGTCGCGGGCGCGGGCGCCTCGGCGACGACGCTCGGACGCCAGGTCGAGCGCGGCGGCGCGCGCCGGAGCGAGATCGGCCATGGGCTAGCACCTCTTCCAGGAGAGCTCGCGCTCGCGCAGGCCGGCGGCCCATGCGCCCGCCGTCATCTCCCGTTTGCCATCGGGCCTGACCGACAGCAGCTCGAGAGCCCCGTCCGCACAGCCCAGCACCACGCGGCCCCGATTCACCACGACGTCACCCTCTCCGAGGGAATCGTCCGCTCGTCGTGCCGCCAGGACGCGAAGCCCCCTCCCGGACAGCTCGAGGCGAGCCGGTGCGGCGTCGGTGGACGCCTGCACGCGACGGGCATTGGCACGAGCCGTGTCCGAGGGGTCGAGCCGCATCTCCGCCTTGGTGACCTTGGCGGCGGAGGTGACGAGCGCGGGGTCCTGCTCGACCCACGTGACGGAGCCGTCCCCCATCTGGACGAGCGCGGCGGCAAGCTCGCGTGCGCCCACCTCGGCGAGCTCGGACATGAGCTCGGCGCAGCCCTTGTCGCCGACCTCGACCTCGGCCTGGCGACAGTACGCACCGGCATCGACGCCATGGACCATGCGCATGATCGAGACGCCCGCACGCTCGTCTCCCGCGAGTATGGCGCGCTGGATGGGCGCGGCTCCCCGCCAGCGCGGCAGCGTCGAGCCATGCACGTTGACGCAGCCGAGCGGGGTAATCCCCAGCAGCTCGTCCGGCAGGATGCAGCCGAACGCCGCCACGCAGATGACGTCCGCACGGGCACCGCGGACGGCGGAGAGCACCGCAGGGGTGATCCGGCTCGTCTCGAGCACGGGAATGCCCAACCTGACGGCGCAGGCCTTGACGGGTGACGGTTCGAGCTCGCTGCCCCGCGAACGCACGGCATCGGGTCTCGTGACCACGAGCACGACCTCGTTCTCGCAGGCGAGACGGTCGAGCGACGGCACGGCGAACTCGGGCGTGCCCATGAAGATGATGCGCATCGTTGCCTCCCGTCAGTGCTCTACGTCCACGTCGCCAGGGCGCGCACCCGCAGCGAGGGCGTCGCGGTAGTCGCGCATGGCGGTGACGCGCTGGCTGGGCGTGAGGTGGTCGATCATGGTAATGCCGTGCACGTGATCGATCTCGTGCTGGAGGCAGACCGCCAGAAGGTTGTCGGCGGCCTCGTACTGCATGAGGTCGCCGTCGAGGTCGAGCGCCTGCACCACCACGTGGCTCGGACGCGTGACGGGCACGGTGATGCCCGGGAACGACAGGCATCCCTCGCCACTCTCGCGATCATCTCCGTCGGCGATGATGACCTTCGGGTTGATGAGGACGTAGGGGTTCCTCTTGCCGTGGCCGTAGTCACAGTCGATGACCACGACCTGCTGCAGGACTCCCACCTGCGGACCCGCGAGACCGCAGCCGTCGGCGGCGTACATGGCGCGCAGCATGCGCCTGACAAGCTTCTTGACATCCGCGTCTATGGTCTCGACCGGCGCACATTCCTCGGAAAGGCGCTGGTCGGGCGAGAGGACTATCTCCTCGAGTGAATCCATCTTTCTCCCATCTGTCATGCACGCGACGCTATGCCATGTCGTATGCATCAATGTCCAGTGCCATGTTAATACCCATTCCGCCGCCCAGGCGAGCCGCGCATGACGAGAGCACACCTCCGAGGTCGGCATCCACGGGGGCCTTGACCATCACGTGACGGCGGACGTTGTCCTTCACGCGCGCCTTGGCGCAGTCGGCGGGGCCGAGAACCTCCCAGCCAGGACGTCCTTCCACCTCCTCGCGCACGTACGCGGCCATGCGCGCGCTCGCGTCGCTCACCGCCGAGGCGTCCTTCCCCCACACCACCACGTTGGCGAGACGACCGAAGGGCGGGTAGCCCGCGTCGGAGCGCTCGTCGAGCTCCGGCACGAGGAAGGTGTCCCGCTCGTGGTGCACCACGGCGCGGATGGCGGGGTGCGTCGCCCAGTAGGTCTGGACGATGACCTCACCCGTACGATCCCCCCTGCCGGCGCGCCCAGACACCTGCTCGAGAAGGTCGTAGGTGCGCTCGGCGGCGCGAAAGTCCGGCAGCTTGAGCATGGTGTCGGCGTTGATGACGCCCACGAGCGTGACGTCGGGGAAGTCGAGGCCCTTGGCGATCATCTGCGTGCCCACGAGCACGGCGCATTCGGCGGCGTCGAACCGCTCGAGCAGGCGCTGATGGGCCCCCTTGGTGCGCGTGGCGTCGGCATCCATGCGGATGACCTCCACGTCATCGGGCAGGAGCATGCGCAGCTCGTCCTCCACCCTCTGCGTGCCCACCCCGAAGGCGGCCAGATAACGACTCCCGCAGTTGGGGCACCTCGTCGAGGGATCGGGGAATGCCCTCACGGGCCAGCTTCGACCGCAGCTGTGACACATCAGCGAGTGCGTGCGCTCGTGATACGTGAGGGCGGTGGAGCAGTGGGGGCACTCGGGCACGCACCCGCACTCGCGGCACATGAGGAAGTTCGCGAAGCCGCGCCGGTTGAGCAGGAGGACGGCCTTCTCGCGACGCTGCGCCACGCGCCCGAGGGCGTCTGTGAGCGAAGCCGAGAAGACCGAGTGGGCCCCGCGGCGGAACTGCTCGGCCATGTCGACGATGGTGACCTTGGGAAGCTCGGCGGCACCAGGACGTTCGGGCATCGAGACGCGCGTCCACGCGGCACCGCGGAAGCTGCCGACCTCGCAGCGTCGAAGGCTTTCGAGCGAGGGCGTGGCGCTGCCGAGCACGAGCGCACAGCCGCGCTCGCGGGCCATGCGCGCAGCCACCTCGCGCGCATGGTAGCGAGGGGACGAGTCCTGCTTGTAGGAGCCCTCGTGCTCCTCGTCGATGATGATGAGGCCAGGGTCGCGGAGCGGAGCGAAGAGGGCCGAGCGGGCACCCACCACCACGTGCGCCTCGCCCCTGCGAACGAGGTCCCACTGGTCGAAGCGCTCGCCTGCGGAAAGGCGGGAGTGGAGCACGGCGACGTCATCGCCGAAGCGGCTGCGAAAGCGCCCGACCGTCTGGGCCGTGAGCGAGATCTCCGGCACGAGGACGAGCGCCCCTCGACCGGTCGCCAGCGCATGCTCGATGGCATCGAGGTAGACCTCGGTCTTGCCCGAACCCGTGACGCCATCCACGAGCACGACGTCACCGGCACCGCGCTCGCGCGCCCCGTCTATGGCGGCAAGGGCATCGAGCTGCCCGTCCGTGAGGTGCTCGGGACGCGGTGCGGCAGCCGACGAGAGCGACGTGCCCTCGCGGCCCCGAACCTGTCTGCGCTCCTCCACGATGACGACGCCACGCCTGGCAAGCGCCGTAACGGCCGTGGACGCACCGGGTATCATGGCCGCAAGCTCGGCCACGCGCTGGGGGCCGCGCCTGAGGGCCTCGACGACCTCGCGCTGACGGCTCGCGTTGCGTGCGGGCTCGAAGGAGGCGCCCGCCTCCGTGAGGCTCGCCCACCGGACGTCGACGGGGCCGGCCTTCTCGCTGACGAGCTCCCACGGGGAGTCCGCTGACGCGCGCACGACCCTCACCTTCTGGCTGGGAGCCAGAAACGGTCGCACCGCATCACAGAGCGGACACGCGTACTCGTGCGCGATCCACGCCGCCACGCCTGCCGCCACCTCATCGAACGCGGCGTCCGCGAGAACCTGTCTCACGGGCAGCACCCTGTCCGGGTCCACCCCGTCGGCCGGTCTGTCGGTGATTCCCACCACGTAGCCCACCACGTCGCGATGCGAGAACGGCACGAGCACGGTGGCGCCAACGACCACCACGGACCCGAGCCCCATCGGAACGGCGTAGCAGAACGCGCCGTCGAGAGACCGCGTCGGGATGTCGAGCACGACGTTCGCGTAGCGCACGGTGACCCTCCTCTCACGCGCGTTGGTCGTAGGCAATCGATTGTAGGCGAACGGTGCCACCACGCTCCGACGACAGAGCGCGCCGTCCCCCGAAGGCGGCGGCGCGCGTCACGGATACCTGTGGGGAGAACCCTACTTGTCGAGCTCGGCGACGGCAGCCCTGAGCTCCTCGGTACGGTTCGTCGCCTCCCATGTGAAGTCGGGGTCGTTGCGGCCGAAGTGGCCATAGGCCGCGGTCTTCCCGTAGATCGGACGATGAAGGTCGAGATCGCGGATGATGGCGCCGGGGCGCAGGTCGAAGACCTTCCCCACGGCAGCGTCGAGCACGGAATCGTCAACGGCACCGGTGCCGAAGGTGTCGACCATGACGGAGAGCGGGCGCGAGACGCCGATGGCATAGGCGAGCTGGATCTCGCACTTGTGCGCAAGTCCCGCGGCCACGATGTTCTTCGCGACCCAACGTGCGGCATACGCCGCAGAGCGGTCGACCTTGGTGCAGTCCTTGCCGGAGAAGGCCCCGCCGCCATGACGGCCCATGCCGCCATAGGTGTCGACGATGACCTTGCGGCCCGTGAGGCCGGTGTCACCCATGGGACCACCCACCACGAAGCGACCGGTGGGGTTGACGTAGATGTCCGCATGCCTCCACTCGATGCCGGCCTCGTCGAGGACGGGCTTGATCACGTGGTCGATCATGTCCTCACGAATCTGCGCAAGCTTCACGTCGGCGGCATGCTGGGTGGAGACGACGACGGCCGTGACCTCGACGGGCCTGTCGTTCTCGTAGCGAACGGTGACCTGGGTCTTGCCGTCGGGACGCAGGTATGCGAGCGAGCCGTTCTTGCGGACTCTGGAAAGCCTCTCCGCCATGCGCTGCGCGAGATAGATGGGCATGGGCATGAGCGTATCGGTCTCGTCGGAGGCATAGCCGAACATCATGCCCTGGTCGCCTGCCCCGACCTTGTCGATCTCGTCCTCATCGTTGGCGCGCGCGAAGGTCCCGTCGACGCCCTGGGCGATGTCAGGTGACTGCTCGTGGATGAGGTTCATGACACCGCAGGTCTCGGCATCAAAGCCATACTTGGCACGCGTGTAGCCGATGCGGCTCACGGTATCGCGGACGACCTTCTGGATGTTGACGTAGGCCTCGGTGCGAACCTCGCCCATGACCACGATCGTCCCCGTGGTGGCGAAGGTCTCGATGGCACAGCGCACGTTGTCGACGTTGGCGGGATTGCCGTCGGGCGACACGTAGCCTTGGGCCTGGAGCTCGGCCTCCTGTCTGAAGATCGCGTCGACGATGGCGTCTGAGATCTGATCGCACATCTTATCGGGGTGCCCCTCGGTGACCGACTCCGAGGTGAAGAGATAATTCTTGTGTGCCATTGGACCAATCCTTTCACGCGCCGTGAGGCGCTTATCCCCTTGGCTGGTTGGCCCTATACCCAATCCAGCCAGATAGCCACGAACAAAGAAAACCCTACCGCGCAACCCGCATGTGAACCTGATCCCCTGCGACCTCGGTGCCAAGACCGTTCATCGCGATGTCGACGAGTTGGTCGGCAAGCTCCTCGTTGCTCATGGCATCCGGGGTCTCGTAGGCACTCTCGAGTGCAGCAAAGATGAACGCGCCGCAGGTGGCAATGGCGCCAAGGCGGCTGTTCACCTCAGCGCGCACGACACCCTCCTGCTTGGCGCGGTCAATCTGGGCGACGATGATGAGAATCACGCGCGCGAGGTGCGTTTCGAACGTAGGCAACACGTCATCCCGATTGACGTTGAGCAGCTCGCGGCTCATGGCGAACGAAAGCGGACCACCCTCGCGAATTCCGCGCGCGAAGACGAGCGCGAGACCCTGGATCGACTCCATCGATGACGCCGCACCGGCCACCACGTCCTCGATGGAGCTCACGAGCGTATCTACCGAGCGGTCGAAGATCGCCTCGATGAGCGCGCCCTTGTCCGCGAAGTAGTAGTACAGGGCGCCCTTGGACATGTTGCACCGGGCGGAGACCTCGCTCATCTGGAAGTCGGTACCGCCGCGCTCCGTCATGAGCTCGGACGCGGCCACCATGATCCTCTCGCGCGTCACGGCGCTCTTGCGCGTCTTCGCGCTTGCCCTCAGCTTCGAGGTCTGCTTGCCGACCCTCGCCTCCAGATGCTCCATCGCTGCCGCACTGGCGCCGTGAAGCCCCGCGGAGAGATCCCCCGCGACCTTCTCGTCAAGTAGTGACATGACTCCCCCCAATCTATGCACACGAGGCGATTCTAGCATCATCACATTGTTTTTTGAGCGCATTTCAAAAAAACTAACCTCGAGTACGCATACTCCTCGACCGCTTGGGATAAAGTCCTTGTCCAAAGCAGGAACAACCTGAACAATACCTATAAGATGTTACTTTCTTCACTCGAGGGCACGATGGAGGGACTGGGGCGTGAGAACGGCACTGCGGATATTCTGGCGCGACCTCAGACGCATCCTGCGAAACCCCATCGCGGTCGTCGTCACCATCGGCGTCTGCATCATCCCCTCGCTCTACGCGTGGTTCAACATCGCCGCCAACTGGAACCCCTATGCGAACACGTCGGGCATGAGCGTGGCCGTGGTGAGCAACGACCAGGGTGCCGACCTCGGAGGAGACCTCGGCTATGTCAACGCAGGAGACATGGTCCTCGATCGTCTCGCCGACAACGACCAGCTCAGATGGGTCGTTACCAACCAAGATGATGCACTCGACGGCGTCAACTCGGGCACGTACTACGCCGCCATCGTGATTCCCGACGACTTCACCTCCGACCTCGCGAGCGTCCTCACGGGCACGTTGTCGCAGCCGGACATCGACTACTACGTCAACGAGAAGATCAACCCCATCGCACCCAAGGTCACCGACACGGGCGCGTCCACGATCGAGACCCAGATCAACGAGACGTTCGTGAAGACCGTGACGGGCGTCATCGTCGACAAGCTCAAGGGCGCCTCGGGCGTCGCCGTACGCGACGCCTCCTCCACGACGACCAACGTGGTCACGCGCATCCACGACGTCGAGTCGTCGCTCGACGACCTCTCGGCAGACATCGACGGCGCAAACGCGACCATCGAGTCCGCGCAGGCGAGCATCGCAGGCGCCGAGGACACGCTCGAGCAGCTCGAGGGCGAGGTTGCCAAGGCGAACGACTCCCTTGCCGATGCCACCGACATCCTCTTCACCGCACGCCGGGACTCGATCTCGCTCTCATCGGACATCTCGTCGTCGCTTGCCAGCGCCACGACCCTCATCACGGGCGTCTCGGCTGATGCCAACGCCGCCATCGGCAGGATCGCGGGCAGGGTCGGCGAGGTCCAGGGAACGGTCAACGGGGCCCTCGAGACCGCGCAGGGCATCGTGGACGAGAACAACCGGCTCGTCTCCGACCTGCGGACGCTCGGACCCTACATCCCGGACGAGAGGAAGGACGAGTTCGAGGCGGTCATCGCGACACTTCAGGGTCAGGTCGAGAAGGAGCAGGAGACCATAGACGCGCTCACGACCGCGTCTTCCGACGTCTCGAACACGGCCAATACCGTCTCGGGCGTCTCGTCCTCGGTGAACGATGCGATATCCACGGGCGCGAAAAGCGTCACCACGCTCCAGTCGGGCTTCTCCACCACCACGCTCCCCCAGCTCTACGCCGCGCTCGACTCGTTCTCCGACGCCTCCGGCAACCTCAAGAGCGTGCTCGCGGGTCTGTCGCCCACCCTCACCGAGACCGAGGCGGTACTCAAGCAGCTCGACGGTACGCTCTCGCAGGCCGAGGGTGCGACCAGCCTCACCAAGGACTCCCTGGCCGGCATCGAGGAGACGCTCGACCAAACGGCCACCGACATCTCTGCCATCCAGAGCTCGGCGGTCATGAGGAAGGTCTCCGACCTGCTCGACCTCGACTCCGATGGCATCGCCTCGTTCATGGCCAACCCGGTCACCCTCGAGGACGTGGCGATCTATCCCGTGGACAACTACGGCTCGGGCGTCGCCCCCTTCTACACCGACCTCGCCCTCTGGGTGGGCGGCTTCGTCCTCGTGGCCATCTACAAGGTCGAGGTCGACGATGAGGGCATCGGCGAGTTCGAGCCGTGGCAGAGCTACTTCGGGCGCTGGCTGCTCTTCATGCTGCTCGGCATCCTCCAGGCACTCATCTGCTGCGTAGGCGACCTCGTCCTCGGCATCCAGTGCCTCGACCCCAGTGGCTTCGTCTTCGCCGGCGTCGTGGAGTCGTTCGTCTACGTCAACATCATCTACGCCTTCTCGATCGCCTTCAAGCACATCGGCAAGGCCCTCTGCGTCCTGCTCGTCATCCTGCAGATTCCCGGTTCGTCCGGCACCTACCCCATCGAGATGATGCCGAGCTTCTTCCAGGCCATCCACCCATGGCTGCCCTTCACCTATGGCATCAACGCCATGCGCGAGGCCATAGCCGGCTACTACGGCGACTACTATGTCCACAACCTGCTCATGCTGCTGCTCTTCGTGGTTCCCGCGCTCCTCATCGGCGTGGGCTGGAGGCGCCACCTCCTCAACATCAACGTCCTCTTCGACAAGAGGCTCGCTCAGACCGACCTCATGATCTGCGAGAAGAACGGCATCGTGGTCGAGCACTACAAGATTTCGTCCGTCATCCGCTCGCTCCTGCACGATGACACCTACCGAGACGAGATCACCGCACGCGCCGCCCACTTCGAGCACATCTATCCCAAGATCATCCGCTGGGGCTTCATCGCCCTGCTCGCCCTGCCGATCGGGCTTACCGCGGTCATGTTCACGGCCTCGAACAAGTCGCTCTGGTTCGTCATCTGGATCGTCTGCCTCGTCGCCCTCTGCGCGATGCTCATCATCATCGAGTACCTCCACGAGTCCATGCGCCGCCAGGCGGAGTTCGCAGGTCTCTCGCAAGACGAGATGTACCAGGTGCTTGGCGAGAAGCTTGACAAGGAGTACTACGACACGCCGCTCAGGCGGCTCAGGCAACGCATGGGCAGCGTCCAGTCCGACGTGCATGCCGCCCTCGCCAAGACGAGCCAGCCCGAGGACGTCTTGCAGATCCAGCGCGCAGGCGTACCGGTCGCCCCAGACGAGACCACCGACACCGCCGGTATCACCACCGTTCACCTGAGGCCCCTGTCCGCGAAGGACGAACGACCGGGCGCACGGGATGACAAGAAGAAGGCCAAGAAGGGCAAGAAGGGCAAGGGGAAGCCGTCCAAGAAGAAGCACGGCGAGAAGAAGCACGCCTCCAAGAAGGGGGAGGACCGGCGATGAGACGGGCATGGCGCATCTTCAGGCAGGACTGCGCGCACGCGACGAGCAACGTCATCGCGCTTGTCGTCTGCGTCGGCCTCGTGGTCATCCCCTCGCTCTACGCGTGGTTCAACATCGCGGGCAGCTGGGACCCCTACGGCAACACCAGGAACCTCAAGATCGCCGTGGCGAACTCGGACTCCGGCTACACGAGCGACCTCATCCCCGTCGAGATCAACATCGGCGAGCGAACCGCATCCGAGCTGAGCGAGAGCACGAGCATCGGCTACGTGGTCACCGACGAGAGCGATGCCATCGAGGGTGTGAGGAGCGGCGAGTACTATGCCGCCATCGTCATCCCCGAGGACTTCACCGAGAAGATGATGACGCTCCTCTCGGGAGATCCCCAGACCGCGACGATCGTGTACTACAGCAACGAGAAGGAGAACGCCATCGCGTCGATCGTCTCCGACAAGGCCGCCACGGCCGTCCGCACCGACGTGGAGTCCACCTTCGCACAGACCGTGAGCGAGGTGGGCGCGGGTGCCCTCTCGGAGATCTCGGACTACCTCGACGACGATGACGTGGCCTTGGCGGGGCAGAAGCTCGACTCCACGCTCAAGTCGAGCTCGTCCGGCCTGCGTGCCACGGCGTCGCACCTCGGCGCGTACTCGGGGCTCCTCTCCTCTGCCACGTCGATCGTGGACAGTTCCACGAGCCTGCTCGCCGCCACGGAAAGCTCCTCGTCGTCACTGTCGGACTCCCTCGATAGCGCCGCCCAGGGCGTGCGTCAGACGGATGCCGCCGTCGACGGTGCCACGAGCGCCATAAACACCGCGCTCGACTCCACGAGCGCGAGCTTCGACGGGGTCTCGTCCGCCGTCGACAACGCCTTCACCACCGCCGAGACCGACTCCACGGACGCTGCCGCCGAGCTCCGTGACATCGCCCAGCGCGTGCAGAAGGTCATCGACGGCTACTCCGCCTTCCGGGAGAGCCTCGTCGCGATCCGAGACGAGCTCGGAGACGACTCCGGAGCTGTGCTTGACCCCGTGATCGCTCGCGTGGACGGAATCCTCTCCACCCAGCAGGCGCTCCACGACCGACTCGCCTCGGCGGCGGACAACCTCGAGAGCGGCGTCACCAGCGCACAGGAGGACCACGCGGCGCTCCTTCGACTCATCTCCGACAACAAGTCGCAGGTAGGCTCTGTCAAGAGCGAGTACGAGTCCAATCTCGAGTCATCCATCTCCGCCCTCGCCGACGGCATCGACAACGCCGCGACCTCCGCGGACACCGTCTCGACGCTTCTCAACAGCACGGTATCGAGTCTCCAGCAGACCTCCCGGCTCGCCTCCGACGACCTCACCGACATCAGGGCCTCGCTCGATGACTCGGCAGCCAAGCTCAACGCCATGGCCGATGACCTCGACACGCTCGTGGGTTCGCTTGACGCCGCATTGGGCTCGGGAGACGTCGAGCAGGTTCGCACGGTCCTCTCGGCAAGTCCGTCGTCGCTCGCAAGCTTCCTGTCCTCCCCCGTGGGTATCAATCGCATTGCGGTCTATCCCATCGAGAACAACGGGTCGGCCATGGCGGGCTTCTACACCACGCTCTCCCTCTTCGTGGGTGCCATCGTGCTCGTGGCCATGCTCAAGGTCGTCGTGTCCGAGAAGGAGCTTGTCGCCGCAGGCGACGCGCGTCCGCGCCACGCCTACATGGGCCGTCTTGGTGCCTTCGTTGTCCTCGCCGTCCTCCAGGCACTGCTCGTCTCGCTTGGAGACCTCTTCTACCTGGGCATCCAGTGTGTGCATCCCGTGATGTTCGTGCTCACCTGCTGCCTTACCTCAATCGTGTTCGTGAACATAACCTATTCGCTCACGGTCTCGTTCGGCGACGTCGGCAAGGCGATCTGCGTCTTCCTGCTCGTCATCCAGGTCGCCGGAGCCGGCGGCACCTTCCCCAAGGAGATGCTCCCCGGCTTCTTCCAGGTCTGCTATCCCTTCCTGCCCTTCGTGCATGCCATCTCGTGCATGCACGAGTGCATCGGCGGCTACTACGACGCCACGTGGGCCACGGAGATGGCGATGCTGCTCGCCTACATCCTCCCGTGCCTGCTGCTCGGCCTGGTCCTGCGCAAGCCGGTCGTGCGTCTCAACGACTGGTTCATACGGAAGCTCGAGGACACCAAACTTATGTGATGCACGTCAGATACGTATACTCTATGTGTCACATATCCTCGACAAGCACGAAGGAGCACCTCTTGTCTGACAAGCCCGTCCGCGTACGCTTCGCACCCTCCCCCACCGGAAAGCTCCATGTGGGCGGTGCCCGCACCGCAATCTACAACTGGGCGTTCGCCCGCGCCAACGGCGGTACGTTCATCCTGCGCATCGATGACACCGACCCGACGCGTTCGACCGACGAGAACACGCAGGTCATCCTCCGCGCCATGCGTTGGCTCGGCCTCGACTGGGACGAGGGTCCCGGCGCAGGTGGTGACTTCGGCCCCTACCGGCAGACGGATCGTCTGAGCCTCTACCGCGAGGCGGCAAGGAGGCTCGTCGCCGAGGGAAGGGCCTACTACTGCTTCTGCACCCCAGAGAAGCTCGAATCCGACCGCGAGGCCGCAAAGGCACGCAAGGACCCCTTCCAGGGTTACCAGCGCACCTGCCGCGGCATCGATCCCGTCGCCGCGCAGGCTCGCGTGGATGCAGGCGAGCCGTACACCATCCGCATCAAGGTCCCACTCGACCGTGGTGACGTCGTGGTCCACGACGCGGTGCACGGCGAGGTCACCTTCAATGCCAGGGAGCTCGACGACTTCATCATCTTCCGTTCCGACGGCACCCCCACCTACAACTTCGCCACCGTCGTGGACGACGCCATGATGGGCATCACGCACGTGATTCGCGGGGACGACCACCTGTCCAACACCCCACGCCAGGTCATGGTCTACGAGGCCCTCGACATGCCCGTGCCCGTCTTCGCGCACATCTCCATGATTCTCGGCGCGGACGGCAAGAAGCTCTCCAAGCGCCATGGGGCCACCTCCGTCGAGGAGTATCGCGACGCGGGTTACCTGTCTGACGCCTTCGTGAACTATCTCGCACTCCTTGGCTGGTCGCTCGACGGCGACACGACGATCGTGCCGCGCGACGTCCTTGCCTCGCAGTTCTCGCTCGACCATCTCTCCAAGAACCCTGCCACGTTCGACCTGGCCAAGCTCGACTGGATTCAGCAGCACTACATCCAGGACATGTCCGATGCGGAGTTCTCGCAACAGGTGCTCGTGCCGCAGCTTGCGGATGCAGGACTCGAGAGGGGCACGTACGAGGATCGACCCTCCTGGTTCGATCTGCTTTCGAGCATCCTCAAGCCGCGCACGAAGTTCGGGGCGGACGTGGTCGAGAAGGCACGCTTCCTCTACGAGGGCGACGAGGTCGTCCTCGACGAGAGGTCGATGGCAAAGAACCTCGAGAAGGAGGGCTCCAGGAGCTTCCTTGAAGCCGCCCGCGCCACGCTCGAAGCCGTAGGCGAATGGACGACGGCTGACATCGATGCCGCCCTCGAACCACTTCCCGAGCGGCTCGGCGTCAACAAGCGCAAGTTCTATGGGGCCCTGCGTGTGGCGGAATGCGGCAACCAGGTCTCGCCGCCCCTGAGCGAATCGTTGGAGCTCCTTGGCAGAGACGTCGCGCTCGCGCGCATCGATCGCGCGCTGCCCCTGGCGATGTAACGCAAGAATCGGACCGATGAACGAGCCCGTCGCGAGAAGCGACGGGCCCGTTCATCGGTCTTGCAGCGCCTCGGTGCAGGAATCATCCTCTTCTCTTGCCAGAACATCGAGCGAGGTGCACGTCTTTGCTAGGTTTGTGTGGCATCCATCGCCATGAGTACCACAGCATAGTTTTTGTATACGTATATTTTGCATATATACATGTAAATATTCATATATATCGTCTATATATGCATTGGCAAATCGCCCTGGGAAAGCAGGTCACACAAACCTGACGTTTTGTGACACCTGCCTTCGAGGATGTAGCCTCCCATAGCCTCCCGCCAGCGATTGCCACATCCATAGAAGTCCGCAGGGACCTCCCTGCCCATCGAATCGCACGGATGGTGGGGACCAAAGCGCGACCGCGCGTCGGCTGGATCCGGACTACCTCTTGTTGCTCGGAACCTTGACCCCAGAGCCCTTGCCGGAACGCGGCTGCCTGAGCTTGCTCGTGGGAAGCTTGATACCCGCCGGCTGCCTGGTGCGCTTGCCGCCACGGGACGTGCAAGCCCTGTATGCGGCCAGCCTACGATTGACCTCGTGGTAGATCGACTCGGTGCGGTCGGAACGCATTCCCAGGAACGGAACGGCAAAGAGGGTGGGGGCGATGAACGAGCAGAGCCTCCACACGAGAAACCCCGCCGTCGCCTTGCTGCCGAACATCCCGCCAAAGAAAAGCGCGAAGCCGCCCTCGGCGCCGCCGGTTCCGCCTGGAAGGGGCACTGCCGTGGACACGAGCTGCACCATGGATCCAGCGGCAAGGCAGGTGAGGAAATCCCCGTCGATGCCGAAGGCCTTGAGGATGAACCAGGGCATCATGTAGAGGCAGAAGAGCTGACACATCGTGACGACACACGTAAGCGCCATGTTGGGTATGTCGGACGCGGCGCGCTTAAAGGTGGTAGAGAACTCGTCCACCTGCGTGTTGACCATCTCGTACCAGTGCTCGTAGTCCTTGAGCCAACCGTGCCTGTTGGCGAAGTTGATGGCCCAGTTGCCCACGCACTTCACGAACCTCGGACAGAGGCAGATCACGAAGAGCATGACGAGCTCGAAGGCGTGCATGCCAAAGACGACGAGGTTGAGAAAGACGATGTCGCCATACGTATCGAGAAAGAACTCGAAGCGCGCGAGAAGCATCAGGAACGCAAAGAGGACGAGCGCGAACTGGAACATGATGAAGCGGGTGAACTGCGTGGCGGACGCCTCACCCACGTCGAGGCCCGTACGCGTGAGACGGTAGATCTGCGAGGGTACCGAGCCTGCCATCATAGGCGTGAGGTTGCCAAAGAAGACACCGGACGACTCCACGCTCATGAGGTCGCGCACGCCGACAGGCGAGTCGTGGTCAAGCCACACGGCAATGACGTAGGCAAAGACGCCAAAGGCGAAATAGCCAAGATAACCGAGGCAGGCAAGGACGATCCAGCTTGCGTCGACATTATGAAGCGCGTCGATAAACCCCGTCATCTGCCCCGTAAAGATGAGGAAGAGCACGTAGATGACAAGGACGCCGAGGATGAACAAGGCACCCTTCCGCGCCTTCTGCTTGTTCTCCTCCTCGGAGGCATCCGCCCCCTTGCCGGCGGAGGAGACGCGACTGGCGCTGACGTTTATCTTGGGCTTTGCCTTCTCGGCGTCTGCCATGTCTCCCCTCCCTGGCGTGGCGACGTGCCTTAAACAAACCTATGATACCCGCTCGTACTCCCATTCAAGCCGCGAGACGACCATATGGATGGGGCCACGCGGGTGGGCGCATCCCACTGCATGAGGAGTGGATTGCGGCGGGTTCGTGGACGAGGACGCGGCTTTTTCATATTCGCGAAAATTGACGGTTGCGCCGGTCGCGTTTTTCCTCTAAAGTGTTCAACGCGCTGAGAAGCGCAAGGCATCAATTGGGATGTCGTCTAGTGGTAGGACAGCGGATTCTGGTTCCGTCAACGGGAGTTCGACTCTCTCCATCCCAGCCAATGTCTTGCCAAACCGAATACGGCCCGTTCGTCTAGCGGCCTAGGACGCCGCCCTCTCAAGGCGGAGATCAGCAGTTCGAATCTGCTACGGGCTACCAACAGGTCAGGGGACCCTCGGTGAGGGTCCCTTTTTTGTGGCCATCCTCCTGCCTGACCCACCACGGGAACACTCCCTGGCGCACTCCTAGAACCAGCGCTTCTTCTTGAAGCAGATGACCTCGAGCGTGACGATCGCGACCACGACGATGGTGACGATGCCGTAGGCGCTCTGGTAATGGAGCTCGCTCATGTTGTCGAAGTTCATGCCGTACCATCCCGTGATGAGCGCGATGGGTGTCGCGATGGTGGTCACGATCGTGAGAATGGACATCACGTTGTTCTGCCGCACGTTGATGTGCCTCTGGTATCCGCTTCGTATCTGGAAGATGTAGTCGCGCAGGTCCTTGGTGTCGTTCAGGAGCTCCGTGGCCCGGTTCTGAAGTCCCGAGAAAAGATGCCGCTCATGCCTGTCGAGGCAGCTCTCGTCCACCGCGATGTCCCGCGCGGCATCCGCGACCTGCCGGTAGAACCTTTGCGCCACCCCCAGGTCCCTTCTGGTGGTGCTTACGTACCCGGAGAAGTCGCGGGGCACCTCGGTCACGCTCTCGGAGATGCTCGCCTCGAGCTGGTCGAGCCGCGCATCGAGGTCGACGAGGTAGGCCGCATTGTTTCCCATCACCAGATCCTGGACCTCATAGATGACGGCCACGAGCGACTCCTTGCGCAGGTACTGGTTGTCCAGGTACCAGGAGAGGAACCTTCGCGCCTGGTCATCCTCGGCGATGAGGGTCAGGACGCCGTCGGCGAGGTAGTATGCCAGTGCGACGCATCCGTCCAGGCGGATGTCGGCGGTGACAAGCTCCTCCTCGGGAACGAGGATCGTCCCGAATATGGCCTCGTCGTATGGATAGGCTGCCGTGAGGGAGATGGGCTTCACGAGCCGCTCGGCATGGCGGAGAAACGACTCGCTGTCATGCTCGGTCGCGAACTCGTCCCAGGCACGGACGAGCACGCAGGGTCTCTCCGCATCCGCCATGGCCCTCACGTACCCCGTCTTCTCATCGAGGACGAGGTTGGCAGGGGGCATCGCAGACGGAATCTCGCCCTCGGAGGGAGAACCCTCCTCCCTGCGCACGCCCACCCAGAAGCAGGAGTGGCTCTCGCGACTGACGGCGCGGTAGTACAGAAGGATGGGAACGAGGTCGGCGCCGAGGACGGCCATGCTTCCGGACTCAAAGGTGCCCTCGAGCAACGCCGTCAGGCACCATGCGACGATGATGACGCCCATGAGGGCGATGGCGATGAGCTGTGACTCCGCGACATAGTCGTGCGTGTCCTCCTCCTGCAGGCGCGTCACGCGAACCGCTCGCAGCACGCACGTAAGCTCGAGCGACATGCAGAAGAACCTGAAGACGACTCCCAGCAGCATGATGACGTCATCGAAGCTCGCAAGGTTCCAGGTGCTCCTCGCCATGTCGACCAGGGAGCAGGCGGAACCATAGACGTCCACCACGGCCGCGCAGACGAGCAGGGCGCATGCCGTCCAGAGAAGCCCACGGCCTCGGGTGGCCCTCGTCGTTGCCTCGCTGCCCGTCATGCTGGACCTCCTGCCGTCGTCACGTTCGCACACCGCTGCACATTATGCCCCCGATTTCCCTGAAGGCGTGCTACGACGACCTTGCGGAGAGTCCCTCAAGACGCCGTGTGCAGACACCTGGAAAAGATACCTGTCACCTTTTCCAGGCGTGCCCGCACAGCTCGGCGAGGAGAACGTCTCGGTCGTTGGGCAGCTCGCCGGCGACGACACGGCGGAGAAGCCCACGCAGCGCCTCGCCCACCACGGGACCAGGGGAGATCCCGCATGCATGCATCACATCTCCCCCGTTCACGGCAAGATCGGACACGCGAAACGTCGCCCCCCGAACGATCTCGGCCCTGAGGGCGATCGTCACCGCATCGAGTTCCACGGCATACCCCGTGCAATGCGAGGCCTTCGCCAACGCGTCGGCTCGCTTGAGGTCGAGCAGCTGGTACGCGAGGCTCTCTCCCCTGCCGGGACAGCTCCGTTCGAGCTCGGCGAGCATGTGCCTCACGCTACGTGCGGCAGGCCACACGCCACGGTCGTGCAGGCCCACGAGCGCGACGGTGGCGGCGATGAGGTCGTTGGGCAGGGAAAGCGTGCCCATGATGCGGCGCGCCATGTCGGCTCCCACCGTGGGGTGCCCGTAGAAGTGGCCGCAACCCTCCTCGTCCACGCTCCAGCAGGCAGGCTTGCCGATGTCGTGGAAGAGCGCAGCCCACCGCAGCGACTGCGGCGTCACGCCTCCGCAGAACTCCTCCACGCCGGCACAGACCCGTGCCGTATGCTCGAGGACGTCATAGGTATGGTAGGGGTTTCGCTGATCGAAGCCGTCCAAGGGGACGAGCTCCGGAATGGCACGGGAGATCACGGCGAACTCGTGGCGCAGTGCCCATGCCATGCGGCCCGAGTCCATGATCCCGTTCAGCTCCTGGCCCACGCGCTCGCGCGCCATCGCGTCGAGCTCGTGGGCGCACGCCTCGAGCGCCCCCTGCGTGGCGGGCTCGATCTCGAACCCCAGCCGGCAGGCGAAGCGCACGGCACGCAGCGTGCGCAGGGCATCCTCGCCAAACCGACGCATCGGGTCGCCCACGGCACGGATGACGCCACGCGAGAGGTCCTCACGGCCCCCGTACGGATCGAGGAGACCCCGGCTGGGGTGGAAGGCCATGGCGTTGACGGTGAAGTCCCTGCGGGCGAGGTCCTCGCGCACGTCGGTCACGAAGCGCACCTCGTCGGGATGGCGGAGGTCGGAGTACGAGCCCTCCACGCGATAGGTGGTGACCTCCACCGGCTCATGGTCGATCACGGCCGTCACGGTCCCATGCGCCGTTCCGGTCTCATGGACCTCGATGCCTTCGGCACGGAGCACGCGCTCGGTCTCGCGCCACGGCGCGGACGTGGTCACGTCCACGTCATGCACGGGCGATGCGAGAAGTGCGTCGCGCACCCAGCCGCCGACGACCCAGGCCTCGAAGCCGGCCCCCTCGAGAAGGGTCACCACGCGCACCGCGCACGCGGGCAGCAGTGCAGCGAGCTCGGCATCGGATGGCGCCATGCTTCCTCCCCAGGTAACCTTCTCGGGCTTTTTCGTGCAAGCATAGCACGCAGCCGACGGACGGCGCCGCCGTCTGCCCGCCGTGCTATCCTCGGAGCGTGACAAAGACCCCACGTACATCCGGAAGGAAACACCATGGACGAAATGATCGGCATCACCGCGGACGACCTCGTCGCCGCGCGGGAGGACTTCGCCTCGGAACGCGCCAACGTGATCGCGAAGAACGCGGTCACCAGCTGCGGGTTGCGAGCGGCCGCCCGCACGCCGGAGGGCGTGGGCGCCAACGCCATGACCTTCGACATCGAGGTCACGCAGGGCGACCGATGCGACCAGCAGCGCTCGGGCCGTTGCTGGATGTTCGCAAGCCTCAACACCATGCGCTACCGCATCATCAAGAAGTATGACCTCAAGACCTTCGAGCTCAGCCAGTGCTACCCGCTCTTCTGGGACAAGATGGAGAAGAGCAACTGGTTCTTCGAGAACATCCTCGACACGCTCGACGAGCCCCTGACCGGTCGCCTCATGGCGTTCCTCCTCGACGCCCCCATCGGCGACGGCGGCCAGTGGGACATGTTCAAGAGCCTCGTACGCAAGTACGGCGTGGTCCCCAAGGAGGCCATGCCCGAGACCGCCTGCTCGCGCAACACCTCCGACATGGACCGCTACCTCACGCGCTACCTGCGCGGTGCCGCCAAGCGCCTGCGCGAGACGCATGCCGCCGGCGAGGGTGTCGAGGGTCTGCGCGAGATGAAGAAGGCCATGATGGAGGACGTCTACCATCTCATGGTCACCTGCCTGGGCGAGCCCCCCGCGTCCTTCTCGGTGCGTCTGCGCGACAAGGACGGGAAGCTCGTGCTCTCCGGCGCCTACACCCCGCAGCACTTCTTTGACGAGGCCGTCGGCATGGAGCTCGATGACTACGTCTCCCTGATCAGCGCTCCGACCGCCGACAAGCCCTTCGGCCACACCTACACCGTGAGCCGGCTGGGGAACGTGGTGGAGGACGGGGGCGTGCGCTACCTCAACCTCGAGCCTGCCGAGCTCAAGCGCGTGGCCATCGCCCAGCTCAAGGACGACCTGCCTGTGTGGTTCGGCTGCGACGTCGCGCAGAGCTACCTGCGCGACGAGGGCATCATGGACACGGACGCCCTCGATGTGGACGGTCTCTTCGGGTTCCCCGTGGAGGGTGCGCTCGACAAGGCCGGACGTCTCGACTACGGCGAGTCCGTCATGACGCACGCCATGGTGCTCGAAGGCGTCGACCTCGACGCCGATGGCAAGCCCACGCTGTGGAAGGTCGAGAACAGCTGGGGCAAGGACCATGGCCGCGAGGGCTTTGACACCCTCTCCGACGCGTGGTTCGACGAGTATGTCTACCAGGTCGTCGTTGACAAGAAGTACCTCTCGCCCGAAGAGCGCGAGACCTATGACACCGAGAAGCCCACGGTCCTCGATCCGTGGGACCCGATGGGCTCGCTCGCCCGTCTCGTCTAGCGAAGGGGGCATGCTCATGGAGCGCACCACCAAAGCGCCGCTCAGAAACTTCGTCTTCGACATGGGCCAGGTGCTTCTGAGCTTTGACGGCCCGGGGTATGCAAGCGCCTACGCAAAGAACGACGAGGATGCCGCACTGCTCGACGCCGCACTCTTCTCCAGCCCGACCTGGCCGCTGCTGGACGCGGGGGTCATCACCGAGGCAACCATGGAGCGCATGGCCCGCTCGAACCTTCCCGAGCGCCTCTGGCCCACGCTGCACGAGTGCTTCGCCAGCTGGGACTGCCTCCAGCGCGTGATCCCGGGGACGAACGAGCTCGTCGTTCGTCTCCACGAGGCGGGCTATGGCTGTTACCTGCTTTCGAACGCCGGCGTGCGCTGGTGGCACCAGAAGGATCGGATCACGTCGCTTCATGCGATGGACGGCTGGGTGGTCTCTGCCTGGGAGAAGCTCATGAAGCCCGACCCACTCATCTACCTCACGCTCTGCGAGCGGTACCGGCTCACGCCCGAGGAGTGCCTCTTCATCGATGACAACCAGGACAACGTGCGCGGTGCAGAGGTGATCGGGATGCAGGGGCACGTCTTCACGACGGCGGCCAGGCTCGAGGCCGAGCTTGTGGATCGCGGGGTGCTTGTCTAACCGAGGCATGCGATGACGCGAGGGTCGCGGGGCCGCATCGGGAACTTCCCGGCGCGGCCCCGCGTTTTTTGCCTGGGAACCTCGTCTCGGAGCAGGATGCTCAGGGAGTACCATGGTTTCTGAAAAATCGCTCACAGGCGGCTTCGGAAGGATATTCCCACATGGCGGAAACCACCTCGGAACGATGCTACGTCGACGCCCTTGACGGGCTGCGGGCACTGTGCGTGCTGGGGGTCCTCGGATACCACATGGGCATCGAGCGGTGCTCGGGTGGCCTTCTCGGCGTCACGGTGCTCTTCGTCCTGTCGGGCTACCTCATCACTAGCCAGCTCATGTCGACCTACGCCAGGAACCACAGGCAGCTCTCGCTGCGCGAGTTCTGGACGAAGAGGCTGCGCCGCCTCATGCCTTCGGTGGTCGTCCTCGTCGTGGTCACGGCGGCGCTCTGCACGCTTTTCAACCACGTCCTCCTGACCAAGATGCGCCCGGACATCATTCCTGCGCTGCTCATGTACCTCAACTGGGCGAAGATCTTCTCGAACGAGTCATACTTCGCGGCCGCAGGCGCGCCGTCGCCGCTCACCCACTTCTGGTCGCTGGCGATCGAGGCCCAGTTCTACCTCGTCTGGCCGCCCATCCTGCTCCTGCTCATGCGCACGAAGGCCAGGAAGCGCCACGCTGCCATCGGCTGCGTCGCACTCGCCATTGCCTCGGCCGTCCTCATGGCAATGACCTACCGTCCTGACGCTGACCCCTCACGGGCCTACTACGGCACCGACACGAGGGCGATGAGCCTCCTTCTGGGCTGCGCCCTCGCCCTTGCGTGGCCATTCGGCCGCGCAAGCCGCTCCGACGCTTCGAGCATGTCCCTGCGCGCGAGGGTCGGCGTCGAACTCGCCGGCGCCGGATCCATAGTGGCGCTCGTGTTCATGATGGCGACCACCGAGGGGTACTCGGCATGGTCGTATCGAGGGGGCATCCTGCTCTGCTCGGTGGTGTCCGTCGTCGCCGTCGCGGCACTCATGCCCGCAGGCAGCATCGCCTCCAAGGTGGCCTCGCTGCCGCCCCTCGTCTGGCTCGGCAAGCGCTCCTACGCGCTCTACCTCTGGCACTACCCGATCGTGCTTCTGCTCACGAACGTGAACTCGACCGTGGAGCCGTCCCTGTGGGTGAGGGTCCTGCAGGTCGGGCTCTCGCTCGGTGCGGCCGAGCTCTCGTATCGCTTCGTGGAAGAACCCCTCCGCCACGCGAGCCTGCCTGCGCCCACGGCCGTCGTCGACTGGGTCAGGAGGCATCGGGTTCCCACAGCAGCCGTAGCCGTGGTCCTCGCCGTCAGCGTGGCCGGCGTCGTCTTCGTGCCTCCTGCGACCGCCTTCGATGGCCAGGGGGAGGCACACAAGGTGTCCGCGGCGGCACTCAAGCGGCCGCTCGTCGACGGGGTCTACGACGTCGTGCTCATCGGCGACTCCGTCCCCCTCGGTGCCTACGACCAGCTCGCCTCCTACTTCCCCTACGGTCTCATCGACTGCAAGATCAGCCGTCAGGCATCCGCGGCGATCGAGCTCTACGACTCCTACCGAGACTCCGGCGTGGTCGGTGACACGGTCATCTTCTGCGTCGGCACCAACGGCGCCCTGACCGAGGATCAGCTCGACGGAATGGTGTCCGACGTCGGGGCGGGCAAGCAGATCTGGTTCGTGAACAATCGCATGCCCGACGACTGGCAGGACGCGAACAACGAGCTGCTCGCCCAGTGCGCCGAGAAGTACGACAACGTGCACCTCATCGACTGGTACTCCTACAGCGCGGGACACGACGACTGGTTCTGGAACGACGGTACCCACACGAGGCCGGAGGGATCGGACGAGTACGCCAGGCTCATCTACGACACGACGGGCTACGTGGCTCCCACGCACGCAAACACTACCTATGACGTGCTCTTCCTTGGGGACGGCATCTCACTTGACGCCTCTGGGACGCTCTGTGCGGCATTCCCGAACGGGGCCGTCGACTGCGCGGAGGGTCGCCTTCCCAGCGCCTTCGCCGAGACGTACGACAGCTACCGTGACCAAGGTGTCATCGGTGGCAGGGTCGTGGTCTCGCTCGGAAGCGACGGGCCCCTCCAGAAGGCCGACCTCGACGCCCTCGTGTCGGACGTCGGTCCCGACGTGCAGATCTGGTTCGTGAACACGCGCGTGGCGGGAGCCTGGTGCGAGGACAACAACGGCCTTCTCGCCCAGCTTGCGCAGGACGGTACCAATGTCCACGTGATCGACTGGTACCAGGCAAGCTCCGGTCACGACGAGTACTTCGCCGGAGACGGTGCGCACCTGTCCGAGGAGGGTGCGGCGGCATACGCGGCCACCGTCTCATCGGCACTCGCGACGGCGTGACTGGAGAGAGCGACCTGTCACCCTCTCCAGACCGCACGCTGTGGCTCCCCCGCGTGGCAGATCTTCTCCCCGTTGGCATACTCGGTCACCGCCGAGACGAACGCGGCCTCGTCGCCCGAGCGGAAGGCACAGACGAACCGCACGTCCTCGGCAAAGACCGCATCGGCCGCACGTCCGCCCGCCTCTGCCGCCATGCGCCGCACGCGATCGTATGCCGAGTAGGGAACCTGCACCACGACACGCGTGACGAGGGCCATCTCGACCACCTGGCCGCCCGCCTCGGCATCGGCGACCGCCGCCTGCGTGGCTCCCGTGTAGGCACGCACGAGACCACCCGGGCCGAGCAGCGTGCCACCGAAGTAACGCGTGACCACGCAGCACACGTCCGCGAGTCCGGCGCCGCGCAGCACCTCGAGCACGGGCAGGCCCGCCGTTCGCTGGGGCTCACCGTCATCGGAGCAACGCTCGCGGCCATCCGCGAGGATCCATGCAGGCACGTTGTGACGGGCGTCGTGATGGCGCGCGCGGACCTCGGCGACGAAGGCGTCCGCCTCGGCTTCGCTCTCCACATGGCGCACGAGCGCGATGAAGCGACTGCGACGGTCCTCCACCTCGGCCGAAGCGTCCGTTCCCACGAGAAGCGTCCGATAGTCCGACGCGGCCATGTCTACCTCTCCATGTGCAGAAGCGCGGCACCCGAGGCGACGGGACCATCGACGAGAGCCCTGACCGAGGCGTATGCGTCGCTGTTGAGGACCGTCACGGCCACGGTCGCATCGAGCCCACGCGCGGCGACGAGGGCACGGTCGAACGCCACGAGCGCGGCACCCGCAATGACATGGTCGCCCCGTTCGACAAAACGCGAGAACCCCTCGCCGTGCAGCATGACGGTATCCATCCCGATATGGACGAGCACCTCGGCGCCGTCATCAGACACGAGGGATATGGCGTGGTTGGTCTTGGTCGTGGCTGCGACCGTTCCCGATACGGGCGCATAGGCCACGTCTGACGACGGCGCTATCCCTACGCCAGCACCCATGAGTCCCTGCGAGAAGATCGGGTCCGATATGCTTTCGAGCCCTCTGACGACACCGCCCACGGGCGCGAGGATCGTGCCCGCACACGCCATGACATCGAGCGACGCAGGTCGTTCGTCCATGTCGCCCTCCCCCCCCCACGAGCTTCCGGTTCTCGTACGTTCCCGCTACGGCCACTTGTGACTGAGTTTACACAACCCCCGCCTCCCGCGAGGATGAGACGCGGCATCGTGCTAGAATCGCACCTGCGAAGTGGGCCAGACGATCGCGGGACGCGAAGGCGTCATGAGGAAAGTCCGGGCTCCATAGGGCAGGAAGCAGGCCAACGGCCTGGCGGGGTGACCCGACGGAAAGCGCCGCAGAAAAGAAGACTCCCACCTACCGCAAGGTAAAGGGAAAAGCTGAAACGGTGGTGTAAGAGACCACCAGCGTCGTGGCAACACGACGGCTTGGCAAGCCCCTTCTGGAGCAAACGCAAATAGGAGCGCCATGGTGTTGCCCGCACCGCGCTCGGGTTGCGCGCTAGAGGGCGTCGGCAACGGCGTCCGTAGATAAATGATCGTCCACGACAGAACCCGGCTCACAGGCCCACTTCGCAGCTATCCTCTCTCACGACATCCGCACGTATCGTTCGAGCCCGCCAGGAAAGAACATGGGGGGCAGACCAAGAGGTCCTGATACCGAACACGTGTACTGGTTTCTGCTATACTGAGACCGGTACACGTGTTCGGTATCAGGAGGTGTGCATGGACACACTCGACAAGCTCGGAATCCTCGCCGAGGCAGCTCGGTACGACGTGGCCTGCACGTCGTCGGGGTCAGATTGCGGGCCGAAGGCAGGTCACGTCGGAGCCACCACGGTGGCGGGATGCTGCCATTCGTTCACGCCCGACGGTCGCTGCGTGACGCTGCTCAAGGTTCTCATGTCCAACGCCTGCAGCTTTGACTGCGCCTACTGCGTCAACCGCCGCTCGGCGAGCTGTCGGCGGGCCACCTTCACCCCGCGCGAGCTCGCCGAACTCACCATGGACTTCTACAAGCGCAACTACGTCGAGGGCCTCTTCCTCTCCTCGGGCGTGCTTGGCACACCCGACGCCACCACCGAGCGCATGTCCGAGTGCCTGCGAATCCTTCGAGACGAGCTCCGCTTTAACGGCTACGTGCATGCGAAGGTCATACCCGGGACCTCGCCCGAGCTGGTCGACGTCCTTGGCCGACTCGCGGACAGGCTCTCCGTCAACCTCGAGCTCCCGAGCGCCACCTCGCTCTCCGCGCTCTGCCCCGACAAGGACAAGCAGGCCATCACCCGACCCATGGCGCACATCCGCCGCCAACGTGACGAGGAGGCACTCGCGCTGACCGACGGCAAGCCCATCCGGCGTCTTCCGTCCGCAGGGTCGCCACGTGCCGATGCGCCGATGCCGCTCTTCACCAATGGGCAGGGCCTTACGCTCAGACAGGGCTCCACGGTATCGGCCCGCAGGCGCCGCTTTGCGCCGGCAGGCCAGTCGACGCAGCTCATCGTAGGTGCCACGCCCGAGGATGACAACCATGTCCTCCAGCTTTCGAAGACGCTCTACGACAGGTTCGACCTCAAGCGCGTGTTCTTCTCCGCATACCTGCCCATGATGGATGACAGCCGCCTGCCAGAGCCTGGCACGCCCGTGCCGCTGCGGCGCGAGCACCGTCTCTACCAGGCCGACTGGCTCATGCGCTACTATGCCTTCTCTCCATCGGAGCTCGTCGCGCCAGACGCCCCCTGGCTCGACCTTGACCTCGACCCCAAGCTCGCCTGGGCCCTCAAGAACATCGACCGCTTTCCCGTCGAGGTCATGGATGCACCACTTGAGCTGCTCCTGCGCGTTCCGGGCATCGGTCCGGTCGGGGCGAGGCGCATCGTCGCCACGCGTGGCACCCATCGGCTCACCTTCGATGACCTCCGCAACCTCAACATCACGCTCGGGCGCGCCCGACCCTTCCTCACCTGCTCGGGATCGGCTGACCGAGGTGTGGTGCTCGATGCGGAGCTCATCCGACGAGAGGCGGTGAGCAATGCCCGACGGAGCACCTACAACCGCACTCGTCGCGAAATCGAGTCATCCCAGCTCTCCCTCTTCTGAGGAGCTGCGGCGCGCGGTCCGTGCCGCACGGACCGCGGCTGGGGAGGGCTCGTCCATCGCCCTCGCCTGTGAGACCTCCGTCGAGGGCGTGCTCTCATCCGTGGGCATCGGATACCTTGCGCACCTGCCGTCGGACCGCGTCCGGCTCACACCCGCCAGCCTCTGCCAGCCCCGGCTCGCAGAGGTCACGGTTGCGGCACCCTCTCCGGCGGACGACGCGGTCGTTCGTCTCGCCAGACGCGTCTGGCAGGGCCTCGAGAGGGCGGTTTCCGAGGGATGCCAGCGACAGAGGAATGGCCGGTGCTCTGCCCGCTGCAGGTCCGAGTGCATGCGCAAGGTGCTTCTCGCCTGTGCGTCCGACTCCCCCGACATGCCCGAGGTGGTTCACCGCTACGTGCGCCTGGGCTTTGCCGCACGCGGCGGCATACGCTCCATGTCCACCAGCCCGGAGGTCCGCGCCACGGACGCCCTGGCCCGTCGCGTCTCGTGCGAGTGCGAGAAGACCCGCCAGTTCGTGCGCTTCTCACGTCTCTCGGACGGAACGTTCTTCTCGGTGTTCAGGCCAAACGAGAACACCGTGCCACTCGTGGCGCAGCACTTCGCCGCACGCCTGGGTACTGACCGCTTCTTCCTCGTCGACCCCGTACACCGCGTGGCGGCGCTCCACGAGGCTGGTGCGCATGGGAGTCGGATGGTCCGGCTCGAGCCCGCGCTCGCCGACGAGCTCGCCTCGAGGGACGACCTCGCGCAGGAAGAGCATTACGTTCGCGCCATGTGGAAGCGCCTCTACGATGGGATCACGCTCGAGGGGCGCGGCAAGGCGGAACGTGGGTATGACCTTCGCATGCACTGGATGCCAAAGCGCTTCTGGAAGGGTCTCCCCGAGCTCGACCCACGCTCCGACGAGGTGGGCGATTACGTTCCCGAGCGCTACGCGAACACCAACCTCGAGGCTCTGCCCAAGGGCGGCGACAAGCGCTTGGAGACCTGAGACCTCCGCGGGGGTACAGGGGACTGGCACGCCGTCACAAAAAAGGGACCCCGCACGAAGCGAGGTCCCGAACGACCAAAGAGGCGCGAATCTAGTCGAGGTCACCAAAGTCGCCCATGGACGTGCTCTTCACGGGCGCAGGGGCCGGCGAGGAGATGGTGCGGCGTACGGACGCAGAACCCGTCGGGGCGCTGGGAAGCTTCTCCGCAGGAAAGACGGAGTCCGCATCGTCGAGGAAGTGCTGCAGGAGGTTCTTGTACTCGGAACGGAAGTCCTCGCGAGACTGCTTGAGACGATCGATCTCGTCGAGCTCGTTCTGCTTCTCGGCGAGGGCCTGGCGAATAACCTCGCGGGCCTTCTGGTCGGCCTCGTTACGAATGCGCTCGGCGTTGCCGCGAGCATCGTCAACCATCTTGTCGGCACTCTGCTGGGCGACGATGAGCACGCGCGAGATCTGCTCCTCGGAGACGGAGCTGCCGGACGAAGCGACGACGGGCTGGGCGAGGGCGAGCGACGACACGCCAGAGGTCTGCTGCTGCTCGAGGCTCGCAATCTGCGCCTGGGCTGCCGCGTACTGCTGCTCGGTGCTGTTCAGGCGGCTCTTGAGATCGGCGATCTTCTGGAGCATCGCATCGACCTCGGCGGAAAGCTCCTCGAGGAAGGAATCCACCTCGTCGGTGTTGTAGCCATCCTGGCCGCGCTTGCAGGGAGAGAAGGTCTTTGCTTCGATGTCTGCTGGTGTGATTGCCATTCTTGTTCCCTTTCGTCTTCGTATGAACGCCGCTGGCGACGCACGTACCTTAAGGAATTATAGCCACTATCAGGCGCTCGAGGAGTTCAAGCGCAAATATCGCCACAATAGGAGAAAAATCGATGCCACCGAAGGACGGGATGATGCGACGGAAGACGTTGAGCCACGGCTCCACGAGCATACCAAGCGCCTCTCGGATGGAGTCGACCGTCGAGTTCCCGCGAGGAATCCAGGACATCACGCACCAGATGACGATGAGGAACACGTAGATGTCAAAGAGCCTCACGACGAGACTGTACAGGTTCATGTGGTTCGTCCTCCCCTATCTTCCGGCAAGTTCGTCGGTGCGCATGAGCGCTGCGTCCACGGCATCCTCGACGGCGAGGAAGAGGTCGGGCTCGAGGGCACGCAGGCCCGCCGCGGTGGTGCCGCCAGGCGAGGTGACCTTGTCCATGTAGGCGCGAGGGTGCTCTCCCGATTCCAGGAGCTGCGTGGCCACGCCTCGCATGGTCGAGAGAATCATCTCGCGGGCGGCGGCGCAGGACATGCCATGCTCCACGGCGGCGCGGGTGAGAACGTCGGCAAAGAGCGCGACGTAGGCAGGACCGCAACCCACCACCGCCCCCTCGGCGTCAAGCTGGTCCTCGCGCATGACGCACGCACTGCCAAGCGCTCCGAAGATGTCGCAGGCGCGCTCGACGTCAACGGCGGTGGCACGCGATCCCGCGCAGATGGCCGTGGCACCCGAGAGCACCTTCACGGGGAGATTGGGCATCACGCGCACCACGCGAGACGCGGGCAACGCGCCCTCGAGCGTGGCCAGGGACACGCCTGCGGCGATCGATATCACGGTACGCCCGGCGAGGGAGTCGGCGAGTTCGGTGAGCACGCCAGGGAGGACCTGCGGCTTTACCGCGAGCACCACCACGTCGGGGTTGGCACCCATCATCTCGGCGGCATCGGCAAAGGCACGTATGCCCAGCTCTTCCAGGGCCACACGGGGCGCCTCGGAGGGGTTGGCGACCATGATGGCGGAAGGTTCCGCCGCACATGAGGCCACGAGGCCCGAGGCGATCGCACCGCCCATGGATCCGGCACCGACGATGCCGATGACGTAGTCAAGCTTGTTCATGTCCCTCATCCCTACCTTGCGAGGTCCCCATCGGATACGAGCTTGTCAAGGTCGGCCTGCGAGAGCGAGATGTCCTGCGGGAGAACGACGAAGACGCGATCCCCGAGTTCCTCGACGGCTCCGCCGACACCATACGAGAGACCGAACGAGAAGTCGAGGATGCGCTTGGCGACCTCGATGTTGGTGTTCCTGAACACGAGGACGACCGGCTGGTTGGTGCGAACGCGTCGTACGACGGACTGCACGTCGTCATAGGAGACCGGACGCAGGATGTACGGCGGAAGCCGACCGGAGGTCACGCGCGGGACGGGACGAAGGCCCCTGTCACCGGGGGTCGTGTTGCCGGTCGACGGTACCGCGGGCTCGTAGTCGGACGCATAGGGCGACGAGGAATCGGGCGCGGCGTAGGAGCGAGACGGACGCGGCTCGTCGTTGCTCGGGGCAGCTGGCTGGGTGCTCACCGGACGACCCGAGCGGGTGTAGACGGAGATGCTCTCGGCCTCGGGACGCGAGGTGTTCCCTAGCAGCTTGGCACGAGAGCCCGTGGCCTGAGGATCCCCCGTCGCGCGACCGCGCGCATCTGGCTCATCGTCGTAGTAGTCATCGTCGTCATAGTAGTCATCGCCGCGAAGCCGGTCCCTAATCGCATCCAGAAAACCCATCGTGTTCTCGCTTTCCTCATACGCCGAGTGGCGTGAAGCCTGCCTAGTTGCCCCTATTGTATTACGTAGTTCGGGTCAAATACCGTTCTGCCCAGTCTGACGATGGTGGAACCCTCCTCCACCGCAATGGGATAGTCGTCGCTCATGCCACAGGAGAGCTCCTCGAGCGGGAGTCCCGTACGCGTGCGCAGGTCCTCGGCGAGGGCACGAAGGCCCGAGAAGGTCCTCCTCGCCTCGGCGGCGTCATGCGCAGGCGCCATCGACATGAGCCCGTGAACCCGAATGCCCGGGAGCGCCAGGATACCATCGATCTCAGCCACGAGCTCTGCGGGCGAGAAGCCGGACTTGCTCTCCTCGCCCGACACGTTGGTCTCGAGGAGGACGTCGCTCACCACGCCACGTGCGACAGAGCGCTTCGAGACGGCCTCGGCGAGATGGGCGGAGGAGATGGAATGGATGAGCGAGACGCAGCCCACCACGTGGTTGATCTTGTTCGTCTGGAGGTTACCTATCATGTCAAAGCGGATGTCGGCCATCTCGGGATCATCGGCGAGGGCGGCAAGCTTCCTCGTGAGCTCCTGGGGTCGGTTCTCGCCAAACGCGCGATAGCCGGCACGACGCGCGAGCGCGACCTCCTCCGGCCCGACCGTCTTGGATACCGCAAGGACGAGGACGTCGTCGGGTTTTCTCCCCGACCTGGTGGCCGCCTCCGCGACCCTTGCGAGAATGGCCTCGCGACGCTCGACGAGAAAGCGCGCGTAGCTCCCCCTGTCTTCACTCACCATCACAGAACCTCGATCCCCGCACACGCACCATCACGCCCGTCAAGACGGGCATACCCATAATCCTCTGTCAGGAGCGCTGACATGACATCTTCGCAAAAGTATCGACGAGCCGTGACCCGTCCTCCCGTCTCATGCAGGCGAGGGCACCGTGACGGCCGCAGTCACCACCCGACGCACGATACGAGTAGAACCTATCCGTCGCCTGCGCCGTCGAGACGTCGCAGGTGACGATGTGCTCGGCCGTGACCCCCACGCCGCCAAGCGCCGCGCACACCGCGGATGACAGGTCGAGGTGCCGGCCTCCGCCCTGCACGCAATCGCCGAACTCCGCCACGAAGCGGTCGAGAAGCTCCTGCGAGACCTCGTAGTCGTCAACGCCGACGTGAGGTCCGACGTAGGCGACGAGCTCGTCTGGCGAGGCCCCCGTGGCGTCCATGAGGACGTGCGCGGCCTTCTCCGAGATACGCGCCATGGTTCCGCGCCACCCGGAGTGCACGACGGCGAAACCGCCCGGCGCGACCTCGATCACAGGGACGCAATCCGCATAGCAGAGCAGAACGGGCACGTCGGGGGCCGTGCAGACCACCGCGTCCGCACCAGCGCCCGCCTCCGCGCGCGCGATTGCCACGGAGGCGTCGTCCCCTGAGATGATGGCGACCACATGGTCGCCATGCACCTGTCGTGGGTTCACGAGCCTTTCGAGAAGGTCACCACACCCCATGGCCGCAAGCACGCGTAGTCGGTTCTCGTGGACGAGCAGCGGATCGTCACCGCAGGCGTCACCGAGGTTGAGCGAGGCGTAGCCGCCCTCGGATACGCCGCCACCCCTTTCGGTAAAAGCGAGCGTGACCCCGCATGGGACGTTCTCGTCCCAAAGCAGGGTCACGCCATCGACGCTCGCCCTGATAAGCGTCGGGTTCGTCATGCTAGATGCGGCTGCGCTTGAGGAAGTCGGGGATGTCGAACTCCTTGTCGTTGTTGGAGGACGACGCGGCGGGGCGGGAAGGAGCCGGCGCGCTTGGCGCCTGGTAGGAGGAGCGCGGCGCTGGCGCAGGACTGCTCTTTGGGCCGTTCTTCGCAGGACGGACGACCGCCGGCGCGATGGTCGGAAGCGACTGCTGAACATTCGTGCCGTTGAAGCCGGTGGCGATGACGGTCACGCGGACCTGGTCGCCGAGGGACTCGTCGACGACGGTACCGAAGATGATATTCGCGTCGGGGTCGACGTTCTTGGCAACGAGGTCGGCGGCATCGTTGATCTCCTGGATGCCGATGTCCTTGTTGCCCGCGATGGAGAGAAGGACACGCGTGGCCCCATCGACCGAGGTCTCGAGCAGCGGGCTGGAGATGGCCTCGGACGCGGCGTCGGTGGCGCGGCTGTCCCCCGAGGCCGTACCGATGCCCATCATGGCGTTACCGGACTCACGCATGATCGTGCAGACGTCAGCGAAGTCGAGGTTGATCAGACCCGGGACGGTGATGAGGTCGGTGATGCCCTGGGTACCCTGGCACAGCACCTCATCGGCCATGCGGAAGGCTTCGAGCATGGTGGTCTTCTTCTCGGAGAGGTCGAGCAGGCGGTCATTGGGGATGACGATCAGGGTGTCGACGTTCTCGGAGACGTTCTTGATCCCCTCGGTGGCGGAGTTGGTGCGCTTGCGACCCTCGAAGGTGAACGGCTTGGTGACGATGCCCACGGTGAGCGCACCCACATCGTTCTTGGCGATGTCAGCGACCACGGGGGCAGCGCCGGTTCCGGTGCCGCCACCCTCGCCGGCAGTGATGAAGACCATGTCGGAACCTGCGAGCGCCTGCTTTATCTCGTCGCGCGAGTCCTCGGCGGCCTCCTTGCCGACCTCGGGGTTGGCACCAGCACCCAAGCCCTTGGTGATGTCGGTGCCGATATGGACCTTGATGTCCGCGTCGGAGATGGCAAGCGCCTGTGCGTCGGTGTTGATGGCAACGAACTCAACGCCGCGAATGCCCTCCTCGATCATGCGGTTGACGGCGTTGGTGCCGCCGCCACCCACGCCCACGACCTTGATGACGGCAAGGTAGTTGCTGAGGGTATCCGTGTCCTTAATCATCGTTTCCTCCTCGTGTGGCGCATGTGATGAGGCAGCGCCGCTGGCCTCTCTTCGTGGGTGGTGCGTTGGACAAGTGCGTTCTAGCTCGTGTGGTGCTCTCATACCATCGCTGGTAGAAACTCTAAACCTCAGGTTAAACTCAATGCTTTATGTAAAACGAGGTATATTTGCACAACTGGGCGGGTCACGTCAACACATTTGTGTAAACGGTTAAATATGCAGGTAGGAAGGGTATGAATCGATATTGATACTCTAATCCTCAGCTTTAGCGTTAATGAATCTGCGACGGCGGGACTGCATAAAGCACGATGGAATACGTCTCCGTGGGCTTCCTGCGAAGGGCATCTACTCGGAGGTGCCGGTTGCCGAACCCGTCGCACCGGATCCTGCCTGAACCGTGTCCGAGGTGATTCTTCGATACGAGGGGTTCGACGGCACGCGCACGTTGATGTAGGTCAGCTCTCCCGGATACTTATCGAGGAGCCCCGTGACGACCGTCTCCTTGGACGAGATGTTCGTAGGCGAGCCGAGGGAGACTTCGACCCCGCTCGAGAGGACGCAGGAGATGCTCTCGACGCTCGCCGCCGAGAAGCTCACGATCTGCGAGGCGAAGTCACTGGAGAAGCTGCTGCGGTACGTCGCCACGGCATCGAGCACCGCGTCGTTTGCCCCCGCCCCCACAACGGGTTGAACCGTGGCCGGGACCCCCGTGATGAGAAGCTCACCCTCTGACGTCGCCTGCGCGAGCGCGGCATCCTCGACGCTCTGATTGGCCGTGGTGGCTATCTTGACAGGCTCCATCCACACGTTCCCCTCGCCGAGGTACCACGCCACCGAGCTGCTGCTCATGGTGACGAGCGCGTAGACCTTGCGCTCGGTGACGGTGATCTTGAGGGTGCCCGGAAAGTCGCGCACGTAGCTTACCGAGGCAATCCAGGGGTTCTTCTCGAGAGACGCCGTGATGGCGGACGTGTCCACGTTGAGCAGCGTCGTCCCGCTCTCCACGTTCACAAGGTTCTGGATGTCGCTGACCGAGACGTGCTCGGTGGCCTCCGTCTCGATCGAGGTGATGGCGAAGGTCGGGGAGTTCCTGAGAACGGCATAGGCGATAAGCGCCGCAGCGGCGAGGACCCCCACGACGATGAGGACTCGTGCGACAACCCTTCCCACGGGCGCACGGTTATGCCGCTCGCGCCGCTCACGGGCATCACGAGCGCTCATACCAGCGGAGCGCTGTCGCCCCTGTGCCGAAGTGCCACCATTTAGGAAGGACGGGAGACCAGCAGCCTCCTTTGACGCGGGTACGGACCGTGCTCCGGTGACCTTCGCACGGGAGGTGGTGGTCTGAGACGTCCTGGTTCTCGTCGTCTTCGTGACCCTCGGAACCTTGGGGGCCTTCACTGCCCTTGACATACTCGGAGCAGCGACCCTCACGGCCTTCCGCTTGGGAAGTGCCGTGCCCTTCTTGGCCGCGCGCGACACGGAACCCTGCTTGGGCTGGACGTTCTCACGAGGCGTGGCCTTTCTGCTCGTATCCTTTGCCATGGTCGCGCCTACCTCGAGAACCCGAGGAGCTTGACCTCGGGCTGGAGGTCGATGCCATGGCGCGCGAGGACCACGTCGTGCACGTGATTCATGACGGCCACGACGTCAGTTGCGGAGGCACCACCCTTGTTGATGACGAAGTTCGAGTGGACGTCCGAGACCTGCGCCCCTCCCACGGAGAAGCCCTTGAGACCGCAGCTCTCGATGAGCATGCCCACCGAACGATCCCCTGGGTTGCGAAAGACGGATCCGCACGTGGCCTTGCCTGCAGGCTGACTCTGCCTTCTACGACGCAGGCGTTGGTCCATGTCGCGACCGATGGCCCCCTTCTCGCCTGGCTCGAGCTCGAACGTGACCTCGAGGATGATCTCGGAGGAACCGAGCGACGTGTGACGATATCCCCAGTCGACCTCGGATCCCTCATAGCGATGCATGCCCTCGCCGGGACGAAGCACCACGAGGTCGCGCACGACCCGCCCGATCCACTCGTGGCGCGAGCCGGCGTCCATGGAGACCGCGCCACCCACGGTACCGGGGATGCCGACACAGCACTCGAGCCCTGACAGGGAGTTCTTGAGGGCTTCGTTGACGAGCCTCCCGAGCACCACGCCGGCACCGGCGGTGACAAGGCCGCCCTCACCCACCGAGACGTGGGAGAACTCCCCACCAAGCACGATGACGCAGCCGTCATAGCCTCGGTCGGAAGCGAGTATGTTGGATCCCTTGCCAAGGACGACCCAGTCGATGCGTTCGGCGGCAAGGACCGAGAGCACCTTCACGAGTGCAGAATAGCTGTTGACGGTCACGAACAGTCCCGCCGGGCCACCGATGTGATAGGTGGTCCTCTGGGAGAGCCGCTCGTTCCTCAGGACCTCGGCATCAGTGGCCCCGGAAAGGTTCATGTATGCATTGAAGAGGCTCACCGCGTGCCATCCGCCTTGTCGTTCTCGTGCGCCTGCATCGCCTCGATGAACGCGGGGCCTATCGTGGTGACGTCGCCCGCCCCCTGGGTGATGAGGAGGTCTCCCGGACGGCAGATGCCCACGAGGTCATCGACCAGCTCTCGACGATTGGGGACGTAGCGAACGTCCTCCACGTCGCCTCCGGCGATGACCCTGTTGGCGACCGTCTTGCCTGACACGCCCGGGATGGGCAGCTCGCCTGCGGAGAAGACATCCATCACGCGCAGCACGTCGACCTTGTCGAAGGCATGCGTGAACTGGTCAGAAAGCGCCTGGGTACGCGAGTAGCGGTGCGGCTGGAAGACACAGACGATACGGTCGAAGCCGAGGTCGGCGGCGGCACCCAGCGTCGCCCGTATCTCGGTGGGGTGATGGCCGTAGTCATCGACCACGGTCACGCCCGCCACGTCGCCCACGTGCGTGAAGCGACGCCGGGCTCCCTTGAACTCGGAGAGCGCCGCGGCAGCCTTGTCGAGGTCGGCTCCGAGCGCGCCCGCCACGGCAATCGCCGCCGTGGCGTTGGCCATGTTGTGACGACCGGGGTTGGCGTGAATGGTCACGTCGACCCTCGTACCCGAGGGTACCCTCACGCCGAAGTTGCTCTCGATGCCACGATGGGGACCCTCGGGCAGGCAGACGTAGTCATTGCCCTCGTCAAAGCCGTAGGTGATGACGTGACGACCCGTCGAACGCGCAAGCTCGGCGCAGTGGGACGCATCGCCGTTGACGACGATCGTCCCGCCGTCGCCAACGAGGTCCATGAACTTGCAGAACGTCTTCTCGATGTTCTCGAGGGTGCCGTAGTGGTCGAGGTGGTCGGCCTCGATGTTGGTGACCACCGCGATCGTGGGGTTGAGGTAGAGGAACGAGCCATCGGACTCGTCGGCCTCGCACACGAAGTAGCCGCCCTCTCCGTTGCGCCCGTTGGTGTCGTATCCCTCCACGACGCCACCGATGAGAAACGAGGGGTCCATGCCGAGCCTGTCGAGCATGGTGGCGATCATGGACGAGGTGGTCGTCTTGCCATGGGTGCCGGCGACGGCCACCGTGACGGCGTTGAGCGAGAGGTACGAGAGCATCTTCGCCCGGGGCCAGATGGGAATCCCCAGCTCGATGGCGCGCACGACCTCGGGGTTGGAATCGGGTATGGCGGTCGAGGTGACCACGACGTCGGGCATGACCCCATCGATGGTCGAGGCCTCGTGACCGATGGTGACGTCGATGCCCGCGGACTCGAGTTCGCGGACGTAGTGGGAGTTCTTGAGGTCGGAGCCGGTGACCCTGCAGCCGCGCTCGTAGAGGACGAGTGCGATGCCGCTCATGCCGGCACCGCCGATTCCGATGAAGTGTGCGCTGGAGATGTTGGTCTCGGCGAGGGATTCAGACATGGTTGGTAACCTCTTCATGACGTGCCCGACGTGCGGAACATGGGTTCGGTCACCCGTCCTTGGGCGGGTGCGCATGACGTCTCTACTCTAGCCGATATCAAGCCTAATCCCGAGTCGCCGCGACACTCTCCACTTGGTCTGCGAGAGCCGTCGCGGCGCGATCCTGACCGAGTCCCTGTGCCGCAGCGCGCATGGCACCGCGGCGCGCGGGCTCGTCCACAAGCGAGACGAGCTGCTCGGAGAAGGTGGGGGCATCGATGTCGTCATCGGCCACGAGCACCGCGGCCCCGGCGTCCACGAGGTAGCGGGCGTTGGTGGTCTGGTGGTCGGCCGTGGCGAAGGGATACGGGACGAGCAGGCTCGGCACGGCGAGGGCGGCAATCTCGGCGATGGAGGACGCACCCGCACGGGAGACCACCACGTCGGCGGCGGCAAGCGCCTCGCCCATGTTGGAGATGTAGGGCATGACCTGCCAGCGGGCCTGCTCGGCCTCCGTGAGGTCCAGGGCCGCCACCACGGAGCCGTAGTCGTCCCGTCCCGTCGAATGGACGATCCTGAGGCCCTCACGCCCGAGAAGCTCGTCCTTGAGCGCGCACACGCCCCTGTTGAGGTGGACGGCACCGAGGCTGCCCCCGAACACGAGAAGCATCGTGGCGTCCTCGGGAATCCCGAAGGCCGCCCGACCGGCGGCGCGACTGGCGGTGACCACGCTCTGACGCACGGGGTTTCCCGTGATGACGATGTCTTCGGGGCTCCGAACGTGGTCCTTGAAGGCGGAGACCGCCTGAGGAAGCGAGACGCACACCCTTGCCGCCCGTCTCGCCGACCTCGTGTTGGCAAGCCCCGGGACGGAGTTCTGCTCGTGGAGCACGAGGGGCACGCCCGCCGCATGACAGGCGCTGACAAGAGGGAGCTCGACGTAGGCACCGAAACCGACGGCCACGTCGGGACGTCCGGATTCCCCGAAGTGGGCCAGGATCGCCGAGGCGGCGCTCCTTTCGCGCACGAGCGCCGAGACGAGCGTCCAAGGGCGCGAGCGATCGAACCCCGTCACGACGATCGGGAAGAAGTCGAAGCCCTCCTGGGGAACGAGCGTCCCCTCGAGCCTGGTCGTCTGCCCGAAGAACGTCACGTGGTGCCCGCGGGAACGGAGCTCCTCCGCGAGGGCAAGCGCGGGATTGATGTGACCTGCGGTACCTCCTGCGGCGATGGCAACCTCAAGTGCCCTAGTCATGCCTGTTCCCCCTGTCGCTGGAACGCCTGCTGCCACCCGAACCGCGCAGCCTCTCGGCCGCACTCGGTCCGAGGTCGATCCTCCTCCTACCCGACGAGTCGGTGGTCACGCGTCCTGGCTGACGAGACGAAGGAGAGAGACGTTCTCTGCCTTGGGATGACCCACCGTCCATCACGCGAAAGCTCCCGCGCGGGGGTGCCGCATCGCCTTGCCCCCGTCTCGCCGAGCGTGGCATGGGGGTGCCCACGAGAGAGGCCCCCCCGTCATCGGTCATCTGCCAAGAACGGCGATTGTCGTCATAGACCGTCTCGGGGAGCACCGACCGGCGTGACACCGACACGATGAGTCCCACGAGCATGAGACATGACATGATCGTCGTGCCACCATACGAGACGAACGGAATCGGCTTGCCCGTGAGAGGCATGATACCGATGACGCCACATATGTTGACGAGCATCTGAAAGATTATGAGCGAGGTGCAGCCCGCCGCGATGAGCTGGCCGGTCATGTCGGGGGCGTACTTGGCGATGCGGAAGCCCGCCCAGGCGAAGATGGCGAAGCCAACGAGCGTGCCGAGCGTACCCACGTATCCGAGCTCCTCGCCGATCACGGCGAAGATGAAGTCGTTGTACGCCATGGGCAGGTACGAGTACTTCTGACGAGAGAAGCCGAGCCCCACGCCGAAGAGCCCTCCCGAACCAAAGGCATAGAAACCCTGGATGAGCTGGTAGCCAGCACCGTAGTAGTCCGCCCAGGGATCGAGCATCGTCATAATGCGCGCGCGGGAGTAGCTGTCGCCGAACGAGAGGTAGAGCGCCGCCGCTATGCCGAGCACGGCAAGGCCTATGAAGATGCGCCTGTCGATGCCCGCAAGGTAGGCCATGATGAGGAGCGTGACGCAGGCGATGATCGTGGATCCCTTGTCCGGTTGCAGGAGGATGAGACCGAGCGGCAGCCCCACGCCCAGGACGAGGAGTCCGACGAAGTGGTTGAAGTCTATCGAGCGATCCTCGAAGTAGCGCGCGGCGAGGTTGGCCGCCGTGAGGATGATGGTGATCTTGGCAAACTCCGATGGCTGCAGCGTGAAGCCGGCGATGGAGATCCAACGCGAGGCACCGTAGGCATCGGAGCCCGCAAAAGGCGTGAAGATGAGGAGCAGCAATATGACGGTCGCCAGCCAGACGTAGCGCAGCAGATGCTTGGTCAGCACGCGATAGTCCAGGCGTGCGAGGGCAACGGCGAGAACGACGCCGATGGCGATGCCCTTGAGCTGGCGCTTGACATAGTATGCCGGATCGTTGCCCAGCGATGACGACGTGAGTGACGTGACGGACGACGCCGAGTAGATCATGAGCAGGCCAAAGCACACGAGCACGAGCGTGACCGCGATGAGGACCAGCCTGGGCCTCATGAATCGCTCGGGCACGCCGAAGATCTCGCGCACGCCTCGCTCGCGGCGCCCCTGGCTCGTGTTGGATGCCCTCGCCATGTCAGACCGCCTCTGCAGCACGTGCGGCCACGAGCCGCTTGAAGAGGTCACCGCGTTCGGCCATGTTGCCGAACTCGTCGAAGGACGAGCACGCGGGCGAGAGCAGCACGGTGTCACCGGGAAGGGCGCGCTCGCACGCCGCGGCGAAGGCCTCGGTCATGTGCGGGGCGCGGATGACGTCGAGCGGGGAGCCGGACGCGGAGACGGCCTGCTCGAGGGCACAGGCGATGCGCTCCCCCGCCTCGCCGTAGCACACGGCCACACGGCAGCAGGCCGCCACGGCCGAGGCGAGCGAGGAGAGCTCGGTGCCCTTGTCGTGGCCGCCGAGGAGCAGGTCGATGGTGCCCGGGAGAAAGGCGGTAAGGGCCTTCTCCACGGAGTCGGTGTTGGTTGCCTTGGAGTCGTTGACGAAGCGAACGCCACCGACCTCGCCGCAGGGCTCGATGCGATGCTCGAGCGCGTGGAAGGCCAAGAGGCCGCGGCGGACGTCATCGATGCGGACGCCCAGCTCGAGCGCCATCGTCGCGGCGGCGAGGGCGTTCTCGACGTTGTGTTCGCCCTTGATGGGAAGCTCGTCGACGGTGGCGACCGAGGTCTCGGCGCCATCGAGACGCACGACGAGCATGCCGTCGCGGAGAAACGCGGCACAGGGGGTGTCAGGCTCCTCGTGGACGCTCAGCCGGCACACGCGCAGGCCCCGCGCCTCGAGACGTTCTGCGACAAGGCGGACCCGTGCGTCATCGACCGAGACCACGGCGAGGTCCCCAGCATCGAGGTTGGCGAAGATCCTCTCCTTGGCCGCCGCATAGGCCTCGAGGGAGCGGTGCCACTCCAGATGATCGGGCGTGATGTTGAGGAGGCACGCCACGCGCGGATGCAGGCGGACGGCCGTGGCAAGCTGAAAGCTCGAGAGCTCGGCCACGAACCACGACCCCTCCTCGCGGGAGGCGAGCTCGCCGGTGACTATGGTACCGATGTTGCCCACGGTCTGGGCGCGCATGCCGCCCGCACGAAGGAGCTCGGCCGTAAGCGTGGTCGTGGTGGTCTTGCCGTTGGTGCCAGTGATACCCACCCAGCGCGCGGGACTCTCGCGGAAGGCGAACTCGGGCTCGCCGATGACCTCATCCGCGTGCTCGCGCGCGGATGAGAAGAAGCGGGAGAACTCCGAGATGCCCGGTGACGCGACGACGAGGTCGTAGGTGCCGTCCACGCTCTCGGTCCCGAGGACGCAGCGTACACCCATCGCCTCGAGGGCATGGCTCATCTCGCCAGCCGACGAGCTCGACCCACCATAGAGGGTGACCGAGCTCACGCGCCGGGGCACGAGCGTGGCGAGGTAGCGGCAGACGGCCTCTCCCGTACGTCCCGCGCCGAGGACGCAGACGTCCCCGAGGAAGTTGGTTGCGCTGGTCACGCGTGCCTCCTAGCCGAGCTGAAAGTAGAGGGCGAAGCCGAGCGCGGCGAACGCCGCGGAGACGATCCAGAAACGGAAGACGACCTTCGTCTCCGACCAGCCCTTCTTCTCGAAATGATGATGGATGGGCGCCATGAGGAAGACCCTCTTGCCCGTGAGCTTGAAGCTCGCCACCTGGATTATGACGGAGAGGGCCTCGACGATGAAGAGACCCCCCATGATGAGCGAGGTGACCTCGGTCTTGGTGAGCACGGCGAGGGCGGCGAGGGCGGCGCCGAGGGCGAGCGAGCCCGTGTCGCCCATGAAGATCGAGGCGGGGTAGGAGTTGTACCAGAGGAAGCCCACGCAGGCACCCGCGATGGCTCCCGCGAACACGGCTAGGTTGAGCTCGTCGTAGTTGAAGGCGACCATGGCCATGACGAGCATCACGACCATGACGCACCCGCCCGCGAGGCCGTCGAGGCCGTCGGTGAGGTTGACGGCGTTCGAGAGACCCGCCATGAGCAGGAACACGAACATGACGTAGAGCCATGGGATGCTGACGGAGATGCCGCCAAGGTCAAGCGTCGTGGTAAGCACGCCGAGGTCGATGGCGAAGCCACCTGGGAATCGCACCTCGGCGGAGATGCCGCAGAGGTTTACGGCACAGAGGCAAAACGCCACCGAGATGACGACGAGACCGACCATCTTCTGGGTGGGCGTGAGGCCAAGCGAGCGCTTGTGCGCCACCGACTCGATGTCATCGAGAAGTCCGAGCGAACCCGTGGCGATGGTGGCCACCAGGGCGAGGATGAGGTCGGTCGTCCACGAGGCGAACAGCGCACAGGTCACGATCACGCCCGCGAGGATGATGAGACCACCCATGGTGGGCGTCCCCTGCTTCACGAGGTGACTCTGCGGCCCGTCAGCGCGGATCTGCTGGCCTATCCCGTCCCTGCGAAGAAAGCGGATGAAGTACGGCATGAGCACAAGGACCACGATGGCCGAGATGGCGACGGCCAGAAACACCTGGTAGGTGGGATACTGTGGGTTTCCGATCATCAGGCGAGCACTCCCTTCGCAAACGCATCGAGTCCCGCGGCACGAGAGGCCTTCACGAGCACGAGATCGCCCTCGCCGAGGACGGGACGCATGGTGGCCGTCGCATCCTCGACCGTGGGGAACGTGACTATCCTGTCATCCGAGAAACCCATGGTGCGGGCTGACTCGGCCATGGTGGCGGCGAGCGTGCCGCCCACGCAGACGAGCATGTCGAGCGGCTTTGCGGCAGCGTACGCCCCCACGAGGGCGTGAAGGTAATCCTCCTGGGCGCCGAGTTCGCCCATCTCGCCGAGCACCGCAACCCTGCGACCGTCACAGCGCATCTCGGATAGCACGTCGAGCGCAGCCGCCATCGAGTTGGGGCTTGCGTTGTAGGAGTCGTCGATCACGCGAACGCCCGCAGGCGAGGTGGCCACCGAGAGGCGCATGCTCGTGGCGGGCATGGCGGCGATGGCATCCGCCGCGGCGTCGCGATCGAGACCGAGCAGGGCGATGACGGCCATCGCCAGGAGGAAGTCGCCCACGACCTGGCGACCGGGCACATGGAGCCTGACACGACGGGACCAGCCGTCCGTCATGCGCACGACGAAGGACGGCAGACCCGCCTCGTCGACGTCCATGTCCTCGGAGCGGACGTCATCCGTCTCCCGGGAGCCTGCATAGAGCACGCGCACGCCTGCGGGACGCGCGAACTCGCCCTCGATGAGGGATGCGTAGTCGTTGGCGCTCGTAAGCACGAGACAGGGCGCAAGCCCTTCGTGGGCCTCCATGCCCGAGACGATCTCGGCCTTGGCGCGTGCGATGTTCTCCCGCGACCCGAGGAGTCCTATGTGGCTCGTTCCCACGTTGGTGATGACCGCAAGCGTAGGACGGCACGCTGCGGCGAGACGGTCGATCTCGTGCGGATGGTTCATGCCAAGCTCGCAGACGAGCACCTCGGTGTCCTCGGGTGCCGAGAGCACCGTGAGCGGAAGGCCGATGAGGTTGTTGAGGTTCCCGGAGGTGGCGTGCACGCGCGCGGAGGTGGCGATGCCTGCACGCAGCATGTCCTTGGTGGTCGTCTTGCCCACGGAGCCCGTGACGCCCACGACGGTCCACGCGGGATGGCGGACGCGCCACTCCCCCGCAAGACGCAGCAGGAACTCCTCGCAGTCGTCATCCTGGGCGCGCAGCACGGCACAGCCACTCGCCCGCGCGGCGACAAGCACGTCGGCAGGCACGTCGGCACTCGCCACGACGGCACCGGCACCAGCCCCGATGGCACGGGTGAGATAGGCGTTGCCGTCAAGGCGCTCGCCACGGAAGGCGACGAAGACCGAACCCGTCTCGACCAGACGGGAATCGATGACGACCTCTCCCTCGATCGCGAACGCCGCGGGGACGAGAACCTCCGCGCCCGTTGCCAGGGACAGCTCCTGTGTGGTAAGGCAGATCATGCGCCCTCCGTTATGGTCGACGTCGCGGGCGGGATGTTCAGGTCGGTGACGGTCTCCGACATGATGGTCGCGAAGAGCGGGGCGGCGGAGTCCTTCGCAAGGTGGGCAACCCCGTTGAGACCCACGTAGACGAGGACGTCGGGATCGCTGGCGTTCGCGAAGCCGCAGAGCGACGCGGTGTAGTTGTACTCCGCGTAGCCGCCCTCCGACGACGCCTGCTCTCCCGTGCCCGTCTTGCCCGCGATGTCATAGCCGGCGACCTGGCCGTTCTGTCCGGTGCCCGCCTGCATGACCGTGCGCATCATGTCGGTGACCTGAGCCGCCGTGCCCGCGGAGATGGGGCTCCCGCCCGTGCTCCACTCGACCTCCTCGCCGCCCTTCGTGGTGAGGAAGTGCGGGGTCACGAGCGTGCCACCGTTGGCCACCGCGGAGAACGCCCGCGCGATCTGGATCATCGGCACGGCGACGGCCTGACCGAACGCCATCGATCCTGCCGTCGCCCCATCATAGTCCTCGTACGACTTGACGATTCCCGTCGCCTCTCCGGGGTAGTCGACACCCGTCTTGTGGCCGATGCCAAAGGCGTCCACGCCCTCCGAGAAGGTCTTGGCACCGATGACGTTCTGGACGAGGTAGGCCATGGCGACGTTCGAGGACCGTCTGAGCATCTCGCGGATGGTCATGTCCATCGTGTAGTCACGCGAGTCATCGTCGCGCACGGTGTCGTCACCGACCTGGATGGTCTCCGGGATGGCATAGGTCGAGTCGGAGGTGAAGAGTCCCGCCTGGATTCCCGTCGAGGTGGTGAGGATCTTGAACACCGAACCCGGCTCGTAGGACATCGAGACGAGCTTGAGTGTGAGGCCGGCGGAGTCTACCGTAGAGAGGTCAGAGACGTCGGCGAACGGCGTCGAGCATGCGCAGTGGATCTCGCCGGTCTTGGGATTCATGACGAGGACGGAGCCGGATGCCGCCTTGTAGGTCTTCACGGCATCCGAGAGCGCGGCCTCGGCCTTCTCCTGGATGTTGACGTCGATGCCGAGGATGATGTCGGCACCATCGACGGCCTCGTGCACCTCGTAGGTCCCACCCGCGATGGGCGTGCCGCCAAGGCCCGTCTCCATGATCATCTCGCCGTCGACGCCGGTGAGGACGTCCTCGTACTGGAGCTCGAGACCCGTGAGACCCTGGCCATCCGTACCCACGGCCCCCAGGATCTGACCACCCGTCCCGTTGTAGGGATAGACGCGCTTGGTGTCATCGAGGTAGTAGATGCCCTCGATGTCACGCTCGCTGAGCTTGTCCTTGAGCTTTTTCACGACGTCGGCGTCCACCTGATGCTTGATGTAGACGAAGGTCGTGTCGGTGGTCACGTCGGTGAGATAATCGTTGTAGTCACCGCCGAGGATGTCTGCAAGTATGGTGGCGAGACCTGACGGGTCATGGACGTTCTGGGGGTTGCAGTAGATTGTGGAGCAGTCGATGCTCATCGCGAGGACGTTGCCGTTGCGATCGTAGATGGTGCCGCGCTTGGCGTGGAGGGTGGCCACGTTGGTGCGATTCGCCTCGGCGGCAGAGGCGAGGTCGGAACCGTCGACGATCTGGAGCCAGAAGAGCCTGATGGCTACGACCCCGAAGAGCGCCGCAAAGCCGCGGCGCGTCATCGTCAGCCCTCCGTCGAAGTCTTTTGCGCCTGTGCCGCCAGGGCGCGAGGATCTCTGGCGATAACGCGCACGAGAGGCCTCGTCATACGAGGCCTCCGGAACGTCCCTCCGCCTGGGGCGGCTATGTCTGTCTCTGCTTGTCACGGAGAAGAGTCTACGCTTCGCTGGCTGCCGCGTCCGTCTCCTTGGCTGTCTGCGCAGCTTCCCCATCAGTCTGGGTTGTGCCGCTGACCTCGGAATCGGTTGGTGCGGAAGCCTCGTCGGCGGTCGCCGATGCGCCATTGTTCGCGGTGGTGAGATCGAGCACGTCATAGCTGCCGGAAAGGACCATCCCATAGTTCTGCGTGGCGATTCGGTCGATCCGTGACGCGCTGGAAAGGACCGAGTGCTCGACCTGGAGGTCATCGTTGTACGCCTTGGCCTCCTTGATCTCGGAGCGCAACGTGACGTTGCCCTGGAGAAGCGACACCGACGCGGTCGTGAGGGCCACGCGGCATGTGCCGAGGGCGATGAACGTCATCGAGACTACGACGGCGACCTTCACGCGCGTGAGGAATGCGGTGGAGACGCCCCTGCGGGCGCGCGCATCGAGACCACCGCCCGTGACAACGGAGAACGAGGGGCGTGGCGCACGCGCTTCCTCATGCCTCGTGGCGCGCCTGTCGGCGGTCTCCATGTCGAGGGCCTCTGATCCCTGATACCTCATCGCGTGTTTCCCATCCCGCGGTCGATGCCGCGTTGACACTGGTCTGGTGCTTCGTGTGTAGTGCGTTTAAGCTGCGTTCGTAGGGCGTTCTTGTTGCGTTTGTGGTGCGTTTGTGGTGCGTTTAAGCTGCGTTTATGGTGCGTGTCTGCTGCGATGGTTCTATGCGAACGGTCTCTCGACCGGTCGTACCGTGTTCCTCGCGTCCGTAGCGTCGAGCTTGACCGCCACGCGCGTGAGTGCGCTTCTCGCCCGCGGGTTTCGGGCGATCTCCTCGTCCGAGGCGACAAGCGGCCTGCGCGTCCTGACGTTGACTATCGGCACGTTCCCACACACGCACACCGGAAGGTCCGGTGGACAGGTGCATCCCTGCGAGAGCTCGGCGAAGACGTGCTTGACGATACGGTCCTCGAGCGAGTGATACGAGATGACGCAGACCCTGCCGCCGGTGTTGGCCCAGCGGACGGCGGCGCGAAGGCCGCTGTCGAGCGCGTCGAGCTCGTGGTTCACCTCGATGCGCAGGGCCTGGAAGGTCTTGCGCGCGGGATGGCCGCCGTGTCGCCTTGCTGCCGCCGGGATCCCCCTCTTGATCACGGTCACGAGCTGGAAGGTCGTCTCGATGGGCTGCCTCTCGCGCGTGGTCACGATCTCGTGGGCGATGCGACTCGCAAAGCGCTCGTCTCCGTATACGCGTAGGACTCGGGTGAGGTCGGCTTCGGTGTAGGTGTTTATGACCTCTGCTGCGGTTTGGGTGTGGTTCCCCGAATCCATGCGCATGTCCAACGGGGCGTCCTCGTTGTACGAGAAGCCCCTTTCAGGGATGTCAAGCTGGGGTGACGAGACGCCGAGGTCGAACAGGAAGCAGTCGACGCCGGGAACCTGCGCCTCCACGAGAAGGTCATCCAGGTCGGCGAAGTTCCCCTTGAGGAACAGGTGGGTCGCCTCGGGAACCTCGCGCGAGAAGCGCTCGGTGGCTGCGGCGAGGGCCATGTCATCCTGGTCGATCCCGATGGAGAGGCCGTCTGGGGCCACCCTTCTCGCCAGTTCCACCGAGTGCCCGGCCCCACCGAGGGTGCAGTCGCAGACGACCTCCCCTGGTTGTGGGTCGAGCTCGCGGAGAACCTCGGCGAGCATCACGGGTACGTGCCGATATTCGTCTGTCAAGGCGTTCTCCCCCATGGCTACTCGACGAAGAGCAGCGACTCGAGCCTGTCGACCGCGTCGTCGGCGTTGAACTTCTCGTTCCACTTCTCTGCGTTCCAGATCTCGAAGTGGTCGCCTGCGCCGACGATCATGAGGTCGCCGTCGAGACCGAGTCGTGCGCGCTGGCCACGGGCCGTCTCGTCGATCTTCCCGAGGGCAACGCGACCGGCGGAGTCGATCTCCACCGTCGCGGCCATCGAGTTGAGGCGAAGCAGCGTCTCGGCATCGTCGCGGCTCCTCGGGTTGAGGTTCAGGCTGCTGACCCACGCCTCGAACGCCTCGGGGGCATAACCGTAAAGCGCGTCCTTGCGCGGAACGAACTGGACCATCTCGTCAAACTGCTTGCGCAGGATGGCGGGAAGGGTGACGCGAGACTTGGAATCCAGGCTGCGCTGGTACTGACCAGTGAGCATGTCATCCTCCTCTCGCGCGATGTAGCCAGTCGTCCCCTTTGAGAACGTGAGTCAAACTATACGACAATTACCCCCATCTAGCCACACTAAAAAACACTTAGACACACCTGTGGGCAAAATACGTCATTTGGCGGCGGCCCCGTTTCGAACCGCCACCAGATGTTGTGCGGCACGGGTGTTCGCACACCACCTCGGGGATGCGCACGAGACCTGCACGACGCGGTCGCAGCAGGACGATGTGGTCGGAATGTGAATGCGCAGGTAGGCGCGACAGACGTGGATTCTATGCCCCTGAGCTGGTATTTTATCGACGAGCACTACTCTGCGGGGTAACGAGAGCGGGAACCACCGCGCCCCTACCCCCGCGCATGCGCCCTCGGATGCGCGCAGAGGTAGGCCATGCGTACGTGCGTGCGGTCCACGTGGGTGTAGAGCTGCGTGGTGGAGATGTTCGCGTGGCCGAGAAGCTCCTGCACGATGCGGAGGTCGGCACCGCCCTCCAGGAGATGGGTCGCGAAGCTATGTCTCAGCGTATGCGGGTGAAGTCCCTCGATGCCGACCATGCGACCGTAGCGCTCCACGATCGAATGGACGGACTGGCGGCTGATCCTGCTGCCGCGCGTGTTGAGAAAGACGGCTGGCACGCTCGTCCGCCCTACGAGGCCGCCGCGCCACTCGTCGAGGTAGCTCGCCAACGTCGCGGCAGCCGTTCCCATAACGGGAACCACGCGCTCCTTCGACCCCTTGCCAAAGACGCGCAGCACCTCCTCCTCGAGCACCACGTCACGCTGGTCGAGGCCACAGAGCTCCGAGACGCGCAGCCCGCACCCGTAGAGCACCTCGAGCATGGTGCGGTCGCGCTGGCCGGAGGCCGTGAGCGGAAACGGTTGGTCGAGGAGGGCCGCCGCCTGCTCGCGCGAGATCACGTCGGGCAGGCGGGAGGGCTTCGCGGGGAGGGGCAGATCGGCCGTGGGGTGCACGTCGGTGATCTGCTCGGCCACCATGAAGCGATGGAATCCCTTGATCGCAGAGACCGCGCGCTCGACCGACGCCGGCGAGAGGCCCACGTCCTCGAGCGCCTCGATGTGTCCGCGGACCTCCTCGCGCGTGACCTCATCAGGCCTCGTGACCCCGTCCCATGCCAAGTAGGCGAGGTAGCGATCGAGGTCGCGCCCGTATGCCTCGACCGTGTTGGGCGAGCTTCCCCGCTCCACGGAGAGATAGTCGAGGTACTCCGCGCTGGCACGCGCGAGATCCACGGGCCTACTCCCTTGGCTTCACGTCGTGACGGTCGCAGCCTTCGCGGTGGGCGATCGCGGCCCGAACGAACTCGCGGAACAAGGGTGCGGGCTGCGTCGGGCGGCTCTTGAACTCGGGGTGCGCCTGACTTGCCACGAACCACGGGTGCACGCTCTCGGGCAGCTCGACCATCTCGACGAGACGCTCGTCCGGCGAGAGCCCCGATATCACGAGACCAGCGGCCACGAGCTGCTGGCGATAGACGTTGTTGACCTCGTAGCGATGACGGTGGCGCTCGTAGATGAGATTCTCGCCGTAGGCCTCGGCCGCAAGGGTGTCAGGCAGGACCTTGCAGGGGTAGGCGCCCAGGCGCATGGTACCGCCCTTGTCGGTGACATCCTCCTGGTCGGGCATGAGGTCGATCACGGGGTAGGCGCAGTCGGGCTCGAACTCGGTGGACATGGCCCCGGGCATGGACGCCACGTCACGAGCAAACTCGCATACGGCCATCTGCAGGCCGAGACAGACGCCGAGATAGGGCACCTTGCTCTCTCGGGCGAGACGTGCCGAGAGGATCTTGCCCTCGGTACCGCGCAGGCCAAAGCCCCCGGGAACGAGGATGCCGTCGACGCCGGCGAGCTCGGAGGCGATGTTATCCTCGTTGAGCTCCTCGCCGTCGACGAGGCGTATGTCGACATGGCAGTCGTAGAACACGCCGGAGTGATGGAGGGCCTCGATCACCGAGAGGTACGCGTCGGGCAGCTGGGTGTACTTGCCGACCACGGCGATCCGGGTGACCTCGTCCTGCCTGTTGTCGGCATGGAGCGCCGCGGTGAAGGCCTTCCATGAGGTCATGTCGGACTCGCGTGGGTCAAGGCCGAGCTTCTCGCAGACCTTGACGTCGAAACCCTGGTCGGCGAGGTGCATGGGCACGTCATAGATGGACGGGCAGTCGGAGTTCTCGAAGACGCAGCTCGGCTCCACGTCACAGAAGCTCGCGATCTTCGCACGGATGGACGCATCGACCTCGTGGTCGGAGCGGCACACGATGAAGTCGGGCTGGATGCCCATGGAGCGCAGCTCCTTCACGGAGTGCTGCGTGGGCTTGGTCTTGACCTCGTGGGCGGCCGCGATGTACGGCACGAGGCTCACATGGATCACGAGGGTGTTGCCGGCGCCCTTCTCCTTGCGGAACTGACGGATGGCCTCCACGAAGGACTGACCCTCGATGTCACCGATCGTGCCGCCGAGCTCGGTGATGACCACGTCGGCGCCCGTCTGCTCCTCGATGCGACGGAAACGCTCCTTGATGGCGTTGGTGACGTGCGGAATCACCTGGACGGTCCCTCCGAGGAAGTCCCCGGCACGCTCGCGCTGGATGAGCGACTGGTAGATGAGGCCCGTCGTGAAGTTGGACTCGCGCGTGAGGTTCTCGTCGATGAACCGCTCGTAGTGACCGAGATCGAGGTCGGTCTCCTTGCCGTCCTCGGTCACGAAGACCTCACCGTGCTGAAACGGGCTCATGGTGCCAGGGTCGACGTTGAGATAGGGATCCGCCTTCTGCATCATGACCTTATAGCCACGAGCCTTGAGGAGACGGCCGAGCGAGGCTGCCGTGATGCCCTTTCCGAGCGAGGAGACGACGCCTCCGGTAACGAAGATGTGCTTGGTCATTGGTACCGACCTTCCCGTAGGACCTAGAACTGATTTCTCTACGGGTCTTAATTCTACGACGCCTTGAGGTGTTCGCGCCACCCGGGCGACGCGTTTTTTCCTTCGTGAACGAATCATTCATACGCGCAAATACTCTGCACATATATATGTCCGATACGTGCGGCTATTCATCCGGCTAACGTCAGAAACGTGTCGGATTTTCCGATTAGGGACACGACTGGAACGCGGAAAAGCTACGGAACTAGATTGCAAATCTCATCGAATGGCATGTCCATGGCTTTTGCGAGCTTGCGGGCTTCGACTACTGTCAGGTCGCTCTCGCCGCGCACCCTACGGTTGAAAGTCACGAGCGACATGCCAAGGGCATTGGCGAGCTCATGTTTCTTCACGTGATTCTGGGCGAGATAGGCTCCTACACGACCCTCTAAGGTTTCCATCCGTTCCGCCTTTCTGACGGCTGATTGGACCATATAACCAGATTACCAGCCACGTGAGATAGAATTGGTCGAAAAGGCGATGGAGGAGCGACGATGGCCCTCGTGGATGCGGTGACAAGCGTCAGGAAAGCGGCCCGGAAGGTCATCAACACGGCAATCGCCCGCGGGACCATAGTGGCCACGCTCGAGGGCGACTTCTACCTCCGGATGAGGGATGTCATGGGCGCGAGGGCCAGAGATGCCAGGCGCCTCATGTCCTCGGGGAAGGGCAGACGACCATGACCGCTCCCCGCCAGGTCCCGCCGATTCCCTCCCGTACCTACGTCTCCGTGACGCTCGACGTGGACGAGTCTGGCCGCGAGGCGTTGCGAGAGATCGCGCTCGACGGGCGTCGCTGGCAGGTCACGCAGGAGGGGCCGCCGCTTACCTGTTTTGCTTCAATGTGAACTGAGCCACGACGTCACAGAAAACTGAGCCACTGCCGTCACCGAGATATGAGCCACTCGCGTCAGACAAACCGGGCCACCTGTGAATGCACCAGCCGCAGCAGGCGGCCTGGGCATCGCGGCTCGCGTATACCCTTCCCGGCGGAACTTTTCCACGAGACCCCGCCGGGAAGGAAGGAGAGGATGACAATGCCCAGACCAACTCAAGAGGATATCAGGGCGATGCATGCCCGTGGCGACTCGGAGAGGAGCATCGCCTCGAAGCTCGGCGTCAGCCGGAACACCGTCGCCAGGTACGTCGGGATGGAGGACATGTCCCCGCGGGCACCGACCGTCCGCGCAGCACCGCATCCAGCCACGGACGCATGGGAGAGGCTCGTGGCGGTGTGGCTCCGTGACGACCTCGCAGCCCCGAGGAAGCAGCGAAGGACCGCGCGCAAGGTCTACGACGACCTGGTGCGGGACCACGGCTACGCCGGCTCGCGCTCCTCCGTGGAACGTCTCGTGAGGAGGATCAGGGAGGACACGGCACCTGCTGGTGACGGGTATCTGGAGCTCGACTGGCCGGCCGGCGTCGCGCAGATCGACTTCGGCCACGCGGTCGCCTGGCTCGACGGCGAGCGTGTCGAGCTCCACCTGCTCGTGATGTCGTTCCCGCACCCCAACGCGCGGTTCTGCGTCCCGCTCATGTCGGAGGCCGCCGAGTGCCTGTGCGCGGGACTCCGCGCCCTGTTCGAGCACGTGGGAGGGGCACCGACCGAGCTCGTGCTCGACAACGCCACCGAGGCAGGCAGGCGCACGTGCGGCGTCGTGCGGGAGTCAGCCCTCTTCTCGCAGTTCCGCGCGCACTACGGCTGCCGCTCCACGTACCGCGACCCCTACTCCGGCAACGAGAAGGGATCGGTGGAGAACGCGGTCGGGTTCCCGGGGCGCAACCTCATGTCACCGCCGCCAGCGGCACCGTCGCTCGCCCTGCTGACGTCGTCGCTCCTCTCCGGCTGCGACCGGCTGCTCGGCGGTGAGCACTACCGCGCCCATGTCGCAATCTCGGACGTCTTCGACGAGGACCGCCATGCGCTGCTGCCGCTTCCCGGCGTCGGCTTCGATGCCGTGCGCTGGGAACGCAGGAGGGCCGACAAGCAGGGCTGCATCACGGTCGGCGGCGTCCGCTACCGCGCGGGCCCCTACTGGCACGACAGGTGGATGCTCGTGGGCGTGCGCGCCGACGGCGTCGAGATCCTCGACGAGCACGGACGGCATGCCGCGACGCTTCCCAGGGCCTGGTCGGACGCCGGTGGCACGGTGCGCGACCCCGCCTCGCCCGTCCCGGCGCCCGCGGCGCGTCCGCGGGCGTGGCCGGAGTCGCCGCTGAGGGCCGACGTGCCGCCGGCGCTCCGCGACGTGCTGGACAGGGCCGATGCCGCTGGCAGGCGCCAGGTGCTGCGTGCCGTGTCGGGCGCGAGCGACTCCTTCGGGTTCGACGTCGCCGTCCGTGCCGCCGGTGAGGTCTGCTCACGCGGCACCCTCCCCGATGCCGCGTCCGTCGACATGGTGGCCAGGAGGATGGTCGTGGGCCGTGCGGATGCGGGCGTCGCCGACCTCACCGTCTATGACGGGTTCCTGAGGGAGGTCGGTGCATCGTGACAGACGTCGTCGGGCGCGCCCTCGTCGCGGGGTCGCGCTGCTCGCTCACCAGGTCGGTGCTCGCCGAGTGGGCGGCGGGTGGCACGCCGCGACAGCGCGAGTACCTGCTGGGCTACCTTGAGGCCGAGGCCGCATCGAGGGATGCTTCCAAGAGAAGGCAGCTCCTTCGCCGCTGTGCCGCCCCCTATGCCAGGACGCTCGAGGGCTACGACTGGACGTCGGTGTCGTTCCCCGAGGGGTTCGGTCGCGCCGACCTGGAGTCCCTCTCTTTCGTCGGCGCGCACGAGGACCTCGTGCTCATGGGGGCCTCCGGTACGGGCAAGACCCACCTTGCCTGTGCGCTGTGCGCACTCGCCTGCGCATCCCTCGTCGAGGCCAGGTTCCTCACCGCCTCGTCGCTCGTCATGCGCCTGCGCCGTGCCAAGGGGGAGGCCCGGCTGGACCGCGAGCTCTCGCAGCTGGGTCGCGCGAGGCTTCTCGTGATAGACGAGCTGGGGTTCCTGCCGCTCGACCTGGTGTAAGCGGTCAAGCATATGTCACAACTTTCGGCCAAGATTGTCACAACCTCTTCCTCCTAGTGCCGTGTCCCTCCCTTCTTTGACGACGACCACTCGCTGATGGATTGCCTCCGGTCCTTCCGATAGTTCGGGCCGTCGATGTTGATGATCTCGCTGCGATAGATGAGCCTGTCCACGATAGCTGCGACAAGGTCCGTGTCCTCCATGAAGCCGCCCCACTCGTCGAAGCCCTTGTTCGACGTCACGACGAGGCTCGTCCTCTCTGCGCACTGCGAGACGAAGCCGAACAGCAGGGTCGCCTCCGCCTGGCCGAGGCGCTCGTAGCCGATCTCGTCCACGATGACGAGCCTGGCACGCGTCAGCTCCCTGACCCTGCGCTCGCTCGCCGGGACGAAGTCCTTCGTCTCGGGCGCATGCATGAGCGTGTCCATCTTCTCGAAGCACACGTCATACCCTCGGTCGAGGGCCTCGTAGCCCAGGATTGTCGCGAGCATGGTCTTGCCCGTAGATGTCGGTCCGAGCAGGCACACGTTGAAGGCCTGGTCCAGCCAGGTCATGTCCATGAGGTTGAGGATCACCTGCTTGCTCACCGAGGGCTGGAAGCCGAAGTCGAACTCGCCAAGCGACTTGCGGGCAGGGAGGTGCGATCGCTTGAACCTCACCTCGCGCTTGTGGCCCTCCTTGAGCCTGAGCTCCTCGCGCAGGAACAGCTCTACGGCATGTGTCGGGGAGAGGTCCGTCTGGTTGGAGAACACGCCGACGAGATCGACCTGCCTGAGCCGCAGCTGCGGAAGCAGCCTGTTGACCTCGAGCGTGCTGTACTCGGCACCCACCTCACACCACCTGCCTGTAGTCTGCCAGGTCGCGCTTCGCCACGCGCGTCCCGTAGAGCTCGGCGAGGTCTGCCGACGTCGCCGGCCGCGTCCCCTGGTGCGCTTCCGCCCATGCAAGGACGTCGTTCGCGCTGAAGAGCCCGCTCTCCCAGCAATGGTCGATCGCCGCCGTGGTGGCATCGCCGCCGCACCTGGCCCACGCATGGCAGACCAGCGCGAGTTGGTCGCACTCGTAGCGTGGGTGCTCGGCACACATCCTCTCGAGGTATGGCCTGTGCGTCTCGCCCAGGAGCCCCATGGTCCTGTCCATCTCCCGAAGGATTCGGGTCGTGCGGTCATGACGATGCGAGCTCTTCTGCACGAGCACCCCCGTGGCCTCGCCCACCTCGTGCTCGGCGAGCAGATCGCCCGCAGGGGAGTATGCGCTCAGTCTGCCGCCGATCACCTCGATTGCGACCTCGGGGGTGCTATCGTATGTCCCGAGGGGCAGCGAGTAGCGGTTCTGGCGGAACACCACGGTGTTGTCCTTCCTTACGCGGCGGCGCTCCCTCCCGGCATGGACGGGTGCCGCCGCGACCGGTACGAGACGGGGTCGTTCGAGCTCGAAGAGCGCCCCAGGGGCAACCTTGGTGGTACCGTTTGGCTTCGCATTGCCCGTGCGGCCAAGCCAGGCGGCGAACTCCTCGTTCAGGGCCTCGTCGCTGCCGGGATAGGTCCTGTGGGCCAGGAAGTTGCGCTTCACATACCTGACCGTGTTCTCGATCTTGCCCTTGGTCTCGGGGTCGGCCCCATGGCACATGAACACGGAGAAGCCGACGTTTTGGCGCAGCGCCTCCATTTCCCTGGTCATGATCACGTCACCGGCGTTCTCGGTCACGCACAGCACCGCATCCTGGTCGAACACATACTCCTCGGTACGCCCACCGAAGAAGGCGAACGCAGACCACATGTCGCGCACGAGGTCGCTGCTTCTGTAGGGCCTCGACTGCATGTGACCCCACCTCATGCGCGAACGGGAGAGCATGAGTGTGGAGAACCTCACCTGCACCCTGCCTCCCGTGGCGGTCGTCATCCACGCGCAGCCGAAGTCGACCTGCGTCTGATGCCCGAACGGGAGCTCGGGCACGGCCTCATATTCCCTTACGGGTCGCGACCTGGGTATGCCATAGTCCTCCCTGAGCTCTGCCACGTGCCTGCGCACCGTTCTCTCGCTGGCTGGCGAGGTGCCATAGCGCTCGACGATCCAGTCGAGCACCTGCGCGGCGGTCATGTCCGGCCACTCTCGCAGCCACTGGACGACGACGTCGTCATACGCCCCGAGGGCCTTGGCGGCCGGTCGGCCGACGTGCTCGCGCTTCTCATACTCCTCGAGTGACATGTCCCAGTACTTGTCAACCGTGCGCCAGCAGACCCCCGTCCTGGCGACGACGGCGTTCCTGCTGAAGCCTCTCTGTCGTAGATCCTGGATTAGTTGGTACACCCCGATCTCCTTCATCTGGTCTCCAATGGTCCGGTCCGGCATGGACCTGACCATTGTGGTTCCGACATACGAGGGGTGTGACATTCCTGGCCACAGGTCGTGACAAACGTGGCCACGGATTCTGACATTCCATGGCCGCTGGTTCTGACTTTTTATTGTCCGCTTACACCTGGACGGGGCGAGGCTGCTGTTCCAGGTCGTCTCGGACGCCTACGAGAGGCAGTCGCTCGTGATCACCACCAACCTCGAGTTCTCGAGGTGGGGAACCGTCTTCGGTGACGACCAGATGGCTGCCGCGGTGATCGACCGCATCGTGCACCACGGTAGGCTCGTGCAGTTCCGCGGCGAGTCCTGGCGCATGCGACATGCGCTCATGCAGCAGGGAGATCAGGCGGCTCGGGTTCCGTGACGCCATGGCTCAGAAGAAGATGACGTTGGTGGCTCAGAAATGCTTGACGGAACACAGCTTACCGTCGCGCCCGCCACGGAGGCGCAGGCGCCCACCGTGCGCGAGGTCAGGCTCGCGGGGTCCAGGACGCCGCACGAGGTCTGGCGGCAGGGGACGCGCTGGTTCGTGGCGAAGCGGTAGCAATGCAAAGAACGCTTTGTTTCAATCCTTAATAGCGGAATCTACTAAAGAGACTTCTGTCTGCTGAATGGATGCTGTCATATTCTGGCATATATTTGTAAAACTTTGATTCAAATTTGTCCGCCTCTTTATCAGCGCTAAAGAGGCACGCACAAAGAAGATTTAGGTAATCCCACACATCAGTAGAACTGGATGAAGATGAACTCGCTGGTAAAGCAGAGTTAGCAATCATCTCACTGTTCGTTGAAAACAGGTGAAGGTCCTCTGTGTATTTCCATAGCGGACCAAAGTCACCCTTGGACGCCATCTCATGCCAGTTGAGTTCTTTTCCTGTCAGCTGAATAGCTACCGCTATCGGGAATAGCTGATCTTCTATGAAAGTTATAAGACTGCTACTGGGTCGCTCCACAAGGGCACGTCTGCTGCTGTCAATTTCCGAAATTACCCTGTTGGTGTCACGCATAGAAAGAGACTTCACGTCGATGATCTCTGAGATTTGATTGCTAACTAATGTGCTATCTGCGTTGAAGTGGCCCGACAGGCGGAGGTATCTGCCACCGTCGACACGTGTGAGGTGCAAGGGGGGCAGGTCGAAGAAGCGGCTCAGGTAGCGGTGGGCATCGAACCCCTCGCCGTAGAAGTTCCCGACGGCCTTCTCGAGCTGCGAGAGGCAGGTCGAGTAGACGACGATGACCCTGTCGTTCCGTGTGACGAACTTCATCTCGTCGAGCAGCTTCAGGGCGAACCCGGGCTCGCAGCGGTCGAGCTCGTCGACGAACAGGACGAGCCGGTCACCGGTGTCCTTGAGCAATGCGTCTACATACTTGTCTATGGCGCTCTCGAGGTTCTTGCGGTCGTCAAATGACTTTATTAGACTCTTGGTGCCGAAGGACTTCGCTACCTTGCCGATACTTTTTGTTATGCCGGCGGCAATCTTCGTTGCAAACCCTGCCAACGGGTTCGCGAGGCCGACAATAGGAGAAGCGAGATCAACCACACCGGATGCAAGGCCAAGCAGGTCTCCTGCACTGCTTCCGGCAAGACCATGGACCAGGGCCTTGGGATACTCGGCGTGCATCGTCCCGACCAGGGCGACAAGGGGGTCGGGAAAGGTGTCCACGTCCCATGCGTTGAAGTAGATGGGAAGGTAGTCCTGCCTGGCCTTTGGTTCAGGTGGATCCTTCCTACCAGCAAGCCCCTCAAGCTCCTTATAGGAATCCATGAGATTGCTGTTCTCATGCCGGAGCAGCATCTCGACCTGCTTGACAAAGAAGGTCTTGCCCGACCCCCACGGTCCGTCGACGCACAGGGAGTAGCCGCCCTCCATCTCGTCGAGCATCCCGACAAAGCCCACTATGTCATCGTTCCGACCGAGTGCGTTATCCCTCATGCTCTCCAGCAGGTTCTTGTCAGTGGGAGACTTGTCTATTCTCTTCATGCTGACACCTGATTCCTTGCGGCGACTCATAGACCTGACATTTAGACATTCTATGCTTCGAGGGTCTGCCGCAACGCAGTGATCACGATCGGCGGTGCTTTAAAGTATGGGAGGGATTACCCCACCATCTCCGCGTCGAACGACCACAGGAGCATCTCCCCAGTCACTCTGATTCTTCGACTCGGTGTCAAGGCTCAAGGCGCGCATAGAGCTCGGATACGGTCTCGCGCTCGACATGGATGCGGGCAAGGTTCGGGTTGCAGGTGTCATGGCTGAGAAGTCGCCTGCGGGCATGGGAGTCCTCCCTCAGTCGGTGGATGGGGAATCCTACGTACGGTTGGCCACAAACGGGGATTAGAGAGGTTTGTGGCAAGTCGCCTAGCCGTGACTAGTGTTGTTCCATGCAGGCAAACACCATTTCTTTTGCTATTTCAAAATCTTCATTGTTCAAGAGCCTGTATTTCTCGTTCTCGAGAACAATGATGTTCGCATCTTTCGGGACAACTGGTGAATCAGCAAGACCCAAGCCTGTGACCAGCATCTGATATTCGTACTTGAACTTCTCGAAGATAAGTTTGTATTGGCTTTGATACTTAACATCGTCAGCCTCTACGTTCATTGGGCTGTCGAGGATGAGCGGCAGACAGACTCTGTCCGGGTTGAACTCATCCTTAAGCTCCAGTACCGAAAAATACCATGCAACGGTTGCGAGCGGTGCGTTGCTTCCTCCGGCCTCAAAACGATTGGTGACCTGCTTAATCTTGTCCAAGTCAATAGATTGCAAGTTCAGATCGCCAACGTATGAGGTAACGATTTCAACGTAGCGCTTATTAACATCGCTCTTCGCCTCGGAATAAGCCGCCATTTTTCCAGAGACGTCATCCAAGGACTTGTTCAGACGGTCAAACTCCTCTTCTAGACGCCCGCGTTCATTGGTCAGTTTTTCGCTGAGTCTCGTAAGCCCCTCGACTTGAACGGCAGTCATGTCGTTGCCCCGCAGAGATTCCATAGACGCTTTCAGGGTGTCGAGCTCCTCGAGCCCTTGTTTATATAGAACTTCCAGCCTTGCTATCTTACGGTCAATGAGATCGAGTTCCTTCGCAAGCTCATCTCCTAAGAGCAAAGCATCTGTCTGTGCGACGCACGCCGAAACACGTATGGCCAATGGGTCATCTATACGACTATTGCACAATGGACAAGTTTCTCCATCGTATTTTTTGATGCTCGTATCTAAATGCCGTCCTAGGGCTTCTGCGCCCGCGATGGCAAGTTGCGTCTGAGCGCGCTGCTCCCTAGATTTATAGAGCTGGTCGCGAAGCTTGCCCAGTTTCTCCGACAGACTCTTATAGGCGGATTCATGCTCAGCACTATCCTTGGCTAAAGTTTTCATATTGGCACTATAGCCAAGCGAAGACAGCTCGTTCGAAACCTGCTCGCTCATTGCCTTGTTGAGATCGATGGTATCTTTAAGCTCGCTAGTTTTGACATCAAGGGATTCCTTCTGCGCCTTGATTTCGAAATAGAGCTTGTCGCAAGCGCCGGAAAATGTATATATGAGATCAGCCTTGAAGTTTGGATACTGGTCAAGGTTCAAAAAGGACTTAAACTCAGATCCGCCGTATTGGTTCTGATCAACGAAGTATGGTGCAAAAGAGTATGCAGGAGGGGCGATCTCTGTTTCCTTGGTAGCACGCGAGGGCAACCAGATCGCAAATCCGAACTGTTCGTAAAAGCGCTCGCCAAGCTCATGCCGATGCGATGTGGACCATAAGAGCTCAAGGCTGGAGTCAAACATCTTAAACAGGGAGCCACTCCTGTAGAACGTATATTCGTTGCCTTCATACTCGAGAACAAGGACGAAAACCTTGCTTGCGGCATCAAACTTTCCGTCAAATTTGCAGTCAGCACCAAGACAGTGATAGAAGCTCTTTGCGATAATCGACTTGCCAAGGTCGTTGCCATCCATTCTGCGGGACGTTATGACATTGAGCCCAGGATGCAGCTCGACCACTTTCGCAAGCTCTTCTACCGGGGAGAGTATGATCAGCTTTTTGAATACTAAGTCGCTCATGAACGACCCCCCTCCATTACCGAATACAATGCGACAACAGCATATATCTCCCGCATCTCATCGCTCACTTCTATACCGCAAACCGGTTTGATATCGACAGCAACCTGATTAATTATATTATCTTCTTGGAGCGCTTTGTCTAAGTTCTCTATTGATTTGATTCCGGCCCGAATGGGCTCGCATTCGCTCGGTCTGTATAGATCCTGGAAAACTACTCCGTAAGCAAGTTTCAAATTATTTCGTTGGAGCGGTGGCTGTCTGCCTATCCAGGCCATGACAAAGTCTTGGCGAGAGTTCTCTCTGTCGGCGTACCTATCAAACAAGGTAGATAACTCAGCATGCGTTATGGCCTTGTTTCTGATAACATTTTCATATGTGGACTGCTCCTGTTCTTCGCAGGCTTTCTCATCAGCCAACGAACACAAAGCATTATATAAGGCATTTGGCTTACGCGGTTCACAGCCCATTGCTGCTTCGTATGTTTTGATGAGATGGCCTGCGACGCTATACTCTGGACTGGATAGATCCATCGCAACCAAAAGATAGGACACCTTATCTAAATCTGGATCTGCGGCAGGAAGGTGTTCCCTGATCGCTGCTTCGACCTTCCGCTTGTCTTCTATGCTTAGGGTTGAGAACAGCAGCTCTCCTGGTTCTTTAAAGCTCCCCCCCGCTTTGAGAAATTCCTTATTGCCGACAATGATGAGCCTCACGGGACCATCAGCTTCCGCGTCATGAAGCTCATAAAGTCTTCCTATAATGGAAGTGTTTGTCTTCGGATTCTTCTTACAGACCCATGTGATGCCAAATTTCTTTGCAGTACCTGTCTTAACCTGGTAGAACTCGTAACCGTCATTCAAATGAAGCTCGATATCGCAGCGATAGTCAAATATGACGGAAAAATCATTCACGCCTTTATCTAGGCAATCAAGCAGCTTTTCCACACCCCATAGGACTTCGACACGGAAACGGTTCTTCGCGATGCTCCCCGACATGTCCGGAGGGGTTGCCATATAGCTGTCATGGTTAGTTGTCATGAAGATGTTCCCATGCATTTGATTTACCATTGCCAGGTATATTAGCTGAACGGAGAACGTAACTTCCGCTGATTGTAACCCTTCAATGATTTCTAAAGCTAAGCGAATCATTCACGTGTGGGAAACACGGTGCGTGGGTCGGATGCTACCAGCGAGCAAGCATTTCCCGGGCATGTGCAAGCGAGGTCTCGGTGGCGTCGCCCGAAAGCATGCGAGCGACCTCGCGCACGCGCTCCTCGCCCGAAATCTCGCGGATGGTCGTCTCGGGCAGGTCACCCGACGACTTGGAGACGAGATAGTGCACGTCTCCGGCCACGGCCACCTGGGCGAGGTGCGTGACGACGATCACCTGGTGCGTCTTGGCAAGCGTCGAGAGCACGTCCGCGAGCGCCACGGCGGTGGCACCGCCCACGCCCGCATCCACCTCGTCGAAGACGAGCGTGTCGCAGCCGTCGGACTCACCGAGGACGACCTTGCAGGCGAGCATCACGCGCGAGACCTCGCCGCCCGACGCGATCCTGCGCAGCGGCCGCGCGGCGAGACCTGCAGCCGGGTGGTAGAGAAGCTCCACTCGGCTCGGTCCCTGACGGGTCCACTGCGTACGCGGCAGACGCTCCTGGCTGACCTCCACCGAGGCGGACCCCATCTCGAGCAGGGCCATCTGGGAGGCGATGGCGGAGCAGAGGCCGGGAGCCGAGGAGGCACGCACCGCATCGAGCGCATCTGCCGCTGCGGCGAGCTCACGCTCGCACTGGTCGAGCCTGAGGGCGGCGGCGTCAGCACGCTCCCCACCATCCTGCGATGCGGCGACGACCTCGGCGGCACGGTCTCGGCGCTCGAAGACGTCGGCCATGCGCGGACCATAGGCGCGCATGAGGCCCTCGAGCTTGGCGAGTCTCCCCTGCGCCTCCTCGAGTTCCGCGGGGTCGAAGTCGACCTCGTCCGCATAGCCACAGAGCTCCGAGGAGACGTCCTCGATGTCGATGAGGGCACTCTCGAGCGCATCCGCGTGCCTGGCGAGGACGCGATCGAAGGAGCTCGCCTCACGCAGCGCGCGCACGGCCGCAGAAAGCCCATCGGTCACGCCGTCATCACCAGAGAGCAGGTCATGGGCGCTCGAGCTGGCGCTCATGAGCGCCTCGCCGTGCTCCATGCGCGGCAGCCTCTCCTCGAGCTCCTCGTACTCACCCTCTCGCGGCCCCACCCCGTCGATACGTCTGAGCACGAACGACGCCTCGTCGAGACGGTCCGTGGAGGCACGACTCGTCTCACAGATCCGCGCGAGCTCGTCGGCCGCCACGCGCGCCGCATCGAAGGCCTTGTCATAGGCTGCAAGCGCAAAGGCTGCGGACTCCCCGGCCCAGGAGTCGAGCAGGTCTACGTGCGTGGACACCGAAAGGAGCCGCTGGTGCTCGTGTTGCCCGCAGAGGTCGACCATCGGCCCCACGCGCTGCGCGAGCTCGTGAGCGGACACCATGCGGCCATCCATCTGCACGCGTCCGCGGCCGTCGGCCGAGACGCTCCGTCGCACCACGATTCCATCGGGGTCTCCCCCGCGCTCGATGAGCCGCCCCTCCACCTCGAGGTGATCGGCTCCCTCGCGAACCACCCCGGCGTCGGCGCGCTCGCCCACGAGCAGCTTGATGGAGGAGAGGAGGGCCGTCTTTCCCGTGCCCGTCTCACCTGTGAGCACCGTGAGCCCCGAGGAGGGGACGAGCGTGGCGTCATGGATGAGCGCGACATCGGATACGTGCAGCTCGTCAAGCATCCTATCGACCCGCCTTGCCGTAGAAGACGCGCGAGACGGAGGCGTAGAAGCTTTGTGCGCTATGGTCGAGCAGGATGATGTCTCCGGCGCCGCGACGCACGGTCGCGTGGAGGGGCAGGTCACCCTCGTCACGGGCGACGGGCTGCCCGTCGGCGAAGAAGTGGCAGTTCACGCGCCGGTCCTCGGACATGACGATCTCCACGACGTCGGAGGGCGAGGTGAGAAAGGCGCGCGCCATGATGGTATGGGGTGCCACGGGAACGCAGACCATGCCCGAGAACTCAGGCGTCACGATGGGGCCACCAGCAGCGAGGGCGTAACCCGTGGAACCCGTGGCGGTCGAGACCACGAAGCCGTCACCCCGAAGGCGATCGATGTGATTGCCCGAGACGGAGACGTCGAACTCGACCATGTCGCCCTGGCTGCCGTGCGAGAGCACGAGGTCATTGAGGGCAAAGCTGCGAACGGTATAGGGATCGCCCTGCGCGTCCTCGAACTCGGACTCGATGTCGAGCGTCGCACGGCGAGAGGCATGCAGCTCGCCCGCAAGGGCGTCGGTGACCACCGCGAAGAGGTCCTCGGGACCGGCGCTCGTGAGAAAGCCGAGATGGCCGTAGGAGATGCCGAGCATGGGAATCTCCGAATAGGCCACGATGCGTGCGGCGCGCAGGAGCGTGCCGTCACCACCGAGCGAGACCACGAGGTCACAGCCCGATGGATCCACGCGCAGGTCGGGAAAGAGCTTCTTGTCATGGGCCCAGATGACGTCCACGCCCTGCTCAACGAGCCATTCCTCAAGCTGACGGGCGCTATCCATGGCGTCGGGCCTCGAGAAGTTCGGAACGATGAGAATCTTCACTGCATGCCCTTCCCCGAGCAGGCGCCTTCCACGTCCGAGTGTATCATCCGCGCAGGACCTTGTGGCGCCATGCCGACAACGATTCCATCACGCACCACGGCAGCGAGGTCAAGTATGGTCGCAGGCGAGCCGCGCCTACCAAACAGCAGGTACTCAACGTTACCCTTATGTCCGTGTATGGGGCTCTCGCAGGCGGCCGTCGGTCCGAGACCCGCCTGCGCAAACGCGGTCGCCACGCGCTCGAGGGCAGCGAGGCGAACGTCCGCGGTACGCACGACGCCACCCTCCCCCACGTCCTCGCGGCTCGCTTCGAACTGCGGCTTCACGAGCGTGAGAAACGCGCCTTCGGGTCCGAGGAGCTCAAGCACGGCAGGCAGCACGGCAAGGACCGAGGTGAACGACACGTCGCAGACGGCGAGGTCGATCATGGGGACGCCGCCCCGGGCAGGCACGTCGATGATGTTCGTGCGCTCGAGGAGCGTGACGCGGGGGTCGTTTCTGAGGGCCCAGTCAAACTGCGCGTAGCCGACGTCGACGGAGAGCACGGACGCCGCCCCATGGCGCAGGAGGCAATCGGTGAAGCCGCCCGTCGAGCACCCCACGTCCAGACAGGCACGACCACGCGGGTCGATGCCAAACGCCTCGATGCCTCGCTCGAGCTTCGTGCCTCCCCTGCTCACGAAGGCGCCGCGACCGCGCACGTGAAGCTCGATGCCCCGCTCGACCTGCTCGCCCGCAGAGGTGAGACGACGATCTGTGGTGGAAACCTCGCCGGCGAGAATCGCACGGAGGGCTTCGTCGACCGACTGAAAGAACCCACGCTCGACGAGCTCGTCGTCAAGCCTGTGGCGTCGCGCTCGCGTCACTACGCCTGCGCCCCATCAGCCGCGCTCTCGGCGGGAACCTCGGGGGCGTCCGTCTCCTCTTGCAGACGCGCCTCCTCCTCAGGCGTGAACTCGGTCACGTCCACCAGGTCGACGGCCTTGGAGCCGAGCGTGATGGCCTCGTCAAAGAGGTCGAGGGAACGCTCGAGGGAGACGTCCTTGTCGCGCACCTGGTCGACGATGTCACCAAGGCGCGAGGTGATCTGTTCGAAGGTCTGGTACTTCGATGTGTCCGGCTTAGCCACGGTGCTACTCCCCCACGGCTTGGTCGACAGCACTCTCGGAGCCACTCTCGGGCTCAGCCACTGGTTCAGGCTCGGGCACCGGCACGGGCTCATCATCGGCCTCGTGACCATAGGCGGCAGCGCGAGCCTTCATGATGACGTCGACACCAGCGTCGATGTCGCTGGACACACGGCCGAGAAGGCCGTTCACGAACCGATACGACTCGTCGGTGCCATAGATCTTGGCGAGTTTGACGCTCTCGTCGATGGTCACGGGAACGGCCACATCCTCCATCTCGAGCATCTCGTAGAGGGCGAGGCGCAGGAGGTTGCGATCCACCGCCGGCATGCGCGAAACGCTCCACGCGGCAGATCGCGTGGAGATAACGAGATCAAGGTCATGACGGATGGCGTCAGCACCAAGCGCGAGCTGCTCGGCATACGGGTCGAGGGGACCATCGGACAGGGCATATTCGTCCGCGAGGACCTCCTCGACGGTGCGACCGTTTGCTTCGGCCTGGAAGAGCAGCTGAAGGGCCTGGCTACGGGCGAGGGTGCGCCCGATGAGTTGAGTGGACAAGTTACTCCTTGGGAAAGACGAGGCTATCGATGCATACGTCAACGGCGGACACGTCAACGCCGACCTGCTCGGAAACCGCCTTGGCAACGGTCGCACGAATGTCGCTGGCAAGCTTGACGAACGGATAGCCATAGAACGCGGCGATATGAACGCCGATCTTGAGCTTGTCATCCTCGACGCCAGACTCGACGGCCGTGTCCTGGGAGACGGTACGGCACGTGAAGACCGAGATGAGGCTCGAGGCGATGTCGTTGCCACCCACGGAGGCGACGCCGTCGACCTTGCTCGCGGCGAGGGAGACGATCGTGGAGATGACGCTCTTGGAGATGCCGATACCAGAAACGCGAAGCTCGTTCTCGGACATTGAAGACCCTCCCTGTGGAATCGGGCCCCTTGGGCCGCAGCGCTTATCATCAGTGCACATAGTATAGACGTTACACGACAAGACTCGGCGATGGCACGAGGTCAAAGGAAGACCCGCGCGCGCCTCAAGGGACGTCTCGCGGGTCTCGAGCGGCAAAGGTGCATGTGGCTAGACGCGGGCGACGAACTTTCCGTCACGGGTATCGACCCTGACGATCTCCCCCTGGTTGAGATACATCGGGACCTGGATGACGGCACCGGTCTCGATGGTTGCGGGCTTGGTGCCACCCTGAACGGTATCACCCTTGAAACCGGGGTCCGTCTCGGTAATCTCGACCTCGATGAACATCGGGGGCTGGACGCCGAGAAGCTCGGTGTCGGCATACAGGAGCAGGCAGTTGTCGTTCTCCTTGAGCCACTTGGTGTTGTCACCGATGAAGTCGATGTCAACGGGAACCTGCTCGAAGGTCTCGTTGTCCATGAAGTAGTACGAGGTGCCGTCGTTGTAGAGGTACTGCATCTCCTTGGTGATGAGCTGCACGCTCTCGAACTTCGTGCCGGCATTGCAGGTCTGGTCGATGGTACGGCCGGCCTGGAGGTCCTTGATCTTGTAGCGGACAAATGCGCCACCCTTGCCAGGCTTGACATGCTGGAACTCGACGATGGTGTAGTACTTGCCGTTGATCTTGAGACCCATGCCGTTCTTGAAGTCCGAGGTGCTGATGGTTGCCACTGGTCGCTCTTCTCTCTCGTTGCCCTTGCCGTCCAAGGGATGCCCATATACGGTCTAGAAGTATAGGCGTGGCACACCCGTCATAAGGCCCGGACGCACCGCGCTACGGAAAACGAGCAGAAGGCGAGGGAAAACCTGGAAAGGATACCCGTCACCTTTTCCGGGAAGAGAAGAACGCCTTCGCGGTCGCGAGCACATCCGAGCCGGAAGGTCCCTGATCTCGCGCACGAGCGTTCACGTCGACGATCTTCTCGCGACCGATATGGTCACGTATGCAACGCAGAGCCGCCACGTCCTCGTCGATCACGATGACGTGCACAAGACCCGTGTTGGTATGAACCTCCATGGTGCGGACGCTTCCGCGGAAGAGGTCCACGTCCACCGAGACGATCATGTCCCAGAAAACCTGAACCCTCCCCTTCCCGTCCTCGGGGATGAACTCCAGCCCGACATCTCCCAGCTCGAAGGTCCCAGGCCTGGGGATAATCCCGCTGACAAAGCAGTTGCCGTTCCCCATGACCTCGACCGTGTCGTTCAGTCTGGGCTCGACCGCGCCCGCCATGTCTACTTCCTTCCGAGCTTGCCCGTGATCGCATGCCCGATGGAGCTCAGGCCATGACCCGCCACCTGGAAGAAGTTCTCTGACTTCTGGAGGCGGTCGGCAGGCACGTGCTCACGGACGGCACGCAGCGTGGCCTTGTTGTCGCGCGTTGAGAAGGTGTAGTGACCGTTCTCCTTGGTGAAGATCGCAAAGCGCGTTATCTTCTTGCCGGGGAGCACCTCGGCCGCCACATGATCAAACTCATCCCAGGGGATCTGGATGTAGTCCTCGGGGTTGCGCTCGTTGTAGAACTCGAAGGCAACGTCGCCGATCATGACGTCGCCGTAGATGGAGAGCCCATGCATCGACGTCGCCCTGGTGGTGTACTCGACCTTGGTGTTCTGAGACTGTGCCATGGATGCGCCTTCTGGTTTGGATGCGTGCACGAAAAGGGCCGCGCCCCTCTTGGGAACTACCCAAGACTACAGGGTGCGGCCCTCGATGTCGAGCCATGTCCGCAATCCTTTGCGGACACTCCTCCTACATGAAGCCGAGAAGACGACCGATGATGCCCACGCCAAAGAGGCAGAGGATGATGACGATCGGCGAGACCTTCTTCTTGAGGAGGCTGCAGCAGAGCAGCGTCAGGCACACCGCGGCGAGGCCGGGGATGAGCTGGTTGAGGTTCTGCTGGAGGGTTACGGTCTTGACCTGGTCAAGGCCGGTGGCGCCGAGCGAGGAATACTGCGAAAGCGCGCTCTTGATACCATCGGCATCGGCAGTGATCTTCGTCCAGTCGATGTAGGAACCCGACTGCTGCGTGATCGAGGAGACGACCGGCGTGAACGAGATGGACACCCAGCGCTCGACGAGCGCGCCGATGACGAACATGCCGAGGATCGAGGCGCCTTCGGTGACCTTGCCGAGCATGCCACCGGAGAGGTCCTTCGAGATGGACATGCCGGCCTTGTAGCCAAACTCCTGCGAGTACCAGAGGAAGGCGAGACGGATGGCGTTCCAGAGGATGAAGAACAGGAGCGGGCCGACGATGGAGCCGCCGAGGGCGAGCGAGGCGCCGAGGGCACCGAGGATCGGTCGGACGGTAAACCAGAAGACGGGGTCGCCGACGCCGGCGAGCGGACCCATCATGCCGACCTTGACGCCCTGGATGGTCTGGTCATCGATGGGCTCGCCGTTGGCGCGCCCCTCCTCGAGTGCGAGGGTGACGCCGATGACGGGGGCGGAGACGTAGGGGTGCGTGTTGTAGAACTCGAGGTGACGCTTGAGGGCGGCGATCTGGTCGTCCTTGTCGGAATACAGCTTCTTGATTGCCGGGATCATGGAGTAGCACCAGCCGCCGTTCTGCATTCTCTCGTAGTTCCAAGAGCCCTGCAGGTACTGGTGGCGTATGCAGACTGCACGACGGTCGGCCAGGGACAACGTGATCCTGTTGGGATCCAAGGCTTCCTCAGTGGTCTTGATTTCTTCTGCCATTGCTAGTCACTCCCTTCCTTACTCGTAGTCGTCGAGGATGTTGCCGAGCGGGTCGCCAGACCCACCGCCAGCACCGCCGCCCTGCTTTGCGAGGTCCTTGAGGCCCAGGTAGATAAGGGCGAGGGAGATGCCGATGGCACCGAGGGCGATGAGGGTGAGCTGAGAGAGGGCAGCCAGCACGAAGCCGAGGACGAAGAACGGCCAGACCTCGTTGGTGGCCATCATGTTGACGACCATGGCGTAGCCGACTGCGGCGACCATGCCGCCGCCGACCGCCATGCCGCCGGAGAGCCAGGCAGGCATCGAGTTGAGGGCGTTGGTCACGAGCTCGGGTGAGATGAAGCACAGGGCAGCCGCGGGAATGGCGATGCGGACGCCCTGCATGAGGATGGCTGCGATCTGCAGGCGGTCGATGGCTGCGAAGTTACCCTTCTCGGCTGCCGCATCCATCGCATGGACGATGGGAATGGCCAGCGTACGGCAGATCATGGTGAGGAACAGGCCTGCGACCGACAGCGGCACGGCGAGGGCGATCGACGTGGAGATGGCGGTCGTGGTGTCGGTGGTGCCTCCGTCGAGGGCGAGCACCATGATGATGGCGGACGCCACGGAAGCGAGTGCCGCATCAGGAGCGACGGCGGCACCGATGTTCGCCCAGCCGAGGGCGAGCATCTGGAGCGAGCCGCCGAGCAGGATGCCCTCGGTGGGATGGCCGCTCACGATGCCGATGAGGGTGCATGCGACGATGGGCTGGTGGAACTGCCATTCATCGAGGATGCCTTCCATGCCTGCAAAAAGGGCCACGATGACGATCAGAATGATCGTGAATGGGTTCATTTACTCTCCTCCTTCTTTGTGTTCAGGCCCTTAGGCCATGTTCTTGGCCTTAAGAAGGGCCCAGATGTCCTCGGCGTGATCGGACGGAACCTTCTGGATGTAGAAGCTGGTGCCGTTGTCACGAAGCGCCTTGAGGGTCTTCACATCCTCCTCGTCGCATGCGACGGCCTGGCTCACGACCGTCTTGCCGACGGAGTGGGCCATGGACCCGATGCAGACGCTGTCGAACTTGACGCCACCCTTCTCGGCACGGAGCAGGTCCTGCGGGTTCTCGAAGAGGACCATGGCCTTCGTGGCACCAAAGCGCGGGTCCTTGTCGATCTGGACGAGCTTGTCGACAGGGATGACGTGCACCTTGACTCCGGGAGGCGCCGCCTGGACGATCATGTTCTTGCGGAGCTCGTCGTGCGAGACGCCGTCGGAGACCACGAGGATGCGGTCGGGAGAGACCTGCTTGGTCCACGCCGTGGCAACCTGGCCGTGGAGGAGGCGGGTGTCGATGCGAACGTAGGCATACTTGATGTGGCCGTCACCGAGAACGGTGCCCGCAGGGATGGCCGATGCCGCCGATGCAGCAGCGACGGGTGCAGCGGCGACAGAGCTATCGGCAGGCTCGAGTGCCTCGGGCTTGACCTTGATGCCATGCTTTGCCTCGGGGAAAATCTCCTTCATCACGTCAACGGCGGTGCCGGCACCCATACGAGAGCCGTACGCGGAGACGAGCATGGGGAGATTGAGCCCGGTGATGGCGACCCAGTCCTTGTGCTTTTCCTCCTCAATGATACGGGAGACCTGATTGAAGGGAGTGCCCCCCCACAGGTCGACCAGGAAAAGGACGTGCTCCTGGTCGTTGAACGTGGCAATTGCGTCAAGCAGCTTCTGGTGCATGTCGTCCGGACCCATGTCTGGTGTCAGAACGACCGCCGACACGTCCTCCTGCGGACCAAAGATCATCTGTCCTGATTCTTTGATGCCCTCGGCGAACTTGCCATGGCTTGCTAGAACAATACTTACCACTTCTTACCTCCTTCTCGTTTGTTGCATTGCTTGCGGACGTGAATACATGAGGCTCTGATTCACACTTTCTCCCTCATGGCTCCATGTTTCGTCCATATCTTAGCCTTTTTCGTGCGTGGGGAGTCGTAAAAATTCGTAATCTAGGTGAACGTATCCATAAAAGAGGCCTGGGATGCATTTTTTATCCCAGGCCTCTCAAAGGCAACCCCCCTGCTCGTCCCACGGCATCAGCAGGGAATGCAGACCAAATCATGCGTTGAGCGGGTAAAAGGCGCAAAGCCGTCGGCGGTCATGAGTCCGAAGTCCTCGAGACGGATGCCGAACTTACCAGGCAGGTAGATACCTGGCTCGATGGTGACGACGGAGCCCTCGGGGACAGGGAATGGGTAGCTGCGGCCGAAGTTTGGCCTCTCGTGTATCTCGAGGCCGACACCATGGCCGAGGCCGTGCTTGAAGTAGTCGCCGTAGCCCGCATCGGAGATGACCTTCACCGCGAGGGCCTGGATGTCCGTGCCGATGCAGCCGGGCCTTGCGGCGGCGGCGCAGGTCTCGTGGGCGAGACGGACGACGTCGTAGACCCTCCTCTGCTCCTCGGAGGGCTCACCCACGCAGACGGTGCGGGTCATATCGGAGTGATAGTCATGGTAGCCTGCGCCGTAGTCCATCACGATGAGGTCACCCTCGCGCACGACCGTCTCGCCTGGCTGCGCATGCGGGTTTGCGCCGTTGGCGCCCGTGGCGATGATGGAGTCGAACGAGAGCGCGTCGGCACCGTTCATGAGCATGTAGTTCTCGAGCTCGGCGCGTATCTGCTGCTCGGTGAGACCAGGCTTGATGAAGCCGCAGATGTGCTCGAAGGCGGCGTCGGTCGTCGCCTGCGCGTGCCGCATGAGCTCGATCTCCTCGGCGTCCTTGATCTTGCGCAGGTCGCAGATGTCACCGTGCATGCGCGGGTTGAGGCAGGCGACCGACGCGCGGAGGCACTCGCTGGAGAGGTCGTCATAGAACGCGAGGTCAAGGGTGTCCTCGACGGCGACGGAACGCGAGCGGGTCTCGCGGACGCGCTGTGCCGCCCACCATGCGGGCTCGACGATGTCCATGTCGATGTGCCAGGGCGTGTCGGGTCCGAGGCGCGTGAGGAAGGTGTTGAAGTAGCGGGAGTCGGTGTGGAGCCAGAGACCGTCCTGCGTGATGAACGCCGTATGGGCCGTCTCGTCGTCGAAGGTGCGCTCGGCACCGGTGAGCCACCTGAGGTCGGGGTTGTTACGGATGATCGCCGCGTCGTAACCACATTCCGCCATGTGCTCACGGAAGCGACCGACACGATTCGCACAGGCCGCTGCATCTGCCATAGAAAGCCTCTTTCTTCCAAATTGCCGATGTCTCCCGCGACTACCCCGCCGCAGGCTTGGTGCCATCTCCGTCCACGTCGACGGGATCGCCGTCTTCCAGAAGGCCCGCATGCGCCGCGCACCAGGCACTGATGTGCTCAAGGAGAAGGTCATCCTCGACCGCGGAGAGCCGAACGCGACCGAGCGCCTTGGGCATGCAGATCATGAACCTGCGCGACCTGCGGAAGCACTCGGCCTTGAGGGCGGCGACCATCTCGTCGGGACTCACCTCGCAGGCGACGTAGCCCAGCCCCAACCTCTCGAGAACCTCGTCCTGGGCAAGCACGTCATCCACGCTGAGGTCGTCAGCACCCGCGGCGAGACGTGCGGAAAATCGCATGCCCTCCGCGAGGAGCGTCGAGGGTGGAACGTCCTCGCGAACGAGGCCACGCAGGGCCCAGACGAAGGATTGCCCGTACTCCGCCGACTGCCGGGTGGCGGCGCTCGTGGAGGAGATGGTGTGCCCGCGGCTCTTGAGCGTGTCGGCGATCTGGGTCTCAAGCACCGAAAGGTCGCCTGTGGCGATGTCATCGGCGCGATCCCAAAGCCTGCCGAAGGTCTTGTCGGAGTCCGAGATCGCGATGGCGACCATCAGGGCGCGGGCATAGAGGAACGACTCGGAGGCACCATCGAGGTCCATGAGCCCAAGGTCGCAGAAGAGGTAGCGTGTGTGGCTCTCCTGCATGACGAGGCGCTCCACACCAGGCAGCCAGAGTGGCAAGGGCGTGGTGGGAGCCACGAGGGCGGAGGCGAGGTCGGTGGGAACCATGGCAAGCTGCATGCCACCACACCATGAGGCACACGCGAACGATGCCACCGAGAGCGGGTCGACCGAGCCGACGGCGACGAGAAGGTCATCGGAGGTGATGCCCGCACGGGCAAGCTCCTGCCAGAGCGTCTCGACCGACCGGATGCTGCAGGGTTCCTCGTTCGAGGGAAGGTCGGCCAGCACGACGAAGAAGCCCTCGCACGTGAGGTCGCGACGAAGCGACTCGACAAGGGCATCGTCCACCTCCGGCGCATGCGCGAGGAGCAGGGAGTGCGGCTTGCCCACGGCACATCTCAGCTCGTGGCCCACGTTCGCAACGTTGCCGTGCCCGATGTACGCCTGCATGGACCCGGAACGCAGGGTCACCCACTGCTTTTCCTGGGTAATCTCTTCTTCGCTCATAGAAGTCCCCTCTCCCAGAGCAGCTTGCCCGACTCGAGGGCGACTTGCTCGAACGTCCTGTTCCTCACGTCAATGGTGATGTCTGCCGTCCCCTCGTAGAGCGGACGACGGTGACAGTAGAGTTCCTCGGCATGCGCAGCCGTACCCAGGTCGGGACGCTTCTCGGGACGCCTGATCTGACGGAGCGAATCGACGAGGTCGCCATCGAGAAAGACGACGACGCCCATGTCGTGCATGAGGTCGCAGTTCTCCTCACGCTCGATGATACCGCCTCCGCAGCTCACGAGCAGCGACTTCCGCACGCGAAGGTGCCCGAGCTGAACCGTCTCCACGTCCCGGAAGAAGTCCTCCCCATCCTCGCTGAAGACCTCAGCGACCGTCTTGCCGAGGGAACGCTCCACGAGCTGGTCGGTATCCACGTAGTGGCGGTTGAAGAGCTGACCGAGATTACGCGCAAGGGTTGACTTTCCCACTCCGAGAAAGCCCACGAAGAAGATGTGGTCACACCCCTCGTGGACGACGTATGTTGCACTCGGCTGTTCCAACGCTCCCCTTCGCCCGATGTCTCTCCGCTCGATTCTAGCACCCGAGCGCATGAGGTCATAGGCGGGCCTGGCTTTGGGAGTCGTCCTCGCCCTCGAAGCGCGCATCACGAAGGATCGGCTCCTCGACAAGACGAAGGAGCTGCGTGTACCAGAGGTCGTGCCGTGTCTGGGGATGCACGAGGATGGTGCGCACGCCCGCGAGATTGGCGGCGACCACATCGGTGAAGACCTGGTCACCGATCAGAACGGTCTGCTCGGCAGGTACGCCTTCGAGCGCGAGCGCACGCCACACTGCGATAGGGGCGGGTTTCATGGCGTGAGCAATCGCATCGCAGCCGAGCTCGTCGGCCGAGATCCGCACCTCGCGCGCGTGGAAGTTGTTCGAGACGAGGCAGATCTCGAGACCCGCCGACCGCGCCCTCGAGAACCATGCGTGCACCCCTTCGGGTGCCACCTCGGCACCACGCGGGACGCAGGTGTTGTCACGATCGAGCAGGACGAGCCGCACGCCCCAGGACCTGAGCTCGCCTACGTCGACGAGGTCGAGCGAGGCCACGTACCTGTCCGCGGAGAAGATGCCCACGATGCCGCGCTACGAGTTCTGTGCGGCCGCGATGGCCTGCTGGTGCTCTTCGTACGTCTCGGAGAACTGGTGGACGGTACCCGAGATGAAGAAGTAGTAGTAGCTGGTGGACGAGGGCTCGAGGGCAGCCTGGATGGACGCCACGCCGGGCGAGCAGATCGGGGTCGGCGGAAGGCCGCCATGGAGATAGCTGTTGTAGGGACTGTCGGTCTTGAGGTCGTCCGCGGTGACCTCGCCACCCGTGACGTACCCCATGGTCGCATCGCTCTGGAGCTTCATGCCATCGCGAAGGCGGTTATAGAAGACGGAGGCGACGAGCGGACGGTCGTCGTCGGTCACGGCCTCGCGCTCGATGATCGAGGCGAGCGTGAGGATGTCGTAATCGCTCATCGTGATGCCGTAGGTGCTCCGTATCGTGGCCTCGGCAGAGGTGAAGTCGATCTTGGCCATCTCGATCTTGTACTGGTCGAGCATGGCGCGTATGACGAGGTCGGCCGTGACGGTCTTTCCTGAGAAGTCGTAGGTCTTGGGAAAGAGGAAGCCCTCGAGGGAGTCGTTGGCGGCAGCGGAGAGGAAGGGGTAGTCGCCTATGTAGTTCGAGACCGTGGCCTGGGCGATGAAGTCGTCGGCCGACACGCCGAAGGTCGTCTCCACGGCCGAGGCGATCTTCTTGAGCGTGTATCCCTCGGGGATGGTCAGCGACGCGGACGTGGAGTTGGGCCCCGTAGTGAGCAGCGCGAAGATGGAATCGATGTCACCACCGGTAACGAACGTGTACGTGCCGCTCTTGAGGCTCGCACTGATGTCGCGACGCTGCACCTGGGCGAGGAAGTCGCTCGTGCTCGAGATGACGCCCGCATCATAGAGCGACTGGGCGATCTGGCTCGCGCTCGAACCCGCGGGGATGGTGACCTCGACGGTCTGGCCAGCCACGATGGAGCGGCTGTCATCCGTGGTGCCTCCCGAGAACAGGGGGAGCACGAAGCGGAGACCCACGAAGCCGAGGGCGGCGATCACCGCGACGCCCACGACGACGGTGATGACGCGCGAGCGGATGCCACCGCGGTCCTGGTGCGCGTCCGCCTTGACGGCAACGTGGCGCGTGGTGGCCGCCGTACGGCTCGAGATGTGCGTGGATCCAAGTGCAGGGTGCGGGGACATGGCATTGGGCGAGGAGATGACCGGGATCTCCGGCTCGGGCGAGCGACCCGGGCGAGCGTGGTGGCTGGTCCGACCGACTGGCCCCGTCTCGGGCGCGGAAGAGATGCCAGAGGCGTCCGGAGCGGCATCCCCGACAGGCTGGCGCCTGAAGTGAGCGGCACGTTTGGGCTGGTCGGAGGTGGGCATGGAGCTTCCCCTCTTAGTTTCGTCTGGCATCGAGCCAGGATTGGAGGAACAGGGACGCGGCGACCATGTCTACTCGACCGCGCATGGACCTCTCGTTGAGACCACGCTCACGAAGGATACGCTTGGCTTCCCGTGACGAAAGCCTCTCATCGACAAACTCCAGCGGAAGTCCGCAGTTGGAGGCTATCGCACGCGCCTGCTCGTCGATGTGCTCCGCCTGGGGGCCAAACTCGCCCGCCATCGTCATGGGGCGACCGCACACGAGGACGTCGGGCTCCCAGTCCCCAAGCACGCGCCTGAACGAAGCGGCATGCCCAAGGACCTCGTCGGCGGGCAGCACGCACACGGGCGAGGCGACGCAACCGTCGGGGTCGCTCACGGCAACCCCGACGCGCTTCTCGCCGATGTCAAGCGCGAGCGCCCTCACGGACACCTCCTATGCGCCGAGAAGGGACCTGGCGGCGTCGAGCGCGGCGTCAATGCCCGAGGCGTCGGAGCCACCCGCCTGGGCCATGCTTGGCCTACCGCCACCACGACCGCCGACGAGACCGGCGACCTGCCGTATCACATCGCCTGCAGAGAAGCCCGCAGCGACGGCGGAGTCGGTGCCGCCCGCAAGGAGGGCGACCTTGCCATCGGGGGTGGCCGAGGCAATCACGCAGGCCACGGGCTCGCCATCGGCCGCATCACGGATGCCGTCCCAGGCGGAGCGCAGGTCCTTACCCGAAAGGCCCTCGAGGCGCGAGACCACGCATCGATAGCCCTTGAGCTGCACGGCAGCCCTGTAGGCGTTGGCGACCTGGTCGGACGAGGAGCCGGTGGTGGCCGCCTCGAGCCTTTTCTGGGTGTCACGCAGCTCCTGTTGGAGCTTGGCGACGCGCTCGGCGAGCTCGGACGGACGGCACTTGAGCGCGGCGGCGACCTCGGCGACCTCGGCGAGGCGCTCGTCGACGTACTCGACGGCACCCGCAGAGGTCACGGCCTCGATGCGCCGGGCGTTGGACCCTACGGAACTCTCCGAGACGATCTTGAAGAAGCCGAGCTCCGCGGTGTTGCGGGCATGCGTTCCCCCGCAGAGCTCGCGCGAGTAGGGCGTGTCGGAGCTGCCGGTGGAGACCACGCGCACCACGTCGCCGTACTTCTCGCCGAAGAGGGCGACGGCACCGGATGCCTTGGCCTCCTCTATGCCCATGACCTTGGTCACGATCGTCTCGGCGGCAAATATCTCGGCATTGACGAGGCCTTCGACGCGCTCGAGCTCGTCGGGCGTCACGGCCTCGAAGTGGGTGAAGTCGAAGCGCAGGCGGTCGGGAGCCACGAGGGAGCCGGCCTGGTTGACGTGGTCACCGAGCACCTGCTTGAGCGCAGCGTCAAGGAGGTGGGTCGCGGTGTGGTTGCGGCGGATGAGCTCACGACGACCGTGGTCGACCCGCGCCTCGAGCGTCATGCCCACCGTGACGGTGCCCTGCTCGACGATGCCGTCATGCGAGACGAGCCCGCCCTCGTGGTGCCTGGTCTCGTTCACGCGGACGCCCGTGGCGTCGGCGACGAGCAGGCCCGTGTCGCCAACCTGGCCTCCCATCTCCCCGTAGAAGGACGTGCGGTCAAGCACGACGGAGACCTCGTCGCCCCTCTCGGCACGGCTCACGGACTCCTCGCCTCGGATGATGGCGACGACTTTGCAGCCGGCGAGGTCATCGGAGTCGTAGCCGTCGAACTCGGTGGCGGCCAGCTCGTCGGAGAGCGCGACCCAGACGTTGTTGTGGGTTCCCCATGCGTCGCGGTTCGCCTGCGCGCGCCCACGGCTCTTCTGGGCCTCCATCTCGCGATCGAAGGCGGCCATGTCCACGCCGTGGCCGGCGCCGTCCGCGATCTCACGCGTGAGGTCGATGGGGAATCCGTAGGTGTCATGAAGCTTGAAGGCAACCTCGCCGGAAAGGACCTCGCCCTCGCCGAGACGTGCGAGCTCGGCGGTCAGGCTCGCCTCGCCCGCGTCGAGCGTGGCGCCGAAGCGCTCCTCCTCGGCCGAGACGATGCCATCGATGAGCGCCTGCTGGTCGACGAGCTCCGGGTACACGTCACCGAGGATGCCGGTCACCTCGTGCGTGTAGGTGGTGAGGAAGGCGCCCTCGATCCCCATGAGACGTCCGTGGTAGATCGCGCGACGGAGCAGGCGGCGCAGGACGTAGCCGCGCCCCTCGTTGGACGGCAGGATGCCGTCACCGATCATGAACGCCACGGCGCGGGAGTGGTCCGCGACGATTCGCAGGCTTCTGTCGGTGGCGTGGTTCTCGTGGTAGGTCACGCCTGCAAGCCTCTCGCCCACCCCGATGAGGGTGCGCAGGACGTCGCCCTCGTAGTTCGAACCCTCGTGTTGCATGATGGCGGCGATGCGCTCGAGGCCCATGCCGGTGTCGACGTTGCGGTGCGGGAGGTCGGGCAGCGAGCCATCCTCCTGGCGGTCGTACTGCGTGAAGACGAGGTTCCAGAACTCGAGGTAGCGGTCACCGTCATCACCGGGCCTCTCGCCATCGAACTCAGGTCCCTGGTCGAAGTAGACCTCGGAGCAGGGACCACAGGGGCCGGTGGGACCCGCGGCCCAGAAGTTGTCCTCGGCACCGAGACGCGAGATGTGGTCGTAGGCCACACCCTGGTCGTGCCAGAGCCTGATGGCCTCGTCGTCATCCTCGAAGACCGTCATGTACAGGCGGTCGGCGGGCAGACCGAGGTGGTCGGGAGAGACGATGAAGTCATAGGCCCACTCGATGGCATCGGCCTTGCTGTAGCCGCCGAAGGAGAAGTTGCCCAGCATCTCGAAGAAGGAGAGGTGACGAGCATCGCCGATGTTGTCGATGTCGTTGGTGCGCAGGCACTTCTGGCAGGACGTGGCACCTATCGCCCTCATGGTCCTCGTGCCCTGGTAGTACTCCTTGAACTGGTTCATGCCCGCATTGGCGAGAAGGAGCGACGGATCGTCGGGAACGAGCGACGAGGATGGGTAGAGCTTGCAGCCCTTCGACTCGAAGAAGCGAAGGAAGTCCTCCCGGATCTCTGCGGTGGTCATGGTCTTGTAGTCGAACGTGGTCATGGTTCTCCTCGTAATTCGTTGTGCATGGGGCTACTGGCGAAGTCGCGCGTCGTCAGCGACGCGGTTTGTTCCGTTGTGAGTCTAGCGCACCGTCATCGTCGCGCGTCGGGGATGCACCCGCCTCGGCGTTGTTTCGCAACTCCTGCGCATGGGACTCGCTTCGGGCGCGATGTCGGGACCCGAGGCTCTTCGTCGACGCACCCAGACGCTCCGCCATGGTGCGCGGCATGCCGGCGGGCCGCTCGTCTCGCTTGACCCGCGTGGCCTGCTCGCGCGACATGAGACGGGTGCTCTCGAAGAACTTGTCGTCATCAAGGGCGTCGTAGGTGGGCTGGATGTTGCCGTCGGCGTCATGGAAGGGGGTGCTCTTGAAGAAGGCCCCGTCATAGGAGACGAGCTGGCGACCCGTATGCTCCTCGAAGAAGTAGACGAAGACGCCCTTCGCCGCCGCGGTGAGCGGGATGGCGAGAACCATGCCCGGGATGCCGCCGAGGGCGCTACCGAAGACGATGCCCACGAGCGTGAGCGCAGGGTGGACCTTGACGGCGGATTGCATGACAAGGGGTGACAGCAGGTTGTCGGCCACGTTGGCGGAGACGACCATGATCACGAGCGTCCACAGGGCCATGGTGGGACTCACCGCAAGCGCGAGAACCATCGCGAGGCATGCCGAGAAAAACGGGCCGATGACGGGGATGAAGTGCAGGATGAACGTGGCTATCGCCACGAGTCCCGCGTAGGGATGGCCGATGAGCGCGCACCCGAGAAACGCCATGCCTGCGTTGGCGAGGGACGTGATGAGCTGGCCGCGCATGTATCCGCCCATGGAGCGGCTCAGGACGGCGAACATGAGGGTCATCTGATCGGAGTGCTTCGGACCTGCGATGGTGCAGAGCTCGCGGACGATGGTCGGGTAGTCCACCACGAGCCAATAGGCGAGCACGAGTCCGAGGAAGAAGTTGACGAGGTCGCCCACCGTGCCGATGACGTTGTCCAGGAGGTTCGTGCTCAGCTGGCGCGCCATGGAGGACGCGAGGTCGGTCCCGACCGAGGAGAGCGAGCTCACGACCGAGGTGACGGTGTCCTGAAGACCCGCGCTGTTGGCGGAGCCGTAGCTGGCCCAGAAGTCGGAGAGATAGCCCTGGAACTGCGCGATATACGAGGGTACGCACCGAAGCACCGCAAGGGTCTGGTCGACGAACGGGGTACCGAAGACCACGACGATCGCGATGAGCACGCCGATCACCATGATGAGGGCGATGAGGGCGGAGAGGGCGCGATTGACGCCGCGATTCTCGAGCCCATTGGTGATGGGACTGCAGATGAAGCCGATGATACCGCCTATGAGCAGCAGCTCGACGGCCGACCCGACGAGCATGAGCCCGCGTATGGCAAGCAGGAAGATGATGATGACACCGATGACCGCCCACGCCACGACGGCGCGACGACGCCACGTGGCATAGCCCTCATCGTCCCCGTTGGTCTCCCGATTGTCGTGCATGCATCCTCCCCCGCCTCCGGGCTGACTACCTCAGGAACCGGAGACGACCCCACGTCATTGGTGCATCTCGCCGTCTGGATCGATTCTATCCTGCACGCGCTTGAGCGTGCGCCGGAGCAGCCTCGACACCTGGACCTGGGAGATGCCGAGCCTCTCGGCAATCTCGACCTGGGTGAGGCCTTCGACGAAGCGCATGCGAATGACCTCCTGCTCGCGCGGGGAGAAGTCATGGATCGCCTCGTCGAGCGCGATGCGATCGTCCGAACCCGCAAGGTCGGCGTCCTCGGTGACGTAGTGGTCGAGTACCGAGGGAGCCTCGTCCTCGTCGGTGGACGACCCACCCTCGAGAGGCACCGAGCTGTAGGCGCTCGACGACTCCATGGCCTCGAGCACCTCATCGACGCTCACGCCAAGCCTGGTCGCGATCTCATCGACCGAGGGGCTGCGCGAGAGCTCGTTGGTAAGCTCGTCGGTTACCTGGTTGACCTTTGCCGAGAGCTCCTGCAGACGGCGCGGCACGCGCACCGACCAGCCCTTGTCACGGAAGTGCCGCTTGATCTCCCCCATGATCGTGGGCGTGGCGTACGTGGTGAACTCAAGCCCTCGGCTGGGATCAAAGCGGTCGATGGCCTTGATGAGACCGATCGTACCCACCTGGACGAGGTCGTCGAGCGGCTCTCCCCTGTTCTTGAACTTGGAGGCGAGGAAGCGCACGAGGTTGAGATGGCTCATGATGAGCTGGTCTCTCACCTCGGAGTCGCCCGTCTCCCCGTACACGCGGAAGAGCTCGCGCGTACGCTCCTTGTCCCAGGCGGCCTTCCCCTTGGGAGTGCGTCTGAGCATGCGGCGGGTGGTCTCGCCGGTCTCGGAAGCCGTCATCTACGCGCCTACGCTCTTGACCAGGTGCAGGGCGGCGCCGTCCTCCGAGACGCCGAAGTCATCGCACACCGCGGAGAGAAGCAGCTCCACGAGGTCGAGCGACTGGCCGTCACCCCCAAGGTCATCGTCGGCCGGCAGCTTGGCACCGAGCGAGAAGTCCATGGTCATGGCACCACGATCGAGCCCGAAGGTGATGCGGCACTCGTCCGGACGCGTGGCGCAGGAGTAGATGAAACCCTCCTCGGCGGCCATGCGCACGTCCTCGACGTCATCCACGCTCATGTCGAAGCAGACGGCGAGGTTGGCCGCCATCATGCGAACCGCACGTGCGAAGGGCGCCTCGGCGGGCACGCTGAGGATTACGTTCTTGTCCGGCATGGTCATCCCCTACTCGCCCTCGCAGACATCGCCCGTGGGCGTGCCCTTCTCGGCGCCGGCAGCCTTGGCAGACTCGTAGACGAAGTAGTTGGAACCTCGCCGCGCGGCCTCGCCCCCCTCGGGAGCTGGTTCGTCGTCGCGTGCGCCGTCGAGCTGGTGCTGCTGGTCCTGACCCTTGCCATGCCCGGCCACCTTGGAGATGACGCCCACGACACCCGAGGCGGCAGACGTGGCGGCACTGCTCACCGTGGCGGTGACATTGGACGCGACGTTCGTGACGGTACCCACGTCACCGAGGATGGCGTTGAGGCCGTCGAGGGTGGCCGTCGCGCTGTCGATGGTCACCGTCGTCTTCTCGAGCATGCCCGGAATCTGCTTGACGGCAGGATCGAGCTCGTCTGCCATGCCGTCGACCTTGACGATGATGGGCTGAATCTGTGCGATCGTCTCGTTGGCGGAGGTCACGACCTCGTCTATGGACTTTCGCGCGGACCGTATGGTAAGCGCCAGCTCGACGACGGCCCAGACGGCGACCAGGACCAGTACGATCAGGGCGATGTCGAGCATGCTCAGACTCATCTTGTGCCCCTCCCTTGGGGAATCGTTTGATACGGGACGGCCTGCGCGCATCCCAAGCGACATCATTCTACCCGTTCGTGCGCCCAGCCTTGCCCATGTTGTCCTCCGATGATGCACGATCGTGGCCGATGGACTCCTCTCGCCATGCCTCCCAGCCCCTCGGACTCACGTGGTAGAAGCTCCCACGTCCGAGTCCATCGGGAAGGTACCGCTGATCGACCCAACCCGACGGGTAGTCATGCGGATAGAGGTAGGGGCCGTACGAACCCGATCCCGGACGATGCCGGTCGCGCAGGTTGCCGGGCACCTCGCGGCGAGGGCCCGAGCGAACCTCGGCGAGGGCGGCATCGATGCCGGCCTCGGCGGCGTTCGACTTGGGAGCGAGGCACACGTAGAGCGCGGCCTGCGCGAGATTGATCCGACATTCGGGATAGCCGATCACCTCGGCGCTCCTGAAGGCGGCCTCGGCCACGAGAAGGGCCTGGGGGTCGGCGTTGCCCACGTCCTCGGAGGCGTGGACCATGATTCGACGCGCGATGAACTTGGGATCCTCCCCCGCATCGATCATCCGGGCGAGCCAGTAGAGCGTCGCGTCGGGGTCGCTCCCCCGCATCGACTTGATGAAGGCCGAGATGATGTCGTAGTGCATGTCGCCGGACTTGTCGTAGGGCAGACCGTGACGGGGGTTGGCCTCGAGCACGTGGTCGACGGTGATGCGTGCGGGATGCTCCGCCGAGGCATGCCCGTCGTCGGCCATCTGGCTCGCGAGCTCGAGGGAGGTGAGCGCAGCGCGACCGTCACCGCCGGCAAGCGAGACGATCTGCTCGAGGGCCTCGTCGGTGAGCTCGTAGGCCCCCGCGAGGCCGTGCTCGTCGCTCACGGCGCGGCGAAGCAGCACGCCCACGGACTCGTCATCGAGCGGCTGGAGCTCGACCACCCGCGAACGCGAGATGAGCGCGGAGTTGACCTCGAAGTAGGGATTCTCGGTGGTGGCACCGATGAGGATGACGGTTCGGTCCTCCACCGCGTGGAGGAGGGCATCCTGCTGCGAGCGGTTGAAGCGGTGGATCTCGTCGACGAAGAGTATCGTGCGGCGGGCCATGGCGAGAAGGCGGCTCTCGGCGGCGTCGATCTCGCGGCGGAGGTCCTTGACCGTACCCGAGATGGCAGAGACCTCCACGAACTCGGCGTGCGTGGTGTTGGCGATGATGCGCGCGAGCGTGGTCTTGCCCGTACCGGCCGGACCGTAGAGGATGACCGACGAGAGGGTGTCGTGCTCGATGGCACGACGCAACCACGATCCGTCACCCACCGCCTGCTGCTGTCCGACGTACCCGTCGAGGGTCTGCGGACGCATGCGCACGGCAAGAGGTGCGTTGACGTTTCGCTTGTAGCGCTCTATGTCGGAGAAGAGGTTGTCCATGCGAACGATTGTACGCCGAGCCGACCGCGAGGGCTATGCGATCACGCCGTCGAAATAGCCCCTGCGCGGGAAGAGGCTCCGCGCCTCGGGAAAGAGCGCCTCGCAGGTGGCGATGAAATAGTCATCCGTCATGGACGAGATGAAGTCGACCACCGTCTGGTCGGGACTTGATTCCCAGTCGTAGCTGCGGGCGTAGGGCTCAAGGTGCCGGGATACGGGAAGCACGTGATGGGCAAAGACCGCGGCGGACTCGTCACCGGCGGAGAGCGCCGCGACCTCGTGCTCGTAGAGCAGCCCGAAGAGCTCGCGCACGCCCGCAGGAAAATCACCGTTGACCTCGGCGGCACCATATATCTTCTCGTAGTTCTCGCGCTTGGCGCGAGAGAGCTCGGCGAATCCCTCCTCGCTCATCCCGATGCGGTCCCTACCCAGACTGTGCTCGATGACATCGGCGGAGAACGCCGAGAGCGCCCAGGCGTTGTAGGCGCCGCCGAGACCGTCGTCGAACGACGTCTCGTCGCAGATGCCGGCGCGCAGGGCATCCTGGCGGTCCTTGCCGACGTAGGCGATGATGTCGGAGATCCGTACGACGCAACCCTCGAGCGTCATGGGACGCAGGTGCCCGATGACGGCGTCACCGTCCGTCCAGCACGACTCGACCCCGCGGTCGAACTCGTCGAACGTCGACAGGGAGCTCGTCTCGAAGACCTGCTGCTCGAACTCGCCGTTGTGGCAGATGACGCCGTCGAGCGTCTGGAGCGAGAGGTTGCGGCCACCAAGGACGTCGAGCACACGGACGCTCTGCACGTTATGGAAGAACCACCTGCTCGTGCGCTCGTGGTAGACGTCGTTGAGGAAGCGCTCCCCCGCGTGCCCGAAGGGCGTATGGCCGATGTCGTGACCGAGGGCGATGGCCTCGATGAGGTCGAGGTTGAGCCCGAGCGCGCGACCGATGTCCCGAGCCACCCTCGCCACGAGCTGCACGTGCAGGCCACGACGAGTGAGGTCGTCGTTTGCCCGAAACGAGAAGACCTGGGTCTTGCCGTCGAGCCGGTTGTAGGCGGGCATGTGCATGATCTTCTCGGAGTCGCGCACGAAGGCGGGACGAAGGGCCGTGCCTCCGTCGAACTTGGACTCGCGCCGAACGGCGACGAGGTCGGGGGTCGCGAAGGCCGAGAGCTCGCCCGTGGACCGCTGATGGCGGACGGTACGCTCGGCTCCTTCGGAGAGCTCGCCCGTGAGACCGGGGGCGAGCGGATTGGTGGCGATGTGCATGGCGATGCGGCTCCTTACCGTCTGCGTGGTATCTGAGGTCATTCTAGCGCGCGTGCCGGACGCAAAGGAAAGGCGGCCACCGGAGAGGCTCCGACGGCCGCCGCCGCATCGTATGGCCGAGCCTACCTCACGACGAGGCAGCCCATGTTGATGCGGTGGGTCCATTCGCCGATGACGTTCTGATAGCCGCAGCGCGTGAACACGCCCGCGAACCTGCCGCGGAAGAGGAAGAGCCCCTCCATGTTGTTTGCCATGCGGTACTCCGTGGGATCGACGCCGTCGGCCACGGCACCGCCCTCGATGACGGGCGTGGCATACTGGCGGGCATACTCCTGCACGACGCCGCCCGACCTGGCACAGGACGAGAGGGCATCCTGCCACTCGGCGTCGGACGCGCAGTCGAGGCCGGCCCTCACGCCGACGGCGTTGTAGGAACCCGCCGGTTTCACGACCCAGCGGTCCTTCTGGGAGTACGGAGCGAGGTCACTCCCCTCGTCGAGAAGGTACGTCGCAGGGACGTGCCGCTCCACGAAGGAGACCTCCGCGGGGTCGAGCACGTCGCGCACGGCCTTTGAGTGCAGGACGGCGAAGATCGTCTTGGTCGCGCAGGGCCAGGTGCGATAGCCACCGACGAGGCAGGCGAGCCCCCGGCGGGCCGCCTCCTCCAGGGCATCGGCACCAGGGCAGGGCTTCTCGGCGATCTCGCTCGTGACGGCGCGACGATACACGCAGTCGACGGGACCCGCGTCGTCGACAAGGCCGACCACGCCGGCGACACGCTCTATGCGCAGGTCGCGAATGTCGGCGAAGCGGGCGTAGATGCCCTTCTCGGCCATGCGCTCGATGATGTCGTTGACCTCGTCGATGCTCGCACTCTCGGTGTAGTCGACAATGGCGCAGGACGGATGCGCAGGGTGATGGGTCCCGCCATCGGCGTTGGCCCACGAGCGATAGGTGTCATACACGGCATCGACGGCGGCGTCGAGCACATCGAAGGTCTCGATGTCCGGATGGCGCTCGGCGAAGCGGTGGTAGGTCCTCGACGCCTGGATCGCATGGGTGACCTCGACGGAAGCGGTCATGCCGGCAGACCCATCGGTGTTGAGCTCGCAGAACTGATAGTCGCCGGTCTCCTCGTCGAAGAAGACGTCCACGCGGGCGAGAGGGATGAGCTGGGCGTAGCCCGTGGGGACGAGCGTCATGCGCTCGAGGTCGGCGGGAAGCCTGAAGAGCGCGCGGAAGTCGGGGTCACGGAGGTAGCGGTCGGTCACCTTGTCCATGATGCGACCCATGGTCTCGGCCGCATCACGAAGGATGTCAATCTGACCGGAGTCGAAGATCTTGGGACTGAGGGCCCAGGAGCACGGTCCGCCATGATAGAGGGCGTGGGTGCCGGCGAGATAGGCATCACCCTGCTCGCGGCTCTCCACGTCACCTCCGAGCTCGCTCGCGATGGAGAGGAACTCGCTCTCAAGGTCACGGCCATGAAGTGGGGTCATGATGCACGCTTTCCCTGCTCGCTGGAATCCTGCCCGATCCGGCGAACGTAACAAAGATGCCAATAGGTGGCTACGTATTGTACGCAAGATCGTTTCCGCACATAGAACATCCCCACGGAGACCGGAGCCGATGTCGCCCGCAGCAACGCCGACAGCGCACGCAGATGCGCTAGATCCCCTCTTGGAAGAGGAAGTGCATCTCGCCAGCGGGCAGCACCGTGAGTCCGAGCGAGTGCTGGAGGGCGAGCGAGGCGACGTTGTCGGGCCAGACCTGGCACCAGGGCACATAGCCGAGCGAGAGCTGCTGGTTGATCTTGGCACCCTCGAGCGCACGGGCCCACCCGCGACGCCGATAGGGGGGAAACACCTCGAGCATACCGATCGATCCCTCCGTGTGCTCGGCCACGAAGCCGCAGAGACGACCATCCTCGAAACCCCCGATGACCTTGCCTGCGGCGAGGGCCGACTCGGCCTCGCCGTCCTCGAGCCACTCGGGATGGCTGTAGTGCTCGAGGAAGGCACGGAGGAACGACGGTCCCAGGATGCGCAGCTCATGTCCCTCGTCTATCTCGACGGGCACGGCCTTCTCGTAGACCGCCAGGTGACAGGGATAGTTGTGCTCGGAACCGAGCAGCCGACGCACGTCTCTGTCGATGCCGTCCCCAAGGGCGACGATATACTCGGGTGTCGCGAACGCCGAGACGACCTGACGACCGAGCTTGCGGTCCGACGCCCAGAGCACCTGCTCGAGTCTGCCGAGCCGCATGAAGACGGTGCCGGGCCGGGCGAACTCGACCTCTCCCATGCCACGGCGGACGGGCTCGAGCAGCGGCAGCGCACAGAGCGGGGCGCTCTCGAGGATCTCGATGGCTCGCGCGCGACGAGCCTGCGCGGGCTCGGAGAGGGAGTCGATCACGAGGCCCATGCGGTCTGCGATGGTGAGGCTGCCGAGCCTGTTGGGGTGGTCCGAGCCATCGGCCAGCAGGAGGGGGCTCGCGTCGAGAAGGGCGAGCCCCTCCACGACGTGCATCTCCTCATGCGGTGCCACGGCGGTGCGGATGATGTCGGGAACCGCATCGTAGCAGCTGCGCGGATGCGTGGCATATACGTCCTCGGCATGCCAGGTGGGCGTCACGACCCAGGTGGGGACGTCGGGCCAGAGATGGGCCACCTCCCACAGCGCGTTTTTGACATCGCGGCACACGGCACTTGCGGAGCAGGGCTCGTATCGGTAGTTCTCGCCGAGGGCGACCACGATCATGGCAGGGTCGATGGCCGACGCGAGGCCCGCCAGGGCGCCCGCCTGGAACACCTGGCCGCCGAGTCCCTGGTTCGCGAGGTCGAGGTCATAGCGCAGGGAGAGAATCGAGGGCCACGAGAGGGCGGGGTCCCCGGCCACGAAGCCCTGGGCTATGGAGTCGCCGATCACGAGCAGATGCCGCCGGGACGGCACGGGTCTCACGAAGGTGCCGTCGCCCACCACGCGGCCGACCGCGCATCCCGAGAGACACGGAAGCCAGATGCGCACGTGGTGGGTCCTGCCCATCCCCGGAAGGCTCCGCACACCAGGCTCGGGCACGCCATCGGGGTCGTCGAGCAGGAACTCCACGAGATCGTCACCCTCGGAGGGCAGAACGAGAGGCAGGTGGCGACCGTCGACGTCACACGAGAGGCCATCGAAGGGACCGTGCGCACCCGCGCGCTCCGCATCATCGATCACCTTTTGCGAGCCACGTGGCAGATGGTCGACGCGCACCTCGAGACCGGCGGACTCCGCATCCGTCTCGAACTCCACGGTGACACCCGCGGTGCAGGCCGCCATCTGACGATAGAGTCCCGGATGCCATGCCTGACAGCTTCCGATGGCCTTGAGCTGCGCGGCGGAGAACCGCTGCGGACGGACCCAGCCCTCGTCCTCCGTGGCCTCCGTACGCACGCAGCCGTGCAGCAACCCCTCTGCGGAAACGCTCACGAAGAGCTTCCCGAACCCCTCGTCCCTCATCTCGTGCAGATCCATGTGACCCTCTCGTGCTCGACTTCGCGCGCGATGCGTTGCAGTCATTGTGGCAGATGTGGCTGGGTGCAGGCGACGCGCAGCGGGGCATAGGCGGACACGAGGTCCGCAAGGCGCATCCGCGCGTTGGCGGGGCTCGTGGAGGGCAGCGCCACGCAGGACCTGCCGAGCGTAGGCTCGATGAGCCGACGATAGAGGCGCGCGGCGGTGGACCCCGTGCAGAATATCGTCAGGATAGGCGCGGAGTCGAGCACGCGGGAGAGGTCGTTTGGCACCGGGTCCTCGATGGATGCGTCGCTGGCGCCGACGATGTCGCAACTCGCGAGGACGTCCCAGAGGGCGATGCGATGGGACAGGCAGAACGCACGGCGCCCCTCGTTGGTCTCGGGCTCAGGCTCGTCCCAAAGGGCCGCAGCTACGCGCCAGAAGCGGTTCCGGGGGTTGCCGTAGTAGAAGTTCACCGCGCGTGACGCGGGACTCGGCATGGTGCCGAGCACGAGCGCGCACGAGCGGTCGTCCCAGACCGGTGCGAGCGGATGCACGATGCGCTCGGACGACGGCATGCCCTACTCCCCCTCGCGTATCGGCTCGCAGAACTCCTCGCCATCATCGAGACGCAGGACCATGACCTGACCGTAGCCCGCCCCGCCGGCGGCACCGCAGTCGATGTCCCAGCGATCGGCCACGCCACCGGTGGCGTCGCAGGCACCCACGCGCACCATCTGCGCGATGCCCTCGTCGTTGCGGGTGGGACGGTCGATGAGGTCGGTCATGACGTTGAGGTAGGGCGTGGGTGTGTGACCCGCGATCACGATGGGACCGAGGCCGTCCTCGTCCACGAGACCGGTCGACACGCCCCAGAACTCCTCTCGGATCCAGACGAGGTCATCGGGATCCTGGGCCTCGAGGAGCGCCTCCGCCGAGTCATCGCTCCAGGTCCCGCGAGACGCGGGGGAAGAGGGGCGCAGACCCGCATGGCAGAGCAGATAGTAGCGGCCGTCAACCTGCGTGTACGACCAACGCGGCAGTGTGCCCGCCCAGTTCACGAGCTCGACGGCCTCGTCGCCGTCCATGGCCTCGAGCCCGTTCAGGGTCATCTTTCCGCCGTTGATCGCCCAGTTGGCCACCGAGAGGTGATCGTCGGGATGGGCGAAGAAGTTGAGCATGAGATCCTCGTGGTTACCCATGAGGACGGTCGCGTTGGGAATCGCACGCACGATCCGCATGACCCGCACGGGATCCGGACCACGATCGATCATGTCACCAAGGCAGAAGACCCGATCGTCCTTTGCGGGCGAGACCCGCGAGAGGACGCGGTCGAGCGGCTCGGCATGACCGTGGACATCCGAGAAGACGTATGTGGACACCCGATGGCCTCCTGCTCTCGTCGTGCGCCCTGTTCGGGCGCTGCGTAAAGCCTACCCCTAACTGACGTTTCGCGTCATGCTCGACGGCGACGCCCACGACCCTTCCTCAGCCGTTGCCGGGCAAGGCGCAGTCTCCAGGCTGGTAGGGCCCCTATCTCCACCACGCGCGCCACGTGCGGATCACCTGCGCTCGCACGATCTATCTCGAGCATGACGTCGCGCATCGTCGGCCCCAGAAGGTCCCCCTTGAGACGGCACTCCCACACCACGACCACGGTCCAGCCCTCCGCGACGAGAAGCGCGTTGTCGCGCGCGTCACGGGCCACGTTGCGCTCGAACTTCTCCTCCCAGAACCGTACGTTGGACTTGGGCAGGGGCAGCTCGCAGCGAGGGCACCGGTGCCAGAAGCAGCCGTTGACGAAGATGGCCACCTTGCGACCAGGGAAGCAGACGTCGGGGCGACCCGGGGCCTTCTTCCAGTGAAGGCGGTAGCCGGTGAGGCCCGCAGCGCGCAGGGCCGCCCGGACCTTGAGCTCCGGAGAGGTGTTCTTGCCCTTGTTCGCCTGCATGACATGGCGGGTGGCTTCGCTGGTCATGACGTCACCGCCGGTCCGGGTCCCCATCGGGTGACGCGGGCTCTCCCAGGAAGTTGAGACCCCGTGTGACAAGGGCGGCCGCCGCCTCGTCGAAGCCTGGCGAGAGAACCCGTCCCACCGCGGGCACCACGCGCGCCGCGGTCTCGTCGAGGAGGTCCCGGAAGCTCGCGACGCTCGTCTCGCCCGTGAAGGGATCGGTCCAGCGGGCGTGGGCGCGATTGTCGAAGTCCGACGTGGCCTCGGCGCGGTCATGGTGTGACAGCGCGCGGCAGAGCGAGTAGGGGCTGTGCGTGATGGCGCGCTCGACGGAGCCGATCACGAGACGCCGACGGTCACGCGGGGCGTAGAGGAGCCCCATGACGCCGCGATAGGCCCGCACGGCCATCGAGAAGGTCATCGTGTCGATGGCCGTGCCATACGTTCGGAGCGCTGCATAGAAGTAGACCTTGTCCATGGCGCGAAGCACCTTCGCAGAGCCCGGCAGCGACCTCTCGAACGGGCGGTAGGTGAGAACCGTCTCGCCCCGTCGGGCAAAGAGCAGGGCCTCGTCCAGGTCGCGCTCGATCTCGGCATGGACCTTCTCCCCAGCAGTGGCGTCGAGTCCGTCGATGCCGGCGTCGCAGAGGCCGTACTGCCAGGAGTAGACGAAGGGATGCACCGCGGCGTCGAGCAGGTAATGGCAGACGAAGCCTGCCACGTAGGCGCGCGCGACCCGCTGCTCGAAGCCGCCGAGCCGAGCCGAGCCCTCGCTCATGGAGACGAGCAGACGGTCTGGCTGGGAGCGGTGCATGGTGTCCCCCATCGAAGCGAGGCGTCGCATGAACGGATCTGCCACGAGGAAGAAGAGCGGATCGGGACCCTGGCTGCCAAGGAGGAAGGCGTCGCGCTCGTCGGCGGTCGAGAGGGGCAGGATGGTGCGGACGTCGTCGATGACGCCCTGGGCAAAGAGGTCATGGGTGATGATCGCGGGCACGGCTCGTCCTTTCACGCGGGGTTCTCCGACGATTATCGCACGAGACATCCAGGACTGGTATCTTGGCCAGGGAGGCACTCAGCACACGACGGTCCGCCAATGCCGACAGGAGGCCCATGAGAGCGACCCTTCCGAACGCCATCACGGCGAGCCGCATCGCGGCCGCATTGGGACTTCTGGCCCTCGTCCCGTTCTCGGCCCCATGGTTCGCGCTGTACGTCTGGTGCGGCGCGAGCGACGTGGCCGATGGCGCCCTCGCGCGGCGATGGCACCTCGACAGCGCGATGGGCGCCCGTCTGGACGGCATCGCCGACGCGGTGCTTGCCGCCACGATCGCGTTCGAGCTGCTCCCGCTGGTCATGGGGCAGGCATGGCTGGTTGCCTGGATGGGTGGCATCACCCTGGTCAGGCTCGCCAGCCTGGCGGTATGCCACAGGCGCTTCGGGGTGTCGTCGTTTCTGCACACCACGGCCAACAAGGCGACGGGCATTGTCTCGTTCGTCGCGGTCGCCCTCGTCCCTTGGTGCGGCATCGCTGCGGCAGCCGTCCTGCCCTGCATGCTCGCATTGCTCTCGGCGGCAGAGGAGCTTGCGCTGATGGCGACGTCGGACGCGCTCGACCTGGACGAGAAGGGGATGTTCCGCAGATGAGACGCGACCGAAAAGACATCCCCTGATCGCGTCGGACTCCCTACGCCAGCTCGCCGATGAGGTCCGTGAGCCTGTCGCAGACCGTGTCGACCTGATGGCGGGTGATGACCAGCGGCGGGAGGAAGCGCAGGACCGAATCTCCGATGTGGTTGAGGATGATCCCCTTGCCAAGGCCGGCGCTCACGAGCTCGGTGGCGATGGGCACGTCAAGCTGCGCCCCGCGCATGAGCCCATGGCCGCGGACCTGAGTGACATGCGGCATGGTCTCGAGACGGTGCCGCAGATGGCGACCGGCGAGAAGCACGTGCTCGCCGATGTTCTCGTTGACGAGCGTCTCGACGGTGGCTCGCCCGGCTGCGGCCGCAAGCGCGTTGCCTCCGAAGGTCGAACCGTGGTCACCTGGGTGCATGAGGTCGGCAACCTCGGCGCGTGCGGCGACGGCGCCCATGGGGAAGCCGTCGGCGATGCCCTTGGCCATGCTCACGACATCTGGCTCGATGCCCGCACGCTGGTACATGAACGGCGACCCGCAGCGGAAGAAGCCCGTCTGGACCTCGTCGATAAGGAGCAGCATGTGGCGCTTGCGGCAGAGCTTGGCAACGGCACGCAGGTAGTCGTAGTCGGCGGGCCAGACGCCACCCTCCCCCTGGACGCATTCGAGCAAGACTCCGCACACGGGGCCCGTCGCCTCGGAGGGGCTGTCGATCGCGTCGCGCAGCGCCTCAAGGTCGTTGAGGGGCACGGAGGCAAATCCCGTGGGAATGGGTTGGAAGCTTTCATGGAACCTGTCCTGGCCGGTCGCCGCGAGCGTGGCGAGCGTGCGGCCGTGGAAGCTCTGCCTGGCGGTGACGATGCCCGAGGCCCCTCCCAGCTTGACCTCACCCCAGCGGCGGGCGACCTTTATGGCTCCCTCGTTCGCCTCCGCGCCCGAGTTGCAGAAGAACGTGCGCCATGTGGTCCCCGTGGAGCCCATCATGTGACCGTCCTCGTCACAGAGCGCCGAGAGGAGCTCGGAGACGTCGCGCGCGAGCTCGTTGCGGTTCTCCACGTAGAAGTAGTTGCCCACCTGCCACACCTTGTCGACCTGCGCCTTGAGGGCGGCGACGACGGAGTGGTTCGCATGGCCAAGGCTTGCGGCACCGATGCCGCCGAGGCAGTCGACGTACTCGTTGCCTGCTGAGTCGACGAGAATGGCGCCCCTTCCGGAGACGAACTCCACGGGCAGACGTCCATAGGTGTGCATGAGGTAGGTCTGGTCGTCCTCGATCACGCTCGAGGGAACGGTGCTCCGAATATCAGTGGACATGGTCTCTCCTCCCTAGTCCTGCAGAAACATGGTGCCGATGCCCTCGTCGGTGAAGATCTCGAGCAGCAGCGAATGCGGAAACTTGCCATTGATGATAATGACCTGGCCGACGCCGGCGTCGAGCGCGTCGTAGATGGACTGAATCTTTGGGATCATCCCACCATCGAGCGCCTGCGACTCGAGGAGCTCCTGGGTCTCCGACTTGGTGAGCTGTGCGATGAGGGTGTCGGGGTCGTCCTTGTCGCGGAAGAGGCCGTCGACGTCGGTGAGGTAGATGAGCTTGTCGGCACCTATCGCCTCGGCGACCTTGCCGGCCGCGATGTCGGCGTTGATGTTGTAGAAGCCGTCCGGCCCGCAGCCAACGCTTGCGATCACGGGGATGTAGTCGTCTTCGATGATCGTCTCGATGAGGCTCGTGTCGACCTCGCTGATGGAGCCGACGCGTCCGAGCTCGGGATCCACCTGCTCGGACTTGAAGGTCTTGCCATCGGCGCCGGAGATGCCCACGGCGTTGTGACCATACTCGTTGAGGGCCCAGACGAGCTCCTGGTTGACCTTGCCGATGAGGACCTCCTGTACGGCCTCCATGGTGGCGTCATCGGTGACGCGCAGCCCATCCTTGAACCTCACGGGCAGGTCGAGCCGTCCGAGCAGCCTGTTGATCGCCTTCCCGCCACCATGCACGAGCACGACGCGCACGCCGATGAGCTTGAGCAGCTCGACGTCACCCACGACCTGGCGCATGAGCTCGGGATCCTCCATGGCCGCGCCGCCGTACTTGATGACGACCGTCTTGCCCTTGCTCTGGTTGATCCAGGGCAGTGCCTCGATGAGCACCTCCGCCTTGGACAGCGCTATCTCGCGCTCCTTCTTGTCATGACTCTTCATGGTCTCTCCGCTCGCAGGTGTTGGCTTACATGATTGACACGAGACGCTACGTGCGATAGTCCCCGTTGATGGTGACATAGTCATGCGTGAGGTCGCAGGTCCAGATGCGCGAGGAAGAGCGTCCCTGACCGAGGTCGATGGCAATCGTGACCTCGGGCTCCTCGAAGCGGCGCAGCATGTCGTCCTCGTCCATGGGTACGGTAAGGCCCCCTCTGCACACGGGCACGCCCATGAGGTCGATGTCCACGCCGTACTGGTCGAACCTCACCCCACACTTGCCCGCGGCCGCCGCGACGCGACCCCAGTTGGCGTCGTGGCCGAAGATGGCGGTCTTGACCAGCGGCGAGTTTGCGATGGAGCGCGCGACGGCATCCGCATCCCCCTGGCTTGCGGCTCCCATGACGTTGACGGTCACGAGCTTGGTCGAACCCTCGCCGTCGGCGGCGACCTCGCGCGCGAGATGGTTGCAGGCGACCTTGATGGCGGCCGCCACGGCCTCGAAGCCGGGCGAGCCCTCGTCGATGCGCTCGCCGCCGGCTCGCCCGGTGGCAAAGAGCACGCAGGTGTCGTTGGTGGAGGTGTCGGAGTCGACCGTGACCTTGTTGAAGCTGGCACGAACCGCGGAGAGGAGCGCCGCGTGCGCCGCCTCGGGACCGAGCGGGGCATCGGTGGAGAGGACCGAGAGCATGGTGGCCATGTTCGGCTGAATCATGCCCGAACCCTTGCAGAAGCCCCCCACGTGCACGGTGACGGTGGTGCCGTCCGACTGCGGGACCTCTCCCACGAGGGAGACCTCCTTCGGGTGGGTGTCCGTGGTCATGACGGCGAGCGCCGCCTCGTGGGAGGACTCGGGCGAGCAGCCGAGGGCGTCCACGGCCGCCGGCACGCCCGTCTCGAAGGGGGCGAGGGGAAGCTGCACCCCGATGACGCCTGTGGATGCCACGAGCACGTCCTCGGGATCACAGCCGAGGGCGTCCGCCACGAGCGACGCGGAGCGACGGGCGATCTCGAGACCCGGCTCACCCGTACTCGCATTGGCGTTGCCCGAGTTGAGGACCATGGCACGGGCATGGCCGCGAGCGGCGCGGGCGCGGGAGAGCATCACGGGCGCCGCGCAGAACTGGTTGGTGGTGAAGGTGCCGGCGCAGACGCAGGTGTCGTCCGCCACGACGAGCGCGAGGTCACGTCGGCCGGCCTCGTGACGAAATCCCGCGCTGACGCCTGCGGCGCTGATGCCCGCGGCGGCACAGACGCCCCCTTCGCACGGGACGAAGCCGTGTGTCTCGCAGGCACCGTCCATGGTGGGAACGAGGAGGGGTCGGTAGTGCCCCATGGTCGCATCCTCCCCGGCGGTGCTTGCGTACCCGTCACCATCGCCCGGATGGACGAGCGAGTGAAACCTGCCTTGCGCGTGGTTCATTATGCAATCATCACCCATCATCTCTTACTTTTATTGCATAAAACAAGAACAAAATGCAATTTATATGCGATTTCGTTCTGAGAAGATTAGCATATGTTCACCCCGAGTCAACCCATGGGTCCGCTTGTTATCATCTCTGACACACTTCCGCCAAACCGCCTGGCATACCCTCAGTCGACGCTCTTGAGGCTCTCCACCATGTTGACTCGGTCGAGCTTCCCCCTCATGGAGAGGATCACGAGTACGGCGAAGGCGAGCGTGAGCACGAAGGCGTAGGCGAAGCTCGCGGGGTGAATCATTCGACCGAACATCACGTAGTCGACCTCGGCGGTCGTGACGACGAACCGTTCGAGGAATACCCCGAGCACGAGGCCGAGCGCGTCCCCGATCACGGCGAGCAGGGCGATCTCGCGAAAGACGTACGCGTAGACCTCATGTCGCGTGAAGCCGAGCACCTTGAGGCTCGCTATCTCGCGAACGCGCTCCTCCACGTTGATGTTCGTGAGGTTGTACAGAACGATGAACGCGAGCGCCGCCGCGGATACGATGAGCACCACGACGATGAGGTCGACGACCGAAAGCATGCTGCGATAGAGGTTGATCGTCTCGTCGGTGAACGCGACCGTGGAGACGTCGTCCATGCCCTCGACCTCCTCCGAGAGGCTCGAACGGGCATCGGCGTCCTCCGCGACCGTGGTGTAGAGCGTCGAGAAGACCGGGACGGTCGCATCGACCCCCTCCCAGGCGCCACGACCCACGTAGACGTAGTTCCCCACGTAGTTCTCGCAGACTCCCGTGATCGTGAGCGCATGCCCGTCGCCCACGGCGTTGCCCACGTCGTCCTGGTCGAAGAGCGTGATGGTGTCCCCGACGCCCACGCCGAGCTTGGCCGCGAGCTTCTCGGTGACGATCACCGAGTCGTCGTCGAAGGCAAGGGGAACGTGGCCGATCCGCTCGTCGAGGGTGATGGCATCGCCTATGTTCCCGGAGTCCTCGGGGATCACCACGTTGATGCGCATCGTGCCGTCGTAGGCGCCCGCGTCGGAGCCGGCGCGCATGTTCTCCTGCTGCACGCGCACGGTTCCCGTGGCACCGCCCGTCTCGTCGAGGTAGGTCTCGACGGCATCCACGTCGTCGGTCGTCGCGTCCCCGGAGAGCCCGACCACCGTGTTGTAGTGGAGGATAGGACCGTACTGGCAGTCGATGATGTCCCAGATGGCGTCATGCAGGCCGAAGCCCACGAGGAGCAGGGCCGTGCAGCCCGAGATGCCGACGACCGTCATGAGGAAGCGTCGCTTGTAGCGGAAGAGGTTGCGGCAGGTGACCTTCCACGAGAACGAGAGACGACTCCACAACGGCGTGACACGCTCGAGCAGGATGCGCTTGCCTGCCCTGGGAGCGCGCGGGAGCATGAGCGTGGCGGGGGTCTCGCGGAGGCTCGAGACGACGGCGAACCAGGTGGCGGCCAGCGTGACTCCCACGCCAAGTCCGCCCGAGAGAAGTGCCGTCGCCGGGTCGACCGGCATCGGGAAGGGGAGCATCGGTGCGGTGTAGATGATCGCGTAGGCCGACATGACGATGCGGGGAAGCACCTGCGTGAGGACAAGGATGCCGAGCGCGGCACCCGAGAAGCCCGCGACGGCTGCATAGACGAGGTACTTCTCGGCAATCCTGGCCGTGGAGTAGCCCAGTGCCTTGAACGTGCCTATCTCCACGCGATCGTCCTCCACCATGCGCGTCATGGTGGTGAGCGAGACGAGTGCCGCCACGAGGAAGAAGATGAACGGGAACACGTCGGCGATGGAGTCCATGCGGTGGGTGTCGTCGTCGTAGGTGACGGTGCCCTCGTTCTGCGTGCGGTCAAGGGCGTAGACGTCAGGTGCCACGAGGTCATCGACCTGCGCCTGTGCGTCGTCGACCTGCGCCTGCGCGTCAGCGAGCCGCTGGTCGACGTCGGCCTTCTGGGCCTGGTACTGCGCCACGCCGTCCTCGTACTGCGTACGCGCGCTGGCGAGCTCGTCACGCGACGAGGCGAGCTGCTCGGCGGAGGCGTCGAGCGTCGCCTGGGCGGCCGCGAACTGCCCTTCCGCCGTCGTGCGCTCGTCCTCGAGCTGGGAGCTCGCGGCGGCGAGCTGCGCGATGCCGTCGCTCACCTCCTTGCGTCCGGAGTCGATCTGCGCCTGAGACTCGTCGATCTGCTCTCCTGCCGAGACGAGCTGGGTGATGCCCCCGTTCGCCGTGGAGAGGGTCTCCTCGGTGGCCTTCACCCCAGCGAGCTGGGCGGCGGTCGAGGCATAGGAGGGATCGTCCTTCGGGAGCGAGGCGAGATCGGCCGTGAGTCGGGCGTCCAGCTCCGCGAGCTTCGCGAGCTGTGACGCTATCGTACGTGCGGCCTCGTCGAGCGTGGACGCGGACACGCCCTGGTCGGCGAGACCCGCGAGCGCGGCAGTAACCTGCGCGTCATAGGTCGTGCGCTGGGCGTCCAGCCCCGCCTGCGACTCGTCGAGCTGGGCCGTCGTGGCATCGAGGGTCGCCTGTTTGGACGAGACCTCCTCCTCGGCGGCGGCGAGCTGGTCCTTCGCCGCCTCGCGCTTGCTTGCGAGCTCCGTCACGCCGGCGTCGTACCGCGCCTGGCCGTCATCGATCTGCTGCTGCGAGGAGTCTATCGTCGCGGCCGCGTCATCAAGCCTCGTCTGCGCGTCAGCGAGTTCCTGCTCGGCATCGGAGCGCTTCTCGTCAAGCTCTGCCTGTGCGTCGTCGACCTTCGCCTGCGCGGTCGACCGAAGGTCGGCGAGCCGCGCCGAGGCGATCTCGCCCTCGTCATCCTCGATGTTGCTCCGGACCTCGTCCACCGCGGCGTCATACTCGTCGGTGCCGCTCACGAGCGAGGATGCGGCAGGTACCGTGAGGTACACCTCCGTATAGGGCATGTCGCTCGCGAAGCTGTCCGGTGTCACGTAGACGTACTGGGCGATCATGCCCGATCCGAGCGTGGTGGAGCCGAACGAACCCGCGTAGGGGTAGTCGGACGAGGTCACGGTGCCCACTATCGTGAGCTCGTCGCAGGAGAAGGTCTCGGAGAGGTCACGCGTGCCATAGAGGAGCGTGAGCGTGTCGCCTATGCCATAGTCGCCTGTGATCTTGTCGGCGCAGACCACGCACTCCCCGGCCTTCTCGGGCCAGCGCCCGTCCACGAGGATCACGCGGTTGAGGTAGTCGGGGTCGGCGGAGCTGACCTCGTAGGCGCCGTCATAGGAGGAGCCCTCTGCGGCGTCCGCGTCAAGCGAGCCTATCCGCACCGCGAGCTGCTCGCCTCCCAGGCGCGCCATCGCGTCGGCGGTGATGGAGGGCATGACCTCCCCCACCCCGTCGATGGCGGCGATGCGGTCCGCGTCGTCGTCGGAAAAGCCCAACGTGGAGATGACGCGGAGGTCATAGAGGCTGGTACCGTCGTAGTACTGGTCGGCAGCGCTCCGCATGTCAGGGCCAACCATCTGGAGACCGGCATAGAACCCGCAACCGAGGGCCGTTATGCCCGCAATGGCGAGGAAGCGCCCGAGGGAACCCCGGATGCTCCTGGAGATCATGCGCGCATACGCCGAGGTCATGTCCCTACCACTCCACCGTCAACGCATCGAGCGGCGTCGCGTTCGTCGCCACTTCCCACGCCTTGCCCTCGCGAACGTGAATCACGCGGTCGGCTATCTGCGTGAACGCGGAGTTGTGCGTGACGATGGCCACCGTATGCCCACCCTCGCGACAGGTGTCCTGCAGGAGCTTGAGGACCTGCTTGCCCGTCTGGTAGTCGAGCGCGCCGGTCGGCTCGTCGCAGAGAAGCAGCTTGGGGTTCTTGGCCAGCGCCCGGGCTATGGCCACGCGCTGCTGCTCGCCTCCCGAGAGCTGCGCGGGAAAGTTGTCCATGCGACCGGCGAGCCCCACCTGGTCAAGGACGCTCGCGGCAGGGAGCGGATCGCGGCAGATCTGGCTCGCGAGCTCCACGTTCTCGAGTGCGGTGAGGTTCTGGACGAGGTTATAGAACTGGAAGACGAAACCGATGTCATAGCGGCGATACATCGTGAGGTCGCGCTCGGAGAGGCCGCTCACCTCCCGGCCGTCGAGCGTGATGGTGCCACTCGTGCAGGAGTCCATGCCGCCAAGCATGTTGAGCACGGTCGTCTTACCCGCGCCGGAGGGCCCCACGATGACGCAGAGCTCTCCCTCGTCGATCTCGAAGTCCATGCCATCGACGGCACGCACCTCCACCGAACCCATCCGATACACCTTGCGTACGTCTCGAAACTCGACGTATGCCATGCCTGCCTCCCCGCTCGTGACCATCGTGCTATCTTACCCATTTTGGGCGGGAGGCCGGCTCTACTACGTCTCGATACGCCTCACGGCGTCAAGGGGCACATGGACATCCACCACCACGAGCTCGCGTGCCATGAGGTCCACGCGACTCACGCAGCCCTCGACGCGCCGGTACACACCATCGTCATAGAACGTCACCGCGACCATGCTCCCCTTCGTGACACGTGTGAGACGGTCCGAGAACTCGCGAGCATCCTCCTCGGTGAGGTCGCCCTCAGGAACACGTATGCGCTCGCGCTCGGACAATGCCGCACGAAACCCCTTGAGAGGGTCGAAGGGCACGAAGATCTTCGCTCGCTCGGACAGGGGCATGCGCGGGTGCTCATTCGCCACTGCGATGACCCCCGATCTGCATGTTACGCTCGCGCGCCGTTGCCCCAGGAAGAAAATCTATACCCTTGAGCAGAGCGTTTTTCCCGAACTTCTTCTTTACGGCCGAGATGGCCTCCTGACGGCGTCGTTCGTCGGCAAGTCTGTCCGGGTCCGCGAAGAGGTCAGGCTGAATGCCCGGCGCATCCTCGTGGATCACATCGCCCAGCGTCAGTCCCAGCCGGTGTACCATGCGGCCTCGCCGGACGTTGGAGTCGTAGAGACGCATCGCCGCCGCAAGAATCGCCTCGCGCGAATTCGTCGGCGAGACGAGACGTTCCACTCCCCCGTCCGACGGGGACGAGCGCCATGCGCGCGTTGACGAGAGGTCGCCCATGGCCTCGCGCTCCTCCCGCGTGATCGAATAGCCAACGTAAAGCGAGACCGACGTCGCAACGAGGTGCTGGTCCACGAGGTCGAGGACGAGCGAGTCGACCATCTCCTTGGCGATGATGCGGCCGCCGTCAAAGTCACGGTCACAACCGACCACCTGGGCGGTTGAGAGGGAGTGCGACTGGGACCGGTACGCCTTGATGTCCGCCATCGTGACCGGCTCGACGCCCCACGCATGGTCGATGAGGATCTCGGCGTCCACGCCCAGCAGGTCGTAGAGCGGATCGGCCGGATACGTGGCCACCTGCCCCATGGTACGTATCCCAAGGCCCACGAGGCGCTCCGCCGTACCTGGCCCAACGCGCCAGAAGTCGGTGATGGGGGTGTGATTCCAGAGCGTGGTGCGGTAGGTCTCCTCGTCAAGCTCGCCAAAGAAGTCGGGACTGTGCTTGGCCGTGATGTCGAGCGCAACCTTTGCGAGATAGAGGTTCGTGCCTAGGCCACACGTCGCCGGGATGCCCGTCGTGCGTACGACGTCCTCTCGGATGCGTTCGCCGAGGCTGCGCGCCGTGCAGCCGTAGAGGTTGAGGTAGTTCGTCACATCGAGGAACGCCTCGTCGATGGAGTAGACATGGATGTCCTCGGGGGCGACGTAGCGCAGGTAGATCGCATAGATGTCTGCCGACCGCTCGATGTAGAGGGCCATGCGAGGCGGGGCCATGACGTATGTGATGGACTTGGGAATCTCGAACACGCGACAGCGGTTGCGCACGCCAAGGGCCTTGAGCGCAGGCGAAACGGCCAGGCAGATGGTCTTCTCAGTGCGCGTGGGGTCTGCCACGACCAGAAGGGCCTTGAGCGGATCGAGGCCACGCTTGACGCACTCGACCGAGGCGTAGAAGCTCTTGAGGTCTATCACGAGGTACTGTCGGCCCTGCGCTGCCATGGGGATTTAGGGATGCAGGACGATGCCCGAGGACACGCGCTCGACCGCCTCGTCCCCCAGGAAGTGTCGCACGACCTGGAGACCGAAGGCGATGGCCGTGCCCATGCCCTGGCTCGTGATGATGTTGCCGTCAACCACCACAGGTTCATGCTCGCAGAGCTCGGCGCCACGTTCCACGAGCACGTGCTGGAAGTTGGGATTGGAGGTGGCACGACGACCCGCGAGAAGTCCCAGCTCGGCGAGAATCGAGGGTGCCGCACAGATGGCCGCGATCTGGCGACCTTCCCTGGCGAAACGGACGAGGGCGGCGGCAAGGGAGTCGCAGGCCTTGAGGTTGGGCGTGCCGGGGATGCCCCCCGGCAGCACGAGCATGTCATAGTCGTCGAACGAGAATCCCGCGTCATGGACGGTGCAATCGCACACGAGGGTGACCTGATGGCTTGAGGTGACCTCTCGCGAACGCGAGACGGAGACCTTGTCACAGGGGATACCCGCACGGAAGAGCAGGTCGATGACAGTGAGTCCCTCGACTTCCTCGAGCCCGTCTGCCAGGAAAACCGCTACACGCCTGTCGGTAGCTTCTTTGAACATCGGTCCTCCATCTCCTCGTGCCTTCTTCTTAGAACAAGTGTACCAGTGACGTCGGCCGCATGCCCACGAATCCACACGCGAGAACCGATCCTTCGCATCCCTCCGAACTCGCCACAACGTGGCTCCTTCGCACGGAACCCCGGTAACCTGCAGAGAAACGGGCCGAATGGATGGCCTCGCTCTCGAAACGCTCGAAATCACCAATCGTTTCTGCGGTTTCATGGTTCCTGGGAGGATCAAGAGCACGCCTCGTTGGAGGGGTCGACCATTCGGCCCGTTTCTCTGCAGGTATCCCTCCTTCGGGCGGGTGGACGCGGCCATGCCGCCCTTCGAAGGCGGAGCTGGCACACAAAAAGGCCCCGCAGACCAGCGTCTGCGGGGCCTGAACGCTCCTTTGTGACGAAAAGGCCTACTCCTCGTCGATGCCGGCGTTGATGGCGTCGGCGATTGCCTGGGGGTCATCGGTGCTGCGCACCAAGGCCTTGAACGTATCCCTCATGAGCAGGACGGCAGTCTTGGAGAGAAGCCTGATGTGCGTGGTGCCGGCCTCTCCGTCGGGAACGAGCAGGGAGATGCAGACGTCAACGGGCTTGTTGTCAAAGGAAGGCCAGTCGAGGGCATGGTCGTTCTTGAGAACGATGACCGCCGCCTTGTCGATGGCGGGCGCCTTGGCGTGAGGAACGGCGAAGCCGTCGGTCATTCCGGTCTCACCCATGTCCTCGCGCGCGAGGAATGCCTGGTAAACAGCATCGGTATCCTTGGTGATGCCAAGATCTTGCGCTCTGTCGGCAATGAAGCGAAGTGCGTCCTGACGGGATGCGATGCTCTGGTTGACAAAGACGTTCTCTGCCTTGACGAAATCGCTCACTTCATTCTCCTAACCATTAGGTGACAAGAAAGGGGGCGCCGACGTAACCGAACCGACGCCTCCCCTATGATATCCCATTGTTGGGTGATTCAACCTCAAATGATGCTTATCGTGCGCTCTTGAGAATGCTCTCGATATCTCCCAGGTGAAGTCGCATGAAGTTGCCGGCATGGTCCCCACCTCGGGCATCAATGGCACCTTGGGCCATCTCATGAATCTGCTCATCCGTGGGATCGATGCCGAGCTCATGCAGACTCGTCGGCATACCGATGGAATGACACCACTCATCCCATGCATTAATGCCGCGCAGACCCGTTTCGTTGGCATCATGGAAGTCGTTCTGGATGCCCCATACGTTGACCGCAAACTGCGCGAAGCGCTCGGGATCAACGTGAATGACATACTTCGCCCAGCTCGACCAGATTGCAGTGAGACCGGCACCGTGAGCGACGTCAAACATGGCACCAATCTCGTGCTCGATGGCGTGACAGGCAAAATCGCCTACGCGCCCCGTGCCGGTGAGTCCGCAGTGCGAGAGGGATCCGGCCCAGAGCAGATTGGCACGGGCCGCATAGCTCCTGGGGTTGGCGAGCGCCTCGGGGACCATCGTCTTGACGGTCCTAAGCAAACCCTCGGCAATCTCATCGGTAAGCTCAACGTGCTGCTCGGTGGTGAAATAGCGCTCCATGGTATGCATCATGATGTCGGCACCGGGCGCGGCAGTCTGATATCTGGGCAGCGAGTAGGTGAGCTCCGGATTCATGATGGCAAAAAGGGGTCGCGCGCACTCGTGGTTGTATGAGCGCTTGAGCATCCTGTCACCCATGGTATCGATGTTGATAACGGTAGAGTTGGACGTCTCCGAGCCAGTGCCAGCGAGAGTGGAGATAGCGCCAATTCTGCCGATCCTGGCGGTAGTCACTCTGCCGAGAAAGAGGTCCTCGAGCTCGAAGTCGTTGGCAAGCCCGTAGGAGATGGCCTTGGAGGAGTCAATGGCAGACCCCCCGCCGATGGCGAGGACGAAGTCCACGCCCTCCCTCCTGCAGAGATCGACACCCTTCTTGACAAGCGAGAGACGCGGGTTGGGCACGACGCCGTCGAGTTCGACGTACTCCACGCCCTCCCTAACGAGACCCTCCTCGACACGGGCGAGAAGGCCGGTGTCGCGAACGTAGCTGCCCCCCCAGTGGATGAGAGCCTTGTGACCACCATATTCCTTGATGAGACGACCGGCCTCCAGCTCGGTATCCTTGCCGAAGACCACCTTGGTTGGGACGAGGTACTCAAAGTTGACCATAGGATGTCCTTTCAAACGAGACGCGTTTCTGCTGATGCGCATGCGCCGACCTCTCGGCGCGTGCCCCTTCGGTTATCCCTTGGTGAAGTACATCGAGATGCCCTGACCGCCCCCGATACACATGGACACCATCGCGTCGCACTTGTCGGTACGCTGGAGCTCGTAGGCGCACTTGATGGTGAGGATGGCACCAGTGGCGCCGATGGGGTGGCCGATGGAGATGCCACCACCGTAGATGTTGAGCCTCTCGTCGTCGATACCGAGATCACGGGATACGGCGAAGGCCTGCGAGGCAAACGCCTCGTTTAGCTCGAACATGTCTATGGCCTTGGCGTCAAGGCCGAGTTGGTCGCAGAGCTGTCTGGTCGAGAAGTACGGGCTGTAGCCCATGAGAGTGGCGTCATAGCCGGCGACGGCCCAACCGCGAATGGTGAGCATCGGGGTGCAGCCAAGCTCCTCGGCTTTGGAGCGCCTCATGACGACGACCGCACCAGCGGCATCATTCAGACTAGAGGAGTTGCCCGCAGTGACGGTACCGCTGCCATCGAAGACGAAGCAGGGCTTCAGACGACCGAGTGACTCTACCGTGGTACCCTCGCGTGGCCCCTCGTCGGTGTCAAAGAGCGTGATTTTCCCCTTGCGACCCCTGATCTCGACGGGGACGATCTCGTCCGCGAAGACGCCGGCTTCGATGGCTGCGCAGGCGCGCTGCTGAGAGCGAGCGGCAAATGCGTCTTGGTCCTCGCGGGTGACGTTGAATTTCTTGGCCACGTTCTCGGCGGTGATGCCGTTGTGGTTTCCATCGAGCGGCCACACGAGGGCATCAATCACACCATCCTCGAACTGCTTGTGCCCCATGCGTGCACCCCAGCGCGCGGAGGGGACGTAGTACGGGAGCGTGGAAAGCGACTCGGCGCCACCTGCGACGACAATGTCTCGAAAGCCCGTCTGAATCTCCTGCACGGCATCTGCTATAGCCTGTACGGAGGACCCACACTGACGGTTGACGGAATACGCAGTACACTCATTGGGCATGCCAGCCTTGAGCGATATGGCGCGGGCAAGGAAGCCGTTGGGGCCCCAGCCACCCACGTTGCCGATGATGACCTCTCCGACCTGCGAGGGATTGATTCCCGCGCGCCTCACCGCCTCGGCGACCGCAATGGCGCCCAGGTCGATGGTCGACATGTCCTTGAGGGTACCACCGAACGTGCCGACGGCGGTTCGTGCGCCGGCGACGATCACGATGTCATCGGGATCGTTCTGAAAACTCCTGTTGCTCATGGTTCTTCTCCTCGTCTCCACGGGAGGATGGCCCCCCGTTGGCATGTGTTGATGTGGTTGGATGCTATTTCGAGTAGTCGTAGAAGCCCTTGCCGGTCTTGCGGCCGAGGTTACCGGCGTCGACCATATCCTGCATGATCTGGGTAGGCTTGTAGAGCTCGTCGCCGAAGGCCTCGTACTGGTTCATCATCGAAGCGCACACGACGTCGAGGCCCGCAAAATCCATGAGCTCGCAGGGGCCCATGGGATGGTTGCAGCCGAGTCTCATGGCCGTGTCGACGTCCTCGGGCGTGCAGCCCTCTTGAACGAGGGTGGCACCCATGTTCTCGTACATGTTGATGACGCGATTCACGATGAACCCCGCCTGGTTGGGGGCATCGACGGAGGTCTTGCCTATGGCGTTGGCGAACTCCCTGGCCCTGGCGTAGGTCTCGTCAGAGGTCTTGTCTCCACGGATGAGCTCGACGAGCCTCATGACGGGCGCGGGATAGAAGAAGTGCATGCCCAGGACGGACTCGGGACGCGCGGTGGCAGCAGCAATCTCGTTGATGTCGATGCCTGACGTGTTGGTAAGGAGGGCGGCGTCGTCATCAGCGTTCTCGTCAATCGCATGAAAGGTGGACCGCTTGAAGTCGAGGCGCTCCGGAACGGCCTCGATCACGAAGCTGGCTCCTCTCAGTTGTGCGTAGTCGGTGCTGTAGGTGAGGCGTGCCATGATGGCGTCCCTCTCCCCCTGCGTCATCCTTCCCTTGTCGACCTTCTTCTGCATGAGACCGGCGACAAGTGCTTGGGCCTTGTCAAGCGGGGCCTGGGCTATGTCGACATTGACGACCTCGCAGCCCGCGACCGCACAAGCCTGCGCAATCCCCCCACCCATGAGACCTGAGCCTATGACTGCGACCTTGATGTTCTCCATTTTTCTGCCTTCCGTTCCCCTTGGTGCCTGACGATAGATTCTGTAGTGTTCTCCCAGATATCCGAGGTTTCTTGTCGGTCCCGGGTGGTGTGCGTTGGCGGGCGCTAGTCCCCGAATCCCTCCGCCAGACCGGACGGACCATCCTGGCAAAAGAGCCGGTCGTCCATGAGCCCGAGATTTTCCGCAACGATGGGCTCGAACCCCATCATGTCGAGGACCTGGGTCTGGAGGTCGATGCCGGGGGCGATCTCGATGAGTCTGACGCCTTCGGGCACAAGCTGGAACACGGCGCGTTCGGTCACGATGACCACGCGCTGACCGCTCCTACGGGACCGCAGCCCGTTGAAGGAGACCTGGGCGACGTGGCCGACCATCTTCTTGACGGCACCCTCCCGGAGGATGTGCAATCTGTTGCCCTCGAAGCTATACCTCGCACCTTTGGCGGTGAAGGTACCGAGGTAGACGACACACTTGGCGTTCTGGGTGATGTCGACGAAGCCACCAGCGCCCGTGCAGCGGTCACCCATCTTGGTGGAGTTGACGTTTCCCTCCCCGTCAAGCTCGCCGAGACCCATGTAGGTGACGTCGACGCCCGCACCGTCGTAATAGTCGAACTGCTCGGGGTGGCTCACCATGGCATAGAGGTTCTGCCCGATGCCGAAGTCGATGCCACCGAGTTGGACGCCGCCGTAGATGCCACTCTCGACCGTGATCATGACCTTGTCTGAAAGCCCCTCCTCGGCACAGACGCGACCCACCATGTCGTTAGGAATGCCAGTGCCGAGATTAACGACGCAACCGGGATAGAGCTCCTGACAACCACGACGGGCGATGAGCTTGCGGACGTTGAACTCCGCGGGCTCGAGGGCAGCCATGGGACGGCGCAGCCTACCCACATAGGATGGGTCGAAGTAGATGGAGGACGTCATGCGATGGTCCTCCTCCGGATTGGGACAGACCACGACCTTGTCGATGAAGACGCCCGGAACCGTGACCTCTCTAGGGTTGATGGTGCCGGTCTGTGCGACCTCGCGCACTTGGGCGATCACCTGACCTCCGTAGCGCCGGCAGGCGAGCACCGCATTGAAGACCTCGAGTTTCATGGCCTCATCGGTGGTGGTCATGTTACCCATCTCATCACAGGTGGTGCCGCGGATGAGGAGGGTGTCGATAGGAACCTCGTTGTACATCAAGTATTCCTCGCCGTGGTACTCGACGATCTCGGAGATGTCGGGTTCGGACCGCGTGCGCTCGTTCATCTTACCGCCCTCGACGCGAGGGTCGATGAAGGTGCCGAGGCCGACCTTGCTCATCTTGCCGGGCAGACCGCACGCCATGGCACGATAGAGCTGGGCGATCTGGCCCTGCGGAAGGCAGTAGGCAATCACCTCGTTGCGGGCGATCATCTCCATCCACTTGGGCTGGAGCCCCCAGTGAGAACCGATGATCGTGGTTACGAGCCCCCTGTGGGCAAGATGTTGAATGCCCCGAGCACGGTCGGACTGGCCGCAGGAGTGCAAGAGGGTGAGGTTCCTGGGATGTCCGGTCTCGAGAAAGCGCTTCTCGATGGCCTTGAGGTTAGACTCGGACGCCGAGACGAGCGTCATGCCTATGGTGCAGATGGTGCTGTCGTCCGGGATGGCCACCGCCGCCTCCTCCGGAGTCACGAAGGTCGCCCTGAGATTCTTGTCTGCCATGCTCTTCTCTCCTACTTCCGCTTCCTGATCGAGTCGAGAACCGCCTCGCGAACAGCAGTTCTGTCCGGCTTCTCGCCTCTGGTCTGGGGAATGGTGTCGACAAATATCACATGCGTCGGTATCTCGAAGTGCGCGACCCGGCTCTCAAGGTCCCTTCGTACCTCGTCCTCGACGATGCGGGAGCCAGATGCGCGCACTACCGCGGCAACGGGAACCTCACCGTAGAGGTCATCGGGAATACCCGTGGCGCAGGCCTCCGAGATGCCATCGATCTCACAGAGAACCTCTTCCAGGCCGGAGCACCAGACCTTCTCGCCGCCTCGGTTGATCATGTCCTTCTTGCGATCCACGACCCAGACCATACCTTCGTCATTGGCATAGGCCATGTCACCGGTGCACAGCCAGCCGTCCGCGGTGATGTCAGGTGTGTCGTGGTGGTAGTAGCCCTCGGTGACGCAGGTTCCCGAGAGCATGAGCTCGCCGGTCGCGCCCACGGGCACCTCGGCACCATCCTCGTCGACGATTTTCGCATCCACGCCAAGAACGGGCTTACCCGCGGCTCCCGCATAGATCGACGTGGGCGCATCTCCCGGAAAGAGCAGGGCGGGGGATGAAGTCTCGGTCATGCCGTAGACCACCTTGAAGGTGGCGGCAGGCATCCATGAGTGGAAGGCACGCATGGCGCTCACGGGTTCGTAGCTCGAACCAGAGAGCATGACCCGCACGCTCGGCAGGTCGGGAAAATCCGTTCGCAACGACAGCAACTCCGCAAACGAGGTGGGACTACCGTGAAGGTAGGTTATGCGCTGGTCACGCACACACTCGAGCACGCGACGAGCATTGAAGAGGCGGTGAAGGTAGACGGTGGCGCCCACGAAGACGAACTGGACGAGCAGTGCGACGAGCCCCGTCACGTGGTAGATGGGAATGGGGATGAGGCAGCGATCCCGGGCCGTAGTTCCCATGAGGCGTTGGTAGACCATCACGGCATGCTCGACGTTGTAGTTGCGCAGAATGACGCCTTTGGCGGCGGAGGTGGTGCCGCTCGTGAACATCATTATCGCGGGGTCCTCGAGGCATCCCAAGCCATGGTCGCGACAGCCGAGGCCGAGCGATGCCTCGAAGCCATAACCAGCCTTCACGCCATGCGCCCACACGACCCTGGGGGCAGCGAGGGGGAAGGCGGGTGCCCACCTCTCGAACTCTTCGCCCGCAACGATGGCGGAAAGGTCCGCGGCGCGCATGAGCGAGACGACCTCGGGCTTGCGATACTTGGTGGGAATGGGCACGCATACGGCACCTATCTTTGAGATGGCGAAAAGCGCCACGACGAATTCGAGGTCGGCGTACATGAGAAGACCAACGCGTCCTCCGTGACGAACCCCCGCCACGGTCTCGAGGTAGGCGGCGAAGTCATCCACGCATCGCATGAGCCGCCCATACGAGGTCGTACGGCCCTGGTCATCCACGATGGCGATGGAGTTCGGCTGGCGTCCGGCGGTATCGAGGAGTAGATGATAGAGGCTCGGCCGCATACCGATGAATACGGAGCGCTCGCGACCGCCAATGATTCGCTGGGCCATGTCGCACTGGAGCGACGCGTCCCAGCAGCCGGCTCCGTTAATCACAGCGAGCCGCCCCCATCGCCATGCCGATGGCGACGAGCGAGAACATGCGCTCGGCTGCAAGTCGATAGTTCTCCTCGGCATGCCCGAGGACGTCCTCGATGGAGCCGGCGTCGATGACGGTCGGGACAAGGGCCGCGATGCCGCAGTCCAGAAGCTCGCGGGCATCGGCGCTCATCCCGCCCACGATGGCGACGCAGGGAACGCCGTTGCGCTGGCAGGCGGCGGCGACACCGCTCACGACCTTGCCGTGGGCCGATTGCGAGTCGGCGTGCCCCTCTCCCGTGACGCAGAGGTCGACGCCGTCGAGAAGCGCGTCGAACCCCACGAGCTCCAGAACCCAGTCTATGCCGGGAACAACCTGAGCGTCGAGGAAGAGGCGGGCGGCGGCGCCCAGACCACCCGCGGCGCCCATGCCGAAACCATCGGCGACGGATGTGCCGAAGGTGCGCTCGAGAACGGTTGCGAAGGAGACCATGCCAACCTCGAGCCGAGTGACCGTCTCGGGCGTGGCGCCCTTCTGCGGAGCGAACACCGCTGCGCAGCCGCGGGGTCCCACGAGCGGGTTGTCAACGTCGCACATCACATGGAAGGTGGTGGAACGGACCCGTCGGTCCATGCCCGAAAGATCTATGCTGGCAACGCGTTCCAGATCGGCCCCTGTGCCCGCGAGCTCAAGGCCCGACACGTCAAGAAAGCGGACGCCGAGCGCCCGCATGCAGCCCATGCCACAGTCATTGGTGGCAGAGCCTCCGACGGCAAGGCTCACGTCCGTGGCCCCGCGATCGAGTGCATCGAGGATCAGCTGGCCTGTGCCGAAGGTGCTCGTGACAAGCGGATCTCGATCGGCAATGGCTAGCAGAGGTAGGCCCGAGGCGGCCGCCATCTCGATGACGGCGCGACGGCCCGGGAGCATGCCGTAGCGCGCCTTGAGTTCTGCCCTGCGCGGACCCTCGACGCATACGGTCACGACCTCGCCACCAGTGGCGCTGACCACGGCATCCACGGTATCTTCTCCGCCGTCAGCCACCATGGTCCAACGACACTCGGCCCGAGGGAACCTGGCACGAGCGGCGTCCGCGAGAAGCTCTGCGGCCCGAGCAGACGAGATCGTACCCTTGAACGAATCCGAGGCAAAGAGAAATCGCACCATGACTAGTCGGCCACCTCGACGGTCTTCTCGGAGAAATGATACCTATCCGAAGATCCAAAGAGCCTCATGTAGTGCTTGAGCCACTCGGAGGCTTTCTCCTCGCATGCCCTGGAGAGGAGCATGTAGTCAGGGTGTTCAACGGAGGAAAGCTCCTCGCGAAGCGCCCTCACGTAGGCCGCCGAGTAGTCGGTCCAGAGGTTTACCTTGTTGATACCGTTCTCGACGGCCCTCTTGAAGTTATCGTCACCTGCGCCGGACCCGCCATGGAGAACGAGCGGGTAGTCACCAACCGCATCCTTGATCTCGGCAAGACGATCGAGGTCGAGCCTGGGCACGTAGTCGGCGGGGTACGTGCCATGCGCGGTACCGATGGCGACGGCGAGGGCGTCGCAGCGGGTGCGATCGATGAACTCCACGGCCATGTCCACCCTGGTGTACATGTCATCCGATCGTCCGTCGCCCTCAGCGGCCTGACCCACATGGCCGAGCTCCGCCTCGACGCTGACACCATGGGCGTGGGCGAGGGAGACGATCTGGCTTACACGGCAGATGTTCTCCTCGAAAGGTAGGCCCGAGGCATCGACCATGACGCTCGTGAAGCCCGCCTTGATGCATCGACAGATATCGCCATATTCAGCACCGTGGTCGAGCTGGAGGGCGACAGGCACGTCGAGAGGTTCGGCGTATTCGCGCACCGTGGCAGCAGCGACCTCGGGCGGGATGTGCATGTTCATTTGACGTGGGGACACGTCAATGAGGACCGCAGACCTCTCGTCGGTGGCTGCCATGAGGGCAGCGCGAACAGTATTGAAGTCTGGGCAGTTGGGGGCAGGAACGGCATAGTGGTTGGTGCTTGCATGCTGAAGCATTTCCTTGACGGAGACGTACATGTGTGAGTCCTCCAAAGACTCCTGACCCACCGGCAAAGCGTAGGGCGGTCAGCAGGTCGATATTCCAGCAGATGATCCGATGAGGGGGATCGACCCATTACCCCTCATGGGGGGAGGCGCCCTGGAGGGACCTCCCCCGAAAGGCAAGCGAAGCTACATGGCGGTACGAGCTAGCCGAGGAGCTGATCGAGAACACCGTTGCCGGCCATCTCGGAGTTCTCGTCCACGGGCTTGCGAAGGAGAAAGTAGAGAACACCCGTAACGAGAGCACCCGCGAACCAGAAGAGGACGAACTGGAGCGGGTTGCTCATCATTGCGATGACGAAAACGCCGCCATGGACAGCCGGAGACTCGAGGGCGAAGAAGCCAGCGAGACCGCCCGAAAGAGCACCACCGATCATGCAGGGGACAAGGCAGCGCCAGGTGTCCTGGACCAGGAACGGGATGACATACTCTTGGATATAGCAGCAGGCGAGAACAAGGCCGGACACCGTGGTCGAACGCTCCTTCTCGGTGAACTTTCTCTTGCCGGTAAGTCGGTCGATGATCTGGGCGATGCAGACGCCGAGCGGGTTCTGCATGCCACCGCACATCTTGCAGGCCGCAGGACCAAAGATACCGTCCGCGTTGAGGCCGTTGGCGACGAGGGCAACCGCCTTGGAAATCGGGCCTCCCTGGTCGATGGACATGCCAGCACCGATGGCCGCACCGAATATGAAGCCAGATGTGCCCTGGAGGTTCATGAGTGCATTCTCGATGACGGTCATGAGCGCGGAGATGGGTACGCCGATGACGTACCACATGAGCAGGGAGTTAACCAGCGTAGCGAGGACCGGGATGATGAGAATCGGAAATACGGACTGAACGGAGTCGGGAACGCTCTTGGACCGCTTCTTGAGCCAGTTCACGATGAGACCTGCAGTGATGCCACCGAGGACGGCGCCGAGGAAGCCTGCCTTGATCGTGTTGGAGATGACCCCCACTGAGAAGCCAGGCGCGAGTCCGGGTTTGTCGGCAAGGGCATAGGCGATATAGGCGCCGATGATAGGCACGGACACGTCGAAAATCGAGCTACCGATCTGGTAGATGACCATGGCGAGGGTGTACTGCGTATAGGAATCGATCGCTTTGAGGTCGTTGCCGACGTTGTAGCCACCCATGGCCTTGGCAATGCCCCAGAGGACACCGCCGCCGACGATGAACGGAATCATGTAGGAGACGCCGGTGAGCACTGCATCCCAGACGACCTGGCCCTGGGACTGCTTCTTGGCGTTCTTGCGCTGAATCTCAGCCATTAGCTAATTGCCTCCAATAGTTCCTGGACGACCCCCGCGGCCGCCGTGACAGTCATGACTTCCTTGGTCTTGCACACGAGCGTCGGCACTGGATCAAAGCGCTCCTTGCCCTTAACCTTGACGTCGGCCGCGATGATTGCGCCATCGGCACGAGCGATGTCCTCGTCCGTGATGACGTTCTCGGCACCAGTCGCACCTTGGGTCTCGATCTTGGCCTCGCACCCAGCTCTCTCGAGCGCCTCGGTCAGCGACTCGGCCGCCATGAAGGTATGCGCGATGCCAATCTGACACGCGGTGACACCAACGATGTATGGCTTTTCCGCCATCTTGTCCCCCCTCCTGCTCTCTCTTGAGATACGAACATTCCGTCACCCCCTCGTACGCGAGTGGAAGAGGTGAATCCACAACTGGAATCATATTTCCTTCATAGCTATTGTTGGTACGCACTTTCAAATACGAGCTCTTGTCACATTCCTTCCATCTTTTGTTCGCTATTTTGTTCGTTATTTTGAGACAATTACTCTATGTATTCACTGTTTCTTCATATTTATGTTCATACTTGCCTTCATGCAATTATGGCTGCCAGAGGTCTGCTGTATCATTCACGCCATACTCATGTGAGATGGCAAAGCCGCAAGGAAAGGAACACACCGTGTCCGAGGCAACCGTGCAAGAGCATCTCTCCGTAAGCAATAGCTGGGTTATGCACGTTCTGCTCGTCTTCATGGGGCTATGCCTCCTCACCGCATCAGTTCTTGCAATCACGCAGCCCCTCCCCTACGCAGACAACCCCGAACTCATTAAGATCATGACCGGCTATCTGGGCTTTCCCCTCGCCGTAGGTGTCATCGCCTACAACGTCTGGAAGATCATCGCCCGCCACGATGCCATTCTCATAGACGAGCGGGGCATCACCGACCACTCGGGTGCGCTCTCCTGCGGATTCATCTCCTGGGATTGCATCAGGGAGGTCTACCTACTCAAGCTGCACGACGACGATTTCCTCTGCGTGGTGCCTGACGACCAAGAGGCTTGGTACGATGGACTCACCAGGGGGCAGAAACGACTCGCCAAGGCTAACATGGACATTGGCTTCGCCCCGATACGCATCCAGTTCAAGAAGGTGTCCGAGAATGTAAGCTCGCAGGATGGTCTTGCCTTCGTACGCAGGCTTCAGCCCGCGAAGGTCACTCGCGTCCGCAAGCCAAAGTACTAGTTAGACACAGAGGAGGAACAGGTCGCCCATGAACGTCCTATGCTTTGGCGAACCCCTCATCAGACTCGCCACCAGTGCGCACGAGCGTCTCGAGATTGCTCGTGACCTCGAGATTTCGTATGCAGGCGCCGAAACGGTCGTCGCCATCTCCCTTGCGCTTCAGGGCGAGAGCGTGAGCTACGCCACCAAGCTTGCAAGCAACCGCCTAGGTACCAACGCCCTCATGACCCTTGCCCGCTATGGCGTGGACACCTCCCGCGTGATTCGCTCGAACGATCGCATGGGTCTCTTCTACACCGAGCGGGGTCGCTCCATTCGCTCCACGATCGTCACCTACGATCGTTCCGGCACCGCCATGGCAAACGCTTCTCACGAGGACTTCGACTGGGATCGCATGCTCAACGGTGTGGAAGTGTTCTTCTTCTCGGGTGTCATCCCCGCCATTTCTGACGAGATGACCACCGCCTGCCTCGAGGGACTCCGTGCGTGCAAGGGTCGCGGCATTCGCACCGTATGTGACCTCAACTACAGAAACACCCTATGGTCACGCGACAAGGCCCAACGCGCTTGGGGCAAGCTGATCCCCCTGCTTGACGTGCTCATCGCCTCGGAGGATGACATCATCTCCATCGATGACGCACAGGTGTCCAGAGATGACGTCTTCGACTACTGCCTTGCCTGGAGCAAGGGACTCATGATGGACTATCCATTGGAAAGCGTCTGCTTTCTCGCCCGCTCGATGGATCGGTATGACACGGCGAGCTTCCGCGGCGGCCTAGTCAACCGAGAGGGAACTTTTAACTCGAAGACCGAGGTCGTGTCTGTCTCGGATATCTCGAGCTGCGGCTCGATTTTTTCTGCTGGCATCGTTCACGGCGAGAACAGCAGATGGGACCCTCAATTCATGATTGACTACGCCACCATGGCGAGCGCGTTCAAGGCCACCGTAGCGGGTGACCTGTCGTTTGCCTCCGAGACGGAAATCGCAAATCTGCTCGCAGAATCGGTGAGACCCTACTTCAGACAGTAGCGGGGCGCACCCCCCCATCGCGCTACTCGCTGCGCAGCGCCTCCACGGGGTCGCTGCGCGAGGCCTTCTTGGCCGGAATGAAGCCGGCGAGGAAGGTGAGCAGCACGCTGATGCCGATGAGCAGGAGCGCGTAGTGCACCGGCAGCCGGACGAGGTCGTGGACGCCGAAGTAAGCCTCCACTATGGCATTGGCGGGTATCGTGAGCAGCAGCGTTATCGCGATGCCCATCACGCCGGCCACCAGGCCCTCGATCACGGTCTCCGCATTGAAGACGCTCGAGATGTTGTGCTTGCTCGCTCCGATGGCGCGCAGGATGCCTATCTCCTTCTTGCGCTCGAGCACCGAGATGTACGTGATCACGGCGATCATGATGGACGAGACGACCAGCGATATCGAGACGAACGCCACGAGCATGGCCGACACCATGTCGACGATGCGGGTGACCGAGCTCATCATCGTTCCCACGAGGTCAGTCCAGGTGATGACCTTGCTCTCCTCGCCCGCGGCGCGTACGCCGTTGTTGTAGTCGTCGAGAATCGAGGTGACGGCTTGCTTGGTCTCGAAGTCCTTGGGATAGATGTCTATCTCCGAGGGCTTGCCGCGGTCGGCGTAGCCGAGTTTGGTGAGGTTGCCGCTATAGGTGGAGGTCGTCGTGGACATGAGCGAGCTCATGAGCTCGGAAAGCTCCTTCTCGTCCATGTTGAACCGGAAGGCGCTGGCGATGGCCGACTCGTCCACGTGCATCGCACTCGCCATGTTGGAGACCATCTGGCTCATGGCCCCCTGCATGGCACTCGAGACCTGCTGCTCGATCTGCGAGCTCATCTGCGTCATGAGCGAGGTCATGGCGGTCTGCATGTAACCCTGGATGGCCGAGGCGATGGTCTGCTGCAGTGCCGAGGCGAGCTTCTCCTGGTAGGCGGAGAGCAGGCGGTCGGCGACCTCCTGCTCGATGCCGGTCACGCTGGCATCGGTGCCCATGGTCTCCGCGATGGCGTCCACGAGCTGCTTCTGGAGGTCGTCCATGTCGATGGCCGAAGTCACGGCGGTGGCGATGGTCGTGCGCACCTCGTCGGTCGCCATGTAGTCGGCAACGGTGCCGCCGGGGTTCGCCGCGCTCCAGCTGACCCAGCCCGAAGCCACCTTCGACAAGGCGGCGGAGAGCGCCTCCTGGCCCCCATCCACGAACCTCACGGTCACCGACGAGAGGATCTTCGCGATCTGCTCGCTCGTGAGCTCGGGGAAGAGCGCCGCAAGGTCGTCTGCCGAGAGGCTCGGCAGCGAGACGCCCGAGAGGTCGAGGTCGGAGAGGTCCATCGGGGGCAGGGAGACGTTCGAGACATCGATGCCGGAGAGGTCGAGCCCCGAGAGGTCCACGTTGATGTCCGAGGTGTCGAAGGTGAACGCGGAGGCGAGCTTGGACGAGTCAATCGAGACGAGCGAGCTCAGGTCGAGGGTCGTGTCACCGGACTCGTTCGCCTCTTGGTCAAAGGTCTTGCCCGTGAGGACGTCCACGCCGGGGTTGGCGATCTGGTCCTGCACGACCTGCGAGTTCGCAGCGTTGTCGATGAGCTCGTCGGTGAGCGCGGGCGTGTAGTAGATGCCCGTCGAAAGGGTGGTGGAGTCCGTCGTGCTCTTGGGCTGGACGATGCCCACGATGTGGAGCGTGGTCCCGTTTCCCACGAGGTCGGCCATGTACGACGAGTCATCCGTCTTGTCGGTCCAGACGCCGTAGTCGCTCTCGTACTGGTAGGTGTCACAGGCGTTGACCAGCTTGAACGTGGGCTCCATGAGCTGGTCGTAGCTGTAGGAGGCGTCCTCGATGCTGACGGTCGAGACGCTCTCGTCGGTGCTCGCGCTCGAGAGCTCGCTTATCACGCTCTTGAGCTCGTCATAGCTGCGCAGACCCATGTCGTACTCGAGGATGTCGGGGATGTTCCCCCGGTTCGTGAGCACGATCACGAGCTCGTCGGCCGCCTCGGGCCAGTGGCCCGCCTTGACGTCGTACTGGTCCTCGAAGAGCGAGGTGTCACTCGGCATCTGCTTGAAGTAGTTCGTGGACATGGTCGACGAGAGCGACGAGAGAAGGCCCGCGCTCATGCCGAGCGAGGAGTACGTCGTGTCGGGGTTTACTTGCACCGGGCCTTCCGAGGTGTCCGACTTGAAGATCAGAGGCGTCACGTCATAGAGATACTCTATATCGTTTACCTGCTCGTGTATGCCGCCTCCATTGCCGTCTATGTACTCCTTGAGCGAGGCGAGGTCGTTCTTGCCGACGTTGCCCGCCATGCGCGTGATGGTCTTCGCGGTACCGACCGTGTCGTTGTCAGAACCAGACTCGTCCGAGGCGGTGGAGGCGCCGAGCGCGCTGGAGCTGTCGGCGATCATCGACGTCATGTCGAGGCTCGTGCTCGTGATCGAGAGCGGGTAGACGGTGAGCATCGACTCCTCCTGGTCGGCGATGTACTGGTTGACGCCGTTCGCCAAGGCAAGGATCGCGGCGATGCCGATGATGCCGATGGACCCCGCGAAGGCCGTCATGAGCGTGCGGCCCTTCTTGGTCATGAGGTTGTTGAACGAGAGCTCCAGCGCCGTGAGAAACGACATCGAGGTCTTGCGGGCCGGCTTGGCGGCACGCCCGGGAGCGGTCGCCGGGTCGAAGGGGTCGGTGTCATCGATGATCCGCCCGTCGGCGAGCCGGACGATGCGGGTGGCGTAGCGCTCCGCGAGCTCGGGGTTGTGCGTGACCATGATGACGAGACGATCCTGCGCGACCTCCTTCAGAAGGTCCATGACCTGCAGCGACGTAGCAGAGTCGAGGGCACCGGTCGGCTCGTCGGCGAGAAGGATCTCGGGATCGTTCACGAGGGCGCGGGCGATGGCCACGCGCTGCATCTGGCCACCCGAGAGCTGGCTCGGCCGCTTGTCCACATGCTGGGACAGGCCCACGCGCTCGAGGGCGGCCACGGCGCGCTCCCTGCGCTCCGTCCCCGAGACGCCCGAGAGCGTGAGGGCGAGCTCCACGTTGGAGAGCACCGTCTGATGGGGAATGAGGTTGTAGCTCTGGAACACGAAGCCGATGCGATTGTTGCGGTAGGTGTCCCAGTCATGGTCGCGGTACTCCTTGGTGGAGATGCCGTCGACGAGAAGGTCGCCCGAATCGAAGTGATCGAGTCCGCCGATCACGTTGAGCATCGTGGTCTTTCCCGAACCAGACGGTCCGAGGATGGCCACGAACTCGTTGTCCCTGAAGGCGACCGAGACGTCATCGAGCGCGACCTGCGTGAGCGACGACGTCACGTACTGCTTTCGTATGTCCCTGAGCTCGAGCATGCGGCCTCCAGCGTCACATAGCGAGAATGTGCATCAGCGATGGTTAAGATACCCATTCTCGGCGTCCTCGTCGCCGTTGCCACGAAGGTTGAGGGAGAAGGTGCCGCGTCGCATGGCATGGCCACTTGCCAAGGAGGCCTGCAGACCGTGCCCCCTTTTTGACAGGTTGCGCCAGACCCGCTCCAGGCGCGGCCATCGTCCGTACTTTTGGCCTAGAACATGACGGGGCGGTCGCGCGCGGCACGCACAAGACACGTACCATGGCGAGACGGACAGACGCGGGCACGCCCACACGAAGGGGACAAGATGAGCTACCAAGAGATGCTCGACTCGCTATCGCTTGAGGAGAAGTGCGCGTTGCTCCAGGGTGCCACGACCTTCGGGAGCAGGCCGAACCCCCGGCTTGGCATCCCGGCGATCGCCTTCTCCGATGGCCCCACCGGCCTGCGACACCAGGCGGGCGCCGCCGACCATCTCGGCCTCAACGCATCCGAGCCGGCCACCTGCTTCCCCACCGCGGTCACGGTCTCCGACTCGTGGGACCCCGACCTCGGCGAGAGGATCGGCCATGCCATGGCGGAGGAGGCCGCCGTCCAGGGCGTGAGCGTCATCCTCGGCCCTGGCCTCTGCATCAAGCGCAGCCCGCTCTGCGGCCGCAACTTCGAGTACTTCTCCGAGGACCCCTACCTCGCTGGCAAGATGGCCGCAGCCTACGTGCGCGGCCTGCAGTCGACCGGGCTGGCGGCCTGCCCCAAGCACTTCGCCGTCAACAGCCAGGAGACCCGTCGCCAGGCGTCCGACTCCGTCATCGACGAGCGCACGCTCCGCGAGATCTATCTCACGGGCTTCGAGATCGTGGTGCGCGAGGCAGCACCAAAGACCATCATGAGCTCGTATAACCTCGTAAACGGCACCTATGCCAACGAGAACGAGCACCTTCTCAAGGACATCCTCCGCGACGAATGGGGCTTTGACGGCGCCGTCGTCACCGACTGGGGCGGCTCGAACGACCATGTCGCCGGAGTCCAGGCCCAGTCCGCGTTCGAGATGCCCGCACCGGGCAACGGATCGACACGCGAGCTTCTCGCCGCCGTCAAGGCGGGCACCCTCTCCATGGAAGACATCGACGCATGCGTGCTCGACGTCATAAAGCTCGCCATGGAGACGCACCAGACCGTGGCCGAGGCGCCCTCGAGTTTCGATGTCGAGGCCCATCACGCCCTTGCCCGAGAGGCTGCCGCCGAGGGCATCGTCTTGCTCAAGAACGATTGTGACATCCTGCCGCTGGCAGCGGGGACCAAGGTCGCACTCATCGGTGACTTCGCGCAGACCCCGCGTTACCAGGGCGCCGGATCGTCAGCCGTCAACTCCACCAAGGTGGACGCACTCCTCGACATGGCCGGCGAGACGGACCTCGCGCTCGTGGGCTACGAGCCGGGCTTCGAACGTCACGGTGGCGTGAACGCCGAGAAGCGCGATGCGGCCGTCGAACTCGCCGGACGTGCGGATGTCGTTCTCCTCTGCCTCGGGCTTGACGAGCTCGCCGAGAGCGAGGGCGTCGACCGTCGCGACATGCTGCTCAACGACAACCAGAGAGACCTCGTCAAGGCCATCGCCGAGGTCAACCCGAACGTCGTCGTCCTTCTCTCAGCCGGTTCCTCCGTCGAGACGGACTGGGTTCGCGACGCCAAGGCCGTGGTGTACTGCGCGCTCGGTGGCCAGGCGGGTGCCGGCGCCGCCCTCGACGTCGTGTGCGGCCGCGTCAACCCCTCGGGCAAGCTCACCGAGACCTGGCCCATCCATCTCGAGGACACCCCGACCGCAGGTCGTTTCCCCTCCGAGGAGAGGACCGCAGAGTACCGAGAGGGCCTTTACGTGGGCTATCGTTATTACAAGACCGCAGGCATCCCCGTTGCCTATCCCTTTGGCCATGGCATGAGCTACACCTCCTTCGAGTACTCCGACCTCGAGTCCACGGAATGGGACGTCACCTTCACGGTCAAGAACACGGGTGGCGTCGCGGGAACCGAGGTCTGCCAGGTATACGTGGCAAAGCCCGAGCACGTCGTCTTCCGTCCCGCCGAGGAGCTCAAGGGCTTCCAGAGGGTCACGCTCGCTCCGGGCGAGCAGAGGCGTATCACAATCGCCCTCGGCGACAAGGCCTTCCGCTACTTTGACGTCGGGACCAACCGTTGGGAGGTCGAGGGCGGCCTCTACGAGCTTCGCGTAGGTGCCTCCTCCGACGACATCAGGCTCTCCTCCAACGTGCGGATCTTTGGTACCGGCACCACCAACCCCTATGGCGGCAGGGATGTCACCCCCTACGAGACCGGCAAGGTCACCGACGTCACCGACGAGCACTTCGTCGCGCTCCTCGGCGCGGACGTTCCCGACACGAGGGCGCGAATCGACCGCAATGCCTGCTTCCGTGACCTCAACCACGGTCGCTCCCCCATCTTCTGGATCGTCTGGCTCGTCCTGTTCCTTCTCAAGAGGCTCGCCGACGCCTCGGGAAAGCCCAACCTCAACGTGCTGTTCATCTGGAACATGCCACTCCGTGCGCTCGCCAAAATGACGAGCGGGATGGTGGACATGGGCGTGGTCGATGCGCTCGTGCGCGAGGCCAGGGGCTGGGGTCTCATCGGCCTCGTCCCGGCACTCATCGTCAAGGTCCTCACGGGCGAGGGTCTCCTGCTCGTGTGGTTCGTCTGGGCCATCATCCCCATCATCTACGCGTTCGTCGCCAACCTCGTCAAGAACGGCCAGCTCGACACCAGGCTCAGGACGCTCGAGTCCAAGTAGACAAGAAGGAAAGGAAATCGCGTGATGGCAGAGGAAGAGAAGAAGTCCGGCTTCAAGGGGTGGACCGAGCGGCACGAGGCGCTCTGGCAGTTCATCCTGTTCAACATCCTATCGAACATCTCCACGGTCACCCGATTCGTGTGCACGTGGGTCGGCACGGCGGTCCTCATCAACACGATGCAGCTGACCTCGCCCTTCAGATTTCTCATCTTCGACTACACGGGCTCCGGCTCCAACGGTCTCGGCGGCTTCTGCACCTTCCTCATCGCCGAGGTCCTCGCGCAGGTCGTGAACTATTTCGTGCAGATGAGGCTCGTCTTCAAGTCGGACGCGTCGGCAGCCGAGTCCGGCTGGAAGTATGCGGTGCTCGCCGTGGTCATCGTCGTCGTGAACCTGATTCTCCCGGGTCATGTCACCAGCTTCTGCCAGACCAGCCTCGGCATGGACGCCGCGCTGTCCGGCACCATCGCGTCCGTGGTCAACACGCTGCTCGCCGTCATCGTGAGCTTCCCGCTCCTCAAGTTCTGGATCGCGCCCGCCTCCAAGGACACCGACGAGAAGACCGCGTAGTCTCCTTTGGCATGTACGTCCCAAGGACCCCGTCGAATGGCGGGGTCCTTTTTCTTTGGATATGCCACGGCGGTCGGACTGGGCCACAGATCCGATCGCCATGGCATATCCAAAAGCGGCGCCCTGCCGCGCGGCGGACACCCCGACCCGAGACGGGACTTCTCCGCAGGTGGGCCGCCCGTTCCTGCCGTACGACTCTCATAAACTCACGACAAAACCAAATGTTGCGTATATGTCGGCATAATCACACCATATCTTGTGTATAGTGGAAACCCCAGCAAGGCCATCATCCATGGTCTCCGCTGGTCGGTCATGTGGAAATCGCCACGCCTGCCGTGGCCCAAAGCAGAGTCGACCCGGTACGGGGATGTGGCTCGGAAGGAGCACCGCATGCAGGACACGCAGAAAGAGGCGTGGGAGGGCTTCGTCGGCGGAAACTGGCAACGTCAGATTGACGTCCGCGACTTCATCCAGCGCAACTACACCCCCTACGATGGTGACGAGTCGTTCCTCGCCGACGCCTCCGAGGCGACACGTGCCCTCTGGGCCGAGGTCATGGACCTCTTCCGGCAGGAGCGCGAGCATGGCGGCGTCCTCGATATGGACACCAAGGTCGTCTCCACGATCACCAGCCATGGCGCAGGCTACATCGACAAGTCCCTCGAGAAGATTGTCGGCCTTCAGACCGACAAGCCCCTCAAGCGGGCCCTTCACGTCAATGGCGGCATCCGCATGGCGATGCAGGCCTGCTCGGACAACGGCTACGAGGTCGACCCCACGATCGTCGAGTTCTACACCAAGTACCGCAAGACCCACAACGCCGGCGTCTTCGACGTCTACACCCCCGAGATGCGCGCGTGTCGGCACTCCCACATCATCACCGGTCTGCCCGACGCCTACGGTCGTGGGCGCATCATAGGCGACTACCGTCGTGTGGCGCTCTACGGTACGGACGCTCTCGTCGCCGAGAAGAAGGCCGAGAAGGCGGGCACGTCATCCATCATGTCCGAGGAGGTCATCCGTCACCGCGAGGAGCTCTCGGAGCAGATCCGTTCGTTGGGCGAGCTGGCCGAGCTCGGCCGCATCTACGGCTGCGACATCACGCGCCCCGCCCAGAACGTGGCCGAAGCGATCCAGTGGACCTACTTCGGCTACCTCGCGGCCGTGAAGGAGCAGAACGGCGCAGCGATGTCATTGGGTCGCACCAGCACGTTCATCGACGTCTACGCCGAGAGGGACCTCGCGCGCGGGACGTTCACGGAAGAAGAGGTCCAGGAGTTCGTGGATCACTTCATCATGAAGCTTCGCATGATCAAGTTCGCACGCACGCCCGAGTACAACGACCTCTTCTCGGGAGACCCCCAGTGGGTGACGGAGTCCATCGGCGGCATGGGCGTGGATGGCCGCTCCATGGTCACGCGCATGAGCTTCCGCTACCTCCACACGCTCGAGACCCTCGGCACGGCACCCGAACCCAACCTCACGATACTCTGGTCCACGCGCCTGCCCGAGGCGTTCAAGCGCTACTGCGCGAGGATCTCCATCGCCACGAGCTCGATCCAATACGAGAACGACGATCTCATGCGCGTCTACCACGGCGATGACTACGCCATCGCCTGCTGTGTCTCCTCCATGCGCATCGGCAAGGAGATGCAGTTCTTCGGCGCGCGCGCAAACCTCGCGAAGTGCCTGCTCTACGCCATCAACGGCGGCGTGGACGAGATCGAGGGGGTACAGATCGGCCCGAAGTTCCGTCCGGTCGAAGGCGACGTGCTTGACTATGACGACGTCGTGGACAAGTTCAACGCGATGATGGGCTGGCTCTCGGCCGTGTACGTGAGCTCGTTGAACGCGATTCACTACATGCACGACAAGTACTGCTACGAACGCGTGCAGATGGCCCTTCATGACGAGCACGTCACGCGTTGGTTCGCAACGGGCATCGCCGGCCTCTCCGTCGTGGCAGACTCGCTCTCCGCCATCAAGTACGCCACGGTGCGGCCCATACGCAACGAGGCGGGCCTCGTCGTCGACTTCGACATCGAAGGTGACTTCCCCAAGTACGGAAACGACGATGACCGCGTGGACCAGATCGCCCGCGACGTGGTCGAGAGGTTCATGACGTACGTCCGCAAGCGCAAGACCTACCGCAACTCCATCCCCACCACCTCGATCCTCACGATCACGTCAAACGTGGTCTACGGCAAGAGGACGGGGAACACGCCCGATGGCAGACGCGCCGGCACGCCGTTCGCTCCGGGTGCGAACCCCATGCACCAGCGCGACACGCACGGAGCCGTGGCGAGTCTCGCCAGCGTGGCAAAGCTGCCCTTCAAGGACACCCAGGACGGCATCTCGAACACGTTCTCGATCGTCCCCAACGCACTCGGGAAGTCCCAACCCGTCATGTTCTCGGGCGAGGAGCTCGATCTCGACGGACTCGACATCCAGATAGAGAACCCCGTCCCCTGCGCCTGCGAGGCAGGCATCCAGTAACCTGGAAAGGGTGACAGGTATCTTTTCCAGGTCTTCCCGCGAGAGGAGCGAAGCCATGAGTACCAGCAGCATCTCTGACGACCAGGTCGACAACCTCGTATCCATGATCGACGGCTACGTCGAGGAGGGTGGACACCATCTCAACGTGAACGTCTTCACGCGGGAGACGCTCCTTGACGCACAGGCGCATCCCGAGAAGTATCCCCAGCTCACCATCCGCGTTTCGGGTTATGCGGTCAAGTTCAACTCGCTGACGCGCGAGCAGCAGAACGACGTCATCGCCCGCACGTTTCATGAGTCGATGTAGTTGGGTCCCACGGGGAACATCAAACGGAACGTAGGGACGGTAGACCCGCTCGCCGTATGCGGGCGCGTCCATTCGCTCGAGTCGTTCGGCACCGTGGACGGACCGGGCACGAGGCTCGTCGTCTTCTGCCAAGGCTGTCCCATGCGGTGCGCCTACTGCCACAACCCCGACACCTGGGACTTCTCCGCAGGCACCGAGACGAGCGTGGCGCAGGTGATGGATGCCTTCGAACGCAATCGGCCCTTCTATCGCACCGGCGGCATCACCGTGAGCGGAGGCGAGCCGCTGGCACAGCCCGAGTTCGTCTCCGCGATCTTTCGTGCCGCCCACGAGAGCCCGCACGGGCGCGTGCACACCGTACTCGATACGTCCGGTGCGACCTGGCCCTCCGACGGCGCGCCGAGCAAGGCGCTCGACGACGTGCTCGATGACTGCGACATGGTGCTTCTCGACATCAAGCATGCAGACGCCGAGGAGCATCGCGCGCTCTGCGGCATGGGTCCCGCGCACGCCCTCGCCCTCGGAGACGAGCTGGCACGACGAGACATCCCCACCGTGATTCGCCACGTGGTGGTGCCGGGAATCACCGACGGCGGCGACGAACTTGCCGCGATGGGTCGCGTCATCGCACGATGGACCAACGTGGTGGGACTCGACCTTCTCCCCTATCACACCATGGGCGTGGCCAAGTACCAGGCGCTCGGAATACCCTATCGTCTCGAGGGCGTGCCCCCCATGGACGCCTCTCGCCTGCCCGCGTTGCGCCGCACCGCACTTTTCGCCCGCAGTGCACACCTGTCACACGACCTCCCCCGTCAGAGCCACGGTGACGAGCGTTCCTCCTGACAGAGGAGCCATTCTCGCCGGCGAGACGCGACTTTGGCCCATCGACTTTGGCCCCCGTTCGTGAGAGGCCCTAGCTGCGGGTGCCTTTCTCGTGTGCCAACCTCGTTTTTGGCACCTCACGTTTCCGCAGGTAGGCTAGGTGATAATACCTTGAATCATGGGCAGAAGTCGATGTGCCAAAGTCGCAACCGGAATGCGAGATTGGCTCCCACCAACGGCCGAGAAATTCACTATCGCGGTTATCGATAAGTCTTCATGATGCCCCTGTACACTCTCGAACAGCAACCCGAGGCATCAGGCCTCCGGTGCAGAGTGAAGGGGTTTTCGCATGAAGGCAGCACGTTGGTACAAGGCGGGAGACATCCGCGTCGAGGATGTTCCAGAGTGTCAGATCGATGACACCTACGATGTCAAGGTCAAGCTCCATTGGTGCGGCATCTGTGGTTCTGACCTGCACGAGTATCTCATGGGGCCGATCTTCATCCCCGTGGGCACACCCCACCCCGTCACCGGCGAAGCCGCACCTGTCATCATGGGTCACGAGTTCTCCGGCGAGGTCGTCGAGGTCGGCGAGGGCGTCACCAACGTCAAGCCGGGTGACCGCGTCGTGGTCGAGCCCGTCGTGTGCGACGACACCTGCCCCGCATGTCTTGCCGGCAACACGCACCTCTGCCAGAACCTCGGCTTCCATGGGCTCGCGGGCAAGGGCGGCGGCTTCGCGGACTTCACCACCTTCCGCCACAAGTTCGTGCACAAGATCCCCGACAACCTCCCCTATGACAAGGCCGCTCTCGTCGAGCCCATCTCCGTGGGCTACCACTCGCTGCGCGCCGGCAACTTCCAGCCGGGCATGAGCGCCGTCGTCGCGGGAGCCGGCACCATCGGACTCGCGACCCTCGAGAGCCTCAAGGCGATGGGCGCAAGCCAGGTCATCATGATCCAGCGCAAGTCCATCCGTCAGGAGTACGCCAAGAACTCCGGTGCCGACGTCGTCCTCGACCCCAGCGAGTGCGATGTGGTCGCCGAGATCATGAAGCGCACCAACAACTTCGGCGCCGACATCGCCTTCGAGTGCACCGGCAGCCAGGCCTGCTTCGACCTCGAGGTCGCATCCGTCCACAACGGCGGCACCGTGGTGGTCACCTCCATCTGGGAGAAGGGCATCAACTTCGACCTTAACGCGATCGTCATTCCCGAGAAGAAGCTCTGCGGCTCCATCTGCTACAACGGCAACGACTTCGATGACGTCATCAAGCTCCTGAGCGAGGGCAAGATCCCTGCCAAGGGATTCATCACCAAGAAGGTCGCTCTCGACGACATCGTGAGCGAGGGCTTCGAGACCCTGACCGGCCCCGAGAAGAAGAAGCAGGTCAAGATCCTCGTCACCGACAACCCCGACGAGCTCAACGCCTAGGTCCTGGTGACAAGGACTGCGTTTCGCTACGAGAGCGGCCGGACACCCCTGCGGTGGTCGGCCGCTCTTCGCCCTTCCGGGGCTCCCCTTCGGTGACTCGTGGCCATACGGACGGGCGTCCCGCAAATGTGATGCACCCGAGGAGGTCGGACGCCCGCGGCACAAACACGACCCACAGCCCGTCTTCTCCTCCCCTCCCTTCGCGCCAGGCCGTATACCAAGAGCCGTAGTGCTCTCGAAGGAGCGGCCAGATGTCAGAGGAGGATACATGGATCTCGAGAAGATCAGGGTAGTCCAGTACGGCTGCGGCAAGATGTCGAAGTTCACGCTCAGATACCTCTACGAACACGGTGCGCAGATCGTCGGCGCCATCGACAACAACCCGGCGGTCATCGGGCAAGACGTCGGTGACTACGCGGGTCTTGGCACGAAGGTCGGCACCATCATCTCCGACGATGCTGACAGGGTCCTTGACGACACCGACCCAGACATCGCCGTCATGACGCTCTTCTCGCTTGTAAGCGACATATATCCGCACGTCATCAAGTGCGTCGAGCGTGGCATCAACGTCGTGACCACCTGCGAGGAGGCCATCTACCCCTGGACCACCTCTGCGGCGCTCACCAATCAGATCGACACCATCGCCAAGGAGACCGACTGCACCGTCACCGGATCGGGCATGCAGGACATCTACTGGATCAACGTTATTGCCAGCGTCGCCGGCGGCGTGAACCGCATCGACCGCATCGAGGGCGCCGTCTCGTACAACGTCGAGGACTACGGCCTCGCGCTCGCACGGGTCCACGGCGTCGACATGACTCCCGACGAGTTCGAGCAGAAGCTCGCCCACCCCGACGACATCGTCCCCTCCTACGTCTGGAACTCCAACGAGGCTCTGATCAACCGCTTCGGCTGGACCCTCAAGTCAAACAGGCAGGAGAACGTCCCCTACATTGCCGAGCAGGACACCTACTCCTCCACGATGGGCAAGACCATTCCCGCCGGCAAGGTCATCGGCATGAGTACCGTCGTCACCACCGAGACGTTCCAGGGTCCCGTCATCGTGACGTCGCAGATTGGCAAGGTCTACGGTCCCGATGAGGGAGACCTCGCGACGTGGAAGATCTTCGGCGAGCCAGACTGCGAGTTCGAGCTCAAGAAGCCGGACACGCCACGCCACACCTGCGCCACGATGATCAACCGCATCCCGACCGTCATCGACGCACCAGCCGGATACGTCACCGCCGAGAAGCTCAGGCAGGTCGAGTACCTCTCCTATCCCATGCAGCTCTACGTTAACGACAGCATCTGGTAACGACGGCACATCCCGGACGTGACATCGACGAGGGACCGCCCGCACGCAGGGGCGGCCCCTCGTCATCGAGAAGCTTCGAAGCCCGACCTTTCAGATAGGCGTCCACAATCGAAATCGACGACCGATTCAAGACGAGTCGCATATCTGAAAAGGCACGGCTCCCTAGGCATGCCCCTACGTTCGGAACAAGAATCCCACTTCGGTCCCACACGCATACCCAAAGCTCGTCTCACCTGCGCACGCTGTACCATAGGAGTGTCCACACGTCTGCGCTCGAGGAGGAACCATGCCCTGCACTACTATTCTGGTCGGAAGAAATGCCAGCTACGACGGGTCAACTATCGTGGCTCGCAACGAGGATTCCGCCGGTGGAACCTTTGACCCCAAGCAGTTCCTCGTGGTGGACCCCGCGGGCAAGTCCTCCTACACGAGCGTGATCTCCCACCTGACCATTCCCCTCCCCGAAGGCGGCCGCCGCTACACCACGCTTCCCAACGCAGACCGCAAGGAAGGTCTCTGGGAGGAGGCGGGCTTCTCCATCCGCAATGTGGGAATGAGTGCCACCGAGACCCTCACCACCAACGAGCGCGTACTCGGGGCCGACCCGTTCGTGACGTTGCGCCCTGCCGTGGGCACACCGGGCGAGGAGGGATACGAGCCCGAGGTCGCAGGCGGCATCGGCGAGGAGGACATGGTCACACTCGTACTCCCTTACATGCGCTCCGCGCGAGACGGGGTTCGGATTCTCGGAAGCCTCCTCGAGCGCTACGGTACCTATGAGAGCAACGGCATCGCGTTCTGTGACGTCAACGAGATCTGGTGGATGGAGACCGTGGGCGGTCACCACTGGATTGCTCGCCGCGTTCCCGACGATTGCTACGTCACCATGCCCAACCAGCTCGGACTCGACTCCTTCGACCTCGTTGACGCCCTCGGGGAGAAGCGCGAGCACCTATGCTCGGCCGACATGGGCGCCTTCGTCGACGAGAATCATCTCGACGTCTCTCTCGACGGCCGCCTCAACCCACGTGACGCCTTTGGTTCGCGCTCCGATGCCGACCACGTGTACAACACGCCTCGCGCCTGGGCCATGCAGCGCCACCTCAACGCCACGAGCAACACCTGGGACGGCCCCACGGCCGACTACCGCCCCGAAGACGATGACATCCCATGGTGTCGCGTACCCGAGCGAAAGGTCACCATCGAGGACGTGAAGTACGTTCTTTCCCTTCACTACCAGGGCACTCCCTTCGACCCCTACGGCACGCTCGGCACGCCGGCCTCGCGCGGCATGTATCGTCCCATCGGCATCAATCGCAACAACCATCTCGCCGTGCTCCAGCTTCGCCCCTACGAGCCCCTCGCATCACGCGCGCTCGAGTGGGTGGCCTACGGCTCCAACGTCTTCAACGTGCTCGTACCCTTCTACGCTAATATCACCACCACGCCCGGCTACCTCGCAGACACCACCACGCGCGTGACCACCGAGAGCTTCTACTGGGCCAACCGCATCGTGGCGGCGCTCGCCGACGCCAACTTCGGGGCCAGCCTGCCCCACGTGGAGCGCTACCAGGAGAAGGTAGGCGCCGCCGCTCGTGCCATCATCGGAGAGACCGACCGCGCCATCCGCGATGGTGACGTGGACTGCGTAGCGGCGCACGAGCCACTCGAGGAGGCCAACCGCCGCATAGCCGCACTCCTGCGCACCGAGACGGACGAACTGCTCGATCACGTGCTCTACGAGACGAGCATGCGCATGCGCAATGCCTTCTCGCGATCGGACAACTAGGGCGGCGAGCAGGTGGACGGATATGGCTTTCTCACGCCCGAGCCAGCCATGTGGGGCAGCGGCATAGGCTTCCCGACCTTTGGACCCGCGCACGTCGCTTGGCTCGCCGCCGTCGCGGTGATGGACGTGCTCGTGGTCCGTGGCTACCGCAGTCTACCGAGAGGCACCGAGAAGGGAAGTCCCCGGCGGCGCATGATGCTTATCGTCGCCCTCGTGCCGCTCGTGCTTCTCGCAGGCGACGACGTCCTCATGGCCTCATGGGGCGTATTCAGTCCGCAGTGGTGGCCGCTCCATACCTGCAACATGTGCGAGTACCTGCTCCTCGTCTATGCGCTTCGGCCCAATCGGGCCACGGGAGAGGTCATCTTCACGCTCGGACTCCTGGGCGCCCTGCTCGCGCTCGTGTTTCCCGGCTGGACGAGCTGCGCGCCGTACACCTACCCGTGTCTCTGCGGCTTTGCGGAGCACGGTCTTCTCGTCGCCTTCGTGCTCATGCTCCTGGCAGGTGGCGACCTTCGTCCCAGACGCGAGGACCTGCGAACCTCGCTTGCCTTCGTGGCCATCTACCTCACCGTGGTCTATCCGCTCAACAAGGCCCTGGACACCAACTTCGCCTTCGTCAGCACCCCGGCAGACGGCTCTCCGCTCGTGGCGGTGGCCTCGGTCTTTGGCAATCCGGGTTACCTCGTACCCTATGCGGCGGCTCTCGTGGGCTCGTTCGTTGCCATGCACGTCATCTGGGAGCGCGTGGAGGCACACGGACTCGGCCGATGAGGACGTCGCACATTCCTGTCGCACATTCCTGTCGCATATTCCTGTGGCGTATCGTACGGACCGTTTTTGCGCATAACTCATCCGTACGGATGCCTTTTGTGTCGGCAGCGTATCGCACGGACGGCTTATGAGCGCAATCCGTCCGTGCGATACGTTTCTTGCGTCGACGAGAGCCGCACCACGCGTCGCCCCTACGCCCCACTGCCCTCGGCGGCGGCCACCGCGGCGCGATAGGCATCCTGGAAGGGAATGCCACCCTCGCGCGAGGCGGTGGCGACGGATTCGTACTCGGGATAGACGCGCGTGGCTCCCGTGGGCAGCGTCACGCGCTTGGCGAGAATGGCACCATACGTCGTTGCGAGCTCGACCTCCTCGCGCGGCAGGACGGTACGCCAGAGGGGCATGCGGCGGACGCCGATCGTGGTGGTGTCCTCGAAGATCACCCGCTCGAGCGCGGGTATGTCCCGCTCGCTGCAAAGCACCTCGATCTGATGGCCTGGCCTGCCCTTCTTCATGACGACGGGCAGAAAGTGCGCTTCACGGGCGCCCACGTCGTAGAGGTGGGCGAGCACGTGTCCGAGCGCTTCGCCCGTGCAGTCGTCCACCTCGGTCTCGAGCTTCCAGAGATCAGGCGTCGAGAAGGACGTCGCTTCCGCAGGAGCACCAGCCACCGCCTCGATGAGCATCCCGCAGACGCACGACGGCGGGTCGTAGGCACGCTTGCCGGAGCCCACGCCTACGCCGAGCACGCGATACGTCTCGGGAAGCTCGTCGCGCGTACGGACGGCCGCCGCGATCGCCGCGCCCGTGGGGGTCACGAACTCGCCCTCCCGATGAAGTCGCGCGAGGACGAGGCCCTCGCTCGCAGCGATGTTGGCGACGGCGGGGACGGGTACGCCCAGCACGCCGTGCGCGGTGCGCACGCGACCCTCCCCCTCCGCCAGCGGCGAGACGATCACGTCGCTCACGTCGAGGTCGTCGAGGCACCATGAGACGGCAACGATGTCGACGATCGAGTCCACGGCACCCACCTCGTGGAAGCGCACGTGTTCGACGTCGGTACCATGGGCCTTGGCCTCGGCAGCTGCAAGGATGCCAAAGACGCGCAGGGCCGTTGCGCGCGCACGCGCGGGAAGGGCCGCCGCATCGAGGATCGCCGTGACGTCGGCGAGCGTGCGATGCTCGTGGTGGTGCTCGCCAGCCAGCTCGCCATCGAGGTCGCCATAGAGATAGGCCATGTCGTGGTCATGGTTCTCGTGGGCCTGGTCGAGCACCACGTCAAAGTCGCAGGCATCCTGCGCCCCGCACGTCTTGCGACCCACACGCACCTCGAAGCCGTCCAGGCCGAGGCCCAGAAGGGCGGCGCGCAGGCCCTTCTCGTCCGCCCCAAGGTCGAGCAGCGCACCGACGACCATGTCACCGGAGATGCCGCTCTCGCACCTGAGATAGAGCGTCCTGCCCATACCTTCCCCCTCTCCTAGCGCCGGGCCGTGGCGTGGTCGATGAGGGCCGCCTGGTACCCCGCGCCAAAGCCGTTGTCGATGTTCACCACGGAGACGCCGCTCGCGCACGAGTTGAGCATGGCGAGAAGCGCCGCAAGGCCACCGAACGAGGCTCCGTAGCCCACGCTCGTGGGGCAGGCGATCACAGGGCAGGCGGCAAGACCGCCCACCACGCTCGCGAGCGCCCCCTCCATGCCCGCCACGGCCACCACGGCGGACGCGGCCTGGATGTCATCCGCGTGGGCGAGAAGCCTGTGGATACCCGAGACGCCCACGTCATAGAGGCGCACCACGCGGCTGCCGAGCGCCTCCGCGGTGACGGATGCCTCCTCGGCACAGTAGAGGTCGCTCGTGCCGGCGGCGCAGACGGCCACCTGAGCGTTGCCGTCGGGCTCGGGCAGCCCTCCCACGAGCCCCAGCCGGGGGAGCTCCCGATAGTCGAACGGCACGTCAAGGCCATCGGCAACGGCCGTGGCCTTATCAGCATCGAGCGTGGTCACGAGCACGCGACCCTGACCACCCGAAAGGAGGGCGTTGACGATGCCCACGATCTGGTCGGCCGTCTTCCCGGCGCCATAGACCACCTCGGAGACGCCCTGGCGCACGCCACGATGCAGGTCGGGCATGGCGTATCCGAGGTCGACGAAGGGCTCGAGGGCCAGCCGACGCGTGGCGACGTCCACGTCCATCTCGCCAGCCGCGACCCGTTCGAGCAGGTCGCGCACCTCTCTTCTCTCCATGGGACTCCCCTCGACACGTCCATTGTCGCACGAGTCGCAGCCCGCGACAGGCTACCGCTTCCCTACTCGTCCTCGGAGAAGGGATCCGCATCCGGGTCAGGCCGGGGGTCGAGCGTCGCCGGACGCGCAAGCGAGAGACCCAGCAACCCGCCGGCGACCACATAGGTCACGGGCAGCTTGATGGAGACGAAGACCGCCACGGCAAAGAGCACGCGAACGGCCGCAGGCAGTCCCGACGTGACGAGCGGGCTTGCCACGGCAAGCACGAGCATGACGAGCGAGACCACGCGGATCACGATGGAGACCGCCCGTGACAGCTTTGGCTCGCGCCAGCGAACGAGCGCACCGGCCACGAGCGCACCAGCCGAGAACTCCGCCACCGGTGCGCTTGTCACGGCGAGGTACTGCAGAACTGCGGACGAGTTGATGATGTCGAGCTTCGCGACCGTGTCGGTGTCAAACCAGACGAGAAAGGCGCCACTCGCAATCAGCGCCAAGCCAAAGACGACTACATAGATGATGAAGGAACGCTTGTGGTTCAAGGTCGAACCTCCCGAATGTGTGAAGGATATGACAATTCTTATATCTAGCTTATCTAGTCTTAAATACTAGATAAGATACTGCTATTCGACTGATGGAATACTACCATGCGGGTGTGTGCTCCCCGTATCGTCCGGACGGGAGTCAGGTCATGACAGAGAATCTCGATGCCAAGAAGACCCAAGAGCGCGAGGTCCGTCAGTACAGCAAGGGCGAGGAGATCGCCAACTCGGTCTCGCACGGCGTGGGCGCGGTCCTCTCCGTCGCCGCGCTCGTGCTTCTCGTGGTGGAGGCGCAGGCCCATGGCGGCGGAACGCGTCTCGTCGCAGCCCTCCTCATGGGCGGCGGGCTCGTGGTCGAGTACACGTTCTCGACGCTCTACCATGCCATCGTCAGCCCCGAGGCAAAGCGGCGGCTGCGCGTGCTCGACCACTGTGGCATCTACTTGCTCATAGCCGGAAGCTATGCGCCCTATGCGCTCGTGACCCTCGCCGACCACGGCGGTCCGACCCTCTGTGCCATCGTGTGGATCATCGCCGGCGCGGGAATTATCGCGGAATGCGCCATGCGCGAGCGCCAGCCAAAGTGGCTCTCGGCCGTCATCTACGTGGCCATGGGCTGGCTTGTGGTGTTCTGCGCCTCCGACCTCATCGCGCTTCTGCCTGCGACCGCGTTCGCCCTCCTTCTTGCCGGCGGCATCTGCTACACCGCAGGTGCGGTCTTCTATGCCTTCAAGCGCATCCCCTACCTGCATTTCGTTTTTCACCTTCTCACGCTTGCCGGCAGCATCCTCATGGTCGTGTCGGTTCTCCTGTACGTGATGTAGGAGTGCCATCGCGGGCCCCAAGGCACCTCACCTCGGCTACCATGTACCCCGAAACCAATCAGAGGCAGGCTTGGAGGTCGGTATGGCAGACGAGGAACTCAGGGCACGGGTCGACACGTACGTCGACGAGGTCTGGGAGGATGTCGTGGAGGACATCCGTACGCTCGTACAGGTCGAGTCGGTGGAGGACCTCGACCACGCGGAGCCGGGCAAGCCCTGGGGCCCCAAGCCATACGAGGCGCTCTCCCGCGCCATCGCCATCGCCCGTCGCCTGGGTCTCGATGCCCATGACCTCGACGGCTACCTTGGCTACGCCGACCTCGAGGGGGCGTCGCCGCGCTACATCGCCACGATCGCCCACACCGACATCGTCCCGCTCGGCCTGGGATGGACGGTCGACCCACTCGACGTCACGCGGCGCGACGGCTATCTCCTGGGCCGTGGCGTCCTCGACGACAAGGGCCCGTTCGTGCTCTCCCTCTATGCCGCGCACTTCTTCTGCCGCCAGGTCGCCGAGACCGGCCAGAGGCTCCCTTACACCCTTCGCTGCATCATCGGCAACAACGAGGAGACGGGCATGTGCGACGTGCCCTACTACCTCGAGCGCTTCCCCCAGCCGGCCTTCTGCTTCTCCCCCGACGCCGACTTTCCGCTCATCTGCGGCGAGAAGGGCGTCTACCATGGCGAGTTTACCTCGGCGGAGATCGCCGGGGACAAGATCATCGAGCTGGACGGCGGAACCGTGCCCAACGCCATCCCTGGCCTGGCGTGTGCCGTCGTGCGTGCCCACGCGGACGAGCTGCCCGTGGAAGACGGCATCGAGATCGAATACCTTGACGACGGCCGTGCCCGCGTGACGGCACAGGGCAAGGGCGGTCACGCATCACTGCCCGCCGACACCGTCAACGCCATCGGCGTGCTCGTGCGCTACCTCCTCGATGCGGGGGTCTGCGGAGAGGACGAGCGCACCTTCCTCGAGCTCGAGCGCACCCTCACGGCCTCGACTGACGGCTCATCCTCCGGCATCGCCGCCGCGGATGACAAGTTCGGTCCGCTCACCTGCATCCAAGGCACGATTCGCACGCGCGAGGGTCGCTTCGTGCAGACCATCGACTCCCGCTATCCCACCTCCATCACGGGCGACGGCATCACCAGCGCCATGTCCAAGCTCGCCGAGGGTGCCGGATGCAGCTACCGCGTCCTCGCCGACGAGCCGCCCTTCTACATCGAGCCCACGTCGCCGGAGATCCAGACCCTTCTCGCCACCTACGACGAGTACACCGGACGCGAAGGCAAGCCTCTCGTCATCGGCGGCGGCACCTATGCCCGCCACTTCGGGCGCGCCTGCGCCTTCGGGCCGTATGACCCCGATGAGCAGGTCCCCGCGTGGGTCGGCATGGAGCATGGCCCCGACGAGGGCATCTCCGAGCGAAGCCTGAAGACCGCGCTCAAGATCTATATCGTCTCGATCGCACGACTCATGCGGCTCTAGGTCAGGCTTGCGCAAGCCTCCCCGAGACCTCGGCCATGATTGCGTGGATGTCGATGCCCTGCGGACAGTGCGCGACGCACGCACCGCAACCCACGCAATCCTCTGGCTGGCCCCCGGCGAGGGAGCGGACGTCGGCCAGCGCCTCCGACGAGCCCATGCGATAACGGTTGTACGCCGCAAGGACGTCGGGGATGTCAATCCGTGCAGGACAGCCGTCCGTGCAGTAGCGACACGCCGTGCAGGGCACTGAAAGCTCGTCGTGAAACGCCGTGCGCGCGGAGGCCAGGAGCCTGCGGTCCCCCTCCGAGAGGGTCGCCTCGTCGGAGAAGGTTCGCACGTTGTCGGCCACCTGCTCGAGATTCGACATGCCCGAGAGCACCGTCTGCACCTGAGGCAGCGCCCGCACCCAGCGAAGGGCCCACGACGGCAGGCTCCAGTCGGGGTGCGCCATGCGCAGCGGACGCTCCGCTGCGGGCGTGAGCTTGGCGAGCCTGCCCCCGCGCACGGGTTCCATCACCATGATTGGCATGCCACGCTCCTTGAGGAGCTCGTACTCCTCACGCGTGGTCGAGTACTCCCAATCGAGGTAGTTGCACTGAATCTGGGCAAAGTCCCAGGGACGTCCGTACGAGTCGGCAAAGGCTCGCAGGACCTGCGGCGTAGCGTGAGACGAGAAGCCCAGATAGCGAATCCTACCCCTGTGCCTCTGCTCGAGAAAGTAGTCCACGCAGCCGGAGTCGAGGTAGTCGCGGTACGTGGTATCCATCACGGAGTGGATGAGGTAGAAGTCCACGTATCCCACGTGCAGGCGCTTGAGCTGCGCCTCGAAGACCCTGCGATAGTCGCGCTCGGCCTGGATGTGGTACTTCGTGGCAACGTGGAACGAGTCGCGCGGATAGCGCGCCGCAAGCGCGTGGCCGAGAAAGTCCTCCGAGGTTCCGTCGTGGTACGTCCACGCAGTGTCGTAGTAGTTGACCCCACTCGCCATGGCGTAGTCCACGATCGCCTCGGCACGCGGATAGTCAATCGGCGCGCCCACGACATCGCCTTCGGTCGGAAGGCGCATGTTGCCCATACCAAGCCGCGAGAGCTCCGTATCCCTGAAGATCTTGTACTCCATCATGACGCTCTCCTCCCAAAGCGCGCCGCGACAGGCGAGGACGACCCCTGCTCGGGACCGACTGTCGAGGCCAAGAGAAATTGGGCCACGAAACTACATAGCACGAAAAGGTCATGCGTACCAGCACCTTTGCGGGAGAACGACGCACTAGTCCGTGGGGGGTACCATGGTGCTGGCGACCGAGGCGACTATCCCTCGGTGAGGACCTCGGCACTCAAGCGCGGCTGCCGTCGGATGCTCCAGGCAAGGAAGGCGCAGGCGCCCATGAAGACCATATCCGCAAGCGAGCTGCCCTGCACGCCGGCGAGTCCGTTGGCGACCACGTCCATCACGAGACGTGCTGCGTCCACGGCAAAGCCGATGCACGAGATCACGAGGTACGGCAGAATCTTCTCGGGGTGATTGGACCCGCGCACACCAAGCATGCCCACGAAGAGGTCGACCACGGCAGAGGCGATACCCGAGACGAGCGTGGACATGCTCACGCCATCTGCACCCACGATGCTGCCTACCATGCCGAGGCTCGCGTTAGCACCGAAACTTCCCACGAGGATGTAGAGCACGACGGCCATCACCGCCTGCATCGCCGACATGATGATGACCACACACGAGACGAGATGCAGCGTGCGCTGGTGGTGCGTGCGCCAGTAGGCCGGTCCGACGATGCCCTCGTCGTGCTCGCGCTGCACCTGGTCGGCGAGGGTGGAGCACACGAGCACATACGTGACGGTGATCATGAGGACCACGGGATGGAAGAGGAGGACCGTTCCCGCACCCCAGCCCCAGACGATGGCCACGAGCGTGACGAGACCCACGAGATAGCAGAGGAAGCGGTACGGACCGACCTTCGCGGAGTCACGGGCGGCGCGCAGGCCGAGTCGGGAGGTCACCGCCAGAAGGACGCCAGAAGCCACGATGAGGGCCCCAAAGCCAAGCACGGTTCCCACTCCGAGCATCGTGGCGCCGTCGAGCGCCGTATGCCCAACCACATCCGAACCATCTGTGGTAAGTCCAGACCAGACCACGAGGACGCCGCCGAGGACGAGCACGGCCGCGAGTATCGCCATGACGATGGATACGATGCGCAGCGTCTGCTGGGCGATCGTACGGGGAATCGATAGCTGAACGTCCTCCACGTGGTCTCCTTGGGTTCCATGATCCGCTAGGCCACAGGATACCATCGCGGACGGCTAAGAACTCGAACTCTCGAGAAGACTCGTCTCATAGGGAAGCGGCTCCGCAAGAAACCCGCGCTCGCTGAGGGCGATCTCGATCTCGCCGAGGAGCTCCTGCGAGTCAGCGGACACGTGATGAAAATGGTAGCAGTTGGTGAGGTTCATGAGCGGCGTCGATACACCGGAGTTTATGTCGTCCATGAACCTTCTCGCGTCTCGGCGGTTGCGAACGTCGAGACGCGAGGATATGACACCATACGCACGATGGTTCACGAAGACGTCCTCCACGCAGCCGCCAAGGTCAACGACGATGTCGAGCTCCTCGAGCGCCTCCTCTATGCTGTGATGGCACTTGAGCACGCGCGTCGGACGAGCGTTACCGGGCAGAAGCACGTAGCCGCGGTTGGTCGAGACGACAGGCACACCGCCCCTTCTGAGCAAGGCGATGTCTTGCACCACCACCTGGCGGCTCACGCCGCACGCGCGGCCGAGCGCCGTTCCCGAGAGAGGGCCGCCTGCCGTACGCAGCGTCTCGACAATGCCGTTCCTGCGCTCTTCTCCTGTCATGCCCACGCCAATCAGTCGATGACCTCAAGATGCTTGAGACTCAGGTCGAGGATGCCCGCGGAGTGCGTGAGCGCCCCGCACGAGAGAAAGTCTACGCCGAGGTCGGCATAGCTCGCCGCGTTCTCTACGGTAACATTGCCCGACGCCTCCGTCTGCGCCCGGCCACCAACAAGACGAACCGCTCTTGCCATCGTCCCATGGTCCATGTTGTCGAGCATGATGATGTCGGCACCTGCTTCGAGAGCCTCCCCGACCTGCCCGAGAGTCTCGCACTCCACCTCGATCTTGTCCACGAAGGGGACGACCCTGCGCGCTGCCTCCACGGCCCGGGCGATGCTGCCCGCCGCCGCGATATGGTTGTCCTTGAGCATCACGCCGTCGGAGAGGCCGTAGCGGTGAAGCGAACCCCCTCCCAGACGCACGGCCTCACGCTCGAAGATCCGCATGCCCGGCGTGGTCTTGCGCGTGCACACGAGCGTCGTGCCCGTACCCTCAAGTTCCACCGCGATGCGATGCGTGTATGTGGCGATGCCACTCATGCGCTGCAGGTAGTTGAGGGCGGTGCGCTCGCCCTCGAGGAGCACGCGAACGTCTCCCTCGACGTCCGCCACGTGGTCGCCGCTACAGACCTCGGCGCCATCCGCCAGAAGGGGGGTCGTCACGGTGAGCGGGTCGAGCAGCGCGAAGACGCGGGCGAAGACGTCGAAACCAGCGATGACACCATCCTGCTTGGCGAGAAGCTCCACGTGCCCTTGTCGCGGTTCGGACATCACCGCCTGCGTGGACACGTCACCAAAGGGCATGTCCTCTGCGAGGGCGGCGCGGATGTGATCGTCGATCGTCATCAAGATCATGGGGTCGGTCATGGCGCTCCTATCGGTTGATGCCCGCGATGGTCGCGAGGTCGGGGACGCTGGTGGAATGTGAGAAGACGTGGTTGAACTCGCGCGTCACGTCCTCGAGCTGCTCGGCCGCATCGTCCGTAAAGCGGTCGTGCATGATCTTGTCGGCAGCGCGCCTGGCAAAGACGATGGACTCGAGCAGGCTGTTGGAGGCGAGGCGATTTCTGCCGTGGACGCCGTTGCAGGCCGTCTCGCCCACCGCGAAGAGGTGCGGCAGCGTGGTCTCGGAATCGGTGTTCACGTGGATGCCGCCCATGAAGTAGTGCTGCGCCGGAACCACCGGGATGGGCGCGCGAAGGATGTCGTAGCCCTCTTCCAGGCAGTGCTCGCGTATGTGCGTGAAGTGGTTGCGGACCGTGGCCTCGGGCACGCTCTCGAACGAGAGCCATACATGATTGGCGTTGGTGCGGTTCATCTCGGCGACTATCGCGGCGCTGACCACGTCTCGCGGCTGCAGCTCATCGGTGAAGCGCTCGCCGGCGTCGTTGAGCAGGATGGCGCCCTCGCCGCGTGCCGACTCCGAGATGAGGAAGGCGCGGCCGGGCTTCTCGGTGAAGAGCGTGGTGGGATGAATCTGCACGTAGTCCATATGCTCGAGGAGCACGCCATGTTCCGCAGCAATGCGACAGCCATCGCCCGTGAGGATCGGGAAGTTCGTGGAATGCTTGTATAGGCCACCAATGCCGCCCGTGGCCATGACCGTTGCCGGCGCGTGAAACTCGAGACGCCCGAGACGCCCGTCCCCGGCGACCATGCCGCGACACACGCGGCGGCCATGCTGGTCGTACCCCTCCAGTATGTCGGTCATCACGGTGTTCTCCATGATGGTCGTGTTCGGCCGACGACGGACGCAGGACAGGAGGTGCGTGGTGATCTCCTCGCCCGTGATGTCCTCGTGGTAGACGATGCGCGGACGCGAATGCGCCCCCTCGCGGGTGTAGTCGAGCTCGCCGTCGGGCTTGCGGGCAAAGCGCACGCCTCGCTTGACGAGGTCGTCGATGACCATCTGAGACGATCGGATCATGATGTCGACCGACTCGAGGCGGTTCTCGTAGTGGCCCGCCTTGAGCGTGTCCTCGAAGAACGACTCATAGTCGTCCTGGTCGTGCAGCACGCAGATGCCCCCCTGGGCGAGCATCGAGTCGCATGACTCGACATCGGTCTTGGAGAGGAGCACCACACGTATGGATGAGGGCAGGTTGAGGGCGCAGTAGAGGCCGGCAACCCCGCAACCCGCGATGACGACGTCGCACTCGACCCGGCGCACCATGGCCTACCTCGCCATCTCAAGCATGCGGTCAAGCGCGGCGGTAGAGCGCGCGATGATGGACTCGTCGGGCAGGCCCACCTCGCCCGTTCCGTCGCGAAGGCACGCAAGGACCTTCTCGGCCGTGACGCAGGCCATGTTGGGACAGACGGGCACGGTGTGCGGGAAGTAGAATCGCTTGCCGGTGCCCGCGGTCTGGCGCTCCAGCTCATGGATCACACCCTGCACGGTGCAGATGACGAACTCGTGCGCGTCGGACCGTACGGCCGCGTCGATCAGCTGCGAGGTCGAACCCACCACGTCGGCCTTCTCCAGCACCCACGAGCCGCATTCGGGGTGCGCGAGGACGAGGGCGCCGGGATGCTCGGTGCGGGCCCTCTCCACCTCGGCGGCGTCGATCGACTCATGCGTGGGACAGAACCCGTCGTTCAGGATGACGTTCTTCTCCGGGACCTTCGTCGCGACGTAGTGGCCGAGGTTCATGTCGGGAATGAAGAGGATGTTGTCCTGCGGAAGGCTGCGCACGATATCGACGGCGTTCGACGAGGTCACGCAGACGTCTGACCAGGCCTTCATCTCGGTCGTCGAGTTGACGTAGCAGGCAACGGCCAGATTGTCGCCGTAGATGGCACGCGCTCCGTCGACGGTCTCCTTGCACACCATGTGGGCCATGGGGCAGTCGGCCAGGGGCTCGGGCATGAGCACGGTCTTGCCGGGCGAGAGAAGCTTCGCGCTCTCGGCCATGAAGCGAACGCCCGCGAACACGAGCGTCGTGCAGTCGAGCGTCGCCGCCTTGCGGCTAAGGAAGAAGGAGTCGCCGACGTAGTCTGCGAGATCCTGGGCATCCGGCGTCACGTAGTAGTGCGCAAGGACGACGGCGTCCCGCTCCTCCTTGAGCCGCCGAATCTCCCGGAGCATCTCGCCTGAGACCATGGTTCCCCTCTCGTCACCTTGGCAATGGCCATTAGTATGACACCATACTTTACAGGTGACAAGACACATGGCATCTCAGAGGTAACCCACACGCAACGAAGACGGGCGAGGAGGTCCCGTTCGTTCAGATATGCGCTGAGCGTCGAATCTGGCTATGGAACCGAGACGGAAGGCATAACTGAAAAGATGCTCGCGACCGTCGAGAGGGTATTAGCCGCAAAAAAGCGGCCACCCCAGAGGATGGCCGCCTATGCGCACATGGCTTCGAGGCTACGACAGCACCACACCGCCGAGCCAGCCCCACCGGGGCGTGGTGGTGACCCCGAACTCACTAATCCACGACGAGAGGCTCTGCGACTTGACGACGCCGGAAGCGCAGTGCCGCACCGTGCCACCCCCGATGTAGATGCCGATATGGCCGTAGAGGATGGCGGCGGAGCTGTACGGCTCGCTCGGCACCGCCACGATCATGCCGGTCTGGATGGACGAGGTGTTGGAGCTCGTGCACCACGACCAGTACATGTCGCAGGCGTTGCCGTAGAAGCTGCCCACGCCCGCGTTGGAGAAGACGTTGGAGACCCACGCGGCACAGTACCCCGCACCCGTGGAGGAGGTCCAACCGGCCGCCGCGACGACAGCCGCCGCAGAGCCCGACCCGCCCGACGACGACCCGCCTGAGGAGGACCCACCCGAGGATGACCCACCCGAGGATGACCCACCCGAGGATGACCCGCTCGATGCCGCCGCGGCGCGCGCGGCGGCGACGCGAGCGGCCTCCTGCTGGGCGGCGAGAAGCTCGCTGTCGCGCTGGGAGATGAGTGCCTGGACCTGAGAATCGAGCTGTGAGACGTAGGTCTGGGCCTCGTCCTGCTTGGCCTGGATATCGGAGAGCTGCTGCTGCTGCTGGGTCTTGAGGTCCTCGAGGGCCGACATCTGGGTCTCGAGGTCATCCTTCTCGGTCTGGAGCTCGGCCTGCTCGGTTTCGAGCTCGGCCTTCATGGTCTTGATCTCCTCGATCATCGCCTTGTCGGCCTCGGTGACCTTGTCAAGGTAGTAGATGTTCGACGTGAGTTCCTCGAAGGACGAGGACGAGAGGATGAGGTCGAGAATGCTCTGGTTGCCTGTCTTATAGGCGCTGGACATGCGCTCGCCAAGCTGGGTCTGCTTGGCCTCGACCTCGGTCTGCTTCTGGTCGATCTGACCCTGCTTGGCATCGATCTCCGTCTGCTTCTGGTCGATGGCCGACTGCGTGGTGTCGATCTGACCCAGGGTGGAGCTCAGGTCTGCGTTGAGGGAGGCGCACTCCTGACCGATCTCGTCGAGCTTTGCCTGCGCGGCGGTGTACTCGCTCTGGGCGGAGTCGAGCTTCTCTTGGGTGGTCTCGGCGCTGGCGACCGAGGGAAGGGCCGTTGCTGCGAGCATTCCGGCGCCGATGAGGAATCTCAACGCGTCACGACGAGTGACGCTTCTCGGAGAGAATGCGGGGTCACCCTCTATGGCGCGATGGTTTCTTGACATGCGGTCTCCTTGGGTTCGGTTATGGTGCAGAAAGACTGCTTTCTAGGATACCCCCTTACCCCTGCGGCTATCAAAAGAACACGGGTGGACGGTAGCCACCTCTGACCGCTGGCGCGGACGCTATCTGTTCTCGATGCTGGCGACGTTGAGGATGTTGATGGAGATGCGTCCATCGGGTCCCGTGACGAAGTCGATGTAACCGGGCTTGTCGGCCAGGTCGGACGGGAAGCTGATTTCGATGCCCGTATCGGTGCGGATGCGATGCGTCTTGGTCAGGCGGTTGGCCACGCCACGCCGTACGGGCACCTCGTCGGGAAGCTGCTTCTCGGCGATGCGCTCCTCGTAGTGTCTCGCGAGCTCGGGGCGATCCTCGAAGACCTCACGTCCCACCTCCGCGGGCGCGACCACCTCCTCGAGGTCGGCATGGCGGGAGAGCGCTACCTTGGCGCGCGAGACCTCTACGGCAGGAGTGAGCCCGTATTCCTTGGCGATGTCCCTCACGATGACGGTGACCTGGTCTATGACCTCATGGCTCGAAGCCTCGGTGGAGCACTGCAGGAAGAGCTCGGGGATGATCTGCCTTGCCTCCCCTCCCACGCTCCTCTCCTTGTCGTGGAAGTCGATGGCCATGGTGTCGGCGTCCACCAGCACGTAGCTCTCCACCTTCTGCGTGGGATTGGGTAGTGTGGAGTCCTGGCGCAGGATCTCGTTGGACCGGGCGTCGACCTCGTGGATGAAGGCCTGCTTGCGCGGGAGAAGGAGGACGGCAAAGAAACGATGTCCCTCGCCCTCGAATGCGGCATCTGCCCCGGAATCATCAGGCCCCCCGTCGGCCTTGCCGCCGTCCGTGTCGGTGAAGTCGGCCACGAGAAGGTCGCACTGTTCGAGGTCCTCCGCGCGGCGAAGCTCCTCCCAGAACCACTGGGCGATCTGCACTGAGAAGCCCACGAAGTCGTTCTGGCCCGCGAAGAAGCGCCGAAGCTCCTCGGCAAGGCTGCTGTCAGGCGAGAACTCGCCATGCTTGCTCTCCGCATTGGATGAGATCTTGCGCAGGTGGCGCTGCACGTAGGAACGCGTGGTGCGATTGGAGAGGTCGAGCGCGCCCTCCGAGAAGAACGTGCTGCCGCTGTCAAAGTCGAAGACGTGCAGAATGGCCTGGCTGATCCTAAGCATCTCTCACCGCTGCTTCCATATGGAGCCGTCTGTGCCCGAACAGGATACTCCACGCGACAGACACCTTCGCTCCCCGCACGCGCATGCTCACAGGCGTTCCAGCTTCGCCCGCGTGGAGAGGGACCTCGGCGTGTCCATCTCGTCGAACTGTATGGCGTAGGCGCCACGGTCGGTGTCAACGGAGAGAATCGAGCCCGTGCCGAACACCCGGTGACGCACGCGCGCGCCTGCGGGCAGCACCCGGAAGTCGCCGACGTGGGCGAGCATCAGGCTCCTGGCGGCGACGTAGTCGCGGGCCTCGCGCACGAGCGAGTCACGCGGAGGCGTGTCAAAGGCGAGAAGGGCCGGGTCGACGTCCAGCAGGAACCTCGAGGGATAGCGAGGCAGCCCGTCGAGCGTGGTCCCCTCGGCATCCGAGAGAAAGAGCTGCCGCTCGGCGCGCGTGCACGCCACGAACGCGAGACGACGTTCCTCCTCCATACCCTCCATGGTGCGAACCTTCCTCGACGGGAAGACGCCCTCGTTCATGCCGCAGAGGAAGACGTACGGAAACTCGAGGCCCTTTGCCGCGTGTACCGTCATGAGCTTGACCTTGTCACGCTCCATGCCCTGGTCGACGTTGGAGAAGAAGGCCACATGGCAAAGATAGTGCTCGACCGTGGCCTCCTCGCCGCACTGGCTCTCGTACTCGAACACGGACTGGCGAAGCTCCGCCAGGTTGTCCAGCCGCTCCTGGCTGCCCTCCGTGCGCAGGGCCCGCTCGTACCCAGACTCGTCAAGGAGCGCAGCGAGAAGCTCCGACACCGTGCGACCCTTGCCACCGACGGAGTACTTGTCGATGAGCCCCACGAAGGCACGCGCACCCGTGCCCTTGAAGAGTGGGTCGTCGAGCGAGCGGCGCAGCGCCTCGAAGAGCGAGATATGCTGCCCGTCGGAGAACTGCCGAAGGAACCTCATGCGGTGCTCGCCGATGTTTCGCTTGGGGCTGTTGATGACGCGCGCCAGCGAGAGGTCGTCTTGATACGTAACCATACGCAGGTATGACAGGGCATCCTTGACCTCGCGCCTGTCAAAGAACTGGACGCCCGAGTAGATGGTATAGGGAATCTTCTCGCGAACGAGAGCCTCCTCCACCGCGCGCGTGACGTAATGCGCACGATAGAGAATCGCGATGTCACGGTATGCGACGGGATCTCTCGCAGCAGTGCCGTCGCCGCCATCGCCACTCGCATGGAGCTCCTCTATCCGCTCGCAGATCCAGGATGCCTCCTGGGCGGAGTCCCCCGCATGATGACAGCGCACGGGCCCTCCTGCGGGAAGTCGTGCCACGAGGGACTTCTTCATGCGCTGCACGTTGGTGTCGATGAGCGAGTTTGCCACCGCAAGCACCTGGGGCGTGGAACGGTAGTTGTCGTTCATCATGATGGTGCGGGTACCCGGAAAGCGTTTGTCGAAGTCAAGCAGGTAGCGAACGTTCGCGCCGCGCCAAGTGTATATGGTCTGGTCTGGGTCACCCACCACGAAGAGGTTGTGGTGGTAGCCTTGGAGCACCTCCATGAGCTCGTACTGCAGGCCGTCGATGTCCTGGAACTCGTCGACCATGACGTACTCGAGGCGGGACTGCCACTTGGAGCGAATCTCGGGGTTGCGCTCGAAGATGTGCAACGTGAACTTGATGAGGTCGTTGTAGTCGAGCCCGAAGCACTTCTTTTCCTGGTAGAGATACCCGTAGAAGAGGATGTCCTCGGCACTCCTTGCCGACTCGTACTTGGCGTGGAGGGCTTCTGCGGACATGTCGATCATGTCGCGGTAGTACTCGGGCTCGGTGAGGAGCTTGCGCGCCTCGAACATGTCTCGCGCCCGCGCGAAGGTCATGTCGCGCAACGTGAGCTGCCGCTCCTCGTAGATGATCCTGAGGATGGAGTCTATGTCCGAGTTGTCGAGCACGAGAAAGCTCTTGGGATAGCTCACTGCCGACGAATCCTCCTGAAGCACCGATACGCAGAAGCCATGGAAGGTGTTGACGTAGCCGGCGTCGTTGTCGCCAGTGAGGGCATGGATGCGCTGACGCATCTCGTTGGAGGCCTTGTTGGTGAAGGTGACACAGAGGATGTTGCCCGGCATGATGCCCATCTCGTTGACGAGGTAGGCAAAGCGTCTGGCGAGGGCGCGCGTCTTGCCCGACCCCGCCCCGGCGACCACGCGAACATAGCCCTCCGTGGTGGTGACGGCCTTGATCTGCGACTCGTTGAGCCCCGCAAGCACGTCATCCATCTGCGCCCTCCTCCCCCAGGTATGGCATCATCATACACGAACCGGAACACCTGTTCTAGATTGAAAGCGGATGTGGCGGTCGCTCGATTATGACAGGTACCTGTGTTTATGGAGAACCCGTGGTGTCCTGTCTTCCCGTCCCATTTGCACAGGTGCCTGTTATTATGGGTCGAAAAAAATGGACAGGTGCCTGTACGACTGCAGGCACCCCAGACGAAAGGACGTCCCATGAACGACGAACTCATCAACGACCCGGAGTTCACCCTCTCCCGCAAGATTGGCCGCCTCGCACGTCTCATGCACCGCTACCAGGCGTACCGCGCCAAGGCAGCCGGACTCGTGGGCAATCCCGTACGCGGCCAGGGACGCGTGCTCGCGCTTCTCAAGAACCGTCCCGAGACAAGCCAGCGCGAGCTCTCGTACCTTCTCGACATGCGCCAGCAGTCCCTCTCGGAGCTTCTTGCCAAGCTCGAGGACAAGGGTTACATAACCCGCTCCAAGTCAGAGGCGGACGGCCGCGTGACGGTGGTCAGGCTCACCGAGGAAGGCGCACGGGCGGTACCGGACATCGATGACATGGGTGGCGAGGCGGACACGTTCTCCTCGCTCTCGCAGGCAGACCTCGCCAAGTTCGAGGAGGTCGTGGACGCACTCACCATCTCTCTCAAGGAGAAGCTCGTGGCCATGGGCGATGACCCCGATGACTTCCGCCACGGTCGCGGATGTCGCAGGGGCTTCGGCTACGGCCCGCATCCCGAGAGAGACGATGACTTCTGTGGACGCAGGCACGGCCACACCGATCCCGAAGACCACCACACGCATCGTGCGTGAGCCAGGGTACCGGCCCATCCCCTATACTGGACGGGCCACGACGACGCAGACGGGAGCATGCGATGGCCTTCACCGAGCTCGACCCGAGCGAGTACACCGAACGGGTCTTCCACCAATTTGACAGGGAGTGGGGCATCCTCATGGCAGGCGACTCCACCACGCATTGCGATGCGATGACCGTGAGCTGGGGCGGGCTGGGCACCTTCTGGAACAGGCCGGCGATTACGGTATACGTGCGCCAGTCGCGCCTCACCAAGGAGTTCATGGACGCGAACGACACCTTCTCGCTGTCGTTCCTCCCTGCACGGTTCCACGACGCCCATAAGGTTCTTGGCTTTAGGAGCGGGCGCGACGTCGACAAGACCACAGCCACGGGCCTTACGCCGATCCTCGTCGACGGTACGCCCGCCTACGGTGAGTCGGCGCTCGTCTTCGTAGGCCGCAAGGCGCTCGTGAAGTACCTGGACCCGGAGAGCTTCGTCGACGCCCGGGCGCACGACCGCTGGTACCATGGCGGCGAGAACGACGAGAACTACCACACCATGTACGTCGCCTACGTGGAGAAGATCCTTCTCGCCGAATAGCGTGGCGCAGCGTCCTACTCCCCCACGCGTTCCTCGAACCCAGGGTCATCCAGCCTGGCGGCCCATGTGCCGCCCAGAAGTCGGAGCCTGCCTCCCGCGTGCGCTCTGCCGCCATCCGATCGTTCGAGATAGCTCATGTGGCAGTCATAGCATACGAACAACGCGGCGACCACCGCCGCGCGGCTGTCGATGCACGCCACGTGGAAGGCCTTGGGCGTATGATGGGACGTTCCCCTGACCTTGGCGACGGCGATCTGGTCTCCCAGCGTATCATCCTCAGGGTTGCATACCTCATAGATGGGCAGGTGGCAGCCGCGCTGTCCCAGCGACACAGGGTAGGCACGGTACATGCGACCGCTCAGCTCCAGCTCGTAGAACTCGACCCTGCCCACAAGACCGTCGGGCTCATCCTGCGAGCTGATGCGCCCGGTATGTGCGGAGCCGTCACGCGATGCCGACCCCAGCAGGATGACCGGCCGCTCGTTCGTTCCGAAGGCCTCGGCACACTCGATCACGGACGGCATGCGAACCTGCCACGAGACGTTGCGAACGGACACGTCATAGAGCAGCACGCCGGGGTTCGTGCGCTCAGAGCATGCGATGGCACCGATGGTCTCGGATCCACGCATGAGAACGTAGCGAGTCTGACCGGGCATCCCCTCAATCTGCCTCATCGAGAACCTCATGCGCCCTCCCCACCCGTCGGTGCCTCGTGGATGTGGAAATCGTAGCATTCGTGCACGGGGAAGACGCATGTCAACCAAACAAATGGCAGGTAACCCGTGCGAGTCAGGCCCGGATTTATGATGTGACGCCCTTCTCCTTGCACCGCTCGCCTCTACGCCACACAAAAGCGGGCGACCCAAAGGGCCGCCCGCGCGGGTACGAACTCTACCTAGAACTTTGGACTCTCCTCCTCAGCACCCATCCGACGAGGTTTAATCCTCTTACCAGAAGCCCTTCTCCTCAGCGTCCGATAAAGTTGACGCTCTGGCCCCTGCGTGGTGGCATCGGTTCTTCCGTCTGTCTACCTAGAGACTTTGCGATTCTCGTATCGCTGACGTGGCCTACGTATGTGAATGGCCTACCGATAAAGACGGGACACGCGACGCCACCCGCGGGACACGCTCTGTGAGATCTCATCGCCGTTCATTGGCATCACCTCCCAGATCAGCCGCAAACCCCGTTGCGACTTCCTTTCCTTACTGCAAGAATACCCAAATTTCGACGTTACGTTTCGAGAAAGTTCCGCTGCCGCTCGTCGAGCCAAAATCACCGTTGGCAATCATTCGAAAAAGGACTTCGTGGTGGGATGCCCGGGCGAGACGATCGTCTGCCCGACACGAACGCCGTGGTCATATAGTGAGTGCATGACGAAAAGACTCTTCGTAGGCATCACGTTCTCAGACGAGGTGGTGGACGCGCTCGTGGCCGACCAGGCCTCGCTCGCCCCGTACCTGCGACTCGGCCGCATGAGCGCTCGCGAGAACCTCCATCTCACGCTCGCGTTCCTCGGTGACGCGGACGCCGACATCGAACGGCGGGCACGAGAGGCCGTTGACCTCACGGCAAGGGCGGGACATCCCATGGAGCTCACCCTTGGCGAGCTCGGCTTCTTCGACCATCGCGGCCGTCTGGTGGCATGGCGCGGGATCGCCCCCGACGACGGCCTCGATGACCTGGTCGCACTGCAGGCATGTCTCGTGCGCGAGCTCGCCTTGCGCGGTATCGCGGTCGACGCACGTCCCTACCGGCCCCACGTCACCCTCGCACGCAATGTGCGCCTGGAAGACGAGGCGTCCGTCGTCCCCCTGCCCGTCTCCTTCACGGCCACCACCGTCCGACTCATGTGGAGCCACCACCCGGAGGGGGGCGCGCTCGCCTACACGCCGATCCTCTCCGCAGACCTCGGTGCCAGCGGCGCGCCCGCCCACTAGGGACCGTCCCGGCATCCATACGCCGACAGACGCGCGCTCGCCCGCCCGCAACGGGGAGAATTGCAGGTGGTCACCGAGCGTTGGTCGTCTGGAGGCACGTCATGGCTGATCACCTCATCACCGGGTCCGGTTCTCTCCTCGACGCCGAGGGTCGTCTCCGGGAACCGGGCTATGCGTTCCGACCGCCCTTCGACTACAACCGCGAGGACATCGCCGCGCCGGCGCTTCGCATCAAGGACTGGGACTACTACCTCGTGAACGATGACGAGTATGCCGTCGCCCTCACGTTCTCCGACCTTGGCTACGTGGGTCTTGTCTCCGCGTCTCTCATGGACTTCTCGAACGACACGTTCAAGACCACCTCGGAGAGGGTCGTACTTCCCCTCGGGCGCATGGGCGTGCCGAGAAGTTCGGACGAGGGTGACGTCGACTGGAGAAATGGCCGCTGCTCCGTGCGTTTTGCCCATGTCCCGGGAGGACGTCGCCTCTCCTTCTCCATGGCCCGCTTCGACGGTGACGACGATCTCGAGGTGGAGGTCCTGCTCGACCAGGCACCCCGCGACTCCATGGTCATCTGCACCCCGTGGGCCGACGACGCGTCCGCCTTCTACTACAACCGCAAGATCATCGGCATGCGTGCGCGAGGAGGGTTCAGGTGTGGCGCGCTCTTTCATGAGTTCGACCCCATCGAGGCGCTCGGTCTGCTGGACTGGGGACGTGGCGTGTGGACCTATGACAACGTCTGGTACTGGGCGGCGGCCCAGGGTCACCAGGCGGGACACGTGGTGGGGCTCAACCTCGGCTACGGATTCGGCGACACCACGGCAGCAAGCGAGAACATGGTCTTCGTGGACGGCATTGCCCACAAGCTGGGTCGCGTCGACTTCGGGATCCCCACGGGAGAGGATGGCTCCTACCTCTACCTCAAGCCCTGGCACATGCTCGATGACGAGGGACGCCTCGAGCTCGTCTTCACGCCACGCATCGACCGAGCCGATGACACGAACGTAGCAAATGTGATCGTCTCCGAGCAGCACCAGGTCTTCGGAACCCTTGCGGGGGCCATCGTCCTCGACGATGACAGCATACTGAGCGTGAGCGGCCTGCGCGGGTCTGCGGAGCACGTCCACAACAGGTACTAGCCCTCCGCAGATGCGTGCGCCTTCTGGGCGATCCCTACCCGAACAGGGCCATCGCCAGCGTACACGCCACGATCAGGGCGAGCCCCGTGAGCGAGCGTCGCGTATACCGCTCCCCGAACACGACCGCCGAGAAGGCCATCGACACCACGATCGAGAGTTTGTCTATGGGAACGACCACGCTCACCACGCCGTTCTGGATGGCATAGTAGTAGCAGAGCCAGCTCGCACCGGTGGCCACACCCGAGACGCACACGAAGAAGAGCTCGCGTCGGTCGATGCCGCGCACCTGCCCCGCCTTGCCGCGCATGACCACCACGACCCATGCCATCACGAGCACGAAGCAGGTGCGCACCGCGGTGGCGAGGGTCGACTCGACGCCGTCGATGCCCACCTTCGCGAGGATGCTCGTCAGCGCGGCGAACACCGCGGAGCCCACGGCGTACCATCGCCACGTGCGACCGGTCACGCCGTGGTCCTGCTCGCGACGCTCGAGCATCATGAACGTTCCCGCGAGGATGCCCACGCAGCCGATGAGCTTGACGGCGAGACCCTGCGTCTCGCCGAAGAGCACGATGGCGAGAAGCACCGTGAGCACCGTGGAGCACTTGTCGATGGGGACCACCTTGTTGACGTCACCCTCGGAGAGCGCACGGAAGTAGCAGATCCAGCTGGCTCCCGTGGAGAGGCCCGAGAGCGCGAGGAAGAGCAGCGAGCGAGGACCGATGGCCCCCACCTGTCCCGCCGACCCCACCACCACCGCCATCAGCCAGGCGAAGGCGAGCACCACGATGGTGCGAATCGCCGTTGCCACGTCGGGATCCGTGTGGCGGATGCCGCACTTCGCGAGAATCGACGTGATGCCGGCGAAGACCGCCGATCCGGCCGCCGCGATAAGCCACATGACGCATCCTTCCGAGAGGAGTCGCAGACCCCCTAGGTCTACCTCATGGGGGCAGCGACTTCAACCCCTTGTCACGTGCCGCTACTCGACCCCGTGGCCGTCCACGCCGGACTCGCCCGTGAGCTTGGCGCGATACTCGGCGAGCATGGCCTTCTGCTCCGCAGGCAGCTTGGGATAGCATGGGTCACAGTCCTCGAGAACCTTCACCACCGCCTCGGAGACGAGCCAGCGGGCGAACCACTTCTGGTCTGCCGGGATCACATACCACGGCGCATGCTCCGTGGCGGTCTTGTCGATGCACCTCTCGAAGGCATCCATGTACTTCGGCCAGAGCTGCCGCTCGGCGATGTCGGAGGCGGAGAACTTCCAGTTCTTGGACTCGTCGTCGATGCGTTCGAGGAGACGCTTCCTCTGCTCGTCGGGACCTACGTTGAGGAAGACCTTCAGAAGCCGATAGCCGTTCTCCCAGAGGTACTCCTCGAAATCGCGAATCTGGCGGTAGCGGCGATCGAAGAACTCGTCCTCCCCCATGTCGGTCGTCCGCTTGGGCATGACGTAGCCCTGCTGCAGGGAATGCACGCGCACCACGAGCACGTCCTCGTAGTAGCTGCGGTTGAAGAGGCCTATGTAGCCGCGCCGCGGCAGATGCGTCACCGCACGCCAGAGGTAGTCATGCGCGAGCTCCTCCTGGGAGGGCTGCTTGAAGCTGTAGTCCATCACGCCCTGGGGGTTGAGGCCGCTCATGACGTCCTTGATCGTGGAGTCCTTGCCTGCGGCGTCCATCGCCTGGAGCATCACCACCACGCCTTCGCGACCATCGGCACAGAGCATGTCCTGGAGCGCGCTCATGCGGATGTTGTTCTGCTCGGTAAGCTCCTCGTAACGAATGCGCTCGTCCTTGTCGACATGCGCCGACGTGGGGTGATCACCGATCTTGAAGTGGCCGTTGCCGTCAAAACGGCAGTCTAGGAGGTCCATCTCGCTCCTCTCGTTGGAATCCCGATGCCTTCGATTCTATCCACAGTCACGCTCGACCAACCCGCCAGCCTGTAGGCGGTCGCGTTCGCATGCGAAAAGGAAAACGCACTCGCATGACCATACGCAGTTTGAGTACATTTATGGCAGAGGCACGTCCGTCCTTCGACGAGAGGCATCCCGATGAGAGGCATCCACCGACCGTCCCACCACGTCCTGCTTGCGGGCATCGTCCTGGCAACGATCACGGCGATGGCACTCGTGGCCTGCTCGCAGCCGGTCTCGTCGGAAGACGACCCGTCGACCTCGAGCACAGGCTACACCATCATCCAGCCGAGCGAGGCCAAGGAGATGATCGATGACGGTACCGTGACCGTGGTGGACGTGCGGACGCAGGGCGAGTACGAGGACGCGCACATAGAGAATGCCGTGCTCGTACCCCTTGACACGATCGGTGACGCCGATGTCACCGCCCTTCCCGACAAGGACGCGACACTCATCGTCTACTGCCGTACGGGCGTGCGGAGCGCACAGGCCTCCGCCGCCCTCGCGAGGCTGGGCTACACCCACGTGTACGACATGGACGGCGGCATCACGTCATGGACCTTCGGCACCGTATCGGGAGCCGCCTCGTGAACGGGCGACCTCGGCCTGGCGACCCATGTCCTGATCCACCGCGAGCGCAGATTGAAGAATCGGGGTCCGAAATGCAACTTGTTGGCGCCGTCCCGGGCGGAGCCTCGTATCATTACAGGGTCAGTTCCACACGACCGGAGGCATACATGACCATCGTCGACATGCTCAGGCACGACGCGGCCGCTTGGCCCAACGAGACGGCACTCGTGGAGGTCAACCCCGAGATGCGGGAGAGCCGCCATGTGACGTGGCGTGAGTATGACCTGGTCGAGGCAACGGAGGACGAGTCGTTCCGTCGCGAGATGACCTGGCAGGTCTTCGATGAGCAGTCCAACCGTCTTGCCAACCTGCTCCTCTCGCGAGGCGTGCACAAGGGAGACAAGGTCGCCATCCTGCTCTACAACTGCATCGAGTGGCTCCCCATCTTCTTTGGCGTGCTCAAGACCGGTGCCACCGTCGTGCCGCTCAACTTCCGCTACTCTGCCGACGAGATCGACTACTGCATCGACAGGTCCGATGCCGACATCTTGATCTTCGGCCCCGAGTTCATCGGCCGCGTGGAGCAGATCGTGCCCAAGATCCAGCGCGGACGTCTGCTCTTCTTCGTTGGCGACGACTGCCCCACCTGGGCCGAGAGCTACCGAGAGCTCGCCATGTTCTGCTCAAGCGCCGATCCCATGGTCCCGCTCTCCGAGGACGAGGACGCGGCCATCTACTACAGCTCCGGCACGACGGGCTTTCCCAAGGCGATCCTGCACCGCCACCAGAGCCTCACGCAGGCAGCCGAGATGGAGGCCGTGCACCACGGGACCACCCACGAGGACACCTTCCTCTGCATACCGCCGCTCTACCACACCGGCGCCATGATGCACTGGCTCGGCAGCCTCACCTGTGGGGGCAAGGGCGTCCTTCTGCGCGGCGTGAGCCCCGAGACCATCCTCAGGACCGTGAGCATGGAGCAGTGCACCATCGTATGGCTGCTCGTGCCCTGGGCACAGGACATTCTCGTCGCCATCGAGGATGGCACGGTGCGTCTCAAGGACTACGAGCTCGACCAGTGGCGCCTCATGCACATCGGTGCCCAGCCCGTGCCCCGGAGCCTCATCCAGCGCTGGAGACAGGTCTTCCCCAACCACGCCTACGACACCAACTACGGCCTCTCCGAATCGATCGGCCCGGGCTGCGTCCATCTGGGCATCGAGAACATCGATCACGTCGGTGCCATCGGCGTCCCCGGCTATCGCTGGGAGTGCAGGATCGTGGACGAGCAGGGCAACGTCGTCGGGCAAAACGTCGTGGGCGAGCTCTGCGTCAAGGGACCGGGTCTCATGGAGTGCTACTACAAGGACCCCGAGGCCACGGCCGAGACGCTCATCGACGGCTGGCTTCACACCGGAGACATGGCCCGCCAAGATGACGAAGGCTTCTACTGGCTCGTCGACCGCAAGAAGGACGTCATCATCACGGGAGGCGAGAACCTCTACCCCGTCCAGATCGAGGACTTCATGAGCGCCTGCCCGGCCATCCAGGACGTTGCCGTGATCGGCCTGCCGGACGAGCGCCTCGGCGAGGTCGCCACGGCCATCGTCCAGCTCAAGCCGGACTACGCGGGCAGGACCACCACGCAGGACGTCGCCGACTTCTGCCTGGGTCTGCCACGCTACAAGAGGCCGCGCGAGATCATCTTCGCCGACGTGCCACGCAACGCCACGGGCAAGATAGAGAAGCCACTGCTTCGCGACCGCTACGGTGCCACGGGGCTTGTCGACCGCGAGAACCAGAGCTAAGAGCACAGGGAGAGAGACACCATGGATAAGCAGCTTATGTCTGGAAACGAAGCCATCGCGCAGGGCGCATGGGAGGCTGGCGTTCGCGTGGGGGTAGGCTATCCCGGCACCCCCTCCACCGAGACGCTCGAATCGCTCGTGCGCCACGAGGACACGCACTGCGAGTGGGCGCCCAACGAGAAGGTCGCGCTCGAGGTCGCGATCGGCGCCGCCATGGGCGGCGTACGCAGCCTCGCGACCATGAAGCACGTGGGCGTCAACGTGGCCGCCGACCCGCTCATGTCCGTGTGCAACACGGGTGTCAACGCGGGTCTCGTCATCCTGGCCGCCGACGACCCCTCGTGCTACTCGTCCCAGAACGAGCAGGACTCGCGCACCTACGCGGCCTTCGCACGCATCCCCTGCCTCGACGCAGCCGACTCGCAGGAGGCGTACGACATGACGAGACGCGCCTTCGAGGTCTCCGAGGAGTTCGACACCCCCGTCATGCTCCACGAGACCATGCGCGTGGCGCATACCCGCACGATGGTCTGCGCAACGGGCGATCGAGATGACGTCGCTCCCCGCCCCTATGCGGATGACATCGGAAAGTTCGTCATGATGCCCGCCAACGCCGTGAGGCGACGCCTCGTGGTGGACGCACGCACCGAGCGACTGGTGGAGTTCGCCGAGCAGACCGACCTCAACCGTACCGAGATGCGTGACACCCGCATCGGCGTCATCTGCGCCGGAGCCGTGTACGAGCACGTGCGCGAGGCACTGCCCGACGCGAGCACCTTCAAGCTCGGTCTCTCCTGGCCGTTGCCGCCGCAGCGCCTCGCGCGGTTCGCGGCGAGCGTGGACGAGTGCTACGTGGTCGAGGAGGCAAGCGACTACCTCTCGCTGCGCGTCCGAGCCATGGGCATCGTGCTGGCGACGCCCTGTGCAGGTCCCCTGCCCCCCGCCGGCGAGCTCAAACCCGCCGACATCCGCACATCCTTCGGCGTGGCCGAGCCTCGACACATGGACGCCGCGACGGATCTCCCGCCGAGGCCACCGGCATTCTGCCCCGGTTGCCCGCACCGCCTCGTCTTTTGCGAGCTTCGCCGCATCAAGGCGATAGTGACCGGCGACATCGGCTGCTACACGCTCGGCGCCGTCGCGCCGTACAACGCATGCCACTCCGTGATCGACATGGGCGCCTCGTTCTCGATGGCACACGGCATGGAGCTCGCTGGTGCGCCCGACCGCACGGGACGCCCCGTCATCGGCGTGATCGGCGACTCGACCTTCGCGCACTCGGGCATCACGAGCCTGCTCGGTACCGTGTACAACGGTGGTACGGGCACGCTCTGCATCCTCGACAACCGCACCACGGCCATGACCGGGACACAGGGCAACCCCGTGAACGGCGTCACGCTCACGGACTCGTCGCACAAGATTGGGCCCCTCGACAACCCCACGGGCAAGGCGCTCGACCTCGTGCCCCTCGTCCGCGCACTCGGCGTCGACGACGTGGTGCAGGTGGATGCGCAGGATGCCAAGGCCATCCGTGCCGCCCTCAAGTCCGCCGTGGAGAACTCCGACCAGCTCAGCGTCATCATCTTCAAGGCACCGTGCCGTCTCGTGGACCGAACGCGTCACCCGGCGCCCACCATCACCGACTGCCGCGCCTGCGGGACGTGCATCCGCATTGGATGCCCTGCCCTTGGGCGTGACGCCGATGGCAGGGCCGTCATTGACGTCAACCAGTGCATCGGATGCGATCAGTGCATGCAGTCGTGCCCCTTCGGCTGCATCACGAAGGAGGACTAGCATGCAGACCAAGACAATCCTGCTCGTAGGCGTCGGTGGCCAGGGCACCATTCTCGCCGGCAACCTTCTCGCCATGACGGCGGCCGAGACCGGACTCGACGTGAAGGTCTCCGAGATTCACGGCATGTCTCAGCGCGGTGGCTCGGTGAGTACCGTCATCCGCGTGGGGGCGCACGTGGACAGCATGGTATGCGACCCGGGTTGTGCCGACGTGATCGTGGCCTTCGAGGCCGTCGAGGCGCTTCGCGCACAGCAGCTCCTCGCCGAGGGCGGCCGCCTGTTCGTGAACGACGAGCAGATAGTACCCGTCTCGGTGAACATCGGCAACTTCGCCATGCCGACGAATGTCAACGCTCGACTCGCGTCCATGGGTGCCAAGCTCATCCCCGCCGGACGCATCGCCCGCGAACTGGGCAGCCCGCGCTCGACCAACGTGGTGCTCGTGGGCGCGCTCTCCACGGCACTCGACTTCGACGAGGCACTCTGGCGTGACACCATCACCAAGCGCGTCCCGCCCAGGACCGTGGATGCCAACCTTGCCGCGTTCGAGGCAGGACGAGCCGCCGCCGGCGAATGATCCAGGAGTGGTCATGGTTTTCTCCGTGCGATTGCTCCGCGATATTGGAGGGATACCAAAGGGCAGGTGTCAAAAAGCGATAGGTTTGTGTGGCTGTATTTTGCGCACCTTGACTCGGATACATATATATGCAAATTGGTGCATATATCAGGTTACATATTCATTTCTATGAAAATATAACCGTATGGGCAAAGCCCTTCGCGTGAGGGGGCACACAAACCTATCGATTACGCGCACCTGGGGTATCGGACTCGGACTGCTGCAGCCAAAACGGGCCCGAAGACGGGGTCAGCATCCCCTAGGACCGTCCTATGGCCTGGCGATAGTCCTCGTCACTTCGCAGACGCCTCCCAGAGCCGGGCCATCTCCGCAGCGCCAACGGGTGAGAACCTCGTGCCCTCGCCCTCGCGCAACGGCACGAGGGCATCCGCATGCGCGGGGTCGGCAAGAAGCGCATCCTTCTTGTCACGTGGAAGCCGCTTGATGCGGTACTCGAGAGTGCTCGCGAGCGAACGGTCAGGGGCGGTCCAAAGCCCTACGAGCGCCACCACGCGATGCGTGCGCGTGTACCTGGCGCATCGTCCCGTCCGCGAGCGATGCTCGGCCATGCGACGCGACACGTCGGTCGCGATGCCCGTGTAGTAGGAGCCGTCCTCGCAGCGCACCATGTAGACGTAGTAGCCCATGGGGACGCGAGGACTCTATCCCTCGAGCCTCTGCGTGAGCAGCCGGTTGAAGAGCTTTGGGTTGCCGCTCCCCTTGCTGGCCTTCATGCACTGGCCCACGAGGAAGCCCACGACCTTCTTGTTGCCGTCACGATACTGCTGGGCCTGGTCAGGGCAGCGAGCGAGCACCTCGGCCACGATGGGCGCAAGCTCGCCGGCGTCGGACACCTGACGCATGCCTCGGGCGTCCACGACCCTCTCAGGGTCGTCATCCGTCCCGTCAACGAGGTCAAGCACCTCGCGGGCCTGCGCGAAGGTGATGGCGTCCCCGGCGAGAAGGACCGCGATGCTCCGCAGCTGCTCGGACGAGACGCCCTCGTGACCAGGCAGCAGGTTCACGATCACGTTGGCGACCGTTCCCGCGACCTTCTCGCCTACGCCATCGACTGCCTGCTCGAAGAGACGGGCCGTCTTGGGGTCGCCTGCGATCTGGGCGGCGTCGGCCCGCTTGATTCCGTATGCGGTCACGTAGCGGTCACGCTTGGCGTCGGGCAGCTCGGGGATGCGCGAGCGGCATTCCTCGATGAAGGCGTCGGTGAGATCGAATGGTGCGAGGTCGGGGTCGGGAAAGAGCCGGTAGTCGTCGGCCGTCTCCTTCACACGCATCACGATCGTACGCCTGCGGCTGGGTTCCCAGTGGCGGGTCTCCTGGTAGACGATGCCGCCCTCCTCGAGCACCTCGGCCTGGCGACGAATCTCGTATTCGAGCGCGTCGTGCAGGCTCTTGAACGAGTTGATGTTCTTCATCTCGGTCTTGGTGCCATAGGCCGTCTCGCCACGCCGACGCAGCGAGATGTTGCCGTCGCAGCGCATGGAACCGCTCTCGAGCGAACAGTCGGAGATGCCGAGCGTGAGGTAGGTCTCGCGGAGCTTCTCCATGAAGAGGCGTGCCTCCTCGGGCGTACGCAGGTCCGGCTCGGTCACGAGCTCGATGAGGGGCGTTCCGCAGCGGTTGTAGTCGACGAGGCTCTCGGTCGCCGCGGTGATGCGACCCTCCTCGCCTCCCACGTGCACCATCTTGGCGGCATCCTCCTCCATGTGGATGCGCAGGATGCGGATGGGCGCGACATAGGAGCCGTCCGCGGCCTTCTCCACGCCCGTGCCATCAGGTCGCTCCGAAGAGCCCTCACCGAAGACCTCAAGGTCAAGGTGACCATACATGCAGAAGGCCACGGGACCTTGCGTGGTCTGGAAGTTCTTTGCCATGTCGGGATAGAAGTAATGCTTGCGATAGAACATCGAGTGCTTCTGGATCTCGCAGTTCGTGGCAAGCCCTGCCATGACGATGCTCTGAATGGCCTTCCTGTTGGGCACCGGGAGCGCACCGGGCATGCCCAGACACACCGGGCATACGTTGGTGTTGGGCTCGTCGTCATGGGAGAGGCGGCAGTTGCAGAACATCTTGGTGTCGAGCGTGGTGAGCTCGGTGTGCACCTCGAGGCCGATGACGGCCTCCCAGTCCTTGAGAACCTCGGCGAGCTCCTTCATGCGAGCTCACCCCCCTTCCCGGCGAGATCGGGCGCGACGACACCACGAGCGGAGAAGCCCCGCTCGATGGCGCGGGCAAACTGCAGCAGCGTCCTGTCCTTGAAGGCGGGACCCTGCAGCTGAGCCGAGACGGGAAGGCCGGAGTCGGCACCAAGCCCCAGGGGTACGGAGATCCCGCCGTTTCCGGCGATGTTGTTGGAGATCGTGAACATGTCGCTCGCGTACATCTGCGTCGGGTCGGAGATCTCGCCAAACCTGAAGGCGGTACGAGGGCTCGCGGGCATGAGGATGACGTCGCACTGCTCGTAGGCGTGCAGGTAGTCCTGGGTGATGAGCGTGCGCACCTGCTGCGCGGGGTAGTAGTATCTTTCATAGACCCCCGAGCTGAGGAGATAGGCACCGAGCATCTGCCGCCTCTTCGCCTCGAGCCCGAAGCCATGCGAGCGGCTCTTGGCGGTCTGCTCGGCGAGGGTGGCACAGCCCTTCTCCTGATAGCCGTAGCGAACGCCGTCAAAGCGGGCGAGGTTGGAGAAGGCCTCGCACGGGGCGATCACGTAGTAGGCGGCGATGGCCGCCGCGATGTTGGGGAGGTCGACCTCGACGATACAGGCTCCCTGGTCCTCGAGTGTCCTGGCAGCGGACCCAATCGCAATCCTGACCTCGGATGCGAGACCCTCGGCCTCCATGAGCGCCGGCACGATGCCCACGCGACGTCCCTCCACGGGTTCCTCGAGGTGCTCGAGGAAGTCCACGGGACAGTCCTGTGACGTGGAGTCGTAGGGATCGTTGCCCCCGGCCACGAGGGCGTTCATGGCCAGCGCGACGTCTCCCACGGAACGGCCGAAGGGACCCACCTGGTCGAGCGACGAGCCGAAGGCCACGACGCCATAGCGTGACACGGCACCATACGTGGGCTTCATTCCCACGACGCCACAGAGCGAGGCTGGCTGTCGAATGGAGCCGCCCGTGTCCGACCCCAGGGAGAGCGTGACCTCGCCGGCGGCGACGGCCGCAGCGGAGCCGCCCGAGGACCCGCCGGGCACGCGCTCGGTGTCCCAGGGGTTGTTGGTGCGATGGAAGGCGGAGGACTCGGTGGACGAGCCGAACGCGAACTCGTCCATGTTGGCCTTGCCCATGGGCGTGGCCCCGGCGGCGAGCATGCGCGCCACGCAGGTGGCCGTGAACGTGGAGTCGTAGTTCTCGAGCATCCTGGACGCACAGGTCGTGTGCGTACCCACGAGATGCATGTTGTCCTTGAAGGCAACGGGCACGCCCGCGAGGGGCCCGAGCCTCTCGCCAGCCGCGCGCGCCGCGTCGGTCGCAGCGGCGGCGGCGAGCGCAAGGTCGGCGGAGACCTCGAGGAAGGCCTGCACGGAGACGTCGCGCCTGTCGATGGCATCGAGCGAGGCGCGAGCGACCTCCGTCGCGGAGAAGTCTCCGGCGGCAACGCCCGCGGCAATCTGGGACGCGGAGAGGGTGTCGAGGTTTGCCATTACCGATCGCCTCCCTCGGTGCCTAGGATTGACGGCACGCGGAAGTAGCGCTCCCGCGAAGCCCCGGCGTTGCGAAGTGCCGTTCGGATGTCGAGCGCCCTCACGGAGTCGTCAACCACATCCTCTCCCATCACGTTGGAGAGGTCGCCGATGGGGTGGAAGGTGGGTTCGACCCCTTCGAGGTCGTACTGGCGGATGGGCGCGAGAAGCTCCACCGCCTCGTTCATGTATGCCGTCATTTCGTCGAGCTCCCGCTCGGTGAGGTCAATGCGTGCGTAGTCGGCGATGCCAGCAACGTCTTCCCTGCTCAGGGCCATGAGTCCTCCTGTGCACCCAGATGCGTCCAATGGTTGTCATTCTAGGACACAAGCTCACCGTACGGCCCGGAACCGTGCGACCGAGACAGGGGCGCAACAAAGCGCAACAGCGTGCGGGCCAAAGTCGTACGCGGAGAGCGACTTGTGCCCAACGACATTGGCACATGATTCATGTTTATATCAACGCATCTACCTGCGCAAACGTTATGAGCCAAAACCGCTTGCCGCAGGCGAGAAAGGCACCCGCAGGTCAGGACGGCGCACTGAGGAGCCAAAGTGACGGAGCCATTCTCGTCCGCCGAAGACGACTTTGGCCCATCGGCGCTACACGCCCCTCTTCGCCGCGTAGGCAACGAGAACGGCCGAGATCACGGCGGTGAGCGTCGACGCGCCAAAGAGCACGGGCTGCACGCCAAGGGCGTTGGCGAGAAATGGCGCGACCAGAAGCGGCAGCACGCCCGCGCTGTTGAGGCCCACGCGCATGACCGACGTCACGCGACCCACGTAGCTGGGGTCGCAGCGCTCTTGCGTGAGCGTGCTTCGCACCGGGCCCATCGCACCAAACCCCAGACCCGTGAGCACCTGGCCCACAACGGCGCAGGCAAGGAGGGGCGTACCTGTGTACACCATGGATCCCACGCCCGTGAGCAGCAGAAACGCGGAAAGAAGCTTCATCGAGAGTCTCCTTGAGGGCACCTTCAGGATAACGAGCGAGCCGAGCGTGGCGCCCACGCCGGCAAACGCCGAGAGCCAGCCCATCCATTCGGTACCCACCCTGAGGTAGTCGCGGTAGAAGAGGGACTCGAGCGAGTCAAAGGCCCCGTAGCAGAAGAAGCCCAGGAAGCCAATGAAGAAGAGCAGCCTCAGCTCGTCATGGGAGAAGGTGATCCTGATGCCTTCGCCGATGTCTGCGAGAAAGTCCTTCGCTCCTCGCCTGTCGCTCTTCGGCGCACGCGCGGGACACGTGGTCTCTGGCGTCTTCCAGACGAGCCATACGGCCGGCAGCACGCAGAGGGCAAGGATGGAGAAGACGCATTGGATGGGAAGGACGGTCGTCATGGTGCCACCCAGGGTGGGACCCACGATGACCGAAAGGCTGGTGGCGGTGTTGTTGAGGCTGTTCATGCGCTTGAGCTCGCCTCGTCTGTCGACCATGTAGCGAGGGTATGCGTCCATGGCCGTCGTACCCACGCCGAAGAGGAAGCCGCCCATGATGCCCATGAGGTAGAGCACGGGATAGCTCACCGGCGCAAACCAGCCGACGAAGCCCATCACGCTCATGGCCAAGAGCGACGCGACGAGGGTATGGCGCGGACCGACGGCGTCGATCACGGCACCGGCGGCAAAGCTGCCGATGACGAGAAACGCGTTAAGGCAGAGGACGAGAACGGAGATCTCGAGCGCACCTGCACCGAGGACATAGGTCGCGCAACCGATGATGCCCACGAAGTACGTGGCCTGGAAACCGAGCTGCTGGAGGAAGTTTATGGCGACGAGACGTCGCGTTGGCGTCGAGAAGGGTCCCTTCTCGGGCATGGTGAAAGACATTGGAGTGGCTCCTGATGGTACGAGTCTGGACAGAGACGGTGGTTCGGGCCCCAACTAAGGGATGATGACAAGTGCATGCCCTTTAACCACGCCCGCCATGACTGACCACCAATCGATCGACTCCAGAATGACTGCTATTCATACCACAACACGTCCAGGCGCACAAGTCAGAATCAGCGAGATGCCACCTGCGAGACGGGCTCCACGGCCTCCTGCTGCCCGGATGGCCCAGGCTCACCTGCAAAGCGCTCGGTAACCACCGAGAAGGCGGCCGCGAGAACCTGCTGGAAGAGCGTCCCCATGATCACGGGGAACATGGCCTCGCCAGGAAAGTACGCGGTGACGATGACCGCGCCGGCAGAGATGTTGCGCATCCCGCAGAGATAGGTCATCGAGACGACGCCGCCTCGCGGCTGATGCGTGAGGCGTGCGAGCACGATGCCCCACACGTAGCCCGTGGACGCGAAGATGCCGACGAACACGACCACTCCCACGAGCATGGGAGTGAGATTGCGCATGTAGGACGCCACACCCGTGGCGTTTGAAATTATGACGAGCAGCATGAGCAGGCGTGCCGCCGGAGCCACCGCCGGCGAGAGCGTGCGCTTGCCCCAGCCATGGCTGAGGTCGTTTACCGCCATGCCGGCGCACGCAGGCAGTGCGATGGAGATGAGCATGCTGGTCATCATGCCCATCACGTCCACCTGCACCGTCTGCCCGAGAAGCAGCTTGAGCGTCAGGGGGATGGTGATCGGAGAGGCCACCGTGGAGACGAGAAGCGTGGCGAGCGTAAGCGAGAGGTCACCCTGATAGAGCCCCGTCCACATGACCGAGAGCACCGCGATGGGCACGGAGTACTCGAGCACGATGCCGCACACGATGCTGGGGTCCGAGCCAAAGAACACGCTGCCAAGGAGGTATGCCAGGACGGGCATGAGCACTGCTGACATGACCAGCGAGAGCACCATGGGCAACGGATGCCGAACCGTCGTGGCAAGATTGGAGAAGTTGTTGCCAAGCGCCCCCTGAAAGGTGATGAAGGCGAACATCGCCGTGACAAAGGGGGTGATCCAGGCAAAGACGTCAGGAAAGACCACGCCGAGCAGCAGGCAGAGGGGCGAGATGAGCGCCATGTTGCCACCGACGAAGTCTCCGATGCCAGTCCAGATCTTCAACGCAAGCCCCCGCCATGATCGAGTCGAACGAAACCGTCGAGAAGTATCGTGGAGCGATTCGGCCGGCTGCCCGCCTAAGATCCTCACGTTCTACCGACTCTCCACGTGTAAAATACCCCTATAGCCGTAGGAATTATGGAGAGTCGGAAACGCGCGAGATTCTTACCTCCACGGTATATCCTACGGATGAGTATGAATTAGGTTCGCGGCCCGGGTCATCGCCCGACGCCGCCACAGGGGAACTGACGCGCCTCACGGCGCGCCGACGCATTGGAGAGAACATGTCAGACCAGCTTCTCAACGTGAGCGGCATCATCGCCGGAACCGAGGACACATCCATCCTGCACGGCGTCAACCTCACGGTCGGCGCGGGCGAGACGCACGTCCTCATGGGCCCCAACGGTGCCGGCAAGTCCACGCTCGGCCACGTGATCATGGGCGACCCCACCTACAAGGTCACCGCGGGCACCATCACCTTCGATGGCCAGGACATCACCGCCCTCTCCGCCGACAAGCGCTCGCTCGCCGGCATCTTCCTCTCCTACCAGGCCCCCGTCGAGGTTCCCGGCGTGCCGCTCTACTCGTTCCTGCGCACCGTCAGCCAGATGCGCCCCGAGCTCAAGACCACGGCTCGCAAGTTCCGTCAGCGCGTCGGTGAGATTGCCGACCAGCTCGACCTCGACCAGAGCTTCCTCACGCGCGAGCTCAACGTCGGCTTCTCCGGCGGCGAGAAGAAGAAGATCGAGATGCTCCAGCTCCTTCTCCTCCGACCCAAGCTCGCGATCCTCGACGAGACCGACTCCGGACTCGACGTCGACGCCCTCACCGTGGTCTCCAAGGGCATCGAGGCGTACCGCACGTCCTGCGGCGGCGCCCTGCTCATGATCACGCACAACACGCGCATCCTCGAGCGTCTCTCCGTCGACCGCACGCACGTCATGGTGAGGGGTCGCATGGTGGCAGAGGGCCCCGCCGCGCTCATCGACGACATCGACAGGAACGGCTTCGAGCGCTTTGAGGGTGATGCCGAGTGAGCAGGGAGCGCACACAGGTCGCGGATGTCGACCGCTCCCTCTACGACTTCACCAAGTCCGAGGAGGGATACGAGCGCTACGAGGACGGCCTGACGCCCGACATCGTGCGCGCCATCTCGGCCAAGAAGGACGAGCCCGCATGGATGCTCGAGATGCGCCTGCGCGCACTCGACCTCTACCACGACCGCGACATGTCCACCAACTGGGGACCGAGCATCGCAGGCCTCGACCTCGACCACATAACGACGTACGTCTCGCCCAAGACCAAGCAGGCCAAGGACTGGAACGACGTCCCCAAGGACATCAAGGACACCTTCGAGCGCCTGGGCATCCCCGAGGCGGAGCGCGAGAGCCTCGCCGGCGTGGGCGCACAGTACGACTCCGAGATCGTGTACCACAACATGCGCGAGGAGGTCGCCAAGCAGGGCGTCGTCTACACCACCATCGAAGACGCGCTCCACGACCCCCGATGGGAACCCGTCGTGCACGCGTACTTCGGCACGCTCATCCCGCCCACCGACCACAAGTTTGCCGCGCTTCACTACGCCGTATGGAGCGGAGGCTCCTTCGTGTACGTTCCCGAGGGCGTCACGCTCGACTACCCTCTGCAGAGCTACTTCCGCCTCAACGCGCAGGGCGCGGGCCAGTTCGAGCACACGCTCATCATCGTGGAGCCGGGCGCCAACCTGCACTTCATCGAGGGCTGCTCCGCCCCCAAGTACTATGAGGCCAACCTCCACGCCGGTGCCGTGGAGCTCTTCGTGAAGGACGGCGCACGCCTGCGCTACTCCACGATCGAGAACTGGTCGAAGAACATGTACAACCTCAACACCAAGCGCGCGACCGTCGGCACGGACTCCGAGATGGAGTGGGTGTCCGGTTCCTTCGGCAGCCATGTGAGCTACCTCTACCCCACCACCATCCTCGCCGGTGACCGTAGCAGCTGCGAGTTCACGGGCATCACCTTCGCAGGCGCCACGCAGGACCTCGACACCGGCTGCAAGGTCATTCTCAACGGAGCCGACACCACCGCCTCGGTCAACACCAAGTCGATCTCCAAGGACGGTGGCGTCAACACGTTTCGCTCGTCCGTCGTGGTGGGTCGCCATGCCGACCGCGCACGCTGCACCGTGAGCTGCCAGTCGCTCATGCTCGATGACATCAGTCGCTCGGACACCATCCCGGCCATGGACGTGCGCAACGCCACGGCGCAGGTGGGTCACGAGGCCACCATCGGCCGCATCTCCGATGACACCGTGCTCTACCTCATGAGCCGCGGCTGCTCGGAGGCCGAGGCACGCACGCTCGTGGTCAACGGATTTGCCAACCCGGTCTCGAAGGAGCTCCCCATGGAGTATGCCGTCGAGATGAACAACCTCATCAAGCTCGAGATGGAAGGGGCGATAGGCTAATGCCCAGCGAGAACACCCAGGCACCCGAGGCGCCCTCGATCACCCTGCACCGTGTCAATCGGCCGCCTGCGCAGACCTGGAACCGCCTGCACGCCAATGACATCACGCTCACGGTTCCCAAGATCTCCCGCAAGGGCGACGTCTACTTCGCACTGCCGCAGCTCTTCTCGGGAATTGAGACGGGCATGGGCGACAAGGTCACCGAGTGGGTCACGTCGCAGGCGGCGGACGCACGCTACGTCGAGGTCCCCGCACGCGCCGTGCGCGAGGAACCCATCGTGATCTCGATCGACGCCGACAAGGGCGAGGTCTCCGATGCGGGCGTCATGGTCCGCGAGGGAGCCAGGGCCACCATCGTCGTCTCCGTCACCGGGACCGGCGAGAAGGTCACGACCTCGGCCTCCCTTCTGCGGGTGATCGCAGAGGCAGGGTCGCGCGTCTCGATCGTGGAGGTCATCGGGGTCACCGACGCCCAGCAGCACCTGGAGAGCGTGGGCATTCGCGCCGACGATGATGCCCGCATCGACGTTCGCCAGTACGCCCTGGGCGGAGGCACCGTGGCCATGGGGCTCACTGCTGACCTTGCAGGACGTCGCGCCAGAATCGACCTCAACACCAGGTATTTCGCCAACGGCAACGAGGTGCTCGACATCAACCACGTCGTACGTCAGCGCGGTCGTGACACCCGTGCCCAGATCCTCGAGTCCGGCGTACTCGACGGCGCTGCCAAGAAGAGCCTGCGCGCCACGATTGACCTCGTGCACGGCGGACGCGGCTCCAAGGGCAGCGAGACCGAGAGCGTGCTCATGACCGGCGACGACGTGGTCAACAAGACCATGCCCGTCATCCTCTGCGACGAGGATGACGTGGCCGGCAACCATGGTGCCACCATCGGTTCGGTCTCCCCCGAGCAGATCGCCTACCTCGAGAACCGCGGCCTCTCCCACCGCGAGGCCGAGCAGCTCTTCGTACGCGCGCTCTTTGAGGATGCTCTCATCCATGCGCCCGAGCAGAGCTCCCACGAGGCGGCCGTCCGACGCGCCGAGGTGGTTCTCGGCACCGAGGTGGCACACGACTTCGACGAGGGCGTCTCCCCCGCCGCAGACGAGGAGGTATGAGCATGCTTACCGACGCCGAACTCACGACCATCGCCGAGAGCCCCTACAAGGGCGACTTCCCGCTCCTGGCGCACAACCCCCACCTCGCCTTCCTCGACAGCGCCGCCACGGCACAGCGCCCCGCCGCGGTGCTTGACGCCGAGAGGCGCTTCTACGAGACCATGAACGCCAACCCGCTGCGCGGCCTCTATCGTCTCTCCGTGGAGGCGACGGCTGCCATCGACGCATCCAGAAGGCACATCGCCTCGTTCATCGGCGCCGTGGACGACGAGGGAACCCCACAGGGCAACCAGATCGTCTTCACGCGCAACGCGAGCGAGTCGCTCAACCTCGTGGCAAAGACACTCGGGCGCACCGCGGTAGGTCCCGGTGATGACGTGGTCATCTCCATCATGGAGCACCACTCGAACATCGTCCCGTGGCAACAGCTCTGTCGCGAGGTGGGTGCCAACCTCGTCTATCTGCGCATGGACGACGACTACCGCATCACTCCGGAGGAGATCGGCGCCAAGATAGGTCCCCGGGCGAAAATCGTCTCGGTGACGCACGTCTCGAACGTCCTCGGCGTGGAGAACGACGTGGCGGCCATCGGGCGGCGCGCGCACGAGATGGGCGCCTACTTCGTGGTGGACGGCGCGCAGTCGGTACCGCACATACGCGTGGACGTGCGGGAGATCGGCTGCGACCTCATGGCCTTCTCGGCGCACAAGCTCGGAGGTCCCATGGGCATCGGCGTCTTGTGGGGCAGGTCCGAGGTGCTCGATGCCATGCCCCCCTTCCTCACGGGAGGCGAGATGATCGACTCCGTCACCGAGACGGATGCCGTATGGGCGCCCGTGCCACAGAAGTTCGAGGCCGGCACGCAGGATGCGGCAGGCAGCTACGCCTTTGACGCCGACCTCACCTACCTGGAGTCCATTGGCATGGAGAAGATCGAGACACGGGAGCGGATCCTCGCCCGCTATCTCGCCGATAGGCTCGCCTCGCTCGACTTCGTCGACGTCATCGGGCCATCCGAGGGTTCGCGCCACGTGGGCGCCGTCGCGTTCAACGTCCACGGCATACACCCCCACGACGTCGCATCGATCCTCGACATGAACGACGTGTGCATCCGTGCCGGCCACCACTGCGCGCAGCCCCTTCTCGTCGAGCTGGGTGTGGAGAACAACGCCACCTGCCGCGCAAGCGTGGCCTTCTACAACGACAAGCAGGACGTCGACCGTCTGATCGACGCCCTCCGACAGGTTTGGCAGGTCTTTCATGGCAGTAACTGACCTCTATAACGCCGCATTCATGGACCACGTGTCGAATCCCGACTACAAGTACGAGATGGACAGCCCCACCTGCACGCACGAGGGCGTGAACCCCACGTGCGGGGACGAGCTCACCTTCTCCATCCGCCTGGCCGACGACGGCACCATCGGGGAGGCGGCGTTCACCGGCCACGGCTGTGCCATCAGCCAGGCCTCGGCCGACATCATGAGCGACCTCATGATAGGCAAGACCCCCCAGGAGGCCATCTCGCTCTGCAAGCTCTTCAAGGGCATGATCACGGGCGAGGAAACCGACGAGGGAGAGCTCGAAAGGCTTGAGGATGCCGCCATCCTCAAGGACATCGCCCACATGCCGGCACGGGTGAAGTGCGCCGAGCTCGCATGGCGCACCCTCGAGGAGATGCTCGAAGGACAGACGGCAGATTAACGCTAGACCCGCGAGACCTCGCGGAGAAGAGGGGGATGAGGTATGGCAGGAATGTTCTCCACGAAGGGCATGTACGCCCTTCGCGCGATGGCAGACCTCGCGTCTCATGACGGGTGGGTCTCGCTCGGTGACGTGTCAAGGCGTCAGAGCATCTCGCGCAAGTACCTCGAGCAGGTCATCTCGCTCATGCACAAGGCGGGCTTCGTCGAGAGCCAGCGTGGCAAGGGTGGCGGCTACCGTCTCACGCGCAAGCCCGAGGAGTACAGGATCGGCGAGCTGCTCCGTGCCGCCGAGGGAAACCTCGCACCCGTGCAGTGCCTCTCGTGCACCAACGACGACCTCTGCCCGCGAATCGACACCTGCACCACCATCGGCGTATGGCGCGACCTCGGCAAGGTCACAAGCGCCTTTCTTGACAGCAAGACCCTCGCCGACCTCGTGAGGGAACCAGACACCGCCGAGTGATCGCTGGTACCGTGCTCCGAGACAAAAAGGGGGCCGACCCACCGGGCCGACCCCCATCCTACTGATGCGTGCGACGCGCGCCGAGGCTATGCCCAGCCCTTGCCGTCGGAGCCGAACTCGAGCATGAGCTCCTTGGTACGGTTGGCGATGGCATCGCGACCGGGCTTGAGGAGCTTGCGGGGATCATAGCCCTTGCCCTGCTGGTCAGCACCGGACTCGATGTACGTGCGCGTGGCGGCCGCGAAGACGAGCTGCAGGTCGGTGTTGACGTTGATCTTGCAGATGCCGAGGGAGACGGCCCTCTTGACCTGGTCGACGGGAATGCCGGTGCCACCGTGGAGGACGAGCGGCAGATTGCCGGTCTTGGCCTTGATGGCGGCCAGCTGGTCGAAGGACAGGCCTTCCCAGTTGGCGGGGTAGATGCCGTGGATGTTGCCGATGCCGCAGGCAAGGAAGTCCACGCCCAGATCGGCGATCTGCGCGCACTGGTCGGGGTCGGCCAGCTCGCCCTTGGCGGTCACGCCATCCTCGGTACCACCGATGCCACCGACTTCGGCCTCGACGGAGATTCCCTTGCTGTGGGCGGCCTTGATGACCTCGGCGGTGCGCTTGAGGTTGGTCTCGAAGTCGTGCTCATGGGAGCCGTCGTACATGACGGAGGTGAAGCCGGCATCGATGCACTTGAAGACGTCCTCGTAGGAGCCATGATCGAGGTGCATCGCGACAGGAACGGTGATGCCCTTGTCCTCGACGAGATCCCTCACGATGTCGGCGACGATCCTATAGGAAACCTGCCACTTGGCGGCACCGCCCGTGCACTGGATGATGACCGGAGACTGAAGCTCCTCGGCGGCATCGAGAATCGACGCGGCCCACTCGAGGTTGTTGGTGTTAAACGCACCGACGCCATAGTGGCCCTTCTCGGCGGCCTGGAGCATAGCAGTTGCGTTAACGAGCATAGTTGCCTCCAAAATGACTGATGGTTTGTGGGGCATTGCTGCTGTCTATCATAGCGCGAGAACGGTCTTGGATGGCCTGCGGCTCGGGAGACGTACGAAATGCGTTCCCATTGGTTTCTTCAAAGCTTGTCGCTTCTTCGTGAGTATTGCCGCCCGCGCCCACGGCCTTCCCTATACTCTGATTCCAAGTCAATGGGAGAACTGACGAGAGAATCGCTATCCGGGAGGCGATGGTGTTGGCACGTGACAAGGACGCAGCCGAGGACTCCCCCAAGAATGGCATCTTCGAGGACCTCTCCATGGCGCAGATCCTCTCAAGCTCGCTCGCCGCGGCGACGGCCTTTGCGCTCTCCACGCAGATCGGCATCGCTGGCTCGATCATCGGTGCCGCCATTGGTGCCGCGGCATCCGCCTGTGCCACGCAGATCTACAAGAACATCCTCAGTGCCTCGGCGAACAAGCTGCGCAGCAACCTCTCCGACGACGGGATTGGTCCCGAGGGTACGGTGCGCATGACAAGCGACTCCTCCGCCACGTACGTCTCGCCGGCGGACCGTACCGTCGAGCAGGCACGCCCGCAGCCCACGGACGACGCGGCCGTACGCACGGTGATGGGGACAGGTACGCCCATCGCACCGGAAAGCGTCCGACGCGCCGTGCATCGGCGCCGTACGACCAAGGCCGCCCGCACCGCGACGATCATCACGGTGGCCGTGGCCCTCGTCGCCGTCATCGTCTATGCCATTGTGGTGAACCTCGCGACGCAGGGTGCGGGCATCGGCACCAGGCTCGGCACGTCCGCCCCTACGGAGCAGACCACCGAGGACAAGAGCACCACCACCTCGACCGACGCAGCGCCCAAGAAGACCGACGACACCTCGTCGAGCAACTCGAGCAGCACCCCGACCACCGACACCGGCTCGTCATCCTCCACGTCGACCGATTCCGCCACGGGCGGGTCCACGGACTCCTCCGCGAGCGGGTCCACGAGCGGGTCCACGGGCGGATCCACCACGGGAGACACGACCAGCTCCACCACGGGCGGGTCCACGGGCTCCACCACGGGCAGCACGACCGGTGGCACGTCAACGACGGGTTCGACGACATCGGGAACCACCACGGGTACCGACTCAGGCACTACGACCGGGACCAAGAGCACCAGCTCGAGTACCACGACGGGGACCAAGGACACCACATCGACGACGACGGCAACGGCATAACGGCAGTGCGCACGACTACGAGAGGACCACACATGGAACGACCGAATGCCTGGAAGGGCTACTCCGACAAGGAGCTCGAAGACCTGAACTACCTCTGCGAGGGATACAAGGCCTTCATCTCGGACAACAAGACCGAGCGCGAGTGCTGCGGGGCGGCCATCGACATGGCCGAGGAGGCCGGCTACGAGAGCCTCGAGAGCCGGATCGCCTCTGGGGAGAGGCTCGTGGCAGGCGACAAGGTCTACGCCTCGATCCGCGACAAGAGCCTCATGCTCGTCAGGCTGGGCACCGAGCCGCTCGAGAGCGGGGTCAACATCCTCGGAGCCCACATCGACTCCCCGCGACTCGACGTCAAGCAGAACCCCATCGAGGAGAAAAACGAGATCGCCACGCTCGACACGCGCTACTACGGCGGAATCAAGAAGTATCAGTGGGTCACCCTGCCGCTCGCCATCCACGGTGTGGTGGCGCTCGAAAGCGGTGCCACGGTGCCCGTGTCCATCGGCGAGGACGAGGACGACCCCGTGTTCTGCATCTCCGACCTCCTTCCCCACCTCGACCGCGATCAGATGGACAAGAAGGCCTCCGACTTCATCGACGGCGAGCTTCTCGACGTCATCGTGGGCAACAGGCCCATCGCGGCAGAGGGTCTCGAGGGATGCGCCAGCGACAAGGACGCCGTCAAGGCAGGCATCCTTGCCATCGTGCGCGAGGCCCTCGGCATCGACGAGGAGGACCTCCTCTCCGCCGAGCTCGAGATCGTGCCTGCCGGTGCCGCTCGCGACCTCGGCCTCGACCGCTCGATGATCCTCGGGTACGGCCATGACGACCGTTCGTGCGCCTATCCCTCGCTCATCGCCCAGCTCGACTGCACGACACCCGCCCGCACCGCCGTCACGATCCTCGTCGACAAGGAGGAGATCGGCTCGCGTGGTGCCACGTCGATGAGCAGCCGATTCTTCGAGGACACCATGGCCGAGGTGCTCGAGCTCGCCGGCGAGGGCGGAGACATCAGGCTGCGCCGCTGCCTGCGCAACTCGAGCATGCTCTCCTCGGACGTCTCGGCAGCCTTCGATCCCAGCTACGCCTCGGTCTATGAGCCGAAGAACTCCTGCTATCTGGGTCACGGCCTCACCTTCAACAAGTACACGGGCGGCAACGGCAAGATGGGCTCGAACGATGCGGACGCCGAGTACGTCGCCACCATCCGTCGCGTGATGGACGAAGGCGGCGTGCACTTCCAGACCGCCGAGCTTGGCAAGGTCGAGGCTGGCGGCGGCGGTACGATCGCCTTCATCCTCGCCACCTATGGTATGAACGTCATCGACTGCGGCGTGCCAGTGCTCTCGATGCACTCCCCCTGGGAGATCGTGAGCAAGGCCGACGTGTACGAGGCCTACCGCGGTTACGCCGCATTCCTCAAGCAGGCCTAGCGAGAAAGACGCCGAGCAACACAAGGGCGCCGGACCCGGATGATGACTCCGGGTCCGACGCCTTTTCTCGTGGATGGTTCTGGCTCTAGTCCAGATGGTCCGTCGCGGTCTCGAAGTCGATCGGCTCGGGAAGCTGCTCTGCCTGGAGGGCATGGGCAAACCCTATCAGCCACGCGGAGGTACCGTCGAGCATCGCCCGGCCAATCTCGGCGCTTGCCTTCCTCGGATGGTCGTCAAAACCCTCTGCCACCCATCCTGAGCTCGCAAAACGCGAGAGGCGGCGCGGAAGGTCGACGTCGACGCCATCATAGCGAACGGAGCACCAGCCCACCGACGGCATGTCGGAGCCGACATCGGCGAGAAGGTCCTCGTCCGTCACCTGCGAGAGGTCCACCGACTCGGAGTCTATCGCCAGGTTGGCGCTCGTCTCCATGGCACCGCCGTGGCCTCCGCCCCATGCCGGATCGAGCTGCGGGGCGATGCGCCACCAGTTGACCACCGAGGCGATGCAGCCCATGTCGTTGAGCTCCATCGCGCACGTCGTGAGCGATTTCACGTTGCCGCCGTGGCCGTTGAGAAACACGAACCTGCGCGCGCCGTAGTCGTAGAGCTGGTCGGTGATGCTCGTGAGCACGTCGCAGAGACCGTCCACGCCGAGCGAGATGGTCCCGGGGTAGCCCACGAGGTCGTCGGTCGCACCGTAGGGAATCGTCGGGGCGATGAGGAACGACCCATCCCTCTCCTCGACGCGGGAGAGGATCGCATCGGGTGCCATCGTGTCGGTGCCGAGCGGGTTGTGACGCCCGTGGCACTCCGTTGAGCCCACACCAATAAACACGAGGTCATTCGTATCGAAGTAGTCGCGCACCTGCGTCCAGGTGCTTCTCGCCATCCACATGTCATCCTCCTGCCCGAAGTGGTTTGTCACCGAAAGGATAGAACAAACCCGCGAGCGGTTTGCTCTGATGACGAATTGCCCCTGAATTGCTTCTGAATTGTTTCTTTCCCGTCAGTACGTAAAGAGAAGCTCAGAATTCGAAAGGTCAGCTCGCATGTCGGATGCACTGACGGGGCGGGGCGTAGGAAACGCCCCGGGAAGGACAGGAGGAGAGATGGCACTATCTATGAACAGGCGCGCATTCCTCAAGGGAACTGCCGCCACAGGGGCGACGATGGGTCTTGCCGCGTGCTCGAGCGGCAGCACCGGCTCTTCGTCGTCGAAGTCGTCTACGGCGGGTGACGCCGATGCCGCAGCGACGCTCAGCTATTACATCGACAACCCCACGAGCATCGACCCCTTTGACATCGAGGAGTTCAACGGCGGGGCCGTGGCGTCTCAGCTCTTTGACCCGCTCACCCGCTACGACTACACTTCCGAGGAGCTCAAGCCGCTCACGGCCGAGTCCTGGGAATCCAACGATGCGGCCGACACCTGGACCTTCCACATCAGGAAGGGCCTGAAGTTCCACGACGGCACCGACGTCACCGCAAAGTCGTTCATGTACGCATGGAATCGCCTCTGCAACCCCAAGACGACCGACTCCCCGTCCGTCGTCTCGTACCACCTTGCCTCTGTCAAGGGCTATGACGCCATGATCGGTGGCACCGCCGAGGAGCTGGAGGGCGTCACCTGCCCTGATGACAACACCCTGCAGGTCGCGCTCACCGCACCGTACGCCGACTTCCCGTTCGTGGTGTCCTGCACTCCGCTGGCACCCATCCCCGACTGCGCGAAGGACAACTACGGCACGTATTCCAAGGCACCCGTGGGCAACGGCCCGTTCATGATGGATGGCACGTGGGAAGACGGCCAGTACATCAACATGACCAAGTTCGCGGACTACGGCGGAGACGACCCTGCCAAGGTAGGCGCCGTGAACTTCTCCATCCAGAAGGACACCGACACCGCGTTCCTCGAGTTCCAGGCGGGCAACCTCGACGTGTGCGACATCCCCTCGGGCCGCATCAAGGAGACCGTCAGCACCTACGGGGAGTCCGATGACGGCTACACGATCTCCCCGAGCAAGCAGGTCCTGCTCGGACAGGTCATGTACACGGAGTATCTCGCCTACAACGTGAACGACGCGGTCCTCTCCAACAAGCTCGTGCGTCAGGCCATGTCGCTCGCCATCAACCGCCAGGCGCTCTGCGACACCCTCTACGAGGGCACTGCCACCCCGTCTGGCGACATCGTCCCGCCGGGAATCGCTGGAAACGACGAGACCACCTGGGCCTACACCGCCTACGACGTGGACAAGGCCAAGCAGCTTCTCGACGAGGCGGGCTATTCGGCGGACGCCAACGGCAGCCGTGGCATCACGCTCTCCATCATGGTCAGCTCCTCCAAGAGCACGGACGAGTTCGTGGCGATGCAGGCGAACTGGGCCGCCGTGGGCATCACCGTCAACATCGAACAGCTCGAGTATGCCACGATGCTCTCCCACTACGTCGACGGAACCTTCCAGCTGGGTTCCCGCGGGTGGACGGCCGACTACCCCATCATGTACAACTTCCTGCAGCCGTTGATGTACACCGGCGTGGGCGACAACGTCTCGCACTACTCCAACTCCGAGTTCGACGCCAAGCTTGACGAGGCATGCCGGACGGTCGACGATAACGACCGCGTCGCGCTCATGCACGAGGCTGACCTGATTGCCGCCGAGGACATGCCCATCATCCCGATCCTGCACAAGGCCCTTAACAAGGTCGGTTCCGACAAGTTCCAGAACCTCATGGTCGACGCAGGTCGCACCCCCGAGCTCCGCTACGCCACGCTCGCCGGCTAAGGAAGACGCCAGGGAACGAAAAGGGGGGTCTCGGCATGATGCCGGGGCCCCCTTTTCAGGCGAGAGATGCGTGGCGAGTGGCTGCGGCGCGTGCGGAGGGTTTTGCGCAAGAATCGCACGTACGCGACGCCTATCCTACTGCCGAGAAGAACCCGGAAAAGAAACCTGTCACCTTTCCCAGGTCACTGGTGCAGGGGCCAGACGCGATCGATTGGCTTGGGTAGCGGCGACTTCTCGAACGCGTCGACAAAGTCGCAGACCCAGTCGGCCGTGGCGGTGAGCATCCGCTCACCCCACTCCGCCGAGGCATCGGCCGGGTCATCCGGACCAATCCAGCCGTTCGTGGCGTAGCGGCGCGCGCGCCGCAGCAGCATCGGCGTGGCCCCTTCGAAGGAGACCTGGTCGAAGCCAACGGTCCCGATGGCACAGCCTCCATCATCGACGAGGTCCTGTGGCCCCAGTGCGTCGAGGTCGACGGAGTCCGGATCAATCCAAAGGTCGGCGGACGTCTCCTGCGCGCCGCCATGACCGCCGCCCCACTCCGGGTTCAGCTCGCCGGCAAGCTTCCACCAGTTGAGAAGGGCCACCTGACAGCCGATGTCATTGAGCTCGTATCCCACGTCCTGGATGGCGCGGGTGTTACCGCCATGACCGTTGACGAGCACGAAGTGCCGTGCGCCGTAGTGGTAGAGCTGACCCGTGATGCGCCGCACCACCTCGTAGAGCAGATGGTCGCCGAGGGAGAGCGTGCCTGGGTAGTCCGCGAAGTGGTCGGCGGAGCCAAGGTGCAGCGTGGGTCCCACGAGAACCTTGGGCCTTCTCTCGTCCACCAGCTCGAGGATGCGCGCCGGGGCCATCCAGTCGGTCCCCAGCGGATTGTGCCGCCCGTGGTTCTCCGCCGAGCCAAAGCCGAGAACCACGAGGTCGCGCTTGGCGAAGTACGTCTCCACCGCCGGCCAGGACGACTTTTCGAGAAGCATGTCACCCTCCCCTTTCGATGACTACTCGTGACGCTCGAGGAACTCCTCCACCGTCGCGTTGTAGAGGTCCTTCTGCTCCACATGCACGTTGTGCGTGCCGTTCTTGAAGAGCGCCCACTCGCAGCCCGGGATGCGGTCCACGACCTGCTTGGCGATGTAGGGCGTGCACTCGTCGGCCTCACCTGACGTGAAGAGCGTCGGGATGCAAATGCGATGCAGGTCATCGGTGATATCCCAACCAGAGAGCCTGCCCGTGACCACGAACTCGCTCTTGCCCTGCATGAACTCGTAGAGTTCACGGCCCGGCTCGTCGGCGGGACGCACATAGGCGGGGTCGAGCTCGTCATCGAGCTGTGCCTGCACGTGACGACGGTAGTACTCGTTGCTCGCCGCCTTCACCTCAGGCCGATCGTAGTTACCGTCGACATCGGCCTGGATGAGCGCCTCCTGCATGTCCTTGGGCAGGTAGCTGCGAAGACGCGCCGCCTCCTCGAGCCAGAGGTCGAGAGATGCCGGCCCGCTTGCCACGACCATCGATGCTATGCCCGACGGACGGTGCGTGGCGTACTGCATGGCGAGCATGCCGCCCCACGACTGGCCAAGCACGTGAACCCGGTCGAGACCGAGCGCGCGGCGCACCTCGACGAGCTCCTCTTCGGCAAACTCGGCGCTCCACCTGTCAGGCAGCGGCGGACAGGGTGACTTGCCGCAGCCGAGCGCATCGTAGTAGATCATGGCGCGACCGTAGCGCTTGGCTATGCCGTCAAGCGAGCTGATGTAGTTGTACGCGGCGCCAGGACCTCCGTGGATGCAGAGCAGCGGCAGGCGACCCTGCACACATTTCCCGACGATGCGGTAGTAGGTCTGGTAGCCGGCGAACGCGACGTAGCCCTCCGTGACGTCCATGCGCATTCCTAGAATCCGGCGAGGACAGTGGCATCCAAGCGCTCGATGGTGGCGACCGCGACAGATGCGGCCTCCTCGACGTCGTCCAGCGCGCAGATGGCGGTGCCAGCGTGGATGTAGCGGCAGGGCACGCCGGCGATGACCGACGGCACGTCCAGCATGTGGGCAGGACCGCCATCGGTGCCACCGCCCTCGCGCACCGAGGTCTGGCAGCGCAGCCCCGCCTCCTGGGCGCACGCGAGAACGAAGCGCTGGAAGCGCGGGTGCGTGATCATGCAGCAGTCGAAGTAGCGAAACATCGGTCCCTTGTGAAACGCGGTCTGGACGTCGTCGGGAATGGTGAAGGTGTCATCGGCGGGGCATCCCTCGAAGCCGAACATCAGCGCCGGCTCGAAGTGGCGGACGGCGGCGGAGACACCACGCTCCCCGACCTCCTCCATGGACGAGACGGAGGCGACGACGTCAAACGGCAGGTCATCTCGACGCGCAAGCTCGCGGAGGGCGAGAAGCTCTGCAGTGACGCCGGCGCGACAGTCGAACGCCTTGCCGATGGCGACGCCCGTCTCGGGGTCGTAGGTGAAGTTCGTGGCGGGCACCACGGGCTCGCCCATGCCCATGTGGAAGATCTCGATGGCCTCCTCCTTGGAGGTGGCACCGATGTCGAGGATCATCTGGACGTCGCCCGAGGCCTTCTCGGCAGCGGACATGAAGTGGGGCGGCTTGACGCCGATGACGCCACGGACCCACTGGCCGAGCGTGTTGCGCACGTAGACGTCCTGACCGGGCAGGACGTCGGCGGCAAAGCGACCGAGCTGCACGAATGTCATGCAGCCGTTGGAGCGGATCGACTTGACCATGCAACCGACCTCGTCACCGTGGGCATCGAGCATGACGACCGGCTTGGTGCCCGAGAAGCTCTTCGGCGTGACGAGCGCGTCGCGAAGGGTGTTCTCCTCCACGTGCGCCCACCCGTCGCAGAACCCGCGGACCACGGACACGGTCTCGTCCTCGAAGCCGGATGGGGACTTGGCCTCGGAGAGCCTACCGAGAAGGTCGGCGACCTCCCGATGATCGAACGTCATGAAACTCCTCCTTAGCGCGGCGAGTCGGCCGCCGCCGATTACTTGGTGGGATATGCCTTGGTGGTACGGACGGGCATGGGCTCTGGCAGCGGGGCGCGACGCAGGGCACCGATAAAGTCGACGAGATAGGTGGCAACGCCCTTCATCATCTGGGTGCCCCATCCGGGATCGGCCTTGGTGGGGTCGTCGGGGCCCATCCAGCCATTGGCGGCGTAGCGGCACGCATCGCGCGGGAGCCCCACCGTGACACCCTTGTACGAGACGCTCCCCCACGATACGGTGACGAGCTCGTCCGAGATGTCGTTGGCAAGCCCCATGGGTCCATACGCGCTCTTGTCGACAAGGCCGGGAGACACGGCCATGACGGCGGCCGTCTCCTCGGCCCCACCGTGACCGCCGCCCCATGCGGGGTCTATCTCGCCCGCCATGAGCCACCAGTTGGCGAGGGCCGCCAGGCAACCGCGCCGGTTGAGGTCCTCGCAGACCTCCGTTATGGGCTTGATGTTCGGCCCGTGGCCGTTGATGATCAGAAAGCGGCGCGCACCGTAGTCGTAGAGCTGGTCCGTGAGCTTGGCCACGAGATCGCGGAGCATGTCATAGCCGATGGAGAGCGTGCCGGGGAAGCCGAGGAGGTCATCGGCATTGCCGAAGGGAATGGTCGGCGAGATGAGGACGGGCGTGTCCGCCTTGTCGGTCTCCCACTCGATGAGGTCGAGCAGCAGGTTGGGAGCCAGGGTGTCGGTACCGAGCGGATTGTGGCGACCGTGCTCCTCCGTGCTTCCGATGGCCATTACGACAAGGTCGTTACCCTGGTCGAAGTATCTCTCGACGGCGGGCCACGTGGACAGCTCGATGCGCACGACATCCTCCTCTGGACCTGGGACCGAGACCTCGCTCCCCCTCCTGCTGACTATAGCAGCCTTGGGGTGGCAGGTGCGTGGCGAGACGGTCACAAAAGTCGCATGACCTCGCGCTTGGCAACGAGAAACTCGGGCGTGAGATCGAACTGCTCGCCGATGCTCGCCCCTCGGTCAACGGTGACCTCTCCGACCACGCGGCTCGGCTCGCCCGCATCGGCGGAGCTGGCAAGCACGTACACGCGGCTCGCCATCGAGACCGCCTCGTCCACGTCATGCGTGATCACGAGGGCGGAGAGGCCCAGCTCCCGCGCCATGGCGCAGAACCAGTGGCGCACGTCCACGCGCGTGATGGCGTCGAGCGCGGAGAAGGGCTCGTCAAGGAGCGTAACGTCGGCGCCCATGAGGTAGGTGCGCATGAACGCGGCGCGCTGCCGCATGCCGCCCGAGAGCTCGGAGGGCCACTTGCGCTCGGAGCCCGCAAGACCGAAGCGCTCGAAGAGCGGCTCGGCCTTGGCATGGGCTGCGTCGCGCGGCATTCCGCCTATCACGAGCGGCAGGCACACGTTGTCGATGATGCGCTTGGACGGCAGGAGCAGGTCCTTCTGCAGCATGTAGGAGACGTGCCCGGGCTGGCCCGTCACGTCTTCCCCGTGGAGGATGACATGCCCCTCCACGGGCTGCGTGAGCCCCGAGAGCGCGTGCAGGATGGTCGTCTTGCCGCAGCCGGACCTGCCGACGAGGCAGACGACCTCACCAGGCCAGACCACGAGCGAGACATCCCTCACGATGATATCCGAGGGGTTCCACGCGAGCGTGAGGCCGCGCGCCTCCAAGGCAGGGACGGTCACCTATGCCTCCAGATAGTCCATGGTCCAGCCTACGTTGACGTCGAGCCTGTTAGTCACGAGGCCCTTGTCGTCCAGCCACTGGAAGTAGGCTGCCCAACGGTCCTTGTCGATGACGCCCCAGCTCGTGGCATCGCTGACGTACTGGTCGGCGAGGTACTTCGCGCTCTGCTCCACGAGGGCGGAGTCAAGCTCCGGCACCTCCTGGCAGAGGATCTGCGCCGAGCCTTCGGGGTCTGAGACCGAATCCTCGTAGCCCTTCTTGGCAGCACGGAGAAAGGCCTTCACGACCTGGGGGTTGTTCGCGCAGAACTCGTTGTTTGCGGCAATGACCGGCGTGTAGAAGTCAAAGACGTCGTCCATGTCGATGAAGCTGAAGTAGTTGACGTCGTAGTTTTGCACGATGGCGTTTTGCACGGCCCATCCCTCGTAGACCCACACGTCGTCGAACATGTTGGCCTTGAGACCGGAGACCTCGTCATCGACCTCGTAGGGGACCATCTGCACCTTGGAATAGTCCCCACCATCGGCCTCTACGACCTGCTTAATCGTGGCCTGCTCCACAGGCATGTCCCACGTGGCGTACACGTGGTTCTCCATGTATCTGGCGGAGGTGATGCCATCCTCCCTGCGGCTCATGATGCCCGAGGTGTTGTGCTGGATGATGGCGGCGACGGCCTGGATGGCGATCGGGTTGTCGGCGGAGAGCACGTTGCCGATGTAGTCCTGGTAGCTTACGCCCAGCTGGGCCTGACCGGTGCCGAGCATGGTCTCGGCGGTGTCCGAGGCTGGTTGCACGATCTCGACCTCGAGGCCCTCGTCCGCGAAGTAGCCCTTGGACTGGGCCACGTAGATACCCGTATGGTTGGTGTTGGGCGTGTAGTCGAGGCAGAACGTGATCTTGGTGGTCGTGGACGAACCCTTCGAGGAGGATGCGTCAGACGACCCGCTCGCAGAGGAGCCGTCGTACGCCCCACAGCCGGCGAGGGCGGTCGTGGCACTGGTGACGACCGCGGCACGGACAAACTGCCTGCGGTTGATTGGGTTTGACATGGTTACTTCCCTTCCGCCCTCTTCCAGGGCATGAGCACGCGCTGGAGCATGTCGACGAGCTTCATCAGCGCGAGAGACAGAGCAGAGATGATGATGATCACGGCAAACATCCTGTCGTACGAGAAGGACTTGCGCACGCGCGTCATGTAGACCCCCAGGCCTGAGAACCCACCGAGCCACTCGGCGATGACAGCACCCACGATGGCGTAGGTGGCGCTGATGCGCAGTCCCGAGAAGAACTGATCCGCAGCTGCAGGCATCTTGACCTGCCAGAATATCTGCCAGCGGGAGGCGCGCATGATACGCATGAGATCGATCATGTCAGGATCCACCGACTGAAAGCCGGAAACGAGCGAGACCGTTATAGGAAAGAACGTGGAGATGACCACGAGCACGACCTTGGGGGCGAGACCATAGCCAAACCACAGCACGAGAAGGGGTGCGATGGCTACGGTGGGAATGGTCTGCGAGATGGTCATGAGCGGTTTGAGTGCCAGGTAGAACCCCTCATAGCGGTCCATGAGCACTGCCATCACAAAGCCGAGGCCCACGCCGAGCGCAAGGCCAATCGCCGCCTCCACGAGCGTGGTGGCGGCATGGCTGGCAAGAAGCGCCATGTCGGTGACAAGCGCGTAGATGACCTGGATGGGGCTGGGCAGCAGGAAGTTGGGCACGATGCCAAGCTGCACGACCGCCTGCCACGCCACGAGGATTCCCAGTGTCGTGAGTACGGGAATGACTATGCGCCGGCGGCGCTGCCTTGCGAGTTCCCTCTCGTGCGGACGGGCAGGCACGCTATGCCACCGCGCCCTCTGCCTTGGAATCAAACTCCGAGTCGGTCTGGTGGTACTTGCCGATCTTGTGCTCGGTGGTCATGACGTCACCGTCGGGACGATACGAGATCTTGATGTAGGAGGCACTCTCCGCACAACCGGCCCTGGCACCGGCCTCGAGACAGCGCTTGATGAGTGCCATGCAGGAGTCGAGGTCGCCCTCCACGGCCGTTTCGAAGGGACCCACGTAGTAGTCGAGCCCCGAGGCATCGATGGCTGCGATGACCTCGTCCACGACACGGCAGACCTCATCGTCGGAGCCCGCGTTCATGGGTAGGTATTGAATGGCTATGGAACAGTTCATTCGCACTCCTTTCCGACGCAGGGAAAAGGGACCCCACGCCATAGCCGTGGGGTCCAAGAAGTGCGATCTCTTGTCCCTACGCTGGCATTACCCAGATCAGGTTTGTGGGTCGCGGCATTGGGTGCCACCTCTCAGCCGGGCCAGATCCCCAGCTCCCCATTACGGAGACAGTATACCGCATCGTCCGGAAGGTGCAAACGAGCGGATGGCATTGGTCATGGTAGAACGAACATTGGCCTGAAACGAAGTCCTGGGCATCGAAAGGTGACCGAAGGGCATGACGATCGCCTACGCGGCCGCCATGCCAGCTATGTACGAGAGCTCACAGAGCATAGACCCGATAGTTTGCCTTGTTTCTCCGACGCCGATACAGCAGGGCTATCCCCACGACGATTACTCCCACCATCACAAGTTCCAAGGCCATCGCTATTTCCCGAAGCGCCGAATCCCCGGTATTGGGAGTACGTCCGGCTGAGATGGGAACGGTGGTGGGCGGAGCTGGGGTCTCGGACACCGGGTCGGTTACGACGACCGTGTCGGTCGGCGTGGAGGCGGCGTTGTTGACGAGGCCCGCGGTGGCGGACATCACGGTGGCGGTCACGATAATGGTAGCCGTCTTGCCCGGCGCGATATCACCGGTGTCCCTGGTGAAGCTCGCGCCGTCCGGCTCGACGGTGCCCGTGGTGCCCGTGGCGACCAGAGCGCTGGAGGCGTCCACGCGCACCTTGGAGAGCTCGCTGCTCCGAACGTGTCTGGCCTTCCCCTCGTGCGCCTGCTTCGCATCCCCGAAGAAGGCCCTCGTGGTAAGCAACCTCGGGACGCGGCATGCAGCCTTCCTGGCAGAAGCGATAGGCTCCCTGTTTACCCGAGGAAGCTTCAGGATGCTGGAAACCTCGATGGACCCGCACGATCCGTATGACATCGTAATCACGAACGCCCCAGACCTGAGGACGGGCTCGAAGCCGGTCATCCTGATAGAGGATTATCCGAGGTGCGAAGACCTCTGCAACATACTGCGGGAGCTTTCCCGCTAGGGGCAGGGCAGAACCCCACGGCCCGCTCCGCTCGATCACTTCGCTCCGTTGCCAGCCAGCGGTCGTGATTGCTGTCATCGAGCGCTTTCGGACGACTCCTTGAGATAGTAGACGGTGTCTATCCCCCTGCCACGATCATCATGGATACGTACGAGCTCCTGATAGCCAAGCGACCGCAGGAGCGTCATATGGGCGACGTTCGTCGACCAGGTTCTGACGGAGAGATATCCCGAGGACGAGCGTCGTTCCAGAAATCGATAGAGGGCGGTCGCAATCCCACGATGACGGTATTCAGGGTCGGCGCAGATGGTCGTGACATACATGGTCAGGAGGCACCCTCCCCCACACTCGACGGGATAGCCCACGATGTAGCTGAGAAAGGCGACGACGCGGGCCCCCGAAAGGGCAAGGATGAACGGCTGTTGTTCCAACTCAAAAAAGTATCCTCCTGTTTGGGTGCCCTGCCCTTCGCGGCCGTACAGGTCAGTTTGATGGGTGGACGTGCGCGTGGAGAGGGGTGGCACGAACTCGTCACCGCAGCTCTCGAGAAGACGTCGAACCTCGGCAGCATGACGCTCGCCGAGTGTGTCCTCGAAGACGAGCTCCAGCGTAGATGTTCCCATGGGACGAGAGGATTCCATCGATACCCTTCCGGTAACGAACCCAGACCTGCATGACCCATGCTACATCTACAGCTGACGATGGGCTTATGTATGTGAGGCTGAAAAAACGCTTCAATAAGGGCTGGATAACGTCACCCGCGCACGCTTGGAGCCTTTCGTGACGCGTTTTTCAGCCTCGCAGACGACAATGGGAGCTCAGGCCGCGCGTTCGCGTCGTGCGATGCGTTTACGTGCAAGAACGAGCCCTACGCGACAAAATGGGCATGCAATCCTACCGTACGAGCAGATTACACGCCTAATCCCTCCGTGCGACATACATGCGCGCAACAAGGGAATCGCCGGCTCGGCCAAGACCCACGGCAACCAGACGCATGCCACTCCGTCCCAACGTACATAACGGAACAGAACTCATGTATGATGTGCAGGTCGAGGCTACGCAAACGGCAGCGCCGGGAGGCTTCTATGGGAGCTGTGATCGAGACGCACGGGCTGACGAAATGCTATGGGAAGTCCCGTGGGATCGTTGACGTCAACCTACGGGCCGAAGAAGGCGAGATACTCGGGTTCATCGGTCCGAACGGCGCGGGAAAGTCGACGACCATTCGCCTTCTTCTGTCCCTCATCCGAAAGACGAGCGGAGAGGCCACCGTCTTCGGACTGGACTGCGAGAAGGACAGCGTGAAGATACTGGCCGACGTGGGCTATCTGCCCAGCGAGGTCTTCTACTACGACCACATGCGTGCCCGGGACCTGCTGGAATACTCCGCGAGCTTCTACGGAAGGGACTGCTCGAAGAGAATAGGCGAGCTCGCCGACCTACTTGAGCTTGACCTCAACCAGAAGATCGAGAACATGAGCCTGGGGAACAAGAAGAAGGTCGGCATCGTCCAGGGATTGCTTCACAGCCCCAGGCTCATCATCCTCGACGAGCCGACAAGCGGGCTTGACCCCCTGATGCAGAAGAGGTTCTTCGACCTGATCAGGGCCGAGAACCAGCGGGGTGCGACGGTCCTGTTCTCCTCACACATCCTCAGCGAGGTCCAATACCTCTGCAACCGCGTTGCCATCATCAAGGACGGCACCATCATCGAAACGAGGGAGATCGCCTCCCTCGTAGAGGATACGGCCAGGAAGGTCAGCGTCTCGAGTCGCCAGGCGCTCACCCCCGCCGACCTGATCCTCCCCGGCATTCGCGCCGTGACCGTGGACGGAGCGCACGCAAGCTTTCTTTACGAGGGAAGCTGCAACGAGCTTGTCGGCTTGCTCTCGCGCATCGACCTCCTTGACGTCGAGATCGTCGAGCCATCGCTCGAAGAGGTGTTCATGCACTACTATTCCGACATGCCAACCTCGTCGTCTCGCTAGGTGGCCGTCATGAACGTGTTTCTGTTCGAACTACGACAGCAGTTGCGACAGATCATCCTCCAGACGGTGGTGCTGAGCGGACTTCTGATGCTGTTCATACTCGGCATGTATCCGATCTACCTGTCCGCGCAAGACCAGGTTCAGACCATGCTCTCGGGATTTCCCCCGCAGTTTGCGACCATGTTCGGTATGGATGTCACCAACATCTTCAGCTATGGGGGCTTCTATTCCTTTGGAAACCTCTACCTCGTCCTCGTCGGCGCCATCATGGCAGCCTCCCTCGGGTTCGCCGTGTTCGCCCGCGAGAAGCGCTCCCGGTGCGTCGACTTCCTGCTGACCAAACCGCTCGGTCGTACGCGCACGTTCTTCGCCAAGCTGCTGGCCTGCGTCGTGGGCCTCCTCATCGTCAACCTCGTTTTTGTCGCCGTCTCGATCGCCCTGTACGAGGGGACGGGCGAGGACTCGCTCGCCGTCTCCACCGTCGCCCTTGTCGCCCTGGGAATGGCCGGGACGCAGCTGGTCTTCCTTTCGCTTTCCGTGCTGCTCTCCGTCTTCATGAGACAAGTCCGGAGCGCGTCAGGCCCTGCCACGATGCTCGGGTTCATGGGCTTCGTCATGACGGCGCTGGTGAACCTGACGGGAGAGCAGAAGCTTCGCTACTTCTCACCATCCCAGTATTTCGACCCGTCAACGGTCTTCTCCGGAGGTTCGTACGACGACGGCTATGTCATGTGCACGCTTGCCGTGATCGTCGCCTGCCTTGCCGTATCGTTCGTCCGCTACCGGGCATTCGATGTTCCGACACGATAGACGGGAGATCATGTGAACGTCTTCATCCATGATCTGCGCTTCGGCCTGAAGTCATTTCTTGTCTGGTCGATGGTCCTTTTCGTTTTCGTCTTTGCCGGCATGGTGAAGTACACCGGGGTCGAGGCGGGAGGCACGGACGCGATCAATACGCTCATCGACTCGTTCCCGAAGATCGTCTTGGCGGTGCTGGGCTTCTCGGGATTCGACATGAGCGGCATAGAGGGCTTCTACGCCATCCTTGAGGTCTACGTGACGATCATCGCCGCGCTCTATGCCGTGCATCTTGGTCAGGTCGCCTTGTCAGGGGAGCGCGTAGACAGGACGTACGAGTTCCTGCTCACCAAGCCCCGCTCCCGCTCGTCGATTCTTGCGGAGAAGGTCCTTGCCGGCCTGGTCTTTCTGACGGCGTTCTCGTTGCTCAACTTCGCATTTTCCCAAGCCGGATATGCCCAGCTCGGGCTTTCCACCGACATGGACGGGGTGTTTGCCGTCTTCTCCGTTGCCCTGTTCGTTGTCAGCCTTGCGTTCTTTGGCCTGGGGACGATGTTCTCCGCCTTGTTTCGCTCTCCCGAGGTCGGCGCGCGTGCCGGGAACCTGAGCGTGCTAGTGTTCTACATGATTGGAATCGTCTGCTCGTCGATGGACGATCAGACGATCCTGCGCTATCTCACACCGTTCAAGTTCTTTGACCCTCGCTCGTTGATGGACCAGACCATAGAGGTGTTTCCCGTCATGCTCTGTCTCGTGGTGAGCGCCGCGTCTCTGGCCATAGCCTTCGTGTTCTTTGGTCGACAGGACCTGTCATCTGGCGCGGAATAGCTCTCTGGGAAACGGCTGGAGCAGCAAAGCGCCGTCAAGCCATCACTCCAAGCCAGGCATACCCGTCAACAAGCCTTGAGCTACCGAGACATTCGAGAGAACCCGAAGGACCTGCAGAGTAATGCCCCGAGTGTACGAGCTCTTGGAAGGCGTCGCGAGCACGGGCATCGCGAAACGGGAAAATCCCTGTTGAGACAGGACCCGGCACCCTCCTTTGCGACATGCCGAGAATCGGCCCACGCATTCGGCCGATAATTCTGCAGGTAGCCGGAGGACAGCGCCTCCCTTGGCACACGGCTATTGTTAGTTTTATCTAACTAACGGATTGGCACCTCGCGTTCATGGGTAGTATGTGGTTAACGCATTTCAGGGGACGCACCTCGACTCGGCAGCACCCCGTCCAAATCAAAGGAGACCAGCTATATGAAGTCAAGAGGTTTTAGCTAGAAACTTCGATGGGATTGAATTTCGTGTTTTGTTGAAAGAACGCACTTTGAAAGTCGAATATCGAATGCTTTCGGGCACAACGAAGCGACGCGGCTATGCCGTGTTTCCCGCAGGTGATCTGTTCCGCCGGCCTATCTCTCTGGGTCGTATGGGATCTGGTCGCGCATGACGGCGAAGACGATGTGGCAGAGCTTCCTCGCGACGGCGGTGACAGCGACGCGATGGCACTTGCCCTCGGAACGCTTCTTGTCATAGAAGGCCTTGAGGTTCGGGTCGTATTGCCTGGCTCGGTTTGCCGCGAGCCACATCGACCTCCTGAGGTAGGGCGACCCGTGCTTCGTGATGGGCTCGCCCGTCGCCTCGAACCTGCCCGACTGGCTCACCGCCGAGTTGAGTCCCGCATAGCTCACGATGGCCGCCGCATTGGGGAAACGCGATGCGTCGCCTATCTCTGCGACGATCTGGGCGCCGGTGGTGGTGGATATGCCGGGTATGGTGAGGATGAGCGGTTCGATCCCCTGCAACAGGACGGAGATGCGCCTGTCGGCCTCGGATGCCTTCTTGTTCAGGAAGACGATCCGGGACACCAGCTCCTTGATCTGGAACGACGCGGCGTCAGACCCCAGCGTGATGCCGACCGAGCCCTTGGCGGCCGCCTTGACGTTGGCGGCCTTCTCGGTCCCGAACCTGCCACGCGAGGCCTCGGAGAGGATCTTGGCGAGCGTGGCCGCGTGCGTGCGGTTGCACTCGGCGGGCGTCGGACACTTCGAGAGGATGGCCATCGACGATGTCCCGAACATGTCGGTGAACATGCCGGCATACTCGGGGAAGTAGGCGTCCATCAGGCAGATCGCCTGGGTCTTCACGGTGGCGACCTCCTGTTTCAAGGACTGCTGGTAGCGCGTGAGGGTCTTGAGCGACTGGAGCTCGTCCGTGGCGAGCCGCGTCTCGTCGAAATCCCCGATGCGCATGGTCTCGGCGATGATCTGGCTGTCGATGCGGTCGTTCTTGACCCGTGAGTATCCCTTGAGCTTGCGCACGGCCTTGACCTGCATGGGGTTGATGACCGCGACCTTGAAGCCCCTTGAGACGAGGTAGGAGAAGCAGGCCATCCAGTAGTGGCCGGTGGCCTCCATGCCGACGAAGACGCCGGCGTTGTCCAAGGCAAGCCCCTCAAGATAGGCGACGCACCTCTCGAATCCGGTCCCCGAGTTCTTGAATGGCATCGGCTTTGCCACGGCCTCGCCGCGCTCGTCGATGGCGGCGACCACGTGGTCCACCTTGGCGATGTCCACACCTGCGAAGATCATGAGGGCAGCTCCTTCCGTCGTCTGCTTCCTGACGGGCTCTTCTGCCCTTGGCACCCAGGGCCGCAACCTCCCAAAAGAGATCCGAAGTGAAGTGATGGCTCACTCCCTTCATCCAGCTAATCCGCGGCCTTGCCTGAGTGGGGCAGGATGCCACTCTCCTTTTCGAGATGCTGAGGCTCTCATACGTCATGTCGGCATCCCTGCCCGCCAGATTCTGCATTGCATCCATAAGCATTCGATATTCAGCCTAGAAATGCAACTACTTAAAGATAGGAGTTCGACATGGATGAGTCCAGAGAGATCAGAAGCGTACGAGGGCTTGAGGTCCTCGACTCGCGCGGCAACCCGACCGTCGAGGTGGAGATCGAGCTGGCAGATGGCTCGAAGGGTCGCGCGATGGTGCCCTCGGGCGCCTCGACCGGTGCCTTTGAAGCCGTAGAGCTGCGCGACAAGGACAAGCGGCGCTATCTCGGAGCCGGCGTGGGCAAGGCGGTGGCACACGTGAACGGCGAGTGCGCGAACGTCCTTGTAGGCATGCGCGCCGACAAGCAGCGCGCGATCGACGCGGCCCTCATCGCCGCAGACGGAACGCCCAGCAAGAGCAGGCTTGGCGCGAACGCCATCCTGGGCTGCTCGCTCGCCGTGGCGCGAGCCGCGGCGGAGTCCTCGGGTCTCCCCCTCTACGCCTACCTGGGTGGACCCAACGGCCACGTGCTTCCCACCCCGATGATGAACATCCTCAACGGTGGCGTGCACGCCGACAACAACGTGGACTTCCAGGAGTTCATGATCATGCCCGTCGGTGCCCCCAGCTTTGCCGAAGCGTTGCGCTGGTGCTCCGAGGTCTATCACACGCTCAAGGGCGTACTCAGGGAGTCGGGCCACGCCACCGGCGTGGGTGACGAGGGCGGCTTCGCACCCGACCTCAAGACCAACGCAGAGCCCTTCGAATACATTCAGAAGGCCGTCGAGAAGGCCGGCTTCAGGCCAGGCGTCGACTTCATGTACGCCATGGACCCCGCCTCGAGCGAGTTCTACGACTCCGACCGCAAGATCTACCGTCTTGCCGGCGAGGGCCGCGAGCTCACGAGCGACCAGATGATCGACTACTGGACGGAACTCGTGGAGAAGTACCCCATCATCTCGCTCGAGGACGGGCTGGCCGAGGAGGACTGGGACGGCTGGGTGAAGCTCACCGACCGTCTGGGCGATAAGGTCCAGCTCGTGGGCGATGACCTCTTCGTCACCAATACCCAGCGCCTTGCCAGGGGCATCAGCATGGGCGCAGGCAACGCCATCCTTGTGAAGGTGAACCAGATCGGCAGCCTCACCGAGGCGCTCGACGCCATCGAGATGGCCAAGCGCGCAGGATATGGCGTCATCATAAGCCATCGTTCGGGAGAGACCGAGGACTCCACCATCGCCGACATCGCCGTCGCCACCAACGCCGGCCAGATCAAGAGCGGTGCGCCCTGCAGAAGCGACCGCGTGGCGAAGTACAACCAGCTCCTGCGCATCGAGCGCGACCTAGGCGAGAGCGCGTCGTTCGCAGGAAGGGACGCGTTCCCCAACCTGGCATAGGGTTGCAGGTACGGCCCCGGGAGACGCGGACCTCACAAGGCGGCGCCCCTCTCCCGGGGCCAAACGCACGTCAGACGCCCGCACGCATGCGCGAACGTGATATCCGCGCCCCTTGAGAGATTAGTGTCCGTCGAATTGGATACACTCTCCCTCGGATGGGGCCATGCGACCAAGGGGATGGTGGAGACGGTGGCTGACAAGGCTCAAGAGGTGCCTTCCGGCGGACAGACACAGAACGAGGCACGCACGCGCATGCACGCGCTGTCCACCTGCTCTGCTGACGAGGCATACAAAGCACTCGCAAGCAATGCTGCTGGTCTCAACGCTCAGCAGGTAGAGGTTGCGCGACAGCGCTACGGCTCCAACGTGGTCCACCATGCCAAGCGGGCTTCCGTGCCAAAGCGTCTCGTGAGGTCGTTTGCCGACCCGTTCACGGGCATCCTCATCGTGCTCGCCATCATTTCCCTCGTGACAGACGTCATCCTCGCGGCTCCTGGCGACAAGAACCCTGCCACCGTCATCATCATCGTGACCATGGTCCTCATCTCGGGGCTTCTTCGGTTCTTCCAGGAGGGCCACAGCGACGCCGCCGTCCAGGAACTGCTCGACATGATCAAGGTCACCTGCAGCGTCGAGCGTGCGGAGACGGGCGTGAGCGAGATTCCGCTCGGCGAGCTGGTCGTGGGCGACGTGGTGCACGTAGCCGCAGGCGACATGATCCCCGCCGACCTTCGCGTGGTCGTTTCCAAGGACCTCACCGTGAGCCAGGGCACCCTCACCGGGGAGAGCGTGCCCGTCAACAAGACCGCGGAGGCCGGAAGCGGCGAGGGGTCCCTCACCGACCAGCCCGACCTCGTCTTCATGGGCAGCAACGTCTCATCGGGTGGTGCCACGTGCCTCGTCGTGGCGACGGGCGTCTCCACCATGCTCGGCGAGATGTCCTCTCAGCTCTCCAAGGCACCAGCCAAGACGGCGTTTGCCAAGGGCATCGAGAGCGTCTCGTGGCTTCTCATCCGCTTCATGCTCGTGATGGTACCGGCGGTTCTCCTCATCAACGGCTTCACCAAGGGCGATTGGCTCGAGGCACTTCTCTTTGCCATCTCCGTCGCCGTGGGTCTCACGCCCGAGATGCTGCCCATGCTGGTCACGACGTGTCTGGCCAAGGGTGCCGTGAGCATGTCGCACAAGAAGGTCATCATCAAGAAGCTCGATGCCATCGAGAACCTCGGCTCCATCGACATCCTCTGCACCGACAAGACGGGTACCCTGACCCAGAACAAGGTCATTCTCGAACGTCACCTCGACCTGGAGGGCAAACCCAGCACGGAGGTGCTGCGCAACGCCTACCTCAACAGCTCGTTCCAGACCGGCCTCAAGAACCTCATGGACCACGCGATCATCGAGGCGTGCGCGCGCGAGACTCCCAACGATGCCAAACTCGACGGCATCGACGAGCGTTTCGAGAAGGTGGACGAGGTCCCCTTCGACTTCAACCGTCGACGCATGAGCGTGCTGGTCCGCGGGGCGGACGGGCACACGCGCCTCATCACCAAGGGTGCCGTCGAGGAGATGCTCAAGGCCTCGACGAGCGCGAAGATCGCAGGCGAGGTCGTCTCCCTCACCGATGACATACGGTCACGCGTCATGAGCGAGGCCCATCGGCTGGCCGATGACGGCATGCGCGTGCTCGCGGTCGCGGAGGTCGACGATCCCGACTACGGCGAGAAGCTCGACGCCGACGACGAGCACGACATGACGCTTCTGGGCTACCTCGCGTTTCTCGACCCGCCCAAGGACTCCTCCGCCGCCGCTCTGCGCTCCCTCGCGGACCATGGCGTCACGACCAAGATCCTGACGGGCGACTCCGACCGTGTGACCTGCTTCATCTGCAGGCAGATCGGGCTTCCCGCCGAGAACCCCCTTCTTGGCAGCGACATCGAGGGAATGGGCGACGCCGAGCTGGCGGAGCGCGCCGAGACGACCACCGTGTTCGCGAAGCTCTCCCCCTCGCAGAAGGCGCGCGTCGTCTCCGTGCTCCGCACGAAGGGGCACGCCGTCGGATACATGGGCGACGGCGTGAACGATGCCGCGGCCATGCGGGCGTCCGACGCCGGCATCTCGGTCGACGACGCGGTGGACATCGCCAGGGAGTCGGCCGACATCATCTTGCTCGAGAAGGACCTCGGCGTTCTCGACGCAGGCATCATCGAGGGTCGGCGCACCTACGCCAACATGATCAAGTACATCAAGATGACCGCCAGTTCGAACTTCGGCAACATCTTCTCGGTGCTGGTCGCCTCCGCGTTCCTGCCGTTCCTGCCCATGGCGGCCGTACATCTGCTGCTCCTGAACCTCGTCTACGACCTCTGTTGCACGGCGATTCCCTGGGACAACGTCGATACGGAGTTCATTGCGCGACCACGAAAGTGGGACGCCAGCTCCATCGGCAGGTTCATGGCATGGATGGGACCCACCAGCTCGGTCTTTGACATCATGACCTACGTGATCCTCTTCTTCGTCGTGTGCCCTGCGGTGTGCGGCGGACCCTGGGCCTCACTCGATGTGGCGGGTCAGGTCCTGTTTGTCGCCACGTTCCAGGCGGGCTGGTTCGTCGAGTCCATGTGGACGCAGACCACGGTGATCCACCTCATTCGCACCGAGAAGATCCCCTTCGTCCAGAGTCGGGCATCGGCACCGGTCTTTCTCGGAACCATCCTGGGCGGCATCTTCGTGACGATTCTCCCGTTCACGGGCATCGGCGCAGCACTGGGGCTGGCCTCTCTCCCAGGCTTCTACTTCGGATGGCTCGTGCTGATCATCGGGTGCTACATGCTTCTCGAGACCGTCGTGAAGAAGATCTACATCAAGCGCTACGGTGAGTTGCTCTAGTCCCCCTCGCGTTTGAAAGACACCCTCGTGCCCATCGCGACCAGCCGTGGGAGCATGTCCGACGAGAGCCCTTCGAGATAGGTTCGGCAGCTCTCGTCGCACACCCCCACGGCCGTGGCGACACGGTCTGCGGCAGAGACGAGAGCACGCCTGCGCGCGGCCATCGGCAGGGTGAGAACCGCACGGGATGCATCCCGTCGTATGTCATCAGAGCACATGAGCGCACGTGGGTCGTTCCCGCAGAGGGCGAGGCAGACCGCCCTTTCGGCGACGGGTGCGAGGAGGTTTGCCACGAGCTGCGGCCATTCGGGCAGCTCATCGTCAAGGACCCGCTGGCACGAGACGGCATCGAAACGACCGAGAAGGTCGTTCTCCACCCAGAGTCTTCGCAGGTACTCGTATACGTAGTCAACGCCCAGCAAGCCCTCATCCACCGGATGAACAAGCTGGTAATCGATGTCGCACGGCATCTCCTGGGCCAGAAGGCTCGGCTCGTAGCTTTCGAAGGAGCGGCCGATGCTTGCGAGCGTATCCCGCATTGACCGCGAGGCAAACAGAGGAGCCGCGACAACGGTACGCTGCCAGAGCTCGTGCGCGGATTTCGTCTTGCGCTCGATTGCGACAAGACCCTCTCTAAATGCCTCGAGAAGCCGCTTCTCCGACATCCCCTCGAGGCGCGCGAGCTGTTCGTCTCCCCCCTGCTGGCCCACGACGTAGGTCAGCGAGCAAAGCCTGTCGTAGGCATCCCAGGCGCAGACAGAGGTGCTCGTAGCCCGCTGGGGATGTCCCCATTTCCCCGCGCACACGCCCGAGGCTATGCCAACGCAGACAGAGGTGCTCGTAGCCCGCTGGGGATGTCCCCCTCCAGCAGGCTCGTGGCGTAGCTCCTCTAGCACAAGCTCGAATGCAAGGTTCACATCCCCTTGAGCCTCTTCGAACGCGGCAGCGAGAAGCGTCACACACGTCTCGTCCCCAAATTCGTCTGCCGTATCCCCCTTGAGCCGGTAGAAGGCGCGTTGCAGATCGGAGAGCTGCAGCGCGAGGTCGTCTTGGTCGAGGAACACCGAATTCACGAGTGCGGTCGACAGCGCCTCGAGGGGGCCCTCCGCAAACTCCACGCGTCCAGTGTCTGCGAGCGCGTCAGCGCGCTCGCAGACAAGCAGGGCCAGGTCATTCGGCGCGAGGGAGAGCCCTGGGATTGTCAGGTCCTCATTGGCGCACAGCAGTCTCTCATCCATGGGCATCTCCTTTTGATACGTCGTGGGAGATGCTTATTACACCCTCTGGGGGCACTCCGTCAAGTTCCTGGCCCGAGGAAGGCACCAGACTAGGCGTACTTGTAGAAGCCCTCGCCGGAAGCCCTCCCGAGCTTGCCGGCGTCGATGTAGCTCTTGAGAATCGCCCTCTGCTCCTTGAAGTTGTACGGCATCATCATCTTCCTGAGCAGCGGGTTCACGATGCCGGGCACCTTCTGGTATTGGTCGACGATGTTCAGGGCCGTGGTAAGGCCAACGACGTCGAAGATCTGGAACGGTCCGTCAGGCGCACCGGTGCCGATGGTCCAGGCCTTGTCGATGCTCTCGGGGTCGGAGATGCCGTTGGCATAGAGGTCCAGACCCGAGAGGAGAAACGGGATGAGCATGGAGTTGAGGAGGTAACCTGCCTTCTCCTTGTTCACAGGCAGGGGAATCATGCGAATCTCCTGCGCGAACTCCATGATCTGGTTGAACGACTCGTTGCTTGTCTTGTCCTGGACCATGACCTCGGCAACGTTCATCTTCCAGATGGAGTTGGCGAAGTGCATCGCGAGGTAGCGGTCGGGACGGCCTGTGTGGCTCGTGAACTGCGAGGGCAGCAGCGACGAGGAGTTGGTGACCACGATGGTCTTCTCGGGCATGAGCGGAGAAAGCCTATCAAAGAACGCGGCCTTCTCATCGGCGACCTCGGCCATGGACTCGATGACGAGATCGGCATCCGCTACGGCCTTTGCCATGTCAAGCTCGAGCTTGAGACCTTCGTAGGCCTTGTTGACCTTCTCGATGCATACAGCGGGATCGAAGGAGCCGAACTCCGCGATTCCCTGGCACCAGGCGGGATCGGCGGCGCTCTTGGCCGCCTTCATGCCCTCGATGGCGCTGAGATAGGATGTCTTGAGCTTGTCGATCTTGGGCTGGCAACGACCGATGGAGCCCTCGCTGCGCAGCCAGATCGTCACATCGAAGCCGCTATACGCCGTCTGAAACGCGATCTGCGAACCGAGGACGCCGCCGCCGGCAACGACCACCTTCTTGATGTTGGACACTCGAGCCTCCCTGCTTGGATTTTCCTGTCGTCTCTTTCGAACAACATGAAAGCATACAGCAGCCCGGCGAAAAATGCACCCCATGCCGTGGGTAGCCTTCTCGGACTGAAGATGCCGGCGCATCCGGACCAGGGGCGGGGACGTCCCTATGCGTGGATGGCGTCGTAGACGGAGCGGGCGACGTCGGCGGGAATGCCCTCGACGCCGGCGATCTCCTCCACGGTAGCGGCGCGCAGGCGCTTCAGGGAGCAGAACCTCCGCATGATCGCGCGCTTGCGCTTGGGACCCACGCCCGGGACCTCGTCGAGCACCGAGACGGTCATCGCCTTGTCGCGCAGCTCGCGGTGGAAGGTGATGGCAAAGCGGTGGGACTCGTCACGCACCTGCTTGATGAGGTAAAGCGAGGCGGAACCGGACGGCAGCACCACGGGCGTGTCGTCCCAGGGGACGAAGACCTCCTCGTCGGCCTTGGCCAGCCCGCAGACCGGGATGTCGAGGCCGAGTGCCTCGAGCTGGTTCATGGCGGCCGTGAGCTGAGGCTTTCCGCCATCGACCACGAGCAGGTCAGGCCTTGACCCAAAGCGCTCGTCGGCCATGCGCTCGGGTGCGTAGCGCCTGCCGAGGACCTCCTCCATGGAGAGGACGTCATTCGCCTCGTCAAGGTCGGCGTGGATCTTGAACCGGCGGTACTGCGCCTTGTCGGGCCGCCCGTTCGAGAAGACCACCATGCTCGCCACCGTGAACCTCCCGTGGAGCGTGGAGACGTCGAAGCACTCGATGCGCATCGGCGGCGAGGCGAGCGCGAGCGCGCTCTCGAGCTGGAGCAGGGCCTGGTTGGTACGGTCGTCGGCATAGCCCGTGCGCACCATGTAACGCACCAGCGCGTGATGCGCGTTGTCGCAGGCCATGTCGAGGAGGTGGCGCTTCTCGCCGCGCTGCGGATGATGGAGGTGACAGGCACGGCCGCGCTTCTCGGCGAGCCACTCCCCCATCACGTCGGCATCGGGCAACTCGAGCGTGAGGTCGACCTCGGCAGGCAAGTCAGCGGTCTCGTCGTAGTAGCGCTTGACGAAACCGCTCACGAGCTCCTCCTCGGAGACGTCCAACCCCTTGTCGAGGATGAGCTCCACGGAGCGGACCGTGCGGCCCTCCCGGACGACGAAGACGCAGGCAGCCGAGATGGTCTCCTCGCGGTAGATGCCCACGAGGTCCACGTTGACCTCGGCGGAGAACGTGACCTGCTGTCGGTCGTCGAGGGAGACGAGACTCTCGAGCCGCTGCTTGAGCCGACCCGCCCGCTCGAAGTCGAGGTCGGCGGCGGCGGCGCGCATCTGCTCCTCGATCTCGCTCACGATCTGGGAGCGCTGACCCGAGAGGAACCTCTCCACCTGACGCACGTGGGCGGCATACTCCACGGTGTCGACGGCACCCACGCACACGCCGGGACCACGGCCGACGTGGAAGTCGAAGCATGGACGGCCCTTGTCGGCGAACACGATGTTGGCGACGGCGACCTCGTCGGGGTTGCGTTCGAGCTCGCGTCGGCAGCGCTTCCACTCCACGCAGGTGGCGGTGCAGATGGGCACCACCTTGCGCAGCGTGTCTATCGTCTCGCGCGCCGCGCGGGCATCGGTGTAGGGGCCGAAGTAGCGCGTGCCGCGGCGATGCCTCTCGCGGGTGTACTTTATGGCGGGGAAGACGTCACCGTCGGTGATGGCGATGAAGGGGTAGGACTTGTCGTCCTTGAAGTCGACGTTGAAGTAGGGATGGTACTGCGCGATGAGGTTGCGCTCGAGCACGAGCGCCTCGTGCTCGGAGCCCACCACGATGTAGTCGAAGTCGCGCACGACCTGCATCATGAGCGGAATCTTCTCGCGGTCGTCCTGCAGCGTGACGTACTGGCGCAGGCGCGCGCGAAGGTTCTTGGCCTTGCCCACGTAGATGACCTCGTCGTGCGCGTCCTTCCAGAGATAGCAGCCGGGGTTCGTGGGGACCTCGTCCACGCGACGGCGAAGCTCGGGCAGACCCTGTTCGAGGGGCACGACCTCTGAGAGGTCGGGGGTATATCCGGGGTCGCGGGAGGCCATCTCGTCAGCCCTAGAACGAGGTGTCGGTGGGTCGGGGATAGTAGCGTGCGAACTTGCGCACCTGGTTCCTCTCCGTGAGCTCCACGTCAAGACGACGGCGAAGGCCCATGTCGGGAGCATAGCGCTGCGGGTCGAACACCCGGCCGTCCGCCACGAGCCTGCGCACGTCGGCGAGAAGGTCCGGGTCAGCGAGGTAGCGCTCCAGAAGCGAGAGGGGGATGAGCGTATAGAGCGCCGGCTCGTCGGCAACCCGAAGCCCCGCCCCACATCCGTCGACGAGGTCAGCCACCGCGGCGCGCATGGGGTTCACGCCCGCCGCCGCCATGTAGTAGGAGTTGCGTCCGGCACGTGGGTTGAGCTCGAAGAAGAGCCACCTGCCCGTCTCCGGGTCGCGCTTGACGTCCACCTCGCCGAGGCCCGTATAGCCGAACTCGGCCACGAGGGCACGGCACCCTTCCATGAGCTCGGGCTCCACGCGGGCGACCATGGCCACGGAGTTGCCGCGCATGGTGGGCGCATGGTCCTCGAGAAGGGCCTGCGCCGCACCAAAGGCCTGCATGTCACCCTTGGACCCTACGTAGAACGTGAGGGCGCCCATGTGCGTGTCATCGCCGGCGATGAGGCGCTGGACGAGAAACTCCCCCGCGAACCCCGCCTCGCGCAGGTCGGACCAGAGCGCATCGAGCTCGCCCTGGGAGGAGAAGGAGTAGACCTTCCTGAACCCCTGCGAGTAAAGGTGGGTGTAGTCGGCCGACCGCGCGGGCTTGGCGACCACGGGAAACCCGATGGAGGTGGGGGCGATGGCCGCATCTCCCGCGAGGCTCACGACCTCGGTCTCGGGCGTGGGCAGGCCGAGCCTCTCGCAGGCGTGCGCGAACGCGACCTTGTCGCAGGAACGGACGAGCGCGTCGTGGGTCGGGATGGGACAGATCACGCTCTCGGGCAGCTGGTCCCTGACGGCATCGAGGGAGAACACGAGGGCATCCGTGGAGGGGACCACGACGAGCCTCTTGGAGGGATTGGCGCGAGCGAGGTCCGAGATCTTCCCGAGAAGCTCGTCCGGCTCTATGGACGAGGTCACCACCAGCTCGGAAAAGATGCGCGAATGCTCGATGACGGCAATGAACGCCTGGTTGATGCCTACGGATCTGACACCATACGCCTCATGGAACTCGCGGGCGTAGGCATAGACCGATATGTCTCCGCCGAGGATGACGGGAAGCAGGTCCTCACGCGGGACGACGGGCCGTGCGGCGGTCGCGCTCTTCTCGGCAGGCATCGCTACCCCGCGTCCTTGTCGGAGCCGCGCTTGGCGGCCATGAGCCGCTTTGCCTTCTCGAGCGATGCGTAGAAGAGCGGACGCACCGGCAGGTCACGGTCGGGCGCGACCGGACGACCACCTTCCTTGCAGAACTTGGTCTTGAACTCGTTGAGCCCCAGGAGCGCGGGCGAGAAGTCCGACCCGATCGCCATGAGGTCGACGTCCTCGCAGCCCAGACGTCCCAGCTCGCAGAGTTCGAAGTAGAGGAGCTTGTCCGTCACATGGAGGCGCATCGTGGCGCTGCTGGAGCCGGCGTAGTAGCGCACGCCACGCGTGCCCGAGATCGTGTCCATCGACCACGTGACGACCTTGCCCTCGGGATCGCGCCCGGCAAAGAGACGAACATGGGCAGGCCCCAGGATGCGCATCATGTCCTCGTAGTCGGACATGGGCGCGGGCTCGAAGCCGTCGCGCTCGCCCGTCTCGCGCATGACGGCGTAGTACTCCGAGAAGTCCGCCGTCGCCCGCTCGGTCTCGTCTGCGCAGGTCACGGGTGCCTCACGCAGGGCCTTGCGCACGTCACGACGACCGCGCGGCTTCATCTGGGAGAGGATCTCCTCGTCACCGCCGGTGACATCGATCACGACGGTCATGTCATAGGGAATCGTGGAGAGCACGGGTCTGCACTGGGGCGCGTCGGACATGACCGAGAGTCTCACGAAGACGACCTTCCTGTCCCGTGCGCGCACGTAGTCGCGGATGGCGAGAAGCGCCTCGGACTCCTCGTCCGGCGTTGGCGTGGACACCCAGACGGGCGCGTGATGGGCGCGCAGGTAGTGGTAGCCGTGGGTCTCGTAGTCGGCGAACGCGACGAGGGCCACCGTCTCGCCATCGCGCTCGATGCCGGCGCAGCCCCACGACGTGCGACCGGGGATGGTGCTCTCGTAGGTGGCCCACGCCTGCGTCTGTTCGATGGGCAGATTCACGCCGAGACGCACGGCCTCGGCCTCGAACTGGTCAAACGAGAGCTCGGTCAGATTCATGCAATGCGCTCCAATGTCAGGACGTCGAGAATGGCTGACGGTCGCGAGTGTTCACCCCTTGATTTTACGACCCAAGCCACGCGGACGGGTCAGATGCGCCATAGCTACAGAAACGGGCGGGCCTCGGGAGCGAGGTCACTCGCCCGCACGGCCGTCCGCGACGAGCTCGCGAAAGAAGCAGCTCCTGTGGCCCGTGTGACAGGCCGGGCCTGGCGAGTCCACCTCCACCACAAGCGTATCCGCGTCGCAGTCAACGAGCACACGACGCACCTGCTGCGTGTTTCCGCTGGTGGCACCTTTGTTCCATAACTCTTGGCGCGAGCGCGACCAGAACCACGAGGTTTTGGTCAGAAGCGTGAGGCGCAGGGACTCCTCGTTCATCCACGCGACCATGAGAACCTCGTTCGTTCCCACCTGCTGCACGACGGCGGGAATGAGCCCCTGCGCGTCAAACCTCACGTCCGTGGCGGCAAGGGCGACACGCTCGACGTTCTCGCCGGCGTAGGCATGCTCTGGTGCGATTGTCTGGGACATGACATCTCCTCATGGCTTGCGTCCTTGCGCCCTTCCGACGAGGGCACGGTAGCACACTCTGGTGACGATTCGGGCAAGGCCCACGTGGGACTAGAAATCGAGTCGCACGGGGATGCCCTGGCTTGCCATGTACTCCTTCACCTGGCGAATGGTGAAGGTGCCAAAGTGGAAGACGCTCGCAGCGAGAACCGCATCGGCCTCGCCGTCGATGACGCCCTCGGCGAAGTGCTCGAGCGTGCCTACGCCACCCGACGCGATGACCGGGATGGGTACCGCACGAGCAACGGCACGGGTGAGCGGGATGTCGAAGCCGTCCTTGGTGCCGTCGCGGTCCATGCTTGTGAGGAGAATCTCCCCCGCACCGCGGCGGGCGGCCTCCTCGGCCCAGCCCACGGCATCGATCCCCGTGGGGGTACGTCCTCCCGCGAGGTACACCTCCCACCTGTCACCCGGACCAACGTGCTTGGCGTCGATGGCACAGATGACGGCCTGCGAGCCGAACGCCTCGGCCGCCAGCGTGAGGATCGAGGGATCCTTCACGGCCGCAGAGTTGATGGAGACCTTGTCGGCACCCGCCGCGATCATCGTGCGGCACGAGGCGACGTCGTGGAAGCCGCCGCCGACCGTGTAGGGTATGCGCAGCTCGGCCGCCGCACGCGAGGCGAGGGCGATGGTGGTCGCCCGCTCGTCCGAGGTGGCGGTGATGTCGAGGAAGATGACCTCGTCCGCCCCTTCGCGGTCGTACTTGCTGGCCAGCTCGACGGGATCGCCCGCGTCGCGCAGGTCGACGAAGTTGACGCCCTTGACGACGCGTCCGTTGTTGACGTCCATGCAAGGGATGACGCGCTTGGTGAGCATGGTGACTCCTCTCGGGAACCTGACGAGACAGGACGAAGCACGGGAAACGACGGGCGAACTCAGGACCCGGCAGCCGCGAGGGCCGCTTCGAGCGTGAGGCTCCCCTCGTAGATGGCGCGCCCCGTGATGCAGCCCTCGATCACGTCGGGTCCGGCCGCCGCAAGGGCGCGAATGTCTTCGAGGCTCGCGATGCCTCCGCTCGCCACGACCGGAAAGCCGGCCACCCGCGCGATGTGACGGTAGTCCTCGACATTGACACCCACCTGCATGCCGTCGCGGGAGATGTCGGTAAAGACCAGGTGACGGTAGCCGAGATCGGCGAGGTGCGCCACGAGCTCGTCAGCGGCGACGCACGCTCCCTCGCGCCAGCCGTTGACCTTCACCTGACCGTCTCGTGCGGCGACGTCGGCGACGACGAGGTCGGCGAAGTCGCGCGCGGCGGTGGCGGCGAAGACCGGGTCGCGGACGAGCGCCGTTCCGATGGAGATGCGCCTCACACCGAGCTCGGCGAGTCGCTCCACGGCGGCGATCGAGCGCACTCCCCCGCCGGCGTCGACCGAGATCCCACCCACGGCGCAGATGCCGCGGATCGCCATCGCGTTCGCGGCACACGCCTCGGCGTCCTCCTCGAAGGTGCTCGAGAGGTCTACCACGTGGATCCACGTGGCCCCACGTGCAAGGAAGTCCCGCGCCACGGCCACGGGGTCGTCGGAATACACGTCCATCCTCGCGCGGTCTCCCCTGGCGAGACGGACCACGCGACCACCGACGAGGTCAATGGCGGGTAGCACGATCACGCGAGACCTCCCACGATGCGAACGTAGTTGGTGAGGATGCCCAACCCCGTCCCAGAGCTCTTCTCGGGATGGAACTGGACGCCATAGACGTTCTCGTGCCACACCGCCGAGGCGAAGCTGCGGACGTAGTGCGTGCGTCCCGCCACATCGGCCGCCTCGACATCCTCGTCAAGCGCGAACGAGTGCGTGAAGTAGACGTTGGCACCCTGCGCCACGCCTGCGAAGAGCGGGCAGGCGCGACCGCGATCCGTGAGCTCGAGCTGGTCCCAGCCTACGTGCGGAACCTTGAGCCGTGAGGATGCGAGGCGCGTCGCCGAGCCATGCAGCACGCCCAGGCCGCTCGCCCAGCGACCGGTGTCGGCGGGATGCACCACGCGCTCGTCCCCCCGCTCGAAGAGAAGCTGCAGGCCGAGGCAGATGCCAAGGAAGGGCACCCCGCAGCCAATCACGTCGAGCACCGCCTCGCTCTGTCCCGACTCGTTCATGAAGAGCATTGCGTCCTCGAAGCTGCCCACACCAGGCAGCACGACCCCCGATGCGTTGCGAATGACCGCGGGGTCATCGGACGCCTCGGCCGCACCGCCCACGTCAGCGAGGCTGCGCACCACCGAAAGGAGGTTTCCCTTGTGGTAGTCGACGACGACGATGCCGCCCGCCATCAGAGCACGCCCTTCGTGGACGGGATGCCCTCGACGCGAGGGTCGCGCTCGACGGCGACGCGCATCGCACGCGCGGCCGCCTTGAACGTGGCCTCGAGTATGTGATGCGCGTTGTCACCCGTGACCTTGCGAAGGTGCAGCGTCATGCCTGCATCACGAGCGAGACCCGCAAAGAACTCATGACCGAGCTCCGTGTCGAAGGAACCCACCTTCTCGGGTCCGATGCCGACGTCCCAGAAGAGCTCGCCCCGACCCGAGAAGTCCACGGCCGCCATCACGAGCGCCTCGTCGAGGGGCACGAGCGCGTCACCAAAACGGCGGATGCCCGCCTTGTCGCCAAGCGCCTCGCGAAGGGCCTGTCCGAGCGCGATGCCCGTGTCCTCCACGGTGTGGTGGTCATCCACCCAGGTGTCCCCCTCGACGTGAACCGTCATGTCCACGAGGGAGTGACGGGAGAGGGCCATGAGCATGTGGTCGAAGAAGCCCACGCCGGTCTGGATGTCACCCTTGCCCGTACCGTCGAGGTCGACCGTCACCCGGACGTCCGTCTCGCCCGTCCTGCGCATGACTGTTGCGGTTCTGCCCATGGCTATACCTCCGAGAGAATCGATCGAACGGCTGCGACCACCTCGTCGTTCTCCTCGGGCGTACCCACGGTCAGGCGGATGCAGTCCGCAAGGCCGGGCGTCGAGGAGAAGTCACGCACCAGTATGGAGCACTCGTCACGTAGGCGCGCACGGACGACCGCTGCGTTCGGCAGGCGCACGAGCAGGAAGTTGGCCGCACTCGGCCAGGTGCGCACGCCAAGCGCGGCAAGGGCGTCGAGCATGCCGGCCAGACGGGAGCGCTCCGAGACGATCCTCGCGATGCTCGGCGCGAACTCGTCGCGCATGCGTACGCCGACGAGAGCGGCCGTCTGCGAGAGCACGTTCACCGAGTAGGGCTGGCGCACCACGGCGAGCGCCGCGACCACCCCGGGGCTAGCGAGGACGTAGCCGAGACGAACCCCGGCCATCTGGAACGCCTTGGAGAACGTATGCAGGACGGCGAGGTTGTCGTAGGCACCGAGAAGTCCCTCGCAGCTCGCGCCCGTCCCGCCGAACTCGATGTAGGCCTCGTCGGCGAGGACGATCCCAGGGCAGGCCTCGCACACACGCGCGATGCCCTCGTGCGGGAAGAGGCCGCCCGTGGGGTTGTTGGGTGTGGTCACGATCACGACGTTGGCCGTCCGTGCCGCCTCCACGACGGCGTCCACGTCGAGCTCGAAGGTCTCGGGGTCGCGCGCGACACGCACGATGGGCGTGTCGACCAGGCCGGCGTAGAGGTCGTAGACCGAGAAGGTCGGCGGGCAGGTCACGAGGGTGCGGCCGGGTCCGCCAAAGGCGAGGAAGGTGTTGAAGAGCAGCTCGTCACCACCGTTGCCCACGATGACCTGGTCGGCCGTCACGCCATGCCACCCTGCAAGGGCGACCCGCAGCTCGTCGGACATGGCGAGGGGATAGCGCGCCATCGGCGTGGCGGCGAGGGCCTCGTCGAGCGCGGCGCGCACGGCGGGCGGCATGGGATAGGTGTTCTCGTTCGCCGAGAGGTTGATCCGCGTGGGCTTGAAGGCGGGGTCATAGGGCTCCAGCGCTGCGGCGGCGGGCCTCATGAGGGCGCGGACCTCGGGAGGGATGCTCGACGTCATGGCTACTCCCCCCGCAGGCTGGGGACGCCGGGCTTGGCGAGCTCGCGAGGCCAGGCGGTACGCATGGCATCCTCGCAGGCGGCAGCGACGTCGTCGAAGGTATCGGTGCCCCGCTCCACGAGCCTTCGGCGCATCCCCACGGAGAGGGCGTGCGCCCACAGGCCCTCCGCCTGTGCCATGTCCTGCACCGCCGGCGCATCCGCCGCCATTCCCTCGGGCGTGTAGCAGATCACGCTCGAGCGCTTCTGAAAGTCGTAGACGCCGAGGGGGCTGGAGAAACGAGCCGTGCCTCCGGTGGGCAGCGTGTGGTTGGGACCCGCCACGTAGTCGCCGAGGGGCTCCGAGCTCCAGGCACCCACGAAGATGGCGCCGGCGTTGCGCACCTTGCCGAGAAGGCCCATGGCATCGGCGCAGTGGAGCTCGAGGTGCTCGGGCGCCACCACGTTGACGGCCCCTATCGCGGCGTCGAGGGTGTCGGTGACCACGACCACGCCACGGTCGTCGAGCGAGGTTCGCGTAATCTCCTCGCGCGGGCTCTGCACGACGAGTCGCTCGATGGCATCAGCCACGCGCTCGGCGAGCGTGGCATCGCAGGTCACGAGATAGCAGGAGGCCATGGGGTCGTGCTCCGCCTGGGCCATGAGGTCGGCGGCCACCACCACGGGATCGGCGGTGGCATCGGCGAGCACGCAGACCTCGGAGGGGCCCGCGACCATGTCGATCCCGACGTCTCCCGAGACGTGGCGCTTGGCGGCCGCCACGTAGGCGTTGCCCGGCCCCACGATCTTGTCGACGGCAGGGATGGTCTCGGTGCCATAGGCGACGGCACCGATGGCCTGGGCTCCACCCACGGCGTAGACCTCGTCGACGCCCGCGACGGCCGCGGCGGCGAGCGTGTAGGCGCTGAGCGACCCGTCACGCTGCGGCGGCGTGACCATGACCACGCGCGGCACGCCGGCGACCTTTGCCGGGATGGCGTCCATGAGGACCGTCGAGGGGTACTGCGCGCGTCCGCCCGGCACGTAGACGGCGGCGGAGGCCACGGGCGTGACCTTCACGCCCATGATCGTGCCGTCGTCGCGCGTCATGAACCACGACTCCTCGCGCTCCCTCTCGTGGAAGGCGAGTATCTGGTCGTGCGCGCGACGGAGCGAGTCGAGAAAGCCTGTGTCGACCATGTCGAGGGCACCGCGGATCACGGACTCGGGCACGCGGAACGCCTCCGGGCACGCGTGGTCGAACCTCATGCAGTAGGCGCGGACCGCCTCGTCCCCACGACGGCGCACGTCGTCGACGATCGCCCCCGCCGCGTCCATGACGTCGCGGGGCAGGGCGCCCGACCTGTTGAGGTCGGCGGTGGTGAGCGTGCGCCCGCCACTCAGCTTCACGGTTCTCATCGCATCTCCTCACCCGAGACCTCGGCGAGCCGCGCCGCAAGGTCGCGAATCCTCTTGTCGCAGCGATAGGCTGCGGGGCCCGCGAAGAAGCGGGCCGTGCACTCCATGACGTCATCGATGACCACCAGGTCGTTCTCGCGCAGCGTGGAACCGGTGGCGGTGATGTCGACGATGCGGTCGGTCATGCCCACGATGGGTCCGAGCTCGATGTTCCCGTGCAGGGTGACGATGTCCACCTGCTGCCCGATGGAGTCGTAGTAGGCCTGCGTGATGCGCGGGTACTTGGTCGCCACGCGCACGGTGCCTCGCCACGAGTAGTTTCGCTCGGCGAGACCCGCATTGGCGGCCGGCTCGGCCACGATGAACCTGCACCGACCGTAGCGCAGGTCGACGAGCTGCAGGAGGTCGAGACCCGCCTCCACGATGGAGTCCTTGCCGCAGATGCCGCAGTCCGCCCCACCGTGGCCCACGAAGACCGGGGCGTCCTGGGCGCGCACGATCACGTACTCGACGCCGTCCTCCGAGATGATGAGCTTGCGACCGGGGTCGCGCAGACCCTCGACGGGCAGGCCCACCGCCTCGAGCACGCGAATGGTGTCCTTGAGCAGCGATCCCTTGGGCACGGCGATGCGCAGCGGCCGCTCGACCAGACGAACCCCCGGCGTGACCACGCCCGACTCCCCCGGCTCGCCGAGGATCTCCTGCAGCCGTTCGAGCGAGATGGCGAAGCCACAGGCCGCCACATCCGGACGCCCGAGGTTCTTGAGCACGGCATCATAGCGACCACCGGAGGCGAGGCTCGCGGCGATGCCCTCCGCGTATCCCTTGAAGATGATGCCCGTGTAGTAGTCGAAGGAGTTGATGATCGAGAAGTCGAAGGAGACACGACCCTCCTCGAAGAGGTCGTCGAGGTTGCCCACGAGCCTCGCGAGCTCGGTGGTGCCGCGCGCCTCGGGAGTGACCCCTGCGGCGGCGAGAAGCGCATCGATCCTCTCGATGACCTCGACGCCACCGTTGAGTCGTGGCACGACGCGGATGGCACGGGCCGCCGCGGGCGAGAGGCATCCCCCGGCCGAGGCCACGAGTTCGTCGAGCCCCACGAGGTCCGACTCGTGGACGAGGGCAAGGGCACGCTCGCGGAACTCCGCGGAAGGCGCGCATTCGTCGAGAAGCGAGGTGAGGGGCGTCACGGAGCCAAAGACGATGCGCCACGCGGGGACCTCGAGCGTCGAGAGCACCTCGGAGAGAAGGCGCACGACCTCGGTCTCCGACGCCGTTCCCTCGTCACCCACCAGCTCGACGCCGAGCTGGGTGAACTGGCGCGGCTGACCCTTGAGCGACGACTCCTCGCGGACGACCGGTGCGACATAGCGGAAACGCACCGGAAGCTCGTCGGCGCCCACGCGCGTGGCGATGAGGCGGGCGATGGGCAGCGTGAGGTCGGGGCGAAGCGTGAGGAGGCTGCCGTCGACGTCAAAGAGCTGGAAGGGCGAGCCCTTGATGCGACCCCCGCGCTCCAACGCGTCGCGGTCCTCCAGAAGCGGGGTCTCCACGGGCAGGTACCCATGGGCCGAGCAGCAGTCACGCACGGTGCTGGAGATGCGCTCGCGCGCGAGCGCCTCCTGCGGGAGGATGTCACGAAATCCCCTGGGGGTACCTGCTATCACGATGGTTCCCTTCTTCGCGTCGGGACGCCTTGGTCCTTGTCCCCGATGGTGCCGTGTACTTTAGCACACTAAAGTGTCTCTGTGGGCGGCGTCATCGAATCGGCACGAAGCGCCCGGCTACCCCCTGCGCAGGAAGCGGCGGGTCAGCGACTTGATGAGCCGGGCCTCGGGCATCCCGAGCACGAAGGCGAGGCCGTAGGTCACGACGAGGGAGGGCACACCGGCGAGCACGCAGTAGAGGACGGAGCGCATGGTGGCCCCCGAGCAGTCGCCAAGGGTCATGTTGAGCAGGGAGAGCAGTGCGTAGCCCACGGCGGCGCCGGCGACACCGATCACGAGCGATCGCACGAGAGACACCAGCGCGGAGCGCAGCCCCAGCGGACCGAGCTTGCGGCGCAGGCTCACGAACATCACGAGGTCGATGGCGACGAAGAAGAAGAACGAGGATGCCGCGACGAAGTTGAGGCCCAGATACCGGGTGAATGCCAGGAGGATGACCACCTGCAGCACGGATCCGAGAACGCTCGCGACCGCATAGAGCACCATCTGGCGCATCGCCGAGGCGACCTTCTGGAGGTACATGCAGATGGCGTACACGGGCAGCGCGATGGCGTCGAAGATGAGGTACTGCGCCGTGACCCATATCTGGTCGGAGGTGAAGTTCCCCGCGGCGAGGACCGATATGAGCGGCACCGAGAACACGATGAGGTAGAGCATGAACGGGACCATGAAGAAGAGTATCTGGCTCAGCCCGCTCGAGATGTCCTGCCTGAACTCGGACAGGCTGTGCCTCGCCCAGCTGTCGGAGAGCTCGGTGAACATCGCGGTGGTGATGGGCACGGTCAGGACGGCATAGGGAAGCGTGTACCACAGGCGCGCGTAGTACGAGATGGAGGCGCCCGTGGCCGTGCACGAAAGCGACGAGGAGGACTGCACCGACGTCGTGACAAAGGACGTGAGCATGACGACGAGCGACGGCACACCGATCTTGACCGTCTCCTTGAGGTTGGGGTCATGGAGGTCGATGCGCCAGTGCAGACGCACGCCATGCCTTCTCAGGGAGGGGATCTGCACGAGCACCTGGATGGCCACACCCAAGGGGTTGCCCAGGGCGAGCACCACGAGTGCGAGCTGGGGGTTGTTCGGCGCGAGGTAGGCATAGGCGAAGAACGACGCCGTGGTCACGAAGTTGTTGAAGATGGGGGCCGCCGAGCTCCAGAGGTAGTCTCGCTCGGCGTTGAGCACGCCGGAGATGATGGTCGAAAGCGCATAGAGCACGACCTCGATGACGAAGAACCTGAAGAACCAGACCGTGAGGTCGAAGTCGAAGTCGGAGGACGCCGAGAAGGACTGCGTCCACACGAGCTGCGCCGCGAAGACGAAGCCGAGGATCGCCGTCGCGCCCATGATCACGAGGATGATGGACACGAGGTTCGAGGTGTACCTGTCGGCGCCCTCGCGGCCGGCCCTCTTCTTGACCGACATGTACACGGGCAAGAACGCCGTGGTGAGCATGCCTGCCACGACGAGCTCGTAGAGGCTGTTGGGCAGGTTGTTGGCAACCGAGTAGCAGCTCGCCATCACCGTGACGCCGATGGCGTAGGCCTGTCCCCAGGTGCGGAAGAAGCCGGTCAGGCGGCTCACGATGACAAGGGAGCTCATGAGGGCCGCACTACGACCTACCTGGGCGCTTTTCTCGTCACTGCGTGCGGGGCCCTCCTCGGGCGTCTCGACGGCAGCATCCCTGCGCATGTGCTTGGGCGCGGACATGTCACATCCCCTCTCGCGTGAGGTCTGCGTAGGTCGCCCCGCAGAAGGCGACGAGGTCGGCAGGGGCGAGCACGAGGCTCAGGCCGCGTCTCCCGCCCGAGATGTGGATGAGGTCGAAGAGCTGGGCGGTCTCGTCGACGATCGTGGGAAAGTGCTTCCTCATGCCTATGGGCGAGCAGCCTCCGCGCACGTAGCCGGTGATGCGCTCGAGGTCGCGCACGTGCATGAGCTCGAGGGACTTCTCACCAGCCGCCGCGGCGGCCCTCTTGAGGTCGAGCTCGGCAGCCACCGGGATGCAGCAGGTCACGTGGTCGCCCGAGGGTGCGACGCAGACGAGCGTCTTGAACGAGGACGCAGGGTCGTCGCCGAGCATCTCGGCGATATGCAGCCCCAGCTCGGAGGAGGTATCCGACTCGTCGACCTCGTAGGTGACGGGCTCGAAGCGGATGCTGGCGGCCTCCAGCTCACGCATGGCGTTGGTCTTGGTGACCCTCCCCCTTCTCGCCATGGCCCTAGGTCTCCCTGGCGAGACGGGCGCGGTCACGGTCGAGGACCTGCCTCAGGTACATGCCCGTATAGCTTCCGGGCACCTCGGCGACCTCCTCGGGCGTGCCGTAGGCGACCACGCGTCCGCCCTCGTCGCCACCTTCGGGGCCCATGTCCAGAACGCGGTCGGCCATCTTGATGACGTCGAGGTTGTGCTCGATGACGAGCACGGTGTTGCCCGCGTCCACGAGCTTCTCGAGCACGTCGACGAGCTGGCGGACGTCCTCGAAGTGCAGGCCCGTGGTGGGTTCGTCGAGGATGTAGAAGGTACGGCCCGTCTGCGTGCGGTGGAGCTCCTTGGCGAGCTTCACGCGCTGCGCCTCGCCGCCCGAGAGCGTCGTCGCGGGCTGGCCGAGGTGGATGTAGCCGAGTCCCACGTCGCAGAGGGTCTGCAGCTTGTTCTTGATGCGCGGGATGTTGACGAAGAACGCCAGCGCCTCGGTGACGGTCATGTCGAGCACGTCCGAGATGGACCTGTCGTGATAGGTGATCTCGAGCGTCTCGCGATTGTAGCGCCGTCCCTGGCAGACCTCGCAGGGCACGTAGATGTCGGGCAGGAAGTTCATCTCTATCTTGATCTGTCCGTCACCCTTGCAGGCCTCGCAGCGCCCCCCGGACACGTTGAACGAGAAGCGACCCGGAGAGTAGCCGCGCATCCGGCTCTCGGGCAGGGACGCGTAGAGCGCGCGCAGGTCGTCCCAGAGGCCGATGTAGGTGGCAGGGTTCGAGCGGGGCGTGCGCCCGATGGGGCTCTGGTCGATGTCGATGACCTTGTCGATGAGATCGATGCCCTCGATGGTGCGGTAGGCGCCGACCATGCGCTTGGAGCGGTGAACCGCATTGGTGAGCGCGGGAGCGAGCGTGTCGGTGACGAGCGAGCTCTTGCCCGAGCCGGAGACGCCCGTGACCACGGTGAGCGTGCCGAGCTCGATGCTGGCCGTCACGTCCTTCAGGTTGTTGGCCTCGGCACCCGTGATCGTGATACGGCCGCGATCAGGATGGCGGCGCTCGTCCGGCAGCCTGATCTGGCGCGCCCCGGTAAGGTAGGCGCCGGTGAGGGAGTCGGGGTTGGCCGCGATCTGCTCGGGAGTACCCGCTGCGACCACGCGCCCGCCCATCTCGCCCGCGCCAGGACCCATGTCGATGACATAGTCGGCCGCCCTGATCGTGTCCTCGTCGTGCTCGACCACGATGACGGTGTTGCCCTGGTCGCGCAGGTGACGCAGCGTGTCGATGAGACGGTCGTTGTCACGCTGGTGCAGGCCGATGGAGGGCTCGTCGAGGATGTAGAGCACACCCATGAGACCCGCGCCGATCTGCGTGGCAAGGCGGATGCGCTGGGCCTCGCCTCCCGAGAGCGTGGCGGCCGCACGCGAGAGCGTGAGATAGTCGAGGCCCACGTTGACCATGAAGCGCAGACGCTCCCTGATCTCCTTGACGATGGGTCCGGCGATGAAGAGCTGACGGCTGTCGAGCGCAAGACCATCGAAGAAGGCGAGGCAGTCACGACACGACATGCCGCAGACCTCGGAGATGTTCTTGTCGCCCACGGTGACGGCGAGATACTCGGGCTTGAGCCTCGCGCCATGGCAGGTGGAGCAGGGGACCTCGCGGATGTACCTCTCGAGGTGCGTCTTCATGGTCTCCGACGTGGTCTCCTGGTACTTGTCGAAGAGTATCTTGCGCACGCCCGAGTACGTGGTGAACCAGTGCGTGCTCCGTCCGTCGCGCGTGACGTAGTCGACGCGGATCTTCGTGGCGCCGAGGCCGTCGAGAAGCACGTCCCGCACCTTCTTGGGAAGGTCGGTCCAGGGCGTCTGGTCTGAGACGCCGAGATGCGTGCAGACCGCCGAGAGGATCTGCGGGTAGTAGTTGGAGTGACCGAAGAGGCTGCCGAAGACGCCGTCGGCGATCGAGAGCGACGGGTCCTCGATCAGGGCGGCGGCATCCACGATCTTGCGGAAGCCGAGACCGTCGCAGTCGGGGCAGGCGCCGTAGGGCGCGTTGAAGGAGAAGTCGCGCGGCTGGAGGTCGGAGATCGAGTGGCCGTGCTCGGGGCACGCGAGGGCGAGCGAGTACTGGAGCAGCTCGCCGGACATGTGCTCGGGGTCGTTCCGATCGGGCAGCAGGTAGACGCCGACCTTGCCGGCGGCAAGCTTGGTGGCCTGCTCCACGGCCTCGGCGATGCGGCCGATCGACCCCTCGCGGATCACGATGCGGTCGACGACGACCTCGACGGTGTGCTTGAGCTTCTTCTCGAGCCTGATGTCCTCGTCGAGGTCACGCACCTCGCCGTCGACGCGGACGCGCGAGAACCCCTCCTTCTTGAGGTCATCGAAGAGCTTGGCGTACTCGCCCTTCCGGCCGAGGACCACGGGCGCGAGCACGAGCGCCCGGTACCCTTGGCCAGCCGCGAGGATCTTGTCGGCAACCTGGTCGGTGGTCTGGCGCTCGATCACGCGACCGCACTCGGGACAGTGTGGGACCCCGACGCGCGCGAAGAGGAGGCGCAGGTAGTCGTAGATCTCGGTGACGGTGCCCACGGTGGAGCGGGGGTTGCGCGACGTGGTCTTCTGGTCGATGGAGACGGCAGGCGAGAGGCCGTCGATCGAGTCGAGGTCGGGCTTGTCCATCTGCCCGAGGAACTGGCGTGCGTAGCTCGAGAGACTCTCGACGTAGCGACGCTGCCCCTCGGCGTAGATCGTGTCGAAGGCGAGGCTCGACTTGCCGGAGCCGGACAGCCCCGTGATCACGACGAGCTTGTCGCGCGGGATGTCGACGTCCACGTCGGCGAGGTTGTGCTCCCGGGCGCCGCGGATGACTATGGAGTCGTTTGCCATACCTGCCTCTTACGGTTTCCAACTGCGATTTTGTACAGTCTTCGAGTGTACCCGAGTAGCTGCGCGCAGCGATTGCGGCAACCTAGAGACCGCACGACGCACACCTTAGACGCCAGGATACTACTCCCCCGCAGCGAGTGACGGAAGAGAGCGGACCGCCCAGCCGCCGTCCCGGTCATGGCAGGCCAAGCTCAGCCCCAGCTGCTCGTCCACCTCGTTGGCCATCGACGGGTCCTCCTCTGCGAGGTGCTCGAGGGCGGGCCACGCGTCCCTGGAGAGTGAGGCCAGGTACGGCACATCGATCGTCTCGATGCTGCCCGAGAGGTAGCCGTCCACGTCGAACCGAGCCACCCATGCGTCCACGCCGGAGAGCGCGAACACGCACCACAGGGCGAGAAGACACCCCAGCGCCCACCGATAGAGCGCACGATCCGGCCGCACCACGCGTACGGCGCAGAGCACCACCACGACGGCGACGACGGCGATGCCCAACAGCGCGAATGCGCGCAGCTCGGAGAATCCGTACACGCCGACGTAGAGCCCCATGCGCCAGGCGGCCGACGCGTCCACCACGAGCGTGAGCGCGAGGAGGACGAGCTGGGACGCATCGACGACGCGAGAGCGGACGGCGTCCCGTCTCGCCCAGAGCGTGGCGAGAAGCACGCACACGTTGATGGCCGCCACGGCGATGAGCTCGAAGAAGCCGGACCGCGCATAGCGCGCATAGCCGCCGGCGACCTCCGAGGCGCTCGCCCCACCAAAGAGGTAGCCACACTGCACGAGGGCGAAGGCCAGATAGACCACATCGAGCATCACGAGCACCGGAAGCACCGACGCCACGCTCGCCACGTGCGCCCGACCCTCTCGCGGCAGCGTCTTGCACGCCCCGTCCCTTCGGAGAAGCGAGACGAGCAGCGACGACGTCACGAGCGCCACGAAGACGAAGCGTGCCACGCGCAGGAGGTTGGTCTCGAGGTCACCTCCCAGCCGCGCGAAGACCTGGCCCAGCACGCGGTCGAAGATGACGTCGGCACGCATGAGCAGGGGCAGCACCACGCAGAGCAGCGCAAGGGCGGCGAGCACGCTGAGCAGCACGGCCCGATACGTGCTTGCCTTGCCGTGCCCCGGCCGCACGAGGGCACTCAGCGGGTGGAGGAAGCGTGCGAACTGCGAGCGGAGGAAGAAGCCGAGGGCGCATGGGACACCGGATGCGCACAGGGCGACGTCATCGGCACATCCCGAGAGCATGAGATATTCGAGCATGCACGCCGCAGCGAGCACGAAGGCGTTGCAGGCACGCACGTAGGGGTCACTTGTGACGGCAGGCACGCAGGCGAGCACCGCGGTCGCCGCGAGCATGGAGGCCGATCCGCGCGTATGGCGCGCGCTCCGTCCGAGCAGCGCGAGCGCACAGGCGAAGAAGCCGAGGATCGCCACCGTGAAGGCGGCCCCACCGGCGAGGACGAGCAGGGAGGAGAGCACGAGCCCGTCGACTGCCACGCACCACCAGAGCGCAAGGCCCGCGGCACAGGCCACCGCGGCCCAGTCACGCGGCCCAAACGAGGTCTCGAGCCTCTCGCTGGGTGCCTTCGGAGCAGGATCGACAGACGGGTGGCCTGGGAGCATCGGGGGCTCCCCTGTGGCAGACAGTTGTGACATGCGTTTACTCCCCTTCGTCCGGTTCCTCATCGGATACGTATTCGAGCAGGTCGGCAGGCTGGCAACCGAGCTCGCGGCAGATTGCCTCGAGCGTCGAGAACCTGATGGCCCTGGCCTTGCCCGTCTTGAGAATCGAGAGGTTGGCGATGGTCACGCCCACACGCTCCGAGAGCTCGGTGAGGCTCATCTTGCGTTGGGCGAGCACCACGTCGAGGTTGACTGCGATGCGTCCCATGTCTACACCACGAGGTCGTTCTCGGACTTGATGTCCGCCGCACTGGAGGCGAGATGGGAGAGCGCCGCGCAGACCACCGTGAGCGTGAAGACGAAGACGAAGGCGACGGAGAGCGATGCGACGACCGAGAAGGCCAGACCATCCGAGCCCAGCACGCCGATGACGATGAGCAGGAGCCATATCGCCGCGTCGGACGCGGCGAAGTAGCCCATGGTCCGCAGCCGGCGCGCGTTCTTCTCGGTGAAGGTCTCGCCGCGGCCTATCGCGGAGAAGAGCCTCCAGGCCTGGACGCCAAGGGCAAGCAGCGGCGCTATCCCTGCGGCGAAGCCGAGCACGGAACCCTGGGGCACCACGTGTCGGGCCTCGAGGTCGGGCATCACCGCCACGAGCACGAACAGGCACGCGGCGCATGCAAGCAGATCGACCACCTTGAGCACCGCCGACATTTCTCGATAGGACATGGGACCTCCGATTCGCATCAAACCGTATAGCCATGAGGATACCAGTGAATTATCGTTATTCAATGCCAATTTATTGTTTTTCAATAAATACATGAGCATCATCAATCCACGTCCGGCGATGCGAAAGGTGCGGATGGCCTCCGCACGATGAGCACGGGCAAGACACCTGCAGAGAAACGGGCCGGATGTACGAGCTTCGGAGAGGTACCGTGCGAGAGGGAGCTTGCGGCACCATCGATTCCCTGTTGGGGCTGAGCATTGGATTCCCTCCCGCAGTGAGTCCGAGGCAGGCTCGTACATCCGGCCCGTTTCTCTGCAGGTCATTCTGGTCCAGCACCAGCTGGCGAGGGTCTCGCGCAACCTCGACCCCCTCCGACCCGTCCACGCCCGCCACACTCGGGTAGAATCGTCACGTATGCACCGGTGCGCCGAAGGGCGCGGGAGAGGAGACCCATGTCAGACATCGACGAGGAGCAGCTGCGCAAGGAGGTCGACGAGGTCCTTCATGGCAGGAAGCGCGACCAGGGCCCGCAGGTCTTCGAGCAGAACGGAAGCTCCGACATCAAGCACGTGGTCGGAGTCATCTCGGGCAAGGGCGGAGTCGGCAAGTCCTTCGTCACGGGCATCATCGCCGTGGAGCTTGCCCGCCGTGGCGCCAAGGTCGGCGTCCTCGATGCCGACATCACCGGTCCGTCCATCCCCAGGATGCTCGGACTCTCCGGAGCGCGCGCGACGGGCCTCGATGACATGCTCGTACCCGTCACCTCCAAGGGAGGCGTCAGGGTCATGAGCGCCAACCTCGTGCTCGAGTCGGAGACCGAGCCCGTCCTCTGGCGCGGTCCCGTCGTGGCCAATGCGATCAAGCAGTTCTATTCCGAGACCATCTGGGGCGACATCGACTACCTCCTCGTGGACATGCCCCCGGGAACCTCCGACGTCGCGCTCACCGTGTTCCAGTCGCTGCCCATCGAAGGCGTCGTGATCGTGTCGAGTCCGCAGGACCTCGTGCAGATGGTCGTGGGCAAGGCCGTGAACATGGCCAACCTGATGCACGTGCCGGTCTTCGGCCTCGTGGAGAACATGGCCTACGTCGAGTGCCCGCACTGCGGCGAGAGGATCGAGCCCTACGGCCCGAGCCATCTTACCAGGACGGCCGAGGCCTTCGGGATCGCCCCGCTCGGCCAGCTGCCCATCGATCCCACGCTCGCCGCCGCATGCGACGAGGGCACCATCGAAGACGTCCTCCCCGAAGGGCTTCTCCCCGACGCCGTCCAGACCATCGTTCGGGTGTCCGAGCTCGTGGATGTCGGTCTCGACGGAGAGTAGCCGCACATGCCCGCATCCGTCCGCAAGGAATCCCGACAGCAGGTCCGCGCGCGTCAGCTCGCGCTCGCAGAGCACACGCCTGTGCCGGCCAACCCCGACGTCATCGTCTGTGGCGCAGGCGCAGCCGGTCTCTCCTGCGCGATAGCGGCGGCCGAGCACGGTGCCGTCACGGTGGCGCTGGAACGCGACGTCGAATGCGGGCGCAGCATCCTCGCCACGGGTAACGGACGCTGCAACCTCTCCAACCTTCGTCTCTCCCCGCGACGCTACAACGACCCCGCCTTCGTCTCTGCTGTGGTCGGCGAGACATACCTCGCGGACGTGCTCGCCTTTCTCGCGGACTGCGGCCTGGCATGGCGGGGCGAGGGGGACAGACTCTATCCCACGAGCAACCGCGCGGACTCGGTGAGGGGCGCGCTTCTCTTTCGGGCGCGACGAGCCGGGGTCACGCTCGCCTGCGCACGCGAGGTCATGCGCGCAGAACGGACGCCCGAGGGCTTTTCCGTCACGTGGAGAGAGGCCTTCTCCGACGGACACGCGAGCGCCGAGACGCGCGCGCTCGTCGTCGCCACGGGCGGTGGCAGCGCCCACGCCCTCTCTGACCTGCAACTCGATGTCGTACCCACGGTTCCCGCACTCTGTCCGCTCGCCTGCGAGGCCGCGCCCATCCTCGCACTTGACGGACGACGCGCGGTAGCCGAGGTCACGCTCTCACGCGAGGGCGACGTCATCGCACGTGAGTGCGGAGAGGTGCTCCTGCGCAGCTACGGGCTATCGGGAATCGTGATCTTCGACATGTCGCGCATCGCCCTGCCGAAGGACCTGCTCTCGCTCGACCTGCTCTTTGACGTACCGGATGACGCCATCGCCCGTGCGATCGAACTTGGCACGGCGGACGGCGTCCTCGACCCGGAGCTGGCACGCACGCTCGGTGCCGACACGGACGTCGCGTCGGCCCTTGACAGGGCACGCCACATCCGGCTCACGGTATCTGGCCTTGCGGAGACAAACCATGCGCAGGTCATGCGTGGTGGCCTTGCCAACGGGCAGTTTGACCCGATGACCTTGGAGGCCACGGACATCCCCGGACTCTTCGCCTGCGGAGAGACGCTCGACGTGGATGGGGCCTGTGGCGGCTTCAACCTGTCCTGGGCCTGGCGCAGCGGCGAGGTCGCAGGCATCGCGGCTGCCGCACGCACACGGGGAGGCGACCGCGCGTGATCGAGGTCACGGGAGTCAAGGTGCCCGTCGCAAGCCTTGACGGTAGCGACGAGACCGAGCTGCGTGCGGTGCGCGCGGCCCTGCTTCACAGGCTCCGCCTTTCCCCACGCGACCTCCTCTCCGTCGAGCTGCGCAGGCGCTCCATCGACGCGCGAAGGCGCGACGCGATTGTCGTCATCTATACGGCGCGCATCCAGCTCGCCGGCGGGGCCGATGCGGAGACGTCACTCATGGATCGCCTGGCCAGACGACACGCGGACGGCGGGATCTCGCTCATCCACGAGACGCCCTTCTCGCTGCCTGCCTTCGCGGGCACGGTGGTCGGGACGCGTCCCGTCGTGGTCGGTGCGGGCTGTGCCGGCCTCTTCTGCGCCCTCGCCCTCGCACGCGCCGGACTCGAGCCGCTGCTCGTGGAACGCGGCGACGACGCCCTGCGCAGGGGACGCGTGGTGTCCCTCCACAACGAGACGGGGATCCTCGACCCCGAGTGCAACATCCAGTATGGCGTGGGCGGGGCGGGGACCTTCTCCGACGGCAAGCTCCAGACCGGAACCAAGAGCGTCTCGCACCGATTCATCCTCGAGACCTTCGTGGAGGCGGGCGCCCAGCGTCGGATCCTCTGGGACGCCAAGCCACACGTGGGAAGCGACGTGCTTCCCGGCGTGGTCACGAACATCGTACGCATGATCGAGGAGGCGGGAGGGGAGGTCCGCTGCCGCTGCAGGCTCACGGACATCGGGGTGACAGACGGCGCCGTCCGTTCCGTGACCCTCGAGACTCGTGACGCGAAGGGCGCCCCTCGCGAGGAGCGCGTGGCGACATCCTGCGTGATCCTCTCCTGTGGGCACTCGGCACGCGACGTCTTCGAGCTCCTCCGCGACCACGGCATCTCCATGGAACGCAAGACCTTCGCCATGGGCGTGCGCATCGAGCACCTCCAGGCGGACGTCGACGCCGTGCTCTATGGCAGGTCGGCGGGACACCCCGCCCTCGGCGCAGCCCCGTACAAACTCGCCGTGCACCTACCTTCGGGCAGGAGCGCCTTCTCGTTCTGCATGTGCCCCGGCGGCTTCGTGGTCTCGGCCGCAAGCGAGCGGGGCGGCGTGGTCACCAACGGCATGAGCCTCTCCGACCGCGCAGGCGAGAACGCCAACGCCGGGCTTCTCGCCAACGTCTTTCCCGGTGACCTGCCCGGAGATGACGTCCTTGCGGGCGTACGTCTCCAGCGGGACTGCGAGCAGGCCGCCTTCGCCGCGGGAGGGGGTGCCTACGTGGCACCTGCCCAGCTCGTGGGTGACTTCCTCCAGGGCGTGCCGTCGAGCGCCGGTGGACGCGTGAGGCCCACCTATCCTCGTGGCGTCGCGTGGGGCGACGTCGCACCATGCCTCCCCGGCTACGTCTGGCAGACCATCCGTGACGCCATCCCCCTCATGGAGCGCAGGCTACGTGGGTTCTCCGCCGCCGACGCCGTGCTCACAGGGGTGGAGACGCGCTCGAGCGCACCGGTGCGCGTGACGCGCGACGACGATGGCCAGAGCGTGAGCACGCGTGGCCTGTGGCCCTGCGGGGAGGGCGCCGGATATGCGGGTGGCATCATGAGCGCCGCAGCCGACGGAATCCGCACGGCCGAGGCGGTCGTGGGCGCACTGGGCCGGACGCGCTAGGCCTTGTCGAAAAGCCTCCCGAACGTGACGCCTCTGTTGAGGAGAAACTGCAGGATCCCTGCAGAGACCACGGCAGCGAGCTTTGCCGCGAGGTTGCTTGCCGTGGTATGGACGAGCAAGGCCCAGATGATGACCTCCTGGACGAGCATGCCCGTCGTGCCGACGGCAAGGAACATGAGATAGCGCCTGCCGGGCCTATCTGACGCCTTGAAGGTAAACCGCCTGTTGAGAAAGAAGGACGTCGTAATCCCCACGGATGCGCTCGCCACGTTTGAGACGAGCGGATAGAGGCCAAGCACATCCGTGAGAGCCTCGTAGACGAGAACGTCGACGCCCACGGCGATGCAACCGAACAACGCATACGAAATGAGCTGCCGGAGCCACGTGGGCAGTTTGTCGGATGTTGCCGGAGCCACGGACTACTTGTCGCCCAATGCGGCGACGAGCCGATCGAGCTCCTCCTCCTCGTTCATGCCGGTGAGGAAGGCCACGCCGTTGAACACGGGCACGTCGTAGTCCTCGTGCGTGCTGACGACGGGAACATAGGCATCGGCACCAACGAGCGCGTCAGCGAGGGAGGCCACGTCGACGGCGACCACGTCTGCGTCGACGCCACGGGCGGCGAGCAGCTTGGAGATCTTGTTGGCCACCGTATGGGACGTGGCGACACCGCTTCCACATGCGACGACAATCTTTGCGGCCATGGCTTCCCCTCGATTCGACAAGCGGGACGGTTGCCCGCATGCTCCCACTGTACCCGAAACCTCGTGCACCTGACGCTACGCCTGCTCAGACGGGCTGTCAACCTGCTCGGACGGACTGGCGGACCCGATGCGAAACTGTCGGCGCCCCACCTTGTTGGGATCGGAAGCGCCGAATGGCGCGACGTCCGGGAAGAGCGCCTCGCCGAGAAGCGTGACGGCACGAGCGATGTGACCGCGCTCCTCCTCGTCAAGCTTGGAGGCCGCCGCAAGCATGGCGGGAACCGCCGTCCGCCAGTTGCTGTGAAGGCTCGCGAAGGTGTCCTCGCCGCTGGCGTAGAGGACGGAGAAGAGCGTGTCCACGAAGCTCTCGCGTTCCTCCCGGCTCATGCTCGCGATCCACTCGTTAAGGCTTCTGTCGAGAAAGCCGGCACCACCCGAGATGCCCTCCTTCCGCAAGAACCCAAGACCCTCGACAACCCATGAGAAGGGGTCGTGCTGCAGGACGCCCACCGCCGTGGACTCCACGGTGACATATTCCTCCTGCTGCTCGAAGAGCATGCCGACGAGCGATGACGTGGGTACCGTCTTGCGTATGAGCCCGACACTCACCTTCCAGCTGGGAGAGGAGAGCGTCTCGCGCGTGAAACCTGGCCCGTCATGCGAGAACGCCGCCTCGATGCGCGCATGGGTGGCGGGGTCGCACATGGCCGTCGCGTACACGGCAAGGTTGCCACCCTTGGAGTGACCTCCCACGAAGACCCGCCCCGCAGTGAGCGAGACCGCGCTCTCGAGATAGCGCACGGCCCGTGCCTGCGAGGGCACGTGCGCCTCGAAGGCCATGTTGAAGTCCTCCTTCCAACCGACGATGGTGTTGTCCGTGCCGCGAAACGACACGTAGGCATCCCCGGACGGAAAGCGCAGGGTGCATGCGGAGAACTGCTTCTCGCGATGGGAATCCATCTCCGAGACGTAATCACACAGGCGCAGGGGGCGAAAGCGAGGGCTTGCCACGATGGCGCCGAGCAACCGCACCAGCCCGTCAGGGTCCCAGAGGCCGCAGGTGAGGTCGTCGAACCAGTCGGCGCGATAGAGGTCGACGAGTGCGATGCCCTCGTGGGTGCGTGCGGCGGCCGCCTCGTCAGGAACTTGGTAGTAGGAGACGCACGCGAGCACGAGACTGTCGACTTCCGTGAGTCCTCGCACGTCGAAGGCATCAAACTGCGTACCGAGATATGAGATGACGTTGCGCTTGTCGAAGGGCATGGCTGCTCGATTCTGTCCTGGGGCTAGTGCTTGGGGTGGTAGTGCCTGCGCGTGGCGTGTGCGCTCCCCTTTCGGGCATTGGCCTTGAGCCGGCTGATGACCTCGTCGGCCGTCGTACCCTCGACCTGGGTCTTGAGCTCGACGAGCTGGTCGCGCACGCGTGCCGCCTCCTCGTAGTCCATGTCGGCGGACGCGGATGCCATCTCCTCCTCGAGCGAGGCTATGATGCGCATGATCTCGTCCTTGGGCAGGCCGGAGAGCTCCTTCGCGACGGCCTCGACGGCAGATTCGCCCTGGTCGTCGCCATCCTTGCCCGACGCCGTGTAGAAGACGCCATCCTTGCGCTGCCGTTTGCCCACGTTGGCGTTGGTCTCGGCCAGGAACCCCGCTATGTCCGAGATGGCCTTGCGCACGCTCTGCGGCTCGATGCCGTTCTCCTTGTTATAGGCCTCCTGGATGGACCGACGACGGGTCGTCTCGTCGATCGCCTCGCGCATGGAGTCGGTGACCTCGTCGGCGTACATGACGACCTCCCCGGAGACATTGCGGGCGGCTCGGCCCATCGTCTGGATGAGAGAGCGCCGGTTGCGGAGGAATCCCTCCTTGTCGGCATCGAGGATCGCCACGAGCGAGACTTCGGGGATGTCGAGCCCCTCTCGCAGGAGGTTGATGCCGACAAGCACGTCGATCTTGCCCTGACGCAGGTCGCGGATGATCTCCACGCGGTCGAGCGTGGCCGTGTCCGAGTGCATGTAGTTGACCTTTATGCCCTCGTCGAGCAGGTGGTCGGTGAGGTCTTCCGCCATGCGCTTGGTGAGCGTGGTGACGAGCACGCGTTCGTGGCGTGCCGTGCGGTCCCTGATCTCGGAGATGAGGTCGTCTATCTGTCCGCGTACCGGTCGCACCTCGATCTTGGGGTCGAGAAGTCCCGTGGGACGGATGACCTGTTCGACCTGCTGCTGCGAGACCGACTCCTCGTAGTCTCCGGGTGTGGCCGACACGTAGATGAACTGCGGTATGCGCGCCTCGAACTCATCGAAGCGCAGCGGGCGGTTGTCAAGCGCCGACGGCAGGCGGAATCCGTGGTCGACGAGGGTGATCTTGCGGGAACGGTCGCCCTCGTGCATGCCGCGGATCTGCGGAACGGTGACGTGGGACTCGTCGATGATGCAGAGCATGTCCTTGGGGAAGTAGTCGATGAGCGTGTAGGGCGGCTCGCCCGGGGCACGGCCGTCAAGGTGACGCGAGTAGTTCTCGATGCCGTTGCAGTAGCCCATGCTCTCGAGCATCTCGAGGTCGTACGCCGTGCGCTGCGAGAGGCGCTGCGCCTCGAGCACGTGGTCGGAAGCCTTGAGCTCGGCCACACGCTGCTCCAGCTCGTCGCTGATGGTCGTGAGGGCGCGCGTGACCTTGGGACGCTCCGTGACGTAGTGCGACGCGGGCCAGATGGGCACGGCATCGAACTCGCGGACCACCTCGCCCGTGACGTTGTCGATCTCCGCGATGAGCTCGACCTCATCGCCGAAGAACCCGATGCGCAGCGGGTTCTCCGCATAGGGCGGAAAGACGTCGACGACATCCCCCCTCACGCGGAACATGCCGCGCTGGAGGTCGTAGTCGTTGCGGTCGTACTGGATGTCGATGAGGTTGCGGATGAGGTCGTCCCGCTCGAGCGGGACCTCCTTGTCCACGTTGGGAGCAAGACCCGCGTAGTCCTGTGGGCTGCCGATGCCGTATATGCACGAGACGGAGGCCACCACGATGACGTCGCGCCGCGACAGGAGGCTCGATGTCGCCTGGTGGCGAAGCTTCTCGACCTCCTCGTTGATGGAGGCGTCCTTCTCGATGAACGTGTCGGTCTGAGGTACGTAGGCCTCGGGCTGGTAGTAGTCGTAGTACGAGACGAAGTAGACGACGGCGTTGTTGGGGAAGAGTCCCTTCATCTCGGATGCCACCTGTGCGGCGAGCGTCTTGTTCGGCTCCATGATGAGCGTGGGACGATTGAGCTCCTCTATGGTCTTTGCCATCGAGAAGGTCTTTCCCGAGCCCGTGACCCCCATGAGCGTCTGGTGCCTCAGACCATCACGAACGCCTTGCGAGAGCTTGGCGATGGCCTGGGGTTGGTCCCCGGACGGCTCGTAGGGCGAGACGACCTTGAACGGCTGTCCCGCATCCTCGACCCCGAACCTCCTGAGCTCGCCGCCATAGCGCTCCGCTGGTGCCGCCATGGCCGTGGACACGTCCGTCATGCGCCTGCTCCTTTCTCCGCGTGCCATCAGTCTACAGCCCCATCAGACGAATTACAAACACATGTTCGATACTTCGCCACACCATGCGCTCTCGTCACGAGCATGCGATAGAATCAAGCCGTCGGGGCAACGGGAGGGAGCACTTTTTGGCAGGCGGCAGGAAAAACAGTGACGGCACGCCCGAGCGGGTCATCCTTCGCGTCCTGCGCGTGGCACAGGGAGTCTTCGTGGCCGGCGCAGTCGTCCTTCTTGCCGCCACGATGACCGACGGGCGAGTCCTGCCATCCGCCGGGGCCATGCTCCGCACCATCATGGTCGTGGCCGCGGTCGCAGCCGCCTCCTCGCTCGTGGCGCTCAAGGTGCTGTCCGCCCGTCAGCTCCGCGATCTCCCCTGCGCCCCTGACCCCCCTCTCGCGACGACGAGTGCCATCACAGCGGTCGACCCGGTGCTGCAGATGGTCCTGCGCTCCACGGACGTGCGCGCCGCCCTCGCAGACCTTCTCGCACACGATGACGGCACGCATGCGCCGCTGCCCGAGCTGCTTCGCAGGATCGGCCTCGCATCCTGGGAGGACACGCCTGCCGCGTCCGCCACCAAGCTCGCGCGAAGCGGCCGGTACTGGCTTTCCCTCCGCGACGACGACCTCACCCCCGAGAAGTACGATCGCCTCGTCACGCTCGAGGCTGTGCTCAACCTCTATGCGGACCTCCGCCCCGATGGTGCGAGCAGGGACGGCGGGCAGGCGCTCGACCACCGCCTGCACGACGTCCTCGCGTCCACCGCCGAGCTCATGCCCCTGCCTCGGGTCGGCCAGGACCAGGCCGACGCGTCCGTCCCCGTGGGAGGAGGCGAGTGGGAGGCACGGAGGCGCTTCGCCGACTTTGCCGAGGGCGTACCGACCGCGTTTCGCGTCCAGTTCGACATGCAGGCAAACCTCGCCGCCGGCACCTTCCTCGTAGAGTTCGACGTGCCGAGACCCGCGTGCTTCTCGCTCGTCTCGCCAGACGATGCCGGACGCGTCCGCGCGGCCCGCGCCTACGCCCTCCGCTCCGCGCTCCTGGCCGCGCGCGGGGCGTTCGAGGCCGACGGGGGCATCTCGACCGTCGTGGTCAACTGCCATGAGCGTCGCTCGAAGGAGACGATCCTCTCGCTGCGCCTCGACGCGACCTCCCTGGGCCAGCTCCGTACCGTGGCACGGACATCCGGGCTTGACGCAGGTGGCTTTCCCAAAGGTGACGCCGTACGGGCCGCCTTCGACCCGAGGGGCTGGCTCGACTGCGTGGAGCCCTTCCTGACCGGGCGAGACGAGATCGTATCCCCCGCCCTCCGCGCTCGGGATGCCGAGCTTGATGACTCCGACTGCCCCACGGCGCTCGAGGAGGCGACCGGTGCACGGCACATATGCGAGCTCGGCATCTACGAGATCTCGCTCAGGGCCTCGAAGTGGAACGACATCCTGTCCGATCGGATCGCCACGACGGGAGATGCGGTCTCCAAGCTCATGTCCGCCCGCGACGCCACCAATGACGTCACGGTCATGGAGGCATGCAACCGCACGGCCAAGGTCCTCGTCGACGGCACGGTGGATGTCTCGGACCGTCAACGTCTCGCGGAGGTCTTCGTCAACGGCGATCCGCTCTCCTTGACGGTCGCACACATACGTGACATCCTCGGCAACAGTGGGCAACTCGACGCGGAAAGGCTCAACGACGCGCTCGGCTCACTTGCCGGGACGCTCGGTCCCGTTACCGAGATGGGCATGTACCTCGATGACGCGGACAACGTGTACCGCTACTTCAACTCGATCGCTGAGCGCGTCTACTACAACCGCAACCTCGACGATCACATGCGGACCACCCGTCTCGTGCCTGATGCCTACTACGTGGGTCATGCGGAGGCGGCGCGCATCCTCAACATCCTCGGGCGCTACGACGAGGCCCTCGCGCACGACGACGAACTCATAAGGATCGCACCCGCGACGCCCGATGCCCTGCTCACGAAGGTACGCACGCTCGAGGGACAGTCATGCGTCTTCGAGGCGGCCGACCTCATACAGAAGGCGGTCACCATGTCTAGCACGACGCGCGACCTGGGCATCTGCTTCTATCGCCTGGCGTTCATAGAGTGGAAGCTCGGCCACGGTCAGCTCGCGGCAGCCTGCTACGCACGCGCGACAGAGCTTCGCTCCGACGTGGCGGACCAGGCAACCGTAGAGCTCGAAGAGCTACTCGCCAACGACCCGCAGCTCAAGAGGGTTACCGGCGAGGAGGCAAGAGAGATGATCGAGGCGGCGGGACTTCCCTACGGCAGCACGTCCGACATGCACAGGACCACGGCAGCATGTGCTCGCGCCTGCACCGATGCCAACCTCTTCCGTCCTGCGAGGGTCTTCACGGAGATGCTGCTCGAGCTCACGTACGATGATGCCCTCGTGGACGTATACCGCTCGCTTCTCACTCCTGAGAGGTGATCCCTTCGGGGTAGCATCTCACGTAAACGGCATAGGCCCGATTCACACGCTCGAGATATCGGCTCGTCTCGGGATACGTGATGTTGTCCACGATGTCCCCTCCATCCGAGCGCCACTGGTTCACGGTGCCGATTCCGGCATTGTAGGCGGCCACCACCTCGTCCATCGACGAGAGGTTGTCCTGTAGATACGCAAGATAGGCACTTCCATACTCGATGTTGGTGGCAGGGTCGGTAAGGTCATCGGGATCCCATGTCGTGGCATCCACGATGCCCATCTCGGCAAGCGACTCCGCCGTAGAGGGCATCACCTGCATGAGGCCCACCGCGCCGGCAGAGGACGTGACGGTCGCGTCCCAGCCTGACTCGCACTTGATGACGGCACACACGAGACGGGCATCCACGCCATGGCGATCCGCCGACTCCTGGATCTGGTCGGCGTTGCTCACGGGATAGAGGAAGGTTCGCGCAAGCACCGCGGGCCCTGCGTCAAAGACGACGCATGCCGCGAGCGTGACGACGATGGCAAGCAGCGGCAGCACCCGGTACCAGCGAAGGAACCTTCCCGTGCGACGACCCATCGACGTGCTCACCTCCCGACCACCCAGCCGGAGGCGACACGCGCATCCCACCACGACCGTATCGCCGAGACGAGGTCCTCCCTCTCGCCGGCGTTGTCCAGCACCGTGTCGGCGTGGGCGCGCAGGTACTCATCGGAGGGTTGGTTTGCCACACGCCGGTCGAAGTCGGCCGCGTCCATGCCACGACCCACCGCCCGGGCACGGCGAACCTTAAGAGGGCAGGTCACGCATACGATCTCGTCGGCGATGTCGAGCAGGGGACCCATGCGGTCGAGGAGGGGCACTTCCACCACGTAGATACCGTCTGCGGCGGAGCGCTCCATCTCCCGCAGGCGCGCGACGAGTGCCTCGCGGATGAAGGGCAGCTCGATGTCCTCGAGGCGTGCCGCGCCCTGTGGCGTCGAGAAGGCGCGGGATGCGAGCAGCGAACGATCGAGGACTCCCGTCCCCGCGTCTACGAGGTCCTCGCCAAAGGTGCCGACGACCAGCGCGAGACAGGGGGAACCTGGTTCGAGCACGATATGGGAGAGCGAGTCAAGATCGAGCCTATGTGCACCAAGCGACTCCATGACCTGCGCGACAGTAGACTTACCGGAGGCAATGCCACCTGCAAGAAAGATGACGTACATGTATCCCCCATCTGGCATCGTTTGTGGTTCGTTTCCGGGTGGGGACAATCATCTCACGACAGGCGGGGGCGCGCATGGCAGAATCCCAAAGCCCTACGAACGAACCTCGAACTTCTCGTGACACTTGGGGCAGGTCACGCGCAGCTTGCCCTTGCCTCGCGGAATGCGTACGTGCTGGCCGCACGAGGGACATGTGACGTGCTTGTAGGTGCGCGACTCGGTCCATGCCGCCCTGGGGTTCTGGAACCAGGGGCGCACGGGACCGAGCATCTTGAGGAAGCGCTCGTTCTCCCTCGCGCGAGGCCCGAGGTTCTTGGAACTCATGCGCCACACGCTATAGGCGAGAAGCACGAGCGAGGCGACGCCGAGCCAGGTGGTATGCACAAAAAGCTCTACGACGCAGAGGACGACGGCGAGATCGGTCGAGAACCTCACGAGGTCATCCGGTCCGAGTCTGCCGGCCATCCACTGCATCGCCTTGCGTTCGAAGTCTCCCTTGGCCATGGCCACTCCCCTGTCCGCGTTTGTGCTCTGTTATCTACCCATTCCGCAGACGTAGGCAGTCGCCAGGCGCTGGGTCTCCACGATGGCATCAACATGCATGCGCTCCCGGCCATGCGAGTTGAGGCAGGCCGGCCCGAAGGCACCGGCAACAAGGTTGCGTCCGCTCACGTAGGCAGCCATGGCGTCGGTGGAGAAGTGGAAGGCCACCTGGGTGTTCCACCTGCCCTCCGGACAGACGGAGGTGGCCTCGGCAATCAGGCGGTTGGTGAGGTCCCAGTCGTAGGGACCCTTGAAGTCGGCCGCGATGATGCCCACCTGATGCTCGTCCGAGTCATAGTCCGGGCCGATGAGCGAGATGTCGAGCGCCATGTACTCCTCGACCTCGTCGGGCACGAACGTGCCGCCATGCCCGATCTCCTCGTAGATGGGAAATGCGAGCAGCGTGTCGACGGCCGGCTTGGTATCCGTCTCGTGGAGCCAACGGACCATGCCGATGAGGGCCGCGACGCAGGCCTTGTCATCAAGGTGCCTGCTGGCTATGAAGCCGTTGTCATAGCTGACGAAGTGCGGGTCGATGCTGACGATGGCGCCCTGCGTGACACCGAGGGCACGGGCGTCCTCGGGGCAGCTCACGTCACCGACGATCGAGACCGACATGTGGTCGTCGTCGCGCTCCATGGTGCGGGCGTCCTCGAAGACGTGGACCGAGTGGTGGTTGCAGATGACCTGGCCATCCACCGTGCGACCGTCGCGGCAGTGGATGCGGCACCCCTCCCCCTCCGCGCTCGCGTAGTTCACGCCTCCGAGCTTGCGCACCCGCAGCGTGCCATCGTCGTTGAAGCCGCGCACGACGAGTCCGATGGTGTCCAGATGGGCTCCCATGCATACGCAGTGCGCGTGGTCGAGCCCATCCAGGCGCACGTAGCCCGTATGCTTGTGGTCCCACCACATGGAGAGCCCATACTCCGCAAGCATGCCCGAGATCAGCGGCTCGATCTGTGCGTAGTAGCCCACGGTGCTGTCACACTCGACGAGCCTTCTCGTGGTCGAGGTGAGCCAGCTGGCATCGGCGGTTATGTCCGAAGCGGTAACGGTACCGGGTTCCATCGTCCTACCTCTCATCCTGGGACTGTGCGTACAGACCCACGAGGGCCTGGAGCACGTCGACCATGCCCTCGATCTCGGGGACGGGCACGAACTCCTTCACGCCATGGGCGTTGTAGTAGCCGGCCGACAGGTTGGGGCATGGCAGCCCGCGGTAGCACAGCTGGGCACCGTCCGTGCCACCGCGCATCGGGATGACCCTCATGTCGTAGCCACAGGCGGCATAGGCCTTCTCGGCGTTGTCGACCAGGTGCATGTTGTCACGGATGACGTCGGCCATGTTGAGGTACTGGTTCGAGATCTCGACGGTGGCCACCTGCTTGCCGTAGCAGGCGTTGACATAGTCCACGGCACGCTCGATGACGCGCTTGCGCTCCTCGAAGCGATCATGGTCGTGGTCGCGGATGATGTAGTCGGCCAGTGACTGCTCGCAGCCCCCCTCCATGCGCTCGATGTAGTAGAAGCCGTCATAGCCCTCGGTGTACTCGGGGCGCTCCTGCGGTGGCAGGAGCTGGTGGATGCGCATGATGACCTCGGAGGCGTTGATCATGAGCCCCTTGGCGGTACCGGTGTGCACGGAGAAGCCCGTGGCTCGCACCTTGGCCTCGGCCGCGTTGAAGCATTCGTAGCTGAACTCGCCGATGGGTCCGCCGTCAAGCGTGTATCCCCAGGTCGCACCCCACTTCTTGAGGTCGAGCAAAGCGGCTCCGTGGCCGATCTCCTCGTCAGGCACGAAGGAGAGGGCGAGGGAGGGATGCGGGATGGAGGGGTCTGCCTTGAGTCGGGCGAGCAGGCTCACGACCTCGGCATCACCCGCCTTGTCATCGCCACCCAGGAGGCTCGTGCCGTCGGTCGTGATGATGTCCCATCCGACCATGTGGTCGAGGGCCGGGTTGTCCGCAGGCGTGGTCGCGACCTCCTGACCGTCGACGACGCCCATGACGAGCTTGCCCCCCTCGTAATGGACGACGTGGGGATGGACCGCTCCGCACTCGATCTGCCAGGCCGTGTCTATGTGCCCGCAGAATCCCAGGCAGGGAAGGTCCTCACAGCCCTCGCTCGCCGGCCAATGGGCCGTCACGTAGGCGTGATCGTCCACCTCCACGCCCACGGCACCCAACTCGCGCAGGTCGCCGGCGATGACGTTGGCGATGTCGAACTGGCGCTGCGTCGAGGGCACCTTGCCCGCCCCGAGAGGATCGGACTGGGACTGGACCTCGCAGTATCTGATGAAACGGTCGACCACGTCACTCATGCGAACGTTCCCTTCTGCCGGAACCGCCACGCGGCGTCCGACTCGTCTGCCGTCTTTCCTGCACGCGTACCTATGCCTCCGGAACCCCGGCGTCGAGACGGGCCTCGACGGCTGGCGTACGCTGCTCGTCGGTGAGGTTCTCGTCAAAGAGGTGACAGGCGCACAGATGGCCGGGTGCGATCTCGTGCGAATCGGGCGCAATCTCGCGGCACACCCGCATGCACGCGGCGCAGCGTGTGTGGAAGCAGCATCCCGAGGGAGGGTTGGTGGGGCTTGGCACGTCTCCCTGGAGGATGTTCTTGTCGCGGATGCGCTCCTGGCGGATGCGGGGGATGACGTCGAGCAGGGCCTGGGTGTAGGGGTGGCTCGGGTTGTCGAACAGCTCCGCCTTGGGTGCGAGCTCCATCATGTGTCCAAGGTACATGACCATGACCGTATCGGCGATGTGCTTGACGACCGACAGGTCGTGGCTGATGAAGACGTAGGACAGGCCGAGGCTGCGCTGCAGCTCCACGAGCAGGTTGATGACCTTCGCCTGGACGGAGACGTCGAGCGCCGAGACGGGCTCGTCGCAGATGACGATCTCCGGCTCGAGGACGATGGCCCGGGCGATGCCGATACGCTGGCGCTGACCACCCGAGAACTCATGGGGATAGCGGGTGCGATAGGACAGGTCGAGCCCCACCTCGCCCATGATCTGGTCGACGCGTGCGTCACGCTCTGAGCGCGACTTGTAGGTGCCGGCGATGTCGATGGGCTCGGCGATGATGTCGGCCACCGTCATGCGCGGGTTGAGCGACGAGTAGGGGTCCTGGAAGATGAGCTTGAGCTTCTTGCGTGCATCGACCAGGTCGTTGCCCGAGAGCTTGGTGAAGTCCTGGCCATCGAGCATGACCGTGCCCGACGTGGGTTCGGTCAGGCGCAGGATGCACTTGCCGGTGGTCGACTTGCCACAGCCCGACTCGCCCACGATGGCGAAGGTCTCGCCGCGGCGCACCTCGAAGCTCACGTCCTCGAGCGCGTGCACGCAGGCATCCGACCTGCCAAGGAGGCCCTTCTTGATGGGATAGTGCTTGGTGAGGTGCTTGACCTCGAGTACGACGTCAGCCGCGTCCAGGTTCTTGTCCACGTCTACTCCCCCCACCTGTCCGTGTACTTCCAACAGGCGACCGTGTGATTCTCGTCTCCGTCGCAGGGCGTCATCTGCGGACACTGCTCGCGGCAGACGTCCTTGGCAAACGGGCACCTCGGATTGAAGGGACAACCCTGGGGCAGCTCGTTGAGCATCGGGACGTTGCCGGGAATGGCGTACAGCTCGTCGACATCGGAGTCGAGCGACGGGATTGAGCTGATGAGCCCCTTGGTATAGGGATGCTTCGAGTTGGTGAAGAGCTCCTTGGAGGCCGTGTACTCCACGAGGTGTCCGGCATACATGACGAGGACCCAGTCGGCCATCTCCGACACGACGCCCATGTCGTGCGTGATGAGCATGACGGCCGTGCCAAGCTCCGCGCGCATCTGGTCGATGAGCTTCAGGATCTGGGCCTGGATGGTCACGTCGAGGGCCGTGGTGGGCTCGTCGCAGATGAGCAGCGACGGCTGGCAGGCAAGCGCCATGGCGATCATGATGCGCTGGCGCATGCCACCCGACAGCTCGAAGGGATAGGACTTGAAGATCTTCTCGGGAGCGGGGATGCCTACGAGCTCGATCATCTTGAGGGCGCGCGCATCCGCTTCGGCCTTGCTCATCTTGGGGTTGTGCACGAGGATGCCCTCGCGAATCTGATGACCCGAGGTCATGACCGGGTTAAGCGAGGTCATGGGCTCCTGGAAGATCATCGAGATCTTGTTGCCGCGGTAGTCGCGCAGCTGGTCGCGCGAGAGCTTGGTGAGGTCCGTCCCGTCGAACTCGATGGACCCCGCCACGATCTTTGCGGGGGGCTGCGGGATGAGGCCCATGATGGAGAGGGCCATCATGGACTTGCCGCAACCAGACTCCCCCACCACGGCAAAGGTCTCCCCTCGGCGCATCTTGAAGGAGAGGTCCTTGATGGCGGGTAGCGCGCCGTCCTCGGTGAACAGCGTCACGCACAATCCGTTGACGTCGAGAAGGACCTCGTCCTTCTCTGTCTCTTCAGCCATGAAATGTCCCTCCCTAGGAACGCATCTTGGGGTCGAGGGCGTCGCGAAGGGCGTCACCAAGCAGATTAAACGCCATGACCGTGATGATGATGGCGATGCCGGGGATGACGCTGTAGAAGGTCGCCGTCTGGATGTAGGTCTGCGCAGCAGAGATCATGGAGCCCCAGCTTGCCGTAGGGGGCTGTACGCCTAGGCCGAGATAGGACAGCGTGGCCTCCGACAGGATCGCGTTGGGGATGCCCAGGGTCGACACGACGATGAGCGTCGAGACGCAGTTGGGCAGCAGGTGCTTCATGATGATGCGCATGGGCTTGCCACCGCTGATCATGCATGACTGGATGTACTCCGAGCCCTTGAGCTTCATCACGTCCCCGCGCACGAGACGTGCCGTGGAGGTCCACATGAGCAGTCCCAGCGCCACGTAGAGGTTGATGAGTCCCGGCCCCAGCACGAACATCACGACGATGGCAAAGAGCAAGAACGGGAAGCTCGAGAAGACCTGGATGACGAACGAGATGACGGCGTCGACCTTGCCTCCGAAGTAGCCCGCGCACACCCCGGAGAAGAAGCCGATGACCAGCGCGATGAGTTGCGAGACCACGCCGACGGACAGTGAGATGCGGCACCCGTAGAGCACGCGGGACAGAATGTCACGCCCGTACTCGTCGGTACCGAAGGGATGGGCGAACGAGGGGTTCTGCAGCATGTTGGTAAGCGTCTGGGCATCGGGGTCGTAGGGAGCGAGCAGGGGTGCGAAGATGGCCACGAGCACCAGGACGAGCACCACGCCTAGGCAGAACACACCGAGCTTGTTCCTCTTGAAGATCCCCCAGCTGACGGCCCAGTAGCTCGAGGCGCGCTTCTTGCCCGTCTTCGCCCTCTCGGCCGTCTGGGCCTCGGAGGCATCGACCGCGACGCGCTCCGCACGCTCGCGTTTGGTACCGGGCGTGTCCTCGCTCGTAGCGGGATCCATGGTGTCCTTCTTCATTCCGCCGCCTCCCCACCGAGTCGGATGCGTGGGTCGACCACGGCATACAGGATGTCAACGACAAGGTAGACCGCGACACAGATGGCAGCGATGTACATGACACCGCCTTCCAGGAGCGGCAGGTCGCGAGCGTTGATCGCATCAAGCATGAGCTTGCCCATGCCGGGCATGGCGAAGATGGACTCGATGAGGATCGACCCCGTGAAGATGTCACCCAGCTGCGTGCCCGCGATCGTGATGATGGGGATGAGCGCGTTGCGCAGGGCATGCCTGATGACGATGGCCCAGGTCTTGAGACCCTTCGCCTCGGCCGTACGCATGAAGTCCTGGTTCAGGACCTCCATCATGCTCGTACGCGTCACGCGGGCGATGCTCGCCGCATAGCGCATCCCCAGGGCGATGGTGGGCAGGAAGAAGTAGATGGGGGCCTTCACGCCCGACAGCGGGAACCAGTGCAGGTTCAGCGCGAACACGATCTGGAGGATGATGGCCACCCAGAAGGCAGGTGCCGAGATGCCGAAGATCGAGAGCGCCATGAGGGTTCGGTCCACCCATGTGCCGTGTCTCACGGCCGCGGCCACACCCACCACCACGCCCAGCACGAGCGCAAACAGGTAGGCGTAGCCCGCCAGCTGAACCGTCACCTTGAAGGCGTTGCCCATGAGCACCGACACCGACTTGTTCTGCGTGTATGACGTGCCGAAGTCGCCATGGACCATGTTGACGAGCCAGTCCTCGTACTGGTCGATCACCGGCTTGTCGAGACCCATCGTGTGGCGGACCTGCTCGATGGTGTTCTCGTCAGCCATGTCGCCCATCATCACGCGCACCGGATCGCCCGGCACGATGTTGAGGACGAAGAACGTGATTGCGGAAATGCATAGGATTACGCCGATGGCTTGGAGAATCCTTTTTATGAGGAAGCTTCTCATCCGCTCGTTCCCTTCGATGCGCGAGGTCGCACGACCTCCCTGCGAGCACGCCACCGTCTGTGGCGGGAGTACCAAAAAGACGCCCCGATGCTCTCGCACCAGGGCGCCGAAACCTGCGCTGGCGGAGGTTACTCCTCGCCGGTGTAGTCGCTCTTGGTGGTGTCGATGTCGACGTCCATCATGTGGTAGATGAGGTTGCCCACCTTGGCGTTCTTGACGTAGTCCTTCGCGACGAACTGGTACTTGGGGTAGTACAGCGGCAGCGTCGCGTAGTCGGTGCGCGTGAGGATGTTGTCGGCCTGCTTGTAGAGGTCGGCGCGCTCGGACTCGTCGGTGGACTGACGGGCCTTGGTCACGAGGGCATCGAACTCGGGGTTGTTGTAGAACGAGGACTTCTTGGCGGCGTTCGCGCTGTAGAAGTAGGTGTACATGTGGTTGTCCGCGTCCGCGTAGAGCGGGAACCAGGCAAGTGCCGTGATCTGCAGGTTGCCGGCGGCCCAGTCGGAGGCCCAGACGCCTGCGTCGGAGGTGTTGACGGTGAGGTTCACGCCGATGGCGCTCCAGTAGCCCTGGACGGCGACCAGGATCTTCTGGTCGAGACCCACGCGCACGCTGGCCGTGAGGGACAGGTCCGACACGCCGGCCTGTGCGAGAAGCGACTTGGCCTTGTCGACATCGTAGGCGAACGCCTCGGCGGAGTCGTCGTAGCCGGGAGTCTGCGGGTTGAGCCAGCCAGAGGCGGCCTGGCCGGCACCCGAGAGGACGGTGTCGATGAGCTCCTGGCGATTGATGGCGAGGGAGAGTGCCTGGCGGACGCGGACGTCGGAGAGCGCCGGGTCGTTGAGGTTGAGGTTGACGAACTCGACGCCCAGCGGCAGGTACTGTGTGATGAGGTCCTTGACGTCGGCGTCCTGCTGGTACTGCTGGAGCAGCGTCGCGTCGAGGTCGCAGTAGTCGATGTCGCCGTTCTTGAAGTCGAGGAGCTTGGTGTTGAGGTCGTCGACGTAGACGTACTCGAGGGTGTCGAGGTTCGGCGTGCCGCCGTGGTAGTCGTCGAAGCGGTCGAGGACCACCGTGGTGGTGTCGTCGTTCTCCCTCACCTTGTAGGGGCCGGTGCCGACGATGCTGGTGCCCTTGCCCCAGTCGGCGCCCGCGGCCTCGCAGGCCTCGTGCGGGAAGATGTCGGCGTAGTTGATGCCGAGGTTCTTGGTGAAGGTGGCCATCGGGTACTCGAGGACGAACGTCAGGTGCGTGTCGTCCTGGACGGTGAGGCCCGAGAGCTCGGTGGCGGTGCCGGCGAGCATGTCCTTGGCGCCGACGATCATGTCGTACATGTAGGTGGATTTGGCCGCCGTCGCGGGCTTGAACATGCGCTCGAAGGAGTACTTCACGTCCGTGGCGGTGAGGGTGGAACCGTCGTGGAACTTGACGCCCTCCTCGAGGGTGCACTTGTAGGTGACGCCGTCGGCCTCGGGCGTGGGGATCTCGGTGAACAGGCAGGGGACGAGCTCGTTGTCCTCGGTGAAGCGCAGGGGCGACTCGACGATGGAGTCGGCGATGGAGGACGACGAGGAGTTGTTGGACTTCTGCATGTCCAGGCCCAGCTTAGGGTTCTTCTGGCCGAAGCGGAGGACCTTCTTCTTGTCGGATGCGGTCGAAGTGCCGGAGTCGGACCCGGCGCAGCCGGCGAGCGAGGCCACGACCGCCATTCCAGCGACGCCTGCGCCGCTCTTGACGAAGCCACGACGAGAGATGGACGTAGGAATGAGGTTCTTCATGTCGTCAGCCTTTCCTCTGCGGGACACGCCTCACGTTGTGGTCGGTGCCCGCACATAGTCATTCGCCCTTATGCGAATCGTTAGGTGCAGCATGCATCACATGTCCATCTTCATCTGAACAAGTCGGGTTATGGTAACGCACAATTAACAGAGAAGCACCCATTTTAACTGGGCTTATTCACAAACTTTCATGTATTATGCGCATGGTGTTCGGCACGCGCTCACAGGCAGGCGCGCACGATGGCCTCGAGACCAGCCGCCATGGCGGACACGGGAAGGCTCGGCACCGAGGGCCTGTCAAGCGTCTGGGAGCAGGCGAGCGGCACATGGACGAACCCTCCCTCGACCCCTCCCGCGCGACCTGTCGCCTGTTCATGCAGGACGCGGTACATGAGCTGGTTACAGACGTAGGTGCCCGCGGTGTCGGAGACGGATGCGGGCACACCTGCATCGCGTGCCGCCGCCACGCAGGCCTTGAGGGGAAGCGTGGCGAGATAGGCGACCGGAGCGCCCTGCACGAGGGACTCGTCGACGGGCATCGCCCCATCGTTGTCCGAGGCGGTCGAGTCGGCCACGTTTATCGCGACGCGCTCGACGGTGAGGCCGGCACGTCCCGCCGCCTGGCCGACGCATACCACGACATCCGGATGCGTCTCGCGCATGGCGTCGAGCACGACTCGCGCGGAGAGGCCGAAGACGACGGGCACCTCGAGCTTTCTCACGGCGACGCCGTGGATCTCGTCGGGCAGCAGCCTCACGACCTCCCATGACGGGTTGGTCGTCTCTCCCCCGAAGGGTTCGAAACCGGTGACCAGGACTCCTCCCATGACGTACCTCCCCGTCGTCCTCCCATGGTTCTCCCACCCCAGGCTAGCAGGCGGAAACGAATGCCTTCCAGAGACCGAAGTCGGTCTCGAGCCTGCGCCACGTGTACTCGGGATGCCACTGCACGCCCAGCATGAAGCGCTTCGCGGGCACCTCCACGGCCTCGGGCACATGATCGATGACCGAGCGGGCACAGAGACGCCCACCCTCGCAGATGCGCTGCACGCAGCAGTGGTGGGCGGAGTTCACCTGAAGGGGGGAGACGCCGCCGACGCACCGCGAGAGCAGCGTGCCAGCCATGACCTCGACGGGATGCACCACGTCGACGAGCGACGCATCGTGCCGCCAATGCATTGTTCCCTCCGGCACGGAGATGTTGGGGACGTCCGTGCACAGCGAGCCCCCCAGGGCGACGTTCATGATCTGCAGGCCGCGACACGTGGCAAAGAGCGGTTTGTCCGCCTCGGCGACCATGCGCACGAGGGGCACCTCGAGGGCGTCACGCTCGGGGCAGGGCTTCTCGGCGGTGGTGTTGTCCGTCTCGCCCCAGAGCCTCGGATCGGGATCTTGGCCACCTGGGATGGAGAAGCCGTCGCAGAGGTCCACGTAGCGTCGAATCAGGTCCTCGTCCGCGGTGAGGGGCAGCATGACGGGCATGCCGCCAGCCGCGATGATGGCGTCAACGAAGTTCTTGGCGATGGCCTCGCTTGGGGCGAGCGTCTCGCCCAGGTATTCGACAGGCTCCACCCAGCGCGGTGTGACACCGATGAGAGGTCTTCTGCCTGAGGGTGTCGCACGAGCAGCCATCTAGTTCCTCCAAAAACGTTGGTATCCAAGCTGCACGACCATACCACCGCAATGGCGCAGGCGACGCGAAGGGGGCGGCTCGATCTCATTACCCATCGCGCATACAAAAACGGGGCCGCCCAAGGGCGACCCCGCGAGTCGTGCGCATGCCGTGGGGCTACTCCTCTACGGGAGCCTCCTCGGCGGGCGTCTCTTCGACAGGAGCGTCCTCGGCGGGAGCCTCCTCGACAGGAGCGTCCTCGGCGGAGACCTCCTCGTCAAGCGGCTTGACCTCGACGTCGACGCCAAGCGTCTCCGCCGCGGACTTCATGGACAGGGAGATGCGACGACGGTCGAGGTCGATCTCCATGACCTTCACCTGCACGACGTCACCCACGGCGCATACCTGCGACGGGGCGTCGACATGGCTCTTGGCCATCTCGGAGATGTGGACGAGACCCTCCACGCCATCACCGAGGTCGACGAAGGCACCGAAGGTGACGAGCTTGGTGACGGTGCCCTCGACGATGGCACCGATCGGGTACTTCTTGACGAGGGAACGCCAAGGATCCTCGGTGGTCTGCTTGAGGCCCAGGGAGATGCGCTCGCGGTTGAGATCGACGTCGAGAACCTGAACCTCGACCTCCTGGCCGACCTTGACGACCTCGGAGGGGTGGTTGACATGGTTCCAAGAGAGCTCGGAGATGTGGACGAGACCATCGATGCCACCGAGGTCGACGAAGGCGCCGAAGTCGACGATCGAGGAGACGTTGCCCTTGAGGCGCATGCCGACCTGAAGCTTGGAGAGGATCTCCTGGCGCTCCGCCTTGCGGGCCTCCTCGAGAACGACACGACGAGAGAGGACGACGTTGTTGCGGTTGCGATCCATCTCGATGACGCGGGCCTCGATGCGGGTGCCCATGTAGGCGGCAAGGTCCTTGACGCGACGGAGGTCGACGAGGGAGGCGGGCAGGAAGCCGCGCAGGCCGATGTCGAGAATCAGGCCACCCTTGACGACCTCGATGACCTCGCCCTCGACGGTCTCGCCGGAGTTGAACTTCTCCTCGACCGCATTCCACGCACGCTCGTACTCGGCACGCTTCTTCGAGAGGACGAGACGACCTTCCTTGTCCTCCTTCTGGAGAACGAGGGCCTCGATCTTGTCACCGAGGGCAACGACGTCGGCAGGATTGACGTCCTTGCGGATGGAGAGCTCGCGAGCGGGAATGACACCCTCTGACTTGTAGCCGATGTCAAGCAGGACCTCGTCATGCTCAATCTTGACGACGGTGCCCGTGACAAGATCGCCCTCGTCGAAATCGGTAACGGTACCGTCGATGAGGCTGTTCATCTCCTCGTCGGATATGTCATCCAAGGAAAAGATGGACGAGTTCTGAATCTCACTCAAAGGTGGACCCCTTCCAAAACGGGGCCCCGGTCGTCATGATCGCTGCCTGCAGTGCCAAGTCAATCGCGGCGTCTACGTGGAAACTAACATGCTCTCGGGGGCCGACAGATACGTTGTATGAGCCCTATTGCCCATACGCTAGTAAAGATACCGTTTCTCATACCTGGATTTCAAGCACTACCTGTGTGATTTTCCATTTCTACGCCAGACGGAGAGAAGCCTTCCACACATGGCGAGAAGGACGTGGACTGTCAAGCCGTACGTTACTCACGTCCGTCCTTGCCAGAATGGCGCGCGCCCCACCAGAGGCAGAGCGCGCGCCCACGACATGTCTCTATGGGAGATACCCGACGGCTACACCGCAAGGATCGTGGTGAAGTAGCCGACGATGGCGATGACGAGCATGAGCAGCATCGTCTTTCCGGCGGACCAGTTCTTCTTGACCATGAGCCAGTACGTCAGGAATGCCATGAGCAGAACGGGCAGACTCGGGAAGATGGAGTTCAGGATGGTCGCGATGTTGATCGAAAGGTCCCCAGAGGTGTAGACGAGACCGATGTTGAAGTGCGCGTACTGGGCGGACACGGCGCCCACGACGACGAGACCGATGACCTCCGCGGCACGCGTGACCTTGTCCTTGATGCCGCCGGCGAGAACCATCTCGGCGGCATTGGCACCGGCCTTCACGCCATAGCTGAACAGGAACCAGGTGAGCGGAATCATGATTGCGAGGAAGGCCACGATATAGAAGAGGGGACCCGTGACCTCGCCGTTCGGCGACATGCCCAGGGCAATGGAGAGCAGGATCGGGATGAGCGTACCCGGGAGGAGCGAGTCGCCGATGCCGGCGAAGGGGCCCATCAGCGCGGTCTTGATCGAGTTGATGAACTCGGACGAGATCTCGTCGTTGCCCTCCGCCTTGCCGGCCTCCATGCCGAGCACGATGCCGGGAACGATGCAGCCCAGATAGGGCTCGGTGTTGAAGAACACCTCGTGGCGCTCGAGCATCTCCTGCTGCGCTTCCGTATTGCCTGGATAGAGGTCCTCACGCACGTCGGACATCATCTTGATGATGGCGGGACCCTGCATGCGCTCGAAGTTCTGGACGGAAAGGTTATAGAACATCCAATCCTTGTACGCGCGACGGATGGCAGCCTTGCTCAACTTCTTGGCACCACCCATCTCCGAGGACTCCGGCTGCTCCTTGATGTCTTCTGCCATGTTACTCACCTGCCCTTTCGGATGAGACGGGCGTCGAGCTCGTGCCACGGTAGTCGAGATAGGCGATGCCCAGCGCGAGGATGACGATTGCGACCATGCCAAGGTTCATGACGGAGACGAACACGAAGCCGACACAGAAGAGGATCAGGTCGACGTCGCGCTTGCAGATCATGCGCATGAGGAGCATGAAGCCGACGAGCGGGAGCATGTTGGCAAAGATCTGGAGGATGTCGGTGACCTGGACCGGCATTGCGCCCACGAGCTGGGTGATGAGGTCGGCGCCAAAGTAGTTGATCAGCAGGATCGGGAAGAAGCGCAGCACGAAGTTGGTGATCTGGCCCACGATGGGAATACGGGCGGCGGCGTCGAACCTGCCCGCCTCGACCAGCGCATCCTGCTTGTGTACGAAGAACAGGTTGATGGCGCAGAGGCCGTAGACGGCGAGGACGCCAAGCGACGAGAGCGGCACCGCGAGGGCGAGGGCGTATTCCTTTCCGGCACCGGCGACCATGGCGAGCGGAATGCCGATCCAAGCCGCGAAGTTGACGTCGGCGGGCATGGTACCACCGGGGGTCACGAGCCCGATGTAGAGCATCTGGATGGCAGCGCCCATGATGATGCCCGTTTTGACGTCACCGAGAATGGCGCCGATGATCAGGCCGGACACAAGCGGGCGGCCGATCGTGTACCATCCGCCGAGACCTCCTATGAGCACTGGCGAGTAGATCGAACCCATCCACCCGAAGAGTGCCAGAAGTAGTGCCTGCAGAAAACTCATAGCAATACCTTCCTTTCCACTCACTCCGATTGACTTACCGAACAAAACAGGACCTGGTGGTCCTCGGGTCCACGCGTAGACCCGCTAGAACCTGTCCTTCACGTCATCCCATTCGATGACGGGTTGGCTGGGGACCTGCTGAAAGTACACGTGGGCGCCCTTGGCGACGACGTCCTTCACGGCCTGGGCCTCCACGGGGAGAAGGTGCGCCGCCGCATGCACCTCGGTCGTGCCCTTCCTCTTTGACATGGGCCCCACGTTCAGCTCGAGCGGCAGACCGTCGACCTGGTCGAGGAGGGCCCGATAGGTCTCGGGGGACTTCATCAGCAAGAGCGTGCGCGTGGTGTTGGCCATGGCCTCGCGGATGAGGGGGGCGGCCTCGTCGATCGTATAGACACCTGCCTTCATGTCGGCGGGTACCGCCGCCTTGAACACGGATCTCAGGATCGAGTTGCTCGCCGTCAGGTTGTCGACGACGATAATCTGCTCGATCTGGTTGCCCTTCACCAGCACCGTCATGCACTGGCCGTGAATCAAACGGTCGTCGCACCTCACAAGAACGATCACAGCAGTCTCCTCTCCACGTTTGCACCACTACCTGCCGACCACGCCGCACGGACTCATCCCGCGCAGAGAATCGCGGTTCTTACCTGCGCGGTCATGATTCGTGACATCTCTTTCGACGTCTGGCTGACGACCACCACCCTTGGGAGGTCGGGCGCGCGGTTGCCCGCGCGCACCACGTCGTCGAGACGGACGGGAACGCCGCAGAGGAGAAGGTCGTCTCTGGCGCTCATCATGAAGATCGCATCAATCGTGAAAAGGTCGGCCATCAGGGAGAGGGCGTCCACGAGACGGTCGACGATCGACGCCTCGCACTCGCCCATGCCGGCGAGACGCTGGCTCAGGTTGGCATAGGCGCCCCGACGAAACGCCACCTGCCGACCCCCCTGCGCGATGGCGACGAGCGCCTCGGTGCCCAGGCTCACGAGCGCGTGGTTCTTGTTCGCGGACTCGCCCTCGTCATGGATGATCTGATATTCCGCGCAATCCTCCGCACGGCGTTCGAACACGGGGACGCCCAGACGGCGCGAGAGCAGGTCGGACAGGCCACCGACCGCATCCCATGCGTCATCGCACCGAAGGACGCCCATCGCGCGAAGCGTTCTCGCAAATTCCGTGCTGCCGCACGTGAGCTGCTGGGAAACGGCGCGGAGAAGGTCGGTGGCCGTGCCGTCGCAGTCGAGCGTGGCGGGCTCGGCGCAGGGCTCGAGCGCCATGTCGTATCGGTAGAGCGTGACGCCTTGCGACGAGAGGCACGCGATTGCCATCTGGCCATACGACTCATTGACCACGACGGGGATGCGGCTGCGCCCCTCCGTGCGCACGCGGGTGGTATCCTCGGCAAGAACGCCCTCGGTCATGAGACAGGCCACCATACGCGTGACGGTGCTTGGTGAAAGACCGCTCACCTGGGCGATCTCGGTACGCGAGAGCGAGCCGTGCTCCAGAATCGCCCTCATCACGCGCCCGCGATTCTCCCTCGCCGCATTGCCCGTACGGTTCTCCATTTGCCTCTCCGTCTTCGAACGAGCCCACCGGACGCCAGCCGACCATCGGGCGCCTTCGCGGCTCTCGCGCACCACTATGCACTGGCTTAATTTCTCAATGAAAATATATGTGTTTCCACGAGATTAACTATATCAAGCGGCGCGAGGGGACAGGAATCGGTCGCAAGCGGCAACCTCTCTGCCCATGCGGCGGCCCCTTGCTGTGGCGTCGTGTCGGCACGTCCCGCGGAGGAGGACCCCGTCGACAAGCGCTACAGTAGGGCCATCCCATGCACCCACGAACGGAGAGACCCATGGACGAGGCCACATACCGCAACCACATCGCCATTCTCGAGGAGGAGCTCGTATGCGCGCTCGGCTGTACCGAGCCGATCGCCGTCGCCTACGCCGCAGCGCTCGCCCGCGCCGCGCTCGGTGTCGAGCCCGAGTCCATAACGTCGGCCTGCAGCGGAAACATCATCAAGAACGTCAAGAGCGTGACCGTTCCCAACTCGGGCGGCCTTCGTGGCATCGAGGCGGCGGCCACCCTCGGCACCGTGGGCGGAGACGCCACGCGTTCGCTCGAGGTGCTTGAGTCCCTCTCCCCCGCCGACATCGACCGTGCCAAGACGCTGCTCGCCACCGGCTACTGCACCGTAAGCCTCGCGCAGGACGTTCCCAACCTCTACGTGCGAGCCACGGCGACCGCGGCAGGACACGTCGCCGTCGCCTGCATCGAGGAGCGCCACACCAACGTGACCGAGCTCACGCTCGACGGCAAGAACGTCAGCGTCGCCGGCGTCTCGACGGCCGGCCACGAGGGACGGACTCGAATCCCAGGCGCAGACCGCTCCAGGCTCACGCTTGAGAGCATCTGGGAGTTCGCGCACGTCGTAGACGTTACCGACGTGGAGGCCAGCGTCGGCCGGCAGATAGACCTCAACAAGCGGATCTCTGACGAGGGGATACGCGGCGACTGGGGCGCCAACATCGGCAGCACGCTCCTATCCACCCGCCCCAACGACGTGGTCGCGAAGGCGAAGGCAGCGGCAGCGGCCGGCTCCGACGCACGCATGAGCGGCTGCCCGCTCCCCGTCGTCATCGTCTGCGGAAGCGGGAACCAAGGGATAACGGCCTCCATGCCCGTGCTCGAGTACGCCCATGAGCTCTGGAGCCCACGCGAGGAGCTCGTGCGGGCCGTGGTCCTCTCCGACCTCACGGCCGTGCACGTCAAGCACTTCGTGGGAGAGCTCTCGGCCTTCTGCGGCGCCGTCACCGCCGGTGCCGGGGCCGGGGCCGGCATCTGCTACCTGCGCGGGGGTTCGCTCGCCCAGTACGAGGCCACCATCGTCAACACCATCGCCAACGTGGGCGGCATCGTCTGCGATGGTGCCAAGCCCAGCTGCGCCGCAAAGATCTCGGCCGCCGTCGACGCGGCCATCCTCGGCTGTGACATGGCCCTCTCGGAAGGCTCGTTCCTTGCAGGCGATGGCCTCGTGGGAGCCGATGCCGAGGAGACCATCCGCTCCATGGGATACGTCGGTCGCGTGGGCATGCACCCCACCGACGTGGAGATCTTGAACATCATGATCGGAAAGACGGACGTGAGCGGCGCATAGCCTCCCGGGGACTACCTGCTGAACCCGGAGTCCTCCCCGAGGTCCGACCCATCGGCCGCCGTGGTGGCAAGCTCGTCGCAGCGCTCGTTGAGCTCGTGGCCGGCGTGACCCTTCACCCAGACCCATGTGACGTCGTGCGGACCCATGGCGCTGAGGAGGCGTCTCCAGAGGTCGGGGTTCTTCACGGGTTGCTTCGCGGCCGTCTTCCAGCCACGACGCTGCCAGCCTTCGACCCAATGCTGGTTAAAGGCGTTGACCACGTACTGGGAGTCGGAGTGCACCTCCACGTCGCACGGACGGGTGAGCACCTCGAGGGCGGCGATGACCCCCATGAGCTCCATGCGGTTGTTCGTGGTGTCCCGATAGCCTCCGCTGAGCTCGCGCGTGTGACGCCTGCCCGAGGGGTCGGTGTATATGAGCACCGACCCATACCCACCCGGACCGGGATTTCCGCGAGACGATCCGTCGGTGTAGATGACCACGTGCATGCGCTCGTCATCCAACGGCGACGAGACGAGCCCCTTTCCCGCCGGCGATGCCATGAGCTCGTCGAAGCTCGCCACTACTTGGCCTCCGCCCAGTTGGAGCCGAAGGAGACCTCGGCCGTAAGGGGTACGAGCAGCTCGACGACACCCTCCATGGCCTGCTCGACGAGCTGCGACACCGCGGTCACCTCGTCGTCGGGGACCTCGAGGTCGAGCTCGTCGTGGATCTGCAGCACGAGTTTGGCACGCAGACCCTCCTCGCGCAGGCTCCGCTCCACGCGCACCATCGCGATCTTGATGATGTCCGCCGCGGTGCCCTGCATGGGGTGGTTCATGGCCGTGCGCTCCGCGAAGGAGCGAAGCTGGAAGTTGCTGCTGCCGATGTCCTTGATGCGCCGCTTGCGGCCGTACATGGTGACCGCATAGCCGCTCTCGCGCGCGGACGCGACGGACTGGTCGAGGAAGGCGCGCACGCCAGGATAGGCCTCGAAGTAGCGGTCAATCATCTCCTGGGCCTCGGTACGGGAGATCTTGAGCGAGGTCGCCAGGCCAAACGCCTGCTGCCCGTACACGATGCCGAAGTTGACCGCCTTGGCGCGGCTCCGAAGCCGGGGCGTGACCTCCTCCACCGGCACGCCAAAGACACGCGCCGCCGTGGATGCATGGAAGTCGGCCCCGCTGTTGAAGGCCGCCACGAGGTTCTCGTCCGCCGACAGGTGCGCAAGAAGCCTGAGCTCGATCTGCGAGTAGTCGCAGGCGAGGAACACCGCCCCTTCGGGGACGGTGAAGGCCGTGCGCACACGATGCCCCAGCTCGGAGCGCGTGGGGATGTTCTGCAGGTTGGGGTCAGAGCTCGAGAGGCGGCCCGTCGCCGCCACGGTCTGGTTGAGCGTGGTGTGGATGCGACCGTCACCCAGGATGTCGGCCGGCAGTGCGTCGAGGTAGGTGGACTTGATCTTGGCGCGCTCGCGGTACTCGAGGACGTCGGCCACCACGTGATGGCTGGCGGCCAAGTCCGCGAGCACCTTTGCGTTCGTCGAGTAGAAGCCCGTACGCGTCTTCTTGAGACCAAAGGTGGGCAGACCGAGCACGTCAAAGAGTATGTGACTGAGCTGCTGCGGGGAATCGAGGTTGAAGTCCTCCCCCGCCTCGTCCTTGATGTGAGCGACCATCTCGCCGATCTCGACACCCAGCTCGCGCGACTGCTCGGCGAGGATGGAAGGGTCGACGGCGAGTCCCGTGCGCTCCATGGCGGCGAGCACGGGGAGAAGCGGCATCTCGATTCGGTCGAAGAGCTCGCGCGAGCCGTCCGCCTCGAGCGCCGCGTCGAGCCTCTCGCGCAGGGTCGGCACCGCCATGGCGTCGATGGCCGCCTGGGGAACGTCGACGGTCGCCTCGGGAAGCGCGCCGTCCACGTACTTCTCGAAGAGTCTCGCCACGGAGAAGTCACCCTCGTCGGAGTCGAGCAGGTAGCCCGCCACGCCCACGTCGAAGATGCGGGCCGGGTCCACCTCCGCCGCATCGAGGGCCGCCTCCGCGGCCGAGTCCATGGGACACACCACCCGGAGCAGCGCCTTGACGTCTCCCGAGACGAGACGCCCCGTGCGAAAGAGGCAGACGAGGGCCGCCACACCCGCGTCGCCCTCCATGCGAAGGAGCTCGCCCCCGACGGCAAGCCACACCACGTCGGGCTCCTCCCCCTCGAAGAGCGACTGCTGCCCCCTGCGCTGGTCGGCCCGCTCGAGCGCGGCGCCGACCCATGCGCCGGACGAGACCGCGGCGTCGATGGCCTTCTCCGCCCCGGCACCCTCGAGCGGTGACGGCAGCGTCACGTCTTCCGGGGAAGCCTCGGGTGCGGTCGTGCCGGTACCGCCAAGGCGGACGAGACGAGCCGTCAGCCCCGTGAAGCCGAGGACGGAGAAGGCCTGCGTGACCTCGTCGGGGTCGAAGGTCGGGAACTTGGCGTCGGCAAGGTCGATGTCGACCGGTGCGTCGGTACGGATGGTGGCGACCCTGCGCGAGAGCAGGGCGTCGTCCACGTGGGCGCGGAGGTTCTCGCCCATCTTGCCCTTGACCTCGTCGGCATGGGCGATGACCTCGTCGAGCGAACCGTACTGCACGATGAGGGCCGACGCCTTCTTGGGCCCGATGCCAGGCACGCCCGGGATGTTGTCGGAGCTGTCACCCTTGAGACCGTAGAAGTCGGGCACGAGGTCGGGCCTGATGCCGTGGTAGAGGTCGTCCACGCTCTCGGGCGTCATGATCGCGACCTCCGAGACGCCCTTCTTGGTGGAGACGATCCTCACGTGGTCGGTGGCGAGCTGGTACATGTCGCGGTCACCGGTAAAGAGAAGCATGTCGTAGCCCTCATCCTCGCCGCGGCGCGCAAGCGTGCCCAGTATGTCATCGCCCTCCCAGCCCTCGCATTCGCACACGGGCACGTCGAGCGCGCGGAGAAGGTCCTTCACCATGGGGAACTGCTCGTGAAGCGCGGGGTCCATGGGCGGTCGCTGCGCCTTGTACTGGGGAAGCATCTCCATGCGCACGCGCGGCTTGCCCTTGTCGAAGGCGCAGATCACGCCATCGGGCCCGAACGACTCCACGAGCTTGACGAACATGTTGAAGAAGCCGAAGAGGGCGTTGGTGGCACGTCCGTCCGGCGCGCTCATGGGCTGCATGATGGCGTGATAGGCGCGGTGCATGAGGGAGTTCCCGTCGATGACGGCTATGGTCCTCGTGGTCTTCTCGCCGGCTTCGTCCTGTGGCATGGCAGTTCCTTCCGTACTCGTTGTCTGCCCTGATTGTACCCGTGGCGAGAGACGCGCGCCCTGCCGCGACGTCGGGGCGCGCAACCACCAGGAAACCCGCCTATGACACAGGTGGTCTCCAACCCTTCACCCTCACGAAACAAAGTACGGCTAGAGTATTGCGAGTGTTGGGCACGAGCCTGTTGCGCAGACGTGCGACAATCAGACCCGTGCCGGCACGAAGCCACACAGACGAACAACGACCAAGAGAAGAGGCGCACATGGCAACGGACAAAGTCTCTCTGGAATACGGAAGCCTTCTCTTCGCGGATGCGGACATGCAGGAGAGGCTACCAAAGCCCACCTACAAGAAGCTCATGCATGTGATCAAGGATGGCGAGCCGCTCGACCTCGAGATTGCCAACGAGGTCGCCCACGCGATGAAGGAGTGGGCGCTCGAGCATGGTGCCACGCACTTCACGCATTGGTTCCAGCCGCTGACCGGCATCACCTCCGAGAAGCACGACAGCTTCATCACCCCGCGCGGCGACGGAACCGTCCTCATGGCGTTCTCCGGCAAGGAGCTCGTCCAGGGCGAGCCGGACGCGTCGAGCTTCCCGTCGGGTGGTCTGCGTGCCACGTTCGAGGCCAGGGGTTACACCGTATGGGATCCCACAAGTCCTGCCTTCATCAAGGACGAGGTCCTCTGCATCCCCACCGCCTTCATCTCGTATACCGGCGAGGCGCTCGACAAGAAGACGCCGCTGCTCCGCTCCGAGGTCGCCCTCGAGAACCAGGCCAAGCGCATGCTCGCGCTCTTCGGCCAGAAGCCGCGCCGCGTCTACACCACCATCGGCCCCGAGCAGGAGTACTTCCTCATCAAGGAGGAGGACTACCAGACCCGCCCCGACCTCATCCTCACCGGTCGTACGCTCTTTGGCTGCGAGCCCGCAAAGGGTCAGGAGCTCGAGGAGCACTACTTCGGTGCCATCCGTCCGACGGTCAACGAGTTCATGAAGGAGCTCGATGACGAGCTCTGGAAGCTCGGCATCCCCGCCAAGACCAAGCACAACGAGGTCGCACCCTGCCAGCATGAGCTCGCCCCCATCTTCGAGATGGGGTCGCGCGCCGTCGACGACAACCTCCTCACCATGGAGAAGATGAGGCTCATCGCCTCTCACCATGGTCTCGTCTGCCTGCAGCACGAGAAGCCGTTCGAGTACGTCAACGGCTCTGGAAAGCACAACAACTGGTCGCTGTGCGCCGACGGCAAGAACCTCCTCGAGCCGGGCGACGATCCCCAGGACAACCTCCAGTTCCTCGTCATCCTCGCTTGTCTCGTCGCAGGTGTCGACACGCACGCCGACCTCCTTCGCATGTCCGTCGCCTCGGCGGGCAACGACCACCGTCTCGGTGCCAACGAGGCGCCTCCCGCGATCATCTCCGTGTTCCTCGGCGACGCCCTCTCTCCCGTGGTCGAGGCTCTCCTCAAGAAGGAGCACGCGGAGGCCCACGAGCGCGAGACCATGGATCTCGGCGTCCCGGCGATGCCGGACGTCCTGCGCGACAACACCGACCGAAACCGCACGAGCCCCTTTGCCTTCACCGGCAACAAGTTCGAGTTCCGCATGTGCGGCAGCCAGCAGAACCTCTCCGACCCCAACGTGGTGCTCAACACCGCCGTGGCCGAGCAGTGCGACCGCTTCGTGCAGTACATGGACGGCGTCTCCGAAGAGGATTTCATCCCGGTGGCCATGCGTTTCGTGCGTCATACCTTCCGCGACCATCAGCGCGTCATCTTCGACGGCAACGGCTACTCAGAGGAGTGGGAGGCCGAGGCCGAGAGGCGTGGCCTGCCCAACCTCAAGTCCACGCCGGATGCCCTGCCCGCCCTGGAGAAGCCTGAGAACATCGCGCTCTTCGAGAAGTACGGCGTGCTCTCCGAATCCGAGATTCATGCCCGCTACATCGCCAAGGCCGAGCAGTACGGCAAGCTCCTCAACATCGAGGCCAACACGATGGTGTACATGACCCGCCATCTGTTCCTCCCCGCCCTCTTCACCTACTCAGGTGACATCGCCACGACGGTTGCCACCAAGGCCGAGATCGGCATCGATGCGATGGCCGAGAAGGAGCTCGTGCGCACCCTGACCGACGGCATCAACGCCATCACCGAGGCCGTATCTGACCTCGAGGCGAACAATGCCGAGGCACAGACCAAGGCTGACCCGCGGGAGCAGGACGACTACTACCGTGACGTCGTGATCGCTTCCATGGATCACCTGCGCACGACGGTCGACGCCATGGAGAAGGTCTGCGGCCGTGACTACTGGCCGGTGCCTTCGTACAACGAGATGCTGTTCTACGTCTAGATCGCATCCGCACGTGTCACGCAATGAAAGCGTCCCTTTTCGAAGGGGCGCTTTTTTGTCGGCAGGCCATCCACATGGTTGTGCAAACCGCACGTACGTGCAGATAGTCCGGACAAACCCGTTTCACGCGTCCATACCTACCGAGAAAAGCTGTCGTACGTGCAGATGGTCCGCGCAAGTCAAACGCACGTGCGATTTGCACGAACAGGAAAGAGTCCGCGGGACAATCCACCGCATGTTGAACCCATGTAGTCTTCAGGCGTGCACCAATCGCCGCCCGAAGTGATTCCCACTGAACGTGGGGTCTGACATCGCATCGCTGCGGTATCTCGACGCCGTCCCGTCAGGCATCCTGTAGTTAGGCGTCAGGTTGCGGGAAGGTCGCTCTGTCAGACTGTCCTGCATGGAAACCAGACTGACATACCCTGCTTCGCTCAGACTCATCCGCGCAGCGCGAAGAGACTCCTCGCTCGTCATCACGCATCTGGACGAGAACCCTGCGTGGCGCGAGGACGCGCCGCCATGCACGAACATCAACGATGCCTTACTCGCCTGGCCTGGAGAGTCGCATGCGCTGAGGGATGGTGCCAAGCTTTTCGTCCTCGTACCTCGCGAAGGAGACCGCTCATGCAGCAGGCGTCTCTGCTACCGAATCTGCGAGAAGGGCCTTCCTGCCAGATCCTTCGTCGCCGTTTCTCGTCCCGGCTTCCCTCCGATAGTCACCGAGTCCCCGGAACTCTGCGTCATTCGTGCCGCTGCAGACCTCACGCTCAAGGTGAGACAGGGTACCCTCGACAAAAACGCCGCGCTCATCCGCCTCGTCGAGCTCATTGACGAGCTCTGCGGGAGATATGTGCGCCACCCTTCCGGCCCTCGTAATGAGCCGTTGGCGTATGACCTCGAGCCCATCACCTCCGTCGACCGTCTCGCTCGCTACCTCCATGATGTACGACGCATCAATGGAACCCCTTTTGCAAGACAGGCCCTGCACTATGCGATCGACAATCTCGGCTCGCCCATGGAGGCCCTCCTCGAGATGGCCTGCTGCCTGCCTCCCCACCTCGGAGGCATCAATCTGCCCAAGCCGGTCTCGAACCAACCGCTTGACTTCAGCAGGCACGAGCGCACGCTTGTCTCGCACGTCTCGCTACGTCCGGACCTCTATTGGGAGAAGTACCGAATCGCCGGAGAGTACAACGGACACGACCATGATGACAAGGACGCAAGCGACGAGGACGACCGACGCGTATCCGACTACCAAGCCTGCTCGATCAAGGTCTTCCCTGCGAGGTATAGAAACGTCTCCTCGGGAAGGGGCCTTGACGAGCACCTTCGCAAGCTGATTGATGCAATGGCCGTTGTAGAGGGGCCGCGATGGGGACAACGCGTTCGCGCGACTCTCGCCTCCAGCACATACCAGCAGGCACGTCAGGTCCTTCTCGATACGATGCTTCCGCCTCGCCCCCGGCATGGCCAGCGGGATGCAACGATCACGGAATCCATGTCCGCGAAATCCTAACGTACGTGCAGATTATCCGGACAAACCCGTTTCACGCGTCCACACCTACCGAGAAAAGCCGACGTACGTGCAAATCATCCGGACAAACCAAACGCACGTGCGGTTTGCACGGACAGGGTCAGCACATAAGACGTCCATGTCCTACAGCACGTGGACGTCATCTCTCGTGAACTGCACGAATGCCTTGTCACCGACCTCGTAGATCCTATGGTTCTTTGGATTGAAGTCGGTGATCTTGATGAGGTGCTCGCCAACACGTACCTGGTAGTTCTGGTAGTTTCCCATGAAGCGCGAGAGTGTGACCGTACAGGGAAGCAGCCCCCCATCCGCGATTTCGGCAGACTCGGGACGCAGTACCAGCACGGCAGGGTCACCTACGCTAAGGTGTTCAACGTTACCGATCTCGACACCATGGCCCTCGATGTCCGCCACACCGGAGTCTCCGTCCTTCTCCCTGAGCGTGCCGCGCAGGAAGTTGGACTCGCCGATGAAGTCGGCCACGAACTCGTTGGCGGGGTGATAGTAGATGACGTGCGGCTCCCCTATCTGCTGAATCACGCCCTTCTTCATGATGATGATGTTGTCAGAGAGCGCCATGGCCTCGGACTGGTCATGGGTGACGTAGACGGCCGTGATGCCCGCCGTCTGCTGGATGCGGCGGATCTCGTTGCGCATGTCCACGCGAAGCTTTGCATCGAGGTTCGAGAGCGGCTCGTCAAAGAGCAGCACCCCCGGCTCGATGACCAGGGCACGTGCGAGCGCAACGCGCTGCTGCTGTCCCCCGGAGAGCTGGTTGGTCATACGGTCTTCCATGCCATCGAGGCCCACGAGACCGAGGATCTTGGTGACCCTCTCCCGTATTTCCTCCTTGGGGAGCTTGCGGAGCTTGAGACCATAGGCCACGTTGTCGAAGATGTTGTAGTGCGGGAGAAGGGCATAGCTCTGGAATACCATGGCCGTGTCGCGCTTGTTGGGCGTGAGCTCGTTGATGGGCTCGTCGGCGAGGTAGATCTCTCCCTCGTCAGGACTCTCGAAGCCGGCGATCATACGCAGGATCGTGGTCTTCCCGCAACCCGAGGGGCCGAGCAGCGTCACGAACTCACCGGGGGTGATGTCGATGTTGGCGTCACGGACGGCGTAGAAGTCCTGCTTGGTCTTGGGGTCGTTGTAGATCTTCGAGACATGCTCGAGACGCACGCCCTTCTTTTCCTTTGCCATCGTTAGGCCTCCTCAGTGGTCGACTTGCTGGTGCCGAAGAACTTGATGAAGAGGTTCATCAGGGCGACGGCTGCGTACGTGATGAGTATCAGAATCGTGGAGAACGCGCAGGCGACACCGTATTCGCCGCGGTTCGCGTACTCGTTGATCTGGACCGTGATGAGCAGGAACTGCGGGGTCACGACCAGGATGACGGCCGAGATCGCCGTGATGGACCGGACGAACGCGGTCACGAGACCCGACAGGAACGAGTCCTTGATGAGCGGCAGCGTGACAGTCATGAAGACCTGGAAGCTGTTGGCGCCCATGTCGTACGCGGACTCCTCGATGGACTTGTCTATCTGCCGAAGCGCCGAGATGCCCGACCTCGTGCCCGTGGGCAGCGAACGAATGACGAAGACCACGACAAGAAGGATCGCCGAGCCATAGAACCACTGCATGACGCCCGTATGGAACAGGCCACTCGCAAAGCCGCGAATGTAGCCGACGCCGAGGACGGTACCAGGGACGGCCATGGCAAGCATCGAGACGAACTCGATGAAGCCGCGAAGCGCGAACCTCTTCTTGACCACGAGATAGGAGATGATCATGGCAAGAAGCGAGGTGAGCGGCGCCGCGATGAACGACAGGACGAACGAGTCGGTGAAGGCCTTGCCACCGTCAAGGTGGTTGAAGACGCGATCGTACCACCTGAGGCTCAGCGTGTAGTCGCGACCCCATGTCTTGAACAGCGAGCCGAAGACAACGGAGACGTACATCAGGATGACGAATATCGCCGCCGCACCGCAGAGGGTCGCGAGTGGAATGCGCACGGACTTGTCGGTGATGAGCATGCGCGCGCGGCTCGCCTTGCCGCTGAGCGTGGCCGTGGACCTGGCCTCGAGCACGTACTTCTGGATCAGGAACATGGAGAACGTGCAGCAGAGCAGGATGACCGCCATGGCGGCGGCACCTTGCTTGTCATACGCGCCCGTGATCTGGAGGTAGATGGAGGTCGCGAGCGTGTCGACGTTGCCGCCGATCATCATGGGGTTGGCGAAGTCTGCCATCGACTCGATCATCGTAACGAGAAACGCGTTACCGAGACCAGGAAGGACCAGCGGGATCGTGACGCTCGTAAAGACCTTCCAGCGGGAGGCGCCCATGTCGCGCGCAGCCTCCTCGAGAGATGGGTCGATGTTCTTGAGCAGCCCTCGGAGCATCATGTAGCACACGGGGAAGAACGTCATGATCTGGATGATGACGATGCCCCAGTAGCCGTAGACGTTGTTGTCCTTGATGCCGAGGAGTGACCGGGTGATGAGTCCCGACTTTCCAAAGAGCAGGATCATCGAAAGCGAGAGGACGAACGGGGGCGAGACGACGGGCAGAATCGAGACGACCTTGAAGATGCCCGCAAGTAGCTTCGTCCTGAGATTGACGTAGACCTCCACGTAGGCGAAGAGCAGGCCGACGAGCGTGGACACGAGACCAGTCACGATGCTGATCTCCATGGTGTTGACAAAGGCGTTCTTGAACGAGGTCATGGCAAGGATGCGCTGAAAGACCTCGAGCGTGGGTCCGTTTTCGGTGATGAAGGAGTCCACCAGCAGGATGGCCAACGGATAGAGGATGAAGAGTGCCAGAAACACGACGAGAACGCAGATGGTGGTGACCATGACCGGGTCGGCCATCAGCTTCTTCCGGTCGAGCTGCGCGCTTTGAACGGTGGCCATGCGCTGTCCCCTCCCATACGTGGGGTCCGGTACCTCGTTACGCAGCGTCGGGCAGGCGTTTCTCCACCTGCCCGACGCGCCAGAACTAGAATGCGACCGACATGGCCGAGGCTACTCGGCAGTCTTGAAGCGCGTGGTGTCGGCGGTGTTCTCGCCTGCGGCCTCGAGGGCGGCCATCAGGTCGTTGACGTACTGGGTGGTATGCTCCTTGGCATCCTCGAAGTCGTAGTCCATGACGTTGTCGGGATCGAGACCGAACTGCGTGGCGACCTCGGGCTGGGTCGCGTCGTCGATGACGAGGAACTGATAGGAGCCGGTGCCTGCGGCCTGGTTGACGCAAGTCGGGGTCAGGCAGTACTCAAGCCAGAGCTTGGCGGCGTTCTCATGGGCGGCACCCTTGATGACGGCCGTCGCGCCGACCTCATAGGAGGCACCGGAGCTTGGGAGGACGAGACCGATGTTGTCATAGCCGTTGTCGACGATCTGGTAGATGCCGTCGTGCAGCATGCCGATGCCGATGGTGCACTCGCCGGTGCCAAGGGACTTGGAGGGACCGCCGCCGGCCTTGGTGTACTGCGCGATGTTCTTGTCAAGGTCGACGAGGTACTGGATGCCACCGTCGTGACCGTACTTCTGGACGCAGGTGTTGAGGATCAGCTTGGCGGTGCCGGCCGTGTTGTAGTTCGAGCTCCAGATGAGACCCTTGTAGCTGGAGTCGAGGAGGTCGGGCCAGTCGCCAGGAGCATCGAGGTTCTTGTCGTCGAGGTCCTCCTTGTTGGTGAGGAAACCGAGGATGCCCTTGTAGATGCCGACCCACGTGTTGTCCGTGGAGGTGTACTTCTCGCTCATGATGTGCGAGGCGTTGGTGGCCTTGTAGGTCTCGAGCAGGTGCTCGGTGGAGGCGACGTTGTAGGGGTCGGTGGTGCCGGCGAACCAGATGTCGGCGGACGGCGAACCGTTCTCCTCCTCGATCTTGGCCAGGACCTCGCCCGTGGACAGGCGCTGCCAGGAGGTCTTGATGCCGAAGATCTCCGTGTACTTGTCGCAGGCGGCGGAGATGTAGGGCTCCTCGCAGCAGCCGTAGACGACGAGCGAGCCCTCGCCCTGCGCCGACTTCACGAGATCGGCGTCATAGTCATCGGTGGTGGACCCGCGAAGAGCCCCGGAACTGCTCGAGCTGGAGGAACTTGAGCTGCTCGCATCGGAAGAAGAGCTGCTGCAGCCAGCAAGCCCAAGCCCTGCGGCAAGCGCACCCACTCCCACGAACTGTCTACGCGTCAGATTCTCTTTCATGCTTCCCATCCCCTTTTCCTAGTGGTGCCATAGGTAATGACCTCGCCGTTCCCTTGTGCGGCGCAATCCTGTCTCATAATCCATGTTTCCCTCATCTGTTTTCTATTTCTTTCGACAGACGGCACGAAAGACAGGGAGACGTACTCATGTTTTATGTTAAAGAACCCTGAATGCATCCAAGTCTACATGCGGCGCATTTAAAGTGCCTCGTACATGCAACCGTGACCGCCCGCCACGGCCACCGGCGAGACCAATCCTCCGCGAATGGTATTCGAAATGCAAAACAAACCGCATGTCATACCCTACGGAACGCACCAGGGACGCATAGTCGGATTGTGCACATCCAGATTGAGGACCGCAGTCGACGGCCACGCTGATATGCTCGACTGATGTGTGTGCGGCAGCTTGGGGGAACAATGGCACGGAGAAGCTCGGGCGGCTCGCTCGACGTCACGACGGGAGTCATCTGGAAGCAGCTCCTGCGGCTCTGCCTGCCAGTCTTTTTCAGCTCGTTCTTTCAGCAGGCCTACTCGCTCGTCAACACCTACGTCATCGGGCAGTACGCCACCACCACGGCACTCGGCGGCATTCAGGCGACGCAGAGCCTCGTCGACCTCGTGGTCGGGTTCTCCGTGGGTGTGGGCACGGGTTGCGCCATCATCTGCGGCCAGCAGTTCGGTGCGGGCCAGACCGAGCGACTCGGCACCTCGGTGCACACGGCCATGACCCTCTCGCTGGTGGGCGGAATCGGGCTCTCGCTCCTTGGCCTCGTCTTCGTGCAGCCCATGCTCGAACTCATGGGCACCCCCGCGGCGCTCATGGACGAGGCGCTCGACTTCTCGCGCGTCTACTTCGGGGCGTTCGTCTTCTCGCTTGTCTTCAACATGGGCTCGGCGGTCCAGCGCGCCGTGGGGGACACGCGGTCCCCCTCGCTGATAGTCGCCGTGACCTGCCTGATCAACGTGGTCTGTGACGTCATCTTCATCGTATTCCTGCACCTCGAGGCACTCGGGGCAGGCATCTCCACGGCCATCTCGCTCTTCTCGGGAGCCGCCATCACCGTCTGGCGCCTCACGCGAGTGGATGGCCCATGGCGCCTTGACCTTCGACGTCTGGGCATCGACGCCCACACGTGCAAGGTGATGATCAAGACCGGCATACCCCTGGGGCTCCAGTCGTCCGCCTACTCCATCTCGAACATCATCATCCAGTCAGCCGTCAACTCGTTCGGCGCGAGCACCGTCATCGCCTGGGGTCTCTCGGGTCGCATCGATAACATGGTCTGGATGATCACCGATGCGCTCGGGGTCTCGGTCACCACCTTCTCCGCCCAGAACTTCGGTGCCCATGACTACGACCGCGTGCGGCGGGGGCTGCGCGTCTCGTTTGCGCTCACCTGCGTCATCGTGGGCCTTGCCTCGGGCGCGGTCGTGGCCTTCGCCGGCCCTCTCGCCCGCTTCTTCGTGGCCGACGATGAGATCTGCGAGATCACGGTCTACACCATCTACTTCATCGCACCATTCTACGTGCTCTTCTCCTGCATGGACAACATATCGGGAACCATCCGCGGCTGCGGCGAAAGCCTGCGGCCCATGCTCATCACCATGGTCGGCACCTGCCTCTTCCGCGTGATATGGCTCTTCGTGGTGGTACCCATGCGGCACGACCTGGGCACGGTGCTCGTGGTCTATCCCATCACCTATGTGCTCACCACGGCAGCCTTCGTGCTCTACTATCGCTACGGCCACTGGCTGAGACATGCCGAAGGCCATGCGGCAGCCGTCTTGGAATAACCTGAACAAGCGGGGGACGCCCCGCGTCGCCCGCTTGTGGTACTGTCGATAGGTTACTCATTCGCCCTTGGCGAACGACAGGCAAGAGAGGCAAGGAAGACGGAATGCCCGCGGTCATCACGCACCACATCTTCGGCGAGGACGTAGTCAGAGCGCTCCCGGCCGGTATCATCGACGGCGACGAGGAGCTTCTCGCGTTCCTCCTCGGAAACCAGGGGCCCGACCCGTTCTTCGTATGCTTCTCCGCGCTCCCCGCCCGCGCAATCCGTTGCCATCGTCTTGCGCGAGAGTTCCAATCGGTACGCATGACCAGGGCGTTCATGAGCTTTCGCCAAGGCGTGAGCCATCTCCCTGTGGGAGAGGAACGCATCGGTCGCGCCTTCGCGCTCGGTCTTCTGGGCCATTACGTGCTCGATCGCATGGTGCATCCCTTCGTGTTCGCGCAGCAGTTCGCGCTTATGGACTTCAGCGAGGACCTTGCCGGAAGTCCGCACGAGATCCACGCCGTCATTGAGTCCGACCTCGACTCCTGGCTTCTCTGGGAGAAGCGCCATGCCACGGTGATCGAGCACCCCGTGGCGGACAACCTCATGCGCACCGAGCGCATCGACCACGCGGCGGGAGCCCTCTTTGCGCAGACCGCACTCGATGTCTATGGCATCACCATCGGCGTCGAGGAGTACGCGGGTTCCCTGCGCGACTACGACTGGGAATACCGCAGGGTCGACCCCGCAGGGTCGCAGCACTCCCGCCTCATAGGCACCATCGAGCGCATGGCAAGACCGCACTCCATGGCCGAGTCCATGGCGCACTACGTCAGGAGGACGGACGAGTGCGTGAGCGCAAACCTCGACCGCAGGGCCTGGACACGCCCCTTCACGGACGAGACGAGCCATGATTCGTTTGCCGACCTCTACGACCAGGCCCGTCTCTTCTACCCCGAACTTGCCGAGGCGTACGTCCGCGATGACGAGACGCTCATCGCCAAGCTCGTTGGCCACGTCAACTACGAGGGTCGCAGCGTCGAGGACGACTAGGGCGGGCGCCGTCCGTCGAAGTCGTCCCTGCGCCTCACACCCAGAGGAGCTTGTCCGGTGGGGAGGGCTTCCTCGAGACGTCATCACGCCTCGTCGGTGAAACCCATTCCGATGAGACCTCGAGCCAGGTGCGCGTGGTAGACTCCGCGTCATCGAAGGCACGCTCCACACCGTCCTCGAGCCAAACGAGTCTGGACGGCACCGACGATTCGGGGTGCCGTCCGTCGGGCGCTCCTCCGAAGAGGCTGTGCGAGTCATCGACAGCGCCACGTCCGGGCAGATCCGTCGCCGTCTGAGTCATGACAACCTCCCCTCCAGGAAACCCTCCCGTCGCTATTTGAGCAAGGCCGCAGCCACCTCATTGGCGCAGGCGAGCCCATCGGAGATCGCCGTGACCACAAGCGTGGATCCGTTGCGCGCGTCACCGGCCACATAGACGGGCGTCTCGCCAGAGGATCTCGCGAGATGGCCAGAGACGTCCGCGGTCACCGGTCGAGCACCACCACGGACGTCCGCGACCTCGACACCGAGCGAGTCGAGGACGGAACGCTCCGGCCCCGTGAATCCCATGGCGAGAAGCACGAGCTGCGCAGGAAGGATGCGCTCGGACCCCTCGATCCTCTGGGGCCTGCCACCCGACCAGTCGAGCGAGGCCACGCGAAGGCCGGAGACGCCCCCACCCTCCCCCGCGATGACCTCGAGGGTGTCGGTCGCCCAGAGACGGGGATCGGCCCCCTGCTTGGCGGCAGCCTCGAGCTGACCGTAGTCGGTCTTCTTGACGTTCGGCCACTCGGGCCAGAGGTTGGTGTCGGCGCGCACGTCGGGAGGGGCAGGGAGAAACTCGAGCTGACGGACGCTTCGTGCGCCCTGACGAAGTGCCGTGGCCACGCAGTCGGTACCCGTGTCACCGCCACCGATCACGATGACGTCGAGGTCACGGGCACAGACGGCGGAGTTGGTGGCATCCCCGTCGAGAAGGGCGCGCGTCTGGGCCGTGAGGTACTCCACGGCGAGATGGATGCCGTCGAGGTCGGAGCCGGGAACGCTCAGCGTCCGTGCCTGCGCGGCACCGGCCGCCACGACCACGGCGTCGAAGTCCGCGAGGAGTCCGGCCGCGACCCCGTCATCGCATGCGTCCACGCCGCACCGGACGTCGATGCCGCTCTCGCGCATGAGGTCGAGCCTGCGGGTGACGACGTCCTTCGGAAGCTTCATGTTGGGGATGCCGTACATGAGCAGGCCACCTGCACGATCGTGACGCTCGACGAGCGTGACATGGCAGCCACGACGGGCGAGCTCCCACGAGCACGCGAGACCCGCGGGACCAGACCCCACCACTGCCACGCTCGGCGAGCCCGCCGGTGCGGGTGCGAGCGGCACGGGGCCGCCCGCCGCCCAGAGGTGATCGGAGATGGCACGCTCGTCATCCTTGATCGTCGTGGGCTCGGCATTGAGGCCGAGGTTGCAGGCGGCCTCGCAGGGTGCCGGGCATATGCGTCCCGTGAACTCGGGCAGCGGGTTGGTGAGCGCGAGCCTCTCGGCGGCGTCGGACCAAAGGCCGCGCCACACGAGGTCGTTCCACTCGGGGATGAGGTTGTGAAGGGGGCAGCCCGAGCTGCGGGCGGCCCCGAAGCAGACGCCTGCCTGACAGAACGCGACGCCGCAGTACATGCAGCGGCTCGCCTGGACGCGCTGGTCACTCTCTGCCAGGGGCAGGGCGAACTCGCCATAGTCACCCACGGTCTCGGAGAAGGGCCGCTCGCGGTGCGAGACCCTGCCCTCGTTGATGAAAGCTCCGACCTTGCCCATGGCTACATCCCCTTCCTCATGGTCTCGAACGCAAGCTCGATGGCCTCGTCATGCGTTGCACCGGCCATCTCGGCCTTCTCGGCAAGCTCGAGCGCCACCTCGTACTCGTGCGCGATCACCTTCACGAAGCGACCGCGGATGTCATTGAACTGATAGAGCATCTTGATGCCCTTCGGGCTTCTCGTCCGCCGTACGTGCTCCTCGATAAGGGAATGAATGATGCCCAGGTCACGTGCCGTGGGCGGCTCGAGCGACACCATGTCGGTGTTGCACCGGTCCGCAAGCGTGCCGTCCTCGTCATAGACGTAGGCCACGCCACCGCTCATGCCTGCGGCGAAGTTGATTCCCACGGGTCCGAGGATGAGTGCGGTGCCACCGGTCATGTACTCGCACCCGTGGTTGCCCACCCCCTCGCACACGATGGTCGCACCCGAGTTGCGCACGCCAAAACGCTGGCCCGCAAGCCCGTTCACGAAACCCCTGCCGCCCGTGGCGCCATAGAACGCCACGTTGCCAATCGAGACGTTCTCGTCGAACTTGTACGTGGCCCGAGGAGACGGCGCGACGGTGAGGACGCCTCCCGAGAGCCCCTTGCCGAAGTAGTCGTTTGCGTCGCCCGAGATGTTGATCGTGATGCCTGCGGGCAGGAACGCGCCAAAGCTCTGGCCACCCGAGCCCTCGCAGTCGATGATGACGGACTCCTCCGGCAGCCCCTCGGGATGCGCCGTCGTGATCTTGGAGCCGAGCATGGTACCCACGCAACGGTTGACGTTGGCGATGTCGGCATGGAAGCGCGTCGGGGTGAGGGTGCGCCTGGCCGTCGCGGTGTAGGGCACGAAGAGCGTGGCGTCGAGCGTGGTGCCAAGCGTGTCCACAGGACCCATCTCAGGCAGGTAGTGCCTGCATGCGGCACCCGGGACGTCGCGACCGTACTCGTTGGTGGTCTGCGCGAGAACGGGCGAGAGGTCGATCTTGTTGGCCTTCCAGTTGTCGGGCATCTTGACCTGTCGCAGGCACTCGGGGTGTCCGACCATCTCCTCCACGGTGCGAAAGCCGAGACGTGCCATGATCTCGCGCAGCTCGTCTGCCACGAGGTACATGAAGTTGACGATGTCCTCGGGACGACCACGGAAGTTACGGCGCAGCTCGCAGTTCTGCGTGGCGATGCCCATGGGGCAGGTGTCCGTCTGGCAGTCACGCTGCATGAGACAGCCGATCGAGAGGAGCGCCGCCGTCGCGAAGTCGTAGACCTCGGCTCCGAGGAGCGCGGCGACGGCCACGTCCCGGGCATCCATGAGCTTGCCGTCCGCCTCGAGTTCCACGCGCGAGCGCAGGCCGTTGCGCAGCAGCGTCTGCTGGGTCTCCGCGAGGCCGAGCTCGAGGGGCAGGCCCGTATGGTAGATCGAGTCGCGCGGGGCGGCACCCGTGCCACCGTTGGCACCGGATATGAGGATCTTGTGCGCCCCGCCCTTGGCGACGCCCGTGGCTATGGTGCCCACGCCCGCCTCGGAGACGAGCTTCACCGAGATGCGCGCGCGAGGGTTGGCGTTGCGCAGGTCGAAGATGAGCTCCGCGAGGTCCTCGATGGAGTAGATGTCATGGTGGGGAGGCGGCGAGACGAGACCGACGCCCGGAGTCGAGCTGCGGACCTTGGCGATCCACGGCCACACCTTGTTGCCGGGCAGGTGACCGCCCTCGCCGGGCTTGGCACCCTGGGCCATCTTGATCTGGATCTCCTCGCCGCTCACGAGGTAGCGGCTCGTCACGCCGAAGCGCGCGGAGGCAACCTGCTTGACCTTGGAGTTCGCCGAGTCCCCGTTGGAGAGCGTGGTCTCACGCGATGGATCCTCGCCGCCCTCGCCGGTGTTCGACTTGGCGCCGATGCGGTTCATGGCGATGGCGAGCGTGCGGTGCGCCTCGTCGGAGATGGCGCCGAAGCTCATGGCGCTCGTCTGGAAGCGTCGGACGATCGACTCACGCGGCTCGACCTCGTCCAGGGACACGGGACCGCTGGCACGGGGAACGAATTCGAGCAGGTCGCGCAGGACGATGGCGCGACCCTTGGGGTGCAGCGCCTCGCTGTACTGGCGGAAGAGCTCCGGGTCGTTCTCGCGCACCGAACGATGCAGCAGGTAGACGACCTGTGGCGTGATGATGTGCTCCTCGCCACCGAGCGGGCGCCACTTGGTTATCCCCGAGCTCGGAAGCTGGCTGGGAGCGGGACTCGCCTTCTGCGCCTCGACCTCGTCGTAGCGCTCGTTGCACTCGCGCTCCACGTCGGTCACGTCGAGCCCGCCCACGCGGCTCACGGTACCTGCGAAGTTCTTGTCGACGAAGGCCTGCTCGAAGCCCACGATCTCGAAGATCTGGGCAGAGTGGTAGCCCTGCATCGTGGAGATGCCCATCTTGCTCATGATGGCGACGATGCCGACCGTCACGGCCTTGTCGTAGTTGGCGATCCCCTCCTCGGCGGAGACGCCGAGGGCACCGCGTCCGGCAAGGTCTCGGATGCAGTCATGCGCCATGTACGGGTAGATGCCCGATGCGGAGTAGCCCACAAGCGCGGCGTAGTCGTGGGGGGTGATGGCGTCGCCGCACTCCACGACGAGGTCCGCCCGCATGCGAATGCCCGCGTGGATGAGATGGTTGTGCACCGAGCCCACGGCCAGAAGCGACGGGATGGAAACCTCGCCGTCCTGTGCGCGGTCCGAGATCACGACCACGTTCGCGCCGGCGCGCACGGCCTTCTCGACGCTCGCGTCAAGCTCGGCGAGCGCATCCGAGAGGGCGTTCTCGCCACCGTCGCGACGATACGTCATCGAGAAGCGCGCGGAGCGGAAGCCCTGCCTGTCGAGGCAGGCGATGCGGTCGAACTCATCCTCGGTGAGGATGGGGTCATCGAAGCGGATGAGACGGCAGTTGGAGCGCGAGTCCTCGAGCATGTTGCCGTGATTGCCGAGGTAGAGCACCGTCGACGTGACGAAGTTCTCGCGCAGGGCATCGATGGGAGGGTTCGTGACCTGGGCGAAGAGCTGGTTGAAGTAGTCGAAGAACGAGCGCGGCCGCTTCGAGAGCACCGCGAGCGGCACGTCCGCACCCATGGACGCCAGGGGCGGCGCACCCTTCTCCGCCATGGGACGAACGGCCTCCTCCACGTCATCGAAGTGGTAGCCGTGACGTGCCAGGCGAACGGGCAGGGCGACGTCCGCATCGTGATGGGCGAAGGGGTTCGCATCGGCAGGAGGGAGGTCGTCCACATCGAGCGTACTGGCATCGATCCAGTCACGGAAGGGCTTCTGGCTGGCGAAGACGTCCTTGACCTCGTCATCCCAGAGGATCCTCCCCTGTGCGGGATCGACGACGAACATCTGGCCGGGCCCGAGCGAGCCCGCCTGGAGAATGTCCTCGGGTTCGATGGCGAGGGCACCTGCCTCACTCGCAAGGACGAGGCGGTCGTCGCGCGTGACGTAGTAGCGTGCGGGACGCAGCCCGTTGCGGTCGAGGGCGGCACCGGTGATGCGACCGTCGGAGAAGGCGATGGCCGCAGGGCCGTCCCAGCTCTCGGTGAGCATCGACTGGTAGGCATCGTACGCACGGCGCGTCTCCGAGATCTGCGTGTTCTTGTCCCAGGGCTCGGGAAGGAGCATCGTCACGGCACGCGCGAGCGGTCTCCCGTTCATGGTGAGGAACTCGAGGACGTTGTCGAGGATGGCGGAGTCGGATCCCTCACGGTTGATGACGGGGATCACGCGCCCGAGGTCGGACCCGAGCACGGGCGAGTAGAGCTGCGACTCGCGGGCGCGAACCCAGTTGACGTTTCCGCGCAGCGTGTTGATCTCGCCGTTGTGGACGATGAGACGGTTGGGGTGCGCTCGCTCCCAGCTGGGCGTGGTGTTGGTGGAGTAGCGGGAGTGCACGAGGGCAAGGGCGCTCTCCGCGGAGGCGTCGTTGAGGTCAAGGTAGAAGCGGCGCATCTGGGTTGCGACGAGCATCCCCTTGTACACGATGGTACGCGCGGACATCGAGCATACGTAGAAGATCTTGCCCGAGAGCGCCACGTTGTTCTCGGCGGCCTTCTCGATGGCACGACGGCAGACATAGAGCCTGCGTTCGAACTCGTCACCGGCGGCGATGTCGGATGGCCTGCCGAGAAACGCCTGGAGGATCGTGGGCATGGCCGCGCGCGCGGTCTCGCCGAGGTCATGCGGGTCGATCGGGACCTCGCGCCAGAAGAGCAGCGGGATTCCCATCTCGGCGCATCCCTCCTCGAAGATGCGTCTCGCCACGGTCCCTCCCTCGACGTCCTGGGGAAAGAAGACCATGGCAACGCCGTAGTCACCCTCGTCGGGAAGCAGGTGGCCGCACTTCTGGGCCTCCTTGCGGAAGAAGCGATGGGGCACCTGGAAGAGGATGCCGGCACCATCGCCGGTGTTCTCCTCGAGTCCCTTCCCCCCACGATGCTCGAGGTTCACGAGCACCGAGAGGGCATCGTCGAGTAGCTGGTGGGACTTGACTCCCTTGATATTCGCAATCGCGCCGATGCCGCAGGCATCGTGCTCGAACCCTTCGCGGTACAGTCCCTGGTTGCCCACCTTGATCGGTGGCCTTTCGCCATCGTGTGCAGTCATGACTATCCCCTCTCGTCACCTTCATACACTACTGAGTCTATTTTAGGGAGCATCCCGGCCACGAAAGCGATGCGAGATCGCTACCGGACCGAATCCATGTTGTATCAGACTTGGCATGAGCATGTATTTGAATCGAAACCTTTACGAAAAGAAAGCGTTTTGTCACGAGTCGGGCGTACGGCCCCGAGATGAGGGGTCGCGCGCCCGACGAATGCGTGACGCTGGCGAAACATTATACCGTCGCGTTGCCCGCACGTGATGACGAGCCCGTGGAGGAGCCGGTGCCTCGCGTGCCGGGACCGCCCTGCATCTGGCCCATGCCGCCACCCGTGTCCGAGCCGCCGTCGTCATAGACCACGGAGTCCATCGTGATGGTGGTTGAGTCCGAGCCTGCGGTGATGGTGTAGCTACCACCGGAAACCATACCGGCGCAGCTCACCACCACGACGTCGTAGTCCTCGACGCAGGTGAAGGACCCGAGCACGGTTCCCGAGGCGTCGCTCACCGTGATGGTGTCGCCCGCGGAGCCGGAGAGCGAGACGAGCGCGCTGGCCTGGGAGGAACTCGTACCGAAGGTCTCCTGCATGCCCGATGCCCCGGCGCACATGATGGTGCCCCCCGTGATCGTGGCCGTGGCACCGTCGCCGTAGTCGATCGAGCCGTTGCCACCGTTGGTGGGGCCGGAGATGTAGACCTCGCCACCGGTCATGTCGAAGTCACCGTTGGAGTCCACCCCGTCGCCTCCGGGGGCGTCGATGATGACGATACCGCCGGAGACGAGCAGGTAGGCGGAGTCATCGGAGCCCATGCCACCACCCATGCCACCAAGGCCCGAGCTGGTGGTGGACGGGTCACCCGCCGCGTTGATGCCGTCGTCGGTCGAGTAGATGGTGGTGGAACCGCTGGTGACGTAGACCTTGGACCCCTCGACCCCCTCATAGGACTGCTGCACGTCGATCGTGCCGCCGTTGATGGCGAGCTCGTACTCGGCATGGATCCCGTCATCACCCGCGTTCACGGTGATGGTCCCGCCGTCGATCTGGAGGACGCCGCTCGCGTCGAAGCCGTCACTCGCTGCGGTGATGCCGATGGTTCCACCCGTCACGTAGATCCAGCCTTTGGCGGTGTCCTCGTCGTTGGCGCAGTGGATGCCGTCGGTGCCGCCAGCGAGGTCCCAGGTACCACCGCACACAGCGACGGAGTCCTTGGCCTGGATGGCGTGGCTGCTCGCATTGACGGAGACGGCACCCGAGACGAGCCTGAGGTCGTTCTTGCATACGATGCCGTGACCTGCGGAGCAGGTGACATCGAGCGCGCCCGTGCCATTGATGGTAAGGTCATCCTTCGCGAAGACCGCGCCGTCCACGTTGTTGTCATCGGTCTCGACGAAGTCGCCCGTGGTGGCAAGCGCATTGGTCGTGCCGTCGGCAAGCGTGAGGAAGACCTTGTCGGCGCTGATCACGTAGAGCGCGGCGCTCGACGAGCAGGACACGCTCGCACCGTCGAGGACGATCTGGACCTTCGAGGAGTCGTCCGCGTTCACGACGATCCGGCCGTCCGAGAGGGTGCCCGAGACCACGTAGGTACCCGCGGTGGTGATGGTCACGGTCGACCCGTCGATGTCGACGCCACCGCCCGAGACCGTGGACCCGGAGTCGGAGAGCGCGATGGTGATGGCCTCGGACTCGTCGTAGCTCGGGTCGAGGTCACGGTTCGTGAAGACGTCCGTGTCGCCGAGCACCTGGACGGCGTCGCCGCTCGCGACGATTGTGGAGGCGGTGGACCCGGTCGTGGCAACAGACGTCGACGAGGAGCCTGAGTCATCGGAACTCGACGAGGCGCAGCCGGCGAGCGGGAGAAGGGCGAGGGAGAGCGAGAGGCCGGCCGCGGCGACCCTTCGTGCGATGGACGCGTGCACGTGCATGTCTCTAGAGCTCATCGGCTATGGCCTCCTGGTGGGCAAGGGATATCTCGAGATTGCCGTTCCTGCAGCGAAGGTCGTCGATGAAGGCCTTCTCGGAGGCCGGGTCGGCGATGCCGACGTTGTAGACGAGCCTGAAGAGGGAGCCCATGCCGACCGTCTTCACGGACACGAGCTCGTGGTAGGTGGTGTACCTTGCGAAGAGGTCATCGAAGGCTCCCACGTAGTCGAGGTCTTCGGGGATGGTGATGCGCAGCGCGCGGTCCTTCGCGGAGGTGAGGCCACGAAACCCGAAGCGCTGGTAGAGCAGGTACGCTCCACCGATGATCACCGTGACGAGGGCGGCGTAGAAGACGTACCCCATGCCGCATACGAGACCCACGCACATGGCGAGGAAGACGAAGCTGATGTCCTTCCCCGAGCCGGGGACGCTGCGGAAGCGCACGAGGCTGAAGGCTCCGGCAACGGCGACGCCCGCGCCCACGCTGCCGTTCACCATCGCTATGACCACGCACACGATCGCGGGGAGCAGGGCGAGCGTCGTGGCAAAGCTACGGGTGTGGTGGGTGCGGAAGGAGTACACCACCGAGATCACGAAACCCAGGGCGAGCGCACCGACGACGCATGCGACGAGCTCCCCGAATGAGATCGCGGTCGTGGTGGAGGTGGTCGAGAACAGGGAGTCCAACATGACAGATACCATCCTTTATGCGTATGAGATTTCGCGATCGCGTGCCGGGACCCGTCCGTCCCTTGGCACGGATGCCGGCGTCCATGAGGGCTGGGACGAGGGGGACGAGCGAAGCCACTCTCGGTAGGCGGTACCGTACTTCGACCACGTCGTCCTGCGGATCCCCTCCTCGTCAAGGTAGCGGACGAGCCAGAGCGGGATGGCCTTGCTCGTCTTGACCTCGAGGATGCTCTGCCCCTCGGGAAGGATCCGTCTGCCCCGGTCGTCCCAGTCGAGCGTGAGATGGTCCCATCTCACGCGCACGCAGCGATCGAAGGTCATGCGGTAGTCATGGTCGAGGGGGCTGTAGAACGCCTCGCGGTCATAGGCGACGAAGACCGCGGGCGCGAGCCCCTCGTAGCGGCAGATGGCATAGTCGAGCTCCCGCTCGACCTGGCTCTGAGGCGTACGGGCACCGGCGAGCAGGGCCTGTGCCTCGGCGGGCGGCAGCGTGCAGCGACGCTTGTAGACGATGCCGTCGTACTTCTTCTTGAGCTCCACGAACACGGGAGTGTGATCGCCGCAGACGCCATAGCTACGAGCGCGAATCTTCTCCTTGTAGGACGGGCTTCCCATGGAGCGACGCGCGAGGAGGAAGCTCGGCGTATCGAAGTAGACGCTGCAGACCGTGGACGGACCGTATTCGTCCGCCGACATGTAGTCCCGCATGAGGGACGTGAGGTCGCCGCGTTAGTCGTCCGTGAGCACGAACTTGATCTCGCGTCGCCTGAACGTGAGCTGAACCATGACCGTCATCTCCTTTCGGTTGATGACACTCTATGGTTCAAACCTTAAAGCGAACTTTGGGAACATGGACTCACGTCAAGCTCTACAAGGCTTTTGGTTGCCTGAATAGACCCGGGGCCTGCATGACGCCCTATCAGCGCGGCCATCCCGGTGGATAGGTCGGCGTCTGCCTATGTGGCACCGGATTGGTCGCAAGCTGGTTCGCGACGAACGGAGCGGGGGCAACGGAGAGCCCCTCGGGAGGCCGCGGCGAGGCGCCACGCATCGTAGAGACCGTCTCCCGAGGCACCCAGCTCTCGACAAAGCAGCCGTGATCGGGAACGAGCGCCTCGTCAAGAAGGCGCATGGACTTGACGACCGCAGGCATGTAGAGCACCACCGCGAATACGTAGGAGACGATGAGGACGACGGCCTCGATGCCGCCCGCCTGCGAGACGTAGCCGCCTGACATGTCACCAGAGCCCAGGATGACCTCAGGCACGAAGAGGAGGAAGTCCGCGAGGCAGTGCACGAGTGCCACGCCATAGTAGCTGTGCGTACGCAGGAAGGTCGACGCGAGGAGAAGCCCTATGAGGGCTGCCTGCAAGGTCTTGAGCAGCATCTGGACAAGCACGAGGTCGTCAACGGCACCACGCACCGGCAGCACGTGAATGGCACCAAAGACGATCGACGAGACGAACGCGGCGACGACCATGCCGTTGCGCGAGCCGCCGCCTCGCGACAGGATGCCGCAGAAGAGCAGCACGCGAACGAGGCCCTCCTCGAAGAGACCGACGAAGACGCAGAGAAAGAGTGCCTCGAGGATGTTGAGGAGCCACGTGGGCGAGAGGTAGGCATCTCCGTAGGCGAAGATGATCCCGGCATCGACCGCGAGGTTGATGGCGCCGAGGACGAGCGAGACCACCACGGGATAGCTCGCCTCACGCAGCGCCGAGCGCACGCCCACGAGGGAGGGTCGCAGAACCGACGCGCCGCCCAGCAGCCAGATCATGACGAAGGTGACCGCCGTGAGGATCACGCGCTGGAGGCCGCCGCCTACGAGGTAGGGAAGCTGCGAGAAGGAGGGGGTGACGTAGAGCAGCAGGAATCCAAGCACGAAGAAGGCCACCGACCAGGGCAGCACATGCCTGCGAATATGCCTCATCGCCATCCCCTATCCAACGACCGGTGGCTCGCCCGTGGCGAGGATGCGCGCGAGGGCCTCCTCGTCGAGCACGGGCACGCCAAGGCTCCGTGCCTTCGTGAGCTTCGAGCCCGCGGCCTCGCCGGCAACCACATAGCTCGTCTTCTTGGAAACCGAGCCCGACACCTTGGCCCCGAGGGCCTTGAGCTGAGCTCCCGCCTCCTCACGTCGGAAGCTTCCCAAGGTTCCCGTCAGCACGAACGTGAGTCCCACGAGGGTCTGCGGCCGCTCGGGCTCGGCCACCTCCTCGTCGAGTCTGACACCGGCCTCGCGCAGGCGCTCGAGCACCTCCACGTTCCTGCGCACCGCAAAGAACTCATGGACGCTCGCAGCGATCTTGGGACCGATGCCGTCGATCAGCGCGACGTCCTCCTCGCCTGCCGCCATGAGCGCCTCGAGCGAGCCGTAGTGCCGCGCGAGGAGCGCGGCCACGTTGGCGCCCACATGACGGATGCCCACGCCGAAGAGGACGCGAGCGAGGCCACGTCCCTTGGATTCCTCCACCTGCTCCATGACCTTCTCGGCCACCACCCTGCCCACCACGATGTCCTCGCCGTCCTTTTTCTGCCGACCGGTGGACACGTCCGCGAGCAGGTCTGCGCTGAGCCTGTCGTAGTAGTCGGCAACGTCGGTGAGGATGCCCTGCTCCACCATGCGACCCACGATCTCGTCGCCAAGGCCATCGATGTCCATGGCGTTGCGACTGCCCCAGTGGATGAGGCGCTCGGATGCCTGCGCGGGACAATCGATGGAGAGGCAGCGATATGCCACCTCGCCCTCCTCGCGCACCACGGTGCTGCCGCAGCTGGGACAGGTGCACGGCATCTGCCACACGGGACGGGCGGCGTGACCGTCGTCATCCACCGGCCCGACGACCTCGGGAATGACGTCGCCTGCCTTGTGCACCACGATCGTGTCGCCCACGCGAACGTCCTTGCGACGGATCTCGTCGATGTTATGGAGCGTGGCCCGGGCGATGGTCGAGCCCGCCACCACCACGGGATCGAACTCCGCCACGGGCGTGAGCACGCCGGTACGGCCTACCTGCACGCGAATCTCTCGCAGGACGGTGCGCTTCTCCTCGGGCGGGAACTTGAACGCGATGGCCCAGCGCGGGGCGCGGGCGGTGAAGCCGAGCGCAGCCTGACCTGCGAACGAATCGACCTTGACCACCACGCCGTCGATGTCGTAGTCCAGCTCGTCACGATGCGCGAGGGCATCGGCGCAGAAATCGTGCACCTCGCGCGAGCTCGTCACGCGACGCGCGTGCGAATTGACCGAGAACCCGCACTCCCCCAGCCAGTCAAGGAACGTGCTCTGTGTCAAAACCGTGAGCGGTTCCTCGTCGGCCACCGCATAAATGAACGTCTCGAGGTCGCGGTGGGCGGTGACCTTGGGGTCCTTCTGACGCAGCGATCCCGCAGCGGCGTTTCTCGGATTGGCGAAGACCTGCTCTCCCGCGGCGTCACGCTCCTCGTTGAGCCGAACGAAGCTGTGCTTGGGCATGTAGACCTCGCCGCGGACCTCGATGGACTGGTCGAAGCCACCATTGGCCACGCGCATCAGGCCCGCGCGGCCGAGCGTGGTCGGGATATCGTGGATGGTGAGGGCGTTCTGGGTCACGTCTTCGCCCACCGTGCCGTCCCCGCGCGTGGCCGCACGCACGAGTCGTCCGTCTCGGTAGGTGAGCGCGATGCCCAGCCCGTCGATCTTGAGCTCGCAGGTGTAGGCCACGGGGCTCGCGTCGGTCGAGCCAAGCGCTTCGTCGGTGCGGGCGAGCCACTCGTCCAGCTCGGCGAGGTCCATGGCGTCATCGATGGAGTACATGCGCTGGGCATGGCGCACCTCGGCGAACTGCTCAGAGACGTAGCCGCCGATGCGCTGGGTGTAGCTGTCCGGCATCACGAGCTCGGGGTGGGTTGCCTCGATGTCCCGCAGCTCGCCGAGGTGGCGATCGAACTGCGCGTCGCTCATCTCGGGGGTGTCGAGCGCATAGTAGGCGAAGGCCGCATGGGCGAGGATGCGGTTGAGCTCGGCCGCGCGTTCGGCAGGGGTCTGGCGCTGCGCCGGTGCCGTCGTCTGCCGGCCCTCGTCGAGGGCGTCACCGAAGAGGGAACCCTGAACGTCGCTCGTCTCGCCTGTCATGTGCATCCCTTCGCGCCGGCCGACTTCACGTCTAGAAGGGTACCGCATCCAGATGGCGGCGACATGGTGCGGGAGACGGCGCACGACCACGTGAGGGCCCCTTTTCCGTACCCTTCCGAAGGCCAGGCGTTCTTTAGGCCTAGATGACGGTTTTAGGCCCTTCTCCTCCCGGAATATCGTCATCGATGCCTAAAGAACGCCTGGCGAGAGAAACGCGCCATCGAACGCCCGTTGCCATTCGGCCAGCACGGTACGGACGTGGCCGGCGCTGGGTATAAGCACCCCCTCACCAGGAACCGTTCCGAGGAGGAAAGCATGGGTGCCGAGACGAGAGAAGGCTGCGACCGCATCATCGCGTCCGCCGAGGCGCGCGGACGATGCGCCGTGCCGATGACGCCCCAGGAGGGCCGTCGCCTCAGATACCTCGCAGGCAAAGACGAACTCGTACGCCCCTATTCCGGAGCCTTCGCCAGGCGGGGAAGATGGGAGGGGCTCTCGCGACACCAACAGCTCAGGCATGTCATGCGCACCCTGTCTGACCAGGGGACCAAATGGGTCTTCTGCGCCATGTCAGCCGCAGTCGCGTATGGGCTCGAGGTTCCCAACGAGGTACTGGGCAGGCTTGACGCGGCCGCGCACGACGGCTCGGGCGCCCACGGGTCGAGGTTCGTGATGCGACATGTGGTGGAAGGTGGAAACGGGATCATCGTAGACGGCATGCGCGTGACGCCGTTCGACCAGACCGTGCACGACTGCCTCAGAATGCTCCCCTTCGATGCCGCCCTGGCGGTAGCCGACTCCGCGCTTCGCAGGACGGGCCGTTCGCGGGCGTGGCTGTGCGACTTGTTTGCCAACGGCTCTCATGGCGTCTCGGGTGTGCGACGCGCACGGTACGTCTGCCGCTTCGCTGACCCCCGTGCGGAGAACGGCGGCGAGTCCATGGCGCGCGCCGCCATCATCGAGGAGGGCTTTGAGCTCCCGGACCTGCAGGTGGAACTGCATGACCCCATGGATGGTGCGGCATATCGCGTCGACTTCCTGTGGACGTGCCCAGACGGTCGTCGCATCATCGGCGAGCTCGACGGATGGGAGAAGTATCTCGACCCTGCCATGACGGAAGGTCGCGGCACGCTCGGTGTCCTCGTCGCGGAGCGTCAGCGCGAGTCACGCATCACGATGAGCGGTGCGAGCGTCGTGCGGTTCTCGTATCGGCAGGTCAGAGACCACGGCTATCTTGCTCGTCTCCTTGCCGCATACGGCGTGCCCCGTGCCTTGGAGCGCACGGAGGTCGGGAGACGCCCCATGAGCCGAGCTCCGCGTCGTGGAAGATGGCGCATCGAGGCACATGGATGGACTGTATTCGTCACACGCCGAACGGTGCACCGTCGGCCAAAGCGGGGCGGGACTTCGCACGGTCCGCATTCTTTAGGTCTCGATGACAAAATGTGTCCCAGCATGGTGGGTGATTTTGTCATCGGAGCTTAACGTATGATGGCTGGCGAGAACGTGCGGCGGTTGGGCACCCCAGCCGCCGCACCATCGATCCGTATAGTCCTTGCTAGGCCATGAGTGCCCGACGACCGAGCTCGACGCAGCCGAGCACGCCCTGGTCACCCTTGCAGCTCGCCTCCACGATGTAGCCATCGATGTCGGCGAGCTCCGGCGAGACGAGATACCCGTTGAGATACTCGAGCGTCTTCTGGCGAACCTGGGCGAAGAGCTGGGTCTGCTTCATGACGCCCCCGCCGAGGATTATCATCTGCGGCGAATAGCACGCGATGTAGATCTCCATGCCCCTGGCGATATAGGTGCTCTCCAGGTCCCAGACCTCGTCGCGGTCGGCGAGCTCGGAGCCCTTGGCTCCCCAACGATGCGCGATGGAGGGACCGGACGCAAGCCCCTCGAAGCAGTCGGGGTGATACGGACAGACGGAGTTTCCCTCGTCGCCTGGCTCGACGGGCAGAAGGATGTGACCCGCCTCAGCGTGCAGCATGCCGTGCAGAAGCTGGCCCCCCACCATGACACCCGCACCGATGCCGGTGCCGATGGTGACGTAGACCACGTTGTCGAGGCCCCTCGCGGCACCGAAGGTGACCTCCCCCAGGCATGCCGCGTTGACGTCGGTGTCGTACCCCATGGGAATGCCGAGCGGTCTGAACGCACCGAGAAGGTCGAAGTGCCTCCATGCCGTCTTGGGTGTCTCGAGGATCCTGCCGTAGTCCGGCGAAGCGGGGCTCACGCCCGTGGGTCCGAATGCGCCGATGCCCAGTGCGTCTACCTTGCGCTCCGCAAACCAGGCGACCATCCTGTCAACACAGTCCGCAGGTCCCAGCGTCGGAATCTCCGTACGTTCCTCGATGGTACCGTCTGGGGCGCCCACCGAGAGGACCATCTTCGTGCCACCTGCCTCCAACGCACCGATCCTAGCCTCACCCATGTTCATCATTCCTCCCAATCACAGTGAAAAACGCGTAGGCACATCGTAGATGACGAGACCGCCCACCACACCAGGCTTTCCGCGTGCGCGCACGTCGGTGCGTCCTACGCGACAGACGCCCCGTAACCGGCATCCTCGACGGCCTTCACGAGCCGGGCATTGGAGACGAGCGGGCCGGCCTCGAGCGTCGCCGTGCCATCTTCGAGCGAGACGCGCACGTTCTTGACGCCCCTCACCGCCTCGAGCGCATCGGTCACGTGAGCAACGCAGTGCTGGCACGACATTCCCTCGACGTTCAGTACCCTCTCCGTCATTTTCTCGGATCCCTTCTCCTGCGCCTCCGCGGAGGCATTACGTACGAGACCTGTCCCCATCAGCGTCGAGACGCCATGACGCTCGCGCGGCCTCCAGGCAAAGAGCCTGAGTGCGTTGCCCACGACGAACACCGACGAGAAACCCATCGCGGCGGCAGCGACCATGGGATTGAGCGTGACGCCAAGGGGCGAGAGCACACCCATCGCCACAGGGATGCAGACGGCGTTGTAGAAGACCGCCCAGAACAGGTTCTGCCTGATGTCACGCATCGTGGCGCGGGAGAGCTCGATCGCGGTCGCCACGTCGAGTGGATCGGACCTCATGAGCACGACGTCGGCCGACTCGATCGCCACGTCAGTGCCGGCCCCGATGGCAATGCCCACGTCCGCGCTCGCGAGTGCGGGAGCGTCGTTGATGCCGTCGCCCACCATGGCGACCCTGCCGCCGGCGGATTGGAGCTCGCGCACCTTGCGTTCCTTCTGCTCTGGCATCACGCCTGCGACCACCTCGTCGACCCCGACCTGATCGGCGATGACCTGCGCCGTCCTGACCTGGTCGCCCGTGAGCATGATGGTGCGCACCCCCATGTCGTGCAGGCGCTCGACGGCCTCCCGCGAAGTCTCCCTGATGACGTCGGCGACGGCCACCATGCCGAGCACACGCGCGCCCCTCGCAAAGAAGAGCAGGGTCTTGGCCTGCCCCGCGAGAACGTCCGCCCTGGCTTCGAGCGCGCGAAGGTCCACGTCCTCGTCCGCCATGAGCCGAGCGTTTCCCGCAAGCAGCCTCTCGCCGTTCACGATGGCACTGACACCGCCAGGCACCTGCTCGAAGTGCTCGACCGTCATGTCGGCGTCCGCGTTTTCCATGCTTGCGTCCGCATGGGCACAGATCGCCTCCGCAAGCGGATGCTCGCTCCTGCGCTCGAGCGCGGCGGCCACGGAGAGAAGGTCGCGCTCGTCCACGCCATCCGCGGGCACGACATCGCACACGCGTGGGGTTCCCTCGGTGATGGTACCCGTCTTGTCGAGGACCACGGTGTCCACGCCGCAGGCGGTTTCGAGCGCCTCCGCGCTCTTGATGAGGATACCCGCCTCGGCACCGCGCTCGATGCCCACCATGACGGCCGTGGGCGTGGCAAGCCCGAGGGCGCAGGGGCACGAGATCACGAGCACGGAGACCGCATGACCCAAGGCCGTGCCAACGTCGCCCGGCGCGACGAGTGCGAGCCAGAGCACGAAGGTGAGCGTCGCGAGGGCAAGGACGATGGGCACGAATATGCCTGCGATGCGGTCGGCCTGACGCTCGACGGGTGCCTTGGAGCTGGTCGCCTCGTCCATGAGACGAATGATGCCGGAGAGCGTGGTGTCGTCGCCCACGGCGCAGGCACGCATCGTGAACCAGCCGCGATGGGAGACGGTGGCACCGGTCACGCCATCACCGGACGTCTTCTCGACGGGAATGGACTCGCCCGTGATGGCGGACTCGTCGATGGCGGCGCTGCCCTCGACCACCACGCCATCGACGGGCACCACCTCGCCCGCCCGGACCACGATGACGTCCCCCACGACGACGTCATCGACGGAGACCTGCGTCTCGACGCCCGCGCGCAGGACGGTCGCGGTCTTGGGTGCAAGGTCCATGAGCGCCGAGATGGCACTCGTGGTCTTACCCTTCGCACGGGCCTCGAAGTACGTGCCCAGCGTGATCAGGACGAGGATGGTACCTGCGGAGTCAAAGTAGAGATGGCCCATCGCAGCGTGCGCGGCCGTCATGTCCATGACGCCAAGGGCAAAGGCCATCTGGTAGATGCCCGCGAGACTGAACGCATAGGAGGCCGCCGAGCCGATGGCGATGAGCGAGTCCATGTTGGGCGAGAGCCTCACGAGCGTCTTGAGGCCCGATATGAAGTAGTGCCGGTTCACAAAAAGGACCGCCGTGGCGAGAAGCAGCTGCGTGATCGCACTTGCCATCATTCCGCCCACTCCCGCGAATGCGGGAGGCTCGGGCAGGCCTAGCATCGGACCCATGGCGAGGTAGAAGAGTGGAACGCCCAGGGCGAGCGACCAGACGAGCTGGTCTCGCTTTTCCCTGATGGCCTTCTGCGCGCCTTTTCGTGGGTCTACGATGGCCGAGGCCCGATCGCTCGCGCCGTTGCGGGATGCGCGCGGCACGGCACCGTAGCCGGCGGACCCGATGGCCGTCTCGACCGCCTCGACCGTCTCGGGGCGACCGTCATACTCGAGTACCATCGAGTTCTTGAGTAGGTTCACGTTTGCCGACGTGACACCCGCAACGCACGAGGCGGACCTCTGCACGCGCGCCTCGCACGCGGCGCAGGTCATGCCGGTGATGTCGAACGTCTCCCTCACGATGACGCACTTCCCTTCGGTTTCTGGGAGCACACGGTCACGAGAACTTCTTGAGAATCTGCATGACCTCGTCGACGACCTCCGTGTCACCCGCCTGGATGCGCTCGACGACACAGGTCTCGAGATGGTCCTGCAGGATCTCGCGAGAGATGGCCTTCACGGCGCTCTCCACGGCGGCAAGCTGGGTCAGCACGTCCCCGCAGTAGCGGTTCTCGTCGACCATCGACCTGATGCCGTTGAGCTGACCGACCGCACGATTGATACGTCTGGTCACGTCTCGCTTGAGTTCGGGAGAGCGCGGGGTGTTCTTGGTGGCACCGCAGCAGCAGCTCGCATCGTTGGTCTCGTCGATCATGGCCTTCCTCTCTCTCGGTAGATACCCCCTCGGGGTTTCCTATCGACTTACAATATACCCCTACAGGGTATATTGTAACGGCAAGTCTGACGGAGCCTCGAAAGAGCATCGATCAGGGATGTTCGCGCCGGTTACTCCACGGAGTCGGGCTCGGCGGCATCTTCCTCTCCAACCGCTCCAGCAGCAAGCGCCCTCGCCTCGGCGGCCTCCGCGAACTTTGCCTTCATGGTGGCGTTCTTGTTCGTGAGCCTACGTATGGTGAGCGCATCTGCCTTCTCGTTTGCAAGGCGGAGCTGCCGGTCGGACGAGATGAGATTCTCCTTGACCTTCTGCAGGTGGTCGATGGTCTTGTCGATCTCGTCGACGGCAACCGAGAACTTCTTGCTCGCGATGCCGTAGTTGTTGGCGAACCTGGTCTTGAAGTCATCGAGCGCCGTCTCGAAGTTCGTGACGTCGATGTCCTGCCGACGCATCTCGGCAAGCTCCCTGCGCGCCCCCGCGGCATTGAGGGCGGCGTTGCGGAGGATGGTGATCATGGGGATGAAGAACTGGGGACGAATGACGTACATCTTCTCGAACTCATACGACACGTCGACGATCCCCTGGTTGTAGAGGTCACTCTCAGGCTCGAGCAGGGAGACGAGGACCGCATACTCGCACCCCTTGTTGCGGCGGTCCTTGTCGAGCTTGGAAAGGTGGTCGACGTTGCGCTTGCGACGCACGGAGCCATCCTCCTCGTTCTTCATCTCGAACATGATGGAGAGGATCTCCATCCCGGACTCGTCCTTCTCCATGTAGACGTAGTCGCCTTTGGTTCCCTCGACGTTATCGGTGTCCTTGTGGAAGTCGACGTCTCGGAAGGCCGTGGCACGCCACTTGTTGAACTCGGTCTCGCAGTGCTGCTCGAGCGACTCGCCCACCATCTTGGTGGAAAGGCGAACGCGCTGGTCGCGCAGGCGTTCGATCTCGTCATCGCGGTCTCGGATGGTCTGGTCCCTGTACTTGAGCGCCTCTTCCATCTTCTGCTGGACCTGCGAGACGGCATTCTCCCTCTCAAGGGACGCGCTTTTGAGCTCCCCATTAAGGGCAACGAGTTGCTTTTCTGCCTCGGCCGTCGCCGTCGTCACCGCGAGCCGCTTCTCCGCGTCGAATGAGCTCGTGAGATTGGCAACTTGTTGCTCAAGTTCTCGGATCTTGGCCTCGGACGCAAGGAGCGCGACCTTCTGGTCGACCTCCTGCGAGGCCCTCTGCGCGGAGAGGTCCTGTTCGAGCTGTGCGATGCGTACGTCCTTCTCCGTCATCCTCTCGTTGAGTTCGGCCGTGATCGTGGCGCGCGCGAGCTCGGCGGCATCCCGCTTCTTGTCGACCTCCGCCTCGAGTCGTGCGATTCTCTCGTGTGCCTTGGCGAGAGACGCATCTGCCTCGGCCTGTGCCTGCGCCCGGATGGCCTGTGTGCGTTCCTCCACCTGTCGTCTGAGCTCCTCGTCGCGCACCTGGCGTATGAGCTCCGCATAGTCCGACTCCTCCACCTGGAAGACCGTTCCGCAGTGGGGGCACGTGATGTCTGCCATACCAACCTCCGTCCGATGGTTTCTCACTTGGTAGGTTACACGTGTGGGGGGACATCAACGACCGAGACGAGAAACGGGGGGTCTCCCGAAGGGGACCCCCGCCACATCGGTGCACCAAGAGATGGCCTATCCCCTCCAGCCGGCGGCGGTGGATGTCACCATGTAGCCGTTGGTGGAGTTTGTCGTCGAGGAGCCGGACGAACCCCTGCTGCCGGTGGAGCCGTTCGTGCTGTTCTGCTGCTGCATCTGCTCATACCACTGCTCGAGCTGCTGCTGGATGTCGGAGTTGGAGTCGGTGCCTGAGTCGGTGCCCTCGGTGCTGGTGTCCGTCGACGTGGACTGGAGCGCCTCGTCGGAGCCGAGGGTGACGGTGAACTCCTTCTTCTCGTCGCCACGCATGACCGTCACCGTGACGGTGTCGCCGGTATCGTGCGAGCGCACCGCAAGAATCATGCCATCGGCAGAGGTGATGCTCTCGCCATCCATGGCGATGATGATGTCACCGGCCTCGATGCCTGCCGACTCCGCCGGGCTGTCGGCGAGGACCTCGGCCACATAGGCACCCTGGTTCACCGACAGGTGGTTTGACTGGGCGTTCTGGGCATTGACGGTCTGCATGGACAGACCGATGTAGGCGTGCGTCACCTTCTGGCCGGAGATGATCTTGTCCGCGATCTTGACGGCGTAGTTGCCTGGGATGGCAAAGCCGATGCCGGCAAAGCTCTCGGTGGAGGACGAGTAGAGCGTGCAGATGCCCACCAGCTGCCCCTCGGAGTTGACGAGCGCGCCGCCGGAGTTGCCGGGGTTGATGGCCGCGTCCACCTGGATGAGGTTGGCGTAGATGGTGTTGCCGCTCGTGGACTCCATGAGCTCGTTGCGGTACAGGGCGGAGACGATGCCCTGCGAGACGGACTGCTCGAGGCCGAACGGGCTGCCGATGGTCATGACCCAGTCGCCTACGGAGAGCTCGGACGAGTCGCCCACCTCGATGGGCGTCACCGAGCTGCCGTTGAGCTCGGCCTTGATCACGGCGAGGTCGGACGAGCTGTCCGAACCTACGACCGTGGCCTCGTAGCTGTTGCCGTTGATGGTCACGCTGATGGCGGTCGCATTCTCGATCACGTGATAGTTGGTGATGATGTCACCGTCGGTGTCGAGGATGACGCCCGATCCGATGCCCGAGCCATCGCTGTAGGTGCAGTAGACCGAGACGACCGACGAGGTGGCCTTGGCAGCCACCGCCGTCGCCGTGGAGACGTCCTCGTCGGACGTATTGATCGTGATGGCGCTGCCCGAGCTGCCACTCGAGGACGAGCTGGTGGTGGATCCGATGATGCCCATCGCATAGAGGCAGCCCGTGAGGATCCCGGCGCCTACGATGCCACCGAGAATCCCGAAGAGCACTCCCTTGCCCGCGCCAAAGCCCGACCCGTGCCTCTTCTCGCCGTGCTTTCCCTCTTTCTGCGCGGGCGTCATCTGCTGGGGATAGTCCTGCTGCCGGGTCTGCTGCTGTGTCTGGGTCGTCTGGGCGGACTGGGCAACCTGCTGGCGCGCCCGCTGGGCGTCATACCAGGCTGTCGACGAGGTCTGCTGCGCGCTGCTCACCTGCGTGGGTTGCGCGGGACTGGATGCGGTCGGCTGATTCTCGCCCGTCTGTTCCTGCTGGCCGCCGCGTGGTGTCGTCTGGTCGCTCTGGCCAGACCCCCGGTTCTCATCGGTATCGTAATCCATGTCGCGCCTTTCTCCCGATGACTCATGACGGCGCTTCCGCCATTCAGACTTTGAATGTACCCTCGTCGGGCTCGATGAATCAAGCGGCAATGATTCTGACACGTTCGAAAGACAATGCTTTATGATTTCTGATAGCCGCACACGAGAAGTGCCGCATCATGGCACCCGATAGGATGCCTGGAAGGCCGCAGCGACAAAGGAGACCCGAAGGGTCCCCCGTTCGAGCGCACGATGTCGGTCGCTCAGATCCTGAAGAGGTAGCCCACGCCACGTATGGTGACGATATGGCTTGCCACCTGCGGTCCGACCTTGGAACGAACGCGTCTGATATGCACGTCCACCGTACGGGTGCCGCCACAGTACTCAAAGCCCCACACGCGGTGGAGAAGCGTCTCGCGCGAATAGGCGCGGGAGGGATGCGTGGCCAGAAAGCTCAGGAGCGAGTACTCCATGAGCGTGAGGTCCACGGGCCTGTCATCGATGTAGACCTGATAGGTTGCCAGGTTGATGGTCATGTTATCAACCGTGACGATGTCGGCGGAAGCGCTCTCCTCGCCAGGCCAGAGCAGGAGCGAGCAGCGAACCTCGAGCTCGGTCTCGTTTGCCGACGAGAGGATGAAGTCGTTCTTGCCCTGCATAGGCATGCGCATCGTGGCAAGCTTGTCGAGATCGCGCACGATGAGCATGGGGATGAAGCCGTTCTCGGCGACGAAGGAGTCGACGGCATTGAGCGTCTCCTGCTCCATGCCGCTTGCGTCGAGAATGACAAGGTCAAACTCATGCCCCGAGGCGACGGCCTGAGCGAAGGTCTCCTCGTTCGCGAGGGCAATCGATACGTCGATTGCATGGGACAGCTCCCTCATGCGATCGTGCAGGCGCGTGGTCCCAGATATGAGCAGGATGTTCTTATGATGCACCCTGAGATCCCCCTACCTATGAGATTCAATGCAGAAAGCATAGCACGTGCGTATAAACGCATGCGCTCATCGCAAAAAAAAACAAATGACGCGCTCACCCAGAGAACGTGACCGGTCTGCGCTACCCGATGCTTCCCAGGAACTCCGCAGTGCGGGGGTTCTGGGGGTGGTCGAAGACGTGATCGGGCTTGCCCTGCTCGACGACGACGCCGTCCTCCATGAAGACCACACGGTCAGCCACCTCGCGGGCGAAGCCCATCTCGTGGGTGACGACGATCATGGTCATGCCCGAGTTCTTGGCGAGGTCGCGCATGACGTCGAGGACCCCGCGTACGAGCTCGGGGTCGAGTGCCGACGTGGGCTCGTCAAAGAGCAGCACGGCAGGATGCATGGCAACGGCACGGGCGATGGCCACGCGCTGCTGCTGGCCGCCTGAGAGCTGGGGTGGCTTGAAGTCGGCCCGGTCCGCGAGGCCGACGGCCTCAAGCTGTTTCTGCGCCTCCGCCTCAGCCTCTGCCTTGGACTTCCTGAGCACCTTCGTCTGGCCGATCATCACGTTCTGCTTGGCCGTGAGATGCGGGAAGAGGTTGAAGCTCTGGAACACCATGCCCACGTCTCGCCGAAGCCTGTTGGCGTCGGCGTTGCTCTTTCCCGTGATCTCCTGGTCCTCGATGAGGATGTGTCCCGCGGTGGGTGTCTCCAGAAGGTTGATGCAGCGGAGCATGGTCGACTTGCCCGAGCCGGACGGTCCGAGGACGACGACGACCTCGCCAGGCCAGACGTCGAGGTTGACGTCGCGCAGGACCCTCGTCTGGTCGAATGACTTGTTGAGGTGCTCGATGCGCACGATGGGGTGCTCGCCCTCCGCGAATTCGTGGTAGGTCAGGTCCCTGTCCGCAGTGCGGGCGATGCTTGCCGCATTCTCGGCGTCGAGGGTGGCGGGCACCTCGACCTTGGTCTCGCGACTCCTTCTAGCGCACATCGGTGACACCTCCAAGGACCTCAGGGCTGGGACGGAACGGGGCGCCCAGCGCTGCGAGGACATCTGCGGATCCGGGTTCGGTCGGCTCGTCGTGCCCGCCATCTGCAATGCTCCCGGCATCTGACGCCATGCGCCGCTTGGGCCTGGGACCTCCGCCGCGCTCGGAGCGTGCGATGTTCGCCTCGACGGTGCCGACCACCTTGATGAGCGGCAGCGTGACGATGAGGTAGAAGATGGCGGCCGCCATGTACGGGGTGATGTTGCCCGTGACGGTGGTGAGGTTCTTGGCGTACATCATGAGCTCCATGACACCGACGGACGAGAGGAGCGAGGTGTCCTTGTACGACGTGATGAAGTCGGATGTGATGGTGGGAATCACGCGGCGCACGGTCTGCGGGATGATGATCGAGAACATCGTCTGCACGTGGTTCATGCCGAGCGAGGACGCGGCCTCGTATTGCCCCACGGGGATGGACTGGATGCCCGCCCGGAAGATCTCGGCAAGGTATGCGGACGAGTTGACCGCCATGACGATGATGCCGAGCAGGTTGTTGTTGATGTTGATGCCCAGCATGGGCAGACCGAAGAACATGATGTAGATCTGCAGGAAGAGCGGGGTGCCACGCAGTATGTTGATATAGACCACGGCGATGGCGCGGAGCAGCCTGTGACGCGAGATCTTGAGCATGGCGAAGAGCAGGCCGAGTGCCAAGGCGAAGGGATACGCGATCACGACGATGCCGAGGCACAGCAGCCAGCCAGGCACCAGCGAGGCAAACGACGTCACGAGAAGCTGCGGCTTGAGGAACATGCCGAGGAATGGGTTGGAGTTCCAGACGCTCACCCACTCCTGTCCGTCAAGCCAGTTGACGACCGACTGGAGCGGCGTGTTGGCTATGACGGTGATGGCGGGCGAGTCGTCAAGGGTCTGCTCGCCGTCGGCGTTGACGTAGGTGCCGGAGATGGAGTAGTCACCACCCTCGGAGGGAAACTGCATGCCCGTGATCTCGAGGCGGACGAGGGCACCCGCACCAATGGGCTCGTCGAAGGTCACGGTGATGGAGTCCCCGTTGCTCTGGGCGGTGCCGCTCACGTCGATGCGGGTGAGACCGTCGAGCACGGTGATGCGCGTGGTGGAACCGTCAAAGGTGGCACCCTTAGGAAGCGCGAGCGTGATGGAGGAGACCTCCTCGCCGCCTTCGACCGTACCCTCCCAGGTGAGGCGTGTGTTCATGCCGCCTATGACGCCAGAGCCACCGTCCTCGTTGGGACGCGCGGTGGCCTTGTCGGTAGTGAGCGCCTCCGCGCTGGTCGGCGCGAAAGCCAGGCTGAACGCACAGCCGAGGACGAGGGCGATGCAGAGCATCGAGAGCGCGCGTACGAACGAGCCGGATACGCCTGTGTGCCGTGAGAACTCCATTGGGGCCTCCTTGCAGCCAATAAACCGTACGCGGGACCTCCCGAGGGAGGCCCCGCGAGCCGTACCACCCGTACTGGCGTGGTACTAGATCGTGCTGCCGAACCAGGTGGTCTCCAGGCTATCCATGGTGCCATCGGACTTGATCTTGGCAAGCGCGTCGTTGATCGCGGCGGTGAGGCCGGGGTTGTCCTTGGAGACGGCGATGCCGTACTGCTCGCCCGTAGGAATCTTCTCGGCGACCTTGAGGTCGGTGAACGACTTTGCGATGAGGTTGGACGAGACGGGAAGGTCGATGACGAAGCCATCGTAGAGACCGGTCTGGACGCCCGTCATCGCAGCCGCGACGTCATCGAGAGGCACGCAGGTGACGTTGGGCATGTTCTCCTGAATCCACTCCTCGCCCGTGGTGCCCGCCTGGCAGGCGATCTTCTTGCCCGCCACGTTGAGCGTGCTGGAGCTGTCGTTCGAGGTGGCGAGAACCACGAGCGACTGGTTGGAGTCGACGTAGGGGTCGGTGAAGTCGATCTCCTTCGCGCGCTCGTCGTTGATCGTGATGCCCGAGATGGCGATGTCGGCCTTGCCGCCCTGCTTGATCGTGGGCACAAGCGTGTCGAACTTCTGATTGGGCAAAAAGGTGCAGGTGAGGCCCATCTTCTCGGCAATGGCATTGGCCACGTCGATGTCAAAGCCCTTGGCCTCGCCGGTGCTCTCGTCCATGTACTCGAACGGGGCGAAGCCGAGCTCGGCGATGCACGTAAGGGTGCCAGGGGTCACGAGCGTGTAGTCTGCGGTGCTGGTGCTCGCGGAACTCGAGGTGTCACTCGAACCTGTGCTTGCGGAGCCGCATGCGGCGAGGCCCGCCATGGCAGCGAGGGCAGCGGTACCGGTGATGAAATTCCTACGGGTGAGATTGTTCATGCTGATCAGATGTCCCTTCTTCCGGGCGTCGCGACGCCCGTCCCAATCGTGCGCTAGAGCGTGGTGCCAAACCACTTGGTCTCGAGGCCATCAAGCGTCCCGTCGCTCTTGAGGTCGGCGAGGGCGGAGTTGATGTCCTTGGTGAGCTGGGTGTTCTCCTTGGAGATGACGATGCCGTACTGCTCACCCGTGGGAATCTCGATGGCCACCTTGCAGTCGGTGTAGGAGTTGGTGCAGAGGTAGCTCATGACGGGCAGGTCGGCCACGGCGGCATCGTAGAGACCGGTCTGGACGCCCGTCATGGCCTGGATGGCATCATCGAGCGGAACGCAGGTGGTGTTGGGGAGATTCTCCTCGACCCAGGACTCGCCCGTGGTGCCCGACTGGACGGCGACCTTGATGCCCGCGACGTCAAGGGAGCTCGCGTCGGTCTTGCCAGAGTTGGCCTTGGTCACGAGGCCTTGGTTGGAGTCGAGGTAGGAATCGGAGAAGTCGATCTCCTCCTTGCGCTCGTCGGTGATCGTGAACGCCGAGACACCCACGTCGGCCTTGCCACCCTGCTTGATGAGCGGGATGATCGTGTCGAACTTGACGGGGTCAAGCCACTCCATGGTGAGACCGAGCTTGTCCGCGATGGCGGCCATGAGGTCGATCTCGAAGCCCTCGGGCGTGGTGGAGTTGTCCGGGATGGACTCGAGGGGTGGATAGGCCATGTCGGAGGCACCGATGAGCGTGCCCTCCTTGACGAGGGTGTAGCTCGCCGAAGTCGACGTCGCAGAGCTGGAGCCGGAGTCCGTGCTGGTGGAGCCGCAGGCCCCCAGGGCGAGCGTGAGCGCAGTGCCAAACGTACCGGTGACGAAGGTCCTTCTGGATAGTTTCTGCATGGCGATGTTTCCTTCCCCTATGCGTGAGGGAATCTTTACGGCCTTGATGCCACCCCTCCGCGTGCATAGCAGTGTCCCTCAGACGGCCTCCGGATTGTCCCGCCTCCGCCTTTCTTAACAAGATTGTCATTCGCGAGCTGGGTATTTCTACGTGTTCGTGCATATTGTGGGAAGAGGATTACGCATGTATGCATATATCCTGTACATTATTGCATTCTTTGCTCACCCTATGCATTACAGGGACGGGGCGAGAGACCCAGCGCCTCCCGCCCCGTCACAAGACCCTGTGCTGGCACGACCCGCTTACACGCCACCGTAGTAGTGCTCGCGCTCCCAGTCGGTCACGGTCGTGCAGAACTCGTCCCACTCGGCACGCTTGACGCGCACGAGGTAGTCAAAGATGTGATCCCCGAGCGTCTCGCGCATGAGCTCGCTGCGCTCGAACCAGTCGACGGCCTCGCCGAGGGTCCGCGGCAGACGTTCGATGCCCTTGGCGGCAAGCTCGCGCTCGCTCTGCCGGAAGGTGTCGCACGTGGACTCCTCCGGCAGGGGAAGCTCCTCCTCGATGCCCTTGAGGCCTGCGGCCAACGTGACCGCAAGCGCAAGGTAGGGGTTTGCCGTGGGGTCTGCGCTGCGCAGCTCGACGCGGGTGGCGATGTGCTTGCCAGGCTTGTGCGTGGGAAGCCGCACGAGCGCGGAACGGTTCTTGCGACCCCAGGTGGCGTAGTTGGGCACCTCACCGCTGCGGATGAAGCGCTTGTAGGAGTTGACGGTGGGATTGGTGACCAAGGTGAACTCGGGTGCGTACTTGAGCAGGCCCGCCACGTAGTGCTGGCCGATCTCGGAAAGATGCGCGGGGTGATTGTCCTTCGACGCCCAGAAGAGGTTCTCGCCGTCATGGTCGAGAAGCGACTGGTACAGGAACATCGCGGAGCCCGGGGCCCCCGAGATGGGCTTGGGCATGAACGAAGCGAACATGTCCTGCGAGGCAGCCTCCTGCTTGATGACGAGACGAGCAGTCATGATGTTGTCGGCGCAGCTCACGGCCTCGGAAAAGCGAAGCTCGATGCCGTTTTGCGAGGGACCGGAGGCATGGAAGGAATACTGGACCGGTATGGACATCTGCTCGAGCAGAAGCGTGGTGGAGCGGCGCAGGTCGCGCGCGGCATCCATGGGTGTGAGGTCGAAGTATCCCGCGGTGTCCAGCGGAACCGGGCGGAGGTCGTTGTCAAAGTAGAAGTACTCGATCTTGGGACCGACGTTGTAGACGTAGCCCTGCTCGTCGGCCTTCTGGAAGATGCGCCCGAGGACACCGCGAGGGTCTCCCTCGAAGGGCTCGCGCGACGGCGTCTTGATGTTGCAGAACACGCGTGCCACGCCACTTTCGCTCGGACGCCACGGAAGGAGCTGGAAGGTGTCCGCCACGGGAAAGGCGAGCATGTCAGACTCCTCGAGCGAGGCGAAGCCGTCAACCGACGAGCCGTCAAAGCCGATACCCTCCTCGAACGCCTCCTCGAGCTCCTCCGGCGATATCGCAAACGACTTGAGGTTGCCGAGCACGTCGGTGAACCAGAGTCGGACGAAGCGGATGTCCCTCTCCTCGACGGTGCGTAGGACGAAGTCGATATCCTTCTGGGTACCCATACGGTCCCCTTTCCAAGTGCCGGTCGCAGATTCCTAATCGCGCTTACGTTCTCACATACGTGTTTCGCGACTGTTTCAGCTTCTAGGCCTATGGGTCGACCGACGGCGCAACTGGCAAGAAAATCCATCACTCGTGTCGGGAGACCTTGCCAAGGGCCTTGTCGGCTCGCCTCACCATGTCATCCGCAGCACGGCAGCGACCCGTGAGCCGAGAGGTGCACACGCTCCTGCTGTCGCAGCCAGAACAGCCGTTACGGTTTGAGATGTAGATAGTGCGCACGCACAGCGCGAAGACCACCGCGACGGCTGTGAGGATCACGACGTCCGCAATGCCCATCCCACTCACACCCCTGCCTTCCACACGACGATTTGTGCATTACAAATGTTAGCCTGAGAAAACTATACCCTTTTGCGCCATACTGTATCAGGAGCGGTGCCAATGCCGCGTAAAAAAACGTTCAAGGGAAGGGAATCCTCCGATGGACAACGACCAGACCATGACCCTCGTCATCATCCGTCACGGCGAGTCTGAGTGGAACCTCAAGAACCTCTTCACAGGTTGGACCGACGTCGACCTCACGGACACCGGCCGCAAGGAGGCCCATGCCGGCGGCAAGGCTCTCAAGGAGGCTGGCTACGACTTTGACCTCTGCTACACGTCCCTTCTCAAGCGCGCCATCCACACGCTCAACTGCGTGCTCGACGAGCTCGACCGCAACTGGCTCCCCGTCACCAAGGCATGGCAGCTCAACGAGCGCCACTACGGTGCCCTCCAGGGCCTGAACAAGGCCGATGCCGCCGCCGAGCACGGCGAGGCCCAGGTCAAGATCTGGCGTCGCTCGTTTGACGTATGCCCTCCTGCCCTCGAGCCCAACGATCCGCGCGATCCGCACGTCCTTGAGATGTTCCGTGACGTGCCCGCCGAGGACCTCCCCTACACCGAGTGCCTGAAGGACACCATCGCCCGTGCCTGGCCCTACTTCGAGGAGAACATCAAGCCCCAGATGGTTGCCGGCAAGCGCGTTCTCATCGCCGCCCACGGCAACAGCCTTCGCGCCCTCGTGATGCAGTTCGAGAAGCTCACCCCCGAGCAGATCCTCGAGGTCAACATCCCGACCGGCATCCCCTGCTCCTACACCTTCGACAAGGACTGGAACATCCTCGACAAGCACTACATCGGCGACCCAGCCACCATCGAGGCCAAGATCAACGCCGTCGCCAACCAGGGCAAGGCCAAGTAGTGGCTTTGCTCACGGCATGTGTCGGCGCCCCATGCCAGACGGCATGGGGCGCTTTTTCTTGGAGAAGGTGACAGGTGTCTTTTCCAGGTCTTCCCCTGGCTACACCGATGTTGCGACGATTACGGCCGCTATCCCGACCGAGACGAGCGGCACCATCCCATCGTAGAACGCCGGCCAGGAATCCAGGCGGTAGTAGAGGACATAGCAGACGAGACTCGCCACGACGAGCGCACCTACCAGCACGTAGAGCATGACGGCTCGCTGCTGGGAGACGGTCGCAGCCGAGAGGGCGCCCACGACGGCGCACTCGAAGGCGCACCACGCGACGATGAGCACGAGCTCGGTGGTTATCGGCCTGTCAAGGAACCCATTGGTCACAAACGCCAGAACCAGGTACGCCACCACACCCGCCACAAGGTAGGGCACGGGTGAGAAGGCCTGCGCGCCAGGCAGCTGCGAGAGCGCGCCACCCGCCGAGAAGCACCCGATGATGCCACAGGTCGCAGCGCCTAGGATGAGCGCCACGCCAAACCAATAGAGAGGCCCCTCTATGTGCGAGCCGGGCCTGAAGAAGAGCACCCACCAGGCAAGGTAGAGTGCGCAGCACACGGCGAGAAGCACATGTCCGCGACCCACGGTCGCAGCGGCACCGGAAGCAGGCATCGCTAATCCTCCATTCCCGGACGTCTGCGCTTCTTCTTGACGTCCGACCGGCAATGCTTTGACTCCAGGCGACGCCTCACCGATGCCTTGGTGGGCTTCGTGGCGTGGCGCAGCTTGGGCGGACGACCGCGACGGCCCAACTCGGCACGAATCTTCGCCAGACACGACAGACGGTTCTGGAGCTGGCTCCTCTGCTCGCGGCTCGTGACCACGATGCCCGTGGGCACATGGCGCATGCGCACGGCGGAATCGGTCGTGTTCACGCCCTGACCACCAGGGCCGGTCGCACGAAACGTGTCGACCTCGCACTGCGCGTAGATCTCGTCGGTCGAGAGGCGAGCATAGCGGGCATAGTCACGATATGTGAGCATCTTGTCCATGCCTCCAGTCTAGCCAAAAGAACAGCGCCGCCAGCCCAGAGAGGGTTTGCTAACGGTGCAGAAGGCCTGTGCTTACGCAAGCCCAAGGCACAAACGGAGCAAAGGATGGTGCATCTTGGGTCATGGCGAGAAACGAGGTGCACGTTCTGGCCACTTTTGTGTGGCCTTCGGTGCGATACATACGGAAGGGTTTACCTAGTACTCATGAAATCGTATATTTGTGCACAATAATTCGTATTATATGCATCATTATGCAATGTCACCGACTGCTGGCTGGGCCACTCACACAAACCTGCCGTTTTCTCGCACCTATCCCCTGACCCATGCCATTCGCAAGATGAACCGAAGCCGAGACGCGCCCGCAGTCCCGGAATCGACCGTCACCCCGTGTTCTGAAGACCTGCAGCGACACCGGACACCGTACATAGGATGAGGTAGACAAAGCACTCCCGCTCCTCGGGCGTGAGCTTGCCGTCTCCTTCGCGCAGCTCGCGGAGGGCATGCGCCTGCTCCACGGAGAGCACGTTAACGAACGGCAGCCTCATGCGGATCACGGGACCAAGGACGCGCCTGTGCTCGAGCGGCCAGGCGTTTCCGGTGATGTCGAGCACCCATCTGCGTGTGAGCGCCATCTCGTCGATGACCTTCTCGGTAAGGTCGTCTCGATGGCCGAGCTCCAGATAGAGCCGGGCGATTCGCTCGTCGGTCTTGGAAAGCGACATCTCGATGTTATCGATGAAGGTGGTGAAGAGCGGCCACTCGGCATACGCCTGGCGAAGCAGCGCGAGGTCACCGACCTTCTCGCAGGCGGTACCGAGCCCATACCAGGCGGCAAGGTTCACGCGTGCCTGCGACCACGAGAAGATCCATGGGATGGTGCGCAGGTCATCGAGGGACTTCGCGCCCAGACCACGCTTGGCGGGACGACTGCCGATGGGCATGAGGCCGATCTCGGTGAGGGGCGTGACCGTGGAGAACCACTCGGCAAAGCCCTCCGTGCCGAGAAGGTCGAGGTAGCGTTCGCGCGAGGCGACGTCGAGCGCGGCGGCAAGCCCCTCGTAACGCTCGGTCGTCTCGGTGTTGACCCATTCGACGGAAGGAGCGGACTGCAGGAGCGTGGCGCCGGCGACCGACTCCACGTGCCGACGGGCGAGCGTGGGGTCCCCGTAGCGCGCGAAGATGACCTCGCCCTGCTCGGTGAGCTTGAAACGGCAGTTGACCGAACCTTTCGGCTGGGAGAGGACGGCCCTGTTGGCGGGGCCGCCACCGCGGCCGACGGCACCACCGCGACCGTGCATGAGGACGAGGTCGATGTTGTTGTCCGCAGCCCATCGGGCGATGGCGGCCTGGGCCTTGTGAAGGACGAGCGTCGCGGAGGTGGGTCCCGCATCCTTGGACGAATCGGAGTAACCGAGCATGACCTCGAGGCGACGGCCCGTCTGCGCGAGACGACGCTGCACGTCAGGCAGGTCAATGATCCCGTTGAGCGTATCGACGGCGTTCTCCAGGTCGACGACCTGCTCGAAGAGCGGGATCACGTCGAGCGTCGGCACGTCCGCCTCGTGGGCGAACGCAAGACGGGCGAGCTCGTAGACGTCGGCCACGTTCTGGGCGCTCCGCGTGAAGGAGATGATGTAGCGGCGCGCGGCATCGATGCCGTTCTTGCGCTGGATGGATCCGATGGCACGGAAGGTGTCGAGCACCTCGCGCGTCATGGGGTCGAGCTCTCCCCTCTCGCCCCAGCGACCGTGCTCTCGGATGTCCCTGAGGGCGCGCGCGTGGACGACGGAGTGCTGGCGGAACTCCATCTCCACCATGTGGAAGCCGAAGGTCTGCGCCTGCCAGATGACCTTCTGGAGCGGACCGTAGGCGGTGCGGGCGGCCCCGGCCTTGGCGAGCGAGCGCTGCACCACGAGCAGGTCATCGACGTACTCGTCGGCGCTGTGGTACATGACGTCCGCCGTTCGGTGGATGGTGGCCTCGAGACGGTCGGCAATCACGAGCGTGGCGGCGCGATGCATCTCGTCGGCGGAGATCTCGAGCGCATGCGAGGAGAGCGACTCGCTCATCTCCACCTGGTGGTTCCAGAGGTTGACGAGCTGCTCCGACGGCGGCGTGGACATGGCGTCGAGCGTGAGGTTGCGTCCCACGTAGCGCGTGCGCTCCTCGAGCGCCTCGAGCATGTGCGTGCGAAACTTCTCCGCGACCTTGCGACTCACCTTCGCGGTGACGTTGGGGTTGCCGTCGCGATCCGAGCCGATCCAGCTGCCGGGGTGGAAGAACGCGGGACAGATGGGCGGCACGGTGCCGGCCTTCTCGCCGAGCTCCCAGTCATCGAAGCGGCGGTAGACCTCGGGGACCATGTCGAAGAGCGTGTTGTCGAAGATGTCGATGATCGTGTCGGCCTCCTCGACGGGGGTCGGCTTCTTGTGCGCGATGGGAGACGTCCGAAAGAGCGCGTCGATCTCCTGCAGCATGAGCCGCTCGTTCTCCCTGAGCTCGATGCCCGAGAGATCGGTGCGCTTCTCGAGGAGGATGGCGATGCGGCGAATCTTGCCCTCCACGGCCTTGCGGCGGGCCTCGGTGGGATGGGCGGTGAACACCGGGCGGAACTCCAACCGGTCGAGAAGGGCGATGGCCTTGCCGCGACCGCACTCGTCGACGAGCCTGCGGTAGGCCACGGTCATGTCGTTGATGGGGTCCTCCTCGGCCTTGACGGGCACATCGTGCTCGCGTACGCGCAGCGAGGAGACGCGGTAGTTCTCCTCGCATACGTTGGCCAGGTGGAAGTAGGCGACAAACGCTCTCATGATGATCGTGGCCTCGTCAACGGGCATCTCGTCGATGGAGGAGACGAGACGCACGAAGGCCTCGCTCTCGTCCTGGGTCTCCTCGCCATCGTCGGCGTTGGCGGCGATGGCATCCGTGAGCAGGGCGTCGAAGGCGGAGCGCAGGCTGGGGTCGTACTCCTCGAGAACCTTGCGAACCAAGCGCAGGAAAAGGGCCAGGTTGTCGCGAATCTTCTCGGGAAGGTCCACCTCGGCGAGGGTCACGCGGGCGGCGACCGTCTCGACGTCGGTTCCCTCGGGCAGGTCCATGTGCTCAATGATCCTCTTGATGTCGGACAAGACGTCCCCCTCGTACGTTGCTCGGCTTTCGTGGACTACGCCAACCATACGTGCGGAACCCAGCAATGCAAGCGCCCTTCACATCGACGAAATACGCGCGACACGCTTTTGTCCGCGACGACTCGTTCTCGTCCTCCACGGCAGACCCGCGTCACGGAGGCGAGGTACAATCATGCTTCATTGCAACGACCCTACCCACGGAAGCCGCCATGCCAAAGAATCCGTTTGCAAGGCACGAAAGAAGCGATGGCACCGACGCCGTCGGAGGCGTACATCACGCCACGCCACGCTACGGCGAGCGTTACCAGGCATCGGGCGGCAAGCCGAGCGGACGGGCCCGTCGCAGTGGCAGGGCCGCGGAGAGGACCGCCGAGCCGAGCCTGCTCGCCCGCACGGTCAACCAGTGGTGGAACCGACTTCTCGGTGCCGTCTACTCGAGGTCGTTCTCCGAGCAGTCCGAGCAGTACATGGCCCATCGAACCACGCGCGACTACGTCTGCAACACCATCGGCCAGGCTGCCTGGGGCGGGCTCTTCCCGCTCCTCACCATCGTCTGCACCCAGCTCGTGGGCGCCGAGCAGGCAGGCTACTTCTCGATGGCCTTCGTCGTGGGCACGCTCCTGCTCTTCCTGGGCAACTACGGCGTGCGCACCTACCAGGTGTCCGACCTCGACGAGATGGAGTCCTTCTACGACTACCAGCTCAACCGCGTCATCACCTGCGTGGCCATGCTCGGCGTGGGCCTGGCCTACTGCACCATCCGCGGCTACGACGCCATGATGGAGTCCATCTGCATGGGCGTGCTGCTCTTCCGCGCCGTCGACGCCCTCGCCGACGTCTACGAGGGACGGCTCCAGCAGAAGGACAAGCTCTACCTGGCCGGGCTCTCGCAGGCGATTCGCTGCGCGCTCGCCTTCGTCGTCTTCACCGTGGTGCTCTTCGTCACGCGCAACCTCGTGTGGGCCTCGTGCGGCATGGCCATCGGCGCCGCCATCTCGCTTGCCCTCTTCACGCTGCCACTCGCCCTGTTCGAGACCGACAAGAGCCTGCCGCTGTCGCTGCGCGGCGTGAAGGAGCTCTTCGTCCAGTGCTTTCCGCTGTTCCTTGCGCTGTTCCTCTACAACCTTCTCGACTCCATGCCCAAGTTCGCCATGGAGGGCGTGCTGTCCTACGACAACCAGCTCTACTTCAACGCCATGTACTTCCCCGCGCTCTCCATCCTCATGATAGTGGGCTTCATCTACAAGCCCCAGCTCGTACGGCTGGCCAACATCTGGGCCACACCCGAGGAGCACAAGCGCTTCGACCTCATCGTGCTGGCCATGTTCGTGGTCATCGCGGTCATCACGGGCGTCACGGCGCTCATCATGGGCTGGATCGGCATCCCCATCATGAGCTTCCTCTACGGCGTCGACTTCGAGCAGTTCAGGCCGCTCGTCTACGTCATGGTATGTACAGGCGGCGTGTGTGCGGCGATCGACTTCCTCTACCAGATCATCACGGTGCTTCGTGAGCAGCAGTCCGTCATGAGGCTCTACCTCATCGCCTGCGTCTTCTCCGTTCCCGTGGCCCTGCTGCTCGTCAACTTCTCCGGGCTTGTCGGCGCCGTCGTCTCGAGCATCGTGATCATGTCCATGCTCCTCGTGCTCCTGCTCAGCGAGTACGTCGTCATCCGCAAGCGTGCCGAGTCATCCCTGATGCTGTAGACGGGTGCGGGCGTCTCGTCCGCACCTCGACCCAGGGAGCGTTAGGCGTTGGCGATGACCCCACCCAGTCGCAGCCCGACGATGACGGCGATGATGCACACGCCCACGTTCACGACCACGTTGATCACGGCACCCGTCCAGTTGCCCGCCTCCACCAGCTGGATCGTCTCGCTCGAGAAGGTCGAGAAGGTGGAGAGGCCGCCGCAGAGGCCGACGGCGAGGAACAGCCGTAGCTCCGCTGGCAGGGGGCTTGCGAGGTCGACTCCCGTGACCACCCCGATCAGCAGGCCCGCAATGACGTTGGCCACGAACGTGCCCGCGGGAACACCCGGAAGCAACATGCGAAGCCAGATGCCTATCCCCCACCGGCTGACGCTGCCGATGAACCCACCCAGGCCCACGCTCAGAAACTCCCTCATGTACGTTCCTCCTAAGGAATCGGGCCGATAGCCCGTCTACGGCGCACGTGCGCCCCGACAGAAGCCATCAGCCCGAGGGCGGTTCGACCATTGCGGCCAGGGAGGCATTCTTTCCCCACGTCAACGCAACCAAGACGCCACATCCCTAGAGGAGCCGGAGCGAGACCTCCTTGAGCTGTGCGCCGGTGATCTCGGAGGGCGCGGCACTCATGAGGTCGCTGCCGCTGTTCGTCTTGGGGAAGGCCATGACCTCGCGGATGGAGTCGGAGCCGGCGAGCAGCATGCACACGCGGTCGAGCCCGAGCGCGAAGCCACCCATGGGGGGAGCACCGAACTCGAGGGCCTCCATGAGGAAGCCGAACTGGGCGCAGGCACGCTCCTCGGAGAAGCCCAACAGCTTAAGGATGCGCATCTGCAGCTCTGCGTTGTGGATACGCATGCCACCGCCACCGGCCTCGTAGCCGTCCATGACGAAGTCGTAGGTGTGCGAGCCCACGGAGAGCGGGTCTGACTCGAGGCGATCGATGTCGTCCTCGTCGGGCTGGGTGAAGGGCTGGTGCTCGGCGGCGTAGGCCTTGCGGTCCGCATCCCAGTGGAACAGCGGGAAGTCGACGACCCAGAGGAAGTCGTGGCCCTCGCGCGGCACGTCGAGCGCGTCCGCCATGTGGCAGCGCATGCCACCGAGGATCTCGTCGGCGTGCAGGCGGGACTCGACGGCGAACATGACGAGGTCGCCGGGCTCCACGTCCATCTCGGCACGGAGGTCTGCCATCTCCTCGTCCGAGAAGAACTTCACGATGGGGCTCGTGACCGAACCATCCTCGCGGAAGGCGATGTAGGCAAGACCCTTGGCGCCGAATCCCGAGGCGACGTCGGCGAGCTTGTCGATCTGTGCACGAGGCCACCTGCCGGCACCCTTGGCGTTGATGGCCTTGACGTAGAGCTTGGGGTCTGCCGCGGCGGTGGCGAAGAGCTTGAACTTTGAGCTGCCAAAGATCGGGGTGACGTCGTGCAGCCTCATGTCATAGCGGGTGTCGGGCTTGTCGATGCCATAGGTGTCCATGGCGTCCCAGTACGAGATGCGACGAAGCGGCAGCTCCATCTTGACACCCATGCGGCCGAAGGCATCGGAGAACACGTCCTCGAGGGCACCCATGACGTCATCCTGGCGCACGAAGCTCATCTCGATGTCCACCTGCGTGAACTCGGGCTGGCGATCAGCGCGCAGGTCCTCGTCGCGGAAGCACTTGGCGACCTGGTAGTAGCGCTCCACGCCGCCCACCATGAGCAGCTGCTTCAAGAGCTGCGGAGACTGCGGAAGGGCGTAGAAGTGGCCGGGCTGCGTGCGACTCGGCACGAGGAAGTCACGCGCACCCTCGGGCGTGGACTTGAACAGGGCGGGCGTCTCGACCTCCATGAAGTCGCGACCGTGGAGCGCCTCGCGGATGGCGAAGGTGAAGTCGGAGCGGAGCCTGAGGTTGGCCATCATCCTCGGACGGCGAAGGTCGAGGTAGCGATAGCGCAGGCGCACGTCCTCCGCGGTCTCGACGTGGTCCTCGATCTGGAACGCAGGGGTCTTGGAGGTGTTGAGGACCTCGATGCCGGTGACGTAGACCTCGACGGCTCCCGTGGCGAGCTTGTCGTTGTCCTGCCCCTCGGGACGCTCGTGGACGGTCCCCGTGACCATGATCGGCCACTCGGAACGGATGGTCTCGGCAACGTGGAAGGTGCGGGCGTCGCAGACCTCGGGGTCGAACGAGACCTGCGTGACGCCGTCACGGTCGCGCAGGTCGACGAAGATTAGGCCGCCGTGGTCGCGACGGTGCCAGACCCAGCCCGTGAGGGTGACCACCTTGTCGATGTCGGAGGCGCGGAGCTCGCCGCAGGTGTGGGTGTGCATGGAGTGAGAATCCATATCTTTCCTCTCGTCTCTGCCGCCCCGTGTCGGAACGGGCGGCTTCCCAGCAGACGGCGACGAGGCGTAGACGGCGCGTCGTCGCACGTGAGTTGCGATTGTACTACGCACCCGATGCCGTCGGCCCGCCATGTAAGCATCCGGAAACTATCTGCCGCAACGCCACACATGCGCTGTCGTTTCCGTGTCGATGGACGCGGACGGACAGGTCCGTCCGCACGCGCGTGTACCCTCTCGACGAGAGAACCAGCCGGGAGGACAGGGACATGCCGTACAGAACCGCGATATTCGACCTTGACGGAACGATGCTCGACACCCTCACGGACTACACGGCGGCGGTGAACCATGCCCTCGTCTCGCGGGGCATGCCCTCACGCTCCGTCGACGAGGTCCGTCTCGCCACGGGCAACGGCATCGAGCACCTCATGCGCGAGTCCGTGCCCGAGCGCACGACCGAGGAGGACTTCCAGCGAGCCTTCGACGCCTTCAAGACCTATTACGCAGCGCACAACAACGACGCGACCCACCCCTACGACGGGATGCTCGAGATGGTCTCTCGGTTGCGCGGATACGGAGTCAGGTGCGCGCTCGTCTCCAACAAGGCCGACTTTGCCGTACAGGCACTCACGAGGGAGTACTTCGGAGGCATCTTCGACTATGCCATGGGGGAACGGGCAGGCATCCCGAAGAAGCCCGCACCCGACATGTGCGACGTGATACTCGCCGATCTCGGGGTCACACGTGAGGGCCTCGTCTATGTGGGCGACTCCGAGGTCGACATCGCCACGGCGCGCAACCTCGGCTGCGACTGCATCATCTGCTCGTGGGGCTTCCGCGACCGCTCGTGGCTTATCTCGCAGGGTGCCGAGAGAATCGTCGACACGCCCGCCGAACTTGGGGCAGCCATCCTCGCCTAGCGCGGCAACACATATCCTCCATGGGCTTTTACCTGCGGCTGATTCAGCCTACGACCAGTTTTGCAACGCTTGCCAGAACCTTTTGGAACAGAACTCGATACGACCTTACGTGGGGGTTATAGTTCTTTCAAAGCAGGTCTGGTCTTTCGACGGAAAGGACATGCCATGGGAAAGAAAGCTGCTGAGGCACTCGACATCAATTACGAGGGCCTGGCCGAATACCTGCACGTCAACCATTCGGTCTACATGAAGGTCGGTTCCGATGTCTACTATCTCACCGACGTGAACTACGAGGCGTGGCGCGCCCAGGACACCAGTCGCCGCAACTCGAAGAACCACTTCGTCGACTGCTCCGAGCTCGTGAGCACCGTCAGTGAGTTCCTCTCCCTTCCATTCATCCATGGCAAGACCATCAAGGATGCCTTCAACCAGGCGACCTTCTTCGCCTCGGTCGACGGCGCCAAGGAGTAGCGGCTAGGGCGGTAACCAGAGCAGAAGAAACGAGGGGCCAGGACGAAGTGATCCCGGTCCCTCTCTTTGTGCCCATCTCGTCCCCCGCGACGTGCACAGGGGTGCGACTATTCGGTCCGGTCGTCCTTTGGCTCGATGCCATCGTCCGAGTACTCGAGCTCGCCGATGAGGCTGCGGAACTCGTTGTCCACGGCGTTCTTGTGCGGGGAGCGCTTGGCGTAGCGCGCCACGGCTCCCTTGGACTTGTTGATGCTCTGCAGCGTGCCGGCACCTGCGATGCAGCCGCCCGGGCAGGCCATGCCCTCGAGCAGGTATCCGGGATACCTCCCCTTCGCGGCATCCTTCATCATCTTCCGGCAGTCCTCGAGGCCCTCCGCCGAGGCGATTTTGACCTCGACCTCAGGATGTCCGCGGCGGATGACGTTGGCGACGGCGTTGGCGACTCCGCCCGATACGGCGAAGTTGCGGGCGTCCTCGCTCGCCACGTCGAAATCGGACTCGTTGTCATCGTGGAGGGCAAGGTAGTCGATGTCGCGCGCGTCCATCATGCCGGCCATCTCCTCGAAGGTGAGCACGAAGTCGACCTCCGAGCGGACGGATGTGCGCATGGCCTCGAGCTTCTTCGCGGAGCACGGCCCCACGAAGACGATCTTCGCCTTGGGATGGTACTTCCGAATCATCCGAGCCGTAAGCGTCATGGGCGTGAGGGCCATCGAGATGCACCCGGCGTACTCGGGGAACTCCTTCTTGGCCATGGATGACCAGGCGGGACAGCACGAGGTACCCATGAACGGCAGCTTGTCGGGAACCTCCGCAAGGAAGTCCTCGGCCTCCTGGACGCTGCAGAGGTCGGCACCGAGGGCAACCTCCTCGACGCCCGAGAAGCCCAGCTGCTTGAAGGCCTCGCGGAGCTTGCCGACGTTGCCCTTGCCGCCGAACTGACCCACGAAGGCGGGAGCCACGGCGGCGATGACCTCATCGCCGGAGAGAATCGACCAGATGACCTGGACGAGCTGGCTCTTGTCGGCGATGGCACCGAAGGGGCAGTTGATGAGGCACTGCCCGCAGGCCACGCACTTGTCGTGATCGATCCTGGCGCGACCGTGGTCGTCGGAACCGATCGCATCCATGCCGCAGGCCTCGGCGCAGGGGCGCACGAAGTGGTGAATGGACTGGTAGGGACAGGCCTTCTGGCAGAGTCCGCAGTGGATGCACATGTCCTGGTCGATGAATGCCTTCTTGTTGACGAAGGAGATGGCTCCCTTGGGACAGATCTCGCGGCAGGGGTGCGCCAGGCAGCCCTGACAGGTGTTGGTGACCTCATAGACGTTGTCCTTGCAGGCGTTGCAGGCGAAGGAGATCACGTTGATGAGCGGCGGTTCGTAATACTGGTCGGGACCTGCCGCGGCAGCCAGACCATCGGATATGTGGTTGGGTCTGTCCACGCCCTGGAGGGAGAGCCCCGAGGCCAGACGGACGCGCTCGGTCACGATGGCCCGCTCGAGGAAGACGCTCTCGCGATAGGTTGCCACGTCACCGGGGATGATCTTGTAGGGCAGCTCCTCAAAGGCCGCATCCATGTCGGCATAGGTCCAGTCGGGATTGTTCGCCGCATTGTAGATGACCCGTGCCACCTCGCTGAAGACCCTCCTGCGGATCTCGGTGAGATTGGTGTAGACACCCCGCATGGTATCGGCCATGTACCTTCCCCTCGTTCGCGCTTACCGGTGCTCGATGCCTTTCAGTATGGCTCAGATCTCGCTCGAGCGCGCCTCCCACGAACCAAACCTCACAGGCCATGACGTGCGCAGGCAGAGCGTCTCCCCCGTCACGGGATGCACGAAGCGCTCCTCCCAGGCGTGGAGCATGAGGCCCGTCTCCGAGCGGGCTCCCCCATAGAGGGTATCACCCACCACGGGAAATCCGAGATTTGCCAGATGCACGCGAATCTGATGACGCCTGCCCGTCGCAAGCTCCACGAGCAGAAGCGAGCGGCGATTCTCCATGGCAAGACGCGTCACGCGCGTGAGCGAGTGCTTGCCTGCAGGCGAGACGCGCATGCGGCGGGCATCGTGGCGGTCGCGCCCGATGGGCTGCTCGATGCTGGTCTCTCCCCAGGGGAAGCTGCCCATGACCTCGACGAGATAGCGCTTCCGCATGGAGTTCCCCGCAACGAGCGCATCGAAGGCGGGTTGGAACTGCTCCGTCTTGGAGAAGAGCACGAGACCCGTGGTCTCCACGTCCAGACGCTGCACGGCCTGCGCCACGGCACAGCTGCCCTCGGCCGCCAGGTGCGCCTGCACGTGGTCGCTGAGCGTCTCGGCTCCGGTACCGTCACCATGGACGAGAAGACCTGCGGGCTTGTCGGCCAGGAGCGCGAGGGGGTCCTCCCAGACCACGCTCGCAGGCGCAGCCGTCACGGGACGAGTCGTCGCGGAGGGTTCGAGCAGGACCTCGACCGTCTCTCCTGCCGCCACGCGAGAGGCGCCCGCAAGCGCGGACCAGTCGGCACGACGCACGAGGCCACGACGCAGGGCCGCATCCGCCGAGACGTGCGACATGCCGAGCGCAAGCGCGAGGGCCGTCGCCGTGCAGTCCTTGCTGGCACGCGCGACGATGGTCTTCTCACCGATCGAGACGATATGTGCGATTCCGTCTTCTGTCATGCCGTCTACCACCTTGCTGGGACGTCTGCCTGCGCGGACGATACCTTACACAAACGTAAGCTGAATACCGGCCAAATGCGCCCGCCCGTTCTTGTATGCTCTCGCAAGGCACAATCGGACGCATGGCGCGCCTTAGATGATAGCCGCCCGCACCGAATGCACCTCAAACACACCGCAATCGCGTGCGCCTTGGAGGAGAGATGCCCGATTTCATCCAAAGGGACGAAAGCCCCGATGCAAAGCCGGAGTCCGCGCAGGCCAGCCAGACCGAGACCGAACATCTTCCCCTCGCCACCCTCTCCAGCACGGTCGAGGAGGACGCAGACGAGGAGGACGTGGAGTCCAAGCTCGCCTACGACAGCCTCATGCGCCATCGCAAGCAGCGTCGGCGCAAGAAGATCATCCGCGCCGCCATTATCGTCGGCATCGTCGCAGGAGTCGGCATCACCTGGTGGCTCAGCCAGAAGCCCGGCGATGGCAGCGTCACGGGCAGCTCCATCCCCACCGCCACGGTCACGCGCGAGGACTTCGAAGACGCGGTCTCCGCGTCCGGCTCCGTCAGGCCCGTCTCGTCGGTGGTCGTAACGCCCGAGGTCGACGGCATCATCGACCAGGTCTACGTGCAGGAGGGGTCCGTCGTCAACGCAGGCGACACGCTCTTCACCATCAAGAACGACAGCCTCGACAAGGCCGTCAAGCAGGCCGAGATCGAACTCAAGACCGCCAAGAACACCACGAGCGCGTCCTATACCACCTACAGCAACGCCTACGACGCCTATTACGACGGCACGGGTCCCGAGCAGGCCGTCTACGACACGCAGTCGGCCTACGAGAACGCCGTCCTCGCGCAGCAGACCGCGCAGCAGAACTATGACGACGCGGTGGCCCAAGCCGCCAAGCGCACCGTGACCGCACCCACCGCAGGCAGCGTCGTGACCATGAACGCCATCTCGGGTGCCTCGCTCGGCTCCACCGGTACCGCAGGCACCACCGGGACCACCGGCGGCAGCCTCATCCAGATCGCCGACCTCTCGCAGATGACCGTCACCGTGCAGATCAACGAGAGCGACGTCTCCAAGATCGCCGTGGGCCAGTCCGCGACCGTGACCTTCTCGGCACTACCTGGCGTCACGCTCGACGCCACCGTCACGCACGTCTCCACGATGTCGACCACAGACGCCGCGAGCGGATCGACCGGCATCGTGACCTATGGCGTCGACCTGCTCATTCCCAGCCCTGCAGCCGCACTCAAACCCGGCATGACGGCCAGCGTGTCCATCAAGCTCCAGAGCGTGCCCGACGCGCTCACCGTGCCCTCCTCCGCCCTCGTGCAGACCAGTGACTCCACGTACAGCGTGTATGTGGTTACCGACGCGCAGACGGGCGAGGCAGAGGAACGAGAGGTGAGCGTCGTGGCAAAGAACAGCTCCACCGCCGCCATCGAAGGCTCCGTGTCCGAGGGCGACCTGGTCCAGCTCGTGGGTTATTCGAGCGGCTCTGCCGATGGCGATGTCACGACCTCTTCCACAGCTGTGGCGCAGTAGCCATGACCGCCCCCGTCATCGAGGTCGAGAACGTCTACCGCATCTACGAGACCGCAGCCGGCTTCACGCCCGCGCTGCGCGGCGTCTCGCTCACGGTGGCGCGCGGTGAGTTCCTCGCCATCATGGGTCCGTCCGGTTCGGGCAAGTCCACGCTCATGAACATCCTTGGTTGCCTCGACTCCCCCACCACGGGATCGTACAAGCTCGAGGACCTCGAGGTCTCGTCACTCTCCGACGATGACCTCGCCGTGGTCCGTGCCACGCGTCTGGGCTTCGTCTTTCAGTCCTTCAACCTGCTGCCGCGCACCACCGTGCTGCGCAACGTCATGCTGCCGCTCGTCTACTCGGACGTCCCGGTGGGCGAGCGAGAGCTGCGCGCCTTCAAGGCGCTGCACGCGGTCGATCTTCCCGAGGACCTCTACGATCACAGCTCCAACGAGCTCTCGGGTGGGCAGATGCAGCGCGTGGCAATCGCGCGCGCCCTCGTCAACGACCCGTCGCTCATCCTCGCCGACGAACCCACGGGCAACCTCGACAGTGCGACGGGCGAGATGGTCATGAAGACCTTTCGCCGCATGCAGCGTCAGGGCAAGACCATCGTCGTCATCACCCACGGAGCCGAGGTTGCCGCCTGGGCGGACCGCACCGTGTACATCCGGGACGGCAAGCTGCTCTCCGCCGAGGAGGAGCAGGCCTTCAGGGCCCATCTCGCCGAGCGCGAGGCGGCCATGACACAGGGGGAGGCGATCGCATGAGGCTGCGCGACCTCCTCTACGAGACGTTCACGGCCATTCGAGCCAACCGCGTGCGCAGCCTGCTCACCATCCTCGGCATCGTCATCGGCATCGCGGCCGTCATCGCGATGACGGCCCTTATCGACGGCATCAAGATGTCGCTCGTGGGACAGCTCGGCCTCAATCAGTCTCGCCTCGTCTACATCTCCTGCTATCCCGAGACGCGCCAGGTCACGATGGACGACCTCAAGCAGCTCGAGCTCAACGTCCCCGACTACGAGTTCGTGTCGGCCGTCTCGTACTACAGCGGCAAGGCGACCAACGGCACGCGCTCGCTCGACGCGGCACAGATCATCGGCTGCGACGAGGACTACTTCACCGCCGTGGGCTCCAAGCTCGTGAGCGGCCGCCTCCTCACTGCCGACGAATGCACGGGTGGCTCCATGAGCGTGGTCATCGACCAGCAGGTGGTTTCCAAGCTCTGGGGCTCCTCCGCCACCGACGTGGTGGGACAGAGCATCCGCATCAACGACGACTCCTATTCGGTCGTAGGCGTCATCGAGGCGAGCGGCATGAACAGCCAGATGATCTACATGCCCTATTCCACGCTCACCACGCGCGTGAGCGGACGCTCGTCTATCGACCAGATCATCGGCTACGCCCGTGAGGGCGCCGACATGAACGCCATCGGCGACAAGACGAAGAGCTTCCTCATCAAGTACTTCAACATCAGCGAGGAGAACCAGCAGTATGCGGTCTCCATCACCACGATGAAGTCGATCATGGACCAGCTCGACGCCACCATGGCTGCGTTCCAGCTCCTCATGACCACCGTCGCGGGCGTGTCGCTCGTGGTCGGCGGCATTGGCATCATGAACATGATGCTCACGAACGTGACCGAACGCATCCGCGAGATCGGGCTGCGCAAGGCGCTTGGTGCGAGGAGCTCCGACATCACCAAGCAGTTCCTGCTCGAGAGCGTCATGCTCTGCATCGTCGGCGGCGTCTTCGGGATACTCCTGGGATATGCGGGGGCCTGGGCGCTTACGAGCGCGGCGTCGGGCATGGCCGGGATCGGACAGATCGTACCGATCATCTCCCCCACCGCCGTCGCCACGGCAACGGGCATCTGCGTGCTCATCGGGATGGTCTTCGGCTACGGTCCCGCACGGCGTGCCGCAAAGCTCGATCCGGTGGAGTCTCTTCGCTACCAGTGACGCAGAAGGGCCCAAAGGGGGACAGGGATGTTTTGGGACAACTCGTCCTGTCCCAAAACATCCCTGTCCCCCTTTGGGCCCTTCTGCGTCGCCTCGTTAGTCTCGTTATGGCCTTTGCCCCTATGCCCGTCAGCCGCTCGATCTGCCGAACGGAGAGCCCCGTCGCGCGCAGCAAGACGAGCGCCTTCATGCGACAACCTCGCTCGAGCGTCTTGACGTCCTTGGGATCAGTTCCCCCCAGCGCCCTCTTGGCCACGGCCCTGGCATCATCCTCGGGAACCCTTCGTCTTCCCTCGAAGCAGTGGGTCATCTCGCCATAGGCCGCGCTGCACGAGACGAACCCATCCCTTCCGCCTGCAAGCTCAAGCACCAAGGCGGTATCCGAAACCTCGGGTCGCCCCACGTACTCGCGGTAGCTGCTCCAGAACCACCGTCTTGCATCGCACAGGCCGGCGTGCTGCGGATTGTCGTGAATATAGCGAACAACCTCCAGCAGGTAGTTCTCGTCCTCAATGGGAAAGCTCCCGAACCGCTCCTGGAACAGGTGGCCCACATGCCCGCTCCTCCTATTGAAGTACAGGGCATACGAAGATGAGAGGTTCCGCATCGCCTCACTGAGTACACGCGATTCGTCAAGCACCAGAAGATGAACATGATTCGACATGAAACACCAGGCCAGAATGGCAATGCCTTTCTCGACTAGCTCGCGCTTCATCAGGTCGTAGAAGCACCACCTGTCGGCATCATCATTAAAGATGTATTGCTTTCCGCAGCCGCGGAGGACCACGTGATAAAACCCTGAGACCGCAACTCGCCGCGCCACACGTACCATAGAAGACCTCCCCCGGTAAAGGTGGGAAGAATCCTACGCACATACGAGCGCCAGTTCAAAATCCAGAAGCATTTCCAGAAGAACGACACGAAGAAGATGAAACAGAAACGTAACATACCGCATCGTGTAACAGAACTGTCCTAAAAGGTCCCTGTCCCCTTTTGGGACGTGACCGCTGCGACCAGACCGTCCAGAGGTACGCTGACCTGCTCGTGCGTGACCATGTCACGCAGGGTCGCAACGCCCGCCGCGACCTCGTCGGGCCCGATCACGACACATGCCACCGCGCCAAGCCTATCGGCCTGCTTGAACTGGCTCTTGAGCGAGCGACCCTGATAGTCGGCCTCGGTACGGATGCCCGCCTGGCGCAGCGCGAGCGTCGCCCTGAACGCGACGTCGCGCTCCTTCGGAGAGGTACACGCCACATAGACGCAGGAAGGCTCCGCCGTCTCGAGCGAACCTCCCTGAGCCGCGAGGGCGAGGGCGATGCGCTCGAAGCCCACCGCGAAGCCGATACCCGGTGTGGGCTTTCCCCCTTCGAGCTCCATGAGCCCGTCGTAGCGACCGCCGCCGCCGATGGCACCCACTCCACCGTCCAAGGCCTCGACCTCAAAGACCGTGCGCGTGTAGTAGTCGAGACCGCGCACGAGCGTCGGATCTTCCACATAGGCGATTCCAGCCTCGTCGAGATAGGCCTTGACCTGCGCATAGTGTTCGGCACAGTCGTCGCAGAGGTTGTCAACGGCCAGCGGTGCGCCCTTCATGACCTCGCTGCAGTGGTCGTTCTTGCAGTCGAAGGCACGCAGGGGGTTGATGTCGGCGCGCTCGAGGCAGTCCTCACACATCTCATCGGCATGGCCGAGAATGAACTGACGAACCTTCTCGCGATAGGCGGGACGGCAGGTCGCGTCCCCCATCGAGTTGACGCGTAGGCGGAGCTTGGACGGATCAAAGCCCAGGCGCCGGTAGAACTCCATGAGCACGATGATGCACTCGGCGTCAGCCGCCGGGTCGGACGCGCCGATCCACTCCACGCCGATCTGGTGAAACTGACGTAGGCGTCCCTTCTGCGGACGCTCGCCTCGAAACATGGGCTCGGCATACCAGAGCTTGACGGGGGCAGCGCCCTGGGGCACGAAGTTGTTCTCCACTGCGGCGCGCACCACGCCCGCCGTTCCCTCGGGCCGCATGGCCATACGCTGCTTGGCCTTGAGACTCGACCCGGTACCAGCCTCGAGGAGGTTCTCGAGGAGGGCTCCGGACACCACACGAAACATCTCCTTGCGGACCACGTCGGTGGACTCGCCAATGCCATGGACGAAGGTGTCCACCTGCTCGATCGCGGGCGTCTCGATCATATCGAAGCCGTATGCCCCAAAGAGCTCGCGGGCCACATCCTGCATGCGCTGCCAAGCGCGCATGTATCCGCCGTACAGGTCCTCGGTACCCTGGATCTTCTGTGCCATGGTGGAGCCTCCTCTCGCGCCTTCAGCGCGAACTCACGACCACGGCCACAAGCGACGTACGATGCACGTTACCTTCCACGGTCATTCGAGCAGCAAGTATACCCCCATTGGGTTGGCGACTCGCCGCGTCCATGCGACTGAGGGGAAGACCCTACCTTGAGACGGAGAAGTCCGGCGCACGAAAGCGCGGGCGCTCCCCCCTGGGGGGTTACAGATGGGAAATCGAAACCAAAGAGCAGGCGATTCGGACCACAGGGATTCCTCACCCAAGCTACAGGTCAAGCCACATGCGACGCATCGACGTGCTCACCGAGGAGGCGCACAGCCTCCTTGTGGCAGCGCAGGGAAGCCTGCGCGAAAGCCACATCGTCGCCCTCAGAAATTCCCATCGCAGCTCAGCAAGCATCTCGGTCCCCCACCTCACTCGCCTCGGGCGCCCTTATCTCGAAGGGAAAGGTACCCTCGCGGTTGAATGCCGCAATAAACATGCGAATCGCATTGGAGGGTGTTGTTCCGATCTGCTCGGTGGCCTCGAAGAATCGCTCCTTCTCCTGCGGGGACACCTTGGCGACGATCGGTGTCATCCTGTCTGCCACCGTCGCCCCCGTAGTCCGTTTGTGTCGTGTTTAGGTAATACTTCGTATGTCTATGTTATACCCTCAGGAGAATCGTAGCAGAGGGCCGACATCTCGAGCCGAGAAAACCACTCAATTGACAAGCGGATGGTTGAAGGGCCCAAGCGGTAGGCGCCACACAAGCCGGCTTCGGGACACAGTAAGCCAGATGGCACGGATAACGACATTATCTAGACACGTAGACCCAGAGTAATGTCGTTATCCGTGCCATCTGGCTACGCTGCCCAACGTACCTGGAGGAGGTGACAGGAATCTTTTCCAGGATCATGCCGAAACGCAGGACGCCCCCGGACATGCCGAGAAGACCCCCGCTCCGCGTTATGCGCGACGGCGCGAGCTTCTCGACAGACGCAGGGACGTCCTCTGAACTGCAGATGTTTACGCGATCTCGTGGACCCAGCCGAACTTGTCCTCGAGCTCTCCGGACTGGATGCTCGTGAGGGTCTCGCGAAGCTGCTTCATGACAGGTCCGACCTGCTCCATGCCGTAGACGATCTTCTGGTCATCGGAATCGACCTCGCCCACGGGGCTGATCACGGCAGCGGTGCCGCACATGCCGCACTCGACGAAGTCACCGATCTCGTCGAAGCGCACCGGACGCTGTTCGACGGTCATACCGAGATAGTTCTCGGCGACGTCGACAAGAGAGCGACGGGTGATGGAGGGGAGGATGGAGTCGGTGTGCGACTGGGGCACGACCAGCGTGCCGTCCTTCTTGACGAACAGGAAGTTGGCGCCGCCGGACTCCTCGACGAAGGTGCGGGACTGAGAGTCAAGGAACATGTTGTCGGCATAGCCCTTGCTATGGGCCTCGACGGAGGGGTACAGCGACATGGCGTAGTTCAGACCCGCCTTGATGTTGCCGGTGCCGTGAGGCGCAGCTCGGTCGTACTTGGAGACCTGGAGCTTGACCGGCTTGACGCCACCCTTGTAGTAGGCACCGACGGGTGTGACGAGGATACGGAACTGATACTCGTCTGCGGGCTTGACGCCGATGACGTCACCCGTCGCAAACATGAACGGGCGGATATAGAGCGTGGCACCCGTGCCAAAGGGCGGGACCCATGCCTCGTTGGCCTTGACGACCCTCTCGACGGCCTCCACGAAGCGGTCCTTCGGGAACGGTGGCATGCAGATGCGCTGCGCCGAGTCGTACATTCGTGCAGCGTTCTGGTCGGGACGGAAGCAGACGATTCTACCATCATCGGTGGTATAGGCCTTGAGACCCTCGAAGACCTCCTGGCAGTAGTGCATGAGGCCAGCACACTCGGACATGACGATGGTGTGATCGGGCGTGAGCGCGCCATCGTCCCAAGCACCATCCCTGTAGTTGGAGACATAGCTGAAGTCGGTATGCTGATAGGCAAAGCCCAGGCTACCCCAGTCGATGTTCTTCTTCTCAACCATGGTTGATCCTCTCGTCTGCGGACGCACGGAGATACGCCCTCGTTATGTGAGCTGGATTTCTACCATAGCCACTATTCGTGCCCGTACGCCGACCCTTGCTGAGCTTTTAACATTGGCCGGCTCGCTATGCGCTCTTCATCACGACCGAGCGGACCACGCCCGCCGCCTTGTCGAAGGCGTCCATGCACATCTCCATGCGGTCGAAGAGACGCAACCACGCAAGAGTGCAACGGGGGTCCTTGAGGTCCTCGTGGAAGAGACGAGAGAGCGCGGTGTGGTAGACGTCATCGCCCTCGTTCTCGATGTTTCCGATCGCAATCGCCTTCTCCATGACCACGGGATCGTTCTTGTAGTTGGGAAGGTGATCGATCATCACGCGAAACTCCCGCGCCGCGCGAAGGCAGAGCTCGGCGACCTGTCGCGCCTCCCGGCGCGTCTCGTCGAGGTTGAAGAGGTCAAGGCGCGTGACCACGCCATCCATGTCATCGACGATGTCATCCATTGCCAAGGCGAGGCTCGACACGTCCGCACGATCGAACGGCGTGACGAAGGCGCGATAGAGCTCGCCCATGATGCGTTTGACCATCTCGTCGCACTCATGCTCGCACACGTGCATGCAGGGAATCTTTGGGTACGAGTCTGGAAAGTCCAGAAGGATCTCGGCATAGAGCTCCGTGGTACTCTCCACTTTGGTGGCAAACTCCTTGAGCAGGGTGTAGAAGACGTCTTCCTTCTTGGCGTGCGGCATGTCGTTTTCTCCTTAGAACAGGACGAGGAAGAGCTTGGCGAGACAAAAGCCGATGATGCCGCAACCGGGAAACGTGAAGACCCACGTCAGCACCATCTCCTTTGCGACGCCCCACGAGACCGAACGCATGCCCTTGGCGGCACCGGCACCCAGAATGGCCGCCGTCTTGGTATGGGTGGTCGAGACGGGCAGCCCCGTGAGCGTGGCGATGAGAAGGGAGACGGAGGCGCTGACGGAGGCGGCAAAGCCCTGGTACTTCTCGAGCTGCACCATCTCCATGCCCACCTTCTTGATGATGCGACGGCCTCCGATACCCGTGCCGATGGCCATGACGCCCGCACAGAGCACCTCGAGCCAGAGCGGGAAGCCACCCATGTCACCAACCGACTTCCCCACGGAGAGGGCGATGGCGAGCATGGCCGTGGACATGAACTTCTGACCGTCCTGGGCACCGTGCATGAGCGCCACGAAGGCCGAACCAATCACCTGGAGACGACCGAAGCCCACGTCAAGGCGGCGTCTATCAGAGTTTCGACAGGCAACCTGGATAAGCGCGGCGACGGCCCAGCCCGCGACGAAACCGAGCACCGTCGAGAGCACGAGACCGTAGATGACCTTGACCCACTCGTCCCAGTTGACGCCACCGAGGCCGCCCTGGACTGCAAGCGCGGCCCCCGTGAGCCCGGCGATGAGCGCGTGACTCTCGCTCGTGGGGATACCAAAGATCCAGGCTCCCACGCCCCAGGCGACGATGCCGACCGTCGCCGCAGCGAGCGCGATGAGTGCCGCGTGGGTGTCCCCACCGAAGTCGACCATGCCCGAGATGGTGTCAGCGACAGCGGTGGAGATGAAGGTCATGGCCACGAGACCTATGAAGTTGCAGAAGACGCTCATTATGATGGCGGCGTCGATACCGATGGAACGCGTGCCGACGGCCTCGGCGATGGCATTGGCCGCATCGGTCGCGCCATTCACGAAAATCGTACCCAAGACGAGCACCATCACGATGAGAAGAAACGGGTTCTCGGAGAGCATGCCCAGGAACTGGGAGAGCGTGATCATAAACTTTGCCTTTCGATTCACGTGCCATCGATGGGGGCATGAATGGCTGCCCCAATTGTAAGGGGAGAGTAATCCTGAATTGTAAAGAAAGAGTAAGGTGTCACATCCAGCACCGTCACACGCATGACACGTCCGGCTGGCGAAGGACACCTCGCCGCGAGACCTAGTCTCCCTTGGGATGACGTACCCTGCGCTCGCACACCACGACAAGACCGACGGCCACGAGTAGTCCCGCACCGGTCAGTGCCAGACCGAGGTCGAGCCCGGGGGTGCGGTAGGTCAGCACGACGTCATGCGTGCCAGCGGGAAGGTCGATGGCCATGAACGCCGTGTCAGCCTGGAGGAGGTCGACAGGCTCGCCATCGACCGTTGCGCTCCAGCCCTGCGACCAGGGAATCGAGAGGAACAGCATCTTCTCGGCATCGACGGAGATGGAGCCCGAGACGGTGTTGGTGCCAACCTGGACGTCTTGCAGCGTGCTCGCACCCAGGGCGGACACCTCGGAGCTCACGGCATCCATGGACTGGCAGGCGATGGACATCCCGTCAAAGGTGTAGGTCCCCGCGTTCGAGAACGTGATGGTGACCGTCGACTGCGCATCTTGTGAATAGCCCAGGTTAAGGGTCCATTCGCGCTTGCCTCCGTACATATGTGAGCTGCTCACGAAGTTGGTGATGCAACGGTTGGTGGATCCCTTGTCGGCCTTGCCGTAGATCGAGTACGCGGTGGCAGGCGTGGTGGAGAGCGCCACGGCAAGCTCCTTGGCCTTGAGGTACCAGCGCTTGGAGGAGAACGACTCGGACGAGATGAGCGAGAGGACGCTCTCCGGCTCGTAGTCGAGGTTATTGAAGACGAGGTAGGTCTCGCTGTTTGCCAGACCCGCCACGGAGAGCGTGACCGTGGCGTTGTCCGACGTGGCGACCACCTGGCCGTCGCCCACCGTGCAGCCGCTCGTCGCCACCACGCTCGACTCGACGGTCGAGGTGGAGAGGGAGGGCTCGGCCGTGGCAACGGAGGTCGACGCAGCGTCATCGTCGCTCAGCACCACGCCCTGGAGCAGTGCCTCCTGGCGTTCGAGCATGGAGAGGCTCTCGTACTGCGACCGCGTGATCACGCCCGAGAAGGCAAAACCCAGAGGCAGCGTGGAATCACCCTGGTAGACGGTGTAGGAATGCCCGTCGACCGTGGTGGTGGAGACGGGGTTGTCGTACCCGTAGGCGGTGGTCTCCCCTCCGTCATCGGGGACGAGGTAGTACTTGGTGCCGAGAAGCTCCTCGAGGACGGCCCTGCCCTCGAGGTTTCTGTACGAGAAGTTGATGCCGTCGTCGTTGAGCCCGAGCTCCGTCTGGAAGCGATCGATCGACGAGTTGTAGACGCTGCTGTAGAACGTGTAACCGTTGAGGCCAAAGAGCAAAGAGCCGTTTCGGGGGATGCGATACGAGTCGGTGGTCGACGACCACCTGGCGGGGTCGACGTCATAGCGCCAGAACGAGTCATCATCCACCTGCGCCACGGCGTTGAGCGGTGAGTCTCCGACGAAGCGCTGGTAGACACTGCCGATGGGAAGACTCGTCGCAGCCCATCCGCCCTCGTTCGCGTCGATGAAGTAGAACATGTTCAGGCAGAGGGAGCCGAGGACGCCCAGCACGAGCACGGCACGTCGAACGCGAAGGTTCGACCCGGCCACCAGCAGGAGCGCGACCACGAGCACGATCGCCAGGAGCGATGCCACGTTCTCCTCGGTGCGCTCGCGAGGGATGAGGAATATCCACGCCGCGAGAGCCGCCGTGACGCCCAGCACGGAGAGGACCCTCCTGAGGTCGATCTGTCCGATATCCTCGGCCATCACTGACACGACGTAGGCCACGAGCATCGCATAGGCGAAGACCCAGCGGTTGGTGGCGTAGTTGAACCCATTGAGGGCACTTCCCACGGCCGGTATGAGCAGCATCGCCGTCATCGCCACAAGGGCGACCTTGAGGGCACGCCGACCCTTGCCCGAAAGGTACAGAAGCACGCACGAGACGAAGGCCGCCGCACCATACCCCACGTTGCAGTCGCTTCCCACGGAGTACGACCCCACGAGGCCGGGCACGACGTCGAGATAGTACGTGAACGAGTAGAGAAGCGACTGGGTGGTCTCGGTCGTGGTGGCTCGGCTGAGGCTCAGGACCTCGAGGACGGACGGGACGAGGGCGACACAGGAGAGAAGCGCCGCGAGAAGGACGCCGCCACCGATTCTGGCCGTCCATCCCAGGAAGGGTCGCAGGACGAAGCCGTGCTCGATCTGGACCACGCGAACGACGCAGTACGCGACGAGAAGGATGAGGATCATATAGGCGAAGTAGTACGAGGCAGCGAGCAGGACGGCCAGCGAGACCACGAGCACGTAGGGCCGCTCGTGCCGAAACACCTTCTCGACACCGAGGAGCACGAAGGGGAAGAGCACGCCTCCCACCAGAAAGCCCGGCCAGACGAGCCCCTCGAGAAGCGAGATCGAGAACGTGTAGGTGAGGGACCCCAGAAGCGTGGCAAAGCGACTGCGCCCACGCTTCAGCGCATAGAGCGAGAACCCCACCCCGGCAAGCCACAGCCTGAAGATAATGAGTACCTGGTAGAGGTACTCGGAGTATCTCACGGGCACGAGGGCGGACAGAAGGTTGACCGGGTCGAAGATGCTATCGATGGAGATGATGACGTCGGAGCCGTAGCCCAGGCCGAACTGCCAGGCCGGAATCTGCAACCCCTGGCCACTCAGGAGGGAGGAGACGATTCCTCGAAGCCACTCCCCCTCGTAGGCGAAGAAGGGATAGTACTGCTCGTAGCCATCGGTCCTCCAGAGGATGGCCCGACCGTTCACCAGATACACCCCCACGCAGAAGCAGGCGAGCAGCACGAACGCGAGGTTGAAGCAACGCCAGTACGACGATTTCCCGCGACCGGGGTGGGCATCGTCCCAGGCCCTCACCCGCTGGGCACGACGATCGATCCAGGCGAGGGGGCCGTGTGCGAGGATACCCGAAGCCGTGATAGCGTTATCTTCCCTCATGACGCCTCCCTATCCCCAGAGCGCAAAGACGAGAATCCCAGCAACGATGAGCGCAAGCGCGACGATCTTCTCGCGCCCCACGTGCTCATGGAAGATGGTAACCCCGAAGACGGTCACGTACAGATAGCTCGTGGCCTCGAGAACCGGACCCAAGGAGAGCGGGATTCCCTGGTAGGCCAGGATGGTGAGAAGCGTGCATCCCACGAAGAGCACATACGCGACGATGACGAGGGGGTTCAGGTACTCCGCCACGTGGGAGGGATACGTTCGCATCGCCGCCTTCTTGAGCATCACCTGCGACACGGCGCTCACGAACACCGCAACGAGGAGGACGACGACGTGTCCGAGCTCCGACGTCATGATGACGCCTCCCCGTCGCCGCCCACGGACCCGGCGTCCTGCCTGTCAGCGCGGGCGAAGAGGACCACGCCGCAGATGATGAGCGCGGCGCCCACGAGCTTGCCCGCACTGATCTGCTCGCCGAAGAGGACGCAGCCCCAGAAGATGCCCCACACCACCGTGACGGCGCGGTTGGCATAGGCGCTCGAGAGCGGCATGCGCCGTATCACCTGCTGCCACCCAATGGCATAGATGGCCAAGAGCACGAGGACGACCAGGTAGAAGCCAATGAACCCAGGGCTCAGGAACGCGGCCTGCGACGCCTTCTTGCTCGCCACGTCGGAGAGCGAGTATACGCCGAGAAGCACATGGAGCGCGAGGAGGGTGCCGCCATGGCCTTGTCTGCTACCGGCCACTACCGGCCCTCGAAGAACGACAGGACCGTCTCGATGACCTTGTCCCGATCGGCCGGCGCCATGCCGTAGTACATGGGCAGACGCGTGAGACGGTCGCTCTCGCGCGTGGTATAGACGTCCTCGCCCGAGAAGCGCCCGTACCTGAGGCCTGCGGGAGCGGAGTGCAGGGGGACGTAGTGAAACGACGACTGCACGCCGTGCTCCTTGAGGAAGCCCATGAAGGCGGTGCGCTCGGCGAGGTCGGCAAGCTTGACGTAGAACAGGTGGGCGTTGTGGACGCATTCCTCGGGCACCGTGGGAACACCCAGGAGGCCCCGCTCGCTCAGCGGAAGGAATGCCTGGTAGTAGGCATCCCACGTGGCACGGCGATCATCGTTTATCCTATCGGCCTCCTGGAGCTGCGCCCAGAGGTAGGCGGCGAGCATGTCGGAGGGCAGGAGGCTCGATCCGTAGTCGACCCAGGTGTACTTGTCCACCTGGCCGCGGAAGTAGCGCGAGCGGTTGGTGCCCTTCTCGCGCAGGATCTCCGCCTGGTCGTTGAGCGCGGGGTCCTGGATGACGATGGCGCCGCCCTCCCCCATGGAGTAGTTCTTCGTCTCGTGGAAGGAATAGCAGCCGAAGTCACCGATGGTCCCGAGCGCGCGTCCCTTGTAGGTGGACATGACGCCCTGGGCGGCATCCTCGACCACCGTGAGACCGTGCGCGCGGGCGATGTCCATGATGGTGTCCATCTCGCAGGCGACGCCTGCGTAGTGAACGGCGGCGATGACCTTGGTCCGCGGCGTGATGGCTGCCTCGATCTTGGTCTCGTCGATGTTCATGGTGTCGGGACGGACGTCGACGAAGACGAGGCGGGCGCCCCGCTGCAGGAAGGCCGTCGCGGTGGACGAGAAGGTGAAGCTCGGGAGGATGACCTCGTCGCCGGGCTCGAAGTCGCTGAGCCACGACGCCATCTCGAGCGCGGAGGTGCCGCTCGTGGTGAGGTAGGCCGCCTGGGTGCCGAAGCGCCCCTCGATCCAGTGCTTGCACTTCAGCGAGAACTCGCCGTCGCCGCCGATGTTGCCCGTGGCGATGGCCTCCCTCATGTAGTCGAGCTCGGTGCCAAGGAACGGCGGCACGTTGAACTTAATCATGAAGCCCCTCCCTCTCTCCGCGACGGTCGAGCACGTCACGTACCACGTACTGCGGCTTCTTGTTGATCGAGATGTAGATGCGACCCACGTACTCGCCGAGCATGCCCACGGCAAGGATGATGACGCCGCCCATGAGCAGGAGCACGGCCATGAGGCTGGTCCAGCCCTCGGCGATGCTGGGGTCGAGGACCTTCTGGACGATGAGGACGATGCAGGCGATGAACCCGACGACCGCGAAGATGGCGCCCAGGAGCGAGGCCACGCGCAGCGGCACGATCGAGAAGAGCGTCACGCCGTCGAGCCACTGCGCGACGAGGCTCCTCAGGGTGTAGCCCGAGCTGCCCTGCTCGCGGGCATGGTGCGTGACCTCGACGTTCGCGTAGCTCCCGACGGACTGTATGAGGAGCCCGTCGATGTAGGGGTAGGGGTTCTCGTAGCGCAGGGCCTCGTCGACCACGTAGCGCTTGACGGCGTAGTAGTTGTTGATCTGCAGGTCCCTGGGCACGCCGGCGAAGTGCCGCACGCACCAGGTGTTGAACGAGCTGCCCCAGTTGCGCCAGGCGGAGAACTTGCGGTCGGGATAGTAGGCGTACGCGATGTCGACGTCGTCGTCGACGACCTTGTCGACGAGGCGGAACATCTCCTGCGGCGGGCACTGCATGTCGTCGTCGAGAACGACGACGATGTCACCCGACACCTGCGCGAAGCCGGCCATGATCGCAGGGAACTGCCCGAAGTTTCGGGCGAGGTTCACGACCACGACGCTCTCGTTCGTCTCCGCGATTCGGCGCAGCTCCGCCAGGGTCGCACCACCGTCGGGACTCGCGTCGTTCACGAGGATGATCTCGTGGTCGAACTCGTCGGAGCGTGAGGAGATCGTCTCCTCGAGAAGCCCGACGACCTCGGCGATGGTGCCAGCAGAGCGATAGCAGGGAATGACGCAGGAGATTCGGTTCTTGTGCATGAGGCTGGGCCGCTCCTTGTTCCTCGTGGCGTCGCGCTGCGCGCCGCCCGTGAGACCGTTTTTCAAAGCCACCGTGGCTCACCGCGGTGAGGGCTTTGTGGGGCTGGCGAGCGAGAACCGCCTGGGCACGCGCGACTCCTCGCACCTGACGGCGACAACCGCCGCCAAGACGGAGCCACCAGAGAAGCGCGGACCGCGCGCCGGCACGTCACCGTGCAAGCACCCGAGGGACAAGCATGGGACTTCAGCGATAAAAGTGATGGAGGTACGGTGGCGTACACGAAAGTACCATCGTGTCTTGTACAAAAGCCCAGGTAGCTGACCTGACGCCAAAGAAACGTCCTTCTCGCTAGATAACAAGGACGCCCAGGTGTTCGAGGAGGATCTTGAGCCCCAGGAGGATGAGGATGACTCCGCCCGCGATGCTCGCCGGCCGCTCGTAGCGCGACCCGAAGGCGTTGCCGATCTTCACGCCCGCGAGCGTGAAGGCGAAGGTTGTCGCGCAGATGATCATGGACGACGAGACGATCTCCACGGAGAGGGCAGCGAACGAGATGCCCACGGCGAGCGCATCGATCGACGTGGCGATGGCGAGGATCGTGAACTCGCCGAGGTCGATGGTGTCAGCGGGTTTGCAGTCCCCCTCGTCGTCCTCGTGGACGGCCTCCCAAAGCATCTTCCCGCCGATGAAGGCGAGAAGGACGAAGGCGATCCAGTGGTCGACGGGGGCGATGAGCCACAGGAACTGGGTGCCGAGCGCCCAGCCGATGAGCGGCATGAGACCCTGGAAGCCGCCGAAGAAGAGCGCCAGGACGACGGCGACCTTCCAGTTGACCCGCCTCATCCCGAGGCCCTTGCAGATGGACACCGCGAAGGCGTCCATGGAGAGACCCACCGCGATGAGGAAGAGCTCGATAAGGCTCATGTCGTCCCCTTTCAGCATAAAAAACGAGGCCCGTGGCGACGACCGTCCCCGGTCCCGCCACGAGTCTCGTTGATTAAGGTGCACCAGGCTGTGTGCCAGTGTGTTGACGCACCACACGCGTTCGCGTGCCACTACTCCCTCGTAGGGCGTGAATGGTACCACACCACAGGTCCGGCAGGCGACAGTAAGGAGAGCGGACTACGGGACCTCCGCAGGAACGCCGCGTCGCGCCCTGGTCAACCGCGGAGCAGCAGGGACACCTCGGTGAACTCGAGCCTGCCCTCCACGTAGTCCTCATAGGCGCTCACGGCGTCGCGGCCGTGGAAGGAGGCGCAGATGCCGCAGAGGTCGCAATCGGCGATGCAGGGATAGCGGCGCTCGACGTAGGAGCGTCGCTCCTCGGGCGTGGACTCGGCTATGAGAGGCGCGGGACCGGTCATGCCGCGCCTCCCGGCTGCGCGAAGAGCGCCGGCCAGGCCGAGTCGTTGTCCGCCACGTTGATGTGTCTGCGCATGGGGTCCTAGCCAGCGATGAAGAAGAGGACGCAGAGGAGGACCACCATCACCACGACGACGCCGACCGCCGCGTAGAAGAGAGCCGAGGCGGTCCTGACGGCGGCACGGCGACCGTCGTTCGTCTCTCGGAGGTCTCGGAAGACGAGGTTGAGCGACGAACAGAGCATCTCCGCCGCGTCGAGCGCGCCCGCCTCGGGCTTGGTGCGGAGGAGCGTTGCGAGGCCGTTGCCGAAGTCCTTGGGCGAGCCGAGATGGACGTGTCCCTCGACGGTCTGCGCGCCGACCGACACCACGATGGTCGCGAGGAGGAGCGCCACGTCGACGGCGCAGGCGATGGCGAGCACGCCGCGCTCCCAGCCGACGAGGAACTGCGAGAGCACGGCGGAGGCGACGAGGACGCCGACGGCGAACACGCAGGCGCTGAAGGTGAGCGTCCGGGCGAGCCGGGCAATGCCGGCGCCACGCTCCTGCTCGGTCGAGAGCGAGAGCCTGGAGGTATCGATGAGGTGCGCGGCGAGCACGTCCGAGACGGAGGTCTCCTCGTGGCGGACCTCCTCGTTGCGAACCTTTCCCGTGCGCTTCTTCTTGCCCATGACTGCCTCCTCCGACGGCGCCGCGGCGCCTGTGAGCCCACTTACACCACTCTAGCAAACCTTACAAACTCGAAAGCCGAAGGTAAGCCACTTCGATGGCCCGTCACCTGCCCACATGCGAGGATTGCATCGTGAAAAGAAGGCGTCAAGGCAAGGGAGAACGACATGTGCGCAGGAAACGTCATCACCATCATCGTGTTCGGAATCTTCGAGGCACTTCTCGGCGCCTGCCTCTGCGCAGGTTGGATCTGCGACTCGAGGCACGACGACTCCGCCCGCGCGTAGGGGCCGGACGCGTGGCGCTAGTTCTGGATGCCGTGGTGGACGACCACGGTCTCGCGCGTGATGGCCTGGAAGACGAAGCCCTGGGACTGGTAGTACTCGATGATCCGAGGGAGCGCCTCGACGGTCGTGGTCTTCGCGCTCGCGTCGTGGCAGAGCAGGATCACGTTGGTGAAGTTGCCGTAGGCCGTCGCGTTGGCGACGAGCTCGTCAGCGGAGAGGACTCCCCCGCCGTCGCCCGAGCTCACGTTCCAGTCGTAGTACTGGTAGCCGCGGGCGAGAAGTTCGGGGGCAAGGGCTGACATGATGCCCGAGCAGTAGCTCTTGGAGACCGTGTTCGACGAGCCGCCCGGGAAGCGAACGAGGTAGGGAACGTAGCCGATCTGATCCTTCACGACCTGGCCGATCTGGTCGAGGTCGTTGAAGTAAGCGTCCACGCTCGCATAGCAGGTGGCGTAGTCGTGGGTGTAGGTGTGCAGGCCGATGGTGTTGCCGCGACGGTACGCCTCGCCGATCATGTCATAGTAGTCGGACCTCATGCCCGTGACGAAGAACGTGGCGTGAGCACCGTACTGGTCGAGAATGTCGAGGACCTTCTCGGTGTTCTCCGAGGGGCCGTCGTCGAACGTGAGGTAGACGGTCTTGACGCCGTTGCTGTGGTCGAGCCAGTCGGTCGTGCGCGTGGGGTCGAGCTCGAGGTCGGCCTGGCGAGCGGCCTCGTCCGTGCTGTCGCTCGAGCTAGCGGACGTGGAGGAGTCGGACGCGGCAGAGGTGCTCGCGTCGGAAGCCGCTGAGGTTGCGGAGTCGCCGGAGGATGCGGACTGGTCGGAGACGACCTCGCGCGAGGAGGAGCCGTCGGCGCTGGTCGAGACGTCCGTCCGGTTCGTTGTGGTGACGAAGGAGTTCGAGCGCACCATCGCCGCGACGGCGATGCCCACGGTCGCGAGCACCACGACAAGCGCGATCGCGACGACGCGGGCACTCTTCTTTCCCATCCCGGAGCCCCCGTCAGCGCGGCGCGTGCCGCGCCTCGTATACCTGCTGTCTCCTTGGCTCATGACGCCCTCTCAGCCTCAAGTCCGACGTGCGAAGTAGCATTTAGCTGTCAACTCAAGTATACCCACTCTTGGGTTCGTCGCTGAAAAGTACCTGGAAAAGGGGACAGGTTGCTTTTCCAGGTTTCCTATTCCGGGAATTCGGCGAAGTGCCGCGTTGGGATCGCCAGCCGAGGGGGCGGACTGCAAGACCAAGGGACGGCCGTACCGAGAGCGGGCAGCATCAAAAGCGAGCCGCGGTGCCAATAAGCCAGAAGGATCCTTTGACGTTATTGCGGACGCGCCAACTGGGCAAACGTCGCCGAGACAAAAGGGCGACTTTGGTACCCGCAGGTAGACGCCCTGCGGGCTGTGCCAATAAGCCAGAAGGATCCTTTGACGTTAGTGGCACAAGGGACCATGGCCCACGTAGCGACAAGAACGACTCGCGCGACCAGGACCCCGCAGCAGGAGCCAGCCCCGGAGCATAAACCTGAAATCCCCGTCCCACAAAACCTGGAAAAGTAACCTGTCCCCTTTTCCAGGTTAGCGGGTCTTGAGCTCCGCCACGCGGACGACGAGCTGCCTCCCGTAGGGAAACGGCGTGCACCACACCGTGATGAGGTCGCCCTCCTGGACATACTCGGGCGGGTCTCCGCCGTCGAGCCACGCGATCGACTCGACCTGCCCGTCCAGGCGAAAGTCCCTCCTGAGCTCGGGATGGTCCGTGGGCGTGACGTTCGGGTCGCCTGACATCGGAAGGTGGGTGCATACGAGGTAGTACGTGTCGCCGTCGCGGAGAAGAAAGTCGTCCTTGTCGCCAGCGACCTCGATCGCCGTGGGTCGAGGCTCATGAAGAAGTACGTCATGGACGGCAGTCCATTGCCCGACGGCTCCGAGGTACGCGGCATCGAGCGCCCGGAGTGACCCGTCACCCCGGGGACCGACGTTCAGGAGCATGTTCGAGCCGTGCCGCCGACAGGTGACGATCTCGCGGATGACGTCCGCCGGGGACTTGTAGTCGATGTCCTCCGCCGCATACCCCCAGTGGTCGCCGAAGGTCTCGCTCATCTCGCTTGCCACGTACTTGGGCGAGTCGGCGAGGTTGATGGCCTGGGGGATGCCGCGCTCGAAGGTCACGCTGTCCAGCTCGATGTTGCCGAGCTGGCCGCGAGCGTTGAGCCCCGTGTTGTTGACGAGAATCGCGTCGGGCTGGAGCTGCCGGACCAGGCCGTAGAGCTCGTCCTCGTGCCAGTCCTTGTCGGGGTGCGCCCAGATGCCGTCGAACCAGAAGCCGCCGACGCGACCGTAGTTGGTGCAGAGTAGTCGTAGGGATTCCTGCAGGTAGTCAAGGTAGGCGGGCCAATCGTCCGGACAGCTCGGCTCGTGCCAGTCCTCGAGCGTGTGGTAGAAGAAGGGAACGAGGCCCTGCTCGCGGCAGGCGTCCACGAACTCCGCGACGAGGTCGCGCCCGCACGCGTGCGGCGCGTCGAAGGTCGAGAGGCCGCGCGTGTCGTAGAGGGAGAAGCCGTCGTGGTGGCGGCAGGTGAGCGTGACGTAGCGGAAGCCGGCACTTCTCGCCGTGAGTGCGAGGTCAGACGCCCAATCCGGCTTGGGGCAGAAGCGGTCCGCAAGCCCTTCGTACTCGTCAGCGCTCATGGGAACGAGGTGCCTCGCCCACTCGCCGCGACCGAGCACGCTGTAGAGGCCAAAGTGCACGAAGAGGCCCAGCCCCATCCGCTCGAAGTCCTTGATACGCTGCTCGACGATCATGCGTCCCCCTTCTCGGTCGATCTTGTCGTCAGATGGTAGACCTTCCCTGATGGCGCGCCAGAAACTCGCACTGGCGGGGCGCGATGTGTCATGCTTGACGACGAAATCTCGACGAAAGGGGATGCGAGCATGCGTGACGATCGCCCCAGTGGGCAGACGGACACAGACGACAAGGTCACGGCACCCGTCAGGGAAGCCGCCGACGAGCCTGTCGAGAAGGGCCGGCTCCTCGGGACGTTCGCGGGAGTCGCCCTGCTCTCCCCTCTCATTGGCTTCGTCGTGGGCGTGCTCGTGCTGGCGCTCCTCCGAGGGCAGGAGGCGCTCCAGAGCCTCGTCTGGGGAATCTCCGGCACCGCCACGAACATGGCCATCCTCCCCGTGGTCATCTGCCTGGTGGGAGGGCTTCTCATCGGGTGCTGGGCAAAGTCTGCCGAGAAGCTCGACTCGCTCGAACAGGTCCTCGACGAGGTCCGCTCCACCGGCGGGTATCACGTGCGCGACTTCGGTAAGTCCATCGTCACCTTCCTGCTCCCCCTCGCCTTCGGCGGCTCCGTCGGCCCCGAGGCCGGAATCTCCGGGCTGGCGGCGGCAGCGGTCACCTGGATCGGCGAGACGCTCCGCCACGCGGGGGTGCGGGCGATGCGCACGGCGGACGTCTCGGTCGCCGCCGTGCTCTCGGCGATTTTCGGCACCCCCTTCGTCGGCCTCGTGGCACCGCTCGAGGATTCCGGGGCCGACTTCGAGCGCTTCACGTACGCGAAGCTGCCGCGCGCCGTCCTGTACGCGCTCTCGGCCGTCGGCGCCTTTCTCGGCACGCAGGCCTTCGTCGCCCTCTTCGGAGGGGGCACGGGACTGCCGAGGTTCGAGGCAATCGGAGGAGACGTCCTCGGGAACCTGGCCTGGACGCCGCTGCTCATCGCCCTCGGCTACCTGCTCGCGCAGGCGTCCCGCCTCTTCGGGCATGCGGCGCAGGCGGGCTTCTCGCATCTGGATTCGAAGCCCCTCGCGCGGGCGCTCACCTGCGGCCTGTTGCTTGGGCTCGTCGCGCTCGCGCTGCCGGGCGTCCTGTACTCGGGAGAGGCGCAGACGGGCACCCTCATGGGCTCGTGGGGGACGGTCGGCGCGGCCGTCCTCATCGCGACCGGCATCGTCAAGCTCGCAACCACCCAGGCCTGTCTCGCCGGAGGCTGGATGGGCGGGTCATTCTTCCCCAACATCTACGCGGGGGTGAGCTTCGGCTACGGAGTCGCGGCGCTGCTCGGCGTGAATCCCCTACTCTCGGTGGCCGTGGTGACGACCGCGCTGCTCGCTGGCGTCACGAGGAAGCCGGTGCTCGCCGTGTCCATCCTCGTGCTGTGCTTCCCCCTCGTCGACCTGCCGTGGATGCTCGTGGCGGCGTTCGCCGCGGGCAAGCTGCCCTCCCTCGTCTCCTAACCTGGAAAAGGGGACAGGTTGTTTTTCCATGTCCGACTTTCCGAGGTTTCGGCAGGCGACATGTCTGGCGAGACGAACGCGCGGAGTGAATGGACAACGTCGACGCACGCGTAAGCTGATATTTACCGGACAAACGCAGCGTGCGCGGCATTCGTCGCGACAAGGTCGACCTACGCGTGCCCGAAGGGGTCCCGGCGCACGCGCAAGCTGAGTTTTACCGGACAAACGCAACGTGCGCGGCATTCGTCGCGATAAGGTCGACCTACGTGGTTGGCGCCAAAACCAGATCCCCGGCGTATCCGCGGAAGCAGCTCAACCCACGCCGCGCCACGCATACCACCGGCCGAAATCCCGGAAAGTCGGACCTGGAAAAGCAACCTGTCCCCTTTTACAGGTTGACGAGGACCACGCCGATGACGAGAAGGACGATCCCGACCCCGCCCGCCGCCGAGAGCTTGTCGTGAAAAATGACGAGCGACGCGGCCGTAGTCGCGATGATGCCCGCGGCCGACCAGGTCGCATACGCCACCGAGAGGTTGATGCTCAGCAGCACCCGCGAGAACAGCACGAGGCTCGACACGAAGAGGACCAGCGTCAGCAGCGAAGGTCCCACGGCCGTGAAACCCTTCGTGTACTCGAGGATCACGTCCGCGGCGACCTCGAGCGCGATCGCCAGGGCAAGAATCACGTAGCTCGACGCCATGCTCGTCACCTCCCGCCGCGCCCTCATCAGAGCGCAAGCTCGAGGATGCGCCGCACGTCCTTCTCGCCCAGCGAGACGAATCCGCCGACCCTGCCCGTTCTCCCGCCGGCATGGCAGGTCTCGTACGCCATCGCCTCGACGTCATCGGTCCCGGCACCAATCTCGCCCAGCGTGACGGGCATGCCGAGCGAGGCGAGAAACCCGCGGAACCTCGCGATCCCCTCGCGCGCGGTGGCCTCCGGACCCTCGGCGGACGCCTCGCAGCCCCAGACACGCACGGCGAGCTGCGCCAGGCGCTCGGGGTCATGCCCGCAGGTGTAGCTCATGACGGCCGGCATCACGATGGCGAGCCCGGCGCCGTGCGCGCACCCGAACCTCGACGAGAGCGCGTACTCGATGTCGTGGCTCGCCCAGTCCTGGCTCCGGCCGACCCCGGCCACGTCGTTGTGCGCGAGGCAGGCGGCCCACATGAGGTTCGCCCGCGCCTCGTGGTCGTGCGGGTCGGCCATGACCTGCGGTGCCTCCGCGACGATGGCGAGCATGAGCCCCTCGAGCAGCCGGTCGCTCGTCTCGACCTCGCGCGTGTTCGTGAGGTAGCGCTCCAGCGCGTGGCTCAGCATGTCCGTGATCCCGCAGGCCGTCTGGTAGGCGGGCAGCGTCTCGGTGAGCTCGGGGTCCATGACCGCGAAGCGCGGCAGCAGGACCCGCGAGCTCGTCTCGCGCTTGAGCAGGGTCTCGTCGCGCGTGATGACCGAGTCGGGCGAGGCCTCGCTGCCCGAGGCGGCGATGGTCAGCACGACCCCGACGGGCAGCGCCTCGAGCGGGGCGACGCCTCCCTCGTAGAAGTCCCAGACGTCGCCGGGGTAGCAGACCCCGGCCGCGACGGCCTTGGCAGTGTCGATGACGCTCCCGCCGCCGACAGCCAGGACGAAGTCCACGCCCTCGGCTCGGCAGCACTCGATGCCCTCATAGACGAGGCCGCTCCCCGGGTTGGGCCGCACGCCGCCGAGCTCGACGAACCCGACGCGTGCCTCGTCGAGCGACCGCTCGACCCTGGCGAGAAGCCCGGTGCGTCGCGCGGAGCCCCCGCCAAAGAGCACGAGCGCCCTGCTCCCGCCGGACTCGAGGACGAGACGGCCCGTCTCGTCCTCCCTCCCCGGGCCGAAGACGATCCTCGTCGGCATGCTGAAGTCGAAGGGGTCCATGCGCCCTCCCTACGCCCACGCGCGGAAGCGGTCGTACCTGAACGCGGTCACGTCGAGCGTGGTCTTCTCGCCACAGCAGAGCTCGGCGACGAGGCGCCCGACGATGGGCGAGATCCCGAAGCCGTGCCCCGTGAACGCGCACGCGAGGGTGAGGCCCGGCACCTCGTCGACGGTGCTGATGACCGGCACGCCGTCGGCGCACTCGTCCTCCCAGCCCGCCCAGGTGCGAACGATCTTCGCGTCCGCCAGGCGCGGCACATACTTCATGATGCTCCGGCAGATCGCGGGCGCCGTGATGCTCGCGGTGGGGACGCCGCCGGCATAGCCGTTGGACTCCTCGAGGCCGGAGTCACCGCCGAAGACGAACGACCCGTGCGCGGTCTGGTGACCGTAGAAGTCGGCGTCGGCGGTGCCCAGCATCTGCGGAAACATCCGAGGCTCGGCCTCGGTCACGAGCGCCTCGATGAGAAGCCCGCGCATGGGGACGTCGATTCCGACGCTCGCGGCGAGGCGACGCGTCCCGAGACCGGCGGCGAGGACGATCTCGTCGCCCTCGAACACGCCAACAGACGTCACGACCTGGCGGGCGCGGCCGCGGACCGTGCGCACGCCGAGCACGTCGACGCCCGTCACGAACCGCACGCCGAGCGCGCGGGCGCGGCGGTAGAAGGCGAGCGTCGTGCGCAGGGGGTTCGCGTGCCCGTCGGTCGGGCACCACGACGCCCCGATGACCTCGTCGGAGAGGAAGGGGTTGAGCTCCCGCACCTCGTCCGTCGAGAGCATCCGCATGTCGAGGCCATGCTCCCTGCCGGTCTTGGCAAGCCCCTGGAGCACCTCGAGGTGGTGCTCGGTCTTGCCCAGACGGAGGTTGCCCTTCTTGACGTACTCGACGTCGGCCCCGAGCTCCTCGGAGAGGCTCGGCCACAGGTGCTCGACGGCGTACATCGCGAGCGGCAGCTCGCGCGCGTCGCGTCCCGACTGCCGGACGCCGCCGCCGTTGCGACTCGAGCCGCCGTTGCCGATGCTCTCGTCGCGCTCGAGCACGACGACGGAGCGGCCGCGCAGCGCGAGGTTGTAGGCGGTCGCGCATCCGATGACGCCGGCGCCGACGACGATGACGTCCGCCGTGCCACCCAGCGCCTCCACGCCCTCTGTCCTGGTATCCGTCATCGCGCGTCAGCTCCCCCCGCGGCTTCCTCGTTTCCCAGCACCCGCATCTCGACGGGGCGCATCGGCGCCCGAGAGGTCTCGGCGTCGAGCGCCGCCGGGGAGACCCCCAGCTCGGCGGCCATGATCCGCCGCACGAGCTTGGTGCACGACTGCCCCTGGCAGAGCCCCATGCCCACGCGCAGGTAGCGCCTGACCTCGGTCATCGTGTACATGCCGTCGTGGACGGCCCGCCGGATGTCTCCCTTGGTGACCTCCTCGCAGCGGCAGACGAGCACGTCGTCGTCGGGCGCGGGCACGAAGTCCCCGAGCCCCCGCGAGCGGTCCAGCGGCGCGGGCGAGAAGGACCTGCTCGCCCCGTTCGTGGTCATGCGCACGGCTTCGTCGCTCATGAGACCGCCTCCTCGTCGGCATCGGCGGGCGACGGCCTGAAGAACCTCGCCCGCATGGCACAGTCCTCGGGAACCCGCATCGTGAGCAGGTTGGTGTGGTCGAACGCGGAGACGCAGCGCACGGACTCGACCACGGCGTCGCAGATCTCCTCGCCCGACCTCGAGAGCCCCCTCCCCCGCGTGCCCGCAGTGGGCACGGGGAGAAACTCGTAGGGCAGGGTCACCGTCGCGAAGCCGTCGCCAGCACCCTCGTCGACGAGGAAGATGGCCTGGCCCGGGCAGGACGCGACGCACATGCCGCAGGCCACGCAGGCCGCGTCGCCGACCACGACGGGGAGCGACGTGATGTTCTCGCCGATGGAGATGCAGCCCTTCCTGCAGGCGTCCTGGCAGGGGTTGCAGGGGATGTTCTGACTGCACTCGATCACCGCGTGGACGCCCTTCGCGTGGGTGACCCCGGGATAGGCGAGGACCTCGTCGTCGGAGAGGAAGCCGTGCTCGAGGAGGTTCATCGAGACGGGACAGCCCTCCTCGGTCCTCTCGGGCACCGTGCCGCGGTTCTTGGGCGCGAACATGCCCTGACGGAGCGCGTCGAGCGACCCCTCGAGCTCGCCTACCCGTCGCGTCTCTCCCTCGTGCTCGAGGTAGCCGAGGTAGTCGGCGATGGCGGCACCCGAGATGCGTCCCTCGATCATCGCGGAGGAGGCTTCCTCGATGCCCGAGACGTCGCCCGAGGCGAAGATGCCCGCCACGCTCGTCGCGCCGCTCTCGTCGCAGACGGGGACGAGACCGCCGCGCCTGGGATCGTCGACCATGTCGCAGCCGGCCATGTCGAGCAGCTGGCTCATGGGAGACAGGCCCACGGCGACGCAGATGGTGTCGACGTCGAAGTGCTTCTCAGTGCCGGGGACGATCTGCCAGCTCTTGTCGACCTCGCCGATCGTGACGCCGGTCACGTGGTCTGTCCCCTCGGCCGAGACGATCGTGTGCGAGAGGTGGAACGGCACGCCGCAACGCGCGAGCTTGGCCGCGTGCACCCCGTAGCCGCCGACGCGCGGCGCGGCGTCGACGACGCCGACGACCTCGCAGCCGGCCTGGAGCAGCTGGAACCCCACGACGAGACCGACGTTGCCTGAGCCGAGCATGAGGACGCGGTCGCCCGGCCTGACGCCATGCAGGTTCATCATCGTCTGGGCGGCTCCCGCGCCGATGACGCCGGGAAGCGTCCAGCCCGGGAAGCCGAGGGTGTTCTCGGAGGCTCCCGTCGCGACGAGGACTGCGTCGCCCTTGGCGTGGAAGACCTCGTCGCCATGGCGGACGACGACCTCGCGGTCCGGGTAGAGCCCGAGCACGGACGAGTCGAGCTCGACGCGCACGCCCGCCGCGTCCGCCTCCTTCAGGAGCTCGTCGCCGATGCGGAACCCGCGCACCTTCGCGTGGTGCTCCTTCGACCCGAAGAACTTGTGGATCTGCTTGAAGAGCTGGCCGCCGGGTCGGGCGTTCTCGTCGAAGACGACGACGTCCATGCCTGCGTGGGCGGCCTCGATGGCCGCCGAGAGCCCGGAGGGGCCGGCCCCAATCACGATGAGGTCATGACGGTTCATGCCCTACTCGCCTCCCCTCTCCGCGGCGTCCGCCACCATCGAGGCGAGACGGACCGCGCGCGGGTCGTCCGGATCGAGGGGCTCGATGCCGTCCTGCGTCCTGACGTCCATGCCGGCCGCGAGCGGCGTCATGCAGGTGCGCACGTTCGGCCTGCCGTCGACGACCATCACGCAGTCGGTGCAGCGCCCGATGGCGCAGAAGACGCCCCGCGCCTCGTGCCGCTTGGCCGTGTAGCGGTGCACCATCATGCCCGCGGCATGGAGCGCCATCGCGATGGGCTCGCCCTCGTACCCCTGGAGCTCCCGCCCGTCATACGAGAAGGTCACGAGCCTCCCTCGCTCGGGGGTGCCGAGGATGGGATGCTCTGCGATTCTGCTCATGAAGACCACCTGCCTCGCTTGTCCGTCTCTGCCCGTCCGACCCGTCCGTCCGCCCTCACGCGAGCGCGGGCGCATCCCAGAGCTTGAGCTTCGTGCCGATGCCGAGCTCGGCCGCCCTGCGGTAGATCACGGTGCCCCAGGAGATGTCCTCGACGGGCATGCCGCCGATGCTGAACCAGAAGATGTCGTCGTCGGACTCGCGCCCGGGCGCGGTCCCGCGGACGATGTCGCCGAGGTCAACGACCTGCGACCGGTCGAGCCGACCCTCGTCGACCATGTCGACCCACTTGTTGCCGAGCGTCCCGCAGACGTCGAAGTGGCCGATCTGGTCGCGCCAGTCCTCGTACATGAGGTAGTTGTCGCAGACCATCTTCCAGGTGCCGTCGATGAAGGGCTCCTCGTCGCCGTTGGCGTCGGACGGCATGCAGACGAGGGCGCCCGGCTTGACCCACTCGCGCTTGAGGTACGGGTAGGTCTCGATGCCGCCGTTCTCGTTCGTCGCCACCGAGACGAGGTCGGCGCCGCTCACGGCCTCCTCGATGCTGTCGACGACCTCGACGGTCGTGACCTGGGGGAAGTTCGTCCGCACGTAGTCGACGTACGACTCGAGCGAGCGGGCGCCGCGCCCCTTCACGCGCACCGTGTCGATCTCGGGGCACTCGTGGATGAAGCTCCGGAGCGTCGTCTTGTTCATGACGCCCGGCCCCACGATGCCTACGACGTGCACGTCTCTTCTCGCCAGGTGCCGCGCGCCCACGGCGGGGACGGCGGCCGTGCGGTACGACGAGATGAGGTTCGCCGACATGAGCGCCACGGGCGCCCCCGTCACGGGCTCGTTGAGCATGAGCGTGAGGATGGAGCGGGGCAGCCCGCGCTTGCGGTTGTCGATGTTGGAGCCGTACCACTTGACGCCCGCCATGTTGTAGCTGCCGCCCAGGTAGGCGGGCATGGCCATGTAGCGGCGGTCGGCGCTGGAGAGGGGCATGTTGGGGAAGGGGGACGACTCGGGGAACTCGATCATCGAGCCGTGCGAGTTCTCGTTCCTGCCGCTCATGCGGTAGTCGCCGAGCGAGAGGAGACGGAACGTGTCCTCCATGACGTCGATGCAGGCCGACATGTCGGTGCAGCCGGCCTTGATGACGTCCGGCTCGCTCAGGAACAGGAACTCGACCTTCTCGCTGTCGACCTTCTCGCCGCTCTCGACCTTCTCGCCTGCCGCGCAGACCATGGGAACGCTCCTTTCAGTAAAACGATGTACCCTCAATGAACCGCAGCTCAGATGCCTTAGCTCTTGAGGTCGGTCCAGATGTCGTTGTAAATCTTGAGGACGTCGGAGGAGAGGCTCTCGGTCCTGTGCCCCGACTCGAAGACCTCGGCCGGGACGTTCTCGGCGGGGTTGTCCTTGAAGTCGTCGTCCATGAGGTCGATGGCGGCGGTGTTGGGCTGGACGTAGGGGTAGTCGTCCGAGATGGTCTTGGCGACCTCGGGACGCATCATGTAGTCGAGGAACTTCATCGCGTTGTCGGCGTTCTTGGCGTGCGCGGGGATGACCCAGTTGTCCGTGGAGATCTCGGCGCCCTCGGTCGGGAACACGATCTGGATGGCGGGGTTCTCGCGCTGGGCGAGGGCGATCTCGGCGCTCCAGACGGCACCGAGCGTGCAGTCGCCGTTGATGAGGGCGGACTTGGGGCTGTCTGAGTCGTAGACCTTGATGTTGTCCTTGAGCTTCATGACCTGCGTGCGCACGAGCTCGAGCTTGTCCGGGTCGGTCTCATTGTTGGAGATGCCGATGCTGTCGGCGGCGATGCCGAGGACCTCGCGGTAGTCGTCGAGCATGACGAGCTTGCCCGCGTATGCCGGGTCAAAGAGGTCGGCGTAGCTCGAGATGTCCGCCGTGACCTTGTCGGCGTTGACGGCGATGGCGGTGACCGAGCCCATGTAGGGCACGGAGTACTTGTTGCCCTTGTCGTAGTCCTGGTCGAGGTACTGGCTGCCGATGTTGCCGATGTTCTCCAGCTTGCTCGTGTCCATCGCCTGGAGCAGGCCCTGGTCGATCATGAGCTTCACCATGTAGTCGGAGGGCTGGAGCAGGTCGTAGGCGTCGTCCTCCCCCGAGGTGAACTTGGCGAGCATGTCCTCGTTGGTCGAGAAGGTCGACGCGTTGACCGTGATGCCGAACTCGCTCTCGAAGTCCTCGATGACCGAGTCGGGCACGTACTCGGTCCAGATGAAGATGTTGAGCTCACCACCGTCACTCGCGGCGCTGCTCCCGCATCCCGCGAGCCCCGCGGATGCGATGCCGGCAAGGCCCAGGGCGGCCGCGCTCGAGCGCAGGAAGCCCCTTCTCGACATAGTCGTGTCTCTCATAGCTCCTCCTTCTGATGGACGGGCGACTCTTCTGCGGAAACCCGGGCACGCAGGACGTGCGCCCTGCGGTTGCGCAGCTTGGCGGCGATGCCAGGCACCAGCTTGCTCTGGGTGAGGACCACGAGCAGGACCGTGCCGGCGAGAATGAGCGTGGAGAGGGCGTTCACGTCGGGCGCGACGCCGCTCTTGATGCTCTGCCAGACCTTGAGCGGGTACGTCATGGTCTGGCCGTTGACGAAGAAGCTCACGACGACGTCGTCGATGGAGAGGGTGAACGACAGCAGGGCGCCGCCCGCGATGCCGGGCGCGAGCATGGGGAGCGTCACGCGGAAGAACGTCTCGAGCTTGTTGGCCCCGAGGTCCATCGACGCCTCCTCGAGCGACTGGTCGTAGCCGTCGAGACGGGCCCGCACGTTGAAGATCACGAAGGGCAGGCAGAAGGTCACGTGGGCGATGACGAGCGAGGCCATGCCCTGGGGCAGCTGGATGCTCGTGAAGAGCACCAAGAGCGAGATGCCCATGACGATCTCGGGGATGACGACGGGGATGTAGAGCAGCGCGTCGATGATCCCCTTGCCGCGGAAGCGGTAGCGGTACATCCCCACCGCCACGATCGTGCCCATGACGGTTGCGATGACGGTCGTTGCGATGGCGAGGACCATCGTGTTGCCGAACGAGGCGAGCAGTGCCCTGTCGGAGAAGAGCTTCGAGTACCAGGCAAAGGTGAAGCCCTTCCAGGTCATGTACGGCTTGGTGTCGGTCGCGTTGAACGAGTTGGCGACGATGACGGCGATCGGGAGGAAGAGTATGCCGTAGATGATGGCGCAGTAGACGATGCCGCCCCGGCGGGAGAGCTTCTCCCGCAGCTGCCTTCTCATGGCCATGATCACACCCCCAGGCTTTCCATGTCGCCGCCGGTGCTCTGGTAGATCTTCACGAGGATCAGGGTTATCGCGATGAGGATGATGGAGAGCGCCGCGCCGAGCGGCCAGTTGTTGCCGCTCTGGAACTGCCGCTGGATGAGGTTGCCGATGACGTCGGAGTTGCCGCCGCCGAGGATGTCGGAGATGTAGAAGGCGCCGAGGCTCGGGATGAAGACCATGATGCAGCCCGAGAAGATACCGCTCACCGTCTGCGGCACGACGACCCGGAACAGGGTGGAGAGCCCATGCGCGCCGAGGTCGTGTGAGGCCTCGATCTGGGCCTCGTCGAGCTTCTCGATGGCCGTGTAGAGAGGCAGGACCATGAACGGGAAGAGGTCGTAGGTCATGCCGAGGACGGTCGCCGCCTGGTTGAAGAGGAAGTCGACGGGCGAGTCCACGAGGTGGAGCCCCACGAGGGCGGCGTTGAGGAAGCCGCTCGCCCCGAGGAAGGTCCTCCATCCGTAGATGCGGATGAGCGAGTTGGTCCAGAACGGGATGATGACGAGCATGTAGAGGATGACCTTGTGCTCCCGGAACGTGCGCGAGATCAGGTACGCGAAGGGGTAGCCGAGAGCGAGGCAGATGGCAGTGGAGAGTGCTGCGATCACGATCGACTGCGCGTAGATCTGCACGTAGTTGGGGTAGAGAAGGTCGGCGTAGTTCCCGAGCGTGAACTGGAACGCGACGTTGTAGTACTCGTCGAGGCTGCAGAAGCTCATGACGAGGACGTAGACGAGGGGAATCGCCACGAAGAAGGCGAGCCAGGCCACGGCCGGGATGACGGTGATGGCCGCCGGCAACGTGTTCGATCTGAACTCATGGCTGTTGAGCTTCATCTCGTCCTCACCTAGAGAAACGTGGCGTTCTGGAGGGCCTTGTAGACGACCTGGTCGGGAGACTGCACGACGCGCGCGTCCATGGGGTCCCAGTACAGGAAGACCGGGCCGTCGGCGGGCAGCGGGTCGCTCGCGAGCCGCTCGAGCCGGACCTCCTGGCCGTTGGGGAGCTCGACCATGCTCTTGAGCACCGACCCCACGTAGACCTGCTCGCGGGCGATGCCCTCGATCGAGAAGCCGTCGACGGGCATCGTCGAGAAGCGCATGCGCTCCGGGCGCACCGACACGGCAGCCATCTCACCGACCTTGAGACCGGAGCACCTGCCGAGCACGGTTCCCGACTCGATGGTGAGACGGGCGATGTCGCCGCCCACCGCACTGATGACCCCGTCGAAGAGGTTCGTCTCGCCGATGAACGTGGCCACGAACCGGTTGGCCGGCTCCTCGTAGATGTCCTTGGGAACCCCGACCTGCTCGAGCACGCCGTCATGCATGATGCCGATGCGGTCGCTCATGGTGAGGGCCTCCTCCTGGTCATGCGTGACGTAGAGGAAGGTGATGTTGAGCTTGCGCTGGAGGCGCTTGAGCTCGAGCTGCATCTGCTTTCTGAGCTTCAGGTCCAGAGCCCCGAGCGGTTCGTCGAGGAGCAGCACCTTGGGGTGGTTGACCAGCGCTCGGGCGATGGCGACGCGCTGCATCTGTCCACCGGAGAGCTGGGAGGGCCTGCGACTCTCGAAGGCGGTGAGCTGGACGAGGGCAAGGATGTCCGTCACGCACCTGACGATCTCGTCCTTGGGGACCTTGCGCATCTTGAGCCCATAGGCGACGTTGTCGAAGATCGTCATGTGCGGAAAGAGCGCATAGCTCTGGAACACGGTGTTGACGTCGCGCTCGTAGGGTTCGCGATCGGCCACGTTCTCGCCGCCCAGCAGGATTTCCCCGGACGTGGGCTGCTCGAAGCCGCCGACCATACGCAGCGTCGTGGTCTTACCGGAGCCCGAGGAGCCCAGTATCGTGAGGAACTCGCCCTCGAGCACGTCGAGGTCGAGGTCCCTCACCACATGGTTGTCTCCGTAGAACTTGTTGATGTTCCGTATTTGGACAATTGGCTCAGCACTCATGGGCACCATCCCTACTCCAGGCGATTCGGTTCTCCCGACAACAGAAGACCCCGCCTACAGGGCCTCGGTGCCACGCTCTCCCGTACGGATGCGAACCGCATCGTCTATGTCGCGGATGAAGATCTTGCCATCCCCCACCCTGCCGTCGGCCATGTGCTCACGGACGTCCGCAATGATCGCCTCGACGTCCTCGTCCTTGACCACGACGCTTGCCTGGATCTTGGGAAGCAGGTTTATGTTCATCTTGAATCCGCGGATCTCGTTGACGCCCTTGTCGCTGGCGAAGCCCTTCTGGGTGCCGCAGCCCATGACGCTCATGACCGTCATGCCGCCGCTGTGTACCTTGTCCAGAATCTGCTTGAGCTCCTCAAGCATCTCCGGGCGGATGATGAGCACGAGTTCCTTCATGGTCTCGACCTTCCCATCTGGCGTACGTCCGACCGTACGGTCGTCCTCTGCCACTCGAGCAGGAACCAGCGCGTTCTGTCACTCGTCACGCCCATCCCTGCCTTGTCGGTATTGGATGGAATCAAGTATCAGGGCAAACGCAGCAAACGCCGGAGACGTAACGGACGGTTCGAGAGTTGTGAAATGCGGGAAACCGATGGGTCCGCCGCGCGAAACGGGTTCGTTTTCCGCGCGGAACGGCATCGATTGTTATCTGAAACATTCGCAGGTGAGAGAGGTCATGTTTGGTCAAGCCCATGGTGGAGGGGATGTGTGCGTCGCGTCATCGCCATGGAAGCATGCGTACGCCGCGTACTCCACAGATGACCTGCAGAAAAACGGGCCGAATGGACGACCGCACAGCACGGCCCAACGTTTCGAGACAGTATTATCTGCATTTTATGGTCTTGGGAGGCACCTTGCAGCGGCATCCGTTAGAGCGGCCGTCCATTCGGCCCGCTTTTCTGCAGGTCACTCGTGGAACCACCTTGCCTCGACCGCTGCAACGTGTCTCATGGCACCCCATCGCGCGACGATAGGCGAGAACGTGCGATGAGGCCGCCCCATCGCCGCCGCCATGTTGGCAATCTCGAGGATGGGGATATTCGTGGAACTCGTCTCGGAGTTCCTATAGGTAAGGGTCCCGCCGGCATCGAAGAAGGTGACGACGGGACCCCTCATGTCTCGCGCGCTCCCGAGGACTGCTGCCCTACCTGGTCACGTACTGATACGTATCGGTCATGGGAACGAAGGTGATAGGAATCTCGTCAGTGCCGATCGCCGTGGGAACCCACCTCACCATGTACTCCATCCCAGGTTCCTCGAGGTTGAAGTGCCCGATGGTGATTGCGCACTTGTTCTGGCCGAGCATGCCGGCGTCACGAATGTACTCACTGGTGGTGAAGTCGATGAACTCCATGGTCACGAGTGCGTCGACATCGTTCCTGTCTGCGTACTCGATTTCATGGGTGTCCGCCTTGGCGTCGCCCAGCACGTGCATGGGCACATGCACGCGACGCACGCGCGCATCCGCATCGCCGATGATGCGTGTACCGTTGAGGCCGAGCCTCTTCACGAGATAGGCCGCAAGTCCCATGCCGCTCATCTCGGGAATCTCGAAGTCGAGACCGAGCGAGACATCCCCCACGCGGCAGTCAAGCCAGCCGAGCTTCCAGCCCAGTCCGTAGAAGATCCCGTCCACCATGGAGCCGCCCTCATCGATGGGCACCTTGGAGTGGATGTAGTCATGGCAGCGCCAGACCGTGCCACCCCACTCGTCGAGAAGGGCCTTCTTCGCACGATAGGTCCTGTTGTCAGCGACGACGTCTTGGTGGTCCCCGTGGTTCCAGAAGAGTGCCTCGTGCGCGATGACGAGGTTGGCACCCAGCTCCATGGCCCTGCGAATGACGTCGGCCGTCGGCCAGATGCACGTCACGATGCCCGTGCACTCCTGGTCGGTGCTTCCGTAGGTAACCTGGTCGCGTGTGGTGGCGTCATCGATCGGCGCATCCGTCCATGGGTCGCAACCGCTGCAGTAGTCCTTCACGCCTCTGATGACCTGGCTGATGAGCATGAATCCTCTCCCCCTTCTGCGACCGGCACTCTCAAGCGGATCGCTATTCGTCGTCCTCGCCATCTTCTATCTGCAAGGTATTGACGAGGCGCATGGACTGCCTACCCATCTCGATTGCCTCCTCGATGCCATCGACGGTAAGTCTCTCCGCCGAGAGGCACAGCTCGAGGGACAGCGCCACGTTGACCCCCGCCACGAGAAAGACGTGATCGTTGATGTAGGGCGCGAACGCCTGGTTGACACTGCCTTGAAGAATGTCCGTAAGGATGAGCACCTCGTCATCAGGAGAGAAATCCGAGAAGAGCTCGTTGACCTGTGGCACCAGAGGCGTCTCGTCCACGTACGCACAGACGACATTGAGCGCCGTCTTGTTACCTAGGAAGTCAAGCGTATCCGCAAGTCCCCTAGCAAAATAGTTGTGCGAGGCAATGACGACATGTCTCATGGTTCTCTCTCCACTTCCAGGGTCCATTCCCTCCCAAAACGCAGGGGACCCAGACAAGGCGACTGACGGCAAGTGTAGGACACATGGTGTACCCCATCGAAGACAACCCTCTCCCGTGGTTGCCTTCGCGGAGGGGCTCCCAGGTGCGGGCGGCAGACGAACACGTCAGCCGCCCGCACCAGAAGCACAAAGAGGTGCTAGCCGAGAATACCGAAGGCCGAGCAGACGCAGCTGATCACGATGATGCCAAGGATGATCCAGTTGAGCTTGACGCCCTTCTTGATGAGCCGATAGACGACAACCGCGGCAAGAACCGCAAGGAGGTTCGGGAAGATCGCGTCGAGCACGCCCGTCTGAAGCGCGAGCGAGATGTCGCCGTACTGGAACGTGAGAGGGGTCGAGATCTTGATGGCCGAGTAGATGAGCGACCCCACCACCGTCAGACCGAGAATGGACGCGGCATCGGTAAGGATGTTGAGCTTGTCGGCCATGCTCGTGATGACCTGGGCACCAGCGCTGTAACCCTGGTTGTAGTTCTGCAGACGCCAGCCGAGGATCGCCATCCAGAGCGCACACCAGAGGAGGATGCCGACGGGGCTTCCCTGCATGGCCATATAGCCGGCGATGGAGCCGAGGATCGTCATCGGGAGGATCCAGATGAAGACGTCGCCGATGCCGGAGAGCGGGCCCATGAGACCGACCTTGAGATCGTTCTCGGCTTCCATGCCACCGAGGTGTCCCTTGTCCTCGACGGCAAGGCCTGCACCAAGGAGGAGTCCGGAGACGGGCGGCGTGGCGTTGAAGACGCAGTCGAGCTGGTTCAGCATCGCCGTGTTGAAGGCGTCCTCGTCGTTGCCGTAGATCTTGCGGAGCGCGTAGTAGGCGGAGAACGCGGCGCAGGGGGCGTTCTGGGTTGCGTAGGAGTAGGAGACCGTGTCCATGAGCCACATACGACGGCTGCAGACGTTGAGGTCTTCCTTGGTCAGTACCGGCTCATAGGTGCCATCAGGAAGCTGCTGTGGCGCAGAGGCCTCGTCGAAGTCCTTGAAATCTGCGGGCTTGAAGAAGTTACTCATCTTCGAGCTCACCCCCGTTCTCGGAGATAGCGGCCGTAGGTACGGTGGTGCTGGACTTGAGCCTGAAGTACTCGATTGCTATCGCTCCGCCGAGAAGCGCGATGGGCAGAACGGTGAGACCGAGGTAGGCGGAGAGTACGTAGCCCACGATCAGGAAGGCGTAGAACTTCTTGACGGGCATGAAGGTGAGGAGCATGGCAAAGCCCGTGACAGGGAGGATGCCCGCGGCGATGGTGAGACCGCCCGTGAACCACGCGGGCATGAACGCCAGGACGGCGTCGATGGCGGACTGACCGAAGGCCAGCACGAGGGCCATGGGAAGCGCACCCTGAAGGAACAGGTAGACGTGGGACAGGAAGACGGAGCGAAGCATCTTGTCGTACTCACGCCTTACGGCATGGCCGCGAACGACCTTGAAGACCCAGGAGTTATAGATCTTGAAGAGGACGTCCAGCTGGACGTAGAGCATTGCCACGGCAACACCGACGGCGAGACCGACGGAGATGTCGTTCGTACCGGCGAGGCAGGCGAGGACGGTCGCGACCAGGCCCGCCATGCCATAGTCGGGGGCAGAGGAGCCGCCGAGACCAGCCGCGCCCATGGACATGAGCTGGATGGTGCCGCCGACCACGAGTCCGGTGTTGGGGTCTCCCAGGATGATTCCGGCCACCCAGCACATGAGCGCATGCTGGAACGGGAAGAGCTGCGTGGAGTACATGTCTGCAGCCCTAAAGCCCGACAGGAGAACGATCAGGATGAACTGAAGCGCATTAATCGTCATGACAACCACCTTTCGCTAGATCGAGATGTACTCGGAGATTGGAACGGATTTGTCGGTGGTCATGTAACGGACCTCGACCTTGGTGCCTGCTGCAGCGATTCTCTGATAGACGGGAATCTCCTCCTCGTGGATGAAGGCCCTTCTACCGGCCTTGACCCCGGGCGTGCCCTCGGGCGGCAGCTCGGTCAGGCCAAGCGTGAGGATGGGGATGTTCTGCCCCTGCTCGATGAGACCGAGAAACGTCTGGGGGTCCCGCGCGATGACGAATACCGTATGACCGTCGTACTTCCCCGCCTTGAAGTTGTCGAATGCCACCTCGTGGGTGATGATTGACAGCGCCTGACCAGAAGGCTTTGACATCTTCATGGCCGTCTTGCGCACGTCGTCGGTTGCCGTGGCGTCGTCGATGATCATGGTTCTCTGGGCGGCGTACGTGGGACACCAGAAACCCTGGACGATACCGTGCAGCAGACGATAGTCAATCCTTCCCGCAACAATACTCATGCACTCTCTCCTTTCCGAACTGCCGTGGACTAAAGAAAACAACGGAACGTCTGGGATTGCATCCGTATCCCACGTGCAACCCCACATGCATCTGGAGGCTAAGATAGCAACGCGGTCGAGAAGGCACTGCCGCGCTGGAACCTCTCGCCAACATGCGCGGTCTTTCGACAACGCTCGGCAGAGGTAACGAAGGTTCTGTGAAGTTGTCGACACTTCTCTTCGACACTCGCAGTCGCAGGACTGGACGAGACGTCCGCGGACGCTACTCGTCCTCGAGGGTCTTGCCGCCCGTCCGAATCGTCTCGCCGCGGTCGGCCATGTCGACGTTCAGCATGTGGTGGACGTATGCGACCTCCGACACGGGTATCTCGACCTTGTATCTCCTGCACATGTCGCCGAACGACAGGCGGAACCAGCGGATGAAGTCCTCGTTCTCTCGCTCGAACTCGTCGACGCCAGGGTAGTCGTCGACGAAGTTCTTGGTGACGAGGCGCTCGATGAGCCCGCAGAGATGGACGTAGAGCCCAATCTGTCGCCGGGAGTCGATGGTCTCGCCCGAGAGGCGCGAGAGCTCGTGCATGGCGCGGTCCGCCTCCACGTAGAGCATCTCCGGGTTGAGGATGGTGATCGACTCGGCGACGTTTCTCAGCGTGAGGTTTCTCAGCAGCCTCGCGTGAAACTCCGCCATCTCCTCGGGCCCAAGGACTCGAGCGAGCGCGCGATCGAGGGCGTCCGAGGTACCCGAGTACAGGATGTCCCCGAGCGCGACGAAGGGAACGGTCGTGATGCCCGGGTTCATGGTACCCACGAGGGCCCGGACACGGTAGCTCCCGAACACCGTCGCCTGGTCCCCGTGATGCTCGAGATCGGCATAGTCACAGGTGATCAGACGTACGGAGAGCTGCTCCGGAAGGCTGTCCTGCACGAGTTGCCTGATCTTGTCGGCCGCAAGGGTCCCTGCCTCGGAGCAAAACGCAATCGCCTCGTGTCCCTTTGTTCCACGCACGACCCTATATGTGGGAGAGCACGCGCCGATACCCGCATGGAGCGCGTCATCGACGCTCTCGTGCGCAACGAGCGCCTCCCCGACCTCGAGCGCAAGTCCCGTCGAGACGTTGTTGACGACGTAGAGGTCACCGTTGATCACACCGGGGATCGCGTCGCTGATCTGCGCGAGCGACCCCATGTCCACGAGGACGACGACGGTGCTGCAATAGGTAAAGCGTTCGAGCAACCTGGAAAGCGGACCCACGATGTCGGCGATCTCCTGCTCGTAGGTCATGTCGATGGCCTCGAACACGCGCTGGCGAAGAATCCTGTTCGCCGCGTCGGCGATGCTCGTCGCCGTCGAATAGCCATGGCAGAGGATGACGCCAAGAACGTCGCGACCGTCCATCGTCGAGTTGATGGCCTCCTTGACCTCGAGGTAGAGCGGCAGGAGGGTGAGCTCGTCAAGCTCCACGCCCAAAGCAGCCCTGACCTTTGCCGCGATCTGCTCCACCACGACGGTCGTCGTCTGAGAGCTCTTGCTGAGCGTCGCGACCATCTGCCTGAGGACCTTGTGGTTCTTCCGGCGCCAAAGGGAGATGTACAGACCTCCCCAGAGCTGTATGGAGAGGGACTGCGCCAGGGAGCGCGCCACCTTCCTGGAGAGCTCTATGCCATACTCGCCGTTCACCTCTTCGATCACGGGGCTCAGGACGCGCTCGTGCGCATTCTGCCGAGGGCTCACGTTCTGACCATCGAAGTTTATAAGGTCCTGGTTGGCGTGTATGGCCTCCGACGCCGCCATGAAGAACTCGTCGAACGAGATTTCCCCGCTGCGATACGACAGGTAGGAGTCGACCATCTGCTGGAAGAAGGCAATGGTGTGCGTCGACGTATCCGAGGTGACGCGCAGGTCTCCAGAGACCAACTGGTCGTCATCCGCCTGTGGTGGCGTCGTACCCAGGATGTGGGGTGGCAGGTTATAGGAGCGGATGGTCAGGCGCTCGTCATCCCGATTCAGGTAGGCACCGGCACAGCAGTTGGTTATGCAGGCCCTGAGGCCGTCGAGGTTCTCGGCGAAGTCGGCTCCCACCAGGGCTCGAAGCGCGCCACGGCTGATGGAGGCATCGGAGGCGACCCTTCGACCCTCCGTGCGCAGATACTGCATGACGAGGACGGAACGCTCCTCCTCGGTGCGCTCGGAGTAGCGCGGGAGCGAGATCGTGATGGGAAGGACGCGGGAGAGGGCCGCCACCTCCCTGCCCTCGGCAGGACGGGCGGTCGCGATGATGAAGCGCACGGGACGGGGCGCCTTGGCGTCCCTGGCCCGCACCTGCTCCTCCTCCGTGACCCTCGACAGGAGAAGCTCGGAGACCGTCGGCGACAGGTGGTCAACCCGGTGGAGGTACACGACGCCGCCGTTGGCCTCGCGCACCGCCCCCGTGACGGTGGCGTTCCCGAAGACGTCTCGCTCGAGGGCCGAGCCGTTGTCGTCGTAGCGGGAGCAGTCAACGCTGACGAAGCGGGAATCCTGGGGCAGCACCCCGGAGTTGACCCCGTACTCGTGGGTCAGGCGTGAGATGAACGACTTGCCCGTGCCATGCTCGCCGACGACGAGGACGGGCAGGCCGTTGGGCGGATAGCACATCGCGCTCTTCAGCTGCTCGACGCAGGCACCGAGCGAGAGGTCGCAGCCGATCGCCTTGTCGTAGTCCTGGCGCTCGACGGCGCCGACCGTAGAGAGCAGGTCTCGCATGGAGGCATACTCGGAGTGGTCGAGCGTGGTCTGCAGATAGCGCTCGAGACCCCTACGATGAAAGAAAAGCACCGGTCGTGCGTTGACCTTGACGGTCAGGCCGTCGCGCACGAGGTCGTTGAGGTACTGGCTGGCTAGGTTGCGACTCACCGTGCAGTCCGACGCTATTCTCGCCGTTGTGAACGGGTTGACGGAACTTGGGCTCATTTCCCGCGTGATCTTGTCGAGATGCCTCAGGATCTCGTCTCTCGTCTCAGATGCAGACATGTTCCCGTTCCCATCCCCCATGTGCCAACTGGCCAGGGCACAACACTACCATGCGAGACACGACAAGAGAACGATGACTACGCCGCAAGCGGTATCGCATCCTCGCCAATACCTTGTCCTGAGTGTCGAATTGTGCCCTTGGCTGTCGAAGCGGCCGGGCATCGGCTGTCCCTGTCGTGACCAACCCTAGGATGAGGGTAACCAACCGTCTTGGGAGAAACGCCATGAACCTCGATCCTCGTCCCATCAGAAGCGACATCCCCGTACACAACCTCAGGCCGGAGAAGGAGAAGGTCTCGCGCTGGTCGTTCATGAAGGTGCTCCGCGAGCACAGCGACCTCAAGGAGTACTATCCCGAGGTCAATCCCTTCGTGGAGTGTTACAGGTTTCGCCCGAACACCTACGCCATCTTCAACCCGTCCATCATGGCTGGGTGCGGGGACGTGTGGAGCTATCTTGTCATCGGACCCACGAAGGCCCTTCTCATCGACACAGCCTTTGGCCTGGGAGACCTTCGCGCCACCTGCGAGCACCTGGCACCCGGGCGAGAGATAGTCTGTGCCAACACGCACAAGCACGTTGACCATATCGGCGGCAATGCCTCCTTCGACACCGTCTACATCAACGAGTTCGACGCAGAGGGCTTGCGCGACGAGGAGACACCCGACTACATGGCAGGTCTTCTGCTCGACGGCGAGGGCAGGCCCTCCGCGTCGGACTTCGACCCGGCGGATCTCGTTCCCTTCCAGAAGTACGAGGTCATCGGAGTGGCGGACGGGTACGTGTTCGACCTTGGCGCCACCGACTCCGGTGAGAGGTACGAGATCGAGCTCGTTCACCTCTCCGGCCACACCGCCGGGCAGTCAGGCTTCTTCGACCGTCAGACCGGTTGCTTCTTCATCGGCGACTCCACGAGCGCCCTTCTGGACGAGGGCGAGCGCTATCCCGAGTACTGCACCATCCGCTCGATGCGCGACAGGCTGCAGACGGCACTCGATAGGCACGGTGACCAGATCAGCGGCATATTCCCGGGCCACGGTACCATCGACCTGCACCCCGTGACGCTCCAGTACCTCATCGACGCCGCCGACCTCATCCTCGCCCATCCCGACCAGTACGACAAGAAGATCGATTGGTTCGGTCGCACGCTCTACACCAAGAACGTCTACCAGTTTGGCAGCGACCTCAAGTACACGATGGATACCGTGGGATAGCGTTCCACCAGCTGCGCGTTAGAGCGAGAAGCCCTCGAACGTGTCGATGCTCTCGTCGGCCTCGCTCGTATCCTGGCTGAGGCTGCCCCCACGATAGCCGATTACATACGTCCCGGCGGCACGTGCCGAGGCTATGCCCGTGGGCGAGTCCTCGAAGACGACCGTACGAGCGGGGTCGGCGTCCAGAAATCCCATCGCGCGCCGGTAGGGCTGCGGATCCGGCTTGAAGCGCTCGACCATGTCACCGCAGACGATCGCGTCGTAGAGCGACATCATCCCAAAGCGGTCAAGCGCATAGATGATATGGCAGGTCAGGGTCTGGGAGACGAGCCCGACGAGAATCCCGCGCGCGCGAAGCGTCCGGATGAGGTCGATGACGCCCGGCGATGGCTTGATGTCCATCCTGCGATAGACGGCACCGTTCGTCGCGCCGTCCGCAAAGAGCTCCGCGATGGTGCGCGTGGAGTGATGGGCGTCGAGAATCTGCTGGAGCGAGTCGTCCCCCGCCGTCCCCGCAAGCGCCTCGAGCTCCTCGACCGAGGGGTTGACGCCTATCGCCTGGAACTGCCGTATGAGAAGTCGAACGCTGAGGGCCTCGGTGTCAGCGGTCACTCCGTCAAAGTCAAACAAGACGCATTCGATGGTGGTGGGACGCCCCATGGCTGCCTTTCTCGCAGAGTCGCCAAAACGAACACGAGCATAGCAGGGCGCATGGGTCCGAGACATTCATGCGAGGGATTCTCCAGGCAGTGCACAATCCCCTGACATGAGGACACACCGCAGGATCTTCTACCTCCTGCGCATGGCCGTATCGTTGAAGCAGAAGTAGTCGGGATGATGGCGCGACTGCGTGTATTCGAACATCGTCCCCTCCCCATTGAAAGTCTGGCTCGTGACGACGGCAAGGTAGTCGACGTCCGCAATGTCGAGAAGGCGCTCGTCATCGGCATCGGCGCGCTCGACGGTGATGGTGCGCTTGCTCGTGATGATGCTCATGCACAGGTCTCGCTCGAGATACTCGTAGATGGAATGCGAGGCGATCTCTCTCGTCAGCCCGGAAACGGCGCTCGCGAGGAAGTGGTTCTTGTCGAGAATGACGGGCTTGCCGTCGAGAAAGCGCACACGCTCCACGTAGAGCAGGTCCACTCCCTCGGCAAATCCGCTCTCCAAGGAGAACTCGGCATCGCAGACGAGCGATTCGTAGCGCATGACCTTCGTCGTGGTGTGGAGCCTGTTCCTGCGGGCCGTCTCCGTGAAGGTCTCTATCCCACCGATCTCGAACAGCGCCCGCTTTCGTGGGCGATAGAGGACGAGCACGCCCTTGCCATGGATGGGCTGCACGAACCCCTCTTCGGCGAGCATGCCCAAAGCCCTCCGTAGCGTGTTGTGGGAGCACTCGTATCTCTTCACGAGTATTGCCTCCGAGGGGAGAAAGGACTGGTAGGGGTAGTCTCCCCTCTCGATCGCATGACGAATGTCCTTGTAGATCTGGTTGAAGATAGCTCTCACCACGATCTCCTTCACTTATATGAATGAGTAGTTCGCCCGCCGTCACTATCATACCGTTTGCCGTAACTTATGTGAATGACCTAACTTATTCAAATGAGATGAGCGCATGCTGTCATCACCCGAGAGGGAGTATGTTGAAGAGGCGAAGGAGAGAGGAACCCACGATGGGAAAGTACACGCAAGATGCCGAGAAGCTCCTAGGATTGGTGGGAGGCAGGGAGAACATCTCCGCGGTATCCCACTGCATGACGCGCATGCGCTTCGCGCTGCACGACCCAGAGAAGGCGGACGTCAAGGCCATCGAGGATCTTCCGAGCGTGAAGGGTAGCTTCACACAGGCCGGACAGTTCCAGGTCATCATCGGAAACGACGTATCGGTGTTCTTCAAGGATTTCATCGCGCTCGGTGGAATCGAGGAGAGCTCGAAGGAGGACGTCAAAAAGGAAGGGCTCAAGAACCAGAACCTGCTCCAGAAGGCCATGGGTGCCATCGCCGAGGTCTTCGCACCGCTCATTCCCGCAATCATCGTAGGTGGCCTCATCCTCGGCTTCAGGAACTGCATCGATTCCATCTACTTCTTCGGGGACGGCACCCAGACGCTCTGTAACATCAGCCAATTCTGGACGGGCGTGGACAGCTTCCTCTGGCTCATCGGCGAAGCCGTGTTCCATATGGGCATTCCCGTGGGCATCTGCTGGTCGGTCACGAAGAAGATGGGTGGTACGCCCATGCTCGGCATCGTGCTGGGCCTCACGCTCGTCTCGAGCCAGCTTCTCAACGCCTACTCGGTCGGCGCCGCCGACGCGAACGCGGCCTTCGACTGGACCAAGTACACGTGGAACTTCGAGTACTTCCAGGTCCGCATGATTGGCTACCAGGCCCAGGTCATTCCCGCCATCCTCGCCGCGCTCACGCTCGGGTACCTTGAGCGGTTCTTCCGCAAGATTACGCCGGCGGTGGTATCGATGATCGTCGTCCCGTTCTGCAGCCTCGTGCTCGCTGTCATCGCCGCCCACTTCGTGCTCGGCCCCATCGGCTGGTGGCTCGGCTCCGGCATCTCCTCGATCGTCTATGCCGGCATCACCGGCCCCTTGAAGCTCGTCTTCGGTGCGATCTTCGGATTCTTCTACGCACCCCTGGTCATCACCGGACTTCACCACATGACCAATGCCATCGACCTGCAACTCATTGCCGACTACGGTGGAACCATGCTCTGGCCCATGATCGCGCTGTCCAACATCGCACAGGGCTCCGCCGTCCTCGGTATGGCGCTTCTCCAGAAGAGAAACGAGCGCGCACAGCAGGTCAACATCCCCTCCATCATCTCCTGCTACCTCGGCGTCACCGAGCCTGCCATGTTCGGCGTGAACCTCAAGTACATGTTCCCGTTCTTCTGCGCCATGACGGGCTCCGCATGTGCCGCCCTGGTCTGCGTGGGCGGTAACGTCACGGCAAACGCCATCGGGGTGGGCGGCCTCCCGGGCATCCTCTCCATCCAGCCACCGTACATGGGCATCTTCGCCATCTGCATGCTCATCGCGGTCGTCGTTCCGTTCGTGCTCGTTCTCGTCGTGGGCAAGAAGAAGGGCATCGGCACGGACGCCGAGGTCGCCGGCGGCATCGACATGAGCGCAGCAGCCAGCCAGATCTTCGGCGCTGGCAAGTAGTCCCTACCATACGAGAACAGCACCCTTGCCCGTGCTGACACCAACGGCTCGCCGTCAGCGTCAGCACGGGACCAGAGGAAGAGGAAGCACTATGGGCTTTGACGACAAGACGGTCTATCAGGTGTACCTGAAGTCGTTCTGCGACTCGAACGCAGACGGCCGCGGAGACCTCAGAGGACTCACGAGCAAGCTTGGGTACATCGCATCCCTAGGCGTCGACTACATCTGGATCACGCCGTTCTTCGTCTCCCCACAAAACGACAACGGCTACGATGTGGCAGACTATCGCGAGATCGATCCAGCGTTTGGCACCATGGCGGACTTTGACGAGCTCATGCGCGAGGCGCACCAGAAGAGCCTGGGGATCATGCTCGACATGGTCTTCAACCACACGTCAACGTCGCACGAGTGGTTCCAGCGCGCCCTCTCTGGCGACAAGCGCTACCAGGACTACTACGTCTTCCGGGATGGGGATCCGGATATGGCTCCCACCAACTGGACGTCGAAGTTCGGGGGTCCCGCCTGGGAGTACGTGCCATCGCTGGGCAAGTGGTACCTGCATCTCTTTGACGTCACGCAGGCAGACCTCAACTGGGACAACCCCGAGGTGCGCGATGCCCTGGCACAGGTCATCGAGTTCTGGAAGGACAAGGGCGTGAGCGGCTTCCGCTTCGACGTGGTGAACCTCATCTCCAAGCCCGCAACGTTCGAGGACGACCACGAGGGGGACGGCAGACGCTTCTATACCGACGGTCCCCACGTCCACGAGTACCTTGGCGAGCTGGTAAGGCGCACCGGCATTCGCGATTACGTGACCGTCGGGGAGATGTCCTCCACGGCACTCGACCAATGCATCGGATACTCACGCCCCTCACGTCACGAGCTCTCGATGACGTTCAGCTTCCACCACCTCAAGATCGACTATGGGAACGGTGACAAATGGACTCTCGCACGCCCCGACATCGTCCAGCTCCAGCATCTGCTCAAGACCTGGCAGGAGGGCATGCAGGCGGGCGGCGGCTGGAACGCGTTGTTCTGGTGCAACCACGATCAGCCGCGTGTCGTGTCGCGCCTGGGCGACGACGGCCCGCTTCATCGCGAGAGCGCCAAGATGCTCGCCGCCTGCTGCGACCTCATGCGTGGCACCCCCTATGTCTACCAGGGTGAGGAACTGGGCATGACCAACGCCCACTTCGATTCACTCGATGAGTGGCGAGACGTCGAGAGCCTCAACTACCACCACATCCTCATGCGGCGTGGTCTCTCCGACGACGAGGCGCTCGCCGTAATCGCAGAGCGGTCACGTGACAACGGACGCACTCCCATGCAGTGGGACGCGGGGCGCACCGTGGGGTTCACGACGGGCACCCCGTGGATCGAGCCCTCCAAGAGCACCTCCGCCTGCGACGAGTCACTCATCAACGTCGCCTCCGAAGTCGATGACCCTTCCTCGGTGCTCTCGTTCTACAAGCAGCTCATCGTCCTGCGCAAGAGTTCGCCTGTCATCTCCACGGGAGGCATCCGCTTTCTCGATGACGCCTCCGTACCGGTGATCGCCTACCTGCGCTCAGGGAACCTCCCTGTCGGAGTACCTGGGGACGCACGGCAGGTCATGGCCGAAAGAGACTCGATTCTTGTGCTCTCGAACTTCTCAGGCAAAGAGGAGGAGACAGGACCCGAGGTCGCTCGGCTCATCGCCGAGAACACGTGGGAGGTCCTGCTCGACAGCTACGATGACGCTCATGCATGGGATGGTACGGCACCTGCGCTCAGGCCCTTCGAGGGCGTCGTCCTGAGGATGCGCATGGGGAATTGAGCGCATTTTTGCACGGCCCTTTGTGCGAAGATTACCGAGGGCCATCGGAGGGGGTGTGAGACGAATGAGAAGAGAATACCCACATGTGGCACAGCCCTTCGAGCTCATGCAGTCCTTCTACCGGGAGGAGCATGACCCTCTCATCCGCTGCGAGATAGACCTCGGTTCGCACGTCGACGTCTCTCTCCTGAGGGATGCGGTCGGGGTCTCCATCGCCGCCGCTCCCCTCGTCTCGTGCGTCTTTGACGAGAGGACCGGACGCTGGATCGAAGCGGGGTGCGATGCCACCGACGTCGTATGCGTCGTCGATGCCGGCAATGACCTGTCTCTCGCATGCTCCGAGCTGCTCAGGCCCCTTGACCACCATGCCGGCCCTCGCATGCACATCGGCGTGGTACGCGGGAACGAGGCTGACTCCCTCTGCGTCGTCGTCGACCACATGTTCTGCGACGGAGCAGGTCTCAAGCAGTACCTCTATCTCCTCGCAAGAATCTACACGGCCATGGAGGGAGGCTCTGACGGCCTCGACCTCGTGCGAGGATACCCCCTGAGGAGAGACCTCGGTCAAGTGACCCAGAACCTCGGAGCCAAGAATCGGCTGCGCGCCGTGCTCTCAAAGGGGGCAGGCGTGGGTGCGGGCTCAACGCCGCAGCTCCTGTCCGGAAACGGACCTGCGGAAGCCCACCTGATACGCGTCACGATTGCCGCCTCGTCGCTTAGCACGGCGGCCGATATGGCAAGGCCGATGGGGGCGACGGTCAACGACCTGCTCCTGGCGGCCTATGCCCGTGCCCTTTGCAAGAGGACCGGATGCACGGACGTCACCCTCCCCTGCCCTGTCGACCTACGGCGCTTTGGCCATCCCGGACAGTCGTTTGGCATCTGCAACCTGACCTCCAACTACTTCTGCCATCTCACGATACGAGACGACGAAGGCTTCGACGAGGTACTTGCCGATGTTGCCGGACAGATGAGAGAGCAGAAGGAGGGCGTCGGCTGCCTCCAAGGACCATTGCTGTTCCATGCGATCGCGCGCGTCCTACCGCGAAATGCGTTGAGGCGGATCTTCTTCGCAGTGGCGGGGGTTCCGGTGGTCTCCTATACCAACCTCGGCATTCTCGATGAAGGTCGCCTGGCATTCGGCTCGACCGAGACGAGAGGGACATTCATCGCCACCGCCACGAAGAGACCCCCTTCCTTCCAGCTGAGCGCCTCGACCTTCAGGGGTTCGTGCGCCCTGACGAGCTGCCTCTACGCAGACGAGAGCGATCTTGCCGTCGCCGAAGGGGTTCTTGGTGGCGTGAGGGACGAGATCGTTCGCTTCTCCGCATAGGGCCCTGTGCAAGACCCTCAGTCAGCGCCTACCAACCCATAGATCCTCGCAAAGGTACGCACGTGGGCATCGAGCAGCGCAAGCGCATCATCTCTCCCTGCCTCGTCCTGGTCGTATCGGCAGAGCAGGAAGAAGAGAACCGCGTAGTACTCGAGTGCCACCGCCCGCGCGTCTTCCCCGCGCGAGACCGCGGTTGGGCTCTTTGCGATGAGGGCGCTTAGGTATGAGACGGCTTGGTCCATGAAGAGGTTGCGATAGAGGTTCGCAAGCTCCGGCACGTCGTAGCGCGCCAGCTCGAGCATGCGACGATATCGAGAGGCGAAGGAATCTTCCAGATAGAACAGGAAGGCCTCCTTGGTTATCGCCCGAAGCGTCTCGAGATCGACTGGCGCTCGGGAGAGAGGGTCCTTGTCCCCGGCGAGAATACCGAGTCGTGCGCCAAGCTGCCCCATGCGATCGGACATGTCATCGACGCAGGTGTCAAATATGGCACGTTTGCTGGGAAAGTGCTTGTAGAGCGATGCGTCCCTGATGCCCACGGCATCCGCTATGTGCCTGACGGTGGTTCCGGCATAGCCCTTGGTCGAGAAGAGCGTCAGCGCCTCGTCCACGATGCGCTCGCGAGTGCTCATTCGCCCGCCTCATGTGCCAGCGCCGCACGGACCTCACCCTCGTTGGCAAAGAGCACGCAGCCTCCCTCGTGATCCCCCTCGAGAAGCCCCCGCTCGCGGAGACGCCTGAAAAGGGGGGAGTCGAGGGCCTCCTCGAGCGAGCACTCGGCAAGGCTCGTGTCGGAGTAGGGGGAGAACGGGCAGGGCTCGACGCCGCCGCGGGCGTTTATGTGAAAGAAGCCTCGACCGGCCGCAAGACAGCCCCCGCTCAGGGCCTCGTCCCTGGGAAACGAGATCAGCACCATGTCACGAAAGTCCCTGCGCAGGGAGAGGACGCCTTGGGCGAGCCTTTCTCGTCCCGCCTCATCTATCGCCAGATCTCTTGACCCGTCAAAGGGCACGTACTCGACAAAGACCACGGCACGCGCGCCTCGGCGTCGCAGGTCATCGAGAAAGTCCCGTCCGATGACGAGGTCGAGGTTGTCCCTCGTAACGGTAACGGAGACGCCAAAGAGCAGCCTGCGCGAGAGCAGGCGCTGCATTTCCTGCGCCACCGCCGCGTAGGTACCCGCACCACGACGGGCGTCGGTCTCCTCCTCGCCCCCCTCGACGCTGATCACGGGAACGAGATTGCGATGCTGGTCAAACAGGCGAAGCACCTCCCCGTCAAGGAGCGTCCCGTTCGTGAAGACGGGAAAGAGCATGTCCTTGCGCCCACCTGCCACCTCAAGCACGTCAGGACGAAGGCAGGGTTCCCCACCAGCGAGGAGGGCGAAGCTCACCCCCAGCTCGGACGCCTGCACGAAGATGCGCTCCCAGTCCCACGCACATAGCTGCTCGGGGTCCTCGTGCGCGTCGCAGATGCAGTTGGTCCATGCGTAGCAGCCCGAGCAATGAAGGTTGCAGCGACTGGCGATGCTGCAGATGAGGAAGGGCGGCACATGGACACCACGCCGCTCCGCACGAGTCCGTCTCGCCGTGGCGCGCTTGCTCGCGGCGGCAAAGGCAAGTGCGAACCTCGTCTCACGCGGATCGTCTGCCGTTGCCGCAACGATTTCGCGCACCACGTCGGCAACTCCCCGCTCGAGGTATCCCATGAGGTCGTCGGCCATTACTCTCCCTTTTCTCGTGTAAGGTAGCAATTGCTAGCCTATCGGTACACAGGATGACCGAACGCGATCTGGTGGTCAAGAAAGTTTCTGCGGACCACATTCTGCGATTGCGCCAGAATTCCCCTACCGGCAACGTGCACCATCCTTGAGTCAGGAAGAGGGAACCGACTGCGGCATCAAAGGAAAGAGCACCAATGCAACCCACGTTACCTGCGCTTCGCAACCGCAAGATTGCTAAGCTTCTAAAAAAGAAGCCTCAAGTTGGTTGAGGGACATCTTGTGCATGAGGCATCCTGAGACCGTCGACAGCACCGTCCGGAACGACCGAAGAAGCCAACCGAAAGGCAGCACCATGAGTTTCAGAGATAACCTTCAACACCTGCGCTCCACACGCAACATGACCCAAGAGCAACTCGCCATGCTCCTTGGCGTATCACGCCAAGCCGTCTCAAAATGGGAAGCCGAGAAGGCCTATCCCGAGATGGATAAGCTGCTCAAAATCTGCGACCTCTTTAAATGCTCTCTCGATGACCTGGTAAAGGGAGACCTCACCCATCTCCCAAGCGATTCCGCACAAAGCCTACCCACAGACGCCCCTATAACGGACATCTGCGGCTACGACGAGATGATGCGAGAGTTCTCCCTGAAGATATCCCTTGGCATTGCCCTCATACTCTTTGGTGTAGCCGGGGCGGCCTTCTTTGGAAAGGACTCCATGTCGGCGGGGGCGGATCCCAGCGCCCTCTCCGTGGTCTCGTTGTTCATCGGCATAGCCGCAGGACTCGCCCTTATCATCCCGGCAGGCGTCGAGAACAGCGCCTTCAGGCACGACCATCCCTTTATCGAGAATTTCTACACCGCCGAGCAGTGCAGGAAAAACCGAAAGCTGTTCACCACGTGTTTGGTATCCGGGATAACCCTCATTTTCATGGGAATCGTGAGCACCGTCATCCTGCAGGCAAACGAGTCCCTCTCTAGTGCCGTTTTCCTCATGTTCACCGCCTTCGGCGTATTTCTCATCGTCTATGGTTCGCTCATGGGAAACAGGAGCGACCTCGATGCCTATAATCGCGAGTCTTTGAAGGACCTCTCCGACGAAAGGATTGCCGAGCTCAGCCCCGACAAGCAAGAGCAGGTGCGCGCCACCAAAAAGAGCGAAGGTCTCTATGGCGGCATCATGATGATTGCCACCGCGGTCGGTCTTCTGCTGCTTTTTGTTCCGGCCTTCCATGCGCAGAGCTTCTTTTGGCTGGCATGGCCTATCGGGGGCATACTCTGTGGGACAATTGCCGCATTTCGCGGAGAAACGAGAAGGTAAGCCATCAAACGACCTTGCCCGCGCCACGACAGCCTGGCCGGCGCTATCCTTGTCTCGATGACCACACACTCCCGTCGAAAGCTCTATACCTGTGATACGTCTCTTTGCAAGCGACCTGGATGGCACGCTCCTCAACCTCACGCACGGCGTCGACCACACGATTCTCTCGTCCGTGCGTGAGGTGTGCGACCAAGGCCGCCACTTTGCGATTGCCACCGGCCGCTGCATGCGTTCGAGCGCCAGCTTCGGGTTTGATGACCTGCCAGTGAGCGTCGTCTGCGCCAACGGCTCGCTCGTCTATGACGCGGATGGCACCCTCATCCACCACGACCTGCTCGACCGCGCCTTTCTCGAGGAGCTTCTCTCCGCCTTTCCCGCGCTCCCGTTTGCCTTCATCGCGACGGACCACACCTACGTGACCGCATCCATGGCCACCTTCCAAGCCTCGAACACACCACCCAACCCCTTTGCGGCGCTCGCCATGAGGGGTATGAGGCGCAGCCGAGGTGCAGGATCCGCCAACGAGTACGTCTTTGATGCCTCGGCGGACGACGTGCTCTCCCGCCAGGTCTGCAAGGCAAACGTCCGCACACCGGACGCCGAAACCCGCCGCAGTCTGGAGTCCTTCCTCGCCGCCCACGCCGATACCGTCACCAACGCGCCCTTCAGGCCGTCCCTCTTCGAGATCACGAACAGGGGCGTGGACAAGGGGACGGCCGTGGCGTGGCTCGCCGACTACCTGGGAATCTCCCCCGACGAGGTCGCGGTCTACGGCGACGGTGGCAACGACGTGGCCATGCTCTCGCGCTTTGCCCACGCCTACGTGACGTCATGCGCGACCGACGAAGCGCGCGCCGTCGCGACCGCGTCCGTCGGCTCGAACGCACTACATGCCGTTCCCCGCCACATGCTTCGAACGCTCAGGAAGAGCGAGGGGCAGACGGGCTGAGTCCGTCGCGAAGTACATGCCTGGCAATGATAACAAGCCGGGTCTCCCCGTACGGTATCATCAGACGATGGTGCAGGCGAGACAGAACCTGCACAGGGAACCGTCCATGTGATTCACCCGAGACCCGGGAGGGCCAGCATGCGAGTGATGGAGTACGGCGAAGAAAACTCGGACGTCATCATGCTCCTGCACGGCGGTGGCCTCTCGTGGTGGAACTATCGGGACGAAGCAAACCTGCTCAAGGAAAGCTATCACGTCGTATTACCGGTGCTGGACGGACATGCAGAAAGCGATGCGCCCTTCACGACGATCGAGGACAACGCCCGCGAGCTCATAGGCTACATTGACGAGCGTTTTCATGGCAGCATCCTAGCCATGGGTGGATTGTCCCTTGGCGGACAGATCCTTGTGGAGGCGCTCTCGCAGAGGAGCACCATCTGCACCTATGCCATCATCGAAAGCGCCTTGGTCGTACCCATGACACTGACATCGGCCCTGATCGCCCCGACGTTTGGGGCAAGCTATGGGCTGATCAAAAAGAAATGGTTTGCCGAGTTGCAGTTCAAGTCGCTCGGAATCCAGGCGAAGCTGTTCGATGATTACTACCGCGACACCTGCAAGATACAAAAGGAGGACATGATTCGATTCCTGAAGTCGAACTCCTCTTACGTGATGAAGCCGAAGCTGGCCGGCACAACAGCCAAGGCAACCATCCTTGTGGGTGGCAAGGAGCAGAAGACGATGCTGCGCTCTGCCGAAATCCTGCATGACGCAATTCCCGATAGCACGCTGCAGGTTCTGCAGCAGTATGGTCATGGCGAATTCAGCCTCAACCATCCCGAGGACTACGTGAGCCTGTTAACTCGCATGGTTTCGCCCCTGCGATAAATCGACGAGCGCTTCTCGTGTCCTGACACCCCTCGCCTTCGAAGAATCGGGGACCTGACAACGTCTTGTCAGGTCCCCGATGACACGCGAATGGAAGGAGGGAAGTCGGACAGCCCTTAGCTGACGCTCTCCACCGACGAGAAATCGGAACCTCCAAGGACGATATTCTCCACCTCAGACTGGTCGGAAGGCTGCCACGTGCCATCCGAGCCCTTCGTAAAGTGAAGGGTCGTCTTAGCGGTAGTGGTGGGGGCATCGTCAGCATTGAGGTCATCCATGAGCATCTGGAAGCACTTCTGCATGAGGCCGTTCTCCCCCTCATCCTGATAGAGCTGAATGCCCTCGGTAGTGGCGCAGTAGGCTATGACATCGCTCTCCCACGACGTGACGACCGATGAGAAGTCGGCATTGGTCGACGTGACGGAGACGGTCGCCGTGGTACCGTCGACCGTGACATCGTCAATCGTGTAGGAGAAATGCTTGACAAAGGCATGGTAGAAGTCGGTGGCGCTCACGTTATAGCCCTCAAGCTCGCTCGCCATGCCACTATCCGAAAGCGCACTCTCGATGGTGGCATCATCCGCATTCTTGACCTCGCTGAGCGCCGAGTCTGCTGCCTGCCGAACGGCCGCCTTGTCATCCGTGCATCCCGGAAGCATGAGTGCACATGTGATGGCCATGGTTGCGACAAGCACGCAGGGCAAGGTGCGATGAACGAAGTTTGTGACCGCATTCTTCTTCATTACGATTCCCCTCTGTACATGTTGCTCAAGTCGAATGACCCACGCAATCTAGCTGCCTTGAACGATACGTGCGACTTTTATCCCACCTTCACGCGCGAGCACGACACCCCCCACCTATGGAGATAGAAGCCATCACTACGCTGCACTTTTCAGTTTTCATACAAGAACTGGAAACAGAATAGCACCCATATCTGCCCGTCAGTATGTGCGAGATAAAAAGGAGGCCCTGCCAACCCATCGAGTCGGTAAACGATGCTGGTCCCTCCCTCACGTCGAAGCGTAGCTAGGACAGCTCCCGCATGCCGTGGTAGAGCTGGTAGTACTCCCCCCTCTGCGCAAGGAGCTCGTCATGGGTGCCGCGCTCGATGATCCTGCCGTGATCGAGGACCATGATCGCGTCGGCGTTGCGCACGGTCGAGAGCCTGTGCGCGATCACAAAGACGGTGCGGCCCTCCATGAGCCGATCCATGCCCCTCTCGACGAGACGCTCGGTGCGCGTGTCGATGCTCGACGTCGCCTCGTCGAGGATGAGCACCGGCGGATCGGCCACGGCGGCGCGCGCTATGGCAAGGAGCTGGCGCTGACCCTGGCTGAGGTTCGCACCATCCGAGGTGACGCGCGTGTCGTAGCCATCAGGCAGGCGGCGGATGAACGAGTCCGCGTTGGCGATCTTTGCGGCCTCGACCACCTGCGCATCGGTGGCATCGAGCTTGCCGAAGCGAATGTTGTCGGAGATGGTGCCCGTGAACAGGTGCGTGTCCTGGAGCACGATTCCGAGGGAGCCGCGCAGCGACGCTTTGGCGATGTCGCGCACGTCGATGCCGTCGTAGGTGATGGATCCGGCGTCCACGTCATAGAAGCGGTTGATGAGGTTCGTGATGGTGGTCTTGCCTGCGCCGGTCGACCCGACGAACGCGATCTTCTGGCCTGGCTTCGCGAAGAGGTTGAGTCCCGCGAGGACCGTCGTACCCGGCTCGTAGCCAAAGCTCACGTCGTGAAAGCGGACGTCTCCGGCGAGAGAAACGCGCTTCTCGTCGCTCGTCTGCCAGACCCAGCCGCCTAAGCCCGTGCGCACCAGCTCGGTCGCGCCGTCATCGACCTCGGGAGCGAGGTCCATGGCATCGAAGACGCGCTCGGCGCCGGCCAGCGCCGTCAGGAGGAAGGTCCCCAGCTGGGTGATCTGGTTGAACGGCATCGCTGCCTGACGCACGAACACGAGATAGCTCGCGAGGCTCCCCACGTCCGTCTGTCCGCCGATGGCCAGAATCGCGCCGACGACGGCGACGATGGCGTAGTTGGCGTAGGTGAGGCACACCGTGACGGGCACCATCGTGGATGCATACGTCTGGGCGGTGGTACCGGCCACACGGAGACTCTCGTTGAGCTTCCTGAAGTCGGCGAGGTTCCGAGGCTCGCGGTTGAACACCTTGACAACCTTCTGACCTGCCACCATCTCCTCGACGTAGCCGTCCAGCGTGCCGAGGGTCTCCTGCTGGAGCGAGAAGTAGCGTTTGCTCCGCGTCGAGGAGAAGCGCACGTAGAACATGATGAGAATGTCGAAGGCAATGGTGACGAGCGTGAGGCGCCAGTCGAGCACGAAGAGCAGGACGAGCGTGCCGACCGACTGCATGAGCGCCTGGACGAGGTTGGCAAAGCTGTTGTTGAGCGCCTCGGAGATCGTGTCCACGTCATTGGTAAAGTAGCTCATGACATCCCCGCGGTTCGTCTGGTCGAAGAACCTGAGCGGAAGCGTCTCGATATGGGCAAGGAGGTCGCGACGGATGTCAAAGACCACCCGCTGTGCAGCCTTCACCATCGTCTGCGTATACCCCGCGCACGAGATGATGCCAACGGCGTAGATGACGGCCGTGAGCTCGACGCCACGCATGAAGGCTCCGACGTCTCCCACCGCAAGCGCGTTCACGATTGGCTTGATCATATAGGTCCCCACCAGGTTGGCCGCACCGCTCGCCGTGACGAGCACGGCGACCACGAGCAGAGAGAGCCTGGCATGACCCAGATACGCAAAGAACGTCCGGAGCGTGCGGCGCAGGTTCTTCGGACGCTTGGGAGCCCCTCCCCTAGGCATTGCGACCACCTCCCACGGCGACGCCAACGGGATCTGGCGCGACCACGCCCTCGTCAGCGGTCGTGGCCGGTCCAACTTGGGACTCGTAGAGCTCTTGGTAGATGGGGTCATGCGCAAGCAGCTCGGCATGGGTCCCCGTGGCATGCACGCGTCCGTCGTCGAGAATCACGATCTGGTCGGCGTCCATGACTGAGTTGACGCGCTGGGCGATGATGATCTTCGTCACGTCCGAGACGCCAGCGAGTTCCGTGCGGATCTTGGCATCCGTGGCCATGTCGACCGCGCTCGTGGAGTCGTCGAAGATGAGGACTCGCGGATGTTTGAGCAGCGTGCGGGCGATGCAGAGGCGCTGCTTCTGTCCACCCGAGACGTTCACCCCTCCCTGACCTAGGTCTCCGTCGAGTCCCCCGATGCGACCCAGGAACTCGTCGACGCAGGCAAGATGGCAGGCCTCGAGAATGTCCTCATCGGAGGCCTGCTCGTTGCCCCAGAGGAGATTCTCTCGGACGGTGCCTGTGAACAGCACGTTGTTCTGAAGGACGATGCCCACCGCGTCGCGCAGGGCCACGAGGTCGTACTCTCGTACGTCATGGCCACCCACGAACACGGAGCCCGCAGAGACGTCGTAGAGGCGGGGGATGAGTTGTACGAGCGATGTCTTCCCCGCACCCGTGCCTCCGAGGACGCCCACCGTGATACCAGCGGCAAAGGAGAGGGAGATGTGCTCGAGAACGTCCTCCCGAGCCGAGGCGCGGTACCTGAAGGAGACGTCGCGAAACTCCACGGAGCCAGACGGAACGACGTCGATGGCGTCGGATGCGGACTCGATCGCCGGCTCCTCGTCGAGCACCTCGCTCACTCGGTGCACGCTCGTCAGCGCACGGGCCAGCAGCAGGAACACGTTCGAGATCATCATGAGCGAGTTCATAATCTGGAGGACGTAGCTCATGAAGCCCGTGAGAGCGCCCACCTGAAGCGTCCCTGCCAGGATCATCTGCCCACCGAGCCACAGGATGAGCACGCATGACGTGTACATGGCAAACTGGAAGGCCGGCATGTTGAGAACGGCGTAGCGGAAGGTCGTGGTGGCCGTGGAGGCGAGCCTCTCGTTCACGACGCCAAACCGCTCCTCCTCGTACTCGCCGCGCACATAGGCCTTGACGGCGCGGATGGCCGTGAGGTTCTCCTGCACCACGTCGTTGACCTGGTCCATGGCAGACTGCAGCAGCCGGTAGAGCGGGCCGACGTGGTGCACGATGAAGGAGAGCGCGATGGCGAGGATCGGCAGCATGACGAAGAAGACGATCGCGAGCCGTGCGTTCATGAGCGAGGCGAGGACGAGACCCATCACAAGCATCACCGGACCGCGAACCATGGGCCTGATACCTGCCGTCATGGCATTCTGGATGACGGTAACGTCCGTGGTCATGCGCGTGACGAGCGATGAGACCTCGAAGTGGTCGAGGTTCGAGAAGGCGTAACGCTGGACCTGGGCGTACTCGGCCTCGCGCAGGTTGGCCCCGAGCCCCATGGCCGCACGAGCCGCGAAGCGCGCGTATCCAAGACCGAAGGCGAGCGCCAGCAGGGCACAGACAGCCATCTCGGCCCCCCTGCCCAGGATGAACGACGTGTCCCCCGTGGTGATGCCCGTGTCGATGATGGACGCCATCAGGAAGGGGATGAACAGCTCGAGCGTGGACTCAAAGACTACGAGTAGGGCCGCGAACACAAGGTCGCGGCGATAAGAGCCAAAGCAGCGGATAAAGAACCCGAGGTCACTCATCGGCCTCGCTCCGTTCCTTGGACGCCCAAGTCTTCAGGTTCGTACGCGCCCGCTCGAGGTAGTCGCCGAACAGGTCACGCTCCTCGGGCGCAAACCCGTCGAGCATGGCAGACTCCGCCGCGGCGCAGCGCTCGTCCCACGCAACGATGGCCTCGCGTCCACGGTCAGTGAGCTCGATCACCTTCGTACGACGGTCAGAGGCGGGAAGGCAGGCGATGAAGCCGTCCTTTTCGAGCGAGTCAAGCATACGGCAGACGGCAGAGGGGTCTATCTCGAAGTATTCCGCCAATTCGCGCTGCGTGCACGATCCGTGGACCGCAATATATGAAAGCAGCTTGGGCTGCCCCGAACCGAGCCCGAGACTTGCCGCGAACGGCCGCAGGCAATTCTTCTGAGCATGAAAGGCCCGGTAGAGCCTCATATGAAAATCGCTCAGGGAGCGACCAGCCATCTCGTCGTCCATACTCGGTGTTTTTGGTCCGTGTTGTTCCATAGCGCTACCCATCCGACGCATATTCTTGACATGTCAATGTTTGACATGTCAAGAATACTGCGGTGATTCATGCTGTCAAGGGTCACGCGGATATGGGCAGAACTCCTCCGCACCCTACAGGGCATCGATGTCCTGGACCGCATCGCATCCGTGAACATCGACTCGAAACATATTGGTAGACAATGTCGTGAGTCGCTACGATAGGATGACTGTTGTCTGGGAAAGGATGCGAGGTACCATGAGGTATGACTTCACCAGCATCATTGATCGCAGGGGCATGGATTCCATTGCGGTCGAGCCCCCGAGGGGCGAGCATAGTCCCTTCCCGGTGGAGACCAAGGAGGGCTTCGATACCATCCCCATGTGGGTTGCCGACATGAACTTCCCCACCGTGCCGACCATCCCCCAAGCGATCATCGAGCGTGCGAAGCACCCGGCCTATGGGTACTTCCGGCCACGTCAGGAGTACTTCGACGCGATCATCGGGTGGCACGAGACCCGAAACGGCGTTCTCGGCCTGACCCAGGAGTGCATAGGGTACGAGAACGGCGTGCTGGGCGGCGTGGTGTCGGCGCTCAATGTGTTCTGTTCGAAGGGTGACAACGTCCTGCTCCACTCCCCCACCTACATCGGGTTCACGGGATGCATCGAGAACAACGGCTACAACATCGTCCATAGTCCCCTCGTCAGGGACGAGGACGGCGTCTGGCGCATGGACTTCGAGGACATGGAGCGCAAGATCGAGGAGCGGAAGATCCATGCGGCGGTCCTGAGCTCCCCCCATAACCCAAGCGGCCGTGTATGGGAGCGCTGGGAGCTTGAGCGTGCCATGGACATTTTCCGGAAGCACGATGTGTACGTCGTGTCGGACGAGATCTGGTCTGACATCATCCTGAGCGGAAAGCACATCCCCACGCAGTCGGTCTCCGAGGACGCCCGGATGCGCACGGTGGCGCTGTACGCCCCGTCGAAGACCTTCAACCTGGCGGGTCTCGTCGGCTCATATCGCATCGTCTACGACCCCTACCTGCGCGACCGAATCGCAAAGGAGTCCTCCCTCTCGCACTACAACGGCCTGAACGTGCTGTCCATGCACGCGTTGATCGGCGCATACGGACCGGAGGGCCACGAGTGGGTCGATGAGCTGTGCCAGGTCCTCAAAGGCAACGTCGACTATGCCGTCGACCTCATCCAGGAGAGGTTCTCTGGTGTCGAGGTGGCGAGGCCCGAGGGTACCTACATGCTGTTCCTCGACTGTACCGAATGGTGCGCCGAGCACGGCAAGACGATTGACGAACTGCAGAGGGCCGGCATGGAGGTCGGGGTCCTCTGGCAGGATGGCCGTCCCTTCCACGGGCCGTGCCACATCCGCATGAACCTGGCACTGCCACACTCCCGTGTGGTCGAGGCGTTCGACCGGCTGGACAAGTACGTGTTCAACGCATAGGGACTCGTTTGCCGTAGGAAGCGACCCCGCCAGCGAGAATGCTGACGGGGTCGCTTCGCTGGAGGGATTCCCGCATTTGTGGTGGCTGTGCAGAGGCCCTGCGCCCAGCGCTCCATTGCTTCCATCCCGGTCTGCCGGTGCCGAGCGGAATCTGGCATGCCCCGTAGTGAAGTGCTCAGAAGTCATCCAGCGACCGTTGCAGCGAGTCTGTGAGCTTGCCTATGTGAACCCTGTCGGCGAAGGAGTGGTGCACCTAGACGGAGAACGAGAGGAGCCATCTCCCGTTCCTTTCGAAGTACCTCCCCCAGTCGAACAGGGGCGTGGCGTTCTCCTTCTTTCCGGAGTTCGTGTGCGAGATGTGCGTGTACCAAACCCACGGCATGGATGAGAACTGAAACACGTCGTTGCCCAGGGGACCCTGTAGACGGTATGCGCCCTGCCGATTCCGTTCGCGATCATCGCGGAGTAGAGCGGATGCGGTTAGGAACCCGTACGGTAAAGAGGGCTGACTCGGAGACGACATCGACCCCATCCTTGAAGCCACCAATCATACTGTGGCCCCTGCTTAGCCAGATGTCACGGATAACGACATTTTCTCGTGCGTGCGCCGTTGATAATGTCGTTATCCGTGACATCTGGCTAAGCAGGCAGAAAAAACCTCGTCGGCAGATCTGCCCGGGAACGGCTCCGCAGCCAGGATCTTGAGAAATCGACTCCGCCAGCGAGGAAGCTGACGGGGTCGCCGCACTAGAAGAGCTGGGGCTTATTCGAGGCCCTGCCTCCACTGCCTGACGCCTGGCTCACGATACAGCGCTGCCTTTCCCGTGCTGTTGAAGAGACCCATCTTGTGCGTGATGACCTGCTTGCCCGCCTCGATGCACTCGGGGAACAGGTTGTTGGGGTCCCAGCCGGAGTTGGGCCGTACGAGAACCTCGCGAGCCTTGGTGAAGAAGGCACTCTTGTAGTCGGAGGAGATGTTCACCTTCTGGACGCCAATCTTCACCGCCTCGGCAACCTCGGAGTCCGGGTTACCGGAACCGCCATGCAGGACCAGCGGAATGTCGACGACTTTCTTGATGTCCTCGAGGACGTCCATGCGGAGCTTCGGGGTGACGCCCTTCGGATATAGGCCATGGCAGGTGCCGATCGCCACGGCAAGGGAGTCGACGCCGGTTTTCTCGACAAAGGTCTTGGCGTCCTGCGGATCGGTGTACTTGACTTCGGTCATACCGCCCTCGACCATCTCGCCCGTCTGCCCGATCGTACCAAGCTCACCCTCGACGGAGACGTCGACCATGTGGCAGTAACGCACGACCTCGGAGGTCTTCTCGATGTTCTCCTCGAAGGGAAGCAGGGACCCATCGATCATGACGGAGCTGAAGCCGTCACGCACGGCGCGCATGATGGACTCGATGGAATCGCCGTGGTCCATGTGGAGAACGAAGGGCACGGGACTGTTGGTGATGCGAGCGATCATGTACTTGACGAAATCATCCTTGCAGTAGGCAAGCTCGGTCGGATGCACGGCAATGATTGCCGGAGATTCGTTTTCCTCGGCAGCTTCGACGACCGTACGGAAGAGATTCGACTCGGAGACGTTATAGGCGCCTACTGCGAAGTGGTTCCTCTTGGCAATCTCGAGCATCTGGTTCATGTTGAGCAACATTTCGGTGACCTTCCTGTTTTCCATCAAACCATGACAAAAATCGAACTACGTGTCTGACCCTCGCTATATCGCCTTCCCCTTTGAGCCGGCAATCTCGATGTACCCCTCGATGACCTTGGCGGCTTCCAGATAGGACTGATGCATGAGCTCCGGATAGTCGTAGTCGGGGTTCTCGGCGAGCGCCTTTGCAAGAAAATCCCTCTGAGCGATCATGTAGTCGGTTCCGACGTTGATCTTGTTGATTCCACAAGCGACAGAGCGCTTGATGTTCTCAGGACCAGAACCTGACCCACCATGCAGCACCAAGGGGAGGTTGGTCTCTTTCTTGATCTTCTCGACGATGTCGAAACGGAACGTCGGGACGTAACCCTCCGGATAGTCCCCATGTGTTGAGCCATAGGACACCGCCAGAGCATCGATACCGGTCTCGCGGATGAACCTTATGGCAACGTCGGGATCCGTGTACATGCCTGACTCGGTGAAACCGGCACCCTCGCCGACAAGGCCCATGTTTCCGACCTCTGCCTCGACACTTGCGTCGTACTCCTGGGCAAACTCCACGACCGACCTCGTGATTTTCACGTTCTCGTCGAAGGGATGAGAGGAGGCATCGATCATGACGCTAGAGAACCCCGCATGAAGGCAGCGCTTGAGGAGGGCGACATCGCTCCCGTGGTCAAGGTTGATGGCGACAGGAACCGAAGTCTGCTCAATCATCTTGACGAGCGGCCTCGTGATGACATCGCAATCGAAATACCTCTTCACGTGATCCTGATGCAGGTCAATGATGATGGGCGAACACATTTCGGTGGCCGCATGGATAACCCCCGCCGCAGATTCGAGGTTGAAGGAGTTGATTGCCATCACCGCGTAGCCCTCTTTGTTGGCCTTTTGGAGCATGTCTCGCATAGACGTGTACATATGCAGTAACCCTCTTTTTTCGTTAGCTGTTGTTGCTTCCCGGTAGCTAGGGCGTGCGAGGTATATGCCTCGCACGCCACGCATCTAGCTAAAGCTGAGACCAGACAGGTCAACTTCCTCTTCAGCCTTCTCGGCCCCGATATCATCGATTTCCTCAGGCTTCAAAGGCTTCTTGATGAGAACCAGCAGGGCTGCGGTCACACAGGACCCAGCGAGCAAGGCCACGAGAGCCCAGCCGGGATTTGTCATCGTAGGAACAACGAACATTCCTCCGGACGGGACCCTCGACTCGACACCCATGGAAAACGCGATGGCACCACAGACCGCGTCACCAAGCGCCGTTGAAATCACCGTGCGAACAAGGTCGTTCATGGCGATGGGGATAACGCCCTCGGTGATCATGCAAATACCCATGGGAAAAGCGACCTTGATGTTCTCGACCTCGGAAGACTTGAAGACGGGCTTCTTCACAACCCTAGAGAGCACCAGCGCGAGGGCAACACCGAACGGTGGAACCATGGACCCCAAGACCTTCACGGCCTCAGGCCCATAGATGCCGTCGGCCAGCATCCCGTCACAGATCAGGTTCGGCACCTTAGAGATGGCCCCGCCATAGTCAAGATGCTGAATGAAGCCGAGAATGAACCCATACATGAACTTCTGGCTCTGGTCCAGCCCCTTTATGAAAGCGGTCAGTGCGGCGGTGATGGCGGCAATCGGTCCACCAAGAATGAATACCATGATAAGGCCCGATACGATGGTCGTGAGCGTGGGGATGATCATCATGGGCATGAGAGCCTGAGCCCATTTTGGCACACTCATATACGTCTCAAGAGCAAGGGCGATATAGCCGGCGATGATGCCGCCAATCATGCCCCCGAGGAAACCTGCGCCGAGAAATGATGCGATTTGCCCCATCAAGAAGCCTGGGGCAAGTCCCGGGCGGTCAGCGATTGCATAGGCGATATAGCCGGCGATAAACGACGGCAGCAAGCCCATGCCAAAAACGCCAATCGTCGTAAGCGCGTCAGGAACGGTTATTCCGTCAAGCGTCTTGACATTCTGGCCACCAGTAAGGTTACCAATCGCAATGAGCAGGCCTGATGCGACAACGAGTGGGAGGAGATAGCTAATGGCAGTAAGAATTGGCGCTTTGATACCGACTTTTTTCATTCTTTTTGGCATACCGACAACTCCTCTGATACAAGACGTCTTTACCTTCTCTGTGTTCAACCCCTAGACAGTTCCCTCAAGCTCTTCGTGCAGCTTCTTGACGATTTGCTTTGGAGCCTTAATGGCGAGGTCGGTCGGAATCTTCATGACCCGCTTGCCCTTGAAACGGTCTGTGCCCTCGATGTGAACGTCGACGCACAGGAGCACACAGTCCGCATCGGCAATCTGCTCGGGTGTTAGCTCGTCCTCAACCCCGATCGTCCCCTGTGTCTCCATGTGGATTTCGTCGCCCACTGCTTTGACAGCGTCAACGATGGCCTGCTTAGCCATGTAGGTGTGGGCAATTCCGCTGCAACATGCGCATACACCAACAATTCTCACGGTCCTCTCCTCTCCTCTTGGATGGCATCTGCGGTATCGTGCTGTCGACAGCCCCGTTGCTCGGTTTTACGTACCGCGTGAAACTGTGTTACAGATTACATATTCATGTGGAACAAAGTCCCACTCTCGTGGCACTTTACGTGAGCGGTCGATTCATCGCGATGAGCGGAGTGGGGGAAGTCGGCCCTTTGTTTAGGGCCTTACCAACGGTATCGGATTTATCTACACGATACCCATGACGACCAGCGGTTTGTTCGCCCTGCATTTCCTAGCTGAACGTAGGGGTGTTTTCTTTGTCGCGTCCGAGGCTTTTTCGTTCCATGCGGACATGCTCGTACACGTTCTTGCCATGTGCCAGCAAGAACATGAAAAGCGTCTCAACGATGAAGTCCTCAGGTACGTGCGTTGCAAACTGAGAACCAGTCAGCAGCTGGTCCCTGGAAACAGCGGTAAGCACCACATTGGAGCGCTGGGCCAAAATCGACGTGGGATTCGACGTGATAAACAAGATGGGCGTACCGCTGTCCTCTGCGTTATCGATAATCGTCTCCAGGCGATGCGAGTACCCGGAGGATGAGACGATGACCACGAGGTCATTCCGATGGAGCGAGAGTGATGCAAGAATCATCAGCTCGGTGTTCACCGGACAGTTCGCCGAGATGCCAATCTGGCCGAGCCTGAAGGCAAAGTTCGAGCAAACGGGAATCGAGTTCCCCACGGCGGCAAACAGGATGTTGCTGGATCCCATGATGAGATCCATCGCCCTTCTGATCTTCGTGGCATCGAGCTGAGCGGCCGTGCCGCTGAGCTCCTGCACCTTGTTGTCCAGGATGTAGTTGATTGAGGCGTCGATGTTATCAAGCGAGACCTCGGTCACGGTCGTACCATCGTTTTGGTCCGCTCCCGACTGGTCAGATGCAATCGCAAGGCGCAGCTCAGAAAAGCTGTCATACCCCACGTGACGCACGAAACGAGAGACGGTCGCACTGGAGGTCTCGCTCTGTGCCGCAATGTCACGTACGGAGAGCCTCGCCACCTCATCGATGTTCTGGATGATGAAGTCGGCAACTTTCTTCTCCGTGTCAGAAAGACCGTCGTAGGATGCACAAATCGCATCAACGATATTTGTATATGGATGCATATGCACCTCACTCTGCCTTTTGCAAACACTATCTCATGGGGCTCTGGCTCTACTGAAATGAAACGCTGTTTCAATGATATATAAACTTTGGAAAAGGATACGTGCGTCTTTATAACACACTAAACGGTCAAACGAAATTCCCAGTAATCTTACGATGACCCCCAATCGCCATGATCCTTGGCCGCATGATGAGATTATGCCACGCAAAACGTATATCTCTGCCCTATCTACCAGTGAACCGTCTGTTGTCCGTTCAGACGTATGCCTGTCCGTGACCTAGTCACAGACAGACGCGTCGTGGACGGGTACTCTCGTGTCTAAACAAAAGGAGCACCGACGAAAGGAAGCCATCATGGCAGCCATCACCATCACCAAGGAGAACTTCGAGCGCGAGGTCACAAAAAGCGACAAAACGGTCCTACTGGACTTCTGGGCAGGTTGGTGCATGCCGTGTCGCATGATGTCGCCCACTATCGAGAAGGTGTCCGATGAGCGACCCGACATCAAGGTCGGCAAGGTCAACGTCGACGAGCAGCCAGAGCTGGCCCGGCGCTTCGCCGTCGCAGGCATTCCGAGCCTCGTCGTTCTTCGGCAAGGTAAGGTCGTGAGCCAGACGACTGGTGCCCGTCCCAAGAACCAGGTGCTCGCCCTTCTCGATTAGCATCGGAAGGCAAGCCCAGGCCTTCCTCACGAAGGCGAGACAAGCGCACGAAGCCTGTTCTTGTCAAGGATGCGCACCGAGCCGCGCGAGAGCTCGACCAGATTCTCCTGCTGAAAGTAGCGCAGCATCCTGGTCACGACCTCGCGAGCCGAGCCCATGTGGGAGGCGATTCCCTCGTGGGTGACGTGCAAGGTGTCACTGCCCTCGAACAGGCTCTCTTGGATAAGGAAGCTAGCCAACCGCTCATCGAACCTTCGCCACAGGACCTGCTCCACCAACCATATGGTGTCAGACAGGCGTGACGCCATGATCTGGCTCGTATAGGTGGCGACAGCCACGGACGAGTCCATGAGTTCGCTCCAGATGGTGGTCGGAATGATCCATAGCGCCGTATCCCGTTCCGCCTCGATCGTGAGGTCAAACTGGGCATCCCTGATCATGCACGGGGCAGACATGAGGCAGACGTCACCGTCGAGCAGCCGCCAGACGGTGACCTGCTTGCCCTCCTCCGAGCGGACGTAGGCCTTGAGCTGCCCCGTACTGATGACAAAGACACCCACACAGTCGGTCGATCCTTCATGCAAGATGGTGCCAGCAACCACTCTGCGCAGCGTGGCGGAGCGCGCGAGACTCGCTCTCTCTTCTGCTGTCAACCTACCCCAGATGGGGAGATCCTGCTCGAAAGACATCCGCCGTCCACCCTTTCCGCAACTACCCCAGACGAATGAAAGTCTACCCCGATTACAGCTACGGGGGATACTTATCCACAGCACGTCGAACGAGGAGGATGCCATGCACAGGATTGTCATCATCGGCGGTGTCGCTGGAGGCGCGAGTTGTGCAGCACGTCTACGCAGGCTTGACGAGCAGGCAAGCATCGTCGTCCTTGAGCGAGGCGAGTTCGTTTCGTACGCCAACTGTGGCCTTCCCTACTACGTGGGAGGTACCATCAGGTCACGAGAGGCGCTCCTGCTCCAGACGCCCGAGGCCCTGCGCGCAAAGTTCGCCATCGACGTACGCACGCGAAACGAGGTCGTCCTCATCGACCGGCAGGCAAAGACCGTGCGGGTACGGGCCGTTGACGGCAGGACATATGACGAACCCTACGACACCCTCGTCATCGCAACCGGTTCCTCACCCGTGCGGCCGCCTATCCCTGGCATCGACTCCCCGCGCATCCGCACCGTCTGGACGGTGGATGATGCTGTCGGGCTGAAAGCGCTCGCGCGCAGAGAGCGGGAGAGGACGCCGATGGGCTCGGCCGTCATAGTGGGAGGAGGCTTCATCGGCCTCGAGGCGGCAGAGAACCTCGTCGCGGCAGGACTCGACGTCTCCCTCGTCGAAGCCACGGACCAGGTCATGCCTCCCCTTGATCCCGAGATGGCCCAGATCGTCCACGGGAAGCTCGCCGCAGAGGGCATCCACCTGCATCTCGGTGATGGCGTCTCCTCCTTCGAAACCACCGACGATGACGTCACGACGCATCTCGCGAGCGGGGCATCCGTCACGGCAGGTCTTGTCGTGCTCGCAATCGGAGTACGGCCCAACGGCGAGCTGGCACGCGCTGCCGGACTCGCCGTGAACGAGCGTGGAGGCATCAAAGTAGATGACCTCCTGCGCACGAGCGACCCGGACATCTACGCCGTCGGCGATGTCATCGAGGTCACGGACCTCGTCTCTGAAGAGCCGACGATGGTGCCGCTCGCGGGACCCGCCAACAGACAGGGCCGCATGGCCGCCGACAACATCTGTGGGGCCGACAAGCGCTATCGCGGCACGCAGGGAACCTCAATCGCCAAGGCGTTCGATCTTGCAATCGCCACCACAGGCGCCAGCGAGAAGACGCTCGTCAGACGCAGGCTCCAGCGTGGACGCGACTTCGAGTCGGTCACCATCGTTCAGAATTCGCATGCCACCTACTACCCTGGTGCCACGCCCCTCACGATCAAGCTGCTCTTCTCGCTGGACGGCGGCCGCATTCTCGGGGCGCAGATCGTAGGCAAAGACGGGGTGGACAAGCGCATCGATGTCATCGCGACCACGCTGCGCCTCGGTGGGAGCGTGCATGACCTAGCGGAGCTCGAGCTTTCCTATGCGCCGCCATTCTCGTCCGCAAAGGATCCGGTGAACATGGCCGGTTTCGTCGCAGAGAACCTGCTCGACGGGTTGGTCGCCTTTGCCCGTTGGGACGAGCCGGGCACTTCTCCTGATGCCCTGCTGTTGGATGTGCGCGAGGCCTCCGAGGTTGCGCGTTACGCAATCCCAGGCGCACTCGACATCCCCCTCGGACAGCTCAGGGGACGGCTCGACGAGCTTGCCCGCTGGAAGGACGGCAAGGTCATCGTCTTCTGTGCCATCGGAGTGCGTGCCTATAACGCCGCACGCATCCTCGTCCAACACGGATTCTCAGACGTCCGTGTCTATCCGGGTGGCAGCAGCTTCTTCGCGGCAACCCATCCCGACCTGACAGACCGCAAGGACTCACGGCACGAGACGCGAGGCTAGCTGCCGTATACCAAGAATGTTGCCTGCCTCGCTTCTCATATCTTTCATGGCCTAGTCGGCAGAAAGTAAACCGGTCCCATTCTCGTCCACTCCCTTGCTCACCATAAAGTGCAGGCGTATCGTCCCTTCTCGTATACCGGCAACTTGACCGAAGGAGAGACACATGCGCAAGCTCGGCCTCGTAGGTGGAATGGGCCCGGAGTCGACTCTCGTCTATTACCACGACCTCGTCTATGGCGTGATGCGCAAGCTCGGCCGCGATGAGTTCCCACCACTCACGATCGAGTCGGTAAATGTCTTCCGGATGCTGGGCTACGAGGAGGAGGACCGTCTCGACGATCTTGTTGACTATCTTTCGCGCGCGCTCGACCATCTTGCGGCCGCTGGTGCCGACTTCGCCGCTCTTTCTGCCAATACGCCACACGTCGTCTTCGGCCAGCTGCGCGAGCGCTCGGGCCTGCCACTCGTGAGCATCATTGAGTGTGCCCGTGACGAGGCCGTCGCACGTGGTTACCACCGTATCGGCCTGCTCGGTACGACACCTACGATGACAAGGAGCTTCTTCAAGGAGCCGTTCAAGGACGCGGGCATCGAGGTCGTCACACCTAATATGGCAGACGCTGCCCTCGTGGCAAGGCGTATCTCGGACGAGCTCGAACACGGCATCAAAAGGCCTGCGACCCTCGTCGAACTGCAGCGCATCATCGCAGACATGCAGACAGACAAGGGTATCGAGTCAATCGTGCTGGGATGCACGGAACTGCCCATGCTCCTCTCGGACGAGACGAGTCCCGTGCCTTGCCTCGATACGCTGCGCATCCATGTGGATACTCTTGTCGACATGATCCTGGGCGAGCAAGACCTACCAAAGGTCTGACCGGGAGACAGACAGATTCCTACCCCTCAGAGCAAACGTCCACGCATGGCACTTGTTTCAAGGCCTTAATCTGCCATTCGCGTTCTGCTCTTACCGCACGTATGTCGCCAGGGCATTTCAAGTTAATAGCTTTGATTGCATAGTCAGAAGCGACCATAGCATGTTCCCGCATGTGCCCGGTGCCGACAGCCTGACCTGTGACACGCAAGGCGGCCTGCTGAATAGGGTCGTTGCATGATTTTGCCCGTTGGTGCACCTTGAATCCTGCTTGGCGGACATCAAACATCCGTGCTATTCCAGCTTGCCACTGCCTGTTTGTATCGAAACCGTTTTGAATAACTGGGTCAGCTTCATAGTTGTATCCAACAAGCGTTAGGATGTGCTCTGCAAGTTTCAATGCCCATTGTGCCAGCTGAAGCTGCATTTTTTCATCACAAATTGTATCAAGCTCACCACGAAGCTCAGATATATCATTTACTTTAACTTTTACTCTTGTGGGCATCACTAACCTTATTTCAAATTGATGGCTTCATGATGGGCGTACGTGCGTAATGTCGTCATTTGTCATCAGATCGGGCGGCCAGGATGACGTCCTCGACCAACGCGGCTGCATCATGCACGCATTTCGTACAGCTGCACAGAGGGTGCCCGTCCTTGACCCCTTTAAGATCCCCGCAGGTGGTGCTACCGTTCTCTTCCTGGAACCTCTGCAGGATCGTCCTCGACATCGCATAGGTGCCGGCCGACCGCATCTTCGACCCTCGTGGTCATTTCTACCTCCTAAAAATGTATGTAATGTATGATACATTTCTCCGCATTATCAGTGTAGTACCGTGTCTTGGTAGTGTCAAACGAGTCTATATGGCTTGTCTCCTCGGGTATCCTCTCCGTCGGAGAATCAACGCTGACGAAGGAGTCCCCCTTTCGAGCAGAATCTACTTCTCGACCGATGCTCGGTATATCTCGCCCACCGATTCGGCGAGCGTGCGGTCGAACTCCTCCTTCCCCTGTTGGGCCGTGAGGCCCTGCAGCAGGGCTCGGGAGAAGCTGGCGATGAGACCGGGATTCCTGGCCAGACGCGCGTCCGCCTCGTCCCTGCTGTAGCCGCCCGAGAGCGCGACCACGCGGACCACCTGAGGATATTCCATCACGTCAGTGTAGAGGCCATCGACGGAGGGGATGGAGACCTTGAGCATGAGCCTCGCATCCGTCGGCAGCGCGACGAGATGCCGGATGACCTCCTCCTTGAGCATGGCCTCTGCGTCCGCCTTGTCCTCGCTGAGAATGGAGACCTCAGGCTCGAGGATGGGGACCAGACCGCGCGCGGCGATCTGCTCGCCGACCGCGAACTGCTGGTCGACGATCGCACGGATGCCCCCGCGGTTGGCGTGACCGATGACCGAGCGCATCTTCGTGCCGAAGATGTGACGCCCGACCGCACGTTCGAGAAGGCCATCGAGACCGGGAATGTCATTCATGAGCCGCACGTCGTTCGCCTCGGTGGCAAGGCCCTTGTCGACCTTGAGGATAGGCACGATGCCCTTCTCGTCCCAGAGGTAGTCGCCCGTATAGGCGCCATCGACCTTTCGATCCATCGTGTCCTCGAACAGGATGGCCGCCAGGATGTGCTCGGACGTGAACGATGGGCTCGTGATGATACGCGTGCGCATGGCATGCACAAGGTCGAACATCTCCTCGTCGGATCCGTACGCATCTCTTCCTATACCATAGAGCTCGAGGGCCTTGGGCGTGCTGCCACCGCTCTGGTCCAGCGCCGCAACGAAGCCCTTTCCCCGTGCCATGCGCTCCAGCTGCCTTGCGTCCATGTCAGATCCCCTTTCGTGTTAGAGATTGTTGTGCTCTGGCTCCCTTATACCCACGGCGAGAACGATTCCCCGGAGACCGTCGGCGCACCGTGTGCAAGAACCGGAGGGTCGTGCACACGGTGCGGACACTACCTTCGCGAGTGCGCCCATGGCATGAGATAGCCCCCCGCCCGGGACTACTACCGAGGAAAGGGGACCAGGGTCACAAGGCTATCGGCGGTACGGCGGGCAAACAGGTAAGCTGGCAAGGACCCTGTCTGCATCACAACGAGAAGGGACGGAACGAAACATTGTTTGAGCAGCTACACAATGAGATCACGCACGGCCATCGTGGCGGATTGGACATCATAAAGTACATAGGCCCAGGACTCCTGGTGACCGTCGGCTTCATCGACCCGGGAAACTGGGCCTCCAACATGGCTGCTGGCTCGGAGTTTGGCTATTCCCTGCTGTGGGTGGTGACGCTCTCGACCATCATGCTCATCGTGCTGCAGCACAACGCCGCCCACCTGGGAATCGCCACGGGGCTATGCCTCGCCGAGGCGGCCAATGCATATCTGCCAAAGCGTGTGAGTCGCCCACTCCTGGCTACCGCACTTGCGGCCTGCATCGCCACCGCAATGGCAGAGGTGCTCGGAGGGGCGATCGCACTCCAGATTCTGTTCGGTATCCCAATCAAACTTGGGGCTGTGCTGGTTGGTGTCCTCGCCGCTTCCATGCTTCTCTCAAACTCCTATAGAAAGATCGAACGTTGGATCATTGGGTTCGTCTCCCTCATCGGCCTGTCTTTCCTCGTCGAGATACTGATGGTCCCTGTCGACTGGTCGGCAGCAGCCGTCTCGTGGGTGACTCCCTCGCTTCCCATGGGCTCGGCCGTCATCGTCATAAGCGTCCTGGGTGCCGTCGTCATGCCCCACAATCTGTTTCTCCACTCAGAGGTCATCCAGAGTCGAAGAATCAACGAGCAGGGTGACGAGGCGATACGGAAACGCCTGAAGAACGAGTTCGTCGACACGCTCCTGTCCATGGGCATCGGCTGGGCAATCAACAGCGCAATGATCATCATGGCGGCCGCGACGTTCTTCAACGAGGGAATCCGGGTCGATGACCTATCCCAAGCAGCCGCGACCCTCTCCCCCATCGCTGGTTCGGTGGCGGCTGTCATCTTTGCCACCGCGCTGCTCTTCGCCGGGGTAAGCTCTTCCATCACCGCCGGTATGGCAGCGGGTACCATCACGGCGGGCATGGTCGGCGAGCCATATGACATCCATGACAAGCATAGTGCGTGGGGGATCATGGGTGTTTTCGTCGCCGCAACGATCTCGATCCTGTTCGTGCAAGATGCCTTCCAAGGACTTATCTGGTCGCAGGTACTGCTCTCCCTCCAGCTGCCGCTGACCATCTTCATGCAGATCTATCTGACTTCCTCGAAGCGAGTCATGGGCAGGTATGCGAACGGCAGGTTGACCGTCACCGTGCTCGTCCTTATCGGTGCGGCCGTCGCAGCGCTTAACATGGCACTGCTCGTCATGGGAGGGTAGTGGTAGGACGTATTGGGGAGAGGACACGCTGAAATCAAGGACGCAAGCAATCTCGAGATGGACATCATCATCGGAGACACCGCCAGCCTGTTGGATACGGACGGCATCTACAGGAGAGTAGATGACGGATGGGACTGCAGCGTCCCAGCATCAGACAGGGGGGACGGCGCCCACCTAGAGCTCCAACTCCATGAGTCGAGCGATCGCGTAGATGTCCATCTTGAGGGATTGGCGGAGAAGCTCCTCGCTTATCCCCTCATTGGGTCCGTGCATCTGACCGACCCACTCGGGATCGTGTGCATCTGGTTCGACGGGACCAAATCCCGCAGCCCGACTGAAGCGTCTGGCATAGGTTCCGCCACCGATGGTCATCGGCCTCGCGTCTGAACCGGTGAACTCATTGTATGCCCCAAGCAACGCCTGCACCACGTCGGAGTCCGGGTCGACGAAGAACGGTCTCTTCTCATGGGTCACGCGCATCGTGACACCATGGTCGGATGCCGTCTGGCCAAGCCTGGCGGCAATTCTCTCCGCATTGGTCGACTTGGGATAGCGACAGTCGATGCTCTGGACGAACGCCCCACCCTCCATTCGGAAGGTTCCACTTATGCAGGTCAGGGGGTCAAAAACGTCATCCGTCGCGGCAATCCCCAGGAGCGAGCCATCGTATGCGGAAAAGACGAGGTCCTCGAACTCGACCCAGCTCCGCTCCGAAGCCGAGAAGAGCACGTTGTCTCGCAGATAGGAGAAGAGCACGCCGAACGCGTTGACGGTTCCCTGCGGCAAGGCCGCATGCCCACCTCGACCTGCGGCTTGGATGCGGACGAGCCCCGTGCCAGCCGACTCAAGCGTGATGTCCGGGCTAGTCGGCAGCGAGGCAACCTCGGCGCGCACGAGTGCGCTCGCCGCGCTGGGAATGGCGTTCTGTGCCGTACCTCCCTCCATGCGGATGACACTCCCGTCCGTCTGGACGGGAAACGAGAGCTCGGCATTGAAGCAACCCTTCTCGCCGCAGACCACCGGAAACTCCGCGTCGGGCGTGAAGAGGAACGAGGGCTCATCATTGTTGGCGAGATAGTGCCCGACATCCCCCATGCCCGTCTCCTCGTTCACACCGAGGAGGATGCGAAGCGTATAGGGAGGCCGCTCGCGTCGACGTACGAAGTAGTGTGCAGCCCAGAGGGTGACGGCAGCAGGGCCCTTGTCATCGAGGACTCCCCTGCCGAGCAGATAGCCATCATGTCGCATCATGGAAAACGGGTCCGTAGCCCATCCGTCACCAGCGGGAACCACGTCGAGGTGCGCGATGGTGGCAAGTTGATGGGAAGAGTCTCCCGAAAGGTCAGCATAGCCGATATAACCGTCGAGGTCATGGGGCTCGAGTCCTAGGCGACGCGCAATCGCGAGCCCCTCGTCGAGGGCGCGTCGCGGGCCGGTTCCCCAAGGTGCACCAGGGGCGGCCGTGTTCATATCCTCGACGCTCGGAATGGCGACGAGGGCGGCGATGTCGTCCAGCACGTCATCCCAGACCTCGTCGACGTAGCTCTCGATTGACCCGACGAGAGTGTTCTTGTCCATCCGCTCTCTATCCCCTCTTGCGTCCTTGGTATGCCGACGACCCATAATAACCGCAATGGCTGCCTAGTGAGAGGGTGCCATGACGACCTGCTCGTCATTGGTCGCGTCCCTGTCGATCTTGCACCATACGGCGAGGATCTTGGCCATGCGCACGTTCCGTCCGGCCTAGAGTTCGACCTCGTGTACCTCGACAAGGCTCGCGAACTCGTCGACTGCCGCGAAGTCCCCAAGCCCTGCGCTCATGGCAACGTTGGCGCCCGTCGCCATCGCCCGTCTCAGGGCAGGCTTCACGGCCCCGCGATCGCGACCCCACAGGCTGAGAAAGGCGCCCAGCGTCGCGTCGCCCGCGCAGACCGTCGAGAGAACCTTGACCTTTGGCGAGGTCGCCTTCCATAGGTGCACCCCATCGCAGAACAGCGCGCCGTCGCCTCCGAGGGTGAGCAGGACGTTCTGGGCGCCCATGCCGCAGATGTCCATGAGCGCGCGTCCCATCGCTGCCTCCGAGCTCACGTCGACACCAAAGATCGTGGCGAGCTCGTCGTCGTTGGGCTTGATGAGGAGGGGGCGCTTCCGCACGAGGTCGGCGAGCATGGGAATCGAGATGTCGAGCACGAAGTCGGCACCCTTGGCCTTCACGCGGTCAATGACCTCGTCATAGAAGCGAGGTGCGACCTGAGGGGGAAGACTTCCGGAGATGACCAGGCACTCGAGGTCGTCGATATCATCGATGAGGTTGAGCAGCTGCATCTGCCTGTCGCGCGGGACGACACACCCCTCGTTGGGAAAGTGGTACTCGTTGGTGCCGTCATTGATGGAGACGTTCACGCGCGTGATGCCGTCGACGTAGACGGGACGGACCTTGCAGCCGCGCTGCTGGGCACCGTTCACGATGAAGTCTCCCGTGAAGCCCCCGAAGAATCCCATGATCACGCTGTCGACGCCGTAATGCTTGAGCGTGTAGCTCACGTTGAGCCCCTTGCCGTTGGGGTTGTAGCTCGCATCATAGGTGCGGTTGACCGCATTTGCCACCAGGCCATGGCAGCGCTCAACCATGTCGAGCGCCGGATTGGCCGTGAGCGTGTAGATCATGATGTCCTCTTTCCGAAGAAACCTGCGCGAGATGACGTGCCGATTCGTCCTGCCGATGGGGCAACTGTATCCCTCCTACCACGCGACGGAGAGGTTGAGGGCGCCGTCAGCCGCTCGCCTCCGTATGGCTACCGTTGACTGACATTGACCGATTCTAATCAATTACCTCACTAAACTCTCATTATCAACAAAATTCAGTCAAGTTCAGGCACACGAGATGGAGAACGAGCCATGCTTACCGAGAAGAGATACGAGGACATCCTCAAGCTGGTCGACCAGCAGAGGACGGTCACCGTCACGAACCTCTCCGAGAGACTTGGTGCCTCCGAGTCCACGATCCGACGTGACCTGCTGGCCCTCGACCGCATGGGCAAGCTCGTCAGAGTCCACGGCGGAGCAACCAGCATCGACTGCCAATACACGACCAAAGACCTCAAGCTCGACGAACGCTACGGGATGAGCATGACGGAGAAGCGAGCGATTGCCTCGTACGCCGCTGCGCTTATCAAACCCGATGACTTCGTCTACGTAGACGCCGGCTCCACCACCGAGGCACTTTGTGACAGCATCACGGAAACGTATGCCACCTACGTCACCAATTCGATCGCAATCGCAAGCAAGCTGGTCTCGAAGGGCTGCCGCACCATCGTCTTGGGTGGGGAGCTCAAGGACCTCACTCGAGCGATGGTGGGACCAGACGCCCTCGAGGTCCTTGCGAAATACCACTTCACAAAGGGCTTCTGGGGGACCAATGGGGCAAGCCCGGAGTACGGCTTCACGACGCCGGACATCAACGAGGCCGACATCAAGCGCCGGTCCATGGAGCGTTGCGACACATGCTACGTGCTCTGCGACGTGAGTAAGTTCAATCAGATATCTCCCGTCGCGTTTGCGGCCTTCGATGACGCAACCGTCATCACGGGCCATCTGCGCGACGAACGTCTCAAGGGACACGAAAACATCATCGAGACCATGGAAGGGAGGGACGCCCGAGTATCACAGCATGCGATATGAGACCAAATCGAAGCATGTGATCAGCCCGCATGAGGGCCTATCAGGGAAGAACGAAGGGAGACAGGGAGATCACTATGGCAGAGAAGAATGAACAGACACACTACCGGATCCTCGGCGTCACCGCTTGCCCCACGGGCATCGCCCATACCTACATGGCAGCCGAGGCCATCGCCAAGAAAGGCGACGAACTGGGCATTCCCGTCAAGGTCGAGACGCAAGGATCGGTCGGTGCCAAGAACGTCCTGACCGCCGAGGACATCAGAGGGGCGGAAGGCATCATCATCGCCGCCGACACGAACGTGGACCTGAGTCGCTTTGAGGGGAAACGCGTCTACGTCACGACCGTCTCCAAGGGCGTCAGCGATCCCGGGGCTCTCATCGACATGATCACGAGCGGGGCAGCCCCGATCTACCACGCAGAGGGCAAGGGCAAGAAGGCCGAGACGACCCAGAATGAGAAGGAATCGGCCGGTCATACCATATACAAGCACCTCATGAGCGGCGTCAGCCATATGCTGCCGTTCGTCGTGGGTGGCGGCATCCTCATTGCCATCGCGTTCCTACTCGACGGCGCTCACGCCGGGACGAGCACGTTCGGCATGGGCACCCCGGCAGCCGCGTTCTTCAAGACCGTCGGCGGCGTCGCGTTCAACTTCATGCTCCCGATTCTCGCGGGCTACATCGCCTACTCCATCGCGGACCGTCCGGGTCTCGCCGTGGGCTTCGTCGGCGGGTCACTCGCAGCGAGCGGCTATACCTTCCAGAGCATCATGGATTCGACCATCACTCCCATCCCCTCCGGGTTCCTCGGCGCGCTGGTCGCCGGCTTCCTCGGCGGCTACCTCGTCCTATGGCTCGGCAAGCTCTTTGACAAGCTGCCGGACTCCCTCGAGGGCATCAAGCCCGTCCTGCTCTACCCGCTCGTCGGCATCCTGGCCATCGGCTTCGTGATGTTTCTCATCAACCCGATCGTGGGAGCCATCAATGCGGGCATCACCGCGTGGCTCTCGGGACTCGGCACCGGCAATAAGATCATTCTCGGACTCGTCCTGGGCGGCATGATGTCCGTCGACATGGGCGGCCCCATCAACAAGGCGGCCTACGTCTTCGGCACTGCAGCCCTCGCGAATGGTGACCTGATCAGTCAGGAGATCATGGCTGCCGTCATGGTCGGCGGCATGGTACCGCCCATCGTCACCGCCCTCTCCACTACCTTCTTCAAGAGCCGCTGGACCGAGGAGGAGCGCAAGGCGGGCATCGTGAACTACATCATGGGGATCTCCTTCATCTCCGAGGGAGCCATCCCGTTCGCCGCAGCCGATCCCGCACGTGTCCTCGGATCCTGCATCATCGGCTCTGCTGTGGCAGGCGGCCTGTCCATGGCCTTTGGCTGCGCAAGCCCCGCACCCCACGGCGGACTCTGGGTCGCTGCTGTGATCACCAACTGGCCGATGTTCATCGTCGCGCTGGCCGCAGGTTCCATCGTCGGTGCGTTGATCCTCTCGTTCCTCAAGAAGCCTCTGCCTCCCGAGGAGTCCGGTCTCGAGAAGTAGCATCGACGCGACAACCCATCGAATGACCGAAGGGCGGCTCCGTTGGGGCCGCCCTTCGCATGAAGGTGCCGATACCACGCAAGCGGGGCACATGACTTTCACGCATGCGTGGTGAGGTAGTAGTCGAGCGCGTCTCTGTAAACCTCGGACGGCGTCACCCCCCTGCTACGGGCAATCCCTGCCACCTTCTGCGTGTCGCTGGCGTCGTACACGACCGTCACGCGGCGCTTGCCGACCGCGTCGAGATATCAGTCGCCACGTGCCTGTTTACCAAGAGGAAAACTGGATGTAAGAGAATCGCAAGCCGCCGTCAACGGGGTTTTCTTATGACGCTCCTAAAGTGGTCTCAGGTACAGAGCGAAGGAGTGATGCACATGGATTCGACGACGCTGAACATGGATTGTGCCTCATATACCGAGCTCGCAACGGAGCTGGACGCCGTTGTAGCCGAGATTCCCACGCGCATCATCGCCGAGCCCGCCACCGAACGCGCTGTCGCACGCCGCCATGCCCGGGTTCGCATCACCTCGAACGGCACGATTGCGGCCGCTGCCATGGTAGTGGCGGCCGTGGCGGCTGTCATCGTGGCAAACTCCCCGGCCTATGGGCCAGTGCAGGCTGTTCTCGAACAACCCCTCGGCCTTATGCTCGGCCCCCTCACGCTGAGCCTGTCCTTCAAGGACTTCGTGAACGACTTCCTGATGGCTGTCTTCTTCTTGTTGGTGGGCATCGAGCTCAAGTATGAGATGACCGTAGGTCAGCTGCACACGCCTCGCCAGGCAGCCCTGCCTGTCCTTGCGGCCGTAGGCGGCGTGATGGGTCCCTGCATCATCTACTTCGTCATCAACGCCGGCACTGCATCGGTCGGTGGGTGGGCCATCCCCATGGCCACCGACATCGCCTTTGCCTTGGGCGCCATGAGTCTGCTCGGTAACCACGTGGCCCCGGCTACCAAGACGTTCTTCTCCACCCTCGCCGTCGCCGATGACGTGCTCGCCATCATTGTGCTTGCGCTCTTCTACGGCCAGACCCCTAACGTTGGCTGGCTTGCGGCCTCCGCAGCGGTGACTGCCGTACTCTTCGCACTCAATCACGCCCACATCTACAAGGCTCGCATCTATATCGTCGTAGGACTCATACTCTGGTATTGCATGCTCAACTCGGGCGTTCACGCCACGCTTGCAGGCGTCATCCTCGCCTTCTCGTTGCCCGTACAGTCAGACCTCCATCTAGGCAACCTCCGGCGTTGGCTGGGCGAACGCGCGGACGAGATGGACGATGCCTATGACGATGACATGCACATCCTGGGACAGCACAACGTCACCGAAGGGGCAGCGCGCGTGGAGCGCATCATGCACCATGTGACCCCTCCCCTGCAGCGTGTCGAGCGCGCCATCTCGACGCCCGTGAACTTCTTTGTCCTACCGCTGTTTGCCTTCGTGAACGCGCAGGTGAGCCTTGTGGGCGTCGACATGGGAGCCCTTGTCACCGACCCCGTGACCCGAGGCGTCTACCTTGGTGCGCTCCTGGGCAAGCCCCTTGGAATCATCGGCATGACGGCTTTGCTTGTCGGCATCGGCTTTGCCAAGCTTCCTCATGGCGTTGACTGGCGCCAGGTGGTGGGCGTGGGCATTATGGGTGGCATGGGCTTCACCATGTCGATTCTCATCTCGAGCCTGACCTTCACGAGCGCAGCCGAGATCACCGCGGCAAAGTGCGCCATCCTCGCAGGTTCCGTCACCTCGGCTGTGGTCGGGTGCATCTACATCCTGCTCGTATGTCACAAGAAAACGGGCAGGGCCAGCGATGCCGAGAAGGCCGTGGCCAAGCAGTAGCGCGTGGTCACCGTTGCACGCCAGGGCGTTGTTCGTACATGACATCGGTAGAGAAGACTCCCACAGGCGTCGTGCGATCTGGCACAATCGTGGCCGGTCTATATGTGAACGCCGGGAGGGTCTCGGACCTCTCAGCGCTTGTGGCACAGACAGACGCAGACCAACTCACATGCGATCGTCTCGGTACATCCGCTCGGCCCTGCCCTTCTGCCACGGGTCGTAGGGCCTGGAGAGCACGCAAGACACACTCATCGCCAAGGCGGCCACAGCGAAATCCGATGCCCTGTATTCAGACCCAAGTCCGTTGCTGGTCATAGCCTCACGAGGGACAACGCCAGTGAGGCACAGGACGCCGCGACGCTCTCGCAGGAGGTGTGGTGACCCATCAGGAGAGAGGCAGCTGACGTGGTATCGGGACAAGGAAGGACTCCCCTCGCTGCAGACCTCGATGGGCCACGGCTTTGGGGAGTCCTCCTGTAGGTCATATCCTATCCTGCGAATAGCGTCCTAGCGTACGGAGCCTAGTCTTCTCCCTGCAGGGCATCGTAGCCGCGCTCGCCCGTACGAACCTTGACGACATCGATGACGTCGTAAACGAAGATCTTTCCGTCACCGATGTGACCAGTCGCAAGGACGGACCTGGCGGTCTTGATCACGTCCTCGACAGGAACCTTCGAGACGACAATCTCGACCTGCACCTTCTGCAGGAGGTTGACCTCGACCTCGACGCCACGATAGTGCTCGGTTCTGCCCTTCTGTGTGCCACAACCCAAGACCTGGGTGACGGTCATGCCGGTGACACCAATGCCGACCATCGCGGTCTTCAGGGCCTCGAAGCGCTCCTGGCGCATGACGATGTCAATCTTGGTGATCGGCATATCGGAAGCAGGAGCAGGGACATGCTCGACAGGAACGGTCTGGATGGCCGGCATGGGCTCGTCGGCCGGGACATAGCCAAAACGCTCGAGCTGCTTTATCGGAGCGTTGTCGGAAGAATCAAAGTCGAGGTCACCCCTGATGAGCTGCGTGTCTGGGTAGCCCAGAACGCCCATCTCGGGGATGTCGAGACCTTCGAGCTCGACCTCAGGAGAGACCCTGAGGCCCCAGACCTTGTCGAGGATGCGGAAGAACACGTACGAGACGCCAAAGCCCCAGACGATGAGGACGCAGCATGCGATGAGCTGCGCGCCAAGTTGGTCGCCACCATAGAAGAGCCCGGTGACGTTGCCTGCAACGCCATTGAGACCATCTCCGTAGGTACCGTTCGCGAACAGACCCGTCGCGATGATGCCCCACATACCGTTGACGCCATGGACGGAAATCGCTCCGACGGGATCGTCGAGCTTGCACGTGTTCTCGAAGAACGGCACAGCGACACAGACGAGCACTCCGGCGATGATGCCGATTAAAGCCGATGTGGCACCATCCACGAAGGCGCAGGGCGCGGTGATGGCAACGAGTCCGGCAAGGGTTCCGTTGGCCGTCATCGATGGGTCGGGCTTACCGTACTTGCCCCACATGTAGAACATCGCGACGAGACCACCCACGGCCCCGGCGATCATGGTGTTCGTTGCGACGATGGCAAGCCTCGAGTCGGCCGCGCTGAGCGTGGAGCCGGCATTGAATGAGAACCAGCAGAAGAACAGGATGATGGTGCCGATGATGGCCATCGGGATGTTGTGACCGGGGAAGGCCCGTGCGGTTCCGTCCTTCTTGAACTTGCCGATGCGCGGCCCGAGTACGATGGCACCAGCAAGCGCGATCATGCCGCCCATGCAGTGGACCACGCCAGACCCGGCAAAGTCAATGACGCCATGACCGATGCCGAAGTTCGAGCCGAGCGTTGCAAGCCAGCCACCGCCCCACACCCAGTTGCCATAGAGCGGATAGAGGACCATCGAGATGAAGAACGAGGTGATCACCACTGCCGAATACTTCACACGCTCGGCCATGGCACCGGTCGGAATGGTGACGGTGGTGTCCATGAACACCATCTCGAAGAAGAACAGGACATAGACGCCGGCATCATACGTACCGCTCAGGCAGAAGCCGGAATATCCGAGAATGCCACCAAGTCCTGGTATGGAAAGCATGCTGCCAAGCGAGGAGCCGCCATCGCCAAGAGTCGCAGCACCTCCCGAGCCGCCCATCTGCAGGGCGAAGCCCACAAGGAAGTAGCCGACGGCACCCACGAGGAAGACCATGAAGTTCATGGTCATGGTATGCGCTGCGTTCTTTCCACGGCAGAAGCCAGTCTCGACCATCGCAAAGCCGCACTGGAAGAAGAAGACCATGAAGGCGCAGATCATGACCCACGTGAAGTTGGCACCAAAATAGGCCTTGTTTGCCACGTCGGCTATGTTGGCCATGGTCTGTCCCCCGTCAAGCGAGGAGTAGACGCTATAGGATGCGCCGGTCGAATCGGCCCCCTCCGCCAATGCCGTCGTGCCGAACAACACCATTGCAGCGGCAATCACGAAAAATGCAACGAGAGGTGCCCTCTTACTGAGGAGCGTTCTTGTATGTGTGCTCATTCTTTCCCCCTTTGAGTTTTTGCGTATGTCGTCGCCACGTTCTCACGACTCTCTCTCGTATGTCTTGGCACCACGTCTGAAATTGCTCCATGAAAAGGTCGCCCCGGAGTCATTAAGCTCATTCCTCAGTCGTCCGACAGTGATGAGATAACGCACACCGAGAAAAGCAATCACAGCGCCAATAAGCGCAGCGGGCACTTGGGAGCCAAGCACGCCGATGGTCACACCACCGAGCAGGCAAAGCACGCCAAAATACACACCAGCAAGCGTGATGGCACTAGCTACGACATAGAGCACGACGATGGCCACAACCCTTCCCATTGCGCCCTGTTCCCGTTGTTCTGATGGACAAGTACTCATACACGTCCCTTCTCTTCTGTGCTGGGAATACATCAGATCGGCCAATCGCATTCCTGGGTTGTCACCACTGCGCAACCCCAATGTGACTGTGCCATGCGTTCTTTTCCGTTTTGATAAACGAAGGTAAATAGGAGGCTTCGCCAGGTTTCGTCGGGAAGAATCATGTCCCTCCTGGGAAGCCATGGCGGGGAACCTGGACCAGAAGAACCGGAGAGGCCAACCGACATAGAGCGCTCGTGCGAACGCTCACATGTCAGGCGCCCAGCACCCTTGACATGCGCGTTTTTGTGCCCCGTGCCTTCGGTTACGGTGTATCTTGTATCGTGACTCCGACGAGCACCGGAGTATCCGATTTGTGGGCGCATGCCAAATCAGATGGGAGCTTATTCATGAGCGATGGCGTTCGTGTCGTAGACCGCGTGTTCGATATCTTCGAAGTGCTCGCTACCCACAAAAACGGGGCATCCCTTTCGCAGATTGCAGCCACGACAGGCATGAGCAAAAGTACCGTTCACCGTCTCCTGTCGACCATGACCTCTCGCCAGTATGTCGAACGCAACGAGGACGGTAGCTATACCCTGGGCTACAAGTTCATCGAGACCGCAAGCAACCACATCAACAACCTCGAGCTCATCACCGAAGCAAAACCGCTTCTTTCTCGCATGCTCTGGGATCTCAACCTCACCACGCACCTCGGCGTGCTGGAGGGCCCAAACGTGGTCTATATGGAGAAGATGGACGTCTACCCCAACACCCGTCTCTACACGCAGGTCGGCTATCGATCTCCGGCCTATTGCTCATCCATGGGCAAGTGCCTGCTGGCCTGCCTCTCAGGAGAGGAGCTCGACCGAACGTTGAGCTGCTGCGACTTCCACCGATACACGCCAAACACGATCGTGGACAAGGATGAGCTCAAGCGGCAGCTCAAGGAGGTACGCGTTGCCGGCTGGGCCATGGATAACGAGGAGTACCAGCTCGGACATCGCTGCATTGGGGCACCGGTCTTCGACTACCGAGGAAGCGCCGTGGCCGCCATCAGCGCGAGCGGTCCCATATCGCAGCTTACCGACGAGAAGATTGATATTGTGAAGCGAGAGGTCAAGAGTGCGGCCCGACATCTCTCGCGTCGTATGGGATTTGCGGAGCCATGACCGAAGGCGCGTAGCCGTCCACAGCATCGCTGCAGACGGCTACGACCGAGCGGTAGAAACGCTTCCTAGATGATGTTCTTGAGGACGATGGTCTTCGTATGCGTGACCTCATCGAAGGTCGACATCACGCCTTCCGTCCCGATGCCCGAGTACTTGTAACCACCGAAGGGCATCTCGAAGCTGCGGAAGAAGCTTGCCCCATTGATAACCACTCCGCCGCACTCCAGAGCGGCACCGACCTTGGCGGCAACCTTCATGTCGGAAGTGAACACACAGCCACAGAGGCCAAACTTCGAGCTGTTGGCTATCTGCACCGCCTCATCGACCGTGTCAAAGGCGATGATGGGCACGACCGGGGCGAATATCTCCATATCCTTCGCGACGTCGGCGGTTGCCGGAACGTCCCTGATGACCGTCGGCTCAAGGAAGGCACCGTTGCGGTGGCCGCCGAAGATGATCTTCCCTCCCTGCTCGACAGTCAGCTCTATCTGCTTCTCGGCCTTGCTTGCTGCCTTCTCAGAGATGAGACAGCCAAGTTGGGTATCCTCGTCGGCCGGGTTGCCCTGCTTGAGAGACGAGATGCGTGCCACAACCTTCTTGGCAAACTCCTCGACACGACTGCGATGGACGAGGAAGCGCTTGGAGGCGCAGCACACCTGGCCGGTGTTGTACATACGGCCCCACACGAGCTCTTCGACCGCAAGATCGACGTCCCCATCCTCCAGCAGGATGAACGCATCGTTTCCGCCCAGCTCCAACGCCGTATGGACAAGATGGTCGGCTGCGTGACGCGCCGTCTCGATTCCGACTTCGGTGGAACCCGTAAGCGTGACGGCATTCACGCCAGGGGCGGTGCACAGCCAGTTGCCCACCGTCGACCCACGGCCGGTCACGATCTGACAGGCACCGGCCGTCACGCCCGCCTCGTTGAGAAGGGCGGTAAGCCGGCAAAGCGTGAGGGGGTTGTCCGTCGCTGGCTTTACCACGACGGCGTTGCCTGCCAGCAGTGCTGGAGCCACCTTCTGGTCGAAGAGGTCGCAGGGGAAGTTGAAGGGGATTACCGCCACGATGACGCCGAGGGGCTCACGGCGGGTGATGAGAACATGGTGTTCTTGTCCAGCCTCCATACCGGCAGGGATCGTCTCGCCATACAAGTGCTTGGCACGCTCGCAGAAGGCCCTGAACGCAATGGGGATGTTCGAGATCTCGGCGCGCGCCTCGACGATCGGCTTGCCCGTCTCGGCGCACAGGGTCTGGGCGAGCGACTCGTGGTTCTCATGGACGAGGTCGAGAAACCTAAGGAGTATGTCGACCTTCTCGTGCACGGGAACCGACGCCCACGCAGGCTGCGCTTTTTGTGCGCAGGAGATGGCATGGGTTACGTCCTCCTGTGTGGCAGAGGGTACGGTGTCGACGAGTTTGCCTGTGGCGGGATTGATGACGTCGATGACGGCGCCATCGGAGGCGTCGACGGATTCGCCGTTGATCAGCATGTGCATGTTGGTTTCCTTCCTTTGATGTACTTGGGGTCTATCTCGACAGACCCACGAACGAGAGCATGAGCCCGCCGCAGGTGTTGCGGTCGTCTTCCACCTGTCCGTATTCTCCGAAGGTGAACTCGGTGAGGAAAGGCACGTCGCCAGCAGCATCCTTGAGCTGCTCCGCGACCTCTCCGATGCGATCTCCTATGCCCGCTCGACGTCCACCGCAATGGACCAGAAGATACGCGCCGGGGTTGCTCATCTTGCCTTGCAGGTCCCTCAGCGTAGAGCCCGTCGAGTCGATGAGCTCGTCCACCGTGGCCTCCATGCGGATGACGGCCGTCGCCTCGGCCACCTTGTTGCCAAGGCCTATGGTGTTGTCAGCGTTGCCGCTCATCGGGTGACGGATGGCTGTCAGGTCTCCCAGGCGATCCTTGACACCGAGAGGCGAGACGACGGACTGTGCGAGCAACGCAGAGCCTCTGAGATCGTCGACGTCCAGATGCCGCCAATCCGCATACTTCTCGAGCGCAGGGACACCGTCTATCTCGGCAAGGGTCCGGTCGCCGATGACCTTGGTGACGATGCCCACGTCGCCCGTCTCGCGATAGGCGCCGGTGTAGACATCAACCATGGGCTTGTCGGTATAGAAGAAGACGACCGCGACGCCGTCGGGAAAGACCTCGTCAGACGTGTAGAGATTCCAGTCTCCCGCTATGGCATCATCTGCGGTGCTGCCACCAAAAAACGGCACGCGCCCAATCACCCGGGTTATGCCCTTGACGTAGTACTCCTCCTCGGCGGGAGAGGCCGCCATGAAGTAGTAGGCTGGCGCCTCGCTTCTCTTTGCGTGAGCCATGGCAAGATGGGCGACCTTCTCGCCCAGCTCGACGGCGTTCTGGCTGGAATCCGTCTTGGCGACCGAAGCCACCCCGACAGCAAGGTCAGGGTCGTGGATGGCCATCGCGCCAAGGAAGCCGGCTCCGCCGACAAAACCGTCGGATGTGATGACTCCCGTATGCGAGGTGTTGCCTATGACGGGAACGCCGGGGAGCTCGGCAGCAAACTCACCGAGCATGTCCTTGTGGGAATACGCACAGCTTGAGAAGGCGAAGACCACCGCCGAGCTTGCGAGACCCTCGTCGGCCTGCCGCATCTTCCCTACGACCTCTGCCACGGCTTTCCTAGGATCAGTCTGGCTGCTTGCGCCTACGCTTGCCTTGAACATGGCATCTCCTCCTCATGAAACCAGGGGTGACATACTCCTGCTAAGGGTATGGTAGAGGGGTACCACGACAGGTTTTGTCCTGCGGTCTCATGAGACGGAACCGATGTTCCGCCTAACGGAACGCTGCAGGTAGATGACATTGAATTCGGGATTCTCAAAACCGTTCGTCGGGAAAAGCAGACCTTTCGAGCGCGGGGCGTGACAAGGGTCATGAACTCGGAGCCGACCGTCAGGTTATGTGTCGAACCTTCTCAGCTCGACGAGCGCCCTGTTCCGATAGACAAGGTCGGTACGCTGAGTGAACCCGCGGTGCCCCCAGAAGCGGTTCCCCGTCTCGTTCCTGTCAAAGACGACGAGGGCGACCTTGCTTATCCCCTCCATGCGCAGGGCCTCGAGGGCGGCATCCACCAAGGCGGTGCCTATGCCCCTGCATCTGGCCGAGGTCGCAACGGCCGTATGCCCGATGTATCCACGCCGCCCGTCGTGGCCGCTCAGTATCACGCCGACTATGCGGCGCTCATCGGTGGCCACGAAGCAGGACGTCGGATTGCGCGACAGGTACCTTGTAATGCCCTCTCGAGAGTCGTCGACGTCGTTCAGACCCATCCCTGGGGTGTTGACCAACAGGGCGTGGACATCTTCGTAGTCATCGACCGTCATGGTACGTATCGTCATGAGCTCCCCGATTCTGCCGTCTTAACTAGACGATACCATCGTCCTGCTCTCGACCTTGTCCCAGTTTCTGTCCTCGCACCAGTGGACCGTACGTGCGGAGACGTCGAAGACCATCGACACGACGGTCGGACACACGGTCTGCGATGTCGCCCTCAGAAGCTCGAAGCACTCCGCGACATCGAAGCCGTCACCCGCCGCCTCAAGCATCCCGACGGCAGTGTTGTACCGATCCCACCCCATCCAGGGATGCTTCTCGCTGTTCCCCTTGAACGGCGAGAAGTTCGTCATGACCGAGTATGACGGGCGCGCAAGGTAACGGTATCCCTGGCCGGGAACGATCTGAAGGACGTTTCCCTGTTCGTCGGAGAGCTGGGACTGGAAGGTCACCCCGGGAACGCTGGAGACGGGTCCGTCCTCGACGATCTGCCTGACCTCTTCCAAGGTCCTCTTGCCGAGCAGCAGGTCGATGTCCAGTTTGATGATGTTGGGGCGCTCGGCGTCCGTCGGGTCGCTCCGGCTGTCGAACGGCCAGCAGGTCGGCATGGCCACGAAGTCACCGCGCGCGTTCGCGCCGAACAGGGGCAGCCAGCCCTCGGTCGCATCGTCTATCGCGATGAAGACCCTCTCGCCCTCGGCCACGACCTTGTGTTCCATGTCGAGGATGTCGAGGTTCCAGCCGACGATGGTCTTCTTCCCATTCGAGACAATGCTGGTGCACACGGATCGTCCTTTCGTCTGCGGCTGCGATGATGGCCACCTTGCCTATGCGAGAATGCAAATTCCGATTGCCTCTTCGATGGTACCATCCACAGGACAGCCTGCCGCCACGCGCCACAAGTACCGTTCAAGCTAGGGCTGGGCAACCCCAGAAGGAAAGTGAACAGAGGCCAGAGTTCGACCGTTGCTAAGGAGTCAGTTCTCAGCCATTGTCGACGCCCTGTATCCTTTCAGCTCAGCGAGCATGTCAGAATAGGACGCCACCAGTCTGTTCGCCTCAGGAGAATCCCCCCACGACGCACAGTCCTTGATTTTTGCCTCCAGCAGCATGTAGGCCACATCTACGGAGTCCGCCGAACGTAGCGGACAGGAATCATCATGCCTCGCTACTAGATCCTCAAATTGTACAAGCCTGTTTTCGATGCTGGTCGGAATATCAGGATGAAAGACAATGGAAAACTCGTCATAGACACGAGGGGCTATACGGGCCAAATCCCAGCCAACCAGCAGATAGCCGTCATCAGTGACAAGGACGTTACCCGGATCCAGATTCCCATGGCAGCATGCATCACATGTACAAACCGTCTGTGACGCAGCAAGCAGATTATCTGTAGCGGATGTCTCTGCACCACCTTTTTGTCGTTTCGACGTCACTGCACTTCTTGCTTTTAGATCGCGCAACAAGCCGGATCCTTCTAGCCAACTCCATCGCGCATCTGCAGAAACCTCACAAAGAGACGGCACATCAATGTATCGAAAGTCCACTTCAAAATCACGAGCGTTCCTCGTTGCGGGCAGCGCTCCCAGGTGAGCCATCGGAACAGCCCTGAGACCGCTCTGGGGCACAATCGAGGAGTAGCGTTCCTCGATCGCCCTTCTGTAGTGCTCAGTTGGATACATCTGTCCAAGCGCCGGAGGTTCATGCGCATTGTAAAAGAACCGTATAATCGATTTCTTCCCACTCATACTCTGCTTTACATACGGTAGATATGCGCCCTGCGAGACAAAAATCAATAGGTTTGCGACCACAAGCAGCACCAGGGCCATCACGGTCCAACAGAGTTGCACGCCGGCCATGTCTGAATTCACCAGGGCGCTCACAAGCAGGTTCATTCCAGACCCGACTAGACTGGCAATGGTGCTCACCAGGCTTACCCATCGCGCCGTCCAGTGCGGAAAGGGAACGGAACGGATCGCCATGTCCGAGTATTCGGCTCGATATGCACCCTTCAATATGCAAATGAGCAAATAGCCCACGAGGACGCCCCAGAACGCGTTGCCAGATATCAGCGCACTCGCCCCAGCGGCAGCTAATAGAAATAGCGTCGTAATCAGCAACGTTGACTTCTGACGCAGCCGTGTCTCTATCTGCTTGCCTACGCCAAGGGAAGTAACAACGTTACCAACAAACAGAAAGACCGCTGCTGTCCATAGGGCATTTCCCCCAAGTATGGAAAAGCGGCCAGACATCAACTGAATCGTCCTGTTTTGAAACTGCATCAAACCATTGAAGTAGCCAAGAAGCAAACAGAGCGCCAATGCCCCCGCCAAAAAGCGAAGCGCGCCTCGATCACAATTGCGCAACTTCCCAAAGCTTGGCTTCTCGACACCTTTCTTTCCCATGCCCTGCGCCCGCCTCGATGATGTCCTCACGCTAAAAATGCATACCGAAGATGCCAAAAGCAGCAGAGCCTGAACAGCGAACAGGGCACGAGGGTTAATGAGATAAGATGCCACACCCACGAAGAACAAAGCGCTTGTCGCAAGGTAATACCATCTGTTCAACCGGTAGAGCTCGGCCCTATATCCACTCTCCCCGACAATCTCACGAAGGAGAGCGTTGTTTGAGCCGGACATCAGACCTTCTGCAAAGGCATTTGTAAGCGCATATAGATAGAAGGATTGAACACCATTTCCACCCGACACGAGGACGAAAGAGAGCGAGAAGAGCAAAAGTCCAGCACCGAAGGTGTATTTGGCTCCGATATTGTCCGCTAATACCGACAATGGAAAATCGAGCAGCAAAGCACATGTCGACGCAATGGCCAGAACGCCCAGGTAGGCATTCATCGGAATTCCAAGCTGCTCCGTCCACCAAAACGGAAGGACCGGCATCACCAACGCCGTACTGTTCAACAAGTACGCCGTCCTGAACCATTTGAGATTTGAACTGTTAGGAGGCATCACAAAACACCTTTCCCCCACAGTCGGGGCATGCATCCTGCCCGCAATACCCTTCTGGCCTTTCTTCGATTTCTAGAGGTGATATCAAAAGATGCCCCAATGCGTTGCTCCGACCAACACCTGGTAATCCCATCCACTGAGACAACTGGTGCGACAGATCCTGGTGTGACAGTTCTGGATGGCTCTCTAACGAAATCCGTTTGCGTTTAGCTCACCAAACGGGACGACGTGAACGTCCCCAACGCTCCTCTCAAGCTTTGAATGCGGCGATGGCTCGTCGCGAGCACGTCACGGATTCTTTTTTGCCATACGTATCGGATTAAACTACCGGCCTGTAGATATACTGTATGTATTCTCGGTCGGTCATTCATATCACAACCAATAATAATTACTAAATGATGAGGAACCAGTTCATGCATCGTCTGTGCAGCGAAAAGGACAGGGGTCGGATCCTTAGCTACATTTCTTTCGAACCAGAGGTGAACCTGTACATTCTTGGGGATATCGAGGCGCATGGAATCGAATACCCGGTGACCGTTGCGGCATTCGGACCTGAGGATGGTTGGGAGGCAATCGTACTGGGCCTCTTCAACAACTTCGTGGTCTATAGCCGTTGTCAGCAGTACGACTCGGCAGAAATCTCAGAGTACATACGCGGGGCCGCCGATGACGGCACGCCGCGTCACATCAATGCGCGTCTCGACATTGCCGTTAGTCTCAATCCATTTTTCCCAGAGATGTCGCTATCCCCCTGTCGTCTTGCCACATGCCATCGCGTCAACGACATCACGGTGAACCTTGCAGAGAACGTTGCCATAAAACGCCTGTCCTCAAGACAGTACGATGATTTGTTCGATTTGCTCTCACGGATAGACGAGTCTTCCCAGCACTACGAAATCCCTCGTGAGTGCAGGGAAGCGCGGGAGCGCAAAGAGGCCTCGGAAAAGGCGGGATGCGAAGTCTTTGGAGTATTCCGGAACAAAGTGCTCATATCGACTGCGGCAACTTCGGCAGCAACGTCTGTCGGTGCGATGCTGACTGGCGTGGCAACTCTTCCGTCAGAGCGAGGGCAGGGGTTAGCAACCGCAGTTGTTACTGCACTTTGCCAGGACTGCTTCGCTCATGGATTGGAATACGTTTGTCTCTACTACGAGAACCCAGTCGCCGCTCGTATATATCATAGGATTGGATTCGTCGACATCGCCGGGTTTGGCATGATGTCCCAGCGCGGGAAATAGCATTTCCCTATGATGTCGACGACCTGGCCTTCAGTGACATCAACCATGCCGAACAAGAAGTTCTCGCGAAGCGCTCCCTCGAATATCCACGTGTCTTGGAGCACCATGCCGAACTGCTCGCGTACGTTTTTGCGCGGGACCCCGAGCGTAGATCTCCCGTTGAGCGTGATGCGTCCTCCGTCGACCTCATAGAAGCGCTCGAGAAGATTCACGATCGTGGTCTTGCCCGCGCCCGTTGGTCCCACGATGGCCACCTTCTGACCAGGCTGGGCCGTAGCGGTGAAGTCGTTGATGATGGTGCGCCCCGGCTCATATCCGAAGTTCACATGGTGAAACGTGACGCGTCCTTGCAGGTCATGGATGCGGTCGGTCTTGCCCGACTCGTCAGCCACCTCGTCTTCGGCGAGAAACTCGAAGACGCGCTCGCATGCGGCGGCCATGCTCTGCACGCTCGTGGCGGCCTGCGAGATGTTCTGGAGCGGCTGGGTGAACAGACGCACATAGATCATGAAGCAACTATCACGCCGAACTCGATGGTACCCTGGACGGCGAGGACCGCACCCGTCACGCACACGGCCACATAGGTTATCATGCACGAATGCGCCAGAAGCCACGAGGTCACCGACGAGCGGCTCATGGGCAAAGCGACCTGATTGGTATCACGTAGATGCCCTCATCCACCTCTCGAGCGTAAGCAGAGAGCCCAACGACGACGGCCATGAATTCGGGGGGATTCGTCTTTGCCCTTGGGTTCTCGCAGAGCTTCTTCCGGAGACGCCTCAGGTTCTCCACGCCTTCGGCGACCTTGTCTTCGCTTACCTTAATCTCAATCGCCGCCCATCTCCCATCAGCAAGCTCGATTATGACATCGGTCTCCAGCCCGGAATCATCGCGATAATACCTCACCGGCTCCACACCCACGTTGGGTAGCGCTGATGCATAGACCAGAATGTCGCGTATGCACAGGTTCTCAAACACAAGGCCGAACGTCTGCCAATCCTTCAGGAGTGCCCCTACACCCATCCCCAACTGGGCTATGGCCAATGACGGATCGGCCAGATAACGCTTGGGCTTTATGGAGAGCCTCTTGGGAGATCGGGAGGGAGGCACCCAACCAGGTATCTCTTCCAGTAGGTAGATTGACTTGAGGAAAGCAAGCTGCTCTCCTAGCGTCGTCTTCTGGTATGAGGAGAGCGCATTTTGGCGTTCGCCCGTCACATCTTCGATGAGCGTCTTCTGCGTTGCCGCTTGACCGAGCGTCCTCGAAATGGACAACAGGAGCCTCGATACGGTATCGCCACGCAATCCGCGCTTCTCGGCCTCTTCGAGCAGGGCCTTGAGGTACTCCTTCGCAATAAGTTGAGCAGAGGTACAGTCCATCCCGACAGCCTCCGGCCAACCCCCTCTGCACGCAAGCTCTGCAAGTGCGGTCGCATTTTTCGAATCGTCACCCAACATGCCAGGAGCAAAGTGGCCTTCGAAGATGCCTCCGAGAGAGACCGTGCATGCAGAGTCCCCCGATTCCGCCAAGGACATGGGGTACATCCTGACCCTGCCGATGCGGCCAGCCCCGCTGTGCTTTGGAGCATCTTCTCTCTTTTGATTAATAGGAGAGGAAGATCCCGTGAGAATCCACCCACCACGCACGCCACGCTTCTGGTCAATCCTTCTCCTGACAACATCGCGTATAGATGGCACAAGCTGCCATTCGTCGATGACATGGGGCTGACTGCCGAGAGTCATGAGGGAGGGGTCTGCCTTGGCGATGTCGAAGTCGTCGTCGATATAGCTGATGCTTTCCCCGTGCGCCAACGACGTCCAGGTCTTTCCGCACCACTTGGTGCCAGCGACCTCGACAGCTCCAAAGACGGAGAGGTATTTTTCAATCTGAGAATCCGCAATGCGCGGCATGTATCCTTCAGGGGCAAGACCAGTTAATGGCATGGCGTCCCTCTTCCAAATGAAGACACCTATTAAGACTTTTTTCCGAATATATTGTATGGCTTTTTCCGAATTGTTTTGGTGACTTTTTCCGCTTCTGGTAAAAGCCGGCTTGATATGACCCTTGTAGGCACAGCGATACAAGCAAATCTACAGTCAGCCATTAAATACTCTCACCCGTGGACGGCCATGCCATTGAGGGATTCGGTCTCCCCCATCTCGCACGTGCTGGCCTCAGTGTCGAGCCAAATCCCAAACTCGCCCAAGCGGAGACCAGGGCTGATTGTGCGTTCACAATCCAGGCTGTGTATCATGGGAAATCGAACTTCAAACACCACGGCATCCCAGACGTCGTGATTGAAACACCATTGCGACATCTCTTCGGAAGGGTGGTCATGGACACGATTCTTGAGGCGAAGAACCTCTCCTTCTCATATGCAAGAAGAACCATCTGGCATGACGTGTCCCTCTCGCTCTCGCCCGGAGACATCGCCCTGCTCTGGGGCGTGAACGGCGCGGGAAAAACGACGCTGCTCAGATGTCTTGCGGGATGGTCTCGCCCGAACGAGGGCATGGTGGCGGTATGTGGTCGCGACCTGGCAAGGTCAACGCGTCGCGAGGGCTCGGACGTCTTCTTCGTGAGCGATACGCCTCCCTTCTATGAGGACCTGACGGCTCGCGAACACATCTTGTTCCTGCTCCGCGCGAACGGTCTGAGCGACAGGGGGGCCCACGCCCTGGAGCTTGCCGACCGTTTTCACCTGGCCGAGTCGCTCGACGCGTACCCGTCCTCCTTCTCGAGAGGCATGCGTTACAAGCTCGCCATCGTCCTTGCCCTTTCGCTCGCCCCGGCCTTGCTGCTCATGGATGAGCCCTATGGGCCAATCGACCATACCTCTGCGGTCCTGCTCAGCCACGAGATCGAATTGCTCGCAGCATCAGGCTCGGCGGTGCTCCTGAGCTGCCACCAAGTCCCTCCGGAGCTTGCTGCGACCATGCAGCTCGAGTTGGAGGACAAGGTCCTCGATGTCAAGAAAAGCACCGCGGAGATGATGTCATGAGTTGGGGGGCTCGTGAGGTCCTCTGGTTACGCGTCCGACATCTCAGGACAAGAACCAACAGGTTCCTCAATGTGGCCGGCACGGACCTCGACGAGTCGACGAGTCTCACGGACAGGATGTATCTCCTGTACATCGCCGTCATCATCGTGGTGTGGGCTTTCCTGTCATGGAACGCCCTCATGGGCTTCACCGCACGAGGCCTTACGTTGCTCTCCCCTGACACGGCCGGTCTATTGCTTGCAACGCTCCCACTTGTTCCGGCTGTCATCTGTCTCGTCCCTAGCATTCGTGCGCTGCTGACCTCGCCTTACAAGATGACCGAACAAGACATCGCCTATCTTGGCTCTGACCGCGAGTGCGTCCGCACCGCCATCTTCCTCGACGCGGCACGAGGGGCTCTCGGCTATGGCGTCGTAGGTGCCCTCGTCGGGATACTCGTTGTCGGAGGCCTGAACCCGACCGAGTCGGCGGTTCCCATCATCGCCACATGTGCGCTTGCAATGATGGCGGGACGTCTCCTGCCATGGGTGATCGGTCTCTCGCGCGTCTCCCCTACGATTCGGCCGAAGGCCCTCGCTTTGTCGGTATCGTGCCTGCTTCTGGCAATGGCAATCGGCAGCGCCTTCATCCCGCTCGCCGTTGTCGTGACTTCCCCAAAAGGCGAGCTGATGGCAGCGGCTTGCAGGCTCGAGTTTCCGGCCGCGATTGCTCTTGGGTGCGGAATCGCTGCCGAATGGGTTGCGATCGTTCTCATCGCACCCCTCACAAGCATCGTGTCCATGATCGACGAGAGCGAGGTCTACGCAGAGACGATGGCGATACAGTCGATCGCACTCGTCTCTCCGCGCACCTATACCCAGATCATTCGCCGTAGGAAGAACGAAAGAAGGGGTCCTCTCGCCTCCCTCCGCATTGGCATGGGACGCGGCGCCCTGCTCTCTCATACGACGCTCTCGGCCATTCGACGCTTTGAGGGACTTGGCGACGTGCTCGTGTGGTCGGCGATCATCGTACCTGCCGGCATGCCGTTCGTCCTAGGGTTCGGGCCCTCCCTGCTCATCCTGCCATGGATGCTCCTCATCATAAGAAGCTCAGGGAAGCCGCATGAGATGAGCAGGGTCTTTGATGACGATGAAGGAAACCGGATGCTCCGGTCAAACCTTCCGTTCGGCCCCCTGACGCTCCTGGCAATTGACTCACTGCCCGCGCTTGTCGTCGCGTGTGTAGGTTCGACCGTCGGCTGCGTGCTCACGCTCGGCGCCTTCGGGAGCGTGGGGACAGGTATTGTGCTCTCCTTTCTTATCGACGTCGGTACCGTCGTCTGCGGTGGACTGGCCGTGGTCATAGTGCCGTTCATATATCGCAAGATATGGTTTGAGGCCTCGCTGCTTCTGCTCGTAGGAACCGTTGCGGCAACGCCAACCCTTGGTTCGGCAACAATATCAGCAGCTATTGCAGCCGTCCTGATCGCGGCCGGAATGGCAGGCATCGCCTTTGGACGAGACTAGACACGCCGTGCACATGGAGCACGATCAGGGCCTTCGACGATCTCACCGCCTCGGTCCGGAAAAGTGCCGAACGGACTGCCTGATCTGTCAAGACGACCAGGCAACCCCCGTCACGCCGCAAAGAAGAACGCGATGAGCAGCCTTACCCCGTAGACAATCACCACAAGACCGCAGGCCAGATTGATGGTGCGCAGCACACGCGCGTTGAGCCGCTTGCCAAGCATCGACACCACAAGGGCAAGCGAGGGAAACCATATGAGCGAGGCCATGCAGACACCTGACATGAAGACCACGCCGTTGTCTCCAAACGTCATCCGAGATGCGCCGAGCAACATGGTTCCATCGATGATCGCCTGTGGATTACACCAGGTGACGATGAAAGCGGTGGCAACGGTTTTGAGGACCCCGTCGCCAATCCGACTATGTTGAACTGCATCTGGATCCCCTTTTCGCTTCGGTATCACGAGCCCGATGCCGATGGCGATGACCAACACGCCACCGACCAGCTGGATGGCACGCCCGAGCCAAGGAATCGACGACATTGCAAGACCGATGCCGAAGAAACATGCCAGCGAGAGCGACAAGTCGAACACGGTGACCGAGATGACTGCGAGCAATGCTCCAGTACGTCGACGTGTTGAAGCCGAATCAATGACAAAGAGGTTCTGCATACCGATAGGCGCGATATAGGCAAAGCCCATCGTGAGACCTTGAAGCAGAACCGAAAACGACATGAAACCCACCAAACCTTTCTTGTCATGAGAACCAACGGTGCATATGATACGTATCATCTTGGATTTACAGACCAGCCAAAATCAACCGACTTGAACCAACCAAGGAGATCTATCCTATGCCGAAGAGGATCGCGTTTGACGAGTCCTGGAAACCTGATCGTCACTCCACTTGTCCGCTTCACGAACAGATTGTCACCCGGATAAAGGAAATGATCACTGCAGGGGACCTGCCCGTCGGAACACGGCTACCTCCTCAGCGCGACCTGGCAAGGCTGTTCAACGTGAATCGCAGCACGGTGGTCGCAGCGATGGAGGAACTCGCCGCACTCGGCGTAGTCGAGGGCCGAGGATCCGCCGGAACCGTCATTGCCGACGACACCTGGTCGCTTCTCCTTCCCGGCCGCGGCACCTGGCGCGAACGAATCACGGCAGGCACCCTGCAGGCGAGCACCTCGATCGTGCAGGCGATCAACATCCATGAGTTTGACGAAGGCGTCATACGACTGGGAACCTCAGAGGTCGATCCTCGTTTCTTCCCGCATGATGCCTGGCGGCATGCCCTCGTCAATGCCGCTGATGACCCCCAGTCCTTCGGGTATCTCGAACCGTTGGGATCACCGGAACTGCGCGCGAAGCTGGCCGAACGTCTTATGCGGCGCGGCATCAGCGCTAGTCCGTCAGAGATACTGATCACCTCCGGTTCACTGCAAGGCCTGCAACTGATCGCTGCCTGTCTGCTCGAACCGGGTACGCTCATGCTGGTGGAAGAGCCGACCTATGCACGCTCGCTTCAGGTATTCCCCTCAGCTGGCATGACCCTGGCCGGTGTGGACATGGATGCTGAGGGCATGAGCGTGCAGGCCTTGGAGCGCGCCTTGCCCGAACGGACGCGAACGCCACGCGCACTCTATACGATTCCGACAAACCACAACCCGACCGGAGTGACCATGAGCGAACAGCGACGCGAGGAGATCATGGGACTGTGCCAAAGGCGCGGCGTTCCCGTCATCGAAGACGATGCCTATGGCGAACTCTGTCTGGATGACACGCCGCCCGCTCCCCTGAAAGCACGTGATGAGAGAGGTTCGGTCATCTATCTGGGGACGGCATCGAAGTCCTTCGCAGCGGGGCTTCGCGTGGGATGGATGATTGCATCGCGCGCTGTGGTCGAACGGCTGGGTGATGCGAAGATGCAGAGTGACTATGGAGCGAGCTCGGTATCTCAGGTGGCGCTGACCCAGCTCATTTCCTCTGGCGACTACGACCGCTACCTGCAAGACCTTCTTGCCGAGCTGCGCACACGAAGACGCGCCGCGCTCTCTGCGCTCGAGATGTATTTCGCCGATCTGGCAACCTGGCGCAGACCGACCGGCGGCTTCTTCATCTGGACGACCTTCCGACACCCGGTTCCCACGGCGGAACTGTTCTCGAAGGCCCTCGCCGCCGGTATCCTGCTCAATCCCGGTGACATCTATGGGTTCAAAGCGACCAATTCTCTCCGACTCTCCTATTCCTATGCGTCTTCCAGTGAATTCGCAAACGGGATCGAAAAGCTGGCCAGCATCGTGCGGGAGCTCATCTGACGGCCCGTGATGCGATCAGCTTTCTTCCCCAGCCTGTTCTGCTTCGAGGCGAGTACGTTGGTCGGTAAGGGACTCGCGGCCGAAGGCGAAGGAGCAGGGGCCCTGATATGAACCGCCCCGTCGCTATTGAAATCCCTAATGGCTACAACGCTTGCGATATTAATATGCGTTTGTGTCTGCCGCTTCGACTATTGTATGAACTGCTTACGTCTTTGCTGAAAGGTCAATGGCACATGTGTCATACAATGCCTCTCGGCGGCCAAAAGGGAGCATAAAAATGGATGACAGGTCATACGTCCTGACCACGATGGACGAGAGCTTCTACGAGCATGCCATCATCGAGCACCTCGTGGGACTCGGCTACACCCATCTCTATGGTCCCGATATCAAACGCACGAGCAGCGCATACCGCGACGCCCTCCTCCCAGAGGTGCTTCCGGCAAGCCTCGTAAGAATCAACTCTGGCCTCCCCTCCCCTGCCATCGACGAGGCCGTCCGCAAGCTGACCAACATCGAAGGCGTCGATCTGGTGGCCAGAAATGAGACCTTCACCGACTATCTCCAGTCGGGGGTCGAGGTCACGTTCTTCGACGGGGACAGAACCAGAAGTGACGTCGTAAGAATCGTCGACTACGAACGACCCGACAACAACTCCTTTCATGTGGTCAACCAGTGGACCTATGTCGAATATGACGAGAAGCGCCCGGACGTCATCATCTTTATGAACGGGATGCCGCTTGTCGTCTTTGAGCTGAAGTCGCCATCGCGCGACAACGTCGACTCCTCGGACGCCTTCCTCCAGCTCAGAAACTATATGAAGGCTATCCCCACATTCTTCTCCTACAATGCCTTCTGCGTCATGAGCGACCTTGCCGACACTCGAGTCGGGTCGATTACCGCGGGAGAGGACCGCTTCGTCCGGTGGAAGACAGCCGACGGCGACTACGCGGCGATCGACCCCACAAAACAGGACAAGTGGACGACCATGCTCGATGGCATGTGCTCCAAAGAGAGGCTCCTCGACATCGTGAGGAACTTCACCTGCTTTTCCAAGGCACAGGACTCCACCGCGAAGATCCTGGCTGCCTACCATCAGTACTTCGGCGTCCACAGGGCCATCGACAGTGCCGTCCGCGCCATGGAGAGCGACGGGAAAGCCGGCGTCTTCTGGCATACCCAGGGAAGCGGTAAGTCGCTTTCCATGGTCTTCTTCGCCCATATGCTCCAGCAGAGAGTCGACAGCCCCACCATCGTTGTAATCACCGACCGCAACGACCTTGATGACCAGCTCTTCGGGCAGTTCGCGAAGTGCAGAGACTTCCTGCGCCAGACACCGCAACACGCCGAAAGCCGTGATGGACTCATCGCGCTACTGGCGGACCGAGAGGCGAACGGCATCGTCTTCACCACGCTCCAGAAGTTCAGCGAGGGAGAGGCTCCCCTGTCGGATCGCCGCGACATCGTGGTCATGGTCGACGAGGCCCACCGCGGCCAGTACGGCCTTTCCGTCACGCTCCACACCGACGGCACTCGCACGGTCGGCGATGCCCTCAAGGTCCGCCAGGCACTCCCCAACGCCTCCTACATCGGCTTCACCGGAACCCCTGTCGAGACCGAAGACAGGAGCACACGGGAGGTGTTCGGCGACTACGTTGACGTCTACGACATGACCCAATCGGTCGATGACGACGCGACGAGGCCCGTCTACTACGAAAGCCGCGTCGTGGCCCTCAAGCTCGACGAGGACGTTCTCGAGCGGATAGACGACGAGTATGCGAGGATTGCCGACAGCACTGACGAACTCGCCGTCGAGCGTAGCAAGCACGACCTCGCAGCCCTCGACAGCGTGCTCGGGGCCCCCGAAACCGTCGACTCGCTCTGCCGGGACATCGTCACCCACTACGAGGAGAATCGTGCTGACGAACAGGCAGGAAAGGCGCTCATCGTCGCCTACTCGCGTCCCGTGGCGATGAAGATGTACCAAAGGATCCTCGAGCTCCGTCCGAGCTGGAAGAACAGGGTCAACGTCGTCATGACGTCCGGCAACCAAGACCCCGAGGAGTGGCGGGAGGTCATCGGGAGCAAGGCCCACAAGCTCGAGCTCGCCAGACGCTTCAAGGACGATGCCGATCCGTTCAAGATCGCCATCGTCGTCGACATGTGGCTCACTGGCTTTGACGTGCCATCGCTTTCGACCATGTACGTCTATAAGCCGATGCGTGGGCATAACCTCATGCAGGCCATAGCGCGGGTGAACAGGGTCTACAAGGGCAAGGAGGGAGGCCTCGTCGTTGACTACATCGGTATCGCCAACGCGCTCAAGAGGGCGATGCACGACTACACGAGGCGGGACCGCGAAAAATACGGCGACATGGACATCGCCAAGACCGCCTACCCGCTCTTCCTCGACAAGTTCGACGCTTGCCGCGACTTCCTGTATGGGTTCAGTTATAAGGACCGCATCCAGACGAAATCAGCCGAGGAGATGGCGAGCACCATCGCCGACGGCACGGATTTCCTGCTCGACCCCAGCAGGGCCGGCTCTCGCAGCGAATTTGTCGCTACCGCGAAGCAGATGATGCAGTCATACGGCCTTTGCAAAAGCAAGGTAGCAGATGACCTCCGACTGGAGGCCGCGTACATGGATGTGTTGCGGGCACAGGTCCTCAAGACCATCATCACGACGCCTGCCGACCCCAGGGTCTCACTTGCCCAGGTCAACAAGCGCATCTCCGCGATTATCGAGCAGGGCGTCCACAACGAGGGCGTCCTCAACCTCTTCGAGAACGACAAGGTGGAGGTCTCCCTCTTCGACGAGTCGTTCCTCGACGAGGTCGCTCATATGAAGCAGAAGAACCTCGCCTACGAGATGCTCAAGAGGCTCGTCGAGGACCAGGTGAGGTCATACCAGAAGAAGAGCGTGGTCAAGGCCCAGAAGTTCTCCGCGATGCTTCAAGGGTCCGTCAACGCCTACCTCAACGGCATGCTCACGAACGCCGAGGTCATCGACGAACTCGTCCGGATGGCCCACGAGATGATGACGGAGCGAGACGAGGGGAAGGACCTCGGACTCGACGATGAGGAACTCGCTTTCTACGACGCGCTCACCAAACCTCAGGCCATCCGCGACTTTTATGAGAATGACGAGCTCGTCGCCATCACCCGCGAGCTCACCGAGACCCTGCGCGAGAACCGTACCATCGACTGGCAGAAGAAGGAGGACGCCAGGGCAAGGATGCGCATGTCCGTCCGTAGGCTCCTCAGGAAGCACAAGTACCCGCCAGATGACATCCCAGATGCACTCGAGACCGTCATGAGGCAGTGCGAGCTCTGGGCAGACTACAGCGAAGGGGAGTAAGGACACATGGCGAAGAAGAGCAGCACGAAGGCCCTCGGCTTCGAGGAGCAGATATGGGACGCGGCCTGCAAGCTACGCGGCAACATTGACGCCTCCGAGTACAAGAATGTCGTGCTCGGCCTCATCTTCCTCAAGTACGTCTCCGACAGCTTCGACCTCAGACACCAGGAGCTCATGGAAGAGAACGATGGGTTCGAGGAGGAAAGGGACGCCTACGCCGAAAGCAACACCTTCTGGATCCCCAAGGAGGCGCGTTGGGAGCGCGTGGCCGCAGCAGCGCACATGCCCGAGGTCGGCAAAGTCATCGACGAGTCAATGAGACGCATCGAGCAGGAGAATGGAAGACTCAAGAACGTCCTGCCGAAGAACTTCGCCCGTCCAGAGCTTGACAAGCGACGTCTCGGAGATGTGGTCGACCTCTTCACCAACGTAAAGATGGCCGAGCGAGGAAACTCACATGACCTCCTCGGCAGAACCTACGAGTATTGCCTTGCCCAGTTCGCCTCCCAAGAGGGCAAGAACGCCGGTGAGTTCTATACACCCAGATGCGTAGTCCAAACCCTCGTCAGCGTCATCGAGCCTTTCAAAGGCAGGGTTTATGACCCCTGCTGCGGTAGCGGCGGCATGTTCGTCCAGTCGGCCGAGTTCGTGAAGGTCCACCAGGGCAGCATCAGTGACATCTCGGTCTACGGACAGGAGTCGAACCCAACCACCTGGAAGATGGCAACGATGAACCTCGCCATCCGTGGCATCGATGCCGACCTCGGCCCCACGAACGCCGACACCTTCTTCAACGACCTCCACAAGACGGAGCGCTTTGACTTCGTGCTCGCCAACCCACCGTTTAACCTTTCCGACTGGGGTGGTGACAAGCTCAGGGATGACCCACGCTGGGACTATGGCGTCCCGCCGGAGAAGAATGCCAACTTCGCGTGGATGCAGCACATGATCCACCACCTGTCCCAGAAGGGCAGGATCGGCATGGTCCTCGCCAACGGATCGCTCTCCTCGCAGCAAAGCAACGAAGGCGAGATCAGAAAGAACATCATCGAGGCGGACCTCGTCGAAGGTATCATCGCCATGCCGACACAGCTCTTCTTCTCGACGCAGATTCCCGTCTGCCTGTGGTTTCTCAGCAAGGACAAGTCACAGCACGGCAAGACCCTCTTCGTCGATGCACGAGAGATGGGTACGATGGTCACCCGTGCGCACCGTCAGCTTACCGATGACGACATCACGAGGATATCCTCGGCCTTCGACGCTTTCCGCGACGGAACGCTCGAAGGAGAGAAGGGGTTCTCCGCAGCCGCCAGCACCGCAGAAATCGCTAAGCAAGACTACGTCCTCACTCCCGGCCGCTACGTCGGCATCGCCGACATAGAAGATGATGGAGAACCCTTTGAGGAGAAGATGACAAGGCTCACGTCCGAGCTCTCCAGGTCATTCGCAGAATCAAACCGCTTGCAGGAGGAAATCAGGAAGAGCCTGGAGGCCATCGGCTATGAGTTGTAGCTATTCTCTTGGCGAACTATGCACCTTTAGTCGCGGCGCAAGTGTGCCGCGTGCGAGAATGTATGTGCAGGGTGATTACATTTACATTCACTATGGTGACCTGTATAAAGGCTTTTCGCTGCGTGTCGATGTGGATTCACCGCAGAAAAAGCTACCGTTCATTCTGAAGTCTGAGAAGATCCGTGAAGGTCAATACTTGCATGACCAGGACATTGTTTATGTGCTCACCTCTGAGACGATTGACGACCTCGGGCATTCTTTCTTATTCAACAATCCCAAAGGTCTTCCCGCAGTAGCTGGAACGGAAACGACCATAATGCACATAACCAGACGCGACCTCGTAATTCCTGCGTACATCAATTACCTCTTGCAGACGGAGTACTTCAAGAAACTGCTGCGGCAGTATGTGAAGGGAATGAAGGTGTTCCGAGTACATCCCGATGACATAGCACATATCGTAGTTGATCTGCCAACCCTAGGCGAACAAGCAAAAATGGTTAGCTTATTGGATGTTCTATTTGAGCAGCAACTCATACTTAGTCGCACAAATGGCTATTTGTATGAGATGTTGGTCGGCCTCTTCAACGAACTAGTCATTGATAGGGACTCGAGTAACTGGACGAATGGATCGCTTCTAGACATCGCGGAGTACCGCAATGGTCTCGCGATGCAGAAGTATCGCCCTGATCAAGACGACAGGGGCCTACCAGTCTTAAAGATTAGGGAGCTGCGCGAGGGGACTTGTGGACCAGAGAGCGAGAGATGCTCTTCTGACATCGATGAGGACATCATAGTTAATGACGGCGATGTCGTCTTTTCTTGGTCTGGTTCTCTGCTTGTTGACATCTGGGCAGGAGGTAAGGTTGGCCTCAATCAGCATCTTTTCAAAGTTTCGTCTTCAAAATATGATGAGTGGTTTTACTATCTTTGGACGGACCATTACCTCGGAAGATTCATTTCCATGGCTGCGGATCGTGCAACAACCATGGGCCACATTAAGCGCTCAGCTCTAAAACAAGCGGTCGTAAAAATACCCGACAAGAGGTCCATGGCAAATCTGAGTCGACTCTTTTCACCCTTACTGGATGAATTCATAGCTAACAAGATTCAATCAAAGCAGCTGGAACACCTCAGAGATGCCCTCCTCACCAAACTCATGTCAGGCGAGATAGACATCTCGAAGGTCGAGGTGCCTACGCCGCCAAATAGCCATTTGTGCGATTAAGAACATCGATTTCCCTTTGTATTGCGACTAGAGGTGAGACAATTTCCTTCTGTCGAGAAAGTATCGGAAGGTCAATCTCGATATTTTCAATCATCTCTTTTGTTAGCGCTTGTCTGGTCGCTCCGGAAGAAGCTAGTTTCAGTAGCTGTTGCTTCATTGATAGTAGTACGCAGAGTAAATAGTCAGAATCTAAAACCGCTCGATCTGGCCTGACAATGCACACATGCTGGTTGACTCGTGCTGGCAACAAATTACAGGGGGCAGTACAAGCCCTAGCTACAGACTCGCCAGTAATGTTGAGGAGAATATCACCCATTTGAACAGAAACGTTTTCTAGCTTTCGAGCTTGCATGTCATCGATAAAAGCTAAACCTGATTTTGAGAACCGCCAATCGAGAATATTCTGACTTCGAAATATCGATGTACCTTCACTTTTATAGGAGTCCTTGCCGCCCCTAGGCGTGGCACCACTTCCGATTTTTGTACAAAGGTTCTTTAGAAGGGTCATCCCAGATACCTCCTATGCGAGGTCTTAACATTCTGTCGACTCACCAATGCGTAGCGCATTGTAGTTTCTATCTTAGCGTGACCGAGAAGTACTTGGACCTGTTCGATTGGCATGCCACGGTCGATAGCGTTCGTTGCCATGGTCCGTCTGAACTTGTGAGGATGAATGCCTCGCATTTCATTTCTGCGACCGAGATTACGGACGATTCTCTCGACCGAGCCGATGGTAAGTCTAGCTCCTCCGTTCCGATCCGATGTAAAGAGAGGCGTGGTTGTGAATCGACTACCCGAGAGATACTCCTGAAGATGAAGCTCGGTCCTTGCATCGAAGTAAACACGTCGCTGCTTATTACCCTTGCCGGTAACAATGCACTCACGCCCCGGGAGATCGACATCTGAGACATCTAGCCTCACAAGCTCACCTACACGCATGCCAGTGGAGGCAAGCAAGTCAACAATGGCAAGATCTCTCATACTTCGACATCCCTCTCGAAGCAGTTCCATGTCCTTATCGGCAATTGTCTCCTTCACTACCAGCGGAACCTTGATACGCTTTATTTTCCGCATGGGGCTCTTAACAATATAGTCCTCATCTTCAAGCCACGAGAAGAAGCTGCTAAGGATGCGCCGGATATTGTCAATCGTTACCTTACTAACGTGGTGTGTGTTCTCAAAGTCGAGAAGATAACGTCGAAGTTCAGTGGTCGTAACAGCCGAGATTGGCATGTTAACCGATGCTGCCATAGCGGTAATCGTTGCCTCATAGTATGCGATGGTACGTTCTGAACAACCTTCCGTACGCTTGGCCTGCAAGAATTCTGTCATCAGAGAGCCATCGTCCATCTCGCGAGATTTACCTTCATCTCCACTTATAACGAGTACCTCCTTAAGGATTCTCATTTGATGACCATCGAGATGCGGCTGCATTTTGAGAAGGATTTGCTGGACCTGAACCGTTTGCATGATTGTCTCCCCACCGACCATTTCCCATGCCATAGTTCGCAAGATGAAAAACGGCCTTAGAATCTACCCGGATAGAAAGCAGATTCTAGGGTGAGCAGAGAGGCGTACGAGATGGCGCAGGGCAAGACCATAGAAATGTTCCTTGCAGAGGGCACTGCGGAAGGATTAGTCACCGCCGAGCTCTCCAATTGGAACGGTAAGGCTATTAAAATCCCACGAGGCGAGGTCGCTGACTGCACAAGAGAAGACATAGCATCAGTTGGTGTCTACTTCTTGTTCTGCAAAGATGATGACGGCGGTGACTCGGTCTATGTTGGCGAAGCCGAGAACGTTCATGCGCGACTAAAGCAACATTTGGCCGATCCGTTCTACTGGAACACTGCGGTCATGTTCGTAGGACGAGACCTCAACAAGGCCCTCATCCGTTACCTTGAGGACAACCTCGTCAGGATTGTACGCGAATGCGGACGTGATCGGGTTCTCACAAAGAACACCTACCAAACCCATCTTAAGGAATCACAGATCTCATCGATGAACGAGTTCATCGATGACGTAAAAACATTGATTAGCGCACTCGGATATAAGGCCCTAACCCCAATGCCTGTGGCAACCAACACCACAACGTACCTACATTGCATGAGTAACAGTGCAATGGGCACGGGTTTCGTGAGCACGGGTGGTTTTACCGTCTTGAAGGGCTCCACCATCTCAGATCACACCGTACCGTCCTTCGAAGCAAGAGGCAGAGCATACTTCGATCTGAGGAATAGATTGACGGGCGATGGCACTATTGTGGACCGAGTTTTCGTTCGCGACTATGAATTCAGCGCACCTTCTGCCGCTTCGGCTGTAATCCTCGGCAGAACTTCCAACGGCAACATCGATTGGCGCGCCGATGATGGTAGAAAGCTGAGAGATTTGCAGCTCTAAGGTCTTCTGGATACAAATGGCTATTTAGCTGCGTAGTTTTTATCTGGTTGACATGAGTACCTGTTGGGTCAAGTCAAACGGGCAAAGAGAAAGCCCGCACCATTGTTGATATGCGCATCATCTCAGCGCGTCACAAAAAGTGAGGGGTGATACGGCTCTATATCTCATCGAGCTCGCTGCTCTCAAGAAGGTATTCGCTGCTTGCAGAGTCGAATGTCATTTGTCGTATGCCTATACCTAAGTCAGATATGACCTGTTCTAGTTTTGCTTTATTCTCATCGGCGCAGCGCAATCCAACGAAGATGGTTTTTGGCTTTGCGTAAACGTAAGGCGCACCTTTTGCAGTTGCGCCTATAGAGCACCGAAATTCCTTCTCGTAGCTCCAGGAAGGATGTTTGACGTTGCATAAGAGCAAGGGAAGGTATACTAGCGACAGGTCATCAATAATCGTTTTATTAACGCCGCTTGCTGTGTTCTTTTGCACCTTGTCGATAATGGTTTCTAGCTGCTTTTCATAGAATCTTGTTAGATCTAGCCTATGATTCGAATATTGTACGGGAAATACGAGTCCCCGGAGGCTCGTATTTTCCTTGTCAGTCATGTCGTATTCAACGCAGTACCCGGCATGATTGTTGGCGTAATGTGCCCACATGGGCATACTGTTCTCGTCGCACGCAGTAAAAGAGGTTATGAGCGCCATGGTTGTCATGTCACCAATTGATCCAACGGGATCAAAACCGAACTTCTCGATAAGTGGCTCTGCTCTATAGAAGTACGCTCGGCAATCAAAGGGGTCGTTAAGGGACTTTACGCTAGCCGCATATACCCGCGATGCCGCTAGAGTCTCGATTTTAGAATCGTTAAGCTCCTGGTTATCGCTAAGTCCGTAATACTTAAAGAGCCTATCGGGAACGTGCAATTTGCAGATATTGAACAGCGATCTGAATGCGTCGTCCTTGTCACTAGTCATTCCCAATAGTTCGATTGCCTTGAAGTAGTCCATCGGATTATCGCGTCTCCACTCTTCGACGCCATAGCCTTCGGTCTTGCCTAGAATCTTCTCAGAAGCATCCAAACTATCATCCTTCCGAAATTAGCGGGCTCTATATTCCCATCATCTGTATCGCAGCGGCACCAAGCACGGCGCCGATCACACCAGTGACTATTGGCACGACGATGTTCCATGCGATTTTCTTTACAGCAGGTTCATCTACGATTTCAGGCTGATTCAGCTCGATGTGAAGTACGTCACTGTTTATCTTATAGTTCACGCGCGCTATCTTTGACTCAGGCTGACCAGAAAGATCAATGCCAAGACCATCGAGGTTTCCATATTCTTCTTCTAGGAGTAGCAGCGATTTCAAGACTCGATTCTTCACCTCTGCAAGCGCATCCTGTACAAAAGACACAGGTATTACCTGCTTGATAGAGAAACACTGGACTCCGCCTTTTGATCGCTCTTGCACTTGTGCTGCAAGTATCGAGCGATCGAGGTAGATACTCGAAGCCTTATCATCCAACAATCCTTCAAGAGCTGAAATACTTTGGCCAAAACGTACATCTGCAACTTGGTCCAGTGTTTCTGGATCCAAGAAAGAAGGATTGAGAGGGGCTTTGTCTACTTTTAGCGTGTAGTTGTTAATGCCAGAATAGATGAAACTGATGCTCTTTACGTGTCGATACTCGGGTACTTCAACCTCTGATGAATAGCCTACCAGCTCACTTTCAGTCCATTGTTTGAGCTCATCATTATGCACGTCGTGAGCAATCACCTGCAGGCGCATTAGTGATTGTTTGAGATTCACTTCGTCATCAACTATCGCCTTGATTATTTTGCTCTTGGGCAATCGATATTCACCTTCATCCTTCGTGCGACATCAATGCAAATGATAATTTGGCTGCGCGACGTCGACCTTCGAGACGTCGATCTCTCCGGACATGAGCTTGGGGAGGAGAGCATCTCGCAGACTTGCTAATAAGTATTCTTCCTTTAAGAGGAACTCTCTAAACCGCTGAATGGGCCGCAGTTCTTCCTCAAATTGGAGCGCCCTACCATCGGAATCAAACGGAACCAATAGTTTCGGGATATTGCGAACATTTAATGCATTCATTATCGTTCCAGAATCAGTTTTTGAATCAATTTCCTGCTTCATGTCGGGTGAGGTTAGAGTAGCAACTAACAGCGTCGGGTAATTTCTACTGCTTAATGGCCTGACGCATGTCATATTTCTTCCGAGTGCCGCTGTGACACTTTCGGGTACCTGCGAAGCAGCACCTACTCTGCCTACATTTGTGATCACGCAATCCCCCTGGCGAGCTTCGCATCGTGAAATCCAGTGGTAATAGTCAACATCGGAGATAAAGTATTTAAGTCGATAGACATCGAGAAGACCATCATCCCTAATATTGTCTAGCTGAAGCAGCTGCTTTCCATCGCTATGTCTTGCAGGTTTCTTTGAATGAAGGCAATCAATCACTTCAGCCATTTCTCCTAAGCAAATCTGTCTGTCACATGATTTTGAGTACTGATCGTATTGCAGCCAAAGGTACTCAGCTAAATAGCCATTTGTCAGCGGTCGCTCACACACGTACATAAGTCTCGCACCCCTATGTAAGATATGGAAAGATCGTCCCGACCATTCATCAGCGGACTCGTACAAAGCGAATTGATGTCGCGATCGTAGACACGAATCTCCTAAAAGTTGCAGACGATGACATAACGCGGTTGAACACTATGGGGCAACCTCTGAGCATAGCGGAGAGCCTGTTGGGCAGACGTAACCATCGAGCCCTGACACAGGGTGCCCGCGCTCTCATGCTCCACGATAGCTCTCGCCGTGGAAATGAGCACGTTGGACCAGGCTTCTTGGAACACGAGGAGTCGACTGCCGGCTACTAGAACTCCAGACGGTTGAGCGCATCACCAAAGCCTAGTACACGAGACCTACCCATTACTTGTGCTTGTCCTGCCCCTCGTTGCCACAACCTCGCCAACAGCGCGCGAACTCCTCGGCGGCCTTCCTGCTTGAGACCATGCTCTCTCCCCTGCCACCAATGATACGTCCATTTGCCATGCATCCAGAATACGCCAGATGAAGACAAGGTGATTTATCTGCATCCGACCAGCTTATCAGGGGAGATTTCAAGCAAATTCTACCCTAGATTCTACCCTACGGCCATTTCTGGGCTCTCGGCAGCAAAACAGGCCAGAGCAATTCATACCCTGACCTGCATGTTCTTCTGGAGCCAGCTATCAGACTCGAACTGATGACCCCCGCTTTACGAGAGCGGTGCTCTACCAACTGAGCTAAGCTGGCGCGAGTTATTACTATACGGTTGACCTCCCCCCATTTCAAGCCCGAGTTGGCAATTCTCGGGCCATCCACAGGCGCGTCAGCCTACAGCAGACGCAAGACCCCGCGAACGAGGCGTTCGAAGTCATCGGCATGGTGCGTGGCCTCGGCAAGGACGCTTTCATGCGTGGTGTCAGCCGCTCCCGACTCGTTGGCGGCAAGCGTGAGCCCGAGCACGTTCATCCCGAGCGCATTGGCCATGATGACCTCGTTCACCGTGGACATGCCCACGTACGAGACCCCGATGGCACGCAGTGCCGCAACCTCGGCCGGCGTCTCGAAGCAGGGACCAAGCGTCCCGGCAAGCACGCCCTCCTCCACGGAGATGCCCTGATCATCGGCTACACCGCGGGCGATCGTGCGCAGGAAGGGGCTATACGCCTCGCTCATGTCAATGAAGGGGGTGTCCACGTCGTGAAGGCCATCCCATTCGGCAAGCGGGTTGCGCCCGGTGAGGTTGATCTGGTCGGTGAGAATGCCGAGGCCCTTGTGGGCGTTGCCCGGCACAGACCCCGTGGCGCACGCGAAGATGATGTCACGGCAGCCCAGGTGATGGGCATGGCGCACGATGGCGGTGACCTCAGCGGCGGAGTAGCCCTGGTAGAGGTGGATGCGGCCAGGATAGACCACTACGGGCACGCCATCGATGGTGCCGATGGTGGCCTCGAAGCTATGTCCGAGCACGGGACGGGCATCCGTCGGAAAGCCCTCGATGTCGTGGTAGTCGATACGACGGACGGGCTTGACGAGACTTCCCAGATGCCCGAGGCCGCTTCCCAAGACGATGGCAACGGGATGCTCGACGGACGGCTTGCAGGACTCGACGATTTCCTCGGTAACCACGCAGACCCCCTCTTTCTCAAGGCGACGGGCAAACACGCCATCGCCTGCAATCAGACTTCCAGTGTATGTTCCATCGTAGATGACACGGTGTCCGCAGGACGGGCTCTTTGCCTTGAGGATGGCGAGCGGTGCGCCAGAGCGAATCACGGGACCGAAACACTTCTCGGCACCACGGGCAAAGTCCTCGGTGACGTCGGTGCCGTCACGCAACCAGACGCGTCCGTCGCGCTGCTCCGCGGGAGGCCGTGGGACGGGCAGGCCGGCCGCGGTCTCGGGGCACACGCGAACCACGTCGACCTTCTCGGCAAGCCCGAGGACGGCGGCGTTGGGCTTCGCTCCCCCGTCGTAGCGCACGGGAGCGCCCAGAAGACAGCTGCTTATCGCCACGCGCATGCGACCCTCCCCTCTTGTCACTGGTCCCATGGTACCCGTTCGCGCAAGACCGATCGCCCGAGACGACCGGCGAGGATTGTGTCGCACGATAGGATTTGGTACGTAAACGTATCGCACGACACACCAGAGCCTCTTGAGTGTGTCGTGCGACAGCTTTTTGTACGCAATTGTATCGTGCGATACGATTCCGTCCCGAGGGGTCACAGGGTGTTCAGGTCGGGGCTAGCACCAAGCCCGCTCCATGTGCCCCTCTCCCCCACACCTACCCTCCCTCGGCAGGAAAAAGCGGGGCCCCGAAGGACCCCGCCGAGTCGAGCTTCATGCGCAAGCGCTAGACCGCGAGCGAGCCAATCTGGATCGTGGCGTTGGAGAGCAGCGTGTTGACGTAGTTGGTCCACTCGGTCGAAACCGAGCTGGATGCCGTGCTGTATGCGCTGTAGGCCACGTAGTAGGCCGCCTCGGCAGCCGAGTAGGTCGCGGAGTCGTTGGAGATCGCATAGCTGGAGAGCGCCGCGTAGTAGGTGCCATCGGTACTGGCCCAGGTGTTGTTGGTCGAATCCCACTCGTCGCCGGCGAGCGCGATGATGTACTGCGCGTACTCGGCGGAGGCGGTGTCCTTGTTGCCGTCGCTGGGTGCGGTGGGAGCAGTGGGAGCAGTGGGGACCGTGGTGGTGACCACGGAGTCGCGGAGCTTCTTCATGAGCGCCGCATCGGAGAGGATGGCCTTGGTGGTGTCCTCGTCAAGACTGTAGTTGGAGGCGATCGTGGCATAGTCGTCGGTGCCGAGCGTATCGGTGGCGTACTGCGAGACGTCGTCATCGGACACGGAGAAGCCCTGATCCTTGGCCGCCTGAAGCACGATCTGGTTGCGGGCAAAGCTTATGGTGTTGTCGGCGGTGGGCACGTTGTAGGTACCGTCGTCGTTGGCGGCGGAGTCAAGCGAGGTGTTTGCCTCGATGACCTCGCGGGCGGTCACGTTGTAGGTCTTGCCATTGTAGGCATAGGTCGCGATGGTGTTGTCGAGCTGGTCCTGCGAGAAGGTGGTTGCACCGTCAAGCGAGACGGCAGTGGAGCGGCCAAGCACGAAACGACCCACGAGAACACCCACGATAAGCGCTGCAACGGCGATGGCCGCCCAGATGGGAGTGGACAGCTTGCCCTTGCCAGAGCCCTTCTTGGCCGTATCAGCATCTTTCTTGTCGATCTCTTCTGACATAGATTCACCTCTTTGGTCGGTGAGCACCAGAACCCGGTGCGCCACGCGCTCACATGTCCGAAACGTAATGATTTTATCGCAAAGCCCTCTACGCCCCTCACATCGGCAGGAAGACTCCCTCACCCTCACACAAGGTTGTCGACAACCTTGAACTACGCGGAATGGGCCTTGAGCGCCGAGATGATCTCCGCCGAGAAGGACTTGATGTAGCTGGTGCCATTGGTCGAGTCAAACTCCACGCGCGCGGCGAGCGCCTTGGCGGTCTGCCCAGAGATGTCACCCCGAGCAAAGCCGACAAGGCCCACGAGCATGTCATGGTACTCGGCATCGCCGTGGAAGCACTGGATCGCCTCGTCAAGCAGAGGCCAGGCTCGATCGGAGCGCGCGGACGAGGTCGACCCATAGGCACAGAGAAACAGGAACGACGCCAGCCTCACCGTGAACGAATCATCGTCGAAGAGCGACGCCTCGGCGCCATCGAACGCAGGATCGATGTCCTCGGTGTACGTGGGCTCGAGCGCGGTGAGCGCGTCGAGGATCTCCCAACGCGTCTGCGCCTCGGGACGGTACAGCGCATCGACGAGCTCGGCGATGTGCCCCGCGACCTTGTCCGGGTCGGACTTGGCATACGTCGCCAGCTCGTGCGAGACCTCCTGGCGCCTGCGCCTGCTCGAACTCGAGAGTCCCTCCACGAGCTCGTCGACAATGGCGTCGAGGTCCTGCTCGGCAGCCACGCCCTCGTTCTCCTCGGCCATGATGCACCTCTCTCTACTCGCAGAACCCATCAACGACCACGGTGCCGCTCTTTGGGTCTTGGTGAATGTCTATGAAGCCTAGCTTGGCCGCCTCGCGGATGAGTGCCGAGAACGAACGGTACCCAAAGGACGCCTCGGAGAACTGCGGGCGCTTGCGGCGCATCGTGTCCTTGAGGCGAGAGGCCAGGATGAAGCTGTCGTTCTCGCGCTGGAGGGCGTCGATCGTCTCGAAGAGAAGCTGGTAGCACTCCTCCTTCTCCTTGGGCACCTTGCCCTGGAAGCCGGGGATGCCCGTCTTGCTGGCGATGTCCTCGTAGAAGATGAACTCGTCACAGACCTCGGCCAAAAGCGAGCTCGTGGCCTCCTTCATGCCCACTCCGATGACGATCTTGCCGCACTCCTTGAGCTTGGAGACGAGCGGCGAGAAGTCGGAGTCGCCCGAGAGTATGGCGAAGGTATCGATGTGGTCCTTCGTGAGGCAGGCCTCGACGGCATCGACGGCAAGACGAATGTCAGCGGAGTTCTTGCCGGTAAATGCCCGGTCAGGAATCTCGATGAGCTCGATTCCGAGCTCATGCAGAGGCGTGACGGCATCGGAGAAGCGCTGCCAATCACAATAGGCCCGCTTGGTGGTAATGCGACCCTTGTCGACAAGACGCTCGAAGATGAGCTTCACGTCAGGCAACGGTCCGGGCTCCTGATGGCCGTTGCGCTTTCGCTTGCCCGTACCAAGGGCGAGGTTCTCGTAGTCTATGAACACCGCGATGGAGCTCTGCGGGACATCGGTATCATTCATGTGTCAGTTCTTTCCTTTCGGCTTCTTCTTTTTGTCGGGGGTCCCGGAGCCTGCGACGCTCATGAGCTCGGGTTCGGGTGTGCCCTCCTTGCGAGCACGGCGAACCGCCTCGGCGTTGCCGTTCTTAGACCTCCGAAGGTGGTCCTTGTTGACCCTGAAGGTCTTGTCTATGAACTTCCATGGACCCACGCTCTCGCCGAAGCCCATCTTGCAGCCTGCCATGCCACCCACGATGATCCCAAACGGGATGCCCGTGACCACATAGACGGTAAGCGCCATACAGACGGCGATGCCCACCACGCCGATGCCATAGATCTTGAGGTTGGCGATGAGGTAGTCACGCCTGGTGACGCACCCCTGCGCCCACCCCTCTCCTAGGTTCATGCCAAGCATGATGCCGAAGCCGAGGAAGAGGATGAAGAGTATGGCAAATGCGAAGTCAATCATGCGTCACGCCTGCCCGTGGCGGTGCGGGAGGTGGTAGAAGTTCCTGGGGTCGTTTGGGTCGGGGTCGGCTGCGGGCGTTTCCTCGGAGTCCTCGCCTTCGAGGAGCGACCAGTCGAGACCGGATGCGGTCTGGTCGGCCGCATCGGCATAGAGCAGCGTGATCGCCTGGGTACCCAGCCGCCTGCCGCCGATCTCGCAGAGCGTGTCATAGAGCGCGAAGGCGGTGTCTGCCCCTGGAAGGCTTATGTCGAGATCCTCGGCCTGCTGAAGCGCAAGCCCGATGTCCTTGCGAAGGTGCTCGCAGAGAAATCCGGGACGATAGTCGCCCTCGAGGGACTTGGGCGCGAGCCTGGAGAGCGCGACCGAGCCACCCATGCCCGAGCCCACCATCTCGAGCATCTGTGCCACGTCGAGACCTCCCTGCTCGGCGAGGGCCATGGCATCCGCATAGCCTACCATGCACGAGGCGAGCGAGACCTGGTTGCACAGCTTGGCCGTCTGCCCCTTGCCGGCGCCGCCCATGTAGAAGACCTTGTCCGAGAAGGTCTGGAGGATGGGGAGCACGGGTGCGGAATCCTCTTCCGTGGCTCCCACGATGAGGGTGAGCGTGCCTGCGATGGCACCCGCGTCTCCGCCGGTGACAGGGCAGTCGAAGGCATGCTTGTCCTCCACCTCGGCGGCATCGTGAATGTCACGTGCGAGCTGCGGGGAGGAGGTGGTGAGGTCGATCAGGTACGCCCCGCGCCTGGCGGCGCGGATGAGGCCGTCCTTGGCGAGGTAGACATCCTCGACGTCCGTGGGGTAGCCGACCATGGTGAAGACGACATCGGCGTCCTTAGCCGCCTTTGCGGGGCTGTCGGCCCAGTGCGCGCCACGAGCGAGAAGGTCCTCGGCCTTTGACCTGGTGCGGTTGTAGACCGTGACGTCATAGCCCGCATCCATGATATGGCCTGCGATGGGTGCGCCCATTATGCCCGTACCGACGAAGGCAACCTTGCTGTTGCGCGTGATGTGCATGGACATGATCCTTCCGAAATGGCTGGGCTACTGCTTGGAATCGGGTCTGTCACCACGGACCTTGTATGCGATGCGATCGCTGAGCGACATCTTGTCGCGACGGTCGGTACCCCAGAACGTGATGGCCACCATTCCTGCACCGACGTGCGCACCGAGGGTGGGACCGACGGAGCTGCGAATCACGGTGATGTCCTCGCAGCCCTTCTCCCTCCGGATCTGTCCCTCCAGCCAGTCGGCGTCCCTTTCGGAGTCGGATGACATGATGCCGACGGGCAGGGACGGTTCGTGTGCGTAGTTGTCGCGAAACTCCTGGACAAGGGCCCGGAGCGCCTTCTTGCGACCCCGGCACATGCCGTTGACCGTAAGCGCGCCGCCCGTATCGAAGGAAAGCTCCGGCTTGACGTCGAGTTTGCCCCCGATGTTGGCCGCGGCCGGCGGAATGCGACCGCCCGCCGCGAGGACTTTCATGTCATCGATGGTGAAGTAGCCATGCACGAAGTACCGCGCATCCATGGCCCACTCGTAGAGCTCCTTCGCACTGAGTCCCATCGATGCCTGATGCACGCACTCGATGGCAAGTAACTCGGCAGCGGACGAGGGGCATACGTTGTCGAGCACGTAGATCTCGAAGTCGGGATACTTGTCACGGACGAGCTGTGCGGCCTGCTCGGCGGCATAGACGGATGATGACAGGCCCGCGGTGAACGCCAGATAGAGCGTCGGGGTGCCTTCCTTGGCTGCCGACTCGAAGTATTCGAGGTAGCGTCCGGGCGTGACCGCAGCCGTGGTGTAGTGGAAGTCCCTGCTTTTGCGCATGCCCTCGTAGAAGTCGTGAGGGGTGCACGACCTCCAGTTGTCATCGAGATGCTCGCCATCGGGACCCACGTAGGAGAACTCGATCACCTGCACGCCAAGGCGCTCGGCGACCCCCTGCGCGAAGTCGGCACAGGAATCCACGATGATGTTCACGTTCCGACGTTTGTGATAGGCCTTGCCCAGGCGCGCCAACTCCTGCGTCGCCTGGGCATTGGAGGCTCCTTCGACCTGAGCAGACTCAATGGCTTCCGAGCCGTTCTTACTGCTCATTCTCTTCCTCAATCTTGGGCTTGATGATGCCATACCCACCGTGCCTACGGTGGTAGATGACGTTCACCAGACCCGTGGTGGCGTTCGTGAACACGTAGAAGTCGTGACCGAGCAGGTCGGTCTGGACAAGTGCCTCCTCCTCGCTCATGGGCACGAGATCGACGTACTTCTCGCGAACAAGTTGGTTGTCCTCGTCGTCTCCGAGCGGCGAAGGCTCGATGAGACTCGCAAGGTTATCCACACTAGACACGGGCACCTTTGGTGCGGCAGCGCGCTGACGGCGATCGACCACGCGGGTCTTGTACTTGCGGAGCTGGCGGGAGACCTTGTCGGCGGCATCATCGATGGCAGAGTACATGTCGTCCGAGCTGGCGACCACACGCACCACGTTGTCGCGGACAAAGACCGTTACCTCGGCGGTCTTTCTGTCGGGGTTGGAGGGGTTCTTGTCAACACGGAGAACGACGTCGCAGTTCATGGGTTGGATATCAAACACCTTGAGTGCATTGCCCACCTTTTCTTCGACATGCGCGCGCAGCGTATCGGAAACGGTGACCTTGCGGCCGGAGATCTTGATGTCCACCATGTGTGCCTCCCGTTGGTTGCCTGAGGACGATACCGCCCAGGGGTGGGCGACGCCCTATTGCCTTCTTACCCAAACGGCGCAGGAAGAATAACCTCTTTTACGGATGCGCCGAGAGCAAGCCCCTATTTGGTAGTCGTTGCCGTGTCGCTGGAGGAGGCGATTCCCTGGATCTGGTCGGACGAGGTGAGGTCATTCATCCCGCCAATCCAGCGGGAACGGATGATGCCCATCACCCCGTTGGCCTGGATGGAGTTGAGCGCGCCCTGGATGGATGTCTGGAAATCGGTGCTATCCGAAGCGACGGCGATGCCGGCAGGCAGCGGCGCGTCAAGCGTGCCGACAAGGGAGATGTCGCGGTACGCGGACGCGAGGTAGGCGCCAGCATAGGCGTCACAGAGCGCGAAGTCCACCGAACCGGCCTCAAGGGACTCGAAGGCCTCGTTGAGGTTGGAGCACGAGCGCTCGGTGAGCACGAGGGTGGTGTTGGAGAGCGTACGCGCGGAGACCGACCCGGTCTGGAGGGAGACGCTCTTGCCGCTGAGGTCCGAGGATGCGAGCGTGGTGGCACCACCGCGATGGAAGAGTGCCGAGGCGGTCTCGACGTACGAGCCCACGACCGTGCACTTCGAGTCCTCGGACGACTTGACGTCCATCACGATGTCGCAGGTGGAACCGAGGTTGGCGCTGACGCCCGAGACGCTCACATACTTGACGTCAAGACCGAGCTGGTCAGCGATGGCTGCGGCAACGTCGACGTCAATGCCTGCATACTCGCCATCAGAAGTGGTGTAGCACAGGGGGGCAGTGCTGCTCGAAACCCTGAGACCAACCGTGAGGGTCCCATCCTCGATGGTCGTACCCGAGGGGACGGTACACGTGCGCCCTGAGCGACGGGCGGCCTTGGCCTCAGAGACCGACGTGGGCGTCATGAAGGAGCTGGGGTCGAAGCTGAAGGGCCCGATCGAACAGCCAGCGAGAATGACGGTGATTGCAAGCACGGCGATTGCCGCAAGCGCGCGGGGCGTTCTCCTTAGTTTCATCTCTACCTCGCCTCTCCCCGAGTCTCCTACGTCTCACCCAGCTGACCTGGTATTTGACCCCACACTCGCGTACGGGGGCTTTTGCTCGGGACGCCGTGGCGCCTTCACTAGTAACCCTCTCGCCCGCGAGGCCGGATGCCTCTTGAATGTGACGGGCGGTACGACTGACTTCTAGGACGAGCCATGCTCACCCGAACGCGCACGCTCGGACTTACGTGGATCCTTTTGGCCTCGTCTGCCATGGACTAGGGGGCGCACCCCCGCAACCACAGACCTGGGTGAGGCTGGAGTGATTATACCGCCCTAGGCCAATGGCATCGAGACTGACGCAGATTTGAAACCGTCACCACACCCGGGCAAGGGCGCAGGCGGTCACGGAGACGGCTCCTCGCGCACGCAGGACACGGGTCGCCTCGCGCACCGACGAGCCTGTCGTGACCACGTCATCGAGCAGGAGAAGCCGCATGCCCGCGACCTCGTCACATACGCGCATGGAGCCGCCGAGGTTTGCCGCGCGTTCGTCTCGCCCGAGGACGCGCTGGTCTCGGGCGCGTTCGCGGACGAGGGCGTCGTGGAGCACCAGGCCCGTCTCCGCACAGAGTGCCCGTGAGACGAGTTCCATATGGTCAAAGCCGCGGCGCACGTAGGCGGAGGACGTCGCCGGGACAAAGCAGACGGCGTCGACGGCAGCGGGATCGTAGCGGGGAAGGCCGTCCGACGAGGGCCACGCCGCAGCCTCCTCGAGCGCCGTGAGCATGGCGAGCGCCACCACGGGCGCCAGCCGGAGCTCATGGGCGTCCTTGAGGTAGGTGACCATGTGCGCCGCAGCCCCCTCGAAGCCCATCGCGCATATCACGGCGCGCGTCTCCCAGTCATGGTCGCACTCCGTGCAGGTGAGGTGGCCGAAGGGGGCGCCGCAGGAGGGACAGGCCCAGCGCTGGCAGATCCACGAGAGGGCATCCCGGCACTCCTCGCAGACGAGGTCGCCAGGCATGTCGCAGCCCACGCATCGGGTGGGCCAGACCAGCTCGGTCGCGCCGAGCGCGAGACCACGGACGAGCCTTGCACCTCGAATGCGCATACGACCCCCATCGGCTGTGCAGACGGGGGTCATCCTCAGAAGAGAGTAGCACATGCGCGCCTCGACGGGTCTCGCGTACGGCCCTCCTGGCCTCACACGCCAAACAGCTGGCGGGCGTTTGTCCAGAGGGCCTCGCGCGTCTCGCGCTGACAGCCCACGGCTGCCGCCGCACGGACGTCGGCGAGACGATCCACCGTGAGGGCCACCATCGCAGGCTCGCACTCCTCGCCACGGAGAGGGACCGGCGCCATGTAAGGGCTGTCCGTCTCGGAGAGGATGAGGTCTGCCGGGCAGGCCACCGCAGCGGCACGCACGTCATCGGAGCGGGAGAACGTGACGGCACCACCAAAGGCGATGTGGCAGCCCAGCTCGACGAAGGGAGCCAGCACCTCCGGCCCCTGGGTGAAGCAGTGGAGGTCGCAGCCCGCCTTGCCTGCGCCCTCCTCGGCCAGCACGCGGGCGACAAGCGCGTGCGCGGCGTGCGTGGCATCATCTGCGCCATCGCGAACGTGCAGCTCGACGGGCAGGCCATGCTCGTGCGCCACGCGCAGCTGCCTGCGAAGGGCCGTCTCCTGGACATCTGCGGGCAGCTCGTTGTACGGCCCGAAGTCAAGTCCGATCTCGCCCACTCCCACACATCGCGGGCTGGCGAGAAGCTCGTCGAGTCGCCTGCACGCCTCTGGGCCGAGCTCGGCCGCACCGTAGGGATGGGCCCCCGCGACGATGTGCACGTTGTCCACGAGGTCGGGCACGTCACCGCCAAACGCCGGAGGCACAAGGCCTGCGCGCGCGAGAAGCTCGATCTTCTCGGCGGCCTTCTCGACCTGCTCGTCAAGCCAGTCGAGGAAGACGCGCGGGGTTGAAAACCTGCGAGGGATCTCGTCGACGGGATCGACGGGAACGACGAGCAACCGAACACCCGCCAGGGCAGCGCGGCAGATCGCCATGGCAGGGTCGTGCCCGCGAAAGCACGTGAGATGACCATGCGTGTCAGCCAGGGGAACCTGCGCACGACGCAGGTCGCGTGCGCGACCCCTCCTGTCGTGGAAGAGGATGCCGTCATCGAGGGTCAACCCATCGATGACGGCCGTGGTGAGTTCCTCTTTGTGAGACATGGCTAGCGCTTGAGACTGCCGAAGATGCCACGCACGAGCTGACGTGACGCCTCGCGACCTATGGAGCCGAACAGGGAGGCCGTCTGCCTGCGCAGCTGCTCCCGCTGCTTCTCGTGCTCGCGTTCCTGCCGCTCGAGCGCTCTCTCGGCATCGCGGCGCGCCTTCTCGTCTGCCTTCGTCTGCTCCTTCGCAGCCCTTTCGGCAGCGGCGGCACGGTCCTTCTCGAGGGCGGCACGCTCGGCAGCGAGCTTGTCGCTTGCCTCGTCATCGGCCCGCTTCCTGCCGATCAGCTCGTAGGCCGACTCCCGGTCGACGGCATCACCGTAGCGGACGAGCAACGGCTGCTGGTCACGGTAGACCTGGTCCATCGTCGCGTCGGACGCCCTTCCCATGAGACACTGCGGGAAGAGGACCTTGGCGCGCTGCACGATGCAGGGCTTGCCGTCTGCGTCGAGCAACGAGACGAGCGCCTCGCCGGTGCCGCAGTCCTGCAAGGCCTCGGCCGAGTCGAACGCGGGATTGGGGCGAAACGATGCCGCGGCCGCCTTCACGGACTTCAGCTCGGTGGGCGTGTAGGCGCGCAGTCCATGCTGGACCCGGTTGGAGAGCTGGGCGAGGACCTCGTCGGGGATGTCGGAGGGCGACTGGGTGATGAAGTAGACGCCCACGCCCTTGGAGCGGATGAGCTTGACCACCTGGATGATCTTGTCGGTGAGCTCTTTGGGCATGTCGTCAAAGAGTAGGTGCGCCTCGTCGAAGAAGAAGACGAACGTGGGCTTGTCGGGATTGCCTACCTCAGGAAGGCGGTCAAAGAGCGACGAGAGCATCCAGAGCAGGAACATGGCATAGATCTGAGGCATCTGGATGAGCTTGGCGGCATTGAGGATGTTCACATAGCCGCGACCGTCGGGCGCGCACGTGAACCAGTCACCGAGGTCGAGCGCGGGCTCGCCGAAGAAGACATCGCCACCCTGGTCTTCCACGGAGATGAGCGTGCGCTGGATGGCCCCCACCGACGCAGGCGAGACGTTGCCGTAGAGCGTCTGGTACTCCTTCGCGTGCTCAGAGACGTAGGTCAGCATGCTGCGAAGGTCCTTGAGGTCGATGAGGAGCATGCCCATGTCATCGGCCACCCGAAAGACGATGTTGAGCACGCCCTCCTGCACGTCGGTGAGGCCGAGGAGCCTGGCAAGGAGAACGGGGCCCATGTCAGACACGGTGACGCGCACGGGGATGCCCGTATCGCCGAGCATGTCCCAGATGCGGCAGGGGCAGCCCCGGAACCTGACGTCGGCAGGGTTGAGGCCAAAGGTGTCGGCGCACCGCTTCTCGATGAAGCTCGTCATCTGGCCCGACTCGGCCATGCCGGTGACGTCACCCTTGACGTCGGCCATGAAGACGGGAACCCCCGCCGCCGAGAACCCCTCGGCCATGACCTTGAGGGTCACGGTCTTGCCCGTGCCAGACGCACCGGCTATGAGCCCGTGTCGGTTTGCCTGGTTGAGCAGCAGGTTGCACGGGGTGTCTCCCTGTGCAATCCAGATCCTGTCATCGATGAGCATGGGGCTCCTCTCGCTGGCTGTACGTGGCGCACCGTCATGCTTGGCCGCATGCCATACATTCAACCACAACGAATCGCCGAGAGACGCGCCGAGCTGGCGGGAAATCCGGGGCCGTCCGTACGTCCCTAGCTCAGCGCAGCTGCCAGCGAGACGAATTGCGCGGTGGAGAGAGTCTCGGCGCGGGCGGTGGAAGCGATCCCCGTGTCTGCGAAGGCCACGTCCAGCGCTGACCTGTCATAGCCGGAGGCGGCCATGGAGTTGCGGATGGTCTTCCGACGCTGGGTGAAGGCCGCGTCGATAACGGCAGAGGCGTCAGAGAGCCCTTGGTGAGAGAGGGGCTGTACGGGGAGACGGTCTATCCGCACCACGGCGGAGTTCACGCGCGGCTGCGGCATGAAGCTCTCGGGACCCACCCCAAAGCGACCCGTGACCTGTCCGTAGAGCCCGAGCCTCGCCGTATAGGCCCCGTAGTCGCGCGATCCCGGAACGGCGCAGATGCGATCCGCGACCTCCGCCTGCACCATCACCACGAGACGCTCCACCGAGGAAACCTCGACGAGCACGCGCATGATGAGGGCCGTCGCCACCTGATAGGGCAGATTGGAGACGAACATGCGCGGTGCGACGTCTGTGCCCAGGGCGGCGAGCGCGGCACGCACGTCCCCCTCGCCGACGCGCAGGGCATCGGCCATCACCAGGGCGAGATGGTCGGAGTCCTTGGCGCAGGTCGTGGCGAGCACGCGCTCGAGCTCACGGTCAGCCTCGATGGAGCAGACCGCCAAGGCATGCTCGAGGAGTGCCACGGTGAGGGTGCCGATGCCTGGCCCCACCTCGAGCACCACGTCATCCCCATCTATCTGGGCAAGGTCGAGGATGTGCGCGATGACGCCGTCATCGACCAGGAAGTTCTGGCCGAGGCGGTGCTTGGTGGCAAGTCCGAAGCGGTCGAGGACCGCACGGGTCTCGCGTGGGTTGGCAAGCCAGGACGCGCCCATGCCGTCTACTTCTGGGGCTGGAGGCGCGGGAAGAGGGCCTCGCCCTTGGTCACGGGCGCATCGCCCACCAGGCCACCCCATGCACATGCGGCAGCGAGGTCATCGGTCGAGACCTCGTCGGCAAGGCTCATGCGACGCAGGACCTCGGCGGAGGACTCGGGCATGAACGGCGAGAGCAGGTGCGCGCTGATGCGGATGGACTCGAGGAGGTTCACGATGATGTCACACAGCTCCTCGCCGCGCGTCTCGTCCTTGGCTACGGCCCAGGGGGCGGTGTCCTCGATGTAGTGGTTGGCGGCATGCACGAGTTCCATGACCACATCCTTGGCTCCCACGTAGTCGAGCCTGTCCATGTGCTCGGCGTAGCGTGCCTCGATGCCGAGGGCGACGTCGCGCAGGGCGTTATCGCGCGCGTCCCAGCCGTCCGCGAGCGCAGGCGTCCTGCCATCGAAGTACTTCACGCTCATGTTGAAGGAACGAGAGACGAGGTTGCCCCAGCTGTTGGCCAGATCGGCGTTGTAGACCTGCTCCATGCGATCGAAGCTGATCGCGGAGTCCTCGCCATGGATGACGTCGGTCATGAAGTAGTAGCGGTAGCCTTCGACGCCGAGGAGGTCCACCACGTCCTGCGGGGCGATGGCGTTGCCACGGGACTTGGACATCTTCTCGGCCTTGCCCGTCTCGAGGTTGCGCACCGTGAGAAAGCCATGGACGAAGACGTGCTCGGGCAGGGGCTCGCCGATGGCCATGAGTATGGCCGGCCAGATCACGCAGTGAAAGCGGATGATGTCCTTGCCCACCACGTGGTACTGCGCCGGCCAGCGACGCGCATACTCCGCCGCCATGTCGGGGTTCCCAAAACCCACGGCCGTGGCATAGTTGAGCAGGGCGTCAAACCAGACGTAGGTCACGTGCCTGTCGTCGAAGGGCACGGGGATGCCCCAGTCGAAGCTCGTGCGACTGACGGAGAGGTCCTGCAGACCACCCTCCACGAAGGAGCGGACCTCGTTCATGCGGAAGTCAGGCTGGACGAAGTCGGGGTGCTCGTCGTAGAGCGCCAGCAACCGGTCTCGGAAGGCCGAGAGCTTGAAGAAGTAGGACTCCTCCTGCACGCGCTCGAGCGGACGACCGCAGTCGGGGCAGAGGTGCTGTCCGGGGGTATGGTGCTCCTCATCGGACTTGCGCACCTGGTTCTCGGTGAAGTAGGTCTCGTCGGGAACGCAGTACCACCCGTCATAGCTGCCCTTGTAGAGATAGCCGGACTCCTTCATGCGGTTCCAGAGACGCTGGACCGCCCGGTACTGGCGCGGCTCGGTCGTGCGGATGAAGTCGTCGTTGGAGATCTCGAGCTCACGCCAGAGGTCCTTGAAGAGCGGGGCCTGGGAGTCGCACCACTCCTGGGGCGACATGCCGTGGGACGTGGCGGCCTCGGCGACCTTCTCGCCATGCTCGTCCATGCCCGTGAGGAACTTGACGTCATAGCCGGCAGCACGACGATAACGCGCCTGCACGTCGCAGAGCATGGTGCAGTAGGCGGTGCCGAGATGCGGCGCGGCGTTAACGTAGTAGATGGGCGTGGTGATAAAGAACGGCTGCTTTTCGGTCTGGGCCATGACACGCGTCTCCTCACGACAGTTCTCTGGCTCTGTAACTGGTCGATTGTATCGCACGGGCCATGTGTCGCGGTCTCTGGGGCACGTATCAACACACGAGGTCCGGCGAGAAGCCCATGAGACCCCCGGACCCTACCCCTCCGCCGCAAGCTCGACCACGCGGTCGTACACCTCGGCCCTCCCAAGGGAGAAGGACCTGGCCAGGTGTCTGGCAAGGGCCGTCTTTGGCTCGCCCTGCGCCAGACCTCGCCTGATCGCCTCGTCGAGCGTGAGCCCCGCCACATCCGACGTCGCCTGACGCCGAGCGTCACGCTCGGCGTCGGTGGGCGGTGCGATGACGAGGACGCACTCCCCTCGGATCTCGTCACGGTCCGCGACCGTCTGCGCCAGGGCAGGCGCCACGTCGCGCACGACCTCCTCGTGCACCTTCGTGAGCTCGCGGACGAGTGCCACGCGGCGCGCCGGCATGACCTCGGCGACCACGGCAAGCGTTGCCGAGACGCGCCTGGGAGACTCGTAGACCACGAGCGCCCCGGGAATCGCGGTCAGCTCGCGCAGGCGCTCGAGCTGGGCCGCGCGCCTGCGCGGAAGAAAGCCCTCGAAGAAGAAGTGCTCGCAGGCAATGCCCGACGCCGCGACGGCACAGGTGACGGCCGAGGGGCCCGGCACGACCTCCACGGGCAGGCCGGCATCGAGCGCGGCATCCACGAGACGCTGCCCCGGGTCGGAGACGCCCGGCATGCCCGCATCGGAGACGAAGGCCACGCGTTCCCCGGCGGCGATGCGCGTGAGCGTCGGCGCGATGCGCTCGGCCATGACGTTCTCGTCGCAGCGCTGCATCGACACGTGGATGCCAAAGGCCGAGAGGAGCTTGCCCGTCACGCGGGTGTCCTCGCAGAGGATGACGTCGGCACGCGCAAGCACGTCGAGGACGCGAGGCGAGGCATCGGAGAGGTTGCCTATGGGCGTTCCCACCACCGAGAGGATTCCTTCGCTCGGCATCGTCACGAGAGCATTCCCCGCTCGAAGGTGGCCAGTGCGAGACGCGCGTCCCAGCTCACGAGAAGCCCCGACGTCTTCCAGGTCTGGAAGAACCACGCGGGAAGCTTTTCGTAGGCGCCGAGCTGCTCGGACGTATAGATGCGCTCGAGCGCGATGCGACCCTCGGGCGTCATCGCGGAGTCGGGCATGGGCAGCGACGCGGACCATGTGCCGACCATCACGGGCATGCCGCAGCGCTTGGCGTCGGCGATGCGTCCGCGGGTCTTCGCGACGAGGTTGCGTACGCCGGCAGGACCGGTCACATCGAGCTTGAGGCTCGTGCGGTCGAGGTGGCAGTCGAGCCAGACGTTGACGTAGCGGCTCTGCGCCATGAAACGCCGCAGGACCGTCGGATGGCCACCGTCAGGCATGATGACCACGGGATCTGTCCCCGCCGCCGCACGGACGAGCTCGTACGCCTCGCGGTAGTAGTTGCGCAGGAAGTGGACGGGAGTGCCATCGGTGAGCGTGAGGCCGTGACGCACCTGCGGCGTCACCTCGTCGGCAAGCTCGATTCCGAAGAAGCCGACGCGCGACGCGTAGCGGCTGGAAAGCGACGAGACCACGTCGAGCGCACGCTCGCGCAGCCTTCGCGGCTCCAGGACGGCATCGTCCTCGCTGTCGGGGGACGGGTTGCCCGGATGGATGCCCAGCACGAAGATGACCTTGATGTCGTACTCCTCGGCCCACTCGAGCGCATGGTCGACATGCTCGATACAGCCCACGTAGGGACCGGGGTTTGGGCCATCGGCACCGTAGACGTACCAGGGGACGAGCAGGCGCACCGCATTGAGGCCACGCGCCGCGATGCGCGCGAAGTCATCGGCCGTGACGAAGGTCTCACGATGGCGACGGACCACCTCGGCATACGCCCGCTCACCGAGCGCTGTGATGAGGGAGGGCTCGTCGAGGGCACCAGAGCCCGCAAATATCTCCGGCGTGACCCACGATTCGAGCGTCAGCCAACCGGTAAGGTTGACGCCATGGAGTACCCTCTCGGCCATACCCTTCCCCTTCTCAAGCTTTCCCAAAGGAAGTATAGCCGTGCCCGCACGCTCTTCTTGTGACGCCCCGGGCTCAGTCGACGAAATAGCTCGCGCAGTTGTTGGGCGTCTCGTAGACGTCCGCCTGCGAGACGGGCATGCCCCGTTCGATCATGCGCTCGGCGAAGTAGCGTGCGAGGTTCTCCGCCGTGGTGCGAAACGGTAGGACGGAGAGGGTAAAGCCCTCCTCCTCGAGGCACTCGACCGTCTTGGGCATGAGCGAGCCCTCCTCAACGAGGAAGGTGTGGTCGAGCTCCTCGGTGAGGTCGCGCAGGGCCTGCTTGAAGACACCGAAGTCGACCACCATACCACGACCGGTACCATCGGCGCCGAGCGACTCCTGGCGCAGATGGCACACCACGCGCCAGCGATGCCCATGGAGGTTCTCGCACTTGCCGTAGTAGTCAGTGAGGAAGTGCGCGCCATCAAAGCTGCTCTCCGTCTTGAGTCCGTACATCCAGGCTCCTCTCGGCCATGTCTCGGGACAGGGGCGTCACGCGCGGCCCAACAAAACCGTCGGCAGACGCTACTCTGCGCTTGGGGCGCCGCCCCCGGCCTCGCTGCCACCGGCATTGCCGCCTCCACGGGAGCCGCGATGCCGGCGCCTCTTGGGCTTGGCCTCGCCTTCGCCCTGCTGCTGAGCCTGTGACGCCTGATTCCTGGACTGCTGTCCGCCCGGCTGCTGCCGAGAGACCGCACCTCCCCTGTCACCTGGATGACGGGTGCGCTTGACCGTGCGCTTGGCCGCAGGCTGCGTGTCCTGGTCGGTGACTTCGTGCGCACCCCCATCCGTGTCGGCGGCACGATGATGACGGCGGCGGCGCGGAGCCTCCTCGGCCCGCGTGGCAGGATCAGCCTGCTCGGTTGCCTGCGGCTCGGCTACGGCTCCCTCGCCCTGCGCACCGCGAGCGCCACGGCTCTTGTGACGGCGACGACGGCTCGGGGTGGCGGAGCCATCCGTCTCGTCCGTGGCCGTGGTCGCGGCGGGCACCTCGGCGCCCTGACCCTCCTGGGAACCCCCGCGGCGGCGTCTGCGCTTGGGCTCGACGAAGATGTCGGACTGGTCGACCGCCTCGGCGGGGACGACACCCATCCTGCGGTCAAGCTCGGCAAGGGCCATCTGCACGTCGGCGGACTGCAGGTGGTCAAGGACGTCGCGCGTGACGGTATCTGGTCTGCAGGCGCAACCGAGCTCCTGTGACTTCTTGGTGGCAGCCTCCGATGCGGTCATGTCGGCGAGCGGCACACGGAGCTGCTTGCCGTTCTCCAGGCGCAGGCAGATCTGCTCCTTGGGCGTGTCGTATTCCACGATCTTGCCCTTGCCGAGCGGCGTGTCTATCACGGCGTTGCGCTTGGGCGCGCGACCCTTGAAATCGCGATACGCCTCGAACTCATAGCGCAGGCAACACATGAGACGACCGCAGGCTCCCGAGATCTTCGTCGAGTTGAGGGGGAGGTCCTGCTCCTTGGCCATGCGGATGGAGACGGGTTCGAAGGAGAGGCCGAAGCGCTGGCAGCAGAGCTCCTGACCGCAATGGCCGTAGCCGCCCACGACGGCAGCCTCCTCACGGACGCCGATCTGACGCATGTCGATGCGCTCATGAAGCTCGCGCGCGAGGTCGCGCACGAGCTGACGAAAGTCCACGCGATCCTCGGAGGCGAAGTAGCACACCGCCTTGTCCCCGTCGAAGAGGTATTCCACGCCCACGGGCTTCATGTCGAGGCCGTTCTCCTCGACGAGGCGACGAAACGTCGGCATGGCCCTCTCGCCCCTGTCGGCAAGCTCCTCGGCACGGTCCAGGTCATCGTCGGTGGCAATGCGCATCACGTCACGAAGCTGGGAATGGCCGATGGTCTCCGAGAGCAGCTCGGCGGTCACCTCGTGAGCGTCGCCCACGGCAAGGCCGATCTCCTGCCCACGCTCGGTGGTGCAGATGACGTGATCGCCCTCCTGGGCGCCTGTGTCGGCCGGGGAGAACCAGAGGTCCCGAGCGGCGTACTTGAACTTCACCGGAATGACGGTGGGCATGCGAGTGCCTCCTTGATACTGAAGAGCATGACTTCGAGAGTCAGCTGAGACGAGACGTTGTGCTCGAGGTCATTGGCGGCATGGCTGCTCGCCCCGAGGGCCTTGAGAGCACCTTGTGCACTGGTTGCGGCGGCAAGACGGTCGATGACGTCTGCCGCGTCCACGTTGACGATAGGCTCCGCCACGTCCTCGCAACGAAGCAGGACGTCGCGCAGGATGGAGTCGATGGCGGCGAGGACCTCCATCATACCCGAACGCTCGCGGGCGGACAGCTCGCGTCTGTTGGCGGCCTCCACCTGCTTGAGCGCAGTGGACGTGAGAAAGTCGGAGCTCTCCTTGAGGGCGGCCTCCTGGGCATCCTTCATGCCGGCGAGCGGTACGCGGACGGCATCGAGAAGCTCGCGCGCGGATTGGAGCACGTCCCACGAGTCGTCACGAGCGAGCTCGCCCATGATGCGCACGACGATCCGGCGCACCTGCCTGCGCGAGGCGGACGAGAGAAACTCCGTCGCCCGCATGGGTGTGCCCGCCACGGAAAGGGCGATCCTCGCCTCCCGCTCCGTGGCACCAGAGCGCACGAGCTCGGCGAGGGCCACGTCAGGGGCAATCACCTGAAAGCGAACCACCTGGCACCGCGACACGATGGTAGGTAGGACGGTCTCCTCGGCACGTGCCATGAGGACGAAGATGACGTCGGATGGTGGCTCCTCAATGGTCTTGAGCAGGGCATTTGCGGCAGCACCACGGAGAAGTTCCGCGCGTTCGACGATATAGACCTTCCGGGTCGCCCGTGCGGGCGAGAGGGAGGCGTCGGCGATGACGTCGCGGACCTGATCCACGAGGTAGCCCGTCACGCTTCCTGGAGCAAGCCAACGCACGTCGGGATGCGTGCGGTGCGCCACACGAATGCACTCGTCGCAGCTGCCGTCACCACCATCGGCACAGATCGCGCACATGGCCAGCGCCTCGGCGGCATCCGCCATACCGCTACCCGGGGCACCGACGAAGAGGTATGCATGGCTCAGCCGGTCCTCGCGGACGGCTGCGGCGAGAAGGTCCTTGGCCCGCGGCTGGTCGATGATGCGATCGAGGGCGGGAGCGACCGAAACGTCGCTAGGCATTCGCCCTGCACCCCCTCAACGCAGGCACGACCTCGGCGATGACGTCGACCACACGCGCGTTGACCTCGCCCACGGTACCCGCAGCGTCCACGAGGCGGATGCGTGCAGGCTCTGTCGCAGCAAGTCGCAGATAGGCCTCGCGCACGCGACGCTGAAACGCAAGCCCCTCCCCCTCGAGCCGATCGGCACCGCCCTTGGTGGCACGGGCAAGCGAATCGCGGGGGTCAAGGTCGAGCACGACGGTGAGATCGGGGACAAGGCCACAGCTGCCAAGCGCGTTCGCACGAGCGACAAGGTCGGGCGCGAGACCACGGCCTCCGGCCTGGTAGGCGTAGGTCGAGTCGTAGAAGCGATCGCACACCACGAGCATGTCGGCCGCAAGCGTGGGCTCGATGACCTGACGCACGAGCTGGGCACGGGAGGCCTCGTAGAGGAGAAGCTCGCACTCGTCGCACATCTCGGCATTGGACGGGTCGAGAAGCACCGCGCGGATGCCCTCGGAGATGGCCGTGCCACCAGGCTCTCGCAGGCGAACGAGGGGGACGCCCGCATCCTCGAGCACGCGAGCCACGAGCTCCGCCTGCGTGGACTTCCCACAGCCGTCGATGCCCTCGAAGGTGACGAGGGTGCCGCGACGCGTCGTGGCGGCTGTAGGCTCGACTGGCATGCTGATCCCTCCCCAATATGGTGCGGCGCATCGGCGCGGCAGGCTGAGCCTTAGATGCTAGCAGGTTCGTACGACCTCGCCCTCGCCGGACGGTCGTAGTCGCGACAAAAGCGCATGGGGACGGCCGCCGAAGGCTCGAATGCCCACGCAAACGAGAGGGCTCCCAAAGGAGCCCTCGTGCTACTTCGCCTTCTTGGTGCCAGGACGCTTCGCACCGGGCTTCTTCGCGGAGCTCCCACGGCCACGTGCATGCGAGCCCTTCGCGGCAGCAGCCTTCTCCTTGCCGGGACAGTCCATGTTCACGCAGATGCGCCAAGGACCTCGCTGGGTGATGACCTCGACCACAGGCGCCCCGCAATCCGGACAGACCTCACCCGTGGCGTGCAGCGTGCCGCGCGCGGGCAGCGGGTAGCTCGTGCCGCAGACGTCGTAGTTGGTGCAGCGTATGAAGCGCTTCCCGGTGCGCTCGGACTTGTGCGCGACGAGATCGCCATGGGTTCCGGCAGCCTTGCACGCGGGACACTCACCCACCACGACGTCGGGTTCTTGGTTGGTGGGACAGGCGGGGTTGATGCAGGTCTCGTACGCGCGGCTGCGGAAGGGGTGTACCTTGACGCGCGGCGCACCGCATTCCGGACAGACGGCGCCATCGCCGTCGATCGCCTCGATCTTTCCCTGGGGCAGGGGGTAGGTGACGTCGCAGTCGGGCCAGCCCATGCAGCCCGCAAAGCTTCCGCGGGTCTTGGCGGAGGTCTTGACCACGAGATCCCTGCCGCACGTGGGGCAGGTCCCGATCTTGGCATCGGCGGTCACCGCGTCTGCGATGGCCTCGGAGAGGTCGTCCTTGTGCTCGATGAGACCGTCCATCATGCCGGCGAGAAGCGCGCGCGAATGCGTGACGACCTCGTCCTGGGTGTCGACTCCCTTGGCGACCTTGGTCATGTCGTCCTCGAGCTCGGCCGTCATGCTCGGCGTGGTGACATGCGGTGCATATGCGGAGAGCGCATCGATGATGGCCATGCCCAGACGGCTCGGTTCGCAGGGGTCGTTCTTGAGATACTTCCGCTGGTAGAGCGTGTCTATGATCGAGGCGCGCGTGGACTTGGTACCCAGTCCGAGACGCTCCATCTCCTGGATGAGCCTGGCCTGGCTGTAGCGCGCAGGGGGTTCGGTCTGCTTGGCATCGAAGCCCATCTTGGTGACGTCGCACGCATCACCCTCGGCAAGTGCGGGGAGAAGGTCGTCCTTCCTCTGACCATAGGGATAGATGGCCTTATAGCCGGCCTTCACGAGCACCGATCCCGATGCCGAGAAGGGCTCGCCCGAGACGTCGAGGCTCACCTTCGTGTGATCGGTCACCGCGACGTCCATGAGCGTGGCGAGGAAGCGCCTCGCGACGAGGTTGTAGAGCTTCCACTCGGCAGGTTGGAGGTCATCGGGATTCGCCGCTGCCGTGGGGTAGATGGGCGGGTGGTCGGTGTCTTCGGTCTTGCCCCGCGTGGGATGGAGCCTGTCCTGGCCGAGGATCTCCTTGCAGGCCGCCGCGTACTGCGGCACCGAGGAGAGCGCACGCACGCAACCACGCAGGTCAAGCGAGGGGGGGTACACGGTGTTGTCCACGCGCGGGTACGAGATGAGACCGCTCATGTAGAGGCTCTCGGCGAGACGCATGGCCCGGGCGGGCGAGATGCCCTCCGAGGCGGCAGCGGCCTGGAGCGAGGTGGTGTTGAACGGAGCGGGCACCTTCTGAGTCGTGCTGTTGTGGGTCACGGCGGTGACGGTAGCCGTCTTCGCATCTCTCACGTGCGCATACGCCGCGTCAGCCGCATCCTTGTCCCAGAACTTCGCGGTGGCGTGAACGACCTTGAAGGCCTCCCCGCCCTTCTTGGCCTCTCCGGAGATGACCCAGAAGTCCTTGGGGACGAAGTCCATGCGCTCGCGCTCCTTCTCGACCACGAGAGCGAGGGTGGGCGTCTGCACGCGACCGGCTGACCGGGTGTTGCCCAGGCCGGAGAATCGAGCGGTGGTGAGGTAGCGCGTGAGTGTCGCGCCCCAGATGAGGTCGATGTACTGGCGACTCTCGCCGGCGTCAGCGAGATCCTGGTCAAGCTCGACGAGGTTCGCGAAGGCATGGTCGATCTCGCCCTTGGTGAACGCCGAGTAGCGGGCACGCGAGACGGGGACGTCAGGTGCCACGGAGCGGATCTGCCTGAGCGCGTCCGAGCCGATGAGCTCGCCCTCGCGGTCGAAGTCGGTGCCGATGATCACGGCGTCGGCCTTCTTGGCGAGGTTCTTGAGCGAGCGGATGATCTCCTTCTCGACAGGCTGCTTCTCGATGGGTGCCCAGACGAGGTAGGGCAGGCTTGGGATCTTCCAGCCCTTGATGTCGACGCCATCGGCGACGAAGGGCTTGCGCTTGCTCTTGTATGGTGGCCGCTCGAGGGTATCGGGAATGTCGGCGGGAAGGTGGTCGCCGTCAGCGGTGAGACCGTACCAGCCCTCCTTCGAGTCGTACTTGAGATCCGGTGGGAAGTCCGGCTGGAGGATGTGCCCGCGCAGGCCTATGGTCACCCAGTCATCGCCACCGTGGCGAAAGCGATAGATGGGCGTGTTGTAGACCTTGTCGGCGGTGGGCTTGCCTGATTCCGACAACAGTCGCGCGATCTGCTGCGCGGCATCGTTCTTCTCGGTGACAACAAGGATCAAGAGTCGGTTTCCTTCTGGGTCGTGGACGGCACGAACGATGGCGAGACGGACTACTCCTTCTCGAACTCATGCTCCTCGTAATCCTCGCGCGACCACTTGAGGGCGGCCTTGCCGTCACGAGCGATGATGGCGTAACGCGCGACGGCAAGGGCGATCTCATAGAGGGCGATAAGCGCGGCAAACATCAGAACCATCGTGACCGGTGAGGCATCGGGCGTGACGACGGCGGAGAGGACCATGAGGCCCACGTAGATGTAGCGCCACTGCTCGCGGAAGGTCTTGTACGGTACGAGATGGAGGATCGAGAGGTAGAAGATCACAAGGGGAATCTCGAACGCGATGCCGAAGCCTATCTCGAGCAGCATGAAGATGTTGAGGTAGTCCTCGGCGTCGGCAAGGTTCTGGGCAAAGTCGAAGGTCTGGTCGAGCAGCCAGCCAAAGGCCGCCTGCTGGATCACGAAGTAGCAGAAGATCATGCCCAGGAAGAAGAGGGCGACCATGGCACCCACGGTGGGCACGACCCACTTGCGCTCGCTCTCCTTGAGCGCAGGGAGGAAGAAGGCCATGATCTCCCAGATGATGATCGGCGTGCAGATGATGCAGCCGAAGAAGAACGCCACCTTGAAGCGGATGGTGAAGCCGCCGAGCACCGTGGTGACGGTGAGCGCGCTGCCGCGCATGGCATCACGGATGGGGTCGATCATGATGTCGATGAGCGTGGGCGTCGCCTCGTAGACCACGACGGTGACGATGAGAACCGCGACCACGATGATCGTCAACCTGCGGCGAAACTCGCCGAGGTGGTCGGTCAGGGGCATGCGTGCTGGTCCGATAGGCATGAGTTGGTTGGGTGCAGATGGGCTCTAGGCCTCCTCGCTCCCATCCTCCTTCCCGGTCTTTGCGGCGAGTTCCTCGGCGGGGGTCTCCGCGGCAGGCGCGGGCTCGCTGTCAACATCCTTCTTGGCGCGTACCGTACGCGAGGGTCTCATGGAGTAGAGGTCCTGGGCACTCGCGGGCTTGGGCTTTGGTGCCTCGGCCTCGGCCGGCTCGGGCTCAGGCTCAGGAGCTTCCCCAGCAGCCGCGACATCGACATCTGCGTCCGCATCCGCCTCGGAGGCGGTTGCGTCGTCTGCGGGCGTCGTCGCCTCGGCGGCCTCCAGCTCCCGAGCCGCCTTCTCGGCAGCCAGGCGCTTCTTCCGCTCGGCGAAGGTCTCCGACTTGACGGGGCGCGTCGAGGATTCCGTGGACGCATCGATGTCCGCGTCATCATCCGCAGCCTCGCCGCGCTTGCGGTTGGGCTTCTTGGGCGCATCGCTCATCGCCTCGGTGGCGGGGTCGACGATCTCGGTCTGGACGACCTTGGTGAAGCCCTCTTGCGCGTCTCTGAACTGCCGCAGGGCACGGCCGACGGTACGACCGATACCCGGCAGCTTGTCGGGACCGAAAACCATGAACGCAAAGAGCAGGATCAGGACGAACTCTGTCTCTCCGATACCAAACACGGCTGTGCTACCTCCCGCGTCGTGTGCTTGTGAAGCCTAGTTATACCCAAAGGGCGGACGAGCCTACCCGATGACCTGGTCTCCGCCGCGCATGTTGAGCTCCTCGCCCATACCCAGCAGCGAAAGAATGCGCGCAACGTTGCGCTGCGGGTTTGCCACCGAGAACGCGATGCCCTCGTCAGCGGCACGATGCGCGGCACCCACGAGGACTCCGATACCCGTGGAGTCGATATAGGACACATCGGAGATGTCAACGCTTACGGACGAGGCGCCTTCGGAGAGCGAGGCGTCGATCGCATCGCGGAGCTCCGATGCGTTGGAGACGTCGACCTCGCCCGAGACGCTCACGAGACGCGCGCCCTCAGGTGCGGTGGTGTTGATGGTCAGACTCATGGTACCCCCAAACGTTCTATAGACTGGTGTCCGAGATGCCTGCCAGCGTGTCTGACAGCCCGGTTGTCGAGCTCGACGAGCCGGACGACGTGGTCGACGAGCCGCTGCCCGACGTCGTCGAGCTCGACTTGATCGCCGCGATGCGCTGCGTCGCGTATGACTTGGCCCCGTACTCATTATCCGCGTCGGTCGCCTCGGCCTTCTCGTATGCGGAGACCGCCGAGTCGGTGTCACCCGACATTTCGTAGACCAGGCCGAGGTTGGCCCAGGCGGGACCATAGTCGGGCGTGTCGGTCGTAATCTTCTGGAGCGCAGCGAGCGCGCCCGAGGTATCGCCCCCGTAGAGCTGGCAGAGGGCGCAGTCGACCTTCACCGAACTGGAGTCGTTGAGCGCAAGGTACTGGTTGAAGTACGAGACGGCTTTGCTGAGAAGGTCGTTGCCGTGCGTCGTATCCGCACTGGTGGTGCCGTTGTAGATCACCTGGACGCCCCACTGCATGTAGTCGCGGCCAAGGTTGAGCAACGTGGCAAGGTTCTCGGGATCGTTTGCGAGCTTTGCCTCGAGCGTGGTGACGAGCGGAGAGTACTTGGTGTCGATCGTGCTCACGGTACTCGTCGTCGAGGAGTCCGACGAGTCGCTCGAGTCGGACGTATCCGCAGAGCTACTCTGATCGGTGCTGGTATCGCTCGAGGAGCTGCTGTTAGAGAAGATCGCCGAGAGCGAGGGCAGCATCATGGAGAGGCCTAGGACCACGGCGATGACGCCGATGGCGATCTTCGCGCCGAGCGAGAGCCCGCCTGGCTGGGTCTTGGCGCTCGTCGACACCTTGCCGGCAGATGAGCCCTTCTTACCCGCGCTCGCATTCCTGTTCTTGTTCTTGCTCTTGGACGACCCGTTGTTCATGAATCAGCCAGTTTCTCTCGGCCGGACGACGATGCGAACACCTACTCCCGCAGCATTTTAGGGTAAAGCACATCGCCCCGCTGGTGGCGAGGCGATGTGCATGAAAGGCGATTTTACAGAACTCGGCCAAATGCCGCTATGCACGTGCGGCCTTGGCGAGACGCGCGGAGACCAGGCTGACGGCGACCACGAAGACGTCAAGCGCACGACCCAGCTCCTCGAGGGATGGGTAGGTGGGGGCGATGCGGATGTTGGTGTCATGCGGGTCGTTGCCGTAGGGCCAGGTGGCTCCCGCAGGAGTCATCTTGACGCCAAGGTCGGCCGCAAGCTTGACGATAGCCTTCGCGGAACCCTCGGGTCCATCGAACGAGATGAAGTAACCTCCCTTGGGATGCGTCCATGTCGCACACCGCAGGGCGCCCAGACCCTCGGTGAGCTTCTGCTCCACGAGCGCGAAGCGAGGGCCGACCACGGCGGCGTGCCTTTTCATGTGGGCCTTGACGCCGTCGAGATCCCCGAGGAAGAGCACGTGCGCAAGCTGCGAGAACTTCTCGGGCGAGACGCGCATGACGGAGAACGCGCCGCGGATCTCGGCCATGTCTGCCGAGGATGCGGTGACGTACGCCATGCCCGAGCTTGGGAAGGTGACCTTGGCCGTGGAGCCGAACTCGTAGACCAGATCGGACTGCCCCGCCTCGGCGAGGGCGTCGAAGATGTTGAGGAGCTGGACGTCCTCGTCGGTGAAGGCGTGGACGGCGTAGGCGTTGTCCCAGAAGATGCGGAAGTCGGGCGCAGCGGGATGGATGTTCGCGAACTGGCGAACGACCTCGTCGGAGTAGGTGATGCCCGTGGGGTTGGCAAACTTGGGCACGCACCAGACACCCTTGACGGCGGGGTCGGCCTCCACGAGACGAACGATCGTCTCCATGTCGGGGCCGTCCTCGTGCATGGGCACCGGGACGTTCTCGATGCCGTAGTGCGCGCTCACGCGGAAATGCCGGTCGTAACCGGGGCTGGGGCAGAGGAACTTGACCTTGCGCTGCTGACACCATGGCTTGTTGCCCCCGATGCCGTGCGTGTAGGCGTGGCATACGAGGTCGTGCATGAGGTTGAGGCTCGACGAGCCGTTGACCACCACGTTCGCGGGGTCGACGCCCATGATCTGTGCCGCGAGGGCACGGGCGGAGGGAAGCCCGTCAGGCGCACCGTAGTTGCCGACGGGAAGTCCGCCATCGTCAAGCGGGGTGGTGGAGTCGATGAGGTCAAGCATGGGGCGAGAGAGCGCGATCTGCTCGGGGCTCGGCTTTCCGCGAGCCATGTCGAGCTTGAGGTCAAGAGCCCGCAGGCGCTCGGTCTCGTCCTCGAGGGCGACGATGGCGGCGTCTAGTTCGGCATTGCTCATCAGCTCGTATGCGTTGGGCATTGGTTCCTCCTCGGAATGGTCTGTTTTCGAGTATAGGTCCGCGAGAAACAATGAAGCTGGTACCATACTACCCATGAAAACATCTCCTAACATCCGCGGTCCCATTCGGCCGAGCTCTCGCTCGGACGAATATGGGGAACTGCAACGGCTTGTCGACGAGATCTACCGCGTCAGCCCCTCCAAGAGCGTGAGCAAGGTCGACGTCGTGGTCGAGGCCGAGGTGCTCGATCTCGATGAAGAACTCATGGAGGTCATGGACCTCATACCAGCAGGTTCGTATCGCCGATCTCGGCTCTGCGACCAGATCAACTCCATCGTGACGGCTCATGGCTGGGCCTTCGTCTACGGAACGGTGGAGTAGCCGGGCAGCGTCGGGCATCTATGTCCCCGAAGGCCCATCCAACTCGTCAACGGTATCGTCGATGCGAGGGCGCCGCTTGTCGCGCATGCCGTTGGCCCCCCGCACGAAGGCGATGCCGACGACCGCCGCGGTAAGAGATCCGGCGAGAATGGCGCACTTGGCCGCCATGACCTCAGCGGGATCGGCAAATGCGAGACCGGAGATGAGGATGGACATCGTGAAGCCGAGACCACCCATGAGGCCAACGGCGATGACCTGCGTCCAGTCGACGTGTCGTGGCAGCTTGGAAAAGCCAACCCTCACGAGGACGAGCGTCGTGAGGATGATGCCGATCGGCTTGCCCACCACGGCACCAAAGAACACGCCGAGCGTGACCGGATCGACGAGAATGGTTCCGATGTCAACGCCAACGACCCTGACCTGCGCGTTGACGAAGGCGAACAGGGGCAGCACCAAGAAGTTGACAGGCACCGAGATGGTACGCTCCACGCGCTGGAGCGGCGGCGTGACGTGGTGCATGACGCGCTCCACTCGTGCGGCCTCGGTGGTGAAGTCATGCTGCCCGAGCACGTGGCGCTCATCGTCGTACGTGTCGTCGAGCCTGTGGGCACGACCGTTGAGCCAGCCCTTGAGGGCGGAGAGGCGCACGTCGGAGCGGGACGGCAGGAAGAACGCGAGGATGACGCCGGCGAGCGTGGCGTGGATGCCCGAGTTGTACATGCACACCCACAGCACGAGACCCACGACGAGGTAGGGCTTGCAGGAGTACACGCGCATGCGGTTGATGCCCCAAAGCAGAAGCACCACCACGAGCGTAGCCGCACACCAGGGAATGCTCGGTGCACGGCCGTAGAAGAGCGCGATGACCACGATGGCAAGGATGTCATCGGCGATGGCGAGCGTCTGGAAGAAGACCTTGGTCTCACACGAGATGCGCTCCCCCAGCAGAGACATCACCCCGAGCGCGAAGGCGATGTCGGTCGCAATGGGCGTCGCCCATCCATGCACGGCACCGCCACGATTGATGACGAGGTAGATGAGGGCAGGCACAAGCACGCCACCCAAGGCCGCAAGCATGGGCAGGGCCGCCTGACGCGGGCGTCGGAGCTGACCCACGGTGAACTCGTACTTGAGCTCGATGCCCACGAGCAGGAAGAAGATCGCCATGAGGAAGTCGTTCACGAAAGCCTCAAACGTGATGGACACCGAAAGCGATCCGATACCCAGCAGGAGAGGGACCTCCAAGAACTCGTGGAGGAGCTCATAGGCCGAGGAGTTGGCCAACGCGACGGCGACAAGCGCTGCGATGACCATGACCGCGGCCGCGATCGTCCCGTTGGAGGTGACGTTCTGGAAGGAGGACTTGGCCTCGATCCTTCTGATGACTGCGGAGTCACCGTAGATACTTGTCATGAATCGCTACCTCTTCGCTGTCCTTGGGGATGTCCTACAGAAGTGAATGGCACCTAGGCCTTTGCATCTCGCGCCGATTGGGAGTCCAGCGCGATGAGCTGCTCTACGTACACCTTGTCCGCGAGCGCGGACAAGGCCGCCTGGAGCAGGTCGGACACCTCGGGCGACACGGGCGCGCCCGCCTTGTCCGCAAGGTGCACGGCCACGGGCACGGGCGCAGCCATCGAGAAGCGCGCGGCCATGGCCTCCTCGAGGGCACGGCACATCTCGTCGTAGGACTGCTCGAGGTCAACGTCCGCCTCTCGACCAAGACCGATGAGCTGCTGCACCTGGGCGATGGAGAAGACGCGCTTGAGCGAGCAGACAAAGACGAGGTAGGCCACGTGATCTCGCGAGTAGCGCTTCTTCTCGGGCGCGGGGATGAGCTTGAGCTTGACGTAGTTGTTCACCATCGAGCCCGTGAGGACCGTCTCGCCGGGCACGCTCATGAACGAGAGCTCCTCCTGGACGAGCGTGAGCAGCTGGTCGAGATAGAGGTCGAGACGGGGCAGCTCGGAATAGCGCGACACGTGGATCGATGCCATATGCGAGAAGAGCACGGCACGTCCGGTCGCAGCATCAGACGATACGAGCACCTCCGGTCCAACCTCTTCACCTGCCATGGTCCCTCCCTGTGATACGACTCGAACTGCGTGTAATACGTGTAGTTACATTATCTAGTTTTTTACTCTAGCTACATCTATGTCGCCCCGATACTATGATTGTTCCATAGACTTCACAGGGGGTTGGGGAGGAACAGCGTTGAACGAGCAGCGCATCGCAGTCATCACGGACACCGGGACCGACACACCCGCAGAGTTCGTAAGGGAGCATGACGTCCGCATCGTGCCCCTTCGCATCATCTTCTCCGATGGCGCCACCTACGAGAGCGGGGTCACCATCACGCCCGAGGAGCTCGTCGCTCGTCTCCCCCAGGAGATTCCGACCACCTCGCTCCCATCGCCCGAGGTCATCAGGGACACCTTCGAGCAGGCACGCGCCGACGGTTACACGTCGGCCATCTTCGTGAGCATCTCGTCGGGACTCTCGGCAACCTGTCACACCGTTCGCATGGTGGCAGACGCGCTCGAGGACTTCCCCGTCACGGTGGTCGACACGCTCAACATCGGCATAGCCGCAGGCACCGTCGTCATCGAGGCGGTGAACATGATCGAGCTTGGCGTACCCTACGGCATGCTCGGACCGGCACTTGAGGCGGTGGCGCGAAAGACGTCGGTGTGGTTCTCGGTCAAGACCCTTACCTACCTGCGCAAGGGCGGTCGCATCAGCGAGGCCGTATACCGTGTCGGCAAGGTGCTCAACATCAAGCCCGTCATCACCTGCGATGACAAGGGCTACTACGTCATGGCCAGGAAGGCACGCGGCTGGGAGAAGTCGCTTGACACCGAGGTGATGCTCGCCGCGCAGAAGGCCCGCACGTACCCCAAGGTACGTCTCGCGATCTGCTGCTCTGCCACCTGTGAGATGTTCCACGAACTGGAGACCAAGCTCCGCGCGCAGATCGACAACGTCGCCGACGTGGTGTACTCGGGCGTCTCGGCAGACCTCCTCGTACATACCGGGCCCGACCTGGTGGGCATCTGCGTCCAGGGGCTCTAGCCGCAGCTATCGGCCCGACTCTCCCACCATCCGAAGAATGACGGCTGCACAATGGCGTGCGGCCTGCTCCTCGAAGGCCGAGTACTCCACGGTCGTCGTCGACCCCACCTTATCGGAGATCGCGCGCACGACCACGAACGGAATGCCGTTGAGCCATGCCGTCTGGGCAATGGCAGTACCCTCCATCTCGCAGCAGGCCGCATCGAAGCCCGAACGGATGCGCTCCTTGTCCTCGACCGTGCGCACGAACTGGTCGCCGGAGGCAATGCGACCCTCCCATACCGAGACCCCGGGTGCCGCCAGGCGAGCGGCTCGAACGGCCTTCTCGCGAAGGTCCGCATCCGCCGCGAACGAGCGCGTGCCCAGGCCGGGGACCTCGCCGGGAGCATAGCCAAAGTTGGTGGCATCAACATCATGGTACAGGGCGTCGATGGACACGACGATGTCCCCGACCTCGAGACGCGGGTCGAGGGCACCAGCCACCCCGGTGTTGATGATCGCCGTCACGCCAAAGCGATCCGCGAGTACCTGCGCGCACACGGCGGCGTCAACCTTGCCCACGCCACTCTTGACCACGACGACGGGCGTATCGCCGAGAAGTCCCTCGGCGAACTCCATGCCGACCAGGTGCTTGACGTCCACGGAACCCATGGCCTCGCGCAGAAGCGAGACCTCCACGTCCATGGCACCGATGATGCCGATCGCCATCCGTTCCTCCTTGACCGAAGACGCCTCGTTCCCACTCACTGCTGGTAGACGAGGTGCTTGTCGTCGATGTTTGCAAGCGTGTCGTCGACGTAGCGACGCGCCCACCACTTTGCCATGTTGAGGTCGGAGTCATGCCAGTTGCCGCACTCCGCCGGCTTCGCGCCGGGGATCTCGCCCTCGAACCCCTTCACGAACTCGAAGGCGGCACGCACCGGCTCCACGACCTGCCGTGGCGTCCAGTTGCCAAAGAGCACGAGGTAGAAGCCCGTACGGCAGCCCATGGGACCGAAGTAGACCATGCGCGGCCCCCAGGTGGGGTCGTTGCGGAGGTAGGTGGCCACGAGGTGCTCCATGGCATGCGCGACGGACGTGTCCATGACAGGCTCGCGGTTGGGTGCCGTCACGCGCAGGTCGTACGTGGTCACCACGGCACCCGTCTCAGGGTCGCGGTCGATGCGCGAGACGTACACGCCAGGCTCGAGCACAAGATGGTTGATGGTAAAGCTCGCGATGTTCTCCATGGCTATTTCCCTTCCCGATTCTCTGATGGGTCATCGACGCCGCCTGCAGGCCCATGACAGGCGATCCATGGTTTGTCCGCCAGCGCGACCACGACGCGCGTCGTGACACTGGGCGCGCTCACACCATGCCTGACGTGGGGGCGAACGATGCAATCGAAGCCGTCGACGCAGATATCGGAGTATACCACCTCGACATCCATGCAGTCGCAGAGGTCGGCACCCAGGGCCGCCGTCACGGTCGTGATGATATCGGTGCGCACGGCCTCGAGGTCGGCGTTGCAACCGACCTTGATGGGCACGTCCACACGCGAGATCTCCCAGGCCTCCAGGCGCACGAGTGCGGTCTTGTTGAGCACCGAGTTGGGAATCACCTCCACGTTGCCGGAGCGATCGGTGACCATGGTGGAGCGCCACGTGATGTCGGTGATCCTGCCCGTGAGACTGCCGACACCGATCCAGTCGCCCGGCTTGATCACGCGACTCGTCATGAGGGAGATGCCGCCGATGACGTTGGAGATCGTATCCTGCAGGCCGAGCGAGATCGCGACGCCCGTGACGCCGAGGGCCGCGACGAAGGCCGTGGGCTGAATGTTGAAGACGGGCTCGAGCACGGAGAGGAGCGCGAATATCCACACCACGGCGCGCACGAGGTTGTTGAAGATGGAGGCGTAGCGCACCTCCATCCGCGCCGTGGAACGCCTCACGAGGTCGACGAGGACATGCGACACCACGGCCGCGACGAGTGCGGCGATGCCAAGCACGATGGCCCTGCCGACGAAGTCCGAGATGGCTGTCTGGTCCATGCTATCCCTCGATCCTGACTATCGGCGCGAAGCCCTTCATGAGCTTCTTCGTCGTGCCCGTGCGGGTGAACCTGACCTCGATGGTATCGCCGGACGTGGCGAGAACCACACCGGGTCCGAAGGTCTTGTGCGAGATATGGTCGCCGACGGAGAACGACTCCGCCGCCTTGGCGGGATCGCGGCGGATGGGTGCCGGCTGGGCTTCCGCCGGGCGAGACGAACCTCCTGTGGAGCGCGTATGCGAGCCAAAGACGTGCCCGCCATAGACGTCGGAGCCACGACCGCTGCCAAAGGTGCCGTGACGGTCGCCACGCTTCTCCCAACCCACGCCGGAAAGGCCCACCGAGCCCACGCCCACTGCCTCGACGTCGGCCGTCGGGACCTCGTTCACGAAGCGACTGCGTGGGTTTGCCTGCACGGAGCCGAAGGTGCGCCGCGTGAGGGCATAGGTGAGGTAGAGGCGCTTGCGGGCGCGCGTGATGGCCACGTAGGCGAGACGACGCTCCTCCTCGATGCTCGCGGGATCGCCCTCATGGGCCTGGTGCGGGAAGATGCCCTCCTCCATGCCGGCGACGAAGACCACGGGAAACTCCAGACCCTTGGCCGAGTGCACGGTCATCATCGTGACGGCGCTCTGCGAACCGTTGAGCGAATCGAGGTCGGAGCGAAGCGCGAGCCACTCCATGAGCGCCGGCAGCTTCTCCGCAGCGACGGGAGGCAGCCCCGGGGCCATGGGGGCGAGGGGCACTGCGGGAGGCTGGTCGAGCGCACCCGCCCGCCTCAGCTGCTCGAGGCTCTCGAGCGTCTCGGCCACGTCGTCGTGCGTCTCGTCGAACTCGGCGGCGACGCCAAAGAACTCCTTGATGTTCTCGATGCGACCGTCGGCCTCCATGGAATGCTCCGCCTCGAGCGCCTTCAGGAGACCCGACCTGTCGACGATGGCCTCCACCACGTCAGAGAGGTCACCCGACATGGCGCGACCAGCCTCCACGGCACCCGTGAACTCGCCGAGCGCGTTGCGGACCTTGGGGCTGAGCAGGCTCGTCTCGGCGATGCACGACTCGGCCGCCGAGAAGAACGACAGGCCGTTGGAGACGGCATACGACCGGATCTTGCCGATCGACGTGGACCCGATGCCGCGACGCGGGGTATTGATGACGCGCAGGGCAGCCACGTCGTCGTTGGGGTTGACGACGACCTTGAGGTAGGCCATGACGTCGCGTATCTCCTGGCGATCGAAGAAGCGCGTGCCACCGACGATCTTGTACGGCACACCCGCCCGCAGGAACATGTCCTCGAGCACGCGCGACTGCGCGTTGGTACGGTAGAAGACGGCCACGTCATCGTAGCTCACACCCGTGTCGTGGAGCCTCTCGATCTCCGAACCGATCCAGCGGCCCTCGTCGCGCTCGTCAGACGCCTGGTACACGCGGATCTTCTCGCCGTCACCGGCATCGGTGAAGAGGCGCTTGGGCGTGCGACGCGAGTTGTGTGCCACGACGGCGTTGGCCGCGTTGAGGATGTGCCCGGAGGAGCGGTAGTTCTGCTCGAGCTTGACCACGTGCGCATCGGGATAGTCCTTCTCGAAGGCGAGGATGTTCTTGATGTCGGCACCACGCCATGAGTAGATGGACTGGTCGTCGTCGCCCACGACCATGAGGTTGCGGTAGCGGCCCGCCAGCAGGTTGGTGATGGCATACTGCACGTGGTTGGTGTCCTGGTACTCGTCCACGCTGATGTGGCGGAAGCGCTCCTGGTAGCTGGAAAGCGTGCTGGGGTTCCCGGAGAGGAGTTCGTAGGCGCGGACGAGAAGGTCATCGAAGTCCATCGCGTTGGCGCGTTCGAGACGGGTCTGCAGGACACGGTAGACCTGCGCGGCCTTGCGGTCGAGCGGGGCCTGGGCGGTGCCCTCCATCTCGTCGGGGTAGACCAAGGCGTTCTTGGCCGTGGAGATGCGCGCGCGGATGGCCTGCATGGGGAACTGCTTGGCGTCGACGTCAAGGTCGTTCATGATCGACTTGACGAGACGCTTCGAGTCGTCGTCATCGTAGATGGTGAAGTTGGGCGCGTAGCCGACGAGCTCGGGATCCTCGCGGAGCATGCGGACGCACATGGCGTGGAAGGTGCAGACCCACATGCCGCGCGTACCACCAGGCAGGAGATGACCGAGGCGCTCGCGCATCTCGGCGGCAGCCTTGTTCGTGAAGGTGATGGCCAGGACCTGCCAAGGGCGCACGCCCTCGTCGGCAACCATGCGCGCGATGCGGTACGTGAGCACGCGCGTCTTGCCGGAACCCGCGCCCGCGAGCACGAGGAGCGGTCCCGTGGTACACAGGACCGCCTCCCGCTGCGCGGGGTTGAGGCCATCTACGTCAATCGTTGGCATGCTGCGTGTGGGCTCGCTCCCAAAGAGCGAGGTCTTTGATGCTTCGGTCATGCGTCTCCTGGTGTTCTCTCTTCTGTGCAAGGAAAGTCTATCCGCATCGAGGGACATTTATGGCCTCGCTCGCACGGTTCCAGACGATGGGCAGACGGAGGGCTCGGGTGACAGATCCGGGTGACAGGGAGCGACCTCGAATGGCAGGGATTTTGGCTCATGATTCAATGTCTTATAAATTAGACTACCTGCGGAAACGCGAGGGGCCATAATCGATAGTACGTATTGATTATGGCCCCGGCAGGTCAGGGCATCGCTGAAAGGAGCCAAAGTCCTCTCGCCCTTCTCGGCACCCCTACATGTACCTATCCACGAAGCCAAAGAGCTCCGCGAAGTACCGCTCGGGATCGGAGAGACACGACTGACAGTGGCCGGCGCCAGGGAAGTATACGAGACGCTTGTCGTCGCCCGTAGCCGCCCCGCCTGCGGCGTCGTAGATGCGGCGGGCCATGTAGGGGGGCACGAAGACGTCAGCCTCGCCGTGGAGCGCGAGCAGGGGCGTGCGCGCATGCGCCACCGACGTCGTTACGTCAATCTCGGCGAGGTCACAGCCTCCCTCCTGTCTGCTCACAAGAAATCCCATGAGGTCAAGGAGCGGGTGCACGGCAAGATGGAGTCCCTTGTGCACGATGGGCACGAAGACGTTCCAGGGGTCAGAGTACCCGCAGTCCTCGACGGTAACCCTCACCTGCGAGGCAAGGTCCTTCTCGCCACAGGCGACGCAGACCGCGGCGCCTCCCATGGAGTGGCCCTGCAAGACGATGCGAATGTTGCGCCCATAGGTTTTTACCAGCCACTTTGTCCATGCCACGGTGTCACGACCCTCTCGGCCGCCCATGCATATCCAGCCACCTCCGCTCGTGGCGTGGGCGCGCTGCTCGGGCATGATGATGTTGTAGCCGCGCTCGGCATAGCGACGCGCGTAGAGGTAGCCCTCGGTCCAGTGGCCCCTGAAGCCATGCATGAAGAGAAGCCACTTTCGACTCTTGGGATCGAGGAGGCACACGTGACCCGTGAGCGTGGCGCCGTCTTCGGCATCGATGTGAACGATCTGCGGGTCACCGACCCTCTCGTACCACGCCCAGGTCTTCTCGGCCTCCTCCTCACGTACGGCACTCGTGGATGCCGACCTGGGACCGGACGCCCCGTCGACGAGCATGTACCCGATCTTCTCTCGCCGGACGAGACGCATGGCGTCGGGCGCGGTCGGGTGCCTCGCCACGTAGTCCCGCTCCTCCGCCGAAAGCGCTTCGTCGCGGTATTCGGAGAAGAACCTCTTGGCGAAGCGCCACGCCACAAGCCATAGCACGATGAAGACGACGCTCGCCAGGGTCCCCAGCACGATCTCCTCGGTCGCGCGGCCCATCATCGCAAGCATCGTGCACAGGGCGATCACCACGAGATAGAGCACCATGCTCACCGTGAGTCCCACGCTCGTGGGACGGGCCCAGGACGCCCCGTCCATGTCCGCCTTCTTCGGCAGGGGCGGTATGGCCGTCTTTGGCGGCCGCGGCGCCGGGGTCGTATCTGGAGTCACGTCGCTCATCGTTCGTTCCTCTCGCCTACTGGAAAAGGTGACAGGTATCTTTTCCAGGAAACAGCTATTGTACAGGCTACACCCACCAGTGAGGAGACATGCATGGCTCACCACGTCCTTCTGTATACGCTCGACGGCACGACCGACGTCGCCGAAGCCTATCTCGCATCGCGCGGACTTGCCGACAGGTTCGTACTCGTCGGTCTGGCCCATAGGCCCATGGCCAGTCCCACGGCCGCGGAGCTTGCAGGCTTCGAGGCGGTTCTCGGCGAGTTCATGCCCGTGCGCGCCGAGGAGGCCGACGTCATGTCCTCGGCGGGCATTCGCTTGGTGGCAAGCATGTCCATCGGGCTCAACCACGTGGATGTCGCGGCGCTGGCCGAACGGGGCATCCTCACGGCCAACTGTCCTGGCTACTGCGCCGACGAGGTGGCCGAACACGCCGTGGCGCTCATGCTCGACCTCATGCGCCAGGTGACCACATCGAACCGCGACGTGCTTGCCGGCACCTGGGACCCGCACTTTGGCTACGAGATGCGACGTGCTACGAGCCAGACCTGTGGGCTCGTGTTCTTTGGCGGCATCGCACGCCATGTGGCGCCCATCGTGCAGGCGCTCGGCATGCACGTGGTGGTGTGGGCACCCACCAAGACGGGTTCCGAGCTTGCCGCGGCAGGCTGCGAGAAGGTCGATACGCTCGACGAGCTGCTCGCAAGGGCCGACGTCGTAAGCCTCCACTGCCCACTCATCCCCATGACCAAGGGGCTCATAGGGGCGCCCGAGCTTGCGCGCATGAAGTCGACGGCGTTTCTCGTGAACACTTCGCGCGGTGCCGTGGTGGACGAGGAGGCGCTGGCAGACGCCCTCGAGACGGGCACGATACGCGCTGCGGGCCTTGACGTGCTCGCCGACGAGGCGCATCCCAACAAACGGCTCGTAGACAACCCGCACTGCATCGTCACGCCTCATGTGGCCTACGAGTCGCGTGAAGCAGCGGAGGCACTGGTCACGATGAGCATGAAGTCCGTCTGCGAACTGCTGGTGGACGGACGCACGCCCGAGTGGGTGGCTTGAAGAAGGTGACTTCCTGGAAAAGGTGACAGGTATCTTTTCCAGGTTTAGGGTGGGACCAAGACAACCACCCTACGCGCCAATCGCAAGGCATAGGACAAAAACCTGGAAAAGATACCTGTCACCTTTTCCAGGGACGTGCGGGGGGCACCTATGAAGACCGTTGTCTTCACCTACGTTCGACACGGCAGGACCGAGTTCAACCGCGACCACGTTATTCAGGGTGGTCGTGCGGATTCCCCACTCGACCCGGAGGGCATCCCGGCCATTCGAGCCACGGCGGCGACCATCTCGGGCGTACCCTTCACGAGCTGCTACGCCTCTCCCCTGACGCGCGTCCTCCGGACGGCCACCATCCTCACCGAGGGACGCGACCTCCCCGTGCAGGCCCTCGATGACCTACGCGAGTTCGACTTCGGCGACATCGACGGTCATCCCTACGACGGTCGTCGGCTCACCTTTGCACATTGCTTCGTGCACCAGGACTTCTCGCCGGTCCATGGCGAGACGGGCGCGCAGGTCCGCTCGCGAGTGCGCAGCGCCTTCTCCGCCATGTATGACGCGAGCGCCGACGGCGACCGTGTGCTCGTGGTCGGCCATGGCGCATTTCTCCGCTACGTTCTTCTGGAGTTCGGTATGGGCAACCGCCTTGCGCGCAAAATCAAGAGCGAGACCATGCGCACCCGCAACGCCTCGATGTCCACCGTCATCGGTACCGACGGCCGCTTTCGTCTCGTGCAGCTCCCCCGCAGCGCCGAGGAGTAACCCCTTCTCGGTCGGTCCTGGAAATGGTGACAGGTACCCCTGCCAGGTTTTGTAAAACCTGGCAGGGGTACCTGTCACCATTTCCAATTTCCAGGACCAGGGCAACTACGCCACGAACGCGAAGCAGGCGATGACGACCGCACCAAGGACGATGCGATACCAGCCGAAGGGCTTGAAGTCATGCCTGCGCACGAAGCCCATGAGGAAGCGGATGGCCACAAGCGAGACCAGGAAGGCCACCGCGCAGCCCACACCGAGGATGGCGACCTCGTTGGTCGTGAACGAGTTCCCCTTGAGGAAGTACTTCACCAGACGCAGGCCGGAGGCCCCGACCATGACGGGAATGGCGAGGAAGAACGTGAACTCGGCCGCCACGGTTCGCGAGCAGCCGAGGATGAGGCCGCCGATGATCGTGGAACCCGAGCGCGAGGTACCCGGGACGATGGAGAGCACCTGGAAGACGCCGATGCCGATGGCCGTCTTCCAGTCGAGGTCATCGAGCTCCTGCACGCGCGCGTTGGCGTCGGCAAGCTCGGTCGGACTCTTTGGCTGCGTCGAGAGCGCGAGGTGCCTGGGAGCCCCACTCGGAACGCTCTCGATGGCCGCCGCCCTACGCTCGCGCATGCCCTCGATGACGATGAACGCGATGCCGTACACGATGAGAGCCACCGCGATGACGTAGGGACTCCCGAGGTTCTCCTCCATCCAGTTGTCGAGCGGAATGCCGATGACGGCGGCAGGCAGGCAGGCGACGATGGTCTTTGCCCAGAGCGTCCAGGTGTTGCGGCGCTCGAGACGGGTCTTGGTGCCCGAGAACGGGTTGAGCCTGTGGAAGAAGAGCACGAGCACGGCGATGATGGCACCGAGCTGGATCACCACGAGGAACATGTCCCAGAAGTCCGCGGACACGTCCAGCGGCACGAACTGGTTGAGCAGCAGCATGTGCCCCGTCGATGAGATGGGCAGCCACTCCGTTATACCCTCCACGACACCGAAAAGCGCCGCCTTGAAAAGTTCGATGATGTTCAAAAGCCTTCCTCCTCAAGATGGGAAACCAAGCCACTATTGTGCCTCACGCGCATCGGCATACGGCACACGCCCCCTCTCCCGCGAAAAAACCCACGACCGAACGACGCTTCCCCCCGTCCGCGGATGGGACGATGGCATCGAGCGGCCCGACGGGTAGATTAGCTACGTAAGCTCGTGGCATGCACCCAACCATAAGGGGGACCGATCATGACCACCTACCAGGATCTGGGCTACGACAAGATCTTCGTGTCGCTCGATGGCACGGAGGCACAGGCCAAGGTGCTCGACCGCGCCATCATCATGGCCGCCAACCACAACGCGGAGCTCTACATCGGACACGTGATCGACTCCACGGCCCTCGAGACCGCTGGAACCTATCCCGTCGACCTCATCGCCGCACTCGAGAAGTCGTTCCGCAGCTCCATCGCCGACCAGATCATTCTTGCGGAGAACGAGCCGAACATCAAGAAGGTCGAGGTCATCGTCAAGGCCGGCCGCATTCGCGAGACGCTCAAGGACGAGATGCTCGACGTGATCCACCCCGACCTCGTGATCTGCGGTGCGCGCGGGCTCTCCTCGATCAAGTATGCGATCATGGGCTCGATCTCGACGTTTCTCACCCGCTCGGCACCCTGCGATACGCTGGTCATCAAATAGAGAAAAACACCTACCGCGCTAGACATACCGTTCGCCGAGAACCATAGACGACTAGCATAATCGCAGATACATGCACCTTTTTGCTGGTCCGATGGGTGGCTGGACCGTGTAGGTACCGTGGGCTTTCGCAAATCGCAGTAGAATTACAGGCCCGACGCTTGAGCGTTTGCCTAGGTCAGACAGGCACCGATCACGGAGGTTTGTAATTTGGCGTTGCACGTAGCACATAAAAGAAGGCTGGCTATCGGACTTGTGGCAACCGTCACGGTGGCAGTTGCACTCTCCTGCAACGTCATGCCTGCACATGCCATGACCCTGGAGGACCTTCAGCAGCAGGTCCAGGAGAGCAGCCAGGCATACGACGAGGCAAACGGACGCGTAACCGACCTCCAACAGCAGATTTCCGACAATCAGGCACGCATCGATGCGCTCGAGGCACAGCTGCCCGAGCAGCGGGAGAAGGCCTCCGACTCCATCCGCACGCTTTACAAGATGCAGCAGGGCACGTCGGGACTCATCGAGCTGATCCTCTCGTCGGAGGACTTCAACGACTTCGTCGCCGTCATCGAATACCTCGACATCATCCAGTCGTCCAGCTCCGACGCGCTGACCAAGCTCGCCGCCACCCAGAAGGAGCTCGACTCGACCCGCGATGCGCTCGCACAGCAGCTCACCGATGCCGAAGCCGAGGCGCAGGCCGCATCCGCCGCCCTCGACCAAGCGGTTGCCGCTCGTACCGCCCTCGAGGACCAGATCGCCGCGCAGGCCGCCGCGGAGGCCGCCGAGCGCCAGGCCGCCATCCAGGCCGCCGCAGATGCCGCGGCCGCAAGCGCCAGCTCGTCATCGTTCACCACCGAGTCGGGTAACAGCGCCCCGGTCGAGACACCTTCCGATGGTTCGGCCGCCCCGGTCGACTGGCAGAGCAACAAGGACTCCTTCGTCGCAGGCTGGGGGGCACGCATCGATGACTACCTTGCCGGCTCGCCACTCGCAGGATACGGTGCCACCTTTGCCGAGGCGGCATGGAACTATGGCGTTGACCCCCGCTTCTCGCCTGCCATCTCGTTCGTCGAGAGCAGCAAGGGACGCTACTGCTTCTCCCCGTACAACGCCTGGGGATGGGGAAGCTCCAGCTGGGGCTCTTGGTCCGAGGCGATCTGGGCACACACCGCAGGCCTCGCCAGCGGCTATGGGGGCCATCTCACCTACGCCGCCGCCAAGAAGTACTGTCCCCCCAACGCGGACTTCTGGTATTCGACGGTCCTTGCGGAGATGGAAAGAATCTAGCGACGAAGACAGGAACGGAATGCGGATGGGCCCTCTGTGGAGGGCCTATCTTTTTTATCCGCGAGCGAGTCGGGCTGACGCAATTGTGACAAAGGCCTGCCAAGGCTCTTGGGCCAAACGCATCATGCTACATTCTACAGATCGAGGCACATACGAGCAGCTCTGGAGGAACGCCATGGCAGATGCCACCATCACCTATTCCACGCCGGCCCCGGCACTTTCCGTGGGAACCACGCATGCCGGTTTCACCGTCATCTCGGCGCAAGCCCTACCCGAGATCTCGGGCTGCGCATACGTGTTTCGCCACGACGCCTCCGGTGCCCGCGCCCTGTGGCTCGCCTGCCCCGATGACAACACGTCGTTCTCCATCGCCTTCAAGACGCCACCCGCGGATGACACCGGCGTCTTCCACATCCTCGAGCACTCCGTCCTCTGCGGCTCCGACTCCTATCCCGTCAAGGAACCGTTCGTGAACCTGCTCAAGACGTCGATGCAGACGTTCCTGAACGCCCTCACCTTCCCTGACAAGACCATGTACCCAGTGGCCTCCACCAACACGGCCGACCTCGAGAACCTCATGGGCGTCTACCTCGATGCCGTGCTCCATCCCGCCATCTACCACCGCCCCCGCATCTTCGAACAGGAGGGATGGCACTACGAGATGGACGACGGAGACGCTCCGCTCACCTACAACGGTGTGGTCTTCAACGAGATGCGAGGTGCCCTCTCCGATCCGGACGAGGTCCTCTACCTGGGAATCCAACGCGCACTCTTTCCTGACACGCCATACCGCTTCGAGTCTGGCGGGCATCCGCGCTCCATCCCCACGCTTACCTACGAACAGTTCCTCGATAGTCACGCCCGCCACTACGCCCTCGCCAACTCCTATACCGTGCTCTACGGCGACCTTGACGTGGACCGAGAGCTCGCCTTCATTGACAAGCGCTTCCGCTCCGCCACGCTCCGTGACGTCGGAGGGCCCAACCCTCTGCCGCTGCAGCCCGCAATCGCTGCCGGTCTCTCCCAAATCGACATGGCGACGGCACCGGAGAACGCCTCCGTCGGCCTCGCCTACGTGGTAGGGACCTCCGCCGACCGCGAACGCGTCCTGGCGACCGATATCCTTCTCGATGCGCTCGCTGGCTCCAACGAGGCGCCGCTCAAGAGGCGCATCCTCGACGCCGGGCTTGCTGACGACTTTCTGGCCATGCTGATCGATGGTGTGTACCAACCGCAGGTGCTCTTCCAGCTCAAGGGCGCTCGTGCGGGAGTCGCCGAGGAGTTCCGCTCGCTCGTGGAATCCGTCTGCGCCGAGCTCGCCGAGGGCGGAATCGCACGTGACAAGCTCTCGGCCTCGCTCGCCCAGGCGGAGTTCAACCTGCGCGAGGGCGACTGGGGTGGCTACCCGGATGGCGTCGCGCTCTCCATGCAGGTCATGTCCAGCTGGCTCTACGACGATGACCGTCCCTACGACTACGTACGCTACGAGGACGCACTCGCAGACATCAAGACCGGCCTCGACGAGGGTTACTTCGAGCGGCTTCTTCGTGAGCTCGTGTCCGAGAACCCCCATTCCGCGGAGGTCACCCTCGTCCCCGTGACCGAGGGTGACGCGAGCGAGGAGACGGCCGAGCTCGCCGCGCGCCGTGCCGCGATGACACGTGAGGAGCGACAACACGTGATGGACGAGGTCGCCTCCCTGCGTGAGGAGCAGGGACGCCCCGACGCACCAGACGACCTGGCCACCCTGCCCGTACTCACGGTGGCAGACATCGGACGGCCCAAGCCCGAGCCCCAGGCCACGCAGCCCGACGCACCTCTCCCCTGCATCGCGCACGAGCTCGACACCCACAGGATCGACTACGTCTACCACTACTTCGACCTGCGGCGCATAGGCTTTGACGACCTGCCCTACGTGGGCGCGCTCTGCGACCTCCTCGGCAAGCTCGACACCGCGGACCATTCCGCCTCCGACCTTGACACGCTCATCGAGGGAAACCTCGGCGGTCTCGCCTTCTTCGCCGAGACGTACGCGCACGACTCCGACCTCTCCTATGCACGTCCCATGCTCGTGGTGGGCGCAAGCGCGCTGGCGGAGAAGGTCGACCGCCTGGCGGAGATACCCCAGGAGGTCTGGGGGCGGACGTCGTTCGCCAATGCCGCCGACATGCGTGACATTCTCACCCAGCGCAGGATCGGCCTCGAACAGTACTTCATCGGGTCGGGACACGCAGCCTCCCTGGGTCGCGTCTCCACGTACTTCTCGTCCGCCTCGCTCGCTGCAGGGCAGATGTCGGGTATCGATTACTACCTCTTCCTCAAGGACCTGCTCGCCCACTGGGACGAGCGCTTCGAGGACCTCTCGGCCACGCTCTCCAGGCTCTGCCGCAGCATCTTCACCTCCGACGAGGTCACGGTGAGCTTCGTCGGCTCCTCCGAGGACCGCGAGCGGTTCTGGAAGACGGGCGGCACGCTCGGGCTCTCCGCATCCGGCACCGTCTCGCACGTCCTGCGGATCCCCACACCCAAGCCCAGGTGCGAGGGCTTCGTGATCCCTGCCAACGTGAGCTTCGTCTGCGAGGGCTTCTCGCCGTCTGCCGCCGACACTGGCACCCTCGGCGCCTGGGAGGTCGCCACTCGCGCCCTCTCCCTCGACTACCTATGGAACGAGGTCCGCGTGAAGGGCGGCGCCTACGGCGTGGGCTTCAAGCGCAAGCCCGAGGGCATCCGTACCTTCTGGTCGTACCGAGACCCATCGGTCGACGCCACGCTCGGACGCTATGCCGGCGCGACCGAGTGGCTGCGCGGCTGGAGTCCCGAGGCCGACGAGCTCTCCGGCTACGTGGTCTCCACCGTGGCAAGCCACGATGCCCCCACCAAACCGAAGGCCATGGCTCGCCGCCAGGATATGCTCGCCTTCTCTGGCAGGCCGGCAGGCTGGCGAGATGACATACGCCGCCAGGAGCTCGCCGCGACGCCCGAAGCGGTCCGTACGCTTGCCGGGGCACTGTCGGATGGGTCGTGCTCCCAGGGCATCTGCGTCTTTGGCCCACGCGAGGCCATCGAGGCATCAAACGTCGACTTCGAGATCACCGAGCTCATTGGACGCGGCGAGGAGTAGCCGTGGCAGACGGGTCGATTGGGGAGCGCGTCATCGGCTGGTACGGCAACGTCGCCGCAGACGGCATCGAGAAGAGGCCCGACTTCGTACGCCGTTGGCTCATGACGGGCTTCCGGATCATGACCGAGAAGGGCAGGGTCATCCCCGACGGGAGGCTCTACCGTTCCGGCCAGATGGGCAACTCGATCTTCATGGACAGCGTCACGCGCGCGCTGGGTGACCCGCGAGGCGCCGTCATCACGAGCATCTTCTGCCCCAACGAGATCTTCCACGCCCTTGGGGTGTATCCCGCCACCGCCGAGGCCGTGGCCTCGTTCGCGAGCGGCGCTCAAGCCGAATCGGGCTTCATCTCCTTTGCGGAGAGCCGCGGCGTGCCCGAGACGTACTGCTCGTTCCACCGCATCCTCATGGGCATGGCCACCTCCGGGGTCCTCAGGCGACCACGCATGCTCGCGAGCACGTCGGCGGTATGTGACGCCAACAACCTCACCTTCAAGACGCTTGCGCACCACTGGGGCTGCGATCGCTACTATGTGGACGTCCCTATCGACGTGACGCGCGAATCCGTCGGATATGTGGCGGGTCAGCTCCGCGAGATGGCATCGATGGCGCAGGACTGCTGTCACGCGCGTCTCGACGGCGACAGGCTGCTCGAACTCTGCGCCTGCTCCATGCGCACGGAGCGTGACCTCATGCGCACGCTACCCGCACGCCGCGGCCGCTATCTCGCCACCACCATGACGATCGACGAGATGCAGATGCTCGACCTCCACCTCATGCTCGGCACGCCCGAGGTGGAGCGCATGGTGGGCCAGATGGCGCGCGACTACAACCAGGCACCGCGCTACGATGGCATCAGCCTGGTGTGGGGCCATGTGACGCCCTACTTCGTCACACAGGTCGCCTCCAGGCTCAACGTGAGCCAGGAGGCGCAGGTCGTGGCCACCGACATGATGTTCTCGCACATGCCGCCAGACGAGGGCGCCTTCTTCTCCGCAGACCATCCCTATGAGTTCATGGCGGAGCGCGTGGTGAGGAACTGCTTCAACGGGCCTGCGTCGAGGCGCGCCGAGACCCTGAGGCGCCTGGCCGACGTCACCGACGCCGACGCCGTCGTCTTCTTCTGCCACTGGGGCTGCAAGCAGACCGCAGGCGCCGCACAGGTCGTCCGCCAGTCGCTGGAGGAGGCGGGCTATCCCGTGCTCGTGCTTGACGGCGACGCCTGCGACCGGTCCAACTGCATGGAGGGCCAGATGGGAACGCGCTTCTCGGCGTTCCTCGAGATGGTCGGCGAGCAGAGGGAGGAGAGACGCCATGAGCGCGGCATCGGGTAGGCATGGGCGTGACGGGCACGTGGTGCTCTATGCCTGCAAGTACACCCCCCTTGAGCTGCTGCGGGGCTTTGGGGCACGCTGCGAGCTCGCGGAGGTGGACGTTTCGTCGTTCGACGAGGCGGACCGTCTGGCCCATGCCAACCTCTGCGGCTACGGCAAGGCCCTCATCGAACGCATGACGGCGTCCGACGCGCACGAGGCCGTGATCGTGAACTGCTGCGACGTCATGCGGCGCGTGTACGACGTGCTCGTCCGCGAGGACCGGCTCGACTTCGTGTATCTGCTCGACCTCCCGCACAAGCGGGGCGAGGCGGAGCGTGGTCTTCTCCGCGCACGCCTGGCCGACCTCGCACGAAGCTATGCCGCGTTTGCCGGGACGAGCTTCGACGTCGGCGTCGCACTCGCTGGCGTGAAGCCCCACGTCACGCGAACCGACCCGCGGGTCACGCTCCTTGGTGCCCACGCCACGGCACCGCTGCTCGAGGCCGTGTCATGCAGCCTGGGTTGCACCGTGGAGAACGCCACCTGCACGAACCGTCAGCTCCTCGTGACGCCGCCTCCCGAACTCGCACGGGCAGAGGGGCCGCAGGCCTGCATGGCATGCGGCCAGGAGGAGAGCGAGGACTCCTTCGACGCCTTTCTCGACTGGTACGTCGACGCGCTTCTCGACCAGATGCCGTGCATGCGCATGGATGACGTCACGACGAGGGCGGCCCTGCGCGAACGCGACGGGCGACGCGGCATCGTGTACCACACCATGAAGTTCTGCGACTACTACGGCTTCGAGTACGGCGAGGTCATGAGAGAAGACGACATTCCCATGGTCAAGATCGAGACGGACGGCACGTCACAGAGCGCCGGACAGCTTCGCACGAGGCTCGAGGCGTTCGGCGAGATGCTGCGCGGAACCGAGGCGGCCCACGAGGCGGCGGACAAGCGCAGCGGGGCCGGGCGCGGCACCTTCGTGATGGGGGTGGACTCCGGTTCCACCTCGACCGATGCCGTGATTGTGGACGGCGAGGGCAGGATGGTCGCCAGTGTCATCCTGCCTACGGGCGCGCGAGCGAGCGAGTCCGCCGCGAGGACGAAGCTGGAGGTGCTCGAACGCGCCGGCCTCGTGGATGCCGATGTGACACTCAGGGTCTCCACGGGATACGGTCGCGACGTGGTCCCTGGAATGGACGTCTCCATCACCGAGATCACCTGTCACGCACGCGGAGCGCACGAGCTCGCGCCTGACGTGCGTTCGGTCATCGACATCGGTGGCCAGGACTCCAAGGTCATCCACCTCTCCCCCACGGGCGAGGTCGTCAACTTCGTGATGAACGACAAATGCGCGGCAGGTACGGGAAGGTTCCTGGAGGCCATGGCGCGCGTCCTGGAGATGTCTCTCGACGACTTCTGCCGTACGGGCCTGGCATGGAAGCACGACGTACGCATCTCCAGCATGTGCACGGTATTCGCCGAGAGCGAGGTCGTCTCGCTCGTGGCCGCCGACACACCTGTCGCCGACATCATCCACGGACTTGACGAATCCGTGGCCCGCAAGACGGCCACGCTCGCACATCGCGTCGGCGCCGAGCCTCCCTACCTCATGACGGGCGGCGTAGCCCAGAACGAGGGCGTGGTCGCAGCGGCGGCGAACGCACTCGGCGCAGAGGTGCGCACCCATCCCGACTCCCAGCTCTGCGGTGCCCTCGGCGCAGCCTTGCTGGGCCTGGAGTCATTGCGATAGGGTGTCAGGGATACGGGGGGTCCAAGCTGCCCTTTCGTCCCAAAGGTGCCCTTTATCGCAGCTTTAGCTCGCCACCATGACCTTCATCTCCTCTTAACTCCCAAGGGCGTCCAATCGTGCTGTAGGTTTTGCAGGCACATCCACTGGGCGTACGCGAAGGGAGCGTCGAGATGCAGCCGGACGTAACTGCCGCACATGGCGTTGACACCCATTGCCACGCCGATTCGCGGAAGAGCGAGATGCACCCCATCGACAGGCAGGCCGAGGATTTCGAGGACGAGACGGACTCCCTGTTTCTCAGCCCTGTCCTTGCCGTGGTCATCCTGCTTCTCCTCATCCTCATCGTCGCCTTGAGCCTCTGGGCGATGCGTGGGTAGGACTCGGGTCTGACATCCTCCGGGCGCTCGGCTATCATCTAGTGCCAACGGTCGAGCGAGGAGGATGTCCATGACAGGGGAGGACGCACGGGGTTGCGGCCCATTCTCGCTCCAAAGGCGAACCGATCACACGGACAGGCACCCGAGCGTGTGCGCGGAGGTCCTCCGCGCGGTCGGGGTCATAGCCGCCGTCACGGTGGTGGCCACCCTCCTCGATGACCTGGGATTCACCGAGGCAAGCATCGTCATCACGTATGTGCTCGGCGTCCTCGTCATCGCCCTGGTCACCTCGAGGCACGTCTACTGCCTCGTGGCGTCCGCCCTGAGCGTCGTGGCGTTCAACTTCTTCTTCACCACACCCCGCTATTCCCTCCTGGCTTGGGGCTCCGAGTATCCAGGCACCTTCATCGTCATGTTCATCGTCGCCTTTCTTGCCAGCTCGCTCGCCACGAGGTTGCGCGAGCAGGCCGAGACGGCCAGGGAGGCGTCCCGCCGTCTGCGCATCCTCCTCAAGACCGATCAGCTGCTGTCGGACTGCGGTAGCGCCGACCAGATCGTCGAGGTCGTCGGAACCCAACTCGAGACGCTGCTGGAAAGGAGCGTGCTCTGGTTTCCCTCGGTTGGCGACCAGCTGGGAGGCCTGCAGGCCCTTGCCTCCCACGAGGGATCCCCGCTGGCCGACGAGCCGTCGGTCGCACGAAGGGCCCTGCTGAACCTCGCGCCCTCTGGCGCGGGCACGACGTGCTTTGGCTCTGCACGGGGCTTCTACCTGCCTGTCCACACGTCCGACGAGACCTTTGGTGTCGTGGGCGTCATGGTGGGCGGCAAGGCGCTCGACGAGGCGGAGAAGGCGACCTGCCTTTCCGTGGTCGGCGAGGCGGCGATTGCCCTTGAGCGCCAGCAGGCGATCTGCGAGCGCGAAGAGGCTGCCGTCCGTGCAAAGAACGAGCAGCTCAGAGCCAATCTCCTCAGGTCGATCTCCCATGACCTCAGAACCCCCCTGACCGCTATCTCGGGCAATGCCGACATCCTCCTCACGGCCTCCTCGTCCCTTTCGGAGGAGAGCAAGACCAAGCTCGTGTCCGACATCTACGAGGACGCCCAGTGGCTCAACGGCACCGTGGAGAACCTCCTCACCGTGACGAGGCTCGAGAACGGCGGCGTGCACCTCTCGCCCACCTGCGAACTCGTGGGCGACGTCATCGACGAGGCCCTCCGACACGTGAATCCCGACGTCGCACGCCACGAGGTCAGGGTCGTGCCCGCGGGCGTCCCTCTCCTCGCGAGGATGGACTCCCACCTGATCGTCCAGGTGATCGTCAACCTCGTCAACAACGCGATCACGCACACGCCGGCTGGGTCGCACATCACGGTCCGCGCCAAGCGCGAAGGGCGCTTCGCGAGCGTCAGCGTCTCCGATGACGGCCCTGGCATCCCAGACGGGGAGAAGAATCGCATATTCGACCCCTTCTACACCGCTGGCGGCGGGCTCTCCGACGGTAGCAGGGGGGTCGGGCTCGGCCTTGCGCTCTGCCGCACCGTCATCGAGGTCCACGGGGGTATCATCACGGTTAGTGACAACACGCCACATGGCGCGGTCTTCTGCTTTACGTTGCCCCTGGAGGAGGTCCCGATTGATGGTCAGTAGCGTTGGACCACAGATTCTCGTCGTCGAGGACGACACGGCTGTCAGGAATCTCATATCCACCACGCTCGACTCCTGCGGCTATCGTCACATCTCGGCCACCACGGGACACGCGGCCATCGCGGCCGCCGCGACCCAGAACCCCTCGGTCATGCTGCTCGACCTTGGCCTTCCCGACATGGATGGCGTCAACGTCGTACGTAAGGTCAGAACCTGGTCCCAGATGCCGATCATCGTCGTGAGCGCACGCTGCGAGGATACCGACAAGATAGAGGCGCTCGATGCAGGGGCGGATGACTACCTGACCAAGCCCTTCTCCGTGGGGGAGCTCCTGGCGCGGGTCCGCGTCACGCTCAGAAGGCTCGAGCACCTTTCCGATGACAATCAGGCGGCTGCGTCGTCCTTCGTGAACGGCGACCTCAGGATCGACTATGCCGCCGGCGTCGCCTTCGTCGGAGAAGACGAGCTGCATCTCACCCCCATCGAGTACAAGCTGCTCTGCCTGCTTTCGAGAAACGTGGACAAGGTACTCACGCACCAGTACATCCTCCGACAGGTCTGGGGCGAGAGCCAGGAGAACGACCTCGCGTCGCTCCGCGTCTTCATGGGCTCGCTTCGAAAGAAGATCGAGACCGACCCCTCCCACCCGCGCTACATCCAGACGCACGTCGGGATCGGGTATCGCATGATGCGCGTCTAAGGGCCATTTTCGACCTTTCGGGTGCCTGAATGCCACCGCTCGGAAGCTGGACGCTTAATCGCTTCCTCATGCCTCCTTTATGCCAACTTTATGCTTAATGGCATCTTCTTTTTACATACCTTGCCTTCATGGTCAAATGGTTTATCCTCACGGACGCACGTCCGAGCGGACGCGACCAACCGGTCGCGTCCCGTCTACGAAAGGTCGGCGCAGAAGTGGTCGATTCAATTCTCCAGGAGGCGCAGGAGATACAGAGACTGAACGGCGACGAGGTCTTCTCGGCGCTCAAGTCAGCTCCTGCTGGTCTCACCTCGCAGGGGGCGCAGGAACGACAGGCCGAGGAAGGCAAGAACCTCATCGAGACGGCCAAGAAGAAGTCGCCCATCATCGTCTTCCTCTCCAACTTCACGCACCTCATGGCCATTCTCCTGTGGGTCGCGGGCATCATCGCGTTTGGTGCCGGCATGCCCCAGCTGGGAGTGGCGGTCTGGCTCGTGAACGTCATCAACGGCTGCTTCAGCTTCTGGCAGGAGTTTCGTGCGAGCAAGGCGACCGAGGCCCTGAAGAAGATGCTCCCCGCCTACGTCAACGTCATTCGTGACGGCACGGAGCAGAAGGTCCTCGCCGAGGACCTCGTCACCGGGGACATCATGCTTCTCGCCGAGGGAGACAAGATCTCCGCCGACGCACGCGTCATCCGCTCCGCCGACCTGCAGGTCGACCAGTCCACGCTCACGGGCGAGTCGAACCCCGTGCGCAAGACCGCCGACGCCGTGCTCGAGGAGAACCTCACCGCAGCAGAGACGCCGAACCTCATCTTCGCCGGCACCTCGGTCTCCGAGGGCAACGGTCGCGCCATCGTCACCCGCATCGGCATGGACACCGAGTTCGGCAAGATCGCCAACCTCACGCAGAACATGGAGGAGGCCGAGAGCCCACTCCAGAAGCAGCTCGACCGCGTCACCAAGCAGGTGACGATCTTCGCCCTGTGCATGGGCATAGCCTTCTTCACGCTCAACATCCTCATCGTCCACAGCAGCTTCGCGGCATCGTTCATCTTCTCGCTCGGCATGATCGTGGCCTTCATTCCCGAGGGGCTCCTTCCCACGGTGACGCTCTCGCTTGCCATGGCCGTCCAGCGCATGAGCAAGCGCAACGCCCTCGTGAAGAAGCTGTCCTCGGTCGAGGCGCTCGGTTCGACGAGCGTCATCTGCACCGACAAGACGGGCACCCTCACGCAGAACGAGATGACCGTCAATCACCTCTGGACCGCCAGCAACGAATACGATGTAACGGGCGTTGGCTATGCGCCCAAGGGCGAGGTTTGCCTGAATGGGGAGGCCGTCAACGTCAAGAGGGACCCCGACCTGTCGCTTCTGGTCGCCGCCGGTGCCCTCTGCTCGAACGCACGTCTCCTGCCCCCCGAGAGCGAGGGCGGTCGCTACACCGTCCTCGGCGATCCGACCGAGGCATGCCTGCTCGTGGCATCCCAGAAGGCCGGCATCGATCCGAAGGACCAGGAGAAGGCCACGCCCCGCATGCGTGAGTTGCCCTTCGAGAGCCGCCGCAAGCGCATGACCACCATCCACCAGCTTAAGGAGCCCCTTGATGGCGCCTCCCGCGTCGCCTACGTCAAGGGTGCGCCCAACGAGGTGGTACGCCTCTCCGAGCGCGTGCGGGTGAACGGAGAGTCCGTCGAGCTGACGGACGAGCTGCGCAAGAAGATCATGGACGCGAACGACGGCTATGCCTCCGAAGGCCTGCGCGTGCTCGCCGTGGCCTATCGTCCCATCACCGCCGACGACGCGTCCATCCCCCGCGCCATGAGCGAATACACCCCGGATAACATCGAATGCCACCTCACGTTCGTGGGCCTCGAGGTCATGCAGGATCCACCCCGTCCCGAGGTGGCTGACGCCGTGGCCGAGTGCCGTCGTGCCGGAATCCGTGTCGTCATGATCACCGGAGACTACGGTCTCACGGCTGTCTCCATCGCCAGGAAGATCGGCATCGTCAAGAGCTCGCATCCCCGCGTGTTCTCTGGCATAGAGCTTGAGAAGACCTCCGACGATGATCTCAAGGTGGCCCTCAAGGACGAGGTCGTGTTCGCTCGCATGGCACCCGAGCAGAAGCTCCGCGTGGTCGAGGTGCTGCAGGAGATGGGCGAGATCGTCGCCGTCACCGGCGATGGCGTGAACGACTCCCCCGCCCTCAAGAAGGCAGACATCGGCGTTGCCATGGGCATCACGGGCACGGACGTGGCCAAGGAGGCCGCGGACATGATCCTGACCGACGACAACTTCGCCTCCATCGTGCATGCCATCGAGGAGGGCCGAGCGGTCTACTCGAACATCCGCAAGTTCCTGCTCTACATCCTGAACTCCAACGTGCCCGAGGCCGTGCCGTCCGCCGTGTTCCTGCTCTCGGGCGGCGCCGTACCCCTGCCTCTCACCACCATGCAGATCCTGACCATCGACCTAGGCACCGACATGCTGCCTGCCCTAGGCCTTGGCACCGAGCCTCCCGAGAGCACGGTCATGGATCGCCCGCCCCGCAGCCCCCACGAGTCGCTGCTCAACAAGCACGTCATGTACCGCGCGTTCCTTTGGTACGGCATGCTTGGTGCCGCGGGTTCGCTTCTCGCCTACTTCTTCGCCCAGATACAGGGCGGCTGGCATCCTGGCCTGCCCATGTTCGGCATCGGCGCCGACCTGGACCCCGTCTACGTCCGTGCCACCACCATGGCCCTCGCCGCCATCGTCTTCACGCAGATCGGCGAGGTATGGAACTGCCGCACCGAGGAGGCCTCCGTGTTCTCAGTCGGCCTCTTCTCCAACAAGCAGATCAACATCGGCATTGTCTTCGAGATATTCCTCATCGTTCTCATCACGATTCTGCCGCCGCTCCAAGGCGTCTTCCACACGTGCCCCCTCAACCTGGAGGACTACGCGCTGCTCGCCGTCATGCCGTTCGTGGTACTTGCCATCGAGGAGACGCGCAAGGCCATCGTTCGTGCGTACCATAGGAAGTCAAAGAACTCTGCCACGCCGCAGGAATCAGAGAGGTAGGCCCGACAATGAACGTCATCGTAGTGGGATTGGGACGCATGGGAAGCGGGCTCGCCAAGAAGCTCGACAAGCAGGGATACGCCGTCACCGCCATCGACCAGGACCCGGAGAAGTTCGATGCCCTCGGGGAGGACTACATGGGTCAGAAGGTCGTTGGCGTCGGATTCGATCGCGGGGTCCTCGCGAAGGCGAAGGTGGAACGCGCGAGCGCGGTCATCGCCTGCACGACCTCGGACGAGGCGAACATCGTCATCGCCCACGTCGCGCGAAGCACCTATCGCGTACCTCGCGTCATCGCGCGCCTCTATGACATCGAGAAGGCGGAGACCTACCGCCGTCTGGGCATCCAGACGATCTCGACCACGAGCTGGGGCATCCGTCGCGCCTATGAGCTCCTGTCCTCCCGCGAACTCGACACGGTCGCCGAGATCGGGACGGGAGACGTGCAGCTCGTACGTGCAGACGTGCCGACACTCCTCGAGGGGCACCCCGTCCGTGACCTCACCATCGTCGGCGAGATCACGATTACCGCCATCTCTCGCAACAACGAGACCTTCATCCCGACCCTTGGCACTCTGCTCGGTCATGGGGATGTCATCTTCGCGGCCGTCTCCGCAAACTCGACCGCGAAGTTCAAGTACATGCTCGGCGACAACAGGTAGGAGACCATCATGCGCATCATCATCGTCGGAGGCGGCAAGACCGGATCCTACATTGCCAAGCTCCTCGCCAGCGAAAACCATTCAATCAAGGTCATCGAGCAGAAGAAGACGGCCGTCGCCAAGCTCTCCTGCGACATCGATTCCGCGAACATCATCCGCGGCAACGGCTCGGATCCCACGGTACTGGAGGAGGCCGACATCCTTCACGCGGACGTCGTGGTCGCGGTTACGGGCGAGGACGAGGTGAACCTCGTCGTCTCCATGCTCGCCAAGATGGAGTACGGCGTCGGCCGCGTGGTCGCCCGCGTCAACAACCCAAACAACTCCTGGATGTTCAACGCGGGCATGGGCGTGGACGTGGGCATCGACCAGGCATCCACCCTTGCGCGCTTCGTGGAGGAGGGGCTCAACCCCAAGGAGATCTCGACGCTCATGAAGCTCGCGCGTGGCGACAACGAGATCATCCAGCTCGAAGTGAGCTCGGACTCGCAGGTCGTCGGCCGTTCCGTAAAGGACCTGAAGCTACCCGAGAAGTCCATCCTCATCGCCATCGAGAAGCCGGACGGGAATGTCCTCATCCCCAACGGGAACACCGTCATCAGCGGGGGAGACGAGATAATCGCCCTCACCGATAGCGACGACAGAATCAAGATCAAGCGCACCTTCGCGTAGTTTCGACTCTTCAAGGCCCTCCGCTGCGACACCCGCGAGATGCGGCGTGTCCGCACGGAGGGCTTTTTGCGTAAAAACGTCCATGCGCGACAATCTCCGTGCGCATACCATCCGCACGGATGACTTGCGCCCAAGAACCGTCCGTGCGATACGTCGCCATCATCGCAGGCCAAGAAGGACTCTGCCCAAACTCGCTGTCCATCAGTGATGCGTACAAGGTCTGCCGTTCGCGGAAATCCAGAAGGGTCAGAGAGCGAAACAATGCGAAACCAGATACTTCCCTCACCTGCGGGTTTGCTCGCCCAAACAACGTTGTCGACCGACTTATCGACAATATCTGGTATGGTTGTCAACACACAACCACAATAAGTTGTGTCATAGTACATTCTGCACAACAAAGCGCCGAGCAACGCAGCTCAGCCGCCCGTGCATCGTACGCGAGCAACTCATAGCAGAGGAACCGTCATGAAAATCATCAAGCGCAACGGGTCAGAAGTCACCTTCGACGTAGAGAAGATCGCCAACGCCATCCGCAAGGCCAACCAGGAGGTACCCGAGGACGAGCGTCTCACCGAGCGCGAGATCAAGTTCGCCTCCCTCAACGTCACCGACGAGTGCATGGAGGCTGGCCACACGGTCACCGTCGAGGAGGTCCAGGACCTCGTCGAGGACCAGCTCATGGCTCTCGACCACTTCATCGTGGCGCGCAAGTACATCATCTACCGCTACGCGCAGAACCAGAAGCGCCAGAAGAACACGACCGACGACAAGATCCTCGCACTCATCGAGTCCAACAACGAAGAGGTCAAGCAGGAGAACTCCAACAAGAACCCCACCGTCGTCTCCGTCCAGCGCGACTACATGGCCGGCGAGGTCTCCAAGGACCTGACCTGCCGTGCCCTTCTCCCTGCCGAGATCGTGAAGGCCCACGAGGAAGGCATCATCCACTTCCACGACGCCGACTACTTCGCCCAGCACATGCACAACTGCGACCTCATCAACCTCGAGGACATGCTGCAGAACGGCACGGTCATCTCCGGCACGCTCATCGAGCGCCCGCACTCCTTCTCCACGGCCTGCAACATCGCCACGCAGATCATCGCCCAGGTGGCCTCCTGCCAGTACGGCGGCCAGTCCATCTCGCTCACGCATCTCGCACCGTTCGTGGACGTCTCCCGCAAGAAGATTCGCCGCTCGGTCTACGCCGAGATGGAGGCCATCGGCTTCAAGGCCACGCCCGAGCAGATCGACGAGGTAGTGGAGAAGCGGCTCAGGGACGAGGTCGCCCGTGGTGTCCAGACCATCCAGTACCAGGTCGTCACCCTCATGACCACCAACGGCCAGGCTCCGTTCATCACGGTGTTCATGTACCTCAACGAGGCTCGCAGCGAGCAGGAGAAGCACGACCTCGCACTCATCATCGACGAGATGCTCCGCCAGCGCTACCAGGGCGTGAAGAACGAGGCGGGCGTCTGGATCACCCCGGCCTTCCCAAAGCTCATCTACGTGCTCGAGCCCGATAACGTAACCGAGGGATCCCCCTACTTCTACCTCACCGAGATGGCTGCCAAGTGCACCGCCAAGCGCATGGTGCCCGACTACATCTCCGAGAAGAAGATGAGGGAGTACAAGCTCTCCAAGGGCGAGGTCGAGGGCGAGGGCGACGTCTACACCTGCATGGGCTGCCGTTCCTTCCTCACGCCCGACCGCTCTGGCAATGGCTATGACAACGTGGCCAACGCCGGAAACTACCAGCCGGACAAGCCGAAGTACTACGGTCGCTTCAACCAGGGCGTCGTGACCATCAACCTGCCCGACGTGGCCCTCTCCTCGAACCGTGACATGGACAGGTTCTGGGAGATCTTCGACGAGCGCCTCGAGCTCTGCCATCGCGCGCTTCGCTGCCGCCACGACCGCCTGGAGGGCACACTCTCCGATGCGGCCCCGATTCTCTGGCAGTACGGCGCCCTCGCGCGCCTCAAGAAGGGCGAGACCATCGACAAGCTCCTGTACGGTGGGTACTCCACCATCAGCCTAGGCTATGCCGGTCTCTACGAATGCGTCAAGTACATGACCGGTCACAGCCATACCGACAGGGAGTCCACGCCGTTCGCACTTGCCGTCATGCAGCGCATGAACGACAAGTGCACCGAGTGGAAGGCCGCCGAGAACATCGACTACTCCCTCTACGGCACGCCCCTCGAGTCCACGACCTACAAGTTCGCCAAATCGCTTCAGCGCAGATTCGGCATCATACCTGGCATCACGGACAAGGGCTACATCACCAACAGCTACCACGTCCACGTGTCGGAGAACATCGACGCATTCACCAAGCTCAAGTTCGAGAGCGAGTTCCAGCGCCTCTCCCCTGGCGGTGCCATCTCCTACGTCGAGGTTCCCAACATGCAGGACAACCTCGAGGCCGTCATCCGCGTCATGCAGTACATCTACGACAACATCATGTACGCCGAGCTCAACACCAAGTCGGACTACTGCCAGTGCTGTGGCTACGACGGTGAGATCAAGATCGTGGAGGATGACGGCAAGCTCGTCTGGGAGTGCCCCAACTGCGGCAACCGTGACCAATCCAAGATGAACGTCGCACGCCGCACCTGTGGCTACATCGGCACCCAGTTCTGGAACCAGGGTCGCACCGAAGAGATCAAGGACCGCGTGCTGCACCTGTAGCGCGCCGCAGCAGTGCCGGACACGCAAGAGAACGGGCCTCAGACTGACGGACGGATGAATCGCAGGGCATGCACGTCATGCCCTGCGTACAGGAGCTTTTCGTGAACTATGCAAACATAAAGTACTGCGACATCGCCAATGGCGTCGGCGTGCGCACCACGCTCTTCGTCTCGGGATGCCGTCTCCACTGCCCCAACTGCTTCAACTCGGAGGCGTGGGACTTCCACTCCGGCAAGCCGTTCACCACCGCCGTCGAGGACGAGATACTGCAGAGCCTCGCGCCTGCCCACATAGACGGGCTCTCGGTTCTCGGAGGCGAGCCCATGGAGCCCGAGAACCAGACGGGTCTCGTGGATTTCCTCGAACGCGTGCGCGCCACCTATCCCGAGAAGAACATCTGGATGTACTCAGGTCACACCTGGGAGCAGCTCACCAAGGGCGCGTGGCATCTCGATGACACCGACCGCATCCTTACCACGCTCGACGTCCTTGTCGACGGCCCCTTCGTACAGGATGACTACGACATCTCGCTTCGCTTTCGCGGATCGAGCAACCAGCGCATCATCGACGTTCCCGCATCGCTTGCTGCAGGAGAGGTCGTGCCCTGGAAGGACAAGCCCATCTTCTCCACGCACACGATGTAGCGACCCCTTCGACACCCAGGCGTCTCATGCCCTGACAACGAGAAGGGCGGCTCACCCGACAGTGAACCGCCCTTTTGTTACTTCGTGAGAAGGAACCTGCTACGAATGCACCTCCGCATGGTTGCGCGATGCGACTACGCAGAGCGCGATGAAGAGAATCACCCCACCCAGCGGCAGGAAGAACACGGCCGAAAGCGACAGCAGGACAAGAAGGCCCACCGCGAGGAGAATCCACCCAAACAGCTTGAACCCTGCGAAGGCAACCCAGCCGAGCACCCTGAAGAGGAAGGTGACGAGCCAGCCGGCTGCCCCGAGCATTCCCGCAAACACGAGGATACCCATAAACGTAATCATCAGAAGCGCCTTTCCCATGACCATACGACAACGCCCCTCTGGCATCATCGCAACAAGATGATACCCGATTCATGAGAGGGGAGTCTCCCGTATCGCCTCTCCACAGGCGGCAGGCCGATGAAGGCCTCTGCCTCCCATGTCATTCGCATGCATTTGCCGGCGTCAGGGATAGTCAGGGCGACAAATGAGCACAATGCCGACAACCCACCGCCGCGATGGGTCCGACTGACATGAACCGGGGAGGTCGATATGGACGTCAGCGAAGCGATCTCGGCACGGCACTCCGTGCGCAGGTACACGGACCGACCCATTGACGACGTGGTGGCCGAGCAGCTCGTCCACGCCATCGACGAGGCCAACGCGGCCTCGGGCCTGAGCATCCAGCTCGTCCGCAACGAACCCGGTGCCTTCTCGAACGTGCTCAAGTGCTACGGACGCTTCCACAACGTGTCTAACTACCTCGCGTTCGTCAGCGCTAGGGGAGACGATCAGGACGAGCTTGTGGGCTACTACGGCGAAGGCATCGTGCTGCTCGCCCAGCAGCTCGGTCTCAACTCATGCTGGGTGGGTGGAACCTTCGATCGCAGGCGCACCGTCTGTCGCATGAACCCGGACGAACGACTCGCGCTGGTAGTAGCCCTAGGCTACGGCGAGGACCAGGGCAGCCCTCACAGGAGCCATACGAATAGCAAGCACGTCGAGACGAGGGTGCTCGATGTGCCAGCATGGTTTGACCACGGCATGGAGGCCGTCATGCTCGCTCCGACGGCGCTGGGACGGCAGCACTTCCTCTTTCGGCTCGAGGCGGACGGTGACACCGTCCATGCCTCGTCCACGGGCGGGAGCTTTCCAAAGGTCGACCTTGGCATAGCCGAGCGCCACTTCGAGCTGGCCGCACGGCACCGCGTGTCAGGCTCTGCCGTGGAGCGCCTCATCCACTCGTCATAGGCGGTTGATCTCCTCGAGGAAGGCGTCGCCGTAGCGGTCGAGCTTGACCGCACCCACGCCCGGGACACAGAGCAGGTCATCCAGGGTCTGTGGCCTGCGTCTCACCATGCCTCGCAGCGTGGCATCGGAGAAGACCACATAGGGCGGGACGGAGCTCCTGTCGGCAAGCGTCTTGCGCAGGGTCCTCAGGCGCTGGAAGAGCTGCTCGTCGGCATCTGAGGCAAGACCCTCGCCCTCATCGGCTGGTCTCCCCCTTCGTGCGCGACCAGCGCCGCCGGGGACATCGACGCGACGCAGATAGGCGTCCGGTACGGCTCCCGTGCAGACCGAGCAGGCAGGACACTTCTCGGGGACCTGGTCCAGGTTCTGGCCAAAGTAGCGCAGGATGCGACGGCGGAGGCAGGAGTCGCTCATGGCGTAGCCGATCATCTCGCCAAGAAGGTGCTCGCGACTGCCAATCAGACGACGTCGCTCGGATGCGGGTACGTCAGGGGCGAACTCCGTGTTGTCAATGAGGTAGTGGCAGGTGCGGATGTCACCCCTGCTCCAGAGGAGAAGGCACTCGGCCGGCTCGCCGTCACGACCCGCACGACCCGCCTCCTGGTAGTACTCCTCAAGCGAGAGGGGCAGGCCTGCGTTTATCACGTAGCGTACGTCCGACTTGTCGATGCCCATGCCGAAGGCGTTCGTGGCCACCATCACGCGTGCGTCATCCGCCGCGAAACGCCTCTGCGCCTCGGTGCGGTCGACGTTGTCCATGCCCGCATGGTAGGCGACGGCCGTGACGCCTGCGGCACACAGGGACGCGACGAGCCCGTCGACCCCCTTGCGCGTGGTGGCATAGACGATGCCCGGCTGGGCGGCGTTATGGGTGGCATAGCCCACGATGAACTGCTCGCGCCGCTTGGGCGTAAGCTCGTACGAGTACAGCGAGAGATTCGGACGATCGAAGCCGTTGACCTGCACGACCGGGTCATGCAGGTGGATGAGGTCCACGACATCGTCGCGCACCTCCCGCGTTGCCGTCGCCGTGAGGGCCGCCACCACGGGACGCACGGGCAGGCTGTCGACGAACCCCGCGATGTCGCGGTAGGCGGGTCGAAAGTCCTGGCCCCACTGGCTCACGCAGTGCGCCTCGTCCACAGCGACGAGCGGTATGCCCGCAGCGGCGGCGAAGGAGCGGAACCGCATGTCCCGCAGTCGCTCCGGGGCCACGTACATGATGTCATACCAGCCGTCGAGCGCTCGACGCATCACGATCTCCTGCTGGCGCGCAGTGAGGCTCGAGTTGAGGTACGAGCCACGGATGCCTGCCTCCTTGAGGGCACGCACCTGGTCGTCCATAAGCGAGATGAGCGGGCTCACCACCAAGGCGAGCCCACCGAGAAGCACGGCGGGAATCTGGTAGCAGACCGACTTTCCGGCCCCTGTGGGCATGACGGCAAGCGCATCTCGGCCCGCGAGGATGGCCGAGATGACCTCCTCCTGACCGGGACGAAAGCTCGCGTAGCCAAAGTGACGCTCGAGTGCCTCACGAGCGTCGACCAGGGAAGGCGGGGCAGGCTCCTGTGCCCCTCCCGTGTTGCCGCGGCGGGCTCCCGTCACGAGAGGAGGTCCCCATGGATGAGGCCGAGACGTACGCAGGCGTTCCAGATGCCGTTCTCGTCCACGCCGTCGGTCACGAAGTCGGCCATCTCCCTCACCTCGGGATTGCCGTTGCCCATGGCGACCGACGTGCCCACCGCGTCAAACATTCCCAGGTCGTTGCCTCCGTCTCCGAAGCACATGGCCTCCTCGGGACGAAGGTCGTACATCTCGAGCACGCGACGCACCGCCCGAGCCTTCCCCCCGTGGATGGGGAAGGCGTCAACGAAGTTGGGAGTCCAGCGCGTGAGCTTGAGGTGCTTGGTCGCATCTCTCAGCACGCCCGTCTCGCCAGGGCCGAGAAAGACGTTCATCTGATAGATGTCGTGCTCAAGGGCCTGGTCGATGTCCTCCACGGCGAAGGAGAGCCCTGCGGCATCCATTGACGCGCGCACGCGCTCGTCGCATCCGCTGAGGTAGCACCTGTCCCTTTCCATAAACAGCGCCTGGTAGAGTCCCTCGTGAACCTGGCGTACCACCGTGGCGACATCGTCTTGCTCGATGGACTCCTGGTAGAGGACGGCATAGCGATTGAGGATGAACTGGCCGTTGAAGAGGATGAAGGCCTCGAGGTCGGCGATGGGGATCTCATCGACCTGGTAGGGGGCACGGCCTGTGGCGAGAAAGCACTTGACGCCCGCCGTGCGCAACTCGCGCAGGGCGTGGTGCGTGGATTCGGGCATGACGTGCGTGGCAAACGAGAGCATGGTGCCATCGGCGTCGAAGAACGCCGCCTTTATCTTGTGATCGATGTTCCAGGTGGGCATGAGCATCCCTCCGATCGGAGCCGCCAGACTTCGTCATGATATTCGCTTTCGCAGCTTGGAGTCATCGCCATGCCCATGTCCCACGGATACCCCCACAGTCGATGGCGACCCTCGGGCAGAAGATGGGCCCGACGCTGCGGGCGGAACAACCCTAAGCTCTCCTTCTAGAGGTCGTACTCCATGAGCGCGCCATGGCCACCGAGCACCTGCCAGTGCCCCGAACCGAGGATTCTTCTCAGGTAGGCTCGCTCCTCCCCCGCGAGGGCGGGGTTCGAATCCACCGACGTCATGAGGAACGGTGCGAGCGAGTTGAACCGCGCCTGCGGCCTGGTCTCGCCATGGACGTTGACCAACACGTCACCAGAGACGCATATCCGCTGCGCACGGTCGATGAGGACCGTCTCGCCCAGAACATGTCCGCCCGCACCCTCCCACACCTCGAAGTGGAACGGCTCGACGTCAAGCGTTGCCGGCCCACCCTGCGGAGAGACGCATCGTGCGATGGGCTCGGTCGAGCCGTCGGGGCGCCTTCCCAGCGAGACGAAGCCATCAAGACTCGGAGCCTTGTATCCCGAGAGCACGTCCCCGATGCTCACATAGGGCATGTGGGCGGGAATCTGCATGCGCCAGTCTGGCTCGCCATGGAGCTGCAGCAGGAAGTGCTCGAGCACGCGGTCTATCACGTAGACGCGCGACGCGAGATCGCAGCATCCCACGTGGTCCACGTCACCGTGCGTGAGGAAGAGCTCGCGGCGGCGCTGGTCCCAGTCCGGATACTCCTTGCCGAGCACGTCGAGAAGCTCCTTGCGATAGCAGGAGAAGCCCGAGTCAAGGATGAGCAGGCGGTCGGTGCACTCGAGAACCCAGGTGTCGCTTCCGGCCGGCGGCTCCACGAGCAGCCCATGGACTCCCCGAGGCGTGGCAAAGCGCGTGACCCGTGCGTTGGCGGCATATGCTGCCCCCTGATACGCATGGATGTCGCGCGCGAACCGTTCGATGTAGGTAAAGGGCCTGAAGGGGTCGTTGTTGGTGTGCTCGAGGTTCTGGACGATGCGGTTGGCATTCACCAGAATCTCCTCCTCCTGCTGTGACGTGAGCCCCATGAGCTCGGAGATGCCACGCACGAAGGTGAGGTAGAAGAGGTTGGTATCGATGACGTGCTCGTTTCGGTCATAGTCCAGGATCTCGGCAGGGCAGACGCGGCGAACGTCGGCGAGAAACCCATCGAGCCGCTCGATCCCGTGAGCGTGCGTCCCCAGGCGCACGACCTGCTCGCCAGGGCTCAGGACCTTGGCGTTGAAGTAGGTGATGTTGAGGCCGTGCCTGTCGACCAGCTCGAGGATGGGCTCAAGTGCCCCGGGGGCATTCTCGACGCGAAGCTCCAAGAGAAAGACCGTGCCCACGCGCTGTTGGTCCGGGAGTACCCCCAGCTTGCGCAGGCCCGTCTCGGCCGCCTCCATCTGCTCCGGGGTACCCACGACCTCCACGAAGAAGGTGTGGATGTCAATGACCTTGTTGTAGCTCGCCCGCACGATGTCGAGCCCAAGACGCGAGAACACGCGGTCGGCCTCGAGAAACGACCCCCGATGATTGCCGAGCACGAGCACGAACGTCCTGCGCATACGAACCCCTCCTCCGACGTTCCCCCTGAGACGTCCGGGACGCCTACTGCTGCGAGAGGAGCGAGTCCACGAACTGCCGAGCGCCACGAGCGGAGCGACCACCACGACGGGTGGAGAAGCGTTCGGCAAGGAGATCGAGCTCGTCCTGGTCCATCCGAATCCCCGCATCGTCCACGAGCTTGTGAACGATGTCGAGGTAGGTCGCCTTGTCCGGCTTGGAGAACGAGACCCGGATGCCAAAGCGATCAGAGAGCGAGATGATCTCCTGCATGGTGTCGTTGCGATGGACGTCATCGCCCTCGCGATCGGAGAAGCGCTCCTTCACCATGTGACGGCGGTTGCTCGTCGCATAGATCGCCACGTTATCCGACTTGGCGGACACGGAGCCCTCGAGGATGGCCTTGAGCGCCGCGAAGTTGTCATCGTCGTTCGAGAAGGACAGGTCGTCGATGAAGATGATGAACTTCAGCGGGTTGCGTGTGAGCTCGTCGAGGATGACGGGGATGTTGCGCAGCTGCTCCTTGCGAACCTCCAGGATGCGCATGCCCCTCGGCGCAAGCTCGTTGACCACGGCCTTGACCGTGGAGCTCTTGCCCGTACCCGCGTCACCCGTGAGCAGGATGTTCGCCGCGGGAAGCCCGGCCGCAAGCGCACGGGTGTTGTCGAGGATGATCGTGCGTTCGCGCTCGTAGTCCACGAGGTCGGAGAGGCGGATTGGGTCGGGATGGCGCACGGGCACGATGCTACCCTCGTCATCCACGCGGAACACGTGATAGCGGGCGTACATGCCATAGCCATAGCTGCCGATGTTTGCCAAGCGGTCACGGTACGTCCCCACGAGGTCCACGTGCTCGGTATCAAAGCTCGACAACGAATCCGCCATCACGGGCGGGAGGATGTCGAGAAAGTCGACAGGGGTGAGGTCGGCGAGCCTCTGGAGCGTGGACAGCTCATCGGCGACGGCAGACTCCATCGCGGGGCCAACCCCCTGCCCTGATCCAATGCGCCGCAGGTAGACGTTCTCGTCATCGACCACGGCATCACGAATGTAGGTCGACAGCCCCTGGGCCTCGGAGGCAAAGAGGAGCGAGACGAACTCGGCGTAGTCAAGCGAGAGGTCATACGACTCCGAGAGGAGGTCGCGGCCTTCCTCCTCGGAACCATCCCCGACGAGGTCCTTCACCACCGAGGCCCGCGCCACGCAAAGGCCAAGCGCATCGATGACGGGGTCGGCGAGCAGCGCACGAAAGACCGTGAGCGTGCTCATCCTGAAGTGCAGGTCGGTGAACTGAGCGGAGGTCATGCAGTCTCCTAGTCGAGGACGGCGCCGTTGGCACCGGAGCCGACGAGCTTCGCGTAGCGCCTGAGGTAGCCGGTGAGCTTCTTGGTCTTGGGAACGAACGCGGCCATGCGGGCGTCGTACTCCTCCTGCGAGATCTTGAGCTCGATGCTGTTGTCGGGGATGTCGATCGAGACGGTGTCACCCTCCTCGATGATGCCGATGGCACCACCGGAGGCCGCCTCGGGCGAGATGTGCCCAACGCAGGCACCACGCGTGGCTCCGGAGAAGCGACCGTCGGTTATGAGAGCGACGGATTCGCCAAGGCCCATGCCCTGGATGGATGCCGTGGGGGTGAGCATCTCTCGCATGCCGGGGCCACCCTTGGGACCCTCGTAGCGAATCACGATGACGTCGCCCGGATTGATCTTCCCGGCGTTGATGGCCGCCTGGGCGTCCTCCTCGCAATCGAAGACGCGGGCGGGCCCCTCGTGGACGAGCATCCCGGGGGCAACGGCGGAGCGCTTGACCACGGATCCGTCGGGCGCAAGGTTACCGCGGAGCACGGCGATGCCGCCCGTCTCGGAGAACGGGTTCTCTGCGGTACGGATGACGTCGGGATTCTCGTTGACCACGTCGGCGAGGTTCTCGCCCACCGTGTGGCCCGTGACGGTCATGCAGCCGGTGTCGAGAAGCCCACGCTTGGTGAGCTCGGCCATGACGGCATAGACGCCACCGGCCTCGTCGAGGTCCTCCATGTAGGTGGGACCGGCGGGCGCGAGGTGGCAGAGGTTGGGCGTACGCTCGGAGATGCGGTTCGCGATGTCGAGGTTGAGCTCCACGCCACACTCGTGCGCGATGGCGGGCAGGTGGAGCATCGTGTTGGTGGAGCAGCCCAGGGCCATGTCCACGGTCATGGCATTCATGAAGGCTTCCCTGGTCATGATCTGACGTGCCGTGATGCCCCTCTCGAGCATGTCCATGACGGCCATGCCCGCGTGCTTCGCAAGCTCGAGACGACGGGAGTACACGGCGGGGATGGTACCGTTGCCGCGCAGGCCCATGCCGATGGCCTCGGTGAGGCAGTTCATGGAGTTGGCGGTGTACATGCCCGAGCAGGAACCGCAGGTGGGACAGGCCTTGCACTCCCACTCGTGAAGACGCTCCTCGTCGATCTTGCCGGCGGTGTAGGCACCCACGGCCTCGAACATGCTGGAGAGGCTCGTCTTGTGGCCATCGATGTGACCGGCAAGCATGGGACCACCCGAGACGAAGGTGGTGGGCAGGTCAAGACGGGCAGCGGCCATGAGCAGGCCAGGAACGTTCTTGTCGCAGTTGGGGACCATGACGAGCGCGTCGAAGCCGTGGGCGATGGCCATGGCCTCGGTGCTGTCAGCGATGAGGTCTCGCGTGACGAGGGAGTACTTCATGCCGACGTGGCCCATGGCGATGCCGTCGCACACCGCGATGGCTGGGAAGACGACGGGCATGCCGCCCGCCATGGCCACACCCATCTTGACGGCCTCGACGATCTTGTCGATGTTCATATGGCCGGGGACGATCTCGTTGTAGGAGCTCACGATACCCACGAGCGGCCGCCTGATCTCCTCGTCGGTCCACCCGAGGGCGTGATAGAGCAGGCGGTGGGAGGCGTTTTCCGGACCGAGCTTGATGGCGTCAGACTTCACGTGGAGCTCCCTTCCGCGAGCAGGGCATGTTCCCGGATGCCATGCGCGCGATAGCTTGACGATCACATACGGACAGGCCGCATGGGCCTTCATGGTACCCCTCGACCTTTGCGCCTCTGTGAACTATCCGCAGGTTTGCGGGTGTACTCCTGCGCGGGGGATTCCAGAGAACGCGAAGGACATGCGGTTGACGTCAACCCTGGAACGAGATGACCTTCTCGCCAGCGCCTATGTTCCCGGTCTTGACGAGCTCGACGGAGGCAAGGTCATCGGTGTTCGTGAGGGCGATGATGACCGTCGACGCATGACCGGCGGCTTCTATCTTCTTCTTCGAGAAGCTCAGCAGTGGCTCGCCGGCACGCACGTGCGCGCCCTTCTCGCCGAAGACCGTGAAGCCGTCGCCCCTCATCTCGACCGTGTCGACCCCCACGTGGATGAGGATCTCGGCACCGTCGTCGCCGATGATGCCGACGGCGTGATAGTTGGGGGCTCCGATGGCGCTCAGCATGCCCGCGACGGGAGCATAGACGACCTCCCCCGTTGGCTCGATGCCGCAGCCCCTGCCCATGACACCACTGCTGAACACCGGATCGGGCACGTTCTCGAGGGTGATCACATCACCTGCGACCGGGGCGAGAACGGTACCTGCCGGAGCGCTGACGTCCAGCGCCTCGGGTCTCGAGGGCTTTCTAAACTTGTCGAACAAACCCATGGGATTACCTCTCTCCTCCGGAGCGCTTCGCGCCCCAACCGGACATGCCCATCGTCTCTGGCCCAACCTTACGTTCAACGTAGGACGATGAGCAGCATTTTACCAGGATAGAGTACCTTCCGGACGTGGATTCAACTTATATGAATGTCTCGCACGATCAGCCTGTGCGCATAATCTCTCCGTGCGACACGTTAGCTGCTCCGGTTTGTCTCGCACGATCAGTTTGCGCGCATAATCTCTCCGTGCGACACAAACACTGATGTACGACGACGCCCAGGCAAAGAATGCCCCGGGACATACCACGCGGCACCGCTCGTACCGCGCAGGTAGTGCCTCCGGGGAGTAGCGACCTCGCTTGGGCCTGCGCCAGCGAGACGGACTAGTTGTTGACGAGCTTGTCCTTGTCGTTCCAGGCGTACATGTCACGAATCTCCCTGCCGACCTTCTCCAGCTGATGCTCGGCCTGCTTCTGGCGAAGCATCTTGAAGTGCACCTGGTGGGACTCGTCGGACATGTCAAGCAGGAACTCCTTGGCGAAGGAGCCGTCCTGGATGCGGGCGAGGTTCTCGCGCATGCCCTCCCTGGCGGCGTCGGTGATGACGCGAGGGCCAGAGGTGTAGTCGCCATACTCGGCGGTGTTCGAGATGGAGTAGCGCATGCCCGAGAAGCCACTCTCGTAGATGAGGTCGACGATGAGCTTCATCTCGTGGATGCACTCGAAGTAGGCGTTGCGAGGATCGTAGCCGGCGTTGACGAGCGTCTCGAAGCCAGCCTGCATCAGGTCGGTCACGCCACCGCAGATGACGTTCTGCTCGCCGAAGAGGTCGGTCTCGGTCTCGGTGCGGAAGTCGGTCTCGAGAAGCGCCGCACGAGCTCCGCCGATGGCGGCACCGTAGGCGAGTGCAAGGTCAAAGGCATCGCCCGTGGCGTCCTGATGGGCGCAGACGAGGCACGGGGTACCCTTGCCGGCAAGGTACTCGGAACGGACGGTATGGCCAGGGGCCTTGGGCGCCACCATGATGACGTTGACGTCCTTGGGCGGCACGATGCAGCCGTAGTGGATGTTGAAGCCGTGCGCGAAGGCGATGGTCTTGCCCGCGGTGAGGTTGGGCTCGATGTCCTTCTTGTACATCTTGGCCTGAAGCTCGTCGTTGATGAGGATCATGATGATGTCGGCCCACTTGGCAGCCTCGGCGTTGGTAACGACCTCGAGACCCTGGGCCTCGGCCTTGGCCTTTGACTTGGAACCCTCGTAGAGACCGACCTTGACGTCGACGCCTGAGTCCTTGAGGTTGAGCGCATGGGCGTGGCCCTGGGAGCCGTAGCCGATGACGGCGACCTTCTTGCCATCGAGCTTGGTAATGTCGCAGTCGGCCTCGTGATACATCTGGAAAGCCATTTGGAATACCCCTCTCTCTCCTTTGCTGGTATAGCTACCTTATCGCCACTCTCAAAAGGTCCTGAGCAGCGGAAGAACCTGTTACACACTCGCTACGTTTCTCCTCATGACACCGTGGCCACGCTCGAGCGAGACGACGCCCGTGCGGCAGACCTCGAGAATCTCGAAGTCGCGCATGAGGTCGATGAAGTTGTCGATGCGATGGGTCTGCCCCGCGATGCGGAACACGATGGACTCGCGCGTGTAGTCGACGGTCTTGGCGTGAAAGGCCTCCGCGGCATCGAGCACCGAGGAACGCGTTGCGTCATTGTTTGCCATCTTGATGAGCAGGAGCTCGCACGAGATGGAGTCCTCGGGATCGAACTCCTTCCACGAGATGACGTCGGGAAGCTTGGCGAGCTGGGCCACGAGCTGGGTCTTGGCACGGTCCTCGCCCTCGAACTGCACGGTGATACGCGAGAGGTCCTCCCTCTCGGTCTCGGAGACCGTGAGGCCGGTTATGTTGAACTGGCGGCGGCGGAACATGCTGGTGACGCGGTTGAGCACGCCGAACTCGTTTCGCACCATGATTGCGATACTGTATGTCTTCACGATGCTCTACCTGCCCATCTTTGCTTTTACGTCATCCATGTTCACGATGAGCTCGTCCATGGAGGCGCCTATCTGGAGCACGGGGGTGACGAACTCGTCCTTGTCGATGGGACACTCGACGAACGTGGGACCATCGACGAGAAGGGCGGCCGAGAGCTGGGCCGCAAACTCCTCGGGCGTGGTGGCTCGGGTGGCCCGTGCGCCGAAGGCCTGCGCCAGGACGACATAGTCGACCTTGCGGTCGAGCGTCGTCTGCGAGTAGCGCTGACGCTTGAAGAGCGACTGCATCTGGCGCACCATCCCCAGCACGCGGTTGTCGAGCATGACCACGGTGATGGGGAGCTGGTTGTCCACGGCGGTGATGAGCTCGGCCATGTTCATGGCGAAGGAGCCATCGCCCGTGACGAGAATCACGTGCCTACCCGTGGCCAGCGCGGCACCGATGGAGGCACCAAGGCCAAATCCCATGGTGCCAAGACCACCCGAGGTGATGAACGAGCGCGGGCGATCGAAGGTGAGATACTGCGCCGCCCACATCTGATGCTGACCGACGTCGGTCACGACGACCGTCTCCGGGTCTCGCTCCTCGTTGATGATGTCCATGATGCGCTTGGGTGTGAGCGTCTCGCGATAGTCGGCATAGCCCTTCTCCTCCGCGCGCAGCTCGCGAACGCGACGTCCCCATTCCTCGTGCGTGTTGGAGGCCACGAGCGGGGTAAGGCGCTGGAGCACGGCCTTGACATCGCCGAGAACCTCCACGCGGTCATCGAGCGTCTTGGAGAACTCCGACGAGTCGATGTCCACGCGCACGACCTTCCCGCTCGGCGCGAACCTCGTGCGATCGCCGGTGGAGCGGTCGTTGAAGCGGGCACCGAGGGCGATGAGGCAGTCGCACTGGTTCATCGCCTTCGTGCTTGCGAAGTGGCCGTGCATGCCTTCCATCCCGAGGAAGCGCGGGGTGGTGGTGGGAATGCCCGAGATGCCCATGAGCGAGCAGCCGATGGGGGCATTGATCAGGCGCGAGAGCTCGATGACCTCGTCGCCAGCGCCCGATGCCACCACGCCACCGCCGAAGTAGATGAAGGGTCGCCTGGACTCGTTGATGGCCGCGGCAGCAGCTTCGAGGTCGGTCGCGTCGATGTCCGCCTTCTCTGCCTCGCGCAGCGAGGCCGCCTTCTCGTAGAGGGCCTCCTGACGCTGGACGTCGGCGGGAATGTCCACGAGAACGGGACCCCTGCGGCCCGAATTCGCAAGCACGAAGGCCTTGCGAATGGTTTCCTGCAGGCGCGAGACGTCGCGCACGAAGTAGTTGTGCTTGGTGATGGGCAGCGTGACGCCCGTGATGTCAAGCTCCTGGAAGGCGTCGGTGCCGATCATGCCGTTGCCTACGTTGCCCGTGATGGCAACGAGGGGGACGGAGTCGAGGTAGGCCGTGGCGATGCCCGTCACGAGGTTCGTGGCTCCAGGACCGGACGTGGCAAGCACGACGCCCGTGCGCCCCGTCGAGCGGGAGTAGCCGTCCGCCGCATGGCAAGCATGCTGCTCGTGCGTGGTCTCGATGTGGCGGATCTGGTCGGTGTGATCGTAGAGTGCGTCGTAGATGTCGAGCACCGTGCCGCCAGGATATCCAAAGATGGTGTCCACACCCTCGTCGATGAGGGATTGGACCAGTATCTGGGCTCCCGTGAGCTTGCCCATGGCTCCTCCTACTCCCCTGCCGAAGAGATACCGGCCCTGATGGCCTGGACGATCCTGTCGCCCATGGCGACGGTACCGAGCACGTGATCTGCGGGAGTGGCCTCGTCGGCGATGTCAGCGGTGCGCCACCCCTCGTCGAGAACGGCCGTGACCGCATGCGACAGCTCATCGGCGGCACCGTCCATGCCAAAGCTGTAGCGCAGCATGAGCTCGACGGAGAGAATCTGGGCGATCGGGTTGGCGATGCCCTTGCCCGCGATGTCAGGAGCCGACCCATGGCTCGGCTCATAGAGCGCGGTACCCGTGCCGAGACTCGCGGAGGCGAGCATGCCGAGCGAGCCCGTGAGCATGGAGGCCTCGTCGGAGAGGATGTCTCCGAAGGTGTTCTCGGTCACGATGACGTCAAACTGGCCAGGATTGGCAACGAGCTGCATGGATGCGTTGTCCACGTACATGTCATCCTCAGTGACGTCGGGATACCCCTGGGCGATGCGATGAGTGACCTCACGCCACATCCGAGAGGTCTCGAGTACGTTGGCCTTATCGACCGAGGTGACATGACCGCCACGACGCCGCGCGGCGTCGAAGGCCCAGCGTACGACACGATCCACCTCGTACTCGTTGTAGACGAGCGTGTCACTGGCCCGCTCGCCCTTCTCGCCGTTCGGGCCGGCACCATCCACGCCCCACTCGCGCTCGTGCTTGCCGAAGTAGAGACCGCCCGTAAGCTCGCGAACGATGATGAGATCCACGTCCTCGAGCAGCTCGGACCTGAGCGGCGAGGCGTCGATGAGGCTCTGGAACATGCGAACCGGGCGCAGGTTGAGGAAGAGTCCCAGGTTCTTGCGGATGGCCAGGAGCCCCTGCTCGGGACGGGCCTTGCCTACCTCGGTGTTGGTCCACTTGGGTCCACCGACTGCAGCGAGAAGGACGGCGTCGGCCTTCTTGGCTGCGGCGAGGGTCTCGTCGGGAAGCGCCGTGGGCTTGCGGCCCTGGGCCTCGGTCGCATCGATGGCGGCCCCGCCTATGAGACCGTCCTCGCAGACGAACTCGACGTCATGCCTCTCGCCGATGGCCGCAAGTACCTTCTTTGCCTCGGACATGATCTCCGGGCCGATGCCGTCGCCGGGAAGGGTGCAGATGCGATAGGTCTTGGTAGTCATGCGACTTGCTCCTTATGCGTTCTTCTCGGCCATGACGCGCTTGGTGCGCGCCACGAGGCCGCCATCGTTGATGATCTCCTGGATGAACGGGGGAAACGGCTGGGCGTGGAAGACCCTACCGGTGGTCTCGTCGGTTATGGTGCCTTCGTCCGCATCCACGGAGACGACGTCGCCGTCGGAGATGGCGTCGACGGCCTCGGGGCACTCGAGGATGGGCAGGCCCATGTTGATCGAGTTGCGGTAGAAGATGCGCGCGAAGCTCTTGGCGATGACGCACGAGATTCCGGCCGCCTTGATGGCCACGGGGGCATGCTCGCGGCTCGAGCCGCACCCGAAGTTCTCCTCGGCGACGATGATGTCTCCGGGCCGTACCCTCGAGACGAACGTGGCGTCGAGGTCCTCGAGGCAGTGCCGGGCGAGCTCGGCCGGATCGGACGTGTTGAGATAGCGAGCCGGGATGATGACGTCGGTGTCGACGTCGCGTCCATAGCGAAAGACGGTCCCCTCAAACTGCATGAGCGCTTTTCCTTTCTGCGCGTAAAGAGCGGTGCAACCCGCCCGAAGGCCCTACAGGTCGGACGGAAGTGCGATGTGGCCGGCCACGGCCGAGGCCGCGGCGACGGCGGGACTGGCGAGGTACACCTCCGAGGTCGGATCGCCCATGCGGCCGACGAAGTTGCGGTTCGTGGACGAGACGCACCTCTCTCCCGCAGCAAGGATTCCCATGTAGCCGCCCAGGCACGGGCCGCACGTGGGCGTCGACACCACGCAGTGGGCGTTGACGAAGACGTCCATGAGGCCCTCGTGCACGCACTGGAGCCACACGCCCTGGGTGGCGGGAATCACGATGCAGCGTACGTTCGGGTTGACCGTGCGGTCGCGAAGGACGTCGGCGGCGGCGCGCATGTCCTCGATGCGGCCATTGGTGCAGGAGCCAATGACGGCCTGGTCAATGACGATGCCACGGCTCTCGGCCACGGGGTGGGTGTTGCTCGGCAGGTGAGGCCATGACACCGTGGGGACGATGTCGGCCGCGTCGATGTGGATGACCTGCCTGTACCGGGCGTCCACGTCGGGGTGATACTCGCGGTACGGGCGCTTGGCACGACGGTCCATGTATGCGCGGCACGTCTCGTCGACCTCGAAGAGACCGGCCTTGCCGCCGGCCTCGATGGCCATGTTGGCGATGGTGAGACGCCCCTCCACCGAGAGGTTCTCGATGGTGGTGCCGGAGAACTCCATGGCGCAATAGAGCGCGCCGTCGACACCGATCATGCCTATGACGTAGAGGATGACGTCCTTGGCGCAGGCACCTGCGGGAAGCTCGCCGTCGATGACGAAGCGGATGGTCTCGGGCACCTTGAACCAGGCTCGACCCGTTGCCATACCCACGCCCGCGTCGGTGGACCCCACGCCCGTGGAGAACGCACCGATGCCGCCATAGGTGCAGGTGTGGCTGTCGGCACCGATGACGAGGTCGCCAGGGACGACGATGCCCTGCTCGGGGAGAAGGGCGTGCTCGATGCCCATGCAGCCCTGCTCGAAGTAGTTGGTGATGGCGTTCTCGTGGGCGAAGTCGCGCGTCACCTTGGTCTGCTCGGCGGACTTGATGTCCTTGTTGGGCGAGTAGTGGTCAGGCACGAGGAAGATGCGGTCCTTGTCAAAGACACCTGCGCCTATCTCGTGCACGGTCTTGATGGCAATGGGCGCGGTGATGTCGTTGGCGAGGACGCCGTCGAGGTCGCACTCGACGAGCTGGCCGGGAACGACCTCGTCGAGACCGGCGTGGTCGGCCAGTATCTTCTCGGCCATGGTCATGGAACGTGGCATGTTCTGCTGCTCCTCTCGGGAACGGGGGTTACGCGCCCTCGTGCTGTCGTGCGGTCTGGATCATGCGGTTGATCGCGTTGACGTACGCCTTGGCCGACGAGACGATGATGTCGTTGTCGGCGCCACGGCCGGTGAAGATCCTGCCGTCATCGGACTGGATGCGGACGGTGACCTCGCCGATGGCGTCGATACCGCGGGTGACGGCCTTGACCGCGAACTCCTGCAGGTCGCCATGGACGGAGACGACCTGGTCGATGGCCTTGTAGGCCGCGTCCACCGGACCGGTGCCCGTGGAGCAGACCACGTGCTTCTCGCCGCTCTCGTCGGTGATCGTGGCCGTTGCCGTGGGGACGAGCGGATCGCCGCAGGAGACCTGAAGCGCATCAAGCGCGTAGATGGCGGTGACGTCGCGCTGACGCTCCTGGACCATCGACTCGAGGTCCTCGTCGTAGACCTCCTTCTTCTGGTCGGCGATCTCGAGGAAGCGGTTGTAGACCTCATCGAACTCGGCGTCCTCGAAGGTGTAGCCGAGCTCGCCGAGGCGGTGGCGCAGAGCGGCGTGGCCGGAGCGCGCCGACAGGATGATCTCGGATCCCGCGGCACCAACGTCTGCGGGATCGATGATCTCGTAGGTGTCGCGTGCCTTGAGGACGCCGTCCTGGTGGATGCCGGACGAGTGCGCGAAGGCGTTGGCACCGACGATGGACTTGTTGGCCTGGACGGTCATGCCAGTGATGCGCTCCACGAGGTGAGAGGCGCGGGTGAGCTCGGTCGTGACGACACCCGTGTGCGCGTCGAGCTCTTCCCCATGCATCCGTATCGCCATGACGACCTCTTCGAGCGCAGTGTTGCCGGCGCGCTCGCCCAGGCCGTTGATGGTGCATTCCACCTGCTTGGCACCGTTGCGGACGCCCGCCATCGCGAGGGCGGTGGCCATGCCGAGGTCGTTGTGCGTATGGACCGAGATCGTGACGTTCTCGATGCCGATGACGTTGTCGGAGAGACCCTTGATGCGACGACCGAAGTCTTCGGGAAGCTGGTAGCCGGTGGTGTCGGGGATGTTCACCACGGTGGCGCCGGCATCCACGACCGCCTTGATCACGCGCTCGAGGAACGCCTGGTCGGCGCGGCCGGCGTCCTCGGCATAGAACTGCACGTCATCGACGTAGCGCTTGGCGTATTTGACGCAGTGGACGGCGCGCTCGATGCACTCGTCCTCGGAGATGTGCAGCTTCTCGTTGAGGTGCTGGGGTGACACGCCGAGACCGGTGTGGATGCGGGGGCGCTTGGCGGTCTTGAGGGCCTCGGCCGCACGGTCGATGTCCTTGTCGACGGCACGCGTGAGACCGACCACGACGGCATCGTCTCCTGCGAGGCGGCCAATCTCCTGCACGGAGCGGAAGTCGCCTGGGGAGGAGATGGGGAAGCCGGCCTCGATGATGTCCACGTGCATGCGCAGGAGCTCCTGGGCGATGATGAGCTTCTCCTCCGTGTTCATGCTGGCACCAGGGCTCTGCTCTCCGTCGCGAAGCGTGGTGTCGAAGATGTCAATCTTACGAGTCATGTGGTGCTCCTCTCGGTCGGTCTCCCTCGGGGCGTTTTGCTGCGAACGCGGACCTAGGCCGCGACAATCGATAAACCCATGCTGTACGGTAAACCATGACGGGGAAAGCTGGTGTCCCGGCGTTTAATCGCAGCGGCGACACAATAACGCGCGCAAGGATGAATCGTGCCCTAGCGCGCGCAGGGTAGCGGGAGGACTGATAGGACGAGAAGCTCGGCGGATACGTCGACGAGTACGTGCACGCTTGCACGCTCGACGAGCTCCACACATGATGCTTCCTGCCTAGCCATGATCTGCCTCCCGGCGGTGACGCCCGCGAATCGGGTGCCTTGTCTAGTGACTATGGCACACGACGCACGTCGTTTCTCTTTTAGTCGCAGGCCGGAAACAAAGTCTAGAGCATGAGGGGAAGAAAGGCTCTTTTTGGGGGTGGCTGGCAGCGTAGCGTTGCTCAAGCGGCAACCCGTGCGGGAAAAATGCACGCACGGACGGCTTGTGCGAGAAAACCGTCCGTGCGCGACATAATCAGCTTGGAACCCGTCCGTACGGACAACTTGTGCGAGAAAACCGTCCGTGCGCGACACGAGTGACGCCAGCGTTGCTCGGCGAGCGACACGCAGGCCCTATCCCAAGACCTCGCCCGCGATACGCGCCGTCTCGGTGGCATCCTTGGCGTAGTAGTCCGCACCGACCATCTTCGCATACTCGGGGTTGAGCACGGCGCCACCCACCACCACCTTGCACCAGGGGGCCCTCTCGCGGAGAAGCGCGATGGTGTCGGCCATGGCGGGGACCGTTCCCGTCATGAGCGCCGAGAGTCCCACGAGACCGACGTGGTCGGCAACCACGGCGTCGGCCACGAGCTGCGGGTCGACATCGCGACCGAGGTCGATGACGTCGTAGCCGTAGTTCTCCAGCAGCATGCGCACGATGTTCTTGCCGATGTCGTGGATGTCACCCTTGACGGTGCAGACCACGACCCTTCCCTTTGCGGGCACCGCCTCCCCGGAGCCCGACGAGGCGCCAATCTCCCTGATCGTCTCGAAGCCTGCCTTGGCGGCCTCGGCCGATGCCATGAGCTGCGGCAGGAAGAACGTGCCCCTCTCGAAGCGAACACCCACCTCGTCGAGGGCCGGGATGAGCACCTCGTCGATGGCATAGAACAGGTCGTGGTCCGCCAGCACCTCACGCACGGCATCGGGCACGGGTCCCCTTCGACCCGCGAGCACGAGGTCGAAGACGCGCCGCTCCGGCGTGGCGGGGGCCGCCGGTGCGACGGCGGCCGTGGCGCTCTCGCTCGTGGCGGACGCGGGCGCAGGCATCCCGACAACGTCCGAGCGATCGGCGTAGTGTGCCACGTAGTGCTGGGCGCTCTCGTCCTCGCCCGTGAGCACGCGCCAGGAATCGACCACGTCCATCATGCGGGTAACGTTGGGATTGACGATTGCGAGGTCGAGACCGGCGGAGAACGCGGCGGCGAGGAAGGTGCCGTTGACGAGCGAGCGAAAGGGCAGGCCGAACGAGATGTTCGAAACCCCGAGCACGGTGCGCACGCCCGGAAGCTCCGCCTTGACCCTGCGGATGCCGTCGAGGATGGCACGTGGCGCGGTCTGGTCGGTGGAGGCGGCCATGGCGAGGCAGTCGATCACCACGTCATGCCGGGGAATGCCCAGCCGGTCCGCCTCGCCCACGATACGCCGGGCCACGTCCAGTCGGCCCTCCGCGGTCTTGGGGATGCCCTCCTCGTCGAGCGTGAGGCCCACGACCGCGCACCCGTAGTGCCTGGCGATGGGCAGCACGGCATCCATGGTCTCCTGCCGGCCGTTGGTCGAGTTGATGAGCGCCTTGCCGGGGTAGCGGCGCACGGCCGCCTCGATGACCTCGGGGTCGGCGGCGTCGATCTGCAGCGGCAGCGTGGAGACGCCCTGGAGCTCGTCGACGAGCTGGCACATGACGGCCTTCTCGTCGATCTCGGGAAGACCCGCGTTGACGTCGAGGATCTGCGCGCCGCGTCTGGTCTGCTCGATGGCCATGCCCATGACGTAGTCGTGGTTGCCGGTGCGCAGGGCCTCCTTCATGAGCTTCTTGCCCGTGGGGTTGATGCGCTCGCCGATCACGCCCACCTGGCCCGCCTCGATGGCCGTGTACTCCTGCGGACCTGCGACCACGAAGCAGTCACGCAGGTGGCGCGGAGCAGGTCTGCGGCCATTGAGCAGGGACTTCTCACCGGCGATGTAGGAGGGCGTGGTCCCACAGCAACCGCCCACGATGGTGACGCCGGCGTCGAGCATGCGCCGTACGGCCGCACAGTACTCGTCGACGTCGATGTCGTAGAGCGTGGCGCCGTTCTCGACGCGCGGCAGCCCGGCGTTGGCCTGTGCCATGACGGGACAGTCCGCCCAGGGGAGCATGCGTTCCACGAGCGGGGCCACGTCATCGGGCCCGAGCGAGCAGTTGATCCCCACGGCTGCGGCACCGAGGGACGAGAGCGTGATGGCGGCGACCTCGGGCGTGGTGCCCAGGAAGGTACGACCGTCCTCGTCGAAGGTCATGGTCACGAAGGCGGGCAGGTCGGAGTTCTCGCGACAGGCGAGGAGGGCGGCCTTGGCCTCGGCGAGGTCGGCCATGGTCTCGATGATGAAGAGGTCGGCCCCCGCGGCGTCCGCCGCGCGCACCTGCTCGGCGAAGAGCCCGTAGGCATCGTCGGGGGAAAGGGTGCCCATGGGCTCGAGCAGCTGACCGATGGGGCCGAGGTCGGCCGCCACGTAGCGTGCGCCGGAAGCCTTGGCGCAGGCGACGGCAGCCGAGAACACCTCCTCCACCGTCGCGGCGGAGCCGAGCTTCGCGCTGCTGGCACCAAAGGTGTTGGTGCTCACCACCTCGGAGCCGGCGGCGACATAGGCGGCATGGACCCGCGTGATCATAGCGGGGTTGGTGAGGCAGAGCAGCTCGGGAACCTCGCCGGCCTCGAGGCCGAGCGACTGCAGCTGCGTACCCATGGCACCATCGAGGAGCAGGAAGTCCTCGCCGCGTAGCACGGCGGCAAGGTGGTCGTCCTTGATGCGGGGCGCACGCGGCGTGAGGCGATCCTCGGGAAGCGCGTTGTTATCCACGGCAGGTCCTTCCGCTCGTGCGAATGGTACAGAAGTCATGGCAGAGGCAGTCGGCGCAGTTGGGGTGCGACGAGCGATGCGGGTCCCGGAACACGCCCATCACGGCGGTGACGCTCTTGGTGGGGGTCATGAGCAGGGTGCTCGAGAGCATGATGCCCAATCTGCGCGGGGCGTCGAGGGTGGCGAGAAGGACGGGCTGGACCTCCAGGGGCATGTCGCCGTAGCCGGGCGAGAAGCGACCGTTGCAGAACAGCCCGCGACCGGCCGCGCCGGCGATGACGTCCGCCTCGCAGGCGTCCGCCGCACGCTCCACGAGCGTGGTGGCCGCGGCATCAAAGATGACCTGCTCGACGTGGTCGGTAAGCGAGAGCCGGCGAAGCTCGCGCTCCACGCCCATGCCCACGGTAACGGCCATCACCCCCACCGCCACGGCACCAGCCATGTGCTCCTCCATGGAGCGGCCGGGAAGCTCGAGGGAGGTCCCCGCAAGCGAGACGAACGGCGTCCCATCGTCTTTCGTGCCCGCACCGGCCACATCGAAGATGCGCCAGATGCCGCGCGCCCGTCCGATTCGGATGCAGCGTGAGACCACGTCATCGATGCGGGCATCAAGCTCGGTCGTGATCGGCTGGCCCGCATAGCCCAGGTAGCGCAGGACCTCCGAGCGGTCGATGGAGTCTATGTCATATCCGGAGACCAAGGGGGCTCACGCCCCAAGATACCCGCAGCCCACGAGGGCGTCGTGGGCTGCCAGGGCGATCTCCGGGTGGTTGATGCTGTACACGTGAAGACCGTCGACGCCGTTGGCGGCAAGGTCGACGAGCTGCTCGCAGGCATATTCGACACCAGCCTTTGCCTGGTCGGCGGGGTCGTCACCAACACGAACGAGACGCTTCACGACCTTGGCAGGGATGGACGCCCCGCAGTTGAACGCCATGCGTTGGATCTGCTTCACGCTCGTGAAGGGCATGATGCCTGCCACGATGGGAAGCTTGATCCGATGACGGAGGCAGAGTTCGCGAAAGCGATAGAAGGTCTCGTTGTCAAAGAAGAGCTGCGAGACGAGAAAGTCGGCGCCTGCATCCTGCTTGATGGCGAGCGCCTCCATGGAGCTCTCGAGACTCTCCGCCTCGACGTGCCCCTCGGGATAGCACGCCGCACCGATGCAGAGGTCGGGTCCAAACGTGCGAAGATGGGCGACGAGGTCGGAGGCGTGGACGAAGTCGACCTCCCCCACGCCAGGACGACGGTCACCGCGCAGCGCGAGCACGTTCTGGACGCCCTGATGCATGAGCTCGCCGATATAGGCGTCCACGTCCGCGCAGGTCGCACCGAGGCAGGTGAGGTGCGCGAGCGCCGTGGTACCGAAGTCCCTCTCGATGGACGCCGCGATCTTGGCGGTGTTGAGCCTGTTGCCCGTTCCACCCGCAGAGTAGGTGACGGAGATCCAGTCCGGAGAGGTCCTGGCCATCTCGCCGGAGATCTGATAGGCGTCCTCGAGGGGCATCTCGCCCTTGGGTGGAAAGATCTCGAGCGAGTAGGTCTGCCGTGCGGCGAGCTTATCGGCGATTCTCATGGCTGGTCCCCTCCCTGTCGGTTCGTGGAACATATCCTAGCCGCTGGAGGAGCCGGACGGGAGCACCAATTGCAGCTCGTTACAGGACGGGCACGCATTGTGGGAGAGGACGAGCCTATCCGCGCATGAACGAGGGCATGTCCCCGGTTCGAGCCGCCCTCGCGATCTCTGTCAGGGCATCTGCGACCGAATCCCTGCAGGCGGGGCCTACGTGCCAGCGGGCCGCCCGAGATGCCTGCTGGGTGGCATTTGCCACGGCAACCGAGTTGGGATAGTGCCCGAGCAGGGCAACGTCGTTGTCAGCATCCCCAAAGCAGCATACCTCCTCGGGCGAGAGGCCGAGAAGACCCATGAGCCAGTCGCCGGCCTGCGCCTTGTCCCAGCCAGCAGGCGTGATGTCGATGTGAGGCAGACCGGGCATGGGGAAGACGAACGAGAGCTCGGGGCAGGCCGCCGCGAGCATCGCGCGAACCTCCTCGCCACGGTCCATGTCCGCGAGCACGCGGACGTTGGCCTTGAAGCAGGGCTGCTCGGGCACCCCCTTGGAGAAGAGGTCCACGTGCCAGAAGAGCTCGGGATGGGCGAGGATGGTGGCACGCGGCGCATCCACCGCGTACTTCTCCTTGCCGTACTCCACCACGAGGAAGGCATCGGGTGCATCGGAAACCGAATCGGCCACGCGCTGGAGCGCGGAGGTGTCGAGCGAAACGGAATGGACCAGCCTCCCATCGAGATAGATGAGCTGACCATTGCTCGTGACCGCAGTGGAGCACGCCTTCTCGTCACCGTCGAACATCCAACCAAGATCGGCGAAGATGCGCCCAGTGGCAGGTGCAAAACACACGTCTGCCTCTTGGAGGGCGTGTATCGCCTCGAGGGCGTGCCGTGTTATGACGTGGTTCTCGCTCCAGATAAGCGTAGAGTCAAGGTCGGAGAGAACGAGCCTGATCATGTGTCCCCCATCTGGCCGGATGCCTTTGCGTATGCCCCCCGCCATCGGTCCCGAACAGAGCATGGGCGCAGAGGCAGCACCTCCACGCCCAAGACCCGGCGCGAGGCGGAAGTTGGGGAGTCCGTCATGCGCCATTCACGTTATAGCGATTACGCTTTAAGAAACTATTCAGAAGTCTGCTTTTTGCTTTCCCACTCTGGCTTGCCTTCATTATCATCACAGTTTCTCCATATAAAGCGAGAGCCCCCACGTCGCCGCAGCCGCAAGTGCGATGGCGGGGGCTGCAGGCACGGCTCGCTCGAGGGTGCAACGCCAGCCCGCCCTCCCACATCTGACCACATGCCCACATTGGGCTGCCAGGATAAAGGCACTCATCAGCACGATCAGCACGGGCGTCCACACCGCCCCAAAGCAGAGACCGAGCGCAGAGACGAGCTTCACGTCTCCCCCGCCAACGCCCTGCGTGCCAAAGACCGTCTGCGACACGCGGGCTGACACCATCAACACCGTGGCTGCCTCCACAGCGCCGACGAATGCCGAGACACACGTCGCGCTCCCACGCAAGGACGCAAGGAGATACACCCCACGTACCACTACCACGACGATCACGCAGCGGTTGGGAATTACCCTGCGCCTCACATCCGTGACCACGCAGACCGCAAGCGTCACTGCTATTGCCAAGATCTCCAGAGCGCGCGCGACTTCCATGTCCCCTCCCCTCGATGCTGGTATGCTAGCGCGCCATTCGGGTGCCTGATGGATGCCTTCACGGCTAGATGCCACTCCCTGTCACGCTCCTCGCATGCAAAGCCGCAGCCTGAGACACCCGTTCCATCGGATTCGATGAGGAAAGACGAGTTTGGTCAGGTAGGCGTCAGATGGACGGGCACCATCGCGCCCTCGCTCCTCCCACAGGCGTCGAACGCCTGCAAAGCGGGTACACTTCAATTCGTTCTGTAAACCGTCGCACGTCACGGTCTGGAGGGATGCGACGATGTCGGACTGGCTCGTGAGGATCTTCGTGAGGGATGCCGACAACACATCCGACCCCGCGGTCCGGACGCGATACGGACAGTTCGCCGGCATGGTGTGCATCGTATGCAACGTCCTGCTCTGCGTCGGCAAGGCCATGGTGGGCGTGGCGGTCGGGTCCATCTCGATCGTGGCCGACGCCGTCAACAACCTCTCGGACGCCTCGAGCAACATCGTCAGCATGCTTGGCTTCAAGCTCGCAAGCAAACCCGCCGACAGCCACCATCCCTTCGGGCATGGTCGCTTCGAGTACCTTGCGGGCCTCACGGTATCGGTACTCGAGGCCGCCATCGGGATAAACCTCATCATATCGTCGATCGGCAAGATCGCGAACCCCGAGCCCACCACCTTTGGCCCCGCGGTCGTCGTCGTGCTCATCGCGTCAATGGTGGTCAAGCTGTGGATGATGGCCTTCAACAACGAGATCGGCCGACGCATCTCGTCGGACACCCTCAGGGCGACCGCGATCGACTCACGAAACGACGTCATCACCACGGGTGCCGTCCTCATGTCGGCCGTCATCTCAAGTTTCACGGGCTTTGACCTCGATGGTTGGGCCGGTGCCGTCGTGGGCGCCTTCATCCTCTGGAGCGGCCTGGCCCTCATCCGCGACTCCATCGGTCCGCTTCTCGGCATGACGCCCGATTCGCAGATGGTCGAGCACATCAAGGAGAAGATCCTGGGCTATCCTGGGGTGCTCGGTACGCACGACCTCATGGTCCACGACTACGGACCGGGGCGCCAGTTCGCGAGCGCACACGTCGAGATGGCGGGCGAGGCAAACGTCTTCGAGAGCCACGACCTCATCGACAACATCGAGCAGGACTTCAGACGCGAGGGACTTGTGATGACCCTGCATCTCGATCCCATCGTCACCAACGACCCCGCGATCCACGACATGCGAAACTGGATCAACCTGCATGTGAAGGACATCGATCCTCGTCTCTCGATCCACGATCTGCGCACCGTGCCCGGACCCACGCACACCAACGTCATCTTCGACTGCGTGCGCCCGCACGACCTCGAGATGAAAGACGACGAGCTATGTGAACGCATCCAGCGGGTCGTGAGCACGAAGTACCCCCAGGCGATCTGCAAGGTCACGATAGACTCGAGCTACCTCGCGTCATCCGAATAAGACAGAAGGAAAAGGCATGACCTCGTCATCGTACAAGGCAAAGCAGATGATCGTGATGCGTCGCGATCTCAGGATGCGCAAGGGAAAGATAGCCGCCCAGGCGGGTCACGCCTGCGTGGAGGCCACGCTCATGGCCCTCGTGCGCGAGGGTAGGCTTAGCGAGGTCCGCATGACGCCCGACGAGGGCTGGGTCTACCTCGAGCACCCCGCGAGTGAGGTCACTCCACTCTCGGACTGGTTCGATGCGGGCGTGGCCAAGGTCTGCGTCTACGTGGACTCCGAGGACGAGCTCCTCGACATTGCGGAGCAGGGTCATGAGCAAGGGTTTCTCGTTGCGCTCATTCGCGACGCGGGCTTCACGGAGTTCCATGGCGAGCCCACGTACACCTGCCTCGCCTTTGAGCCCCTCCCCGCCGACAGGATCGATCCCATCACCGGCGGGCTGCCCCTCTACTAGCGCGTCCTTCCAAAAAGGAGCGAGCGGCCCAAAGGCCGCCCGCTCGTCTCGTCATCCGATGTCGAAGCCCTAGTACTTGATCCAGGCGTTGGGATCGCCCTGCTCCTCCTTGAGACGGTCCGAGAGCCTGCCCTTGGGACTCGCCGACCAGATGGGTGCAGACTTCTCCGCCCACGCGGCAGCCGCAGCCCTCGTCTTGTCCTCAAGCTCGTCGACGTCTTCGGGACGCACGTAGTCGGTGGACTTGGCACCCGTCTCGTGGACCATCTCGGAGAGCTTGCCGGGGTTGTCGAGCAGCGGGCACGGACGCAGCATGTTGCTGTTGAAGGGCTGGTGCGCCTGGTAGCTCTTGAACAGCGGGCTCTTGTAGCACTCGAGCAGGCTCTTCTCGCGGATGTTGGAGTCCGAGTAGTGGATGAACGCGCAGGGCTCCACGTCACCGGCGGCGTTGATGTGCATGTAGCGACGAGCACCGGCGATGCAGCCGCCCGTGTACTCTCCGTCGTTCCAGAAGTCGGCAAAGAAGAGGGGCACGTTGTTGCGCCAGTTGTGGCGAACGATGTCGTACATGGCGGCACGCTGGTCGGCGGTGGCGAGAAGCTCGGTGGGGGCATCGAGGCCGACGGGCATGTAGGTGAAGATCCATGCAAAGAGGACGCCCTTGTCCACGAGGAACCGGACGTACTCGTCGGAGACGATGGAATCGAAGTTCTGGCTCGTATAGCACATGGAGGCGCCAAAGGGGAGCTTGCGCTCGCGCAGGATGTCCATGGCATGGGTGACCTTCTGGAAGGTTCCCTTGCCGCGGCGAGAGTCGGTGGCCTCCTCGAAGCCCTCGATGGAGAAGGCGGGCATGAAGTTCTTCACGCGAAGCATCTCGTCGGCGAACCTCTCGTCCACGAGGGTGCCGTTGGTAAATGCCGAGAAGAAGCAGTCGGGGTGGTTCTCGCAGAGCCTGATGAGGTCGTTCTTGCGGGTCATCGGCTCACCGCCAGTGAAGAGGTACACATAGGTACCCATCTCGACCCCCTGCGTGATGATGGAGTCAAGCTCCTCGAAGGTGAGGTCCTGGTGGCTGGCGCTCGTGTAGTTGGCGGCCCAGCAGCCGTTGCAGTGGAGGTTGCAGCGGGTGGTCGGGTCCATGAGGATGGCCCACGGGCAGTTGCAGCCCTCGGCGTCGTTGACACGACGCTGGATGTTGCCGCCGACGGTCACGGAGTTGACGAAGAAGTTGTTGACGAAGGTGCGCGCGACCTCGCGGTCGATGTTGGTGACCACGTGGAGCATGAGCTCGCGCCAGTTGTTGCCCGGGGTCTTGAGATAGCCCACGATCATGTTGAAGAGGCGGAGCTGGGCGTCGTTGATCTCGTCGCCCGAGCCCACGAACTTGTTGATCATGGACTCGACCTTGGGCAGGTTTCCGTCGAAGTCGTCGTAGAGCATGTCAAAAGCCTTGTTGACGGCGACGGAGATCGCCTTTGCCTTGATGTTGTCGAGCACTGTTGCCATAGAACCCTCCTCCATGCAATGGGGCGGAGCCCCCTGCGAAACCATGATGCGTGGTACGCCTTGCCCACCGACTCGGTAACGCATGGGTCGGCTCGTTTCGGCACCGTTGTAAAATAATACCGTGGAAGTGGCGTTACCCATGCGTGATTTGTCGCTTTCGGCATACGCGATGTGACCAAAATTCCTACCAATCAAATGGGAATTTGTTACGAAATGCTTATTCCTACTTGTTTGCTGGTGTTTTAAGTGGCACGCTCTTGTCACCGCGAGACAAGCCAGAACGGCCATCCTCGCACCCAGACAGAGGGAGACACCATGAAGTTTGCAGACAAGACCGAGAGGCTCATCGGATCCACGCCCCTTGTGGACCTCACTACCCTCGCCAACGGCAACGCGACCATCCTCGGCAAGTACGAGGCCACCAACCCCGGCGGTTCCGTAAAGGACCGCGTGGCCAAGTACATGCTCGACGCCGCCGAGAAGGACGGCTCGCTCCAACCGGGCGGTACCGTCATCGAGCCCACGAGCGGAAACACGGGCGTGGGCCTCGCCATGCTCGCAGCCGAACGCGGCTACAAGATGGTTCTCGTCATGCCTGAGACCATGTCGATCGAGCGCCGCAAGCTCGCCGCGGCCTATGGTGCCGAGATCGTGCTCACCCCCGGCGCGGAAGGGATGAAAGGCGCCGTGGCCAAGGCGGACGAGCTCCGTGACGCGACTCCCGGCTCCATCGTGGCAGGCCAGTTCGTGAACCCCGCCAACCCGCGCGCCCACTACGAGACAACCGGACCCGAGATCTGGCGCGACACCGACGGCACCGTTGATGTGCTGGTGGCAGGCGTGGGGACCGGCGGGACCATCTCCGGCTCGGCGAGATACCTGAAGGAGCAGAAGCCGACCGTCCTCGGCATCGCCGTGGAGCCCGCGGAGTCACAGGTGCTTGCGGGAAAGCCCTCGGGCAGCCATAGGATCCAGGGCATCGGTGCCGGCTTCGTGCCCGACACCTTCGACCGGTCCGTCGTCGACGAGATCATGCCCATAACCTCGGAGGATGCCATCGCGACGAAGAAGCGTCTCGCCTCCGAGAGGGGGCTGCTCGTAGGCATCTCGTCCGGTGCCGCCGTGGCCGCCGCCATCCAGGTGGCCGAGCGTCCCGAGAGCGCGGGCAAGACCATCGTCGCCATCCTCCCCGACACGGGTGAGCGCTACCTCTCCATGGACCTCTGATGGGCCGCACGTCTGACAACAACCCCTCGCTTCTCGCCCTCATGCGCGAGGACGCGCAGGCTGCCCTTGACCGCGACCCGGCGGCGGAGTCGCTCAGGGACATCTGCCTCTACTCCACCGGCACGCGCATCGTGTGGTCGTATCGCTGGCACCGCTGGCTCTACCTGCACGGCATGCGGGGCCTCTCGCTCCTTCTCGCCAAGCGCACGCGACGCAGGCTTGGCGCCGACATCTTTCCCTCCGCACAGATCGGTCGCCGGTTCACGATCGACCATGGCATCGGCGTGGTCATCGGAGGAACGGCTATCATCGGCGACGATTGCCTCATCTATCAGGGCGTCACGCTCGGAATGACCGGCAAACACGGCGGAAAGCGCCACCCCACCCTCGGCAACAACGTGATGGTGGGCGCCAACGCGACCGTTCTCGGCGACATCCACATTGGTGACAACTCCAGAATCGCCGCAGGTGCCGTGGTGGTACACGAGGTGCCACATGACACCACCGTGGCAGGCGTGCCCGCCCATGTGGTACGCGACCGTCGCTGCGAGCGGCTGCAGTTCGTCGAGGATTCCTTCAACGTGCAGAACGTCGATGACGAGAACGTCCGCTGGAGTTGCGCGCTCTAGCCGAACTGGGCCTTTGCCAGGTGGGCCATCGACTACGATGGTGTGACCAACGCGAACGGAGGCCCATGCTCACCGAAGCCGACATCTATGCCCTGCTCGACGCCCACGGCGTCGAGCATCACGTGCTGCATCATGGCCCCGTGCTCACCGTCGAAGCCGCGCACGAGGCTGGTATCAGCGCGGCAGGCGAGACATACGGGGCGGTCCCATGCAAGAACCTCTTCCTCCGTGACGACAAGGGCCGCCACTTCTGGCTCGTGACCGCACCGGACGACGCGCAGATCGACCTTCGCATGCTGCAGGACCGTCTCGATAGCCGCCGGCTCTCGTTTGCGAACGCAGACGCCCTCGAGCGGATGCTCGGCATCGGTCGTGGCAGCGTGACACCCTTCGCCGTGCTCAACGACGAGTCACGAACGGTCGCGATGGTCTTCGACGAGAGCCTTCGCCATCAGGTGATCTGCGCCCACCCGCTCGTCAACACGGCCACGGTCTTCGTCGCCGCCGACGACGTCGCGGCGCTCGTCGGGGAGCACGGCAACCCCTGCGCGTTTCTCGACGTCCAAGCGGAGAGGAGCGGACGATGAGGCGAGTCCTGCTTATTGCGACGGGCGGAACCATAGCGTCCCTGCCAGAGGAGAACGGCCTCGCACCCGCGATGACAGGCGAGGAGCTCGCGGCGCGCGTGCCCCAGCTCGCCGAGGTCTGCGACTTCGACGTGGTGCAGCCGATGAACATCGACAGCACCAACATGCACCCCGACGGATGGCTCAGGATAGCCCGGTGCATCACGGATTCCTACGATTGCTATGACGGCTTCGTGGTGCTGCACGGCACCGACACCATGGCGTACACGGCCGCCGCGCTCTCGTACCTCGTCCAGGGCAGCAGGAAGCCCATCGTGCTCACGGGATCGCAGCAGCCCATGGCGAACCCCTTCACCGATGCCAAGCTCAACCTCTACCAGGCCGTCCTCTATGCCTGCGACGAGACGAGTCGCGACGTGTGCCTGGTCTTCGATGGGCACGTCATCGCCGGCACGCGCGCCCGCAAGCAGCGCACCATGAGCTTCAACGCGTTTGCCAGCGTGAACTATCCCGACCTCGCCGTGATTCGCAACGACCGCATCGTGCGTCCCGGTGGCATGGCCGCGCCCGGGCCAACCGAGATGTGCTCCTACGAGACGCTCGACGAGCGCGTGGTGGTCATGAAGCTCACACCCTCGCTCTCCCCCACCACCTTCGACCTCCTTCGCGACTCCTGTGACGCGCTCATCCTCGAGACCTTCGGGATCGGGGGGATTCCCGAGTCCCTGCGAGAATCCGTGCTCGGGTGGGCTGATTCGGGACGTACCGTGGTCATGACCACCCAAGTGCCCGAAGAGGGCCTCGACCTTGGCGTCTACGAGGTCGGACGCCCCTACGTCCAACATCCGGGGGTTCTCAGGGGCCGCGACATGACCACCGAGGCACTCGTTGCCAAGACCATGTGGGCCCTCGGCCAGTCCCATGACCTCGAGCAGGTTCGCGAGCTCTTCGACCGTCCCGTCAACTTCGACTGTCTGTCGTAGCGCAGGTGCGGGCGCGGTCCGTCCGAGTTTTCTCGTATTAGATATTGACTAGAACTCAAAGTGATATCACAATGGTACCAGCATCGAGGGCAGCGCCTCCATAGGGGAGGATAGACCCTCGCACGGAAAGGATCGACCATGAGCGTCGAGAAGAAGGCCCATGCTGCAAGCGGTTGGGTCATGTTCTTCGTCACCATCGCACTGTATGTCGTATTTGTCCTCATGTTCATCACGTCCATCGTGGCGCTGTCCGCCGCAGACGACGCGGGTATGCCCGCGCCCGCCTTCGCCGTCTTTCAGATGATCGCATGCTGGTTCGTCCTGGCCATCGGCGTGATCTTCTCCAACGGCTTCTTCACGCTGCAGCCCGGCCAGGTGCGCGTCTGCGTGCTCTTCGGCAAGTACGTGGGCACCGTCCGCGACGAGGGCCTGCGTTGGGCCAACCCCTTCTACTCGCGCAGCCTTGGACTCACGTCGGACAGCGTGAGTGCAAACATGGAGTCCGACGAGAAGAGCACCAAGAGCGCAAACTTTAAGGGCCACACACGCGGCTCCAAGATCTCCACGCGCGCCCGCACGCTCAACGGTGACCGGCTGAAGGTCAACGACAAGATGGGCAACCCCATAGAGATCGCGACCGTCGTGGTATGGCGCGTGGGCGACACCGCCAAGGCCGTCTTCGACGTGGATGACTACGAGAGCTACGTGAGCATGCAGACCGAGACCGCCCTTCGCCACGTCGCCAGCATCTACGCCTACGACCACATGGAGGATGACGACACGAGCAACGTCTCCATCACGCTGCGCTCCAACATCGAGGAGGTCTCCGACGCACTGCGCGCCGAACTCCAGCACAGGCTCTCCCCCGCCGGCGTCCTTGTCGATGACGCCCGACTCACCCACCTTGCCTACGCGCCCGAGATCGCACAGGCGATGCTGCGCCGCCAGCAGGCCGAAGCGGTCATCGCGGCCCGCAAGAAGATCGTGGAGGGTGCCGTGAGCATGGTCGACATGGCACTCAAGCAGCTCTCCGATGACGGCGTCGTCGAGTTTGACGAAGAGCGCAAGGCTGCGATGGCATCCAACCTCATGGTGGTGCTCTGCGGCGAGTCCGACGCCCAGCCTGTGCTCAACGCCGGTTCCCTCTACCAGTAGGAAGTCATCATGGCTGCGCGCAAGCAATACCCGCTACGGATAGACCCGGATGTCTGGGATGCCATCGAGAAGTGGTCGGTCGACGAGATGCGCAGCGCCAACGGCCAGGTTGAGTGGATCTTGCGAGACGCCCTCAGACGAACCGGCCGTCTCCCCAAGCGAGATGGTGCTCCCAGGGATTCAACAGACAAGCGGTAACAAGGCGGGGACCCCGACAGCAGCCGGGGTCCCCGTGGCGATATGCTCGGCGTGATACCGCAGGCCCAGGGACAACAAGCGTGGGCCGTGAGTTTGGATATGTTGTACGTCTCGTTTTTGGGCCAGCATCCGAGCCAGATGGCATAACCAAGACGGAGAGCGCTTACCGATGGATGGTCACCTGGAAAACCCCTTGGACCACGCCTGCAATCTTTCTTGGATATCACTGGGTCTTGCGGCTGGCGAGAAATCGTCGTCAACCCGCGAACAAGGCAAATCCAAATGTGAGCATGATTTACAAGGCCATCTGTTTGACTTTCCCGCACTCTCGGTATTTGCGCATCGGCATCAGGGCATGACGTCTGCAGGCGAAGTTTGCTACCGACATAGTTCCCACATCCCGTATCCGCGTTCTTACGCTTCCGTGCGCCGTTTGCTCGCGTATACACGCCGGTTCTCTCCACTCGCAGCATTTCTTATCATGAAGATAGACAAGTATTGTATTTAGTCATACCATTTTCTTGCATGGTTTTTTGATTAAACCGTCAAACGAGTGGAGACGAGAATGGCACGGAAGCCCGCACAGAGGAAACCTACGCGCGCGGCTGCAACTGCGAGGACAAGCGCGCCCGATAGCGCCGCGAAGGGACAGACGGTCCGGGGTGGCGGACGCAATATCAGTACCGATGGACAGGGCAGGACAATCTACTACAACGGCCTTTTCAAGAAGAGTTTTATACTCAAGCCGTCCGACCAGCGCATCTATACGAACCTCTCGGCCCGCTACTTTATCGCTCTCGCCGTGGGCATCATCGTCTGGGGTCTTTCACGCAGTATTCCATGGGGCGTCGGCCTGGGGCTTCTTGCTGCCATCATTCTCACGGCATGGTTCTATTACGGCTTCCTCACGAAGCTCGATATAGCCGAGAACGCGCCGAAGTCCATAGCGCAGCAGACGCCCTTCTCCTTCGCGATAAAAACAGCCTCACTTGAACGGACCATGCTGTTTGCGGCTGTCGGCGTCACCCTTGGAATCCTCTTGGTTCTAAACATCCAGCAGCAGGGATTCGAGGGAACAGACCTCACACTCAATTGGTTTTTCGCAATCGGTGCGTTCGTTTTCGGCGCATATCAGCTGCTTGTCCTCATCGTCGGCTTCGTCCGCATGGGGAACCGCTCGTAGCGACAACGCATCAGGAGATGCCTCGCTACGAATCATCGACAACACTTGGAGGAACGAATGGCAGAGTACGACGGCATTACAATGCTCACCTACATCAGGGAGACCCCCTCTCAGCTCGCTAAGAACATCAGTAGACGCAAGGAACTGACAAGGAGCCTCGTCGATGTCTACCTTAACGGCTCCTACCGCTCAATCTGGGTCATCGCCTGTGGATCGAGCGCCAACGGCAGCAGCTGTGCACGCCCGTTCATGAGGAAGTGTCTTGGCCATGATGTCGAGGTAATCAACCCTGCATCATTTCTCTACTCAGACTTTCTTCCCTCCGACGACACCCTGTGCTTTGTGGTCTCACAGAGCGGTTGTTCCACGAACTCACTTGAGGCGCTCGATAAGCTCCATGAACTGAACCGCCCCGCAATCGGCATCACCGGCAACCTCGAGGGCGACTTTCGGGATCACACCGACCTTCTCGTCGACTGGGGCGCTGAGACCGAGATCGTGGGCTATGTCACGAAGGGGGTCACGACTCTCGCGGCATACCTCATGCTCTTCGCGCTCGAAGCGGGACTTGCGAAGGGCACCGTCTCGCAAGCCGCCTACGATGACCTCGTCGCACAACTTGAGATCGTGCCGGCCGTGAACGAGGAGGTCCAGAGGCGCACTGATGCGTTCTTTGAGGAGAACCGCGAGGCACTGACTGCCATCAACGTCAACTACGTCTGTGGCTTCGACCAGGCATATGGCATCTGTGCCGAGGCCGCACTCAAGTTCGGCGAGACAATGAAAATTCCAAGCTTTGCGTTCGAGGCCGAAGAGTTCAACCACGGACCCAACCTCCAGCTCACGCCAAACTACACTGTCTTTTTTGTCGATGATCTGAATAAGGGCCATAATCGTCTCATTCAGCTGTGGAAGGCGACTTCCTTCATCACGGACCGCGCCTACCTGCTTACAGATGACGCATCACTCTCTGGCAAGAATGTTTTCGCCATTCCCGAGAGTCGACCATCGGAGCCGCTTCTCGAACCGCTCTACCTGCTCCCCTTCTTTCAAACCATCGCCTTCCGCGCCACCGACGAACTCAACCGCTGGAAGGAGCATCCACTCTTCTCGCTTTACAGGGAAGCCGCACCAAGCAAGACGAAGACCATCTCGAAGGTTATGCCGCTACTTTAGGCCAGTCCATCAGCCACCCAAACGTAACCTCGACTAGCCTTTCCTCGTCTTACCCTCTCAGAAGAAGTCCCTCGTCAGCAAATCGCTGCATGAGCTCCTTCGTTCATGTCTGCTGTCTGCTGGCGTGTTGTATAAACCCTTGGAGCAGAAGACCCCTTTGCCAAGAATTTGTGGTGGTCTGCATGCAAAAGACGCAATCTGAGTCCTGCCGCGGTTTTTGACAGCAAGGGAAGGGAGAGACAATCCTCTCCCTTCCCTTGCATGATCTTCTCCGCTACAAGACGCTGTGCGACGTTGGAAAGCACCGCACGAGATTGCGCTAGATGCCGTCGCCTTCATCGGGTTCGACATCAACCAGCTGCATCTCGAACTGTATGACCTGACTCTTTGCCGTATCGAGCGCAAGACTCGTAAGATTGTCGAGGTCGGAGACGGATGAGCGTGACATATACGTCTCGATAAGCGAACCGAGGTTCGTCCCGGCGAGAACGCGCACATCGGGACGACTAACAGCCAGCGTCACGGCAGTCTTGAACGGGGATCCGCCGACGAGATCGCAGAAGACGAGGATGCCATCGCATCCGGAAAGCGAGTCAAACGCCACCTTGAGGTTGGCTTCAAGCTCGCCGACACTATCGAGGGACGCGAAATCGACCGACTCATAGTTCTCGACATCGCCCACTATCAGCTTGAGCGCCGAGGTCATGCCCGTCGCAAAGCTTCCGTGCCCAGTGACTACGATTCCTACCATGCGTGTCGCCGTCGCTCTTGGGGACGGCTCCTCCTTTCACGAGGATGACGAGTAGTACCAGTCCAAGAATCAGATGAACCCCCGGTTGATAATTGCATCGATAAGACGCCCCACCTGAGCGTGACCCTCGCAAGTAGCAAGCGCCCCCTCGACCGGGCCGTTCTCCCCGGTCCGGTCGAAGCAAATGAGGTGAAGTCCCGCCTCGAGAGCCGACTGCGCACCGTAGAGGGAATCATCAATTGCGACGGCATTGTCGGGCGAAACTCCTAGCGAGCTGGCCGCGAGCACGTATATCTCGGGATCGGGCTTTGCATGCTCGACATGATCGCCTGTGACAACCACATCAAAGAGCTCATCCATGCCCGTCTCTGCAAGCATCCGGCAAACGTCTTTCTCAAGGCTTGATGACGCGAGTGCCAGCTTGAGACCAGTATCCTTGAGGTGCAGAACGAGCTCCCTACCACCATCGGTAGCTATCGCCGCATAGTCAATGGGATGCTCTTCGCAGTATTCATGCTTGATGCGGGCCATCTCGTCGACGGCAATACCAAGAATGCGAGCGAGAACGACATTCTCATGGTCATCCGCGCAACCGTACAAATCGAGACGATCGGCCTCCGAAAGTTTTGCACCGCGCTCGGCAAGAATGCCACGGAAGACCCGCTCCCACTCAACCTCACTGTCGACCAATACCCCATCCATGTCGAAGATAGCGGCTTCGAGTCTGTGCGTGTTCGTGGTGTCACCGCTTTCGATCACTTCTTCCATTTCACCTCCATAAGGTTCATCGGCAATCAGTGACAGAAAAGGACCCCGGCCCCGGAGGGTCGAGGCCCTTTTCGAATGGAGCGACCTTACATCCAGCCGAGGAACGACATCAGGATGCTGATGAGGATGATGCCCAGGATGATGTAGAAGACGTTAGCATGCTTCTTCTTGAACAGAGCATAGATGAGGAACACGACTGCAAGCGGAAGTAGGCTCGGCAGGATGTGATTGAAGACGGACTGAACCGTCGAAGAGCCATCGACGCCGAAAACGAGGGCATCAGAGAAGGCGACGGTCACGTATGACGGAATCAGCGCACCAACGACCGTGGTACCGAGGATGGCGGCCGCCTTGGTCAGATACTTGGTATTCTCTCCAATAGACGTGAGAGCCTTGCTGCCGATGTTGTAGCCGAGATGCGCGAACGGGATGCGCGAGAAGCCGACGGCCAGGTAGACCAGAATAAAGATAATTGGACCAAGAATCGAGCCACTCGAGGCGAGTGAACAGGAAATGGCAGCTGTAATCGGGAGCACGGTAAACCAGAAGATAGAGTCGCCAAGACCAGCGAGAGGCCCAAAGAGACCGTTGCGAACACCCTTGATGAGATCACGGTCTTGGTGCTGCTCCTCCATCGAAATCACAATGCTCTGAAGCACGGTGGCCATATGGGGTTCGGTGTTTATGAACTCCATGTTGTAGGTCATGAACTCCTCGAGGTCCTTTTTGTCATCCTCGCCGTAAATCTTCTTGAACGCAGGGATCATATTCATGGTCCAGCCGGGAGCCTGCATGCGTTCGAAGCTGAAGGCGACCTGCTCAAAGAGAGAATTTAGGCCGAGCTTGGTGATGTCTGCGCTGCTCAGCTTGCCGGAGGTCTCCGGAGTCTTCTTAATCTCCTCATCACTAGATGCCATCAGAATCACCTCCGTTCGAGCCAGAACCCGCTAAAGCAATGGCCTGGTCAATCCTCTTCTCGTACATGTAGTTGATGGCCGCAAGACACGTACCAATAATGGCGACGGGCATGACGGTCGCGAACACCGCATTGCCATCGGCAGTCACGATGTTGGCGAGAATCGTCTCGAGGATGAAGCCGATAAACAGATACGGATAGGTCTCGGACTTAAGCGTAGTGAGAAGCAACATGGCAAGACCGACAGCAGGCAGAACGCCGCCCGCAATCGCGAACCCGTGAGTGACCCAAACGGGGAACGAGTTGACGAATGCCTGAATCGGGGACTGAAGCGCATAGACACATAGGAAGATGACAACAGCGGTGACTGCGGACTCAAGGATGGTGACGCCAATAATCAGGCCGTTAAATGCCTTGACGTTACCCTCCTTCGCATAGCCATCAAGCTTGTGCGGCACGAACGAGTAAACCGTCTTGAACATGATTCCCAGAGCCTGCGCGAGAAGCGCAAACGGATACGACAGCCCGAGAGCGGCCTCAGGGGTCTGACCGGTAGTGTAGGCAAGCACGACGGTCATGATGCCTGCGAACAGAGGATCAGGCGGAACGGTTCCGCCGACGTTGGTCATTCCCAGATAGGCGAGCTCGGCGACTGCGCCGCACTCCGCACCGAGCTCGGCGTTGCCGAGAACGATACCAGTGAAGAACGAGGCAACCATTGGCCTAAACCAATAGAAAGCCTCGGTCTGCTGGTCGATGGAGCATATGAAGCCCACCAGTAACATCAGTAGACCTTGCACTAGCGTGATTTGCATGCAGACACTCTCCTTCTCCGAAAGAACGCAACACCCACTCCCTACTTCACGACACTACTTGATGCTGAAATCGAGATTCTCGATCTTCTTGCCCGTGGGAGCGATTTGAATGAAGACCTTCGTCCCCTTAGTCTCCATTGCCGAAAATGCCTTGAGATCCTCGTTGTCAACATAGACATGCTGTTCATGGAAGACACGCTTGTCCCCACTAGCGTGCATGTTGCCTATGTTGACCTCCTTGATAGGGACACCACCCTCGATGAGGGCAAGCATGTTCTGCGGAGTGCGCGCAACAACGAACATATGTTGAGACGCGCTTGCCTTATGGATGATATCAATTGTTTTCTGTAGGGAGAAGAAACGGATGCCGATGCCATTGGCGTCGGCCGTCATCTTCATCAACGACTGTTGGACCGGATCCGCGGCAGCCTCGTCATCAGCGACAACGATAAGGTTTGCTTTGACGGCACCGACCCAAGACGCACCCACCTGCCCATGCACAAGACGGTTGTCGACTCTCGCAAATACAATGTCTGGTTCTCCCACAGGACATCCCCTCCATACCTTTGCTTTGCAGCTGCACATGCATGAATCGATTAAAGGCCATTAATCGTGGACGAGTATAGGTCTGTCGGATTATCAGAAATGAGAATTGCGACATCTTGTCGATAAACGGTCTGAAAAAATTATTGTGTTGTACACAACATCTTAATATCCGCAGTTAAAAGTCGTATGGAATTCCAGCAGCTTTGTCTGATGAACGGTTATTCAGGCCACGAAACCCTAGAAGCTGACGCTAAAGCTGCACCTGTCGTCACGGACGAACGAGCATGAGCACTCGATGGGGACATTCTGGCTGTCATAGATAACATCGGCGAGGGTCATCGCGGGAGAGTTCGCGGGCATCCCCAGGTAGCGGGCATCCTTCGCCTCGAGACGTACGATACTGAGAGTCTCCTCATCGCGTGCAATCGTGATGCCGCAGAAGCCATAGACCTCATAGAGGCTAAACACGGATAAGTCAATCGTTTCGAGCTGTGGCACACGCGCTACAGGCACCATGACCTGCTCGAGCTCGTATGGCTCGCCGTTCATGAGGTTGAGCCGCTTGATGAAGAAAATCTCGTCTTTGGGCTCGATGCTAAGTATGCGAGCGTACTTGCTGCCTGCCTCTCGACGGTACTTCGCGAGAATCTTGACAGCAGCATCGGCATGACATTCGCGCATGGACTTGCGGAAACCGCCAAAGATGTTGAGGTCGACGCCGTGCTTATCCCCCACCACGAAGACTCCCCTGCCCTGCACCCTCTTGAGTAGACCTTCGCTCACAAGCGCGTCGATACCGTTGCGTACCGTGAGACGATTAATGCCATAGGCCTCGGCGAACTCATTCTCTGACGGGATTGTACAGCCGGGAGGGTATTCGCCCTCTTCGATCTTAGAACGCACGACCTCGCGCAGCTGAAGGTAGATTGGCGATTCCTTGCGCAGCTTGCCATCAGACATTCACCGTCGCCCCCTCCCCAGGCGTCTGAGACCAGTGCCTCTCGCTGAAGAAGCTGAGCCTCTGGGGCAGCACGGTCGACTTGAAGTACTCTACAGGCGTCCCCGACTCGTCAGTCATGACAGCCGACTGATAGAAAGCCGGTTCTCCCTCGGCGATGTCGAGATTCTCGGCTTCGGTCTCATCAACAGTCGTAACGGAAAGCCGCTCCCTACCATGGACGAGGGCGATGCCATACTGCTCACGGAGCACTTGATAGAAGGATTCCTCGCCGAAGTCGTGGGCCTCGATACCTGGGCAGCCTTGTGCCCTGATAAATGTCGTCTCGATTGACGCGGGGGTCCCATCGATGTACCTCGTACGGCACAGAGAGAACACCTTAGTACCCATAGGGACGGAGAGCTTCTTGGAGACGTGGCTGTCCGCTTCCGTCACGATGGCGTAGATAACCCTTGCCTCGGGCTCGTAGCCCATGGCCCTAACCGACTCGATAAAGCTTATCGCTCCCTGAAGCTTGATAACGGGTCGCGGGGAAGCGACGAACGTCCCCGATCCCACACGGCTCACGAGGACACCCTCCTCCACGAGCCGTCGGATAGCCGAGTGCAGCGTCGCGCGGTTGAAGCCCCATTTGTCGCACATGTCACGCTCGGAGGGGAGTCTGTCCCCGGGCTTGAGACCCTCGTCGATGATATGGTTCTCTATCGTCTCGGCGGCAAGGTCCCGTGGCCTGTTTGTCGATTCGGACTTCATCTCGAAATGCGCCGGCTTTCGTTCACTGACGTGGCTTTATTGGTTCGCGGTCTATTCGTTCAACATATCTGCTGAATACTAAATTGAGCTGATTATATAAGAGGCTTCAAAGTGTGCCTCGGCAAGTTCTCTGACGAGCAAAGAGAAGCTGCCACCAGACAACATCTTTCTATCGGCAAGGGCAGCTCGGGGACGGTTCGTAAACTTGGATGTCCGAGCCGTATGTCGCTCGGCCGACGGGTTTATGACCCAGCGCCGAACGAATAGAGGCGAGGCAAACCACATAAGAGATCACCCGACGGAGATAGGGTTGCAACCGTCGCATCGACCCATTCGGATATCGCGCCCGTCAAAAGGACGACATTGCATGTTGCCTGCGATGGCGTAGCCCGACAAGGGTGCCGGATTATGATTCACCACCTTGTCCAAACGGTGCAGGCCGGGAGTTTGGATATGTTGTACGTCTCATTTTTGGACCAGCATTCGAGCCAGATGGCATAACCAAGGCGAAGGGCCCCAGATGTCGGATGCACGCGTCATCGCATGATGCTAATGTGAAAGCGTTCCCACATCATGGCACGGGGGTTTGGCATGGACATCAATGAGATTGCACGTCGCGCCGGCGTATCCAGGGCAACGGTATCGCGCTACCTCAACGATGGCTACGTCTCCCAGGAGAAACGCGAGCTCATAGGCCGCGTCATCGACGAGACGGGATATGTACCCTCACAGCATGCCCAGTCGTTGCGCACGGGCAAGACGCACCTGGTAGGTGTCATCATCCCCAGGCTCAACTCGGAGTCGGTGAACCGCATGGTCAACGGGATCACCAAGGTCCTCGTGCACAAGGGCTACCAGACCATCCTCGGCAACACCAACAACGATGAGAAGCTCGAGGTCGAGTACCTCAACATGTTCTCCGAGCGCAACAAGGTGGATGGCGTCATTCTCATCGCAACCGTCTTCACGCTTGCTCACCGACGTGCGATGAGGGGTCTCGATGTGCCCGTGGTGGTTCTCGGGCAAGAGCTCGCGGGACACTCGTGCGTATTCCAGGACGACTACCGCGCCGTCTATGATCTGACCCGGCAGGTGCTCCACACGAGTAGCTGCCCCGCCTACGTGGGTGTGCTTGAGAACGACATATCCGCTGGTAAAATGCGACGCAAGGGCTTCTTGGATGCCTGCCGCGATGTCGGCATCGAGCCTGCGCCCAGCGCCGTCATGGTGGGAGACTTCAGCGTCGATGCAGGCTACTCCTGCACCGAGCAGCTCATTCAAACCGTACCTAACGTCGACGCCATCGTGTGCGCTACCGACATCATCGCCTTCGGCGCCATCACCTGCCTTCGCGAGTTCGGCCATAGGGTACCGGAGGAGATCCAGGTGACCGGTGTAGGTGACTCGGTCATCTCGTCCATCGCCTTCCCCAGTCTCACTACGGTGCATCACTTCTACGAGACGAGCGGCCGCGAAGCGGCGAGCATGCTCGTGGACGCGATGATCAACCTTGACTCCGTGCCTCGCGAGCTCAAGATGGGCTATGAGATACGTCGTCGCGAGTCTACCCGCTAACAACCATTCACGGAGAAATACGTCCGTTCACGGATGCGCTGCCGCACGCATTTCGCAACTGCCACGGCATGACTATACCATAGCAAATATGAGAAGGATTCCACATAGTCCTCATACATTCGTGGGCACTGCAGGGCACCACGCCGGGTCGACTCCACTCAACAACGCTTCTAGGAAAGAAAGAGAGGAACACATGGCACTCGACCACAAGCAAGCTGCCAGGGAGATTCTCGAGGCCGTCGGCGGCCCTGGGAACATCGTCTCCGCTGCACACTGCGCCACCCGTCTGCGTCTCGTCGTCGCCGACGACTCCAAGGTTGACAAGGCCAAGGTGGACGACGCCGTGGGGGCGAAGGGTAGCTTCCAGGCCTCCGGTCAGCTGCAAGTCATCTATGGTACGGGTACCGTCAACAAGGTCTTCGACGAGTTCATCGCCCTCGCAGGCATCTCCGCTAGCACCAAGGACGAGACCAAGGCGGCAGCGGCAGCGAAGGCCAACCCGTTCCAGCGCGCCATCAAGGCGCTCGGCGACGTCTTCGTGCCCATCATCCCCGCCATCGTCGCCTCCGGCCTGCTCATGGGCCTCACCGAGGGCATCAACAACGCCGCAGGAGGTGCGCTCGACACCAACTCCTGGTACATCCTCATTCACACGTTCTCCAACGCCTCCTTCGTTTTCCTACAGATTCTCATCGGCTTCTCTGCCGCACGCGTCTTCGGTGGAAACGAGTTTCTCGGCGGCGTCATCGGCATGATCATGAACCATACCGCGCTCATCAACGCCTGGGCCATCCCCGGTGCCGTAGAGTCCTACGGCAACTCGGCGTACCAGGTCGTCGGCACTCAGAGTGCGGCTGACTGGCTGTCCTCGGTCACCGGCTCCGTCGTCAATGCCACCTCTGCCACGACCAGCGCGATCATCTCCGCTGGAGGCATTCCCCAGGTTCAGCTCTTCGGTTTCTACAACGTCACGCTCCAGGGCTACCAGGGCCACGTCATTCCCGTCGTCATTGCCGTGCTCATCATGTGCATGATCGAGAAGTGGCTGCACAGGCACGTACCTGACATGCTTGACCTCTTTGTCACCCCGCTCGTAACCGTACTTGTCACCGGCACCCTCACGCTCACCGTCATCGGCCCCGTCTTCGCTTGGTTCGAGAACCTTGTCATGCTGGGCTTCCAGTTCCTCCTCGCCATTCCGTTCGGCCTTGGCGGCGCGCTCGTCGGTGCCATCTACCCTGTGACCGTCGTCCTCGGCGTGCACCACATGTTCAACGCCCTCGAGGCGACCCTCCTCGCCAACACCGGCGTGGATGGCTTCAACCCGATCATCTCCTGCTGCAACGTCGCCCAGGGAGCAGCCTGCCTCGCCGTCTTCGTAAAGACAAAGTCCATGAGAACGAAGGAACTCGCGCTCCCGTCCGGCATCTCCGGCTGGCTCGGCATCACTGAGCCCGCCATCTACGGCGTCAACCTGCCCAACATGAAGCCCTTCATCGCCGCAATGATCGGCGCGGCGGTCGGCGGTGCGCTCGTCTCCATCCTCGGCGTCGTATCCATTGCCTACGGCATCACCGGCATCTTCGGCTTCCTGATCACCACCGGGAACACCCTTCAGTACGCCATCTGCATTCTCGTTGCCGCATCCATCGCCTTCGGCATCACCTGGACCATGTACAAGGATCCCAAGCCCGTCGCCACCCCCGACGCAGTCGCCGCCATCGCCTCTGGCGCCCAGGCCGCAGCCGACCAGAACACCGTCCTCGCAGAGACTGCCACCAGTGCCGCTGGCGACGCCGCCGTCACTGCCGCCGCCGTGAAGGGCGAGACCATCGTCGCCCCCATGGCCGGCGAGGTCATCCCGATGGAAGGCGTCGAGGACCCGCTGTTCGCCACCAAGGTCATGGGCGACGGCTGCGCCATCAGGCCCATCGATGGCAAGGTGTTCTCCCCCGCCAACGGCACCATCACCGTTCTCGCCGAAACCGGCCATGCCATCGGCCTGCTCACTGACAACGGCTGCGAGCTTCTTCTCCACATCGGCATCGACACCGTCAAACTCGAGGGCGAGCCCTTCGCCGCATACGTCGCGGTGGGCGACAAGGTCAGCGTAGGTCAGCTTCTCATGGACGTTGACCTTGGGCAGATCGAGAAGGCCAGGCTCTCCACGACCACGATGGTAATCGTCACCAACACCGATGCCTACACCAAGATTGCGTCAACCACGAATGCCACGGTCGCTGCGGGTGATAAGCTCATCAGCATCGAGTAGGCGCCTATCGTATCCCCCTCGCCAGAGGCGACGGTTTTGGCGGTCGCGCAAGCGGCCGCCGTCTTTCTTATCAGTCTGCGACGCCTTGGAGGCCCGCCCACATGACGATGCGCGATTCGTTCGACAAGAAGCACAACTGGCGCCTAAACTATCACCTGCAGGTCGCCACGGGTGACATGACGGACCCCAACGGTCTTTGCCAGCTCAGCGGGACCTACCACTTCTTCCACCAGCATCATCGCCTCTGGCCGAATCCCGGCCACGGCTGGGCGCACTGGGCGAGCGACGACCTCGTCACCTGGCGTTGGATGGGCACCCCAATCATGCCCGACTGCGAGCTTGATAGAAATGGATCGTACTCTGGGTCTGCCGTGGTCCGGGATGGAGAGATGTGGTGCTACTACACCGGTAACCAGTTCCTTCCCGGCGACCATGACTACGACTACTCCGGCCGTCTCGCCAACGAGATGCTCGTCCGCTCCGACGGCGAGCACTTTGGCGAGAAGCACCTCGTACTCGGCAACGAGGGATACCCCGCGTACTGCTCGTGCCACGTACGCGACCCTAAAGTCTGGGAACAGAATGGAGCCTGGCACATGCTTCTCGGCGCCCGCGTCAAAGGAGACCGCGGCGCGGTCCTGCTCTATAAGAGTCCCGACGGCCTCGACTGGAAGCTCGAGGGATCAGCCACCAACCGGGGTGATGCGGCCTTCGGATACATGTGGGAGTGTCCCAACGTGGCGCGCATCGACGGGAAGGAGTTTCTCCTCGTGTGCCCGCAGGGGGTGCCCAAGCGGCCCTTCTCGTTCGAGAACATCCACAATTCGGGGTACTTTCCCATAAAGGGGACGCTTGTCAACCTGCTCTCTCAGGACTCCGGCCTCATGGATGCAGCCGGGCCCTACCGATGCGTCGACGAGAGCGACTTCGTCGAGCTCGACTACGGCTTCGACTTCTATGCGCCGCAGGTCTTCGAGGACGAGGCGGGGCGAACCATCCTTGTCGGCTGGGCAAGCGTCCCGGACATCGAGACGCAGTACGACAACCCCACGCGAGAATGGGTCCACACGCTCACCGTCCCCCGCGAGCTCACGCTCAACAGTGCCGGACGCATCTGCCAGCGGCCTGTCACCGAGGTGGACTCCCTGCGCGACGAGAAGGTCAGGCTCACGGTCGAGGGCGCCCAAGGAGCCACGGGAACTGTGGGATCGTCTCCCTATGACACGTTCGACCTTGCGGGAGCGGTCGGCGAGACGTTCCCGGGGACCTGCGACCTCGTGCTCGAGGGCATCTCCGGCGAGGGGCGCGTGCTTCTCAACGCCGACCTCGAGCTTCTCTTCACCGACGGCTTCGTCGAGCTGTCATTTACTGGAATGGCCGGTGCCTATCGCACCGTCCGTCGTCTGCCGTTATCGGTGCTCTCCGCAGGCTGCGTGACGAACCTGCGTGTGCTCGTGGACACCTCTATCGTGGAGATCTTCGTCAACGACGGAGAGGTCACCATGACGACGCGCTGGTATCCGCAGGACACGGGCAGGTTGCGCATGACGTCTACGGTGCCCTGCGAGACTGCGACCGCCTGGAAGATGGGCGGCTACACCTTCGAGAACGAGGGCTAGGGACACAGGCGCGAATGCGCTCGTGCGGGACAAGCACGGCGAACGCGATTCCACGTGGCCAGTTCATAGAAGGCCCGCACTAGAAAAATTTGGAAAAGATACCTGTCACCTTTTCCAGTATCGTCTCCGTACCCCACGAGCTCAGGATGAGCTACGAGATACGTCGGCGCGAGTCCACACGCTAGCAACCTTCCCCAACCTTTTCCGATGCACGCCAAGGGCGCGGAACATGCCCGCGCTGTTTGGACGCTATCATAGGTGCACGTGCGCGGGCACCACGGGAGGAGCATCCGGACATGAATCGCGATTACATCACCCGTCACAGCGAGAACCTCGGCCGTGATATGAACGTCATCGTCTACGGCAACGCGGGCTATCCCATGATCGCGTTTCCGACGCAGGACTCTCCCTGCACGAACTACGAGGACTTCGGCATGGTCGACAACCTCGCCGACTACATCGAGCAGGGCCGCATACAGCTCGTCTGCGTGGACTCCGTCGACAAGGACAGCTGGTCGAAGCTGGGCGGTGACAAGCTCTGGCGTGCCGACGTGCAGGAGGCCTACTACCACTACGTCTGCGACGAGCTCGTCCCCTTCGTGCACGAAGTCAACCACTCCGACCTGCGTCCCCTCACCACGGGCTGCAGCATGGGTGCCACGCATGCCGTGATTGTCTCGCTACGTCGTCCTGACCTCTTCGAGGGATGCATCGCGCTCTCAGGCGTGTACGATGCCTCGTACTTCTTCGGCGACTGGATGAACGGCACGCTGTATGCCAACTCGCCCGTGCACTTTCTTCCCAACATGTCCCCCAGCCATCCCTACGTGGACCTCTACAACAAGCGCACGCTGATCATATGCGTAGGGCAAGGTGCATGGGAGGATGAGGGCATACGCGACGCGCACATCCTCGACGATGCCTTCCGCCGCCTTGGCGTTCATGCCTGGTGCGACTTCTGGGGCTACGACGTGAATCACGACTGGCCATGGTGGAAGAAGCAGATCCGCTACTTTCTCCCCATCGTGCTGGGGGATGCCGCCGAGCAGGAGGAATAGCCATGAACTTCGTCTTCGTCTCTCCACAGTTCCCAGAGACCTACTGGAACTTCTGTGCTGCGTTGCACCGCAACGGCGTAAACGTGCTTGGCGTAGGTGACACTCCCTACAATGCCATCTCGTACCAGCTCAGAAGCGTGCTCACCGAGTACTACTACGTAAACTCGCTCGAGGACTACGACAAGGTCTTTCGCGCCGTCGCCTTTTTCTCGTACAAGTACGGCAAGGTAGACTGGATCGAGTCGAACAACGAGTACTGGCTCTCCCTCGACGCGCGCCTGCGTGATGACTTCCACGTCTCCACGGGTGTCGGCGCAGCTCAGATGGGTGAGTGGCAGAGCAAGGCCGCCATGAAACCGCTCTATGCCGACGCGGGCGTACCCTCCGCTCGTCAGATAAAGGTCACCTCCATCGAGGCTGCGCGCAACTTCGCCCGTGAGGTGGGCTACCCGGTCTTCGCGAAGCCCGAATACGGCATGGGTGCCGGCGGGACGGCCAAGATCGACGACAAGACGCAGCTCAATGACTTCTTTGAGGTCGTTCCTGCAAACGAGCCCTACGCTCTCGAAGAGTTCGTTCCTTCGAGCGGCATTGCGGCGTATGATGCCATCCTCGACTCCAAGGGAGACCCCCTCTTTGAAAACCAGGAGGAGTTCCCACCCTCCATGTCGGAGCTCGTGCACAAGCAGCTCGACCTCGCCTACTGGTCGCGTCCCACCATAGACCCCAAGCTCCAACGTCTGGGCCGTGCCGTCGCCAAGAGCTTCGGCCTCAGGAGTCGCTTCGTCCACATGGAGTTCTTCCGTCTGGCCGATGACAAGCCTGGTCTGGGCATCAAGGGAGACTACGTGGGTCTCGAGGTCAACTGCCGCCCGACGGGCGGCTATTCCCCTGACATGATGAACTTCGCGCACTCGACCGACGTGTACCAAATCTGGGCGAACATGGTCACGACGGACCATCGCGGCATCCCCGAAAGCGGCGACCTCTTCTGGTGCGTCTATGCAGGCAGGCGGGACGTACACGATTACACCCACTCCCACCAGGAGATTCTCGACACGTGGGGTAGCCGCGTCGTCATGCAGTGGCGCGTGCCTCGCGCGCTCTCCGATGACATGGGCAACCAGATGTACACGGCCCGCGTGCGCACCGAGGACGAGCTGCACGAGTTCGTACGCTTCGTACAGGAGCAGAGATAGAGGCATTCATGGCGCTCACCGCACAGGACAGGCATCCCTCCAGATATGTCAACGTACCGTCAGAGAGGGTGACGACCGATTTTCTGCATCGCTATCACCTCGTCATCGGGCTCTGCATCGGAGGAGTCATCGTGACCGGCATCGTGGCCGCAGCGCTCACCACCAGCCTTGTCACGTTCTTTCTCGCCTTCGCGGGCATGTTCCTCCTGGTTGCCATCGCCGAGGTCCTCCTGATCAGGAAGACATGGATGGAAGTCCTCCAGGTGCTTTCACACGATTGCGACCCTCAGAAGCTTCTGGAGGTCATCACCCCGCTTCTCGACAGATTCAGATTTCGGGCCCAGACCATGACCATGCTCGAAACCTGGTACGCCACATGCAGCGTCCTGCTGGGCTACCCCGACGTCGGCCTCGCCTGGGCCGAGAGGGCGAGTCGGCGCAACCCGAAAGACACCTTCTGGATCTCCATCCTGGACGTGAGGGCATCGGCCTTCCATACGCTGGGGGACGGTGCGTCGCTTCAGAGCACCCGTGCCCAGCTCGAGAAGCTCTTGGAGAACAACTCGTCGAGAACCGCCGTTGCCCGCATCGCGAGGCTCTCGCTCGACGCCGCCGAGGAGTCCCTCGCCGAGATGCGCGGCGACTGGGTGAGCGCCTACCAGAGGATCGGCGCCATCGACGCGCTCATCGACAGACCGCAGCAGGAGGTCGCGAACACCTTCCGCAAGGCTCGCGTCGCTGCGGCGCAGGGCCATGTCGCCGAGGCGACCCCGCTCTATCAGTTCGTGGCGACAAACGGCGGAACCTGCGCCTGTCGTGATGAGGCTCAGCGATGGCTCGACGCCAACGGATGCGCCCTCGTTCAGGATTCCCAGTAGGAGACGAACGCACAGGCAGACAGGATTGGAGAGCGCATGGAGCGCGAGGGGCACGATCTCATCGCCTTCGACATGGACGGCACGTTGCTCACGAGCGAGAAGGTCCTCTTGTCCGCAACCCTTGCGGCGATCTCTACGGCCACCGCACGCGGCGCCCGCGTCGTCGTTGCCAGCGGACGCAGCCTCGTCCAGCTGAGCGACTACCAACCCCAGCTCATGGGGGCAGGCATCCGCTACGCCATAACCTGCAACGGCGGGCTCGTCTACGACGCCCAGCTCTCGCACGTCATTGCCAAGACGAGCTTCACGTCTCGTCAGGTGACATCGATCGTGGAGGCATTCCGTCCCGAGGGCGACCTGGTGATGCCCGAGGCCTCCGGCAACGGAACCTTCGCCGTCAACGAGCACCAGATTCCGCACATGGCCCGCTATGGCATGGCGGACTATCGGCCCATGTTCGAGCGTCTTGCCGAACGCGTCACCGACATGCCCGCCTTCATGCTCGAGGGTGGCGCCTGCTTCGAGAAGGTCAGCCTGCACTCCTCCGACCTCGATGCGCTCACCCGCATCAGTCATCGCCTCGAGGGAGCTGGACTCGAGACGTCGGTCTCAGAGGTCTGGAGCATCGAGATAACCCCGCAAGGCGTGAGCAAGGGCACGGGCCTGCGGGCACTCGCCGCAGCGCTCGGAATCGATCTCGAGCGCACGGTCGGCGTCGGTGACGGTGGCAACGACATGACCCTCGTCGAGATGGCAGGCACCGGCGTGGCCATGGGCAACGCCACCGACGAGCTCAAGGCCGCATCCGACTTCGTGGTATGCGACAACGACCACGACGGCTGCGCGGAGGCGGTTCTTCGCTTCATGGCATAGCCGTGGTGGGACTAGAATATGAGGGTCTGCTCAACCACGCTGGGAAGTACGCCATGCAGGGAACCTACGGATCGTCCCTCTATTGTCCCACCGTCATCATGTGGCTTCTCATCCTCCTGGCAATCACGCTTGCCTACGTCATCGCTGACGGCTGGATGAGGTCGCACGTGGACGGAGGGCATGGCATGGCCATGGCGCTTCGACGCGTCAGGCCGTCGACGGCTCTCTGGGTGCTTCCCTTCGTAGGTGCGCTCGTGTTTCTCGACGTTTGGTGCGCGCGTGGCCTCTATTCCGGCGGACAGGGCGACGTCTCGAACTCCTGCATGGCGATATTCGCAGCGGCTGCGCTCACGCTCCCCCGCAACCGAGTCGCCGAGGCCTGCGCGCGCTGGTCCACGAACGACGGCGGCAGGCACCGGGAAAAGGCCGAGGTTCGTCGCGGGGCGCGAGCCCTGCACATGCTGGCGACCGTCGTGCTGCTCGCCCTCTGCACGGAATTCGCTCGTCTCGCCGTGGAGGTGCCCTGGAACGCGAGCTACCGCACCATTGCCCTTCGCTACGTGACCATCGAGGCCGTGATCATCGCCCTCGTCCTTCTCGCCCTCTACTTCGCGGGACAGCAGCACGGGGTTGGGGTCGCCGTGGGCGTGGTGGCCATGCTCGTCATAGGCATCGCAAACTACTTCGTGTTCCTGTTCAAGGACGCGGCCATCACCCCAGCCGACCTCATGGCGCTGGGCACGGCGGCCGAGGTGAGCAGCTCCTACGTCTACGTGATCGGCTCGGCCGTGGTCCAGGCGATCGCCTACGCGTGCATCGGCATCACCTGCGCCGCGTACATCCTCCCCGTGGCACCCGCCAGCAGCGACGCCCCCATCCTGCACCGACGCCCGGTCCGCTGCGCCGCCGCAGCCGCACTCTGCCTGATCGCGCTCGGCTGCTTCGTGACCATCCCGCAGTATGGCAGCGACTTCGGCGTGTACCTCAACCATTGGGATGCCATGCGCTCATCGTCCGTCCAAGGCTTCTGGCCCTGCTTCGTCAAGGAGCTCCAGGCGCTCAAGGTCCCCGTCCCCGAAGGCTACACCAAGGAGGCCGCCGAGGAGGCCGAGGACGACCTCGTCGAGGAGTACGACGCGAGTACGGGCGACTCCCGTACCGAGGCCGAAGCCCAGTTCAGCGAGACGCAGCCCTCCGTCATCGTCATCATGAACGAGTCGTACGCGGACCTCTCCGTCTACCAGGACATCGCGGACGCGGGCTATGCGGGGACGGAGTACGTCAACACGGGACTCACCGACGCCCTCGCAAAGGGCGACTGCTACGTGTCCATCTTTGGTGGTGGTACCTGCAACACCGAGTTCGAGGTGCTCACCGGCGTGAACCTCCATTACATCGGCGAGTACAAGTACCCCTACACGCAGGTGAGCTTCTCCAACGTGGAGTGCATGCCGCGCATCTTCAAGAGCCTGGGCTACGACACCACCGCCATCCACCCCAACCTAGGCAGCAACTGGAACCGCTCCACGGTCTACGACCAGATGGGCTTCGACACCTTCTACGACATCGATGCATTCAAGGACGCCGAGACCTATCACGGTGACGTGAGCGACGCCGCTACCTACGACAAGACCCTCGCGGTCCTTGAGGGCTCCGACGACCCGCAGTTCGTGCTTGACGTCACCATGCAGAACCACAGCCCCTACACCACGGGGACCATACCCGTCAAGGATCGCACGCACTACTCGACCACGAACTCCGCAAGTACAAGCGACTCGCAACTCAACGAGTACATCGACTGCATCAACGAGTCGGACGAGGCGCTCGAGGAGTTCATCGACGAGCTCCGCGATATTGACCGTCCCGTGGTGGTGCTCTTCTTTGGCGACCACCAGCCCTCGCTCGCAAGCGAGTACAACGATGCGAGCAACACTGACGACTCGGACGTGGTACATGCGGAGCGACAGTTCCACACCGAGTACTTCATCTGGGCGAACTACGATGTGGCCGGCAACAGCCAGACCTCCGAGGTGCGCGATGAGTCCGCCTCGGCCCTAGGAGACGTGCTCATGGACCTTGTCGGCGCCCCCCTGACCGACTTCCAGAAGGCGACCCTCGCCTCACGCGCCACGATGCCCATCCTCAACGTCGACGGATATCAGGATGCAAGCGGCACGTGGAACGCGTTTGACGCGAACGGCAACGCCACGGGCACCACCGCCAAGACCGAGAGCCTGCTCGCCTATGTGACCTATCTCGAATATGGCAGCGTGGTGAACTAGGCTCATGTCATCTCGTACCTCATAACCAGGCTTTCCTCTTAATGCTATACTCTGTGTGTCATTAAAGAGAGAAGGTTCACATGAACATCTATGAAGCCATGGAACACCGTCGCAGCCGCTACGCACTGGACACAAACACCATCGTGAGCGACAAACGCATCGAGGAGATCGTGGGAGAGTGCCTCGTTCAGACCCCCTCCGCCTTCAACAGCCAGACCGCACGCGTGGTCGCACTCTTTGGAGAAAGCCACGCCAAGCTTTGGTCGATCGTGCTCGAGACGCTACGCGCGAGGGTGCCCGCCGACAGGTTTTCCACCACCGAGACCAAGATCGCGAGTTTTGCCGCCGCACATGCCACCCTGCTCTTCTTCGAGGAGACCGATACGGTGCGTGCACTCCAGGAGCAGTTCCCCGCCTATGCCGACAACTTCCCCATATGGTCGCAGCAGGCCTCGGGCATGGTGCAGATCAACGTCTGGACGGCACTCTCCGCCGAGGGACTGGGAGTGAACCTGCAGCATTACAACCCCATCATCGATGACGAGGTCGCCCGCACGTTCGACGTACCCACCAGCTGGAAGCTCATGAGCCAGATGGTGGTCGGCAACCCCATCTCCGAGCCGGACCCGATTACCAAGAAGCCTGTGAGCGAGCGGCTGGTCGTGAGGGGGTAATCGCTCGCTCGGGCAACCAGGTTCTCATGACGGGCGGGCCCTACCGCACGAAGAGCAACTCGTGCGTAGGCTCCTGAGCCATGTGCACGATGGAGAGCGTCAACGTTGACGTGTCCTTCCTTGGACGCGACGGATACCTCGTAAGAATCCAACCCGAATGGCATCGCCGGCGTTTCTGGGAAGATTCGTCCCTTTCGAGGAAGCCACCTTCCACAAGACACGGAACATTCAGAAATGGAATGGCATCCCTACTGCTCCTATCATAAAAGCTGAGGAGGAGCATCATGGATGACAGGGTTGCCCAGCTCGTGAACTACATCGATGCGCGTGGCTCCGTTCCTTCTTCGAGACTTGCGAAGGAGTTTGGCGTAAGCGAGCGCACGATTCGCTCGTATGTCAATCGCGCAAATATGACCATGGGCGACGCCGCCCATGTGTCGGCAAAGCGCGGCCATGGCTACGAGCTCGTCATCAGCAATCAGAAGCTCTTCGATAGGCTCATGCACGCCAACGGTGCCTCACGGGAAAACGTGATGCCACAGACGCCCAAAGGACGCGAGCTCTACCTTCTCAACGACCTCCTCAACCGCAGCGACTGGATAACCCTTGATGCGCTTTCAGACGTTCTGTACGTCTCCCATAAGACCATCTCGGGAGACATCAAGTACGTGGAGGAGGTTCTTGGAAGGTTCGACCTCTCTCTGGCACGCCGACCCCACTATGGAATCCGCGTCGTGGGAAGGGAGGTCGACCGACGTCTTTGCCTGGCGAGCCTCGTCATCAATGGCGAGAACGGAATATCGCAGACGGGCGCACGTCCCGATGACGCCATAGTGGCCGAGGTCTCCCATTGCATCGAAGAGGTCCTCCAGGGAGAGGACGTGGTGCTGGACACGATCGCCCGACAGAGTCTCGTAGTGCACGTCGTTATCGCAATAAAGAGAATTCGCCAGGACTGCTACATCCCCATGCCGTCTGACTCTCTCGACGAGGTTCGCAAGACACGCGAGTTCGTCATAGCGGAGCATCTCGCAGACATCATCTCCGAGAGGTTTGGCATACTCTTCCCACGACAGGAGATCGCCTACATCGCAATTCATCTCGCCTCAAAAGAGACTCTCGACGGTACCGATACCGAAGGAAGCATCGTCATTTCCAATGACGTGTGGCAAACCGTCACCGAGATGCTCGACTCGGTTTGGGAAGGATTTCGCTTCGACTTCAGAAACGATCTCGAGCTTCGCATGAATCTGGCTCGACACATCGTGCCGCTCTCCGTGCGCCTGCACTATCGCATCCCCGTAAAGAATCCCCTGCTCGCAGATATAAAGCATAGCTTCCCCTTGGCATACCTCATGGCAATCGACTCGTCTGGCGTCCTTGTCAGAAAGTATGGTTCGTCGTTGTCGGAAGAGGAGACGGGCTATGTCGCTCTCGCGTTTGCGCTTGCGCTCGAGAGACAGCAGACCGGCCTCCCCAAGAAGAACGTTCTCATCGTCTGCTCGCTAGGGGTGGGAACGGCAAGGCTGCTGTCTGCAAAAATATGGAAAGAGTTTGGTCCTTACGTAAGCAATGTCGATACCTGCGACGCCACGGATCTCGACAAGATGGATTTCACGAACATCGATTACATCTTCTCGACCGTTCCGATAGGCACTGCCCTTCCGGTTCCCGTCTGCCAAGCCGACCTCCTTCTTGAGGACATCGGCACAGAGAACATTCGGCGCATCCTGCGTCGAAAGGGAAGGAATCGCGGGTTCGAGTCCTGCTTCTTCGAGGATCTCTTCTTCTCTCATATGACGTTTTCGACAAGCGCTGAGGTCATCACCTTTCTCTGCAACGCCCTTGAGGCCCATGAGAAAATGTCGCCGCGCTTTTCCGAACTCGTCCAGGAGAGGGAGGGACTCGCAAGGACGGCGTTCGGCAATGGTGTCGCCTTCCCTCACCCGGCCCACCCCGTAGGAGAGCGCACCGTAGTTGCGATCTGCCTGCTCGATAAGCCCGTTGACTGGGATGGCATACCCGTACGCGCGGTCTTTCTCTTCTCGATCACAAAGGATGGGGGCAAGGCGGTCAGGGAGTTCGATCGCGGCATGGCTTCGCTGCTCATGAACGAGAGCGCCATCTTCGACCTCCTTGCAGACCAGAGGTTCGCAACGCTTCTCGACCTGCTTGAGGGCATCGGGAACCCCACGGATGACGACGACCGATGTACGTCAACCCCAGGTGCCTTTCCTGGCACGTAGCAAAGCGGCACGGTACACAACAAGGTTTCAAGATCGAGGGGAATCCACGGATCCCCCTGGAGGGTATTGTCGCGTTTCACTGGTAGAGAAGTATATGAAGGGAGCCCATCGAATGGACGAAGGCGAAGCCGAGGCGATCGTTCTCAACCTCATAGTACACGGGGGTGACGCAAAGAGCTTTGCGATCGAGGCCATCGAGGCCGCTCGCAGAGGTGAGTTCAATCATGCGGACGACCTTATGAAACAGAGCAACGACGCTCTCAACGAGGCGCACGAATTCCAGACGAAGCAGATCAGGAAGGAGGTCGCAGGAGACGTACACGAGCCGATGACGATGCTCATGGTCCATGGCCAGGACCACCTCATGAACGCAATCACCGTCCATGACCTTGCGCAACAGATCGTCGACCTATGCAAACAGCTGGTCAAGTCAGCGTCGGAGGAGAGCCAGACCATGAGCGCAAGACACGAGGGGTAGTCAGGAGACCCCTGGAAAGGAAGGATGACATGAAGAAGATTGACTTGTTCTGCAGTGCAGGCATGTCCACGAGCATGCTTGCGAAGAAGATGCAGGAGGTCGCCGATGCCCACGGCATTCCGGTAAGGGTCGAGGCCTTCTCATCAAACGAGATTGACAACCTCGTAGAGGGCGACACGCCTGACTGCATTCTGCTCGGTCCTCAAGTTAGATTTATGTTTGATGGTGTCAACGAGAAGTACGGCACACGCATCCCCGTGGGCGTCATCAACTCCGAGGACTACGGGGCCCTCAATGGTGAGCGCGTGCTCAAAGCGGCGATTGTATTGATCAAGAAGGGATCGACGAACGAGAAGGACGCGTAGCGCGCCCTCGACAGGTACACCAAAGGAGACTGGAGCTGATCATCTTGAAGACAATGGACAAGCTTGAGAACAAGCTGATGCCACTTGCATCAGCCGTCGGAAAAAACAAATACCTGCTTACGTTACGTGATTCGTTCGCGATGATCATGCCACTGCTGATCATCGGATCGATGTTCACGCTTGTGGCGAACTTTCCCATCCCGGCCTGGATCGCCTTCCTCAAGGCTACGACCATAGGCGACTACACGCTGTCCGCACTCATCGCCATCCCCGCAAGCTGCACCGTATCGATGATGGCCCTCTTCATCGCATTCAACATCGGCTACAACTTTGCCGAGCACATCGGTATCAAGGACCGTGTGTCCGCTGGCATCGTCTCCCTGGCGAGCTGGCTCATCCTCATGCCCCAGTTTACCGAGTACACCCCCGATGGCTCGACTGAGGTCTATCGCGTCGCGAGTCTACCTTTGGGTTGGATTGGCGCAAAGGGCGTCTTCATAGCCATCGTCGTGGGCTTCCTGTCAGTGAAGCTGTTCAGGCTCGTCATCGAGAAAGACTGGACCATCAAGATGCCCGAGGGCGTCCCACCCACCGTCTCGCGCGCTTTCTCGGCCCTCATTCCCATGGCGGTTACGTTCGGTGCCATTTGGCTTATCTGCGTCCTATTTGTGCTTACGCCTTGGGACAACGCCTTCGCGTTCGTCTATTCGCTGCTCCAAGCTCCGCTCACGTCCCTGGGGGGAACGGTGTGGGCTCAGACGATCATCTATCTGTTCGCACACCTGCTCTGGTTCTTTGGCATCCATGGTACCAACATCACCGATTCCGTCTATATGCCCATCCTGACCTCGCTCTCCGCTGAGAACCAGGCAGCGCTCGCGGCGGGTCTGCCACTGCCTAACATCATCAACTATCAGTTCGAGACCCTCTTTGCCACGTTTGGTGGTGCCGGCTCGACCCTGTCGCTGCTTATTGCGGCCGTTCTCGCGTGCCACTCCGAGCGCATCAAGGAACTTGCGAAGCTTTCTCTCGGCCCCTGCATCTTCGAAATCAACGAGCCTGTCATCTTCGGTCTCCCCATCGTGCTTAACCCGATCATGTTCATCCCGTTCCTGCTCGTCCCAACCATCAACATCCTCACAACGTATGGCGTCATGGCAGCAGGGATAGTCCCCCTGTGCAATGGCGTCATGCTTCCCTGGACAACGCCACCCATCATCTCTGGCTTCCTCGTGAGCGGCTGGCAGGGAGCCGTCTGGCAGGTGATCCTCATTGCCATCGGCACGCTTGTGTACATGCCTTTCATCAAGACGCTCGACAAGCAGTACCTCGAGGAGGAGGCTTCCTTCTCCAAGGGCTCCGATATGGACCTGGATTCCATCGACCTCGACTCGGTTGCCCTCTAGGTTTCACGCAACCAACCTTGTGAGACCACACACCTCTCCCTCGACGCCGGCAGGACAGCCGCCCTGCCGGCGCTTGCCCTTGGAAGGAGCTAGCATGCATCATCTTGGAATATCGATCTACCCCGAGCATTCGACACCCGAAGCCGATGAGGCTTACATGGAGCTCGCGTCAAGGCATGGCTTCGACCGCATCTTCACCTGTCTGCTTTCGGTGAAAAGAACGAGGGAGGAGACGCTCGAGGAGTTCGGACGCTTCATGAGGATCGCTCATCACCATGGCTTCGGCGTCACCGTCGACACCAATCCGGAAGTGTTCGAACACCTGGGAGCCACGGCGTTCGACCTCAAACCCTTTGTTGACATGGGCGTCGACACCATTCGCCTCGACGGACACCTAGGCGATTATGGTGACATCGCAATAACCAGGAACCCCTATCACATCTCCGTACAGTTCAATGCAAGTTCGAACATCGCTCTTGACCTTCTCATCGAACGTGGTGCCGATGCGCAGAACATGTGCGTATGCCACAACTTCTATCCCGAGAAGTTCACGGGCCTTGGCGAGGAACGCTTTACGGAGCTCTCGAGGAAGTATCGAGGCATGGGTCTGCGCACTGCAGCCTTCGTCTCGAGCCGTCAACCGGATACGTTCGGACCTTGGGATGTATTTGATGGCCTTCCCACCTGCGAGGATGACAGGTCACGCCCCATTGATCTCCAGGCACGTCATCTACTTGCATCCGGGCTTGTCGATGACATCCTGATAGGTAACTGCTTCGCCTCCGAAGACGAGCTCGCCGCCCTTGAAGAAATCGATCGAACACGTACGACCATGCGGATATGCATGTCTCCTGAGACGTCAGCAATCGAAGAGGATGACCTCTTTGGCTTTAGTCACTTCACGAGGACCGATGCCTCCGACTATTTTCTTCGGTCTTCCCTTCCGAGGGAAAGCTACCGTAGCGCCTCTATTCCACCGCGCGAGGCAGGCGGCATCATTCACCGTGGCGACGTCATGGTAGTCAATGACAATCTCGAGCACTATCGCGGAGAGGTCGAGGTCGCCCTCAGGGATTTCCCGGACGACGGGACACGCAACATCGTCGCTCGAGTACTGCCGGATGAGCTCTTCCTTCTCGGTTATATCAAGCCTGAGTATCCCTTTGGTTTCATCCGATCATAGGCGCAGATGATAGAAAGCGGACAACATTTCGGGTAATCGGACGGAAACCAAAGTCACCAGAGGTTTCCGTCCGAGTCTTTTGATGGCTAGAAAGGAGTTGGAACCGGTTCTCTTCGTCTGCCATCATCGTGTCCCTACCGCATGCAAAGGAACGACCTCGTGGGTCATGCCTCAGCTCATACGACGTCCCTGAGGTTATCCCGGGCATCCGGGCTGTTCTCGAGCACCATCCCAACCGTCTTGCATCTCTCCAGATCGTCGCAGTCGCCGCAGGTGTCGAGACCCTTTCCCATCGCACACTTTCTGATCTCGCACATGCTGTCGCAATAGAACGTCTTCACACCGTCGGCACGGCACCCCATGCAGTTGATCATGTCCTTCGTGATTGGCACGTGGTTCATCTCGCTCCAGAGCCGCGCCGTCCTTTCCCGAAGAGCATCGTCATCATTGACCGTGGCGATGCGTGCGTCGCACTTCTCGCAGTCCAGCCCGCAGTAGCCAATCAGTTCTCTCATGGGTGATCTCCTCCATCTCGAATGACGGGAGCGAGCCGTCGCCGTCGCCAAAGGTCCATCCGCTGCCTGAATTGTGCCAGAACGTCACCTACCCCGAGACGTCCGGGAGTCGAACGGTCTCAGGAAGCCAGGTCTGCAAAGACCATGGCGAGCGGTATCTTGCCCGTCTCGTCCTGCTAGATGTCATACGCCAAGACGTTGTTTACAGATTAGAGAGTGACAGACATGAGGGACTCCCTCCAAGCTGTGGATTGTCCAGACCTGCAGCTGGAAGGAACCCCACATGTCCCAACATCCTAACGCACGGCTCGGCCACCCGGCAGACGGCCCACAAGTGGCTCTAGCGCAGGCGCGGCGGTCTGTCAATGGAAGATGCTACACTCTCAGCTAATCCGCTCGTCGACGAGGACGCCCGGCGAGAACCGCGACCTGGTAGCAAGGACGAGACTTGCGCTACACTGCGACCCGCTGGTGCTCGCGGCCGTGATTGGCGTGCCCGCTAGGACCTGCTCGAGGATTTTCTCGGAGGCCGACGTCCCGCCCTGTCCGCGTAGAACCCGATGGGAGGCAGACTCAGATCCCATGGACCGGTGACGCGAGTGCGCTACGAGCGAGAGTGGCCCGGCGACCTCATGTACGTCACGATCGACGACCGCATCCGCATACGATACCCAGAGAAGCTCGGCGACGAGAGAGAGGACCTGCACCGCCATCGTGCTGTGCACCGCGGCATCCTACGCCTCGCTGGGCGTCACCGTCCGGGAGGCCGTGACCGACGATAGGCCCGGCTACAGGTCCTCGGCCTTCGCCGAGGCCATCGGCTCGATCGGTACGTCCCACGTATTCACCAGGCCCCATGGTCTCTGGCAGAACGGCAAGGCGGAGCGCACGGACCGGACGCTGGCGCGGGAGTGGGCTTACGCATGGCCCTACGAGACGAACACCGAGAGACCCACGAGGCCCTTCTCGGAGTCCTGGACCACCACGATTGCGACAGGCCGCACAGTGCCTGCAAAGACCTTCCCGCCGATGTCACGTGTGCACGACGTCTTGGCCAACAACAGCTGGCCGGCCGATGTACAGAGCAGTCCTCATACCACTCTCCCATCGGAAAGGGCAACAGAGCATGTTCCGGGCTCTGTATAATCACTGGGAAAATCAGTTGACAAAGCCATAGGGACATCCCCCGGTCATGGCAAACCCATGACCGGGGGATAAATTCCTACTTTCTACTGTATAGATGGCGTATGGCGCCGGCCGCGCCGAGGGCGATGGCTGCGGCCAGGATGAACCAGCCGATGCCGTCGAGGCTCGTGTCGCCGGTGTCGGGTGGGGTGCCATTGCCGGTCGTGATGGACGGGATCTGGATATCGGCCACCTTGCCGAGCGAGAGCACGCCGTCAGACATGTTGGCGCTCCCATCATGCAGCGAGATGTCGATGGAATCGACCGTCTGGTAGCCGTCGGGGGCCGTCGTCTCCTTGAGCACGTAGTCACCGTAGGAGACGCCCGAGATGGCGAGCGTGCCGTCATCGCCCGTAGTGGCCGAAAGCGGCTGGCCGTCAGGGCCGAGAACGGGGTTGCCGTCCTGGCCGTACAGCGTGAACGTCGCGCCGGCGAGCGGGCTGCCCGTGACCGAGTCGACCTTGGTGAGGGTGATCGAGCCCACCTTTAGCGCGTCGGAGATGGCGACGGAGGCGTCACGCCCGCCCGCGACATTGGAGAGGGTCACCGCGCAGTCGGCCGCCAGGGCGTAGTCCCCCGGCGCCTTCGACTCGTGGAGGGTGTAGGTCGTCTCGCCGGCGGGCTTCAGCGGGAGTTTGGCGAACGAGATGTTGCCCGTGTCGTCGGTCGTGGCCGTCTGCGCCACCTCACCCGTGGCGTCGACGAGCTGGAACTCGGCGCCGGCAAGGGGCGCCCCTGTCTCGTCGGTCTTGGTGAGGGCGATGCTGCCGTACGGGACGTCAACCTGGTTGGAGAGCGCGAAGCTGTGCGCCTGTCCCTCCGTGGTGACGTCAGCGTTCGTGTCGTTGAGCGTGAAGGTCACGTCATTGACCGCGAAATAGACGCCATCGTCAGGGGTCTTGGACTCGTGGAGGGTGTACGGCGAGTCGGAGTAGGGGACGTCCGCGAACGTCACAATCCCGTCCGCGCTGGATGTGGCCGTCGCGGAGAAGCCGCCGTCCGCACGGGTCAGCGTGAACTCGGCGCCTGCGAGCGGCGTTGCCCCGTCGGTCTTGGTGAAGCTGACAGCTCCCGTGGAGAGATTATCAGAGATATTGCCGAGGCCAATCGTGCCACCGACGATCGCCGTGTTGCTGTCGCGCAGCGAGATCGGGATGTCGGGGCAGACCTCGTGATTGTGAGCGGGCGTCGTCTCCCTGAGCACATAGTCGCCGTAGGGGACGTTATCCAGCTCGATGACGCCCGAAGCGTTGGACGTGGCGGTTATCGGACCTGAGGCGTTGGAGATGACGTTGGTGCCCGTGGAGTCGTAAAGCGTGAACACGGCCCCCTCCAGCGCGTCGCCCGACGCGGAGTCGACCTTGGTGAGCTTGATCGTCCCCGACTCCTTGACGTCGGTGACGCTGGCGGTGAGCTGGCGTCCCGCCGCGGTCTGGTCGGCCGAGATCGTGAACGGGCTATCGGGAAGGGCCTGATAGTCCGTCGGCGTCGACACTTCGTGCAGGGTATAGCTGCCCAGCGGCAGGTCGGCGAAGACGGCCTTGCCGTCCGCATCGGTTGTCTGGGTGGCTACGACCTGGCTCGTGGTGCTGTCGATCACCTGGAAGGTGATGCCGGACATCGCGGCCGTCGGGCCGCCCTCATACTCCGCGCTGCGCTTGGTCAGGGTCAGACTGCCCTGCGCGGTATCCTGCTGGTTGCCCAGGTCGAGCGTGTTGGTGGTGCCATCGGTTGTGATCATCGTGTTCGAGTCATGGAGCGACACGCTGATCGTGAGCGGGACATAGCCGACGGGCGCGCCCGTCTCCTTAATCAGGTAGTCGCCGTAGGGAACGCCGGTGAACGTGACCTTCCCGTCGGCGTCGCTCGTCTGGGCGGCGAAGCCCGAGATGGGATTCCCGCTCGCGTCGCACAGCGTGAACTCCGCGCCAGAGAGGGGCGCTCCGCCATCTCCCAGCTTCGTGAACGTGATGGTGCCGGCCTTCAGCGTGTTCGCGAACGCCGGGAGAGTGGCGATGGGGTCACCCGACGCCGTCCAGTTCCCTTGGCTGTCGACCGTGTAGAGCTGGATCTGCTTGGTTGCCTTGCTGATCATGAAGTAGTCGACCGTGTTGGACTTGATATAGTCAGCCGGCGCCGAGAGCTCGGCGATGGAGTACTTCGTCGCGTAGTTGATGTGCCCGAAGGTGGCATTGCCCGACGCGTCCGTCGCGCTCGAGATGCGGACGAGATTGCCGTACTGGTCATAGAGGCCGAAGATCGCGCCCGCGAGGGGAGTGCCCGTCGAGGTGACCTTCGTGACCGTCACATTGGCGGTCGTACCATAGGCCGTCCCGTCCGAGGAGGAGAAGACTGTGCTGACGCCTCCGCTCGAACTTGTCTCACTCGTCGTGGAGCCGTTGAGATCGATCTGGTTGCTGAACGACTTTTGGCCGGCATAGGCGAGATCGATCGTCGTGCGGAAGACGATGAGACATGGCGCACCATCGCCGACGCCCTCCGGCAGCGTGAGCACGAACTTCCGCGTCTCCGCGTCGTAGGACACGTTGTCCTTCGCAAGCGTGGCCGGCGTGCCGGCCACGGAGATGTTCCCGTCGCTGTCATGCATCAAGGTCGGCGACAGGCTACCGTCCGACGCGATGGTCTGGGGATAGACCGCGATCGACGAGGTGTCAAGCTCGAGGCCCTCGGCCAGCGTATCCGTCAGCGTCACGTCCTGCAGGGAGATGCCGTTTTGGTTAACCTCCACCGACCAGTCAATATATGCCTTCCCGCCCGTGTAGGATCCCGTCTTGCCCACCACGGTGTTGTTGATGCCCACGGTCGCCGACGACGTCGCCGGGGTGGGGCTCTCCGTGCTGGTCAGGTTCGCAACGTTCGTGATGTTCTTGACGCCGTTCTTGGAGAAGTAGCTGTCATAGTCGCTGCCGGTCTTGTTCAGCTTCATCTTGAACGTGATCGTCTTGGTGCGCGATGAGGTGTCCGAGCCGTTGAGGTCGCCGAGGTTGATCGTGAGGAGCTTCGTCGAGGTATCGTAATAGTATGTCCCGACGTCCGGCGAGCTCGAGCTGGATGCGGCGATGGTCGTCCCGTCGACCTGGATGGTGCCCGTCTCGAGGTCGAAGTCATCGAGGCCATTGCCCGTGAGCGAGTCAGCAAGCACGACGTTCGTGAGGGGAACCTTGGTCGTGTTGGCGGAGATCGCCCACGTGAGCTCGTGGGTTGTGTAGTCATAGGAACCCGACTTCGCGACGACATTCGGGTTCACCGGCTGCTGCCCTTGGGCATGTGAGGAGTCGCCGCTACCTGTCGGGTAGAGCCAAGCGTCGTTCACGAACGTCGTGTTGGAGTTGCCCGCCCACGAGGTCGGGTCGGTGAGCTGCGTCTTGAAGGTAATCGTGTACGTCGAGCTAATCGCACCGAACTTGTACTCGAGGGTGGTGCCACTCGTGGAGTCGCCGCTCACCTTGAACGACTGGGCGCTCGTCAGCGAGTTGGCCGGGGCGTCCGCGGGCGAGATCGAGAAGGTGCCGGGCTCGTATGCCTGACCAGCCGGGATGACGTCCTTGAAGTAGGCGTCGGGCAGCGACTGCTCGCTGGCGTTCACAACGACCTGCCACGTAATCTCGTGCGTCTCGCCGTCGTAGCCAAGGCTTGACTTGGTGATAACCGAGTTGCCCGGGCTGACGCCGCCGGCGTTGCCGGTCGCGCCGTTCTCCAGATACGAGTTGTCGGTCGACGTCATGGTCGCGGAGTTGGCGAACTCGTCAGTGCCATGGTTGTACAGCCAGTAGTCCTCGGGCAGGCTCGTCGAGAACGTGAGCGTGTGCTCGGCGGTGATGTCACCGGCGGTATAGGTGAGCGTCCCGCCCGCTCCGCCCGTGTAGGTGTACGAGGATGATGCCGTCCCGTCGAGCTTGACTGAGCCATCGACGAGGGTGAGGCCCGCGGGGAGAGTGTCGGTGACCTTCACGCCATGCAGGGATAGGTTGTCCTTGTTGAACGTGATGGTCCAGTCGATGTTCTTGGTGGTGGAGTTGTACGTGCCGGACTTCGAGATGTAGTCAGGCTTCGGGACGGCGACGGTCGCGGGCAGGTCGACCGAGCTCCCGTCATGTTCGAACGTGGCCTTGTTCGGGACGCTTGACCCGAAGTACTGCGAGGGATCGGCGAGCTTCGTCTGGTAGGTCACCGTCACCGGCTGGTCGAAGTCGAACGACGAGCCGAAGGCGTAGTCGATCGTGCCGGTCTTCGCGGTGTCGCCGGAGGTCGCCGGCGTGTAGGAGAAGGTCCCCGAGCCCGCGCCACTCGCGGCGTCGTAGAGGACCGTGCCGTCGTCGGCCACCACCTTGAAGGATCCGGCGACATACGTCTGGCTCTTGTCGTTGGTGGTCGTCGAGCCGGGAGTGATCACGTCCGTCAGGTCGCCGTTCGCGATGGTGGTCGAGTTCGTGTTGAGGGCGACGGTCCAGGTGATGATGCCGGTCGCCGCGTCATACGACCCGGACTTCGCGTTCTCGGCAGCAGGCTGCTTGAAATTGATGTCGATGTTGGTGGTTCCACCATTCACGGTGAATGGGATCTTCACGGGATTGTTGTTCGAGATGTTGGTGCTGTCGAACGTCGATGTGAAGCTGAGCGTGCCGTTCACGCTCGCATGCGTCGAGACATAGTCCGTAAACGTCAGCGTCCCGTTGCCGTCGGATCCGATGGCAACAACCGCGACGTCATTTCCGTCGCTGTCCGTCAAGTGGTACGTAGTCCCGTCGTTCACTTTGATTTGAGGTGGTATCTTGAAAGTGTATGCGTCGCTTGCCTTGACATCCGCCGAATCCGGTATGGACCACGTGTAATTGACCTTCACGTTGGCGTCCTTGCTCACGTCGGTCTCTCCCGACAGGTCTTCCCCCGTTGTCGGGTCGGTGAGCGTCACTCCCGTGATGTAGGGGAACTCCCCCTTTGTCGCCGTGGCTTGGGCCTGAGTAGTCAACAATAGCGGCAGCTGGAGCACAAATAAAATCGCTACAAAGAGCCCAATAAACCTTCCCTTTGTTCTTGCATTCCCCATATTTCTCCTCTACATAAAGAATCAAAAGATATTTTACAATTTCATTGTATATTAGAAGATAGCATTAAGCCATGCAATAGATTTGCTTGTGCTATTACATCAATGGCATTTGTGACCAACACACGGGATGTTGTCATTTTTAGGTTCACAAGACAATTGGGCGGTGTTCCTATGATTCTGCCCGGTAGGAGCTTACCTCGTTTCAGCCTCACTGCAGCCTTGTAGGGCATGTCCCTGCCAAGGTACCTCTCGTAGTGCTCACGGAAGTAGCCGGAGCCGCTCGTGAGGCTCGGGCACGAGAGTACCAGCAGGTTCTTGCGCTGGGAGACGCTGACGTATTTTTCATATCCCCCTCGCTGCCAGTCCTAATGACCTCCTATGTCCCAGCAGGCACATGCCTTTTAACAAGACTCCAATCTGTTGCTCGTCGTGCCGGTGGATATAGCCAGTCGACCGCACCCATGAGACTCTCAATGCCCCAGCCCGCCCAGCTTCTCCCGCCTCTCGTTGCCTCTTGACAAAACCATCTACATATCAGATTACGCCCTCCAAGATTGGAGGGGAATGCATCCCTCCAATCCTCGGGCGACCAAGATTCGTGGGTCACATCAGTCCCATGGCGAATTCAGTGGGATACTCGCCAAACTGACCTCCGTTGTGATAGTAAACAATTTGCTTGATGATGCCCGGTTTCTCGCTTTTGATTCGCGTAATGATACCCACAGGGCACGGTCTTCTACGAGTTCTTCTCGTAGAAGGTGAGGTGCGCAGTTACGGTAAAGCTTGAAGCCGCCTGCACGCTGCTGCTTCCAGAACCGGCTGACGCATATGACGATTTCGAGCTCGCGGAGTTGTCATTGATGCTCGTCGAATCAATCGTGCAGGGATAGGCACCTTGGGCCAAATTCGTGAGCACGGTCTTCGCATCATCATAAGAGTTGCAGCCGAAAGAAAGGGTCACACCTCGCTTGACGGTGCCAGTCTCACTCGTATCGAGGTCATCAAACGTGAGTGTGTAACTATTGGTCGAGCTAAGGATGGCATTGAGCTCGTTCATGACGTTTTGCTGATTGTCAAAGGCAGGCATGGCCGTAGCAGTGGCCCCTTGGGCTTTGTACTGATCGATGGCCGCCTGCATCATGCTCATCTGTGCCGACTTTGCCTGGTCGATTGTCAGCGCGTCCTCTTGTTCGCCGATCTGCTCGTTAAGGCTACCGACCTGATTCTGCACGTTTACAAAGATCGCTTGGTACCACAGGAGAAACAACAAAATGAGAACGAGGATAATAAGAAGCATTTTCTCGCGCTTGGTAAATGCGTGTGACAGCATCGCGAAACCTCCTTAGGATGCATTCGGGTTAAGCGTGATGGAGAGAGTGGCAACAACATCGCTTGTTGTGCTCCCGCCGGCAACAGCCGTTGATACGCCCACATTCGTGACCATGGACTGGCTCTGAAGCGCAGTCGTAAGCGTGCCCACCGCATCGAGCGAGACGCTCGTGAGGGTGAGCGTAAGGATGTTATCTTTGAGGTTGACGGCGGTCACGTCCGCAGATGGCCTGACTTGCGTATCGACCATATTGAGCACATTGATAGCATTGACCTCAGAGGGGTTTAACGTGGTCGTATAGCTTTTATACTCTTGGTCAACTGCATCGTAGCCCTGAAAGCTTCCCTCGACTTGAGAGACCTGAGCTTGTTTGTCCGCGAGCTCAGCTTGCGCACTTGAAACGCGTGCGATTTGGTCGACGACGCCGAATTTCGCAAAAAGCGCGACAGCAATGACAAGCGCGAGGGCAGCAGGCACAAACGTGTGCATGTCGGTCTTCTGGTTGCCTACCGAATAGAGGTTCATCGACGTCTTGACGGGTACCCGCCCAGCGCCCGCGGAGCCACGCTTGCCAAGGTTGCTCAGATGAATGGGCTTATTGAGATCGATGGCCATCTACACTGCCTCCCCTTCGAGTAGCGCTGCCACGGCAAGGCCGCACGATGACATGCCAATCGATCCCTGGACCTCGCCCGGCAGCAAAGCTCCGATCGAATCGACCTTGACCGGAATGGCCGCTGCAATGGCCGTCGCTAGCTGGGGTATCTCGGCTCCGCCGCCAAGCAGATACATGCCATCAACCTCTTTGCCTGTGCTGTTGAAGTTGTAGAAGTGGATGACCTTGGTAATCTCGACGGCAAGACCTCCATAAATGGTCATACATTCAGGAGAACCCAAGACCCCCTCGAAGTCGGCTTCCCGATAAGTACTCGCCACATGAAGGTCAACACCCTTGAGGTTGGCAATTGCACGGTCGATATCCAGGCACCCCAAGTCGATGGCTTTGGATGCCTGGAAGCGCGTACCACTGAACAGGACCGCCGAGACGCTTGAATAGCCAATGTCAACGAAGATGACGCTCCTATCCCTGAAATTACCCCAGTTTCGTTGACAGGCCTTAAGCCGCGGTAGCGGCTTTTTCCGCATCTTCTTTCTTCGTCATCTTCTCTTCGAACCCCATCGGGCTCATGAAGCCCAGTGCCGAGTGCATCCTCAGCCTGTTGTAGAAGGCCTCGATGTACTCGAATATCTCCAATTGTGCCTGCTCGCGTGTCTCAAACGTCTTGCGGTGCACACACTCGCGCTTCAGAATCCCCACGAGGCTCTCGGTCGGCGCGTTGTCCCAGGGACTGGCGACCGACCCCATGGAGGGCCTGACACCGTGTTCGCGCATCGTCCTGCCGGGCAGCAGCGAGCGATACTGCGAACCATGATCTGAGCTATGCCGATTTCGGCTTAGCAGCGACTATGCCGAGGAAAACGCTAAGCCGCAGAAAGCCTGTTCCGTGTTGATGTCGGCGAAAACCGCGACTTAACGTTTCAAGCTACCGGAGACTGTAGAGCACCTCCATCTTCTCGTCCGACATCCACTCGGACGCCTCCTGCAGGATCTTCGGGGTGGCGGCCTCCATCGCCGCCTGCATCATGTCCACCGTGGCGAACGCGTAAAACGATGAGGTGGTCGACATGCTCTCGTGGCCGAGCAGCTGCATCACCAGCGGAAGCGGCACGCCCGCCTTGTAGAGATCCATGGCTTTCGTCTTGCGGAGAAGATGGCAGTGCAGGCCCTCCGGCAGCGACGGGCACTTCTCACGTGCGACATCGCCTGCCTGCTTGAGCACGCGGCTCACGGCGTCCGCCGACAGTGCGGTCGGCATTCCTGCGTGCAAGCTGTAGAACAGCGGCCGCGACGCGTCCTTTCGCAACCCGCCCGGATGGAACTCGTCGAGATAGATGCGCAGGTGCTCTGCGCATCTCGCGCCGACGGGCACGATGCGCGTCTTCGACCCCTTGCCAATAAGCGTCACATGCGCGGGCTTGGCAAGCGACAGGCTACCGAGCAAGATGCCGGTGAGTTCGGACACGCGGGCTCCGGTCTCGTAGAGCGTGATGAGCATGGCGCGATTACGGCGCGATTTGGCGGTGACGCCGTCGGAAGCCGCCAGCAGGGCGGCCAGCTCATCTGCCTCCAGATATTCTATGGGCTTCCTCGGCGCTGCGGGAGCCTTGATGGCCCGCGCCCCCTCGTAGAGCCCGGCAAGCGATATGTCCTCTTCCGAGCAGAACCGCAGAAAGGACTTCACGGCGCTCAGACGCAGACCCATGGTCTTCGGTGACGAGCCCCTCTCCTCGCGCATCCACGCGATCCACTGCTTTAGCATGCTCCTCTCCAGACAATCGAACGTGATCTCCGCCTTGCGCGTGCCGGTCGAGACGATGAAGGTGACGAGGCACTCCAGAGACATGCGGTACGCCTCGATCGTCCTCGGCGACAGGGCGCGCACCCGGGCGCAGTACCCGTGGAGGAACGACCTCGCCATGCCCCAGAAGCTCGCCGCGCCGCATCTCGGATCCCTCCTAGGCATCGAAACCCACCTCCGGAAGGACCGCTTCGTCTGCCGAGCGCACGAGCCCGGCATAGCTGTCGAGGAAGTCCGGCGAGGCATGCACGTAGTGGTACGTGCTGTCGAAGGAGGCGTGTCCCATGTAGCGCGCCAGATAGGGCATCATCGCGGCGACGTCCGTGCCTTCCGCATGCCAACGCTCGATGTTGGCATAGGCGAACCGGTGGCGGAAATCATATGGGCGCGGATGCCTGCCGCCCTTTGATTCGGGGAGTCCGGCCGCCTCCCAGATGCGATGGAACACGGTGCCCGCGGCGCACGGGCTCACGGGGTTGCCCGTCGAGCCGGCGAAGAACGCGGGGCGGTCCGTCCCGAAGGCAGCAGACGTCCTGGCGTCGCAGCGCCCCATCATCTCGACGACCTCGTCTGTCACGGAGAGGCGGCGCGAGCGGTTGCCCTTCGACCACATGACGTCGATCGACGGCGCGTCGTAGTCGACGTCGCAGACGCGGAGGCGACGGGCCTCGCAGGTGCGCAGGCCGCATGCCTGCATCAGCCCGAAGAAGCAGCTCGCCTGCCACGTCCACGGCGTGCCGTTGTCGAAGTGGGCGGCGGCATCGAAGAAGGCGTCGACCTCGCCCTGCGTCAGCAGGTACGGCGTGACGCGCACCATCTTCGCCTTGAATCGCTCGGAGAGCACGTAGGCGTCCGGATGGCCGTTCGCGCGCATGAACCTCCCGAGCTCGCGGATATGCGACATCCATGACAGGTGCCCTGAGGGCACGGCGGCCTTGCGCGCCTTCACCCATCCCTCGACGGTCTCTCTGCCGAACGACGTCAGACCGCGCCCAGCGCAGTGCCGGTCGAAGCCGTAGAGGGTCCGGTTCCTCGACGCGCTGGCTATCCCCACGCTCGCCTTGAACTCGATGAACGCGGTGATGTCGCCTGCGAAAGCGCTGGAATACGGATAGCCCCTCATGCGATCGCCCCTTTCGGTAGGGGCAGCACGCATGCGCGCATGCGCTCGGCGTCGGCCTCCATGTATCCGTTGGTGGTGTCGGGGTCCGCATGGCCCAGCACCGCCGATATCACCGGCGGCGCGGTTCCCGCGCGCAGCATCCTCGACGCCGCGTTGTGCCTGAGCATCAGCGTGCCTGCGCCCTTAACGCCGGCGGCGCGCATCGCGCGTGCCGTCACCTCGTATATCGCGGAATGGTCCCCGTAAGGGTGGTGCGGCGCATTCGCGGACACGAACACCTTCCCGTCGAATGGATACGGGGGAGGATATGACAAACGCTGAACCGATTCCCGGCTAGACAATACGGAGAGGTTCCAGCTGCTCTCCATATTGTCTAGTGGGTCGACGTACAGAGCAATCATCATAGAACCCTCCCATCGGAAGGGACAGCGAAGCATGTTCCGGGCTCTGTATGATCCCTGGAAAAATCAGCTGACAAAACCATAGGAACACCCCTCTCCGCTCGCCTTCCACCACGAGCGCCCGGGAGAGGAGGAACGCGTCCGCCAAAGGGAAGACGGTGGACAAGGTACCCCCCGCCCCATCGGGGCAGGACGGCGCACCGACCATGCCGAGGCTGTTGGGAGGCCCGACGACACCGACGTCCGCCTCGCGTTCCAGCCTTCCCTTGCGCTCGGTCTGCCCCCTGCGCACGAACTCATCGGCGATCTTCCGGACGCCCACCTCACGTTCCATCATGGCCTTAAGGTAGTACCCTTCGGCCCGCCTCCGACGTCCGGCAGGCCGAACCCTGCCCTCCCGTCGGGTCTGGACGCCCCACCATCGATCATATTCCCCCGCCCTCCCAAGATCCGAGCACAAGCAGCGCCGTCACCGTCACGGTCACACCTCGATTGATTTCGGTGAGGATGAACTCGCGATTGTCGCGAAGTATGTCCCTCAGCTCGTCCAACACCGAGAAAACGACCTGCGGGTAGTCCGGTCGGTGCAGCTGCAGCCATTTCATGGCACCGTACTGCGACTTGACATCCAGTCCGCCCAGCCCCGGGTTGGCCTCCTCGAACCGGCGGAAGTCCTCGCTGCCGGCATAGTACGGCAGGTTCTCGCTGAACCATCTGTCCTCGTCGGGCTCGTCACGTTCGACGAAGTGGCCGAACTCGTCGAGCATCTCGTCGCTCATGCCCCGCGTCAGACGCTCTCCGACGCGTTCATCGAGCTCGGAGTAGATCCGTTGCAGGAGGTCGCCCTTAGCCTCTTCCGGCAAGGCGCCCAGCCCCACGTCGTCCAGAAACTCTGAATCCAGTCTAGCCGTCATTTCTGTTACCATCCCTTCTGATGGCAGATGGGGCGACCCTCGCCCCGGGGGGGATTCGTCAGCAGTCATACCTGTCGTTGAACGTCCGGCGGATGAACGACATGTCCGAGCTGACCTCCCTGACGCTCCCGTTCACCTCGATGGAATACTTCAGCCCTCCGAGAAGACCGGCCGAGGACCCGGACGACTCCACCATGGAGACCCTGTCGCCGTTGCGCATGACCTTGAAGTCGAGCTCCCTGTCCATACGACTCCCCTTCCCCTCTTACGACCGATGACACCCACGGACCCACATGACCGACCCCAAAGACAGGCCGCACCGGACACATCGGCCCGGGGACACCGCTCAACGGCCGGGAGGGACCTCACGTACCGGGGCGCCGCCTGACGGACTGCCAGGTTCCGGCCCCCCCTCTTGCCCCACGTCATCGCGACCGGGACGCACCGAGGCGATCACCAGGCCGACCATGAGGCAGTGGACCCACGAGACCATGGCGTCCTCGCCCGAGAACGGCATCGAGAGCCCGACGGAGGGCACCAGGTTGAAGCCCATGAGCACGCAGAGCAGAAGCTGGACGGCGAGCGACAGGGCGAGCGCGACGCGCACCGCCCCTCCCTGCCCCACGCCCGCTCGGCCGCCGGAGAGGCGGAGGAGGACGAGCGACAGGGACAGCGCGCAGGCCGCCGTCAGCGCCGCCGGGAGGAGCCCCAGGCTGACGGCGACGCCGGCCACCGGGTAGTTCCACCAGCGCAGGGGCGCGCGCAGGACGAGCGACGGATAGGGGCCGGCCACGCCCGCCGGGCCGAGCAGATAGGACTCGGAGAACAGGCGGGCGACCTGCCGATAGACCCACCCGAATCCGAACGGGTCGGTGTTCCCGCACGTCAGGTACGCGGAGAACCGCGGCGCATCCGCCGCGACGACGCCGGCCACCGCCAACGCCATGCCGAGGGCCGCCAGCGCCAGCGGGACGCCCGAGCACCCTCGCCCGAAATAACTGCCGCGCACGAGCACGGCCAGTGCGAGGCACCCGCCCAGGCCCACGAGCGTGGCCTGCGTGGCGCCGAGGAGGCACAGGGAGACGCCCCAGCCGGCGAGAAGGGCCAGGAGGCATGCGAGGAGGCCATGCGAGCCCCCCTCCCGCCCCCTCTCCACCAAGAGAGCCCAGGAGAGGAGGAACGCGTCCGCCAGGGCCTGTCGGGGGACGCCGGGGGGCACCATCGTCGTCACGTGCGCGACCCAGGGCCCCAGCATGCGTACGACGAGCACGTCGTACGCCCAGGCCAGGGCGGTGACGCACCAGACCCAGGCGGACCTGGCGACCAGGTCGCGTAACCTGACATACCTCGCGACGACGGCCATGAGCGTGATACCGAGTACCACTCGAATGAGCACCATCGCCGGTGTCCCCGGGAACGGGTACGCAGGCGCCCCGCCCCAGGCCCAGTCCGCGACCTGGCCGCAGGCGCACAGGACGGCGACGGCCACGACGAGACCTGGCACGGCCCATCGCCCGCCTCCTGCCGACCTCAGCCGGCTCTCCCCAGGGTCGCCGGGACCCCTGACGCCGTCGGCCGGATGCCCGTCGTCCATGTCTGTGTACAGTCAAGAGCCAGTCGACAATTTCCGCATCAGGTTTTCGACAGATTCTGCATGAGCAGCGGGACCCCTCCCCTTATTCCGACTTACCAAGCATCAGCGCCGTGTCCATGCGGTGACTGGTGCCGTTGAACTCCACGAGTCTGCCGTGATGCACGATTCTGTCGATGAGGGCGGCGGCGAGCTTGTCATCGCCGAACACCGTTCCCCAGCGGCTGAACTCGATGTTGGTCGTGACCACCAGGCTCCTCCGCTCGTAGCAGCCCGACATCGCCTGGAAGAGCAACCTCGCCCCCTCCACGTCGAGAGGCACGTAGCCGAGTTCGTCCACTATCAGCAGGTCCGCCCTGGACAGGTCGGTGAGCAGCGTCTCCAGTCGGTGCTCCCTACTTGCCCTCGTCAGTGCCATGACCAGCTCCGCCGCTGTGAAGAACCTCGCCTCCATGCCACGCTCCACGCATGCCAACCCGATCGCGATGGCCAGATGGGTCTTGCCCCTGCCGGTCTTGCCATGGAACACGAAGTCCTGCGCCTCCGTCACGAAGGCGAGCGACATGAGATCCTCCGCCCCGTAGCCATCCGGGAAGGCGACCTGCGAGAAGTCGTAACCCTCGAACGTCTTGACGGCGGGCAGCCTCGCCTTCCTGAGCAGTCGCTCCCTCTTGCGTCGCGAGCGGACGGCGAGCTCGTCCTCGATCATCCCCGTCATCGCCCTGACCTGGCCGGCCGAGGCGCTCTCGCAGAAGCGCCCTATGGTCTCGTTCGAGAAGTACATCGACCTGGCGAGCGCCTTGAACCCGTCCATCTCCGTGCTCTTCACGTAGGCCATGCCCCTCACCTGCCGATCCCGGTGGCGACGTCGTAGGCGGAGAGGTCGGTCTCCTCGTCATACTCGACCGGGTCGGAGGCGAGCCCCGCCGAGGCGACGGCCACGCTCGCCTCGTCCAGCCTCCCCGTCGAGGCGAACGCGAGCTCGGCGGCCTGCAGGGTGGCCGCCCACCCCGACCTCGCGCACTCGTCGCGCATCGCCCTCAGCTCCGCCCTGAGCCCCGTGCGGTCGAGCGAGTCCATGTGCTCCCTCAGACCGTCGGAGACGGCTGCCCGCACCTGCGAGTTCGACCATGCCCCCGGCCTCGCGCCCAGCAGTCCGAGCTGCGACGACGGGTCGGAGTCATCCGTCGGGGCGGTGCCGTATGAGCGCACGTGCTCGCAGACGAGCGTGCCCGCGCGGTCGTAGACGGCCATCCCCGTCGCCGAGAGTCCTATCGTGAGCTCCTGGCCGGCGAGTTCGGGAAGGGTCGAGTAGGAGTGCGGCCCGTCGACCCTCACCTTGCCCTTCCCGTCGGCCTTCGCCTTCGCGTACCTGACGCAGGAGAAGGGCCTGGCGGGCAGCCCGGACATGGCGAAACGATCCTCGAAGAACAGCTGCGACTCCGCCTCGCCCCGCGACCAGTGCGGCTTGCCATCGGAGAGCGCCATGCACCTCCCGAGCAGCCGCTCGTTGTACGCCGCCATGTCCCACGCCTGCGGGACCGGCACGAAGAGCGCCCTACGGATGGCACCCACCTTGTTCTCCACGTTGCCCTTCTCGTTGCCGGAGTGCGGGTTGCAGAACGAGTAGGCGAAGCCGTAGTGGGCGGCGCATGCGCCGAACAGCTCCGTCGTCCTCACCCGCTCCCCCACGCGTCTGCCGACGCCGGCGGCGTTGTCGAAGACGATCCTGGACGGCACCCCGCCGACGAACTCGAAGGCCCGCCTCAGCCCCTCGCACACGCACTCGGCGTTCTCGCCGGGGAACACCTGGGCGAGACCGACGTTCGAGTAGGGGAAGGAGAGCACGAAGTAGCTCAGCCTCGTCCTCGTGCCGCGGACGTAGAAGTCCGCCTCGCCGAAGTCGGCCTGAGCCTCGCCAGGTGCCCAGACCAAATCGAGGAACGCGTTCCTCGATTTGCGGCGCGACTCCCTCGCCGACCTGACGTACCTGCACACGGTGGCCTCGGAGACGTCGGCACCCTCCTCGTCGCGCAGGCGCTGCCATATCCTCCTGGCCGTGTGGCGCTGCTTCCTCCAATTCGTCGTGTCCTCCTCGATCCACAGGTCGACCAGCGGCTTGTAGGGGTCGAGCTTGGACGGGCGGGTCGCCGCGGCGACGAGTGGCTCTGGGGAGAAGTCGTCCTTCCTGAGATACTTGTAGACGGTGTCGCGGGAGACGCCCGTCGCACGGGCGATGGAGGAGACGCTCTCGCCGTCCCTCCTCATCTGGCGTATAGAATTGACATCGGACATGCTGATCATCGTGCCTTCCTGCCTTCCTGACGGATACCGAAGAACCATCAGGTTAGGCCGATCGAACGGGGTCGGCATGTTCGTGCATAAGGTGTCGATTTTCAGATGCCGAAGTTGTCGATCAAAAGACTACTGCATACACCATGTCACGTACCTCCCGATCGGTCGTGTGTGTGGAACCACCGTCAGGGGCATCCTAGACCCGGGCGTCCCGGCGCTTGCGCAAGCGGGCGGGACCCTCGTCCGCCCGACGGGCAGGAGGGCTCCGCGGATGCCCTTCGGAGGAAGCTGGGCGGGTTGGAACATCGAGGATTCCATGGATGCGGCCGACTGCCACGTCCACCGGTACGACGGGCAGCGGACCAGGGTCTCGCCGAGGGGCATGGGTCCGCTGGGGCACATGAGGCCGTTGGGGCTGGCGGCATAGGGAGACACGGGAGAGCGTCAGCGTCCCCTTCTGTCGATCACGAGACTACTGTATATATGGAAGAGCCCTCCCCATCGTCAACATAGCAGTAGATCTTGCCGCCGGCGACGTTGAAAACGAAAGACGAGATCCCCTTTTGGTCTGAAAAGAGCGTCTGCTCGTTCGAGCCGTCCGTGCCGATGCTGCAGACACATGCGCCGTCAGCGAGATAATCAGGATTCGTGGCGATGTCACCGTTGACGACATTCCAGCTCGTGAAGTAGACCTTGTCGCCGACGACGTTGAGTTGGCTAAGAGGCGTTCCGCTCGGTGCGGTCATGAGCGTCTGTATGCTCGAGCTCTCTAGGACGGAGTTGCAGCTGTATATCCCTGAGGTAGCGCTCGAACCGCTGCCGGATGTATCGATAAAGTAGAGCGTGTCGTCGACGACGTTGAGAGAGGAGAGCGTCCCACCGCTCCCGCAGGTCACGAGCGTCCGCTCGTTCGAGCCGTCCGCGCCGACGCTGCAGATGGAATAGTATGAGTCAGTCTGGTCGACGAAGTAGATTCGGTCGCCGACGATGTTGCCGACGACGTTGAGGTCGCCGAGGGATGCTCCGCTCGTGGCAGTCCAGATTGTATGCTCGTCCGAGCCGTCCCTACCGACGCTGCAGACGGAGTAGTTACCTAGAGAATCTTCCTTGATGAAGTAGATCGCGCCCTCGCCGACGTTGATGCCGTCAGGTATCATTTCGCCCGTGGCGGCAGCCCAGACCACATGCTCGTTCGAGCCGTCCGTGCCGACGCTGCAGATCTGGCTGGTGCCCATTAGGAAGTAGATCGTGCCGTCGACGACGTTGAGGAAGGGGGCCGATAGCGACCCTCCGTCTGCTGCGGTCCAGACCGTCTGCCTGCCCAAGCCGTCCGTGCCGACGCTGCGGATCGAGTCTATTGTACTGCCGGACCCTGAACCTAAAAGGTAGGTCCTGTCGCCGCCCTGGGCCGCATTCCCATAGTTTACGAGGTTACCGTTCGTGTTGCCCTGCACGTGCGTTGGGAAGAGGGCGAATGACGTCATCACGGTGTTCCCGAACGCCGTCATCACGATCTTCCCGGATGGCGTCACCCCGATGCTCCATATGTGCAGGAGACCGCCCACGCAGAACACGAACGTCCCGCCGCACAACAGCCGGAGGGCGAGGGAAACGCCACGGCGGCGGACGTCCCTGCGTCTGGCTCTCTTGGCGGCCCTCTCGTAGTCCTCCTTCTGCTTCTTCTTGAGGACGGCCAGCTCGCGGAAGGCATCGGCGGCCTCCCCGGCCCGTCTCTCGCGGTCGGCCCTCTCGGCGGCCTCCTTGGCCCTCGCGGCGTCCTCCTTGGCCTTCGCGGCCTTTTCGGCGGCCCCGGCGACCCCCGCGTCGGCAGCCAGCTTGCGGAGGGCATCGGCGACCTCCTCGGCCCTCGCGGCGTCCTCCCTGGCCCGTCTCTCGCGGTCGGCCCTCTCGGCGGCCTCCTTGGCCTTCGCGGCCTTTTCGGCGGCCTCCTTGGCCCTCGCGGCGTCCTCCTTGGCCCGTCTCTCGCGGTCGGCCCTCTCGGCGGCCTCCTTGGCCTTCGTGGCCTTTTCGGCGGCCCCGGCGACCCCCGCGTCGGCGGCCCTCCGGTAGTACGCCTCGGCCTTGGCGCCGTCCGCCCCGAGGCCGGGGGCGCCGTGATGGTAGAGGTGGCCGAGGTCGTAGAGGGCATCGGCGTCACCGGCCTCCGCGGCCCTCTCGTAGTACCCCGCGGCCCTGGCGCCGTCCGCCAAGATGCCGGGGGCGCCGTGATGGTAGAGGTGGCCGAGGCAGAGGAGGGCATCGGCGTCACCGGCCTCCGCGGCCCTCTCGTAGTACCCCGCGGCCCTGGCGCCGTCCGCCTCGATGCCGGGGGCGCCGCGATGGTAGAGGTAGCCGAGGTTGTTGAGGGCGTCGGCGACCCCCGCGTCGGCGACCCTCCGGTAGTACGCCTCGGCCTTGGCGAGGTCCGCCCCGATGCCGGGGGCGCCGCGATGGTAGAGGTAGCCGAGGTTGCCGAGGGCGGTGGTGCTCCCCGCGTCGATCGCCCTCAGGTAGTAACCCTCGGCCCTCCTCCCGTCCGCCCCGATGCCGGGGGCGCCGTACTGGTAGAGGTAGCCGAGGCCGTTGAGGGCGACGACGACCCCCGCGTCGGCGGCCCTCTCGTAGTACCCCGCGGCCCTGGCGCCGTCCGCCTCGAGGCCGGGGGCGCCGAGGTGGTAGAGCTCGCCGAGGTTGCCGAGGGCGACGGCGTCACCGGCCTCCGCGGCCCTCTCGTAGTACCCCGCGGCCCTGGCGCCGTCCGCCTCGAGGCCGGGGGCGCCGTGATGGTAGAGGTAGCCGAGGTTGTTGAGGGCGACGGCGTCACCGGCCTCCGCGGCCCTCTCGTAGTACCCCGCGGCCCTGGCGCCGTCCGCCTCGAGGCCGGGGGCGCCGTCCTGGTAGAGGTAGCCGAGGTTGTTGAGGGCGACGGCGACCCCCGCGTCGGCGGCCCTCTCGTAGTACCCCGCGGCCCTGGCGCCGTCCGCCTCGAGGCCGGGGGCGCCGTGATGGTAGAGGTAGCCGAGGTTGTTGAGGGCGACGGCGACCCCCGCGTCGGCGGCCCTCTCGTAGTACCCCGCGGCCCTGGCGCCGTCCGCCTCGAGGCCGGGGGCGCCGTACTGGTAGAGGTAGCCGAGGTTGCCGAGGGCGGTGGTGCTCCCCGCGTCGATCGCCCTCAGGTAGTACCCCGCGGCCTTGGCGCCGTCCGCCTCGAGGCCGGGGGCGCCGTGATGGTAGAGCTCGCCGAGGTTGCCGAGGGCGGTGGTGCTCCCCGCGTCGATCGCCCTCAGGTAGTAACCCTCGGCCCTCCTCCCGTCCGCCTCGATGCCGGGGGCGCCGTGATGGTAGAGGTAGCCGAGGCCGTTGAGGGCGTCGGCGTCACCGGCCTCCGCGGCCCTCTCGTAGTACCCCGCGGCCCTGGCGCCGTCCGCCTCGAGGCCGGGGGCGCCGTGATGGTAGAGCTCGCCGAGGTTGTTGAGGGCGACGGCGACCCCCGCGTCGGCGGCCCTCCGGTAGTACCCCGCGGCCCTGGCGCCGTCCGCCTCGAGGCCGGGGGCGCCGTGATGGTAGAGCTCGCCGAGGTTGCCGAGGGCGGTGGTGCTCCCCGCGTCGATCGCCCTCAGGTAGTAACCCTCGGCCCTCCTCCCGTCCGCCTCGATGCCGGGGGCGCCGAGGTGGTAGAGCTCGCCGAGGCCGAGGAGGGCGTCGGCGTCACCGGCCTCCGTGGCCCTCTCGTAGTACCCCGCGGCCCTGGCGCCGTCCGCCTCGATGCCGGGGGCGCCGCGATGGTAGAGGTAGCCGAGGTTGTTGAGGGCGACGGCGTCACCGGCCTCCGCGGCCCTCTCGTAGTACCCCGCGGCCCTGGCGCCGTCCGCCCCGAGGCCGGGGGCGCCGTGATGGTAGAGCTCGCCGAGGTGGAGGAGGGCCCTGGTGTCACCGGCCTCCGCGGCCCTTTCGTAGTACCCCGCGGCCCTCCTCCCGTCCGCCTCGAGGCCGGGGGCGCCGTGATGGTAGAGGTAGCCGAGGTTGTAGAGGAGGGCGTCGGTGTCCTGGGGCATGGCCGGCGTGACGTAGGGGGCGACGTGGGGCATGGCCGGCGTGACGCAGGGGGCGGGGCGCGTCCCCAGGGCCTCTTCGACGAAGGCCAGGACCTCCCCGGCGCTCTGGAACCGCCTGC